>Ga0222419_100006_pt1 | contig 942579 bp, 817 predicted proteins | sample 1B20Ametagenome_FD_182474 | JGI IMG/M metagenome (GOLD analysis project Ga0222419, IMG submission 182474) | Enriched microbial communities from leaf-cutter ant dump, University of Wisconsin, Madison, United States - 1B20A (version 2) | ecosystem: Environmental > Terrestrial > Nest > Insects... | reverse complement strand
CTGGCGGCCATAGCGGCGTGGTACCACCTGATCCCATCCCGAACTCAGAAGTGAAACGCGCATGCGCCGATGGTAGTGTGGCTCGCCCATGCAAGAGTAGGTCACCGCCAGGGGCTTTATCCCAAAAACCCTCGCAGCTCACGCTGCGGGGGTTTTTTCTTGGGTCTTTTGTGGCGTGGTAGCGCGGCGGGGCACGGCGCTGGTCGGGTAAAGGCATCGCGGCTGAAGCCGCTCCTACAAGAGCCCAGGGCGCTGGGGAGCGCACTTGTGTGCGATGCCCGCGGTGGCGATGCGGGGCAATGGGCATCGCGCGTCAGGGGCGCTCCTGCAGGCGCGCGCGCGTGCGCTTCTGCGACTGGCGTACGCCATGGCGAGGGATGCTTCAGGGAGCTGCGCGGGGCCACGTCGTGTCGGCGCGCCGCGATGGTGCACCTGCGGTCTGCCCGACAGGATGACGCAGTGGAGGGGAGGGAGATCAAAATGGCCCTCGGGGCCGTTAGAATTTCGGGCCCTTCCTCAAACGTTCCATGCCATCGATCCGTATGACGACTTCTTCTCCAAGCCGCCTCGGCCCCTTGTCGTACCTTATTTTCTCCTCGCGCTGGCTGCAGTTGCCGCTGTATCTGGGGCTGATCGTGGCCCAGGGGATTTACGTGGTGCAGTTTCTGCGGGAGCTGTGGCATCTGGTGGAGACCAGCTTGTTTCACAGCGGTGTCGACGCGGCGGGTGGCGTGGAAAGTGCCGAGGCGACGATCATGCTGACCGTGTTGGGCCTGATCGACGTGGTGATGATCTCCAACCTGCTGGTCATGGTGATCGTGGGTGGCTACGAGACGTTTGTGTCGCGCCTGCGCCTTGAGGGGCATCCGGACCAGCCGGAATGGCTGTCGCACGTGAATGCCACCGTGCTGAAGGTGAAGCTGGCCATGGCGATCATCGGCATCTCCTCGATCCACCTGCTGGCGACTTTCATCAAGGCGCGCAGCATGGATGGCGAAACCATCATGTGGCAGATCCTGCTGCACCTGACCTTTGTGGTTTCCGCCGTGGCGCTGGCGTATATCGACAAATTGACCCAGCCGACCGGAAAACACGCAACGGTGCACGCCGAGGCGGCCGGAAAGCCCTGATCGGTATGGTCTGCGCGGCGTGCGCGGCGGCGAGAGGCCGCGCGCCGTTCCCCGTTCGCCTGGATCAATCCAGGCCGTATCAATCCAGGCCGGATCAATCCAGCGTGTAGCCGAACTGCTCGTTGAATGCCGCCGCGAACTCGGCGTAGGTGAAGCGCTGGTTCTGGGTGCCGGGGTGTTCCACCTTGAGTGCGCCCATCAGCGAGGCCATGCGGCCGATCGTGGGCCAGTCCTTGCCGGCCATGATGCCGAAGATCAGGCCGGCCCGGTACGCGTCGCCGCAGCCGGTGGGGTCGACGATCTCGCGCTCGCGGGCAGGCGGAATGTGGTGGGTTTCGCTGCCGGCGTGGATGACCGAGCCGCGCGGGCCCTGGGTGACGATGTAGGCGGTCACGCGCGAGGCGATGTCCTGGGCGCTCCAGCCGGTGCGCGCCTGCAGCAGTTGCGACTCGTAGTCATTGACGATGACGTAGGTGGACTTGCCGATCATGGCGCGGAACTCCTCGCCATTGAACAGCGGCATGGCCTGGCCCGGATCGAAGATGAAGGGCACGCCGCGGCTGGCAAACTCGTCCACGTGCTGCAGCATGGCCTCGCGCCCGTCGGGCGCCACGATGGCGAAATCGATCTGCGGGATGTCGCGCACGTGGTTGTGGTGCGCGCTGGACATCGCGCCGGGATGGAAGGCGGTGATCTGGTTGTTGTCGCGGTCGGTGGTGATGAAGCACTGCGGCGTGAACTGGTCGTCGAACTGGTGCACGCTGTCCAGGCAGATGCCGCACTGCTCGAGATGCGCGCGATAGGGCGCGAAATCCTGCCCCACGGCGGCCACAGGCAGCGGGTCGCCGCCGAGCAGTTTCAGGTTGTAGGCGATGTTGCCCGCGCAGCCGCCGAATTCGCGGCGCATCCCCGGCACCAGGAACGACACATTCAGGATGTGCACCTGGTCGGGCAGGATGTGGTTCTTGAACTGGTCTTGGAACACCATGATGGTGTCATAGGCCAACGATCCGCAGATGACGGCAGGCATGATGAAGGGCGGCCCCGTGCTTGAGTGGTTGCCGCGCGCAGCGGCAGCATGAAAGCCGTCGGCGACGGCTTCGACCAAAGGGGCGGATGCTACCTCGAATGGGCGCGTCGCGCGACGCCCGGCCGTCATGCCGAGTTCGTCCAGCGATGCAGAAAACGCACATATCACCGTGTTGTAGAAGGCTTTCTTAACGTTATTGTCCTTGCACGTATGATTCACGCTGACTAGACTGGCCAGCTTGCTTTTCTGGTCAATCAGCGCACGGCGGCCCCATGTTCAAGAAGTTTCGCGGGATCTTCTCCAACGACATCTCCATCGATCTCGGCACGGCCAATACGCTGATCTACGTGCGCAGCCAGGGCATCGTGCTGAACGAGCCGTCGGTGGTGGCGATCCGCCAGGATCGTGGCCCGGGCGGCCCGCGCACGATCGCCGCGGTGGGCAGCGAGGCCAAGCGCATGCTGGGTCGCACGCCGGGCAACATCGCCACGGTGCGTCCAATGAAGGACGGCGTGATCGCCGACTTCACCATGACCGAGGCGATGCTGCAGCACTTCATCAAGCAGGTGCACAAGTCGCGCCTGCTGCGGCCGAGCCCGCGCGTGCTGGTGTGCGTGCCGTGCGGCTCCACCCAGGTGGAGCGCCGCGCCATCAAGGAGTCGGCCGAAGGCGCGGGCGCCCGCGACGTGTTCCTGATCGAGGAGCCGATGGCCGCCGCGATCGGTGCCGGCATTCCGGTGCACGAGGCGCGCGGCGCCATGGTGCTGGACATCGGCGGCGGCACCTCCGAGGTGGCGGTGATCTCGCTCAACGGCATTGTCTACTCGCAGTCGGTGCGCGTGGGCGGCGATCGTTTCGACGAGGCCATCATCAACTACGTGCGCCGCAACCACGGCACCCTGATCGGTGAATCCACCGCCGAGCGGATCAAGCTGGAGATCGGCTGCGCGTTCCCGCAGGCGGACGTGAAGGAGATCGAGATCTCCGGCCGCAACCTGGCCGAGGGCGTGCCGCGCATGTTCTCCATCAACTCCAACGAGATCCTCGAGGCGCTGCACGAGCCGCTGGCCGGCATCGTGGCGGCGGTGAAGTCGGCACTGGAGCAGACGCCGCCGGAGCTGTGCTCCGACGTGGCCGAGCGCGGCATCGTGCTGACCGGCGGTGGCGCGCTGTTGCGCGACCTGGATCGCCTGATCTCCGAGGAGACCGGCCTGCACGTGCAGGTGGCCGACGACCCGCTCACCTGCGTGGCGCGCGGTGGCGGCAAGGCGCTGGAGCTGATCGACCAGCACGGCAGCGACTTCTTCGCGCCTGAATAATCCACGGCAACGGGGCACGGGGCGGCCATGGCGCATGCGCGCGACGAATCCTCGCCGCTGTTCGCCGGCAATGCGGCCGGCACGCTGCGGCTGATCTTCTACCTCGCCCTGGCGGCGGTGTTGATGGTGCTGGACCACCGCAACGGCTGGACGTGGCGCGTGCGCTACGCCGCGGCCACCGTGGTGGAGCCGGTGTACCGCCTGGCCGGCCTGCCGGTGGCGGGCCTGCACGCGCTCAGCGTGGCCTTTGGCGATCGCCAGCATCTGACCGAGCAAAACCAGCGCCTGCGCGAGGATCTGCTGTTGGCCAACGCCAAGTTGAATCGCATGGCCGCCGTGGCGCAGCAGAACCAGCACCTGAAGGAGCTGCTCGACACCCAGCGCAGCCTGGAGCTCAACGTGCAACTGGCGCGGGTGATCGGCGTGGACATGGGCGCCTACCGGCATCGGTTGATGCTCAACCTGGGCACGCGCGACGGCATTCGCCCGGGCCAGCCGGTGATCGACGCGCGCGGCGTGATGGGCCAGGTGATCGAGACCTTGCCCACCACGTCGGTGGTGATGCTGGTGACCGATCCCGCGCACGCCGTACCGGTGGTGGTGGAGCGCACTGGCCTGCGCACGGTGGCCTATGGCTCGCGCAGTGGCGATCAACTGGTGCTGCCCACAGTGCCGCTGGCGGCCGATGTGAAGGTGGGCGACCAGTTGCTCACCTCCGGCCTCGGCGGCCGCTTTCCCCCCGGCTTTCCGGTGGGGCGGGTGGCGACCGTGGCGCCCGCGGCGACCGGCATGTTTCTGGTGGCGCAGGCGACGCCGGCGGCGGACCTGGGCCGCAGCGAGGACGTGTTGCTGCTGCATGACCAGGCTGAGCCCGGCGGCCCGCCCGCGCCCGCCGCGCCGGTGGGGCCGCCGCGTGAACTGGCGCCGGAGCTTGCGCCCGTCGCCCCCACCGTGCCGGCGGCAGGAGCGGCACGATGAGCCGGCAACGCGCGGCGCGTTGGTGGTTTGGCGGCACCCTGGTGGCTGCCCTGCTGCTGATGCTGGTGCCGCTGCCTGGCGTACTGGAGCCGTTCAAGCCGTATTGGCCGGCGCTGGTGCTGCTGTACTGGTCGCTGGAATCGGAGCACCGGGTCAGCCTGGGGCTGGCGTTTGCGGTGGGCCTGGGCGCGGACCTGCTCAACGGCATCGTGCTGGGCGAGCAGGCGCTGCGCTTGTGCGCGCTGGTGTTCATCGGCTTGCGCTTCCGCTCGCGCCTGCGCTTCTTTCCCATGTGGCAGCAGACGCTGGCGGTGCTGGCCTTGCTGTTGAACGATCGCGTGCTGCTGTTGCTGGTGCGCCTGCTGGCCGGTGCGTCGATGCCGCCGGCGGACTGGTGGATCTCGCCATTCGTGGGCGCGCTGCTGTGGCCGTTCCTGTTTCTGCTGCTGGACGACCTGCGCGCGCGCTGGCGGGTCCAGTGACATGAAGCGCCGCGCGATCAAGGACGCCCGCGGCGAAGGCGCCCTGTTCCGGCGTCGTGCGCTGGCCGGCTTTGTCTTCATCGTGCTGTGCCTGGGGCTGCTGGTGGCGCGGTTTGCCTACCTGCAGGTGATGCGCCACGACGAGTTTGTCACCCGCGCGCAAAACAACCGGGTTAAGCCGCGCGCGATCCCGCCCGCGCGCGGCCTGATCTACGACCGCAACGGCGTGCTGTTGGCCGACAACGTGCCCGCGTTCCGGCTGGAGGTGGTGCCCGAGCAGGTCAAGGACATGCCCGCGCTGCTGGCCCGGCTGGGCCAGGTGGTACCGCTGGGGCGCGACGACCTGGACACGTTTCGCAAGCAGTTGCGGCAAAGCCGCCGCTTCGAGAGCGTGCCGCTGAAAATGCACCTCACCGAGGACGAGATCGACCGCTTCGCGGTCAATCGCTGGCGTTTCCCCGGCGTGGACGTGGTGCCCTATCTCACCCGGCGCTACCCGCAGGGCGGCCTGTTCGCGCACCTGGTGGGCTACGTGGGGCGCATTGATGCGGACGATGCCGACCGGCTCGATCCGGTGCGCTACAAGGGCACCAGCCATGTCGGCCGCAGCGGCCTGGAGCGCTCCTACGAAAACCTGCTGCATGGCTCGCCCGGCTACGAGCTGGTGGAGGTCAACGCGGATGGTCGCACCCAGCGCGTGCTGGAAACCCATGCGCCCACGCCGGGCAGCAACCTGCGCCTGAGCATCGACGTGCGCTTGCAGCGGGCGGCCGAGGCCGCGTTCGAGGGGCGGCCGGGCGCGGCGGTGGCGATCGACCCGCGCAATGGCCAGGTGCTGGCGATGGTCAGCGTGCCCACGTTCGACCCCAACCTGTTCGTCAACGGCATCAGCCAGCTCGACTACAACGGCCTCACCCACGACCCGGACAAGCCGCTGTACAACCGCGCGCTGCGCGGCGTGTATCCGCCCGGTTCCACGGTGAAGCCGCTGGTGGGCCTGGCGGGCCTGGAATCGGGCTTTCGCCAGCCACAGGACACGGTGTTTTCCAGCGGCGTGTTCTACATCCCCGGCCAGTCGCGCGGCTACCGCGACGACCAGCGCGGCGGCGTGGGCCGGGTCAACCTGATGCAGGCGATCGCCAAGTCGGTCAACACGTATTTCTACAAGCTGGCGCTGGACATGGGCATCGACCGGCTCAGCACGTACATGGCGAAGTTCGGTTTTGGCGCGCCGACCGGCATCGACCTGATGGGCGAGGCCTCCGGCGTGCTGCCCTCGCGAAAATGGAAGGCTGCGCACTCCAAGGAGCCGTGGTATCCGGGCGAGACGGTGATCGCCGGCATCGGCCAGGGTTATTGGGCAGTCACGCCGTTGCAACTGGCGCATGCCATCGCCACCTTCGCCGGCCACGGCGTGCCGTACGCGCCGCGCCTGGTGATGGCCACGCAGGCGGGCATGGACGCGCCGGTGCTGCCGTTGGCCAACCCGCCATCCGGCCCCTCGCTGATCGCCCGTGCGGCGGACTGGGATGCGGTGAACGAGGGCATGCAGATGGTGATCTACGGTGGCCCCGGTTCCACCGGGCGCGGGCTGGGCACGGGCTTTCCCTACCTGATCGCAGGCAAGAGCGGCACGGCCGAGCGCTTTTCGCGCACCAGCGACGCCTACGACACCAACCGCAGTACCGCCTACCTCGCCAGTCGCCATCGCGCCTGGTTCGTGGCCTATGCGCCGGCCGACAACCCGCAGATCGCGGTGGCGGTGCTGCTGGAATCGGGCGCCTGGGGCGCCTCGGCCGCCGGCCCGATCGCGCGTCGCATGCTGGATGTGTGGCTGGCCGGGCAGGGCGGCACGCTGGCCGGCGCCGAACGCCTGCCGGTGACGCCCGCGCCGTTGCCCGTCGGCGCGGCGCCGGTCACCGACGACGATGTGCCGCCGCCCGCCGCACCGCCGCCCGCGACCGATGGAGGCACGCCGTGATCGAGATGCTCTACGTGCGTGCGCGCCGTTTCCTGCGGCGGATCATGACCCGCCCGCGCATCGACATGCCGTTGGCCGCAGGCCTGCTGCTGCTGGCCACGGTGGGGCTGATGACGCTGTACAGCGCGGGCGGCGGCAACCTGTCGCTGGTGGGCGGCCAGGCGGGCCGGTTTGCGCTGGGTGGCGCGCTGCTGCTGCTCATCTCGCGCATCCCGCCACAGGTGCTGCGGGTGTGGACGCCCTGGCTGTATGCCGGCAGCACGGCGTTGCTGGTGGTGGTGGCGGTGCTGGGCGAGGGGCGTGGCGCCGACCGCTGGCTGGATCTTGGCGTGATGCGCTTCCAGCCGTCCGAGCTGCTGAAGCTGACCATGCCGATGATGGTGGCCTGGTACCTGCACCCGCGGCGCTTGCCGCCGGGCTGGGGCGACATCGCCATGGTCGGCCTGCTGATTGCCGTGCCGGCCGGCCTGATCGCCGACCAGCCCGACCTGGGCACGGCCTTGCTGGTGGCCGCCGCCGGTGCGTTTGCGCTGTTCCTGGCGGGCATGGCGTGGTGGCGCATCGGCGCGCTGGTGGCCGTGGTGGCAGGCATGGTTCCGGTGGCGTGGCACTTCCTGCACCAGTACCAGCGCGATCGCGTGCTGACCCTGCTCAACCCCGAGTCCGACCCGCTGGGCAATGGCTGGCACATCATCCAGTCGAAGATCGCGGTGGGTTCGGGCGGCCTGCTCGGCAAGGGCTGGCAGCACAGCACGCAGTCGCGGCTGGATTTCCTGCCCGAGCACACCACCGACTTCATCTTTGCGGTGTTCTCCGAGGAGTTCGGCCTGGTCGGCGTGATCGGGTTGATCGTGCTGTACGCCTTCATCGTGGGGCGCTGCCTGTGGATCGCGATGGAGGCGCGCGACACCTACTCGCGACTGCTGGCCGGCGCCATCGGCATGAGCTTTTTCGTCTACGTGTTCGTCAACGGCGGCATGATCGCCGGCGTGCTGCCGGTGGTGGGCGTGCCGCTGCCGTTGATCAGCTATGGCGGCACCTCGGCGGTGTCGCTGCTGGTGGCCTTTGGCGTGCTGATGTCGGTCCATGCCCACCGCAAGCATCACGCATGAATATCGCCCTGCCGCCGGCACGGCGCGGGGCGGGGTCGCCGCGGCCTGCGTGCTAGGCTGTCCGGCGACGACGCCTTTTCGCAAGCGAAGCCTTTCATGATTGTCCTCCGCGCCCTGCGCCCGGCCCGTTGGCTGGCCGCCGCCCTCATCGCGCTCGTGCCGTGCCTTGCCTCGTCCGCCCTGGCGCAAACCCACCCCGGACAGGCCGCGCTGGTGGACGAGGTGGTGCGCGACACCGGCAAGAGCGCGGCCGAGCTCAACGCCCTGCTCGACGGCGCCGCCCGCCAGCAAAGCATCCTTGATGCGATCAGTCGCCCGGCCGAGGCCAAGCCGTGGCGCGACTACCGTCCCATCTTTGTCACGCCCAAGCGCATCGCCGACGGCGTCGCGTTCTATCGCCAGCACCGCGCGCTGCTGGAGCAGATGGGCGCGCGCTATGGCGTCGATCCGGCCTACCTGGTGGCCATCATCGGCGTGGAAACCAGCTACGGCGGCAATACCGGCCGCTACAAGGTGCTGGATGCGCTGGTGACGCTGGGCCTGTACTACCCGCCGCGCGCGAGCTTTTTCCGCGAGCAGCTGAAGGTGCTGCTGGAGCTGCCGGCCAACCACCTGGCCGGGCCGCTGGACACGCTTACCGGCTCCTACGCCGGCGCGCAGGGCTGGGGCCAGTTCATGCCCTCCAGCATCCGCGATTTCGCGGTCGATGCCGACCAGGACGGCCGCATCGATCTCAAGAACTCGCTGCCGGACATCATCGCCAGCGTGGCCAACTACTTTGCCGGCCATGGCTGGGCCGCCGGCGAGCCGGTGGCCGCGCGCGCGCAACCGGACGCGCGCGCCAACCCGGTGACGGCGCCGGACAGCCAGCCGCGCTGGCCGCTGGAGCAACTGGAAGCGTGGGGCTACGCGCCGCTGGAGGCGTTGTCGCCGGCGCAGCCGGCCACCTTGCTGAAGCTCGATGGCGCCAACGGGCCGGAGTACTGGTTCACCTTCGGCAATTTCCAGGTGATCACCCGCTACAACCGCAGTCCGCTCTATGCGATGTCGGTGCACCAGCTGGCGCAGGCGATCGCCGCCGGTGCCGCCCAGGCGGATACCGCACGATGAGGTGGCCGCTTGCGTCGCTGGCGCTGGCCACCTTGCTGCTGGCCGGTTGCGGCGGCCACCACACCCGGCCCTCGCACGGCGCCGCCAGCCATGCAAAGAGCGGCGCAACCCGCCCGGCAACGGCCACGACACGCAGCGGCGGCGGTTTCCAGGACGACCTCAGCCGCCCGCAGGACAGTCGCTACCGCGACAGCCGCGACAGCATCCCCGACGGCCCGGCTCCCGACATCAGCCGCCTGCCCGAGCCGGTGCCGAAGGTGGAGCCGCGCTCGCTGTACGGCAACAAGTCGCCGTACACCGTGCTGGGCCGCAGCTACACCGTGCTGCCCACCGCGCGCGGCTACAACGAGCGCGGCATCGCCTCGTTCTATGGCAACAAGTTCCACGGCTACAAGACGTCCAGCCTGGAAACCTACGACATGTACGCGTTCAGCGCGGCCAGTCCCACGCTGCCGTTGCCCAGCTATGTGCGGGTGACCAACCTGGAGAACGGCAAGAGCGTGGTGGTGCGCGTCAATGATCGCGGGCCGTTCCACGACAACCGGCTGATCGACCTGTCCTACGCCGCCGCGGTGAAGATCGGCATCTGGCCCAAGGGCACCGGCCTGGTCGAGGTGCGCGGCATCGATCCGCGGAAGGGCACGACGGAACTGCCGCCGGCGCCGGTGGTCACAAGCCGGCACCCGGGCATCTACCTGCAGGTGGGCGCGTTCTCCGACGCCGGCAATGCCGAGCGGCTGGCCCAGCGCCTGCGCCAGGCCAGCGTGGGCGCGGTGCAGATCAGCGAGGCCAACGTCAACGGTCGTCGCGTGCGCCGGGTGCGGGTCGGCCCGCTGGCCGACGTGGATCGCGCCGACGCGGTCAGCGCCCGCATCGAGGGCATGGGCCTGCCGCGGCCGCAGGTCGCGGTAGACTGAGCGGTATTTGCATCACCTTTCACCTTTGCCGGCCGCGCCGGCAATTCCAAGACCGGATCGAACCCCACGATGAATGTCCTGCGCCGTACCCTGTTGCCGTTTGCCGCCGCCAGCCTGCTGTTTGGCGTGGCGCTTGCCCAGACCCCGCCGCGCCCCTCGCCGGTGCCGCGTCCGGTGGTGCCGGAGGCGCCGGTGCCGCCGCCGCCGGACGTGGACGGCAAGAGCTGGGTGCTGATGGACTACGCCACCGGCCAGATCCTGGCCAGCAAGGAGGCCGACCTGCAGGTGGAGCCGGCCTCGATCACCAAGATCATGACCGACTACGTGATCTCGGCCGAGATCGCCAACGGCAAGATCCACATGACCGACCCGGTCACCATCAGCGAGTACGCCTGGCGCGGCGGCGGCGCGGGCACCGACGGTTCCACCAGCTTCCTGAAGCTGGGCAGCCAGGTGCCGCTGAAAGACCTGCTCTACGGCATGATCATCCAGTCCGGCAATGACGCGGCGATCGCGCTGGCCGAGCACGCGGCCGGTTCGGAGGGCTCGTTCGCCGGCCTGATGAACGCCTATGCCAAGCAGTTGGGCATGGACCACTCGCACTTCGAGAACGCGTCCGGCTATCCCATCGCCAACCACTACACCACCGCGCGCGACATCGCCGTGCTGTCGCGTGCACTGATCCACGATTTTCCCGAGGACTACGCCATCTCGGCGGTGAAGGAGTTCGAGTGGAACGGGATCAAGCAGCACAACCGCAACACGCTGCTGTGGCGTGACCCCAGCGTGGACGGCATCAAGACCGGCCACACCGCCGCTGCCGGCTTCTGCCTGGCCGCCTCGGCCAAGCAGGGTGATGCGCGCATGATCGCCATCGTGATGGGCGCCAGCAGCGAAAAGGCGCGCGCCGACTCGGCCATGGCGCTGATCAACTACGGCTTCCGCTTCTACGAGACGCACAAGCTCTACGAGGCGGGCAAGCCGCTGGCCACGCCGCGCCTGTGGAAGGGCCAGGCCAACCAGCTGCCGCTGGGCACCACCGAGGACGTGCTGGTGACGGTCAAGCGTGGCGACTACGACAAGCTCAAGGCCGCCATGGACATCCCCGCCACCTTGATTGCGCCGTTCACCAAGGGCCAGTCGGTAGGCACGCTGCGCGTGACGCTGGATGGGCAGCCGGTGCAGAGCGTGCCGCTGGTGGCGCTGGCCGATGCGCCGCAGGGCGGTTTCTTCTCGCGGCTGTGGGACAGCATCCTGCTGTGGTTCCACGGCGGCAAGGACAAGGACCAGGCCGCACCGGCGGCGGACGCCAAGTGATGCAGCCGATCGACTTCAGCCAGGCCAAGCGCGAGGGCAAGGGCTTCCAGTTTCCCGGTGATTTCGAGATCACCGCCGTGGGCAGCGCCGCCGCCGACCTGCCCGCGCGCGTGCCGCACCTGCTGGAAAACGCCGGCCTGCGCGTCACCCATGAAAGCGTGCGCCATCGCCACTCCGGCGGCGGCAATTTCGTCTCCGTCACCGTCAGCTTCCACTGCGAGACCCGCGCACAGTACGAGGCCGCCCACACGGCGCTGCGCGAGTGCCCGGATATCCGGTATACGTTGTAGCCGGGGTTCGGGATGGGGGATGGGGGATTCGCAAAAGCGGCCTCCCGCCCCCATGTGGAAGCACGATGCGCTTCCCTCGTCCAGAAAAATGCAAGGCAACAAGCTCGCCGTGACCCACGAATCCCGAATCCCGAATGACGAATCCCGGCCCCTGAGCGTCCGCCGCCTCGGTCGCCAGCCCTATGCGGCGACGTGGAAGGCGATGAGCGCGTTCACCGACAACCGGGTGGCGGACACGGTCGACGAGCTGTGGCTGCTGGAGCACGACCCGGTGTTCACCCTGGGCCAGGCCGGCAAGATGGAGCACGTGCTGGCGCCGGGCGACATTCCGGTGGTGCCGGTGGATCGCGGCGGCCAGGTGACCTACCACGGCCCCGGGCAGATCGTGGCCTATCCGCTGATCGACCTGCGCCGGGTGGGCGTGGGCGTGCGCGAGCTGGTGCATCGCATCGAGCAGGCCATCATCGACACGCTGGCGCACTGGCACATCGACGGCGTGCGCCGCGAGGGCGCACCGGGCGTGTATACCGGCGAGGCCAAGATCGCCGCGCTGGGACTGCGCGTGCGCCGGGGTTGCAGTTTCCACGGCCTGGCCTTCAACGTGGCCATGGACCTGGAGCCGTTCAGCCGCATCAACCCCTGCGGTTACAAGGGTTTGGCGGTCACGCAAATGCTAGACTTGGGCGGCCCGTCGCGGCTGGCGGACGTCGAGGACGTATTGATCGACCAGTTCTGCCGCCAGTTCGGCTTCCACGCCGAAGCGGCCCCCGCCGTGCTTCCCGTACTCCCCGCTCGCGCAGCGGCCCAGGCTTGATCGATGCAGGCGTTTCCATGAGTGATCTTTCCCCCTCCAAGACCATCCCGGTCAGTGTCGTCGCCGGTGCGCCGGAGAAACAGCTCGGCAGCGACAAGATCGCGCTGAACCGCGCCGGTTTCGATACCGCCGTGCCGACGCTGCGCAAGCCGTCGTGGATCCGCGTGCGCCTGCCGCAGGGCAATGCCGTGCAGCAGCTCAAGGCGCGCCTGCGCGAGAACGCGCTGGTGACCGTGTGCGAGGAGGCGTCGTGCCCCAACATCCACGAGTGCTTCAGCAAGGGCACCGCCACGTTCATGATCCTGGGCGAGGTGTGCACGCGGCGCTGCTCGTTCTGCGACGTGGCGCATGGCCGGCCGCAACCGCCGGACACCATGGAGCCGGCGCGACTGGCGCAGACCATTGCCGACATGCGGCTGAAGTACGTGGTGATCACCTCGGTCGACCGTGACGACCTGCGCGACGGCGGTGCCGCGCATTTCGCCTCGTGCATCCGCGCCGTGCGCCATGCCAGCCCGGACATCCGCATCGAGATCCTCACCCCCGACTTTCGCGGCAAGGGCCGCATGGAGCGGGCGCTGGAGGTGCTCAAGGACTACCCGCCGGACGTGTTCAACCACAACCTGGAAACCGTGCCGCACCTGTACCGCGAAGTGCGTCCGGGCGCCGACTACCAGTGGTCGCTGGACCTGCTCAAGCGTTTCAAGGCGCAGCATCCGGAGGTGCCGACCAAGTCCGGCATCATGCTGGGCCTGGGCGAGACGCACGACCAGGTGATCGAGACCTTGCGCGATCTACGCGCCCATGACGTGGACATGATCACCATCGGCCAGTACCTGCAGCCCACGCCGCATCATCATCCGGTGGTGCGCTACTGGACGCCGGAGGAGTTCGACGCCCTGCGCGAGGCCGGCGAGGCGATGGGTTTCCACCACGTCGCGTCCGGGCCGCTGGTGCGATCGTCCTATCACGCCGACCTGCAGGCGCATGCCGCCGGTGTCACCGAGCACGCTTGAGAGAATCCATGAAATTTCGCCCCCTGCTGGCCCTGCTGCTCGCCCTCGCCGCCCCCTGTGCCAGCGCGCAGTCGGCAGCCGACCTCGGCGCCGGCCAGACCCATCGCAAGGCGTCCACCTGGCCGCTGGCGCCCACCGCCACCGAGGCGGAAGCGGCGCAGCTGTCGGCACGCTTCCTCACCCGTTTCCACTACGACGCGCAGCCGCTGGACGATGCCATGTCGGCGCGCATCTACAAGGACTACCTCAAGCTGCTGGACAGCGAAAAGGTGTTCTTCACCCAGGCCGACCTGGCCACTTTCGCGCCGCTGGAAACCCGTTTCGACGACGCCATCTGGAACCAGGACCTGTCCGGCCCGTTCGCGGTGTTCAACCTGTACCTGCAGCGCGCGGTCGATCGCATGACCTACGCGCGCGGCCTGCTGGCCAAGGGCTTCGACTTTTCCGCCGACGAGAGCTACACCTTCGACCGCAAGGACGTGGACTGGCCCAAGGACCAGGCCGAGCTGGACACCTTGTGGCGCAAGCGCACCATGAACGACTGGCTGCGCCTCAAGCTGGCCGGCAAGGACGACGCCGAGATCCGCAAGACGCTGGACAAGCGCTACAGCGGCTACATCGAGCGGGTGAAGCAGCTCGACAGCCAGGATGCGTTCCAGACCTTCATGACCGCCTACGCGGAAACCACCGACCCGCACACCGACTACCTCGGCCCGCGCGCGGCGGAGAACTTCGACATCGCCATGAAGCTGTCGCTGGAGGGCATCGGCGCGGTGCTGCAGGCGCGTGACGACTACACCCAGATCCGCGAGCTGGTGCCCGGCGCGCCGGCGATCAAGTCCGGCAAGATCCACGTGGGTGACCGCATCGTGGGCATCGGCCAGGGCGAGAGCGGCCCGGTCACCGACGTGATCGGCTGGCGCCTGGACGACGTGGTCAACCTGATCCGCGGCAAGAAAGACACCACCGTGCGGCTGGAGATCCTGCCCGCCGACCTGGGGCCGGATGGCAAGCACGAGTTTGTCACCCTGGTACGCAAGAAGGTCGCCATCGAGGAGCAGGCGGCCAAGAAAAAGATCGTGGAAATCAAGGACGGCGACGTCAGCCGCAAGATCGGCGTGATCGATCTGCCCACGTTCTACTCCGACTTCGGCGCCCGCAGCCAAGGCGACAAGGACTTCAAGAGCGCCACCCGCGACGTGGCCCGCCTGCTGGGCGAGCTGAAGGCCGCCGGCGTGCAGGGCGTGGTGGTGGACCTGCGCAACAACGGCGGCGGCTCGCTGGCCGAGGCCAACGCCATGACCGGCCTGTTCATCGACACCGGCCCCGTGGTGCAGGTGCGCGACGCGCGCGGCCATGCCGAGGCGCAGGGCGACGACGAGCCGGGCATGGCCTGGAGCGGCCCGCTGGCGGTACTGGTCAATCGCGGCACGGCCTCCGCCTCGGAGATTTTTGCCGCCGCCATTCAGGACTACGGCCGCGGCCTCATCATCGGCCAGCCCACCTTCGGCAAGGGCACCGTGCAGAACCTGGTGGACCTGGACCGCTTCGGCCGCAGCGAGGGCGACAAGCCGCAATACGGCGAGCTGAAGATGACCATTGCCGAGTTCTTCCGCATCAACGGCGGCTCGACCCAGCTCAAGGGCGTCACGCCGGACATCGCCTACCCGCAGAACGGCGACGAGAAGGATTTTGGCGAATCCACCTATGACAACGCGCTGGCGTGGACGCAGATCCCGCCCGCCGACTACCAGCCGGTGGGCGACATGAAGGCCTACCTGCCGCAGTTGGAGCAGTTGCACGACGCGCGCGTGGTGAAGTCGCCCGGCTGGCAGCTGATGCTGGACGAGCTGGCGCAGTACAAGATCATGCGCGGCAAGACGGCGATCTCGTTGAACCTCGCCACGCGCGAGGCCGAGCGCAAGCAGCAGGACGCCATCCAGGCCAGCTTCCGCGCGCGGCACAAGGCCATCGACGGCGGCACCGGCGCGGACGACGACGAGGATCGCCTGGACGACGGTCTCAATCCGAACGAGCGCAGCCTGAAAAGCGAGCTCAAGCAGGAGGAGCGGGCCAAGGCCGCCAAGGACGTGCAACTGGACGAAACCGCCCACGTGCTGTTCGACGCGATCGGCCTGATCAAGGCCGACCCGAAACTGGCCGCCGAGGTCCTGCCCTACGGCGGCCGCCTCGACAACGCCGCCATGGCCAGCGTCCCTGCCGCCCCGTCGAGCAGCGCCGCAGGAAACTAGATGTTGTGCAGCAGCGCCTGTGCGCGAATCGCGCACAGGCGCTGCTGCATCACGCGAAAACCGCGCACCTGTGGAAGCGGCTTCAGCCGCGACAGGGCCCTCGGCGGCAAGCCGTATCGCGACTGAAGCCGCCCCTGCAACAACCGGCGCAGACCCGTAGGAGCGCACCTTGTGCGCGATGCCTTTCGTCACGCCCATCGCGCACGTCGGCGCGCTCCTGCATCGCGCGAAAACCGCACACCTGTGGGAGCGGCTTCAGCCGCGACAGGGTTCTTGGCGACAAGCCGCATCGCGGCTGAAGTCGTGCCTGCCGACGGCGGCTACGCCGGGTCCTTGCGCTTGGGGTGCTGCTTGCGCCACTGCTGGTAGGCGTCGATGTGCGGCTCTTCGCGCAGCACCTTGGCGCGCGGGTCGATGATCAGCAGGCTGCCGGCAGGCACCGTCAGGCTGCCGCTGCCGTTTGCCATCGGTACGGTGTGCACGCTCTGGCCCACCTGCACCTCGACCGGCATCAGGAACGGCTTGCCGCTTTCGGTGGCCCAGTGCAGCCGCAAGGTGTCGCCGTCACGCTGCTGCTCCAGCCGGGGCAGGGCGGCGTCGCGCAGGTAGACGTCGAAAAACCAGCCCAGGTCGCGTCCGGTCACCTGGTTGACGATGGCGATGTACTGGTCGGTGGTGGCGTAGCGAGGCGCAAAGTTGCCCGGCTTCGGATCGTCGCGCCCGTAGACCAGCCGGCGGGTGCTGGCGAAAAAGTCGTGGTCGCCGATCAGGCTGCGCAGCGTGTGCAGCATCAGCGCGCCCTTGTTGTAGATGTCCTGGCCGGGACCGTCGGTTTCCGAGTAGACCTGCGCGCCGGTCTTGCTGCGGCCGGACACGATCGGGTGATGGTTGCGCAGCAGCAGGCGCAGGTCGTGCAGCCAGCTGAAGTAGTCGATGTCGCCGTTGAGGTACTGGCTGTACAGCGGCTGCATGTAGGTGCCGAAGCTCTCGTGCAGCCACATGTCGTCCCAGTCGGCATTGGTCACCTGGTTGCCGAACCACTCGTGGGCGAATTCGTGCTGCAACAGGCGGTCGTAGCCGTAGCCGTCGAGCCGGAAATGGTTGCCGTAGGCGTTGAGCGTCTGGTGCTCCATGCCCAGGTGCGGGGTTTCCACCACGCCCATCTTCTCGTCGCCGAACGGGTAGGGGCCGATCTCCTGCTCGAAGAAATCCAGCATGCGCGGAAAGCCGGCAAACAGCTCTTTCGCCTGGGCTTGCTGTCCGCGCAGGTACCAGAACTCCATCGCGATGGTGTTGCCGTAGCGGCTGGCGTAGTGGCCGCGGATCACGTCGAACGGGCCGATGTTGATGGCGATGGCGTAGGTGTCCGGGTGCTTGGCGCGCCAGTGCCAGGTGCGCTCGTCGCCGTGCTCGGCAATCTCCACCAGCACGCCGTTGCCGGGCGCGGCGAGGTTTTTCGGCACGGTCACCCAGGTGTCGACCAGGTCGGGCTCGCCCTGCGGGTGATCGATGCACGGCCAGAACAGGTCGCAGCCTTCGCCCTCCACCGCGCTGGCCACCCACGGCTGGCCGTCGTCGGTATGGCTCCATACGAAGCCGCCGTCCCACGGCGCGTGCTGCGCCACGTGCGGCTTGCCGCCGTAGCGGATGGTGGTGGTCACCTTGCCGCCGGTGGCGAGCGTGTGTCCGAGCGTGATGCGCAGGCGGCCGTCGGGGTTGCTCCAGCGGCTGGCGGGCACGGGCTGGCCGTCCAGGTCGATGCCGCTGATCGCCAGGTTGCGGTCCAGGTCCAGCAGCAGCGCTGCGACCGGCGCGCGTGCGGTGAAGCTCAGCGTGGCCTCGCCCGCAAGGCTTTGCCGCGCCGGATCGACGCGGAAGTGCAAGGCGGCATGATCGAAATGCAGTGCCGCCTGCTCGGCCGGCATCACGCCGCCGCTGTCGAGGGTTTGCGCCGTGGTCGGCGCCGGCGTTGCCGGATGGGCGATGGCGCCGGCGCAGGCGGCCACGCCGAGGCAGGCGGCCAGCAGGCGGGTGCGAATGTGGGGGAGGGGAAGCATGCGTATCCGTGGGGTGGAAATGGAAACCCCACGCCCGTGGGGTGCGGGCGCGGGGCAGGTGTGGTGATGGCGTCTATCGCGCGTTCGGCTTCACTCAATCCTTTTGTACCCTGGCATGCAGGAAATTCCATGTGCGACGTTCGTTTCTTGGGTGACGCGGACGTGTATAGATTTCAGGTAATCGTCTTCCGTTTCAAAAACAACGTAACCTCTTGGGTCAAACAGCGCACCGGGAAATCTCTTGAGGTTGTTATACCAACAACCGTCTTTGTGATAGAGAGCGTGCTTAGCGTCCACGCCCCATAACTTATTCAACATGCGTCCTGAAAGTTTCCTATTTACTGCGCTTACCTCGCTCATTGTCATCTCCATCTGCCTCTGGTGGAGAGTTAGATGCGGCGAAGAGCCAAATATAACAACCATTTAAATTGTTTATACTCAATCGCTTATGGCGTCTTTGAGTGGAGTTTGACATTTCGTCCGAGACGGCCGGATTCGCCGTCGCCTAACTCAAGCGTTCGGGGCGAAGCGCGCGCTCAGGTAGGCGAACACCGCGCGCAAGCCCATCGCCTCGCCGCCGCGCGGGCGGCCGGGGCGGTCGCCGTCGTTCCAGGCGTAGGTGTCCAGGTGCAGCCAGTCGATCGCGTCGGGCACGAAGCGCTCCAGGTACAGCGCGGCGGTGATCGCGCCGGCGTGGCGCGAGGGGCCGGCGTTGGCGAAGTCGGCCACGTGCGAATCCAGCATGCGCCGGTACGGGCGCCACAGCGGCAGCCGCCACAGCGGATCGGCCACGGCCTGGCCGGCGGCCAGCACGGCCTCGGTCGCCGCGTCGCGGTTGCCGAACAGTGCCGGCAGGTCCGGCCCCAGCGCCACGCGCGCGGCGCCGGTGAGCGTGGCGAAATCGACCATCAGCGCGGGCTTCTGCTCGGCGCCGTAGGCCAGCGCATCGCACAGGATCAGCCGGCCCTCGGCGTCGGTGTTGTCCACCTCCACGGTGTGGCCGGCGCGGGTGGTGATGATGTCGCCCGGGCGCATCGCATTGCCCGCCACCGCGTTCTCCACGGTGGGTACCAGCAGCGTCAGCCGCACCGGCAGCCTGGCCTGCATCACCAGGCCGGCCAGCGCGATGGCATGGGCCGCGCCGCCCATGTCCTTTTTCATCCAGCGCATGCCGTCGGACGATTTGAGGTCCAGCCCGCCGGTGTCGAAGCACACGCCCTTGCCCACCAGCACCAGCTTCGGGTCGCCGGCCTTGCCCCAGGTCAGCTCCACCAGGCGCGGCGCGCGATGGCTGGCGCGGCCCACCGCGTGGATGGTGGGAAAGTTGGCGGCCAGCAGCTCGTCGCCCACCCATTCGCGCACCTTGGCGCGGTGCGTCTTGCCCAGTTGCCGCACGGCGCCGGCCAGTTCGGCCGGGCCCATGTCCTCGGTGGGCGTGTTGACCAGGTCACGCACCTGGGCGGTGGCCGCTGCCAGCGGCGTCACCTGCCGCAGCACGGCGGCCGGCACGGCCAGTGTCGCCGGCGTGCGGCGCGCCTTGCGGTAGCGGGTGAACTGGTAGGCGGCCAGCGCCCAGCCCAGTGCCGGCAAGGTGGTGTCGGCCAGCACGCCCTCGTCCGCCAGGTGGTAGGTGGCCGGCGGCAGCGCGCAGGGCAGCGCCGCCAGTGCGCCCAGGCCGTCGCCCGGATCGACGCCGGCCAGCACCCGCTCCAGCTTGCCGGAGGCGTCCGCCAGCAGGGCGAACGTGTCGGGCCGGCCGTCGAAACCGCAGCTGTCCAGCCAGCGCCGCTGTGCCGCGCCCAGCCGTTTGCGGGTGGCGGCCAGGTGCACGACGCTGGTGGTTTCGATGGCGATGGAGCGGCGGTTGCCGGGTTGGCGTTCGATCAGGGCGGACATGCGGGTTCCTCGTGTGGCGGTGGTGCCGGCGCGTTGCATCGCGCGGTCAATCGCCCATTGTGCGCGCATGGCGCCGGGCGTGTTCAAAGCGGGGGCTGGGCGTCGAGCCAGTCGGCCAGCGCGCCCATGTCGGGCAGGTCCAGGTCCGGTGGCTCGCCCAGCGCCTCGGGCCAGGGTTCGCGGCGACGGTTGATCCACGCCGTGCGCAGGCCGGCATCACGTGCGCCGGCCATGTCCAGCGCGGGGTCGTCGCCCACGTGCATCACCTGCGCCGGCGGCACGCCCAGGCAATCGGCCGCCGCGTGGAAGATGCGCGGGTCGGGCTTGGCCACGCCGGTGTCGCGGGCGCACACGTGGTGGGCGAAATGCGCGTGGATGCCCACGCGTTGCAGGTCGGCGTTGCCGTTGGTGAGGCTGGCCAGCGGTCGGCGTGCGGCGATGCGGCGCAGCGCAGGCAGGCTGTCGGCGTACAGGTCCACCGTGTTGCGCTGGGCGAAGTAGATGTCCCACAGCACCTGCACCGGCGCGTCGGCGATGCCGCAGGCGGCAAATGCCTGCTGCAGGGTGAGCTGGCGCTGGGTGGTGAAGTCGTGCGCCAGGTCGGCGCGCTCGGCGGCCACCTGCAGGCGCAGGGCGCGCATCGCCTCGATCGGCCATTTTTGCGCCACGTCGGGATGATGCTGGCGCAGCCACGCATCGACGGCCTCGTCGGCGCGTTGCAGCGCCGGCAGCACGGGCCACAAGGTGTCGTCCAGGTCGAGCGTGACCGCCAGGATGCGCACCGGCCCCGGCCCGCTCACTCGGCGCCGAGGTGCAGCACCTGGCCGATGCGCAGGTTGTCGCCCTTGAGGTGGTTCCAGTCGCGCAGCTGCTGCACGCTCACGTCATGCTTCTTGGCGATCACCGACAAGGTGTCGCCCTTGTCCACGGTGTACAGCGCGACCGGCGCGGGCACCGGTGCGGCCGGCGCCGGCGCGGCGGGTGCGGGAGCCTGTGCGGCCTGGCGCTGTTCCAGCGCCTGGCGGGCGGCCAGCGTATCCGGCGAGGTGGGCGCGATGGCCACGCGCGAGGCGTAGGTGGCGCCCGGCGCGGCTACCGGCGTGGGGCGGCGGGCGCCCACGGCGGCGAGGATGCGCTCGCGCCGCGCGCTGTCCATCGCGGCCAGCGCGCTGCCGTCCTGGTAGGGCAGCACGGCGTGCTTGCGCAGCGCGCTCTTGGCCGCGTCGGTCTGCATGAAATCCACGAAGGCCTGCACCTGCTCCGCCTTGGCGCTGCGCGGGTTGGTGACCAGGTAGAGCGGGGTGAACAGCGCATAGCTGCCGTCGGCGATGTTGGCCACGGTGGCGGGCACGCCGTCGATCGCCAGCGCCTTGAGCTTGGGGTTGCCCTGGATGTCGGCCAGCGTGGCGGCGCCCAGGCCGTTGGGGTTGAGTGCCACGCCCTCCTCCAGCTTGTGCGTGTTGACGTACAGGCGCGGCGCGGCCACCGGCTGGTTGCCGCGACCGAACAGCAGCTCGCGCAGGCTGTATTCCACGCCGTCGCCGGGGCTGGCCACCGCATACACGTCGATGGGTGCGTTGCGGCCGCCCACCTCGCTCCAGTTGGTGAGCTTGCCGTAGTAGATGTCGTGCACCTGTTTCAGGGTGAGGCTGTTGACCGGGTTGGACGCCTGGGTGATCACCACCAGGCCGTCCCACGCCACCGGGGTGAACACCAGGTTGCTGTCCACCGTGGCCTTGCTGGCGCCACGGGCGCTGCCGGCCAGGTCGGCGCTGCCGCTGGCCACCGCATCGATGCCCGAGGCGGTGTTGAACGGCTGCAGTTCGATGCGGCCGTGGCCGGCCTTTTGCCATGCGGTGGCGACTTCGTTCACCACGCCCTGCGCCGTGGCCACGTCGCCGCGCCAGATCAGCGAGGGGGCGGCGGTCTTGGTGGCGGCGCCGGCCTTGGCGCCGGCGGGCGAGGCGAGGCTGGCGCCGAGCAGGGCGACGGAGATCAGGCAGGCAAGACGAACAGACATGGACAGAGGGCGTTCCGGCGCGGGCAGGGATGAAAGTGGCGCGAGTATGTCGCTTCGCGGGCACGAAAAGGGAGAAGCAGACCGTGCATTTCATCGGCCCGCGCCCCAAACATCAAGCGGTTCAGGGGCGGCAGGGTGCGGCGTCGCGCCCGCCATGCCGGCGCAGGGCGGGCCCTGACCGCCCGCCCCTGCGAGCCAAGGACGGGCGCGGCGCCGGTGTCAGTTGACCAGCACGTAGCGACTGCCGTCGGCGTCGGCCACCACCAGCACCAACTGTCGCGGCCGCACGCCGGCCAGCCCGCGCAGCATGCGCAGGCTCACGATGCGCTGGTTGCCTATGCCGATCAGCACGTCACCGGCCTGCAATCCGGCGCGGTCGGCGCGGCTGCCCGGCTGCACCGCGCTGATCGCCACGCCGCGGATGCCGCTGTCGCGCTGGCGCTGGCCCAGTTCGCTGAAACGCACGCCGGCCAGGCGCGGGTCGAGTTGGCCGCCGTCCAGCGTGGCCAGCTTTTCCGGGCTCAGCGTGGCGGTGACCTCGCTGGTCTTGCCGTCGCGGCGCACGCCAAGGCGCACGCTGGCGCCCAGCGGCAGCAGGCCTTCGGCGTTGCGCAATTGCTGCACGCTGCGCAGCGGTTCGCCGTCCAGCGTGGTCAGCACGTCGCCCGGCTGCAGGCCGGCGCGGTCGGCCGCCGCGCCGGTGGTGACGCCGGTCACCACCACGCCGTTGGTGTCGGCCAGCCCCAGCGACTGGGCGATGCGCGGCGTGAGCGTCTGCGTCTGCAGGCCCAGGCTGCCGCGCTGCACCTTGCCGTGCGCCAGCAACTGCGCCATCACCGAGCTGGTGAGGTTGCTGGGGATGGCGAAGCCGATGCCCACATTGCCGCCCGACGGCGAAAAAATCATGGTGTTGATGCCCACCAGCTCGCCGCGCAGGTTGACCAGCGCGCCGCCGGAGTTGCCGGGGTTGATCGACGCGTCGGTCTGGATGAAGTTCTGGTAGCCGCCCCCGCCGGGCGCGTCCTGGCCCAGGCCGGAGCGCCCCAGCGCCGAGACGATGCCCGAGGTCACCGTTTGCCCCAGCCCGAACGGGTCGCCCACCGCCACCACGTAGTCGCCCACCTGCAATTGCGAGGAGTCGGCCAGCGGCAGCGCCTGCAGCTTGTCGGCGGGAATGCGCACCACCGCCACGTCGGTATCCGGGTCGGTGCCGACCAGCGTGCCCTTCACCGTGCGCCCGTCCTGCAGCGTCACGCTGATGTCGTCGGCGCCGCCCACCACGTGGTTGTTGGTCAGCACATAGCCCTTGGCCGCGTCCACGATCACGCCCGAGCCCAGGCTCTGCTCCACCCGCTCGCGCGGCGAGGCGGGCAGGCCGAAAAACTGGCGCACCATCGGATCGTCGAAATACGCATCACGCACCTGCACGCGGGTGCGCGTGGAAATGTTCACCACCGCCGGCGTCACCCGCTTGAGCATCGGCGCCAGCGACGGCATCGGCTGGCCGTCGACGGCGGCAGGCATGGTGGCGCGGGCGGATGGGGCCGTGACGGCGCACGCCAGCGCGAGCAGCAACGCAGCCAGCCAGTGGCCGGTGCGGGAAGGGGCATGGGACATCGCTTTCTCCTTGACAGGTGCGGCGCAGCCTTCGACTGCGGTACCCGCGCACGGTTCCGGCACGCGGCATGCCGCCGATGCGGCGGCGGTACTTTACATCGCCGGTGGGCGGCGTTACTTTTCCTCCCCGGTCGCAACCACAACATCTTGTGTCTGCCTTGCGGTATTCAAACAAGTGCTGGTGCCGGTTGCGCTAACCTCGGGGAAGCGGGCCGCGTCGGCGGCCATCACGCGCAGCAGCAGGACACACCCTTTTCGGGTGTCTCCACAATCCAAACACCGCACAAACACCAACGGTGCCGCAAGGTGCCGGGAGGTCAGGAAATCCAATGAGCACAGCCCGTGCACCCGCCGCAGATCCCGTCGTGAGCCGTGACGCCGTGGAGATCCCGCTGCAACCGGCGTCGCAGGACATCTGGGACAAGAAGTACCGCCTCAAGAACAAGGCGGGCGAGCCCGTCGATGCCGACGTGGACGCCACCTGGCAGCGCGTGGCGCGTGCCCTGTCCGAGGTGGAGGCCACGCCCGAGCTGCGCGAGCACTGGTACGGCCGGTTTGTGTGGGCGCTGCGCCGCGGGGCGATCCCCGCCGGCCGCATCACCTCCAATGCCGGCGCGCTGGAGCACAAGCCGGCCACCTCCACCATCAACTGCACGGTGTCGGGCACCATCCGCGACTCGATGGACGACATCCTGGAGAAGGTGCACCAGGCCGGCCTCACGCTGAAGGCCGGTTGCGGCATCGGCTACGAGTTCTCCACGCTGCGCCCGCGCGGCGCCTACGTGTCCGGCGCCGGCGCGTACACCAGCGGCCCGCTGTCGTTCATGGATATCTACGACAAGATGTGCTTCACCGTGTCCTCCGCCGGCGGCCGTCGTGGCGCGCAGATGGGCACGTTCGACATCAGCCACCCCGACGCCAAGGAGTTCATCCGCGCCAAGCGCGAGGACGGGCGTCTGCGCCAGTTCAACCTGAGCCTGCTGATCACCGACGGCTTCATGCAGGCGGTGGAAAACGACCAGGACTGGCCGCTGGTGTTTCCCGTGCACGTCAAGGAGCAGGGCGAGATCGACCTGGCCGACCCGACCAAGGTGGTGTGGCGCGAGTGGCCCATCCACGAAAACTATGTGGAGCGCGACGACGGCCTGGTGGCCTGCAAGATCTACGGCACCATCCGCGCGCGGCACCTGTGGGACATGATCATGGTGTCCACCTACGACTATGCCGAGCCGGGCTTCATCCTGATCGACAAGGTCAACGAGATGAACAACAACTGGTGGTGCGAGCACATCCGCGCCACCAACCCCTGCGGCGAGCAGCCCTTGCCGCCGTACGGCTCGTGCCTGCTCGGCTCGGTCAACCTCACCACCTTCGTGCGCGACCCGTTCGGCCCCAAGGCCCGCTTCGACTGGGACGAGTACCGCGAGGTGGTCAAGGTGTTCACCCGCATGCTCGACAACGTGGTGGAGATCAACGGCCTGCCGCTGCAGCAGCAGCGCGACGAGATCATGGGCAAGCGCCGCCACGGCATGGGCTTCCTGGGCCTGGGCAGCACGCTGACCATGCTCAAGAAGCGCTACGGCAGCGCCGAGGCGGTGGCCTTCACCGAGGACGTCTCGCGCGAGATGGCGGTGGCCGGCTGGGAGGTGGCGCTGGAGCTGGCCAAGGAAAAGGGCGCCGCGCCCGTGCTGGTGCGCGACTACACCGTCACCGGCGACATGCTGCGCAAGCGCCCGGAAATGGCGGCCGACGGCTACAAGCTGGGCGACACCATCCCCGGCCGCGTGCTGCACGCCAAGTACAGCCGCTACATGCAGCGCGTCGCCACCGTGGCGCCCGAGCTGGTGGAGGCGCTGGCCCAGACCGGCGCGCGCTTCACCCACCACACCTCCATCGCGCCCACCGGCACCATCTCGCTGTCGCTGGCCAACAACGCCAGCAACGGCATCGAGCCCAGCTTTGCCCACCACTACTCGCGCAACGTGATCCGCGAGGGCAAGAAATCCAAGGAAAAGGTCGAGGTGTACAGCTACGAGCTGCTCGCCTACCGCGCGCTGATCAACGCCGACGCGCTGCCGTTCACCGACGAGCCGGACAACAAGCTGCCCGCCTACTTCGTGGCCGCCGACGACATCAGCCCGAAGGAGCACGTGGACATCCAGGCCGCCTCGCAGAAATGGATCGACTCGTCCATCTCCAAGACCGCCAACGTCCCCACCGACTACCCGTACGAGGACTTCAAGGACATCTACTTCTACGCCTACAAGCAAGGCCTGAAGGGATGCACCACCTTCCGCTTCAACCCCGCCGCGTTCCAGGGCGTGCTGGTGAAGGAGTCCGACCTGGAGAACACGCTGTACCGCTTCGAGCTGGAGGACGGCAGCGTGGTGGAGCTCAAGGGCAACGAGCAGGTGGAGTACGACGGCGAGATGCACTCGGCCGCCAACCTGTTCGACGCCCTGAAGGAAGGCTATTACGGCAAGTTCTAGGCGCGCCCGCCGGGCACGCGCGGGTTCGCAACCATCGCAAGGGGAGGACGGCATGCCCACCGATCTCGACATACCCGACGACGGCAGTTCGTGGCCGCTCGTGGACGAGCACGACGCGCCGCTGATCCTGCCCGTGCTGCCCACCATGGCCTCGTTGCGCAAGACCGGCAGCCGCGCCCCGGCGAAGCGTACCGTGGCCAAGCGCGCGGCAGCGAAAAAGGCGGTGGCCAGGAAGGCCACGGCGAAAAAGACCGCAGCGAAAAAGGCGGCGACAAAAAAAGGCGCGGCGAAAAAGGCCGCGCCGCGCAAGCCCGTCGCCGCGAAACCGGCGGCGAAAAAAGCCGCCACGAAAAAGGCGGCGGGCAAGGCCGTGACGAAAGCCGCCGCCGGAAAGGCGGCCGTCTCGCCCGCCCGCCCCGCATCCAGGAGCAGCAGCAAGCAGACGGCCGCCAAGGCCGCATCCCCGAAGGCGGCGCAGTCCGCCCGCAAGAAAGCCGTCACCAAGACGGCCAAGAGGTCCACTGCCAGCAGCAAGCCGAGCGCCACGACGACACGCCCGCGTGCCGCCAGAAAAGTCGCCGGTCGAGGGAAATAGCCGTCCGTATCACCCGGCCCGGCCGTGCGCCGGGCCGGGCCATTTCCCCGCTGGCCCGCCACACCCGAACCGCCCGGCCACGCCACCCATTCACAGAAGCGAAACCATGGCAATCAAGATCAACAAGAAGATCACCGGCTACAACGTCGTCAAGCCCGAGGACAAGGTCGCCGCCCCGGCCCCCGTCGCGCCCAAGGCCGCGCCCACCGCCGAAGTGATCCAGATGCACGAAAGCGTCGAGCGGCCCGAGTCCCTGGTCGGCTCCACCTTCAAGATCAAGTCGCCGCTGTTCGAGCACGCGCTGTACGTCACCATCAACGACATCGTGCTCAACGCCGGCACCAAGTACGAACAGCGCCGCCCGTTCGAGATCTTCATCAACTCGAAAAACATGGACCACTTCCAGTGGATCGTGGCGCTCACCCGCATCCTCTCGGCCGTGTTCCGCAAGGGCGGCGACGTCACCTTCATCGTGGAGGAGCTCAAGGCCGTGTTCGACCCTCGCGGCGGCTACTTCAAGGCCGGCGGCGTCTACATGCCCTCCATCGTGGCCGAGATCGGCGGCGTGATCGAGCAGCACATGAAAAACATCGGGCTGATCCACGACCCGGAAATGGACGAGGCCACCCGCCAGCTGATCGCCGAAAAGCGCGCCGCCTACGAGGCCGCCAGCGCCAAGAAAGCCACCGAAGCCGGCACCGCCACCACCGAGACGGCCAGCGCAGAAACGCTGACCTTCCCGGCCGGCTCGATGATGTGCGACAAGTGCAACACCAAGGCGCTGGTGCTGATGGACAACTGCCAGACCTGCCTGAATTGCGGGTATTCGAAGTGCGGTTGAGCGGCTGGCAGCGATAGCGTTTCACCAAGCAGGGGCGGCCGTGAGGTTGCCCTTGTTGTTTTGCGACGGTGCAGTCTGGAGAGAGATCACGTGACACAGCAGGACCGCAGGTTTGTTGACGACAGGATGGCCGCGCTGCTGGAGGCGGATGAGGACCTGCAGCGCATGGTGGCGGGCGACTGGATGCGTTATCGCACCTCGCCGGCGTTGCAGAAGTTGACGCGGGAGGCGAACGCCACGTGTGCGCTCATCAATCGCATCTACTACGACGACCCGGACGAGGCGGTGCGGCTTTTTCACGATCTCGTGCCTGGCGCGGGTGCGGGGGTGGATTTTCGGCCGCCGGTGCGGATCGACTACGGCGGGCGGGTGGTGATCGGTGCGCGCACCTTCATCAATGCCGATTTCATGGTGATCGGCGGTGGCGAGGTGAGCATCGGAGCCGACTGCCTGATCGGGCCGCGCTGCGGCATCTACACGCCCAACCACGCCGAGGACGTCACGCGGCGCCTTGATGGCTGGGAGCTGCCCCGGCCGGTCACCATCGGCAACAACGTGTGGGTCGGCGGCTCGGTGACGATCACGCCGGGCGTCAGCATCGGTGACAACAGCATCATTGGCGCCGGTTCCGTGGTCACCCGCGACGTTCCCGCCGGCGTCGTCGCGGTGGGAAACCCGTGCCGGGTCATTCGCCCCATCGCCAAGGGCTGAACCCGGACGCACAAGTTGCCGGCGTGGACGTCCAGCCACCCTACTTCGCCGGCACGGGACATGGAGCCCCGGCTTTTTCCTTGAGCCTTCTCCCGGAAATTGGAAGCTCGCCGTGAATACGCTATACGTGCCGTGGATGGCATGAACGATTTTCACACCCGGCTTTCGCAGCGGCGGCCGGTACCGCAAGGGAGAGAACGCATGATGATGACGCGACGCGAACTGCTTGGCGTGTTGGCGGCGGGGGCGGTGGCGAGTGTGTTGCCGCGCTTTGCGCGGGCGGCGAAGGGTGGCTATCCGTGGCCGCTGGGCGTGCAACTGTGGTCGGTCAATGCCGAGCTGGACCAGGATCTCGAGGGCACCTTGGCGCAGCTGGCGCAACTGGGCTATCGCGAGGTCGAGACGGCGGGGCTGCACGGCCGCACGGCGCAGGCGTTTGGCCAGGCGATCGTGCGGGCCGGGTTGAAGCCGGTGAGCGCGCACTTCTCGATGGGCGACCTGTTTGCCGATGCCGCGGCCCGTATCGCCGATGCGCAGGCGATGGGCGTGCAGTGGATCGTGGCGTCCTCGCCGCGTCCGGACAAGCCGCTGGGGCAGGGCGACTGGATCCCCGCGATTCGCGAGGCGATGACGCTCGATGCCTGGAAGAAGAACGCCGCCGAACTCAACCGCGTCGGCGCGCTGGCGAAGGCGGCGGGGCTGACGCTGGCGTATCACAACCATCCGGTCGAATTTGCCGAGTACGACGGGAAGCACGGCTACGACGTGATCCTGGCGAACACCGATCCGGCGCTGGTGAAGCTGGAGCTGGACGTGGCATGGGCGGTCGCCGGTGGCGTCGATCCGATGGCGCTGCTGGAGAAGCACGCCGACCGGATTCGCCTGCTCCACGTCAAGGGTCTCAAGGCGCGGCCCGCGTTGGGGCACTACGGCAGCGATTTCGCGAGCGGCGTGGTCGGTACGGGCGACGTGATCGACTGGCCGCCGTTTCTTGCCGCCGCACGCCGGGCCGGCGTGGTGCATGCGTTTGTCGAGCAGGAGCCGCCGCATGTCCAGCCGATCATGCAGTCGCTGGCGGCATGCCGCGACTATCTGCAATCGCTGTAACCCACACCATCGCCGGGAAAGCGCCATGACCGTCAGCAACGTGAGATTCGCCGCCGTGGCGATGGCTGGATGGATGATGCTGGGCGGGGCGGCCGTCCCGGTCGCGGCGCAGGACACGCGCCCGGCGATTACGGGGATATCGCATTTGGCCGTCTATTCGACCGACCGCGCGGCCAGCGAGCATTTCTACGCGGTGATCCTTGGCGCGAAAAAGGGCGCGGACCCGGAATCGGCCGCAGGCACGCGCTATTACTTCAGCCCGCAGCAGTTCGTCGAGGTGCTGCCCGCGCCGGCGCATCACGGCAAGAGCATGCTGGCGCACGTGGCGTACAACACCGTCGATGCGGCGGGCCTGCGTGCCTACCTGGTGGCGCATGGCGCGGCCGGGGTGGGCGCGTTGCAGCGTGGCGAGGGCGGCGCGTGGTTCTCGATGAACGACCCGGAGGGCAACGAGGTGCAGTTCGTGCAGCCGGCCACCACCGATGCCACGGCCGTTGCCGGCGCGATCAGCGGGCGCATCATCCACGTGGGGCATCTGGTCCATGACCGCGCCAGGGAGGATGCCTTCTACCGCGACATGCTGGGCTTTCGCCCCTACTGGTTTGGCGCGATGAAGGAAGGGACGGTCGACTGGATCTCCCAGCAGGTGCCCGATGGCACGGACTGGCTGGAATACATGATGGTGGGGCCGGGGTCGACGACCCCGCTGGATCGTCTCGATGCCAGGGAGCTGGGCGTGCTCGACCACCTCTCGCTGGGGGTGGTGAACATGGAGGCGGCGGTGACGACGCTGATCGACCAGGACCGCCTGAGCCCGCGCCACGACGGCCCGCAGATGGGCCTGGACGGCAAGTGGCAGGCCAACCTCTACGACCCGGACGGCACCCGCGTGGAGCTGATGGAATTCCAGCCCGTCACCCGGCCGTGCTGTTCGCCGTTCACCGCCGACAGCCCGACACCGTGACATCGCCGGGCGTTGCGCCAGCGCCGGAAAGCCCGGTCCCTTGCGCGTCGCCCCGGCTGCGGTTTCGGACCTGGCGTGATGACGACCTGCCGCTGGCGATGCGCTTGTGGGGTGACCCGCAGGTGACGCGCTTCATCGCGTCACGGGCGCTCGATGCATCGCAGGTGCATGAGCGGCTGGCGCGCGAGATGGACACGCAGCGCACCTGCGGCATGCAGTACTGGCCGGTTTTTCTGCGGGCGGACGGCGCGTTCGTGGGTTGTTGCGGACTCAGGCCACGGGCGCAGGCGCCGGATGAGCCGGAGTTTGGCGTGCATCTGCTGCCGCTGCGATGGGGGCAGGGTCATGCCATGGAGGCGGCATCGTGCGTGATCGACCACGCCTTTGGTGCTGGCGGTCATCGCGCGCTGTTTGCCGGGCATCACCCGGACAACCTCGCCTCGCGCCGCCTGCTGGCGCGGCTGGGCTTCGTGCATACGCATGACGAGTGCTATCCGCCCACGGGGCTGATGCACCCGTCGTACCGGTTGTCCCGGCCGGTCGGCGCATGAGGGAGCGGGGCCGCCCTGGCAGCGGCCCCGCCTGCACTCACGGCTCCAGCGCCACCACCGTGACCGATGCCGGCGGCAGGGTCAGCACCACGGCGCCGTTCTTCTGCGCGCCGCTGATGGCCCGGGGCGCCACCGTGCGCGGGTGCTCGAAGCTGTTGCTGCTGTCCAGCTTGGGCGCGGCGAGGGTCTGGCCGTGGGCGGCGCGGGCGGTGAGGCCCAGCGCGGTGGCGTCCACGTCGAGCGAGTGGTTGGGGTCGAGGTTGGTCAGCGACAGCCACACCTTGCCGTCCTTGCCCTTGGCGGCGAGGGCGTCGAGGCGGGGCAGCGTGGCGTCGCCGTGCACGTAGCTGCCGGCGTCGTAGCTCAGCGGCAGGAAGCGCGCATCCTGGAACGGCACGTACATGCGGAACACCTCGTAGGTGGGCGTCAGCACCATCTTCGGGCCGTCGGTGAGGATCATCGCCTGCAGCACGTTGACCATCTGCGCGATGTTGGCGGCGCGCACGCGGTCGGCGCGGCGGGCAAAGATGTTGATGTTGAGCGCGGCTAGGATGGCGTCGCGCTGGGTGTTGGCCTGCATCAGGAAGGCGGGGTTGGTGCCGGGCGTGGGCGCCAGCCAGGCGCCCCATTCGTCGACCACCAGGGCGATCTTCTTCTCCGGGTCGTACTTGTCCATCACGGCGGCCTGCTTGTCGATCAGCGGGCCCATCTTCAGCGTCTCGGCCAGCACGTGGGCGTAGCCGGCCTCGTCGAAGCCGGTGGCGGGCATGTGCGGCGGCCAGCCGTCGTAGACGGTGTAGGAGTGCAGCGACAGGCCCTGGATGTCGAACGACCAGCCCTGGCGCTCCTTCCAGGTTTTCATCACCGCCTCGGTCCAGGCGGTGTCGTCGGTGCCGGGGCCCACGGCGATCTTCTGCGACGGCTCGGCGGCGTTGTAGCTGCCCACGAAGCGGGCGTAGCGGCGCAGCTCGGCGGTGTATTCGTCGGGCGTCATCAGGCCGCCGCAATCCCAGCTCTCGTTGCCGATGCCCATCATCGCCACGCGGTAGGGCGCGGCGTGGCCGTTGGCCGCGCGCAGTTTGGCCAGCGTGGTGGGCTGGTCGGCGGTCATGTATTCCATCCAGTCCTGCGCCTCGGCCACGGTGCCGGAGCCGATGTTGAGCGAGATGTAGGCCTCGGCGCCGATCTGCCGGGCAAAGTCCATGAACTCGTCGGTGCCGAACGCGTTGGAGTCCACCACGTTGCCCCAGGCGGTGTTGACGCGGGTGGTGCGCGTGGGGCCCACGCCGTCGCGCCAGTGATAGCTGTCGGCATAGCAGCCGCCGGGCCAGCGCACATTGGGCACCTTGAGCGCCTTGAGTGCGGCCACGACGTCGTTGCGGATGCCGCGCGTGTTGGGGATGGTCGAGTCCTTGCCCACCCAGATGCCGCCGTACACGCCCTCGCCGAGCTGCTCGGCAAACTGGCCGAACAGGTGGCGGTCGATGGTGGCGCCGGGCTTGGCGGTGTCGATGGTGAGTGCGACGGCCTTGTCGCCGGTTTTCGCCGTGGCGGTGGCCACGAAGGCGGTGGCCAGCAGGCAGAGGCTGGTGCTCAGGGCGCGGTGCATGGGGTTCCCCTTCAAGGTGCGGGTGGATCGTTCCCGTGGTCGGCGCCAGGCGTGGCTGGCGCCGTCGGACATGGATCAACGTGAGTCCACGACACTACACTAATCGCGTCGGCGGCTGGCACCGGCCAGCGCTTTTTGCGGCCTGGCTGGTTAAGATGGGCGGTGCCGTCGGTGGCTGCCATGCGCTACCGGGCAGGGGAGCTGGCGATGATGCAAACGCGGTCCGCGCGGGTGAAGGTGTCACGTGGCGCGTAAGGCGCCGGTCGCCGGCTGGCGGCGGAGCCTGGGCGTGCTGGCGCTGGCGGCCGTGGTGTGGCTGCACGGCGATCCGGCGCGCGCCGACGCGCCGGCGGCGGATGTGGCCGGCCTGCTGGCGCAGGCGCAGGCCACACGTACCCTCGACCACGCGCTTTTTCTGGACCTGCTGCAGCAGTTGCACCAGCGCGAGCAGGCGCTTTCGTCCAGCCAGCAATGGCAGTTGCGCCTGCTCGATGCCTGGCAGGCCTCGTACGAGGGCGACTACGCCAAGGCGGAGCCGCTGCTGCGCGACGTGGCCGCCCATGCCGACGACCTGGACCAGCGCAGCCTGGCCGAGGGCCGGTTGCTCAACATCCTGGCCGTGCGTCGCCGCTACGAGGAGGCGTTCACGCTGGCCGAGCGCCTGGCCGCCCGCCTGCCGCAACTGCGCGACCGGGACACCAGCTACGTGGTGCTGTCGCAGCTGTCGCAGCTGATGGCGTCGGCGCGCCAATCGGACCCTGCCGCCAACTACGCGCGGCAGATGGAGCGCTTCCTGCCGCCGGGCGAGTCGCTGTGCAAGCCCTATGTCTACCTTTTCGGCGCACTGGACGCCAACAACAACCTGCCGGTCAGCGATCCGGCTTTCCGCCAGGCGATCGACACCTGCACGGCGGCCAACGAGCCGCTGTATGCCGAGACGGTGCAGCTGGACCTGGCGCGGCGGCTGGCGGATACCGGCGGGCATGCGGCGGCGCTGGCGCTGCTCAAGCGCATCGCGCCCAGCGTGATGGCGCAAAACTACACGGTGCATGTCTACCTGTTGCGCAGCAACATGGGCTATGCGTACTGGAAAAGCGGCGACATGGCGCACGCCAGGCAATGGGCGGCCGCGGCGCTGGCGATGGACCCCGCCGGCGATTTCGACGGCCTGTCCGAATACACCTACCGGGTGCTCTACGAGGTGGAATACAAGGCCGGCCATTACCAGGCCGCGCTGGATTACTACCGGCACTACAAGGAGGTGGAGTTTCGCTCGGTCAACGACACCCAGGCCATCGCGCTGGCCTACCACACCGTCCACCAGCAGCTGGCGATCCACAATTTGCAGATGGCCGAGCTGGCCAAGCAGAACCGCCTGCTGGAGCTGCAGCAGGCGCTGGACCGCAAGGCGATGGAAGCCAGCCGGCTCTACCTGGCGCTGCTGCTGTTCGGGCTGGCCTCGATCGGTTTCTGGCTGGTGCGGCTCAAGCGCTCGCAACTGCGCTTCAAGAGGCTGGCGCGGCGCGACAGCCTCACCGGCATCCTCAACCACCAGCATTTCGTGGAGGAGGCCGCGCAAGCGCTGCGCTATGCGGAAAAATCCGCGCGCAACGCCTGCGTGGCGGTGATCGACCTGGACCACTTCAAGCACATCAACGACACCTACGGCCACGCCGTGGGCGATGCCGTGCTGGTGCGGGTCACCGCCCTGTGCCAGGCGCGCCTGCGCTCCATCGACGTGTTTGGACGGCTTGGCGGCGAGGAGTTCGGCCTGGTGTTGCCGGAGTGCTCGCTGGCCGAGGCCAAGGCCATGGTCGAGCAACTGCGCGCGGATATCGCCGCCACGCTGTTTGACGAGAAGATCCTGCGCGACACGGTATCGGCCAGTTTCGGGCTGGCCTCCACCGAAAACAGCGGCTATGTCCTGCAGTTGCTGATGGCGCGGGCCGATGCGGCGCTTTACCGGGCCAAGCATCGCGGCCGCAACCGGGTGGAGGCGCACGCCGAGGACGCCAGCCTGGCCCCGGTCTGAGCGGCGCGCGACGCGGTCGGCTCAGCCGGCCAGCTCGCGCGCCAGGCGCTCCACGAACACCCGCGTCTTGGCCGGCACCAGCCGGCCCGGCGGCAGCACCACGTGCACGGCCGCGTCGCCCTCGCATCGCCATCTCGGCAACACCCGCACCAACGCGCCGCTGGCCAGTTCGCCGGCCACCATCCAACTGGGCGCGGGCATGATCCCCGCGCCGCCCACGCATGACGCCAGCAGGCCGTCGTCGTCGTCGCAGACCAGCGGGCCGACGATGCGCTGCGCCACGCGCCGGCGTCCGTCCGTGAGATGCCAGTGCGGCCAGAAACGGGGCTTGGGAAAGGTGAGGCAGGCGTGTCCGGCCAGGTCGGCCGGCCGGCGCGGGGTGCCGTGACGGGCGAGGTAGGCAGGCGCGGCGCACAGCATCACCTCGAATGCCAGCAGGCGCCGGGCGACCAGGCGGCTGTCGGCCAGCTCGCCGATGCGCACCGCCGCATCGAAACCCTCGGCCACCAGATCCACGAAATGGTTGTCGTGCGACAGCTCCAGTCGCAAGGCTGGATGGGCGGCGAGAAAGTCGGGCAGCCACGGCGCGATGCGGCGGCGGGCGAACGCGGCGGGCAGCGACAGCCGCAGCAGGCCGCGCGGCGTGGCGGCGCCCTCGCTGGCCTCGACCTCGGCGGCGGCCAGCTCGCCCAGGATCGCCTGCACCCGTCGCTGGTACGCCATGCCCGCCTCGGTCACGGTGACCCGCCGCGTGGTGCGCGCCAGCAGGCGTACACCGAGGCGTGTTTCCAGCGCCTCCACCCGGCGCGAGATCACCGACGGATCGCGCCCCAGCACACGCGCGGCCGCGGCAAAGCCGCCGTGCTCGGCCACGGCCGCAAAGGCCTCCACCTGCTCGAAGCGCGAGCCGCTTCTTTCGTGCTTCTGGTGCATGGGTGATTTGTCCGTGGATGGGATTAATGGCTTGGACGCACGCTGGGATCATACGGCCACCCGCGCACCGCTGGCGGGCCTTTCCCACGTACGGAGCCTTCCATGGCCAAGCGCAATGCCATTGTCCCTGCCGGTCGGCAGGCCCTCTACGACATCAACCACTACTCGGCGGCCATCGTGTCCGGCGAGTGGCTGTTTGTCTCCGGCCAGGTGGGCAGCCGCGAGGACGGCTCGCCGGAGCCGGATTTCACCCGCCAGGTGCGGACCGCCTTCGACAACCTGGCGGCCGTGCTGCAGGCGGCCGGTTGCGGCTTCGACGACGTGGTGGACGTGACCACGTTCCACACCGATCCTGCCAGCCAGATCGAGGTGGTGGCGGCCGTGCGGCTGGACGCGTTTGGCGCGCCGCCGTACCCGAACTGGACGGCGGTAGGCGTGAACTGGCTGGCGGGGTTCGATTTCGAGATCAAGGTGGTTGCGCGCATCCCCTCGCGGTGAGTGCGCAGGCGGTTTCGCGCGGTGCGATCCGGGCGTCGGGCCATGGCGCGGTGGAGCGGGCCCGGCGCGGGGCGTAAAGTCGTCTCTCCCCGCGTGTGCGCACCGCCGTTGTCATCCCGGCTGCCGGTCGCCGCGCCTCTTTGCCGATGCCGCCCATGCTGACCACGATCCGTGCCGCGCTGCCGTTGTTGTTGAGCACCGTGTTCCTGTTGATGGGCGTGGGCCTGCTGCATTCGCATATCGCGCTGGAGGGGCGGGCGCTGGGATTTTCGGTGGCGATGATCGGCGTGCTGACGTCGGCCTACTACGCCGGTTTCCTGCTGGGCACGTACACGGTGCCGCGGCTCACGCACCGCATCGGGCACATCCGCACGTTCGCGTTCTGCACGGCGCTGGTGGCGATGGTGGTGCTGGTGCAGGCGCTGGCGCCGGTGTACGGCGTGTGGATCGTGCTGCGCATGCTGCAGGGGCTGCTGCTGGTGGGGCTGTACGCGATCATCGAAAGCTGGCTCAACGCCGTGGCCGAGCCGGCGCACCGCAGCTCGGTGTTCGCCATCTACATGATGGTCAACCTCGGCGCCAGCGCCTCCGCACAGCAGTTTTTGCGCGTGGGCGGCGAGGGTTTCGTGCTGTTCTGCGCAGTGGCGATCCTGTTTTGCGCGGCCAGCCTGCCGGTGGTGGCCACGCCGCAGCCGCAGCCGCGCGTCCATGCCGCGCCGCGGGTGCAGGTGAAGCGGCTGTTCCGGCTGGCGCCCACCGCGCTGGTGAGCGCGTTTGTCTCGGGCCTGGTGCTGGGCGCGTTCTGGGGCCTGCTGCCGCTGTATGCCGCCGCGCGCGGCCTGGGCGCGGGCGCGGTGGGCACGTACATGAGCGTGGCGATCGCCGGCGGCGTGATGCTGCAGTGGCCGCTGGGGCGTTTCTCCGATCGCATCGACCGCCGCCTGGCGCTGTCGTTGATCAGCGTGGTGGCCGCGCTGGCGGCACTGGTCAACCTGGCCTTGCCCTCGGCCAGCGGCGCGGCCGCGATGGTGGCGATCTTCGTGCTGGCCGGCATGAGCTTCACGCTGTATCCCATCGCGGTGGCCCACCTGGTGGACTACCTGCGCCGCGAGGATCTGCTGTCGGCATCCAGCACGGTGCTGCTGGTCAACGGCGTGGGCTCGGCGGTGGGGCCGCTGGTGGCCGGCGCGCTGATGGGCCAGCTGGGCCCCCGGTTGCTGTTTGTCTGGTTTGCGGTGCTCGACGGCGTGCTGGCCGCCTATGCGTTCTACCGCTTCGTCCATCGCCGGCGCGAGGTGACGCCGGACGACAATTTCGTGCCGCTGGTGAACACCACGCCCAACTCGCTGGAGCTGCGCGGCGGCCAGGATCACGCCGGCTGACGCCATCGCCGGCGGGCAGGCGAGGGAGCGGCGAGTCAGGTCGAGTACATTTTTTGGCGACGGTGCGGTGCTAGGTTGAAAAGGGCCTGAGCCCGAAACCGCGCCCACGCGGCGCGGCAAGGCTCCCAACCGAGGAGAAGCCAATGATCAACTCGACGATGCGCAAGGTATCCATTCCGCTGTTTCTCGCCGCCTTGGCGCTGGGCGGTTGCTCGCAGTACGTGAAGAAGGCGGACTTTGATTCGGCCATCGCCGAGTTGCGCGCCACCGACCAGAAACAGCAACAGCAGCTTGATGCGCTGACCCAGGAGATGCAGCAGCGCTTCGCCAAGTACGACGCGCAGATCGCCGAGATGGGTGGCCGCGTGCGGGTGGACACCGCCGCGCACTTCGCCTTCAACGACGCCACCGTGCGCGACGAGGACAAGCCGCTGCTGGATGATTTCGCCAAGGTCATCGCCAGCCACTACCCCGACGCCACCGTCACCGTGGAAGGCTTTGCCGACCCGGCCGGCTCGGCGGCGTACAACCGCCGCCTCGGCACCCGCCGCGCGGAGGCGGTGCGTGACTACCTGGTCAACAACGGCCTCTCCGCCGAGCGCCTGCGCGCGGTGAGCTACGGCGAGGACGCCAACCGCCAGGTGGACCGTGGCCAGTCCGGCGACACGGGCGCCTCCAACCGTCGGGTGACCCTGGTGGTGGATTTTGCCGGCAGCGCGGCACAGGCCAGCGCGGGCTGATAGTTGCGGGCCGCTTGCCGGCCTCGTCAAACCACAGGCAGGGCGTCCGCGAGGGCGCCCTGCCTTGTTTCGGACGGCGGTTGTCGGATGCCGTTGTTCAGCGGAGCGGCGGCATCGTCGGACGTATACTCGTCCGACCGGCCGCTCGTGCGCGAGCGTTCCCCGCCGGTGCGGACTGACCCGTTCGGGAGATTGCCCATGAAAAGCTTCACCGCTCCATGGCTTGCCTGCCTGGCTGTCGTGACGCTGGCCGGTGCCGGCGTGCACGCGGCGACGCCCACGCCGCCGCCGGCCAATGTCACCGTGCACTACGGCGACACCAAGCAGTTCACCGAGACCAAGCGCAGTGCCTTCGCCAGTCCGATCGACCTCTACGGCTATCTGGAGCCGCTGAAAACCTACATCGCCCAGCGCGCCTCGCGCGTGCTGGCGCCGGACCAGCGGCTGGATGTCACCGTGACCGACGTCGACCTGGCCGGCGAGTACGAGCCGTGGCACGGGCCGGATCTCAGCCGCGTGCGCATCATCAAGAGCATCTACCCGCCGCGCATCGACCTGGATTTCACCCTGTACGGCGCCGACGGCAAGGTGTTGCGGCAAGGCCACCGCAGCCTGCGCGACCTGTCGTTCATGGACCACGGCAGCACCAACAACCACGACTCGCTGCGCTACGAAAAGGCGCTGATCGACCGCTGGCTGCGCCAGGGCGTGGACAAGCTCTGAAGGCATGGGGCGCGCGAGGCACCGCGCGCCCACCGCGACCTGGCCGGTCCGGGCATCGACCCGGCGCCTGTGCACCCGGTGCTACAGTGCGGTGCTTTTCATGGCGGGAGCAGCGCATGACGACGAGCCAGTCCACCTATCCGATCGGCACGCCCGGTACGCCCTGGGGACCGGCCGAGGTGGCGCAGTGGCGGGTGCGGCAGGTTCGCCAGCGCAGTCATGATGCGGACGTGGTGGCGGTGATCGATGCCTTGCGCAAGCGTTTCGACGTGGAGCTCTACGGTCAGCTCGATTACCCGCCGGACAGCTATCCGCTGCTGGCGGTGCGCAGCCGCGACTGGCGCGACGACCTGCCTTGCGCGGTGGTCACCGGCGGCGTGCATGGCTACGAGACCAGTGGCGTGCATGGCGCGCTGGCGTTTCTGGACCAGCATGCGGTGCGCTACCAGGGGCGTGCCAATGTGCTGGTGGTGCCGTGTGTCAGCCCGTGGGGCTACGAGCGCGTGCACCGCTGGAACCCGCAGGCGCTGGATCCCAACCGCTCGTTCCGCCCGGACAGCCCCGCGCCCGAATCGGCCGCGCTGATGCGCCTGCTGGCGCCGCTGGGCGAGCGCGTGCTGGTGCATGTCGACCTGCACGAAACCACCGATACCGACGAGTCCGAGTTTCGCCCTGCGCTGGCCGCGCGCGATGGCGTGCCCCATGTGCCGGGCCAGATCCCCGACGGCTTCTACGTGGTGGACGACGCCGAGCATCCGCAGCCGGCGTTCCAGCAGGCGATCATCAGTGCGGTGGCGAAAGTCACCCACATCGCGCCAGCGGACGCGCATGGCCAGATCATCGGCTCGCCGATGGTGGCACCCGGCGTCATCCGCTATGCGCTGCGCGCACTGGGGCTTTGCGCAGGCGTCACCGCGGCGCCGTACCGCTGCACCACCGAGGTCTATCCCGACAGCCCGCGCGCCACGCCGGCGCAGTGCAATGCGGCGCAGGTGGCGGCGGCATGCGCGGCGATCGACTTTGCGCTGGCGCACGGTCGGCCTGCGGCGTAACGGCGAGGCGACTCAGGATTTCTTGCCGCCGCCATCCTGCTTGTTGACGGTCGCCCAGGCGATGCGCTCGGCGGTCTTTTCCGACTTGCCCTGTTTCTTCTCGCTCTTTTCGATATGCGCGGCCTGGCGCTTCTGCTTGTCGGTGTACGAGGATTTGTCGCCCTTGGACATCGCGGTGCTCCACCGTGGGGGAGTGGTGAGGCTGGCGCGCATGCGGTCAATGCGCGGTCTGCGATCCCTCATCCCCGCTTTCACGCGGCGCCACGCCGCGCTGTGGCATGGATGGGCGCCCCACATCCCACGGAGCATCCGACATGAGCAACGCCCATCACGAAACCGCCTTCGAGGACAGCGGCAAGGCGTTCGCCGCGCGGCTCAACAAGCAGGACGATGGTCTTTTCAGCGCCACCGTGCGCCTGCCCGACGGCAGCCTGCGCACCGTGCCGGGCGAGCACTTTGCCGATGAGGCGCAGGCGATGGCGGCGGCGCGCGCGTTTGCGCATGAGCTGGTCGGCGCCTGCTGAAGAACGATGCCGTCATGCGCGTGCGCGACGGCCACCGGCGCGCTGCGCGAGGGCCGGCGATTGGTCTACCCTGAGGTGACGTTCCCACGGAGATCCCCGCCGATGACCTCGTTCGCCCCGATCCGCGCCGCGCGCTTTCGCCGTGGCGCCCTCGCCACGCTGATGCTGTTGGGCGTGAGCCTTGCCGCCATCGCCGCCGAGGCGCCCACCGTCACCGTGGCCGACGGCACGCTCAGCGGCCGGCTCGATACCGTGAATGGTGAGGCGCTGGCGCTGTTCCAGGGCATCCCCTATGCCGCGCCGCCGGTGGGCGCGTTGCGCTGGCGCGAGCCGCAGCCGGTGACGCCGTGGTCGGGCGTGCGCGACGCGCAGCGGTTCGGGCCGCGCTGCATGCAGGCGCCGATCTTCAGCGACATGGTGTTTCGCAGCAACGGCGTCAGCGAGGATTGCCTCTACCTCAACGTGTGGACGCCCGCGTCGCATGACGGGGCGAAGCGGCCGGTGCTGGTGTATTTCTACGGCGGCGGCTTCCTCGCCGGCGACGGCTCCGAGCCGCGCTACGACGGCGCCAGCATGGCGGCGCGCGGCATCGTCACCGTCACGGTCAACTATCGGCTGGGCGTGTTCGGCTTCCTGGCGTTGCCGGCGCTGGCTGCCGAATCCCCGCAGCAGGCGGCGGGCAACTACGGCCTGCTCGACCAGAACGCGGCGCTGCACTGGGTGCGGCAGAACATCGCCCGCTTCGGCGGCGATCCGGCGCGCATCACCATTGCGGGCGAATCGGCCGGCTCGATGTCGGTGAGCGGGTTGATGGTCTCGCCCTTGTCCAAGGGCCTGATCGCCGGCGCCATCGGCGAGAGCGGTGCGCTGCTGGCGCCATTGGCGCCGGTGTCGCGCGAGGAGGCGTACAAGCGCGGCCAGGCTTTCATGGCGCAAGTGGGCGCCGCCTCGCTGGACGCGTTGCGCGCCATGCCGGCGCAGGCGCTGCTGGATGCGGCCGGCGACAAGGCCGCGCCGCGTTTCGGGCCGGACGTGGACGGCCATTTCCTCACCGAGTCGCCGGCCGACACCTTGGCGCGCGGTGCGCAGGCGCATGTGCCCTTGCTGGTGGGCAGCAATTCGCAGGAGGGCATCTACAGCATGTTCCTCGACCGGCAGCCGCCCACGCCGGCGGCGTACCGCGCGGCGCTGCAGCAGCGTTTTGGCGCGCAGGCCGACCGCGTGCTGGCGCTGTATCCCGGCCATGACGAGGACGAGGTGAAGCGCTCGGCCACGGCGTTGGCCGGCGACATGTTCATCGCCCACAGCACCTGGCGCTGGATGGAGCTGCACCGCGACAGCGGCGCGCCGGTGTATTTCTACTATTACGACCACCCGCGCCCGGCCAAGCACCAGATGGCGCCGGGCGAGACGCCCGACCACGGCGCCGTGCACAGCGGCGAGATCGAGTACGCGCTGGGCAACCTGGATGGCAATACGGTGTACGCGTGGACCGACGCCGACCGCGCCACCTCGCGCGCGCTGCAGGGCTATTTCGCCGCGTTCATCGCGCATGGCGACCCCAATGCCGATGGCCTGCCGCCGTGGCCGGCAGTGGCCGCATCCGATGGCGGCCTGTCGCGCCAGACCATCGACGCGCAACCGCATGCGACGGTGGATCGCGGTGCGGCGCGGCAGGCGTTTCTGCGCGAGTACTACGCCGGCCATCCCGGCTCGCTGTAGCGCCTTTCCGCGCCAGCGCACTTCCCGCTCCGCCCAAGCCACCCCCTCCCAGCCTCCCCCTGCGCGCAGGGGGAGGAGCCCGAGCGTCGCTGGCCGGGGCCTTGGCTCCCTCCCTTGCGATGCAGGGGAGGGTTGGGGAGGGGTTGCTCTTGATCTTGCTTCTGAGAAGCCAGGGCGCAATAGCCGCGCATCCGTGGGTGCGAAAGCGCGCGTGGCATGCGCGGATTTTCCTGCGCCCCTGTCGTGTTGACTTCACCAGGACGGGTGGGTAACGTTACCAGAGTCACGCGCCACGATATTCGTGCCCATGACGCTTTCGCGATACGCGGCCCGGAGGGGGCTGCCTGCGGAGGGCGTTGCAGGACTCGTCGACATGCCGGGGATCCGGGGAGGATCTGGAATGCTGAACACACAGACCGGGAGCGTCCGCCGCGCCTTGCGCGCCGTCATCGCGGCCGCCCTGTGCCTGCTGGCGCTGCCGCTGGCCGCCGCCGTCCATGGCCCTTGGAATGCCGACGTGCTGCAAGGCGGCACCGGCCTGACCTTGCCACTGCCGGAGCACGCCAGCGTGCTGGCGGCGCAGGCGGACTGGAGCACCTACGCCTGGGTGCGACCGGCGCAGACGGGCGAGGGCCGCGTTCTGCTGGCCGGCTGTGGTGACGTTACCTCGGTGGCGCGCTATTTCATGGTCGATGGCGGCCGGCTCGGCTTCTGGTGGGGCGGCACGACGGTGACGCCGTCGCGCGCCGCGTTGGCGGCCGACCGCTGGCATTTCGTGGCGGCGGTATCGCGCCACGGCCGGTTCACCTTGTATCTGGACGGCAAGGTCGTGGCGACCGCCGCCGCGCCGCAAGCGACGGTGGCCGCCACGATGGTGATCGCGCCGGTGGCGCCACAGGCGGGCATGGTGCATTTCGGCGGCAAGGTGGCCGGCTTCACCGTGCAGGACGGCGCGCTGGACAGCACGCAGCTGGCGGCGCTGGCCAAACGGCCACCCGATCCCGCGCTCGCCCGCTATGCCGACGCCTCGCCGCATTGGCCGGTGCAGGTGAGCCAGATGGCCGGACAGGTGACGCCGCAGCCGCCGTCCACCTTGCCGGTGAGCCGCGCGCCGTTCAGCGCGCCGGTGAAAAAGGCGCCGGCCGACGGCCCGGCGCTGGCCAGCGACGGCGATGCGCGCTGGACGCTGGGCCGCTGGCAACTGGCGTCCGCACCCGAGCTGGGTGATGCGCGCGGCGCGGCGCTGTCCTCGCCGTCCTATGCGGGTGGCGCGCCGTGGATGGCGGCGACCGTGCCGGGCACGGTGCTGACCACGTTGGTGGATCGCGGCGTCTATCCCGACCCGGCGTACGGCCTGGACAACATGGCCATCCCCGAGTCGCTGCACCAGCACGATTGGTGGTACCGCACCACGTTCGCGCTGCCGGCCGACCTGGCCGGGCGGCAGCTGGCGCTGAATTTCGACGGCATCAACTATGCCGCCGAGGTGTGGGTGAACGGGCGGCGCGCGGGCGACATGGTGGGCGCGTTCGCGCGTGGCCGTTTCGATGTCACCGGCCTGCTGCGGCCCGGCCACGACAATGCCGTGGCGGTGCGCATCTCGCCGCCGCCGAACCCGGGCGTGCCGCACGAGCAGTCGCTGGCTGCCGGCCCCGGCCCGAACGGCGGCATGGAGGCGCTGGACGGCCCCACCTTCATCGCCAACGAAGGCTGGGACTGGATACCCGCCATCCGCGATCGCGACGCCGGCCTGTGGCAGCCGGTCACGCTGAGCGCCACCGGCTCCGTGCGCATCGGCGACACCCACGTGGTCAGCCGCCTGCCCGACGCCGACCTGCACCGCGCCGAGCTGGACGTGGACGTGCCGCTGGAAAACACCACCGCCGTGCCGGTGAGCGGCCAGCTTCACCTGGCCTTCGGCGACGTGGCGGTGGATACGGCGGTGACCGTGCCGCCGGGTGGCACCACGGTGCGTTTGCGGCCGTCGGCGTTTCCCGCGCTGGTGGTCGATCACCCCCGCCTGTGGTGGCCCAACGGCTACGGCGAGCCGCACCTGTACACGATGCAGGTGAGCTTTGCGGCAGACGGCACGACGTCCGACCGGCAGCGCTTCGACTTCGGTATCCGCCAGATCAGCTACGAGCTGTCGCTGTTCGACGCCGACGGTCGCCTGCGCCGCGTGCTGGTGACACCGGACATGACGGCCGAACCGGGCCAGCGCCTGGTGGACGTGTCGCACCAGGGCATCCGCAAGACACCCACCGCGTGGGCGTACTCGCTGCTGCCGGCCGCCGAGGCCTCGCCGGCGGTGCGCGCGCTGGAGGACACGTCGCTGGCGCCGTATCTGGCCTTGCGCGTCAACGGCGTGCGCATCGCGGTGAAGGGCGGCAGCTGGGGCACCGACGACTTTCTCAAGCGCATCTCGCGCGAGCGGCTGGAGCCGTACTTTCGCCTGCAGCGCGACGCGCACATGAACGTGGTACGCAACTGGGTGGGGCAGAGCACCGAGCCGGTGTTCTACGAGCTGGCCGACAAGTACGGCCTGCTGGTGTTCAACGATTTCTGGCAATCCACCCAGGACTACAACCTGGAGCCGCAGGACGATGCGCTGTTCCTGCGCAACGCGGCCGACGTCATCCGCCGCTACCGCAACCATCCCAGCGTGGCGCTGTGGTTTGGCCGCAACGAGGGCGTGCCGCAGCCGCTGCAGAACACGCGCCTGGATGCGCTGGTTGCCGAGCTGGACGGCACGCGGCTGTACATGCCCAGCTCCAACACCATCAACCTGTGGAACAGCGGCCCGTACAGCTACCAGCCGCCGGCCTCGTACTTCACCACGCTGGCCAAGGGCTTTGCGGTGGAGATCGGCACGCCCTCGTTCCCCACGCGGGAGGCGTTCGAGGCGATGGTGCCCGCGCCCGACCGCTGGCCGATCAGCGATGCGTGGGCGTACCACGACTGGCACCAGTCCGGTAACGGCGACGTGGGCAGCTTCATGGCCGCCCTGCGCGACGAGCTGGGCGAGCCCACCAGCCTGGCCGACTTCGAGCGCAAGGCGCAGATGCTCAACTACGACAGCTATCGCGCCATCTTCGAGGGCATGAACGCCCACCTGTGGACGCAGAACAGCGGTCGCCTGCTGTGGATGAGCCATCCGGCCTGGCCCAGCACCACCTGGCAGATCTACAGCAGCGACTACGACACGCATGCCGCCTACTACGGCGCGCGCGTGGCGTCCGAGCCGGTGCACGTGCAGATGAACCTGCCCGGCCACGACATTGCGGTCATCAACAACACGGCCCGGCCGTTGCCCGCGCTGCATGTGGCGGCGCGCGTGTACGCGCCCGACGACAGCGGCCAGCCGCTGGCCAGCGGCGACGCCAGCGTGGCTGCCGCCGCCACCGCCGTCACGCCGGTGACGGTGCCCGGCGTGGATATCGACGCGGCGCTGGACGCGCACGGGCTGGTGTTTGTGCAACTGCAACTGGACGACGCCGACGGGCACACGCTGTCGCGCAATTTCTACTGGACCGCGCGCGATGCGGCGGGCATGCACAAGCTCGGCAGCCTGCCGTCGGTGGCGCTGGCGGTGAGCGCGCGGCGCGAGGCGGGCGCCATCCGCGTCGCGCTGCACAACCCGTCCACGAGCGCCGCGCTCGCCACCAAGCTCACGCTGCTGGACGCCCACGGCCAGCGCGTGCTGCCGGCGTATTACAGCGACAACTACGTCAACCTGGCGCCGGGCGAATCGCGCGAGGTGGCCATCACCGGCGACACGCTCGACGGCGCCGCACGCGTCGACCTGCGCGGCTGGAACGCGCGCCCGCAATCCGTGGCACTGGACAACCAGGCCGACCCGCCGGCGCGCGACGCCGGCGACTGAGCAGCAAGCGCCGCATCCTCCCTGTCGGGTGCGGCGTGCAAGACGCGATTGATCTCCACGCAGAGGCAACACGCGGCAAGCAACGGGGGAGAGTGATCGTTTGTGTCAGGTATCGTTACCAAAAAAGCGAAAACCCAAACAACAAGGTGCGAAGCACCCGCGGTGAGGAGAGAACCATGACTCGTTTCAACGGCAGCAATTTCCAGATGAAGCCGCTGGTGGCGGCGATGGCCGCCTGCCTGGCGCTCGGCTGTTCCGCCGCCTGGGCGGCGCCGGCCGAGGCGGCGCAGGATGCCGCGCCGGCGGCCAGCCAGACGGCGCAGGACACCACCAGTACCGGCGGCACCGCCGACGAGCGCGCCGCCACCCGACTGTCGTCGGTGGTGGTCAGCGCCGGCATCCGTGCCTCGGAGGCGCGCTCGGTGGAGCTCAAGCGCGAGGCCACCTCGATCCAGGACAGCATCTCGGCCGTGGATATCGGCAAGCTGCCCGACGTGACCATCGCCGACTCGCTGCAGCGGATCACCGGCGTGCAGATCAACCGTTCCGGCGGCGAAGGCAGCACGGTGAACGTGCGCGGCCTGCCGCAGGTGGGTACCACGCTCAATGGTGAATCGTTCGTCACCGCCGGCCAGATCGTGTCGGTGCAGCCCAACTTCACCGACATTCCCTCGCAGCTGTTTTCCGGCGCGGACGTGATCAAGTCGCCCACCGCCAGCGTGGTCGGCAGCGGCATCACCGGCACCATCAACCTGCGCACGCGCCGCCCGTGGGATCTCAAGTCGGGCTGGACGGTGGCCGGCTCGGCCGACGGCTCGCACGGCTCCAAGACCGGCAAGTGGGACCCGGAGGCGAACGGCCTGCTGGGCTTCAACGACGGCGGCCGCTGGGGCGTGCTGGTGTCGGCCGCGTACTCGGACAACACGCTGGAAAACGCCACCGACGGCATGGACCAGTACGGCGGCAAGTTCTACGGCGAGAACGCCGCCAGCACGCTCGACGGCACCGGCTTCCTGGGCGGTTTCAACGGCGCGCCGATCCCCTCGGCCATCCACCAGCTCGGCGGCGGCAACGTCGACGTGAACGGCAACGGCAACGCCGGCGACGCCTTCTACGGCAGCCAGAACTTCACCGCGCTGGATCGCCAGCTCGAGCGCAAGCGCCTGGGCATCAACGCGTCCGCGCAGGCGGATCTCGGCGGCGGTTTCACCGTCACCAGCGATGCGTTCTTCACCCGCCAGAAGCAGTTCAACCGCATCACCGGCTACCAGCTCAACTCGGCCAGCTGGTTGGGCGGCACCTTTGTGCCGGTGGTCTCGCGTGACACCGGCCGCAAGGTGCAGGGCGGCTGGAACGGCGACGAGGGCTGGAACCAGGAGCTGTACACCACGCAGGTCTACCAGAAATGGCTGGGCGACCTGGAGACCTACTCCGAGAACGATGTCACCAACACCATCTCGCGCAACTTCAACCTGCAGCTGGACTACGACAACGGCGGCAACTTCACCGGCAGCGTGCGCGGCATCACCGCCAGCGCGCACGAGACGATGATGAACAGCTACGTGCAGTTCACCAATGCCGACGGCTCGCAGTGGCCCAATGACCCGGCCGACGCGGCGCCGCCGGGCACCTTCATCTACCCGGGCGCCAACCGCGTGTTCAACCCCGGCGGCTTCGCGCCCAACGTGGTGCCGGTAACGGTGGACATGCGCGGCAAGCACATGGCCATCACGCTGCCGTCCTCCCTCTCGACCTACCTGGCCGACCCGAACAACTACGCGTTGAAGACCGTCTCCAGCGAGGGCAACCACGAGCGCGAGACGGACATGAACATCCTGCGCGCGGACGGCCACTACCGCTTCAACGACAGCGGCTTCAAGCTGGACTTCGGCCTGCGCAGCAGCATCCGCTCCGCCTCCAACGTCAACTTCAACAACGTGGCCCCGGTGTACGGCGGCAACGGCGCCAGCGACCCCGAGGGCTGCCTGGTGCGCTGGAAGGCAGCCGACGTGGTGCTCAACGGCGGCGGCATCGCCGGCGCCTGCACCGCTGGCAACGCGCAGGGCTACTACCGTGCCGGCGTCATCTCGGCGCAAAACCCCAGCCAGCTGCCGGCGGTGTTCGGCGACCACATGCGCCTGGACAGCCACCTGGCCGGCGTCAGCGGCGTGAGCATCTACAACCTCGATCCCAAGGCGATGGACAACCCGCTGGCGTTCCAGGAGTCGATCTACCCGGGTGAGCAGCGCAACGTCGATCCGGGTGGCACCTGGGCCGTGCGGCTGAAGGAGCGCACCGCCTACCTGCAGGCCAATTTCCAGAGCGACGACGTGCCGGTCAGCGGCAACCTGGGCCTGCGCATGGTGCGCACCACGCTGGACGTGACCCAGCATGCGGTGGGCGACGCGGCGCCGTACGGCCTGCTGGCCGAGGACAACGGCACCGTGCATACCTCGCGCACCTATACCGACTACCTGCCGGCGTTGAACCTGGCGTTCGACTTCACCCCGCAACTGAAGCTGCGCCTGGCCTACTCCAAGAACATGATGCCGCTCAACCTCGATCAGTGGGGCGGCGGTCTCACGCTCAACTACGGCATCGACACCTCCACGCCGGGCTCCACGCTGTTCCGCGTGCTGGGCGGCAACTCGGCGGGCAACCCCGACCTCGATCCGTGGCGTTCGTCCAACTACGACGCCTCGCTCGAGTACTACATGGGCGAGTCCACGATGATCAACGTGGCGGCGTTCTACATCAACGTGGACAGCTTCATCAGCAACGGCAGCGTGCAGAACTGCAACCTGCCCGACCAGGACGGCCAGGTGCGCGGCAACTGCGTGTCGATCAACGGCCCGATCCAGGGCGGCGGCAACTGGCTGCACGGCTTCGAGTTCGGCATCAAGCAGGACTTCACCTTCCTGCCCGGTTTCTGGTCGAACTTCGGTGTCGGCGCCAACTTCACCTTCTCGCCCAGCAACACGGGCACCGACCTGGCCGGCAACGAGATCCCGTTCCAGGACAACTCCAAGAAGCAGGCCAACCTGGTCGTGTGGTACCAGAACGACAAGTTCGAGGCCCGCGTGGCCGGCAACTACCGTTCGCGCCGCGCGGTGTCGCAGAACTTCGGCGGCATCCAGGGCATGGAGGAGTACCAGGCGCCCACGCTCTACTTCGACGCCTCGGTCAGCTACAAGGTGACGCCGAACGTGGAGGTGTTCGCGCAGGGCTCCAACCTCACCAACGAGCACGAGCGCTACTACCTCGTGTGGCCGGACCAGGTGGCCAACACCACCCAGTTCGAGCGTCGCGTGATGGCGGGCGTGCGCGCCCACTTCTGACGGACGTGGCGGGGCGGCGCTTGCCGCCTCGCCGCCATGGAGGGCATCGAGACGGCGGGCGCGCAGGCGTCCGCCGTTTTTCGTGGCGATGCCGGCGCGGCGCGGCGCACTACACTGGCCGTCGCTTCCGTTGTCCGATGAGGTTGCCATGACGCTTGTGCTTTCGCGCCGCCGCTGGCGCTGGCTCGCCGGTGCATGGCTGGCGCTGGCCGTGACGGGCGCGCATGCCGCCGACGCCAGCGCCTGGGCGGCGGTTGATCCGCGCATCGGCACGGGCGGCGACGGCCACACGTTTCCGGGCGCCACGGTGCCGTTCGGCATGGTGCAGCTGTCGCCCGACACGGCGATGCCCGAGTTCCGGCACGCATACAAATGGGCTGCCGGTTACCAGTACGGCGACAGCAGCATCATGGGTTTCTCGCACACGCATTTCTCCGGCTCGGGCCATTCGGACCTGGGCGACGTGCTGCTGATGCCGGTGGCCGGCGAGGTGCGGCTGGAGCCGGGCGACCCGGCGCGGCCGCGCAGCGGCTACCGCTCGCGCTTTTCCCATGACAGCGAGGTGGTGCAGGCCGGCTACTACGCGGTGACGCTGGACGACTACGGCGTGCGCGCCGAGCTGACCGCCGGGCGCCGCATCGGCTGGCACCGCTACACCTTTCCCGCCGGAAAGCCGGCGCACGTGCTGCTGGACCTGCGCCCCAGCATCTACGACTACGCCGGCAAGGTGTTGTGGGCAAGCGTGCGCGTGCGCGCCGACGGCACCGTCACCGGCTGCCGCACCACGCGCGGCTGGGCGCCGGGGCGCGAGCTGTGCTTCGCCATGCGCTTCTCGCAGCCGATGGTGTCGCGCCGCTTGCTCGATCGCGAAACCGATGTCGCCTACAAGGGCTTCAGGGGACCGGGCAATCGTGCCGTGGACGACGACGCGCAGAACGGTCGCGCGCTGGTGGGCGTGTTCGATTTCGGCGCGCTGCAAGAGCCGCTGGAGGTGAAGGTGGCGATCTCGCCGGTGAGCGAGGCCAACGCAGTCGAAAACCTGGACAAGGATGGCGCCGGCTGGGATTTCGACGCCCGTCGCGCCGAGGCGAAAGCCGCCTGGGCCAAGGCGCTGACGGTGGTCGACGTCGATGCACCGAAGGCCGCGAAAACCCGCTTCTACACCGCGCTGTACCACGCGATGCTGTCGCCCACGCTCGCCATGGACGTCAACGGCGATTACCGCGGGCCGGATCACGCGGTGCATCGGGCCGACGGTTTCGACTTCCATTCCACCTGGTCATTGTGGGACGTGTACCGCGCGCAGCAGCCGTTGATGGTGTTGCTGCACCCGGCGCGCAGCACCGACTTCATCCGCTCGCTGCTGGCCGCGCGCGAGGCCAGCGCGTTCGGCATCCTGCCGGTATGGGCGTACCAGGGCCTGGAGACGTGGTGCATGATCGGCTACCACGCGGTGCCGGTGATCGCCGACGCATACATCAAGGGCGTGCGCGGTTTCGATGCGTCCCGCGCGCTGGACGCGATGGTGGCCAGCGCCAGCTACGGTCCCTACGGCGACCTGGCCGACTACATGAAGCTCGGCTACGTGCCGATCGACAAGGCGCCCGAAGGCGCCTCCAAGACGCTGGAATACGCCTACGACGACTGGTCGCTGGCGCAGATGGCCAAAGCCATGGGCAAGGCCGACATCGCCGCCACGTTCGAAAAGCGCGCCGGCAACTGGAAAAACGCGTGGGATCCGAAAACCGGCTTCATGCGTGCCCGGCTCGCCAGCGGCGCGTTCCGCGAGCCGTTCGATCCCACGGCGGCGGGCTACGGCAGCGATTTCACCGAAGGCAACGCCTGGCAGTACTCGTGGTACGTACCGCAGGACGTGGCCGGCCTGATCGGTGCGATGGGCGGTGATGCGGCCTTCGTGGCCAAGCTCGATGCGCTGTTCGACGCCAGGGTCGACCCCGCGCACTTCAAGCATGTCGAGGACATCACCGGCCTGATCGGCTGGTACGCGCACGGCAACGAGCCCAGCCACCACATCGCCTACCTGTACGACTACGCCGGCGCGCCGTGGAAAACCCAGCAGCGACTGAAGCAGATCATGGACAGCCAGTACGCCGCGCGACCGGACGGACTCAGCGGCAACGACGACCTGGGCCAGATGTCGGCCTGGTACGTGTTCACCGCGCTGGGTTTCTACCCGGTGACGCCGGGCAGTGACGCCTACGCGATCGGTCGTCCGTTCGTGGCGCGCGCGGCGATCCGCCTGGGTGACGGCCGCACGTTCACCGTCACCGCCGCGCCGATGGACGACGCGCATCCCTACGTGGGCGCGGTGACGCTCAATGGCAAACCGCTGACGCGCACCTTCCTGCACCACGGCGAGATCCTGGCCGGCGGCGAATTGCACTTCACCATGCAGGCGCAACCCAACCGGCAGTGGGGCACGGATGTTTCGGCGCGCCCTGCGGCGATGAGCGCCTACGGGCGATAAGCGGCCACAGCTGGATTCACGCGTTGCGGAAAGCGCTGTTTTTTGCTCGTCGTCCCTGCGAATGCCGGGATGACGAGCCAGGGTGATCAGGCCTTCCTAGGCGCCGCCCGGCGGCGGCTTGCGCGGGCGCCTCGGCCCGGGCGCGGAGTGCCGGCCCTGCGCCGCGTCGATGGCGTCGATCCAGCCGGCGCGGGCATCGGGGAACGCGTCGGCGTAGGGCACGTAGGGCTTGATGTCCAGGATGGGCGTGCCGTCGAGCAGGTCCATGCCGCGCACACGCAGCGCGCCGTCCTCCACGGCCAGCAACTCCACCGCCGACAGGCCGATGGCATTGGGCCGGTGTGGCGAGCGCGTGGCCAGCACGCTGCGCTTGCCGCCACCGCGCGGCGGTCTCACCTCGGCCTTCCAGCCCTGGCTGCGATGGAACGCAAACACCAGCCAGATGCGCTCGAAGCCGGCCAGGTCGCGAAACGCCTCGGCCGGAAACCCGTCCACGAACGCGATCACGGCATCGGCCTGCGCCGCCGTGGCGGTGCCGGCCACCACCGTGGCCTGGTGTGGCGCGTCGATGCGCTGGGTATAGGGCGAGCGCGCATACGCGATCGGCTGGCAGGGCAGGGTGAAGGTGGGGTGCATGGCGCCAAGATGATGAACCGGGCGCACAGTATCCCATCGACCTGCGACGCAGCCGCGTACTTTTGCGGCAAACTCCCCGTTACGCCTGGAGGGTCACGCTGCATGTCCGCCTTCTCCCCGATCTCCGATGAAACACCGCGCCTGGAGCGGCTGCGCGCGCTGTCGGCGCTGGACGTGGAAGCGGAGGCGATGTTCGATGCGCTGGCGCGCGCGGCGGCCATGGCCACCGGCGCGCCGATCGCGCTGATCACCTTGGTGGACGAGCACCGGCAGTGGTTCAAGGCCAACATCGGTTTTGCCGGCACGCGCGAGACGCCGCGCGACGTGGCGTTCTGCGCGCAGACCATCCTGGGCCCGGCGGTGATGGAGGTGGTCGACGCCAGCCTTGATCCGCGATGGGCGAAAAACCCGCTGGTGACAGGCTACCCCGAGGTGCGCTTCTATGCGGGCGCGCCGTTGACGCTGCATGACGGCGTGCGCGTGGGCGCGCTGTGCGTGCTCGACCGCGAGCCGCGCCAGCTCGGCGACGCCCAGCGACGCACGCTGGAGTCGCTGGCGGTGGCGGTGGTCGAGGCGCTGGAGCTGCGCATGCAGACGCTGATGAGGCAGGCCGTGCAGCAGCAGGAGCTGATCGAGGCGGCCGCGCGCCAGGACGCATCCGACGCCAGGCTGGCGCAGGTGGATCGCACCGACCGGATGATGGGCGTGGGGCGCTGGTCGCTGGACCTGGGCAGCCGGGCGATCAGCTGGTCCGACCAGACCTGCCGCATCCATGACCTGCCAGCCGGCTACCGCCCGTCACTGGACGAGGCGCTGGCGTTCTACCCGCCGGAGGCGCGCCCGTCGGTGCAGGCGTCCATCGACGCGGCCGTCGCCGGCGAGGCCAGCTGGGATCTGGAACTGCCGCTGACCACCGCCAACGGCCGCGAGATATGGGTGCGCTCGATGGGCTTCGCCCAGCGCGAGCCGGCCCCCGGCCATCTGGTCGGCATGCTGCATGACATCACCATCCGTCGCCGCGTGGTGCAGGCGCTGGAGGCCAGCGACCGCCGCTTCCGCAAGCTGTTCGAGTACAGCCTGGGCCTGATCTGCACCCACGACCACGAGGGCGTGCTGCTGTCGGTCAACCCGGCGGCGGCCCGTTCGCTGGGGTATTCGGTGGGCGAGTTGCTGGGCCGGCCGATGACCGACTTCATCCCGCCCGAGCGGCATGCCGCGTTTCGCGGCTACCTGCTGCAGATCATGACCCGGGATCGCAACGCCGGCCTGCTTGAGCTGATCGCCAAGGACGGCAGCCTGCGCGTGTGGCAATACCAGAGCGTGCTGGACGACGAGGGCGACGAGCCGTACGTGCTCGGTCACGCGCTGGACGTGACCGAGCGCCACCACCAGGAGCTGCGCCTGTGGGAGGAGGCCATCCGCGATCCGCTCACCGGCTGCTTCAACCGCCGCTACCTGGCGGCGCTGGCGGATGCGTTCCGGGCCGAGCCGTGGGGCTGCGTCACCATCGACCTGGACCATTTCAAGCAGGTCAACGACACCTATGGCCACCAGCGCGGCGACGAGGTGCTGGTGGCGATGGCGAAGTTCCTGCTTCGTCATGCGCGTGCGGAGGACGCGGTGATCCGGCTGGGCGGCGACGAATTTCTGCTGCTGCTGCGCGGCGCCGATGCGTCGACCACGGCGCGCGTTGCCGCCGAGATGGAGGCCGACCGCGCCGGTGCGCCGATCGCCTTCACGCTGGGCTCGGCCAGCTTCGGCGGCGACGTGGGGCTGGACGACGCGCTGGGCGAAGCCGACCGGCGGCTGTACCAGCGGCGGGCGAAGGATCGCGGCTAGGCGCCCAGGCGCTCGCGGCGTCAGCCCGCGTCGCTGCCCAGGTGCAGGTCGATGCCCATGACGGCGGCCAGCTCGCGCATCGGCTCGGCGTCGCCGCTGGCGGTGATCCAGCCGGCGCAGTCGTCGGTACCGCTGTCCCACATCCACAAGGTGTAGCCCGCCTCGGCCAGCCGGTCATGGGCGATGGCCAGCAACGCGGCGGCGTCGGTCTGCTCGTGGAACTCGTCGTCGGAGGGATCGCCATCCCAGTCGATGGCCACGTTCCAGCGCGCGCACAGCTCGTCGAGCACCTCCACCAGCGCGCGGGTGTCGTCGGGGGCGAGGCGAAAGCCGGCGCGCCAGTCGATCACGCGCGCGACCACCGCGACCGGCTCGAACGCCTCGCCGTCGAGCGCGGCGACCGCCTCGCGGTAGTCGTCGAACTGCGCCAGCGCGGCGGCCTCGTCGCCGGGGTTCAGCAGTTGCAGCAGTTGCCACACCTGCGCCTCGTCGCCGTCGGGCAGGTCGGTGTCGTCGGTGTCGAAGTCGTCGTCGAAAGCATGCATGGGCGCGCGCCGTGGCCGGTCGGTCGCCCATGGTTGCGCCTGCGCCGCTGATTGAAAAGCGTGATCGAAGACCGCGCGGCTTAACAGGATCATGACAGCGCTGTCAATTTAATATGCCAAGATGACGGGCGCGGACAGCCTCCGCGGCAGCCGCCGCCAGTACCGTCGCGCGCGGGTAGACCCGGAAAAACAAGAACAGAAACGGCGCAAGGCCAGGGGACATCGGAATGGACAGGGGATCACGCGCACGCGCGCGACTGCAGCGGTGTTGCCGGCCGTCGGCACGACGGGGCGGCCCATGGTGAGGGCGCGCATCGAGGATGTGGCGCGCGAGGCAGGCGTCTCGCCCAAGACCGTGTCGCGCGTGCTCAACAACGAGCCCAACGTGCGCGACGAGATGCGCCAGCGCATCCAGGCGGCGGTGGCGGCGCTGGGCTACCGCCCCAATCCGTCGGCACGCAGCCTGGCCAGCAACCGGGCGTTCCTGATCGCGCTTTTGTACGACAACCCCTCGCCGCACTACGTGATGGAGGTGCAGCAGGGCGTGCTGGAGGCCTGCGACGCGCATCAATACAACATGATGGTGCGGCCGCTGGCGTCGGCCGCGCCGGATTTCGTGGAGCGCGTGGACACGTTGATCTCGCAGTTCCGCCTCGACGGCCTGGTGCTGACGCCGCCGATCACCGACCACGCGGCCCTGCTCGACCTGCTGCGCGCGCGCGGCATTCCCTGGGCCAGCATCTCGCCCAAGAATCCCGCCGAAGGCATCGGCGCCACGCTGGACGAGCGCTCGGCCTCGTGCGAGATCGTGCAGCACCTGGCTTCGCTGGGCCATCGGCGCATCGCCCACATCACCGGTCACAGCCAGCATGGCGCCAGCGCATGGCGCCTGCTCGGCTATCGCGACGGCCTGGAACAGGCCGGCCTGCCGTATGCGCCGGAGCTGGTGGTGGAGGGCCGGTTCTCGTTCGACTCGGGCGTGGCCGGCGGACGCCAGCTGTTTTCGCTGGAGCACCGCCCCACCGCGATCTTCGGCGCCAACGACGACACCGCCGCCGGCGTGCTGTGGGCCGCCGCCGAGCGTGGGCTGGTGGTGCCCCGGGACGTCTCCGTCTGCGGTTTCGACGACATCCCGCTGTCGCGCCAGGTGTGGCCGGCGCTGACCACGGTGCGTCAGCCCAGCCAGGACATGGGCCGCATCGCCGCGATGCAGTTGCTGCGCGCGATCAAGAGCGGAAAACCCAGCCAGATGGTGTCTGTGCCGTTCACCCTGCGCCTGCGCCAGTCCACCGGCGAGGCACCCCGGCGCGTGCGCGCGGGGCGGCGCGAATGAGGTGTCACGGGCCTGCGCGAAAGCGATCGCGCAGGCCCGCCAACGTTGATTGACAGCGCTGTCACATTCAGCAAATACTCGGGCGGATCAGCCGCCCTGCGGCCATCGCGCCACGGCGCACAACCGGGGAGGAAACCATGCAGCATTTCCATCGTGGCCGACGTCTGTCGGCCAGGCGCGTATTTACCGCGGCGGGCGCGTTCGCCTGCCTGCTCACCTTGGCCGGCGCCTGCAGCGCCGAGGCCCAGGACACGGGCAACCAGCTGTCCACCGAGGTGCATCCGGAAACCTGGCCGCAGGTGCGCTGGCCCTTCGCCCACGATGACGCGCTGGAGCAGCGCGTGCGCGACCTGCTGGGGCGGATGTCGGTGGAGGACAAGGTCGGCCAGGTGATCCAGGCCGACATCGGCAGCGTCACGCCCGACGACGTGCGCAAGTACCGGCTCGGCTCGATCCTGGCCGGCGGCAATTCCAAGCCCGGCGGCGGCAAGCTGGCCGACGGCCCGGCGTGGCTGGCGCTGTCCGACGCGTTCTACAAGGCGTCGATGGACACCTCCGGCGGTGGCGTGGCGATTCCCGTGCTGTTTGGCGTGGATGCCGTGCACGGCCACAACGACGTGGTGGGCGCCACGATTTTCCCGCAGAACTCCGCGCTCGGTTCCATGCGCGATCCGGAGCTGGTGCGCGAGATCGCCGCGGCCACCGCCGAGGAGGCGCGCGTCACCGGCATCAACTGGACCTTCGCGCCCACGCTCACCGTGCCGCAGGATGACCGCTGGGGCCGCGCGTTCGAGGGCTATTCGGAGGATCCCAAGGTGGTGGCCAGCTACGCCGCCGCCGTGGTGGAAGGCCTGCAGGGCACGCCCGGCTCGGCCGATTTCCTCGACAACGCGCACGTCATCGCCTCGGCCAAGCATTTCGTGGGCGACGGCAGCACCAAGGACGGCAAGGACCAGGGCGACGCCCAGGTCAGCGAGGCCGAGCTGCGCGACGTGGCGGCGGCCGGTTATCCGCCGGCCATCGCCGCCGGCGTGCAGACCGTGATGGCGTCGTTCTCCAGCTGGAACGGCGAAAAGATGTCCGGCAACAAGCGCCTGCTCACCGACGTGCTGAAAGACCGCATGGGCTTCCAGGGCTTCGTGGTTGGCGACTGGAACGGCCACGGCCAGGTGCCCGGCTGCAGCAACGAGGATTGCCCGCAGGCGTTCAACGCGGGCATGGACATGTTCATGGCGCCGGACAGCTGGCGCGGCCTGTACAACAACACGCTGGCCGAGGTGAAGTCCGGCGTCATCTCCATGGCGCGCCTGGACGACGCGGTGTCGCGCATCCTGCGCGTGAAGCTGCGGCTGGGCCTGTTCGAGCGCGGCGCGCCGTCCACCCAGGTTTCGGCCAACCCCTCCTATGCGCTGGGCAGCGCCGCCCACCGCGAGGTGGCGCGTCGCGCGGTGCGCGAGTCGCTGGTGCTGCTGAAGAACCACGACGGCATCCTGCCGCTCAAGCCGAAGCAGCGCGTGCTGGTGGCCGGCGACGGTGCCGACAACATTCCCAAGCAGTCCGGCGGCTGGACGCTGACCTGGCAGGGCACCGGCACCACCAATGCCGATTTCCCCAATGCGCAGTCGATCTGGGGCGGCATCCGCGAGCAGGTCGAGGCGGCCGGCGGCACCGCGCAGTTGTCGGTGGACGGCAGCTACAAGCAAAAGCCCGACGTGGCCATCGTGGTCTACGGTGAAAACCCGTACGCCGAGTTCCAGGGCGACGTGCCCAACCTGCTGTTCTCGCCGGGCGACAGCACCAACCTGGACCTGATCAAGCACCTGCGCGCGCAGGGCATCCCGGTGGTGTCGGTGTTCCTGTCCGGCCGCCCGCTGTGGGTCAATCCGGAGATCAACGCGTCCAACGCCTTTGTCGCCGCATGGCTGCCGGGCTCGGAGGGCGGCGGCGTGGCCGACGTCATCCTGCGTGATGCCTCGGGTGCGGTCGCCCACGACTTCCGCGGCAAGCTGGCCTTTTCGTGGCCGCGCACCGCGGTGCAGACCCCGCTCAACGTGGGCCAGAGCGACTACAACCCGCAATTCGCGTTCGGCTATGGCCTGACCTACCAGGACAAGGATGCGCTCGGCACCTTGTCCGAGGATTCCGGTGTGCGCGACAGCGTGGTGGCGCCGGGCGTGTACCTGCGCCGCGGCAAGCCGGTGACCGGCTTCGCCTTGCAGCTGGCCGGCGCCGATGGCGCCAGCACCGACGTGGTGGCCACGCCCGCCGCCTCGCGCGACGGCAGCATCCGCATGGTCGCCATCGACTACAAGGCGCAGGAAGACGCCCGCCGCATCGAGTGGTCGGGCGCCGGCCCGGCCGCCATCGCGCTGCGCGCGAGTGCGCCGGTCAACCAGGATCGCCAGACCAATGGCGACGTGCTGCTGGTCACCACGCTGAAGGTGGACGCGCTGGCGCCGGGCAAGGTGACGCTGGCCGTCGGCTGCGGCAAGGCCTGCGGCGCCAGCGTGCCGCTGGACGCCACGTTGGCGGCGCTGCCCAAGGGGGAGTGGCAGCGTGTCGGCGTACCGCTCAAGTGCCTGCGCGATGCCGGTGCGGACATGACGAAGATCGACATGCCGTTCCGCCTGGAAAGCACGGCCAAGGCCACCGTGTCCGTCGCCAGCGTGGCGCTGGGCATGGACGTGGACACGCTGGTGGCCTGCCCGCAGCATTGATGCAAACGGCCGCGCCCGGCGCGCGGCCGTCACGCTCGACGGCGGGCCATGGCTGTTTCCATGGCCCGCATAACAACAATCCACATGTGTCGAACGCTAGTCGAACCTAGGGGAATTCCATGAACGCAATCACCAATCCTGCGGCTGTCACGCACGGAAAGAGCACCGCCGTCTTTACCTGCGTGCTGGCGGCGCTGGCCGGGCTGATGTTCGGCCTTGATATCGGCGTGATCTCGGGCGCCACGCAATTCATCCAGAAGGAGTTCATGGTCAGCGACCATGTGATCGAGTGGATCGTCAGCTCCATGATGCTGGGCGCGGCGATCGGCGCGCTGGGCGCGGGCTGGATGTCCGCCACGCTGGGCCGCAAGCGCTCGCTGCTCCTGGCGGCGGTGCTGTTCGTGGCCGGCTCGCTGCTGTGCGGCGGCGCCTGGTCGCCGGAGTCGCTGATCGTCGCCCGCGTGATTTTGGGCCTGGCCATCGGCGTGGCCACCTTCACCGCGCCGCTGTACCTGGCCGAGGTGGCGCCGGAAAACATCCGCGGCGCGATGATCTCGCTGTACCAGCTGATGATCACCACCGGCATCCTGGTGGCGTTCCTGTCCGACACCGCGTTCAGCTACAGCGGCAACTGGCGCTGGATGCTGGGCATCATCGCGGCTCCGGGCATCTTGTTCCTGCTGGGCCTGTTCTTGCTGCCGGAAAGCCCGCGCTGGCTGATGATGCGCGGGCGCAAGCAGGCGGCGACCGAGGTGCTGAGCAAGCTGCGCGGCGATGCCGACCACGTCACCCGCGAGGTGGCCGACATCGAGGAGCAGCTCAAGACCCCGCAGCGCGGCTGGCACCTGTTTCTGGAAAACCGCAACTTCCGTCGTTCGGTGGGCCTGGGCGTGCTGTTGCAGGTCGTGCAGCAGCTGACCGGCATCAACGTGGTGATGTACTACGCGCCGCGCATCTTCCAGGACATGGGCTACGCCACCACGGCGCAGATGTGGTTCACCGCCGCGGTGGGCCTGACCAACATGCTGGCCACCTTCATCGCGATCGGCCTGGTGGATCGCCTGGGCCGCAAGCCGATCCTGTACGCCGGTTTCAGCGTGATGGCGGTGGGCCTGGGCCTGGTCGGCACGATGATGCACCTGGGCATCACCACGCATGGCGAGCAGTTGTTCACGGTGGCGATGCTGCTGATCTTCATCGTGGGCTTCGCGATGTCGGCCGGCCCGCTGATCTGGACGCTGTGCTCGGAAGTGCAGCCGCTGAAGGGCCGCGATTTCGGCATCGGCGCCTCCACGTTCACCAACTGGATCGCCAACATGATCGTGGGCGCCACCTTCCTGACCCTGCTCAACGGCATCGGCAACGCGGCCACGTTCTGGCTGTATGGCGCGCTCAACGTGGTGTTCCTGGTGCTGACGGTGCTGCTGGTGCCGGAAACCAAGAACGTCTCGCTGGAGCAGATCGAGCGCAACCTGATGGCCGGCAAGCCGCTGCGCCGGATCGGCCAGTAACCGCCAGCTTTCACGCATGAACGCAAAAGGCCCCGGAAACGGGGCCTTTTGCTTGTCGGGTGCCCGGGGTTACGGCGCGTCGTCGTCGAAGCCGGTATAGCCCTCGGGAAACACCGGCGTGCCGTCGTCCTCCAGGCCGGTCATGTCGGCCAGTGCCTTGGCGGCCGCCGCCTCGGCCACGTCCTTCGCGCGAAAGCTGCGGTTTTCGCAGATGGCGTAGTACACGGGAAAGCCGTGGCCGCGCGGGCTCACCGCCAGGTATGCGGTATAGCGCGTGCCCTCGAGCGTGGCGCCGGAGCGCACCGTGAAATGATCAAAGCCGCGTTCGGCCATGGTTTTTGCCATCCTCGCCAAAGCGCGCAGTGTATAGCGCAGCGCGCCTGCGCCATCATGGCGGCATGACCGACGTTCCCCGCATCGTGCTGGACACCAATGTGTGCCTGGACGTGTTCGTGTTTCGCGACCCGGCCTGCGCGGCGCTGGCGGCGGCGTTGCGCGAGGGTGCCGTGCAGGCGGTGACGCGCGCGGACTGCCGCGAGGAGTGGCAGCGCGTGCTGCATTACCCGCGACTGCCCATCGACGAGGCGAGCCGGCCGGGGCTGGTCGCGGCGTTCGATGCGGCCAGCCACGTCGTCGCCCCGGTACGGCCGGCGTGCCCATTGCCGCGCTGTGCCGATCCCGACGACCAGAAATTCCTGGAGCTGGCCGCGGAAAGCGGCGCACGCTGGCTGCTCAGCAAGGACAAGGAGGTGCTGCGGCTGGCCGCGCGCCTGCGACGCAGCGGCCTTTTCGACATCCTGGCGCCGGGGGACTGGTCGCCGTAGCCGTGGCCCGCCCTCGCCCTTGTGACGGGGCGAGGCGCGGGCGCTCATGCCGCCGCGTCGAGCACGGCGATGCCGCGCTCGCGCATCGCCTCGCGCGTGGCCTCGTCGTGGTCCGGCGTGACCGGGCGGCTGAGCTCCCACATGATGCCGGCGCGAAAGCCCAGCGCCACCGCGTCCTGCGCCGTCCACAGCACGCAGACATCGCGGGCCAGGCCGCAGACGTGGACCTCGGTCACGCCGCGCTCGCGCAGCCAGCCGGCCAGCCCTGTGGGCGGGCGTCGGCCGTCGGGGCCGTGGTTTTCGCGAAAGCCGCTGTAGGAATCCACCGCCGCATCGCTGCCCTTGCGAATCACCGCGTCGAGCGACGACCAGTCCACGCCCGGATGCAGCGCTGCGCCGGGCGTGCCCTGCACGCAATGGTCCGGCCACAACGTCTGCGGCTGGCCGTGCAGCGCGATCTGGGTGAACGGTGCGGCGCCCGCATGCGAGCTGGCGAACGAGGCGTGGCCGCGTGGATGCCAGTCCTGGGTGGCAACCACGTGGCGGTAGGCGCGCCGGCGCAGCAGGGCGTCGATGCCCGGCACGATGGCGTCGCCCTGGTGGCAGGCCAGCGCGCCGCCGGGCATGAAATCCGGTTGCACGTCCACGACGATCAGGGCGGTCTGGGGTGACATGGCGGGTTTCCGGCGGGATAAAGGCGCAAAGTCTAGCGTCCCGCGAGGGCGCGGGTCGGCAGGCATAATGGACGGCTCAACGATCCGGCACAGGCGGAAACCATGCAGTACGACCAATCATGGATGGGCTATGGCATCGTCGGCGGGCTGCAGGCGGGCCTGATCGCGGCCGTGGTGGCGACGGTGCTGTTTTGCGTCTTTCACCACGTCGGGCGCCGCCAGGACTGGAGCTACGGGCCGACGATCGGCTGGACCTTCCTGTTGTCGGCGCTGCTGGCCGCCGGCGGCGATCTGTGGAACCTGTTCTATTTCAACTACGCCCGGCTGCAGTCGCTGCAACTGCTGAAGGCCAAGCTGGCCGCGGTGCACGACCCCGACGGCATCGGCCTGCGCGTGCTGTGCGAGTTCGTGGGCATCATCCTGGGCATGCTGGCCGGCTGGGCGCTGTGTGCCGGCTTGCCGTGGCTGCGGCGACGAAAGCAGGACGCCGGAGACCGGCCAAAAAAATCCCCGCTCAATGGCGGGGAAAGCGGATGCGGGGGAGGTTGAAGCATCCACGGCATCAGTGTCGTCCCATGAATATCGAACATACGTTCAAATGCTGTAAAAACGGTGTTCGCCGGCGAAAATCCTGCGACCTGGTGCACAGAACGGTCGGCTTTCGTGGCATGGTCGCCGCCGGTTACCATCGCAGCTTGGCCATTCCGGCCTCTGCACGGGACAAGGCGATGCGCACGATCAAAGGCGTGGGTTTGGCGATGCTGGCGTGCTGCGGCCTGCTGGCGGGTGCGCCGGCGCGGGCGGGCAGCGAGTTGTCGTGCCACCTGAATTTCCAGCTGTCGGGGTGGTCGGTGTTCTACAAGACCGCCAGCGGCAGCGGCACGGTGAGCTGCAACAACGGCCAGAGCCTGCACGTGAAGCTGCGCACCAAGGGCGGCGGGCTGACCTTCGGCAAGACCCGCGTCGAGAACGGCGAAGGCAAGTTCAGCGGCATCTACGACATCCACGAGGTGCTGGGTCACTACGCCACCGCCGAGGCCCATGCCGGCACCGACGACAACGCCAGCAAGGCGCAGGTGATGACCAAGGGCAATGTCTCGCTGGCGCTCACCGGCAAGGGCAAGGGCTGGAACCTTGGCGTGGCGTTTGGCGCCTTCATCATCGAGCAGTGACCGGCGTTGTCCCCGGTGGGAGCGACTTCAGCCGCAACGCTCCCGCCTGACGCCGCGCCTCGCGGCTGAAGCCGCTCCCACAAGCTTGCCCCCGCAACCGCAGATGGTTCTCCCCATGGCCACGCTTTCCCCCGCGCTCACCCCCACCTACAGCTTTGGCGACGAACTGGCCGCCAGCATCATCCATGGCCTTGGCATCGTGCTCAGCATCGCCGGGTTGGCCATCCTGGTGGCGTTTGCCGCGCTGCACGGCGACGTGCGGGTGGTGGTGGCCAGCGCGGTGTACGGCACCACGCTGGTGCTGCTCTACACGGCATCCACGCTGTACCACTCCATCCCCGTGGCGCGCGCCAAGCCCACGCTGCGGGCGCTGGACCATGTGGCGATCTACCTGTTGATTGCAGGCACGTATACGCCGTTCACCCTGATCGCGATGCCCGGCGCGTGGGGGCAGGGGCTTTTTGCCGCGGTGTGGGCGCTGGCCTTGCTGGGCAGCGTGCTGGAGCTGGGCATACTCAAGCGTTACCACCGCTGGGCGGTGCTGCTGTACGTGGGCATGGGCTGGATCGGCATGGTGGCGTTCCGGCCGTTGAGCGAGCACCTGCAGATGGGCGGCACGCTGCTGCTGGTGGGCGGTGGACTGGCCTATACGCTGGGCGTGCCGTTCTACCTGTGGCGCCGGCTGCCGTACCACCATGCCCTGTGGCACGTGTTCGTGCTGGCCGGCAGCGTGCTGCACTTCCTGGCGGTGGTGCTGTACGTGATCCCTGCGCCGGCGGCCTGACAGGGCTCAGCCCAGCAGCAGCGCCAGGGCAAACAACCCGGTCATCACGAACGAGATCACCAGCTTCACCAGCGTGCCCAGCAGCAGGCCCAGCCAGGTGGCCGCGCCCACGTGCGCGGCGCGCAGCGGGCTGTTGCCCGAGGCCAGCTCGCCCAGCAAGGCGCCGATGAACGGCCCCAGCAGCAAGCCGGGGATGCCGAAGAACATGCCCACCAGCGTGCCCAGCGCCGCGCCCCACAAGGCCCGCCGGCTGGCGCCCACGCGTTTGGCGCCCAGCGTGCCGGCGACAAAATCCACCGCGATGCCCACCGCGCCCAGCGCACCGATGCCAAGCAGCCACCACAGGCCCACGTGCCGGTAGCCGTCCACTGCTGCAGCCAGCCAGATGCCGCCGAACACCATCGGTATGCCCGGCAGCATCGGCGCGATGGCGCCGACGAGGCCGCCTGCGATCAGGGCGGCGGCCAGCAGGTACAACGCCAGTTCCATGCGGTCTCCTCGCCAAAACGGGGGCGTGCCTGCGCCCATGCCGGCCATGATGCGCGATCATGGCCGTTTCCGCGTCGCCGAGGCCGCCTTTTTTGAAAACGCCACCCGCCACCGTGCTCAAGGCCGACGAGCTGGGCCGCATCGAGATCGCCTGGCGTGACGGCGTGGCGGTGGTGCGCCGCGACGTGCGCGCCGCGCGCTGGTGGGCGCGACCGCTGGCGCGCCGCGCAGGGGCGCGCGAGGCCCGGGCGCTGCGGCGTCTTGCCGGTGTGGACGGCATCCCGCGCCTGCTGGGTTGGGACGGCGACGCGCTGCTGCGCAGCTATATCGCCGGCGCGCCGATGCAGCAGGCGCAGCCGCGCGACGTCGCCTACTACCGCAAGGCGCTGCGCCTGCTGGCGCAACTGCATCGCCACGGCGTCGTGCACAACGACTTGGCCAAGGAGCCGAACTGGCTGGTGGACGAGCATGGCGACCCGGCCCTGGTCGATTTCCAGATCGCGTGGACGCGTGGCCGGCGCGGGCGGCTGTATCGCCTGCTGGCGCGCGAGGACCTGCGCCACCTGCTGAAGCACAAGCGCACCTATTGCCCGCAGGCATTGAGCGCGCGCCAACGCGCGATCCTGGATGCACCGGCCATCCACTCGCGCCTGTGGCGAGCCACAGGCAAGCGGCTTTACAAGCTGGTTGCGCGTCGCCTGTTCGGCTACTGGGACAACGAGGGCAAGGGCCGGGTGCGGGAGTGAGGCGCGGCGCAAGCCTGAGGCGCCGCGCGTGTGCTACTTCTCCACGAACGCCCGTTCGATCACGTAGTCGCCCGGCTCGCGCGTGCGCGGCGATGCCTGGAAGCCGCGACCATCGAGCAGGGTGCAAAGATCCTCCAGCATGGCCGGGCTGCCGCACAGCATCACGCGGTCGGTCTGCGGGTTCAGCGGCGGCAGGCCGATGGCCTGGCTCATCGCGCCGTCGGCGATGGCGTCGGTGATGCGGCCGCGGTGGCGAAACGCCTCGCGCGTCACGGTGGGGTAGTAGATCAGCTTTTCGCGGATCAGCTCGCCGAGGTACTCGTGCTGCGGCAGCTCGCGCTCGATGTAGTCGGCGTAGGCCAGGTCGCTGACGGTGCGCACGCCGTGGGCGAGCACGATCTTGTCGAAGCGCTCGTAGGTTTCCGGGTCGCGCACCAGGCTCATGAACGGCGCCAGTCCGGTGCCGGTGCCCAGCAGGTACAGGTGCTTGCCGGGCTTGAGGTCGTTGAGCACCAGCGTGCCGGTGGGCTTGCGGCTGACGATGACCGGATCGCCGGGCTTGAGGTGCTGCAGGCGCGAGGTGAGCGGGCCGTCGGGCACCTTGATGGAGAAAAACTCCAGGTGCTCCTCGTAGCTGGCGCTGGCGATGGAGTAGGCGCGCATCAGCGGGCGGCCGTCCACCTCCAGCCCGATCATCACGAAATGGCCGCTGTCGAAACGGAAGCCGGGATCGCGCGTGGTGCGGAAACTGAACAGCGTGTCGTTCCAGTGGTGCACGTCAATCACGTGCTCGGTCGCCATTGCCACCATGATCGTTACCGTATGTCGATGAGCCAGGAATGCCGTGCGGCCAAGCCCCGGCGCGCAGGCCGGATGGCAATCTCGCGGAGGGATGGCGGCGCGCGCGGGGGGAGGGCGGGCACCGCATGGGCACGGTTTCAGCTGCCCATTATGTCATCGCTTCCGGGGGCGCGCACGGCGCGGCGGCCGATGGCGAGGGTGGCGATGGCGCGGGATAGCGCTTTTTGCTCATGTACGGTGCCGTCGTCGCGCATTACTATGAGAGGGCGGTTACCGCGTTTTTTCGTGGGCGGGGCAAGGGGTCGCATCCGGGAGGTATCCGTTCGACCGCCGACATGGCGGGCGGGCGGACGCGTGCGCGTCCTGCCGTGTCCAGCGGTACGGCCTCGGTTTCCGTACAGCCAAATCCACTAGGGATGTTTCGCATGCAGAGTCTGGAAAGCGCCAAGATCGCCATCGTGGGCCTGGGATACGTGGGCCTGCCGTTGGCGGTGGAGTTCGGCAAGCATTTCGATACCGTCGGTTTCGACATCAACGCCGCCCGCGTGGACGCGTTGCGCGCCGGTCACGACGCCACGCTGGAGGTGGACGGCGCGGAGCTGGCCTCGGCCACGCGCCTGCGCTACAGCGCCGACCTCGAGGAGCTGCGCGGCAGCAACGTCTACATCGTCACCGTGCCCACGCCGATCGATTCGGCCAAGCGCCCCGACCTGACGCCGCTGATCAAGGCCAGCGAGACGCTGGGCAAGGTGCTCAAGCGCGGCGACATCGTGGTGTACGAGTCCACGGTCTACCCCGGCTGCACGGAGGAGGTCTGCGTGCCGATCCTGGCGCGCGTGTCCGGCCTGACGTTCAACCAGGATTTCTTCGCCGGCTACAGCCCCGAGCGCATCAACCCCGGCGACAAGCAGCACCGGGTGATCAACATCCTCAAGGTCACCTCCGGCTCCACGCCCGAGGTGGCCGACTTCGTGGACGGGCTCTATGGCTCGATCATCAAGGCCGGCACCCACAAGGCCAGCTGCATCAAGGTGGCCGAGGCGGCCAAGGTGATCGAGAACACCCAGCGCGACCTCAACATCGCACTGGTCAACGACCTGGCCATCCTGTTCAACAAGCTGGGCATCGACACGCTGGAAGTGCTGCAGGCGGCCGGCACCAAGTGGAACTTCCTGCCGTTCCGGCCGGGCCTGGTTGGCGGGCATTGCATCAGCGTCGATCCGTACTACCTCACCCACAAGGCGCAGGAGGTGGGGCATCACCCGGACGTGATCCTGGCCGGCCGGCGTACCAACGACAGCATGGGGCCGTACATCGCCAGCGAGGTGATCCGGCTGATGGTGCGCAAGGGCATCAACCCGGTGCAGGCGCGCATCCTGGTGCTGGGGCTGGCGTTCAAGGAAAACTGCCCGGACCTGCGCAATACCCGCGTGGTCGACATCGTGCAGGCGCTGCACGGCTACAACGCGAAGGTGGACGTGCACGACCCGTGGGTCAACGCGGCCGAGGCCGAGCATGAGTACGGCATCAGCCCGGTCGCCGAGCCCGCGCGAGGCGCCTATGACGCCATCATCGTGGCGGTGGGCCACCAGCAGTTTGTCGCCATGGGCGAGGCGGGCATCCGGGCGTTCGGCAAGCCGGGCGCGGTGCTCTACGACGTGAAATACGTGCTGCCGCGCGAAGCGGTGGACGGGAGGCTCTGATGGCGACGATCGATACCGTGCTTCCGGCCAGCCTGCAGGCGCGCGTGCGCGCCCAGGATGGTGCCTGGCTGGTGACCGGCGCGGCCGGCTTCATCGGCTCCAACCTGGTCGAGGCGCTGCTGGGCCTGGGTCAGCGCGTGGTGGGGCTGGACAACTTCGCCACCGGCCACCAGCGCAATCTCGACGAGGTGCAGCGGCTGGTGGGCGAGGAGGCGTGGTCGCGCTTCCGCTTCATCCGTGGCGACATCCGTCGCCCCGAGGATTGCCAGGCCGCCTGCGACGGCGTGAGCCACGTGCTGCACCAGGCGGCGCTGGGCTCGGTGCCGCGCTCGATCGACGATCCGGTGGATACCCACTCGGCCAACGTCACCGGCTTTCTCAACATGCTGGTGGCGGCCCGCGACGCCGGCGTGGCCAGCTTCACCTATGCCGCGTCCAGCTCCACCTACGGTGACGAGCCCACCATGCCCAAGGTGGAGGACCGCATCGGCCGGCCGTTGTCGCCGTATGCGGCCACCAAGCTGTTCAACGAGCTGTATGCCGAGGTGTTCGACCGCTGCTATGGCTTCAAGGCCGTCGGCCTGCGCTATTTCAACGTGTTCGGCCGCCGGCAGGACCCCGATGGCGCGTATGCGGCGGTGATCCCGCAGTGGTTGGCGGCGATGATCCGTGGCGATGACGTGTTCATCAACGGCGACGGCGAGACCACCCGCGACTTCTGCTACGTGGCCAATGCGGTACAGGCCAACCTGGCGGCCGCGCTGGTGGACGATCCCGATTGCGAGCTGGTGTTCAACGTGGCCGTCGGCCAGCGCGCCACCCTCAACGAGCTGTATGCCGGCCTGGCCAGCAAGCTGGGCGAGCAGGGCGTGCCGTACGACAAGGCGCCCGTCTACCGCGATTTCCGTGCCGGCGACGTGCGCCATTCACTGGCCGATGTCAGCCGCGCGCGCGCACGGCTGGGCTACGCGCCCACGCACACGCTGGCGTTGGGGCTGGGCGAGGCGATGCCCTGGTACGTGGATTTCATCCGGCAACGGGAAGGCGCCAAGGCCTGAGCGCGGCCTGGCGCCGGCCATGCACGGCGAGGCCTTTCGGCGGGCGGCGGACCTGGCCTTGTCCGAGGCGGGCTTTGCCGTGCCGCGCGGTGGCGAGGTCGCCGTGGTGGTGTTCGACGGCGCGGCGTGGGCGGGTTGGGACGACGAGGCCGCCGGCCTGCTCGACGCGGAGGAGGGCAGGCGCGCGGCGCGGTTCCGTTTCACGCGTGACCGCCAGGCCTATGTCATGGCACATGCGATGTGGCGGGTGCTGCTGGGCCGCTGCCTGGCCTGCCACCCCGCCGCGGCGAGAGTCGTGCCAACCTCCGCCGGCCAGCCCACCTTGCCCGGCACGCCCTGGGCCACCAGCCTCAGTCACAGCGCCCATTGGGTGGCGCTGGCGGTGGGACAGGTGGCAGCGCTGGGGGTGGACATCGAGCAGTCGCCCTCGCCGCGTCCGCTGGTGGACATGGTTTCCACGATCTGCGCGCCCCCGGAGGCGCTGGCGCTGCGGCACCTGGAGGGCGCGGCGCACGCACAGGCTTTGCTGCAATTGTGGACGCGCAAGGAGGCGTTGTTGAAGGCGTTTGGCACCGGCTTGAGTGGCCCGCCGCCGGCCAGTTTCGCCGTACCCGCCGGCATGCCGCTGGCGCCGCCGGCGGACAACCCGGCGCCGCCTTGCCGGGTGGACGACCTGGCGCTGCCGACCGCCGTCGTGGGTGCGCTGGCCAGGCCGGATACATGCGGGGCGTGGCGAACCCATATACTGGGCTGATGCGATGCTGCGTTGCGGTATCAAGTGATGCGTCGCGGCACCGGCGGCCTCGTCGCCACGGTGGCGGCACCGCTCATGGGCGAAAGACATAGACTTACCGGCGCGTGGCAACGCGGGGGAAACGGGCGATACTCTGCCTGTCCGTGTGCGCGGCCGAACCGTTCAGGGGAGAGGGATGTTTCGTTTTCTGCAAAAGCAAGCCATGCGCTGGCTCCTGCTGCTGGGCCTTGGCGAATTGCTGCTGCTTGCCGCGTCACTGAACGTGGCAACCTGGCTGCGCTATCACGCGCACGCGGACCAGCTGGAGGAATTCTCCCGCCACATGCCCGAGCGCTCGCTGGTGTTCGCGGTGATGCTGATGCTGGGCATGGCCGCGCTCGGCCAGTACCAGATGCATATGCGCGCCAGCTGGTTCGGCCTGCTGGCGCGCCAGTGCGTGGGCTTCGTGCTGGGCGGCTTTGGCCTGGTCGTGGCCTATTACGTGGTGCCGCAGGCCTACGTGGGCCGTGGCGTGCTGGGCATCGCGCTGGTGATCGGCTTTGTTGCGGTCACCGGGTTGCGGGCGTTGTTCATGCAACTGGTGGAGGTGGAGTCGTTCAAGCGGCGCGTGCTGATTCTGGGCGCAGGCACGCGTGCCTCGCAGATCCACAACCGCATGCGCCGCCGCGCCGACCGGCGGGGTTTCACCGTGGTCGGCTTCGTGCCCCGCGAGGGCGAGCAACTGGTGGTGCCGGCCGACCAGGTGCTGTCCACCGATACCTCGCTGTACGGCCTGGTGGAGCGCGAGCAGGTGGACGAGATCGTGGTCGGCGTGGACGATCGCCGGGGCGGCCTGCCGATGGAGGAGTTGCTGGAATGCCGCCAGCATGGCGTGGCGGTGACCGACCTGACCACGTTCTTCGAGCGCGAATCCGGCCGCGTGCAACTGTCGCTGACCGACCCCTCCTGGCTGGTGTTCTCCGGCGGTTTCAACGCCACGCCGTTGCGCCAGCTCAGCAAGCGCTGCTTCGATCTGGGCATCGCCTTGCTGGTGCTGCTGGTGATGTGGCCGTTCATGCTGATGGTGGCGCTGGCCATCCGCATCGAGTCCGGCGCCGGGCAACCCATCTTCTACCTGCAGGAGCGTGTCGGCGTGCGTGGCCGCACGTTCCGCCTGGCCAAGTTCCGCAGCATGCGCACCGACGCCGAGATGGACGGTGTGGCGCGCTGGGCCAGCAAGGACGATGATCGCGTGACTCGGGTCGGCCGCTTCATCCGCAAGGTGCGGCTGGACGAACTGCCGCAGCTGTGGAACGTGCTCAAGGGCGAGATGAGCTTCATCGGGCCGCGCCCGGAGCGGCCCCAGTTCGTCGCCGACCTGGCCACCAAGATCCGCTACTACAACCTGCGCCACTGCCTCAAACCCGGCCTCGCCGGCTGGGCGCAACTGCGCTACCCCTATGGCGCGTCGGAAGAGGACGCGGCCGAAAAGCTCAAATACGACCTGTACTACGTCAAGAACCACAACCTGCTGTTCGATCTGCTGATCCTGATCCAGACGGTGGAAGTGGTCCTGTTCGGGCGCGGGGCGCGGTAGGGCGAAAGCCCTGTCGTGTGGCGGGCGCTGGTTGCGCTTTGTGCCACGACAAGCGAAGCCAAGGAATGCGAGCTGGCCGGCGGCCACCGCAAGTGGGAACCACATCGAGGAATTGACATGTCTTCGCAAGAGTCGTCAACAACATCGCGTTGGATGTCATCCGATGCGGGCGGACCGGATGCCTTCTCGCGGCCTGCGCGGGGCAGTCGGGCGTTGGTGGCGGCAGCTTGCGCCGGGACGCTGTTGCTGGCCGTGCTGGCGGTCGCGCATACCGTTGCGCGCGCGCCAGGCGACGGCACGATGGCCATGACCGTGGACGCGCCATCGGCCCTTGCCGACGCGCCGTCCGCTACCGTCGCGTTGCAGGACGCAGCGCCTGGCGTCGGGAGCAGGCCCGTCGTGTCGGCCTCGCCTGATGCCGTGGCACCTCGCGCCGTACCCGCGCCGGTATCCGCCGTGCCGCCGTCTCCCGCCGGTGCGCCTCGTGCCGCCGAGGTCAGCCCCGTAACCGATACCTTGTCCTGGAAGAAAGTGGCGACCTCCTGCCGCCCGGGAACGTCGGCATCGGTGGCGGCGGACGGAAAAGCGTCCTGCCGACCGTCGACCGTCCTCGCCCTGGTGGGCACGGCGCCGACCGCCGATGCCGGCGCGAGCAGGGCGACAGCGAACGATGGCGGCGCGCGCCAGGCCAACGGCGGCGCAACCAGCGTGCTGGGGGCCACGCCGATGGCGTTCTCCGCCCGCGCCCTGGATCTGGATGTGTCGCTGTCGCCGCATCCGCGCCTCATCCTGGATACCGCCACATTGGCCGGCATGCGCCAGCGCGCCGCGGCCAACTCGCCGCAGTGGAAAGCGCTGAAATCGGTGTGTGACGGTTTCATTGGCGGCTCGGTGCAGCTTCCCGGCGGCAACGGTTATCCCGACCGGCCCAACGTGGGGCCGGGATACCAGGGCAGCGACTACATCCCTGCCTTGCTGTCCGAGGGCATGTGTTACCAGGTGCTGAAGTCCAGCGACCCGACGACCGCCAGAAAGTACGGCGACAAGGCGCGCGAAATCCTGCTGGCGATGTCCACACCGGGCAGCCAGGGCCAGGACCCGTGCACCGACAGCGGCTACGGCATCCGCTTCTACGGCGTGGGCTTCGGGCTGGGCTACGACTGGGCCTATGACTTGCTGAAGGCTGCCGACCAGGAGCAGGTCTACACCACGGCCAACGCGTGGATCGATGCCTGGGAAAAACCCAATGGCTGCGCGGATTTCGAGTACGAACACCCGCAGAGCAACTATTTTGCCGGTTATTTCCACGCCAAGGCCGTCATCGCGCTGGCGACCTACGGCGAGAACCCCGCCGCACCAGCGCAATGGGAAGACTGGCTTGAAAACCAGTTCGGCAAGCGGGTGCAGCCGTTCTACCAGAAGCATCTTGCCGGCGGCGGCTGGCCCGAGGGCTACGCCAACTACGCGCCGCTGGGCATTCTCAACATGAGCCTGCCCGCGCGCGAGGTGAAGACGGCGACCGGACTGGACCTGGTGCACGGCACCGCGCCGTATACCTTCCCGGTGGACAACGCCAACTATTCCATGCACTTCACCTGGCCGTCGCGGGCGTATTTCGATGACCGCGACACCAACCGCTCCGCCAGCTCGAGCCAGCCGCCGGGGACCACCCAGGTTGGCATGTTCCAGCAGATTCTCGGCGCGGTGAGCTACTGGGAGCCGGCTCAGGCGCCGGTGTTCCGCCAGTATCTTTCGGAGGTGGACAAGGCCACGTCGGGGTATGGCACGGCGGACGCATGGCTCCGTTTCCTGGTGGAGGACACCAGCGGCGAGGTCAAGCCGGTCAGTACGTTGCCGCGCTCCTATTTCGCGCCGGGCCTGGGTGCCGTGGCGGCCCGCTCCGACTGGGGGACGAGCGCCAGTTGGATGTCGTTCCGTGCGGCGGCCTATGCCAACAACCCCGGCCAGGGCGAGGAGTATTTCGACCAGGGCAGCCTGGCGCTGGTACGGGGCGACACGCCGCTGCTGGTCAATGCCGGTGGCTGGATGGTCCACAACCCCAACGGCACGGCGGCCGAAGACGGCATCTACACCGACAACTACGGCAGCTTCAGCGCCAACAACGTCTATCAGGGCAATCGCCAGGCCAGCAATATCTACTACGTCCGCAACATGAGCGGCAGCAGCCTGGCCGAACCGTTTGGCCAGGCCGCCTTCACGCTGGAGGACCAGGGCGCCAGCACCAAGGTGGCCGCCTATGAGGATGGCGGCGGCTACGTCTACGTGCTCGCCACCGGGCTGGAGGACATGTACCGACGGTTCCGTGCCGGCGCGGCGGTGGCCAGTTGGTCCCGGCAGATCGTCTACCTGCGGCCCAACCGCTTCGTGGTCTATGACCGCACCACCTCCGGGAGCGCCGGTTACGACCAGTACCTGGCGTGGCATTTCCCGGCCAATCCGGTTGCCAGCAGCTCCGGCTTGCCGCGCCTGGATGTCACCTTCGGCGGCAAATACGTGGGAGCGATGACCACGGTATTGCCTGCCAATGCGGCCGTGACGACAACCGCCATCTATCCCTCCAGCAATCCGGTAAAGGTGTGGCAGACACAGGTCCGCGCGCCGGATACCGGCACCAGCCAACGATGGCTGACCGTGTTCGACCTGTCGTCGACAAGCTCGGCCGTGGCCACCGCCAAGCCGGTCACCGTCACGCAGGGAAGCATTGTCGGGGTGACCCTGGCGGCCAGTGATGGCAACAGCGTGGTGGTCAGTGGCAGCGGCGCGGCGGGGAGCACGGTCGGCGGCACCATCGGCTACACCACGACGGCGCTCTCGGGCCATCATGTCGTGACTGATCTGCCGGCACATGCCGGCTACAGCATCAGCGCGTCCGGCAGTGGGAGCACGCTGAACGTCACCATCAGTCCGGGGGGTACCTGGATGAGCAGCGCCAAGGGCGTGCTCGATTTCATCATCGATGCCGGCGGTGAAGTGCAGGATCCCCCGACGATCTCGACGCTTCCGGTGGGGACGTCCCCCGTACCGGGTTTCCCGCGTCCCTACTCCCGCTGAGGGCGCCAGTCGCCACGCGCCCTTCGGGGCGCGTGGAAATGGGATCGCGACAGGACAACCCGGGTAACCAATGTGACAAACAGCCTCAAGCGCAACGTGCAGCGCATCGCCAATGACGCCGCGGAGATTCCCCCGCTGCGATGGTTGGCCGAGCCCATCTACCGCCGCCGCTTCGAGCGCGGCATGTCGCGCGGCAACGCCTATTACGGCGTCCATGCAAGCTTCGAGGCGGCGCAGGCGGCTGCGCCGCGGACGAAGCCCACCAGTTTTGACGTTCCCGCAGCGGGCGAGCTGTATCCCGACCGGGTCGACGCCATCAGCGTCAGCGACTATCCGCCGCTGTTCTGGCTCGACCGGTTGCTGGCGTCGGGAGCGCGCAGTGTGTTCGACCTGGGCGGCAACGTGGGATTGGGCTATTACGCTTTCGGGCACTACGTGGCATACCCGGACGACCTGCGCTGGACCGTGCAGGATCTCCCCTCCGTGCTCGACGCGGGGCGCCGGCTGGCGTTGCAGCGTGGTGCCGGCGCTCGCCTGGCGTTCACCGATGACGCCCTGGCAGCCGATGGCCATGACATCGTGCTGGCCAACGGCGTCCTGCAGTACCTGCCGTTCACGTTGCCGGAGCTGCTGCGCCAACTGCCGCGCCCGCCGGCCCATCTGCTGGTCAACCTTACGCCGCTGCATCCGACGCGATCATTTTTCACCCTGCAGCAAACCCGCATCGCCACCTGCCCCTATCGGATTCCCGCCGTGGCGGATTTCGTGGCGGGGTTCGAGGCGTTGGGCTACGACGTGATCGACCGCTGGGAATCGCGAGAGCGCTACATGCGCATTCCTTTCGAGGCGGCCCATTCCATCGACCGGTACAGCGGGTTCTATTTCCGCTCCCGCGGGTGACGACAGTGCCCGCGCACCGCTTTTCACGACGCGGTGATGCCATGTGTGATGACAATCACGGTTGATGGCAAGGGTATATGCTTGTCGCTTGGGCGGACCTGGATATCGGGGGCAGTCGTGCGTGGTGGCGGAGGCGAGGCGCGTGTGGCGTGGCGTTCGGCCGGCCTGGCCGTATTGCTCGCCATTTTGGGTCGTACCGGCCATGCCTCGGAGCAGGCGCCCGCCGACGCGCCGCGATTGGGCGCGCATACCTTGCTGGTGCAGGCGCAGGGCCTGGGCCACAGTCCCGCAGTGAGTGCGCCGGTGACGACCCAGTCGCGCGGCAGCTCGTTGCTGGTGCTGGTGGGCGGGTATGCCAGCAACGCGGAGATGCCGGCCGACAGCTACGGCAATGTGTGGCGGCCGGTGGGGCGCGGCGCCGTCTATGCCGGCTATGAAGGGCGCTTCGATGCGCGGGCCTATGTGGCGACGTCGGCACGTGGCGGCGCCGGACACACGGTCAGCGTGGGCAAGCGCGGCTCGCCGGAGGGCGAGATCACCATGCCGTTCCTGGAGATCGCGCATGCCGGCGTCCTGCAGGACGTGGCGCAGAACTACCCGCGTCCCAGCGTGACCGACAAGGCGAAAGGCTGGTGGCGGCGTGTGGTGGCCAAGGACCAGCGCACCTCGGGAACGGTCACCAGCGGCACCGTGACGACCACCGGGCCGGCTACGCTGGTGGCTGTGTGGTGGGGCGATGCCTTCGTCTATGCGATGACGGCCGTGCCCGACAACGGTTTCAAAGTGGTCGACAGCCTGCTCGACCTGCCGCCGCAAAGCGCCGTGCAGTGCGCCGTCGCGGTGCGGCAGGTCACGGCGGCGGGGACGTATCGCGTCAGCTGGACAGGCGCGCCGGCGCAGGGCGCGATCTTGTGGCTGTTTGCTTTCCAGGCCGCGCGGTAGGCCGTCGGTGATAGGCCCAATTCGATGTAGACGCGGATGGCTGTACGGGTGAAGTATCGCGCCCAAAAACCGTGATCGACGGGTGGACGAACGGCCCGCGTCGCGGCCCGGGCGATCGCTGGAAACGGTCGGGAAAACTCAAGGGGAGGGATCATGAACATCAGCGCCGCCGGGCTCGTCGACGTGGACTGGGCGACTTTCCAGCCGTGGACCATCCAGGCCGTGCAGCACCGGCTGATGAGCCATCCGTTGCTGCAGTTCGACCAGTTGGTGGGGCTGGGCCAGCGATTGGATGCGCGCGGCAGCGTGCGCACGCACAGCGACGACGCCCAGCCGGGCACGCCGTTCAACGCCGCGCCGCGCCTGCATCCCAACCGCATGTCCGCCGCCGAGACGCTGGGCGCGATCCGCGATGCGAAGGCATGGATGTCCTTGCTGAACGTGCAGGGCGATGCGCTCTACCGCACCCTCGTGGACGAGGTGCTGGACGAGCTGAAACCCGGCATTGACCGCCTCGATCCGGGCATGTGCTACCGGGGCGGCTGGATCTTCGTGACCTCGCCGCGCACGGTCACGCCGTTCCATTTCGACAAGGAGCACAACTTCATCCTGCAGGTGAGCGGCCGCAAGACGCTCTACGTGTGGGATCACCGCGACACCGAGGCGGCCAGCGAGGCCGCGCGCGACCGTTTCCACGCCACCCACCAGCGCGACCTGCTGACATGGGACGAATCGCTGCGGCGGCGCGCCAGGGTTTTTCACCTCGAACCCGGGCAGGGCGCCTACATGCCGTCCACCAGCCCGCACATGGTCGAGAACGGCGACGAGCCGTCGGTGACCGTCAGCTTCACCTACTACACCGACGCCACGCGCCGGGACAACCGGCTGCATCGTGCCCATGAGCAACTGCGCGCCTGGGGCATGCGGCCGCCGCCGGTGGGCGCCAGCCGTGCGCTCGACGCCTTGCTCTACGCCGGCTTCAGAACCGCCGGCCGCCTGCGCTCATGGGTGCCGCGCCGCACGCCCCGGCGCACCGACGCCGCGCCCTACGCGTATTCCGACAAGGGCTAGGCGTACTCCACAGGTATCGAACGTCAGGAACGACGATGGACACGCCAACCGAAGTCAGGGAACGCCAGGCAGACGCAGGCAATGTTTTGCTCGACACCCGGAGCAGGCCGGAGGCCTGCATGAAGCATTTGCCCCGCGCGACCGGGGCGTCAGCCGTCTTGTTCTATGTCGGTGATGTGAAGGTCGGTTCCGTCGGCGACGGCGTGATCAACGCCGTGCATGAAGATGGGCTGATGCCCACGGGCGATGAAGCCCTCGGCGCGCCAGGCGTCGAGCACGGCAGGCGCAGCCGTCAGGCGCACCTCGATGGCATCGTAGTTCGCGGCGCGTGCCATGCGGCAAAGTTCGCGGATCGCGCGTCGGTCCGCGCCCTGCACGCCTTCGGCGAACCACGCATCCGTCACGGTCATGAACTCCGGTGCACGCACGTTGGTTTCGCAGGCGAACCAGGCGAGCAGAGGCGCATCCGGTGCAGCCGTCACCAGAAGAAAGCGGCGGCGCACGGCTGGCAGCTCGAGAAAGCGCCAGCGGAGCATGGCCGTGTTGCGTACCGTGCAGAGGCTTCGGCCATGAGCGGAGCGCTCCCACAGTTGCTCCATGCGCGGGTCCACGTCTTCCGTCCAGCGGGCGTGCAGGCCGGTACGTTGCAGCGGAGCGCACAGCAGTCGCCCACCGGACAGCACGCCGTCCACTACCGTGCCACCGAGCCGGCCGAGCCGGCCGGGCAGCACGCGTGCACCATAGTTGCGGTAACGCAGCGGCTTGACGTGGCGCAGCAATCGCCCCGGTACGGCGAAGCCCGCACGTTGGCATACCGCACCGCCGCGGGCATTGGTCATGCCGCAGATGAAGGCAAACTCACCAAGGCCGGCGTTTGCCGTGTCGACCACCAGGCCGATGGCCGGCTTGAGCGAGCGGTGTCCGATCTTGACCACGAGATGGCTGGGGCAGCCGACCAGCGTTTCGCGACCCTGCCAGAGCATGGGGCGTGGGCCGATGCCCATCGTGCCCACGATCTCGCCGCTGGCGCGATGACGAAGAAGACGCAGTTGCGGGCGTCCAAACGGGCAGCGGCGATAGAACACCTCGTACATGCGGTCGAGCTGATCCTGCCAGCCGATGTTGCCGCGCCACAGCCCGATGACCGTATCGCGGTCCCGTTCGATGTGACCTTCGAGCGTCTCATAGCGGTCATCGCAAGCGGTGGCTCCCATGGCGGCGTTTCCAAGGTGGTGGCGGCGCCCAATTCTGGGTGCCGCCCACGCCGCACACAAGATGGCGAAGGGGAGACGCCGCGACAGTGGCCGTCGATGAGCGTGATGGACGTCCAGACGCCTTTTCCGCCGCGATTGTCGATACGGCGCCGTGAGGCCGCCGCGGTTTTCCGTGCCGGGCGCATGGATGGGTCGATGGGCGCCGGCACCCGCGGCGACCGTTTGCACGCGCAAGTGGAGGAGCGATGAACGCCGTGACCCTGTCGGTTGAACCTCTTTCGGTACCGAGCCTGCGCGATGTGCTGCCGCACGCCGCGGCCGATGGTGTTGGCGTGGGTGAGGTCGTGCTGCCGTTGGAGCCGACGTTGCCGTCCGTTCTGGCTCGGCACGCGGCGGCGGGACTGTCGCGCGAGTGCTTTGAGCAGGCCTTGCTGGCGTTGCTGGTGTCGCGCTTCACCGGCGCGTCCACGGTGCTCGTGGCTGACGCGCCAGGCATGGCGCGCTGCTTCGAGATACCCGGTGATGGCGATGTGGATGACTGGATGCGCGATTGCGCCAAGGCTCCGGCGACGGCTGGTGGCGAGGCCAGCGTGGTGGGACGTTGGTGCGGAGACGTGGCTGCTGACCAGCCACTGGCCTGGACCCTGGTCGATGGTGCGACGCCCACGCTGCGCCTTCGTCATGACCTGGCCGTTTTCGATGCTTCGGCGGCCGGCTTGCTGGCGGCCGGCATGCGCAGCCTGTTGGGTGGGCTGGCCTCGGCGACGCGGCTGGCGGCGGTCGTGGCGGTTGATGCCGCTGAACAGCGACTCATGCAGTCGACATGGAACGCCACCGCCGTGGCGCGTGACGCTGCCGATACCGTCCATGGATGGTTTGCCGCCGTAGCGGCCAGGCACGCCGATGCGCTTGCCGTGATCGATCACGAGGCCTCGCTCAGCTACGCCGAACTCGAGCAGCGCGCCTCATGCGTTGCCGCACACCTGCATGGCGCCGGTGTGCGTGCCGGCGATGTGGTGGCCATGTCGCAGGAGCGTTCGGCGGTGGCCATCACCGTCATGCTTGGCATCCTCAAGGTGGGTGCCGCCTACTTGCCACTGGATCCCGGCGAGCCACCCGCGCGGTTGGCGCAACTGGTCGCCGATGCCGGTGCGCGGTGCCTGATCGGCGCCGCGTCGATCGATGCCGGCGTGCCGGTGCTGACGCCGGCGGTACTGGAGGAAGCGATTGCGCCGCTCGCGTCAGCGCCGTCCCTCGACGGCCACGCGCTGGCCTACGTGATGTACACCTCCGGCTCCACCGGCGTGCCCAAGGGTGTGGAGATTTGTCACCGCGGCATCCTGCGGCTGGTGCGCGAGGTGGATTACGTGGACCTGGGCGGGCAGCCGCGCGTGTTGCAGGCGGCGCCGCTGGGGTTTGATGCGTCCACGTTCGAGATCTGGGCGGCGCTGCTCAATGGCGGCACCTGTGTCATCCATGACGAGCACGTCCCCACCGGCCGTGGCCTGGCGGCCACCATCGCGCGTCATCGCGTGCGCATCGCCTGGCTCACCGCCGCGCTGTTCAATGCCGTGGTCGATGACGATGCCCGTTGCCTGGCCGGGCTTGGCCAGTTGCTGATCGGCGGCGAGGCGTTGTCGGTGGCGCATGTGCGCAAGGCGCTGGCGGCGCTGCCGGACACCACACTCATCAACGGCTACGGGCCGACCGAGACCACCACGTTCGCGGCCACGTACACCATCCCTCGCACGCTCGACGCCAGCGTGCATGCCATCCCCATCGGTCGCCCCATCGCCGACACCACCTTGCATGTGCTCAACGCGCGCGGCGAGGCGGTGCCGGTGGGGGTGTTGGGCGAGCTGTACATCGGCGGCGCGGGCGTGGCCCGTGGCTACCTGGGCCAGGGCGCGTTGACCGCCGAACGGTTTGTGCCTGATCCCGCCGGCGCGCCGGGCGAGTGCCTGTACCGCACCGGCGATCGCGTGCGCTGGCTGCCGCAGGGCATCATCGAGTTTGCCGGGCGGGGCGACCACCAGGTGAAGATCCACGGCCACCGCATCGAGCCGGGCGAGATCGAGCACGCGCTGCAGCAGCTTCCCGGCGTGCAGGCCTGCGCCGTGATGGTGCGCGAGGACATGCCCGGCCAGAAACGGCTGGTTGCCTATGTGGTGGGTGACGACAGCGCCACGCCGCCGCGCCTGCGCGAGCAGCTCGCGAGCCGCCTGCCGGCGTACATGGTGCCGGCACGCTACCTGCGCCTGGCGGCCCTGCCGGTGACGCGCAACGGCAAGCTCGACCGCCGCGCGCTGCCGGCGCCTGATCGCCAGCGCCCCGAACTGGCGCAGGCCTTCGTGCCGGCCGCCACGCCCACGGAGGAGGCGCTGTGCGCGCTGTTCGCCGACAGCCTGGGGCTGGAGTCGGTCGGTCGCGCGGACAATTTCTTTGACCTGGGCGGCAACTCGCTGCTGGCCGCGCAGGTCGCGGCGCGCATCCGTGGCGCGTTTCCCTCGGCGCCGTCCCTCGTGCGGTTTTTCCGTGATCCCACCGTGGCCGGCGTGGCGGCGATGATCGAGGGCGGCGACCCGTCGGCGGGCGAGGCGTGGTCCGCCGCGCGGCGCGGGTCGGCGGACGACGAGCCCATTGCCATCGTGGCGATGGCCGGCCGCTTCCCCGGCGCCGGCGACGTGGAGACGTTCTGGGACAACCTGTGCCAGGGCCGCGAATCGATCACCTTCTTCAGCCCCGCCGAGCTGGACCCGGGCATTCCCGCCGCCGAGCGCGGCGACCCCGCCTATATCGCCGCACGCGGCGTCATCGACGGCGTGGAGGATTTCGACCCCGCCTTTTTCGGCATCGCGCCGCGCGAGGCCGAGTTGATGGACCCGCAGCAGCGCGTGTTTCTTGAGCTGTGCTGGGAGTGCCTGGAGCGCGCCGGCCACGTGCCCGATGCGTGCACGGTGCCGGTGGGCGTGTACGCGGGCATGCACAACGCCACGTATTTCCAGCGTCACCTGGTGACCCGCCCCGACCTCATCGCCAAGCTGGGCGCATTCCAGGTCATGCTGGACAACGAGAAGGATTTCATCGCCACCCGCGTCGCCCATCGCCTCAACCTGACCGGCCCGGCGATCAGCATGAACACGGCCTGTTCCACCTCGCTGGTGGCGATCTGCCAGGCCGTCGACGCGCTGCGCGCGGGCCGCTGCGGCATGGCGCTGGCCGGCGGCGCGTCCATCACTTGCCCGCCGCGCAGCGGCTACCTGGGGCAGGAGGGCACCATGTTGTCGCCCGACGGGCATACGCGCAGCTTCGATGCCGAGGCGCGTGGCACCGTGTTCAGCGACGGCGCCGGCGTGGTGCTGCTCAAGCGCCTGTCCGACGCGCTCGCCGACGGCAACCCCGTCCACGCGCTGATCCGTGGTGGCGCGGTCAACAACGACGGCGGCGCCAAGGCCAGTTTCATGGCGCCCAGCAGCGCCGGCCAGGCGGCGGTGATCGCGATGGCGCAAGCCGACGCGGGCGTGGATGCGCGCAGCATCTCCTACGTCGAGGCGCATGGCACGGCCACACCCATTGGCGATCCGATCGAGCTGGAAGGGCTTGCCGAGGCGTTTGGCCATCACACCGCCGACACCGGCTTCTGCCGCATCGGCTCGCTCAAGAGCAACGTGGGACATATGGTGATCGCTGCCGGCGTGGCCGGCGTGATCAAGACGGCGCTGGCGCTTGAGACGCGGCAATTGCCGCCGACCGTGCATTTTCGTGCGCCCAATCCGCACATCGATTTCGCCGGCTCGCCGTTCGTGGTCAACGACACCTTGTGCGCGTGGCCGGATGACGGCCACGTGCGGCGCGCGGGCGTCAGCTCGTTCGGTGTCGGTGGCACCAATGCGCATGTGGTGATGGAGGAGCCGCCCGCGTTGCCGCCTTCCGATCCACCGGACGGTCCCTCGCTGCTGGTGTTGTCGGCGCGCACGCGCGAGGCGCTGGGGCAGGCCGCGACGCGGCTGGCCGCGCATCTGTCCGGCCAGCCGCAGGCCAACCTGGCCGACGTGGCGTGGACGCTGGCGGCGGGGCGCAAGGCGTTTGCGCATCGCCTGGCGCTGGTGGCCGACGATGTGCCGGCGGCGGTCGCGCAGTTGTCCGGCCCGCAGGCGGCCGCTGCGGCGATGCGCAGCCGGCCGGTACGGCCAGCCGACGTGGTGTTTCTGTTTCCCGGGCAGGGCGCGCAGTACGCGGGCATGGGGCGCCAGCTGCATGCCGCCGAGCCGGTGTTTCGCGACGCGTTCGACGCCTGCGCGCTGGCGCTGGGCGACACGCTGGGCTTCGACCTGCGCGAGCGCGTGTTCGCCGACGACGCGCAGGCCTTGCTGCCCACCTCGGTGATGCAGCCGGCCACGTTTGCCATCGAGTACGCGCTGGCGCGGCTGTGGATGAGCTGCGGCCTGGTGCCTGCGGCCATGATCGGCCACAGCGTGGGCGAGTTCGTGGCCGCCACGCTGGCCGGCGTGTTCGAGCTGCGCGACGCGCTGCACCTGGTGGCCCGTCGTGGCGCACTGATGCAGGCGCAGCCGGAGGGCGGCATGTTGTCGGTGCGCCTGCCGCTGGCCGCGCTGGAGGCGCGATTGCCGCCCACGTTGTCGCTGGCGGCGGAAAACGCGCCGTCCGCCTGCGTGGTGGCCGGCCCGCACGCGGACATCGCGGCGTTCCAGGCGGCGCTCGACGCCGATGGCGTGGCCTGCCGCCGCCTGGTCACCTCGCACGCATTCCACTCCGCGATGATGGAGCCGGTGCTGGCGCCATTCCGCGCCGAGGTGGATCGCCTCGCCCGTCACGCGCCACGGTTGCCGCTGGTCTCCACCGCGCTGGGCGACTGGCTGGATGACGACCGCGCCGTCAGCGCCGACTACTGGACAAGCCACCTGCGCCAGCCGGTGCGTTTTTCCGCCGCGCTGGCGCGCGTGCTGGAAGCGCCCTCGCGCGTGCTGCTGGAGGTCGGGCCGCGCGCCGTGCTCAGTGCGCTGGCGCGCCAGCAGATCGGCGCGCAGCGCGGGCACCTTGTGGCGGTGCCGTCGCTGGCCGATGCGCCGTCCGGCGAGCTGGCGGCGTTTCGCGCCGCCGCCGGCCAGTTGTGGTGCCACGGTGTCGCCATCGACCCGGCGCGATTCGACCAGCGTCGCCGGCGCCGCCGCGTGGTGCTGCCCACCTATCCCTTCGAACGCCAGCGTTGCTGGGTGGATGTCGCCGTTGGCGGCGATGCCGCCCTGTCGTCGCCCGCGCCGCTGTCGTCCCCCACGTTTCCGCAGGAGTCCGTCATGTCGATCGTCCCCGCCCCCGTCGCCGCCCGCCGTCCGCGCCTGGTCACCGAGTTGAAGGCGGCGTTCGAGGACGTCGCCGGCATCGACCTGGCCGATGCCGACGAGTCCAGCCACTTCATCGAACTGGGCCTGGACAGCCTGATGCTGACGCAGATGGCGCTGCACCTGTCCAAGGTGTTCGCGGTGAAGATCACTTTCCGCCAGTTGATGAGCGACTACGCCAGCCTCGGCCAGCTTGCCGACCTGCTCGACGCGCAGATGCCGCCCGACGCCGCCGCCCCCGTGCCGGCGGCACCGGCCGCGCCGGCGCTGGCCATGGTCGCGCCGCTGGCCGCGCCGCCGCCGCTGGCGGCTGGCGCGGGCGGCGACTACGTGCAGCAGGTGATCGAGCAGCAGATGCGCCTGATGGCGCAGCAACTGGCCCTGCTCGGCGCGCATCCGGCGCCGGTGGCAGTCGTGGCGCCGGCGCCGGTTGTCGCCGCGCCGACCGCGCCGGTGTCGGCCCCGGCGCCCGCCGCCGCGCCGGCCAACGACGAGGAGGCGGCGCTGGCGCACACGCGCTACGACGTCAAGAAGGCGTTCGGCGCCATCGCCCGCATCGACAGCACCGGCCAGTTCGAGCTGTCCGGCCGCCAGCAGGCGCGGCTGGACCGCTTCATGGCGCGCTACGTGGAGCGCACGCGCAAATCCCGCGAATACACCGAGGCGCATCGCCCGCACATGGCCGACCCGCGCGTGGTCAACGGCTTTCGCCCGATGCTCAAGGAGATCGTCTACCAGATCGTCATCGAGCGCTCCAAGGGCGCGCACCTGTGGGACCTGGACGGCAACGAGTACGTCGATGCGCTGAACGGCTTCGGCATGAGCCTGTTCGGCTGGCAGCCGGATTTCGTGCTGGAGGCGGTGCGCCGCCAGCTTGAGCTGGGCTACGAGATCGGCCCGCAGCATCCGCTGGCGGGCGAGGTGGCCAAGCTGGTGTGCGAGGTGACCGGGCATGACCGCGCGGCGCTGTGCAACACCGGTTCGGAGGCCGTGCTGGGCGCGTTGCGCATCGCCCGCACCGTCACCGGGCGCAGCACCGTGGCGCTGTTCAGTGGCGCCTACCACGGCATCGTCGACGAGGTGATCGTGCGCGGCACGCGCAAGCTGCGCGCCGTACCGGCGGCGCCGGGCATCATGCGCAACACCGCCGAGAACGTGCTGGTGCTGGACTACGGCACGCCCGAGTCGCTGCAGGTCATCCGCGAGCGCGCGCACGAGCTGGCCGCCGTTCTGATCGAGCCGGTGCAGAGCCGGCGCCCGGATTTCCAGCCGGTGGAGTTTCTGCGCGAGGTGCGCGCGATCACCGCCGCAGCCGGCACGCTGTGCATCTTCGACGAGATCGTCACCGGCTTCCGCGCCCATCCGGGCGGCACGCAGGCGCTGTTCGGCATCAAGGCCGACCTGGCCACCTACGGCAAGGTGGTGGGCGGCGGCTATCCCATCGGCGTGATCGCCGGCAAGCGCGAGTACATGGATGCGCTCGATGGTGGCGCCTGGCAGTTCGGCGACAACTCCGTGCCCACCGTGGGTGTGACCTATTTCGCCGGCACCTTCGTGCGCCATCCGCTGGCGTTGGCGGCGGCGCACGCCACGCTGGAACACATCAAGGCGCAGGGCGCGGCGATGCAGGAGCGGCTCAACGCGCGCACGACGGCAATGGCCAACGAGCTCAACGCGTTTTTCGCCGAGGTGGGCGCACCCATCGCCATCCGCCACTTCGCGTCGCTGTGGCGCACCCAGTTCCTGGAGGACCACCCGTTGCAGGATCTGCTGTTTGCCATGATGCGCAGCCGCGGCGTGCACATCCTCGACAACTTTCCGTGCTTCTTCACCACCGCGCACAGCGAGGCGGATTTCCAGGCCATCACCCGCGCCTACAAGGAGTCGGTGCTGGAGTTGCAGGAGGCGGAGTTCCTGCCGCGCAGCGCAGCCACCTCGCAGACCGTGATGGACGCCAGCCACCCGCCGGTACCCGGCGCGCGCCTGGGTCGCGAGCCCGACGGCCGCCCCTGCTGGTTCGTGCCCAACCCCGACCAACCGGGCAAATTCATGAGGATCGGCGCATGAGCACGGCCATGGAATCACCCACCACGTCGCTGACCGCCGTGGACTACGACCCGTTCGCCACCGGCCTGGCCCGCGTGGTGCCCAGCACCGAGGCGCAGCGCGAGATATGGCTGGCGGCCAAGCTCAGCGTGGAGGCCTCGCTGGCGTACAACGAGTCGGTGGCGCTGCGCCTGCGCGGCGTGCTGGACGTTGCCGCCATGCAGGCGGCGCTGCAGGACGTGGTCGATCGCCACGACGCGCTGCGCGCCACCTTTGGCCCCGATGGCGAAACCTTCTGCGTGCCCGACCAACTGGCGTTGGCGGTGACGCAAACCGACCTGGCCACGCTGGCGCCGGCGGCGCGCGAGGCGGCATTGGCCGAGCGCCGCGCCGAGGCGGTGCGCTCGCCGTTCGACCTGGAGCATGGCCCGCTGTTTCGCGCCGAGCTGGTGTGCTGCGACGCCGACGACCACGTGCTGCTGCTGACCGCGCACCACATCATCTGCGACGGCTGGTCGTGGTGGATCATCGTGCGCGAGCTGGCGGCGCTGTACGGCCAGCGCGCGGGTGCCTCGTATGCCGCCCTGCCGCCCGCCGACTCGTTCGCCGACTACGCGCTGGCGCTGGCCAGCCACCCCGACCGGTCGGCGCTGGCCGCCGACGAGGCGTACTGGCTGGCGTGCTACGCCACGCCGGCGCCGGTGCTGGACCTGCCCGGCGACCGCCCGCGCCCGGCCCGGCGCGGCTATGCCTCGGCGCGCGAGGACCACGTGCTGGACGCCACGCTGGTCGGCGCGCTCAAGACCCTGGGCGCGCGCCACGGCGCCAGCCTGTTCGCCACCCTGATCGGCAGTTTCGCCGCCGTGCTGGGCCGGCTGGCCGGGCAGGGCGAGGTGGTGGTGGGCATCCCCGCCGCCGCACAGGCGCTCGACGGCCACGACAACCTGGTCGGGCACGGCGTCAACCTGCTGCCGTTGCGCTGCGCGCCCGACGCGGCGGCGCCGTTCGCGCAATTGCTGGCGCAGGCGCGCACCGTGCTGCTGGATGCGCTCGAACACCAGCGCTGCACCTTCGGCACGCTGCTGAAAAAGCTCGATACCGGCCGCGACCCCAGTCGTCCGCCGCTGGTGAGCGTGCTGTTCAACATCGACCAGGCGCTGGACCACGAGGCCACCACGTTCGCCGGCCTCACCATGACGTTTTCCAGCACGCCGCGCGGCTTCGAGAATTTCGAGCTGTTCGTCAACGCGGTGCAGGAGCACGGCCAGCTGCGGCTGGAGTGCCAGTACAACACCGGCCTGTTCGACGCCGCCACGGTGCGCCGCTGGCTGGTCGCCTACGAGGCGCTGCTGCGTGCCGCCGTGCTGCAGCCGGAGTCGCCGCTGGGCCGGTTGCCGCTGGTGGACGACGCGTCCCGCGCCGCGCTGGTGGCGCTGCAGCCGTCGGCCACGGCGGTGCCCGACGTTGCCGTGCACCAGCTGTTCGAGGCGCAGTGCGACCGCAGCCCCGCGCGCATCGCGCTGCGCCAGGGCGGCTCGTCGCTGAGCTATGGCGAGCTGGACGCGCGCGCCAACCGCATCGCCCACGCGCTGCGCGCGCATGGCGTGCAGCGCGGTGCGCTGGTGGGCATCGCGCTGGAGCGCGACCTGGACATGGTCGCGGCGATGCTGGGCGTGCTCAAGGCCGGCGCAGGCTATGTACCGCTGGACCCGGGCTTTCCGCCCGAGCGGCTGGCCTACATGGTGGGCGATGCGGGCCTGGGCGCCTTGCTCACGCAGCACGCGCACGCCACGCGCTTCGACCTGCGCGGCCGCCCGGTGCTCGTGCTGGACCGGCCCGACGCCGCCTTCGACGCGCTGCCGGCCACGCGCCTGCCGGCAGACGCGGGCGCCGCCACGTCCACCGCCACCGCCTACGTGATCTACACCTCCGGCTCCACCGGCCAGCCCAAGGGCGTGGCGGTTCCGCACGGCGCGGTGGTCAATTTTCTCGCGTCGATGGCGCGCGAGCCGGGGCTGAGCGCCGACGACCGCCTGCTGGCGGTCACCACGCTGTCGTTCGACATCGCCGTGCTGGAGCTGTTCGGCCCGCTGAGCGTGGGCGCGCAGGTGATCCTGGCGCGACGCGAGGAGGCGATGGATGGCGAGGCGCTGACCGCGCTGCTGGATACCAGCGGCGCCACGCTGATGCAGGCCACGCCGGCCACCTGGCGCATGCTGCTGCAATCGGAGTGGGCCGGTCGCGCGGATTTCCGCGCGCTGTGCGGCGGCGAGGCGCTGGCGCCGGACCTGGCGCAGGCGCTGCTGTCGCGCTGCGGCGAGGTGTGGAACCTGTACGGCCCGACCGAGACGACGGTGTGGTCCACCTGCTGGAAAGTGATCGCGCCCGAGCGGGGCATTTCCATCGGCAGGCCGATCGCCAACACGCAGGTGTGGATCGTGGACGACCAGGGCCAGCTGTGCCCGGTGGGCGTGCCGGGGGAAATCTGCATCGGCGGTGCGGGCGTGGCCACCGGCTACCTCAACCGGCCGGAGCTGACCGCCGAGCGCTTCATCGCCGACGCGTACGCCGGCGCGCCCGACGCGCGGCTGTACCGCACCGGCGACCGTGGTCGCTGGCGCGCCGACGGCACGCTGGAGCACCTGGGCCGCATCGACTTCCAGGTCAAGCTGCGCGGCTACCGCATCGAGCTGGGCGAGATCGAGGCGCAGCTGTCGAGCCGGTCCGAGGTGGCGCAGGCCGTTGCCCTGGTGCGCGAGGATCGCCCCGGCGACGCGCGCCTGGTGGCCTACCTGGTGGCCGCGCCAGGCGCCAGCGTGGACGAGGCCGTGCTGCGCACCCACCTGCGCGCGTTCCTGCCCGACTACATGATCCCGCAGCACGTCGTCGTGCTGGATGCCCTGCCGCAGACACCCAACGGCAAGGTCGACCGCAAGGCCTTGCCGCCACCGCTGGCGCGCGCGGGCGAGGCGGTCGGGCGGCGGGAGCCGCGCGACGCGCTGGAGCAGGCCACGCTCGCCGCCATGCAGGCGGCGCTGGGTGGCGGCCCGCTGGGCATGGATGACGACTTCTTCGAGCATGGCGGCCATTCGCTGCTGGCCGCGCAACTCGTCGCCCGCCTCCATCGCGAGTTGAACCTCTCGGTGCCGCTGCGCACGCTGTTCGAGGCGCCCAGCGCCGCGCGCCTGGCCGACGCCATCCGCGCCGAGGGCCTGGCGCCGGCGGCGTCGCGACAGGCCATCCCGCGCCTGCCTGCGCGGGACAGCGCGCCGCTGTCGCTGCAGCAGCAGCGGCTCTGGTACATCGAGCAATTGCATCCCGGGCGCGTGGTCTACAACACGCCCTCGGCCCACCGCCTGCGCGGGCCGATGGACACCGCTGCGTTCGAGCACGCACTGCGCGAGATGGTGCGGCGCCAGCCGGTGCTGCGCACCGCCATCGAGCCGCACGAGGCCACCGCCGTCCAGCGCATCCACGACACGGTGGCGGTGGCGTTGTTGCCGCTGGAGGATATATCCACGCTGCCGCCGGCCGAGCGCGACGCCTACCTGCAGCGCCGGCTCGACGCGCTGGCGGCCGAGCCGTTCGACCTGGCCACGCCGCCGCTGTTCCGCGCGCACCTGTTCCGGCTGGGCGAGCACGATCACGTGTTTTTCTTCATGGCCCACCACATCATCTGGGACGGCTGGTCGTTCGACCTGATGTACCAGGAGCTGTCCGCGCTGTACGTGGCCGCCTGCGCCAACCAGGCTTCGCCGCTGGCACCGCTGGCCGTGGAATACGCCGACTTTGCCGCGTGGCAGCGCGAATGGATGCAGGGCGACGAGCTGGCCGACCAACTGGCCCACTGGCTGTCGCTGCTGTCCGGCGAGCTGGAGCCGCTGGAACTGCCCGCCGACCGTCCGCGTCCGGCGCGGATGAGCGGTGCCGGCGCCACCGAATGGATACGCCTGCCGGCGGCCAGTGCACAGGCCATCCACGCGCTGGCCCAGCGCGCGCAGGCCACGCCGTTCATGGTGTTGCTGACCGCGTACTGCCTGCTGCTGTATCGCCTGGGCGGCCAGCGCGACCTGATCGTGGGCACGCCGGTGCGTGGCCGCGACCGCGAGGAGCTGGAGCCGGTGATGGGCTTTTTCGTCAACGCGCTGCCGCTGCGCGTGGCGATTGATCCGCAGGCGTCGTTCCTGCAGACGCTGCAGGCGGTGCGCCGCGTGGTGCTGGACGCGTTCGCCTGTCCCGACGTGCCGTTCGAGCACCTGGTCAAATCGCTCAAGCTGCCGCGCGACGAAAGCCGGCCACCGCTGTGCCAGACCATGTTCTCGTTCCAGGACGTGCGCCAGCGCAAGTTGTCCTGGGGCGAGCTGCAGCACGAGCATCTGCCGTTGTTCCAGCATGGCGCCGCCGAGGATCTTGGCCTGTGGTTCATCGAGCAGCCGGATGGATTGCTGGGCGGGTTCACCTTCAATGCCGATATTTTCGACGCGGCCACGGCGGCGCGATTCCGGCGGTACTACGAGACGCTGCTGGCGTCGGTGCTGCGCGACCCGGAGCAATCGGGCGCGCAACTGGCGCTGCTGCCGGCGGACGAGCAGGCCCAATTGCGGTCGTGGAACGCCACCGGGGCGGCGGTGCCCGACGTTGCCGTGCACCAGCTGTTCGAGGCGCAGTGCGACCGCAGCCCCGCGCGCATCGCGCTGCGCCAGGGCGGCTCGTCGCTGAGCTATGGCGAGCTGGACGCGCGCGCCAACCGCATCGCCCACGCGCTGCGCGCGCATGGCGTGCAGCGCGGTGCGCTGGTGGGCATCGCGCTGGAGCGCGACCTGGACATGGTCGCGGCGATGCTGGGCGTGCTCAAGGCCGGCGCAGGCTATGTACCGCTGGACCCGGGCTTTCCGCCCGAGCGGCTGGCCTACATGGTGGGCGATGCGGGCCTGGGCGCCTTGCTCACGCAGCACGCGCACGCCACGCGCTTCGACCTGCGCGGCCGCCCGGTGCTCGTGCTGGACCGGCCCGACGCCGCCTTCGACGCGCTGCCGGCCACGCGCCTGCCGGCAGACGCGGGCGCCGCCACGTCCACCGCCACCGCCTACGTGATCTACACCTCCGGCTCCACCGGCCAGCCCAAGGGCGTGGCGGTTCCGCACGGCGCGGTGGTCAATTTTCTCGCGTCGATGGCGCGCGAGCCGGGGCTGAGCGCCGACGACCGCCTGCTGGCGGTCACCACGCTGTCGTTCGACATCGCCGTGCTGGAGCTGTTCGGCCCGCTGAGCGTGGGCGCGCAGGTGATCCTGGCGCGACGCGAGGAGGCGATGGATGGCGAGGCGCTGACCGCGCTGCTGGATACCAGCGGCGCCACGCTGATGCAGGCCACGCCGGCCACCTGGCGCATGCTGCTGCAATCGGAGTGGGCCGGTCGCGCGGATTTCCGCGCGCTGTGCGGCGGCGAGGCGCTGGCGCCGGACCTGGCGCAGGCGCTGCTGTCGCGCTGCGGCGAGGTGTGGAACCTGTACGGCCCGACCGAGACGACGGTGTGGTCCACCTGCTGGAAAGTGATCGCGCCCGAGCGGGGCATTTCCATCGGCAGGCCGATCGCCAACACGCAGGTGTGGATCGTGGACGACCAGGGCCAGCTGTGCCCGGTGGGCGTGCCGGGGGAAATCTGCATCGGCGGTGCGGGCGTGGCCACCGGCTACCTCAACCGGCCGGAGCTGACCGCCGAGCGCTTCATCGCCGACGCGTACGCCGGCGCGCCCGACGCGCGGCTGTACCGCACCGGCGACCGTGGTCGCTGGCGCGCCGACGGCACGCTGGAGCACCTGGGCCGCATCGACTTCCAGGTCAAGCTGCGCGGCTACCGCATCGAGCTGGGCGAGATCGAGGCGGTGGCCAGCATGGAGCCGGCCGTGAAGGAGTGCGTGGCCGTCATCCACGCCTTCGACGCCAACGACAGCCGGCTGGTGCTGTACGCCGCCGCCGACGAGGCGGCCGAAACCCTGCTGCCACGACTGCGCGAGCAACTGGCGGCCCGGTTGCCCGGCTACATGCAGCCGCAGCACCTGGTCGTGCTGTCGGCCCTGCCGCAGACACCCAACGGCAAGATCGACCGCAAGGCCTTGCCGCCACCGCAACGCCCGGTACCGGCAGCCGCCGCCGAGCAGGCCGAGGCGGCGTTCACCGATCCGCGCCAGCGCTACCTGGCAGCGCTGTGGTGCGAGCTGGTGGGGGTGGACGAGGTGCTGGCGCGCGACAACTTCTTCGACGTCGGTGGCCATTCGCTGCTGGCCACCGAGATGGTGGCGCGGGTACGCCGCGAGACGGGCGTGCGCCTGAACCTGCTGGACGTGGCCACCGGCACGCTGGCCTCGCTGGCGGTGGAACTGCCCGACGCCGAGGCCCGGCAGGCCGCCCCGGCCTCACCCTCGCTCGGCGGGCGCCTGCGCCGCCTGTTCGGGTTGCGCTGAACCGGTCGCGGCGGAGGCGGAAAACGCGTGGGAAGCCCTCTCCCCGCCCACGGGCGCCACGCCCGTGGGCGGCGCCTTCATGGCCGGTTTGACCCCGATGTGTCACCATATCCGGCAATCGTTAGTCCGAGAAAAGCGTCACGTTTGTGGCGCTGCATGCAGCGCCTTTCGCGTGATGCCCAACGGTTGACCGAAGGGCCGCGTCGTTGCGGGCGCTTTCGTGTGTCCGGGGCTGACGGGGTTAACTTGGTGGCGCTGCGGTCGATACCGCTGGATGGTGCCGCAGACAGGGGGAAAATGATGAGCGCTGATGGCATGGTCTTGGATTTCCTGCACCGCGTCGACGCGGTTTCCGGGCGCACGGCCCTGGTCGACGACAAGGTCTCGCTGAGCTACGACGATCTGCGCACGCGCGTGCTGGCCCTGGCTGGGCAGCTGTGCGCGGCCGGCGTGGTGCCGGGTGACGTGGTGGCGGTGACCTGCGACCGCTCCGCCGAGAGTGTGGTGGGTATCCTGGCTGTGCATGCCGCCGGTGCCGCCTATCTGCCGCTGGATCTTTCCTACCCTCATGATCGCCTGCAGCAGATGGTGGAGGATGCGCGACCACGCCTTGTCGTGGTGGTGCCGGGAGTGCCGCAGGAGGTGTTGGGCAAGCTCGGCCTGCCCGTGATCGATGCCGCCGTGACTGGCCCGGCGCCAGCGTTGGATCGTCCGGTCGCCGTGTCGGCCGATCAACCGGCCTATGTGTTGTTCACCTCCGGCTCCACCGGCAGGCCCAAGGGGGCGGTATTGCCCCGGCGAGCGCTGTATCACTTGGTGGAGTGGCATCGCCGCCATCCAAGGTTGGGACGTGCTGCGCCCGTACTTCAGTTCGCCACGTTGGGCTTTGATTCGTCCGTGCGTGACCTGTTCGCGACCCTGTCCACCGGCAGCACCTTGGTGATGGCGGGTGAGCGCGACCGTCTCGATCCGTTCCGGCTGCTCACCCTGATGCGGGAGCAGCGCATCGAACGCGCCTTTCTCCCTTATCGGGCCGTGGCAGCGATGGCCGAGGCCCACGCCGGTGGTGGTGACCTGCCCGACGCCTTGCGCGATCTGATGAGCGGCGGTGAGGCAATGACCATCGGGCCGGCGTTGCGCCAGCTGTTTGCAGCGCTTCCGGATGCCGTGCTGCATAACGAATACGGGCCGACGGAAGCGTGCGTATTCGTCACTACCCGGGCGCTGGCAGGTGATCCGGCGCACTGGCCGGAGCGGCCGGATATCGGCATGCCGCTCACGCATGTGGACCTGTGCGTGGTCGATGAGAGCCTGGCCGAAGTCAGCGACGGAGCAGAAGGCGAACTGCTGATTGGCGGTCCCAGCCTGGCCGACGGTTACATCAACAGGCCGGAACTGAGCGCCGAGCGCTTCGTGACGCTGGCGGGCTCCACGACGCCAAAGCGCTTTTATCGTAGTGGTGATCGCGTGTGTCGTCACGCGGACGGCAGCATCGCGTTCGTGGGGCGCGTCGACGATCAGGTCAAAATTGCGGGCTACCGCGTGGAGTTGGGTGAGGTCGAGTCGGCGCTGGCCACGCATCCGGCCGTAGGTGCCGCTGCAGTGACGGCACCCTCGGGGGCTGCCGGCCGCCGCCTGGTGGCGCATGTCGTACCGAGAGACAAACATGCCGACGAGTCGGCGTTGCGTGCTGACATCATGCAGCATCTGGTGGCACGTCTGCCGGGTTTTGCCGTGCCGCAGCGATTGGTGGTCCATGAGACATTGCCGCTGACGTCCAATGGCAAAGTAGATCGGGAACGCCTGGAGGCAGAGTCGGTCATGGCCGATCCGGCTGATGTATGCACCGGATCGCCAGCGGAGCATGCCATTGTGGGTCTGTGGCGTGAATTGTTGGCGGCGCCCGCCCTGATGGCGGATGACAACGTGTTCGATCATGGCGCCGACTCGCTGCTGGTCATGGTCTTCATCACGCGGTGGCGTGTGCTGGCTGGTGTGGCACTGGAGGCCGAAACCATCCGCCAGAATCCGACGTCGCGCCAGCAGGCGCAGCTGTCCACGGCGGCCGTTCCCACCCCGCTGCCTCGCGTGGATGACATGGCACTGGCAAGTAATCTTCCCCATGAGATTCCGCTGAGCGCAGGGCAGATGGAGAAGTGGTTTGCCAGTCAGTTGAGCGAGGCCGCCTTGCTGGCGTTCAACGAGTCGTCCGTACTACATCTCGATGGTGCGCTGGATGTGGCTGCGCTCAGGAGAGCATTGGATACGGTATGGCAGCGCCATGAATCGCTGCGTTTCAGTTTTGCGGAGGATGGCACCAGCCAGCGCTTTCACGCGGACGTGCCGTTGCCGTTTGGCGAGATCGACGTCAGCGCTGGTGGGCAGGATGCGGATGCACGGCTGGCAGCGTTTTGCGACGAGCAGGTGCGCCGTCCGTTCGACCTGACGACGGCGCCCTTGGTGCGGTTCACCCTGGTGCGTCTGGGCGAGAGCCGCCATGCGCTACATGTGATCACGCATCATCTGGTGATGGACGGCTGGTCGTTGGCCCTCCTTATTGGCGAGCTGTCTGTCTGCTACAACGCCTTTGTTGCGGGTCACCAGCCGGTATTGCCGGTACCGTCGTCGTTTCGTCGTTACATACTCGACAGCCAGGCACGGCACGCAAGCGACGAGGCCGACAGCCTGGCGTACTGGCGAAAGGTCTATTCCGAGACGCCGGCGCGGTTGCAACTGCCGGCAGATCGACCGGCGCCGGCCGTGCCCGACTACACCTGCGCCACCGAGCGGCACGTGTTCTCGCCCGCGTTGACGGCCGCCCTTCGCGGCGAGGCGCGGCGTCGCGACGTGAGCCTGTACAGCCTGTTGCTCAGTGGTTTCGGTGTGCTGATGGCGCGCTTGTCCGGTCAGGGCGACTTTGCTGTCGCAGTACCGTTCGCTGGCTTGGCGCTGGCCGATGCCCAAGCGCTGACGGGCGATGCGGTGAACGCGTTGCCGCTTTACTTGCGGGTGGATGCGCAGCAGTCGTTCGGCGAACTGGTCAAGCAGACCCAACTGGCGCTGCTGGGTGCCGCTACCCATCAGGGCGCGACGCTCACCGCCATCCAGCGGATGCTTGGCGTACGGGCTGCCAACGGCGAGGCGCCATTGACGGGCGTGGAATTCAACCTGCTTCCGCGAGCGGCCAACGCAACATTCGACGGACTGCAGCATGCCCTGGTCGAGTGCCCGCGTGGCGGCCTGACCTGGGATCTCTCGTTCAACATCAGCGACAGCGGCGACACGCTGGCGCTCAGCCTGCACTACGCCACCGCGCGTCGTGACGCGGCCACCGTGCGCCGCTGGATCCGGTTCTACGAAACCCTGCTGGGCAGCATCACCGGTACGGGCGATGCGGTGCCGGCTGTTGACGGCAAGGTGGGCGACATCGACCTGCTGGGTGCGGCCGGTCGCACCGAGATGCTGGAGACGTGGAACGCCACGGCCATGCCTTACGACCGTGAGCAGGGGGTGACGGCGCTGATCGAGGCGCAGATGCAGCGCGTACCGCAACACATCGCCGCCGAATGCGGTGGGGCGTCGATCGATTACGCCGCGCTGGATCGCGCCACCCGCGCGCTGGCGCTGGCGCTGGGACGTCGCGGCATCGGCCGTGGCGACCTGGTTGGCGTGTGCGTGCCGCGCAGCCTGCAAATGTTGATCGCCGTGGTAGGCGTGCTGCGCAGCGGCGCGGCCTACGTGCCGCTGGATCCGGAGTTTCCGGCTGAGCGCCTGCAGTACATGGCCGAGCATTCGGGCCTGCGTCACGTGCTGGTGACGCGTGCCGAATTGCTGACGCCGGCGGTGGCCGAGGGGCGCACCGTGCTGGATGTCAACGCCCTGGTCGACGAGCCCGAGGGCGACGCGTCGCTGCCGCTGGTGCGGGGCGACGACCTGGCCTACGTGCTCTATACCTCCGGTTCCACCGGCAAGCCCAAGGGCGTGGGCATCATGCACCGCAACCTGGTCAACTTCCTGCTGGGCATGAGTCGGGAGCCGGGCTTCAGCGCCGGCGACGTGCTGTGCGCAGTCACCACGCTGTCGTTCGATATCGCGGGGCTGGAGCTTTACCTGCCGCTGATCGTGGGCGCCCGGCTGGTGATCGCCACCGAGGAGGAGCATCACGAGCCGCAACCGCTGTGGGATCTCATCGCGCGCAGTGGCTGCACCGTGCTGCAGACGACGCCGTCGCTGCTGCGACTGTTGATGGACACCGGCCGTGACGACGAGGTGCGCAACCTGCGCCTGATGGTGGGTGGCGAGGCGCTGCCGCTGGAGGTGGCCAATTCGCTGTCCGGGCGTTGCCGCGCATTCTGGAACATGTACGGCCCCACCGAGACCACCATCTGGTCGACGGTGGCGCGCATCCAGCCAGGGATTACCGCTGCGCCGCTGGGCAAGCCGATCGCCAACACCCGCATCTACGTGCTCGACCCGCAGGGCCAGCCGGTGCTGCCGGGCCTGATCGGCGAAATCTGGATTGGTGGCGATGGCGTGGCCTCCGGCTACCTGCACCAGCCGGAGCTGACTGCCGAGCGTTTCCTGCCTGACCCGTTTGCCGGCGGCGACGCCCGCATGTACCGCACCGGCGACCTGGGCCAGTGGCGTGACGGCGTGCTCTATTTCCAGGGGCGCGCGGACAACCAGATCAAGATCCGCGGCTACCGCATCGAGCCGGGCGACATCGAGGCGGCCGCGGACAACCATGGCGGCGTGCGCGAGTGCGTGGTGGTGGCGCACCGTTTCGGCGACAACGACCTGCGCCTGGTGCTGTACGCCGTCGTCGACGGCGACCGTGCACAGATGGCCCGCGCCTTGCGTGAACACCTGCGCACGCGACTGCCCGCCTACATGCTGCCGCAGCACATCGAGCTGCTGGACGCGCTGCCCAAGACGCCCAACGGCAAGATCGACCGCAAGGCGCTGCCCGCGCCATCGGCCTCCGACGTCATCGCGCATGTGGCAGCGGGCGCGGCACCGGCGTTGGGCAATGCACGAGAGGCCTACCTGGCCGATATCTGGCGCGAGATGGTTGGTGCGGTGGACATCCGCAGCAGCGACAACTTTTTCGATGTCGGCGGGCATTCGCTGCTGGCAGTGGAATTCGCCACCCGCGTGCAGCGCGAGACGGGCGTGCGGCTGAGCCTGCTCGACGTGGCCACCAGCACCCTGGCTGCGCTGGCCATGGAGTTGCCCGAGGCCGGTGCGCAAACGTCGACATCGCGACCCTCGCTCGGTGCGCGCCTGCGTCGCCTGCTGGGCCTGGGCTGACATGCGCATGCCGGCCGGAAATCGGGGAGCGTGATCTTGGCCTGCCTTGTTGCGGTGGTCTGCGTGTTGCTGCTGGTCCACATTTTTGTGGGCTATCCGCTGTGGATGATCGTGCGCGCCCGTGGCGCACCGCAGCCCGTGCAGCGCCAGATGATCACGCCGAGCGTGACGGTGGTGATGGCGGTGCACGATGGTGCGGCGCATATCCAGGCCAAGCTGGCCAACCTGGCGGCGCTTGATTACCCGTCCGACAAGATCGACATCGTGGTCGCCTGCGACGGATGCCGCGACGAAACGGCGACGTTGTGTCGCCAGGCGGGTGATCCGCGCGTGCGCGTGCTGGAGTTCACCGAGCGTCGCGGCAAGGCCGCTTGCCTCAACGATGCGGTGGCGCTGGCCAGTGGCGAGATGCTGTTGATGATGGATGTACGCCAGGCGCTGGAGCCGTCGGCGCTGCGTGAACTGATGGCCAGCCTGGGCGATCCGGCCGTCGGTGCCGTGGGTGGCGAGCTGCAGCTGCTGGATCCGCAGACGGGTTTTGCCCGCGGCATCGATGCCTACTGGCGCTACGAAACGGCAATCCGCCGTGCGGAGAGCCGCTCCGGCTCGGTGGTTGGCGTGTCCGGCGCGCTGTATGCCATGCGCCGCGCGCTGTTCCAGCCAATGCCGCCGGGGACGGTGCTGGACGACGTTTGGGTACCGATGCATGTGGCGGCTGCCGGCTACCGTGTGGTGTTCGAGCCGCGCGCGCTGGCATCGGACCGGCTCTCGCAGCAGCCGCACGAGGAGCGCCGCCGCAAGATCCGCACGTTGGCCGGCAACTACCAGCTGGTGCAACTGGCGCCCTGGTTGCTGCTGCCGTGGCGCAATCCGCTGTGGTTCCGTTTCGTGAGCCACAAGCTGCTGCGGTTGATGGCGCCCTGGCTGATCGTGCTGCTGGCGCTGTCCGTGGCGTGGCTGGCCATCGACCACGTGTTCTTTGCCGTCTGCCTGGCCTTGCTGCTGGGTGCTGTCGCGGTGGTGGCCGTTGGCCGCCGGTTGCCGGCATTGGGGCGCTGGATGCCGGTGCGCCTGCTCACCGCGTTCTGCTACCTCAACGTCTTTGCCGCGCAGGCCTGCGTGGCTTTCGTGCGCAACCGGAAACTGCACTTGTGGTGACCACTCCCAGCCTCGCCCGTCCGCGCGACGCCCGCGCGGCGACGCCTCCCGCCACACGCCAACGCTTCCTCGCATGTTCGCACTGAGCCTTCTCTACCTGGCATTCGCCATCATTCGACCGCAGGACTACGTGCCCGGCATGGCTGCCGTGCCTGTCATGTCGGTGGCGCTGGCGCTGGCTGCGCTGGGATGGCTGATCTCCAACAGCAAGACGTTCGCGGCGCCGCAGCTTTTGCTGATGCCGCTGTTCGTGCTGGTGGCGATGGCCTCGCAGGTGGTCAATGGTTGGTTTGGCGGCGTGTTCGAGGTGCTGAACCAGCTTGGTCCGTCGCTGATCATCTTTTTCGTGCTGACCGCGGCGGTCAACCAGCCGCGGCGGGTATCGACCATCTTCAAGGTCATCAGCCTGTCGGCGATGGTGTTGGCGCTGCACAGCACGCAGCAGGCGGCCCATGGCGTGGGTTGGACCGGCATGACCCTGGGCGAGGATGGCCGCATCCGCTACGTGGGCATCTTCAACGACCCGAACGACCTTGGCCTGCTGTTTGTCATGGCGCTGCCGATGGCGTTGTTCCTGCGTTCGCGTGCCGGTTTTCTGGGGCGGTTGTTCTGGCTGGCCGTTGCCGGGCTGTTGCTGTGGGGCGCCTACCTTACCCAGTCGCGCGGCACCCAGTTGGCGGTGCTGGTGATGCTGGGCGTGTACCTGTGGCGCCGCCGCGGCATCGTGGTGGCGGGCGGATTGAGCGTGGCGGGGCTGGTGGGCCTGATGTTGCTGCCGTCCTCGCGCATGACCGAGCTCGATGCCAGCGAGGAGTCGGCGCTGGGCCGCGTGGATGCGTGGTACGAGGGCCTGGACATGTTCAAGACCCACCCGTTGTTCGGCGTCGGCGCCGGCAACTTCACCGACTACAACGCGCTGACCGCGCACAATTCGTTCGTGCTGGTGCTGGCCGAGACCGGCTACATCGGTTTCATCGTGTGGCTGGCCTTCGTCGGCTACGGCTTCTGGATGATGCTGACCCTGTTGCGCTACCGGCCCGAACCGGCCGATGCCGCCGGTGCGGCGGCTTGGGGGCTGGAAAAATCCATCTCGCTGACGCTGTTCTGCGCGCTGTGGGGGTTCTTCGCGGCAGCGTTCTTCTTGAGCCGCAGCTACAACATCATGCTGTACACGTTGGCCGCCATCGTGGTGGGCCATTACATCAGCATGCGCCGCAAGTACACCTCGTTGCCGATGTTCACCCTGTCGGTCACCGGTTGGCGCTGGGTGCCTCTTTCGATCATCGCCATCATCGCGCTGTACGTGATCGTGGCCGTATTGCTGCGCACGTCATGAACAATCGCGCGCAGGCACTACGCAATACGCTGTTCTCCTCGCTCGGCATCTATATCGAGTATTTCCTCGGCATGGTCGCCGCCGTGCTGATCGCCCGGCATCTGGGGCCGCAGCACTACGGCATCTACGGCCTGTTCATCTGGTTTGCCGCGGTAGGCATCGTGGTGACCAATTCGGGCGTCACCACGGGGGTGATCAAGTTCGTGGCCGAATTGCGCGGCAGCGGCGAGGCGCACTTGATCGTTCCCATGCTGGCGCACATGCGCAAGGTGCAGGGCTGGCATCTTGCGGTGGTGCTGGGGCTGGGCGTGGTGCTGTTCGTGGTGGCGGGCAAGCGCTTCGCGGCGGATCTCAACGCGCTGGAGTTCGTGCTGCTGGCCGCCGCCGTGGGCATGCGTGCGCCGTACATGTTCAATATCGCCATCGCCAAGGGCTTCGAGGCGTTCGATGCCACGGCCAAGGTGAGCCTGGTGTCCGCGCCGCTCAACCTGCTGCTGGTGATCGTGGCGATGCTGCTGCATGCCGACATCCTGTGGTTCGTGGTGGTGTATGCCGTCGGCAGCGCCGTGTTTCTGCTGACCTCGCGCCATCAGGCCCGACGGCTGGTGGCGGCGTTGCCTGCGGCGCAGGCCTTGCCGGCGGAGCTGCTGCGGCGTGTGCGTCGGCACCTGCGCATCGTCTCGGTGACGATCATCGTGGGCTTCCTGATCGCCAGCGATGTGGAGATCCTGTTTCTCAACATGTTCGACACGGCGGCGTCGGCGGGCTATTTCAAGGTTTCCTACCAATTGGCCTCGGGCATCATGTTGCTGGTGCCGGGCGTGTTCAGCGCGGTGCTGTTGCCGATGATGGCCAAGGCGCTCAGCCAGGGCAGGGAAGTGGGCGGCCGGCGCTTTGTCGCCGTCACCACTTATCTCACGTTGCTGGCTGCGCCGGTGGTGGCCTTTGGCACCGTGTTCGCCGGTGCGGTGATCGGCCTCTTGTATGGGCCGGCCTACGCGGCGGCGGCGCCGGTGTTTGCGCTGTGCATCCTGGCCTGCGCGATCGGCACGATGGCGCAAGGCGCCACCAGCCTGCTGGTGAGCGCCGACCGGCAGCACACCATCCTGATGCTGACGATCGGTTTTGGCGTGCTGAAGCTGACGGTGGATGTGCTGTTGATCATGCATTTCGGCCTGCATGGCGCAGCGGCGGCGGTCTTGCTGGCGGATATCGTCAGCTCGGGCGCCTACCTGATGCTGGGCATGCGGGTAGGTGGCACGCGGCTCGAATGGGGGCGCTTGCTGTGCATCGTGCTGGCCGCCACGGCCGCTGCCGCGCTGTCGGCACCGGTGCTGGCGTTGCATCTGCCGCCGCTGCTGACGCTGCTGATCGGCGGGCCGTTGCTGGGCGGCTTGTACTTGCTGTTCTCGCTGCTGCTGCCGTGCTGGAGTCTCGCCGACATCGAGCAATTGCAGGGGCTGCACCAGCGTTTTGTAGGGGGGCGACCGCTGTTTGTCGGCCGGTTGCTGCAATGGTCCGGTTCACGCCTGGAGCGCAACGCATGAGTGCTGGCTGGTACGAGCGACTGTTTCGCACGGTGTTGTTTCCCGCCTATGAATCCGGCTTGCGCCGTCGGCATACGCTGGATTACCTGGCGGCCTACGAACGCGACCAGTGGCTGGCGCCGGAGCAGGTGGCGGCGTTGCAGTGGGAGCGCCTGCGCCGGCTGCTCGACCATTGCGAGCGCGAGGTGCCGTATTACCGCCGCCGCTGGCGCGAGCTGGGCATTACGGCGGCGGACATCCGCAACCTGGACGACTATGCGCGCCTGCCGGTGCTTACCAAGGCCGACATACGCGCCAATTTCGAGGACATGAAGGCCACGTCGCAACGCGAGCACCTGTTGTACAAGGCCACCGGCGGTTCCACCGGCGAGCCGCTGCGCTTCGGCTACACGCGCGAGAGCAACGATCGCCGTACGGCGGTGATGTGGCGCGGCTACGGCTGGGCCGGCTCGCGCATGGGGCGACGCACGCTGTTCCTGTGGGGCGGCGCGGTGGGCGAGCCGGGCAAGCTGCACCTGCTGAAGGACCGGCTGTACAACGCCGCGTTCGCGCGCCGCATGCTCAATACCTTTCATATGTCCGAGGCCAGCATGGCGAGCTTTGCCGACGCCATCGACGCCTATCGTCCCGAGGTGATCGTGGGCTATGTCGGCCCGCTGGTGCGACTGGCGCAATGGCTGATCGCCACCGGGCGGCAGGTGGCGCGGCCGCAGTCGATCATCGGCGCGGCCGAGGCGCTGCACGAGTTTCAGCGCGAGATCATCGAGCGCGCCTTCGGTTGTCCCGCCTTCAATACCTACGGCTGTCGCGAGTTCATGCTGATCGCATCCGAGTGCGAGCAGCGCCACGGTTTGCACGTCAATGCCGACCACCTGGTGGTGGAGGTGTGCCCGCCGGCGCAGGGCGGGTCCACCGGCGAGCTGGCGATCACCGATCTGTTCAACTACGGCATGCCGCTGCTGCGCTACGTCAATGGCGACATGGCCACGGCTTCGCATGTGCCATGTGCTTGTGGCCGTGGGCTGCCCATGCTGGAACGGGTGGATGGGCGCGTGCTGGATGCGATTCGCACGCCGGCGGGACACATCCTGCCTGGCGAGTTCTTTCCGCACATGCTCAAGGACGTGCCCGGCCTGGCACGTTTCCAACTGGTGCAGCGTCAGCTCGATACCCTTGAGCTTTCCATCGTGCGCGGCGCCGGCTTTGACGACGCCTCGCTCGACTACATCCGCCGCGAGGTGGGCAAGGTGCTGGGTGAAAGCGTCACCCTGCATTGCCACTTCGTCGACGACATTCCCCTGACCCGCAGCGGCAAGCTGCGCGTCACCGTTTCCGCCTTGCCACCCACGGTTGCATGACACTTTCCCCCATGAACATTACGCACGTCGTCGAGAACCTTGGCCGCGGTGGCCTGGAGCGCATGGTGATCGACCTGGTCAAGCTTCAGCAGCAACAAGGCCACCATTGCCAGGTGGTGTGCCTGTTCGAGCATGGCGCGCTGGCGAAGGAGCTGGAGGGTACGGACATCCCCGTCACCGCCTGCCACAAGCGGCGTGGGTTGGACATGCGTGCGCTCGCCACGGTGCGGCGCACGGTCAAGGCGCACCGTACGGATGTCCTGCATACCCACAACGCGGCAGCGCATTACCTCACCGTGCTGGCGACCCGGGGGCTGGGCGTCCGGCATGTGATCAACACCCGGCATGGCATGGGCGGCATGCATCGCTGGCATCGTGCCGAGATGCTCTATCGCACGTCGCTGCTGGCGACCGATACGGTGGTTACCGTCTGCGAGGCCGCCTGCCGCGGCGCCGTGCGGCGCGGCCTGATACCGAAAAAAATGGCGCGGGTGATTCCCAACGGCATCCCGATCGAGAACTTTTCCGTGGCCACGCCGGACATGCGCGCACGGCTGCTGCAGATGCTCGGCGCGCCGTCGACCGCGCGCGTCATCGGCACGGTGGGTCGCCTGAACTGGGCCAAGGACCAGGCTGGCCTGATCCGCGCCTATCGACGCGTGCGCCAGCAGTGCCCCGACGCGGTGCTGGTGCTGATCGGCGAAGGCAGCCTGCGCGCGCAATTGCAGCAGTGCGCAGCGGACGAGGGCGTGGCCGATGGCGTGCATTTCATGGGCGATCGCGGTGACGTGCGCGAGTTGCTGCGCGGGTTTGACGTCTTCGTGCTGTCCTCGCTGAGCGAGGGCTATTCGATGGCGTTGCTGGAGGCCTGCGCCGCAGGCCTGCCCGTGGTGGCCACCGATGTGGGCGGCAACCGCGAGATCGTGCGTGATGGCGTCAATGGCCGCCTGGTGCCGGCCAGCGATCCGGCGGCGCTGTCCGCGGCATTGGTCGACTTGCTGTCGGACCCGTCGCGCACGGCGGGCATGGGCCGTGCGGCGCGCGAGTGGGTGGAGGCCAGTGGTTCGCTGCAGGCCATGGCGGCGCGTTACGAGGCGCTTTACCGGGAGCGCGCCTAGCCCATGCGCCTGAAGATCCTGGTGCTGACCAACCTGTTTCCCACGCCGTGGGACCCGCTGCGTGGTGCCTTCAATCGCCAGCAGTTCGAGCGGCTCGGGCAGCGTCATGACGTCACCGTGCTGACGGCGGTGGATTTTCGCGAGCGGCTGCGTGGCGTGCGCGGGCCGGTGGCGATTGACGGCCTGCGCACCGACCACTTCGTGTTCGTCTATCCGCCACGCATCGGTCGCGCCTTGCACGCGCTGTGCTGGTTGCTTTCGTTGTGGTGGCAGCGCGGCCGGGCGATCCGGGCGGCGCGCTATGACGTGGTGCTCGCCAGCTGGGCCTATCCGGACGCCGCTGCCGCCGGCTGGCTTGCCCGCCGGCTCGGCATTCCCTATGTGGTGAAGGTGCACGGCAGCGACCTCAACGTGCAGGCCAACCACGCTTTGCGGCGGCCGCAGATCCGTTGCGCGCTGCGCGGCGCCCACGCCGTGGTGGCAGTGAGCCGCGCGCTGGCGGAAAAGGCCGTGGCCATCGGTGCGGAGGCGTCGCGCGTGCATGCGATCTACAACGGTGTGGACAGCGAGCGCTTCGCCCCGGGCGATCGCCTTGCCGCGCGTCAGCGCCTGGGCCTTTCCGCCGAAGGCCCGCTGCTGCTGTACGTGGGCAATCTCAAGCACACCAAGGGCTGTGTCGATCTGCTGGAGGCGTTTCCCGCCGTACTGGCTGCCCAGCCACGGGCCCGCCTGGTCTACGTGGGCGCCGGCGCATGTCGCGCGGCGCTGCTGGAGCGTGCTGACGCACTGGGTTGCGCCGGGCAGGTGCAATTGGTCGGCGCGGTGGCGCACGCCGCACTTGGCGACTGGTTTCGCGCCGCCGACGTGCTGTGCCTGCCCAGTCACAACGAGGGCGTGCCCAACGTGGTGCTGGAGGCGATGGCCTGCGGTACGCCGGTGGTGGCCACGCGGGTGGGCGGCATTCCCGAGGTGGTACCGCAGGAGGCGGGCATCCTGGTGCCTGCGCATGCGCGTGAGCCGTTGGCGGACGCCCTGGTACAGGCCTGTACGCGGCCCTGGGACAGCGACCGCATCGTGGCCCATGCGCGCGCTTTCCGCTGGGACGCGAATGTGGACCAGCTTGACGCTATCCTGCGCGAGGCGGTTGTCGCCCACCCTTCACGAGACGATGCCAGGCCATGAAATTCCTGCCGAAGAAGCAGCATTTGCTGCAATTGCTGCCCGACCGCCTGGTGATCACGCACGGTCCGCGGCGAGGCAATGCGATCTACCTGAGTTTCGACGACGGCCCGCACCCGGAGCACACGCCGCGGCTGCTGGACCTGCTCGCGCGGCATGGCGCGCGCGCGAGCTTTTTTCTGGTGGGCAAGCGCGTGGAGCGGCATCCGCAGTTGGTGCAGCGGATCGTGGACGAGGGGCACATGCTCGGCAATCACTCGTTCACCCATCCGTTGTTTGATCGCTTGTCGCTGAAACAGCAGCTCGATGAGGTCGATCGCACCGACCAGGCACTGGCGTGCTTCGATGGTCGCGCCTGGCACAGCTTCCGGCCACCGCGCGGGTGCATGCCGCCGGCCCTGCTGTTCAACTTTGCGCGACGGCGGCGCGGCATGGCGTACTGGTCGTACGACAGCCTCGACTATCGCCAGCTGCCGCCGGCGGACATTGCCGGGGGGATGCGCGCCCGTCCGCCGGTGGACGGCGACATCGTGCTGATGCACGACGACAGCAGCTGTGCCGCCGATACGCTTGAGATGCTGTTGCCGGAGTGGATCGGCAACGGCCGGGAATGCCACGCGTTGCCAGGGGGAGCCGCATGAGGATTCTTTACCACCACCGCACGCGCGGTCGCCACGTGGAGGGGGTGCACATTCGTGGCGTCGTGCATGCGCTGCGTGACCTCGGACACGAGGTCACCGTGCTGTCGTTTCCCGGTGCCGATCCGGAAAACGAACCGACCCATGCCGCGCAGGCGCCGACACGGCGTGGCTGGCTGGCTGCGGCGGTGGCGCGCCTGCCCGGCGTGGCGTTCGAGTTCATGGAAATGGCCTACAACCTGGTCACCTTGGTGCGCATGGGCCGGGCGATGCGGCGGCTGCGCCCGCAGTTGATCTACGAGCGCTATTCGCTGTTCCTGTGCGCCACGGTGTGGATGGCACGGCGTCGCGGCATCCCCATCGTGCTGGAGATCAACGATTCGGCCCTGGTGGAGCGGGTGCGCCCGCTGCGCATGAAGCGGCTGGCGCGGCGCGTGGAAGGCTGGTGCCTGCGCCAGTGCACCGGGCTGGTGTTCATTTCCAGCTACTTCAAGCGCGAGGCCGAGGCGGCCTACGGCACCATTGCGCCGTCGGTGATCTCGCCCAATGCGGCGGACCTGGCACGCTTTGACCCGTCGCGTTTCGACGCATCGCGCCTGCGCGCGGAGCGTGGTTTGAGTGACCGTGTAGTTTGCGGCCACATCGGCGCCTTCGTGCACTGGCACGGCATCAATGGCTTCATCGACAACATCTCGCAACGCCTGCACGAGGCGCCCGAGTTGGTGCTGGTGCTGGTGGGCGATGGCGTCACGCTGCCCGAGGTGCGCGCCATGGTGGCCGAGCGGGGGTTGGCCGACCGCGTGCTGCTGCCTGGCCGGGTCGCCCATGACGACATCCCCTCGTGGATCGCCTGCATGGACTATGCGGTGCTGCCCGACTCCAACGAGTACGGCTCGCCCATGAAGCTGTTCGAGTTCATGGCGATGGGCGTGGCCATGGTGGCGCCGGATTACGCGCCGGTAGCCGAGGTGGTCGCCGACGGCCGGACCGGCTGGTTGTTTCCGCGGCGCCAGACCGACGCCTGCGTGCAGCGCGTGCTGGACCTGGCCACGCAACCGCAGGAGCGCGCGCGTGTCGGTGCGGCGGCCCGCGACTACATCGTGCGTGAACGCCAGTGGCGCAACAACGCCGAACAACTGCTCAGCCTGTTGCCTGCGACGGTGGCGCCATGACGATCATCTACCTCGTTTCCATTCTCCTGGTGCTGCTGGCGCTGGCGTCGGTGGTGCTGGCGCTGGCGATTCGCGCGCGCAACATGCACATCTGGCTGGGCAGCTACCTGCGGCGGCCACGGCGGCCGCAGGTGGCCGGGCCGGTGCACGTGATGTTCTGTTTCGTCGACCATTTCGAGCCCAACTGGGGTCGGGTGGACATGGACACCCAGCGCGCGCGCGTGGACCGCTGGTGCACCGACTACCGGGCGCTGGCCGACGCGCATCGCGATGCGGACGGCCGCCCGCCGCAACACAGCTTTTTCTACCCCGAAGAGGAATACGTCGAGGAGCACCTGGACAAGATTGCCGCGCTGTGCGCCGACGGCTATGGCGAGATCGAGATCCACCTGCACCACGACAACGACACGCCGGACAACTTCAACGCCACCATTGGCCGCTTCAATGAACTGCTGCACGAGCGCCATGGCGCACTGCCGCGCGATCCGCGTACCGGGCAGCTGCGCTTCGGCTTCATCCATGGCAACTGGAGCCTGGACAACTCGCGCGCCGACGGTCGCTGGTGCGGCATCGACAATGAGCTGATCTTGCTGCGCGACCTTGGCTGCTATGCCGATTTCACCCTGCCGTCGGCGCCCAGCGACACGCAGACGCGCATGATCAATGCGATCTACTACGCCACCGACGATCCGCAGCGCCCGAAATCGCACGATACCGGCGAGCCGGTGCGCGTGGGCGGCAAACCCAGCGGCGACCTGATGATCGTGCAGGGGCCGCTGGGCCTCAACTGGCGCCAGCGCCGCTTCGGCCTGATTCCGCGCATCGAGGCCTCGGACGTGCGCCGCGGCTGCCCGCCCACGCCCGAGCGCGTCGATGACTGGGTGCGCACGGGCATCCACGTGGAGGGGCGGCCGGAGTGGGTGTTCGTCAAGGTGCATACGCACGGCACCCAGGAGCGCGACATGGACACGCTGCTGGGCGAGGCGGCACACCGCATGCACACGCATCTGGAGCGCGCCTACAACGACGGCGAGCGCTACGTGCTGCACTACGTGAGCGCGCGTGAGGTCTACAACATCATCAAGGCGGCAGAGGCGGGGCGCACCGGCAACCCCAACGACTATCGCGATTTCGAGCTGCCGCCGCCGCCCCATCGCGCGGGCGCCAAGCGTCCGTCGCCGAAAGACACCGTGTCGGCCTGACCCCGTGCCGTCGCCGGCGGGTTCAACCGGCGGCGGTGCTCTCGGGAAAATGCTTTTGCAGCCAGTCCTCGACGCGACCGAGCAGTCGCTGGCGGTCGCATTGCAGCGTATAGGTGTGGTCGGTGCCGCTCAGCAGCTCGACCGCCACGTGCGCGTGGTCGGCCACGCGCCCGAAGCATTCGCGGAACTGGCGGGGATGGTTCAACTGCTCGCTGATGCCGCCGCTGTAGACGAAGTACAGCTTGAGACCGCGCGCAAGCATGTCGCCCAGTTCACGACGCACCTCGGCCTGCGGCGGGTAGACGCTGCCAAACGCCGCCTCGTCGACCACCTTGGAGCGGCTCAGGCGGCGTGCCAGGAAGTGCCGCCAGCGCGCGATGCTGAAAAGCCGCGGCAGGTAATGTCGGCACAGGAACCCGAAGCTGCGGTAGATGTAGCCGTCCAGAAAGACGACGCCCGCGATGTTGGCCTCGGTGGCGGCGGCGGTATGCGCGTTCTGCGCGCCCCGGCACAGGCCGATCAGCACGAATTGTGTGCAACCGGACTGCTGGCCCAGCAGCGCCATGGCGTCGCTGACGTCGGCGCGTACTTGCTGATCCTTCGATTGCGATTCGCCGCCGGCACCGCTGTCGCCCAGGGTGGACAGGTCGAAGCGCAGGGTTGGATACCCCATGGCGTTGAGTCGCCGTGTCATGTCCACGTGCAGGCGAAACGGCCCCACCCGGTGCATCAACCCGGTATTGAGCACCACGATGCCGGTTTTTGCTCCCGTCGACGGGGGCAACCCCACCATGCCGACAAGGTGATTGGAGCGTCCGAAACGGAAAGCGCGCTCGTGCGTCATGCCGTCTCCTGCAGTTGGCTGATGACGGCCTGCACCATGCCCGGCGCGAGAATCGCGTGTTCGAGGCGATGCAGGTCTTCCCATTGCGTGGCGGGCTGGACGCGGGTGACGCCGGCGCCACCTCGTGCCAGCACGTCCCACGAGGCTGGCGAGGATGCAGGCAGCGAATCGATCACATGGGTGGGGACGGTTGGTGCAGCCGCGCGATAGGCGTCGACCTGCGCGCGCCAGTGGGCGCTGATGCCGAAGCCGAGCCACTGGTTCGCCACTTCCTCCACCGTGCGTGGCTGGGTGTAGTGCAACGGGTCGACGCGCAGTTCCTCCTGCATGGCATCCATCCGCGCCACGTAGTGGCTGCCGTCGAGGATCGGGTCCCACAGGATCAGTCGCTCGAAGCCCGCGCTACTGGCCGCCTCCAGCGCAAGGCTGCCGCCCAGCCGCGCGCCAAAGCCGACCACCCGCTGGCAGCTGCTGAGGGCGCGCAGCTCGCTTGCGGCGGTGGCGACGTCGGCCACGCAGCGGTTCCAGTCCAGTGCCAGGCCGTCGCCCGCCGAATCGCCGGTGCCGTAGTAGTCGAACCGCAGCGACGCGATGCCCTGGTTGGCCAGCGTCGTGGCCAGCTGCCGGTAGATGCGGTGCGTGCGGACCAGCACCTGTCCCAGCGGCGGACACAGCAGCACGGTGGCCCGTGCCGTGCCGGACGCCGCGTGGTACATGCCGAACAGCTCGCCCTCGCGACCCAGGTGATGGGGGGACGACGGGATCCTCATCGCTGGTAGACGACGCCGAAGTAGATTTCCTTCGCCCGGTACTTTCCTTCGGGGTCGGTGCTCAGGCGCTGCCGGTCGGTCCATGAGGCACGCCAGCTCCAGTGCGGCGTGGCGGTGCCGGTGAGGCTGACGCCATAGTTTCGGGTGGTGTCGCGCCGGTCCAGCGTGCGATAGGTCAGCCGCTCCTCGTTGGCGAAGCCCGACAGCGTCAGGTGCTCGCGCAAGCGGTAGTTGATGCCGGCGTCGATGCCGCGACCGGTCTGGTCGAATTCGTTGCCGATGGGGTATTCCAGCCGGCGGTAGCGGGGCGAGATGCTCAGCGAGAGGCGCTCGCCGCTGAACGCGTAATACGCCTGCGCGCGGCGTTCGAGATAAGGCTGCGAGGCGATCACCGCGCCGCCCGTCTGGATGCCGGTCGGCGTGCTGTAGGGCAGCGGCGTATTGCCGATGGCCTGTTCGGACAGCGAGATCATGTCCTGCGCGGAGTCGGAGTATTCGCGGGCGGCGGAGATGCCGAAGGTCTGCCGCGTGGTCGGCACCCAGCTCAGGTCGACACGCTCCAGTGGCGAGGAGACCTTGTCGCCGCCGCGGGGCGCCAACTGCGACCAGCCCAGCGCCACGTCAACCGTGAAGTGGGCCATGTTGCGGGCGTAACGGCCATAGGCCTGGGTGCGGTTGTAGCGGCCGTTGTCGATGTCGTAGAAGTCGATCTGCTGGTGTTCGGCGTTCAGCGAGATCAGGCTGGTGGGCGACAGGTCGCGGATCACCCGCAGCGCGGCCTGGCCGCGCGAGGAGTTGAAATCGTCCGTTTTCGACGCGTGGCTGCCGATATAGCGCAGCTCCGCCTGGCCGCGCAGCGACTGGCCGAGGTTGAAGCGGAGATTGGGGCCCACCGCGAAGACGTTGGTCTCCTGCTGGTTGTCCGGCGCGTCGCTGGACAGCGTCGACAGCGGTTGCACGCTGGCGTAGTCCTGCACGACGAAGTCCAGGCGCTGGGGCGAGATCGACCAGTTGAGCTGGCTGGCCAGCTCTCCGAAGAACTGGTCGTCGTAGGCATTGCCGAGGTAGTTGCGGTATTCCACGTTGCCCACGGCCGTGGCCTGCAGCGTGGAGCCTTGCTGCGAATAGTCGAAGCTCATGCCGGGCACCAGCACGTTCTGGGAGACCGGGTCGTGGGTGCTGAGGTTGATGTTGTCGCTGTGCTCGACACCCGCGTAGACGGTGTAGTCGAGCTGGCCAGCCCTGGCCGCGCCGGAGGTGGCGCCGAGCGCCAGCGCGATGGCGCAGGCAAGCGTTTTGTTTGATGCCATGTTGTTCCCCTTCACGGACGTCCGACGTCCGGCGACAGCGAGTGTTACGAGGTGTGGTTGAAGACCACGCCGGCCAGCTTCTGCGGGTCGAAATTCGCGGCTGCCTGGCTGATGGCCTGCGGCGTGTCGCGACCGTAGCCGGCCACCAGCACGACGAAGTCGGCCAGCTCCGACAGGATGCGGGCGTCCGGCGATCCCTTGACCGACGGGCCATCGAGAAAGATGTAGCGGTCGGGATAGCGACAGCGCAGCGAATCGATGACCGCGCGCATGCGGAACGACGAGAAATACTCGCTGCCGTTCTCGCGCGGCGTACCGGCCGGGATCAACCGCACGCGGGGAATGCCGGTGTGGTAGATCATCGGCTTGATGCCCGGCGACGGATGATCGAGAAAATCGACCAGGCCGCCCTGCGAGGGATCGACGCCGAGCGCCTCGTGCTGGTCGGGATAGCGCAGGTTGCAGTCGATCAGCAGGCTGGTCTTGCTTTCATCGAACGCGAATGCCGTGGCGAGGTTGCGCGCCACGAAACTGCTGCCCGAACGCGGGCTCACCGACACCAGCAGCGTCACGAAGTTGTGCGAGCCGGCCAGTTCGAGCAGGCGGGTGCGGATTTCGCGGAACGCGTCCGAATGCTTGCGCACCGACGCGTCGCGGTGGATCAGTCGGCGCTCGCCCAGTTGTTGCGGCGCAAGCTCGCCGGGTTCGGCCATCAGCGCGATTGACTGGCTGGGCGATTCCGGGTTGAGCAGGGTACCTGTCGAGGTGACCTTGGCGAGGTCCTTTGCGGCCTCGCCACCGGTCTGGTCGGCACCTGGTGCGGGCGGCGCGGAGCCGTCGTTTTTCGCGTTCATGCCACTCCCCGCAGCTTGAGCCAGAAAAGAATCGCGTAGGCAAGGACGACGCCGGCAACAGTCAGGGCGACGGCCATGGTTTGCGTGCGTGTCTTGCGCAGGTCCTGCGGCGTGGCATAGAAGGGCACGGTGGCCAGTGTCGTCAGGCCGGTCAACTGCTCCAGCTGTTCGGCTGAGCGGACGCGCGGATCAAAGCGGGCAACGACAAACAGCAGCCCGCAGGGCACCGCCAGTGCCAGGAAGATGCCGGCCAGCCCGAAATGCATGAAGCGCAGGCCCGAGGGCGTGAGCGGCATCACTGCCGGGTTCTGCACCACGAAGTTCAGGCCGCGCTGGCCGGCGTCCAGGTTCATGGAGACGCGGGCGTTCTCGCGGCGCTTGAGCAGGTCCTGGTAGACGTCGCGGTTGACGTCGTAGTCGCGGGTCAGCTCGGCGGTGGCGTTCTCCGAGCCGGCGATGCGCTGGCTGCGCGCCATTTCCGCGCTGAGCATGGACTGGCTGGCGGCCATGCGCGCGTTGGTGGCCGCGATGTCGCCGCGCAGTGCCGCCAGCTGGCTCTTCAGCTGCTGGTACAGCGGGTTGAATTGCGAGCTGCTTTCGATGGCAGTGGGTGTGCCGGCCTTCTGGGCGCTCTGCTTGCGCTGCTGGGACAGCGCCAGCTGCTGGCGCAGGTCCTGCATCTGGTGGCGCACGCGCACCACGTCGGGGTATTCGTCGGTGTAGGTCATCAGCAGCTTGTCGAGCTGGCCTTGCAGGTCGGCCAGTTGCGCGTGATAGACGCCTTCGGTGGTCTGCACCGCGGTGACTTCGGATTCGCCCGACAGCTGCGCCACCAGGGACGCCTCCTGCGAGCGCTTTTCCATCAGGTCCATGCGCGCGTTCTCCACCTGCGTGCGCAATTGGCTGATGCGCGAGGCGGTGTCCGCCTCGCTGCCGGGGCGCGCGTCGACGTTGGCCTCGCGGTATTCCTTGAGCTTGTCCTCGGCCGTGGTCAGCTTCTGGCGGTAGGTTTCCACCTGGCTGTTGATGAACTCGTAGGCGTCACGGCTCTCACGCTGCTTGGACGCCAGGCTCTCGCTGATGAAAAGCTGGCCAAACTGCTGCGTGACGATGTAGGCCCGCTTGGGGTCCACGTCGTGGTAGTTGATGGTGATCAGGTTGTCGCGGGCGAACGTGATGACGGTACGGCTCTTGATGCCGTCGATGATGCGGTCCTGCTCCACCGGCGAGGGGTTGGTGGCCATCCAGCCGCCGGCGACCAGGATTTCATGCATGACTTTGCCGCTGAAGATCACCGCACGGGCGATGCCGGCGCGGTTGGCCGTGCCGGTGGGCGTGGCCGCGCCCTCCATCAGCGGCGTGATGATGCTGCTTTCCTGGGCCAGGATGGTGACGGAGGCGTCGTACTTCTTCGGCCACAGCAACCCGACCACCAGGGCGGTGAGCGCGATGGTCGCGAAGATCACGCCCAGGGCCACCCGGTGGCGCCGCGCCTCGCTCAGCAGGACAGGCACCAGTGCCTGCAACGAGGTGGGTTGTTCGTTCATGTGATTCCCCCGTATCCCGGCCTGGCTCAGAACGAGCGCTGCGGCACGGTGACGACGTCGCCCGGCTGCACCGGGTAATTGGTGTCCAGCTTGCCCTTTTCGAGAATGTCGCCCAGGTGCACCGCATAGGCCTTGGTGCCCGCATCGCCATTTTTGCGGAACAGCTCGGTGCGGTCCGGCGCGGCGAACTCGGTGGCGCCGCCAGCGGCGAGCACCGCGTCCAGCACGGTCATGCCCTGGCGGTAGGGGACGGAGATGGGCGTGCGCACGGCGCCGGTCACGCGCACGCGCGACAGGTATTCGTGGCTGCGCAGCTCGGTGAGGATCACCGCCACCTGCGGGTCACGCACGTAGGACTGCAGCTTGTCCTTGATGACGGCGGCCACTTCCTCCGGCGTATGGCCGCCGGCCTCGACGTCGCCGATCAGCGGCACGGTGATCCGGCCGTCGGGACGCACCGGCACGCTGACGCTCAGGTCGGGGTTGTGCCACACGGAAATCTGCAGTTGGTCGTCCACGCCGATGTGGTAGGCGCTGACCGCCTGGCTTTCGGGATTGATCTCCGGCGCCTGGCTCGAGCCGCGCGTGGTAGCGCACCCGGCAAGCAGCAGGACGAACGACAACGCGAGGAGACGGCGGAGACTCTTCATGGCGGCCATAATGGTGGTTTGAGAGGCGCGAACGTTAACATAAGCAAGCGAAATCCGTCACACTTTGGACGATCTATGCCCTTCGTCCGGCGAGCCGCGCAAGCGGGCCCCGGATGGCCTTGCGGCGCTGTTTCGGGCGACAATCGGCCGCTTTTCGGCGACGATGTGCTGATGCCTGCCTCTTCTTCTCCCCTGTCCGCCCCGCTGCAGGCCAGCGACTGGCGCGTGTGCGTGGCGCCGATGATGGACTGGACGGACCGTCATTGCCGTTTCTTCCACCGGCTGCTGTCGCCGCGTGCGCGCCTGTACACCGAGATGGTGACCAGTGCGGCGCTGGTGCGCGGGGGCCAGTTGCGCCTGCTCGAGCACAGCCAGCAGGAGCATCCGCTGGCCCTGCAACTGGGCGGCAGTGATCCGCGCGAGCTGGCCGAGGCGGCGCGGCTGGGTGCGGCGGCGGGCTATGACGAGATCAACCTCAACGTGGGCTGCCCGTCCGACCGGGTGCAGTCGGGGCGTTTCGGCGCCTGCCTGATGCGCGAGCCGGCGCTGGTGGGCGAGTGCGTGCGGGCGATGCGTTCGGCGGTGGGTATTCCCGTCACGGTGAAGTGCCGCATCGGCGTGGACGACCAGGACGACTACGCCGACCTGCAGCACTTCACCGAGACCATGCTGGAGGCCGGCGTGCAGGTGCTCACCGTGCATGCGCGCAAGGCCTGGCTCGACGGGCTGTCGCCGAAGGAGAACCGCGACATCCCGCCGCTGGATTACCAGCGCGTGTACCGGCTCAAGCGCGAGTTTCCCTCGCTGGTGATCGTCATCAACGGCGGCATCGTCACGCTGGATCAGGTGCTGGCGCACCTCGGCGAGGTGGATGGCGTGATGCTGGGCCGTGCGGCGTATCACGATCCGTACCTGCTGGCGCGGGTGGAGTCGGCGTTGCATGGCGAGCCGTTGCCCTCGCGCGGCGACGTGCTCTCGCGCATGCGGCCGTACGTGGAGGCCGAGCTGGCGCGCGGCACCGCGCTCAAGCATGTCAGCCGCCACCTGCTCGGGCTGTACCAGGGCGAGCCGGGCGCGCGTGGTTTCCGGCGCGTCATCAGCGAGGGCGCGCACCGGCCCGGCGCGGACTGGTCGGTGCTGGAGCAGGCGCAGGCGCGGCTCGGTTGAGACGGCCGGCCATTATTCAGGACGCATTGCCTACGCTGCACGTTCGGGTGGGCCAGGCGCGGAAGACACGATGACGACGGCAAGAAACATGGCGCTGGCGGCGCTGCTGGCGTGGGCGGGCGCCGTCATGGCGCAGGCGGCGCCGACGGTGTCGCTGGACCAGGCGGTCAACCAGGTGCAGCGCGACACCGGTGGCAAGGTGCTGTCGGCCGAACCGCACCGGTTTGGCCGCCGGCTGGAGTACCGCATCAAGGTGCTCACGCCGGAGGGACATGTGCGGGTGATCGCGGTATCGTCCGAGACGGGCAGAAGTTCCACGCGTACAACCAAGAGCTTTCCCGGCGCGGCCGGGGGCGGCAAGGAGAAACACTGATGCGCATCCTTCTGGTAGAGGACGAGGCGCCGTTGCGCGAGACGCTCGCGGCGCGCCTCAAACGGGACGGCTTCGCCGTGGACGCGGCGCAGGACGGCGAGGAGGGCATCTACCTGGGGCGGGAGGTGCCGTTCGACCTGGCCATCATCGACCTGGGCCTGCCCAAGATGTCGGGCATGGACCTGGTCAAGGCGCTGCGCGAGCACGGCCAGCGCTACCCCATCCTGATCCTCACCGCGCGCGGCAGCTGGCAGGACAAGGTCGAGGGCCTCAAGCACGGCGCCGACGACTACCTGGTCAAGCCTTTCCACGTGGAGGAGCTGCTGGCGCGCATCAATGCGCTGGTGCGCCGCGCCAGCGGCTGGTCCAAGCCGGTGCTGGCCTGCGGCGTGATCAAGCTCGACACCACGGCGCAGACCGTGTCGGTGGAAGGCAAGCTGGTGGACCTCACCAGCTATGAGTACAAGGTGCTGGAATACCTGATGCTGCACGCCGGCGAGCTGGTCTCCAAGGCCGACCTCACCGAGCACATCTACCAGCAGGATTTCGACCGCGACTCGAACGTGCTGGAGGTCTTCATCGGCCGGCTGCGTCGCAAGCTGGATCCGGAAGGCACCCTGAAACCCATCGAGACGGTTCGTGGACGCGGATATCGCTTTGCCATCCCGCGCACCGACGGCGACGACGAGTAACCCCGCGCCGCGCCGCCCGCTGTCGCTGGCGGCGCGTGCCGCGATCGCCACCGGCTTCGCGCTGGCGGCGTTCCTGGGCATCGTCGGTGTGACCATGTCGCAGGCGCAGTACCGCGCCGCGCGCAGCACGCTGCAGGGTCGGCTGCAGAATTTCGTGATCGCCTACCTGGCCGGTACCGAGGTGAACCGGTACGGCAAGGTGCTGCCGCCCGATTCGCCGCCCAACCCCAATTTCATGCGGCCTGGCTCGGGCCTGTATGCCATGGCGCTGGGCGAGGACGGCTACCACTGGGAGTCGTCCTCGGCGATCGGCCGCGATTTCCATTTCCTGCAGCCGCTGGAGCCGGGCCAGAGCCAGTTCGTGGGCCCGGTCGATACGCGCATGGGGCGGCTGTACTACTACGCCTACGGCGTGGCCTTCGACAGCCCGGACAACCGCTCGGTGAAGCTCACCTTCATGGTGGCGCAGACCGAGGACCAGTTCGAAGGCGAAAACGCCGTCTACCGCCGCACCTTGGTGATGTGGCTGTCCATCCTGGGCGTCATGCTGATCGTCCTGCAGATGCTGCTGCTGCGCTGGAGTCTCACCCCGCTGCGCAAGGTGGCCAGCGACATGAGCCGGGTCGAACGCGGCGACAGCGAGCACCTGGACAGCCAGTACCCGCTGGAGCTGACCGGCCTGACCCAGCGCATCAACGCCTTCATCGACAACGAGCGCGAGCAGCGCACGCGCTACCGCAACACGCTGGCCGACCTGGCGCACAGCCTGAAGACGCCGCTGGCGGTGATCCGCTCGCAGCTGGAAACCGCCGGCCACGAGCGCGAGCAGCGCGCCGCCGTGCTCGACCAGGTGCGTCGCATGGACGAGCTGGTGGCCTACCAGCTGGCGCGGGCGGCCACGTCCGGCCAGCAGACCTTCGCCAGCGCCGTGCCCATCGCCGGCCACGCCGAGGATCTGGTGCGCAGCCTGGAAAAGGTCTACGCCGCCAAGAACGTGCTGTGCGAGTTCGACATCGACGACGGTGCCGCCTTCTACGGCGAGCAGGGCGACCTGCTGGAGCTGCTGGGCAACCTGCTGGAAAACGCCTTCAAGTGGGCCGACCACCACGTGCTGCTGGTGGTGAAGTCCGAGCCGCGACCCGGTCGGCTGCGCCCTGGCCTGATGCTCAGCGTGGAGGACGACGGCCCCGGCATCGAGGAGGACAAGATCGACAAGGTGCTGCAGCGTGGTGTGCGCGGCGACGAGCGCGTGCAGGGGCACGGCATCGGTCTGTCCATCGTGCAGGACATCGTGCGGGCGTACCGCGGCGAGCTGGGGGTGGACCGTTCGCCGGAATTCGGCGGCGCCCGTTTCTGCGTGAGGCTGGCTCACGCCTGAGAGTCGCGCTGGCGCGACTCCCGTTTTCTGCTTACTGCATGGAGCCGGGCAGCAATGACTGCCAGCCCAGGTGCGGGCGACGGTCCGCCGACGGCGCCGGCGTACCGCCGCCGCCATGGCCGGCGTCAGTGGCCGGGTGGCTGGCGCGGACGCCGTCGCTGCCGTCGTCGAGCGACGGGCACTCGCGGGCAGGGCAGGCGCCGTCGTTGTCCGCCGTGATGCGCACGCCACGGTCGGGCGACATGCGCGACGTCGTCACCAGGTCGGGCTGGTCAGCCTGCGCCGACATGGCGACGGCAACACCGACAAGCCCGAAAGCACCGCCGATAAACCAACGTTTTACATTCATGGCGACTCAAATCCTTGATCCGCATGCGAAGGCCCGGGATCGTCGCAGAAATGCGCGTGCAGTGCCAGTGCCTGCAAAAACATATATTTAACAAATGAGCGCACCGTTTGCCGGGCGCTGCGGCTACTATCGGCGGATGCCTGATCACCACGTTCCGTTCGCGCCTGTTTCCCGTCGTTCCCCCACCCAGGATGGCGTGCGTTGATGCCGCCGGGCGCGTTGCTGGCCATGCTGGCCACCGGCGAGACGGCATCCGGCGTGGCCCTGGCCGCCCAGGCGGGGTTGACCCGTGCAGCCATCTGGAAACACGTCGAGGCACTGCGCGCGCTGGGCCTGCCGGTGGCCTCGGGTCCGCAGGGCTACGCCTTGCCGTGGCCGGTGCAATGGCTGGCGCCGGATCGCATCCGCGCCAGCCTCGGGCGCGCGCAGGCCGACGCGCTGGGCGCGCTGGAGGTGCACTGGCAGCTCGATTCCACCTCCAGCGAGTTGCAGCGGCGGCTCGGCGAGGCGGCCGACCTCAGCATGGTGCTGGCCGAGACGCAGAGCGCCGGGCGCGGTCGGCGCGGCCGTGCATGGCTGTCGCCACCGGGGTTGAACATCCACCTGTCGTGCCTGAAGCGTTTTGAGGTGGGCCTGGCGGCGCTGTCGGGCCTGTCGCTGGCCGTGGGCGTGATCGTGCTGCGCGCGCTGGATCGGCTGGGCATCACGGGCGCCGGTCTGAAATGGCCGAACGACGTGCTGGCCGCCGACGGCAAGCTGGCCGGCGTGCTGGTGGAGCTCAGCGGCGAATACCAGGGGCCGTGCGCGGCGGTGATCGGCATCGGCCTCAACCTGCGCCTTAGCCCCGAGCTGCGCCAGCAGGCGGGACAACCGGTATGCGACCTGGCCACGCTGGCCGGCGGCACGCCACCGGACCGCAACCACGCGGCGGCCGTGCTTGTCGGTGCGCTGGTCGAGGGGCTGCAGGCGTTCGAGCGCGAGGGTTTTGCCGCGTTCGTCGACGACTACGCGCGGCACGACCTGCTGCGCGACCAGTCGCTGGTGATCAGCGGCGCGCGCGAGGCGTTCGACGCCGTGGGCGAGGGCGTGGACGCGCGCGGCGCGTTGCAGGTGCGCTTGCCCGATGGCGCACGGCGCACGGTGGACAGCGCCGACGTATCGGTGCGACGCGCATGAAGCTGCTGCTGGATATGGGCAATACCCGGCTGAAGTGGGCGCTGCACGAAGGCGGCCGCTGGCTGGCGCATGGCGCGGTGGGCTGGGACGACGATCTCGATGCGGCGCTGGCGGCGGCGTGGTCGGCCTGGCCACGCCCCGCCGCCGCCGTGGCCGCGTCCGTCGTCGACACCGGGCGCGAGGCGCGGGTGGCGGCGGCCGTGGCGCGTTGGTGCGATCACCCGATCGACTGGCGCCGCTCGCCGGCCGAGGCCTGCGGCGTGCGCAATGCCTATGCCGAGCCGCAGCGGCTGGGCGTGGACCGCTTTCTGGCCATGGTCGCGGCGCATGCGCACGGCGGCGGGCCGCACGTGCTGGTGGGCGTGGGCACCGCGTTGACGCTCGATGCGCTGGCGCTCGATGGCCGTCACCTCGGCGGGCTGATCGCGCCGGCGCCGCCGCTGATGCGCCAGTCGCTGCTCAACGCCACCGCGCGGGTGCGGCTGGATCATCCCGGCCACATCGTGGAGCTGGCCGACAACACCACCGACGCGGTGGCCTCCGGCTGCTGGCTGGCGGCGGTGGCGCTGATCGAGCGCTTTGCCCACCAGGCTGCCAGCGCGCTGGGTGCGCCGGCGACGCTGTGCGTGGGCGGCGGTGACGCGGAGCAGTTGCTGCCGCTGCTGTCGCTGCCGGCGCGGCTGACCCACAATGCGGTCCTGCGCGGGCTGGCGGTATGGACGGATGCCGAATGAGCGGCCCGGGCGCGATCCGGATCACGGGGGCGGGATGTTTCTGCGTTTGATGTTCGTGCTGCTGGTGGCCCTGAATATCGCGGTGGGCGCATGGCTGCTGCTGGGCCAGCCGTATCCGCGTGGCGGCATGAGCGCCGACCCGGGCGTGCCCGAGTTGCGACTGCTGTCGGAGCTGCCCGAGCCGGCGCCGGTCGCGCCGCCGCCGCCGGCCGTCGATGCCACGGTGGCGGTGGCCGCCGCCGCCACGGCACCGGTGGTGGCGCCGCCTGCCGCGCCGCCGTCATGCGTGGCGCTGGGGCCGTTCGCCACGCCGCAGGACCTGCGGCGCGCCCGCGAGGCGCTGTCCGGCCAGGCCACCCGCATGCGCTCGCGGCAGGAGCAGGTCACCCAGTCGCATGGCTGGTGGGTCTACCTGCCGGCCATGGCCAGTCGCGCCAAGGCGCTGGAGGTGGCGCGCCAACTGGGCGACCGCCATGTCGGCGACTACTTCGTGGTCAGCTCGGGCGAGCAGGCCAACACCATCTCGCTGGGCCTGTTCCGCGACCAGGCCAACGCCCGCAAGCGCCACGCCGACGTGGTCGCCGCCGGCTTTCCGGCCAAGCTCACCGAGCGCAGCGAGACCGTGCCGCAATACTGGCTCGACCTGGTGCTGCCCGGTCGCCTCGGCAACGACTGGCGCCGCCGCGTGCCCGGCGTCGGTTCGCACAGCGCCAGCTGCTTCTGAGCGCCGCGCCTGGCCGCCCGGCCTGCTAGAATCCGCCGCCTGTGCGCCGGCATAGCTCAGTTGGTAGAGCAACTGATTTGTAATCAGTAGGTCCCCAGTTCGAACCCGGGTGCCGGCACCATTTCGCTGTCCCGCGCCGCGCTGCCGGCGTCGCCCCGTCATCAGCCTGTCCACATCGGGGCGGTAGACTCCCGTGATGTCAGTTATCCGGGAGGCTGCCGGCATGAACAGCAAAACCCTCGCCCTGGTCGGGGTGCCGACCGATATCGGTGCGGGACACCGTGGCGCGTCGATGGGGCCGGAGGCGCTGCGGGTGGCGCGGTTGGCGGAGAAGCTGGCGGCGCTGGGGTTGCCGGTGGTCGATCGCGGCAACCTGCACGGGCCGTTCAATCCGTGGCAGCCGCCGGTGGACGGCTATCGCCACCTCGATGAGGTAGTGGCCTGGAACACGGCCGTGCACACGGCCATCCACGACGAACTTTCGCAAGGCCGCCTGCCGATCATGCTCGGCGGCGACCATTGCCTGGCGATCGGCTCGATCAGCGCGGTGGCGCGCCATTGCCGCACCGAGGGCAAGACGCTGCGCGTGCTGTGGCTGGATGCGCATACCGATTTCAACACCGCCCAGGCCACGCCCTCGGGCAACATCCACGGCATGCCGGTGGCCTGCCTGTGCGGTTACGGGCCGGACGTGCTCACCGGCATCGGTGGCACCACGCCGGCGGTGACGCCGGACGTGTTTCGCCAGATCGGCATCCGCTCGGTGGATCCGGGCGAAAAAAAGCTGGTGCGCGAGGCGCGCGTGGCGATCCACGACATGCGCCAGATCGACGAGGTGGGCATGCGCCGCACGATGGAGGCGGCGCTGGCGGGCATGGACGCCAACACGCACCTGCATGTGAGTTTCGACGTGGATTTTCTCGACCCCAGCATTGCGCCGGGCGTGGGCACCACGGTGCGCGGCGGGCCCAACTACCGCGAGGCGCAGCTGTGCATGGAGATGATCGCCGACACCGGCCGGTTGGCCTCGCTGGACATCGTGGAGTTGAACCCCGCGTTCGACAAGCGCAACCAGACGGCGAAGATGGCGGTGGAGCTGGTGGAGTCGATGTTCGGCAAGTCCACCCTGCTGCGCGATTGAGGGGATAAACGTAAACTGGCGTTTTACCCGCGCGGCACCGCATGAACACACGAGTCCTCACCGGCATCACCACCACCGGCACCCCGCACCTGGGCAACTACGTGGGGGCGATCCGCCCGGCCATTGCGGCCAGTCGCGAGCCGGGCGTGGATGCGTTTTTCTTCATGGCCGACTACCACGCGCTGATCAAGAGCGGCGACGCGGCGCGCATCGAGCGCTCGCGGCTGGAGATCGCCGCCACCTGGCTGGCAGCGGGGCTGGACCCGGAAAAAGCCACGTTCTACCGGCAGTCGGACATCCCCGAGATCCCGGAGCTGACCTGGTTTCTCACCTGCATCACCAGCAAGGGCATGCTCAACCGCGCGCACGCGTACAAGGCGGCGGTGGACCGCAATGCGGAAACCGGCGAGGACGCTGACGCCGGCATCACCGCCGGGCTGTACATGTACCCGGTGCTGATGGCCGCCGACATCCTGGCGTTCGACGCCGAGCGGGTGCCGGTGGGGCGCGACCAGATCCAGCACATCGAGATGGCGCGCGACATCGCGCAGCGTTTCAACCACCTGCACGGCGGCGAGTTTTTCGTGCTGCCGCAGGTGCAGATCGACGAGCAGGTGGCCACCTTGCCCGGCCTGGACGGCCGCAAGATGTCCAAGAGCTACGACAACACCATCCCGCTGTTTGCCGGCGGCGCGCGGGCGATGCGCGAGGCGATCATGCGCATCGTCACCGACTCGCGCGCGCCCGGCGAGCCGAAAGACCCGGAAAGCAGCGCGCTGTACACCTTGTTTCGTGCGTTCGCCCGCGAGGACGAGGCGGCGGACTACCGCAAGGCGCTGGAGCAGGGCCTGGGCTGGGGCGAGGCCAAGCAGGTGCTGTACGAGCGCATCGAGCGCGACGTGGCGCCGATGCGCGAGCGCTACGAGGTGCTGATGGCCGACCCGGCCGCCATCGAGACCATCCTGCGCCGTGGCGCCGAGCGCGCGCGCGCCATCGCCACGCCCAAGCTGGCCGCGCTGCGCCAGGCGCTGGGCCTGCGCTCGGCCTCGCCGGCACCGGTGGCCGTGGTTGCGCGCAAGGCCACGGCGGGCAAGTCGCCGCGTTTTGCCAGCTTCCGTGACGCGGATGGCCGCTTCCGCTTCCGCCTGTTCTCGGCCGAGGGCGAGGAGTTGCTGCTGTCGGTGCCGTTCGGCGACCCCAAGACCGCCGGCGTGCTGCAGAAGCGCATCGGCGGCTTGGGCGCCACCGGCGCCGTGGTACGGATCGGCGCGCAGGGCATGACGCTGGACGTGGATGGCGAAGCCGTGGCGCAGACCCCGGACTATGCCGACGAGGCAGCCCGCGACGAGGCGCTGGTACGCCTGCGCACCGCGCTCGACCAGTTGGCGGCCAAGGCATGAGCGCTCGCGCGCGCAACGGAGGACACGATTGATGCGTTACCTGGCCCTGATGCTGCTTGCGCCGCCGTTGCTGATCCTGTGCTGGGGCTACTGGCAGTTTCCCCGCAGCCTGCCGCGCTCCGCGCCGCGCCGCGCATTCGACGTGCTGGGCCTGCTGCTGGCGCTGTTCGCCGCCGTGCGCTGTGCGCTGCTGGGCTTCGACACGGTGGTCGCACCCACCGTGGACGAGTTTGGTCGCGCCAGCGGCGCCATCTGGCAGCAGGTGCTGCCGGCGCTGTACGGCTACGGCGCCTTCGCCGCCGTGCTGGTGCTGGTGATGGTGGTGCGGCAACTGGCCTGGGGGCGTCGCCGCTGAGCGGTGTCGCGGGTTCCGCCCGGACGCACGAGGGGCCCCGGCTGAAGCCCCACAGGATGCAAGGGTGGGCGGCGTTGCTGTGGGAGCGACTTCAGTCGCGATCGGTGCCGCCGCGCAATCCCGTCGCGGCTGAAGCTCCCACGGGTGGGGACCTGCGTCAGTCGAGCAGGCCGTTGTCGGCCAGCGCCTGGGCGGTCATCGGGCGGGCGAAGTAGAAGCCTTGCAGTTCGTCGCAACCCATCTCGGTGAGGATGTGGCGTTGCTCGGGCGTTTCCACGCCCTCGGCCACCACGCGCAGGCCCAGCGCGTGGGAAAGCTCCACCACGGCCGAGACCACGGCGCGCGCATCGGCGCTGTCGGCCAGGTCGCGCACGAAGCCGCGGTCGATCTTCAACTGCTGCACCGGCAGCTTGCGCAGGTAGGCCAGGCTGGAATAACCGGTGCCGAAGTCGTCGATGGACAAGGCCACGCCCAGCTCGGACAGCTGTTGCAGCGTGCGTTCGGTGGCCTCGATGTCCTCCATGGCCACTGTTTCGGTGATCTCGCACAGCAGTTGCCGGGGCGACACGCCGTGGCGTTGCAGCGCGGCGTGCACGCGCCCGGCCAGGTCGGGCAGGCGCAACTGGTGCACGGACAGGTTGATCGCCACGCTGCGGCAGGCGCCTTCGCGCGCCCAGGCGGCGAGCTGGCGGCAGGCCTGCTCGATCACCCAGTCGCCGATGGACACGATCAGCCCGAAGCGTTCGGCCACGGCAATGAACTCGTCCGGGGTCACCTCGCCCAGGCGCGGGTGCCGCCAGCGCAGCAGCGCCTCCAGACCCTGCGTGCGGCCACTGATGCTGTCGATCTTGGGTTGGTAGTGCAGCGCCAGCTCGCCGCGCTCGGCGGCGCCGCGCAGCGCCTGCTGCAGCTCCATCTGGCGCCGCGCCTGCAGGTGCATCTTCGGCTCGAACACGGCGCAGGTGGAGCCGCCGCTGCGCTTGGCCGCGTACATCGCCACGTCGGCGCTGGCCATCAGCACGTCGCGGTGGCCGTGGTCGGGATAGACCGCCACGCCGATCGAGCACGACAGCACCACCTGGCGCGCGCCGAGCTGGTAGGGCTGCGCCAGCGTGCGCAGCACGCGTTCGGCCATGGCGCGGGCATCGGCGACGCTGCCGATGCCCTGCTGCAGCAGCACGAACTCGTCGCCGCCCACCCGCGCCGGGGTGTCGCTGTCGCGCGTGATCGCTTGCAGCCGCGCGGCCACCTGGCGCAGCACCGCGTCGCCCTCGCCGTGGCCGTAGCTGTCGTTGATCGGCTTGAAGCCGTCCAGGTCGATGAACAGCACCGCCAGCCGCGCCGCGCCCTTGCGCAGGTCGATGCGGTCCAGCGCGTGGCCAAGCCGCTCTTCCAGCAGGGCGCGGTTGGCCAGGCCGGTCAGCGGATCCTTGAACGCCAGCCGCTGCAGCTCGGCGTTGGCATCCTGCAGTTGCTCGTTGACCGATTGCAGCGAATGGGCCAGGCGCGAGGCCTTGGCGTGCAGGCGGGTGTCCAGCAGCGAGGTGAACAGGGTCAGCGACAGCAGGATCACCGAGGCCAGCACCACCAGAGTGTCCAGGCTGCGCCCGGCCAGGCCATCCAGGCTCAGGCACAGCGCATCGGCGGGGAAGTGCGCCGCCGCCATGCCGGTGTAGTGCATGCCGCCGATGGCCAGGCCCATCACCAGCGCGGCCAGCACCTGCGCGCCGCGGGCGCGCAACCCGTGCAAGCGGCGCATGCCGAAAAAGATCAGCAGCGAGGTGGCCGACGCGCCGCAGGCGATCGCGATGGACAGCAGCACCAGCCACGGCTGCCAGACCACCGGCAAGGACAGCTCCAGCGCCGCCATGCCCACGTAGTGCATGGCGCAGATGCCGCCGCCCATCGCCAGCGCGCCGCCGGCCAGCGTGGCCGGGGTCAGCGTGTCGCGGGCGGCCAGGCGCAGCGCCAGCACTGACACGATCACCGCGGCCAGCCACGACAGCAACGTGGTGACCGGGTTGTAGCCCACCTCGAACGGCAGGTGCATCGCCAGCATGCCCACGAAGTGCATCGACCAGATGCCCGAGCCCAGCACCACCGCGCCGCCCACCGTCCACAGGGCGCTGGCGAAGGCGTCGGTGCTGCGCACGCGCCGGGCCAGGTCCAGGCCCACGTACGACGCATAGGTAGCCACCAGCATCGACAAGGCCACCACGCCCAGGTCGTAGTGCTGGTTCAGAAAAGAAGTGGACATGCTGGACTGGCTCGACGGGCGGCCGGGTGGGGAGCCTGGCCGCCGGGTACCGCGTGGGAGGGGAGCGATCCGTATCGGCCGGGGCGGGCGGGACTTGAGCGCGGCTTCGCCGTGCGCGCCGCCATGCAAAACGGGCGCCCGAAGGCGCCCGTTTGCGGTCCACGGAGGGCGTGGATCAGTGCGGCAGGGCCAGGTCGTCCAGCAAGGCCTTCAGGAAACGCGCGGCCTCGCCGCCGGTGGCGGCGCGGTGGTCGAAGGTCAGGCTGATCGGCAGGCGGCGGTGCACCTCGATGCCGCCCATCACCGCCACCACGTCGTGGCTGAGCTTGCCCGCGCCGATGATGGCCACCGTGGGCGGCACCACCACCGGCGTGGCGTAGCGACCGGCGAACATGCCGAAATTGCTGAGGCTGATGGTGTAGCCGGACAGCTCCGACGGCGGGATCGAGCGGTCCTCCACCTGCGCGCGCAGGCGCTTGATCGCGGCGCGCACGCCGGCCGCGTCCAGCACGTCGGCATTGCGCAGCGCCGGCACGAACAGGCCGTCGTCGGTATCCACCGCGATGCCGATGTCCACCTGCGGGTGCAGCGTGCGGCTGAGGTTGCCGCCGTCGAACCAGGCGTTGAGCGCGGGCACGGCCTTGCAGGCGGCCACGATGGCGCGGATCAGGCGCGCGGTGATGTCCTGCTTGCCGACCCAGTCGTGCAGGTCGGCGTCGTCCACCAGCGTGGTGGGCACCACCTGGGCATGCGCCTCGGCCATCACGCGCGCCATGTTGCGGCGCACGCCCTTGAGCTGCTCGGGCTGGCCGCTGGCCTGCACCGAGGGCGGCGCGGTGCGGACGGGTTTGCCGGCCAGCGAAACCGCCGTTCTCCCTTCCCCCGCTGTCGGGAGCGGGGCGCGCGCAGCGCCGGGAGAGGGGAGCTGCGGCGCGCTGCCGTTGGCGGCGGCGTCCTTCACGTCTTTCAGCGTGACCACGCCGTCGGCGCCGCTGGGGCGCACGCGGGTCAGGTCCACCTTGAGCTTTTTCGCCAGCGCGCGCACCGCCGGCACGGCCTTGACGCCGCCGATGGAGGCGGCCTTTTCCACGTGCACGGCATTGCTGCTGGCGATGGCGCCCACCACGGTGCCTTCGTCCTCGCGCTCGGCCGGCTTGCTGCTCTCCTCGGCGGCGGCGCTCTTGCGCGGGCCATGGTGATGGCCGGTGGATTCGGCCTCGGCGCGCTGACGGGCGTTGGGATCGGGCTCGAACTCGGCCAGCGGCGCGCCGGTCTCGATCACGTCGCCGGGGGCGCCGTGCAGCTTGGTGACCTTGCCGGTGTACGGCGAGGGCACGTCCACGATGGCCTTGGCGGTTTCCATCGAGCACAGCGGCGCATCCAGCTTGATGCTGTCGCCCACCTTCACATGCCATTCGACCACGGTGGCATCGGGCAGGCCCTCGCCGAGGTCGGGCAGGTAGAACGTCTTGAGATCAGCCATGGGATTTCATCCGGGAATAGGGAATCGGGAATGGGGAATCGGAAGAGCGGGCCGGCAGCGCGATTTTGCTTTGCCTGTTACCCATTCTCTATTCCCGATTCCCCGCGGCAAGCGTCAGCTCACCGCCAACGTGCGCTTGGTCGCCGCGATGATGCGCTCCACGCTGGGCATGTATTTCATTTCCAGGCGGAACAGGGGGATGTGGGTGTCGAAGCCGGTGACGCGCTCGACCGGGGCGTGCAGGTCGTAGAGGCACTCCTCGGCCAGGCGGGCGGCGATCTCGGCGCCGAAGCCGGCGGTTTTCGGCGCCTCGTGCACGATCACGCAGCGGCCGGTTTTCTGCACCGACTCGGCGATGGTGTCGAAATCCAGCGGGGTCAGCGTGGCCACGTCGATCACCTCGGCGCTGATGCCCTCGGCGGCCAGCTCGTCGGCCGCCTCCAGGCACTCCTTCACCTGGGCGCCCCAGGTCACCAGGGTCACGTCGGTGCCGTCGCGCAGCACGAAGCACACGTCCAGCGGCAGCGCCTCGCCGTCGTCGGGCACCTCCTCCTTGTACTGGCGGTAGATGCGCTTGGGCTCGAAAAACACCACCGGGTCCGGGTCGCGGATGGCCGCCAGCAGCAGGCCGTAGGCGCGCGCGGGCGAGGAGGGCAGCACCACGCGCAGGCCGGGGATGTTGGTGAACAGGTGCTCGTTCGCCTCGGAGTGGTGCTCCGGCGCGCGGTTGCCGCCGCCCCACGGCGCGCGGAACACGGCCGGCACGGTGAGGCGGCCACGGGTGCGGTTGCGCATGCGCGCGGCGTGACAGGCGATGTGCTCCATCATCGGGTAGATGAAGCCCTCGAACTGCGCCTCGGCCACGGCCTTCATGCCCTGCGTGGCCAGGCCCACGGTGACGCCGGCGATGGTGGCCTCGTCCAGCGGCGTGTCCAGCACGCGCAGCTCGCCGAATTTCGCCTGCAGGCCCTGGGTGGCGCGGAACACGCCGCCGTTGACGCCCACGTCCTCGCCCAGCACCACGACGCTGTCGTCGTGGGCCATCTCGTAGGCCAGTGCCTGGGTGACCGCTTCGACCAGTGTGATCTGCGCCATCTCAGTGCCCCTTCTGTTCGAGCGAGAGCACGTAGTCGCGCTGTTTGGCCAGGTCGGCCGGCACCTCGGCAAAGATGTAGTCGAACATGGCCGTTACCGGCTGTGTCCGGGTTTCAAGGTAGGCGTTCACTTCGTTGTCCATCCACTCGTCGCATTCGGCTTTCCAGGCCTCTTCCTTGGCGTCGTCCCATACGCCCTTGGCCACCAGCCAGTGGCGCAGGCGTTTCATCGGCTCGCGCGTCCAGGCGGCCTTTACCTCGTCCTCGCCGCGGTAGCGGCGGGCGTCGTCGGCGGTGGTGTGGTCGCCCAGGCGGTAGGTGACCAGCTCGACCACGCTGCCGCCCTCGCCGTTGCGGGCACGATCCAGCGCGTCGCCCATGGCCTTGCGCACGGCGATGATGTCGTTGCCGTCCACCTGGATGCAGTGCAGGCCGGCGGCGATGCCCTTCTGCGCCAGCGTGGGCGCGCCGGACTGGATCTTGCGCGGCACCGAGATGGCCCACTGGTTGTTCACGATCACCGCCACCAGCGGCAGGTTCTGCGCGCCGGCAATGTTGATGGCGCCGTAGAAATCACCCTTGGACGAGCCGCCGTCGCCGACGGTGCACACCGCTACGCGCTTCTCGCCGCGGATCTTGAACGCCAGCGCGGCGCCGGCCGCGTGCAGGCACTGCGTGGCGATCGGCACGCTCCAGGCAAAGTCGTGGCGCGCCGGCTCCTTCTGGTAGTCGTTGCCGCGCTCGTCGCCGCCCCAGTACATGTAGACCTCGCGTGGCTGCACGCCGCGGTACAACTGGGCGCCGTATTCGCGGTAGCTGAGGCTCAGCACGTCCTCCGGCCGCATCGCGCTGCCCACGCCCACGTGCGCGGCCTCGTGGCCCAGGCAGCTGGCGTAGGTGCCCAGCTTGCCGGTGCGCTGCAGCGCCACCGACTTGGCGTCGAACACGCGGGTGGACAGCATCGTCTTGTACAAGCCCACCATGTGGTCAAGATCGTCGGCGAACGCGGGCAGATCGTCGCGGACCTGTCTGCCCTCGGCGTCAAGATATTGCAGGTACTCGATTTCAAATTTGGCGGCGATGGTCACGACTCGCTCCGGGGTAAAAAGCCTGGGGGGGAATGGGAGTGCTGGCGGCGCGGAACGTTCCCGGTGCGCATCAACCGCCTGACAAGACCGCGCTTGATAACAGGCACGCTCGTGGCGCGGCAAGGTACAGCGCAGCATCGTCAATTGCACCCGATGCGTGAAAAACCCTTTCATTCAGCGGTTTGCGGGCCATTGTCGGGCCGGCGGCAAACGCCATGGCTGTCCCAGGTCAAGACCCGCGCGGCGGCCAGCCGCTACCATGGCGGTTTTGGCATGCATGGAACGGGCATGAGCGACAACCAGCGCGAGCTCGAGGCGGGGATCCAGACCGACCTCAACGGCAGGATGACCTACGGCGGCTATCTGCAGATCGATACCCTGCTGTCGGCGCAGCGACCGCTGAGCGACCCGCCCTACCATGACGAGATGCTGTTCATCGTGCAGCACCACGTGGCCGAGCTGTGGATGAAGCTGATGATCCACGAGCTGCGCGCGGCGCTGGCGCATCTGGCGCACGACCAGATCGACGCCTGCCTGAAAGTGCTGGCGCGGGTAAAGCAGATCCAGCGCCAGCTGTTCGAGCAGTGGGCCGTGCTGGAGACGCTGACGCCGTCGGAGTACCTGGAGTTTCGCCACGCGCTGGGGCCGTCCTCGGGCTTCCAGTCGCTGCAGTACCGCATCATCGAGTTCATGTTGGGCAACAAGCAGCCGGCGATGCTGGCGGTGTTTGCGCACGACCCGGCCGCCCAGGCCACGCTGCGCGCCCAGCTGGAAACGCCCAGCCTGTACGACGAATTCCTGCGCTACCTGGGCCGTCGCGGCCATGCCGTACCGGCCGCGCTGCTGGAGCGCGACTGGACGGCGCCGTACCAGCGCAACGAGGCGCTGCTGCCGGCGATCCGGCGCATCTACGAGCATCGCGCCGATTTCTGGCCCGAGTACCACATGTGCGAGCAACTGGTGGACGTGGAGGAGAGCTTCCAGCTGTGGCGCTTCCGCCACATGAAGACGGTCGAGCGCATCATCGGCCACCGCCGCGGCACCGGCGGCTCCTCGGGCGTGGGTTTCCTGAAGAAGGCGCTGGACCTGGAGTTTTTCCCCGAGCTGCTGGATGTGCGCACCATTTTGGGCAGCTGATGCGGCAAAGGGTGGGGCGACTGAAGTCGCTCCCACAACAACGACCGAGGACCCCGTAGGAGCGCCCTGTGCGCGATGCTCTTGCGGATCCCCCCTATCCCGGCTCAAAAGCATCGCGCACAGGGCGCTCCTACATCACGTGAAATCCCCTGCCTGTGGGAGCGGCTTCAGCCGCGATGGGGTTGCGCCTGCTCAAGAGCATCGTGACTGAGGCCGCTCCCACGAGGCGGGGCGCGCAAATGGTGCAGCGCATTTGACGCCTCGCGCGGCGGCCGGGTACATCTTGGCGCACTTGTCGAAACGGCCTGCGCGCGACGCGCCGGCCCGCCGCCCCGGGGACACGCCATGACACCTGCCACCACCGCCGCCGCACGCGGCGTGCCCGCCTATCCGCAACTGCTCGGCCATCCCCGGCCGCTGTGGATGCTGTTCATGGCCGAGTTCTGGGAGCGCTTCGCGTTCTACGGCATGCGCTGGGCGCTGACGCTGTACATCGTGGCGCAGTTTTTCAACGGCGACGACGCCGGCCAGGCCTCGGCCAGCCGCACCTACGGCGCCTACCTGGCGTTGGTCTATGCCACGGCGGTGTTCGGCGGCTACGTGGCCGACAAGGTGATCGGCTACCAGCGCTCCATCTTGCTGGGCGCGGTGACCATGTCGGCGGGCCTGTTCATGGTGATGGTGCCCAACCATCAGGTGTTCATGCTGGGCCTGGCCACGGTGATCGTGGGCAACGGCCTGTTCAAGCCCAACATCTCCTCGATGGTGGGGCAGTTGTACGCGGCGGACGACGCGCGCCGCGATCGCGGCTTCACCCTGTTCTACATGGGCATCAATGCCGGCGCGCTGATCGCGCCGGTGCTGACCAGCCTGCTGGCCACGCGCGTGTTCGGCACGCCGGGCCACCAGAACTATCACGTGGTGTTTGCCGCCTCGGGCGTGGGCATGCTGATCAGCCTGGTGTGGTTCTGGTTTGGTCGCCGCCAGCTCGGCGAGGTGGGGCGTCCCACGGCCGACATCGCCGGCCGCGCGCGCGTGGCATGGGTGGCGCTGGGCGTGCTGGTGGCCATTCCGCTGGTGTACCTGCTGATGGACCGCGCCGGCGCGGTGGCGCTGCAATGGCTGCTGAGCGCGCTGCTGCTGGGGGTGGCGGTGATGCTGGTGGCCGAGGCGCTGCGCCAGGGGCGCGTGTCGTTTCACCGGGTGGTGGCGATGCTGCTGATCTTTGCGTTCAACGTGCTGTTCTGGATGTTCTTCGAGCAGGCCGGCAGCTCGTTCAATTTCCTGGCCCAGCACATCGTGGACCGGAACCTGGGCGGCTGGGAGTTTCCCGTGGGCTGGTTCCAGTCGGTGAACCCGGTGGCCATCGTGGTGCTGGCGCCGCTGGTGACGCTGGTGTGGGCGGCGCTGGACAAGCGGCGCGCCGAGCCGTCCATCCCGCGCAAGTTCGGCCTGGGGTTGATCGGCAATGCGCTGGGCTTTGCGGTGCTGATGTACGCGCTCTCGCGCCTGGTGGATGACGCCGGCATGATCCCGCTGTGGACGCTGGTGCTGTGCTACGTGCTGCAGACCGCCGGCGAGCTGTGCCTGTCGCCGATCGGCCTGTCGATGGTGACCAAGCTGGCGCCGCTGCGGTTGGTGGGGCTGGGCATGGGCGGCTGGTTTCTCTCCACCGCCATCGGCAACAACCTGGCCGGCCTGTTCGCCGCCGGCGTCAGCGGCGAGAGCGGCATGACGGTGGACTCGGCGTTGTCCGGCTACACCACCGGTTTCTGGATATTGCTGGTCGGCGGTGTGGTGCTGTTTCTGGTGGCGCCGCTGATCAGCCGCCTGATGCACGGGGTGCGGTAGCGGCCACTCCCACAAGAGCCGGTGGCTTGTGGGAGCCACTTCAGTGGCGATGCTTTTGAGCCGGGATGGGGGATTCGCAAAAGCAACCGCGACCCCATCGCGGCTGATGCCGCGCCTACAGGAGCCGGTCGAGAATCCGCGTCAGCCAGCGTTGCTCCTCGGCGTCGAGCTTGGCCAGCACCTCGCGCTCGCGGGCGCGGGCCATCGGCGCCACCTCGTCGTGCAGGGCCCAGCCCGCGTCGGACAGGCCCAGCACGCTGCGGCGCTTGTCGCCGGCGTGGATGCCGCGCGTGACCCGGCCCGCTTCCACCAGACGCGCCAGGGCACGGCTCACGGCCACCTTGTCCATCAGCGTGCGCTCGGCCACCTCGCGGGCGGAAAGACCCTCGAAACGGGCCAGCACCGCCATCACGCGCCACTCGGTCATGCTCAGGTCGTAGCGGTGCTGGTAGTCGTCGGCGATCAGCTGGCTGATCGTGTTGGACAGGATCGACAGCCGGTACGGCAGGAAATTTTCCAGCTCCAGCGGCGCGTGTTCGGCGCTGGGGGGGATGCGTTTGCGGCTGATCGGCACTGCGGCGGTGCTCCTTGCAACTGGTTTCAGTTGTAACTATAACGGAGGGCAAGCAAATCCTTCGCGGGGATCCGCGCATCCTTCGCGGCCATGAAACAAACCAGTCCAGCCCGGCTGGACGGGAGCTGCCATGAACGCCAAACCCAACCCCGGCATGCAGGTCGCCACCTTCGACAACCCCATGGGCATCGACGGCTTCGAGTTTGTCGAGTTTGCGGCGCCGCCCGGGCGCGCCGCCGAGCTGCATGGCCTGTTCCGGCGCATGGGCTTCGCCCCCGTGCTCAGGCACAAGCACCGGCCGATTATGGTCTATCGTCAGAACGACGTGAACTTCCTCGTCAACGAGGACCCCACCTCGTTCGCCGCCGACTTTGCCCGCGCCCACGGCCCGAGCGCCTGCGGCTTCGCGATCCGTTTCCGCAAGCCGGCCGGCGAGGTGCTTGACGCGGTGCTGGCCAAGGGCGGCGAGGCGGCGACCGGCAAGGCCGACACGCGCGCGGTGGACGCGCCGGTGATCAAGGGCATCGGCGACTGCATGCTCTACCTCGTGGACCGCTACGGCGCCGCCGGCAGCATCTACGACGGCGACTACGTGCCGGTGGACGGCGCCGACCTCCACCCCGCCGGGTTTGGCCTCACCTTCATCGACCATCTCACCCACAACCTGTATTTCGGCCACATGCAGGCGTGGTCGGACTACTACGAGCGGCTGTTCAACTTTCGCGAGATCCGCTACTTCGACATCAAGGGCGTCAAGACCGGCCTGATCTCCAAGGCGATGACCGCGCCCGACGGCATCGTGCGCATCCCGCTGAACGAGTCGGACGACCCCAAGAGCCAGATCAACGAGTACCTCGACGCGTACAAGGGCGAGGGCATCCAGCACATCGCCTGCTTCACCGACGACATCTACGCCACGGTGGAAAAAATGCGCGCCGCCGGCGTGGCCTTCCTCGACACGCCCGACGCGTATTTCGAGGTGATCGACCAGCGCGTGCCCAACCACGGCGAGGACGTGCCGCGCCTGGCGAAAAACAAGATCCTCATCGACGCCGACCCCGAAACCCACCAGCGCAAGCTGCTGCAGATATTCACCGAAAACTGCATCGGCCCGATCTTCTTCGAGATCATCCAGCGCAAGGGCAACCAGGGCTTCGGCGAGGGCAATTTCCAGGCGCTGTTCGAGAGCATCGAGCGCGACCAGATGCGGCGGGGGGTGCTGTAGGCTCTAAAGCCCCTCTCCCTTTGGGAGAGGGGTTGGGGAGAGGGTACGCAGATGCCGGAAACGATCAAGCCACCGTTGCCCACAAAAACGCGCCAGCATGCGCGTGAGCTGCGCCAGCGTGGAACCGATGCGGAACGCAAGCTCTGGTACCACCTGCGCGGCGGACGGTTGAACGGCATGAAATTCCGCCGCCAACATCCCATCCCTCCCTACGTCGTGGATTTCTATTGCGACGCCCACAAGCTGGTGGTTGAACTGGACGGCGCCCAGCACAACGAGGGCGTCGACCGCGAGCGCAGCCGCTTTCTGGCGGCGCAAGGTTTGAAAATCCTGAGGTACTGGGACAACGAGGTTTTGCAGCAGGCCGATGCGGTGCTGGCGGCGATCGTGGATGTCGCCGAAAACCGGACCCTCACCCCAACCCCTCTCCCAAAGGGAGAGGGGCTTTAAGAGCAGGCGTACGTATGTCTGAGGTCAGCAACGCTTACCAATCCGGCTTCGCCAACGACTTCGCCACCGAGGCGGTCGCGGGCACCTTGCCGGTGGGGCAGAACTCGCCGCAGCGGGTGGCGCACGGGCTGTATGCCGAGCAGTTGTCCGGTACCGCGTTTACCGCGCCGCGCCACGCCAACCGGCGCAGCTGGCTGTACCGCATCCGGCCGGCGGCGGTGCACCAGCCGTTCCAGCCGCTGGCGCATGCCACGTTCCACAACCGTTTCGACGAGGCGCCGGCCACGCCCAACCAGTTGCGCTGGGGCCCCGCGCCGATGCCGTCATCGCCCACCGACTTCGTCGACGGCCTGGTCACGCTGGCCGGCAATGGCGGGCCGGCGGGGCAGGTGGGCGTGGGCATCCACCTGTATGCGGCCAATCGCTCGATGCAGGGGCGCTATTTCTACAACGCCGACGGCGAGCTGCTGATCGTGCCGCAGTTGGGACGGTTGCATCTGGCCACCGAGCTGGGCGTGATCGAGCTGGAGCCGCAGGAGATCGCGGTGATCCCGCGCGGCGTGCGCTTTCGGGTGGACCTGCCCGATGGCGAGGCGCGCGGCTACGTGGGCGAGAATTTCGGCGCGCTGCTGCGCCTGCCGGAGCTGGGGCCGATCGGCGCCAACGGCCTGGCCAACACCCGCGATTTCCTCACGCCCCACGCGGCGTATGAGGACGTGGAGGGTGATTTCACCCTGGTGGCGAAGTTCCAGGGCGCGCTGTGGTCGGCGCGCATCGGCCACTCGCCGCTGGACGTGGTGGCCTGGCACGGCAACTACGCGCCGTACAAGTACGACCTGCGCCGGTTCAACGCGATCGGCTCGATCAGCCACGACCATCCCGACCCGTCGATCTTCACCGTGCTGACCTCGCCCAGCGACACGCCGGGCACGGCCAACATGGATTTCGCCATCTTTCCGCCGCGCTGGCTGGTGGCGCAGCACACGTTCCGGCCGCCGTGGTTCCATCGCAACGTGGCCAGCGAGTTCATGGGCCTGGTCACCGGCGTGTACGACGCCAAGGCCGAGGGCTTCGTGCCCGGCGGCGCCTCGCTGCACAACTGCATGAGCGGGCATGGGCCGGATGCGGCCACGTTCGACAAGGCGTCGCACGCCGACCTGTCCCGGCCGGACGTGATCACCGGCACCATGGCTTTCATGTTCGAGACGCGGATGGTGATACGGCCCACCCGGCAGGCACTGGACGCGCCCCAGCTGCAGCACGACTACCACGCGTGCTGGCAGGGGCTTGGCAAGCATTTCGCGCCGTAGGCGCGCCATCACGCAGCACAAGGGCAACACGATGAAACTGGCAAGTCTCAAGGACGGCGGCCGCGACGGCACGCTGGTGGTGGTCAGTCGCGATCTCACCCGCGCGGTGCGCGCCGACGGCATCGCGCCCACGCTGCAGGCGGCGCTGGACGAGTGGGAAAGCACGGCGCCGCGGCTCAACGCGCTGTCCGCCGCGCTGGAGACCGGTGCGGCCGAGGGCGCCTTTGCGCTGGGCATGCAGGCGCTGGCCGCGCCGCTGCCGCGCGCCTACGAATTCGTGGACGGCAGCGCCTACCTGCCGCATGTGGAGCGCGTGCGCCGTGCGCGCGGCGCCGAGGTGCCGGCGTCGTTCTATACCGACCCGCTGATGTACCAGGCCACCAGCGCCGGTTTCCTGGGCCCGCGCGATCCGGTGGTGGTGCCCAGCGAATCGTTCGGCATCGACCTGGAGGCCGAGGTGGTGGTGGTGACCGACGACGTGCCGATGGGCGTCACGCCGGCGCGCGCGTCCATGCACATCCAGCTGGTGGGCCTGGTCAACGACGTCAGCCTGCGCGCGCTGATCCCCGGCGAGCTGGCCAAGGGTTTCGGGTTTCTGCAAAGCAAGCCGCGCTCGGCGCTGTCGCCGGTGCTGGTGACGCCCGACGAGCTGGGCGGCGCGTGGGTTGGCGACAAGCTGCACCTGCCCATGCGCACCTGGATCAACGGCGCGTGGTTTGGCGAGGCCGAGTGCGGCGTGGACATGCAGTTCAGCTTTGCCGAGCTGGTGGCGCATGCGGCGCGCACGCGCCCGCTTGTCGCCGGCACGTTGGTCGGCTCGGGCACCATCGCCAACCACGACACCGGCAAGGGCGCCTCCTGCCTGGCCGAGCAGCGCACGGTGGAAACCCTGCGCGACGGCCAGCCGAGCACGCCGTTCCTGGCCTTCGGCGACCGCCTGAAGATCGACGTCACCGACGCCGCCGGCGCATCCATCTTCGGCGCCATCGAGCAGCGCGTGGAGCCGTTGGCGCGCTGATCGAGGGCTCGGCCTCTTCTGTGGGAGCGACTTCAGTCGCGATGCTTCTGCTCTGGAGCTCCAAAGCAAGAGCATCGCGACTGAAGTCGCTCCCACAATCGTTTGCCATGCCGGCATGCGGCGGCTTGCCGCGGATGCGTCGGGGTTGACCGGGATCAAGGAACGGCGCCGGGCGCGCGGACAGACTCGCCGCCATGGCCACTCCCATCATTCCGCCCGATTTCGATCCCGCCCTGGTCGCCCGCTACGACGTGGCCGGCCCGCGCTACACCAGCTATCCCACGGCGCCGCAGTTCACGCCGTCGTTCGACGAGCAGGCGCTGCGGCAGGTGATCCGCACCTCCAACGAGGAGCCGATCCCGCGTCCGCTGTCGCTGTACGTGCACGTGCCGTTCTGCATGAGCCCGTGTTTCTACTGCGGCTGCAACCGCGTGATCACCCGCGACGTCAGCCAGGCCGACCGCTATCTGGAGCGGCTGTACCGCGAGATCGAGCTGGTGGCGCCGCTGTTCGACCGCGACCGGCCGGTGCGGCAGCTGCACTTTGGCGGCGGCACGCCCAACTTTCTCGACATCACGCGCATGCGCGAGCTGATGGAGTCGCTGGCGCGCCATTTCAGTTTCAGCCAGTTGCCCGGACGCGAATACGGCATCGAGCTGGACCCGCGCTTTGCCGATGGCGACTACGTGCGCGGCCTGGGCGAGCTGGGCTTCAACCGGCTGTCGGTGGGCATCCAGGATTTCGACCCGGCGGTGCAGCAGGCGGTCAACCGCATCCAGAGCGTGGCGCAGACCCGCGAGGCCATCGTGGCCGCGCGCGAGGCGGGTTTCCGCTCGGTCAGCGTGGACCTGATCTACGGCCTGCCACGGCAGACCCTGGACGGTTTCAGCCGCACGCTGGAGGAAGTGGTGGCGCTGGCGCCGGACCGGGTGGCCGTGTACGGCTACGCCCACCTGCCGGAGCTGTTCAAGCCGCAAAAACACATCAACGCGGACGAGCTGCCCGACGCGTCCACGCGGCTGGCGTTGTTTGGTCGCGCGCTGGCGCGGCTGTCCGCCGCCGGCTACGTCTACATCGGCATGGACCACTTTGCCCGCGCCGATGACGAGCTGGCCGTGGCGCAGCGCGCCGGCACGCTGCAGCGCAATTTCCAGGGGTATTCCACCCATGGCGACTGCGACATCATCGGCCTGGGCGTCAGCGCGATCGGCCGCATCGGCAACAGCTACAGCCAGAGCGCGCGTGACCTCACCGGCTACTACGCCGCGCTGGACGCCGGTCGCCTGCCGGTGATGCGCGGCCTGCTGCTGGACGAGGACGACGTGATCCGGCGCGAGCTGATCGGCGAGCTGATGTGCCACGGCCACGTGGACAAGGCCCGCTTCGGCGAGCGGCACCGGCTGCTGTTTGACGAATACTTTGCCGGCGCCCGCCAGCGGTTGCAGCCGCTGGTGGCCGACGGCCTGGTGCTGGAGGATGCGCAATCGATCCAGGTGACCTCGCCCGGACGGCTGCTGTTGCGTATCATCGCGATGTGCTTTGACGCGTATCTCGACGCGCAGGCGCCCACACCGCGTTATTCACGCGCGATCTGATCGCGCGCTCCAGAACCGGCGTTTTCGCACATGCAATCCAAGTACCCGGCAGGTCGCCTGCCCGAGCCGCCCAGCCCGATCGCCGACGACGGCGACGAGGCGCATTTCTGCGGCACCTGCGCGTTCTCCAGCGCATGCCTCGCCGCCGGCTACGGCAAGCCCGAGCTGGCCGAGCTGCAATGCCTGGTGGAGCACGTGGGTCCGTTCCGGGCCGGCGAGCACATTTTCCGCACCGGCGACCCGTTCCGCGCCATCTTTGCCGTGCGCGCGGGCACGGTGAAAACCCGCATGGTGGACAAGGAAGGGCGCGAGCAGGTGCTGGGTTTCTACCTGCCCGGCGAGGTGATCGGCCTCAACGCGATCTACCCCGAGCACTTTCCCTGCGACGCGGTGGCGCTGGATACGGCGTTCTTCTGCCGCTTCTCGTTTCCCGCCATGAGCGCGCTGGCCTCGCGCGTGCCGGCGGTGCAGCAGCATCTGTTCCGCATGCTCAGCAAGGAGCTGGGCACCGCCAGCCTGCTGGCCGGCGACCACAGCGCCGATGAGCGCGTGGCGGCCTTTCTGCTGGACCTGGCCAGCCGCTACGCCGCGCGCGGCTTTTCCGCCACGCGCTTCCACTTGAGCATGTCGCGCGGCGACATCGCCAATTACCTGCGCCTGGCCGCCGAGACGGTGAGCCGCGTGTTGAGCCGCTTCCGTACCCAGCGCCTCATCCAGATCGAGGGCCGCGAGCTGCAACTGCTCGATCCGCCCGGCCTGCGCCGCATCGGCCAGTCGCTGCTGCCGGACTGACCGGCGGTTCCACGCCGGCCCGCACTTGCCCGCCTGCTCCCGCCGGCCGTTGCCGGGCGGGCGTGCGCGTTCGCCAATCGCCCCGGCGGGGTGATGCAGGTCATGGTGGGCGGCGACGGTGGCATGACACCATGGGGAATCATTCTCATTCGAGTCATGGACATGCCTGAGCGTGGATCGTCGGGGCCGAAGGCCGCCACTTTTGCCGAGCTGCCGCAGTTGCTGGCGTCGGCGCCGCACCGGTTGCTGTTCCTGGGCGGCGCGGTGGCGGTATTGCTCAGCATGCTGTGGTGGGCGCTGGAGCTGACCTGGATGCGCTTCGGGCTGGGCGCTTGGCCGCAGCCGTCGATTCCGCCGGGCTGGGGGCACGCCATGGTGATCCAGTACGGCCTGTTTCCGCTGTTCATGTTCGGCTTCCTGCTGACGGTGTTTCCGCGCTGGATGAACCGGCCGGCACTGTCGCGGCGGCATTACGTGCCGGTGGCGGTGGGCGTGTTTGGCGGCTATGTGCTGGCGAACGCGGGGCTGCTGGGCCTGCCGTGGCTGCTCAAGCTGGGCTTCGCGGTGATGCAGGCCGGCTACGTGGTGGGCACAGTGATGCTGGCGCGGGTACTGCGGGCGGCGGCCGACCGCATCGCGCACGCCAAGTCGTGCCTGCTGGCGCTGGTGCTCGGTTGCGTGGGGCTCGTGGCTTTCCTGGCCTACCTGTTCGGCGCGCCGGCCAGCTGCGCGTTGCTGGCGATACGGCTGGGCACGTTTGGCCTGCTGCTGCCGATCTTTTTCACCGTGACCCATCGCATGCTGCCGTTCTTCAGCGGCAACGTGGTGAAGGGCTACCGCGTGGTGCGGCCACGCTGGAGCCTGCCGGTGGTGTGGGTGCTGCTGCTGGCGCACCTGCTGCTGGACTGGCGCGGCGCGCTGGGCTGGTTGTGGCTGGCCGACGTGCCGTTGGCGCTGGTGCTGGCATGGCACGCGCTGGCGTGGCAGCCATGGAAGGCGATGCGGCCGGGCCTGCTGGCGGTGCTGCACCTGGCGTTTGCGTGGCTGCCGGTGGCGTTTGCGTTGTATGCGGTGCAGGACGTGATCTACGCCATGCGTGGCGAGCTGCTGTTCATGCGCGCACCGCTGCACGCGCTGGGCATCGGCTATTTCGGCTCGATGCTGGTGGCGATGGTGACGCGGGTGACCCAGGGCCATTCCGGCCGGCCGCTGCAGATGGGTACGGTGGCGTGGCTGTGTTTCGTGCTGCTGCAGGCAGTGACGCTGCTGCGCATCCGCGCCGAGCTGGGCGGCGACACCTACCTGTGGCTGGTGGTGGCGGCGTGGGGCTGGCTGCTGGCTTTCCTGCCGTGGGTGCTGCGTTCGGCGTGGATCTACCTGACCCCGCGACGCGACGGCAAGCCGGGCTAGGAGCGGCCTCTGCGGCAGCTTGACGCAGAACGCACTTTGCGTGGCCGAAACTGACGCATGTCAGATTTGGGCCTCGGGGATGGTTTAGTCTGGCGCCGGACTCCACACAGAGAAGTGCCATGACACGAACGTTGTCGCTCGTCCTTGCCACGGCCGGTATGCTCGCCCTCGCGGCGTGTTCCGGAAAGCACCAGGATGCCGCCCCGGCGCAGCCGGCCGCCACCCAGGCTTCGGCCACCAAGGCCACCAACCCCGCCGATTTCGGCCCGCCGCAGGGCGAGCCCATCCATGCGGTGCTTACCAGCCCGCCGCATGTGCCGCCACCGATCAATCGCAATTACCCGGCCAAGGTCATCGTCGACCTTGAGGTGATCGAGAAGGAGATGCCCATTTCCGAGGGCGTCAGCTACACCTACTGGACGTTCGGCGGCACCGTGCCGGGCAGCTTCATCCGCGTGCGCCAGGGCGACACGGTGGAGTTTCACCTGAAGAACTCGCCCGACAGCAAGATGCCGCACAACATCGACCTGCACGGCGTGACCGGTCCGGGTGGCGGCGCGGCCTCCAGCTTCACCGCGCCGGGGCACGAGTCGCAGTTCACCTTCAAGGCGCTCAACCAGGGCCTGTACGTGTACCACTGCGCCACCGCGCCGGTGGGCATGCACATCGCCAACGGCATGTACGGCCTGATCCTGGTCGAGCCGCCGGAGGGCCTGGCCAAGGTGGATCACGAGTACTACGTGATGCAGGGCGACTTCTACACCACGGGCAAGTACCGCCAGAAGGGCCACCAGCCGTTCGACATGGACAAGGCCATCGACGAGAAGCCCACCTACGTGCTGTTCAACGGCCACGAGGGTTCGCTCACCGGTGACAACGCGCTGACCGCCAAGACCAACGAGTCGGTGCGCCTGTTTGTCGGCAACGGCGGCCCGAACCTGGTGTCGAGCTTCCACGTGATCGGCGAGATCTTCGACACGGTGCGCCAGGAGGGCGGCACGGTGGAGCAGCACAACGTGCAGACCACCCTGATCCCGGCCGGCGGCGCGGCGATGGTGGAGTTCCACACCGATGTGCCGGGCAGCTACGTGCTGGTGGATCACTCGATCTTCCGCGCGTTCAACAAGGGTGCGCTGGGCATCCTCAAGGTGGACGGCCCGGAGAACAAGGCCATCTACTCCGGCAAGGAGGTCGACTCGGTCTACCTGGGTGACCGCGCCGAGCCCAACCTGCAGGCGGTGAGCGAGGCCGCCAAGGCGCACGCCGCCGGCACGCTGACCAAGGACGACCAGATCAAGGCCGGCCAGCAGCTGTTCACCGGTACCTGCTCGGTCTGCCACCAGGCGAACGGCGAGGGCCTCACCAACGTGTTCCCGCCGCTGGCCAAGTCCGACTACCTGGCCAAGCAGACGCGCGAGCACCTGATCTCCATCCCGCTGCACGGCCTGACCGGCAAGGTCACCGTCAACGGTGCGGAGTACGACTCGGTGATGCCGCCGATGAGCCAGCTCAACGACGACGAGGTGGCCAACATCCTCACCTACGTGCTGAACAGCTGGGGCAACCCGGGTGGTCAGGTCACCAAGGAGGAAGTGGCCAAGGTGCGTGCACAGCCGGCTCCCGCACCGGCGGCGGAGCACTGAGCATGCGTGCCTGGCAGCTGTCGATGCTGATGCTCGGCACGCTGCTGGCCGGCCCGGTGGCGGCGGCGGATTACGCCCCGCTGCCGGGCGGCACGTTCACCAGCGTGTTGCCGGCCGACGGCAAGGCGGCTGCGGCGCATATCGCGCCGTTCCGCCTGCGCACCGAGCCGGTGACCAATGCCGAGTTTCTCGCCTTCGTGCAAAGCCACCCGCAGTGGCGGCGCGACCAGGTGGCCCCGGTGTTCGCCGATCGCGGCTATCTCAGCCAGTGGGCCGCGCCCGACGCGCTGGGTGACCAGGTGCTGCCGCGCCAGCCGGTGACCCGCGTCAGCTGGTTTGCCGCCCAGGCCTATTGCGAGAGCGAGCAGGCCCGCCTGCCGACCTGGTACGAGTGGGAGTACGCCGCCGCGGCCGACGCCCATCGTGCCGACGCACGCAGCGATCCGGCCTGGCGCGAACGCGTGCTGCAGTGGTACAGCCGCCCCTCCAACCAGCCCTTGCCCGAGGTGGGCGGCGCCGCCGACGTGCATGGCGTGCGCGACCTCAACGGCGTGGTGTGGGAGTGGGTGGACGACTTCAACGCCTTGCTGGTGGGCAGCGACAGCCGCGACCAGGATGGCGCCGACAAGCTGAAGTTCTGCGGCGCCGGCGCCGTCAGCATGCAGGAAAAAGAGAACTACGCCACCTTGATGCGCATCGCGATGCTGTCCGCGCTCAAGGCGGTCGACACCACCAACAACATGGGCTTCCGCTGCGCGCGGCCCGACTGAGGTGCATGCCATGAAGCGCTTTGTCCCGGGTTTGCTGCTGGCCTTGCTGCTGGGCGGCCACGCCTTGGCCGCCACGCCGTTGCCGGCCGATTCGGTGTACCAGCTCGACGCCACGCTCACCGACCAGGACGGTCACGCGCAGCCGCTGGCCGCGCGTCGCGGCCAGGTGCAGGTGGTGAGCATGATCTACACCTCATGCACCATGGTCTGCCCGATGATCGTGGACACCATGAAACTCACCCGCAACGCCGTGGCCGCGCCCGGGCGCGACAAGCTGGCGCTGCTGGCGGTGAGCTTCGACCCCGCGCGCGACAACGTGGATGCGCTGCGCCACTACGCGGCCGCCCGCAAGCTGGACCTGCGCTACTGGACCCTCGCCCGCGTGGAGCCGACCGACGCGCGGCGACTGGCGGCGTTGTTTGGCCTGCAATACCGCCAACTGCCCGATGGCGATTTCAACCACAGCAGCGAGCTGCTGCTGCTCGATGCCGACGGCCGCATCGCGGCCCGCACCACCACCATCGGCCGGCTCGACCCGGCCTTCGTGGCGGCGGTGGACAAAACGCTGGCGGCGCACTGACGGCCGCCCCTCCGGACATGGAGCGAGTGGACGCATGGACGTCCATTCGTGACGTGTGAAGTTTTCGCCGCCTCATGGGCGGCGCTTTTTTTTTTGCCTCTTTTCATGCTGTTTCCGGCACTGCGGCGCGTTGTCGCGCAAGGCGCTTTTTGCCCGGCGGATTGACCGTCGTCAGGCGGCGCCATGCGACACGCGCGGAGACTTCCGCCATCCCCACGAGGTAAGGACGCAGCAACCATGAAGGCCCAACCCACCATCCTCGCCGCTTGCCTGCTGGCCGCCGGCGCATCGGCCATGCCCGCCCACGCGGACAGCGCCGCACCGCTGCAACTGGAGTGGGACATGCGCGCCCGCCACGAGCAGGTCGACAACGACGCCTTCAACCGTGATGCGCGCGCCGACACGTTGCGCCTGCGGCTGGGCCTGCGTGCCAGCTTCGGTGACGGCTGGAGCGCGCTGGTGGAAGGCGCCGGCGTGGCCAGCGCCGGCAACCGCTACAACAGCGGCGCCAACGGGCAAACGCAGTATCCCGGCATCACCGATCCGCGCGGCAGCGAGCTCAACCAGGCGTGGCTGGCGTGGCAGGGCAATGCCTTCGGCATTACCACCGGCCGCCAGCGCCTGCTGCTGGACAACCAGCGCTGGGTCGGCAACAGCGGCTGGCGCCAGCACGAGCAGACCTACGACGGCGTCGGCATGCAGTGGCAGCCGGCCACCGGCTGGACGCTGCGCTACGACTGGCTGGAGCGGGTGCACCGCGTGGCCGGACGCGACGCGCTCAACCCGCAGGCGCGCGAGCGCCGGCTCAACACCCACCTGCTCAACGCCAGTTATGCACACGGCAACCAGCAGTGGACCGGCTACGGCTACCTGCACGACGACCGCGACGTGGCCACCGCCTCCACCGCCACCTGGGGCCTGCGCTGGACCGGCAAGCCGACCGGCACCGGCTTCGGCTGGACGGCCGAGGCGGCGCGGCAGGGCGACTACGCCGACAACCCGCAGCACTTCACGCACACCTACTGGCTGGCCGAGCCGTCGTGGACACAGGCGGGCATCACCACCAAGCTCGGCTGGGAGCACCTGGGCGGCAACGGCCAACACGCGCTGCAGACGCCGCTGGGCACGCTGCACGCGTTCAACGGCTGGAGCGACCAGTTCAACGTGATCCCGGCCGGCGGCCTGGACGACCGCTACGTGGCCGTCAACGGCAGCGTGGGCCAGCGCGCGCTGGGCTGGACCGTGGCCTGGCACGACTACCGCGCCACCCACCGCACCGCCGACGGCGGCCGCTACGGCACCGAGTGGAACGCCTCGCTGTCGCTGCCGCTGGCCAAGAACCTGGCCGGCCTGGTGAAGGTGGCCGACTACCGCGCCGACGGCTTCGGCCGCGACGACGCCCGACTGTGGCTGCAACTCGAATGGCACGGCGTGCAGGCGCTGCGCTGAATGTTGAACCGCGCGCGGGCATCGCAAGGCGATCGCCCGCGCGCACCGGCCATGGCTACCATGGCCGTCACCGCCGCCCGCAGGAGATCCCCCATGTCCCCCAGCAAACTCCCCGTTGCCTGCCTCACCGCGCTGACCCTGGCCGTGGCCATGCACGCCGCGCCGGTGCGCGCGCAGCACGATCACATGGCGCACGCCCATGTCGCAGCGCCGCCGGCGCCGGCGCAGCGCTGGGCGGCCGACGCCACGCTGCGCGATGACGTTGCGCAGATCCACACCGCACTGGAGGAGCTGCGCCACTACGAGATGGGCCACATGGACGCCACCATGGCGCTGGACCGCGTGGGCCTGATCGAGGCCGCCACCGCCGACATCTTTGCCAAGTGCCGCCTCACGCCCGAGAAGGACGCCGTGCTGCACCGCATGCTGGTGCCGCTGCTGGGCGCCGCGCAAAAACTGAAGGCCGACCCGCAGGACATGGCCCAGGTCGCCGCGATGCGCCAGGCCATGGCCGACTACCCGCGCTACTTCGACGCCCCGAGCTGGAGCGAGGGCGAACCGCCCGCGCACATGCATTGACCTTGTTGCGCCTGGGCCGGGATGACCGGGCGTTCGCTTGTTGAGTACCGGGATGGGGTGATTCGCAAAAGCACCGCACCGCTCCCGCATCTTGCGAAAGTCCCGTAGGAGCGCACCTTGTGCGCGATGCTTTTAGCTTTTGCGAACCCTGAATTCCGAATCCCAGATCCTGGCCCAAAAGCATCGCGCACAAGGTACGCTCCTACAGGCCGCGCGCGCGCGATGGTGGGAGCGACTTCAGTCGCGATGCTCTTGCTTTCCCCAGGGCGCCGCGCGCGTCAGCCCAGCGCGTGCAGCCAGCCCAGCGGGTGGTGCATGCGCGCCACGCCCAGCATGAAGATGTAGACCGCCAGCGCCACGACGTAGCAGCCCAGGCGTCGGCGTGACGTGCGTGCGCGTTTCAGCGCCAACGTGCCCAGCACCACATAGGCCACCAGCAGCACCAGCTTGGTGGTGAGCCAGCCGTTGGCGAACATCGCGCCGGGCAGGATGCTCACCAGCATCAGCGCAGCGGTGAGCAGCGTGGTGTCGATGGCGTAGCTCAGCCAGCGCACCGGCGCCCACTGCGCGATACCGTCACGCCCCAGTTGCACCAGCAGGCCGCGCAGGGCAAACAGCAGGCCGCTGGCCAGCACGCAGGCGATATGGACGGCCTTGATCTGGGGGTAGAACTCGAACACGCGTGATGCTCCTGTGATGCTGCACGATACAAGCCCGCATCGCGGGCGATGCGGGTCAAGGGCATCGCGCACAGGGTGCGCTCCTGCGGGGTTGGCGCGCTGTTTGTAGGAGCCCGCTCGCGGGCGATGCGTTCTGGCCTCAAAAGCATCGCCCGCGAGCGGGCTCCTGCACGGGGCGGGTGGCGCATGGCGGGGATGTCCGCCATGCGCCTTGTTGGTCAGGCGCGGCGCCGTGCGCGTGGCACCAGCCACAGCGAGGCGACGAACACCGACACCAGCAGTGCGCCCACCGCGAACAGGGTGTCGCCGGGCACGCGCATCCACACCAGCAGGTGGATCAGCGGGCGATCCATGAACTCGGCCGAGCGGGCGAACCAGTAGCCGTGTTCCAGCACCGCCTTCAGCTGCAGCGTGCCCAGCGGCAGCAGGGTCAGTGCGGCCATCATCGACAGGCCGATGTTGAGGCTCCAGAACGAACCCTTCAGCCAGCCCTCGCGCCAGTGCGCCTCCGGCTTGATGCCGCGCAGGCAGAACAGCATCAGGCCCAGGCCGAGCATGCCGTACACGCCGAACAGCGCGGTGTGGCCATGCGTGGCGGTGAGGTTGAGGCCCTGCATGTAGTACAGCGCGATCGGCGTGTTGACCAGGAAACCGAACAGGCCGGCGCCCACCAGGTTCCAGAAGCTCACCGCCACGAAAAACATGATCGGCCAGCGGTAGCGCGCCATCCACGGCGCGGCGTGCTGCTTCTTCCAGGTGTCGTACGCCTCCAGGCCGATCAGCGCCAGCGGCACCACTTCCAGCGCCGAGAAGCTGGCGCCCAGCGCGATCACCGCCGTGGTGGTGCCGCTGAAGTACAGGTGGTGCAAGGTGCCCAGCACGCCGCCGGCCATGAACACGATGGTGGCGAACAGCACGTTGGTGGTGGCGCTGCCCACGCGCAGCAGGCCCAACCGCACGAACAGGTAGCTGATCAGCGCGGTGGCGAACACCTCGAAGAAACCTTCCACCCACAGATGCACCACCCACCAGCGCCAGTACTCGACCATCGCGATGTGGGTGTGCTCGCCCCACATCAGGCCGGCGCCGTAGAGCAGGCCGATCGCCACGGTGGACAGGAACAGCAGGCCGACGATGGAGGCGGTCTGGCCGCCGCCGCGCATGGTCGGCCACAGCGCGCGGCCGACCAGGAACAGCCACAGCATCAGGCCGATGAACAGGAAGATCTGCCAGAACCGGCCCAGGTCCACGTATTCCCAGCCCTGGTGGCCGAACCAGAAGTTCTTCGCCAGGTCCATCTTGTCCATCACCGCCATCCACTGGCCGGCGAACGCGCCAACCACGATGACCAGCAGGCACACCCACAGGAAGTTCACGCCCAGCCGCTGGAACTTCGGCTCGTAGCCGGAGATCAATGGCGCGATGTACAGGCCCGAGGCCAGCCAGGCGGTGGCGATCCACAGCACCGCCAGCTCGGTATGCCAGGTGCGGGTGAGGCTGTAGGGCAGGTAGTTGGCCAGCGCGAAACCATAGGCCTGCTGGCCCTCCACCTGGAAGTGCGCGGTGGTGGCGCCCAGCAGGATCTGCACCAGGAACAGCGCCAGCACGGTCCAGAAATACTTGCCCGTGGCCTTCATCGACGGCGTGGGCTTCATCGCCGTCAGCGGGTCGCTGGCCGGCACCACCGGCAGCGGCTCGTGGTTGACCTGGCGCGCGTGGTGCCAGCCCAGCAGGCCGATGCCCATGATCAGAAACAGCACGCTGAACACCGACCACAGGAAGCTGGCGGGCGTGGCGGTGTTGCCCACGGTGGTGTCGTAGGGCCAGTTCTGGGTGTAGCTGATGGTGCTGTCGGGACGCTCGGCGGCGGCGGCCCAGCTGGCCCACCAGAAGAACGCGGTGACCGCGCGGCGATGCTCCATCTCGGCGATGGTGTTGTCGCGCATCGCGTAGGTTTCGCGCAGCTTGGCGGTGGCCGGGTCGTTGCTGAACAGGCTCATGTAGTGCGCGGCCACCACGTTCATCGCCTGCGCGCGCAGCGGCGACACCGTGATGGTGTCGCTGGCCGCGTCGTAGGTGTTGTGGCGCAGCTCCGGCTGGATGCGTGCCTTCAGCGCGGCCTGGCGTTCGGCGTCGAGCGATGCGAACGACGCGGCGCCCTCGTCGCGCGCCAGCAGCTCCAGCATGGCCTGCGCCTCGCGGTGCAGCCAGTCGGCGCTCCAGTCCGGCGCGAGCAGGGCGCCGTGGCCCCAGATGGAGCCCAGTTGCTGGCCGCCGATGCTCTGCCAGACCTGCCGGCCCTGCTCCAGGTCGGCGCGGGTGTAGAGCGTTTCGCCCTGGCTGGTGACCACGGCGGCGGGCAACGGTGGTGCCTGCTGGTGGACGACGCTGCCAACCCACAGCAGCACGGAGAATGACGCGACCAGCAGGGCGGCGAGGCCCAGCCAGAGCTTGCGGGTGGTACTCATGAGCATCTCCCTGTTGGATGGCGCATGCTCGGCGGAGCCGCCGTGGGCAACCTTGATGCAGGTCAATTCGTGCGGTGCGCGGCGCGGGGCGGATTGCCGCAGGCGGCGCTTGATGCAGGTCATGGCCGCGCCGGCGTGGCGGGACGATGCTTGGCGCATCGCCGCCAACCCCGAGGGTTTCCGTGTCCGCCTGGTATCCGTGGATCGTGTTGTTGCACCTGGCCTGCGCCATCGTTTTCGTCGGCGCGGCGGCGTTCGAGGTACTGGTGATCGAATCCCTGCACCGGCATTTCGACGCCGCCACCATGCAGCGCATCGAGCAGGCGGTGATGGCGCGGGTGCGTCGCTACATGCCGGTGGTGGTGATCCTGCTTTTTGTCAGCGGCGGCGTGTTGTTCGACATCCGCTGCGATGGTTTTGCCTGCGTCGGCTCGCGCTTCGGCAACTGGCTGTTGCTGAAAGTGCTGCTGGCGTTTGGCGTGCTGGGCGTGTTCGTCAACGCGATGTGGGCGATGCGGCGCGGCACGATGAACGTTTGCCGCTTCCGCCACACCCATCGCGTGGTGCTGGCGTTGATGGTGGGCATCGTGTTTCTGGCCAAGACCATGTTCTACTTGTAGCGATTCCTTCCCCCATCCAACGAGGTGCACGATGTCCCAGGTCACGTTCAAGGGCCAGCCGATCCAGGTCGACGGCGCGTTTCCCGCTGTCGGTTCCGCCGCGCCGGCTTTCCAGCTGGTTGGCGGCGATCTTGCCGATGTGGCGCTGTCCGGCTTTGCCGGCAAGCGCAAGGTGCTCAACATCTTTCCCAGCGTCGATACCGGCGTGTGCGCCGCCTCGGTGCGTCGCTTCAACGAGCTGGCCGGCAAGCTGGCCAACACCGTGGTGCTGTGCATCTCGGCCGACCTGCCGTTTGCGCAGGCGCGTTTCTGCGGCGCCGAGGGGCTGGACCAGGTGGTCAACCTGTCGCTGATGCGCGGCCGCCAGTTCCTCAAGGACTACGGCGTGGCGATCGCCAGCGGCCCGCTGGCCGGCCTGGCCGCCCGCGCGGTGGTGGTGCTGGACGAGCACGACAAGGTGCTGCACGCCGAGCTGGTGGGTGAGATCGCGCAGGAGCCGAACTACGACGCGGCGCTGAAAGCGCTGGGCTGATCCCGCTCAGGCGAGCATGGACGCGCCGTGTGCGCGAGGCCTCCGGCGAGGCCTCGCGCACACGGCGCGTTTTTCATGGGTTGACGCCGATGACCGGCAAATCGAGCGAGCGCGCCTGCGGGTGGATGCCCAGCCCGTATTTCAGGCTGCGGCCGATGCGCTGGGCGTAGTCGGTCATGCGCGCGGCATGCTCCTCGCCCAGTTCCTCCAGACAGGTTTCCTGCCATAGCGCCAGCCAGCGGTCGAAGTGCTCGACCCGGATCGGGTGCGGGCGATGCGCCGCCATCGGGTTGCCGCGATAGCTGTGCGCGCCCAGCGCCACCGAGCACCAGAACGAGGTCAGCAGGCGCTTGTGCTCGTCCCAGTCGTGCACGGCCGCGTTGAAGATCGGGCCGATCAGCGGTTCGCGCCGCACTTTCTCGTAGAAATGATCGACCAGGGTGGCGATCGCGGTGTCGTCGAACGTGGCGGCGGGATTCATGCGGGACATGGCGTGGATGGGGTTGCAGGACGGCGCGGCGTGCCAAAAAGACACGCCCGGCCATGGCGGCCGGGCGTGCTGCCGCTTTGGCGAAAGTTTACTGGCCCAGGCTTACTGGCCCAGGCTCAGCGTGCCCTTCATCAGCGCGGCGTGGCCGGGGAAGGTGCAGAAGTAGGCGTACTGCTCGCCGGCCTTGAGCTTGGCCACGTCGATGGTGGCGGTGTCCGACTCGCCGCCGCCAATCAGCTTGGTGTGCGCAATGATGCGCGTGTCACCGGCCTTCTCGTAGTTGCTGGCTGCGCCGGCCTTCATGCCGTCGGCGATCACGCCGGCCTCGTCACTGGCGTGCGACAGCACCCAGTTGTGGCCCATCGCGGCCGCCGGCAGCTTGCCGGTGTGCTTCAGCGTCACGCTGAAGCTCTTGCAGGTCTTGGGCACGGTGATGCTCTTGGTGTTGTACTGCATGGCGTCATTGGCCTCGACCGTGGTCGAGCATTCGGCGGCCATCAACGGGGTAGACAGCAGGCCGAGCAGGGCAAGGGCGATCAGTTTGCGCATGAGGTGACTCCAGGTAAAAAGGGGAGGGAGCGTGTGATCATTCTGCGGCGGCCATGCCCGCGTGGCCCTGACCTGTGTCATGGCCCCGGCGGCGGCCGGCCATGACACTCTATGCCCGTACCGGCCGGCGCCGGAAGGAGGCACGATGACGCACGTCGTCACCGAAAACTGCATCAACTGCAAGCACACCGACTGCGTGGAAGTGTGCCCGGTGGACTGTTTCCACGAAGGTCCGAATTTCCTGGTGATCGACCCGGACGAATGCATCGACTGCACGCTGTGCGTGGAGGAGTGCCCGGTGGGCGCGATCTTCCCCGAGCTGGACGTGCCGGCCGGGCAGGAGGGCTTTCTCGCCATCAACGCCGAACTGGCGCGCGAGTGGCCGGTGCTGACCAGCAAGATCGCCGCGATGGAAGACGCCGCCAAGTGGGACGGCGTGCCGAACAAGTTGCCGCTGCTCAAGCGCTGATTCCGGCTGGCGCCGGTTGCCGTCGGCGCCATGTTCGCCGGGCCTGGCGCGCGTACCGCTGGCGCGAAAAGGTTTAAGGTTGGCCGGGTCGGCGCGGTGGCAGGGGCAGGGGCAGGGCCACCGTTTCGACATGTGCAAGCGAGCCTGAGGGCACGGCGGTCGCCGTGCCGGTGTTTCGTCGTGTGCAGGCTTGCGCTCTCGCTTTTTCGGAGGAAGCAGCGATGAATGACGCAGCACAACCCTTGGACGACGACGATACCGGGCTGTCACCGTGGTGGTTGCGAACAGCGGCCATCGTGATGGTGGTCGGCTTTGCCGGATTGCTGGCCATCACCTGCCTGGCCTATCGCCATGCGCCGCCGATTCCGGCGCAGGTGGTCGATGCCCGGGGCGGCGTGCTGTTCAGCGGCGACGACATCCGCGACGGCCAGGCGGTATTCCTCAAGTACGGCCTGATGGACAACGGCAGCATCTGGGGGCACGGCGCGTACCTGGGGCCGGATTATTCCGCCGAGGCCCTGCATCGCCTGGGCGAGGACACCGCCGCGGCCATTGCCGGCAGCCGCTACGGCAAGCCGCTGGGCGAACTGGATGCGCCGTTGCAGGCCGCCGTGCATGCGGAAACGGCGGTGGTGCTGAAGGCCAACCGCTACGACGCATCGAGCGGCGTGCTGCGGCTGACCGATCCGGAGGCCAACGCCTACCGGCAGCAGCTCGGCTACTGGACCGACTACTTCAAGGAGCCGACGAGAAACGGCGGACTCCGGCCGGGCCTGATCAGCGACCCGCTGGAGCTGCGCCAGTTCACCGCCTTCGTGACGTGGGCAGCGTGGGCCTCGGTGGCGACGCGGCCGGGTACCGATGCGTCGTACACCAACAATTTTCCCTATGACCCCGACGTGGGCAATGTCGCCACCGGCAGCGCCCTGCTGTGGAGCGCGCTCAGCCTGCTGGTGCTGCTGGCCGGCATCGCGACCGTGCTGCTGGCCTTTGGCAAGTTCGATTATCTGGGCTGGATCAGTCGCGGCCACCATGTGCACCCGCAGTTGCTGCCGGGGCAGTCGAGCCCGGGACAGCGCGCGCTGGTGAAGTTTTTTGTCGTGGTGGCCCTGCTGTTTCTGATGCAGACCCTGGTCGGTGGCGGCGTGGCGCATTTCCGCGCGGACCCGGGCAGTTTCTACGGCTTCCAACTGGAGAATCTTTTCCCCAGCAATCTCCTGCGCACCTGGCATTTGCAGACCGCGATCTTCTGGATCGCCACCGCCTATGTCGCCGCCGCCCTGTTTCTTGGTCGCTCGTTGCGTGCGCCGGATGACGAGCCGCGCTGGCTGGCCGGGTGGGTACACGTGCTGTTTGCGGCCTTCGTGGTGGTGATCGGCGGCAGCCTGCTCGGCGTGTGGGCCGGTGTCGAGCAGAAGCTGGGCCATCTGTGGTTCTGGCTTGGTGACCAGGGCTGGGAGTACCTCGAACTCGGGCGCGTGTGGCAGTACCTGCTGGTGGTCGGCCTGCTGGTCTGGTTTGCCATCCTGTGGGTGCTGGCGCGTCCGCGCGCGGTGGCCAACCCGACGGCGCGGCCGTTGGCGAAAATGTTCATGTTCGCGGCCGTCGCCATTCCGGTGTTCTACGTGCCGGCGCTGTTCTTTGGCGCCAAGACGAACTACACGGTGGTCGACACCTGGCGCTTCTGGATCATCCACCTGTGGGTCGAGGGTTTCTTCGAGTTCTTCGCCACCACGGTGGTGGCGCTGACCTTCTACCAACTGGGCCTGACCCGGCGCAACGTGGCGCTGCGGGTGATCTACCTGGACGCGATCCTGTATTTCCTGGGCGGCCTGATCGGCACGGGGCACCACTGGTATTTCACCGGCCACACCAATTTCAACATGGCGTTGTCGGCGCTGTTCTCGGTGCTTGAGGTGGTGCCGCTGACCTTGCTGACACTGGATGCCTGGGACTTCGTGCGCACCACCCGTGGCGATTGCGAGGTTTGCGGCAAGGCCGTCGCGGTGCCGCACAAGTGGACGTTCTATTTTCTGATGGCGGTGGGTTTCTGGAACTTCGTCGGCGCCGGCATGTTCGGCTTCTTTCTCAACCTGCCGATCGTCAGCTACTACGAGGTGGGCACGCAGGTCACGCCGACCCACGGCCACGCGGCGCTGATGGGCGTGTTCGGCATGCTGGCCATTGCGCTGATGGTGTTTTGCCTGCGCCAGGCCAGCAGCGATGCGCGTTGGCCCGGTATCGAGAAATACGTCAAGGTGGCGTTCTGGGGCACCAACATCGGCCTGGCGCTGATGATCGTGATGAGCCTGTTCCCCAGCGGCGTGATGCAGTTGTGGGACGTGGTCGAGCATGGCTACTGGCATGCGCGCAGCGCCGACTACATGGCGATGTCCCGTTCGCACCTGGTGGAGTGGCTGCGCTTGCCGGGTGACCTGGTCTTCATCGGCTTCGGTGCGGTTCCGCTGGTGATCGCCGCGTTCAAGGGCTGGCTGGGCGTGCGTGGGGATGCGCGGGCACAAGCGCGCCGGCAACCGTGACCCACGAAAAAGCCCGCGCCGACCGGGGTCGACGCGGGCTTCGGGTTTACGGCGTGGCGATTACTTGGCCACGACGCGCACCATTTCCAGGCACTTGTTGGAATAGCCCCACTCGTTGTCGTACCAGCTCACCAGCTTGACGAAGGTGGCGTCCAGCGCGATGCCGGCGTCGGCGTCGAACACCGAGGTGCAGGTTTCGCCACGGAAGTCGGTGGCCACCACCTTGTCCTCGGTGTAACCCAGCACGCCCTTCAGCGCGCCCTGCGACTGCGCCTTCATCTCCGCGCAGATCTCGGCGTAGGTGGCGGGCTTTTCCAGCTCGCAGGTGAGATCGACCACCGACACGTCGGCGGTGGGCACGCGGAAGCTCATGCCGGTGAGCTTCTTGTTGAGCTCGGGGATCACCACGCCCACCGCCTTGGCCGCGCCGGTCGAGGAGGGGATGATGTTTTCCAGGATGCTGCGGCCGCCGCGCCAGTCCTTGTTGCTGGGGCCGTCCACGGTCTTCTGCGTGGCGGTGGCGGCGTGCACGGTGGTCATCAGGCCGCGCTTGATGCCCCACTTGTCGTTGATGACCTTGGCGATCGGCGCCAGGCAGTTGGTGGTGCAGCTGGCGTTGGAGATGATCGCCTCGCCGTTGTAGCTCTTGTCGTTGACGCCGTAGACGAACATCGGCGTGTCGTCCTTGGACGGCGCGGACAGGATCACCTTCTTGGCGCCCGCGTCCAGGTGCTTCTGCGCGGTTTCCTTGGTGAGGAACAGGCCGGTGGACTCGATCACCACGTCGGCGTTGACCTCGCCCCACTTCAGGTTGGCGGGATCGCGCTCCTGGGTGAGGCGGATGCGCTTGCCGTTGACCACCAGGTGGCCGTCCTCGATCTTGGCCTCGCCCTTGAAGCGGCCGTGCACGGAGTCGTAGCTCAGCATGTAGGCGAGGTAATTGGGCTCCAGCAGGTCGTTGATCGCCACGATCTCGATGTCGCTGCCGAAGTTCTGCACGGCTGCGCGCAGCACGTTGCGACCGATGCGGCCGAAGCCGTTGATGCCGACCCTGATGGTCATGAGAGAACGTCCTCCGTTGCGATGATGGGATCGGCGGCCGCGTCGGCGGCGCCGGGGGTTTTCAGCCCCGTGATCTTACAATGAATGCGGCCATTGCTGCGGCGCAGAATACGCGCTGTGGCAGACTCCGCCCTTTGCGCGGGTGCTGTCCATGTCGCTTCGTTTCCGTTCGCTGGCGCTGTCGGCGCTGCTGGTCGCCGCGCCGTCGGCCTGGGCCTGGGGGCCGATGGGCCACAGCGTGGTGGCCGAGCTGGCGCAGCGTCACCTGAGCCGCGCCGCCTCGGCGGAAGTGCAGCGCCTGCTGGCGCCGGAGCACACCACGCGCCTGGCCGACGTGGCCAACTGGCCCGACCAGATCCGCAACGACCCGGCACAGCAGGCGCTGTGGCGGCGCACCGCGCGCCTGCACTACATCAATTTCGCCAGTCGCCGCTGCGACTACGTGGCGCCGCGCGATTGCCCGCAGGGCCAGTGCGTGGTGGCCGCGCTGGCGCGCCAGGTGGCGGTGCTGGGCGACCGCTCGCGCAGCGACGGGGAGCGGCGCGAGGCGCTGAAGTTCGTGGTGCATTTCGTGGGCGACATCCACCAGCCGCTGCACGCCGGCTACCGCGCCGACCGGGGCGGCAATCGCTACCAGGTGCGCTTCGAGGGCCGGGGCAGCAACCTGCACAAGGTGTGGGACTCGGGCCTGCTGTCCACCCGTTACCGGCGCTGGCAGGACGCCGCCGATGCGCTGGACGCGGCCGCACCGGTGGCGCTGCCGCCGGTCACGCCGGGAGCCGATCCCTATGCGCAGTGGGCCGGGGAGTCGTGCCGGCTGACCGCCGCGGCGGACTTCTATCCGTCCAGGCATGCGGTGGGCGCGGCCTATGTCGCGCGTGAGCTGCCGCTGGCCGAGCAGCGCCTGCGCCAGGCCGGTCGTCGCCTTGCCGAAGTGCTGGACAGTCAACTGGGCGACGCCGTCACATCGCGTATGCGCAAGCGTTGATAAGGCGGCGGGGAGTTCTGGTAATCTGAAATGATGACTACCGAAGCCCAATCCCGCCGCACCCGAATCGTCGCCACCCTCGGCCCCGCCACCGATGCTCCCGGCATGCTGGAGAAGATCATCGCCGATGGCGTGAACGTGGTTCGCCTCAATCTTTCCCACGGTCACCCCGACGACCATCGCGCGCGCGCCGCCGCCGTGCGTGCCGCCGCCGCGGCCGCCGATTGCGAGGTGGGCATCCTGGCCGACCTGCAGGGTCCGAAGATCCGCATCGAGAAGTTCGCCAACGGCCCGGTGGAGCTGGTCAACGGCGCATCGTTCGTGCTCGATTGCCGCCCCGACGCACCGGCCGGCGACGAGCATCGCGTGGGCGTGAGCTATTACGGCCTGCCCAACGACGTGCAGGCGGGCGACGTGCTGCTGCTGGACGATGGCCTGCTGGCGCTGACCGTGCTTGAGGTGGTGGGTGCCGAAGTGCGCTGCCAGGTGCTGACCGGCGGCCGGCTGTCCGACCGCAAGGGCCTCAACCGCCAGGGTGGCGGGCTGTCGGTGACAGCGCTGTCGGACAAGGACAAATCCGACATCAAGCTTGCGGCCGAGATCGGCGCCGATTTCCTGGCCGTGTCGTTCGTGCGCTCGGCCGACGACATGCACCTGGCGCGCCGCCTGCTGCACGAGGCTGGCGGCAACGCCTCGCTGGTGGCCAAGATCGAGCGTGCCGACGCCATCCCGGTGCTGGGCGAGATCATCGATGCGTCCGACGTGGTGATGGTGGCGCGCGGCGACCTGGGCGTGGAAATCGGCGACGCCGAGCTGCCGGGCCTGCAGAAAAAGATCATCCGCGAGTCGGTGCAGCGCAACCGCGCCGTGATCACCGCCACGCAGATGCTGCAGTCGATGGTGACCGCGCCCATCCCCACCCGCGCCGAGGTGCTGGACGTGGCCAATGCCGTCATCGACGGCACCGACGCGGTGATGCTGTCGCAGGAGACCGCCGCCGGCGCGCATCCGGACAAGGCCGTGGCCGCCATGGTGCGCATCTGCCTGGGCGCCGAACGCCAGTTCGAGCCGAAGGAAGACCTCGCCGGCCACCGGCTGGACCGCACCGACCAGGCCATCGCGCTGGCGGCGATGCTGCTGGCCAGCCAGCTCGGCGTGCGCGCCATCATCGCGCTGACCGAGTCCGGCGCCACCGCGCAGTGGCTGTCGCGCTATCGCACCGCGGTGCCGATCTACGCGTTGTCGCCGTTTGCCGACGCCCGCCGCCGCATGCTGGTGCTGCGCGACGTGAAGCCGGTGGAGTTCAACCACGGCAACCAGAACCTTGCCGCCTCCGCCCGCGCGGCCGTGCAGCTGCTGTTCGACCAGGGTCGCATCGCCGAGGGCGACCGCGTGGTGGTGACCCATGGCGACCGCGTCGGCCACGGCGGCGGCACCAACACGCTCAAGCTGCTGGCCGTGGGCGCCGGTGGCATGGTGGAAAGCCTGCGCGACCTGTAACGGGCCGGCCCGACGGCACTTCGATTTCCTGCACGCGTGCGCCGCTACACTGCGGCCACGCGGCATTCCCCAGGAGGTAGCCATGAAACCGTCTTTCCGTCCGCTCCGCTCCCTGCTGCCGGCCCTGCTTGTCCTGCTCGTGGCACCCGCCGTGCTGGCGCAGTCGCAGGTCCGCCGGCTGGACCCGCAGAACCTCTACCGCTACTGGATCCTGCTCAACACGCAGATCAAGCTGGATGCGCCCAACAGCGGGCTCAACCTCGACAAGCCCGGCTGCGCCGCGGTGACCTACATGGTCGGTTCCGACGGTGTGCCGCGGCAGGTGCAACTGGTCCGGCTGGAGCCCAAGAGCGACCTGGGCCCGATGGCGGTCAATGCGGTATCCAGCTTCCGCTACGGCCCGTCGTTGACCAACCGCAGCGCCGAGCCGATCGACACCTACTACATCGTGCCGTTCAACGCGCCCACCGATCCGGCGGCGCGCCAGCAGGTGATGGACGCCTGCAAGCTGCCCGGCTACGACAGCCAGCCCTGAGCCGCCCGCGCCCGCGCGGCCGTGGCGGCGTGGTGATCTGACCTATAATGGCGAACTCTGGTCCGTACCGGCGCGCATGTCGGTATGGACCTCACCCGCGCGGCCCGCGCCGCCGCTCCACGGAGTCGTCATGAGTATCGAAGATCTCGAAAGCATCGCCCAGGCCATGGTCGCGCCCGGCAAGGGCATCATCGCCATCGACGAGTCGACCAAGACCATCGGCAAGCGCTTCGCCGCCGTCGGCGTGGAATGCACCGAGGAAACCCGTCGCGCCTACCGCGAGCTGCTGCTGACCACGCCGGGCCTGGGCGAGCACATCGCTGGCGCGATCCTCTACGACGAGACGATCCGCCAGTCCACCAAGGCCGGCGTGCGCTTCACCGACGTCATGAAAAAGGCCGGCATCATTCCCGGCATCAAGGTCGACAAGGGCACCGTGCCGCTGGCCGGCTTTCCCGGCGACGTGGTGACCGAGGGCCTGGACGGCCTGCGCGAGCGGCTGCAGGAGTACGTCAAGCTGGGCGCGCAGTTCGCCAAGTGGCGTGCGGTGATCCGGATTTCCGAGGACACCCCCAGCTCCACCGCGATCGAGGCGAACTGCCACGCGCTGGCGCGCTACGCCGCGCTGTGCCAGGAGGCGGGCCTGGTGCCGATGGTGGAGCCCGAGGTGCTGATGGATGGCGACCACACCCTGGACGTCAGCTACGAGGTGCACGAGGCCGTGCTGCGCAGCCTGTTCAACGCGCTGTACGAGCAGAACGTGATGCTGGAAGGCGCGATCCTCAAAATCAGCATGGTCATCCCCGGCAAGGACGGCGACGAGCCGGTGGAGGCCGAGGAAGTGGCCGACGCCACCGTGCGCGTGCTCAAGTCCTGCGTGCCCGCGTCGCTGCCGGGCATCGTGTTTCTTTCCGGCGGCCAGACCGACGCGCAGGCCACCGCGCACCTCAACGCCATCAACCACATCGGCCCGCACCCGTGGCCGCTGTCGTTCTCCTACGGCCGCGCCATGCAGCAGGCCGCGCTGAAACTGTGGGCCAAGAACCCGGCGGCCAATGCCGCCGAGGCGCAGAAGATCGTGCTTGCGCGCGCCCGCGACAACGGCCTGGCCGCACTGGGCCGCTGGAACGGGTGATATGGAAGGGAATGGGGAATAGGGATTGAGGGAATAGCAAAAGCCCCGTTCCGCACGCAGAAAGGGCGCCTTGCGGCGCCCTTTCTGCGTGTGGAACGGGGGAGCGGGAGAGTTGGGCCTTGCTATTCCCTCAATCCCTATTCCCTGTTCCCTCGACGTCAGAACCGGTATTCCGCACTCACCGACACCATGTCGGTGCTGAGGTCCACGTGGTTCTTGCGTGCGTCGTAGTAGTCGTAGTTGACGCCCACGCTGACGTTGTTGCTGAAGTCGTAGCCCACGCCTGCACCGGCGTACCAGCTGGTGTCGTCCAGGCCCTTGCGGATCGGGTTCTCGTCGTTGCTGAGGCCGTGGCCCTTCCAGCCGTACACGCCGGTGCGTGCGCTGACGTACCAGTTCGGGCTGACGTTGAAGTGGCCGTTCACGCCGGCGGTCCAGCCATGCAGCTGCGACTTGCCGTGCTCCACCACCGGGTCGTTGTTGAACACGTTCTTGGCGTGGATGTTGCCCAGGTCGTTGTAGCCGGCCTCCACGCCCAGCGCCACGGACGGGTTCAACGCCCAGCGGTAGCCGCCGTTGAGGCCGTAGCCGGTGTCATGGTCGTCGTAGGGGCCGTGGTCGATCGAGGTGCGACCCACGTTGCCGTTGATGAACCAGCCGCCGTTCTGGGTGGGCGCGCTCTGCGCGAACGCCGCGGGGATGGCGACGAGACCGGCGGCGGCAACGGCAAGGGCGAGCAGATTCTTGTTTTTCATGGGGTTCTCCAATCATGTGGGGCAGGTGGTCCGTGGGGAAAGGGACCGCTGCGGTGCGCCGCCACAAGCATGGCGGCGTCACCTGGGCACTTAGATGGCGCTGGCCCGGATAAATTCAATACCGATTGGTTCAGTATTAAGCCGGAGTTAAGTCGGGGCCGATGCAGGCTCAGAACCGATATTCGGCCGAGACCGAGGCGGTATCCGAGCTGAGCCGGATGCCGTCCTTCTTGGCGTGGTAGTAGTCGTAGCCCACGCCCAGGCTGAAGTGCTCGTTGACGTCGTAGCCCACGCCGGCGCCGGCGTAGTAATCCACCTTGTCCAGCGAGTGCCGGTTGATGTCCTGGTTGGCGTAGCCGTGGCCTTTCCAGCCATACACGCCGGCGCGGCCGCTGAGGTACAGGCCCTGCCACACGTTGATGCGGCCGTTCACGCCCGCGGTCCAGCCGCGCAACGCGTTGCGGCGGCCGGTGAGGTTGACGTCGTCGCTGTTGAAGGCGTTTTTCAGGCGGAAATTGCCCAGGTCGTTGTAGCCCAGGTCCACGCCCAGGCCCAGGTCCTGGCCCACTTTCCAGCGGTAGCCGCCGGTAAGCGCGTAGGTGGTCGGGTGGTCGTCGTACGGGGCCTGGCCCACGTGCGCCTGGCCCACGTTGCCGTCGATGAACCAGTTGCCGCTGCCCACGGCCTGGCTGGGCTGGTAGTTGCCCGACGGCGTGCCGCCGGTGGCATCGCTGTCCTGCGCAAGGGCGGGCAGCGCACAAAGGGACGCGGAGGTGATCGCCAGGGCGAGTAGTGTTTTTTTCATGAGGGACTCCTGCGTGTGTCGCAAAGCGCCATCGGGCTTGGGGAAGGCGACGGTGGCGGCCCCGCGCAGATCGTGGGGCGCGGGCATTGAACCGGTGCCAGCCTGAAGCTCCCCGATACGCGCCAGCCAAAAATTAAGGTCGAATTAATGTCGGCCGGCCCGGGGGAACGCGACAGTTCGGCGCGAATGAGCCACAATGCAGGCCTTTTTGCGCCCCTCCGGAGACGAGCCTGATGACAACCCGCCGTGAACTTGCCAATGCCGTGCGTGCCCTGGCCATGGATGCCGTCGAGGCGGCGAAATCCGGCCATCCGGGCATGCCGATGGGCATGGCCGACATCGCCGAAGTGCTGTGGAACGACTTTCTGCGCTTCAATCCGGCAAATCCCGGCTGGTTCAACCGCGACCGCTTCGTGCTCTCCAATGGCCATGGCTCGATGCTGCAGTACGCGCTGCTGCACCTGACCGGCTACGACCTGCCGATGGAGGAGCTCAAGAACTTCCGTCAGCTGCACTCCAAGACCGCCGGCCACCCCGAGTACGGCCACACGCCGGGCGCCGAGACCACCACCGGCCCGCTGGGCCAGGGCGTGGCCAATGCGGTGGGCTTTGCGCTGGCGGAAAAGATCCTGGCCGCGCGTTTCAACCGTCCCGGCCATGCCATCGTCGATCACCACACCTACGTCTTCCTGGGCGACGGCTGCCTGATGGAGGGCGTCTCGCATGAGGCCGCCTCGCTGGCCGGTACCTGGAAGCTGGGCAAGCTGGTGGCGATCTATGACGACAACGGCATCTCCATCGACGGCGAGGTCGAGGGCTGGTTCACCGACGACACGCCGGCCCGCTTCGAGGCCTACGGCTGGAACGTGATCCGCGGCGTGGACGGCCACGACGCCGAGGCGATCAAGCAGGCAATCGCCAAGGCCACCGCGCAGAGCGAGCGGCCTACCCTGATCTGCGCCAAGACCATCATCGGCTTCGGCTCGCCCAACAAGCAGGGCAAGGAGGAAAGCCACGGCGCCGCGCTGGGCAAGGACGAGGTGGCCGCCACCCGCGTGCAGTTGCAGTGGAACCACCCGCCGTTCGAGATCCCCGCCGACATCTACGCCGGCTGGGACAAGCGCAAGGTCGGCGCCGAGCGCGAGAGCGCCTGGAACGACGCGTTTGCCGCCTACGCCGCCGCCCATCCGGAGCTGGCCGCCGAGTTCAAGCGCCGCCTCGCCGGCGAGCTGCCGCAGGACTGGGACGCCAAGTCGCAGGCCTATATCGAGAAACTGCAGGTCGAAGGCCCGGAAGTGGCCTCGCGCAAGGCCTCGCAGATGACGCTGGACGCGTTCGGCCCGCTGCTGCCCGAGCTGCTGGGCGGTTCGGCCGACCTGGCGGCCTCCAACCTCACCAAGTGGAAGGGCAGCCTCGACGCCGGCAACGGCGACAGCGCCGGCGGCAACGGCAACTACGTCTACTACGGCGTGCGCGAGTTCGGCATGACCGCGATCGCCAACGGCCTGGCGCTGCATGGCGGTTTCATCCCGTACGACGCCACCTTCATGGTGTTTTCCGACTACGCGCGCAACGCGGTGCGCATGAGCGCGCTGATCCCGGCGCATGCCATCCACGTCTACACCCACGACTCGATCGGCCTGGGCGAGGACGGCCCCACCCACCAGCCGGTGGAGCACATGGCCGCGCTGCGCTACATCCCGAACAACCACGTGTGGCGTCCCTGCGACGCGGTGGAGTCGGCGGTGTCGTGGAAGGCCGCCATCGAGCGCAAGGGTGCGCCGTCGTGCCTGGTGTTCTCGCGCCAGGCCCTCAAGCACCAGCAGCGCAGCGCGCAGCAGCTGGCCGACATCCGTCGTGGCGGCTACGTGCTGTCCGACCCGCTGGACGGCAAGTTCCAGGTCATCCTGATCGGCACCGGCTCGGAGGTGGAGCTGGCGATGGAAGCCTCGCGCGTGCTGGCCCAGCAGGGCGTGGGCGCGCGCGTGGTGTCGATGCCGTGCACCGACGTGTTCGACGAGCAGCCGCTGGAGTACCGCGAAGGCGTGCTGCCGCGCTGGTGCCGCGCCCGCGTGGCGGTGGAGGCGGCCAGCGTCGATTTCTGGGCCAAGTACGTGGGCCTGGACGGCGAGACGGTGGGCATGAGCACGTTCGGTGCCTCCGCCCCGGCGGCGAAGCTGTACGAGTACTTCGGCATCACCACCAACCACGTGGTGGATGCCGCCAAGCGCGTGCTCAAGTAAAGCGACTGCGCCCGTAGGAGCGCACCTTGTGCGCGATGCTCTTCGTCACGTGACGGAAAGCATCGCGCACAAGGTGCGCTCCTACGAGGTTCGCGGTTACACGCGCGTGTCGGCCAGCTGCCGCTCCTGGAACGCCTTGGGCGTGCAGCCCAGCTCGCGGCGGAACACGGTGTAGAGGTATTGCACCGAGGTGAAGCCGCAGCGCACGGCGATGTCGGCCATCGACGATTCGCCGCCGCGCAGCAGCTCCTGCGCCACCTCCAGCTTGTGCCGCAGGATTTCCTGGTGGACGCTGCGCTTGAGCGTGCGGCGGAAATGCTCCTCCAGCAGCGATCGCGAGATCCCCACGTAATCGGCCACCTGCTCGGTGCGGATGCCCAGGCAACCGTACTGGCGGATGTAGTGCCGTGCGCGCATCACGTACGGGCTGCGCACCGTCTGGTGCATGCTCGACGCGGCCACGTGCAAGGTGTCCGGCGCCACCAGTACGCGGGTGTCGCGGCAGTCGGCGCCGTGCAGCATGCGATGCAGCATGTGCGCGGCGGTGCGGCCCATTTCCTCGGTACCCTGCTGCACCGACGTGAGCGGGATGCGGCTGAGCATGCGCGTCAGCGGGTCGTTGTCGATGCCCACGATGGCCACCTCGTCGGGCACCGGGATGTCGGCCATCATGCACGCCTGCAGCAGCTGTCGGGCGCGCGCGTCGGTGACCGCCAGCACGCCGATCGGCTTGGGCAGCGAGCGCAGCCAGGCGATCAGCGCCTCGGTGGATTCGCTCCAGCCGGCCGCGCTGGTGGCATGGCCGTGGTAGGTGAAGCCCTTGATGCCGTCGCGCGCCAGCATCGCATCGAACAACTGCTCGCGCTCGCGCGCCCAGCCCGGGCTGCTTGAGGCCAGCGGCATCGAGTAGAACGCGAAATTCTCCAGCCCCTGCTCGATCAGGTGGTCGTAGCCCAGCCGCACCAGCTTGCTGTTGTCGGTGGCCACGTAGGGCAGGCCGACCGGGTAGCGCGAGGCGTCGGTGTAGGAGCTGCCCACGGCCACCACCGGCACGTCCACCTCGCGCAGCGCGGCGCAGACCTTGGGGTCGTCGAAGTCGGCGATGATGCCGTCGCCGCACCAGTCCGCCAGCCCGGTCAGGCGGCAGCGGAAGTCCTCCTCCATGAAAAGATCCCAGGCGACCCGGGTGGACGCCAGGTAGTTGCCGATGCCCGCGATGATCTGGCGGTCGTAGACCTTGTTGGCGTTGAACAGCAGCGCGATGCGGTAGACGCCTTGCGGATGGTTCATGGGGTCTGAGCCGGGGAGGGCGATGCCGGTCCGTGTGGCCGCCGGACCCCTGAGGCTAGCACGGCCGCCCCCGTCCGTGGCCGGCGCATGCGGCAGGTGCAAATGAAGAAACGTCGGCCGTCTGCGCAATTTTGTAATTGCGGCCATGGTGGGGCCTCTGCAGCATGGATGGGTTGATGGGAGCCATGTGCGCGGCGGCCGGGGGCGCCGCTGCCGCATGCGGCAGCGGGCCATGACCGGCCCGGCGGCGAGCGACGTGTCACGTTTCGGCCGGCCAGACGGCACCGGGGCCGTGTGCTGGAACGGTTGTTCGAGCCTGTTCGCGCCCGGCTTGACTATGATGGGCGGGTGCGCCGCCCGCTTCCGCCCCGAGGCGAGGAGGTGGCGGCGCGGCGACGACATCCACGATTACGGCAAGTGATGGAGCAAACATGAAACTCACGACATTACGCGCGGCCACGCTGGGCCTGGGCCTGTGCCTGAGCCTGATGGGCCTGGCCAGCTGCTCGAAGTCCGGCGAAAAGCCCACGTTGATCGGCTTCAGCATCGACGACATGCGCCTGGAGCGCTGGGCGCGCGACCGCGACTTCTTCGACGCGGCGGCCACCAAGCTGGGCGCCAAGGTGCTGGTGCAGTCGGCCAACGGCAGCGAGGAGCGCCAGGTGGCGCAGATCGAGAACATGATCTCGCGCGGCGTGAACGTGCTGGTGATCGTGCCGCAGAACTCCAAGGTGCTGGGCAACGTGATCCAGGAGGCGCACCGCAACCACGTCAAGGTGCTCTCGTACGACCGCCTGATCCTCAACGCCGACGTCGATGCCTACATCTCCTTCGACAACCTCAAGGTCGGCCAGATGCAGGCCCAGGGCGTGGTGGACGCCAAGCCCACCGGCAACTACTTCCTGCTCGGCGGCTCGCCCACCGACAACAACGCCAAGATCCTGCGCCAGGGCCAGATGCAGGTGCTGCAGCCGCTGATCGACAAGGGCGACATCAAGGTCGTGGGCGACCAGTGGGTGCCCGACTGGAACCCGACCCGCGCGCTGGGCATCGTGGAGGACGCGCTCACCGCCAACGCCAACAACATCGACGGCATCGTGGCCTCCAACGACGCCATCGCCGGCGGTGCGGTGCAGGCGCTGGCCGCGCAGCGGCTGGCCGGCAAGGTGGCCGTGTCCGGCCAGGATGCCGACCTGGCCGGCGTCAAGCGCGTGGTCGAGGGCACCCAGACCATGACCGTGTACAAGCCGCTGGACAAGCTCGCCAGCGAGGCGGCCAAGCTGTCGGTGCAGCTGGCGCGCGGCGAGAAGCCGGCGTTCAACGCGCACTACGACAACGGCGAGAAATCCGTCGACACCGTCCTGCTGGAGCCGGTGGCATTGACCCGCGCCAACGTGGACAAGGTGATCACCGATGGCTTCTACACCCACGAACAGGTCTATGGCCATTGAGGCGCGCGCGCCCGCCGGGGCGCACAGTGACTGCCTGCTGGACATGCGCGGCATCCGCAAGACGTTCGGCAACTTTGCCGCCGTCGACGGGGTGGACATCAAGGTGCGTGCGGGCGAGTGCCTGGGCCTGTGCGGCGAGAACGGCGCCGGCAAGTCCACCTTGATGAAGGTGCTGTCGGGCGTCTATCCGCACGGCAGCTACGAGGGCGAGATCCTGGTCGACGGCGTGCTGCTTGAGGCCCATTCGGTGGCCGACAGCGAGCGCGCCGGCATCGCCATCATCCACCAGGAGCTGATGCTGGTTCCGGAGCTGAGCGTCACCGAGAACATCTTTCTCGGTCGCGAGCTGCGCCGCTTCGGCGGACGCCTGGACTACCCGGCCATGCACCAGCGCGCCGAGGCGCTGCTGCGCGACCTGGGCATCGAGGGCATCAACGTGGCGCTGCCGGTGCTGCACTACGGCAGCGGCCACCAGCAGCTGATCGAGATCGCCAAGGCACTCAGCAAGCAGGCGCGGCTGATCATCTTCGACGAGCCGTCCTCGTCGCTGACCGCCGCCGAGACGCGCACGCTGCTGTCCATCGTGGCCGACCTCAAGCGTCGCGGCGTGGCCTGCGTGTACATCTCGCACAAGCTCGACGAGGTGGCCGAGGTGTGCGACAGCATCACCGTGATCCGCGATGGCCGGCACATCGGCACGCGGCCGATGGCCGAGCTGGACACCGACCAGATCGTCACCATGATGGTGGGGCGCGAGCTGGGCCAGCTGTTCGAGCGCAAGCCGCACACCATCGGCGAGGTGGTGCTGGAGGCCTCGCACATCACCTGCCTGGACGTGCTCAACGCGCGGCGCAAGCGCGTGGACGACGTGTCGCTCAAGGTGCGCCGCGGCGAGATCCTGGGCATTGCCGGCCTGATCGGCGCCGGCCGCACCGAGCTGGTGTCGGCCATCTACGGCGCCTATCCGGGCACCTGGCGCGGCGAGATCCGCATCGACGGCAAGCCGGCGCGCATCCGCTCGCCGCAGGCGGCGGTGGCGGCCGGCCTGTGCATGGTGCCGGAGGACCGCAAGCGCGACGGCATCGTGCCGCTGATGGGCGTGGGCCCCAACATCACGCTGAGCGTGCTGGGCCACTACGCCCGCGCCGGCGTGATCGACGGCAACAAGGAGGCGCATGCGTTCCAGCAGGAAATGCGCCGGCTCAACGTGCGTGCCAGCAGCCCGATGCTGCCCATCGCCAGCCTCTCCGGCGGCAACCAGCAAAAGGCGGTGCTCACCCGCATGCTGCTGCCCAAGCCCAAGGTGCTGATCCTCGACGAGCCCACCCGTGGCGTCGACGTGGGCGCCAAGCAGGAAATCTACCGGCTGATCTTCGACCTTGCCGCGCAGGGCATGGCGATCATCGTGGTCAGCTCCGAAATGCCCGAGGTGCTCGGTCTCAGCGACCGCGTGCTGGTGATGGCCGATGGCCGCATCCGTGGCGACTTCATCAACGACGGCCTGAGCCAGGAGGATCTCCTGGCCGCTGCGCTGGAATTGCCGCACAGGATTGAGAACGCATGAACGTTTCGACCAACGCAACTCCCGCGACCGCCACGGCGGATCGCACGCCGCGCTCCACCCGGGTGCGGCAGTTTTTCTCGCAGTACAAGATCCTGGCCCTGCTGGTGGCGGTGGCGCTGATCTGGGCGTATTTCTGGTACGCCACCGACGGCGCCTTCCTCACCTCGCGCAACATCTCCAACCTGTTCCGGCAGATGGCCATCACCGGCATGCTGGCGCTGGGCATGGTGTTCGTGATCATCGCCGGCGAGATCGACCTCTCGGTCGGCTCGCTGCTGGGCCTGCTGGGCGGCGTGGCCGCCATCCTGGACATCAGCCAGCACCTGCCGCTGCCGGTCACCATCACGCTGGTGCTGCTGCTGGGCGCGGCGGTGGGCGCGCTCAACGGCCTGTGGGTGACCTGGCTGCGGGTACCCTCGTTCATCGTGGGCCTGGGCGGCATGCTGGCCTATCGCGGCGCGCTGCTGGGCGTTACCGGCGGCTCCACCATCGCGCCGTCGTCCGACGCGTTCGTGGTGATCGGCCAGGGCTACGTCTCGCCGGCCACGGGCAATGTGCTGGCGGTGCTGATCCTGGCGCTGCTGGCGTTCATCACCTGGCGTCGCCGCGCGGCGCGCCAGCGCCTGGAGCTGCACGTCAACCCGATGTGGATGGACGTGGCCAAGCTGGTGGTGGCGGCCGTGGCGCTGTTCGTGTTCGTGCACGTGCTGAACGACTACGGCGGCATCCCGGTGCCGGTGCTGCTGCTGCTGGGCCTGCTGGCGGTGTTCTCGTTCATCGCCACGCAGACCGTGTTCGGCCGCCGCATCTACGCCATCGGCAGCAACATCGAGGCGACCCGCCTGTCGGGCATCAACGTCGATCGCGTACGCCTGTCGGTGTTCGTGCTGATGGGCGTGATGTGCGCCTTCGCCGGCCTGGTCAACACCGCGCGGCTGGCCGCCGGCTCGCCCTCGGCCGGCATCAACGGCGAGCTGGACGCCATCGCCGCGTGCTTCATCGGCGGCGCGTCGATGCGCGGCGGCGTGGGTACGGTGCATGGCGCGCTGGTGGGCGTGCTGGTCATGGCCAGCCTCGACAACGGCATGTCCATGACCGACGTGGACGCCTACTGGCAGATGATCGTGAAGGGCCTGATCCTGGTGCTGGCCGTGTGGGCCGACGTGGTCTCCAGCGGCGGTCGCCGCTGAGCCAAGCGGGGGTGGCGGCCGCGGCCGCGATGCCTTGAGGCGGGAGCGTCGCGACTGACGCTCCCGCGCGACGCGGGCGTGGTCAGTACGACGGGTGTCCGCGCTCTTGCATCAATCGGCCCAGCTGGGCCGCCAGGCCGGCGTGCTGCACGGGGGCATCGAGCACGTAGACCTGCGCGTCATGGGCGGCGACCCGGGCTTGCAGGTGGCCGCCATCGACCACGTCGATGGGCTGGCCGTCCAGCGCCGGCTGCCAGCGACCGGCCTGCAGGTAATCGCCGATGTCGAAGCGGGCGGGCGTGTCGCCCTTGTTGAGCAGCACCAGCGCGATCTGGTGCGTGTCGCCCTTCTGGTACACGCGATAGAACGCGGCCTGGTTGCCGGCGATGTGCACGGGCAGCATCAGGCCGCGTTGCAGGGCAGGGGTCTTGGCGCGCAATTGCGCGATGCGCTTGAGCTTGCGGTAGATCGGGCTGGCGGCGGCCGCGTCGATGCGTGCCTGGCCGTAGTAGTTGCGGTTGCCCTCGTGCTCGGCATGGCCGCGCTCGAAGCCGGTTTCCGAGCCATAGTAGATGGCGGGAATGCCGCGCGCGGTGAACAGCCAGTGGTTGGCGTCGATGAAGCCCTCGTCGCTGGCGTCGAGCCGCGCCATGTCGTGGTTGTCGTAGAAGGTCACCAGCTCGTACGGGTTGGCGTAGGGGCCGTTGGTGAGATACAGGCGGTCCAGCATGGCGGCGTAGTCGCTGCCGGGGTGCTCGAACACCTCGGCGATGCGCCCGCGCAGCGGAAAGTCGAGCAGGCTGATGCCGCCGTTCTGCGGCCAGGTGTAGGCGGCGATGTTGTCCGGGCTGTAGTCGAACGCTTCGCCAAACATGAAAAAGCCCGGATGCCTGGCGCGGATGCGCTCGGCGAACTGTTTCCAGAACGCGGTGGGCATGTGGCTGATGGTGTCGATGCGGAACGCGTCGGCGCCCTGCGCCGCCCACTGTTCGTAGGCGCCCGCGAGATAGTCCAGCACGGCCGGGTTCTGGTCGTCGTTGTTGGACAGCTGCACCATGTCGTCGTACGCGTGATAGAAGCGGTGCAGCGGGTTGCGGACGGGGTCGAGCTGGTACGGCGGCAGGTTCTGGTGGTCGGCGACGAGCTTGCCGTCCTTGTCGAAGATCTGCCCGAACTGCGGCTGGCGCACCGGCATGGTGAAGGCCGGCGAGCCGTGGTTGCCCACGATGTCCAGCACCGTCTTGAGCCCCTGCGCGCGCAGCGCGGCGGTGAAGCGGGCAAAGTCCAGGCCCGGGCTGGGCAGGTGTTCGTCCACGCGGTAGAAGTTGACGCCCCAGTAGCCGTGGAAGCCGGTCTTGCCGCGGTCGGTGAACTTGGCGCCCCAGCTCACCGGGTCGCCGCCGGTGAAGGCCTGGTCCGGGTTGTCCACGATGGGCGTGATCCACACCGCGCCAAAACCCATGTCGCGGATGTAGCCGGCGTTGTCCAGCACGCCCTTGAAGTCGCCGCCGAGGTAGCCGATGTTGGCGCTGCGGCCGGCTGGTGCGCCGGGCACCGGAATGTCGAACGTGGGATGCGCGCCGCCCTGGTCGCGATGGTCGTTGGACGGGTCGCCGTTGACGAAGCGGTCGGTCATCACGAAATAGATCGCGTCGGCCGCCGCCGGCGCGTCGGTACCCACGAACTCGGGCAATGCGTCTGCGTGGGCACAAGCGGCCGCCAACGCCAGCGTCAGGGCGACAGTCAGTTTTGTTCGCATGAGGGCCTCCCCGAGGTGCGAAAGGTGGTGGCGCAACGAGGCGCTAGGCGGTGGCCGCCGGCTCGCGCACGCGCAGCGCGCACAGGCCCGACACCAGCAGGCTGGCGCCGCCCAGCGCCAGCGCCCATACCGGCTGGCCATGGAAAAACAGCTTCAGCAGCACGCCCAGCACGCTGGCGGCCAGCAGCTGCGGGATCACGATGAAGAAATTGAAGATGCCCATGTACACGCCCATCTTCGCCGCCGGCAGGCTGTCGGACAGCAGCACGTAGGGCAGCGACAGGATCGACGCCCACGCAAAGCCCACGCCCACCATCGACAGCAGCAGCCAGTGCGGGTCGCGGATGAGCAGAAACGACAGCAGCCCCGCGCCGCCCAGCCACACGTTGACCAGGTGGCTCACGCGCAGGCCCAGCCGGCGCACCATCAGCGGAATCACCAGCGCGGCCAGCGCCGCGAAGCCGTTGTAGGCGGCAAACAGCACGCCCACCCAGTTGGCGCCCTCGTTGTAGGCGGCCGAGTGCGGGTCGGTGCTGCCAAAGTGCACCTGGGCCACCGCTGGCGTGGTGTAGATCCACAGCGCAAACAGCGCGAACCACGAGAAAAACTGCACCCACGCCAGCCGTCGCATCGCATCGGGCATGGTGTAGAGATCGGTCATCACCTGGTCGAGCATGCCGCCGCCGCGCCGTGCGCGACCCAGCCACAGCAGCGCCAGGCCGTAGGCGGCCACGCCGCCGGCCAGCAGGTACAGCTCCTTTTCCAGGCCGCACAGCGCCACCAGCGCCACGCCCGCCACGCCGGCCACCAGCCAGATCGCACCGCTGCGCCGTGCGCTGCGGGCATCCACCGCGCGCGCCGCGCCGGCGTGGCTGTCGTCGAACGACTGCAACTGCTCCGGCGGGTATTCGCGCGAGGTGAACACCGTCCACAGCACCGCGCCAAGCAGCACCGCGCCGCCGGCGTAGAAGGCGAACTTCACCGTGTCGGGGATCACGCCCTCGGCCGCCACGTTGGATACGCCAGCACGGGCCAGCAGCCACGGCAACGCCGAGGCGATCACCGAGCCCACGCCGATGAAAAAGCTCTGGATGGCAAAACCCAGCGGCCGCTGGCGCGGTGGCAACTGGTCGCCCACGAAGGCGCGGAACGGCTCCATCGAGATGTTGATGGACGCATCCATGATCCACAGCAGCCCGGCCGCCACCCACAGCGCGGGCGAGTTGGGCATCGCCACCAGCGCGGCCGTGGTGAGGATGGCACCCACCAGGAAATACGGCCGCCGCCGGCCGAAGCGGTTCCACGTGCGGTCGGACAGGTGGCCCACGATGGGCTGCACCAGCAGTCCGGTCAACGGCGCGGCGATCCACATCACCGGAATGCTGTCGATGCTGGCGCCCAGCGTCTGGAAGATGCGGCTGGCATTGGCGTTCTGCAGTGCCAGGCCGAACTGGATGCCCAGAAAGCCGAAGCACATGTTCCATATCTGCCAGAACGACAGCTGGGGTTTGTTGGTCATGGCACGCGGTTTCCCGTGGTCGATGGCGTGGGCGAGGGGTTGATCAGCAAATCACCGATGGCCGCGTCGTTCAACGGGCCGGCGCTGCCGCCCTGGCCGCCGGTGTAGTGCGCAAAGCGGCGCAGGTAGCTCATGTTGAACCCCGGCTGCAGCGTGAAGCGGCACGACGCACCCGCGCGCGCCGTGAACGTGGCCTGGGTGGAAAGCTGGGTGCCCATGCTGTGCGGCATCACCAGCGGCATCGCCTGCGCCGGCTGGCCGTCGCAGTCGGCCACCACGTAGCGCACGGCGGCGGTGATGCCGGTGTTGATCGGGCCGTGGTCGTTGGCATACGACAGCGTGGCCTGGAAGCGGCCGCCGGCCGGCGCCACCCATGCGCGCGGCCACGCGCCGGCCAGGCGGTCGGTGGCGCCCACGCAGGTGGCCGGGCTGGGCAGCGAGTCCACGCCGTCGGCGTGGCGCGTCACCACGAAACAGGCGGGCGAGGCGTCCACCGTGCGCTGGCCGTGGATGGCGCCGGCGGGCTTGCCGTCCACGTACAGCGCGCCATCGCCGTCGATGGCCACCGTCCAGCCGCTGCCGTCGCGCGTCACGCGCGGCGCCTGCGGCGTGGGCGGCGCATACATCGGCGCATCCAGGCGCAGCGGCGCATCGCTCACCTGCACGGCCTTCAGCGTCACCTCGGCATCGCTGCCGTGGCGGGCGATGTCGGCGGCCACCAGCAGGTTGCCGTCGAGCGTGGCCGGTCGGTGCAGGGTGATGCGGCGGTCGGCCAGTTGCAGCGTGATGTGGTCGCGCTGGCCGAACAGCAGCGGCACCAGCGAGGTGGGCAGCTTCGGTTCGATGCGGCCATCGGCGGTCAGGCCGAACACGCCTTCCACCACCATGCCCAGGTAGCCGCCCACCGACCACAGCTGGCGCGGCGAGTTGACCACCGGCCCGCTGTGCGCGCCGTCGTCCACGTGCACGCGCTGGGTCACCAGCTCGAGGTTTTCCATGTTGGAGCCGGCAAGCGCGGCGCCGCGCAGCAGCGACTCCAGCTCGTGCGCGATGCGCGCGGGCGCGTCCACCGCGCGGGCGGCGCGCAGCGCGTAGGCGCTCACGAACGGCCACATCGCGCGGTTGTGGTAGATCGGCTGGTCGGCGCGCTCGGGCCAGATCACCGGGCTGCCGGCGGGCCAGGCGGGGTAGTGCGCCAGCGACCGGCGCGCGCGCCCGGCGTCGGCCACGCCGCTGGTGACGGCCAGCGACAGGCCCAGCAGGTCATAGGCTTCCACCGGCAGGCCGTCGCCGCCGATGTAGCTCATGTACATGCCGCGATCCTCGCGCCAGAAATGCGCGTTGATGGCGGCCTTGAGCGCGTCGGCGCGCCCGGCGTAGCCGGCGGCGCGGTCGTCGTTTCGCTGTTTGGCCATCTGGACGGCCAAACGCAACGCCTCATACTGCAGCACGTTGGTGGACAGCGCGTACGACTGCGCGATGAAGCGCACGTCGTTCGCCGTCCAGCCGGGGTAGCTCTGCTCGCGCCAGTCCAGGAACGAGGTCTCGCCGCGGTACAGCCCGGTGTCGCGGTCGAACACGTAGCGCTCGTCCTGCGCCAGCGTATCGGTCAGCGCGCGCCACACCTCGTCGGCAAAGGCCTTGTCGTCGAGCAGGTGGCGCGCGCCGAGAAACCACACCACGCGATCGGTGCTGATCGGCCAGCTGCCGCCCGATCCGGTGTCCTGCATCGGGTACAGGCCGGCCGGCGCCGACGGCTCGCGCACGTCGGACAGCTTGAACCGCAGCGAGGCCTTGGCCCGCGCCGGATCGACCCGCCACAACCCCAGGTCGATCGCGTAGGAGAGATCGCGCGTCCATACGTAATGCCACTTTTCGCCCGTCTCGAAACAGGCGCACGGCATCTGCCGGCCATCGTCGAACGCGTCGTCGCGGATGGCCGCCACCGAGTCGCGGCGCAGGTCGTCCTGCGCCATGGCGAACAGCCCGTCGAACAGCACGCTGGCGGTGCGGGTGGACAGCGGCTGTGCCGCGATGCGGCGGTCACCACCGGGCGCGTGCAGCAGGTAGCCGTTGCTGTCGGCAACCATGCGCGCCTGGCGTTGCTGCCAGGCGACGCTGTCGGCCGCCGGCGCCAGGGCAGCGGCCAGCGACAGGGCGAGCGTGGTGGCGATCAGCATGCGATGCGCTCCCGCGCGGGTACGTGGGCCAAATTCATTCGAGCACCGCCGAGCTGTACGCGGGCAGTTGCAGCGTGTGCTGCTCAAGCGTGATGTCGGGCTTGCTCCGCAGCAACACGGCGGCCGGCGCACGGGCGCCGTCCAGCGTGATCGTCTGCTTGGTGCCGGACAGGTTGTGCACTACCAGCACGTGGCGCGTGTCGTCGTCCAGTCGCCATGCCACCACCTGCGCGTTGTCCAGCGGCTGCGGCGTGAGCACGCCATCGCGCAGCGGTGCCACCTGGCGGCGCCACTGGATCAGCTGCGTGTAGTAGCCGAGCAGCGAGGCGGGGTTGCCCTGCTGCGCTTCCACCGAGGTGGCCGCGTCGCCGGGCGCGTGGTACCAGGTGGTTTCGCCCGGCGCCTTCTTGCTGCGGTTCCAGCGCATCGGCGTGCGGATCTCCGGGTCGGGCTTCTCGCCGCGCATGCCCAGCTCCTCGCCGTAGTAGATGAACGGGTTGCCGGGCAGGGTCAGCAGCATCGCGGCGGCCATGCGCATGTGCGCATCGTTGCCGTCGAGCTGGCTCATCACGCGCACCTGGTCGTGGTTGGACAAGAACGGCGCATCCACGCCGGCGTGGCCGCTGGCCGCGCGGTACACCTCGTCGGTGTGGCCGAGCAGGGCGACCAGGCCGTTGTCGCGCTCGCTGCGCGCGCTGTCGATCAGCTTTTCCGCCAGCGGAAAATCAAACACCGCGCTCAGCGGCTTGAAGTACGGCGCCAGCCGGTCGGGCGTGGGCTGGGTCACCTCGCCCACGATGTAGGCGCCGGGCATGACGCCGTCCATGCCGGCGCGGAACTGCGCCCACCAGGCCACGTTTTTCGCCAGCACCTGCGCGTTGCCGGCGTCGGGCTTGAAATCGAAATAGACGTGCTGGGCGGCATCCAGCCGGAAACCGTCCACGCCCTTGCCCAGCCAGAATCGGCCGATGCGGATCATCTCCTCGCGCACGGCCGGGTTGTCGTAGTTGAGGTCGGGCATCGCGCCGGTGAACACGCCCAGGTAATGCTTGTTGCCGATGGCATGCCAGGCCGGCGAATCGGTGGCGCTGATCGCCTTCAGGTCGGTGTCCGGACGCGACCACTGGTACCAGTCGTGGTAGGGGTTTTGCGGGTTGACGGCGGCGCGGAACCACGGGTGCTGGTCGCTGGTGTGGTTGGCCACCAGGTCCATGATCACCTTGATGCCGCGCTGGTGCGCCTCGGCCAGCAGGCGCTCGAAATCGCGCATGGTGCCGTACTGCGGGTTGATCGCGTAGTAGTCGGTGACGTCGTAGCCGTGCGGGCTGGGCGAGGCGTTGATCGGCATCAGCCAGATGCCGCTGACGCCCAGCGACTTGAGATAGTCGAGCTTGGCGGTGACGCCGTTGAGATCGCCCACACCGTCGCCGTCGGTGTCCACCCAACTGCGCACGAAGATCTCGTACCACACGCCGGAGGGCGCCTCGGCGGCGCTGGGTGCGGGCGTGGGCGTGGGCGCCGGTGCGGTTTGCGCCGGCGCGCCGCCCAGGGGGGCAAGCGCCAGGGCGGCGAGGAGCGTGGTACGGCGCAGGACGGACAGTCGCCAGGACATCGGTGTTTCCCCCTTGGAGCGCGCGTGGCGCGCAAAGCGATGTGACGGGCGCGGGCGACGCGCGGCGGGTGCCCGTGATGTCCGCGCCCGTGCGGACGGCCAGGGCGGGCAGGCGATGGATCGCAAGCGCTTCCGCCGTGGCATGCGTGTTTCATGGTAGGTCGGGAAACGCCGCGTGGCGGCTTTGTGCATACGTATTCATTGTGTTGCCGCGCAACAGGTTTCTTCGCCCGTGCGGCGATGGCGCCACTGCACGTGCCGCAGCACGCATGCTGCGCTGCGATGTCCATGGCGATGAATACGTATGCAGTGCGCGCGCGAAAAATGTCGCCTCATGCGCCCCGATGCGCTGCAGCGGGCTTCTGCCATCCACTACCCGCCGGCTGCAGGTCCGCACGTGCAGCAGGGCGCACTCACGATGATCGGCTGGAGCGCCGCATCGGCGCCGTCGCTTGGGGTTTGTCGCCGCTGGAGGGCAACGCGCCGCGCGATTCCAGCAGGCGCCGCGTGTTCTCCAGCTCTCTCTGCAGCACGTCGGTATCTGGCAGCACGGTGCGGTAGTTCGCCGCCATCACCTTGTTCGGCAGGCCGTCCAGTGCATATCGAACCAGGGCTTGGCCCTTGTCGGCACACAGGATCAGGCCCACCGGCGGGTTCTCATCCGGGTAGGCCCAATGCTCCTTGGCATAGTTGCAGTACATGTGCATCTGGCCCACATCGGCATGGGTCAGACTGCCCAACTTCAGGTCGATGATGACCAGGCAGCGCAGCTTGCGGTGGAAGAACAACAGATCGACCCGGTACCAGGTCTGGTCAATGCGTAGCCGGCGTTGTCGCCCAACGAAGGTGAACCCTTCACCCAGTTCCAGCAGAAAGTCTTCCAGTCGCCGGATCAAGGCCGCTTCCAGATCGGATTCCGAGTACTCGTCCTTGAGGTCGAGAAACTCCAGCACATACGGGTCTTTGATCGCGTCATCGGGCGTCATGGCGTCTTCGGGCCTGGATGCGGCCCCTTTGCCCAGCGTCGCGGCCTTGTCTTTGGATAGGGCTGTACGCTCGTAGAACTGGCTTCCGATTTGCCGGTCAAGCTGGCGTACGCTCCAACCCCCGCGCAGCGCCTCGGCCTCATAGAACCGACGAGCGTACTCGTCCTTGACCGACAGCAGCCGAACATAGGCCGACCACGGCAGCGTAAAAAACCCGGCCAGTTCGGGAAGGCTCAAATTCCCAGACGGTGTCTGGGAAATCCCGGGCAGGGGGTAGGCGAGAAAGAAGCGCCGCATGCTCTCCAGGTTGTTGACACCGAACCCTCGGCCGAATCGGGCCGTCAGGTCCGCCGACAGTTTTTCCAGCAATTGTTCGCCGTAACCGGCTCGTCGCCTGCCTTTCTGCTCGGCTTCAACGATCCGGCGGCCGATGTCCCAATAGCTGGCTGTCATCAGTGCGTTGACACTGCGTGCAGCCGCCTGACGGGCGGCATCCAGCAACGCCACGATGCCACTGTGGATACCGGCATAGCCGGCAGGCACGACGGAGCGTTTCCGTGTCGTCGCAGGTGTCTTCCTTGTCATGCCGTCATCTCCATGGGGCGGGATGCTTGGATGAATCTGCTCGGCCAGTCCGCCGCAAGTTCCGCAGCATCCTTCACCGGCGTGTCCTCGGCAGGAACATAGTGCACGAACATCGCCGCCGTCTTGTGGCATGTGAGCGCCGGCCCGATGCGGCGTGCCTGACGGCGTCTGTTGCACGGATCAAGGCATGGACGCGAGGCAAAAAAAAGCCCGGACTCAGCATGGCGCTGGCCCGGGTGCAAGAGAGATGGTGCCGGGCGCCGCGGGGGCGGCGCCCGGTGGTGGGGCTTACAGCGCGTAGGTGAAACCGAGGTAGTACTGGCGACCGAACCACTGCAGCGTGCCGGTGAGGTTCTCGTTGCCGAAGTACGTGCGGGTCGGCTGGTCGGTGAGGTTGGTCACCTGGAACAGCAGGCTCAGGCCCTTCAGGCTGCCCGACTGGAACGCGTACGAGGCCTGGTAGTCCAGCACCGTCTCCGGCGCGTAGTACACGGTCTGGCTGTCCTCGGACATCTGGTTGGCCACGAAGCGGTCGCGGTAGCGAGCCGACAGGCGGGTGTCGAAGCCCTTGTAGCCGTAGAACAGCGTGCCGTTGATGACGCGCGGCGACAGGCCCGGCAGGCCGATCTGCAGCGGCTGGCCGCTTAGCGTGGTGGTGGAGGTGACCTTGCTCTGCGAGTAGGAGAAGCTGCCCGTGAAGCCCAGGCCCGACCACGCGCCCGGCAGCGACTTGAACACCTTGGAGTAGTCCAGCTCGATGCCGCGGACGTAACCACCCTTGTCGTTGTTCACCGCCGTCTGGTACTGGCCGTTCTCGTACGGCTGGTTGGTGTTGGGGTTGATCGGCACCTGGATGCCGGCGCCCGCGAAGTCATACGGCTCGATCGTGGTGTCCTCGATGAACGAGTCGATGTGCTTGTAGAACACCGCGGCGGCGATGGCGCCGGAGTTGTCGTCCATGTAGTGCTCGAACGACAGGTCGTACGACTTGGCGTAGAACGGGTCGAGGAACGGGCTGGTGTTGCCCCACATGTTGTACTTGTTGCCGTCGATCCACGAGCCGCCGCCGGCCATCAGCTTGTTGAGCGGCGGACGCGACATCACCTTGGCGGCGGCGAAGCGCAGCTGGTTGGAGTCGTCGAAGTGGTAGTTGAGGTTCAGCGACGGCAGGTAGTCGGTGTACGTCTTGCCACGACGCACCATCAGGTAGTTGGTGCTGATGACGCCACGGCCGTCGGCCAGCGGCGGGGCGCTGCCGTCGCCGATGTTCTGCAGGCCATCGCTGTACTGCTTGCTGTGCACCATGCGCACACCGACGTTGCCGGTGAGGTTGTGGTCGCCGATCATGGTGTCGATGTCGGCCATCGCATAGGCCGCCGTCACGTCCTCGCTGACCGTGGCGGTCTGGATCTGGGTCCAGTCGTTGGCCCACTCCCTGACCGGGTTGGGCGTGATGCCGTTGGCCTGCAGCACCGCCAGGCTGTCCACCGACAGGAAGCACGGGAAGCCGGACAGGTTGCCCTTGAAGCAGGCCACGTGCGAGTTGCTGTCGTCCAGGCCCAGCGGCACCTGGCCGTTGAGGTACTGGCCGAAGTCGTTGCCGTACTCGTAGATGGCGCGCTCGGCCTCATAGCGACGCTTGGAGTAGCGCGCGCCGAACTCGATCGCGGAGATCACCGGGTTGCTGAACAGGTCGTAGCGCACGTCCAGCTTGGCCGCCTTGGTGGTGTCCTCGTAGATGTACGGGTACACGCCGAGCTTGGCCAGCGCCATGTACGAGCGGTCGGTGAGGTCGCGGTTGAAACTGACGTCGGCCACGTCGAGCTTGTGCAGCTGGTAGGTGGCGGCCAGGTCCTGCATGACCGTCGGGTTGGCGGTATCCAGGCCGTTGAACGGCAGCGTCCACGACACGGCGTTGGTCATGTTGCTCTTGGCGCGCGACAGGCCCACGTCGGCCTCGACCGTCCAGGCATCGACCGTCCACTTCGCGTTCAGGCCGCCGGACAGCACGCTGGTGGTGGTGCTGTCGTTGTCGTTGGTGGTCTGGATGGTGTAGTACGGATCGGCCGGATCGCTGGCCACCGTGCCGCCGGTCACCTGGCCGCCGGGCTGGATGGTGGGGTTGGTGATGGTGCCGTCGGCCAGCGTCTTGACGCGGAAGCCGCGGCCAAAGCTCAGGTTGTCGAAGTGCGAGTAGAAGCCGTCGGCCTTCAGCGTGAACGAGTCGTTCGGCTCCCACACCGCCACGCCCATGAAGCCGGTGCGGCGCGCCGAACCGCCGTTCTGCTGCAGCTCCAGGCCCTCGCTGATGTACTCGTTCACGCCGTCGCCGGTCACGTCCTTGCTGCCGTGGTAGGCCAGGCCGTTGAACTGATCGGCCACGTGCGGCTGGTACATCTGCGCCACGCCCAGGCCCAGGCCCAGCGTGTCATTGAGGAACTTGCCCTGGAACGACGCGCTCAGGCGATAGCCCTTCGGGTTGGCGCCGTCGGTCTCGTTGCCGCGGTCGTTGTAGCTGCCGCGCACGTTGAACACGGCCGAGTACTGCTTGGAGTTTTCCAGCGGGTTGGCCGTCTGCATTTCCACGGTACCGGCCACGCCGCCTTCGATCAGCGACGCCTTGGGCGACTTGTACACGGTCGCCTGGCTGATCATTTCCGACGGGTACTGGTCGAACTGGATCTGGCGGCTGCCGCTGGTGGCGCCCTGCTCGCGGCCGTTCAGCGTGGTTTCCACGAAACCGCCGGACATGCCGCGGATGTTGATCGCGCTGGCCTCGCCGTCGATGCGCTCGGCGGCCACGCCGGGCAGGCGGGTCAGCGCATCGGAGATGGAGATGTCGGGCAGGCCGCCGATGTCGGCGGCGGTGACCACGTCCTGCACGGTGTCGGCGTAGCGCTTCACGTCGATCGAGGTTTCGACGCTGCGGCTGAAGCCGGTGACCGTGATGGTGCTGAGGTTTTTGATGTGCTCGTCTTCCTTGGCCTGCGCACGCTCTTTCGCGGTGGTCGCGTTGGACTGGCTGCCGGTGCTGTCGTTCGTCTGCGGCGCGGCATAGCTGGCCGACGCGGCGCAAAAGCCCACGGATGCCAACGCCAGCGCAAGCACATTTCGCTTGAGTACCATGATTCCCCCCTCCCCAAAGTTGTGATGTGTTGCCGATGTTTTGAATCGCTATCGCCACTGTCGCGAGTTGATCGCGGCGTGAAGACGCGCAGTCATGTTAGGTGCGCTGACAAGCGTTTCGTTGATATCTGCATACGTATTCATTGTGTTGCCATGCAATAGATTTTCTTCGCTTTCTGCGCAAATGCCCGTGCAGGCGCAGAAAATCTGCATGTTGCGTTGCGATGGCATCGGCGATGAATACGTATGCAGTGGCGTGCGGCATGCAAAGAAAAAAAAACCGGACGCGGCATGGCGCCGGTCCGGTTGCAAGAGAGAAAGTCCCGGGCGCCTTGAGGGCGGCGCCCGGTGGAGGTTGCCGTGCTTGCTTGGTTGTCCTCAGAACTTGTACGAGATGCCCAGCGAGTAGGTGCGGCCATAGCGCTCCCACATCTGTACCTGGCGCGGGTCGTTGTTCTGGAACGTGGCGAAGATCTTGTTCGACAGGTTGGAACCCTGTGCGATCAAGGTCAGCCCGTTGAGGCGGCCGCTGTCGAAGGTGTAGCTCACCTGGGCGTCGTAGGTGCTGCCGCCCTTCAGCGTCTGCTCGACGCGCGTGGCGCTGATGCCCGATACCTCGCCCAGGAAGTTCGAGCGGTAGTTGTCACTGATGCGCGCCTCGAAGCCGTTGTGCTGGTAGTACAACGTGCCGCTGGCGACCCACTTCGACAAGCCGGGTACGGTGATCGGCGTGCTGTTGCCCGGATAGACGAGCGAACTCTTGGTGCGGGAAACGTTGAGGTTCGTGCCGAAGCCGCTCAGCGCCGGGGTGAACAGGCCGAACGGCAGGTTCAACGTGCCCTGGAGGCCCTTGACGTAGCCGTGGCCGTCGTTGGTCGGGCCGCTGACGATGCCCAGCGGCGTGCCCAGCTGCGCCACCTGTGCCGGCGACAGCAGGTACGGCAGGAACGAGCTGAAGTCGTACAGGAAGGAGGCGCTCGGGTTGATGAAGTCGTGCAGACCGATGAAGTAGCCCGACACCGAGAAGTAGCCGCTGCCGCCGCTGCGGCACAGGTCGGAGTTCTTCTGGTCCGTGGACTTGCACTGGTAACCCTCGGCCGGCCCCGAGAAATAGTGCTCGTAGCTGACGTTGAAGTTGTCGCCCATGGTGGGCTTCAAGGTCGGGTTGCCGCCGGAGGCGCTGAAGTACGCCTGGTTAGGATCGGTGCTCGGCAGGTAGGTGAGGTTGCCGCTCACGCCGAGGCCGGCGTTCATCTGATCCATGCGCGGACGGGCCAGGGTGCGGGCCGCGCTGATGCGCAGGTCGTCGTTGTCGGTGAAGCCGAAGATCAGGTTCATGCTGGGCAGGTAGCGGGTGTAGCTGGCACTGCCGGTAACCGGGATCAGCTCGATCGCGTCGCCGGTGGTGGCGCTGTTGGGCGCCACGCGCTGGCCTTCCGCGCGCTGCGAGGTGTGCTGCATCTGGAGGCCGAAGTTGCCGCGCAGGCTGATGTCGCCCAGACGGGTGTCGAGGTTGAACTGGATGTAGGGAGCGAAGACGTTCTCGTGCGTCTTCCAGTTCGGCGGTGTACCGGTGTTGGAGCCGAAGGTGGGTACGCCGACCAGGCCGCCGCCCGCGATCTCGGCGAACGGGTCGTAGCAGAGCTGCGAGCCGATGCCCATCCACGACAGCGGGCTGCACGAGGTGCCGGTGAACGGGGCGGTCTCGACGGCGTTGCCGCCGCTGAGGGTGCCGCCACCCAGCGTCAGGAAGGTCTGGTCGATGTGGTAGGTCTTGTTGCGATTGCTGTTGCTCAAGCCGAACTCCATGCTGGAGAACGGGCCACTCATGAAGCTGCGCTCCACCGAGAGGCGCACGTTGGCGAGCCAGTCCACGGTGCGCGGCGCGTTGATGAAGCCGGCCTGCACCACGTCACTGCCCGCGCCCCAAGCCTGCGGGTCGGTCAGTACCACGCCTTGGGTGTAATCCAGCGACGGGCTGAGGTAGAGCATGCCGTTGCCGAGCTCGCTGAAGCTGGTGGTGTCGGTCGCTCCCGTGCGGTTGTAGCCGGTGCCGGAATAGCTTTCGAGGTTGACGTCGCGGCGGGTGGCGCGCGAGTAGTTCGCGTTGGCGTTGATCGTCCAGTTCTCGTCGATGCTGAACTTGTTTTCCCAGTTGAGGTTGTAGACCCGCGCGCTGGTGCTGTTGTAGTCGTTGCGGATCACCGGGACCACGTTCGCGTAGGTGCCGTCCTCCACGAAGCCGTTGGACACATTCCCCGGCGTCATGTACGTCACGCCGTCAGGACCGTAGCCGAGCGGAAACTCCATGCCCTTGGCTTGCTGTACTTCCTTGAAGTTGTCGTAGGTGACGTCGATGATGCCGGTGTAGTGGTCGTTCGGCTGCCACTGCACGGTTGCCAGTACACCGTTGCGCTTCATCGAGTCGGTGATGCCGAAGTTCTTGGAGCCGCCGATCACGTAGTCGCCGTTGGCGTCGTTGGGGTAGCCCCATGGAGCCTGGTGCTGGATCTGCGTGGGAGCATCCTCCAGGTCCACGCCCAGGGTCACGCCAAGGGTGTGGTCGGCAAACTGGTGCACCCATACGCCGTTGAGGTTGTGCCCCTTGTTGCTGACGCCCGGGCCCGGTGCCAGCTCGGACATGTCGTTCCAGGTGTACTTGGCGTTCAGCGCGGCCTCGGGACCGCTCTTGTCCAGCGGGCGAATGGTGTGCATGTCGGTCGTGCCGGCCAGGCCCTGGCCGATCAGGTTGGCCTGTGGCGTGAGGTGCACCACCACGTTGTCAAACCAGCTCGACGGGTACTGGTCAAACTGCACGTCGCGGTTGTTCGAGGTGGACACCTGCTGGCCGCCGTTGATCAGGGCGGTGGAGAAATCCGGGCCCAGGCCGTGAATGGTCAGCACCTGCGGGCGGCCGTTCAGGGACTGCACGGCCAGGCCGGGCAGGCGGCCCAGCGTGTCGGCGATGGAGATGCCGGGCAGCTTGCCGACCTGCTCGGCCGACACCGCCTCGACGATAGAGTCGGAATTGCGCTTGAGCGCGGTCGAATTCTGGATGCTGCTGATGAAGCCGGTCACCTCGACCGCTTCCATCTTCTTGGGCTCACGCTTCTTGCTGTCGTCGGACGTGGCGTTGTCGTTGTCCTGCGTGGACTGCGCTTGCGTGTCCTGCTGTGGCGCGCCGCTCATGAGCGCGGTTTCGGCGCTGGCCGTGGCGCACATGCCAAGACAAACCGAGGCGATCGCGATCGCCAACAGGTTATGCTTCAGAATCATGATTTCCCCTCCCCGGGTTTGTGTGCTTCCAGTGTTCCAAGTCGCTGTCGCCACTGTCGCGGCTTGATCACGGCGGGGACGACGCGGCGTCATGTTAGGCGCGCCAAGTGGCGTTTCATTGATGCCTGCATACGTATTCATTGTGTTGCCATGCATCAACGTCACGGCGATTGGACGGTGGGTCGACGGTGGAAAACAGCGAAAAAAGCCTTGTTTTTTGCTTGTTTTCTGTCATGCCGTGAAAGGTGCATGACGTGACGCGCGGCAAAAACCGGCCCCAATGAATACGTATGCACGCCCGCGTCGCTCGTTGCCGCTGCCGCTAAGCTCCCCTCCCACGTCATGGCCGTCGCCGTCGCACGAAATAACGGAAACAAGGGGGATAAGCGGAATGAGTGAGGCATCGTGGTGGCGGGGAGCCGCCATCTACCAGATCTACCCGCGCAGCTTTCTGGACACCGATGGTGATGGCGTGGGTGACCTGCCGGGCATCATCGCCAAGCTGGACTACGTGGCGAGCCTGGGCGTGGACGCGATCTGGATTGCGCCGTTCTTCCGCTCGCCGATGGCCGACTTCGGCTACGACATCGCCGATCCGTGCGACGTCGATCCGCTGTTCGGCACGCTGGCCGATTTCGACGCGTTGCTGGCCAAGGCGCATGCGCTGGGCCTGAAAGTGATGATCGACCAGGTGCTCAGCCACACCTCCAACGAGCACGCCTGGTTCAAGGAAAGCCGCGAGAGCCGCCACAACGCCAAGGCCGACTGGTACGTGTGGGCCGACGCGAAGGAGGACGGCAGCGCGCCCAACAACTGGCTGTCGCTGTTTGGCGGCTCGGCCTGGCAATGGGAGCCGCGCCGCGGCCAGTACTACCTGCACAACTTTCTGTCGTCGCAGCCGGACCTCAATTTCCACCACCCCGACGTGCGCGCGGCCGTGCTGGACAACCTGCGCTTCTGGCTGGACAAGGGCGTGGACGGTTTCCGGCTGGACTCCATCAACTTCTGCTTCCACGACCGCCTGCTGCGCGACAACCCGCCCAAGCCGAAGGACAAGCGCGTGGGGCGCGGCTTCAGCCCCGACAACCCGTACGCGTTCCAGTACCACTACTACAACAACACGCAGCCGGAGAACCTGGCGTTCCTGGGCGACCTGCGCGCGTTGATGGACCGCTACCCGGACATCGCCGCGCTGGGCGAGATCTCCTCGGAGGATTCGCTGGCCACCATGGCCGAATACACCCGCCCCGGCCGGCTGCACATGGGCTACAGCTTCGAGCTGCTCACCGAGGATTTCAGCGCGGGCTACATCCGCGACACGGCGCGCACGCTGGAGGCGCAGATGGGGCAGGGCTGGCCATGCTGGGCCATTTCCAATCACGACGTGGAGCGCGTCATCAGCCGCTGGGGCAAGGGCAAGGTATCGGCCACGCTGGCCAACCTGCTCACCGCCATGGTGTGCTCGCTGCGCGGCTCGGTATGCATCTACCAGGGTGAGGAGCTGGGCCTGACCGAGGCCGACGTGCCCTACGAGGCCATGCAGGATCCATACGGCATCACCTTCTGGCCGCAGTTCAAGGGCCGCGACGGTTGCCGCACGCCGATGCCGTGGAACGACGACGCGCACGGCGGCTTCAGCCACGGCGTGCCGTGGCTGCCCGTGCCGGCCGAGCACCGCGCGCGGGCCGTGGCCGTGCAGGAGAACGATCCGCACTCGGCACTCAACGGTTTCCGCCGTTTCCTGCAGTGGCGCAAATCGCAACCGGCGCTGTGCGTGGGCCAGATCGATTTTCTCGACACCCCCGAACCGGTACTGGCCTTCACCCGCCAGGCCGGCGACGACACCGTGCTGGCCGTGTTCAACCTCACCGACACTGCCGTCGACCTGCCGCTGCCGCCCTTGGGCACGCTGCAGGCCCTGGACGGCCACGGCTTGCTCACCGGCACCCACCAGCACGACACCCTGCACCTCCCCGGCTACGCCGCCTGGTTCGCCCGCGTCTCCTGACCACCGACGGCGCGATGCCTTTGCCGCTGCCTTTCAGCCGCGAGGCCCTGGCTTTTTTGCAGGAGCGCACGTGTGTGCGATGCCCTTGCTCTTGAGAAGCATCGGCATCCATGTCGATGCCCGCTGCGCGGCCCGATCGTTCCCCGACTCACCGCCGCACAGGGGGAGCGCCCCCTTTCCCAGCCATCTCCCCCGCGAGGCCGGGGGAGAGGGAGTCAAGCGCAGGAGCGCAAGTCAATGGCTCCCGCACGCCTCGCGCCCCCGCTTGTGGGAGCGACTTCAGTCGCGACGCCGTTGCTGTTGCTTTTTTGTAGATGCGTCCCTGCAAAAGGCGCAAGCAAAAGGGCGTGCTGGAGTCAGGTGCTGGCGGTGTGGGTGGCGTGCGTGTCGTGGCGTTCGCTGGAGCGGGGCGATACCAGCAGGCGCAGGTAACCCTCGGCCACCAGGGTGTCGAGGTTGGCGGCGACGGCGGGAGCAACCTCGTCGTTGGCTGGCGGGTTGAGCGAGCGCACGCCGACCCAACTGTTGCGGCCGTTGTGCTTGGCCGCATACAGGCACTGGTCGGCCAGGCTCACCACCTCCTCCCAGCTGAAGCGTTGCGGGCGCGAGGACAGCAGCGGGTAGCTGGCGAAGCCGATCGAGCAGGTGCGATGGATGCTGACGCCGTTGCCCAGGTCGAACGCATGGCGGGTCATCAGGCGGCGGATGCGCTCGGCGATCACCGGGCCGATGTCGGCGTTGGCGCAGCGGGCGATCACCAGAAACTCCTCGCCACCCCAGCGCACCGGCGTGTCGGTTTCGCGGGTGGCCTCCAGCATGATGTCGTTCATCTGCGCCAGCATGCGGTCGCCGGCGGCGTGGCCGTGGTGGTCGTTGACGTCCTTGAAGTGGTCGATGTCCACCAGCAGGAACAGCAGGTTGATGTTGGCGGCGGGACCTGCGGCATGGTTGGCGCCAAGGTCCTGGTAGTGGCGCAGCACCGAGGCCACGTCCTGGCCCACGTTTTCCAGCACGTAGCGGCGGTTTTTCATGCCGGTGAGCGCGTCGGTGATGGTCTGGCGCTGCAGTGCGGCGTTGGCCTGCTCCAGGGCGTGGTGCGAGGCGGACAGCTCCTCGGTGCGCATGTCGATCAGCCGCGCCAGCTCGTGGTTGCGACGGTGCAGCACGGCCGAGCGCAGGTGGAACGCCAGCGCGCTGGCCAGCCCGGCCAGGATCACGTACACCGCGTATGCCCACCATGTGCGGTACCAGGGCGGCAGCACGCGAAAGCTGAAACTCGCCTCGGGGCTGATGCTGCCGTCGATGCCACGGGCGCGCACGCGGAAGCGGTAGTCGCCTTCGTGGATGTTGGTGTAGTCGCGGTAGGTTTCCGTGCTCCAGCTCGACCAGTGCATGTCGGCGCCGTCCAGCCGCACCTGGAACGCATTGGCGGTGCGCGCGTGGAAGTTGGGCGAGGCGTAGTCGAAGCGCAGGCTGTTGTCGTCCCACGGCAGCGTCAGCGTGGGCGGCGCGATGCCGGCGCCGCCCCACAGCACCTGGCCGTTCCCGCCGGACACCTTGTGCAGCAAAGTGGGTACGGGCGGTTGCGAGGGCGGCGTGATGGTGGTGTCGAGCCGGTACAGGCCGTCACCGGAACCAAGCCACGTCACGCCGTCGGGCTCGGCGTAGATGGCGTACATCTCCACGCCCGAAAGCGTGCTCAGCGACTGCGCATCCCATTGGTAGTGGCCTCGCGCGTCGGCGATGGCCACGCCGCTTTCGCGGATGGTCTTGGCCGCGTCGGCGCTGTACATCCAGAGGTGGCCGGGCGTGCTTTCGCTCAGCTGCGAGAGTCGCCGCGCGCCGGCCGGAAACAGGCCGGCGAACGCGGCGTCCGGTACCAGGGTCGCGCGCGAGGCGTCGTAGCGGAAAACGCCCTGGGCGGTGACCACGCGCAGGCCGGTGGACAGCATCTGCACCGTGGCGTAGTTGGGGCTGGCGGCGGAGTCGCGGTGTTGCTGGAACGAGGCCAACGCCGGTGCCTCGGTGCTGCCGGGCTGCCAGTCGGGCGGCAGGGCGAGGCGGGCCGCGCCGTTGCCCAGGCTGCCCAGCCACAGGTTGCCGTGGCCGTCGTCGGCCAGCGAGCGCACCTCGCCGGACACGCCGGGCACGCGGCCTTCGTCCACCCATTGGTCGCCATCGCGACGCATCACCGCCAGTCCGTCGCGCTGGCCCACGAACACGCGCGTCGGGTCACGCGTCCAGCGCGTAAGCGAAAACGCCACGTTGCCCGAGGTGCACGGCGTGGCGGTGCACGAACGCACGGTGCCGTCGCGCACCTCCACCACGCCTTGCGCGGTGGCGGCCAGCAGCGCGTCGTCCATCTCCAGGAAATTCCAGACCTGGGCGCGGATACCGTCCAGCGGCACGAACTGCGCGTTGCCGTCCACGCCGGGGCGCAGGCGGAACAGGCCCTTGGTGGTGCCGGCGTAGAGCGTGCCCTGGAAGCGCCGCATGGTCAGCACGGTGCCGTCGAGGCCGGCGTTGCGCGGAAAAAAGGTGAGTGGCGAGGCCACGTCGAGTCGGCTCAGGCCGTTGTCCAGCGCCAGCCACAGGCCGTGCTCGCGATCCTGGAACATCGACAGCACGGTGTCGTTGATCAGGCCCTCGGCGCGACGCAGATGGCCCAGCAGGCGTCCCTTGGTGTCCAGCAGCAGCACGCCGCCCTGCAACGTGCCCACGGCCAGCGTGCCGTTGGCCAGCCATTGCGCGTCGTAGAGCTGGTCCTCGCGCAGCAACTTGTTGCTCTCGTTCGGCCAGGCGTTGAGACGGCCGTTTTCCAGCACAAACCAGCCGCGGTCGCGCGTGCCGATCAGCAGCGGGCCGTCGCTGGCGTCCCGCTCGCCCCAGGCCACCAGCGCGTGGATGCGCTGGCGTGCGAAGCGCTCGCCGCCCTTGACCAGCTTCAGCGTGTCGCCGTCGACGGTCATCAGGCCACGGCCGTCCACGCGCACCAGAAAGCGGCCGCGTACCTTGAAGAAATAATCGAACGAACGCGTGGGCGTCCAGACGTCCATACGGCCATCGCGCCAGCGAAAGAGGTGCGCGTTGGCGCCGAAATACACCCCGTCGCTCGTGGCGAAAACCCGCCACACGTCGGCAAAGTTGCGATAGCTGGACGCCACGTGGCCCATCAGCGAGACGTAATGCATGCGCCCGTGCACGTCGGGCGCCAGGTAGCCGAACTCGCCCACGCAGCCCACGTACACCCGACCGCGCGCGTCGATGGCCAGCGAGCGCACCGTGCTCTGGTTGGGTACGGGTATGCGCCGCCAGCGGTTGCCGTCGAACTCCAGCACGCCGTCGTCGCTGTTGCCCACGTAGATCACGCCGCGCCGGTCCTGCACCACGGCCCAGTTCTGCGGCGCCGCGCCGTAGTCGATGGCGCTGAAGTTCTGCAGCAGCGGTACGCCGGCCTCCTTCAGCCGGGTGGCCGGCGATGCCTGCGCGCTGCCCAGCCACAGACACGCCACCGCCAGCAACACGCGCGCGCACGCCGAGCCACGGCGCCATGCGCCGGCCACGCGGCCACAAGGGCGGCGGGCGGCGCTTGATGCCGGGGACGGGTGGACGGGCTTGGCCATGCGGGCGGGTACTCCGGCAGTCTCCCTGCAGATGTCACGTCGGCATACCGCACCCGGGACATCGGCGACATGCGCCGGCCCGCCGCTGCCGCCCGACCTGTTCGGTTTGCGTGGCCCTGTGCCCGACCGGCAAGACTTGCCATGCCGGACACGGTGCACGCGAAACCTGCATCGGCCGGGCCGCGTACAACTTTAGTGATGCCTGCAGCCGCAGGCACCGGCGAGGCGGGGGCTTCAGTCGCTGCCAATCACCTTTCCGCTGGCCGGGTCCACGCGCAGCTCGACCTTGTTGCCCGCCGCGTTGTCCGCCTTGGCCTTCCATACGCCGTCATCGAAATCCACGTCGTGGATGTCGGTATAGCCCTGCGTTGAGAGCGAGGCGCGCACGTCGGCCTTGCTCAAGGTGGAAACCTCCTCGTCCGGGTAGGTCTTGCCCGTGGCCGGGTCGATGCGCAACTGCACATGGTTGCCGTCGGCGCTCTTGGCTTCCGCATACCACATGCCGTCCTTGAACTTCACGTCGTTGATGCCGGTATAGCCCTCGGCGGCCAGTTTCTGCTGCACCTGGGGTGCAGTCATCGCCTGCGTCGCGGCCAGCGCCGGCATGGCGAGACCGAGGCTGGCCGACAGCAGCACGGAGGCCGCCAACGCGCGGTGCGCGGGCAGGGCGTGGGGAAGCGTCATCGTCTTGGTCATGAGGCAATCCTCGGGGTGGGAAACAAGGCCGGCAGCCTGCGCCGTACCGGCTTGCGACGAGGTGACGCGCGAGTGGACAGGTGATCGACGTTGATGAACCGCACATGGCCGCGCCCGTCACCGCGACACGTTTTGCACGTGGCCGCGACGAGGCGGGCGTGACAGTGGTTGCCCGAACAACCAACGGTCGGACATTCCTCATGGGCAATACCCAACTGCCTCAGGCCGGCGCCGCCGGCGTCGAAAACAGCCGCGACACGCGCCGTGGCGTGGCACAACTGACCGATGAGCAAAGCCGCGCCACGCCGCCGGATGATCCCGTCGCCATCCCGGACGAGATGACCCTGGCCGACAGTCGCGCCATGCCGGTGCCGGGCGCGCCGTTGTCGCCACGCGATCGCCGTACCTACGAAGGCTACGTCGACAGCGGCCACTCGCCCGCTGACGCCACCTGATGCCGCCGCCGATGGTCGACCACCACGCTGAAGCCGCCGAGTGGTCGTTCCCTCCTCAAACGAAAAACGCACCCGTGAAGGGTGCGTTTTCGCATGCATGGTGGCCGGGGACGGAATCGAACCGCCGACACGGGGATTTTCAATCCCCTGCTCTACCAACTGAGCTACCCGGCCGGGAACCTTTCGCCGCGTGGCAGCGCGTGGGCCGCTTACGTTGCGTGGAGCCGCGCATTAGACCGAAGGCGAGCGCTTTCGTCAAGACTCGGTGTCGGGCGCGACGAAGGCGGCGGGCAGGGCCGATTCGCCGCCGAACAGGAATTTCTCCATTTCCTCGCCCAGGTACTGGCGCGATTTGGGGTCCAGCGGGTTGAGCCGGTACTCGTTGATGAGGATGGTCTGGCGCGCCAGCCACTGCTGCCAGGCGGGCTTGGAGATCTCGGCGTAGATGCGCTGGCCCAGCGGGCCGGGCCAGGGGGCGAAGTCCAGGCCTTCGGCGTCGATGTCGAGCTTGGCGCAATGGATGGTGCGGGTCATTCGGGGTTTCCTCGGATCGCGTGTGCGGGAGCGCGCATGGCGCCCCTACAGGATGTCTTGCAGCAAGGTGCGCACGGGGGCGGGCAGGCCCAGGGCGGCCGCGTCGGCGGCGTTGCACCAGCGCAGGTGGGGATTATCGGCGATGGCGGGGTGGGCCGTCGCGCGGTCGAACAGCAGCGGCTCCACGTCGAGCCGGTAATGGCTGAAGACGTGGGTGAAGGCGGCCAGCGCATGGGCGTCGTCGATGCGGGCGTGGTGCTGCGCCACGCGCCAGGCGTCGTCGGCGTCGCCGGCCTCGGGCAGGCTCCACAGGCCGGCCCACACGCCGTGCGCCCCGCGCCGTTCCAGCAGCACGCGGCGCTGCGTGTCGCGCAGCACCACCATCACGGTGGCACGGGTGGGCAGCGCCTTGCCCGGCTTGCGGCCGGGCAGTTGCGCGGTGAGGCCGTCGCGGTGGGCGACGCAGTCGGCCGCCAGCGGGCAGGCGTCGCAGCGCGGGCGCGAGCGCACGCATACGGTGGCGCCCAGGTCCATGATGGCCTGGGTATAGTCGGGCAGGCGCTGGTCGGGCGTGTGGTTTTCGGCGTGTTGCCACAGGGCTTTTTCCACCGCGCTCTGGCCGGGGTGGCCGTGCACGCCGTGGTAGCGCGCCAGCACGCGCTTGACGTTGCCGTCGAGGATGGCAAAGCGCAGCCCGTGCGCCTGCGCCAGGATGGCGCCGGCGGTGGAGCGGCCGATGCCGGGCAGGGCGGCCAGTGCGTCGAACTCGCGCGGCAGCTCGCCGCCGTGTTGCGTCATGCACAGCTGCGCGGCGCGGTGCAGGAAGCGGGCACGGCGGTAGTAGCCCAGGCCCGACCACAGCGCCAGCACGGTGTCCTCGTCGGCCTGCGCCAGCGCCGGCAGCGTGGGCAGCGCGGTGGTGAAGCGCTCGAAGTAGCCCACCACGGTGGCCACCTGGGTTTGCTGCAGCATGATCTCCGACAGCCACACGCGGTAGGCGTCGCGGCGGCCGTGTGCATCGGCGCGCTGCCAGGGCAGGTCCTTGCGGCCGTGCTGGTCGAACCAGCGCAGCAGTCGCGCCGCCACGGTGTCGCGCGCGGAGGCGGCGGCGCGCGCCGCCGTCTGGCGGGTGGGACGCGTCATCGGCCGGCCTTGGCGGGCGTGGCGGCGGTGCTGGCGGCCGGCGGCACCTGGTCGCCGGCCAGCAGGGTCAGGCCTTCGACGTGCAGGCCGCCGATGTCGATCCGGGCGATCTCGGCACGGCCACTGCCCGGCGGCACGGCCAGGCGCGGTTCGTCCTCGCTGCCCAGGTCGTTCCACCAGCGCGCCAGCGCCAGCGGTGGCAGTTGCAGGTTGGCGTGGTTGTCCGGCCCGTCCAGTTTCAGCGAGAGCAGCAGCGGGCGGCTCTGGTCGGCGGGGGTGAGCGCCAGCGCGATGGTGTACTGGCTGGTGCCGGCGTGGTCGAGCGTGCCGCCCAGGGTGGCCGAGGCGTCGGCCGCGCCGTGCCAGTGCGCGCTGCCGGACAATTGCATGTGCGTGCGCTCGCCTTGCGACAGGTACAGCGCAATGGTGTCCAGTTGCAGCGCGTTGCCCTCGATGCGCGGCGTGGCGGACAACCTCGCCAGCAGCGGCGTGCCGTCGGCGGTGTTGGCCGCGATGGTCAGCGGAAACGGCTTGCCGGAGGCGAGGCTGCCGGCTTCCAGCGACAGGTTGCCCAGCAGCATCTGGTCGCCGCGCACCACGCTGCCGTGGGTGATGTGGACGCCGGTGGCGATGCTGGGGATGTCCGGCGGCGCGCCCTCGGGCCGCGCCGGCAGCGCGTCGAGCCACGACTGCAGGGCGTCCAGGTCCACCCGGGGCGAGTCGATCTCCAGCCGGGTGATCACGGTGGGGCCGCCCAGCACGGTGCGCCAGGGCAGGGCCAGCCGGCCGGCGGCGGCCAGCAGGATCGGCGTGTTGGCGCCGCGCGCGTTGATGGTGATGCCGTGCAGGTCCAGCGCCGGGCGCGGAAACAGCGACGGGCTGGCGGGGCGCGCCAGGTTCAGCTCCAGCCCGGCGTTGCCGGCCTGGGTCTGCAGCATGGCGGTGAAGCGCTCCGGCTGCAGCAACAGGTAGACCGCGCCGACCAGCAACAGCAGGCCGATCACCAGCGCCGCACCGGTGGCGGCGAGGATGACCCGCAGGTGATGGGGCATCGCCCGGCGACGCGCAGGCGGGGCGGCGTGCGTCGCCGTCTCGTCGCGCAAACCGGGCGCGGCCGGATCAGCCACGGCCGAGGCTGTCCGGCAGCAGGCCGTCCACATAGGCCCGCGCGTCGAACGCGCGCAGGTCGGTGGCGCTCTCGCCCAGGCCCACGAAACGGATCGGCAAGCCAAACTCGCGTGCCAGCGCAAACACCACGCCGCCCTTGGCGGTGCCGTCCAGCTTGGTCACCACCAGGCCGGTCACGCCCACTGTCTGGCGGAACTGGCGCACCTGGTTGACCGCGTTCTGGCCGGTAGTGCCGTCGATCACCATCAGCACCTCGTGCGGCGCGTCGGCGTCCAGCTTCTTGAGCACGCGGGCGATCTTGCCCAGCTCGTCCATCAGGCCGCCCTGGGTATGCAGGCGGCCGGCGGTGTCGGCCACCAGCACGTCGATGCCGCGCGAGCGCGCCGCCTGCAGCGCGTCGAAGATGACGCTGGCCGCGTCGGCGTCCTGGCCTTGCGACACCACGGGCACCTGGTTGCGCTCGCCCCAGGTCTTGAGCTGCTCCACGGCGGCGGCGCGAAAGGTGTCGCCGGCGGCCAGCATCACCGCGCGGTTCTCGTCGCGCCAATGGCGCGCCAGCTTGCCGATGGTGGTGGTCTTGCCGGCGCCGTTGATGCCCACCACCAGCACCACGAAAGGCTTGTGGCCGGACAGGTCCAGCGGCTGCTCCACCGGCGCCAGCAGCGCCAGCAGCGACTGGCGCAGCGCGTCGAGCAGGGCCGCCGCGTCGGCAAATTCGCGCTTGTGCATGCGCTTGCGCAACGCTTCGACCAGCGCGGTGGAGGCTTCCACGCCCACGTCGGCGGTGATCAGGGTGGTTTCCAGCTCGTCGAGCAGGTCGTCGTCGAGTCGGGGGTTGCGTACGAACAGGCTGCTCAGCCCGCGCGCGAACGCGTTGCCGGACAGGCGCTCGCGCCAGCCGCGCCGGGCCGGCGCGGCGGCTTCGGCGGGGGCGGCGAAGCGCTCGGTGTCGGCGCGGGTCTCGGTGGGGGAGGGGATCTCGGTCAGCGCTTCCTGCAGGGCCGGCCCGGTGCTCTCGGGTGCGCTGGCCTCGACGCTCGGCGCAGCGGCGGGCGGCGCGGTTTGCGTGTCGTCGGTGGCGGCGGGCGAGGCGGGTTCGGCCGGCTTTTTCTTCCAGAACTTGAGCATTGCGGGCCTGATTCAAAGACAATGGGCGGCATGCTATCACTCCCATCCAGACTGGCCGCTGACGACGCGCCGGCGCCACGCCGCGCGGGTTGGCGGCCATGAGCGGCGGCCATCGCGGCGCGCCCGGACGCATCCGCATCATCGGCGGCCACCTGCGCAACTCGCGCCTCGACGTGCCCGACCTGCCGGGCCTGCGGCCCACCGCCGAGCGCCTGCGCGAAACCTTGTTCAACTGGCTGGCGCCCACCATCGCCGGGGCGCGGGTGCTGGATCTGTGCGCCGGTACCGGCGCGCTGGGCATCGAGGCGTTGTCGCGCGGCGCGGCCAGCGCGCAATTCGTGGAAAGCGACGCGCGCGCGGCGCAGGCGCTGCGCGGCAACCTGGACCGGCTGGGCGTGACCGCCGCCGAGGTGGCCACGCGGGAGGCGCAGGCGTTCTTGCGCGATACGGCGCAGCCATTCGACCTGGTGCTGCTCGATCCCCCGTTCGCGCTGGACCTGTGGCAGGCGCTGGCCGACCAGCTTGAGCACGGCGGCTGGCTGGCGCCGGCGGCGCAGATCTACGTGGAAGCGCCACGCACCGCCTCGCCGCGCCTGCCCGCCAACTGGCAACGGCATCGTGAAAGCCTCGCCGGCGACGCCCGCGGCGCGCTCTACCGCCGGCCGACGGCGTAGCGGCAACCGCGCCCGCGTGGTCCGCCGCCCGCCCCTGATTTCCTCCCGCATCCGCTAAGCTAGGCGCCGGACTTTCCCTCATTGCACGCCGACTTCGTGAACAACTCCCTGGGCAATGCGCGCCTGGCCGTCTATCCGGGCACTTTCGATCCGATCACCAACGGCCATGCCGACCTGGTGGCGCGGGCCGCGTCGTTGTTCGACCGCGTGGTGGTGGCGGTGGCCGACAGCACCAGCAAGGGCCCGGTGTTCGGCCTGGCCGAGCGGATCACCCTGGCGCGACTGGCGCTGGCCGACCTGCCCAATGTGGAGGTGCGCGGCTTCGACTGCCTGCTGGCCACCTTCGTGCAGGAGATCGGCGCGGGCGTGATCATTCGCGGCCTGCGCGCGGTGTCCGATTTCGAGTACGAGTTCCAGCTGGCCAGCATGAACCGGCATCTCATCCCGCAGGCCGAGACGCTGTTCCTGACCCCGGCCGAGCAGTACAGCTTCATTTCCTCCTCGCTGGTGCGCGAGATCGGCCGCCTCGGCGGCGACATTTCCGGTTTCGTGCATCCGGCGGTACAACAGGCCATGCGGCAGCGCTGGCACAAAAGCCGCACCGGCCCCAACAAGCAACCCGAAAAAGAAGGTGATCACCATGCGTAAGCTCGCTCTCCTCGCCGCCGTCGCGCTGGCGGCCGCACTGACCCTCTCCGCATGCAACAAGCAGGAGAACGACGACCAGCAGGCGACCCCCTCCGCCCAGGCCGCGCAGGCGACCCGCCCCAGCGACATCCATGACACCGAGGGCTGGAACGCCTACCTGGTGCAGCTGCTGCAGAAGAACCTGCAGGGCATGACCGCCTCGCAGCCGTACGCCTACCTGGTGACCCCGGGCGACACCGAGGAGTCCGCCGCGCAGAACGAGCGCCAGCTCTCCACCGTGCAGGAAACCGTGGCGCGCGGCGTGCTGCCGGGCAACCTGCTGGCCTTTGCCGGCCCGGACTCGGCCAAGACCGCCGACCTGATCGTGGCCGCCTTCACCGGCGCCAAGCCCGGCTCGTTCAAGGACGTGATCGTGCTGTTCATCGGCGACGAGGCCGACCAGCAGCGCGTGGAAGACGTGCTCAAGCCCACCGGCGCCACGGTGCGTTTCGTCAAGATGTGATGTGATGCAGGGACGAGTGGCGAGGGGCGCGCAAACGCCCGCCTCTCGCGACTCGTCCCGCGCCCCTCCCCGATGTCCCTGAAAATCCTCGATACCTGCGTCAACTGCGATGTCTGCGAACCGGCCTGCCCGAACAAGGCGATCTCGCTGGGCGAGCAGTTCTACGTGATCGATCCGGCCCTGTGCACCGAGTGCGTGGGTCATCACGACGAGCCGCAGTGCATGGTGGTCTGCCCGGTCGAGTGCATCGTCACCGACCCCGAGCACGTCGAGTCGCATGACCTGCTCGAACTCAAGTACCGCCAGCTGATGGCGTTGGAGCGTCCCGCATGAACTTCCCCACTTGCCGCGCCATGTTGCGCGGGCGCGTGTTGCTGCTTGGCCTGCTGCTGGGCGCCGGCGCCGCCACGGCCGCCGATGTCGCGCCGGCGCGCGTCGCCACCTCTCCGGCCAGCGCCGGCCCGGGCCGCTCGGCGATCGCCAGCGCCAATTTCCTGGCCACCGAAGCCGGGTTGGAGGTGCTGGCCAAGGGCGGCAACGCCTTCGACGCCGCCGTGGCGGTGACTGCGGCGCTGTCCGTGGTGGAGCCGGAAAGCTCGGGCATCGGCGGCGGTTTCATGGCGGTGCTGCACCGGGCCAGCGATGGCCGCGACGTGTTCATCGACGCGCGCGAGACCGCGCCGGCGGCGGTCAACCCCAAGGATTACGTCAACCCCGACGGCACGCCCAACCGCGACACCGCGCTCAAGGGTCCGCTGTCGGCCGGCATCCCCGGCGCGCCGGCGGGCATGGTGCTGATCGCCCAGCGCTACGGCAAGCTGCCGCTGGCGCAATCGCTGGCGCCGGCCATCCGCTTGGCGCGCGACGGTTTCGAGCCGGACGCACGCCTGCGCGAGGCCATCGCCAGCCAACAGAAGGATTTGCAGCGCTGGAGCGCCTCGGCCGCCAAGTTCCTGCCCGGCGGCAAGCCGCCGGTCGCGGGCAAGCGCTGGCACGACCTGGCACAGGCGCGCACGCTGCAGGCCATCGCGGCACATGGCGACGACGGCTTCTATCGCGGCGAGACCGCGCGCAAGCTGGTGGACGCCGTGCGCGCCGCCGGCGGCAACTGGACGCTGGCCGACCTGGACGGCTACCGCGCCCGCGAGCGCCAGCCCATCCGCGTGGACTACCGCGGCTACCACATCGTCACCGCGCCGCCGCCGTCCTCCGGCGGCGTGGCCATTGCCGAGATCCTCAACATCCTGTCCGGTTTCGACCTGGACAAGCTCGACCAGGCGCACCGCGTGCACCTGATCGTGGAGGCGATGCGCCGCGCGTTCCGCGACCACAACGACTACCTGGGCGACCCGGATTTCGTGGAGATGCCGCTGGACATGCTGCTGTCGCCGTACTACGCCGACGGCCTGCGCCAGAGCATCCTGGCCGACAAGGCCACGCCCTCGTCGATGCTGCCGCACGAGTCGGCGCGCGATCCGGGCATGCACACCACGCACTTCTCCATCATCGACCGCGACGGCAACATGGCCGCGGTCACCTCCACCGTCAACTACGTGCTCGGCTCCACCTTCGTGGCCGACGGCACCGGCGTGCTGCTCAACGACGAGATGGACGATTTCGCCCTGGTGCCGGACAAGCCCAACGTGTACGGCCTGCTCGGCAGCGCCGCCAACGCGCCGGCGCCGGGCAAGCGCATGCTGTCGTCGATGTCGCCCAGCCTGGTGATCGGCGCCGACCGCAGCGCCGTGATCGGCTCGCCCGGCGGCTCCACCATCATCACCCAGGTGCTGGAAGGCATCTTGCATTTCATCGACGGCGAGAGCGCGCAGCAGATCGCGGCGCACAAGCGTTTTCACCACCAGTTTCTGCCCGACGTGGTGGATGTGGAGCCGGGCACGTTCGACGCGGCCACCAGCGCCAGCCTGACCGCCATGGGCCACGTGTTGCACGACCGCGAGTCGTGGGGCTTCATGAACGTGGTGACGTGGGATCACCGCACCAACCAGCTCGACGCCGCCAGCGATCCGCGCCGGCCCTCGGGCCTGGGCAAGGTGCAGTAACCCCGGCATTCGCCCAGGGCCTTGAGGAGTATCGCGTCGTGATCAAGCCGCTTTCGCCCCCGGGCCACGGGCCCACGCCGATCCCGCCGACCACGGCCACGTGCGGGATGGCGGCGTGATCCGTCCGGAGTGGAACGACGTGCTGCGCAGCCGGCTGTCGCGCTTGCTGGGTGCGTTGCTGCTGCTGGCGGCCATTGGCGGTGCCGCCACCGTGGAGCAGGGCGTCATCGACTATCGCGCCGCGCTCGCCCGTCATGGCGGGCAACTGGTCGACCTGGGCGCCTCGGCGCTGCCGCAGGCGGGCCAGGCCGGCTACCTGGCACGGGTCAGCGGCGTGCCGCGCGTGGTGGAGCTGCCGCACGACACCGAGTTCAACCAGCGCCGCGACACGCCGCTGCTGATCCGTCACGTGGAAATGTTCCAGTGGCGCGAAATGCGCTTTGGCGGCAATACCGACTACGAGATGGACTGGGTGGACGAGCCGGTCGACGCCAGCCGCTTCGCGCACCCCGCCGGTCACGCCAACCCCGGCCGCTTCCCCGTCGCCAGCCATCGTTTCGAGGCCGGTCGCGTGCAACTGGGCGGTTTCGCGCTCGATCCCGTGCTGCTGCACGCCTTGCCGGGCATCGAGCGCGTGGCGCCGGACATGACCAGCCTGCCGGCCAACCTCGCCGCCAGCTTCAGCCTGCACGACGGCTACCTGGTGACCAGCGCGCGTCCGGGCCAGCCGCGCCTGGGCGACCTGCGCGTGAGCTGGGAGGAGGTGCCGCTGCAACCGGTGACCGTGGTGGCGCGCATGGATGGCGACCACCTGGTGCCAGCCAAGGATGCCGGCGACGGCAAGGGCTACGTGCTGGAAGTGGGCGAGCGCTCGCTGCTGGATCTTTTCCCCGACCTGCCCGAACCCCCGCGCTGGATCTACCTGTGGCGGGTGCTGGCCGTGTTGCTGGCCTCGGCCGGCGCCTATCTGGTGCTGTCCGGCCAGCGCGGCGTGCGCCGCGACGTACCACTGTCACTGGCCGTCGGTGCCCTGGTGGTCAGCGCGGCGGCCACCGTGCTGTGGCTGGGCAGCGACACCGTGCCGATGCTGTGCTGGTTGCTGGTGGCGTTGTGCAGCGTATTGGCCACGATCTGGTACCTGCGGCACCGGCGCGCAATGCCCTGGGGACAGGGATAAAGCATCGCGGCTGACGCCGCTTCCACAAAAGCGGGGCGCTGCCATCTGTGGGAGCGACTTCAGTCGCGATCGGGCTGCCGCCCAATCCCGTCGCCGGGCTTTTCGCGTGCTGTAGGAGCGCACCCTGTGCGCGAAGGGCATGGCGAAAAGCATCGCGCACGACCGAAGGGAGTCCCTTGTGGACAAGGTGCGCTCCTGCCGGCCTCGGCAGCGGTTGTGGGAGCGACTTCAGTCGCGATCAGGCCCGCCGCACAACCGCGTCGCGGCTGAATCCGCTCCTGCAAAAAAGCGGGGGAGCGGTGCAGCCGGTGGGTTGGCGTCAGTTTTCCGCCTGGCCGTTTGCGCTGGCGTAGACCTGGTCGGCCCACTGGGTGGCTTCGAGGTAGATCGCGGCCATGCGCTGGATGCGCTGGGGCTGGGCGTGCTCGCTGGTCATCTTGCCCGCTTCCCAGGCCAGGATCTGCTCCAGCAGCGGGCCGAACGGGGCGGCGTGGCGGGTCAGCGCGTCGCTGATCTCGGGCACCAGGCGCAGGTGGGTGAGCAAGAACTCCATCGGCGCGCACATCAGCGTGTCCAGCAGCGAGAACAGGCCCACGGTAAAGGCCATTTCCTCGTAGCCGTGCGGCATGCCGCTGGCCAGTTTCTCGCACATGTGGGCGCGGATCAGCGCGGCGCGCAGCAGCTCGGGTGGGCGATCGTCCATGCTGCACAACGCCATGGTGTCGATCCAGTTGCGCATGCGCGTGACGCCGAAGAAGATCGCCGCCTGCTGCACCGATTTCAGCTGCCGGGGCAGCGCGAAATAGGCCGAGTTGACGCAGCTCAGCAGCTTGTAGCTGAGCACGGCGTCGTCGCGAATGATGTTGCCAAGCTCCACCGGGCCGGGGTTGTTCTCCTGCAGCGCGCCCATCAGGCGCAGCATGCTCAGGCGGCTGGCGGTCAGCACGGGCACGGCCACCGGCTGCGGGATCAGCAGGTAGCGGCCCTGGATGGCCTGCAGCGGCAGCTCCAGGCAGCGCTCGTAGGTGGCGTGGTCGTTGACCTGGTCGGCCACCACCCAGATGCCGCGCGCATGCAGCTTCTCGGTGCGCTGGCGCAACGCCTCGGGCGACAGCGCGCTGGCGTCCAGCCGCACGAACTGCACGATCTGCATCAGCGATTCGATCGCCAGCGAGCCGTCCAGCTCCGCGTCGCCGGCGTCCAGCATCAGCTGGCAGCCGCGCTGGGACATCAGCTGCAGGCGCTTCATCAGCCCGGCGTTGTCGGCCGCCTGCGGCTCCAGCAGCAGGCCGATGCGCGGCTGGTGCAGCAGCACGTCGGAGTCTTCGGGCAGCAGCTCGGTGGGCAGGTTGAGAAAGGCGCGGTTGCCGCGCACCAGCCGCGTAAGCGCGCCGTCGGTGAGGGTGGAAAGCACGCGCTGCAGCAGCGTCTGCTCGTCGCCCGGCTCGCGGTGAAACAGGATCTCGTAGGCGAACAGCTGGCGCTCGCGGTCCAGCATCGGCACGCGCAGCACCGGCAGCGGCGCGGAGCTTGTCAGGGGGATCGAGGCATTGGCGGCATCAGGCATGGGGAGGGCGCCATTGGGTGAAGCGGTGGGTTTGCTCATCATGTTCGTCAATCGCAACTGCTTCGTAAACCTGCCGTAAGTTATGGCATGGCGCCCGGGCCTTTACCCGGTGGCACCGGTAACATCCGTTGCGTCAGGCCTGGGCCAGCACCTGCGAGCGCAGGCTGGCATGCAACCCGCCCTTGGGGCCGTACAGCGCGTTCTCGCCCGCGTGGCCGGTCAGCACCGACAAGGCCTGGCGCACGTGGCCCAGGCGCTGGTTGACGGCGCGGCCGTTGCTCTGGTTGAGCTGCTGGCAGCGGTTGAGGGTCTGCAGCACCTGCGCCCAAGCCGGCTCCAGCGCATTGGCCACGGCGGGTGCCTCGCGGCTCAGCTGCTGGCGCTCCACGTCGAGCCGCTCAAGATCCTGCATGAGCTTCTGCTTGCTCGCGCCGGCACGGCCCAGCGCCTCGCTGTCGGCGGTGTTGAGCGCGGTGCGCTCGCTTTCCAGCGCCTGCGCCAGTTGCGCGACGGTCTGCTGCATGTCGTTGACCACGGCGCGCAGCGCATCGCCCAGTTCGCCCTGCAGCGGCCCGTTCATGCGATGCCTGCGGTGCCGATCTGCTGTTCGAGCGACAGCATGCGGGCGGCGATCTTGTCGGGGTTGACCTGGTAGCTGCCGTCGGCCAGCGCCTGGCGGATCTGTTCCACCCGCTGGGTGTCGATGACCGACGTGGTATCCAGGCGCGCGGCCTCCTGCAGTGCCCGTGCCGAGTCGGTCAGCTTGAGCTGGTCGTCGGCCTTGGGCGTGCTGCCGGCGCTGACGCTGGGAGCGGCGGCGGTTGACGCGGATCCCGATGCATTCCCGGTCGCGCCGGTTGCCTGCGGAAAATTAGGCAAACCATTGTTCTGTATGGAAGTGGTCATCGATGCTTACTCGCTGAGTATGAGCCCTGTGTCTGCACATCGGCACGGCCAGCGGAAACTTTAGCCCTGCGTCGGAAATCCGTCTTCACATGCGGCAGCGACCTGGGGGCGCGATACCGCACGATGTTTTACCGCATGCCCGCCGCATCGCGGCTGAAGCGGTGGCCGGTCATGGCAAGGTGGTGACGACGCCGGGGGCGCTCACCATGGCGTCCACCACCTTGCCGGAGTTCTCGTTGCGCACGCGCAGGCGGGCGCCGTTGTCGCCGCTGCCCAGCGCCACGCCGTCGGCGCGCACCTCGATGCCGTCCACGCGGGCCACCATCTGCACGTGGTCGCCCGCGCGCACCATGCTGCGTCCGCCCAGCGCGCCGGGTGTCAGCACGGCGTCCTTGGCCAGCGCCCGCGCCAGCGTGCGTCCGGACACCTGCTGCAGGCTGTCCAGGTAGCCGTAGCCGAGCCGGGTGATGTCGCGCTCCTCGCTGCGCACGTCGGTGGCGCCGATGCCGTCGCCGCGTCGCAGCGGCTGGGTGGTGACCAGCACGGCGCGGAAAATCGCCAGTTGCAACGGCACCCGCACGCTCCAGCCGCCGGGTTGCGGGCACGCCACCTGCACGCTCATGCGCGATGGCGGGGTGGCGCGCTCGGGCACGCTGGCGCGCAGCGGCTGGCCGCAATCGACCAGTTGCAGGCGCAGGTCCAGCGGCTCGGTGTGCACCACCACGCGGTTGCCGGGCAGGGCGTAGTGCTGCAGCACGGCCTGCTCGGCGGCCGCCCGTACCGCGTCAAGCGATTGCGTGGCGCCGGCCGGCGCCGCGATGCAGGCCAGGCTGCCGGCAAGCACGGCGGCGCGCAGGCGCGGCGGTGGCGCCCATCGACTCATGCCTCGTCCAGCAGGGTGCCCAACTGCGCCAGCAAGGCTTCGCGGCCGGCTTCCAGTTGCTGCGACAGCTGGGTGGCCTCGTCCACCTGGCCGTCGCACAGCAGAGAGATGAAGCGCTGGCTTTGTTCGCCCAGCCGGGTGCCGCTTTCATCCAGCGCCGCGCTGGCGGAGCGGTCGTGGTACAGCGCCGACAGGCGCGCCACGGTGCGGCTGAGCGTGTGGGTATCAAACCAGCGCCGGTCCAGCGCGCTGGGGTCCAGCAGCGCCAGCTCCATCGCCTGGCGCAGGCTGGACGCGCTCTCGCGGATCGACAGGCTGAGGCTGGCCGGGTCGTTGCCGCTCTCGCTTTCCAGCCAGTCCAGGCCCAGTCGATGGGCCAGCAGGGCCGCGCGGTTCAGCGATTCGGCCTGGCGCCGTGCCTCCACGCCGCGCCGCTGCAGCGCGCCCAGCGCAGCCTGCGAGGCGGTGATGCGGGCGTGCTGCACGTCGTGGCTCTGCTGCAGGCCGCCGACGCGGCCGTTGGCCGTGCGCAGCGCCTCGCCGCCGTCGCGCAGCGCGCCGCCGGCCTGGCTCACGCCGGCCTGGGCGCGCTCCAACTGCTGCAGGCCGTGCTGCACGTCGCCGTCCAGTTGCAGCGAAAACTCGCCGATGGAGCCGGTGACGGTTTCGATTTCGGTGGTGGTGAGCGTGGTTTTTTCCGCCAGCTGCTTCACCTCGTCGGCCACCACGGCAAAGCCGCGGCCCGCCTCGCCGGCGCGCGCAGCCTCGATGGCGGCGTTCAGCGCCACCAGGTTGGTCTGGTGGGCGATCTCCTGCACCACGCCGGTGAGCTTGCGGATCTGCGCCACCTGCTCGGCCAGCCGGCTCTGGTTGCGGTTCATGGCCGACAGCGCGCTGCGCAGCAGGCGCAACTGGCCGTCCAGTTCGCTGACGCTGCCCTCGCCGGCCAGGCCGGCCTGCGCGGCCAGCTCAAGATCGGTGCCGATCTGCTTGAGCGCCGTCGAGATCCCGGCGCTGCCGTCCGTCAAGCGATCGACGCTGGTGCGGCTTTCGCCGGTGGCCTTTTCCAGCGACACCTGCTCGCGGGCAAGTTGCTGCACGGCGCCCAGCACCAGGCTTTGCTGCTCCAGTGCCTGCAGCGCCACGGCGGCCGGCGGCTGGGCGGCGGCGCGCGCCAGCAGTGGTGCCAGTACCTGCGCCGCGCGCGGATACTTGCGCCGCAATGCGGCCACCTGCTTCTCGTCGCCGGCGGCGGCGGCCTGCACCAGGGCGGTGAGGTGCGAGTTCCAGATCAAGCTCATGGGCAAACGGTGACCTTGTGAATGGGCAGGGTGACTTGTGGTGCATCGTCAACGGAAATCGAAACTTGAGCAAGCAAGGCATATGCCATGGCGCGCGCCCGGCCGCTGGCGGCTCAAGTGCGGCGCCGCGCGGCCGATACGCACGGCTGTAACCGCGTTGTGCGGTAAAGGTCGAGGAATCTGCATGAGCGGTACGCTGCTGGACACGGTGGAACGGCATACCCGGCTGGCCGGGCACAACCGCGTGGCGATGCTGCTGTTCACGCTGGGCGACAAGCAATTGTTCGGCATCAATGTGTTCAAGGTGCGCGAGGTGCTGCGCCGGCCGCCGCTGGAGCGCATGCACGGCGTGCACGAGCTGCTGGCCGGCAGCTGCGACTATCGCGGCCAGACCATCCCGGTGATCGACCTGGCCGCCGCGCTGGGCTACGAGCCGCTGCGCGACAACCCCGACGCCCACCTGATGGTGACCGAGTTCAGTCGTTCCATGCAGGGTTTCCTGGTGGCCGACCTGCTGCGCATGGTCCATTGCGAGGGCGAGTCGCTGGTGGCGCCGTCCAGCACGCTGGGCTTTGGCGCGCGGGTCAACGCGGTCACCCGCATCGACGGCGCGCTGATGGCGGTGATCGACGTGGAGCACGTGCTGGCCAGCATCGACGCCGCGCCGGCCGAGCTGTCGGCGCAGATGCAGCGCATCTCCGACGACGCCATGCTCAGCCCCCGCCGCATCATGGTGGTGGACGACTCGGTGATCGCCCGGCGCCGGCTGGTGGCGCTGTTCAAGCAGATGAATATCGAGTGCGTGGTGGCCCAGGACGGCCGCGAGGCGCTGGAGCGCCTGCAGCAGCTGGCCGAGGGCGACCCCGCCGAAGGCGTGAAGCTGGTGGTGTCCGACATCGAGATGCCGCGCCTGGACGGCTACGCGCTCACCCGCGCCATCCGCGAGACGCCGGCCCTGCGCCAGCTCAAGGTGGTGCTGCACAGCTCGCTCAGCGGCCTGTTCAACGAAGCCATGGTCAAGGAGGTCAACGCCGACCGATTCGTGGCCAAGTTCCAGCCCGACCTGCTGGCCAAGGCCGTACTCGACCTGCTGCCGGAGCACGAGGACGAGGAGGCGTAAAAGCCCCTCATCCGCCTGAGGCACCTTCTCCTGCTTGCGGGGGAAGGGAGAGCGAAAAGCGTGCCCTCTCCCCCAGCCCCTCTCCCGCAAGCGGGAGAGGGGAGCGAAAGGCGTGCCCTCTCCCCCAACCCCTCTCCCGCAAGCGGGAGAGGGGAGCGAAAAGCGTGCCCTCTCCCCCGGCCCCTCTCCCGCAAGCGGGAGAGGGGAGAGAAAGGTGCGTGGTCCCGGCTTTTTCCCTTCTCCCGCTTGCGGGAGAAGGTGCCCGCAGGGCGGAAGAGGGCGCTTTTTGCCGGCGTCAACAAACCGTCTCCACCCCCGCGCCTGCTTTTTGTCGCCCCGCCATCTGGCGATTAAATAAAGCAAAAACAATTACTTGATCATCGTGGCATGCAATTTGCCTTCTACCCCGTGCGGCAACACCGCGTGGAGCGAAACGATGAGCCTGACCCCCGACAACCTGTTTGGCCTGCATACGAAAGCGCTGGATATGTGGCAGCGCCGTACCGAGGTGCTGGCCAACAACCTGGCCAATGCGGACACGCCGGGATTCCAGGCGCGCGACATCGATTTTCGCAAGGTGCTGGCCGCTGCCAGCGGGCAGGGGCAGGAGCTGGCGTTGCAGACGCCCACGCCGGGCCAGATCGGCGCCGCCGGTGCCGATGCGTCGGGCATGTCGCTGTCGTGGCGCACGCCGATGCAGCCGAGCATGGACGGCAACACCGTCGATGCGCAGGTCGAGCAGGCCGCGTTTGCCGCCAACGGCGTGCACTACCAGGCCAGCCTTTCTTTCATCACCGCGCAGATCCGCATGCTGCGCACCGCCATCGAGGGGCAAGGCTGATGTCTCTTTTCTCCATCTTCAACGTGGCCGGCTCGGGCATGGCCGCGCAGTCCACCCGGCTCAACACGGTGGCCAGCAACCTGGCCAATGCCGACAGTGTGGCCAGCACGCCGGAGGCCGCCTACCGCTCGCGCGAGCCGTTGTTTGCCGCCGTGCAGAAGCAACTGGGCAGCCGCGCCGCCGACAACGGCCAGGGCGTGCAGGTGCTGGGCGTCACCGAGAGCCAGGCGGCCATTCCCAGCCGCTACGAGCCGGGCAACCCGCTGGCCGATGCCGACGGCTACGTCTACGCCAGCAACGTCAACCCGGTGGACGAGCTGGTCAACATGATCTCCGCCTCGCGTTCGTACCAGAACAACGTCGAGGTGATGAATTCCACCCGCCAGCTCATGCAGAAAACGCTGGACCTGGGCAAGTAAGCCACGCCTTTGGAGGCATATGACATGAGCGACATGAGCATCAACGGGGCGGGCGGTTCGGCGGCATCGCAGGCGGCCTCCAAAAGCAAGGACAAGGCGCTCAGCCAGTCCGACTTCCTGAATCTGCTGGTGCAGCAGATGCGCAACCAGGACCCGACCCAGCCGATGGATTCGTCGCAGATGGTCAGCCAGCTGGCGCAGATCGGCCAGGTGTCGGCCACGCAGTCGCTGCAGTCCTCGTTCGATGCGCTGAGCGTGTCGATGCAGGGCAACCAGCTGCTGCAGGCCAGCAGCATGGTCGGCCGCAACGTGTCGGTGCCGTCGGAGGTGGGCCAGTTGCGCGACGGCGGTCTGGATGGCGCGGTCAACGTGCCCGATGGCGAGGGCACGGTGCTGGTGCAGGTGACCGACAAGGACGGCAACGTGGTGCGCACGATCAACCTGGGCACGCCGATGGCCGGCCTGGCGTCGTTCCACTGGGACGGCAAGGGCGACGACGGCACGGCGCTGCCCAACGGCAACTACGGGCTGAAGGCGCAGGCGGGCAATACCGCGGTGGCTACCTACGTCAACGGCAAGGTCGCCGGCGTGGGCATGACCGGCGCGGACGGTGCCTATCTGGATGTGGACGGTTTTGGTGGGGTCCTGCTGAGTCAGGTCGCACAGATCAACTGATGGCCCGCGTGGCCACAACACTTGAGGAATCATTCCCATGGCTTTCAACATTGCACTGAGCGGCCTCAACGCGGCATCCGCCGACTTGGAGGTCACCGCCAACAACATCGCCAACACCGCCACCACCGGCTTCAAGGGCTCGCGTGGCGAGTTTGCCGAGCTGTTCAACTCGTCCGGCCCCAACCTCAGCGCCACCCAGGTGGGCAGCGGCGTGCGGCTGACCACGGTGGCCCAGCAGTTCACCGGCGGCAACATCGAGACCACCGACAACAGCCTGGATTTCGCCATCAGCGGCGACGGCTTTTTCACGCTGCATGACGGCAAGGGCTACTCCTACACCCGCGCCGGCGCGTTCCACAAAGACCCCGACGGCTTTGTCATCAATGCCAGCGGCCAGCGCCTGCAGGTGTTTCCCACCACCGCCAACGGCATGTTCGACACCAGCACGCTGACCGACCTGCAGCTGCTGACCTCGCAGAACGCGGCCAAGGCCACCGGCAACGTGCAGATGTCGCTCAATCTGCCGTCGGACGCCACCGCGCCGGTGCTGCCGTTTGACATCAACGATGCCGACAGCTTCAACCAGGCCACCCCGTTCACCGCCTACGACTCGCTGGGCGCCACCCACAGCGGCACCGTGTACTTCGTCAAGGACGCGGCCTCCAACGTGTGGAATGCCCACCTGTACATCGACGGGCAGTCCGCCGGCCCGGCGCAGCAGCTCACCTTCAACAGCTCCGGCGCGCTGGTGGCCCCGGCCGCCGGCCGGCTGAACTTTGGCGCGGTGCAGACCAGCCCCGGCTCCGAGCCGATGCAGCTGAGCCTGGACATGTCGCACGCCACCCAGTTCGGCAACGCGTATGCCGCCAGCGCGATCAACCCCGACGGCTACCCCACCGGCATTTTGTCCAGCATCGACGTGTCCGCCGAGGGCGTGGTGCAGGCCAAGTACTCCAACGGCCAGACCTCCGCCCTGGGCCAGCTGGCGCTGGCGCAGTTCTCCAACCAGCAGGGCCTGCGCCAGCTCAACAACACCAACTGGGCCGCGTCGTACGACTCCGGCACGGCGGTGATGGGCGCGGCCGGCAACGGCACCTACGGCGTGGTGCAGTCCGGCGCGCTGGAGTCGTCCAACACGGCCGACCTCACCGCGCAGCTGGTCAACATGATCAAGGCGCAGCGCAACTACCAGGCCAATGCGCAGGTGATCCAGGCCGACAACAAGCTCACCCAGACCATCATCAACCTCACCAACTGACGCAACCGGTGAAGGGCGCACCGCGCCCTTCTGATACCTCGCCTCCAGGACCCTTCCCATGGATCGCTCCCTCTACGTAGCCATGACCGGCGCCACCCAGATGATGCGGGCGCAGGCGGAAGTGGCGCACAACCTGGCCAACGCCGACACGGTGGGCTTCAAGGCGCAGATGTCTGCCTTCCAGCCGCTGGCCGTGCAAGGCCAGGGCATGGCCACGCGCGTCAACGGCGTGGCTTTCGGGCAGGGCGTGGACATGCGCCAGGGCAGCCAGATCGACACCGGCCGCCCGCTGGACGTGGCGGTGCAGGGCGAGGGCTGGATCGCGGTGCAGGCGCCGGACGGCACCGAGGCCTACACCCGTGCGGGCAACCTCAAGCTCACCGCCGACGGCCTGCTCACCGACGAGCGCGACAACCCGGTGATGGGCGACGGCGGCCCGCTCACCGTGCCGCAGGCCGCGCAGGTATCCATCGGCGCCGACGGCACGCTGTCGGTGGTGCCGATGGGGCAGGGCCCGGAAACCATCGCCGCCGTGGGCCGCCTCAAGCTGGTCAACCCGGCGCAGGGCCAGCTGATGCAGGGCACCGACGGCCTGATGCACATGGTCGATGGCGGCGTCGCCGAGGCCGATCCGCAGGTCACCGTGACCGCCGGCGCGCTGGAGTCCAGCAACGTCAACCCGTCACAGACGCTGGTGCAGATGATCCAGCTGTCGCGCCAGTACGAGTTGCAGGTGCGCTCCATCAAGAGCGCCGACGAGAACGCGCAGTCTGCCTCGCGGCTGCTGCAGATGACCTGACCGCCAACCCGATAGCCATTCAGACGTCCAGACGGAGTCCAACGACATGTTTTCATCCCTGTGGGTAGCCAAGACCGGCCTCGATGCGCAGCAGACGCGCATGGATGTCATCTCCAACAACCTGGCCAACGCCAACACCACCGGCTACAAGAGCGCGCGCGCCTCGTTCCAGGATCTGGTCTACCAGAACCTGCGCCAGCCCGGCGGTCAGACCACCGAGCAGACCCAGCTGCCCACCGGCCTGATGCTGGGCACCGGCGTGCGCGTGGTCGGCAACGAAAAGCTGTTCACCCAGGGCAACATCGAGCAGACCGGCAACGCGCTGGACATGGCCATCCAGGGTCGTGGCTTCCTGCAGGTGACCATGCCCGACGGCACCATCGCCTACACCCGCGACGGCTCGCTGCACCAGGACGAGAACGGCCAGATCGTCACCGCCAACGGCTACCCGCTGGACCCGCCCATCAGCATCCCGGCCAACGCGCAAACCATCACCATCGGCAGCGACGGCACCGTCAGCGTGGTGGTGGACGGGCAGGCCGGCAACCAGCAGATCGGCACCGTGCAGCTGGCCGACTTCATCAACCCGGCCGGCCTGCAGCCCAACGGCGACAACCTTTATCTGGAAACCGCCTCCAGCGGCACGCCGCAGATCGGCCAGCCCGGCCTCAACGGCCTGGGCACGCTGGAAGCCGGCGCGCTGGAAAGCTCCAACGTCAACGTGGTGGAGCAGATGGTGGACATGATCCAGACCCAGCGCACCTACGAGATGAACTCCAAGGCGGTGTCCGCCGCCGACTCCATGCTGCAGTTCCTCACCAACAAGACGTGAGCACCGTCATGATCTCTCTCCTGCGTCGATACCTGCCCGTGCTGTGCGCGCTTGCCGTGCTGGCCGGCTGCGCCAGCGGCCCGTCCACCCGCGACGACGCGCAATGGGCGCCCACGCCGCCGCCCGCGCAGCCGGTTGCCGCGCAGGCCGACGGCTCGATCTACCACGACCAGCAGAACATGGAGCTGTTCACCGACCCGCGCGCGCACCGCGTGGGCGACATCCTCACCGTGGCCCTGGTGGAAAGCACCCAGGCCAGCAAAAAAGCCACCACCACCACCAGCAAGACCGACAAGGCCAGCATCGCCTCACCCACCGTGCTGGGCCATGCGCTGGCCATCGGCGGCAAGTCGGCCGACATCGGGCTGGACGGCGCGCGCAGCTTCGACGGCGCCGGCTCCAGCACCCAGAGCAACCAGCTCACCGGCCAGATCACCGTCACCGTGGCCGAGCGCCTGGCCAACGGCAACCTGCTCGTGCGCGGCGAAAAGTGGCTGACCATCAACCAGGGCCAGGAGCTGGTGCGCATCGCCGGCATCGTGCGCCCGCAGGACATCGGCCAGGACAACGTGGTGCCCTCCACCCGCGTCGCCGACGCCCGCATCAGCTACACCGGCCGCGGCACCCTGGCCGACGCCAACACGCGCGGCTGGCTGTCGCGCTTCTTCAACTCCAAGTGGATGCCCTTCTAATGAAAGTTCATGCGTTCATGAGCTTCACGGGTGCGTCGAAGCACGAAGGCACGAACCCGCCCGGCACGTTCGCCCCCTCTCCCCTGCAGGGAGAGGGTTGGGGAGAGGGCGCCCCCATCTCCCTCACCCCCGCTTCCGCTCCTGCTCCCTCCCCTGCTCGCAGGGGAGGGCTGGGGAGGGGTGCTTTTGCCCTCGCGCTGCTGCTGGCCTTCATCGCCCCCGTCCATGCCGACAAGATCCGCGACCTGGCCCAGGTGGCCGGCGTGCGCAGCAACCAGTTGATCGGCTATGGCCTGGTGGTGGGCCTGGACGGCAGTGGCGACCAGACCACGCAGGCGCCGTTCACCACGCAAAGCCTGGAAAACATGCTGCAGCAGTTCGGCATCACCGTGCCGGCCAATGCGCGGCCGCAGCTGAAAAACGCGGCGGCGGTGATGGTCACGGCCGACCTGCCGGCATTCGCCAAGCCCGGCCAGCTCATCGACGTCACCGTGGCCTCCATCGGCAACGCCAAGAGCATCCGTGGCGGCCAGCTGCTGATGACGCCGCTGCGCGGCGCCGACGGCAACGTCTACGCCATCGGCCAGGGCAGTGTGGTGGTGGGCGGCATCAGCGCGCAGGGCAAGAGCGGCTCCAGCGTGCAGGTCAACATCTCCGCCAGCGGGCGCATCCCCAATGGCGCCTCGGTGGAGCGCACCGTGCCGTCCGCGTTCGGTGACGCCGGCAATTTGACGCTCAACCTCAATACCGCCGATTTCACCACGTCCGCGCGCATCGCCCGGGCGATCAACCAGGCCTACGGCGCCGGCACGGCCGAGGCCGTCGATGGCGGCTCGGTCAGCGTGCGCGGGCCGCAGGACCCGGCGCAGAAAGTGGCCTGGCTGGGCGCCATCCAGGATCTGGACGTGCAGCCCGGCGACGCGCCGGCGCGGGTGGTGGTCAACTCGCGCACCGGCACCGTGGTGATCGGCTCCGACGTGCGCGTCAGCGCGGCGGCGGTGTCGCACGGCGCCATCCAGGTCACCATCGGCGAGCAGCCGCTGGTCAGCCAGCCGGCGCCGTTCAGCCAGGGCCAGACCGCCATCGTGCCCAGCAGCAACGTGCAGGTCAGCGAGGATGCCGGCCACATGTTCAAGTTCGGCCCGGGCGTCAGCCTGGACACCATCGTGCGCGCCGTGAACCAGGTAGGCGCCGCGCCCAGCGACCTGATCTCGATTTTGCAGGCGTTGAAGCAGGCTGGCGCGCTTCATGCAGAGCTCGTGGTGATCTGACCGCAAGCGCCAAGAACATGACAGCCATCAACGCCGCCAATCCCGCTCTCGACACCTGGACCGAAATGTCCGGGTTCCAGCAGCTGCGCGCGCAGGCGCGCAGCGATGGCGGCAAGGCGGCGCTGCCGGCGGTGGCCAAGCAGTTCGAGTCCATCTTTACCCAGATGATGCTCAAGTCCATGCGCGAGGCGAACGCGTCCATCGGCGAGGGCATGGGCGACAGCGAGCAGGGCAACGCCTACCGCGACCTGTTCGACCAGCAGCTGTCGCTGACCCTGGCCAACGGCCGCAACGGGCTGGGCATCGCCAAAATGCTGATCCGCCAGCTCGGCGGCAAACCCGAGGCCGCGCCCGCCGCGCTTGGCGCCGGCGACCTCGCCGCCGCGCGCGCGCTCAGCCCCGCCAGCGCGCCGCCGCGCAACGTGGCCGAGGTGATGAACGCCAACGTGCGCGCCGTGCTGCAGCTGGGCGGCGACGCCGCCCACGCCGACGACGCCATGCCCTCCGTCACCGATACCGACAGCGGTTGGCGCGCCACGCTCGATCGCCTGGCCGAAGGCGCCGCCACCGCCAGCACGCTGCTGCCCGGCGGCGATCCGGTCAGCTTTGTGCGCACGCTGGCGCCGCATGCCGCCGCCGCCGCCCGCAAGCTGGGCGTGTCGGCCCGCGCGCTGCTGGCCCAGGCCGCGCTGGAAACCGGTTGGGGCAAGCACCTCCCCAGCCACGGCGACGGCAGCAGCAGCTTCAACCTGTTCGGCATCAAGGCCGGCAGCAGCTGGGACGGCGCCAAGGTCAGCGTGCCCACCGTGGAGTACGAAAACGGCGTGGCCGTGCGCAAGCGCGACCAGTTCCGCGCCTACGATTCGCCGTCCGACTCGTTTGCCGACTACGCGCGCCTGATCGGCGACAGCCCCCGCTACGCCCGCGCGCTGGGCCAGGGCGACAACATCGCCGGCTTCGCCCACGCCCTGGTGCGCGGCGGCTACGCCACCGACCCGTCATACGCGCAAAAAATCACCGCCATCGCCAACAGCCCGCAAATGCGCGAGGCGATGGCCGCCTTGCATCTGGAAGGAGCGGCGCAATGACCCCGCGCCTCACCCTGCTTTTCGTGGGAGCGGCTTCAGCCGCGATGCCTTTTCGCGAGGCCGACAAGAGCATCGCGACTGAAGTCGCTCCCACAGGAGGCGCCCCGCTTTTCGTGGGAGCGGCTTCAGCCGCGATGTTTCTTGCCGCTAATCACCACGTGCGCCGCCCGACGTTTGCCGTGGCGCATTCAATGAGGACACACCATGGCTGACCTGCTGACCACAGGCGTATCCGGCCTGCTTGCCGCGCAGGTCGGGCTGAGCACGGTTGGCCACAACGTGGCCAACGTCAACACCGACGGCTACAGCCGCCAGCAGGTGTCGTTCGGCACTGCGCGGCCGCAGGGCGTGGGCAATTACTTCATCGGCGCCGGCGTCAACACGGTGGCGGTGCAGCGCGCGTACAGCCAGTTTCTCAACACCTCGCTGTGGGCGGCCACGTCCAGCTCCAGCCGCGCCAACACCATGGCCACGCTCACCGGGCAGATCAACAACCAGCTCTCCGGCAGCAGCAACCTGCAAACCTCGCTGGACAGCTTTTTCGGTGCCGTCAACGACACCGCCAACGCGCCGTCGGACACCGCCTCGCGGCAGGTGCTGCTGGCGCGCGCGGGCGGCCTGGCCAACACCTTTCACGCCTTGTCCAGCCAGTTCGACGAGCTGTCCTCGCGCGTGCAGCAGGAGATCGGCGACAGCGTCAACGCCATCAACAGCTACAGCAGCGCCATCGCCAAGTTGAACGGCATGATCCGCGCGTCGGCCGCCACCGACGGCACGCCGCCGTCGGACCTGCTCGACCAGCGCGACGCCATGGTCAAAAACCTTTCCGCCCAGGTCGGCGTGACGGTGGTGCCGCAAAACGACAACACCATCAACGTGTTCGTGGGCAACGGCCAGTCGCTGGTGACCGGCACGCAGTCGTATGACCTGGCCACCGCGCCGAACGTGTACGACGCCACCCGGCAAGAGGTGGTGGGCGCGGCCTCCGGCAGCGTGCTCAGCGGGCGCATCGGTGGCGGTTCGCTGGGTGCGTTGCTGGATTTCCGCAGCAGCGTGCTCGACCCGGCCAAGACCCAACTCGGTCGCGCCGCGCAGGCGCTGGCCAGCGCGTTCAACGCCCAGCACGCCCAGGGCGTGGATCTCAACGGCGACGTGGGCGGCGAGTTTTTCAGCGTGGCCGGCCCCAGCGTGCAGGCGGCCAGCACCAATGGCGGCCCCGGCAACGTGGACGCCAGCATCAGCGACATCGGCAAGCTCACCGGCGCCGACTACACGCTCAGCTACACCGCCGCCGGCTGGTCGCTGCGCGACAGCAACGGCGCCAACGTGGCGATGACCGGCACCGGCACTGCCGCCGATCCGTTCGTGGCCGAGGGCCTCAGCCTCACCGTGCCTGCCGGCGCCGTGCCCGGCGACAGTTTTCGCATCCAGCCCAGCCGCGACGCGGCGGCCAGTTTCCAGGTGTCCATCACCAACCCCGACCGCATCGCCGCCGCCGCGCCGCTGGCCGTCACCGCGTCCAGCGCCAACACCGGCAGCGCCACCGGCAGCATCCAGCTCGACGGCGGCGCCTACAGCGGCGCCAGCATCGTGTTCACCTCGGCCACCACGTACAGCGTGGATGGCGGCGCCGACCAGCCCTATACGCCCGGCCAGCCGCTGGCCGGCAACGGCTGGAGCATGACGCTCACCGGCACGCCCCAAAACGGCGACAGCTTCACCATCACCGCCAACAGCAATGCGCAGGGCGACAACAGCAATGCGCTGCTGCTGGGCAAGGTGGCCAACCAGGGCGTGCTCGACGGCGGCGTCACCAGCGTGGGCCGCGCCTACAGCCAGCTGGTGAGCCAGGTGGGCAGCGCCGGCGCCGTGGCCGACGACGAGCAGATCACGCAAAAAGCCACCTATGACCAGGCCTTCGGCGCGCAGCAAAGCGTGTCCGGCGTAAACCTGGACGAAGAAGCCGCCAGCCTCCTGCGCTACCAGCAGGCCTACCAGGCGTCGGCGCAAATCATCACCGCCTCCAACAGCATGTTCACCGCGCTGCTGGGCGCCGTGCAGGGGTAAGTCATGCGAGTTTCCACCAGCTGGATGCAGCAGCAGTCCATCGGCACCATGATGGATCGGCAAAGCGACCTGTCCCGCATCAACACCCAGTTGAGCACGGGCAAGCGCATCAACCAGCCCTCCGACGATCCGGTCGGCGCGGCCCGTTCGCTCGACCTCAACCACCTCACCGCCGATACCGCGCAATACCAGCGCAACATCAGCACCGCCAACGCGCGGCTGGGGCTGGAGGACCAAAGCCTGTCCAACGTCACCAACGTGCTCGGTCGCGTGCGCACCTTGCTGCTGCAGGCGGCCAACGGCACCCAGACCGACGAGACGCGCGGCGACATCGCCGCCGAGATCGTGCAACTGCGCGAGCAACTGCTGGGCCAGGCCAACAGCAAGGATGGCCAGAACGAGTACATCTTTGCCGGCAACCGCACCGGCAGCCAGCCGTTTGCCGCCCAGGGCAGCGTCACCTACCTCGGTGACGACGGCCAGCGCATGGTGGCCGCCGGCCCGGGTTTCCAGGTGCCTACCGGCGACCCCGGCAGCGCGGTGTTCGGCAACATTCCCACCGGCAACGGCACCTTTGCCGTCAGCGCCGCCGGCACCAACACCGGCATGGCCGTGGCCGGCAGCACCAGCGTCAGCGACCCCGGCGCCAACCCCTCGGCGTGGGACGGTGGCGACTACCACATCGTGTTCACCGCCGCCGACGCCTATGAGGTGCAGGACGTCGACGGCAACGTGCTCGACAACGGCAGCTACGACCCGGACAAGGGCGGCTCCATCACCTTTCGCGGTGCGCAGGTGGCGTTCAGCGGCACGCCCGACGTGGGCGACAGTTTTTCGCTGGGCGCCTCCAGCACGCAAAGCGTGTTCACCACGTTGGACAACATCATCAGCACGCTGCGCATGCCCAACGGCGGCGGCAGCGACATGCAAAACGCCATCAACACCCAGTTCGCCAACCTGGACCAGGCCATCGACAACATCACCCGCACCCGCGGCATGGTGGGCGCGCGCATGAACGCGCTCGATCAACAGGCGTCGCTCAACGACGACCTCACGCTTCAGTACAAGAGCGCGCTGTCAGACGCGCAAGATCTCAACTACTACGACGCGATCAGCCAGCTTGGGGCGCAAACCACCGCGCTGCAGGCGGCACAGCTGACCTTCAGCAAGGTGCAGGGGTCAAAGCTGTTTGATTATTTGCGTTGACAAAGGCTCAAGTTTCCCCTTGCCGAGTCGAAATATTGCACAAGGCGGCGGCATTCACGTTTGAACCCCCGTCCGAACCTCTGGGCCGGCCATTGTCGGCACCCAACCCCGATACGGAGATACTCCCATGGTCATGAGCGTCAACACCAACATCAGCTCGCTGAATGCCCAGAAAAACCTGGCCACCTCGCAGAGCAAGCTGTCCACCGCGATCGAGCGCCTGTCCTCGGGCATGCGCATCAACAGCGCGAAAGACGATGCCGCCGGCCTCGCCATTTCCACCCGCTTCACCACCCAGATCAACGGCCTGAACCAGGCGGTCAGCAATGCCAACGACGGCATCTCGCTGGCGCAGACCACCGAGTCGGCGCTGAACGAGGTGACCAACAACATGCAGCGCATCCGCACGCTGGCGGTGCAGGCGGCCAACGCCACCAACTCCGATTCCGACCGCGCCGCGCTGGACGCCGAAGTGCAGCAGCGCCTGGCCGAGATCACCCGTATCGCCACGCAGACCACGTTCAACGGCCGCCATGTGCTGGACGGCAGCTTCGGCAAGGCCGCCTTCCAGGTCGGTGCCAACGTCGGTGAGACCATCTCGGTGGATCTGGCCCAGGGCGTCAAGGCCAGCCAGGTCGGCCAGATCGCCACGGCCAGCTCCAGCGCGTTCTCCGCCGGCCTGAAGATCGACGGCGATCTGACGGTTTCGATCGGTGGCGGTACCGGTGCGGTCAACGTCGCCAAGGGCACCTACACCTCGGTGGCTGATCTGGCCAAGGCGATCAATACCGCCGCTGCCAAGTCGGGTGCCACGGGCGACATTGCCACTGTTGGTGCCACTGGCGAGCTTGCGATCACCGGTGACGCCACCGCCACCGTGACCTTCGGCGGCGCTCTTGCGACCACCCTGGGCCTGGGGACGACCGCCATCAATGACAATACCGGCGCCAGCACTGCCGCTGCCAAAGAGGTCGGCGACATCATCCTCGACGACGGCGACCTCTCCTTCAAGGTGGGCGACGGCGCGGCGGTCGAGATCGACGGCGGCACCTATCACGGTGTGCAGGAGCTGGCTGACGCGATCAACGCCAAGGGCATCAACGGCCTGCATGCGTCGGTTGACGAGAACAACAAGCTGCAGCTGGCGGCGCAGGACACCCTGGTCATCGGCGGCGCCGATGCCACCACGGCCGGCCTGACGGCGGGCACCAACGTGCTGGACGGTGCGCTGAGCGACGTCAACATCAAGACCGTGTCGGGCGCCAATGACACGATCGATCGCATCGACGCCGCGCTCAACAGCATCAGCGCCATGCGCAGCGACCTGGGTGCGGTGCAGAACCGCTTCACCTCCACCATCGCCAACCTGCAGACCATCTCGCAGAACCTGTCTGCCTCGCGCAGCCAGATCCAGGATGCGGACTTCGCGGCCGAGACGGCCAACATGTCCAGCGCCAACATCCTGCAGCAGGCCGGCGTGTCGGTGCTGGCCCAGGCCAACGCCAGCACGCAGAGCGTGCTGAAGCTCCTGCAGTAACTGCTTGACCCGGGGCGGCCGCGACAGGCGCGGCCGCCCCTTCTTGATTTCCAGGAAGCCCGACCATGGCCGTTACCGTCAATTCCACTGCGCCAACCACCGGACTGTTGACGTCGATGGGTGTGGGCTCGGGCCTCCCCGTAGGTGACCTGGTGGACAAGCTGGTGGCCAACCAGAAGGCGCCCCAGCAAAACCAGATCACCGCACAGGCCACCGACGTCAATACCGAGCTTTCCGGTCTGGGCCAGATCGGCGCGGCGCTTTCCGCGCTTCAGGCGGCCATGACGTCACTCGGCGACGGCAGCGCGCTGAACGCGCGCGCGATCACCAGTAGCGACACCGACGTATTGGACGCATCGGCCACCTCCGCCACCGGATCGTTGGTCAAGGGCAGCTACAAGATCGAAGTCACGCAGTTGGCGAGCGCGCTCAAGGTGTCCAGCGGTGCCTACGAAAAAAGCAACAGCACGGTAGGTACGGGCACGCTCAGCATTTCGGTGGGCGAGCAGACGATGAATCTGGACATCGATGCCACCAACAACTCGCTGCAGGCGATCCGCGACGCGATCAACAAGGCCAGCGACAACCCCGGCGTCACCGCCACCATTGTCACCGGCAACGACGGCGCACACCTGGTGCTCAGCGGCACACGCACTGGCGTGGAAAACGGCTTCACCATTGCCAGCAGCGGCGGCGATGGCGGCCTTGCGGCGCTCAATTACGACGCCTCCGCCAGCAGCGGCAACGGCCTGAGCGTGATCAACGCCGCGTCCGACGCGCTGTTCACCATCGACGGCATGCCCGCAAGCAGCGCCAGCAATGGCAGCAGTACGGCCATCGACGGCCTCACCCTCAATTTCACCACCACCGGTACCAGCACGGTCACGGTCGCCAACGACACCTCCAAGGCCACCAGTGCGCTGACCAACCTGGTCAACACCTACAACAGCTTCGTGGGGATCTACCAGAACCTCACCAGGTACGACGCCGTGACGGGCACGGCCGGCGCCATGATCGGCGACGCCACCCTCAACGGCATCAGCAGCACGCTGGCCCGCATCTTTGGCGGCAACGCCAACACCGCCAGCCTCTCCAGCATCGGCATCTCGCTGCAGGTGGACGGCACACTGGCCATCGACAACGACAAGCTGAAAACCGCCCTCAGTGATGGCGGCAAAAAGGTCAACGACATCTTCAACGGCGACAACGGCTTCTCGTCGCAGCTCAAGACCCAGCTGGACAGCTGGGTGGGCGATCGCGGCGTGTTGGCCGGTCGCACCGACAGTCTCAACCAGCGGCTGAAAGACCTGGACACGCGCCAGAAAGATCTGGACGCCCGCATGGACGCGCTTACCGCGCGCTACCAGGCGCAGTTCTCCGCGCTCGACGCGCTGATGTCCAAGCTCAACAGCACCAGCACCTACCTGACGCAGCAGTTCGACGCGCTCACCAACAGCAACAAGAAATAAGCACGGGAGATCGGGGCCATGGGATTCGGTTACGGCGCAGGCGCCTACCAACAGATTCGTTCGCACGGTGGTGTGGAGTCGGCCGACCCGCACGGCCTCATCACCTTGCTCATGGATGGCGCGCTGGAGCGCCTGGTCAAGGCCCGCGCGCACATGATGCGCGGCGAAGTGGCCGCCAAGGGTGAAACCCTCAGCCGCTGCATCGAGATCATCGGCGGCCTGCGCGACAGCCTCAACCACACCGTGGCGCCGGACATGACCGAGCGCCTCGACTCCCTCTACGAGTACATGAGCCGCCGCCTGCTGCAGGCCAACCTGCGCGACGACGTGCGCCCCATCGACGAGGTGAGCCGCCTGCTGCAACAGGTGCGCGACAGCTGGGTAAAAATCGCCCCCGCACCCGCCACCACCGCCCCGCGCGCCGCCACCGCATGAACGCCCCCGGCGAAAGCCCCGTCGCCCAGGCCCTGCGCCTGACCCACGACATGCTCGCCGCCGCCAAGGCGCAAGACTGGGATCTGCTCGCTACCCTGGAAGCCCAGCGCGACCCCTTGCTGCACCGCGAACACACCGCCGACAGCGTGGACGCCCTGCGCGACATCCTCACCTGCGACCAGGAACTGCGCACCCTCGTCAGCCAGGCCCGCGACCAAGCCGCCGCCCAATGGCAACGCGGCAACCAGGGCGCCAAAGCCGTCAAGGCCTACGCCCAGGCATAACCACACGCCGCCACTCCCCGTGGGAGCGGCTTCAGCCGCGACGCTTTTGCTTTTTTGTAGGAGCGCACCCTGTGCGCGATGCTCTTGCCGTCGCTTTTCTTTATGTAGGAGCGACTTCAGTCGCGATGCTTTTGAAAAGCCAAGGCAAAAGCTTTCGCACTCCTTGCGGAGCGCGAGCTACTTTCTCTTGAATGGCCAAGAGAAAGTAGCCAAAGAGAAGGCCACCCCGCTTGGCGCTTGCCGGGCTTGCGCCCGGCAAGTCCGTGAGCCGGGGCCGGGCTTTTCGACCGGACTCCTGTCCGGACGAAAAGGCATCGACATCCCTGTCGATGCCCGCTTCGCGGCCTTGTCGTCCCCGACTCACCGCCGCACAGGGGAGTGAAAAGCGCCCCCTCTCCCCAGCCCTCTCCCCCGCGAAGCGGGGGAGAGGGAGCCAGGAGCACAAGCAAAAGCCAGCTGCTCCCGCACACCTCCCACCCTCGCTTGTGGGAGCGACTTCAGTCGCGATGCTTTTGCTGTTGCTTTTCTGTAGGAGCGCACCCTGTGCACAAGGGACTTCCTTCGGTCGTGCGCGATGCTCTTGCCGTTGCCTTTCTTTATGTAGGAGCGGCTTCAGCCGCGATGCTTTTGAAAAGCCGAGGCAAAAGCTTTCGCACTCCTGCGGAGCGCGAGCCACTTTCTCTTGGGTGGCCAAGAGAAAGTAGCCAAAGAGAAGGCCACCCCGCTTGGCGCTTGCCGGGCTTGCGCCCGGCAAGTCCGTGAGCCGGGGCCGGGCTTTTCGATCGGGCATCCTGCCCGAGCGAAAAGGCATCGACATCCATGTCGATGCCCGCTTCGCGGCCTTGTCGTCCCCGACTCACCGCCGCACAGGGGAGTGAAGAGCGCCCCCTCTCCCCAACCCTCTCCCCCGCAAAGCGGGGGAGAGGGGGCCAAGAGCACAAGCAAAAGCCGGCTGCTCCCGCACACCTCTCACCCTCGCTTGTGGGAGCGACTTCAGTCGCGATGCTTTTGCTTTTTGTAGGAGCGCACTCGTGCGCGATGCTTTCGCCTCTGTGGATACCGCGTGCGCGTCGTCAACAATGCCCCTTTGCGGTGGCGGGCGGAGGAAAAGCCCGCAGGGTGCCAGCCCCTCCGGCTTCAGAACCAAAGACGCATTCTCGACAAGTGAGTACCATGCATATACGATGCTCGCGTCGGAGGGGCGCGTTCTTGGGACGTTTGCCACCTGGGTTGGCGGTCGTCTGAATTCCGCTCATGCCGACCTCAACAACAGGATAGGGATGCCTTGTGATCAAAAAATTCAGGCACAAGGGGTTGGAGACGTTTTTCACCAGCGGATCGGTCGCCGGCATCCAGGCCAAGCACAAAACAAAGCTGAGGGTGCAACTGACCATGCTCAATGTGGCCACACGGCCCGGTGACATGAACGCACCAGGTTGGAAGTTGCACCCCCTTCATGGGGATCGTGAAGGGCAGTGGGCAGTGCAGGTCAATGGCAACTGGCGACTGATCTTCGAGTTCGAGGGGCAAGACGCCACCTTGGTCGATTACGACGACTATCACTGACGATTCAGGCCACCCACGGGGCCACCATCAAATCCAGGAGCCCAACAATGACCCGCATGCACAATCCAGCTCACCCGGGTGAGGTGCTGCGCGAGTTTATCGGTGAGGTCACCGTAACCGAGGCGGCCAGCCGCCTCGGCGTGACTCGCGCCGCTCTGTCTCGAATCTTGAACGGCACCAATGGCATCTCTGCCGATATGGCTCTGCGCCTGGAGAAGGCTCTTGGCGCAAGTGCCGAGTCCTGGGTGACGATGCAGGCCCAGTACGATCTCTGGGTGGCCAGCAAACGCAAGCGGCCCGTGGTGCGACCTATCCACGCAAACGCTGCCTGACCATATGGCTGCGGTGTGCATGCACTGCAGGCAACGTCACCCTGAGGGCTTTTCCTCGCAGAGGGGCCTGTTGACGGCGCGCTCGGTACGCAGTGGCTGTGCCACGGCGAAAAGCTCGCGGCGTGAAAGCTTTGAACCCCTCTCCCCACCCCTCTCCCCCGCGAAGCGGGGGAGAGGGGGCCAAGAGCAAGAGCGAAGGCCTGCTGCTCCCGCACACCTCCCATCCTCACCTGTGGGAGCGACTTCAGTCGCGATGCTTGTGCGGCGGCTTTCTGTAGGAGCGCACCCTGTGCGCGATGCTCTTGATGGTGGATACAGAGCAAAAGCTTTCGCACTCCTGACGGAGCGCGAGTCACTTTCTCTTGGGTGGCCAAGAGAAAGTAGCCAAAGAGAAGGCCACCCCGCTTGGCGCTTGCCGGGCTTGCGCCCGGCAAGTCCGTGAGCCGGGGCCGGGCTTTTCGATCGGGCATCCTGCCCGAGCGAAAAGGAGCCGGCCTCCCTGCCGGCTCCCGCTTCGCGGCCTGATCGTCCCCGACTCACCGCCGCACAGGGGAGTGAAAAGCGCCCCCTCTCCCCAACCCTCTCCCCCGCGAAGCGGGGGAGAGGGGGCCAAGAGCTTCCACGCCGCGAGCTTTTCGCAGTGGCGCAGCCACTGCGTACCGAGTGCGCGCCACGATGGCGCGCGCCGTTAAGGGGCCCCTCTGCAGCGGCGGGCGGGCGGAGGAAAAGCCCGAAGGGTGGCCGGCATGGATGCCGGCCAGTTTGTCGTCAGCCCATGGATGGGCTGTCGACAAACCCCGTAGCCCGCACGCGTACCTTGCGGACAGGATGTCCGCAAGGCGCGGAAGCGGGGTGGCCTTTCTCTTTGGCTACTTTCTCTTTGGCCACGCAAAGAGAAAGTAGCTCGCGCTCCGTAGGAGGGCGAAAGCTTTGCTTTGGCTTTTCAAAAGCAAGAGCGTCGCGGCTGAAGCCGCTCCCGCATGTGGGGCACGGGCCGTGGTTCAGTGGCAAGGTTCCCGATCAACCCAGCCCGGAAGCAGGGTGGAGAAGCCGGGATGCGCGATCACCGGGTGCGTACCACGTCAGCCTCCAGGAGCATGCGCACATAACGGGTGTAGGGGATGCCTTTGGCCTTGGCCTTGGCCTTCACGGCTTCCAGCAAGGCACCTGGAAGGCGCATGTGAAGCGCGGCTTCCTTGGCGGCAATTTCGAAGCGCATCGGCTTGAACTGCTTGAAATCCAGGTTGGAAAGGTCTTGCTCCAAGAACGCTTCGGCTTCGGCGTCGCTCTTGAACTCAGGTACGCGTTTCATAGTTGCTCGCCTCCTTCGGATGCATGTAACGGGCGCTTATGGGGCGGACAAGTTCGCCACGGAAGGCGAACACCACGAACATCGCGCGGCCATCGACACGCCCCGCCGCGATGTGACGGCTTTCGGTCGGTGTCGAGTGTTTCAGGTCAGGAGCAACGACAGCCGCGCCATCAAGAAATAGTCGTTCGATTTCCTCGCGGGACACGCCATGCTTGCCGCACTTTGGCCAGTTGCCGTTATCCCAGTCGAAGCCTCCAATCTTCATTGGGGGAATTATACATGTTTGTATATACAAATGCGGTCTGTATGAAACCTGCGCGGGAGTCACTTTGAAGTAGTGATGCCTTCCGGCAAGCCAGCCCAAGAGCATCGCGACTGAAGTCGCTCCCACAAGTGAGGGCGGGAGGTGTACAGGAGCAGCCGGCTTTTGCTTGTGCTCTTGGCTCCCTCTCCCCCGCTTCGCGGGGGAGAGGGTTGGGGAGAGGGGGCGCTTTTCACTCCCCTGTGCGGCGGCGAGTCGGGGACGACAAGGCCGCGAAGCGGGCATCGACATGGATGTCGATGCCTTTTCGTCCGGACAGGAGTCCGGTCGAAAAGCCCGGCCCCGACTCACGAACTTGCCGGGCGCAAGCCCGGCAAGCGCCAAGCGGGGTGGCCTTCTCTTTGGCTACTTTCTCTTACTCCGGGCATCCTGCCCTCCGCCCTTCGGGCCAGCTTCGCTGTTCGCACGCGCTCCAGGCGCGTGCGTGGCCATTCAAGAGAAAGTAGCTCGCGCTCCGCAGGAGTGCGAAAGCTTTTGCTCCGCACCCACCATCAAGAGCAAGAGCATCGCGCACGACCGAAGGAAGTCCCTTGTGGACAGGGTGCGCTCCTACAAAAAAAGCAAGAGCATCGCGGCTGAAGCCGCTCCTACATAAAGAAAGGCAACGGCAAGAGCATCGCGCACGACCGAAGGAAGTTCCTTGTGGACAGGGTGCGCTCCTGCAAAAGAGCGGAAGCAACGGCAGTGGTGTCGTGGCTGAGGCCTCCATGGGGATCGGGCTGGCGCGGTGTGGCGTGTTTTGGCGCGTGCATGTGCCTTGCGCCAGCTACACTCGCCCCATAACCGGGCACTTGATGGGGGTCACGATGGATGCCAGCCGTTGGGATGATTTCGAGCAGCATGTGAGCTGTGAGGAGAGCCTGCATGTGGAGGCGGAGGCCATGCCCTGGGAGCAGGCGCAGGCGCATCAGCAGCAGGTGGCCGAGCGCAACCTGGGCATCCTGGCGGCGGTGGCGGTGCTGGAGGAGCGGCGCATCGAGGCCGATGACGACAATCCGCTGATGCAGGAGATGCAGCGGCTGGACGCCAAGCTCAACGCGTTGGTGGATATCGTCAATCACCTGCTGGTGCCGTCCGGCACGTTGGCGCCGCGCCAGGTGCTGCGGTTCAACGCCGTTGGCGCGGTGGTGCCGGCGGCGTTGGCGGTGGCGGAGGCGATGGTGCTGCGGTTGCGTTTTGATGTGTGCCGCAGCCTGCCGCTGGCGCTGGCGGCGCGGGTGGAGCGCCGCCTGGACGATGGCCGGGTGTTTGTGGTGTTTGCGCCCCCGGGCGAGGTGCTGGGTGACGCAATCGAGCGGCTCGTTTTTCGCCATCACCGACGCAAAGTGGCAGAAACGCGCCAACTGACGCTTTGAGTCACCCCGGCGGCTGCCGCCGGCGTGTGACGGGATTCACATTACGGTGCCCGCGACGAATTTTTGTTGACGCTTTCGTCACGCGGCATCGGCTGGGGTCGGATTTCCTCGGCTTTCTGAAAATTCGCTGAAAATCATCCAGTTGCGAGGTGATTTTCATCCGTCTTGCCCGCTTCGGGCACCTTCCATGAGGGGTAGTAAAACCGTCACGTGATGGTTTTACGTCGTCGGTTGGCCGACGTTGGCCCTCTTGTTGCTACGTGTCCATCGAACCCGGCGACGTAAACCCGCCGCACCGATCGAGACGACAAGACACTGGCAACAGGGGATACCGTGATGCAGACGTTCGACTTTCTGGTCATTGAATCGAACACCGCCCGTGTGGACGCGGTGATGTCGGCACTCCACTTTCTGGGGTACCGGCCGCAGCACGCGGACGATTGCAGCGCGGCCGATGCGGCCAGCCATGCCTGGCGTGCGGTGTATGTGGGCCAGGTGGACGACGAGGTGAAGGCGCAGGCCCAGTTTGATCTGTTGGGCGACGCGGCGGCGCATGTGCCGGTGCTGGTGGCCGACGACTCGGCCTGGCTGTCGCGTTTTTCCGCCACCTCGTCGCCGTTTGCCAACCGCATGGCCCCGCTGGGGTTTCCGCTGCGCTATGAGCAGATGACCGAGGCGCTGCGCGGCATTTATTCGCGCCTGATGGGCGGGCAGGGCGGCGGTGTGCGCTTTGTGGGCCAGTCGGCGCCGATGGTGCATGTGAATGCCTTGATCCGGCAGGTGGCGCCGTTCGACTCCAGCGTGCTGGTGCTGGGCGAGTCGGGCACCGGCAAGGAGATGGTGGCGCGCTCCATCCACGATGCCTCGCCGCGCCGTGACAAGCCGTTTGTGGCGATCAACTGCGGCGCGATCCCCGCCGAGTTGCTGGAAAGCGAGCTGTTTGGCCACGAGAAGGGCTCGTTCACCGGCGCCATCAGCGCGCGCAAGGGCCGTTTCGAGCTGGCCGAGGGCGGCACGCTGTTTTTGGACGAGATCGGCGACATGAGCCTGCCGATGCAGGTGAAGCTGCTGCGCGTGCTGCAGGAGCGCGTGTTTGAGCGCGTGGGCGGCAACAAGACCCAGCATTGCGACGTGCGCATCATTGCCGCCACGCACCGCAACCTGGAGCAGTCCATCGCCAACGGCCAGTTCCGCGAGGATCTGTTCTACCGCCTCAGCGTGTTTCCGCTGGAGCTGCCCGCGCTGCGCGAGCGGCTGGACGACCTGCCCGTGCTGATTACCGAGTTCAACCAGCGCCTGGCCCGCCGTGGCCTGGGCGTGGTGCGCTTCAGCGCGTCGGCGATGCACGCGCTGCAGGCCCATGCCTGGCCGGGCAACGTGCGCGAGCTGTCCAACCTGGTCGAGCGCATGGCCATCTTGTTTCCCCACGGCGAGGTGCGCGCCAGCGACCTGCCCGAGAAGTACCGCGGCCACCAGGCCGGCGACGAGGTGCGCGGCTCGCAGCTGCTGGCCATGATGGAAGGGCGCGACATGCCCGCCACCGAGGTGGTGGAAACCCGCGCCCCGGCCGCCAACCTGGCCCTGCTGCCCGAGGAGGGCCTGGACCTGAAGGATCACCTGGCCGACATCGAGGTGGGCCTGATCCGCCAGGCGCTGGACGCCACCGGCGGCGTCGTGGCCCACGCCGCCCGCCTGCTGCACATGCAGCGCACCACGCTGGTGGAAAAACTGCGCAAGTACGGCCTGCAGGGCAGCATGGCGGCCTGACGGCTGCCGGCCGTCAGGCCGGGATTGGGGATTTGCAAACGCGTCGCCGTACCTTCCCTTCTCCCGCTTGCGGGAGAAGGTGCCGAAGGCGGATGAGGGTGCTCTTGCTGTTGCGCCATTCCCCATTCCCCATTTCCTTTCCCTCGAAGCAGGTGGCACGACTCCTGCATCCACACCCTTGCAAACCCGACGCGTGTCGGGATTTCGTCACCTGATTGCCGCAAGACGAGGCCGCCATGAGCACCATCGACGTCAACAACCTGCTTGCCCAGATGCGCCAGATGACGGCGCAGGTGCGCCCGCCGGAGAGCGCGTTCAAGGCGGCGGTGCCGGCGCCGGCGGCGGGACAGCCGGATTTCGCCTCGATGCTCCGGCAGTCGATCGCCTCGGTGGGGCAGGCGCAGATGGACGCCGGCCGCATGGCCGCCGGCTTCGAGCGCGGCGACGCCGGGGTGGACCTGGGCAGCACCATGATCGCGATGCAGAAGGCGGACCTGTCGCTGCGCACCATGGTTACCGTGCGCAACAAGATGGTGGATGCGTACAAGGACATCATGAACATGCCGGTGTAACCCGCGCACGCCCCGCCGCCTTTCACCATTAGACGACTACGAGCAGCCCCATGGCCGACAACGGCATCGCGACCACCGACGGCAACAACGGTCGCCTGGACCCCTTCAAGCAACTCGCCCGCAGCCCGGTGGCGCGCCAGCTTCTGCTGCTGGTGGGCCTGGCCGGCGCGGTGGCGCTGGGGGTGGCCGTGGTGCTGTGGTCGCGCGGGCCCAACTACGGCCTGCTGTATGCGGGCCTGGGCCAGAGCGACGCGGCGGCGATCACGCAGCAGCTGCAGTCATCCAACGTGCCGTACAAGCTCGGCGCCGACGGCTCGTCCATCATGGCGCCGGCGGCCGACCTGGCCGCGCTGCGGCTGAAGCTGGCCGGGCAGGGCCTGCCGCAGGGCACGGCCACGTCGACGACCTCGCCCGGCGGCGATTCGCCGTTCGGCATGAGCGACCTGGCCGAGCGCACGCGCTACCAGCAGATGCTGGAAACCGACCTGGGCAACACCATCGGCGGCCTGCAGTCGGTGCGCGCCGCGCGCGTGCACCTGGCGCTGCCCAAGCCGTCGGCCTTCATTCGCGACAGCCGCCCGGCCACCGCCTCGGTGCTGGTGACGCTGTATCCCGGTCGCCAGCTGGATGCGGGGCAGGTGGCGGCGATCGTGCATTTGGTGTCGGCCAGCGTGCCCGACCTGGACGCGCACCAGGTGTCGGTGATCGACCAGCAAGGCCAGTTGCTGACCACCGACCCGAACAGCCCCGGCGCCATCGGCGACAGCCGCCTGGCGCTGTCCACCCGCATCGAGAACACCTACGCCGAGCGCATCGAGCAATTGCTGACGCCGCTGGTGGGACCGGGCCGGGTGCGCGCGCAGGTCTACGCCGACATGGATTTCAGCCAGACCGAGAAAGCCACCGAAACCTACGGCCACGACCACCCCGCGCTGCGCAGCGAGCAGACCAGCAGCGAGCGGCACGGCAACGGCAACCAGGGCGGCGTGCCCGGCGCGCTCAGCAACCAGCCGCCGATGCTGGTGGCGCAGCCGACGGCGGCCAACCCCAATGCCGGCGCCGGCGCGGCCGCCAAGCCCGACCCCAAGGCGGCCGCCAACACCACCACTACAGCTGCCGCCGACAACGCCGATACATCCAGCAGCGCTACCCGCAACTACGAGCTGGACCGCACCATCAGCCATGTCAGCGACCCGGCCGGTCGTCTGCGCCGGCTCACGGTGGCGGTGGTGCTGGACAACAAACTGGTGGCCGGCGGCACCGGCAAGGACGGCGATCCCAAGCCGGCCAGCAGCGTGCCGTTTACGCCGCAGGAACTGCAGCACCTGACGGAGCTGACCAAGAATGCCGTGGGTTTCAATGCCGATCGTGGCGACAGCGTGAGCGTGGTCAACCAGTCGTTCCAGCGCGAGCCGGGGCTGGACGCGCTGCCGGAGACGCCGTTCTGGCAGCGTCCCGGCGTGATGGACCTGATCAAGCAGGGCGTGGGTGTGTTGCTGGCGCTTCTGGTAGCGTTCGGGCTTTTGCGCCCGCTGCTGAAGGGCCTGCTCAAGGGCGACGCGCCGGCGCGCGCGCTGCCCTCGCCGCTGCCCAAGATCTCGGTGCGGGTGGATGACGACGAGCCACTGGCCGCCGCCGAGCCGGCGCGGTTGCGCGGCAACCCGCAGGCGCTGGGCTACGAGCAGCGCGTGGATTCGGCACGACGCATGGTCACGGAGAATCCCAAGCAGGTGGCGCAGGTGGTGAAAAACTGGGTGAGTGAAGATGCCAGCTGATCATTCCAAGATTCCGGGCGCGCAGCGCGCGGCGATCCTGCTGCTGACCTTGGGCGAGGAAGACGCTGCCGAGGTGCTCAAGCACCTGAGCGCGCGCGACGTGCAGGCCGTCGGCTCGGCCATGGCCGCGCTGTCGGGCGTGTCGCGCGAGCAGGTGGAAACCGTGCTGGACCGGCTCGACGCCGACATGGGCCAGCAGACCGCGCTGGGCGTGGGCACCGAGGAGTACATCCGCAAGATCCTCACCAATGCGCTGGGCGAGACCAAGGCCGGCGGCCTGATCGACCGCATCCTGCTCGGCCGCAGCAGCAAGGGCCTGGAGTCGCTCAAGTGGATGGAGAGCCGCGCCATCGCCGAGATGATCAACCAGGAGCATCCGCAGATCATCGCGCTGGTGCTGGCGCACCTGGAGCCGGACCAGGCCGCCGAGGTGATCGGCTACCTGCCCGAGCGCGTGCGCAGCGACGCGGTGATGCGCATCGCCACGCTCGACGGCGTGCAGCCGCATGCGCTCAACGAGCTGGACGAGATCATGGAGCGCCAGTTCTCCGGCAGCACCAAGAAGCTCAAGTCCGCCTCGGTGGGCGGCCTCAAGGCCGCCGCCGACATCCTCAACGCGATGGACGCCAGCCGCGAGACCGAGCTGATGGGTGCCATCCGCAGCCACGATGAGGCCCTGAGCGGGCGCATCGAGGACCTGATGTTCGTGTTCGACGACCTGGCCGACCTTGACGACCGCGGCATGCAGGTGCTGCTGCGCGAGGTGCCGTCGGGCACGCTGATCACCGCGCTGAAGGGCGCCGAGCCGGGAATCCGCGAAAAGGTGTTTGCCAACATGTCCAAGCGCGCCGCCGACATGATGCGCGACGACCTGGAGGTGAAGGGCCCCGTGCGCCTGAGCGAGGTGGACGCGGCGCAGAAGGAGGTGCTGGTGATCGCCCGCAGGCTTTCCGACGCCGGACAGCTCAGCCTGTCCTCCGGCGGCGATGAGTTCGTCTGATGGCTGTCGTCGTTGGCGCCGGCTCCGAGTTCGAGCGTTGGGAACTGCCCAACGTGGGCAACGGCGAGCAACCCAATCGGCGCAAGGACGATCCGCCGCAACCGACCGTGCACGAGCTGCAGGCGCTGGAGCAGCAGGCGCGCGAGGAAGGCTACGCCGCCGGCCGCGCCGAGGGCCTGGCCGCCGCACAGCAGCAACTGCGCCAGCAACTGGCCCGCTTCAACGCGCTGTGCGAGGCCGCCGCGCGGCCGCTGCAGGCGCTGGACGACCGCACCGAGCAGGAACTGGCGCGCCTGGCCATCGTGATGGCCAGGCGGGTGATCGCGCATGAGTTGCGCCAATCGCCCGAGCTGATCGCCAGCGCCGTGCGCCAGGCCGCCAACGCCTTGCCCGCCGCCACGCGCGACTTGCGCGTGCACCTGCACCCGGATGACCTGGCCCTGCTGCGCGAGCTGGGCGCCATCGAAAGCCATTGGCAACTGCTGGCCGACCCGTCGCTGGCACGCGGCGGCTGCCAACTGGAGAGCGAGCGCTCGCGCCTGGACGCCAGCGTGGATGCCCGCCTGTCCGCCGTGATCGACGCCGTGCTCGGCGACGACGCCGTGGACGAGGAGCCCACCCCATGACCGCCCGCCGTGCTGCGGGCGCGGCTTCAGCCGCGACGCTCCCGGCCTTGCCTGAAGCACCAAGGCGGGGCTCCGCCGCTTCCTGTAGGAGCGGCTTCAGCCGCGACGCTCTTGGCCTCGCCGGAAAAGCATCGCGACTGAAGTCGCTCCTACATGCAAGGCGGGGCCTCGACGCTTCCTGTGGGAGCGGCTTCAGCCGCGACGCTCTTGGCTCCGCCGGAAAAGCATCGCGACTGAAGTCGCTCCTACATGCAAGGCGGGGCCTCGACGCTTCCTGTGGGAGCGGCTTCAGCCGCGACGCTCTTGGCCTCGTCGAAAAGGCATCGCGACTGAAGTCGCTCCCGCAGGTTTTCGCTGCCGCGCCGGAGATTTGCCATGGCCGCTGAGCCTGCCCTCGACGCCCGCCGCGCCGCCTGGCAGCAGAAGCTGGCCCGGCGTGCCGCGCGCGCGCAAACCGTGCGCACGCTGGCGGTGGAGGGGTGCCTGCGCCGCGTGGTGGGGCTGACGCTGGAGGCCGAGGGCTGCGAGGCCGCCCTGGGCGCGCGTTGCCTGGTCGATACCGTCGACGGCGCGCAACTGGATACCGAAGTGGTCGGCTTTGCCGACGAGCGGCTGTTGCTGATGCCGGTGGGCGACATGCACGGCGTGCTGCCCAATGCCCGCGTGCGGCCTTGTGCGCATACGCGCGGCCTGCCGGTAGGCCATGCGCTGCTCGGGCGCGTGGTGGGCGCCGACGGCCTGCCGCTGGACGGTATGGGCGCGCTGGAGTCCGACGAGCACGCCGCGCTCAAGAGCGAGCCGATCAACCCGATGGCGCGCAAGCCCATCGACGCGCCGCTGGATGTGGGCGTGCGCGCCATCAACGCACTGCTCACCGTGGGTCGTGGCCAGCGCCTGGGCCTGTTTGCCGGCTCCGGCGTGGGCAAGTCCACCTTGCTGGGCATGATGACCAAGTACACCAACGCCGACGTGGTGGTGGTGGGCCTGATCGGCGAGCGCGGCCGCGAGGTGAAGGAGTTTGTGGAGCACACGCTGGGCGAGGAGGGCCGCCGCCGCGCCGTGATCGTGGCCGCGCCGGCCGACGCGCCGCCGCTCAAGCGCCTGCGTGGCGCGCAGTACGCCACCGCCATCGCCGAGTGGTTTCGCGATCAGGGCCTGCGCGTGCTGCTGCTGATGGATTCGCTCACCCGCTACGCCCAGGCGCAGCGCGAGATCGCGCTGGCCATCGGCGAGCCGCCGGCCACCAAGGGCTACCCGCCGTCGGTGTTCGCCATGCTGCCGGCGCTGGTGGAGCGCGCCGGCAACGACGCCGAGGGCAAGGGCTCGATCACCGCCTTCTACACCGTGTTGACCGAGGGCGACGACTACCGCCACGACCCCATCGCCGACGCCGCGCGCGCGATTCTCGACGGCCACATCGTGCTCTCGCGCGACCTGGCCGAGGCCGGTCATTACCCCGCCATCGACATCGAGGCGTCCATCAGCCGCGTGATGCCGGCGGTGGTGGCGCGCGAGCACCTGCGCGCGGCGCAGCGCTTCCGCCAGGTCTATTCCGCCTACCGCCAGCAACGCGACCTGATCGCGGTGGGCGCCTACCAGAAGGGCTCCGACCCGCAGGTGGACCTGGCCATCGAGATGTGGCCGCAGTTGCGCGCGTTCCTGCAGCAGGAGGTGGACGAGCCGATGACGCTGGACGAGGCCATCGCCATGCTTGACGCCCTGGCCGCGCAGGTGACCGGGTGAGTTCGCGCGCCGACCAGTTGCAGCCGGCGGTGGACCAGGCCCACCAGCGCACCGAGGATGCGCTGGCCGAGCTGGCGCAGCAGCAACAACAACTGGCCAAGGCCGAGCACCAACTGGGCGAGTTGCAGCGCTACCGCCAGGAATACGCCGCCGGCGCCGGCGAATCCTCGACGGTGGGCGCTTTGCTCAACCGCCAGAAATTCGTCGAGCGCATCGACCAGGCGATCCTGCAGCAGCGTGGCGAGGTGGCCCGCCAACAGCGGCTGCTCGACCAGGTGCGCGGCCGTTGGCACAAGGCCCACGCCCGCGAAAGCGCGCTGGACAGCGTGATCGAGCACCACCGCGAGGAGGAGCGCAAGGCGGCCGACCGCCACGAGCAGGCCGAGATCGACGAGCGCATGCAATACCGCCGGCCGCGTTGATGGCCCGGATCTTGCCTGTCCTTGAGCTACTTTCTCTGGCGTGCGCCCGTCGCCCGCCCGCTGACGGAGCCTTTTTGCCATGACCGCCACCGCCGCAGTTCTCCCCGCCGCCACGCCTGCGCCGAGCGCGCCCACGTCCGAGCCGCGCGACAGCGCCAGCGCCGGCCATTTCGACCGGCAACTGGATGCGGCGCGCCAGGATGCGGCCCGGCAGGACGCGGCCCGGCAGGACGCGGCCCGGCAAAAGCCGGCGTCACCCGCCGACAAGCCGGCCGGCAAAACCCCCACGCCCGCTGCCGGCGCGCAGGCCAAAAGCGCCAGCGAGGCCGCCGCCCGCCAGAAAACCGCCGACGCCACCGCGCCGGCCCCGTCCGATGACGACACGCCCGCCGACGGCGAAACGGCCGCCTCGGCGCTGGCCGGCGCCATGCTGGCCCTGCTTGGCCCGGCCGCCGGCAGCCTGCGCGGGCAGGCGCCCGACGGCGTGGCCGACGCGCTGGCCGGTGCCGGCAAAAAAGGCGGCAAGGGCGATGCCGCCGCCGCGCTGCTGGCGATGAACCCCGCTGCCGATGGCGCCGCCGCCACCGCCGCCGCCACCTTGCGTGCCGGCGCCGGCATCCTGCTGGCCGCCGACGACGGCAAGCCGGCATTTGCCGAAAAACTGGGCGAGGTCAGCCAGCACGCGCCCGCCGCCGCGCTGGCGATGCCCACCACCAGCCCCAACGCCGCGCCCGCCACCGTGCACCAGTTGCAGATCCCCACGCCCGCCGGCAACCACGGCTTTGCCCAGGAGCTGGGCCAGCACGTGGCCTGGCTGGGCGCGCAGGACGTGAAGCAGGCGCGCATCCGCCTGCACCCGGAGGACCTGGGCCAGCTCGACATCAAGGTCAGCGTCAACCATGGCCGCGTCGACGTGGTGTTCAACGCCCAGCACCCCGGCGCCGTCACCGCCGTTCAGCAAAGCCTGCCCCAGCTCGACCAGATGCTGGGCCAGCACGGCCTGTCGCTCGGCCACGCCGAGGTCGGCCAGCACGGCCACGGCCAGCAAGGCCGTGGCGATCAGGCCGCCACCGCCGACCGCCGCGGCCTCGACGACGTGGCCGAGATCCACGGCGTCACAGCCACCACCGGCACCGTCAGCCTGCTCGACGCCTTCGCCTGACAAGCCTCCCGGATCGCCACGCCTGCTGCGGAGCCGCTTCAGCCGCGATGCCACGCACCATCCCCTCTCCCGCAAGGCGGGAGAGGGGCCGCTTTCATGCCGTCACTCAGCGCGAGCCCCTCAAGCAGGAACGACGGCGAGCGTTCGCCGCGCCTGCAGCCGCACAGGCACCGGATTTCGCGTGATGCAGGAGCGCACCCTGTGCGCGATGCTCTCGCCCGGCCCACCAAGAGCATCGCGCACAAGGTGCGCTCCTACGGCTCTGCGCCGGGTGTTGCGGGAGCGGCTTCAGCCGCGATGCCACGCACCATCCCCTCTCCCGCAAGGCGGGAGAGGGTGCCCGAAGGGCGGGAGAGGGTCCGCTTTCATGCCGTCACCCAGGGTGAGCCCCTCAAGCAGGAAGGACGGCGGGCGTTCGCCGCGCCTGCAGCCACACAGGTATCGGATTTCGCGTGATGCAGGAGCGCACCCTGTGCGCGATGCTTTTCGCGCGTGCCGGAGAGCGTCGCGCACAAGGTGCGCTCCTACGGCTCTGCGCCGGGTGTTGCGGGAGCGGCTTCAGCCGCGATGCCACGCACCATCCCCTCTCCCGCAAGGCGGGAGAGGGTGCCCGAAGGGCGGGAGAGGGTCCGCTTTCATGTCGTCACCCAGCGCGAGCCCCTCAAGCAGGAACGACGGCGAGCGTTCGCCGCGCCTGCAGCCGCCACAGGCGGGATTTTCGCGTGATGTAGGAGCGCACCCTGTGCGCGATGCTCTCGCCCGGCCCACCAAGAGCATCGCGCACAAGGTGCGCTCCTACGGGTCTGCGCCGGGTGTTGCGGGGGCGGCTTCAGCCGCGATGCCACGCGCCATCCCCTCTCCCGCAAGGCGGGAGAGGGTGCCCGAAGGGCGGGAGAGGGTCCGCTTTCATGTCGTCAGCCAGCGCGAGCCCCTCAAGCAGGAACGACGGCGAGCGTTCGCCGCGCCTGCAGCCGCGCAGGCGGGATTTTCGCGTGATGTAGGAGCGCACCCTGTGCGCGATGCTGTTGCCCGGCCCACCAAGAGCATCGCGCACAAGGTGCGCTCCTACGGGTCCGCGCCGGGAGTCGCGACGTTCTTCGCTCATCCCGCCCCGTCGCGATCGCGTCACGTCAACCTGCCGCCAGGCGTCAATAAAACGCCGCGTGGGGTCAGGGCAGGGCACGGTTTGGCGGTGGCAGCGGGCTTTGCGCGGTGGCACACGGTTTGCATTCGTGGGGATGCCCCATAGTCTGGGGATTCCTGTTGAAGACGCAGATCGAGGATTTCATGGCCGAGACGGATGACATCGAGGTAGTCCGCGCGCCCGCGCCGCGCAAGAGCCGGTTGCCGATGGTGTTTGGACTGGTGCTGGCCCTGCTGGGGCTGGGTGGTGGCGCATATGCCTACATGACGGTACATGGCAAGGCGGCCCAGGCGCAGGCCGACGCGCCCAAGCCCGAGCTGTACCTGCCGATGGACCCGCCGTTCGTGGTGAATTTCCGCGACGACGAGTCGCTGCGCTACCTGCAGGTGGGCGTGACGCTGATGTCGCACGACCAGGCGGCGATCGACGTGGCCAAGAGCGCCGACCCGGTGATCCGCGATGCCCTGGTGGCGCTGTTCAGCAGCCAGGACTACGACGTGATCAGCGACATCAAGGGTCGCGACCAGCTGCAGGCGAAGGCGCTGGAGGCGGTGCGCAAGGTGGTGCGCGAGCGGCTGGTCAAGCCGGGTCCGGATATCGACGCGCTGTACTTCACCAGTTTCGTGATGCAGTAAGCGGAGCACGGCGATGAGCGACCTGCTTTCCCAGGACGAGATCGACGCGCTGCTCGATGGCGTGGAAGGTGGCGACGTTGCCACCGGCACCGACGAGCCGCTGCCGCCGGGCACGGTGATCTCGTACGACTTCACCCAGCAGGACCGCCTGGTGCGCGGTCGGCTGCCCACGCTGGAAATGGTCAACGACCGCTTTGCGCGTTTTTTCCGCACCGGCATCTTCAGCGTGCTGCGCAAGACCTGCGAGGTGTCGGTGCTTGGCGTGAAGATGGTCAAGTTCACCGAGTACGTGCACGGCCTGGCCGTGCCCAGCAACCTGAACCTGGTGAAGATCAAGCCGCTGCGCGGCACCGCGCTGGTGCTGTTCGAGCCGCGGCTGGTGTTTACCGTGATCGACAACTTTTTCGGCGGCGACGGGCGCTACCACGCGCGCATCGAGGGCCGCGATTTCACCGCCACTGAAAACCGCGTCATCCAGATCATGCTGGCCGAGCTGTTCAACGCCATGGTCGAGGCATGGGCGCCGGTGCTGGGGCTGGAGTTCGAGTACCTCAACTCGGAGATCAACCCGCAGTTCGCCAACATCGTCAGCCCCACCGAGACGGTGGTGGTGTCGCGTTTCCACGTGGAGCTGGACGGCGGCGGTGGCGAGATCCACCTCACCTTGCCGTATGCGATGGTGGAGCCGATCCGCACGCTGCTGGATGCCGGCGTGCAGAGCGACCGCGTGGACCGCGACGACCGCTGGGCCGAGTTTCTGCAGGAGGAGGTGCTGGACGCCGAGGTGGCGCTCAGCTCCATGCTGCTGGAGGCGCGCATCACCATCGGCGAGTTTCTGCACATGCGCCCCGGCGACGTCATCCCCATCCAGTTGCCCGAGTTGACCACGGTGTACGCCGAGGATGTACCGGTGTTTCGCGGCAAGTACGGGCAGTCCAACGGCCGCAACGCGGTGCGTTTCCATACCCAGGCCGGTCGCCGCGACAGGCGCGCGACCAGTGATCCATCGACAGAGAAGAAACCCGCATGAACCAGCCTTCCGACAACGCCGCCGACGCGGGCGAGCGCCTCCAGTTCGACTCCCTGCAGAACCTCCCCGGTGGCCTGGGCGAGGTCAACCTCGACATGATCCTGGATGTGCCGGTGACGCTGGCCATGGAGGTGGGGCGTACCCGCATCAGCATCCGCAACCTGCTGCAGCTCAACCAGGGCTCGGTGGTGGAGCTGGACCGCGCCGCCGGCGAGCCGCTGGACGTGTTCGTCAACGGCACGCTGGTGGCGCATGGCGAGGTGGTGGTGATCAACGAGAAGTTCGGCATCCGCCTGACCGACGTGATCAGCCCGGCCGAGCGCGTGCGCAAACTGCGATGAGCACGCTGGCCCTCATGCTGGCCGCCGCGCCGGCCGCCGCCGAGTTCAACGCGGCCGGCGAGCTGTTGCGGGTGATCCTGAGCCTGGCCGGCATCATCGTGCTGATCGTGGTGGCCGGCTGGCTCACCCGCCGCCTGCAGCGTCGCCCCGGCATCGCCGGCCGGCGCATCCGCTGCGTGGATACCTTGGCGCTGGGCGCGCGCGAGCGATTGCTGCTGGTCGACGCCGACGGCAAGCGCCTGCTGCTGAGCACGGGCGCGGGCGGCACCCGCACGCTGCACGTCTACGACGGCGCCGCGCCGGCGATGGACGAGCCCGAACCGGTGCGACCGCTGCCCACCGTGGGCGACCTGCTGGCACGCTGGAAGCGCGGCTCATGACGCGCGGCCGCTGGATCATCGCGTTGTTGCTGCTGGCCTTGCCGCTGGGCGCGCTGGCCGCCACGCCGGGCATCCCGGTGCTGAACGTGGACACCGCCGCCGACGGCAGCCGCAACTGGACGCTGTCGCTGCAGGTGCTGGCGCTGATGACGGCACTGACCGTGCTGCCGGCCATCGTGCTGATGATGACCTCGTTCACCCGCATCATCATCGTGCTGGGTTTCCTGCGCCAGGCGCTGGGCACGCAGTCCACGCCACCCAACCAGGTGCTGCTGGGACTGGCGCTGTTTCTCACCTTGTTCGTGATGTCGCCGGTGCTCACCCGCGCCTACGACGACGGCGTCAAGCCGTACATGGACGGCACGCTCAGCGCGGAACTGGCCCTGCCGGCGGCTACCGCGCCGTTCAAGCATTTCATGCTGGACCAGACCCGCGATGCGGATTTGCAGCTGTTCACCCGCCTGGCCAAGGAAAAGCCCTACGCCACCAAGGCCGACGTGCCGTTCAAGGTGGCCATGCCCGCGTTTCTCACCAGCGAGCTGAAAACGGCGTTCCAGATGGGCTTTCTGCTGTTCGTGCCGTTTCTCATCATCGACCTGGTAGTGGCCAGCGTGTTGATGTCGATGGGCATGATGATGGTCTCGCCGATGATCATCTCGCTGCCGTTCAAGATCATGCTGTTTGTGCTGGTGGATGGCTGGACGCTGCTGCTGGGCACCCTGGCGGGGAGCTTCTACACATGACCGCCCGCACCGACCACCCCGATGCCTTGCTGGTGCTCCCTGTAGGAGCGCACCTTGTGCGCGATGCTTTTGCTTTTGAAAAGCCAAGGCAAGAGCTTTCGCCCTCCTTGCGGAGCGCGAGTCACTTTCTCTTGGGTGGCCAAGAGAAAGTAACCAAAGAGAAGGCCACCCCGCTTGGCGCTTGCCGGGCGATGCCCGGCAAGTCCGTGAGCCGGGGCCGGGCTTTTCGACCGGACTCCTGTCCGGACGAAAAGGCATCGACATCCATGTCGATGCCCGCTTCGCGGCCTTGTCGTCCCCGACTCACCGCCGCACAGGGGAGTGAAAAGCCCCTCTCTCCCCAGCCCTCTCCCCCGCGAAGCGGGGGAGAGGGAGCCAAGAGCAAGAGCCAGAGCTTCACGCCGCGAGCTTTTCGCAGTGGCGCAGCCACTGCGTACCGAGTGCGCGCCACGATGGCGCGCGCCGTTCCGGGGCCCCTCTGCAGCGGCGGGCGGGCGGAGGAAAAGCCCGAAGGGTGGCCGGCATGGATGCCGGCCAGTTTGTCGTCAGGGCAGGATGCCCTGTCGACAAACCCCGTAGCCCGCACGCGTACCTTGCGGACAGGATGTCCGCAAGGCGCGGAAGCGGGGTGGCCTTTCTCTTTGGCTACTTTCTCTTTGGCCACGCAAAGAGAAAGTAGCTCGCGCTCCGCAAGGAGGGCGAAAGCTTTGCTTCTTGCTTCTCAAAAAGCATCGCGCACAGGGTGCGCTCCTACAGAAAGCCGCCGCAAAAGCATCGCGACTGAAGTCGCTCCCACCGGGGGCAAGTCGTGACGCCTGAATCCATCATGGAGTTTGGTCAGCATGCGCTGTACGTGGCGATGCTGGTGGCTGCGCCCTTGCTGCTGACGGCGTTGGCGGTGGGTTTGTTGATCGGCGTGATCCAGGCGGCCACGCAGATCAACGAGATGACGCTGAGTTTCATCCCCAAGCTGATCGCCATGGGACTGGTGGCGTTGATCGCCGGGCCGTGGATGCTGCGCGTGCTGGTGCAGTTCACCCGACAGCTGATTGAAAACCTGCCCGGCGCGATCCGATGACCGGGCTGGACCTGGCGCTGTTGCCGACCTGGCTGGGCAGCCTGTTGTGGGCGCTGGCGCGGGTCAGTGGCGTGTGCCTGGTGGCGCCGGTGTTCAGCGCCACGGTGATTTCGGCGCGGGTGCGGGTGGGCCTGGTGGTGGTGTTGACCCTGGTGCTGGCGCCACTGGCGCCGGCCACGGTCGATCCGCTGGGCGCGGCTGGCGTGGCGGCGATGGCGGGGCAGTTGTTGCTGGGCGTGGCGATCGGGTTTGTGCTGAAGCTGGTGTTTGAGGCGGTGTCGCTGGGCGGGCAGGTGATCGCGCAGAGCATGAGCCTGGGCTTTGCCGAGGTGGTCAATCCGCAGGCCGGCGGCAGCTCCACCGCGCTGAGCCAGTTCTACCTGCTGCTGGTGACACTGCTGTTTCTGGTGATGGACGGCCACCTGCGCCTGCTGGCGCTGCTGGGCGAGAGTTTCCAGAGCCTGCCGCCGGGCGTGCCGGCGATCAGTGCCAATGCCTTGCACGCGGTGGCGGGGTTTGGCGCGGATCTTTTTTCCGGCGCGGTGCGGGTGGCCTTGCCGGCGGTGACGTCGCTGCTGGTGGTCAATATCGGCTTTGCCGCCATTTCGCGCGCGGCGCCGTCGATGAACCTGTTTGCGGTGGGTTTTCCCATCACGGTGTCGCTGGGTTTCATTGCGTTGTGGCTGTCGCTGCGCAGCCTGCCGGGCGCGTTCGAGGCGTTGCAGGGCGATGCCTGGGCGCTGATGCGCAACCTGATCGGGAGCTGAGGCCGTGGCCGACGACAGCGACCAGGAAAAAACCGAACAACCTACTGAAAAACGCCTTCGCGAATCGCGCGAAAAGGGCGAGGTTCCGCGATCGCGCGACCTGTCCGGCGCGATGGTGGTGCTGGCCGGCGTGGCGGCGCTGATGAGCAGTGGCCCGCAGGCGTACCAGCATGCGCGGCGGATTTTCTCGGTGGGCCTGAATTATTCGCGCGAGGCGCTGTTTTCCGACGCCTTGCCCGGCCGCGCCCTGCTGGCGGCGCTGCGCGAGGCGCTGGGCCTGTTCTGGCCGGTGGCGGCGGCCACCTTGCTGGCCACGCTGGCCGCGCCGTTGCTGCTGGGCGGGCTCAATTTCAGCGGCAAGGCGCTGGAGCCGAAGTTCGAGCGGCTGGACCCGATCAAGGGCCTGGGCCGCATTTTCGCCATGCGCGGCCTGGTGGAGCTGGGCAAGGCGCTGCTGAAGCTGCTGTTCATCGGCGCGGTGCTGGCGCTGCTGCTGCGCCACTGGCAGGGCGAGCTGCAGGCCACCGGGCGGGGCGAGGTGATGTCCGGCATCGCCCAGTCGATCGGCCTGCTGGGCCGCGCGGCGCTGTGGTTTGGCGCGATCCTGGCGCTGATCGGCGGCATCGACGCGCTGTACCAGAAGTACGACCACAGCAAGAACCTGCGCATGACGCGGCAGGAGATCAAGGACGAGATGAAGGAGAGCGAGGGCAACCCCGAGATGAAGGGGCGCATCCGCCAGGTGCAGATGGCGCAGGCGCGCCGCCGCATGATGGAGGACTTGCCCGGCGCCGACGTGGTGGTGGTCAACCCCACCCACTTTGCGGTGGCGCTGCGCTACGACGACGGGCGCATGGGCGCACCGCGCGTGATCGCCAAGGGCGTGGACGTACTGGCCCAGCAAATCCGTGACGTGGCTGGCGCCCATCGCATCCCGATGGTCGAGGCGCCGCCGTTGGCACGCGCCTTGTATGCAACGACGGAGCTGGGGCGGGAAATCCCCTCGGCCCTGTACGTGGCGGTGGCGCAGGTGCTGGCCTATGTCTACCAGCTCAAGCAAGCCAGGGCGCAGGGCGAGGCACCGCCGCCGGCACCGGTCCCCGAGGTCGATCCGGAGCTGATGGGGCCTTATCGCGACACATAGACGAGTCAAATACATGACGGGCACAGACGTACTAGGCAATTTCAAACACCTCGCCCGTCGGGGAATTGGCGCACCGGTGATGATGCTGGTGATGCTGGCGATGATGATGTTGCCGCTGCCGCCGTTCCTGCTGGACATGTTGTTCAGCTTCAACATCGCGCTGTCGCTGGTGATCCTGCTGGCGGTGGTCTACGTGATGCGCCCGCTGGAATTTGCCGCGTTTCCCACCGTGGTGCTGATGGCGACCTTGCTGCGCCTGGCGCTCAACATCGCCTCCACCCGCGTGGTGCTGCTGCACGGCCACGACGGCCCCGGCGCCGCCGGCAAGGTGATCGAGGCGTTCGGCGAGTTCGTCATCGGCGGCAACTTCGCTGTCGGCCTGGTGGTGTTTGCCATCATCACCATCATCAACTTTGTGGTGGTGACCAAGGGCGCCACGCGCGTGTCCGAGGTGACTGCCCGCTTCACCCTGGACGCCATGCCCGGCAAGCAGATGGCGATCGACGCCGACTTGAACGCCGGCCTGCTGACCCAGGAGCAGGCGCGCGAGCGCCGCCAGGAAGTGCGCGAGGAGGCGGATTTCTACGGCTCGATGGACGGTGCCTCCAAGTTCGTGCGTGGCGACGCCACCGCCGGCATCCTGATCCTGATCATCAACATCGTCGGCGGCTTTTTTGTCGGCGTGATGCAGCACGGCCTGTCCGCCGGCGAGGCGGCGCAGACCTACACCTTGCTGACCATCGGCGACGGCCTGGTGGCGCAGGTGCCGGCGCTGATGCTGTCGGTGGCCGCGGCGATCATCGTCACCCGCGTGTCCAAGTCGCAGGACATGGGCAAGCAGGTGTTCGGCCAGCTGTTCGGCCAGCCGCGCACGCTGGCCGTGGCCGCAGCGGTGCTCACCGTGATGGGCGTGATCCCGGGCATGCCCAACATGGCGTTTCTGATGCTGGGCGCGACCTGTGGCGGCGCGGCCTGGCTGTTGTTCAAGCGCGAGCGCGAAAGCCGCGCCAGGCTGGCCGAGGCGGTGGCCGAGGCGCCGGTGGCCAGCGCGCCGCCGGAGCGGATGGAACTGGGCTGGGAGGACGTGGCCAGCGTCGATCCGCTGGGCCTGGAGGTGGGTTACCGCCTGATCCCGCTGGTGGACACTCACCAGGGCGGCGAGCTGATGGGCCGGATCAAGTCCGTGCGCCGCAAGCTGTCGCAGGAGCTGGGCTTTCTGGTGCCGGCGGTGCATATCCGCGACAACCTGGACCTGGGCCCCAACACCTACCGCATCACCCTGATGGGCGTGCCCATGGGCGAGGCCGAGGTGCACAACGACCGCCTGATGGCGATCAACCCCGGCCAGGTGCACGGCACGCTGCAGGGCATCGCCACGCAGGACCCGGCCTTTGGCCTGGACGCGGTGTGGATCGACAGCGGCCAGCGCGAGCTGGCGCAGAGCTACGGCTATACCGTGGTCGACCCGGCCACCGTCATCGCCACCCACCTGTCGCACATCCTGCAGAACCACGCGCACGAGCTGCTCAGCCACCAGGACGTGCAGCAGCTGCTGGACCGCCTGGCCGCCACCGCGCCCAAGCTGGTGGAGGATCTGGTGCCCAAGCGGCTGTCGCTGGGCGTGGTGGTGAAGGTGCTGCAGAACCTGCTGGCCGAGCGCGTGCCGATCCGCAACATGCGCTCCATCGTCGAATCCTTGGCGGAGCACGCCTCGCACAGTCAGGATCCCGGCGTTTTGACCGCCGCCGTGCGCGTGGCGCTGGGTCGCCAGATCGTGCAGGAGATCACCGGGCTGGGTACCGAGGTGCCGGTGATCACGCTGGCGCCGGAGCTGGAGCAGATCCTGATGGGCTCGCTGGCCGGCGGCGGCGTGGCCGGCGCTGCCGTGGAACCGGGCCTGGCTGACCGCCTGCAGCAGAGCGTGGCCGACGCCGCGCGGCGCCAGGAAATGACCGGCGAACCTGCCGTTTTGCTGGTTGCGCCACAGTTGCGGCCATGGCTGGCCCGCTTTACTCGCCATGTGGCACAAAACCTGCACGTACTGGCCTACAACGAAGTGCCGGACAACCGCCGCGTGCGGCTGGTGCAGGCACTGGGTCAATAACAAGAGAGGGCAGGGCATCGTGAATCGAGCATCGCCGACAAGGGACAAGGCATCGCGACAGGCAGGACATCACCTGCTTTGTGCCGGCCGCCGTTCAACCCGTTCCCTATTCACCATTCACGATTCCCGCGCGCGGAGCACGCCATGAAGATCAAGCGTTTCGTTGCCAAAGACATGCGCCAGGCCATGCGCGAAGTGCGCGAGGAGCAGGGCCCCGATGCGGTGATCCTGTCCACGCGCCGGCTGGCCGAGGGCATCGAGATCATCGCCGCCATCGACTATGACGAGGCCCTGATCCGCGAGGCCACCCGCCACAGCGCGATGCCGGCCGAACCGGCCGCGCCCGCGCCGGAGGCAGTGCCGGCGCCGGTCGCCGCCGCCGCCGTGGCGCCCGCGCATGCGGCGATGCCGCCGCCGCCGTCACTGCCGCCGATGCCGCCGCGCATGCGCGCCGTGCCCGCGCCGCCGGCTCCGGTACCGCCGCCGCCGGTGCAGATCGAGCCGCCGGCGATGCCGTCGCTGGCAGCGGTGCCCGCCCCGGCCACCAACCACCCGATGATGGAGCGCACCGCGCAGGACACCGCCCGCATGCGCGCCGAACTGGCCGGCATGCGCGAGATGCTGGAGATCCAGCTCTCCACGTTGGCCTGGAACGACATGGACCGGCGCCAGCCGCAGCGTGCGCGGGTACTGCGCGAACTGACCCGGCTGGGCATCGAGGCCGACGTGGCCCGCGCGCTGGCCGCCGAGCTGCCCGAGACACTGAGCGCCGAGCAGGCGCGCTACCTGCCGCTGGGCCTGCTCAGCCGCAGCCTGGTCGTCAGCGGTCGTGGCCTGTCCGACGCGGCCGGTGTCACCGCCCTGGTCGGCCCCACCGGCGTGGGCAAGACCACCACCATCGCCAAGCTGGCCGCCCGCGCCGTGCTGCGCCATGGCGCCGACGAGGTGGCCCTGATCAGCACCGACCACTACCGCATCGGCGCCGCCGCGCAGCTGGAGCACTACGGCCGGCTGCTGGGCGTGCGCGTCTACCCGGCGCATGACGCGGCCAGCCTGCGCAAGGTGCTGGGCCTGCTGCAGGGCCAGCGCACCGTGCTGGTGGATACCGCCGGCGTGGCCGGCAGCGACCCGCGCATGCAGCAGCAGATGGACGTGCTGGCCGAGGCCGGCGGCGGCAACCTGCGCGCCTGCCTGGTGCTGGCCGCCAATGCGCAGTCGCAGTCGCTGGAGGAGGCCGTGCGCGCCTACCGGCCGCTGCGGCCGCAGTCGTGCATCCTCACCAAGCTGGACGAGGCGCCCAGCCTGGGCGGCGCGCTGTCGGTGCTGATCCGCCACCGCCTGCCGCTGGACTACACCACCGACGGCCAGCGCGTGCCCGAGGACATCGCCGAGGCCAATGCGCGAAATCTGGTGTGTCGCGCCGCGCAATCGTTGAAAAGCGATGCGCCGGATGAGAGCCTGATGGCCGAACGTTTTGGCCTCGCGGTGGCCAGCGCATGAGCGGAGTACTCGCAATGGACCAGGCCTGGGGTCTGAAGAACATGTTTTCGGCCGTGGCCGGCCCGTCCGATCCGGCCCCGGCGGCCCCCGGCGCGGCCGGCGGCCAGGCCGAGTCGCCGGCCAAGCCGCGCCGTCATTGCCGCGCCATCGCGGTGGCCGGCGGCAAGGGCGGCGTGGGCAAGAGCACGGTGGCGGTGAACCTGGGCATGTCGCTGTCCATCGCCGGCCATCGGGTGATGCTGCTGGACGCGGACATGGGCCTGGCCAACGTGGACGTGCTGCTGGGGCTTACCCCCTCGCGCCACATCGGCCACCTGCTGGACGGCGAATGCACGCTGGAGGACCTGATCCTGGAGGCGCCGCGCGGCCTGCGCGTGATCCCCGCCGGCTCCGGCGCGCGCCGGCTGGCGCAGATGGACAACGGCGAGCATGCGGCCATCATCCGCGCCTTCGACGAGCTGGCGCAGCCGCCGGACTACCTGCTGGTGGACACCGCCGCCGGCCTGTCCGACAGCGTGGCCATGTTTGCCGCCGCCACCGACGACGTGGTGCTGGTGGTGTGCGACGAGCCGGCCTCGCTGACCGACGCCTACGCCATGATCAAGGTGCTCAGCCGCGATTTCGGCGTGCGCCGCTTCCGCATGGTGGCCAACATGGTGCGCAACGAGGGCGAGGCCCGGCAGCTGCACCAGAAGCTTTCGCGGGTAAGCGACCGCTTCCTTGAGGTGGTCATCGATTTCACCGGCTGGGTTCCCCATGACGAGCGCCTGCGGCAGGCCATCCGCCGCCAGTGCGCCGTGGTGGACCTGTGGCCGTCCAGCCGGTCGGCGCTGGCATTCAAGCAATTGGCGGGTGCGGTCGATACATGGGCAGAACCCGAACGCACGGGCCACGGACGCATCGCTTTCTTTGGCGGTCAGGCTGTGTCGACGGGGTGGTGAGATGAACGTGGCATCGGAGTACCTGCAGCATTCCCGCGAAAGTGCCGACGAACTGGTGCGTCGGCACGCGCCGCTGGTACGGCGCATCGCCTATCACTTGATGGGGCGATTGCCGACCAGTGTCGACGTGGGCGACTTGATACAGGCGGGAATGATCGGTTTGCTGGAAGCGTCGCGAAATTACGCCCTTGACCGGGGCGCCAGCTTTGAAACGTATGCGGGCATCCGCATACGTGGCGCCATGCTGGACGAGTTGCGGCGTACCGACTGGACGCCGCGCTCGGTGCACCGCAAGACCCGCGAGGTGGCCGAGGTGGTGCGCCAGATCGAGGCCGAGACCGGCACTGAGGCGGACGATGCCGAGGTGATGCGCCGGCTGGGCATCAACGCCGAGGAATACCACCAGGTACTGGCCGACGCGGCCTGCGCCCGCTTGCTCAGCCTTACCGCGCCCGACGACGGCGAGGAGAGCGCGGCGCTGGACGTGGCCGACGAATCGGGCCTGGGCCCGTCCGACAGCATCGAGCACGACGGCATGCGCGAGGCGCTGGCCGAGGCGATCACCGGCCTGCCCGAGCGCGAGCAGCTGGTGATGTCGCTGTACTACGAGCAGGAACTCAATCTCAAGGAGATCGGCGCCGTGCTTGGCGTGAGCGAGTCGCGCGTGTGCCAGATCCATGGCCAGGCGGTGATCCGCCTGCGCGCGCGGCTGGGCGACTGGCGCGACTGAAAAGCGACGAACCCCTCAAGGTCCGGCACATCGGCCCGAACAGTTGAAAACGGAGAATGTGGTTTGGACAAGAACATGAAAATCCTGGTGGTGGACGACTTTTCCACCATGCGACGCATCGTGCGAAACCTGCTGGTGGAGCTGGGTTTCAGCAACCCGCTGATCCAGGAGGCCGACGACGGCGAGAACGCCTTGGCGATGCTGCGCAGCCAGCCTTTCGACCTGGTCGTGACCGACTGGAACATGCCAAACATGACCGGCATCGACCTGCTGCGCGCGATCCGCGCCGAGGCCTCGCTCAAGGGCATGCCGGTGCTGATGGTCACCGCCGAGAACAATCGCGACCAGATCATCGCGGCCGCCCAGGCCGGCGTGAACGGCTACATCGTCAAGCCGTTCACCGCGATCACCCTGAAAGAAAAACTCGGCAAGATCTTCGAACGGATCGCCGCCAGCGGAGCCAACGCATGAACGCCATCCTGCCGTCCTTGAACGAGGAAAACCTGCCGCCCGAATTGCGCGACCTGCTCAACAGCCCTGACGGTCCGGCTTTCGAGCAGGCGCTGGACGCGATGGTGCGTGATCGTGAGCAGCGGTTGTTTCGCGCGCTGGGCCAGCTGGCCCGCGACCTGCACGGCGCCATGCGCCGGCTCGGCGGCGACCTGGCCAACGAAGGCCTGCCCGACAGCGTGGCCGACGCCCGCAAGCACCTCAACGACGTGCTGGAAATGAGCGCGCAGGCGGCCCATCGCAGCATCGACTTCGCCGAGCGCATGCGCCCGGCCGCCGAGTCGCTGGCCCACAACGCCAGCGAGGTGCTGGCCTTTACCGACTCCAAGAGCGACCCGGCCGCCGTGCTGGCGCACGAGGCCAGCGACTTTGCCATCAGCTGCGCCGAGGGTCTGTCCGACATGGTGATGGCGCAGTCGTGGCAGGACCTGTCCGGCCAGCGCATCAAGAAGGTGGTGGATTTCATCGGCAGCGTGGAGTCCTCGCTGCTGGAGCTGGTGCGCCTGACCGGCGCGCTGGCCGGCGGCGAAGCGCCCGCCAGCGTGGCCAAGGTATCCAGCCAGGACGACGCCGACCGCCTGCTCAGCGAATTCGGGTTTTAAGGCGCGCGTACGGTGAGCGCAGAGTTCGACAACGAGCTGCGCCAGGATTTCCTGGTGGAGGCCGGCGAGCTGGTGCAGGCGCTGGGCGAGCAGCTGATCGGCCTGGAGGCCAACCCGCACGACAGCGAGCTGCTGAACGCGGTGTTTCGCGCCTTTCACACGGTGAAGGGCGGTGCCGGCTTTCTGGCGATCGAGCCGATGGTGCAGCTGTGCCATCACGCCGAGGACCTCCTCAACGGCGCCCGCAACGGCGCCGTGGTGCTCGACGCCTCGCTGATGGACGCGCTGCTGGAGGCGCTGGACCTGCTCAACACCATGATGGCCGCGCTGGGCGCCGACGCGCCGCTGGCGATGCCACCGGCGGACCTGCTCAAGCGGCTGGACCGCGCGGCCGCGCCCGCGCCGGTGGTGGCCGCGCCGGCACCGGCGCCGGCACAGAGCAGCGGCAACGCCATCGACGACAGCGAGTTCGAGGCGCTGCTGGACAAGATGTACGGCACCAATGCGCCGGGCACGGTCGAGCCGGCGCCGGTGGCCATCGCGCCGGCGCCTGCCGCTGGCGGCACCATCGATGACGACGAGTTCGAGGCCCTGCTCGATGCCTTGCACGGCCAGGGTGGGCAACCGGGCGTGGCCGTTGCCGCGCCGGTCCCGCCGCCGGCTCCCGCGCCCGCACCGCCGCCCGCGCCCGCGCCCGCACCTGCGCGTCCGGCCGCCACGGCCGAGACCACCGTGCGCGTGGATACGGCGCGGCTGGATGCGCTGGTCAACCGCGCCGGCGAGCTGGTGCTGGTGCGCAACCGCCTGCTGAGCCTGGCCGCGCGCAGCGGCGACGAGGCGCTGGTGATCGCCGCCAACGAGCTTGATCGCGTCGCCGACGAATTGCAGACCGCCGTACTGGGCATGCGCATGCAGCCGGTGGGGCGGTTGTTCCAGCGTTTTCCGCGCATCGTGCGCGACCTGGCCCGGCAGCTCGGCAAGAACGTGGAGCTGGTGCTGGAGGGCGAGGGCACCGACCTGGACCGCAGCCTGGTCGAGTCGCTGGCCGATCCGCTCATCCACCTGCTGCGCAACGCGCTCGACCACGGCGTGGAAATGCCCGACGAGCGCAAGCGCACCGGCAAGCCGGCCAAGGCCCGCGTCCGCCTGGCGGCCAGCCAGCGCGGCGAGCACATCGTGATTTCGGTGAGCGACGACGGGCGCGGCATGGACCCGGACGTGCTGCGCCGCAAGGCGGTGGAAAAAGGCCTGCTGGATGCGGCCGAGGCCGCGCGGCTGTCCGAGGTGGAGTGCTACGAGCTGGTGTTTCGCCCCGGTTTCAGCACCGCCGCCGTGGTGTCGGACATCTCCGGCCGCGGCGTGGGCATGGATGTGGTCAAGACCCGCGTGGCCGAACTGGGCGGCAGCCTCAAGGTGTCCTCGCGGCTGGGCCACGGCAGCGAGCTGGAGCTGAGCGTGCCGCTGACGCTGGCGATCCTGCGCGTGCTGATGGTGCGCGTGGGCGAGCGCCTGCTGGCGTTGCCGCTGGGCAACGTGGAGGAGGTGTTCGAGCTGGCGCCGGCACAGGACCGCATGCTGGACGGCCGCCTGGTCGCCAACCATCGCGGCCGCGCGTTGCCGCTGGCCGACCTGGCCAACTGGGCGGGCACCGGCACGCCGGCGGGCCGCCACGTGGTGGTGCTGCACATCGGCCACCTGCGGCTGGGCTGCCTGGTGCATGCGGTGCTGGGCCGCGAGGACGTCATGGTCAAGCCGTTGGGCCCGTTGTTCGAGGATGTGCCCGGCGTGGCCGGCGCCACTGTCACCGGCGATGGCCGGCTGGCGCTGGTGCTGGACCTGGCCGGGCTCGCCGACGAGCGCGGGCAGTTGCTTCCGTCATTGCGCGCGGTGGGGTGATACGCCATGGATCTGGTCAGCCTCATCGGTACCATTCTCGGTTTCGTCGTCATCATCCTGGGCACCATCCTCAAGGGCTCCACGGTGGGTGCGCTGTGGAATCCGGCGGCGTTCGTCATCGTGTTCATGGGCACGTTGGCGGCGGTGCTGCTGCAGAACCAGGGCAAGGTGCTCAAGCACGCCCTGAGCATGCTTTCGATGGTGTACAAGCCGCCGCAACACCAGCCCGGCGACCTGATCAGCCGCATCGTCGGCTGGAGCGAGATCTCCCGCCGCCAGGGCCTGCTCGGGCTTGAGCCGCAGATCGAGGCCGAGCCCGATCCGTTCATCGGCAAGGGCCTGCAACTGCTGGTGGACGGCGGCGAGCCGGAGGCCATCCGCAGCGTGCTGGAGGTGGACCTGGCCACGCGCGAGGCGATCGACCTGGCCGGCGCCAAGGTCTACGAGAACGCCGGCATCTACTCGCCCACGCTGGGCATCATCGGCGCGGTGATGGGCCTGATGGCGGTGATGCAGAACCTGGCCGACCCCAGCAAGCTGGGCCACGGCATCGCCGCCGCGTTCGTGGCCACCATCTACGGCGTGGCGCTGGCCAACCTGTTCATGCTGCCGATGTCGGCACGCCTGAAGGCGCTGGTGGCCAAGCAATCGCAGATGCGCGAGATCCTGATCGAGGGCCTGGTGTCCATCGCCCAGGGCGACAACCCGCGCCAGATCGAGGCGCGGCTGCAGGGCTACGTGTCGTGAGAAAGAAGCACCACGAGGACCACGTCAACCACGAGGCGTGGGCGATCCCCTACGCCGACCTGATGACCTTGCTGCTGGCGTTTTTCGTGGTGATGTATGCCGTCTCGGTGGTCAACGAGGGCAAGTTCCGGGTGATGTCCGAATCCATCGTCGAGGCGTTCAACGGCTCCAGCCACGTGATCGCGCCGATGCCGGCCACCAAGGTGCGCCCGCACAACATCCAGCCGGTCATCGCCGCGCCGGCCGGCCAGCCGGGCTCGTCGATCGTGCCCATCGCGGTGCCCATCCCGGCCCATCCGGTGCCGATGCACGGCGAGGGCCATGGCACCCAGGCCGGCTACAAGAACAGCTCGCCGCAGCAAAACCTCAAGCTGATCGAAAGCCAGGTGCACAAGGCGCTGCAACCGCTGATCGACAAGCAATTGGTGGTGTTGCGCAGCACCGACGACTGGCTGGAAATCGAGATCCGCACCGACATCCTGTTTCCCAGCGGCGTGGCGCAACTCGCCCCGCAGGCCAGCGAGGTGCTGACCAGCCTGTCCGGCATCCTGGCGCCGTTCGTCAACCCGCTGCGGGTGGAGGGCTATACCGACGACGTGCCCATCAACACGATGCAGTACCCGTCCAACTGGGAACTGTCGGCCGCCCGCGCCGCCACGGTGGCGCGGCTGTTTGCCGAGCATGGCGTGGCGCCCGACCGGCTGGGCATCATCGGTTGGGGCGAGGTGCGGCCGGTGGCCGACAACGCCACTGCTGCCGGCCGCAACCTCAACCGCCGCGTGCTGGTGGTGGTGCTGAGCGACCGCTCCGCGCCCACCCGCTTCTATACCGACCCGCACCCGCTCGATGCCGAGCCGATGGTGGCGCAGTCGCCGGACACGATCCCGCGCCAACTGCCCACCGCGCGCGTGACCGCCGCCACGGACGTACCCGGCCAGAGCGCGCCCGCCCCGTCGCCCGCCGCGCCCGCCGCCGACACGGCCGTGGATGGTGCTGCCGGTGGCGCGCCGGTGCGCACGGTGCGCGCCGAAACCGTGGTCGATCCGACCCGACGCATACCGCTGGGCGCACAAATGCCATGATGGCGTCCCGCAAGAGAGTTGGAGTACACGCATGAGCGCCGCCGCGGCATCCGTCCAGCATTGGCTGTCGTTTCACATCGGCACCCAGCTCTACGCCGCGCCGCTGGCCGAGGTGAGCGAGGTGATCCGCGCCGGCGAGCTGACCCCGGTGCCTGGCGCCGCCGCCGACCTGCTCGGCATCCGCCACCTGCGCGGCCGCATCGTGCCGGTGCTGGATGGTCGCCAGCGACTGGGCCTGCCCGCGCATCCGGCCGCCGACCCCGCGCGCGTGCGGGTGGTGATGCTGGCCCATGGCGGCCACCTGGTCGGCCTGCGCGTGGACGAGGTGGGCGAGCTGCTGCACACCGAGGATGCCGACATCGCGCCGCCGCCGCCGGATCGCGCCAGCCGTCGCGACGACCCGGTCAGCGGCGTGCTGCACTGGCGCGACGGCTTTGTGGCGCTGCTTGATGTGCGTCGCCTGTGCCGCTTGCACGGGGAGACCGACGATGCTGCCTGAGATCGCCGTGATCGTCCTCGTGTTGCTGGCCCTGGTGCAGTGCGTGCTGCTGGTGCTGGCCTGGCGCCACGTGCGCCAGCTGCAACAGCAGGCCGACGTGCTGCGGCATGACCTGGCCGCCTTGTCGCGGCAGGTGTCCAACGTGGGCCATACCGACATCCCCACCTCGATGCTGGTGACCGCCCTGGGCCGCATGGAGCGCCGCATCGCGTTGTTCGAGCAACAACAGGCCGCGCCCTCGCACAACCTCACCGCCTACGAGCTGGCCCAGCAGCTGGCCCGCGATGGCGCCAGCGTCGACCAACTGGTCACCCGCTGCGGCCTGACCCAGGCCGAGGCCGTGCTGATCCGCCAGATGCACGCCGCCGAGCATTGAGGCGGGCGCGCTTGGCGTGCGCTGCCCAGAAATCAGAAAGCATCACGGCTGAAGCCGCTCCCCCAATCAGCCGCGTGAGGCCTGTAGGAGCGCACCTTGTGCGCGATGCTTTTCGTGACGCCCGTGTCGCGCACAGGGTGCGCTCCTACCGGTGCCTCACATCTTGTGGGAGCGAGTCGCGACGCGCTATTCCTCCGCTGCGTCATACACCGCCGCCAGCACCGAGGCGGCGGAGGCGTAGAGCAGGGCGGGGACGTCGTCGCGCAGGCGCAGCGAGGCGAGCAGGGCGGCGATCTGCGGGTCGTGGTGCACGGGCAGGCCAAGGTGGCGGGCGCGGGCGATCAGGCTTTCCAGCGATTCGGCCGGCATCGGCTTGCTTTCGCTGGTGCCGCCGGAGAGCCGCAGGCTCACCTTGCGCTGGGGCGAGGGCAGGGCGGGTGTGTTCATGCGGTGGCCTGCAGCAGCACGGCGCTGTGACGGCCGGGGGGCTGGGGCAGGCCCACCTGGCAGCTGAGTTGGTCGAGCAGCACGCCGCAGGCGGCCAGCCGCTGGCGCAGCGGCACAAACTGGCGCTCCAGCCGCTGCGCGGTTTCGGCGTGTTCGGCCCACAATCGCACCGACAGTCGCGGCTCGCGCAGTTGCAGCTCGCCCTGCACCGGGCCCAGCGCGGGCAGGTCCAGCGCAAAGCCCAAGGTCCAGCCGTGGCCGCCCTCGGACTCGTCGTTGATGAACTCCAGTTGCACCTGCAGCACGTCGCGGCCGTCCTTGCCTTCCAGCGGAATCTCGATCATCCAGCCGGGCAAGGTGGCGGCAGCCAGTTGGGCCACCTCCACCCGCGCCAGCGCCGCCTTGACGTCGCCGTGCAGGCGGTCGACCAGCGGGCCGACATCCTGGTCGGGCGCGAGCACCGGCAACGGCACGCGCGGCTGCGCCTGCAGGCCGCGCTGCAGCAGTGGCGGCGGGGTTTCGCTGGGGCCGCGCGACGGCGGCGCGGCGCGCTGGTCGAGCAGGTTGGCCAGGCGCAGCAGCGCGCCCTTCCAGTCGTCCTGGGGAGCGGCGGCCTGGGAGCCTTGCGGTTGCGCCAGGTGCGATTCGAGAAACAGGCCGCTCTGGTTCATCGCCTGGCGCAGGCCCTCGCCACGGGTGACGTCGGCCGGCGTGCGCACGGATTGTTCGAGCATGGCCAGTGCGGTGCGCAGCGCTGGCGGCAACTGGCGCACGGCCGGGCGCTGCGCCAGCGCGCCCAGCGTGGCCAGCAGCGGCGCGTAGCCGTTCTGTTGCGGCAGGCGCTCGCGCAGCGCGCGCTGCACGGTGGGGTCGGCGGCGGGCTGCGACGACAGCACCTCCAGTTGCGGCTGCGCGCCCAGGCTCAGCACCCGCACCTGGAACTGCGGCGGCAACTGGCTGCCCGGCACGTCGGCGTGCACCGTGGCGGTACCCACCTGCATCACCAGCAGACCTTGCGGATCCACGCCCAGCGGGCGCGCCGACAACACCGTGCCGATGCGCCAGCTGGGCGCCGTGGTGCCGGCGGCGGCGCCGGCCCAGGTAAGTGCGGCAAGGCTGGTGGGCTGGATGATCAAGGGCTGTCCTGGGCGGCGGGCGGCGATCGGCAGGGTCGTCCCGGAGGGCATCGGCCGCGTCGGCAGGAACTTGAGGGCTGATTTTGTGAGGACCGTCGCCCCTTGGCGCTCAAGCGCCGGCCGCTGCCGCCGATAAGGCAGGCAACGACACAAAAGCGGGTATGCCCCATGGCCAGCAAACGGACGGCGAAACGCAAAGAACAGGGCGAGGCGGTGAACCACGCCGGTGGAGCGGCCGCGTCCGGCGGGCCGGTGACGCTGGCCTTGCCGGCGGATTTTCGCATCGGCGCGCAGGCGGCGTTCAAGCAGGAGCTGCTCGGCGCGCTGGCGCACGAGGCGATCGCGCTGGATGGCGGCGCGGTGGAGCGGGTGGATACCTCGGCGCTGCAGATGCTGGTGGTGTTTCAGCGCGAGCGCGAGGCTGCCGGTCGCGCTGCGCAGTGGCAGGCCGCCAGCGCGCCGCTGGCCGAGGCGGCCGATCTGCTGGGCCTGGCTGGCACGTTGCGCCTGCCGGTTCCGGGCCGGGATTGACCGGGGCGCCCGTGGTCGCGCCTGCACGCCGCGGTTGCCGCCGGATGCCGGTGTCCGCGGCGTCGCGCGTTGGCGGTGATCCGGTCCGTCCACGATGTACCTTGTGCAACGAACGCGCGGCGAAGCGCTCGCCGGGCGTTCGCCTTTTTCACAGCCTTTGAGGTAGCAAGATGGCAAAGATTCTCGCGGTAGACGATTCGGCTTCGATGCGCGGCATGGTGGCGTTCACCCTGCGTGGCGCCGGTCACGAGGTGACCGAGGCGGAGAACGGCCAGCTGGCGCTGGACGCGGCGCGTGGCAGCAGCTTCGACCTGGTGCTGGCCGACGTGAACATGCCGGTGATGGACGGCATCGCCATGGTGCGCGAGCTGCGCGCGCTGGACGCCTACAAGGGCGTGCCCATCCTGATGCTCACCACCGAATCGCATACCGACAAGAAGATGGAAGGCAAGGCGGCCGGCGCGACCGGCTGGCTGGTCAAGCCGTTCGATCCGGAGCAGTTGCTGGCGACCGTCAAGCGCGTGCTGGGTTGAAGCCATGAGCTCGGTCGACCTGACACAATTCCACAAGACCTTCTTCGAGGAGAGTCTGGAAGGGCTGGACGCGATGGAAGCCGCGTTGCTGGCGCTGGATTCGGGTTCGACCGACGGCGACCTGGTGCACACGATCTTTCGCGCCGCCCACTCCATCAAGGGCGGTGCCGCCACGTTCGGCTTTGCCGACGTGGCGGCCTTCACCCACGTGGCCGAGTCGCTGCTGGAGGAGGTACGCAGCGAACGCCGCCCGGTGGACGGCGAACTGATCGACCTGCTGTTGCGCTCGGTCGACTGCCTGCGCGCGATGCTGGCGCGCTCGCGCGCCGGCCAGCCGGTGGCCGATGCCGACAGCGAGGCGTTGCGCGGTGAGCTGGTGCGGCTGGTGAGCGGCGAGACGCCGGCCGCCGCCGCGCCGGTGGCGGCCAAGGCCGTGGTCAGCGGCTGGGCCATTGATTTCGCCGCGCTGCCGCACCTGCTGCAGACCGGCAATGAGCCGTTGCGCCTGTTTCGTGAGTTGCAACAGCTGGGGCGGCTGGAAGTGGTGCGCTCGTACCTGCTGGACAGCGCACCGGCCAAGCTGGCCGATTTCGACCCCACGACCTGCTACCTGGGCTGGCAACTGCGCCTGCATGGCGACGTGGCCCGCGCGGATGTGGACGCGGTGTTCGACTGGCTCGACGGCGACTGCACGCTGTCGGTCGAGCCGCTGGACGCCGCGCCCGTCGCTGCACCGGCACCGGCGGCCGTCGCCGAACCGGTGGCGCCGGCTCCGGCTCCGGCTGCCGCACCGGCACCGGCCGCCGTCGCGCGACCGTCGCGCGAGGCATCCGCCCCGGCCGGCGGCGCGGCCGAAAGCTCGATCCGCGTGGGCATCGACAAGGTGGACGCGCTGATCAACATGATGGGCGAGCTGGTGATCACCCAGTCGATGCTCAACGACATCGGCGAGAAGTTCGACATGTCGCAGCTCGAGCGCCTGCGCGAGGGTCTGGCGCAGTTGGAGCGCAATACGCGCGAGCTGCAGGAAAGCGTCATGCGCATCCGCATGATGCCGATCGCGTCGGTGTTCAACCGCTTTCCGCGACTGGTGCGCGACCTGGAGCGCAAGCTGGGCAAGCAGGTGAAGCTGGAACTGCACGGCGAGCACACCGAGCTGGACAAGACCGTGCTGGAAAAGATCGGCGATCCGCTGGTGCACCTGGTGCGCAACGCGATCGACCACGGCCTGGAGTCGCCCGACAAGCGTCGCGCGGCGGGCAAGCCGGAAACCGGCACGCTGCAACTCAACGCCTACCACGAGGGCGGCAACATCGTGGTGCAGATCAGCGACGACGGCGCCGGCCTCAACCGCGCCGCCATCGTGGCCAAGGCCGAACAGCGCGGCCTGGTGACGCCGGGCCAGGAGCTGAGCGACGCCGACGTGGCCGAGCTGATCTTCCAGCCGGGCTTTTCCACCGCGGCGCAGGCCACCGACCTGTCCGGTCGTGGCGTGGGCATGGACGTGGTCCGCCGCAACGTGCGCGACCTGGGCGGCACCGTGGGCGTGCGCAGCGAGGCCGGCAAGGGCAGCACCTTCACCATCGCGCTGCCGCTGACGCTGGCCATCATCGACGGCCTGGTCACGGCGGTGGGCGAGGAGCGCTACATCGTGCCGCTGATCTCCATCGTGGAGTCGCTGCGCCTGCGCGACGAGGCGGTCCGCAAGATCGCCGGCGGCGGCGAGGTGTTCCTGTTCCGCGACGAGTACCTGCCGATGCTGCGGCTGTACAAGGCGTTCGACTGCGCCGAGGCGGTCAGCGACATCGAGCAGGGCATCGTGGTGGTGGTGGAAGAGGACGGCCGACGCGTGGGCCTGCTGGTGGACGACCTGGTCGGCCAGCAGCAGGCGGTAGTGAAATCGCTGGAGGCGCACTACCAGCGCGTGCAGGGGATTTCCGGCGCCACCATCCTCAGTGACGGTTCGGTGGCGCTGATCGTGGATGTGAACGGCGTGGTGCGGCTGGGCCAGAGCCAGCGGCAGCGCAAGGCGGCCTGAGCCCGACAGGCGGCCAGGGCCGATCGCCCACGGGCGGCGGCGGCCGCCCCGGGCAGGTCAACAGAATGAAAGTCGGCGCGGCTCCCGCGTCATGGCACGTGTCGCGCCCGTAGCGGACTACCGCCCGGTGCGCGGCGGCAGGGCCCGGCATGTGCTGCGCGAGCCCGCGTCTTTTTTCTTCTTGAGGCTTCAAACATGTTGTTGTCAAAGCGTTGGTCGTTCAGCCGGCTCAGCCTGAATGCGCGGGTGGTGCTGGTGGTGGTGATGGTGGTGGCGGGCCTGGCGTCGCTGACCGTGATGAGTGCGTTCGAGAGCCGTGACCGCCAGATGGACGGGCTGGAGCGCACGCTGCGCAGCGAGATCCAGGCGGCCATTTCGGTGGCCACCGCCTACGACAAGCGGGCGGCCGCCGGCGAGTTCAGCGACGCGGAGGCCGAAAAGCTGGCCCTGCGCCAGATCGCCGACATGCAATGGGACAACGGCACCGGCTACATCTTTGCGTTCGACAACGGCCTGACCATGCGCATGCATCCCCTGAAAAAGGAGCTGGTCGGCAAGAACATCGCCGACGAGACCGACGCCAAGGGCAAGCCGCATTACCGCCTGATCAACGAGAGCAATCTCAAGGACGGCCACACCATCATCCGCTACACCCAGGTGATGCCCGACGGCAGCGGCAAGGACAAGCTCACCTACTCGCAGCTGTTCAAGCCGTGGGGCCTCAATTTCTCGGCCGGCGCGTATTTCGACGACATCAACGCGCAGTTCGAGCATTCGCTGGCGATCAACCTGCTCAAGGCGGCGGTCGTCGGGTTGCTGGTGATCCTGGTGGTATGGCTGTCGATGCGCAGCATCCGCCTGAGCATCGGCGGCGAGCCGGCGTTTGCGGTAAAGATGGTCAGCCAGATGGCCGACGGCAACCTGTCGCTGAAAGGCGCGGAAAACGTGGTGTTGCCGCCAGGCAGCATGATGCACGCGATGCAGCGCCTGCACATGAAGCTGATCGAGGTGGTGGGCCAGGTGCAGCAGGGCTCGCAGGTGGTGAGCGGCGCGGCGCGCGAGATCGCGCAGGGCAACGATGACCTGAGCCAGCGCACGCAGGAGCAGGCCTCCAGCCTGGAGGAAACGGCCGCCTCGATGGAGGAGATGACCTCCACCGTCAAGCAGAATGCCGAGAACGCCAGCCATGCCAACCAGTTGGCCAGTGGCGCGCGCGAGCAGGCCGAGCGCGGCGGCGAGGTGGTGGCGCGTGCGGTGGAGGCGATGGGCGAGATCAACGCGTCCAGCCGCAAGATCGCCGACATCGTGGGGCTGATCGACGAGATCGCGTTCCAGACCAACCTGCTGTCGCTGAACGCGGCGGTGGAGGCGGCCCGCGCGGGTGAGCAGGGTCGCGGCTTTGCGGTGGTGGCGGGCGAGGTACGCAGCCTGTCGCAGCGCAGCGCGGCGGCGGCGCGCGAGATCAAGGGCCTGATCAGCGAGAGCGTGCAGCGGGTGCAGGCCGGCAGCACGCTGGTGGACGAGTCGGGCGCGGCGCTGGCCGACATCGTGGACAGCGTGAAAAAGGTCACCGACATCGTGGCGGAGATCGCGGCGGCGAGCCAGGAGCAGTCGGCGGGCATCGACCAGGTGAACCACGCGGTGTCGCAGATGGACGAGGTGACGCAGCAGAACGCGGCGCTGGTGGAAGAGGCGGCCGCGGCGGCGCGTGCGATGCAGGAGCAATCGCACGAGCTGCGCCGGCAGATGGCGTTTTTCCGGCTGGACGACAACGCCCCGGCGGACGAGGACGTGCCCGCCGCGCCGGCGGCCCGCGCGCGCCCGGCGCCGGCCGCCGCGCCGCGCCGACGTCCGGCGGTGGCGACTGCGCCGGTGCCCGTGCAGGCCACCGTCGCCAGCGAGTGGACCGAGTTCTGAACCACGCCGGGCCGACGGCATGGCCCGGCAAGCAGCGCGCAAGCCCGCGTTCTTTTTTTCCTCATGGAGGTGACAGACATGTTGCGGTCAAAGCGGCGGTCGTTCGATCGGCTCAGCCTGAACGCCAGGGTGATCCTGGTGGTGGTGATGGTGATCGTGGGGTTGGCCACGCTGACCGTGATGAATGCGCTGGGGCGCCGCGCCAGCCAGATGACCGACCTCGGCAACCTGCTGCAAAGCCAGGTCGAATCAGCCATCTCGGTGGCCAAGGACTACCAGGCGCGGGCCGCCAAGGGCGAGTTCGGCGAGGACGAGGCAAAAAAGCAAGCGCTGGCGCAGATCCTGCAAATGCGCTGGGGTGACGGCGCCGGCTACGTGTTCGTGTTCGACGACAACTACACGCTGCTGGAGCACCCGGTGATGCTGCCCCAGCTCGGCAAGAGCGTGAAGGACATGACCGACCAGAACGGCAAGCCGCTGTTCGTGCTCATGCGCGAGGTGGACGCCAAGGACGGTCACGGCTTCACCTACTACGACTGGCTCAAGCCCAGCACCAAGACCATCGAGGGCAAGATCACCTATACCGAGCTGTTCCGGCCCTGGAACATGCACTTCGGCGCGGGCGCCTACTTCGACGACATCAATGCGCAGTTCCGCCGCAGCCTGCTGGAAAGCCTGCTGTGGGCCGGCCTGCTCGGCCTGCTGGTGATCGCGGTGGTATGGCTGTCGATGCGCAGCATCCGCCTGAGCATCGGCGGCGAGCCGGCGTTTGCGGTAAAGATGGTCAGCCAGATGGCCGACGGCAACCTGTCGCTGAAAGGCGCGGAAAACGTGGTGTTGCCGCCAGGCAGCATGATGCACGCGATGCAGCGCCTGCACATGAAGCTGATCGAGGTGGTGGGCCAGGTGCAGCAGGGCTCGCAGGTGGTGAGCGGCGCGGCGCGCGAGATCGCGCAGGGCAACGATGACCTGAGCCAGCGCACGCAGGAGCAGGCCTCCAGCCTGGAGGAAACGGCCGCCTCGATGGAGGAGATGACCTCCACCGTCAAGCAGAATGCCGAGAACGCCAGCCATGCCAACCAGTTGGCCAGTGGCGCGCGCGAGCAGGCCGAGCGCGGCGGCGAGGTGGTGGCGCGTGCGGTGGAGGCGATGGGCGAGATCAACGCGTCCAGCCGCAAGATCGCCGACATCGTGGGGCTGATCGACGAGATCGCGTTCCAGACCAACCTGCTGTCGCTGAACGCGGCGGTGGAGGCGGCCCGCGCGGGTGAGCAGGGTCGCGGCTTTGCGGTGGTGGCGGGCGAGGTACGCAGCCTGTCGCAGCGCAGCGCGGCGGCGGCGCGCGAGATCAAGGGCCTGATCAGCGAGAGCGTGCAGCGGGTGCAGGCCGGCAGCACGCTGGTGGACGAGTCGGGCGCGGCGCTGGCCGACATCGTGGACAGCGTGAAAAAGGTCACCGACATCGTGGCGGAGATCGCGGCGGCGAGCCAGGAGCAGTCGGCGGGCATCGACCAGGTGAACCACGCGGTGTCGCAGATGGACGAGGTGACGCAGCAGAACGCGGCGCTGGTGGAAGAGGCGGCCGCGGCGGCGCGTGCGATGCAGGAGCAGTCGCACGAGCTGCGCCGGCAGATGGCGTTTTTCCGGCTGGACGACAACGCCCCAGCGGACGAGGACGTGCCCGCCGCGCCGGCTGCCCGCGCGCGCCCGGCACCACCACCCCGGCCACGGGCGACGGCACCGGCACCGGCACCGGCCACGGCTGCCGGCGACTGGACCGAATTCTGAGCCCCGGCGTGCGCCGTGCGCGCACCCGAACCCCGGCGCGACCTTGCCGCGTCGTGCCGGGGTGTTGCCCTGCGGCGCACATTTTCAACCGATGTCACTCAAGTTCTTTCACTGAACGCCGACAAACTCGGGAAACCGGGCGTCTGCAGGCGTCCGTCACCAGGTAGCAGGCCATGTACGAAAACACCCAGGACGCGTCCAACACCTTGCAACAGCTCACTTTCACCCTTGCCGGCGAGGAATACGGCGTCGACATCCTGGCCGTGCGCGAGATTCGCGGCTGGTCGCGCGTGACGCGCATCCCGCAGACGCCCGACTACCTGCTGGGCGTGCTCAACCTGCGCGGCGCGATCGTGCCGATCATGGATCTGCGCCTGCGCTTCGGCCTGGAACGCGAAAGCTACGGCGACAACACGGTGATGATCATCGTGGCCGTGGAGGATCGCCTGTTCGGCATCGTGGTGGATGCGGTGTCCGACGTGGTGGATATCGACCCCGCCGCCGTCAAGCCCGTGCCCGACATGGGCGTGGTGGTGGACACGCGTTACCTGAAGGGCCTGGCCACCCATGTGGAACGCATGGTGATGATGCTGGATGTGGAGAAGCTGATGCGTCCGGAAGACGTCGAGACCCTGGACGCGGCCTTGCCGGATGTTCAGGACGTTGAAGTTGCTGCTTGAACCGGGAAGACAGATGAAGATCAAGACATTCGTGGCGCGTTTCGCCAAACGGCCCACGCTGAGCGTGAAAGCACGCCTTATCGGCGTGCTCGGCCTGCTCTGCCTGATGCTCATTGGCGGCGCGGTGATCGGCCTCGGTGGCATGCAGATGCAGAACAACGGCACCAGCGAGATCTACGATGGCCAGATGGTGCCGGCCAACCTGGTGGCGGGGATCACGCAGCGCTCGCTGATGTCGTACATCGCGCTGGGCGAGGCCACCTCGCTGCTCAGCCAGCCCGACCAGATGCAGCAGAAGATCGACGACTTCAACAAGGCCCAGGCCGACATCGCCGACCTGCGCAAGAAGTTCGAGGCCGTACCCAAGAGCGAGGACATCGCCAAACTGTACAAGGACTGGGCCTCGACCGACGAGGACCTCGCCTCCGGCGCCAAGGACCTGCTCGATGCGCTGGCCGACAAGGACGAATCCGCGCCCGACCTGCTCGACATGCAGGTGCGTCCGCTGATGCTGATGCGCCAGGCCACGCTGGCCAAGATCATCCAGGCCCAGCAGGCCGCCGCGCTGGACATCTTCAACACGCAAGTGAGCCGCTACCACGCGGTGCGCGGCTTCACCCTGACGGCGCTGGCCATCGGCATGGCGCTGGCGCTGGTCATCGCGTTCTTGCTGATCCGCTCCATCACCGGCACGCTGAACCGCGCCGTGCAGGTGGCCCATGCCATTGCCGAGGGCAACCTGGGTCATGACATTCCGGCCGGCCGCAATGACGAGCTGGGCCGGCTGCTGGACGCGTTCCGCACCATGGACGAGCGCCTCAGCGCCATCGTGGGCGAGGTGCGCCAGGGCTCCGAGGCGGTCAACACCGCCGCGCAGGAGATCGCCCGCGGCAACGACGACCTCAGCCAGCGCACGCAGGAGCAGGCCTCCAGCCTGGAGGAAACCGCCTCGTCGATGGAGGAGATGACCTCCACCGTCAAGCAGAACGCCGAGAACGCCAGCCACGCCAACCAACTGGCGCGTGGCGCCCGCGAGCAGGCCGAGCGCGGCGGCGAGGTGGCCGGGCGCGCGGTCACCGCGATGGAAGAGATCAACGCTGCCAGCGGCAAGATCGCCGACATCGTGGGCCTGATCCAGGAGATCGCGTTCCAGACCAACCTGCTGGCGCTCAACGCCGCGGTGGAGGCGGCGCGTGCCGGCGAGCAGGGTCGCGGCTTTGCGGTGGTGGCCTCCGAGGTGCGCAGCCTGGCGCAGCGCAGCGCCGGTGCCGCCAAGGAGATCAAGGCCCTCATCGCCGACAGCGCCGACAAGGTGCGCAGCGGCTCGGAGCTGGTCAACCAGTCGGGCAAGGCGCTGGCCGAGATCGTGGAGAGCGTCAAGAAGGTCACCGACATCGTGGCCGAGATCGCCGCCGCCAGCCAGGAGCAGTCCGCCGGCATCGACCAGGTCAACAACGCCGTCATGCAGATGGACGAGATGACCCAGCAGAACGCGGCCCTGGTGGAGGAAGCCTCCGCCGCCGCCCGCGCCATGCAGGAGCAGGCTGGCGAGCTGAGCCGCCAGGTGGGCTTCTTCCACCTTGGCGAGGACGAGGGCGACGAGGTGGCGCAGGTGCGCACGCAGAAGGTTGCCGTGGCCACCGAGGCGGTGTTTGCCGCCATGCGCCAGGGTGCGTCGGCGCCGGCGCCGGCCCACGCCGCCGCCGACACCTCCAGCGCCTCCGGCGCGTGGAAGGAGTTCTGACCCATGGCCAGCGTGCCCACCATGGCGCAAGACAATCCTGTCGTGGTGGGCGGCGGGCCGGTGCTGGGCGACGCGGAGTTCGATTTCCTGCGCCAGTTTGTGCTGGAGCAGTGCGGCATCTCGCTGGGCGAGCACAAGCGCCAGCTGGTGCAAGGTCGCCTGCAGCGCCGCTTGCGCGCGTTGCGCCTGCGGCACTTCGGCGCCTACTGCGACCTGCTGCGCAACGACCCGCAAAGCGAGCTGGGCGAGCTGGCCAGCGCCATCAGCACCAACGTCACCGCGTTTTTTCGCGAGGTGCACCACTACGAGCTGCTTGAGAACGAGCTGCTGCCAAACTGGCTGTCGCACAAGCAGCGTGCTGGCGACCGCCTGCGCATCTGGTCGGCCGGCTGCTCCACCGGCGAGGAGCCCTACGCGCTGGCGATGGTGCTGGCCGAGGCCCTGGAGCGCACCGGCAGCACGGTGGACGCGAAAATCCTGGCCACCGACCTCTCGCCGCAGGCGCTGGCCACCGCACGCAAGGGCGTGTATCCGCTGGACCGCATCGGCGGCATCAGCCCCGAGCGTTGCCGCCGCTGGATGCTGCGCGGCTCCGGCGAGTTCGAGGGCCTGGCCTGCGTGCATCCGAAGCTGCGCGAGCTGGTCACCATCCAGCCGCTCAACCTGCTGCACGACTGGCCGATGACGGGGCCGTTCGACGCCATCTTCTGTCGCAACGTGGTGATCTATTTCGACCAGCCGACCAAGCAGCGCCTGTTTCGGCGCTATGCGCAGTTGCTGCCCGTGGGCGGTCATCTCTTCCTGGGACACTCGGAGTCGCTGCACGGCGTCAACGACGATTTCGAGCTGATCGGACGCACTGTCTACCGGAAACGCGGATGAGCACGATTCCCCTTGCACGACCCTCGGCGGACCAGCCCCGCGCCTTGCCCGGCTTCGAGCACCTGCGACGCTACTGGGATCCGGTAAGCGCCTGCATGACGGTGAAAGTGCTGCCCGGCGAGCTGTACGTCAGCACGCAGGAGGAGTTGGTCACCACGGTGCTGGGCTCGTGCGTGTCCGCCTGCATCCACGATCCGCGCCGGGGCATCGGCGGCATGAACCACTTCATGCTGCCCGAGCCGCTGGGCGAGCGTGACGGCTGGTCGTCCACCATCAGCCGCGCGGCGCGCTACGGCAGCGACGCGATGGAGCAGTTGATCAACGGCGTGCTCAACGCCGGCGGCCAGCGCGCCGACTTGCAGGTGAAGGTGTTTGGCGGCGGCCGCGTGCTGGCGCAGCTCAGCGACGTGGGCCAGCGCAACATCGAGTTCGTGCAGCGCTACATCGCCACCGAAAACCTCAACCTGTGCGCGTCCGATCTCGGCGACGTGTATCCGCGCCAGGTGCAGTTTTTTCCGCAGAGCGGGCGCGTGCGCGTACGCCAGCTGCGCCGTCGCGACGACGTGGCGCTGGTGGCCGACGAGCGCGGGTATCTCAAGCGTTTGGCAAATGATCCGATAAAGGGTGAGGTCGAGCTGTTCTAGCGGCCCTGGGCGCGCGTGCGCCGCAAGCAGGTTTTTGGTTTTGGCAGGTGATGGACGACATGGAAAGAGTGCGCGTTCTGGTGGTCGACGACTCCGCATTGGTGCGCAAGCTGATGTCGACCATGCTCGCCTGCGATCCGGCGATCGAGGTGGTCGGCACGGCTGCCGATCCGCTGATCGCACGCGAGAAAATCAAGCAGTTGAACCCGCACGTGCTCACGCTGGACGTGGAAATGCCGCGCATGGACGGGCTCACCTTTCTCGAAAACCTGATGCGGCTGCGGCCGATGCCGGTGGTGATGGTGTCGTCGCTGACGGTCGAGGGCGCGGACGTGACACTGCGCGCGCTGGAGCTGGGCGCGGTCGATTTCTTTGCCAAGCCCGAGAGCGACCTGGCCAGCCGTTTTGGCGAGAGCGCGCAGGAGATTTGCCACAAGGTGAAGATGGCCGCCACCACGCGGCCGCGCGCCCGCGCCACGGTGCGCCGGCTGGACGTGCCGCCGCGGTTGTCGGCCGACGCGGTACTGCCGCGCGCGCAGACGCCGGGCAGCCGTGGCGGCAGCGCGCTGATCGCGGTGGGCGCCTCCACCGGCGGCACCGAGGCGGTGCGCGTGCTGCTGGAGGCGATGCCGCCGGACGCGCCGCCGATCCTGGTGACGCAGCACATCCCGGCCGCGTTCAGCGGTCCGTTCGCCGCCCGCATGGACCGCTGCTCGGCCATGCGCGTGTGCGAGGCGCGCGACGGCCAGCCGATCCAGTCCGGCCATGTCTACATCGCGCCGGGCAGCCACCACCTGCTGGTGATGTGGGACGGCGCGCGCTACGTCTGCCGCCTGCACGACGGCCCGCCGGTGAACCGGCACAAGCCCAGCGTGGACGTGCTGTTTCGCTCGCTGGCGGCCAGCGCCGGCGCCGCCACGGTGGCCGTGCTGCTGACCGGCATGGGCGACGACGGCGCCCGCGGCCTGCTGGAGCTCAAGCAGGGCGGCGCCGCCACGGTGGTGCAGGATGAAGAAAGCTCGGTGGTCTGGGGCATGCCCGGCGCCGCCTGGAAACTGGGCGCGGCCAGCGAGATGCTGCCGCTGGACCACATCGCCTCGCGCCTGCTGCAACTGGCGCATCAACCTCACGTCGGCGCCTCGCGCGCCTGATCCTGGACAGCCTCTCATGCGTTTCCCTGTTTCCGTTTCCGGCAAATATCCCGTCTACGGCATTGGCGCCAGCGCGGTAGCGCTGCTGCTGGCGCTGTTCTGGCACGCGGCCTGGCTGGCGCCCCTGCTGGTCGTGCTGCTGACCATCGTGTGGATCGTCGAAAAGCGCCCGCACGAGGACGCCGCCCCCGTCGCCGAGGCCGCCAACGCCGAACCGGTGCGCGAGGCGCTGGAGGACATGCGCGGCGCGCTGGTCGACGAGCTGGGCCATGCCACGCGCGAGCTGCACCAGGGCCTGGACCTGCTGCGTGACGCGGTGTCCGAGCTCGGCGGCGGCTTCGACGGCCTGTCCAACAAAACCGCGCTGCAGCAGTCGCTGCTCAAGCAGATCATCGACGTGCAGGATGGTGGCGTTTCCGTGCAGGATTTCGCCTCGCGCACCGCCGACCTGCTGCAGCACTTCGTGGGCATGATCGTGCAGATGTCGCGCGAAAGCCTGCGCATCGTCTACCGCATCGACGGCATGGCCAAGGAGATGGACGCGGTGTTCGGCCTGCTGCGCAACGTCAACACCATCGCCGAGGAGACCAACCTGCTGGCGCTCAACGCGGCGATCGAGGCCGCGCGCGCGGGCGAATCCGGCCGCGGCTTCGCGGTGGTGGCCGGCGAGATCCGCAACCTGGCCAGCAACTCCAACCAGTTCAACGAGCAGATCGGCAGCCACGTGGAGCGCGCCCGCACCGCGATGGAGCAACTGCGCGGCCTGGTGGGCGCCATGGCGTCGCAGGATCTCAACGTGGCGCTGTCGGCCAAGGGCGACATCGACGCCATGATGGATCACGTCACCGAAGGCGACGCGCGCACCAGCGCGGTGGCCGACCAGGTGGTGGAGATCAACCGTGGCCTGGGCAGCGACGTGTCCACCACCATCCGCTCGCTGCAGTTCGAGGACATCCTCAGCCAGCTCATCAGCCAGACGCGCACGCGATTGACCGAGCTGCAGGACATCACCGCCGAATGCACCCGCGACATCGAGGCGCTGGCCTGCGGGCCGGATGACGCCGAAACGCTGCAGGCCCGCGCGCAGCGCCTGCGCAGCCGCCTGGCCGTCCAGCGCGAAAAGGCCCGCCTGCGCTCGCGCGGCCCGGCCCTGCAAAGCTCGATGGATGCGGGCGAGATCGAACTCTTCTGAGGAACGCGCCATGATCGTCCACCACGACAACGACAACGACTGCCTCACCCTGCAACTGGGCGAGCGCTTCGACTTCAGCATCCACCGCGACTTTCACGAGGCCTGCCTGGGCGACGGCCCGGCCGCGCGCAGCTACGTGATCGACCTGGGCGAGGTCACCAGCATGGACAGCTCCGCATTGGGCATGCTGCTGCTGCTGCGCGAGCACGCCGGCGCCGACCGCGCCGACATCCGCATCGTCAATGCCGGCGACGAACTGCGCGGCACGCTGCGCGTGGCCGGTTTCGACAAGCTGTTCGTGCTGCACTGAGTGCGGGCGGGCGGTGGCCGGCCGGCCCCGTCTGCGCGCGTGCGCCGCACGCGACACGCAGGCATGAAAAAGGCTCCTTGCGGAGCCTTTTTCATGCCTGCGACAGCGGTTGTTACCAGACGCGCACGTCGGTGATGCTGGCGGTGAAGGCGCTCATGCCGTTCTTGTAGCGGAACAGGCGGCCCAGGTTGAAACTCACCTTGTCGCCGGGCGAGATGTTGGACGTGCCTGCCGGCCAGGCCTCCTTGCTTTCCAGCACCTTGCCCGCGTCATCCTTGATCTCGATGCGGATCTGCGCGGCGGAGGCCTCGGCGCAGTGGTTCACCAGCTGCCCGGTGAGGCTGATGCGCGTGGAGGGGCCCACGCCATTGAGGCCCGGCGTGAAGTTTTCGATGGAGAAGTCCGTGGCAGCGCAGCCGGCGTGCGCGCCGATCGGCAGAAGCAGCAACAAAGCGGTGGCAAAAAGCGTTTTCATAGGCTCAACGTCCGTCCGTACAAAACCATTGCCCTTGTCATCGGCGGCGTCGTCGGGATCTTTAGCCTTGCGCGCACACGCACGCACGACCGGCGACCCTTGCGGGCCGCGGTCGTGCGGCGATGTCCGGTTGCCGGATCAGCATGCGGCGTCGTGGCGGCGCCACGAGGCGACGGCCGCCGGGGCGGCCGGCATGCGCAGTCCGGTGAAGCGCTTCCCGCCGGGGCGGGAGGGCGCGATTACCAGGCGCGAACGTCCACCACGCTGACGGTGTAGCTGTCCATCTCGGCGCTGTAGCGGAACAGGCGACCCATGTCGAACTTGGTCGATTCGCCCGGATTGATGTTGGTGGTGCCCGCCGGCCAGGCTTCCTTGGTGGCCAGCACGTTGCCGGAGGCGTCCTTCGCCTCGATGCGGATCTGGGCCGAGGAGGCCGAGGAGCAGTGGTTCACCAGCTCGCCGGCAAGGCGCAGGCGCATGGTGGAGCCGGGCGCCGGCACCTGCGGCTTGAACTCGGTGATGGCGAAATCGGTGGGCGCACAGGCATTGGCGGCCAACGGCGACAGCGCCAGCGCGGCGCAGACGAGCAGCTTTTTCATGGGGACGGTTCCATTTGTTGGGGACGCCGATGTGGTTCGGCCCTACCCATGGCGGCAGCGTCGCGGATTTCTTTAGCCCTTTTTTTGCCCCGGTTGCACCGCCGGGCCGCCGTGCTCGATGAACCACAGGCCCGCGAACAGCTTGGGGTCGATCGAGTAGCCGGCGGCGGCGCGCGCATACAGCCATGCACCCGCCTCGCGCCGGGGCACCTCGTGCACCACGATGTTCTCGGTCTCGTCACCGCCGCCGGGGCCGACCTTTTCCAGCTCCCACGCGCGCACGAAGGCGATCATCTCGGTGCTCATGCCCGACGAGGACGGCCCGGCATGGATGAACTCCACCCGCTGGCAGCGATAGCCGGTTTCCTCCTCCAGCTCGCGCTGCGCCGCCTGCAGCGCGCTTTCGTCGGCCTGGCCGGCCACGTCGCCGACCAGGCCGGCCGGCATCTCGATGGTGTTCTGCAGGATCGACACGCGGTACTGCTCCACGAACAGCACCTTGTCCTCGGGCGTCACCGCCAGGATGATCACCGCCCCGCCGGGGTTGTTGCGCTCGACGTACTCCCAGCGGCCGCGCTTGCGCAGGCTCAGCCAGCGGCCCTCGTGCAGGGTTTCCACCGGCGCGCCGGCATCGGCAGGGATGTGGTCGTCGACTGGGTTCATGGTGTTGGCGCCAAGAGAAAGGACAGCCCCCATGGTGACGCGCCGGGGTGACAGCGACAACCGCGCCTCGGAGCTCGTGAATCCCTCGCTTGCGTGATCGGTTCGCGGCAGGCCCGGGCGGTTGAAAAAATCACGACCTCTCAGCGCAGCAGCGCGCGCAGGCGGCTGCGCGTGAAGGCGCCAAACCCCAGTTGCGTGCACAGCGCCTCCAGCGCGGCGGGGTCGGCCGGCTGGCGTTGCAGGCGCTGCACCGTGGCGCCGGGCGCGTCCAGTGCGATGCGGGTCAGGCGCCGGTACAGGCGCGCGCTGTCGGCGTGCTCGCGCAGCCGCGCGGCGCACGCGGCGGCGCCGCGCAGGCGCAGAAACGGCACCTCGTCCACGCGGTCGAGCAGCGCATCGAGGCTGCCGAAGTGGGTGAGCAGCGCGGCGGCGGTCTTGGCACCCACGCCGGGCACGCCGGGGATGTTGTCCACCGCGTCGCCGCACAGCGCCAGGTAGTCGGCCACCTGGTGCGGATGCACGCCGAGTTTCTCGTGCACGCCGGCCGGGCCCCAGCGCTGGTTGCGGGCGTAGTCCCATTGTTCGTCGTGCTCGCCCAGCAATTGGCCGAAGTCCTTGTCGGCCGACACGATCACGCTGCGCCAGCCCTGCATGCGCAGGCTCCAGGCGGTGCTGCCGATCAGGTCGTCGGCCTCGTAGGCGTGGTCGATCATCAGGCAGATACCCAGCGCCTCGGTCACCGCGCGGCATTGCACGAACTGGCGCTCCAGTGCCGGTGGCGGCAGCTCGCGGTTGGCCTTGTAGGCGGGGTAGATGGCGTTGCGGAACGAGCTGGTGAGCGAGGCGTCGAACGCCACCGCCACATGCTCCGGCTGCGCCCGCTCCAGCAGCTCGCACAAAAACCGGGTAAAGCCGTGCACCGCATTGCACGGATGGCCTTCGGCATCGAAAAACTCGTCCGGCATGGAATGCCAGGCGCGGAACACGTACAGGCTGCCGTCCACCAGGTGGGCGGTGGCCGGCGCGCCGGCGTCCACGCCGGTCAGGGCGTCCATGTGCGCACGAGGTCGTCCAGCGCGGGGCGGTCGCGGTCGGGCACGTCCAGGCGCGGCGTGCCGATGTGCACGAAGCCGATCACCTGCTCGTGCTCGTCCAGCCCCAGCAACGCGGCGGCCTGGCGGTCATAGGCGGCCCAGCCGGTGAGCCACTGCGCGCCAAAGCCCAGCGCGAAGGCGCCCAGCAGCAGGTTGTGCGCCACGCAGCCGGCGGACAGTTGCTGCTCGATCGGCGGCACCTTGCTGTGCGGGTCGATGCGCGCCACCACCACCACGACCTGCGGCGCGAAGGTGTAGCGCAGGCGGTCTTTCTCGCGCTTGGCCGGCGACAGCCCCGGCTGGGAGTGCTCCGACAGCGCCACCAATGCTTCGCCAAAGCGCTGCTTGGCCTCGCCCTGCAAGCGGATCAGCCGGAACGGCACCAGCTTGCCGTGGTCGGGCACGCGAATGGCCGCCTCCAGCAGCGTGCGCAGCGTCGCCTCGTCCGGCCCCGGCGCACCGAGCTGGGCGGCAGGGACGGAATGGCGTTGCTGCAGCAGGGACAGATCGAAGGACATGGGCGAAACCGGCGCGGGGAAACGCCCATGCTAGGCGGCGTCATGGCGGAAACCAAGTGTGGCCGCCCGCACCGCCGGCGGTGTGCGCCGGCATGGCGACGGTGCGCTTTCCCGGCGCGCAAGTCCGGCTAAGATAAACGCTCACTTCCCAGCCATGGAACGAGCGATGCCGATCACCGTTGCTGCCTTGCGTGAAACCGCCGCTGGTGAACGACGCGTGGCGATCACGCCGGAAATGGCCAGGAAATGGCAAGGCAAGGGGCTGCGCGTGATGCTGCAGCAAGGCGCGGGTGCGGCCGCGGGCTTTCCCGACAGCGCCTATGCCGAGGTGACGTTCGCCGATGCCGCCACCGTGCTGGCCCAGGCCGACGTGCTGGCCTGCGTGCTGCCGCCGGACGACACGGCCATCGCGCAGCTGCGCACCGGCAGCGTGGTGATCGGCCAATTGCGACCGCACGGCGCCGCCGCCCGCATGACCGCGCTGGGCACGGCCGGGCTCAGCGCGTTTGCGCTGGAGCTGTTGCCGCGCACCACGCGTGCGCAGGCGATGGACGTGCTCAGTTCGCAGGCGGCGGTGGCCGGTTATCGCGCCATGCTGATCGCGGCCGAGGCCTCGCCGAAATTCTTTCCCATGCTGACCACGGCCGCCGGCACCATCCGGCCGTCGCGCGTGCTGGTGATCGGCGCCGGCGTGGCCGGCTTGCAGGCCATCGCCACCGCGCGGCGGCTGGGTGCGCAGACCGAGGGCTACGACGTGCGCCCGGAGACGCGTGAACAGGTGGAGTCGCTGGGCGCCAAGTTCCTGGAGCTGGGCGTCAGCGCCGCCGGCAGCGGCGGCTACGCGCGCGAGCTGTCGGCCGAGGAGCGTGCAGCCCAGCAGCAGGCGCTGGCCGCCCATCTCAAGTCCGTCGACGTGATCGTGACCACGGCGGCCGTGCCGGGCCGGCCGGCGCCCAAGATCCTCAGTACCGCGATGGTGGAGGGCATGAAGCCCGGCGCGCTGATCGTGGACCTGGCCGCCGAGGGCGGCGGCAATTGCGAACTGACCCGGCCGGGCGAGCGGGTGGAGCATGCAGGGGTGACGATCCTCGGTCCGCTGAACCTGCCGGCGGGCGCACCGCTGCATGCGTCGGAAATGATCGCCCGCAACCTGTTCAACTTTGGCGAGCTGCTGCTGCGCGACGGTGCGCTGGCGCCGGATTTCGACGATGAGCTGGTGGCCGCCTCCTGCGTGGCCCACGCCGGCGAGGTGCGCTTTACCGGCTGAGCACGGGCCGCCGCCACGCGGCGGCGTGCCGGCGGGTCAATGCCCGGGCGCGGGGACGGACGCCGGTGCGGGCGGCACTTCGCGCCATTGCAGGCGCTGCTGCGGGGAAAGCGCGTGCCACTGGCGGATCAACTGCTCGCGCTGTTGCGGCGGCAGGTGCTGGAAGCGCTCGAACGTGGCGTGCAACTGCTCGCGCTGCTGCGGCGACAGGTCGTGGAACTTGCGCATGTTGGCCCGCGCCTCGCGTCGCTCTTCGGGCGTCATCTGCTGCCAGCGGGCGATGCGCTGGCGGATCTCCTCGCGCTTTTCCGGCGGCAGCGTGGCCCAATGCTCGGCGCGTTGGAGCATGTGCGCACGCTTGTGCGCCGGCAGGTTGTCCCACTCCGCCTGCAGCGGCGCCAGCACCTCGCGCTGGGCGGGCGTGAGCGCGTTCCAGGTGGGCGGCGCCGCCCGTTCGGCGGTGGCCGTCTGGACCGGGCCGGTTGGCGAGGTGGCGGCGACATGGCCGACCGGCATGGCCAGCAGCAGGCAGAGCGTGGTGCGGAGCAGGGGTTTCATGGTCATCGCGTGGCGCGGCCGTTGGCGGCCAGCCATCCGTAGAAGTCGAGGTTCTGGTAGAGCACGGGGTCGGTCTGATCGGCGTCGGGCGGCAGGTCGATGTCGGCGCTGGTGTCGATCGCCGCCGGGTGGGCGGCCGTGGCCGGCGCGTGCGGCAACGGCTGCCACACCATCAACGCGGCCAGCGCCACCACCGCGAACGCGCCGCTGGGGATGAACCAGCGGGCGAGCTGGCGGGTGGGCGCCTGCGCGCTTTCCAGCGCATGGCGTCGTGCCGCGCGCAGGCGACCGGTGGTGGCCGGGTCCAGATGTCGCCCGGCCTCGCGGTACAGCGCGCGCGCGCGCTGCTCGAACGGTTGCGCGGCCGTGTCGCGCCGGTCGTCATGGGGCATGTTCATCGCCAGTTCTCCAGTTGCTCGCGCAGCGCGTGCATCGCGCGCGACAGGTGGGTTTTCACGCTGCCCTCGGTGCAGCCCATGGCCTGCGCGGTTTCCTTGCCGTCCAGCCCTTCCAGCATGCGCAGCATGAATGCCTCGCGCTGGCGCCGCGGCAAGGTGTTGAGCGCGGTGGCGAGGTCGGCGAACGACCGCGCATCCTGCAGCTGGTCGAGCGGTCCGGGGCCCTGGTCGGCCGGCTCCCAGGCGGGCAGGGCGTCGCCTTCGTCGTCATGCCCGCCGCCCAGCCAGCCAACCACCACCGAGCGCACCTTGCGCCGCCGCTGCAGGTCGACCACGCGGCGGCGCAGGATGCCCCAGAACAGGGGTGGCCATTCCGCCGCGGGCTTGTCGCGGTAGTGCTTGACCAGCCGCAGCATGGCGTCCTGCACCGCATCGAGCGCGTCCTCGCGATGGCGCAGTTGCATCTCCGCCATGCGGAACGCACGACCTTCCACCTGTGCCAGAAAGGCATCCAGCGTGGCCGGTGCGCTGCGTTCGTCCGCCGCCAACACGTCGGCGTCGAGCGTGGGCGCGGAAACGTTCAGGGGCGGCTCCTGCGGCAGTCGTCCATTTCGACTCTCCATGCTGACGGTCTCTCCGGGGTAACGCGGGGCCGCGCCGGTGGTTGACAGTGGCCGGCGCCGGCTGTCGTCGCGCTGAACGCGCAGGGGCTGCGCAGCGGGTTTTGCCGGGCATCGTGGCAGGCACCGCCAGGGGCCGCAACGTGGCATGCGAGCGGTCGTGCCGGCGCTGCGTCCATGCGCTATCGTTGGCGCTTGCGCCATACGGGGGAGTGCGATGATCGACGGCTTTCTGGCTTTGTACATCTTCATGCTGGCGGCATTCACCGGCTACGAGATCATCGGTCGCGTGCCGGTGATCCTGCATACGCCGTTGATGTCCGGCTCCAATTTCATCCACGGCATCGTGCTGGTGGGCACCATGGTGGCGCTGGGCCACGCGCAGGGGACGGTGGAGATCACGCTGGGCGTGATCGGCGTGCTGCTGGGCGCGGGCAACGCGGCCGGCGGCTACGTGGTCACCGAGCGCATGCTGGAGATGTTCAAGACCAGCCGCAAGCCGGGAGACCAGGCATGAGCTGGCTGCCGGGTGTGATCGCGGCGAGTTACTTCGTGGCCGCGCTGTTGTTCATCCTCGGGCTCAAGCGCATGAGCTCGCCGCGCACCGCGCGCGGCGGCATCGTGTGGGCCGGCGTGGGCATGTTGCTGGCGGTGCTGGCCACGTTCGCGCTGCCGGGCCTGCACAATCGCGGGCTGATGCTGGCGGCCATCGTGTTGGGCACGGCGGCCGCGTGGTGGTCGGGCAAGCGCGTGGCGATGACGGCGATGCCGCAGATGGTGGCGCTGTACAACGGCATGGGCGGCGGTGCGGCGGCGGCGATCGGCGCGGTGGAGCTGCTGGGTTTTGCCGCCGTGCTGCACTTGATGGATGCGCAGCCCAGCGCACCCGGCGCCACCCAGATGGGGCTGGCGGTGCTGGGTTCGCTGATCGGCGCGGTGTCGTTTTCCGGTTCGCTGATCGCGTTCGCCAAGCTGCAGGGCTGGATGGACCGACGCTTCGTGTTCGCCGGCCAGCGGCTGGTCAACATGGCGGTGCTGCTGGCCGCGGTGGCGGTCGGTGTGGCGCTGGTGCTGGGACGGCTGGAAATCGGCCTGATCGTGGCCTTTTTCGTGCTGGCGCTGCTGTTTGGCGTGCTGATGACGCTGCCGATCGGCGGTGCCGACATGCCGGTGGTGATCTCCATGTACAACGCCTTCACCGGCCTGGCGGTGGCGTTCGAGGGCTTCGTGCTGGGCAATGAGGCGATGATCATCGCCGGCACCGTGGTGGGCGCGGCGGGCACGCTGCTGACGCAGCTGATGGCGCGTGCCATGAACCGCTCGCTGGGCAACGTGCTGTTTGGCAGTTTCGGCGCGGACGCCGGCGGCGCGGCGAGCGCCATTGCCGGCGCGCAGAAACCGATCGAGTCGGCCGATGCGGCGGTGATGATGGCCTATGCCGAGCGCGTGGTGATCGTGCCCGGCTACGGCATGGCCGTGGCGCAGGCGCAGCACAAGGTGTGGGAGTTCGCCAAGCTGCTGATCGCGCGCGGGGTGAAGGTGAAATTCGCCATCCACCCGGTGGCCGGTCGCATGCCGGGGCACATGAACGTGCTGCTGGCCGAGGCCGGCGTGCCTTACGACCTGATCGCCGACATGGACGACATCAACCCCGAGTTTCCCACCACCGACGTGGCCTTGGTGATCGGCGCCAACGACGTGGTCAACCCGGTGGCCAAGACCGACCCGGCTTCGCCGATCTACGGCATGCCGATCCTGGAGGTGGCCGGCGCGAAGAACGTGATCGTGGTCAAGCGCGGTCGCGGCACCGGTTTTGCCGGCATCGAGAACGCGCTGTTCTATGCCGACAACACCCGCATGCTGTACGGCGACGGCCAGGCCGCCGCCGGCCAGCTGGTCAACGAGCTGAAGTCGCTGGACGACTGACCGGGGCTACGGCCGGGGCGCGCGTCGCCCCGGCCGCGCCGCGATGACGGCCGCCACGGCGGCGGCTGCCAGGCTCCAGGCCACGTCACCGGTGGAAAGGCCCAGCCGGGCCAGTTGCAGCAGCATCGACAGGCCGGCGGTGCGCAAGGCGTCGAGCAGGCCCAGCCCCATGCTGGCGCCGACCAGCACGCCGACGGTAAGCAGGCTCACGTACAGCGCCGCCAGCAGCGTGGCCAGGGCGGCCAGCACGGCTGCGCCACGGCCCGGCGCTTGCACCCAGTGGCGTATCGCCGCGCCCAGCACCACCGCAAACGGCAGGGCCAGCCACGGCGTCCGGTGGCGCAGGTAGAGCGTGGCCACCATCCACAGCGCGCCGGCGGCAAGCCCCAGCATGGCCGCGCAGGCGGTGGCGAACAGCGCGCGCAGCGCGTGGCGCGCGCTCATGGATGCGACCGGTGCGCGGCAGGAAAAGTCACGGCGGATCCCCGGAACAAAGCGCCGATCATAGCGCGGCCGGTCGCCACGGGCCGTGTGCTTGACCTGGAACAAGCGGGTTGCGGGCGCGGGCGGCATAATACGCAGGTTGGCGCGACCTCTTGCCGCGCCCGTTGATCGTGGATTGGCCAGTGGCATGAGTGGTTTCAGTTTGAGCAGCGAGCCTTTCACCCTGTTGCGCGATTGCAACGCGGTGATGGTGCCGCAGGGCGAGATGATTGTTTTGCCGGCCGGCCAGATCGGCTACATCACGCAGGCGCTTGGCGGCAGTTTCACCGTCTACGTGGACGGCAACCTGTTCCGCATCGCCGGTGCGGATGCCGACGCGCTGGGCAAGGAGCCGCCGCCGGCGATCGAGGTGGCGGCCGACGCCACCAACGAGGACGTGGAAAAGCTGGCCTGGGACCAGTTGCGCACCGTGTTCGATCCGGAGATCCCGGTGAACGTGGTCGATCTTGGCCTGGTCTACGACCTGAGCCTGGAGCAGGTGGCCGAGGGCGAGCGCAAGGTCTACGTCAAGCTCACGCTGACCGCGCCGGGCTGCGGCATGGGCGACATCCTGGTCGACGACGCGCGCACCAAGCTGGAGATGATCCCCACCATCGTCGAGGCGGAGGTGGATCTGGTGTTCGACCCGCCGTGGAGCCACGCGATGATGTCGGACGCGGCGAAGCTGGAAACCGGCATGCTCTGAACCGGCATGCTCCGGTTTCACCTGGCACGAAAAAGCCCGCGTGTGGTCGACACACGCGGGCTTCTCGTTTTTGCGACAACGCCCGGCGAGGATCGCCGGGCGTTGTCGCGAGGCGTCAGATCGCCAGGTCCTTTTCCTTCTTGCCGGCCTTCAGCGCGTCATTGAACCAGCGCGGGCGCTTGCCGCGGCCGGACCAGGTCTGCGAGGCATCGGCGGGGTTGCGGTACTTCGGCGCGACCGGGCCGGTACGGCGGGTCTTGGCGCGGCTGTGGCCGAAAATGTCCTCGAAGGTGTAGCCCTCGGCCTTGATCAGTGCGTGGATTTTCTCGCGCAGCTTGACCACTTTTTCCTTGCGCAGTTCGTTCTGGCGCACCTGCGCCTTGGTGATCAAATCGTTGAGCTGGTTATGGTTGAGGCTTTTGAGATCGACGGCCATGACGGACTCCGGGGGTTATCGGGAAACAATGTACGTAACGGGGATAGGGTGAAACGAAAACGCGAGTACCACGACGTGTGATTCTCCACGAAAAGAAAATCGATTGCAAAGCACGCCATAACGTCCGCGCATCGACGCTGGCGATGCGCGGACGATTAATCGGCAATCACGCCGGTTTCACGACAGCCATTGCGGCGGGGGTTATGTCGTGGCGGTGATGGCGGTCATTTCCACGCGCGGCGTCGGGTTGACGGCGCGCGTGGCCGTGGGTGGCTTATGCCAGCAGAGCGAATAACTGCTCTTGCGTAATGGAGCGGCTTTCGGCTTCGTTGCGGGCGCGATATTCCAGCGTGCCCGCGCTCAGGCCGCGATCGGAAATCACCACGCGATGCGGAATGCCGATCAGCTCCATGTCCGCGAACATGCCGCCGGGGCGCAGGCCGCGATCGTCCAGTACGGTGTCGATGCCGCGCGCCTGCAGGGCCTGGTACAGCGCATCGGCGGCCTGGTCCACCTCGGGCAGGCGCTTGGGATTGATCACGCATACCGCCACGCGCCAGGGCGCCATCGCCTCGGGCCACACGATGCCGGCGTCGTCGTGGCACTGCTCGATGGCGGCGGCCACGATGCGGCTGACGCCGATGCCGTAGCAGCCCATGGTCATGACCTGGGTCTTGCCCTGGTCGTTGAGCACCACCGCGTTGAGCGCCTGGGCGTACTTGGTGCCAAGCTGGAACACGTGGCCCACCTCGATGCCGCGCGCGATGTGCAGCACGCCCTGGCCGTCGGGCGACAGGTCGCCGTCGACCACGTTGCGCAGGTCGGCGATGCGGTCGATGCGCGCGTCGCGCTCCCAGTTGGCGCCGGTGTGGTGGTTGCCATCGGCGTTGGCGCCGCAGACGAAATCGGCCAGCACCGCCGCGTCGCGATCCACGATCACCGGGATCGATGCGGGCAGGCCCACCGGGCCGAGGAAACCCGGGTGCGTGCCGGTGGCGGCCAGGATCTCCTCCTCGCCGGCCAGTACCGCCTCGCCGCCCAGTTCGGGCAGCTTCGCGGCCTTGACCTCGTTGAGCTGGTGGTCGCCGCGCAGGCACAGCGCAACCAGTCCGTCGGTGCCGCGCAACAGCAGGGTTTTCACGCATTGGTCCGGCGTCACGCCGAGGAAGCCGGCCACCTCGTCGATGGTTTTCTGCGTGGGCGTGGCCACCGTCTGCAACGCGGCGGCGGCTGCCGGGCGCGTGGCGCTGGAGGGCAGGGCCTCGGCTTTTTCGATATTGGCCGCGTAGTCGGAGCCGTCGGAAAACGCGATGGCGTCCTCGCCCGATTCGGCCAGCACCTGGAATTCATGGCTGGCATTGCCGCCGATGGCGCCGGTATCGGCCTGCACCGCGCGGAAGGTCAGGCCCAGTCGGGTGAAAATGCGCGTGTACGCCTCGTACATCGTCGCGTAGGTGGCCGCCAGCGATTCGGGCGTGAGGTGGAACGAATAGGCGTCCTTCATCAGGAATTCGCGCGCGCGCATCACGCCGAAACGCGGGCGGATCTCGTCGCGAAACTTGGTCTGGATCTGGTAGAAGTTGACCGGCAGCTGCTTGTAGCTTTTCAGCTCGTTGCGGGCAAAGTCGGTAATGACTTCCTCATGCGTGGGGCCGTAGCAGAACTCCTGCTGCTTGCGGTCCTTGATCTTGAGCAATTGGCCGCCGAATTTCTCCCAGCGGCCGGTTTCCTCCCACAGCTCGCGCGGCTGCACCGAGGGCATCAGCAATTCGATGGCGCCGGCGCGATCCATTTCCTCGCGCACCACGCTCTCCACCTTGCGCAGCACGCGCAGGCCCAGCGGCGACCAGGTGTACAGGCCCGAGGCCAGCCGGCGGATCATGCCCGCGCGCAGCATCAGCTGGTGGCTGACGATCTCCGCATCGGCGGGAACTTCCTTGACGGTGGCCAAGTGGAATTGGCTGAGACGCATGCGAGTGATCCGGCAGGGGAAAGACGCCAATTATAGCGGCGCGCCTGACGGAAACCGCGTGCGCGGCGGCCCCGATGCGTGCCGGGGCCGGGATGTGCGCCGGGGATTATCCGGCGCGGCAATACTGCGCGTATTGCGCCTCGGTGTCGGCGATTTTCTGCTGGCGCTGGCTGTCGTCCAGCGCGGTGGACTTGCCGTCCTGGTTCACCACCACCGGCGTGCTGCCCTTGAGTACGGCGAGGTTGGACTGCAGCGAGTCGCACAGCATCCGGCGATTGTCCGGCGTGTCGGCGATGGCCTGGCTGGCGGCGGGCGCGGGCTGGGTTGCCGGGGCGGCCTCGGGCGTGGCGGACTCGGCGACGGGTTCCATGGCGTCGTCATCCTGCGCGTGGGTGGCATCCCCGGTGGTCTTGATCTGCTGGAACGACACGCCCTTGTCCGGCGCGGTCTGCGAGTAGTGCACGGTGCCGTGGGCGTCGGTCCATTTGTAGACCTGGGCACCGGCCAGCGGTGGCAACAGCATCAGCGCCATGGCGATCAGCGAACGGTGCATGGGTTCTCCTAACGGTGGGCGTGCCCGGCCTTGTTATCACCCCGGCGATCGGGACTCAAGCGATGGTTTACACTGCGCGCATCCTGTCACGGTTTGTTTCATGAGCGAGCACACGCCAGTCCGCGCGCCGCGGCATCGGGGCATCTACCTGTTGCCCAACCTGTTCACCACCGCGGCCATGTTCGCCGGCTTCTACGCCATCGTGGCCAGCATCGGCGGCAACTATGCCGACGCGGCCATTGCGGTGTTTTTTGCCGCGATACTCGACGGCATGGATGGCCGGGTGGCGCGCATGACCGGTACGCAGTCGGAGTTCGGCGTGCAGTACGACTCGCTGTCGGACCTGGTGAGTTTTGGCCTGGCGCCGTCGCTGGTGCTGTACACGTGGTCGTTGTCGGCACTGCGCGATTTCGGCCCGCTGTGGGGCAAGCTGGGCTGGGCCGCGGCGTTCATCTACGCCGCTTGCGCCGCGCTGCGGCTGGCGCGCTTCAACACCCAGGTGGCGGTGATCGACAAGCGCTATTTCCAGGGGTTGGCCAGCCCGGCCGCCGCCGGCGTGTGCATGGCGTTCGTGTGGAGCATGGAGAAGTTCGACATTCCCGGCGCGAGCCTGTGTTTCGTGGTGCCGTTCATCGCGGTGATCGTGGGCTTGCTGATGGTGAGCCGGTTTCGTTATTTCAGCTTCAAGTCGCTGCCGATGGGCGACCGCCAGCGCGTGCCGTTTGCCTGGATGGTGGGCGCGGTGCTGCTGTTGGGGCTGCTGATCCTCGATCCGCCGCGGGTACTGCTGGCGGGATTCACGGTGTATCTGCTTTCCGGGCCCGTGCTGACGGTGTGGGGCCTGGCCGCACACCGGCGGCGGGTGCGCCGCGGCGCGGAATGAGCGTACCGGCGCGACGCGTGATGGATCCTTCGCACCGGGCGCGGGTGCTGCGCGCGCTGGACATGGTGCCGTGGGTGCGCCGTGCGGCGCCCATGGCGATCGCCGAGGCGACGGTCGAGGTCGAGGAGGCATCCGTCCTAGCACCTGCACCTGCACCGGCGCAGGGTGAGGTGGCCTGCGTGGTGGTGTTGCCGGCAGGCGCCGCGCCGCGTGAGCTGGATCTGCTCGGGCGCGCGTTTGGCACCTGCGGCGCCGGCGTGGCACGCGCGGCCCGCGTCGCGGTGGCGGCGGATGGCCAGCTTTCCACCCCGCCGCCGGCGGCTGACGCCTACCTGGTGTTTGGCGAGACCCAGGCGCATGCGCTGGGCCGGGCACTTTCCGCCGAGGCCATGCAGCGTGCCCAGATCGTGCTGGTGGACGAGCCGGCACAGGTGCTCATGCACGCGGCGGCCAAGCGCCGCCTGTGGACCGCGCTGCGCACGCTGCGCCGTGCGATGGCCGCTGCCGGCGGCTGACGGTCATGGTCGCGCTGGCCCAGCCCTCGTTGCGGATGCGTGCGATGCGCGTGGACGACTTGTCCGCCGTGGGCACGATGGAGCTGGCCTCCTACGAGTTTCCCTGGTCACCCGGCGTCTTTGCCGACTGCCTCAAGGCGGGTTATCCGTGCTGGGTGCTGTGCGTGGACGACGTGCTGGCGGGCTACGGCATTTTGTCGATCGGGGCGGGCGAGGCGCACGTGCTCAACCTGTGCATCGGCCCGGGACGACGCGGCCAGGGCCTGGGTCGCTACTTGTTGCGCCGGCTGCTGGACAGCGCGCGCTGGCATGGCGCCACGCGCGTCTTTCTGGAGGTACGACCCTCCAACGACCACGCCAAGGCGTTGTACGACAGCGTCGGCTTTCGCGAGATCGGTCGGCGGCCGCGCTATTACCCCGCGCGCGACGGCCGCGAAGAGGCCATCGTGATGGCGCTCGATATGGCCGCAGGCCATATCGAGAACTAAGCGCGGGCCGCAGGCCATATCGAGAAATAAGCGCGACGCCTTGGTTTGCTGCCGGCCGCATTGCGCGCGGCGCCGCGCCGGGCCGATTACCCCAGCTTCTGCACCTGCTCGCGCAGGGCGGTCAGGGTGGTGCTCCAGTCGCTGATGCGCTGGCGCTCCTGGGCAACCACCTCGGCCGGGGCGTTGGCGACGAAGTTGGCGTTGCCGAGCTTGCCCTCGCACTTCTTGATTTCGCCTTCGATCTTGGCGATTTCCTTGGCCAGGCGGGCCTTCTCCGCGTCCACGTCGATCAGCCCGGCCAGCGGAATCAGCACGCGCAACGAGCCGACCACGGCAGCGGCGGCGGCCGGTTCGTCGGCGCCGGCCTCGATCCATGCCGGTGCCTCGGTGCGGGCGAGGAAGGCGATCTGGGTGGCGAACTTCGCCGCGCGCGCCCGATCGCCGGCGTCGCCGTCGGCCAGCAGCAGCGCAATGGTCTTGCCCGGCGGAATGTTCATCTCCGAACGGATTTTGCGGATACCCGAAAGCACCGCCTTGAACCATTCGATCTCGGCACTGGCCGCGTCGTCGGCGGCAAAGTCCGCCGCCTTGGGATAAACGCGCTCGTACACGCTGGTTTCCGCCAGCCCGAGCCGCGGCGCCACTTCCTGGTAAATCTCTTCGGTGATGAAAGGAATCACCGGATGCAGCGCCCGAAGCACCGCTTCCAGCACCACCAGCAAGGTGCGGCGGGTGGAGGCGGCCGCTTCCGCGTCATCGCCATTCAACGCCGGCTTGGACAGCTCCAGGAACCAGTCGCAGTACTCGTTCCACACGAACTCGTACAGCGCCTGCGCCAGGTGGTCGAAGCGGTAGGAAACAAAGTGCTGCTCGACCTCGGCCAGCGTCTGCGACAAACGCGTCAGGATCCACCGCTCCGCCTCGGTTGCCGGCGCGCCGGCGGGCGAGGGGACCTGCCCTTCGGGCAGGTTCATCAAGACGAAGCGCGCCGCGTTCCACAGCTTGTTGCAGAACGCCTTGTAGCCCTCGGCGCGCTTGAGGTCGAAGTTGATGGTGCGGCTGTAGCTGGCCAGCGCGGCAAAGGTGAAGCGCAGCGCGTCGGTGCCGATCGGCTTGATGCCGTCGGGGTAGTCCTTGCGGATGCGCTTTTCCACCTTCTCGCGCACCTGCGGGATCAGCAGCGACTTGGTGGATTTGGCCACCAGTGGCTCCAGCTCGATGCCGTCGATCAGGTCCAGCGGGTCCAGCGTGTTGCCCTTGGACTTGGACATCTTCTGGCCTTCGGCATCACGCACGATGGCGTTGATGTAGACCTCGCGGAACGGCACCTGGCCGGTGAAGTACTTGGTCGCCATCACCATGCGCGCGACCCAGAAGAAGATGATGTCGAAGCCGGTGACCAGCACCGCGCTGGGCAGGAAGAGCTTGTCCTGCTCCCAGTTGGCGACGACGTTGCCGGCGGCGTCCTTGACCGGGCCGTCCAGCGGCCAGCCGAGGGTGGAGAACGGCCACAGCGCGGAGCTGAACCACGTGTCGAGCACGTCGTCGTCCTGGCGCAGCGCGCCGACCGGCGTGGTGGCGGCATTGGCGCGCGCGTCGGCCTCGTCCTCGCCGACGAAGATGTTGCCGGCCTCGTCGTACCAGGCCGGGATGCGGTGGCCCCACCACAGCTGGCGGCTGATGCACCAGTCCTGGATGTTCTCCAGCCACTGGATGTAGGTGGTGCTCCAGTTCTCCGGCACGAACTTGATCTCGCCCGAGCGCACCGCCTCCAGCGCCGGCTCGGTGATCGCCTTGCGGCCCTTGTCGCTGGTCAGATCGACGAACCACTGGTCGGTCAGCATCGGCTCGATCACCGCGTCCGAACGTTGGCTCACCGGCACCTGCAGCTTGTGTGCCTTGGTTTCGACCAGCACGCCCAGCGCTTCCAGATCGGCCAGCACCGCCTTGCGCGCGTCGTAGCGGTCCAGGCCGCGGTATTTCTCCGGTGCGTTGTCGTTGACCTTCGCCGCCAGGGTGAAGATGGTGATCGGCGCCAGCTGGTGGCGCTGGCCGATGGCGTAGTCGTTGAAGTCGTGCGCCGGGGTGATCTTCACGCAGCCGGTGCCGAAGTCCTTGTCGACGTAGTCGTCGGCGATCACCGGGATCTCGCGGTCGGACAGCGGCAGCTTCAGCGTCTTGCCGACCAGGTGGGCGTAGCGCTCGTCCTCCGGGTGCACCGCCACGGCGACGTCGCCGAGCATGGTTTCCGGGCGGGTGGTGGCGACCACCAGCGATTCGTCGCTGCCGACCACGGCATAGCGGATCGACCACATGTGGCCGTCGCGCTCGACGTTGTTCACCTCCAGGTCGGACACCGCCGTGCCCAGCGCCGGATCCCAGTTCACCAGGCGGTTGCCGCGGTAGATCAGGCCGGCGCGGTACCAGTCGATGAACACCTTGCGCACCGCGGCGGACAGGCCCTCGTCCATGGTGAAGCGCTCGCGCGACCAGTCGGCGGCGGCGCCGATGCGGCGCATCTGGTGGGTGATGGTGGAGCCCGATTCCTCCTTCCACTGCCACACGCGCTCGACGAAGGCTTCGCGGCCCAGGTCGTGGCGGGTCTTGCCTTCGGTCGCCAGCTGGTTCTCGACGATCTTCTGGGTGGCGATGCCGGCGTGGTCAGTGCCGACCTGCCACAGCGTGTTCATGCCGCGCATGCGCTGGTAGCGCACCAGCATGTCCATCACGGTCTGCTGGAAGGCATGGCCCATGTGCAGCGTGCCGGTGACGTTCGGCGGCGGCAGCAGGATGCAGTACGGATCGCCCTGGCCGGACGGCTGGAACGCACCGCTGCCCTCCCAGCGCTGGTACCACTTCGACTCGATCTGGGCGGGCTCGAAACTCTTTTCCATGGGGACTCGCGATGGCGCACCGGCGCGCGCCGGCACAGTCGATGAAGTGAAACGGCCATTGTACGGGCGCGGGCAGGGCGCTGCCAAAGCGCGGTTGCCCCGAACGGCGCAGACGTGGGGGTAGGAGCCCGCTGGCGGGCGATACTTTTGGGGCCGGGATGACCAGACATTCGTCTGTTGAGAGCCGGGATTCGCAAAAGCAAAAGCATCGCCCGCCAGCGGGCTCCTACCGGGGCGTCGGGAGGATCACGCGCGATGGTGTTTCGCGGGGCTCAGTTGCCGCGCAGCGTGCGGCCGTAGGCGTGCACCTCGTCCACCAGCACCTTGACGTGCGCGGGGTCGATCTCCGGCGTGATGCCGTGGCCCAGGTTGAACACGTGGCCCGGGTGGTTGCCGTAGCTGTCCAGCACGGCGCGTGCCTCGCGGCGGATCACCTCGGGGCTGGCGTGCAGGATGGCCGGGTCCAGGTTGCCTTGCAGCGCCACCTTGCCGGCCACGGCGCGGCGGGCGTCGGCCAGGTCGATGGTCCAGTCCACGCCCAGCGCGGCGCAGCCGCTGTCGGCCATCTCGGCCAGATGGGCGCCGGCCCCCTTGGAGAACAGGATCACCGGCAGTTCTCGGGCGGCCGGATCGGCCTTCAGCGCGGCCACCACCTGCGTCATGTAGCGCAGCGAGAATTCACGGAACGGGCCCGGGCCGAGCAGGCCGCCCCAAGTGTCGAAGATCATCAGCGCCTGCGCGCCGGCCTCGGCCTGGGCGGTCAGGTAGGCGGCGACCGAGCGGGCCAGCACGTCGAGCAGTTGGTGGGCCAGCGGCGGCTGGTTCCAGCACATCGCCTTGAGCGTGGCGAAATCGCGCGAGCCACTGCCCTCGACCATGTAGCAGGCCAGCGTCCACGGGCTGCCGGAAAAGCCGATCAGCGGCACCCGGCCGTGCAACTCACGGCGGATCAGCCGCACCGCGTCCATCACGTAGCGCAGCTCGCCGTCCATGTCCGGCACCGCCAGCTTCGCGATGTCGGCGGCACTGCGCACCGGGCGGGCGAATTGCGGGCCCTCGCCCTGGGCAAAGGACAGGCCCAGGCCCATCGCGTCGGGAATGGTCAGGATGTCGGAGAACAGGATGGCCGCATCCAGCTCGAAGCGCGCGAGCGGCTGCAGGGTCACCTCGCAGGCGTATTCGGGGTTCTGCGCCAGCCCCATGAAGCTGCCGGCGCGCTCGCGGGTGGCGCGGTACTCGGGCAGGTAGCGGCCGGCCTGACGCATCACCCACACGGGCGTGGTGTCGGTGGGCTCCCGGCGCAGCGCGCGCAGGAAGCGGTCGTTTTTCAACGCGTCGGTCATGTCAACGTCCGTAGGGGCCGTCCTGGCCTTGGCTGAACATCAGGCGGAAGCCGCGCTTGAGCTGCACGTCGCGCGCCTTCTCGAACGCGGCGATGGCCTCGTCGCGCTCCAGGTATTGCTCGCGCTTGAGCGTGGCGCGCCCGCCCTGCGTGCCCGATTCGCGGTACAGCGTCCAACCGCCAAGCAGATCCTGCTCCAGCGTGATCTGGACGTAGCGTGGCGCGTCGGTGCTGCCGGGTACGGTTTGCAGGTAAAGGCGCATGGTGGTCAGTGGGGCAGCGGGACCCTACAGCTTATAGGAGCCGTACGGCTTTTGTAGGAGCGCACCTTGTGCGCGATGGTTTTTTGCGGAATTCGGGATTCGCAAAAAGCAAAAGCCATCGCGCACAGGGTGCGCTCCTACGGGGTGGTGGCGGCCTGCAGTACGGCGAGCACGTCGGCCTCGTCCACGCCGGCCACGATCTCGGCCTTGCCGATGCCGCGCCACAGGATCAGGCGCAACTGGCCGTTGGCGTTTTTCTTGTCCAGCCGCATCAGCGACAGCAGGTGCTCGGGCGCCATGCCGGCGGGTACCGCGGTAGGCAGGGCCAGCCGTTGCAGCAGGTGTTGCAGGCGCTCGCGGTCGGCCGCGCCGGCCATGCCCAGGCGCTCGGACAACTGTGCGGCCAGTACCATGCCCACTGCCACGCCTTCGCCGTGCAGCAAGGTGGTGTAGTGGCCGGCGGTTTCCAGCGCGTGGCCAAAGGTGTGGCCGAGGTTGAGCAGGGCGCGCTCGCCTTGCTCGGTTTCGTCGCGCGCCACCACGCCGGCCTTGTAGCGGGCCTTGCGTGCGATGGCCTCGATCAGCGGCGCGGTGTCGCGCGCGATCAGCGCGTCGGCATGGGTTTCCAGCCACTGGAAAAACGCCGCGTCGCCGATCGCCGCGCCCTTCACCACCTCGGCCAGGCCGGCGCTGTATTCGCGCGCGGGCAAGGTGGCCAGGGTGTCGATGTCGGCCACCACGGCGCGCGGCTGGTGGAATGCGCCCACCAGGTTCTTGCCGGCGGGCAGGTTGACGCCGGTCTTGCCGCCCACGGACGAGTCGACCATCGCCAGCAAGGTGGTGGGCATCTGGATGAAATCGATGCCGCGCATCCAGCATGCGGCGGTGAAGCCGGCCAGGTCGCCCACCACGCCGCCGCCCAGCGCGATCACGCAGGCGTCGCGGGTGGCGCCCAGGTCGGCCAGCGCCTGCAGCGCGCGCTCCACGTTGGCGAAGGATTTGTGCGCCTCGCCGTCATCCAGCAGGTGCGACGACCACGTCAGGCCGTCCAGCCCCTGCGCCACGCGCTCCAGGTACAGCGGCGCCACCGTGGTGTTGCTGATCACCAGCGCATGGCGGCCGCGCAACATGGCGCGCCAGCGCGCGTGGTCGGCGAGCAGGCCGTGGCCGATCCAGATCGGGTAGTGGCGATCGCCCAGGGCGACGTCGATGGTGGTGGGGTGCGAATCGTTCATGCGGTTTGCGCGGTACCTGTGGATGGGCGTTGCCAGTGCTGGCCGATCAGCTCGATGCAGCGGTCGCCGGCGTTGGCGATGCTGCCGCCGCCGGCGGGGATGGCGAGATCGGCGATGCGCTGGTAAAGCGGCGTGCGCACGCTCGCCATCGATTCGAGCCGCGCGCGGCGGTCGGTGTCGGCCAGCAGCGGGCGGTGGGTGTCGCGCTCCAGCCGCTTGAGTTGCTGCTCCACGCCGATCTGCAGCCACACCACGAAGCCGCGCGCCGCCAGGTGCGCGGCATTGGCCGGGTCCAGCACCGCGCCCGCGCCGGTGGCCAGCAGCACGCCGTCGCGGGCGCTGAAGGCGTCCAGCAGCTGGCTTTCGCGCTGGCGAAAGCCGGCTTCGCCCTCGATCTCGAAAATGGTGGGAATGTCCACGCCGGTCTGTCGCTCGATCTCCTGGTCCAGGTCCACGAACGAAAGCCCATAATGGACGGCCAGCCGTCGTCCCACGGAACTCTTGCCCGCGCCCGTGGGGCCGATCAGAAAGAGGTTGGACGACGGATTCATCCGCAAACTTTAACAGCAGAGGCGGTGATGACCGAACGCGTACTCCTGGCCGGTTGCGGCGATCTGGGCCTGCGTGTGGCGCGTCGACTGCTGGCGCGCGGCGACACGGTATGGGCGTTGCGTCGCGCGCCTCCCGACGAAAGTGACGACGGCGTGCGCTGGCTGGCCGGCGACCTCGGCCGTGCCGATGGCCTGGCGGGCTTGCCCGAGGGCATCACCCGCGTGGTCTACCTGCCCGCGCCGGGCGCGCGTGACGAGGCGGTGTATCGCGCCGTGTTCGTCGACGGCCTGCGCCACCTGTGGCAGGCGCTGGATACCGCATCGTTGCGGCGTGTGCTGCTGGTGTCGTCGTCGGCGGTGTACGGCGCCCACGACGAGGGCGCCGTGGACGAGGCCGCCGCGCCGGCGCCCCTGGCGTTCAACGGCCGGGTGCTGCTGGAGGCCGAGCGCTGGTTGGCGGCGCGGCCGGTGTCGTCAGTGGTCCTGCGCCTGGCGGGCCTGTACGGCCCCGGGCGGATGGGCCTGGTGGAACGCCTGCGCGCCGGCCGGGCCAGCGTGCCGCGCGACCGGCCGCACTGGGCCAACCGCCTGCATGTGGACGATGCCGCCGCCGCCATCGCGCACCTTCTGTACCTGCCCGACGCGCAGCCGCTCTACATTGGCAGCGATGGCACGCCCTTGCCGCTGGACGTGCTCTACGACGACCTGGCCCGCCGCTTGGGCGCGCCGCTGCCCGCCGTCGGCCCCGCTCCGGCCGCCGTGGGCAGCAAGCGGCTGGACAACACCCGATTGCGCCAGAGCGGCTTCACTCCGCGCTGGCCGGATGCGCGCGAAGGCTACGCAGCGCTGCTGGCCTCGCAGGAAGACGCCGGGCCCCGCGCGTAGGAGCGCACCCTGTGCGCGATGCTTTTCGCTACGCCCATCGCGCACAAGGTGCGCTCCTACACGAGAACAGGCACCGGCTCAATCGTGGCTGAGGCCGGTGACGTGGCGGTCGTCGTCGTATTCCACGCAGCTGTCGGCGTGCGCGGGCAGCGTGGCCAGGGCGTGGCGGCTGAGGCGCTCGAAGTGGGCCAGGAAACGGTCCATGGTCTTCGCATCCATCGCCAGCGGCGCATGGCGGGCCAGCAACTCCTGCTCCTGCTGGCCGCGCCAGCGGCGCACGATGTCCCAACCCGGTGCCTGCAGCACGATCAGCGCGTCGAACTTGCGCCACAGCGGCTGGTAGCTGCGCAACTGCTTGTTGACCCAGCGCCGCCAGCGGCCGTCGGCGTCCTCGCTGCGCTCCAGCGCATTGATGGGCGTGGCCAGTGCCGCTTGCGGCTGCGGGCGGATGCCCAGCGCCCAGCCTTCCACGATCACCAGCTTGGGCGCGCGCTTGATGCGCGGCCAGCGCGAGGGCGGGAAGCGCGTGTCGCGGCCCTTGTCGAAGCGCGGGTGGGTGACCGGCAGCTTGTCCGACGCGTGCGGCAGCGCGGCCAGCACCGACAGCAGCAGCTCGATCTCGTGCGTGCCCGGCACGCCGCGCGTGCGCAGCAGCGGATGCACCTGCTGGGACAGCGCCTCGCGCTCGCTGCGGGCGTAGTAGAAGTCGTCCAGCGACAGCACCTCGGTGGGCCAGCCGCGCGCCTCGGCCTGGGCCTTCATCACGCGCGCCAGCGTGCTCTTGCCGCTGCCTTGCAGGCCGGAAAGCCCCAGCACGTAGGGCCGCCGCGAACGGGCGATGCGGCCGGCGTAGTGATCCAGCAGATGGCCGGCCAGGGCCTCGTTCTGGATATCCGCCGCGGCCGTCATTCGCACCACGCCGGCGAGGGTGGGTGGAGCGCGCCACGGGCCGCGGACAGGCGCGGCACGCGACGGGCCGGCGGGGGGATTGCGCTAGTATGGAAAGTATTCATTGGCACCAATGATGGCGCGCACGGGCCACGATTCAAGGAAAAGTTTCAAAAGCCATGCTCAACCCCGAGATACTGCACACTTTCCAGCAGTTGCTGGACGAAGCCCGGGCCAGCGCCGACCCCGAGCCCACCGCGATGAACCTGGCCACCCTCGACGCCTCCGGCCGGGTGGCCTCGCGCATCGTGCTGCTCAAGGGCGTGGACGAGCGCGGCTTGCGCTTTTTCACCAACTACGACAGCGACAAGGGCGCGCAACTGGAGGCGCACCCGCAGGTGGCGCTGTGCCTGCACTGGAAACACGTGCGCCACGGCGTGCAGGTGCGCGTGGAAGGCCATGCGCGCAAGTTGCAGGCCGAGGAGTCGGACGCGTATTTCGCCAGCCGCCCGCGCGGCAGCCAGGTGGGCGCCTGGGCTTCGCTGCAGTCGCAGACCTTGCCCGACCGCGAGACGTTCGAGCAGCGCGTGGCCCGCTACGAGCAGGAGTTTGCCGGCCGCGAGGTGCCTCGTCCGCCGCATTGGGGCGGTTTCGTAGTGGAGCCGGACACGGTGGAGTTCTGGTACGGCGCCGAGTTTCGCCTGCACGAGCGCGTGCGCTGGAACCGCCACGGCCAGACCTGGACCCATCGCCTGCTGTACCCATGAGCGGCGGCGCGGGCGAGCGGCCGGTGGCGCAGCACGGTTTTGCCGTGGCCACCCGTGGCCGGGGCTTCACCGAGATCACCCGCGAGGTGGCCGAGGCGGTGGCGGCCGGCGGCGTGCGCCACGGCATCGCCAACGTGTTCACCGCGCACACCAGTTGCTCGCTGCTGATCAGCGAGAACGCCGACCCCACCGTGCGCACCGACCTGGAGCACTGGATGGCGCGCATCGCGCCCGACGGCGACCCCGCCTATCGCCACGATGCCGAAGGCCCCGACGACATGCCCGCGCACATCCGCAGCGTCCTCACCGGCGTCAGCCTGGTGGTGCCGGTGGCGGGTGGGCGGCTGCAACTGGGCACCTGGCAGGGCATCTACCTGTGGGAGCACCGCCGCGTGCCACACCAGCGCCGGGTGACCGTGACGGTGCTGGGGTGCTGAGCGACGCCGGGTACGCGCGGCGTGGCTGACCCGTTTCCCCAGCGCATCGTCTGCCTCACCGAGGAGCCCACCGAGGTGCTTTACGCCCTGGGTGAGCAGCATCGCATCGTGGGCATTTCCGGCTTTACCGTGCGCCCGCCGCAAGCGCGCAAGGAGAAGCCCAAGGTCTCGGCCTTCACCAGCGCGAAGATCGAGCAGATCCTGGCCCTGCGGCCTGACCTGGCGATCGGGTTTTCCGACATCCAGGCCGATATCGCGCGCGAGCTGGTCAAGGCTGGCGTGGAGGTGTGGATCAGCAACCACCGCAGCGTGGACGGCATCCTGGCCTACATCCGCCGGCTGGGCGCGATGGTGGGCGCGCATGAGGCGGCCGGGCAACTGGCACGCCGTGCCGAGCAGCACATCGCCGCCGTCCGCGCGGCGGCGGCCGGCTTGCCGCGCCGGCCCCGGGTGTATTTCGAGGAGTGGGACGAGCCGATCATCACCGGCATCCGCTGGGTGGCCGAGCTCGTCGGCATTGCCGGCGGTGACGACGTGTTTCCCGAGCTGGCGCGCGAACCGCTGGCGAGGCAACGCATCCTGGCCGATGGCGGCGAGGTGGTGCGCCGCGCGCCGGACATCATCCTCGGCTCGTGGTGCGGCAAGCGTTTTCGCCCGGAAAACGTGGCGGCGCGACCCGGTTGGGACGCCATCCCCGCCGTACGCGACGGCGAGCTGCACGAGATCAAGTCGCCCATCATCCTGCAGCCAGGCCCGGCGGCGCTGTTCGATGGCCTGGATGCGATCCACCATCGCATCGCCGCGTGGGCCGCCCGCGCCTGAGAACACCTTGTGGGAGCGACTTCAGTCGCGACGCTCTTGCTTTCTAATGAGCCTGAGATCAAAAAGCATCGCGGCTGAAGCCGCTCCCACAAAAGCCACACGCGCCGACTGAAAGGCAACTCAGCCGGCCAGCGCCAGGCGCATGCCCCAGTCCAGCAGCGGCGCGGCGACCAGCATGCGCGCCAGCAACAGGGCGATCATCACCACCATGGGCGAGAAATCCATCATGCCGACCACCATGCGGCCGCGCAGTGGACGCATCAGCGGCGCCACCACGGCGTCCAGCAGGCGCTGCACGGGGTGCCGCGGATCGACCGCGAACATGCTCAGCAGCGACCACGCAAACACCATGACCAGGCAGATCATCAGCGCGAAATCGAGCAGCTCGGCCGCCGCCAGCACGAGCAGGCCGGCCAGCCCCGGCGCCACGCCCATGAGGGCAAAAATGACCACGCGCTTGAGCAGCATCGCCAGCCACGCCAGCACCAGCGCGGCCAGGTTGATGCGCCGCCAGTTGGGGAGCACCCGCCGCACCGGCGCCAGCGCCGGGTTGGTGTAGCGGTAGATGAACTGGCTGAGCGGGTTGAGGAAATCCGCGCGGCAGGCTTCGGCCATCACGCGCAGCAACAGCAGGGTGACGATGGCGTTGAAGGCCAGGTCGATCAGCAGGCCCAGGGCGTTCAGCAGGTAACTCACGTCGGCAGGTCCAGGCTGGCGGCCAGCTCGCCACCGCGTCGGCGCGCGGCCTCCATGGCGCGCGCCACGATGGCGGCCAGGTCATCGGCGGCGAAGGATTCCAGCGCCGCCTGCGTGGTGCCGTTGGGCGAGGTGACGCGTTGGCGCAGCGTGCCGGCGTCCTCGCCGCTTTCCACCAGCATGCGGCCGGCACCGAGGCAGGTCTGCGCCGCCAGTGCCCGTGCGTCGTCGCGCGACAGCCCCTGCGCCACGCCGGCGGCCTCCATGGCCTCGACCAGGGCGAAGAAGTAGGCCGGGCCGGAGCCGGAGAGCGCGGTGACGGCGTCCATCAGCGCCTCGTCGTCGATCCAGCGGGTGAGGCCGGCGGCGCCGAGAATGGCTTGCGCCCGCGCCTTTTGCGCCGCGTCCACCGCGCTGTTGGCGCACAGGCCGGTGGCGCCGGCGCCGATCAGCGCCGGGGTGTTGGGCATGCAGCGCACGATGGGCAGCGCGCCAAACCAGCGTTCGAGCTGGTCGATGCGCACGCCGGCGGCGATCGAGACCAGCAGCGGACGCTGCGCGAGCAGCACCTCGCGCAGGCCGTCGCGGATGGCCGGCATCACCTGCGGCTTCACCGCCAGCACCACCACGTCGGCGCCGGTGGCGGCGACGGCATTGTCGGCGTGGCAGGTGACGCCCAGGTCGCGCGCCAGGGCCTCGCGCGCGGCGGACGAGGGCTCGGCCACCTGGATGGATCCGGCGTCGCGGCCGGTTTCCAGCAGCCCGCCGATGAGGCTGCGCGCCATGTTGCCGCCGCCGATGAAAGCGATGTGTGTCATGAAAATCCTTGCCGGCCCGCGCCACGGCAGCCTCTGCGCGAACGGCGGCGACGGTGGCGTGGGCCTGTCGGTGTGAGTGGGTTTTCGGTGCTGCCGGAGCAACGCCACGGGCGGCCGCCACGGTGGCGGCGCCGGGTTGGCGCGGCTTCGTCCCCTAGCCTAACCGAGCCGGCGTCGCCGCGCCGGAAAGCCGGCGCTGGCGGCGAGTGCAAACTGCGTCAGAAGTTGGCAAGCCCACCGCCGGCCCACTGGCCGCGCGACGGCCGGCGCGAGTAGTATCGATGCGACTGCAGGGCAGGGGGTGTCACTGGGGGATGGGCCGCGTCGGCGTACGCGCCGGGTCGTCGTCTTGCCATCCGCCCGCCCGGTTCCGCAGCATCCACCACAGACGACCGGTTTTGAGGGGAACCCGATGGACATTGCCGAACTGCTTGCGTTCTCGGTGAAAAACAAGGCTTCGGATCTGCACCTTTCCGCCGGCCTGCCGCCGATGATCCGCGTGGATGGCGACGTCCGCCGCATCAACATCCCGGCGCTGGAGCACAAGGAGGTCCACTCGCTGATCTACGACATCATGTCGGACAAGCAGCGGCGCGACTACGAGGAGTTCTACGAGACCGACTTCTCGTTCGAGATTCCCGGCCTGGCGCGTTTTCGCGTCAACGCGTTCACGCAAAACCGCGGCGCCGGCGCGGTGTTCCGCACCATTCCGTCGGAGGTGCTGACGCTGGAGGATCTGGGCGCGCCGCGCGTGTTCCGCGAGCTGATCGAGCAGCCGCAAGGCCTGATCCTGGTCACCGGCCCGACCGGCTCGGGCAAGTCCACCACGCTGGCGGCGATGGTCGACCACATCAACAAGACCGAATACGGCCACATGCTCACGGTGGAGGACCCGATCGAGTTTGTGCACACCTCGCAGAAGTGCCTGGTCAACCAGCGCGAGGTGCACCGCGACACGCACGGCTTCAACGAGGCGCTGCGCTCGGCGCTGCGCGAGGACCCGGACTACATCCTGGTCGGCGAGTTGCGCGACCTGGAGACCATCCGCCTGGCGCTGACCGCCGCGGAAACCGGCCACCTGGTGTTTGCCACCGTGCACACCAGCTCGGCGGCCAAGACCATCGACCGCATCATCGACGTGTTTCCCGCCGGCGAAAAACCGATGGTGCGCTCGATGCTGTCCGAGTCGCTGCGCGCGGTGATCTCGCAGTCGCTGCTGAAAAAAGTGGGTGGCGGCCGCATCGCGGCGCACGAGATCATGGTCGGCATCCCCGCCATCCGCAACCTGATCCGCGAGGACAAGGTGGCGCAGATGTACTCGTCCATCCAGACCGGCCAGCAATTCGGCATGCAGACCCTCGACCAGAACCTGCTCGACCTGGTCAAGCGCGGCGTGGTGACGCGCCAGGAAGCGCAGGGGTATGCCAAGAACAAGGATGCGTTCAAGTGAAGCGGGGAATAGGGAATCGGGAATCGGGAATCGTTGAAGAGCGCGCGGCAGCGCTCTTGCCTGACCTGTCCGAATCCAGCCGCCGGTTCGCGGCGTGCCTTGCCTCCCATTTCCCACTCCCCATTCCCTATTCCCGGGGTTAGAGCCATGAGCGAATTCGATTTCACCTCGTTCCTGAAACTGATGGTGCACAAGAAGGCGTCCGACCTTTTCATCACCGCCGGCGTGGCGCCGTCGATGAAGGTGCAGGGGCGGATCGTGCCGATCACGCAGAGCCCGCTCAGCGTGCAGCAGTCGCGCGACATGGTGCTCAACGTGATGACGCCGGGCCAGCGCGAGGAGTTCGAGAAAACCCACGAGTGCCAGTTCGCGATCTCGGCGCAGGGCGTGGGCCGCTTTCGCGTGTCGTGCTTCTACCAGCGCAACTGCGTGGGCATGGTGCTGCGCCGGATCGACTCCAAGATCCCCACCACCGAGGAGCTGAACCTGCCGCCGGTGATCAAGCAGCTGGCGATGACCAAGCGCGGCATCATCATCTTCGTGGGCGCCACCGGCTCGGGCAAATCGACCTCGCTGGCGGCGATGATCGGCTACCGCAACCAGAACTCGACCGGCCACATCATCACCATCGAGGACCCGATCGAGTACGTGCACAAGCACGAGGGCTGCATCATCACCCAGCGCGAGGTGGGCATCGACACCGACAGCTGGGAGGCGGCGCTGAAAAACACCCTGCGCCAGGCGCCCGACGTCATCATGATCGGCGAGATCCGCACCCGCGAGGGCATGGACCACGCCATCGCGTTCGCCGAGACCGGCCACCTGGTGCTGTGCACGCTGCACGCCAACAACGCGAACCAGGCGATGGACCGCATCCTGCATTTCTTCCCGGAGGATCGGCGCGAACAACTGCTGATGGACCTGTCGCTCAACCTCAAGGGCATCGTGGCGCAGATGCTGATCCCGACACCCGACGGCAAGGCGCGCCGCGTGGCGGTGGAGATCCTGCTGGGCACGCCGCTGGTGCAGGACTACATCCGCCAGGGCGAGATCCACAAGCTCAAGGAAGTGATGAAGGAGTCCACCCTGCTGGGCATGAAGACATTCGACCAGAGCCTGATCGAGCTGTACCAGACCGGCGAGATCTCCTACGAGGATGCGCTGCGCCATGCGGACAGCGCCAACGAGGTGCGCCTGCGCATCAAGCTGGCGCAGGGCGGCGACGCGCACACCTTGTCGCAGGGGCTGGAAGGCGTGGCGCTGGAGGAGACGCGCGACGCCAACGGCTTCGGCGCGGGCAGCAACCTGCTCAATCGCTGAACGCCCGGGCGTCGGGCGTGGACAAAAAAAGGGAGCCGTGAGGCTCCCTTTTTTTCATCGTCGGCGCAGGGTCAGTGACCGGCGGCGTTCACCGTCAGGCCGCTGGCATCGACGCCTTTCACGCCTTTCACCGACTGCGCCACGCGCACGGCCTCGGCCTTCTCCTGTGCCGAGCCCACGGTGCCGCCGAGCGTGACCCGGCCATCCACCGTGGTCACCGATACGTCGGTGGCCTTGACGGTGTCGTTGGTGCCGAACTCGGATTTCACCTTGGTGGTGATCCAGGCGTCGGCGGCCTTGTCGGGGACGGTCTGGTTGTCGGCGCTCTGCATCGAGCCGTTGGCGTCCTGCGCGGCGACCTGGCTCAGCGGAATCATCGCAAAGGCGGCCGTCAGGCCAGCGGCCAGCACGGTGCGGCGGATCAGGGAATGGTTGCGCATGGGCTCTCTCCTTGTGTGGGGATCTGTCGGAATGACAGCCGGACGCGGGGGATGCGGCGTCCGTGCAGCCATGGCAACAGTCCGGCCGTGAACACCGCGTGCCTGCGGCGAGGCGGGATTCAGCCGGTGATCACGGTCGCGAAGAGCGGGTCAGCGCAAGGTTGGCGCCTCGTTACGAGGCGCGCGGAAAGAAAGCACGGCGCGGGGAGCGCGAGGGAGCGGCTCAACCGCGAGGCCCGGTTCAAGGGCGTCGCGGGCAAGCCGCTCGCGCGTCGTCAGTTGCGCGACTGCAACTTGGACAGCAGTCGCAGCATTTCCAGGTACAGCCACACCAGCGTCACCACCAGGGCGAACGCGCCGTACCACTCCATGTACTTCGGCGCGCCGGCGCGGGCGCCCGATTCGATCAGGTCGAAATCCAGCACCAGGTTGAGTGCGGCGATCACCACCACCAGCAGGCTGAAGCCGATGCCCAGGCCGTTGCTGGCGCCGATGAAATCCATCGAGTGGCCGAACATGCCCATGACCATGTTGGCCAGGTACAGCAGCATGATGCCGCCGGTGGCCGCGGCCACGCCCAGCTTGAACTTGTCGGTGGCGCGGATCAGGCCGCTGCGATAGGCCAGCAGCAGCGCGGCCATGGTGCCGAAGGTGAGCCCCACGGCCTGCATCACCACGCCGGGATAGCGCGCCTCGAAAATGGCCGACAGCGCGCCGATGAAAAGGCCTTCCAGCAACGCGTACGCCGGCGCGGTATACGGCGCCCAGGTTTTCTTGAACACGGTGGCCAGCGCCAGCACGAAACCACCCAGCGCACCCACCAGCACCAGCGGTTGCAGTGCGCCAAGGCTTTCCGGGCCGGTGAACCGGCCCCAGCTGTACATCGCGCCGACCAGCACCAGCACCAGCAGCAGGCCGGTCTTGTTGACCGTGCCGTTGACGGTCATGGTGCTGCTGTCGTGCGCGACCACGGCGCCGCTGGCCGCGTCCAGGAAGGTGTTCTTGCCGATGGCAGGATTGCCGCTTTGCATGTCCGACTCCCGTTGAATAGGCCTCCATCTTAAAGCCTGCGGCGCGGAAATCGACCGGCCCCGTGCGAGGGGCCGGTACGCAAGTTGTCGGGCGAATCCGCTTATTTCAGGGCGGTCTGGCTGCTGATGACCATACCGTCGTCGTCGACGTGCATTTCCACGTCGATGGTGTCCACCTGCTCGGCCTGCGCCTTCATCAGCGCGAACTGCGCCTTGGAGCGGGCCGCGTTGGCGCTGGCATCGGTGACGCTGTCGCCGCCGTCCACGCCCAGCGCGGGGTCGTCGCTCTTGCTGATTGCGGCGCTGGCGGCGGCCAGGGCGTCGGCCTTGTCCTCCATCAGCTGCAGCCAGTCGAGGTACATCGCGCCGTTGATATGCATGCGAAGCATGCGGCCGGCGTCACCCGCCGGCGCGGCCAGGGCCTCGGCGAGTTTCGCGTCCTCGCCCGCGCCCATGCCCAGCGCCAGCGCGTGCGGCCCCATCGCCAGCCAGGCGGGCTGGCCGATCATGCTGGCCATGTCCGGCGGCAGCGCCACCGGCTTGCCGTCGGCGGCGAGTTTCAGGCGCGCCAGCGACGGCACCATCATCTGGCCGGTGGCGAGCAGGCCGGCCGGGTTGGAGGTGGCCAGCACGATGCGGCCGCTGAAGGCGGGCACCGAGCTGCTCTTGGCCGGCGCCAGCGTGTCCAGCGCCACGCGCAGGCCCAGCATGTCGCCGAACGGCGGAATGGCCGCGCTCTGCATCGCGCTGCCCAGCTTGGCGAACTGGTCGTTGAGATCGGTCAGGCGCGGGCAGGCGAACGGCTTGGCGGCCACCGCGTCGGCCTGCGCCGACCAGAACTCGCGCAGCGACATCACCGGCAGCGCGATGCTGATGTCGAACGGCGTGCTGCCGGCGGCGCCCAGGCCGGGCAGGTCCACCTTGAGCCCGGCGAACGCCTGGCTGATGTCCTGCGCCAGCGCCACGTCGAAGCGTGCATCCTGGTGCTTGGCGTCCAGTCGCGTGTAGCCGAAGCTCACGCCCGGCACGCGCGCGGCGATGCGCGCCGCGTCGGTGGCGCAGCTGGGCGGCGTCTGCAGCTGGTTGGCCACCGGCTCGCCGGTCTTGGCCGATTCGGCACGGGCGCGCGCCTCCAGGATGGCGCTGAACAGCGGATCCTTGCCGCCGGCCAGCAGCGGCAGTACGCGGGTCAGGTCGAGCTCGCCGACCAGCCAGTCCTGGTAGCCCTTGGCCTTGGCCAGGGTCTTCAGGTGGCCGTCGTCCTGCAGGTTCTTGGTCGGTCGATCCAGCCCCAGCGCCTGGCGCAGCAGCGCCTGGGGCGCGTCGGCGGGCAGCAGCGCAGCCACGGCCTGCTTGCCGGCCACGGCCAGGATCACCTGCGTGCCGCCGCTGGGCAGGCGAAGGCGGCGGTAGCTCTGGGTGGCCTCCTGCGCCACCTCCAGCGGCTTGCCATAGGCCGTTTCCAGTCGTGCGATGAAGGCCTCGAACGCGGCCGGGTCGGCCAGGTCGATGCGCAGCACCGGCGCCAGGCCCACGCCGTACAGCGCGGCGCGGCCGTTCAGCTCGATGCCGGCGCGGGTGGCGAAGTCCTCGATGGTGCGGCCTTTCTGCTCGTCGACCAGCGCATGCAGCAAGCGCGCGGTGTCCGCGTCGGTGGCGGCCATCTCGTCGGCCAGTGCGCTGAACTGCGCCAGTTGCAGCGGCAGCCGCGCGTCGGCCTGGGCGAGCAGGGCCTTGCGGGTGTCGTCGTCCAGCGGCTTGATCTTGGCCACGACGTACGGCGTGTCGGCGGGCACGAAGGCCAGCGGCGCGTTCTTGTCCTTGTGCGAGCAGGCCGCCAGCGCGGTGACAGCCAAGCCCAGCGCCAGCAGGCGCGTCGTCGATCGCATGATGAAATCCCGAGGGGTGGAAAACCGCGCCATTATGCCCGTTTTCGGCGCCGCCACCGCGCGATCGCGCGCGGCGGAAAGCTCAGCGCGCCAGCACTTCGCAGAGCACGGCCATGCGCACGAACACGCCGTTGCCGACCTGCTCCAGGATGCGCGACTGGGCGCCGTCGGCGACCTCCGAGGCGATCTCGATGCCGCGGTTGATCGGCCCCGGATGCATCACCAGGCAGCTCTCGGCGGCGCGCGCCAGGCGGCGGCGGTCCAGGCCGTAGCGGTTGAAGTAGGCGGCCTCGTCGGGCAGGTCGGCGTGGGTCATGCGCTCTTTCTGCAGGCGCAGCATGATGGCCACGTCCGCGCCCTCGATCGCCGCATCGAAATCGTCGTAGTGGCGGCACTGCGGAAACTCCTCGGCCGACGGCATCAGCGCGGCGGGCCCGCACAGGCGGATCTCGCGGGCGCCGAGCACCTTCAGCGCGTGCACGTCGGAGCGGGCCACGCGCGAATGGCGAATGTCGCCGCAGATCACCACGGTGAGGTTTTCGAAATCCGGGCGGTGCTGGCGGATGGTCAGCGCGTCGAGCAGGCCTTGCGTGGGATGCGCGCGGTTGCCGTCGCCGGCATTGACCACCGACACGCCGCTCATCGCGTGGCGCACCAGCGCGTCGGGCGTGCCGGCCTCCTTGTGCCGCACGATGATCGCGTCCAGGTGCATCGCCTCCAGCGTATGCAGCGTGTCGTACAGCTCCTCGCCCTTGCTGGTGGAGGAAAAGCCGATGTCAAAGTTGACCACGTCGGCGCCCAGCCGTCGCGCTGCCAGCTCGAACGAGGTGCGGGTGCGCGTGGACGGCTCGAAAAACAGGTTGAGCACGGTGCGCCCGGCCAGCACGTCCAGCTTGCGGGTGCCGTGGGCGCAGGCGTCGCGCAGCGCCTCGGCGCGGTCGAGCAGGCGCTCGACGCTGATGCGGGGCAGGTGTTCAAGAGTGGTGAGGTGGCGCAGGCGAGGGCTCATGGCTTCGGGATCGGCGGGAGGAGGGAAATCAGCGCGGCTCGCCGGCAGGCGTGGGCGCTACGGGCTGGTTGAGCCAGCGTTCGAGGATGACGGCGGCCGCTTCGGCGTCGATGTCGGCCGCGTCGCGGCGGCGTTTCAGGCCGACGGCGCGGGCGCGGGCAAACCGTTGTGCGGCCTCTTTCGAGCTGTGGCGTTCGTCCACCAGCGCCACCGGCGTGCCGTAGCGCGCCTGCAACTGGGCGGCGAACCGCCGCGCGCCGCGACTGGCGGGCTGCTCGCCGCCGTCCAGCGTCAGCGGCAGGCCGACCACCAGGGTGTCGGGCTGCCAGGTCTGGTGCAGCGCATCGAGCGTGCTCCAGGCCACCGCGCCATCGCGCACGGGGGCCGTGGCCAGCGCGCGCGCGCTGGCGGTGATGGTGTTGCCGACGGCCACGCCGATGATGCGGCTGCCGACGTCGAAGCCCAGCACGCAGCTCATGCGTGGCCCGCGTAGCTGGACAGTTGCCGCGGGTCCACGCCGACCAGGCCGGCGGCGGCGATCCAGCGGTCCTCCAGCGGCGTGTCGAACAGCACGCGGCTGCTGGCCTCGGCGGTGAGCCAGGCGTTGTCCATCAGCTCGCGCTCCAGCTGGCCGGCTTCCCAGCCGGCGTAGCCCAGCGCCATCACCGCCTGCTGCGGGCCCTCACCGGCGGCCATCGCCACCAGGATGTCGCGCGAGGTGGTGATCGACCACTCGGTGTTGATGCGGTAGCTCGACTCCCAGTGGCCGGCCTCGCGATGCAGCACAAAGCCGCGCTCCTGCTGCACGGGGCCGCCGATCAGCACCGGCGCGTCGGCCAGCTCGGGGTCCACGCACTCCAGTTTCATCTGCGCCAGGATGTCGCCCAGGCGGTAGTCGGACAGGCGGTTCACCAGCAGGCCCACCGCGCCGTTCTCGTCGTGCTGGCACAGCAGGGCCACGCCGCGCGAGAACGGCGGCTCGGCCAGGCTGGGCATGGCGATCAGGAAGTGGCCGGTGAGGATGTCGGAGACGGGCGTACTCATGCCCGTATTGTAAGCCCGTGCCGGCCGCCGCCGCGCGCGGCGCGGCCGGCGGTGTCGCGCGTCAGCGGTTGCGCAGCACGTCGCCGGGCAGGAATTGCCAGGTGCGGGTGATGTACAGCTCGTCCACCGCCGCGTCGCGCGGCAGGGGCGGGAAGGGCGCGGCCAGCCGCACGATCCGCTCGGCCGCCGCGTCCAGCACCGGGTGGCCGGAGCTCTTGATCACCTCGATCGTCTTGATGCTGCCGTCGCGGCGCAGGCCCACGGTCAGCAGCAGGTCGCCGTAGAGCTTCTGGCGGCGCGCCTGCTCGGGGTAGTTGAGGTTGCCGATCCGCTGCACCCGGTCGGACCAGCCGCGCATGTAGCTGGCATAGACGTACTCGCGCGTGCTGGCGGAGATGAATTTCTTCTTGGGCCGCTTGGCCAGCGCCTCGGTCTGGTCGCGCAGCTCGGCGGCCAACTGCGCCATGGTCTGCTCGCGCCGCAGTTCGGCGGCGGTGGCCTGGGGCTGGGCGTCGATGGCGGTTTGCGCCGAGTCGCTGGTGACGGTGCGGTCGCTGGCGCCGGTGCTGGTGATGTGCCGCGTGGGCGTGGCCTCGCGCGGCGGCGGCGTGGCGGCGGCGACCGCCTGCGACGCCGTGCCCGGATCGGGCTTGGGCAACATGCCGGAGTGCAACTGCGACGGTCGTGCGGCGCGGTCGCTCACACCGCCGCCGCTGTTGTTGGCCTGGGCCAGGAAATCGGCCTGGTCCGGCGCCTGCCGGTTGGCCACGTTGACCAGGGTGACGTCCAGCGTGGGCAGCGCCGGCTCCGGCTTGGCAAAGTGGAACGTGACGCCCAGCAGCAGCACGCCGTGCAGCATCAGCGAAAACAGCGACGTGGCGCCGATCGGGTTGGGCGCCGGACGAGGCACCGCCGGGGTCACTGCCGCCGTCACGCCGCGCGCGTTCCGGCGACGCGCTGTTCCACCACGTCGAACAGCTGTCCGGCGATGTTGAGGCCGAACTGCTTGTCCAGCTCGCGCACGCAGGTGGGCGAGGTGACGTTGATCTCGGTGAGGTAGTCGCCGATCACGTCCAGCCCCACGAACAGCAGGCCGCGCCGGCGCAGCTCCGGCGCCACCTGCGCCGCGATCCAGCGGTCGCGCTCGGACAACGGCACGCCCTCGCCGCGCCCGCCGGCGGCCAGGTTGCCGCGAAACTCGGTGCCCTGCGGGATGCGCGCCAGCGCGTATGGCACCGGCTCGCCGTCGATCAGCAGGATGCGCTTGTCGCCGGCGGTGATCTCGGGGATGTACTTCTGCGCGATGGCGAGCTGCCGTCCCTCGCCGTGGGCATTGCCGCCGAGCAGGGTTTCCAGCATCGAGTTGAGGTTGCTGTCGCCCTCGCGCGAACGAAAGATGCCGCGCCCGCCCATGCCGTCCAGCGGCTTGAGCACCACCTCGCCGTGCTCGGCCACGAAGCGACGCAGCTCGGCGGCGTCGCGCGACACCAGGGTGGGCGCGATGCACTGCGGGAACGCCAGCGCAAACAGCTTCTCGTTGCAGTCGCGCAGCGCGCGCGGGTCGTTGACCACGGTGACGCCGCCGCGCTGGGCCGCCTCCAGCACCATGGTGTCGTAGATGAACTGCGCGTCGACCGGCGGGTCCTTGCGCATCAGCACCACGTCCATCTCGCGCAGGTCGCGCCATTGCGCCGGCCCCGCCGTGAACCAGTCCGCCGGGTCGTCGCGCACGGCGAGCGTGGCCATGCGCGCCCACGGCGCGCCGTCGCGCAGCGCCAGGTCGCCCTGTTCGAAGTAATGCAGCGCGTGCCCGCGCCGTTGCGCCTCCAGCAGCATGGCGAAGCTGGTGTCCTTGGCAATCTTGATGGCGCTGATGGGATCCATCAGCACCGCGACCGAAAGCGTCATCTGTGATTTCTCCGTGGCGATGCAGGCCCGGCATCGGCAACGGCCGGTCATCGCATCCGTGAATGGTCGCCGAGAGGGCGCCATCGCCACAAGGGATGCATGCCCCGGCGTGCGCGTGGCGCTGCCGCTGGCCGCCACATGCTGCCGATTTGCGTCACACGCCACAGCCGCGCCGATCGCGCCGTGCCACCATTGCTTGACAGTCTCCGCGAGCAGGCGGTAAACAGCATGGCGCCAGATACAAAGCCCGAAAGCCGTTTTTCGGGCGGCTTTATCTTTTTGATCCTGCACGTGAACCGCCAAGGCACAGGAGTTGCTTGCCTTCGCCGTCCATGCTGAGCTCGGTGCGTCACCAGGGGGAGCTTGAGTGAATTTGAATGTGAGCGATAACGACCTCGCTGGACTTAAGGTCATGGTGATCGACGACTCCAAGACCATCCGCCGCACGGCGGAAACCCTGCTCAAGAAGGAGGGGTGCGAGGTACTGACCGCCGTGGACGGCTTCGAGGCGCTGGCCAAGATCTCCGACCAGAAGCCGGCGATCATTTTCGTCGACATCATGATGCCGCGGCTGGACGGCTATCAGACCTGCGCACTCATCAAGAACAATCCGCAATTCCGCAGCACCCCGGTCATCATGTTGAGCTCGAAGGATGGTCTGTTCGACAAGGCCCGCGGCCGCATCGTGGGCGCCGAACAGTATTTGACCAAGCCGTTCACGCGCGACGAACTGCTGGGTGCCATCCATCGACATGTCGGCTCGGCGCACGGTGCGGGCTGACAACTAGAAAAACCAGGGGGAGTTCGTGGCCACTATTCTCATCATCGACGACTCGCCGACCGACGTGCGTGTCTTCACCACGTTGCTCGAACGCGCCGGCCATACCGTCGCCGCCGTGAGCACGGCCGAGGACGGCATCGAGCGCGTACGCGCCGAGTTGCCCGACCTGGTCATCATGGACGTCATCATGCCCGGCATGAACGGCTTCCAGGCCACGCGCATCCTTACCCGCGACCCGGCCACCTCCAGCGTGCCGATCGTGATGATCACCACCAAGTCGATGGAAACCGACCGCGTGTGGGGCCTGCGCCAGGGCGCGCGCGCGTTCATCACCAAGCCGGTGAACGAGAAGGAGCTGTTGGCCAGCATCAGCAGCCTGCTGCCGGGGGCGGCATGAACCAGGCGGTCAACCTCACGCCTTTCGAGATACTTGCCCATTTCGAGCGCATGTCGTTGGCGCACGCGTCGGCCTCGCCCGACCAGCTGGAAGCGCCCGGCCTGTGGCGCGGCATCGGTTTTCGCGTGGGGTCGCGGCTGCTGGTGAGCAGCATCGACGAAATCAGCGAACTGCTGGCGGTACCGGCGCTGACGCCCGCGCCCGGCACCCAGCCGTGGCTGCTGGGCGTGGCCAACGTGCGCGGCAACCTGGTGCCGGTGATCGATTTCGCCCGCTTCCTGTTCGGCGAGCGCACCGTGCACACCGACCGCACGCGCTTGCTGATCGTGCGCCAGCAGGGCGGCCATGTGGCGCTGCTGGTGGACGAGGTGTTCGGCCAGCGCACCGTCGACCAGGAGCAACGCGCCGGCGCGCTGCCCGAGGACGATCCGCGCCTGGCACGTTTCGCGGACAACCGGGTGGGCGAGCAGCAGATGGCCGTGTTCAGCATGAACCGGCTGGTGAGGGCACCGGATTTCCGCCAGGCCGCGGCCTGACGCGCCACATCGCGAGTCATGAAGGGCCGGGCCGATCGGGTCCGGAATCAGGGGCGAGGAACCCCGCTGATCGGCGCGCCACCACGCGCAGCGCCAAAGCAGTAGACGGATGAGGTGAACATGAGCACTACAGGGGGCGTCAGCAGGGAACGGAGTCATACCCTGCTTATCGTGTTGCTGCTGGCGGCGATCGGTTTCGCCGCGGTGGATTTTTTCCTGCTCAACCAGAAGAACGGCGAGGATCGCCAGGCCGTCGCGCTGACCACGCAGATCCAGGTGCTGTCGCAGCAGACCGCCAAGTTCGCGCTGGAATCGGCCGACGGCAACGTCGACTCGTTCAAGGAGCTGGAAAGCACCCGCAACGCGATCGACTCGGCCGTGCAGCGGCTCAATGCCGGCGACACCGCCAGCAACATGCGCGGCTACGGCGACAACGACGCCACCCCTACCGGCCGCGCGGTGAGCGCGCTGGCGCGCTCGTGGACCCAGCTCGACACCGACATCGGCAAGATCCTCTCCAACAAGTCCGTGGTGCTTGATTCGGCGCAGCGCGCCGGTACCTTGTCGCAGGAGATTCCGCTGCTCAACTCCAGCATGGAGCAGGTGGTCAACATCCTGCAGCAGCGCAACGGCAGCTCCGAGCAGATGCTTGGCACCTCGCGCCAGATGCTGTCGGCCGACCGCATCATCCGCCGCGTGCAGGAGGTGCTGCAGGGCGGCACCACGGCGCAGTCGGCCGCCGACGGCCTGGCCCGCGACGCCCAGCTCTACGGCACCGTGCTCAAGGGCCTGCTGGAAGGCAACACCGCCTCCGGCGTCACGCCGATCCGCGACGAGAACGCGCGCAAGATCCTCAGCGACATGGACACCAGCTGGGAGAAGCTGGCCGACCCGCTGTCGCGCCTGGTGGCCGCCGCCGGCAACATCGCTGACGTGAAGCACGCCGGCAACCAGGCATCGCTGGATTCCCAGAACGTGCTGCTGCGCGCCAACGACCTGGCCGAGCAGATCGGCAAGCTGCCGCTGCGCCGCCTGTTTCCCAACGTGTGGTGGGGCCTGCTGGCCGCCATCGGCGCGGTGGCCTTCGCCCTGCTGCTGGTGGTGAGCCTGGTGCGCGACCAGCGCCGCCGCTTTGCCGAGAGTACCGAGCTCAACCAGCGCAACCAGGAGGCGATAATGCGCCTGCTGGACGAGATGGGCTCGCTGGCCGAAGGCGACCTCACGGTAAAGACCACGGTGTCCGAGGACATCACCGGCGCCATCGCCGACTCGGTGAACTACGCCATCGACGAGCTTCGCTCACTGGTGACCACCATCAACGAGACCTCCGAGCAGGTGTCCTCGTCGGCGCAGGAAACCCAGACCACGGCGCGCCAGCTGGCCAACGCGGCCGAGCAGCAGGCGCAGCAGATCAGCACGGCGACCTCGGCGATCAACCAGATCGTGAGCTCGATGGACAACGTGTCGCGCGATTCGGCCGAGTCGGCCGACGTGGCGGAGCGCTCGGTGAAGATCGCCTCGCACGGCGCCGAGGTGGTGCGCGAGACGATCTCGGGCATGGACTCCATCCGCGACCAGATCCAGGAAACCTCCAAGCGCATCAAGCGGCTGGGCGAATCCTCGCAGGAGATCGGTTCCATCGTGGAACTGATCAACGACATTGCCGAGCAGACCAACATCCTGGCGTTGAACGCCGCCATCCAGGCGGCATCGGCCGGCGAGGCGGGCCGCGGCTTCGCGGTGGTGGCGGACGAAGTGCAACGACTGGCCGAACGCTCCACCAGCGCCACCAAGCGCATCGAGACGCTGGTGCAGACGATTCAGTCCGATACCAACGAGGCGGTCAACTCGATGGAGCAGACCACCGCCGAGGTGGTCGCCGGCGCCCGCCTGGCGGAGGACGCGGGCAGCGCGCTGGGCGACATCGAGCGCGTTTCGCACGACCTGTCGGCGCTCATCCAGAACATCTCCACGGCGGCGCGCGAGCAATCGGCGGCCGCCACCGACATCTCGGTGTCGATGAACGCGATTCAGGAAATCACCTCGCAGACGTCGCAGGGCGCAAGCCAGACGGCGGATTCCATCGGTACGCTGGCGCAGCTGGCGAGCGACCTCCGTCGCTCGGTGGCGCACTTCAAGCTGCCGGATTGACATGGGCATTTCGCAGGGGGGCAGTCTCGATGGTGGCGTAATGCGTCGTTGCGCAACCGCTGAGAGAGGCGCATGAGACTTCAAGACCACATCGAATTCACCACGCTGCAGTGGGTCAAGCCGGAACTGGACGAAGCCTTGTCCAGCGCCCGCGACGCGCTCGCGTCCCATGTCGACAACCCCGGCAGTCGCGATGCGATGCGGCTGTGCGTGGAAAAACTGCACCAGGTGCGCGGCACCTTGCAGATGGTGGAGTTGCACGGCGCCGCGATGGCCGCGCAGGAGATGGAAAACCTCTCCCGCACGCTGCTGGACGGCGAGGTGGCCGATCCCGAGGAGGCCTATGCCGTGCTGATGCGCGGCCTGATGCAGTTGCCCGACTATCTCGAGCGCCTGTCCGGCGGCCATCGCGACGTGCCGGTGGTGCTGCTGCCGCTGCTCAACGATTTGCGCGCGGTGCGTGCACAGCCACCGCTGCCCGAGTCGGCGCTGTTCCATCCCAACCTCGACGCTTTCCTGCCGGAGCAGGCGCCGGCGGCCATGAGCGAGGCCTATGCCGCCGGCCATCGCGACGAGCTGCCGCCCTTGCGCCTGCGCTTCCAGCGCCAGTTGCTGGGCTGGTTTCGTGGCCAGGAGCCGGCGCGTCAGCTTGCCGGCATGCGCGAAACGTTGCTCGACATCGCCGGGCATTGCTACCACGTGCACGGTCGCCGCCTGTGGTGGATCGCCGCCGGCGTGCTGGAGGGCGTGGGCCAGGGGCTGTTCAAGGCGCAGACGACCGAGATCCGGCAACTGGTCGGCAAGGTCGACCGCAACATCCGCGAGCTGATCGAGCACGGCGAACTGGCCCTGCGCGGCGGCGAGGCCGACGAACTTGCCTGCCAACTGCTTTACCTCGTGGCGCAGTCGGACCAGCGCAGCGCGCAGATGGAGCTGTTGCGCTCCACCTATGCGCTTGATCGCCTGGTACCCGACGCCAGCGAGCTGGAACACGCACGCGGCTCCATGGCCGGCCACAACCGTGCCCTGCTCGATTCGGTGTCGCGCGCGCTGAAGGACGACCTGCTGCGCGTGAAGGAGGCGCTGGACCTGTTCCTGCGTCAGGCCGATGCCGATCCGGCGCAACTGGCCGTGCAGGGCGAGGTGCTCGAGCGCGTCGGCGACACCCTGGGCATGCTGGCCTTGTCGGTGCCGCGACGCATGGTGGTCGAGCAGCGCCGCGTGCTGGACGACATCGCCAACCACCAGCGCAACGCCGACGAGGCCACCTTGCTCGATGTGGCCGGCGCGCTGCTGTACGTGGAAGCGTCGCTGGACGACCACATCGAGAGCCTTGGCGCCGAAGGCGAGGCACCGGCCGACGACGACACGCTGGCGCTGCCGCGCAGCGAGGCGCTGGGCATCATGGCCACGCTGATGCAGGAGGCCATCGCCAACACCGGCAAGGTGAAGGAATCCATCGTCGCCTTCAGCGAGAGCGGCTGGCAGCACGACAGCCTTGCCGGCAGCCCGGTGTTGATGGACGAGGTGGCCGGCGCGCTGCGCATGCTGTCGTCCACGCGCCCGGCCGAGCTGGCCGAGGGCGTGGGCCGCTTCATCGGCAACGAGTTGCTGCTTGACCGTCGCGTACCCGACGGCGTGCAGATGGATCACCTGGCCGATGCGCTGGCCGCGCTGGAGTACTACCTGGAGGCGGCCCGCGAGCATCGCGGCGGCCTGGACCACATTCTTGACGTGGCCGAGCACAGCCTGGGCATGCTCGGCTACTGGCCGCCGCCGCCCGCGCGTGCGCTGCCGCCGGACGTTGCTCCGGTCGCGGCCGAGGCGGCGACCGTCGTCGACGAGCACGCCGAGGCGGCGCCGCACGACGCGCCGGTGGGCGACGCGCCGCTGGAGCTTTCCGAATCCGTCAGCCTGCACCCGGGCCAGTCCGCCGACGACCTGTTTGTCGGCGCTGATGGCGCGACGCCCTGGCCGACCGAGGACGTGGACGGCTTGCGCCTGGCGCAGACGGAAGCCCCCGCTGACGAGGCCGTCGAGGGCGATGCCGGGGATTGGGTGGAGATCGAGGAGGAGGTCGTCGAGCAGGTGCCGGTGGCCGATCCGCTGGCGGCCAGCGCAGGCTTCGACGCCAACGCCGAAGGCATCGACGACGACATCCGCGACATCTTCCTGGAGGAAATGCAGGAGGAGATCGACAACCTGGTGAGCGCCGAGCGCACCTGGCTGGCCGACCCGACGCAGCTGTCGTCGCTGGTGCCGATCCGTCGTTCGTTCCACACGTTGAAGGGCTCCGGCCGCCTGGTGGGCGCCAGCGTGCTGGGCGAGTTTGCGTGGAAGGTCGAGAGCGCGCTCAACCGCGTGCTGGACAGCAGCGTCGACCCGCACGAGGGCGTGCAGGCGCTGGTGCGCCATGCCATCGACGCCCTGCCGCAATTGCTCCGCGCCCTCAAGGGCGAAGGCACGGTACAGGCACCGCTCAGCGCCATCATGCAGGCGGCCGAGCGAATTGCCGCCGGCGAACAGGCGCGCGTGGAGGATTTCGCCTCCACCGCCACCGAGACCGTGCGCCGCACCGTGCGTCGCCGCGTGCCGCGCCTGGGTGCGGATGCCGAGGCGATTCCGCAGGCCGGCGTCACCGATGCGCTGAGCCTGGAGGCCGCCACGACGCCGGACGCGCCGGCCGAGGCGTTGCCATTGCCGGCCATGCCGCCGGTGGACCCGGTGCTGCTGGAGATCCTGCGCAGCGAAGTGGCGCAGTACCAGCAGACCATCCGTGCCGCCATCGGACGTGCCGCGCCGGAACTGCGCGTGGGCGAGGATTTGCTGCGCGCCGTGCATACCCTGCATGGCGCCATCGCCATGGTCGACATCGCCCTGCTGATGCAGGTGCTGTCGCCGCTGGAAAGCCTGCTCAAGCGCGTGCGTGCCGCCGACGTGGCGTTGCCCGCCGAGGGCGTGCGCCTGCTGGGCGAGGCGGCCGATGTGGTCGATCAGGTCATGGCCCAGTTCGACGCCGCCGACCCGCAACTGCCGCAGGTGGACGCGCTGGTCGACCAGATCGTGGCCCTGCGCGATACCTACTCCGAGTCGCAGGTGGCGCACGTGGTCTACGACCCGCGCCCCGACGAGTTGGACGGTGCGCCGCATGACGAGGCGACGGCCGGCTGGCCGGCGCTGTCCGACGAGGACGCCGCCGCGATGGATGCCTTCGTGGCCACGGGCGACACGGGGGCCGCGCCGGCCGCCGACGATGCCTCGGCGGCCGCCGACGATGCCGCGGCCGCCATCGACGATACGCATCACGATGCGGTGGCCGAGGAGTTGATCGCCGCGCTGGGCGCGTTTGAGCCGCAGGCGGAAGCCGCCGACGAGGCGGCCACGCACGACACCGATGACGACCTGGTTGCCGACATGCCGGTCACCGACGCCGCCGACGAGGAGGCCGCCCTGGCCGCCACGCTGGCGGAGGAGCTGGCCGAGGCCGAGCGCCAGGCGGCCGAACGCGAGGCCGAGGAGCGGCGGGCGGCGGAGCAGGTGGCTGCCCAACAGGCCGCTGCCGCACGCGAGGCGGCCGAGCGCGAGGCCGAGGCACGCGCCGCTGAAGCACGCGAGGCGGCGGCACGGGATGCCGAAGCGCGCGAGGCTGCCGCGCAGGCGGCGCGCGAGGCGGCGGCTGCCGCGTTGTCGGCGGCGGAGGCATCGGGGCGCGATGCGGCCCCCGCGGCGACTGTCGATCCCGCCAATGCGCCCGACGACGACCTGCTGGAGGTGTTCCTCGACGAGGCACACGAGATTCTCGACCACGCCGACGGCGTGCTGGCGCAGTGGCGTGGGGAGCCGACCGAGCTGAGCTACGTGGGCGAACTGCAGCGCGACCTGCATACGCTCAAGGGTGGCGCGCGCATTTCCGGCCTGGTGCCCATCGGCGACCTGGCCCACGCCATCGAGACGTTGCTGGAGAAACCGGTGCAACCGGCCGGCACCGCCACCTTGATCGCGACACTGGAGGCGAGCTTCGACCAGCTCAACGCGCTGGTGCAGCAGGTGGCGCATCGCCAGGCCATCGACTATCCGCAGGCCGCCATCAGCCGCCTGCTGGCGCTGGCGGGCGAAGAGGCGTTCACCAGCGACGAGGTGCTGGCCGCCATCGCGCAGCCGGAAACGGTGGCGCCGCCGCCGGTACCGACCCGCGCGGTGGACGTCGATGCGCCGACGGGCGAACTTCCCGACCTGCTGCCCGAGGTCGGCGAGGAGGTTCGTCCCACGCAGGAGCAGATCCGCGTTCGCGCCGACCTGCTCGACAGCCTGGTCAACCACGCCGGCGAGGTGGCCATCTACCGCTCGCGCCTGGAACAGCAGGTGGCCGGCTACCGCTTCAACCTGGTCGAGCTGGACCAGACCGTGCAGCGCCTGCGCAGCCAGCTGCGCATGCTGGAGATCGAGACCGAGGCGCAGATCATCGCCCGCTTCCAGCGCGAGCATCGCGAGGCGGGTCTCACCACGGTGTTCGACCCGCTTGAGCTGGACCGCTACTCGCAATTGCAGCAGTACTCGCGCGCGCTGGCCGAGTCGGTCTCCGACCTTGTCTCCATCCAGGGCACGCTGGACGAACTGACGCGCCAGGCCGAGACGCTGCTGATCCAGCAGTCGCGCGTCAGCACCGACCTGCAGGACGGCTTGCTGCGCACCCGCATGCTGCCGTTCGACACCATGGTGCCCAACTTGCGCCGCACCTTGCGCCAGGCGGCGCAGGAGGAGGGCAAGCGCGCCCAGCTGTACGTGGATGGCGCCCACGGCGAAATGGACCGCAACCTGCTCGATCGCATCAAGGCGCCGTTCGAGCACATGCTGCGCAACGCCATCGCCCATGGCATCGAGACACCGGAAGAACGCCGCAAGGCGGGCAAGCCCGCCGATGGCGCCGTGCACATCCAGGTGGCGCGCGAGGCCACCGAGGTGGTGGTGCGCGTCAGCGACGATGGCCGCGGCCTCGACCGCGAGGCGATCCGCCGTCGCGGCATCGAGCGCGGCCTGCTGCGCGCCGACAGCAACCCCAGCGACGACCAGTTGCTGGGCCTGATCACGCAGGCGGGTTTCTCCACCGCCGGCAAGATCACCCAGCTGGCCGGTCGTGGCGTGGGCATGGACGTGGTCGCCAACGAGATCAAGCAGCTGGGCGGCTCGCTGTCGATCGAATCGACCGCCGGCAAGGGCACCACCTTCGTGCTGCGCCTGCCGTTCACCCTCGCCGTCACCCAGGCCATCCTGGTGCGCATCGGCGAGGCCACGTTCGCCATCCCGATGACCTCGGTGCAGGGCGTGGCGCGGATCGACGCCGACGACATGGCGGCGCGCATGGCCGAGGCCGAGCCTGCCTACCAGCATGCCGGCGAGGCCTACGGCATCCACGACCTGGCCGAGTTGCTGGGCTTGCCGCCGGGCATGCCGCCGGAGGGCGAACAGCAGCCGCTGCTGCTCACCCGCGCCGGCGACCTGCGCGCGGCCATCCGCATCGACGCGGTGCTCGGCTCGCACGAGATCGTGGTGAAATCGGTCGGCCCGCAGATCAGCTCCGTGCCGGGCCTGCTGGGCGCCACCATCATGGGCGACGGTTCGGTGCTGGTCATTCTCGACCTGGCCCCGCTGGTGCGTCACGGCATCACCCGCCGCCAGCAGCGCCTGGCCGACGGCCTCAGTGCGCTGCAGGCGCCGGTGGTGGAGGAGGCGCGGGTGCGGCCGCTGGTGATGGTGGTGGACGACTCCATCACCATGCGCAAGGTCACCAGCCGCGTGCTGGAGCGCCACGAGTACGAGGTCAGCACCGCGAAGGACGGCGTCGATGCGGTGGAGAAACTGCACGAGCGCGTGCCCGACCTGATGCTGCTGGACATCGAGATGCCGCGCATGGACGGCTACGAGCTGGCCACGCTGATGAAGGCCGACCCGCGCCTGAGCGGCGTGCCGATCATCATGATCACCTCGCGCAGCGGCGACAAACATCGCCAGCGGGCGCTGGACATCGGCGTGGAACGCTATCTCGGCAAGCCGTACCAGGAGGCCGACCTGCTGCAGCAGATCGGCGAGGTACTGGCCGGGCACGCGCAGGAGTCCGACCATGGCTGAGACCGGCCCGGCGATCGCGCTGCTGTTCGGCGACAGTGAACTGGGCGGCCACCTGCGCGAGGCGCTGCAGGAGCACGGCGCGCGGATCGTGCACGAGGGCAGCATCGCCGGTTTCAACCGCCAGGCGCTGCACGATGTGGGCGCTGACGTCATCGTGGTCAACCTCGACGATGACGACGACGCCTCGCTCGATCACCTCCACGAGGTGATCGACACCGACACCTTGCCGGTCGTGTTCAACGATGCACAGGTCAGCCGCGCGCTGGGCGGCTGGGACCGCGCCCGCTGGGCGCGGCATCTGGCGGTCAAGGTCATGGCCTCGGGCAATGTCGATCCGCCACGGCCGGCCGACGCGCCTGCCGTCCGCTCGGCGGAGCCGGCCGTCGCGCCGCCGGCCGACGACGTGGAAACGCTCGACGCCGTCGCGGCGGCCACCGTTGATGCGGTCGCGCCGGAGGTTTCCGTCGACGCGAACGGTCCGGAGCCGGCCGTCGATGCCGCGGCGCCTGTCTTGTCCGCTGAGCCCGCGATTGACGCGCTCGCCACGCCGGATGCGGTCGAGTCGGAAAGCCTGGAGGCCGAGTTGCAGGCCATGCTCGCTTCCGACGCCCCGTCCACGGGCGAGGACGATTTCGGCAGCGGCCTGCGCTACTTCGAGGAGCCGCCCGCGCTGCTCGACGGCGACTTCAGCCTGCCCGAGGATGCCGCCGACCCGGCGCCGGTGGACGCATCGGCTGTCGATGTCGCGGACGACGGCCTCGACCTCGCGGCGGGACAGCTCGACGCCGAACCTCCGCAGACGTTCGCGTTCGATCACCTGCCCGACGAGCTGGCCATGGCGCCGGCCGCACCCGAGGCGCCGGCCAAGCCGGTCGCGCGCGTGGTCAGCGCGCCGGACAGCTGGGCGCTGGTGGATGACGACGTGCCCGTCGTGCCCGCGCCGCCGGCGGCCGATTTCGGCATCGTCAAGCAGAGCGCCGCCGATTTTCTCTCGCCGGACGTCGAAGACGCCGCGCCGATGAGCGAGCCGGTCATGACGCTGGAGCTGATGTCGATGGAGGAGGCGGTCGCGCCGCAGCCCTACGACCACGAGATGCAGCTTGACGAGTTGGGCCGCAAGCTGGAGCGGGTGGTGGTGCTGGGCGCCGCCGCCGACGGTCTGGCTTCGGTGTGCGAGTTCCTGGCCGCGTTGCCGGCCCGCTCGCGGTTGACCTTCCTGCTGGTGCAGCATCAGGGCGACATGGCCTTGCCTGCGCTGGTGGAGATGCTGCGCGCCAGCGGCCCGCTGGCGGTGCGCCCGGCGACTCAGGGCGGCTTTGCCAACGCCGGCGAGGTGCTGGTGGTGCCGGCCGCGCAGCAGGTGACGCTGCGCCGCGATGGCAGCGTGGCACTGCGCGACGCCGGCATGGAGACGGGCCACACGCCGTCCATCGACAGCCATTTCAGCACCGTCGCCACCGAATTCGGCGCCGGCGTGGTGGCGATCGTGTTCGGCGGCCGTTCCACCGATGCGGTGGCGGGCGCGCAGGCGGTGCACGACCTGGGCGGCGAGGTGTGGGTGGAGGCTTCGTCCGACGAGCAATATTCCGACATGGTCGGCGGCATCGTGGCCGAACGGCTGGTCAGCTATTCCGGTGCGCCGCGCGAGCTGGCCGCGCATCTGTCCGAGGTGTTTTCATGAGCGATCCGTTGCCGCGCGAAATCCGTTGCATCCTGGTGCCGGTAGGCAGCATGCGCCTGCTGTTGCCCAACGCCACCGTGGCCGAGGTCATCACCATGCCGGAGCCCGAGCCGCTCGATGGCGCGCCGGCGTGGTTGCTGGGCCGCATTGCCTGGCGCGGCTGGCGGGTGCCGCTGCTGTCGTTCACCCGCTTGTGCGGCGCGGACGAGGGCGACGGCGAGCAGGTGTCGCGCGTGGCGGTGCTGAAGGCGTTGGGCGGCAACCCGCAGATGCCGTTCATGGCGCTGGTGACACAGGGTTTTCCGCGCCTCACCACGCTCAATGCCGAGCTGATCATTCCCACCCACGACGGCACCACGCTGCCGTCCGGCATCCGCGCGCGCGTGTTGGTGCGTGACGACGTGGCAGTGATCCCGGACATGGAAGGCATCGAGGCGCAATTGCTCGGCCTGCTCGATACGTTGCAGTTGCCCAACGAGGCGGCGGCCGGCAATGACGACGGCGAGATGCCCGAGTCGTATTCCGCCAGCGCATCGTGGGCCGGCTCGTCCGACTGACGCGCCTCCGCCCGCGCCCGTCCGGGGCGCGCTCAGCTGTCCCCGTGCAAGGCCTGCAGCGCCGCCAACGCGGCCAGGCCCGCCGTCTCCGTGCGCAGGATGCGCGGGCCCAGCCCCAGGCCGACGAAGCCGCGCGTGGTGAGCGCCTGCACGTCACGTTCGCCCAGGCCGCCCTCGGGACCGATCACCAGCAGGCCGCCGGCCGGTCCAAACTGCAGCGCGCGCGCAGCGACGGCCGCGCCGGGCAGCAGGGCCAGGCGCAACGCGCCGTCATCGGGCAGTTGATCCAGCCAGGCCGACAGCGGTTGCGCCGCGGTCACCTCCGGCACGTACGCGCGGCCGCTCTGTTCGCAGGCGCTGGCCACGACGGCACGCCAGTGCGCCAGCCGCTTTTCGGCTCGGGCGGCATCCAGTTTCACTTCCGAGCGCTCGGTCAGCAGCGGCACGATCCGCGCCACGCCCAATTCGGTGGCCTTCTGCACGATCAGGTCCATCTTGTCGCCGCGCGCCACGGCTTGGGCCAGCGTCAGTCGCAGCGGCGACTCGTTGCCGGCTGGTTGCGCCGCACCCACCTGCACGGCCACGTCGCGCTTGGTGCATTGCTCGATCACGGCCGAATAGTCGTTGCCGTCGCCATTGAACAGCGTGAGCGGATCGCCGCTCTGCAGCCGCAAGACGCGCGCCACGTGCTCGGCGGCCTGCGCCGGCAGGGATAGGCGCGCGCCTTCGGCCAGCGGTGATTCGACGTGGATGCGGATGGTGCGCATCAGTCGGCCAGGGCGGCGTCGATGCCGGCGATGGCGGTGTCGACCATCAGGTCGATCTCCTGCTCGGTCACCACGTAGGGCGGCATGAAATACACCACGTTGCCCAGCGGGCGCAGCAGCACGCCGTGGCGCAGGCCGTGCAGGTAGACGCGCAGGCCGCGACGTTCCGTGGCGGGATACGGCGTGCGGCGGGCCTTGTCGCGCACCAGCTCGATGGCCGCGATCATGCCGGTCTGGCGCACGTCGCCCACCTGCGGGTGGTCGCGCAGCGGCGCCAGTCGCGTGGCCAGGTGCGCGGCGAGCTGGCGGTTGCGCGCCAGCACGGGGTCGTCGCGAAACATGGCCAGGGTTTCCAGCGCCACGCGGCACGCCAGCGGGTTGCCGGTGTAGCTGTGCGAGTGCAGGAATGCCTTGCCGGCGTTGTACTCGGCGTAGAACGCGTCGTAGACGTCGCCGGTGGTGAGCACCGCCGACAGCGGCATGAAGCCGGCCGTGAGCCCCTTGGACAGGCACATGAAATCGGGCGACACGCCGGCCTGCTCGCAGGCGAACAGCGTGCCGGTGCGGCCAAAGCCCACCGCGATCTCGTCGGCGATGAAATGCACCGCGAATTCGTCGCACAGCGCGCGCAGGCCAGCGAGGTAATCGGGGTGGTACATGCGCATGCCGCCGGCGCACTGCACCAGCGGCTCCACGATCACCGCGCAGGTTTCATGCGCGTGGCGCTCCAGCAGTGCGCGCAATTCACCCAGCCGGCGCGCGGCGATCTGCGGCGCGCCTTCGCCCGGCTCGCCCTCGTAGCTGTCCGGCGACGGCGCCAGCAGCGGCGTCAGCAGCAGCGGCGCATAGGTCTTGCGGTACAAGGCCACGTCGCTGACCGACAGCGCGCCCAGCGTCTCGCCGTGGTAGCTGCCGGTGAGCGCGATGAAGCGTGTCTTTTCACCGTGGCCCTGGTTGAGCCAGTAGTGGAAGCTCATCTTCAGCGCCACCTCGATCGCCGACGAGCCGTTGTCGGCGTAGAACACGCGCTCCAGACCGGGCGGCGTGACGCGTACCAGCTCCTCGGCCAGCGCGATTGCCGGTTCGTGGGTGAAGCCGGCAAAGATCACGTGCTCCAGCGTCCGCGCCTGATCGGCCAGCGCCGAGGCGATGCGCGGGTTGGCATGGCCGAAGATGTTGGTCCACCACGAGCTGATGGCGTCCAGGTAGCGCCGGCCGTCGGCATCGACCAGCCAGGCGCCTTCACCACGCACGATGGGCACCAGCGGGACGCTTTCGTGATCGTGCATCTGGGTGCAGGGATGCCACAGGTGCCGCAGGTCTCGCGTGGCGAGTGCGGTGTTGCTGCTTGCGGGGGAAGTCATCCGGTTATCATCGACCTTGCGGCACGGGCGCTCAAGTCCCGTGCCGGTCACCGGAAAATGTGCGTGGGATCTTGGCGAAAAACAGGGCTCGGCCTCGGCGTGCTGTTGCTGGCGGCCGTGGCGTTGGTGTGGTTTCTCCCCGCACGCTGGGCGTTGCCGTGGATCACGCCGCGGCTGCAGGGCATCACGCTGCGGCAGGTGCACGGGTTGCTGTGGAACGGCGGCGCCGACCAGGTTGGCGACAAGGCCGGCCATGATCTTGGCCGCGTGCAATGGCAACTGTCGCGTCGCGCGTTGCTGGGGCGGTTGGTGATGCATCTGGACGTCCAGGGGCCTGCGCTGGACCTGGCCGGCACCTTGCGGCGCACGACCGACCATCGCGACGAATGGCGCGACGTGCGCGCCCGCATCGACCTGGCCGCGTTGGCGTCGCGTGGCCTGGCCTTGCCGGGCGCGCCCGGCGGCGAGCTGTCGCTGACGGCCGAGCGTGCGCTGTTGCAGAATGGCTGGCCGCTGGCGCTGGAGGCCACGGGGCGGTGGCGTGGCGCCACGGTGCGCGACGCGCGTGGCCAGGTGGCGCTGGGCGACTGGTCGTGGCAGGCGCAGGCGCGGGATGGCGTCATGACGGCACAATTCGGCACGGACGGCGACGGCCCCTTGCATGGGACTGGTCAATTGCAGGCCAGCCTGCTGGGCTGGCGCGTGCAGGCCACGCTGGATGCGCGCCACGGCGACGAGGCGCTGCGCCAGTGGCTGGGCCAATGGGGAACGGTGGACGGCGACGGCGTCGTCCATATCGAGCGTCGCGGTGGTCTGGCTGCGCGCTGATCGGAAATTTTTTGCTCAAACGGGAAACGACATGGATTCGGCAACAACAGCACGGGCGCTGAGCGCGGCCCGCGAAGCGGCCCAGGCCGCCGGCGAGGTGATCCGCCACTACTGGCAGCGCGGCGTGGCGGTGGAACTGAAGGACGACGCCACGCCAGTCACCATCGCCGACCGCGAGGCGGAGCAGGCGATCCGTCGCATCCTGCAGGCCGCGTTGCCGCAGGCGTCGATCTACGGCGAGGAGTTTGGCCTGGACGGCGATCGCGGCGGCCTGATGTGGCTGGTCGATCCGCTGGACGGCACCAAGAGCTTCGTGCGCCGCACGCCGTTCTTCTCCACCCAGATCGCGCTGATGGAAGGCAGCGAGCTGGTGCTGGGCGTGTCCAGCGCGCCGATCTACGGCGAAACCATGTGGGCCAGTGCCGGCGGCGGCAGCTGGCTGGACGGCGAGCGCGTCAGCGTGGCCGCCACCGCGGCGATGGATCAGGCGTCCATCTCCACCGGCAACGTCAAGACGCTCACCGGCGATGCACGCTGGGATGCGCTGGGCGCGCTGATCCGCGACAGCAACCGCATCCGTGGCTACGGTGATTTCTGCCACTACCACCTGCTGGCGCGTGGCGGGCTGGACCTGGTGATCGAGTCGGACGTGAACATCCTCGATGTGGCCGCGCTGGCGGTGATCGTGCGCGAGGCCGGTGGCGTGTTCACCGACCTGGACGGCGCGGCGCTGACGCTGGATACGCGCAGCGTGCTGGCCGGCACGCCGGCCATCCACGCGCAGGCGCTCAAGCGGCTGGCACGGCCGTAAACGCCGGTGGCGCGGGCGGCGGCATGATTTCTGCCGCCCGGGCTTCTAGAATGGGCGGATGCGAAAACCGCCGATCATCCATGCCACGCGCGACGTCAGCAACAGCCGTTTCCTGCAGGTGGAGCAGGTCGACCTGGAGTTTTCCAACGGCGTGCGGCGCACCTACGAGCGGTTGAAAGGCAGCGGCCTGGGCGCGGTGATCATCGTGCCCATGCTCGACGAGGACACCGTGCTGCTGGTGCGCGAATACGGCGGCGGCGTGGGCCGCTACGAGCTGGGGCTGCCCAAGGGCCGCCTCGACCAGGACGAAACGGCCGAGCAGGGCGCCAACCGCGAGCTGAAGGAAGAGATCGGCTACGGCGCGCGACGGCTGAAGATCCTGCACAACCTTTCGCTGTCGCCCTCGTACATGACGCACATGGCCCACGTGGTGCTGGCGCAGGATCTGTACCGCGAGCGGCTGGTGGGCGACGAACCGGAGGAGCTGGACGTGGTGCCCTGGAAGATGTCCGAGCTGCACACGCTGATCGGCCGCGACGACGTCACCGAGGGGCGTTCCATCGCTGCGCTGTACATCGCCCGCGAATACCTGGCCGGTCGGCTGCACCTCTCATGAATGACCTGGCCCTTGCCCGGCAGGTGGGCGCCATCGCGCGCGCGGCCGGCGACGCCATCATGGCGATCTACAGTGGCGAGTTCGCGGTGCAGACCAAGGCCGACGCCTCGCCGCTCACGGCAGCCGATCTGGCCGCGCAGCAGGTGATCGCCGCCGCGCTGGCCGGTCTCGATCCGGTGCTGCCGATCGTGTCGGAGGAGGCGCGCGCGGCGGACTGGTCGCAGCGGCGGCAATGGTCGCGCTACTGGCTGGTCGATCCGCTCGACGGCACGCGCGAGTTCGTCAAGCGCAACGGCGAGTTCACCGTCAACATCGCGCTGATCGATCACGGCCGGACCGTATTGGGCGCGGTGCTGGCGCCGGTCACCGGCGAGCTCTACGCGGCCGCACGCGGCCACGGCGCGTGGCTGCAGCCGGCAGGCGGCGAGTGGCAGCCGATCCACGCCCGCGCGCTGGCGCAGCCGGCCATCGCCGCCGGCAGCCGCTCGCACGGCGGCACCGAGCATGGCCTGCTGACCCAACTGGTGGGCGAGGATTACCAGCGCCTGCCGATGGGCTCGTCGCTCAAGTTCTGCCTGATCGCCAGCGGCCGTGCCGACATCTACCTGCGCCTGGGGCCGACCAGCGAGTGGGATACCGCCGCTGCGCAATGCGTGCTGGAGGAGGCCGGCGGCGCCGTACTGGATCTGGCTGGCGCGCCGTTCCGCTACAACCGGGGCGAGTCGTTGCTCAACCCCGAGTTCGTGGCAGTGGGCGACGCCTCGCTGGACTGGCCCGCGCGCCTGCGTGCGCTGACGCGCGATTGAGGCGATGACGCGCCGTCGACCAAGTGCGCTGGCTGGCGTTGCGCCGCGCCTGTCGCCGTGGAAGCGCGCGCAGGCCTTGCAGCAGCAGGCGGCCACCACGGGTTTTGACTGGCCCGATCCGCAGCCGGTGCTGGACAAGCTGGTCGAGGAGATCGACGAGGTGCGCGCGGAGTTCGCCGCCGGCAGTGGCCTGGCGCGATTGCAGGACGAGATCGGCGACGTGCTGTTCGTGGTGGCCAACCTGGCGCGCCACGCCGGCGTGGACGTGGCCGATGCGCTGCGCCACGCCAATGCCAAGTTCGAGCGCCGCTTTCGCCGGATGGAACAGCTGGCCGCCGCCGACGGCGTGGATTTCGCGCGCTGCACGCTGGCCGAGCAGGAGGCGTTGTGGCAGCGCGTGAAGGCGCTGGAGCGCGCATGAAAAAACGCGCGAAGGCCAGGCCTTCGCGCGTCGTGGTGCTGCCGGTGGCAAGGTTTACTGGGCCGTGGCCGGCGCGTTCGCCGCGTTGTGGCGCGACTGCCACTGCGCCCGCATCTTTTCGCGCGCCGCCTGCATCTTCGCGTCGTTGGCCAGGCTCTCGTCCAGCCCCTTGCGCAGCGTGCTGATGGCCTGGTCCACATTGGCCGGACGCGATTGCAGCCGCGCCAGGTGGCGCTGCACGTAGTTGCGTACGCGCGGATTCTGCGACTTGGCCAGCACGTCGTTGTACACCGCGGCCAGCTCCTTGCTGCGGCCGGACTCCATGTACAGGCGCTCCAGCTGGCGCAGGTCGCCGATCACGGCGTTGCGCTCGTGGCCGAAACCGTGGCGGTGCATGCCGTGGCCGCGCATGCCGTGCTTGTGCATGCCGTGGCCTTTGTGCGCTTGGCCGGCGTCCTGCGTGGTGGCGGCGGGTGCCGGCGTGGCGGGTGCGGTCTGGGCGATGGCGAACGTGGCGGAACCGGCCATCAGCAGGGTCAGCGCGGAAGCGAGCAGGGTCTTGCGATGCATGGTGGATCTCCGTCGGTTGGTGGGAGAAAAAACGTGCGCATGGCGGCAGCGTTGACAGGCGCGTTCAATCACCGGTCAGGTTTGCAACCTTTTCAGCGAGGCCCGCATCGAAGGCGCATCCGTTTCCGCAAGGAGTTCCCCATGCGCCTGCCGTTCGCCGTCCTGCTGTTTTCACCCGCCGTGGTGCTGGCCGCCACACCTTGCGCGCCGCGCCATCTGCAACTGGATCTGGCCGGCGTGCGTGGCGTGCAGGTCATGGTGAACAGCCACGACCTGCATGTGCATGGCGGTGGCGACGGCGGGCTGGTGGTCGAGGGCCGCGCCTGCGCGTCGCAGGCGTCGTCGCTGCCGGCGCTGCAGATCACCCACCGGCGCGATGGCGACCAGCTCATCGTGGAAATGGTGGATACCGGGCATGCCGGCTTCAGCCTGCCGGGCGGCACGCAGCGCGCGCTGGAGGCCACGGTGTCGCTGCCGGCCAACCTGCCGTTGCGGGTGGATGTGGGCTCGGGCGATGCGGACGTGCGCGACGTGCGGCAGGTACATGGCGTCGTGGGCTCGGGCGACCTGCGCGCCAGCGGCATCGCCATGCTGCAGGTCAGCGTGGGCTCCGGCGATGTGGACGCCACCGATGTGGGCAGCCTCGACGTGGGTTCGGTGGGCTCGGGCGACGTCCGTGCGCAGAAGGTGGGTGGTGACGTGCGCATCGGCAGCATCGGCTCGGGCGACGTGATGCTGCGCGAGGTGGGCGGCTCGGTGCGCGCCGACACGCTCGGCTCCGGCGATCTCAACGTCACCGACGTGTCCGGTGGTTTGTCGTTGGGCGCCAAGGGCAGCGGCGACGTGGGCCATCGCCACGTGAAGGGCAAGATCGAGCTGCCGCACGGCGCCGACGACTGAGCGCTTGCGATTTTTTTCAACCTCTCGGGTCGGCCATGAGTCGATCGCGCAAGGGATGGATCCCCAAGCTCCGAGTGCTAGCCCAGCCAGCGCCACGCCGCATAGGCCAGCGGCGCGGCCACCAGCAGAAACGGCACGGATGCGGCATGCAGCAGTCGCATGCCCTGCGGCAGGCGCGCCAGCCGCAGCGCGATCAGGTTGGCCAGTGAGCCGATGGCGGCGCCGAAGCCGCCCACGTTGACCGCCACCGCCAGCGCGATGGTGTCCGGCGCGCGATCGAGCAGCAGCACCGTGGCCGGCACGTTGCTGAGCAGTTGCGAGGCGGCGATGGCGGCCACGAACACGGTGGACGGCTGGCGCAGGTCAATCGCCTGCCAGATGCGGTCCACCACGGGCAGGGCGGCGGCATGGCCCAGCGCCAGGAAGATCGCGGCAAAGGTCGCCAGCAGCAGCCAGTCCACCCGGCGCAGGCTGGCGCGCGCGCCCAGTGCAAACAGCACCAGCACCAGCGCCGCGCCCAGCGGCGCCAGGTCGTGCTCGATCAGCACCACCATCATCACCAGGGCCAGCGCCGAGCCCGCGCCCAGGCGACCGGAGATCACCGCCACGTCGGGCCGCTCGCCGGCCAGCGCCACGCGCTCGCGCGGCAGCCACAGCACGGCAAGCGCCATCACCATGGCCAGCATCACCGTGGCGGCCGGCAACATGGCCAGGGTGAAGTGGGCGAAGCTCAGGCCCGAGTGCTGCCACAGCAGGAGGTTCTGCGGGTTGCCGATGGGGCTGAGCGCGGAGCCGGCGTTCACCGCCAGCGCCTCCAGCACCACCATGCGCGCCACCGGCAGGTTGGAGGCCGCGCCGATCGCCAGTGTCAGCGGCACCACCAGAAACAGGCTCACGTCGTTGGTCAGCACCATCGACAGCACGGCGGTGGCCGCCACCAGTGCCAGGCCCAGGCCGCGCAAGGTGCGTACGCGCGCCGTCATCGCCGCGGCGGCGTGCTGCACCAGGCCGCTGTCGCGGATGCCCTGGATCGCCACCAGCAGGCCGAGCAGGCCGGTCAGCGTGGGCCATTGCAGCCAGTGTCGATAGCGCGCGAGGGGTTGCGGATCGAGCAGCGCCAGCACCACGGCGACGCCGGCAAACACCAGCAGCAGCCATTCGCTGCGCAGCCGGTGGCGCCAGCCTGGCGTGGGCGTGGGCGGCACGCCTCACTCCTCCCGCAGCAGCCGCATCGGCGGCGTGCGGCTCACCGCGCGCGTACCGGCCAGGCCCAGCACCATCACCGCCACGGCGGCGCCCAGCGCGGCCAGCAGCAGGGGCCCGGCCGGTGGCATGAAATGCGCGATATGAAACACCGACCGGCCCAGCCACCAGCCCGCGCCCGCCGCGCCCAGGGCGGCGGTGAGGCCGGCGATCAGGCCCAGCAGGGCGAACTCGCAGGCGGCCGCCACGCGCAGTTGGGTGCGGCGCGCGCCCAGCGTGCGCAGCAGCGCGGCCTCGTGGCGACGCTCGGCGGCACTGGCGGCCAGCGCCGCGGCCAGCACCAGCGCGCCGGCAAGCAGGCTGAAGGCGAGGATCCAGCGCACCGCGCCGCCCACGCGCGCCACGATCTCGCGTACGCGGTCCAGCAGCGAATCCACGTCGATCAGGCTGAGGTTGCCGTAGTCGCGCGCCAGTTGCGCCAGGCCGTCGGCGTGGCCGCGCGGCAGGTAGAAGCTGGCCAGCCAGGTGTGCGGCAGCGTCTCGGCGTGGGCCGGGTCCAGCAGCAGGAAAAAGTTGACGCGGAACGAGCTCCAGTCGACCTTGCGGATGCTGGTGACCGTGGCGTCGATGCGGCCCTCGCCGGCCTCGAAGCGCAGCGTATCGCCCAGTTCCAGCGCAAACATGTCGCGCCAGGTGGTGTCGATGGATACCTCCGCCCGCGCCGGATGCGCGCCATGCCAGTGGCCGGCCACCACCGCGTTGCCGGGTGGCGCCTCGGCGGCCCACGACAGCCGCAGTTGGCGGTCGGCGCGGTGGCTGGCGCGCTCGTCGTCGAAGCGCAACGTGTTCACCGGCTTGCCGTTGATGGCGGACAGCTTGCCCACGGCCAGCGGCAGCATGTTCAGCTTTTCCCCGCCCAGCGCGGTCAGCGCTTGGGTGAAGCCCTGGCGCTGGTCGTCCTGCAGGTTCATGGCGAACCAGTTGGGCGTGTCGGCGGGCAGCTCCTGGCGCCAGCCCTGCAACAAGGCCGGCGCCACGATCGCCAGCAGCAACAGTGCGCACAGGCCCAGGCTGAGCGAGGTGGCTTGCACCAAGCTCAGTGCGCGCCGCCGCGCCAGCGCCGCCAGCCCCAGCCGCACGGCCGGGTGCGTGCCCGGGGTCACGCGTCGCGCCAGCCACAGCAGCAGCGCGGCCAACGCGGCGGCCACGGCCGCCACGCCGAGCAGGCTGGCGGCCAGGATGCCGGCCAGCGTCAGCGAGCGGCTCTGGCTCCAGATCAGTGCCAGCGCCACCACCAGCGGTACCAGGTACAGCAGGTCGAAGCGCCGGCTGCGACGCGCCACGCTCTGGCGAAACACCGCCACTGGCGGCACATCGGCCAGGCGCGCCAGCGGCGGCAGCGCAAACCCCGCCAGCACCGCGATGCCCATGGCGGCGGCCGCCAGCGCCGGTGCCAGCGGCAGTGCGGTGGGCACCGTGCCGACCAGCGAGCGGGCGACGGTCCAGGCCAGTTGCGTCAGTCCCAGCGCCAGGCCCACGCCCAGCGCGGCGGTTGGCAGCGCCAGTGCGCCCAAGGTACCCAGCAGCAGGCCCATCACCCGGCGCCGTGGCGTGCCCAGGGCGCGCAGCAGCGCCACCTCGGCGGTCTTGCGGCGGGCGTAGCGCTGCGCCGACAGCGCGATCGCGATGCCGGCCAGCAGGGCCGAGAGCAGGGCGGTGAGGCGCAGGAACGCGCCGGCCCGGTCGAACGAAGCCTGCATGCGCTCCTGCGTCTGCTCGGGCGTGACCAGGCTGGCGCCCTGCGGCAAGGTGGCGGTTTGTGCCCAGGCGCGCCATGCCGCCACGTCGGCCGGCTCACCGGCCAGCAGCAGGAGATGGCGCGCGCGGCTGCCGCTGCCGAGCAGGCCGGCGGTCTCGGCGTCGGTCAGGCTCATCACGGCGCGCGGCGCCAGCGCCAGCAACTGGCCACCGTCGGGCTGGCGCAGCAACTCGGCGGCGATGGTCAGTTCGCTGCCGCCCAGTTGCAGACGCTGGCCCACGGCCAGGCCCAGCGCCACCAGGGCGCGATGATCGAGATAGACCTGGCCCGCGCCCGGTGCGTGGCCGACGTAGTGGCGGCCCGTCGCGTCGCGCAGTTCCAGCGTGCCGCGCAGCGGATAGCGCGGGCCGGCGGCGGTGACGTCGAGCAATTGCGTCTGCTCGTGGGCAAAGGCCACGCTGGGAAAGGTGGCGGCGCGCGCGGTGGCCAGGCCGCGCTGGCGCGCGGCGTCGTCGAAGGCGGCCGGCACGGCCTGCGGCGAGGCGAGGCCCGCGTCGCCACCGATCAACTCGGCGGCGCCGGCCAGCATGCCGCGTTCGATGCGCGTGGCCAGCGTGGCCACCACGCCCAGCGCCACCACGGCCAGCAGCAGCGAGGCGGCCAGCGTGCGCAGTTCAGGCAGGTGCCACTCGCGGCGCAGGTGGCGCAGCGCCAGCCAGGCCAGCCTCATGCCGGCACCGCCACGGCGGCGGCCACGCGGCCTTCTTCCAGCGTGATGCGGCGATCGCAGCGCGCCGCCAGCTCGGCGTCGTGCGTCACCAGGATCAAGGTGGTGCGGTGGTCGCGGTTGAGCGCAAACAGCAGGTCGCTGATCTGGTGGCCGGTGCGCTGGTCGAGGTTGCCGGTAGGCTCGTCGGCAAACAGCACGCGTGGTCCGTGCACGAACGCGCGGGCGATCGCCACGCGCTGTTGCTCACCGCCGGACAACTGCGCCGGGTAGTGCCGCCGCCGTGCCGTCAGCCCGACCGCCGCCAACGCCTGGCGCGCGCGTTCGCGGGCGTCGCTTGCGCCTTCCAGCTCCAGCGGCAGCATCACGTTTTCCTCGGCGGTAAGCGCCGGCAGCAGGTGAAACGACTGGAACACGAAGCCCACCAGCCGTCGCCGCAGGTCCGCGCGCGCCTCCTCGTCCAGCGATTCCAGCGCGTGGCCGTCCAGCGCAATGTGGCCGCTGCTGGCGATGTCCAGGCCGGCAAGCAGGCCGAGCAGGGTGGTCTTGCCCGAGCCGGACGCGCCCACGATGGCGAAACTCTCGCCGTGCGCGATCGACAGGCTGACGCCGCGCAGGATGTGCAGCGTGCCCTCGGGGCCGGCAACCGACTTGCTAACATCGTGGGCCACGAGAAGCGGACGGGAAGAATCACTCATGCGTCTTTGCCCTGGTTGGAGGTGGCGGATCGGCCTGGTGCTGTTGTGCGTCTTCGGCAGCGTACAGGCCGCCGCGCCGAAAACGGTGCTGGTACTGGGGGATTCGCTGTCCGCGGCGCACAACATTCCGGTGGAGGCCGGCTGGGTGCACCTGCTGGACGTGCGTCTGGGCAAGATGGTGCCCGAATGGCGCGCGGTCAATGCCAGCATCAGCGGCGAGACCTCGCTCAGCGGCCGCAACCGCCTGCCGGCGTTGCTGGATACCTGCAAGCCCGACGTGGTGCTGATCGAGCTGGGCGCCAACGACGGCCTGCGCGGCCTGCCGCTGCCGGCGTTGCGCGACAACCTGGCCGCGATGATCACCTTGGCGCGCGAGCATCACGCCAGGGTGTTGCTGCTGGGCATCGAGCTGCCGGTGAACTACGGGCCGCGCTACCGCGACGGCCTGCGCGCCGTCTATGCGGAGCTGGCGGCCGAGCAGCACGTGGCGCTGGTGCCGTTTCTGCTCGAAGGCGTGGCCTCGGACCCGACGCTGATGCAGGACGACGGCCTGCATCCCGTGGCCGCCGCCGAACCGGCCGTGCTGGATACCGTGTGGCGCGCCCTGCAGCCGCTGCTTTCGCCGGCCGCGCCCAACCGGCCCTGAACCGGCCGCGGATGCTTTCACGCGGGTATCACCCGTCAGCCGTTTAGATCTTCACATTTGTGAAACCATCAAGGCTGGAGGACAACATGACCCTACACGACGAGCAAGCCGGGTTGATCCTGTTGGTCGAGGACAACCGCCAGATCGCCGAAATGGTGGGCGAATTCCTGGAGCGACGGGGCTACTCGGTGGACTACGCGGCCGACGGCGTCAGCGGCCTGCACCTGGCGGTGTCCAACAGCTACGACGTGATCGTGCTGGACCTGATGCTGCCGGGGCTGGACGGGCTTGAGGTTTGCCGCAAGCTGCGCAAGGAGGCACAGAAATCCACGCCGGTGCTGATGCTCACCGCGCGCGACACGCTGGACGACAAGCTGGTCGGCCTGGAGGCCGGCGCCGACGACTACCTGGTCAAGCCGTTCGAGGTACGCGAGCTGGAGGCGCGCCTGCGCGCGTTGATCCGCCGCGACCGGCGCCAGGTGTCCACCGAGGTGCTGACCGTGGGCGACATGACGCTGGACACCGCCACGCTGCGGCTCACCCGCGCCGGCCAGGAATTGGTGGTGTCGCCGATCGGCCTGAAGCTGCTGGCCATCCTGATGCGCGAATCGCCGCGCGTGGTCAGCCGCCGCGACATCGAGCGCGAGATCTGGGGTGACACGCTGCCCGATTCGGACACCTTGCGCTCGCATCTCTACAATTTGCGACGTGTCATTGACAAGCCGTTCCCGCGGCCTTTGCTACATACCATCCACTCGGCCGGCTACCGCCTCGCGGATCTCGAATCGGAGGTGGCGCTGGCTGCCCAGACGGCCTGATAGCAAAAGGCGGCAAAGCGCAATGGATCAAGGGGTCAACATGGCGCCCATCCCGTATCGGGTGGGCGCTTTCCGTCGCCGCATCGCCTGGGTGTTCGGGCTGCAGTTTCTGGCGGTCTGCATCATCTGCGTGATGGGCATCTATGACGTGGCGCCCGCGCCTGCCGTCATCACCGTCATTGTGCTGACCACCATGCTCGGCTGGCTGGCCGCGCGCCGGCAATGGCGGCCGGTGCGGTCGCTGGCGCGGCTGGTGGCCGGCTGGGACGGCGGCCAGCAGCCTGACCCCGATGCGCAGCAACTGCACAAGCTGTCGGCCCATGCCGATGCCGACGTGGCGTCGCTGGCGCGCGGGCTGCATGGCTTTGCCATACGCCTGGCCGGCTTCAACCAGCGCGAGCGCAACTTTACCCGCGACGCCAGCCACGAGCTGCGCAGCCCGCTCACGGTGATCAAGATGTCGGTGGACATGCTTGCCGACGAGGAGGGCATGAGCGAGTTCGGCCTGCGCTCGGTGCAACGCATCCGCCGCGCCACGCGCGAGATGGAGATCCTGGTGGAGGCCATGTTGATCCTGGCCCGCGAGCCGGACGGCGCCATCGACAGCGAGCACTTCGTGGTCAACGAGGTGTTGCAGCGCGAGCTCCAGTCCGCCCGCGAGCTGCTGGTGGGTCGGCCGATCCAGCTGGAGCTGGAGGAGCCGGCCCAGTTTGCGCTGGAAGGCTCGGCGCGCGCGTTCTCGGTACTGTGCTGGCAACTGATCCGCAACGCCTGCCAGCAGACCGAGCAAGGCCTGGTGCGCGTCACCGTGATGCCGGGCGTGCTCAGCGTCAGCAACCACGCCACCGATACGCCGGCGGCGGATGCCGCCACCCGTCCGCCGCGCCTGCAATGCGCCGACCGCCACGGCTTCGAGCTGGCCATCGCCCAGCGCATCAGCGACCGCTTCGGCTGGCCGCTGGAGCTGCAGACCCGCCCCGGCCACGAGAACATCGCCCGCATCCGCTTCCCGTCGCCGCTGCCGGCCGTAGAGCGAGGGGCGAGGGGCGAGGAGTGAGTTCAGAGGAGTGAGGAGTGAGAGAAAGCAGGAGCGCCGACCTTTTTCAGCGGGGCCGGAGCTTTTCTCTCACTCCTCACTCCTCTCCACTCACTCCTGGCTTTTCAGTCGAGCGCAACCTCGAAGTTGCAGCCGGTCCTGGCGCGGACGTCGTCCACGCTGACGCCGTCGTGCAGTTCGATCAGGGTCAGGCCCTTGCCTTTTTCGACCGAGAACACGCACAGGTCGGTGATGATCAGGTCGACCACCTGCTTGCCGGTCAGCGGCAGGTCGCACTGCTCCTTGATCTTCGGCGAGCCGTCCTTCGCGCAGTGCTCCATCAGCACCACCACGCGCTTGACGCCGGAAACCAGGTCCATCGCGCCGCCCGGGCCCTTGACCATCTTGCCCGGCACCATCCAGTTGGCCAGGTCGCCGTGCGCCGAGACTTCCAGGCCGCCGAGGATCGACAGGTCGATGTGGCCGCCGCGGATCATCGCGAACGAGTCCGCGCTGGAGAAGAAGCTTGAGCCGGGCAACGTGGTGATGGTCTGCTTGCCGGCGTTGATCAGGTCCGGGTCCAGCTTGTCCTCGGTCGGGAACGGGCCGATGCCGAGCAGGCCGTTCTCCGATTGCAGGATCACGTCCATGCCGTCGGGGATGTAGTTGGCCACCAGGGTCGGAATGCCGATGCCCAGGTTCACGTAGAAGCCGTCGCGCAGCTCCTTCGCCGCACGCTGCGCCATCGCGGTACGCACCGGGTTTTCCTTGCCGGTGTTGGCGCCGGCAATGGTGCGGAACTCGATGCGCTTCTCGTACTTTTCGCCCTGCACGATGCGATCGACGTAGATGCCCGGCACGTGGATGTGGTCCGGGTCCAGCGTGCCCACCTCGACCAGTTCCTCCACCTCGGCCACGCAGGCCTTGCCGCAGGTGGCGATCATCGGGTTGAAGTTGCGCGCGGTCTCGCGGAACACCAGGTTGCCCAGCCGGTCACCCTTCCACGCCTTGACGATGGCGACGTCGGCGTGGATCGCCTCCTCCAGCACGTACTCCTTGCCGTCGAACACCTTGGTTTCCTTGCCCTCGGCCAGCTTGGTGCCGAACGCGGTGCGGGTGTAGAAGCCGGGGATGCCGGCGCCGCCGGCGCGCAGCTTCTCGGCCAGCGTGCCCTGCGGGGTCAGGTGCAACTCCAGCTCGCCGGCCAGCACCTGTCGCTCGAACTCCTTGTTCTCGCCCACGTACGAGGCGTACACGCGCTTGACCTGATGGGTCTTCAGCAGCGGGCCCATGCCGAAATCATCCACGCCGGCGTTGTTGCCGACGATGGTCAGGTCCTTGGTGCCGGCCTTGAGCAGCGCGCCGATCAGGTTTTCCGGAATGCCGCACAAGCCGAAACCGCCGGCCGCGATCGTCATGCCGTCGAACAACAGGCCGTCGAGGGCCTGCGAGGCGCTGGGATAAACCTTGTCCATTGCCATTGCCTTCCAGAGCTGAGAGTCAGCTGGCAAGGATACGACGGAACGCCATGGCCCGGCCTCGTACCGGAGTCGCAGCCACTTGTACCCTCTCCCCCGCGTGGCGTGAGGGCCGCGTGCCTTTCTCTCACTCCTCACTCCTCTGAACTCGCTCCTCGCTCCTCGCCACAGGCGCAATGCCCGCCCTACGTCCCGGGCCAGACCTGCGCCAACTGCTTGGCGGTGAGCTCACCGCTGATGCCGCGGCGGGTGCCGTCGGCGCGGATGAGCAGCACGCGCGGGGTTTCGCCGCCCCAGTTGGGGTCGAGCAGAAAGTTGATGCGGTCGGGCGTGGCTTCGGCGTAGGCGCGGGCGGGGTAGGTGTCCATCTTCATCGCGGCCAGGTGGGCCTGGAGGGTGGCGCGCTGTTCGTGGATGTCGTCGGTGGCGACGGTGACTAGTTCGATGTCGTCGGGGTGCTGGCGTTGCAGGGTGGCCAACGCCTGCAGGTTGGGTTCGCAGTAGGCGCAGTCCAGCGCCCACAGCGCGATGAGGCGTTCGCCATGGGCGGGTGGCTTGAGCAGGGCGGGCACGTCGGCGGCGGCCAGCGGTTGCAGCGGGCCGGCGAAGGCCAGCGAGGGCAGCAGCAGGGCGAGGGCGAGCCAGCGTTTCATCGGGGGATCTCGATCAGGCGGAAGCCGGCGGCGGTGTTCCAGGCGACGAAGGCCTGGCCGTTTTTCAGCAGCAATTGCGGCGAGCCGGCCGCGCCGTCGCTATGGGCGATCGGGCGGGCGTCGGCGAAGTGGTGGCCGTTGTCGGTGGAGGTGCGCAGCATCAGCGCGTAGCCGTCGGCGCCGACCTGGTTCCACGCCACCCATACGGTTTGCCCGTGCACGGCCACGTCGGCGTGGGCGGCGCCGGGGCCGGCGATGGTCAGCTCGTGCTGTGGCGCTTGGCCGGGATCGAGCTGGCCGTAGTGGATGGTGGGCTGCTGCCTGGCCTCGTACCACACGGCGTGGCGCACGCCATCGTCGCCGATCGCCAGGCCGGGGCCATGGTGCGGGCAGCCGGCGATGTGCCAGTCGTCGAAGCTGGCGCGCTGGACGGTGGCGGGCTGGCCGTCGGTGCGCAGCACGGCCCAGGTATGGTCGCGGATGTTGTCGCCGTAGATGGCGCGGAAAAAGGCGGCGACCTGGCCGTCGGGCGTGCGCGCCAGTGCGATGCGGCAGCATTCGCAGCTTTCGTCCACCAGCTTGCGCTCGGGGGCAAAGCTGGCGCCGCGATCATCCGACCAGCTGTAGTAGACCGCCGCGCCCAGGTAGGGCTTGCCGGCGGCTTCGGCGGCGAGCATGTCGCGCTTGTCGATCCAGGCCACCACGACGCGGCCGTGGCCGTCCACCGTCAGCGCATCGAAGCGGTGGGTGATCTCGGCGAGGTCGTGGTGCACGGTGATGGGCGTGGAGAAATGCGCGCCGCCATCGGTGGAGCGGGCAAAGCGCACGAAGCCGGTCCAGGGTTTTTCGCGCGGCTGCGACCAGCTCACATAGATGTCGCCCTGCGGGCCGAATGCCAGCTTGGGCCGGTTTTCACCTTCGGCGTAGATGCGTTCGGCCTGTGCGTTGACCACCACCGGTGCGCTGAGCTGGCGGCCGTCGTCGGCGGCGTGGCGCAACCGCACGTGGCCGTCGGCCGCATCCACCACCCACAGCCGGCCATGTCCGTCGAACGCGGCGCTGGCGCCCAGCGCCGGCATGTCGGCCATGTGGCCCATGTCGTGCGCGAACAGCAGGGGCGAGAGCAGGCACAGCACGGTGGCAAGCAGGAAACGCATCAGGTTGACCTCGAAGCGGCTTTTGCCCCGCCCTCGCGACGCAAGGGGAGCGGCGGCAGTGATCACAACGCCCAGCGCAGCTCGCCGAACCAGGTGCGACCGGCGTAGGGGTGGTAGACCCAGTAACGGGTACCGGTGAGATTGTCCACGCCCAGTGATGCTTCCCAGTGCGGCGCGAACGTCCAGCGTATTTTGGCATCGGCCACGGTGAACGCGCTGATGGCGCCATAGGTGTCCACCGTGTCGCTGTTGTCCAGCGTGCCGTACTGCCGGCCGGAGTGGCGGATGCCCAGCGAGGCGTCCCAGCCGGGCGCAAAGCGGTAGTCGGCGAACACGCTGGCGCGCCACGCGGGGATGCGCGGAAAGTCCTTGCCCTCGGCCGGCGCATAGCGGCGGTCGCGCTGCGTGGTGGCGTCGTTGACGGCGAGGCTGGCGGAAAGGTCGAGCCCCGGCGTCCACACGTCGGCCAGCACCAGCTCGCCCTCGATGCCGCGCGAGCGCACCAGGTCGATGTTCTGCACGTTGGTGACGGTGGGCGTGACGGTGATGTCGGTCTGCGCGTAGAGCGAGTCGGCGATGCGGTCCTGGAACAGCGAGACACGCCAGTGGCCCTGGTCGAGCTGGCGGGTCAGGGTGAGGTCGGTGGAGGTGTCGCGCTCGGGCCGCAGGTCGGGGTTGTTGCCGACGATGGCGTTGGCCGAGAGCGAGCCCTGGAACAGCTCCGCCACGGTGGGGTAGCGCACCGCCTTGCCGTGCGCCAGGCGCAGTTGCCAGTCGTCGGCCAGATCCCAGGCCAGCGATGCCTTGGGCGAGAAATCGGTGCGTTGGCGGCTGGGGTAGTCCTGCGTGGTGGTGGCGTTGCCCAGCCGGCCGTCGTCGGCGCGCCAGCGCTCCAGCCGGCCGCCCAGCGTGAGTGCCCAGGCCGGCGCGAAGCTCCATACATCCTGCAGGTAGGCCGCCTGCGTGCGGGTGCGTCCGGCAAAGCGGCTGGTGAGCGGGCCGTCGGCCGCGTCGCGCCAGTGGCTGGCGTCGCGCACGCGCGCATCCAGCACGTAGCGGTCGCCGTGCACGCCGGCGTACAGCATGTGGCTGTCGCCGAGCGGGCCGGAGCTGCGCAGGTCGAACGTCTCCCAGCCCGAGCCGCCCTTGTCCGCCACGCTGCCGGCATCGCCGGTGGCGCTGGCGGCGTTGTGCAGCTGCGAGCGCAGGAAATCGTAGCGGCTGGCCACGGCCGTCCAGCGCCAGTGGTTGTCCAGTGTGCCGTTGAGCTCCATGCCGTAGAGCATGTGCGTGTCGCTGCCCGATGACGGCGCCAGGCCGCTGGCGGGCAGGGTCCAGCGCTGGCCGTGGGCGAGGATGCTGCCGTCGTACACCGGCTTGCCCGCCGCGTCGCGGATCAGGCTGCGCGTGCGGTCGTCGGCCTGGTCGTGCCACCAGCCCACGGTGAGCAGCGCCTGCACGCGCGGCGTGATGTCCACCCCCAGCTTCAGCTTGGCCTGGGTCTGCACCGTGTGCTCGATGGTGTTGGCGCCGTACACCAGGCGTGGCGAGCCGTTGGGGTTGCGGTCCAGCGTGGCGCCGGTGACCGCCACTGCCGTGTCCGCGTCGCCGCCGGCGCGGGCGGTGGCGTACTGCATCGGCTGGCCGTGGTTGTCCAGGCGGTTGACCGCCAGCAGCCAGCGCCAGCGCCCTTGTCGATCCCCCAGCGTGGCCGACAGCTGGCGGCCACCCTCGTGGCCGCCGGCGCCATAGGCGTCGCGGTAGTCCTGGTTGAAGACCTGCGCGCTGGCGCTGGCCGTGAGGCGGTTGGGCAGCAGCGTGTGGATCAGCACCGTGGTGCCCAGCGAGTTGCCCGGATACAGCGCGGAATACGGGCCGTACAGGATGTCCACCGCGCCGATCTCCTGCGGCGCCACCATGCCCCAGCGCGGCGCGCCGTCCCAGCCGTTGGTCATCAGGTTGGAGAGCAGCAGGCCGTCGGCGTAGAGCAGGCTGCGCGCGCTCTGCAGCGTGCCCGCGCTGCGGCCGCTGATCACCGCGTTGGGATCACCGATGTAGCGTTTGCGCACCATCATGTTGGGTGCGTATTTCAGCGCGTCGGCGCTGTCGCTGGTGTTTTGCCGCTGCAACTGCGCGCGATCCACCCGCACCAGCATGCTCTCGGCGGTCATCACGTGAGTGTCGCTGGCGTGTACCGATACCGGCGCCAGGGTGGTGGCGGTGTCGGGTCCGCTGGCCATCGCCGAACCGGTGGAGATCGCGAGTGCGGCTGCGCACAGGCCGAGCGGGAAGGCGTTCAAGCGGGACTCTGGATGGGGGTCTAGGGTTGCAAGCATAGTCCGACGCCACGCACGCAAAAGATGGCGCGTTGTCGCAGCGGCGTGTGCACGCGATGGGATGCGCGGGCATGGCGAAAGGTGCCCGCGCCTGTTGCCCGTGGCAGGGGCGCCGGTGGCCGCTGTGGGAGCGACTTCAGTCGCGATGCTCTTGCTTTCGATGAGCCTCAAATCGAGAGCATCGCGACTGAAGTCGCTCCCACAAAGTCGCTCCCACGGGGGCGGGATTTTCGCGTGGCGTGGGAGCGCGATCAGTCGTCGCGGTCGGGGCGTTCGCGCACCGGGTGCTTGCTCAGCTTGCGCTGCAGGGTGCGTCGATGCATGCCAAGTCGGCGGGCGGTCTCGGAGATGTTGCCGTCGCATTCGGTCAGCACGCGCTGGATGTGCTCCCACTCCAGCCGGCGCAGCGCCAGCGGTTGCTCCGGGGCGTCGGGCAGGTCGTTGTCGTCGGCCTCGCTGTCGCCGTCGAGCAGGGCGCGCACCACCGCATCGGCATCCACCGGCTTGGCCAGGTAGTCGTGGGCGCCGCGCTTGATCGCCTCCACGGCGGTGGCGATGGACGCGTAGCCGGTCAGCAGCAATACGCGGATGTCCGGCACCAGCATGTGCAGCTCGGGGATCAGGCGCAGGCCGTTGTCCTCGCCCAGTTTCAGGTCGAGCACGCAGTAGCGCGGCTGGTGACGGCGGGTCAGTGCGCGCGCCTCGTCGAAGCTGGTGGCGGTGATCACCTCGAAACCGCGCGAGGCCAGCGCGCGCGCCAGCACGCGGACGAAGGTGGCGTCGTCGTCCACCAGCAACAGGGGACGGCCCGACGGCGGGTTCGGCAGCTCGGTCATCGCTTTCTCCATGGGAAGGGCCATTCTGCCGCAAGTGCGTGCAGTCGCGCCCGCGTGGCGCTCAGGGCGTCTGGGCGATCACCGCCAGCGGCAGCCGCAGGCCCACCTCGGCGCCGTTGCCGGTGTTGGTGGCTACCAGCTCGCCGTTGAGCCGTTCGGCGGTGGCTTCGGCCAACGCCAGGCCGATGCCCAGGCCGGTCTGTTTCTGCGACATGCCCAGCGAGGTGGGTTGGCCGGTGGCGGCGAAGCCGGGGCCGTGGTCGCGCACGCTCAGTTGCAGCCAGCCGTCGCCGTGGCGCACGTGCAGCTCGACCTTGTTGGACGCGTGCGTGGCGGAGGCGTCGGCGGCGTTGTTGAGCAGGTTGAGCAGCGCATGGCGCAGGCCCGGTGGCGTGCGCAGCACGATGCGGCCGGTGGCCGGCGCCAGTTCCAGCGCCAGCTCCGCCTCGGGTCGCAGCAACTGGAAACGCTCCAGGCAGCCGTGGATGAACTGCGCCACGGAGCTGAGCTCCGGCTCCTGCGACAACTGCGCCTGGCCGAACGCCACCATCTCGCGCAGGATCGTGCGGCAGCGGTCCACCTGGCCTTCCAGCAGGGAGAGATCCTCGGCCAGCGCCGTGTCGGCGGCGTGCTCGCGGCGCAGCTCCGGCAGCAGGGTGCGCATGGTGGACAGCGGCGTGTTCAGCTCGTGCGCGGCGCCGGCGGCCTGGGTGGCGATGGCGAGGATGCCCTCGTCGCGCAGCGCCCGCTCGCGCACGCGCTGCACCTCCTGCTGCTGCTGGCGCAGCACGTTGGCCAGGCGGTTGATGAAAAAGCCCAGCAGCAGCGCGCTGATCACGAAGTTCACGCCCATGCCGGCCACGTGCAGCGAAAACCGGCCGGTGGCGTTCTCGTGCATGGCCGTGGGCAGTGGCACGTGGCGGTACAGCAGCAGCAGGTAGGCAATGCCCGCCAGCGTGGACACCGTGGCGATGGCCCGCGCCGACAGCGCCGCCGCCGACAGCGCGATGGGCACCAGCAGCAAGGTGATGAACGGGTTGCTGGCGCCGCCGGTGAAATACAGCAGGTAGCCCAGCACCAGCGTGTCGAACGCGATGTGGCCGAGCGTCTCGGCCTCGCGCACCGGCCACGGCTGGCGCAGCCGCCACGCCGCGAACACCGCGAACACGGCCAGCAGCCCGATCCCCAGCAGCAGCGGCAGCAGCGGTATCGCCAGCCGCATCCACCAGGCGCACACCAGCACCGCCGCGCACTGGCCCGCGATCGCGCACAGGCGCAGCCAGGCCAGCGTGCGGGTGAGCGCGAACGGTCCGAGGCGTTGGGCGGGGCGGTGCATGGCGATCAGGGCGAGGGCGGGATGGTCTCGCTGTGCACCGGCGGCAGCGGATCGTGGTTGGTGGCCGCGTCCGAGTGGCTGGCCGACAAGCGCTTCATCAGCGGCAGCATCGCCAGCGCGATCGCCGTGCACGCCACGCCGGCAAAGCCGAGCTGGTTGAACAGCTTGGTGTAGATCGGCAGCGAGACCTGCGGGTCGGTGACGTCGGTGGGCACGTGCGCCAGGTTGGCCACCACGCTGCCCAGGTATTGCGAGATGCCCGAGGCGACGTAGTAGGCGCCCATCATGAAACCGCCCATGCGCGCCGGCACGTAGCGGGCGATCATCGCCAGGCCCAGGCCCGACACCAGCAGCTCGCCCAGCGAGTAGAAGCCGTAGCCCCACACCATCGTCCACGACGACACTTGGCCGTTCACCGCGAAGCGCGCGCCGATGCCGTACATGAAATAGCCGATCGCCACGGCGGCGAAGCCCCAGGCAAACTTGGCCGCCACCGACGGATCCTTGCCCAGCCGGCCCAGCGCGTTGTAGGTGAACACCAGCACCGGGCTCAGCAGCACGATCCACACCGCGTTGAGGTTCTGGAACTGCTCGGGGATCCAGTTGAACAGGTGCACGCCGAACAGGTTGAAGGACAGGTCCACGTTCTTCTGCGCAAACAGGTTCAGCGAGGTGGACATCTGCTGGTAGAAGATGAAAAAGAAGATCGTCTGCACCACCAGCACCAGCGCCGCGATCAGGCCGGCGCGCTCGTCCTTGTGGCTGTTGCGGATCAGGTGGCCAAAGATCACCAGCAGCACCACGCCGGCCACGTACACGCAGATGCGCGCCACCGTCTGGTTGTTGAGGATGAAGGCCGACACGAACACCAGCGCCAGTGCGCCGCCGAGCACGCCGGCCAGGCGCTTGAGGTTGACCGGCTTGTCGTCGGCGGGCGAGCCGACGTGCTTGAGCGCGCGGCTCATCAGCGCGTAGTTGACCAGGCCGGCCAGCAGGCCGATGGCGCACACGCCGAAGGCGGTGTGCCAGCCCCAGTCGCTGCCGTAGCGCGCGCCCACGGCGTCGCGGATCCACGGCGTGGCCGTCATCGAGATCATCGAGCCGATGTTCACCGCCATGTAGTAGATGGTGAATGCGCTGTCGATCTTGGTGTCGTCGCCCTCGTAGATTTTGCGTACGAGGTTGCCGGCGTTGGGCTTGAAGAAGCCGTTGCCGACGATGATCACGCCCAGCGCCAGATACAGGAAGGTGGCGTTGTCGGTGGGAATCCACAGCAGCGCGTAGCCCAGCATCAGCACCATCGCGCCCATGCGCATGGTGCGGCGGGTGCCGATCAGCATGTCGCCGACCCAGCCGCCGATGGCCGGCGTCACGTAGATCAGCGCGGCGGCCGCGCCCCACACCAGGTTCGCCTTGGTGTCGACGAAGCCCAGCTTTTTCATCATGTAGGTGACCATCAGCACCTGCATGCCGTAGAAGCCGAAGCGCTCCCACATCTCGATCAGAAAGACCGTGCTGAACGAGCGGGTCTGTGAAACAGGAGGGTTGTGAATTGCCATGGATGATTCCGTGCGATTGCGGGAGCGGCGGCGCGGCAGGGGTTGCATAGCGCGCCGCGCGGTCGCCAAACCGGGCGAGGGTAACCCCACCGCGCCGCGATCGCGCGTTGCACTGCGGCGTGACAGCCCGGCCCGATCGTGGCCGGCGGGTGGCGCGCGGTGTGTGCCACGGTGCGCTGTGGCATCATCGGCGGCCGGCGCTGTCGCCGTTGTCCCAGAGTCTCATCGCCATGCGCGCACCCCGCCGTTTGCTCTCGCAACCCCTTGTTTCCACGCGGCTCGCGCCGCCGGCCATGCGCTGAGACGGCACCATGGCAGCCGAAGGTTTTCGTGGCCCGCGCCAGGTGTGGAATGCGTTTCGATGGTCGATGAAGGGCCTGCGCGCCGCGTGGCGGCATGAGGCCTCGTTCCGGCTGGAGGGCTACCTGGCCATCGTGCTGGTGCCGCTGGGCCTGTGGCTGGGTCACGGCGGGCTGGAAAAACTGGCGCTGGTGACCGGGCCGCTGCTGGTGCTGTCGGCCGAGCTGCTCAACTCGGCGATCGAGGCGGTGGTGGACAAGGTGTGCCCGGAGATCCACGAGTTGGCCGGCCGCGCCAAGGACATGGGTTCGGCGGCGGTGTTCGTGCTGATGGTGCTGACCGCGCTGGCCTGGGTGCTGGTGCTGTGGCCGGGCCTGTCCGGCTGAGGCTTCGCGGCGCCGCGCGCCGCGCGTGAGGGGGGACAAATCATGATCCACGCACAGTCCGTTTTTCGCGGGCCCGCTTTTCGCGGAATGCTCGCCATCGGCGCATGGATGGCGCTTTGCACCGTCGCGCAGGCGGTGTCGCCACTGTCCACGCGCGGCAACCAGGTGCTGGTCGGCGGCGAGCCGGGCAGCGTGGCCGGCGCCAGCTTGTTCTGGAGCAACAGCGGCTGGGGGCAGGAGCGCTTCTACAACGCGCAGGCCGTGGCGTGGCTGAAAGCCGACTGGAAGGCCGGCCTGGTACGCGCGGCCATGGGCGTGGATGCGGCCGGCGGCTACCTCGCCGACGCGACCAACCGGCAACGTGTCGTCACCGTGGTGGAGGCGGCGATCGCCAACGACATGTACGTCATCATCGACTGGCACTCGCACCATGCCGAGCGCCATCGCGACCAGGCCGTCGCGTTTTTCCAGGACATGGCGCGCACCTACGGCCGGCACGACAACGTCATCTACGAGATCTACAACGAGCCGCTGGAGGTGTCCTGGCACGACACGCTCAAGCCCTATGCCGAGGCCGTGATCGCCGCCATCCGCGCGATCGACCCGGACAACCTGATCGTGGTGGGTACGCCGCACTGGTCGCAGGACGTGGACGTGGCCGCCGCCGACCCGATCACCGGCTACGCCAACATCGCCTACAGCCTGCATTTCTACGCCGGCACGCACGGCCAGCCCCTGCGCGACAAGGCGCAGGCGGCGCTGGACAAGGGGCTGCCGCTGTTTGTCACCGAGTGGGGCGCGGTCAACGCCGATGGCGATGGCGCGGTGGCCGAGCGCGAGACGGCGGCGTGGATCGCCTTTCTCAAGGCCCACCGGATCAGCGCCGCCAACTGGAGCATCAGCGACAAGGCCGAGGGCGCCGCCGCGCTGGTGCCCGGCGCCCGTGCCACCGGCGGCTGGAGCGCCGCCGAGCTCACCGCCTCGGGCGCGCGGGCGCGCGCCATCGTGCGCGACTGGTCCGACGCGCACGAGAGCCATGGGCCGACGCGTCGCTGGCGCACCTCCGCCATCGCTGCGGGGCCGGCGCCGTCGATTGCGCGGGATGGGCGCTGATGCTGCAATAGCGCTTCATCCGACGGGAGCGCCCCATGAAGATTCTTCGCCTTTTCGTGTTGCTGCTGCTGGTCGCCGGCCTTTCCGGCTGCGGCTACAACGCCATCCAGAAGCAGGACGAGGCGGTCAAGGCGGCGTGGTCGGAAGTGCTCAACCAGTACCAGCGCCGCGCCGACCTGGTGCCCAACCTGGTCAATACGGTCAAGGGCTACGCCCAGCACGAGGAAAAGGTGTTTACCGAGGTGACGCAGGCGCGCGCCAAGGTGGGCAGCCTGCAGGTCACCGCCGATTCGCTGGACGACCCGCAGAAGATCCAGCAGTTCCAGGCCGCCCAGGGTGAACTGGGCAGCGCGCTGTCGCGCCTGATGGTGGTGAGCGAGGCCTACCCGGAGTTGAAGGCCAACGGCCTGTTCCAGAACCTGCAGGCGCAACTGGAAGGCACCGAGAACCGCGTCACCGTGGCGCGCAACCGCTACGTGCAGGCGGTGCAGGCCTACAACGGCATGATCCGCACCTTCCCCAACAACCTCACCGCCAAGATGTTCGGCTACACGGTCAAGCCCAACTTCAGCGTGGACAACGAAAAAGCCATCTCCACCGCGCCCACCGTGGACTTCGGCAGCGCCGCGCCGGCGCCCGCCGCCACGCGCTGATGCGTTTTTCGCGCATGCCGCGCTGGGGCGCCGTGCTGGCGCTGGCGTTGCTGTGGCCATGGTTGCTGCATGCCGCCGAGGTGCCGCACCTCACCCGCCATGCCACCGACCTCAGCGGCACGCTGGGCGCCGCCCAGGTCGACCAGCTCGACCGCCAACTGGTGGCGCTGGAGCAACGCAAGGGCGCGCAGCTGGTGGTGCTGATGGTGCGCAGCACCGGCGGGGAGCCGATCGAAAGCTACGCATTGGCCGTGGCCGAGGCCAACCGCATCGGCCGCAAGGGCAGCGACGACGGCGTACTGCTGCTGGTGGCCAAGGATGACCGCCAGGTGCGCATCGAGGTGGGCTATGGCCTGGAGGGCGCCATCCCCGATGCCGCCGCCGCGCGCATCATTCGCGAATACCTCGCGCCGAAATTCCGCAGCGGCGACTACGCCGGCGGCATCGGCGACGCGGTGGGCGCGCTGACCCAGCTGATCGACGGCGAACCCTTGCCGCCGCCGGTGCGGGGGAATGACCCGTCCGGCCTGTCCGGCATCATCCAGGGCGGCGTGCTGGGGCTGGCGGTACTGCTGGCGGTGCTGGTGCGTGCCTGGCTGGGGAGGCTGCCGTTCTGGCTGCGCGTGCCGGCGGGGGCGTGCGTGGTCGGCGGCGCGCTGTGGCTGCTGGTTTCCGTGGCCGGCGCCATCACCGGCGCCATTGTGGGGGCCGTGTTGATGGCATTGCCCCATGGCGGCGGTGGCGGTGGCGGCGGTCGCGCCATCGGTGGCGGCGGCTGGAGTGGCTGGGGTGGCGGCGGTTTCGGCGGTGGCGGCCTTGGTGGCGGCGGCTTCGGCGGCGGTTTCAGTGGTGGCGGCGGCAGCTTCGGTGGCGGCGGCTCGTCGGGGAGCTGGTGATGGCGCGACTGCAGCGTTTTTTCGTCAACCTGCTCGGCAACGGTTTCGTGCTGCGGCGGCGCTTTCCGCCGGCGTTGCTGGACGAGATCGCCGCGGCGATCGCCCATGGCGAGCGCACGCATCGCGGCGAGGTGTGCGTGGCCATCGAATCACGCCTGCCGCCGCTGGCCGTGCTGGGCGGGCTGGGCGCGCACGCCCGCGCGCACGCGGTATTCAGCCAGTTGCGCGTGTGGGACACCGAGCACAACAGCGGCGTGCTGTTTTACCTGCTGCTGGCCGAGCACCGCATCGAGATCGTCGCCGACCGTGGCATCGCGGCGCGGGTGAGCGGCGCCGAGTGGGACGCGATCTGCGCCGGCATGCGTGCGCGCTTCGCCCAGGGGCAATGGCGCGACGGCACGCTTGAGGGCATCGCGGCGGCGCATGCGTTGCTGGCGCGCCACTTTCCGCACGACGGCTCGGCCAACCCCGACGAACTGCCGGACCGGCCGGTCGTGCTGTAGGCCGACGCCGGCGACGAGGCCTCCGCCCCGTCGCCATGCGGCGCCGGCCTGGCGCTCAGGCGCCCTTGCCGATGTACTTTTCCAGGAACGCCTGCAGCGTCGTGTAGAGCTCGACGTTGTTTTTCTCGTCGTAGAAGCCGTGGCCCTCGCCCGGCTTGCTCAGCCACTCGCAGGGCTTGTGCGCGGCGTCGAGCGCGGCCCGCATGGCCTTGGCGTGGGCAAACGGCGCGCGCTGGTCGTCCTCGCCGTGGATCAGGAGCACGGGGACGTCGATCTTGTCGGCCAGGTTCACCGGCGAGTTGGCGGCCAGCTCGGCCGGGTCGTCGCCCATCTGGATGCGCAAGGCGTTGCGGCCGGCCTTGCTTTCCTGCGTGTCGCCCTTCTTGTAGCGCAGGCCCATGTCGTAGATGCCGGCGTAGCCGACCGCGCACTTGAACATGCCGGGTGCGCGAACCGGCGCCATCAACGCCGCATAGCCGCCAAAGCTGGCGCCGTAGACGCAGATGCGTTGCGGGTCGGCGTAGTTTTCCGTGATTGCCCATGTGACCGCATCGACCAGGTCATTGAGGATGCCGGTGCCCCACTGGCGATAGCCGGCATCGCGAAAGTCCACGCCGCGGCCGCTGGAGCCGCGGTAGTTCACCTGCAGCACGAGGTAGCCGCGGCTGGCCAGAAACTGGGCGTCGTCATCGAAAAACCAGTCGTCCTGCACGTCGAACGGGCCGCCGTGGGGTACCAGCACCATGGGCAGCCTGGCCGGTTCGGTGCCCTTGGGAAGGGTCAGGATGGCTTCCAGCTCCATGCCGTCGCGGGCCTTGAAGCGCAGCGGGCGCCGTTCGGCCATCTTCGCCGGATCAATCCACGGCTCGGCGGAAAACAGCTTGATGACCTTGTAGTTTCGGGTGTCGATCAGGAAATAGCTGCCCGGGTCCCGGTCGCTGCTCACTGAGAACAGCAGCTTGCCGCCGTCCTCGCTGAAATTGATGAAGTGCACGTAGCTGCCGGGAAATTTCAGGCTGAGCGCGCGATGCAGCTTGGCGGTCGGGGTGTTGGGGTCGATGTAGGCGGGCTGGGGGATGCCGGTGGCCAGCGTGGTGGCGAACGGCTGGTAGGGATGCGGGGTGATCTCCATGTTGCCGATGCTGGCAAAGCTGTCGCTGGCCAGCAGCTTGCGGTTGCCGCCGCCTTCATCCTGCTCGATCAGCGTCTCCGGGCCGCCGTCGGCCGATTGGCTGGCGTAGATGCGCTGCCGGTCCGGGGTGAAGAAAAGCGGCGTGAACGTGCCGCCGGTCTGGCTGGCGTTCATCGGTGCCCAGCCGCCGCCTTGCCAGTGGTAGACGACATAGTCCCAGTTGTCGTTGCGGCCATACGCATAGCGCGCCTTGCCGTCAGGACCGACCATGAAGCTCAGTCCGCCCACCTTGATCTGGCCGATCAGGTGACGGGTGTTCTTGCCGGCGTCGACGTCGTACAGGGTGCTGTAGTCCTGGTTGTCCCAGCTGTACGTGGTCATGTAGAAGTCGCCGTTGGCGAGCTCGGGCAGGCCGGCCACGAAGCCCCAGCCGCGATCGGTGCCGCGCGTGCCCGCGCGCGTGCCGTACGAGCTTTCGGGGCCGTACAGGTAGTCCTGGTGCTTGCCGTCGATGTCGGTGGCGATCACCTCGCCGGTGGCCACGGGCTTGTCGATCGAACCCTGCTGCTTGCCTTTCTCCACCACCAGCCGCGTGTTGCTGACCCAGTGGATGTCCAGTGCCAGTTCGTATTTGGGCAGGCGCAGCATGCTGATCGGCTTGCTCATGTCGGTGACGTCGTAGATCACCAGCGCATGCGAGTCGCCATCGGCAAGGTTCATGTTGACGGCAAAGTGGTTGCCGTCCGGAGACAGGCGTGGCGAGGTCAGTGGTGCGTGGCGCGCGAAATCCTCTGCGGGCAGCAGGTCGGCAGCCATGGCGGCGGGCGGCAACAACAGGCAAGCGGCGGACAGCAGCGTCCGCGCGAGATGACAGGACATCGGTTTTCCCCTGAGCGATCGAAGCGCCATGGATCCGGCCGTGTCAGGCGTGCCTGCGTGGCCGGGCCGTGATCTTTGCCGGCAGCGTCGCGATTTCCTTTTCCCCGCGCGGCGCTGCCTGGTGCGGATTCTAGTCCTCGCGCAACCACCGCCGTAAGTAGGGGCGGTGCCCGTTGCGCCTTGTCGTCCCGCTACACTTGCCCTTTGCCCGCACGCCTTCACGCCATGCGCCAGCCCTACGTTGTCGATATCGATCCCGTCGCGTTCCATCTCGGCCCGGTGCAGGTGCACTGGTACGGGTTGATGTATCTGCTGGCGTTCTTTTTCGTGGCGCTGCTGGGCGAGTACCGACGCCGGCACGGTCGTTTGCCGGTGAGCCGCGAGGCGCTGGGTGACCTGCTTTTCTACGGCATGCTGGGCGTGATCGTGGGCGGGCGCGTGTGGTACATGCTGTTCTACTACGAGGGCGGCATCGGCTGGATCTGGCGCGAGCCGCTGGCGCTGTTCAAGGTGTGGGACGGCGGCATGAGTTTCCACGGCGGCCTGCTCGGCGTGCTGGCGGCGGGCTGGTGGTGGTCACGGCGGCAGGCGCTGCACTTTTTCGACACCATCGATTTCGTGGCGCCGCTGGTGCCGATCGGCCTGGGCCTGGGGCGGCTGGGCAACTTCATCAACGGCGAGCTTTGGGGCAAGCCCACGGATGCGCCGTGGGCGATGATCTTTCCGCAGGCGCCCGACCGGTTGCCGCGTCATCCCTCGCAGTTGTACGAGCTGGCGCTGGAGGGCGTGGTGATGTTCGTGGTGTTGTGGCTGGTGTCGCTGAAACCGCGGCCGCGCTACCTGGTGTCCGGCCTGTTCGCGCTGCTCTACGGCTGCTTCCGTTTCGCGGTGGAGTTTGTGCGCGTGCCCGACCCGCAGCTGGGCTACCTGTTCGGCACGACGTGGGTGACGATGGGGCAGATGCAGTCGCTGCCGTTGATCGCCATCGGCCTGGTGTTGATCGCGATGTCGCGCCGCGCACCGACCCTGCCGCTGGCGAACGTCTGACAGGCGATTCGCCCAAATATTGTAGGAGCGACTTCAGTCGCGATGCTTCTGCTCTGGAGCTCCAAAGCAAGAGCATCGCGACTGAAGTCGCTCCTACATTCAGGCCGCGTCAGAAGTTGCGGTCGCCGCCGATGATGTCGCCCAGGCCGCCCAGGATCGAACCCTCGCCCCGGCGCTGGCCGCCGCCCTGCGGAGCGGCCGCCAGCATGCGGCCGGCCATGCGCGAGAACGGCAGTGATTGCAGCCATACCGTGCCCGGCCCGGTCAGCGTGGCCAGGAACATGCCTTCGCCGCCAAACAGCATGCTCTTGATGCCGCCTACCGCGCGCACGTCCATGCTCACGCTGTCGTGGAACGCCACCACGCAGCCGGTGTCCACATCCAGCCGCTCGCCGGCGGCCAGCTCGCGCTGCATCACGGTGCCGCCGGCGTGCACGAACACCCAGCCGTCGCCCTCGAGCTTCTGCATGATGAAACCCTCGCCGCCGAACAGGCCGGTGAGGATCTTGCGCTGGAAGAAAATGCCCAGCTGCACGCCGCGCGCGCCGGCCAGGAAGGCATCCTTCTGGCAGATCAGCCGGCCGCCGTGGTCGGACAGCTTCATTGCCATCACGGTGCCGGGGTAGGGCGCGGCAAACGCCACTTTCGCCTTGCCCTGGCCTTGCTGGGTGAACACGGTGGTGAACAGGCTCTCGCCGGTGATCACGCGCTTGCCGGCGGAGAGCAGCTTGTCCATCAGGCCGCCGCCGGACGCACCGGCGCTGGAGCCGTCGCCAAACACGGTATCCATCTGCACCGACGCCTCCTTGTACATCAGGGCGCCGGCCTCGGCGATCGCGCTTTCGCCGGGGTCCAGCTCGATCTCCACGAACTGCATGTCGGTGCCCACGATGCGGTAGTCGATCTCGTCGGCGCGGCCGCCGCCGATGGGTGGCGGCTGCGGCGGTGCCAGCGGCGCATCGCCCATCAAGGCCGCCACGCTGCGGATCGGCTGCCACTGGGCAAAGCCGGTGCTCCAGCAGTAGCCGTCCGGTTGCCGCCGTGCCTGGGTCTTGGCCGCCTCGTCGTCCAGCGGGCCGATCCGTTCGCCGTTCGTGCCGTAACTGAAAAACCACTGCGCCATGGGCGTGCTCGCATCAAGGGAGGGAAGGGCGAGTCTACGACCCGCAGGCGCAGCCCGTGATGGCGCAAAGGTCCGGGTTCGCGCCGGCGGGCGTGCCGCCTATACTGGCCGGATGCACGCTTATCTCGACCTGCTTCGCCACGTTCTCGACCACGGCACGGAAAAAGGTGATCGCACCGGCACCGGCACGCGCAGCGTGTTCGGCTGGCAGATGCGTTTCGACCTGGCCCGGGGCTTTCCGCTGGTCACCACCAAGAAACTGCACCTGAAGTCGATCGTGCACGAGCTGATCTGGTTTCTGCGCGGCGACACCAACATCGGCTACCTGAAAGAGCACGGCGTGCGCATCTGGGACGAGTGGGCCGACGAGGACGGCAACCTGGGCCCGGTCTATGGCCGCCAGTGGCGCGCCTGGCCCACGGCCGATGGCGGCACGGTGGACCAGATCCGCTGGGTGGTCGACGAGATCCGCCGCAACCCCGACTCGCGCCGGCTGGTGGTGAGCGCCTGGAACGTGGGCGAGCTGCCCAAGATGGCGCTGATGCCCTGCCATACGCTGTTCCAGTTCTACGTGGCCGACGGCAAGCTCAGCTGCCAGCTGTACCAGCGCTCGGGCGACATTTTTCTCGGCGTGCCGTTCAACATCGCCAGCTACGCGCTGCTCACCCACATGGTGGCGCAGGTGTGCGGCCTGGGTGTGGGTGATTTCGTGCATACGCTGGGCGACGCCCACCTGTACGACAACCACCTGGAGCAGGCGCGGCTGCAACTGACGCGCCAGCCGCTGCCGTCGCCGCGCCTGGTGTTGAACCCCGACGTGCGCGAGTTGTCCGATTTCCGCTACGAGGACATCGCCATCGAGGGCTACGCGCCGCACCCGGCGATCAAGGCGCCGGTGGCGGTGTAGAAGGTACCGGTCGCTACAATACCCAGCCGGCGCCCGCCGCCGTTGTCGATGCCCCCGACTCTCGCCACCCAGGAGCTTCCATGGCCATTTCGCTGATTGCGGCACTCGACGAGAACTTCGCCATCGGCCGTCAGGGCCAGTTGCCCTGGCACCTGCCGGATGACCTGCGCTGGTTCAAGCAGCTGACGCTCGGCAAGCATGTGCTGATGGGCTACAACACGGCGCTGTCGATCGGCCGCGCGCTGCCGGACCGCACCAACCTGGTGTTGTCGCGCCGGCACGAGGCGCCGTATCCCGGCCAGGTCACGGTGCGTTCGGTGGAGGAGGCGCAGGCACGCTGCGGCGAGACCGGGCTGATGGTGATCGGCGGCGGCCTGGTGTTTTCCGAGGTGCTGCCCAAGGCCCGGCGCATGTACCTGACCTGGGTCGCGGCCGCCATCGACGGTGCCGACGCGTTTTTCCCCGGCGTGCATTTCAGCGAGTGGACCGAGGTGTCGCGCGTGCATCATCCGGCCGACGACGCGCACGCCTACGCCTTCGACATGGTCGAATACCTGCGCAACGGCTGACGTGCACGTCGTTGCGGCGCTGATGGTCGATGCCAGTGGCCGCTTGCTGCTGGCGCAGCGGCCGCCCGGCAAGCACCTGGCCGGCGCCTGGGAGTTTCCCGGCGGCAAGCGCGAGCCGGGCGAGACGCCGCTGCAAGCGCTGGCGCGCGAGCTGCATGAGGAACTGGGCGTGACGCTGCGCCAGGCCGCGCCGATGGTCCGCATCCCCTGGCGCTACGGGGATCGCACCCTGCTGCTGGACGCCTGGCGCGTCACCCGCTGGGAAGGCGAGGCGCAGTCGATGGAGGGCCAGGCCCTGCAATGGCAGCTACCCGCCACGGTCGATCCGGCCGTGCTGGCGCCGGCCGACCGCCCCTTGCTGCAGGCGCTGCGGTTGCCGCCGCGTTATCCGATCACGCCACCCGATGTGCCGCTGGCGCAGCGGGATCAGTGGCGCGAACGGCTGGCTGCCGCCATCGTGCGTGGCGAGCGCCTGCTGCAGCTTCGCCTGCCGTTGTGGCCACGCGCCGCCGTGCGTGACCTGGCGGCGGACCTGTTGCCGCTTGCCGAACGGCACGGCGCCCGGTTGCTGTTGAACGAGGACATCGACGGCGCGCGGGCCTTGGGCATTGGCGTGCACCTGGAAGCGGCGCAACTGGCGGCGCTGACCCGGCGGCCGCTGCCGTGGCGGCAGTTGATCGCTGCCAGTTGCCATGATGCCGAGGCGTTGTCGCAGGCCGTGGCCTTGGGCGTGGATTTCGCCACGCTGTCGCCGGTGGCATCTGCCACCCGCCCTCCGGTGGATTGGCCCGCATTCCACACGCTTGCCGAGGCGGCCGCGTTGCCGGTCTATGCGCTGGGTGGCATGGCCCCGTCGATGGCGGAAGCGGCACGCGCGGCAGGGGCACAGGGCGTGGCCGGCATCGGCGGTTTCTGGCCGGACGCCGCGCATCCGTAATTCGGATGAGTTGGGGGCGGCTCCAGCCGTGATGCCCCTGCTTTTCGTAGGAGCGCACCCTGTGCGCGATGCTTTTCAAAGGCAAAAGCATCGCGCACAGGGTGCGCTCCTACAGGCGCATCGCATCGCGGCTGAGGCCCCGCAACGGCGAAAAACCTGTCTAGACGGCCTCGTCGGAGGCGGGGTCGCTGTTGCTTTCGGTGCCCAGCTCTTTCAGCAGCTGGAACAGCTCGCGGTAGGCGCGTGGCGGCTTGTTGGCGGCGCGTTCGGCGCGGGCCTGGCGGATCAGCGAGCGCAGGTGCTGGCGGTCGAGGTCGGGGTGCTCGGCGATCAGGGTCGACAGCGGCTGCTCGTCGTCGCCCAGTAGTTGCTCGCGCAGGCTTTCCAGCCGGTGCATGGCGGCGTTTTCCTGGCGCTGGCGATCGCGGTTCTCGCCCAGCTCGGCGCGTATGGCGGCAAAGGCCTCGTCGCCGTGGCGGCGCATGACCTTGGCCAGGTAGGCCAGCTGCCGCTTGTGCGCGATGTTGGCGGTGATGCGGCGGGTGACCGCCACCTCCTGGCGCACATCCTCGGGCAGTTCCAGCCGGGCAAGCCGGGTGGGCGGCATCTCCACCAGTTGCCGGGCCAGCGCCAGCGTGGCCAGCGCCTCGCGGCGTTGCTGGGTACGGCTGGGGCCGTAGTCCTCGTCAGACAGTTCGTGCTGGTTGCGGCTGCGGCTGGGGCTCACGGGGGGATTCCTGTAGGGGCGGTCAGGCGTCGTCGGCCTGTTCGAGCGTGAAACGCGCCACCGGCGCGCCGTCCACCTCGACGGTTTCGCTGAACATTGCCGCCGGCCTCACCCACCAGCCGCGTTCGCCGTACAGCGCCTGGTAGACCACCAGCGGCTCCATCGTCTCGCTGTGGCGGGCGGTGGCCAGCACGCGGTAGCGCTGGCCCTTGTAGTGGCGGTAGACGCCGGCAACGAGAGGCATGGCGGTTCGGTCGGGTGCTTTCATTTGGCGGCGGCGCCCCCATCTTGGGCGCTCGCACAGTCGCGAAACCGTGCATTCTACCCGTCTTGTCTTGCAGGAAACCCAACGTGAGCGAAGTTATCAGCGAGGACCGCAGCCAGCACGATCTCGACCGGCTGGCCGAACTGGCCGAGGACGTGATCCGCCGCGCCCGCGCCGCCGGCGCCAGCCAGGCCGAGGTGGCCGCCAGCATCGACACGGGCCTGAGCGTCAACGTGCGCCTGGGCGAGGTGGAGACGGTGGAGCGCACGCGCGACCGCGGTTTCGGGCTGACCGTGTACTTCGGCCAGCGCAAGGGCTCGGCCAGCACCGCCGACCTGCATCCCGATTCGTTGCAGGCCACGCTGGACCAGGCCTGCGCCATCGCCCGCTACACCGAGGCCGACCCTGCCGCCGGGCTGGCCGATGCCGCGCGCATGGCCGGCGATTTTCCCGACCTGGACCTGTGGCACCCGTGGGACATCGACACCGCCGGTGCGATCGAGCTTGGCATCGCCATCGAGGATGCCGGTCGCGCCCATGCCGGCATCAGCAACTCCGACGGCGCCAGCGTGCAGGCCGGGCAGGGCGTGTCGGTGTACGCCAACTCGCACGGTTTCGTGGGACGCGAGCGCGGTACCCGGCACTCCATGTCGCTGTCGCTGATCGCCGGCGACGACGAGGGCATGCAGCGCGACTACTGGTACGACAGCGTGCGTGCGGCGGGTGATTTCATCAGTGCCAAGGCGCTGGGCGACAAGGCGGCCGAGCGCACGCTGGCGCGGCTGGGCGCGCGCGGCCTGTCCACGCGGCAATGCCCGGTGCTGTTTGCGCCGGAGCTGGCGCGCGGGCTGGTCGGCCATCTGCTGGGCGCGGTCAGCGGCGGCTCGCTGTATCGCCAGGCCAGCTTTCTGCTGGATCACGTGGGCAAGCCGGTGATGCCGGCGTGGCTGGACATCCACGAGCGGCCGCATCTGCCGCGTGGCCAGGGTTCGGCCAATTTCGACGCCGAGGGCGTGGCCACGCGCGACAGCGCGCTGGTGGAGGGCGGCGTGCTGGCGCGCTACGTGCTGGGCAGCTATTCCGCCCGCAAGCTGGGGCTGCAATCGACCGGCAACGCCGGCGGCGTGCACAACCTGGTGGTGTCGCCGGGCAGCGTGGACAACGCGCGCCACGATTTCGCCGGCATGCTGCAGCGCCTGGGCACCGGCCTGCTGGTGACCGAGGTGATGGGCCAGGGCGTGTCCATCGTCACCGGCGACTATTCGCGCGGCGCGGCCGGCTTCTGGGTGGAGAACGGCAAGATCGCCTACCCGGTGGAGGAGATCACCATTGCCGCCAACCTGCGCGACATGCTGGCCGGCATCGTGGCGGTGGGCACCGACGTGGACGTGCGCTCGCACATCCTCACCGGCTCGATCCTGCTGGACAGCATGACGGTGGCGGGCGAGTAGCCCGCGCACGGCGCGGCGCCGGCCTTGCTAGCATCGGGGCCACCGGCGCCGCCGGTCCCGCCAACGCTGTTTCGACGTCAAGGAGATGTGCATGAGCGTTCCACCGGAGTCTGTCGTTCCACCGCCGCCGCCGGGTGACCCGCTGGTCGGCGAGCCCTCCCACGATCAGCGCCAGTGGGCGATGTTCGCGCATCTGTCGGCGCTGCTCGGTGGCTTGCTTACCGGCCACTGGCTGGGTATCGGGTGCTTTCTCGGTCCCTTGGTGATCTGGCTGATGAAGAAGGAGGTCATGCCCTTCGTGGACGACCAGGGCAAGGAGGCGCTGAACTTCAACATCACCATGGCGATCGTGTCGGCGATCCTGCTGGCGCTGACGGTGGTGACGTTCGGCATCGGGCTGGTGCTCACCGTTCCCGTGGGTATCGTCATCGGCATCGCCTGGCTGGTGTTCACCATCATGGCGGCGATCAAGGCGAGCGAGGGTGAGCGCTACCGTTACCCGTTCGCGTTGCGGCTGATCAAGTAGGCGCGTCGCCGCCACGACACGAAAAAGGCAGCCGCGAGGCTGCCTTTTTCGTGTCGTGGCCCGTGGTCAGTTGGCCCGCTGCGCCGCGTAGTGCGCCAGCTCGCGCAGCGCGGCGCCGCGTTCGCCCAGCGGGGCGATGGCGGCGAGCGCGGTGTCGGTCAGTTGCGCCAGCCGCGCGCGCGAGGCGTCTAGGCCGATGATGGAGGGAAAGGTGGGCTTGCCGGCGGCGGCATCCTTGCCGGCGGTCTTGCCGATCACGGTCGATTCGCCTTCCACATCGAGGATGTCGTCGCGCACCTGGAACGCCAGGCCCACGGCGGCGGCGTAGCGGTCCAGTGATTGCAGCGCGTCGGCGTCGCCGTGGGCGGCGAGCGCGCCCAGTTGCACCGAGGCGCGGATCAGCGCGCCGGTCTTGCACGCGTGCATGTGCTCCAGCGCCTCCAGCGTGAGCGGATGGCCTACGGCGGCAAGATCCAGTGCCTGTCCGCCGGCCATGCCCTCGGCGCCGCAGGCGCGGCCCAGCGCGCGCAGCATGGCCATGCCGGTGGCGTGGCTGGTCTGGCGGCTGGTGTCCTCGGCCAGGATCTCGAACGCCAGCGCCTGCAACGCGTCGCCGGCCAGGATGGCCATGGCCTCGCCAAACACCACGTGGCAGGTGGGACGGCCACGGCGCAGGGCGTCGTCGTCCATCGCGGGCAGGTCGTCGTGCACCAGCGAGTAGGCATGGATCAGCTCCACCGCGCAGGCGGCCGCGTCCAGCGACGGGCCATCCTCGCCCAGCGCCTGCGCGGCGGCGTACACCAGCAGCGGGCGCAGGCGCTTGCCGCCACCGAGCACGGCGTAGCGCATGGCGCGGTGCAGGTCGGCGGGGGACTGGTCGGCGGAGGGCAGCCGGCGCTCCAGGGCCTGTTCGGCACGCAGGATCAGCGCCTGCAGGGCGGGGCTCAACTCAGGATTCGGGTTCAAACGGCTGGGCGGTGTCGGGGGCATCGGGATCAAGCAGCAGGCGCACGCGCAACTCGGCCTGCTCCAGCGACTGCTGGCAATGACGATACAGGCCGATGCCGCGCTCGAAGGAGGTGAGCGATTCGTCCAGGCTCAACTCGCCGCCTTCCATCTTCGCCACCAGTTGCTCCAGCTCGTCCAGCGAGTGCTCGAAGTCGGCGGCGGGCGGCGTGGCGGGGGCGGGAGCGGTCTTGGCCATGGCCCGCAACGCTAACGCAGCGGCTGCGGGGAATCAATCGGCGCGACCGCGTGTCGCGGCTCAGCGCGCGGGCCGCCAGCACGGGCGCGCGCCGGCATGGTGAAAGAGCGCCTCGCCGCGCGCGTTGGCCCAGCGGTCGGCCACGGCCACCAGTTCGCCGTCGGCATGCAGCAGCGGGCAGGCGACGCGTTGCCATGGCGGCAGCGCGCCGCGCTGGAACAGGTCGCGCAGCTCGCGCGTATGCGCTTCGCCGGCCGGCTTGATGCGCTCGCCGCCACGGCGCAGGCACACGGTGAGCGGCGTGTCCAGCCGCGCGGGCGGTTGCAGTTCGAGCGTGCCGCCATCGGGCAATGCCAGCCGCTCGCCGTGCCAGCTGGCCTGCCAGTCGGGATCGACGGCGACGGTCGGCGGCAGGGCCCACAGGCGCTGGCGCCAGATGTGCAGCTCCGCGCCCGGCCAGCGGATGCACGGCAACTGGCCGGGCCGTGCCTCGCGCAGTTGCCGCACGATCTGCTGGCGCTGGGCGGTGGTGGGCGCGCCCAGGCCGCGTCCGTGCAGCCAGTGGTCGAGCAGCGGCTCGCGCAGGGCCGGGTCCAGCGCCAGCCAGCCGTGGGCGTCGAGGCTGCCGTCGGATGCGTCGTGCAGGCGGGCGAAATCGTTCAGCCAGCGCGTGCGCAGGCTGTCGTCGGCCGCGCGGCACAGCGCGGCGCTGTGCACGATGGCGTCGACCGCGTGCGGCCAATGCGCGTGCAGGCGCGGCAGGATGTCGTGGCGCAGGCGATTGCGCGAAAGCGAAAGGTCGTCGTTGGAGGGATCGTCGATGCACGGCAGCGCGTGCGCCTGCACGTAGTGGCGCAGCGTGTCGCGCGGGGTGTCCAGCAGTGGCCGCCACAGCTGGCCGGCGCCCAGCGGGCGAGTGGCGCGCATGCCGCCGAGCCCTTGCGGGCCGGCGCCGCGCAGCAGCTTGAGCAGCACGGTTTCGGCCTGGTCGTCGCGGTGGTGGCCAAGCAGCAGCCATTCGCCCGCCCGCAGCGCCTTGGCGAATGCCGCGTAGCGCGCCTCGCGCGCGGCCGCCTCCAGCCCTTCGCCGCCGCCCTGCGCCACGGTCACCCGATGCACCGTGCAATCCACGTGCAGCGATGCGCAGAACGCCTGCGCCTGCGCGGCCCAGGCGGCGCTGGCGGCGTGCAGGCCGTGGTCCACGTGCAGCGCGCGCAGGCCGCGCGCGCGCGCCTCGGGCAAGGCGGCCAGCGCGTGCAGCAAGGCGGTGGAGTCCGGCCCGCCGCTGAAGGCCACGCACAGCGGGCCGTCGGGCCGGGCGTCGAGGGCGAGGCGCAGCGTGTCGGACAGCGGGCGCGGCCTATGCACGGCCGGCGGGTTTTTTCTTGTCGCGCACGTACAGGTGCTTGCCGTTGCCGATCTGGCGCTCCTCGGTGTCGAACAGGCCGATGCCCTTGATCAGGCCGCTGAGCTTGGCGTAGCCGTAGTTGCGCGCGTCGAAATCGGGCGACTGCTTGCTGATGATGCTGCCGACCGCGCCCAGTCCGGCCCAGCCGGTGTCGTCCGAGGCCGCCTCCATCGCGTTGCGCAGCAGGTTCATCAGCTGGCTGTCGCCGCGCAGCTCCTTGGCGGTGTGCGGCTTGGGCGCTTGGTCGGTCTCGGCGGCGCCGACGGCGATGCCGGCCAGCACCTCGGTGTAGACGAACTTGTCGCAGGCGGTGCGGAACGGCTCGGGCGTCTTGCGTTCACCAAAGCCGTAGACGGTCAGGCCCGATTCGCGGATGCGCGAGGCCAGCCGGGTGAAGTCGCTGTCGCTGGAGACGATGCAAAAGCCGTCGAAACGCCCGGCGTAGAGCAGGTCCATCGCGTCGATGATCATCGCCGAGTCGGTGGCGTTCTTGCCCACCGTGTAGCGGAACTGCTGGATGGGCTGGATCGAGTGGCGCAGCAAGGCCTCTTTCCAGCCGTTGAGGTCAGGCTTGGTCCAGTCGCCGTAGATGCGCTTGACGTGCGCGGTGCCGTATTTGGCGATCTCGGCAAGCAGGCCCTCGACGATCGCCGGGCGGGCGTTGTCGGCGTCGATCAGGACGGCGAGCTTGGTGGTGTCATGGGCCATGGCCGGATCCATCGCAGGGGAATGCGCCGATGGTAGCGCCGCACCATGCCGTCTGTAGGAGCCCACTTGTGGGCGATGCTTTTGCTTTCGGGTTCCACGAAAAGCATCGCCCACAAGTGGGCTCCTACAGAGTGATCGCTACTCCTGATACGCACCGTAGCCGCGCAGGCGCTGGTAGCGCTGTTGCAGCAGGTCGGTGACGGGCATGGCCTGCAGCTGGTCGAGCTGGTTCAGCAGCACGGCCTTCAGGCGCGTGGCCATGGCGCGCGGGTTGCGGTGGGCGCCGCCCAGCGGCTCGCGTACCACCTTGTCCACCAGGCCCAGCTCCAGCAGGCGCGGGGCGGTCATGCCCAGCGCCTCGGCGGCGTCCTTCACCTTGTCGGCGCTCTTCCACAGGATCGAGGCGCAGCCCTCGGGCGAGATCACCGAGTAGGTCGAGTACTGCAGCATGATCGTGCGGTCGCCCACGCCGATCGCCAGCGCGCCGCCGGAGCCGCCCTCGCCGATCACGGTGCACACGATCGGCACCTTCAGCTCGGCCATCTCCAGCAGGTTGCGGGCAATGGCCTCGCTCTGGCCGCGCTCTTCCGCGCCCACGCCGGGGTAGGCGCCGGGGGTGTCGATGAAGGTCAGCAGCGGCAGGCCGAAGCGCTCGGCCATCTTCATCAGGCGCAGCGCCTTGCGGTAGCCCTCCGGACGCGGCATGCCGAAGTTGCGGCGCACCTTGGTCTTGGTGTCGCGGCCCTTCTGGTGGCCGATGATCATCACCGGCCGGCCGTTGATGCGGCCCAGGCCACCCACGATGGCGGCATCGTCCGCGTACATGCGGTCGCCGGCCAGCTCGTGGAACTCCTCGCAGATCACGCCGACGTAGTCGAGCGTGTACGGCCGCGCCGGATGGCGCGACAACTGGGTGGTCTGCCACGAGTTGAGGTTGCGGAAGATCTCCGCTGTCTTGATCTTCAGCTTTTCGCGCAGGCGGCCGACTTCCTCGTCGATATTGAACGCCTGGCCATCGCTGGCATGGCGCAGCTCCTCAATTTTCGCGTCCAGCTCGGCGATGGGTTGTTCGAAGTCGAGGAAGTTGGGATTCATCCGCTTTCATTCGTGAACGGTAGCCTCGCAGTATACCGCCACGCCCGCTTTGCACGGGAACGCGGCCGTATGGCGGCGATCGCCGCCGAACGGCCGGAGCGGGGGCCGTTTGCGCTATCGTCGGTGCCTCTTTCCGCGCGAAGAAACGGCCATGCCCATCGACAACGCCAAGCTCGACCGCATCGTGGCCGAGGCCCGTCGCAACGCCGAGCAGCGCGAGCGCGGCTACCGCGAGCAGGCGCTGAAGATGTACCCCTGGGTCTGCGGCCGCTGCGCCCGCGAGTTCACCCGCGCCAACCTGCGGGAGCTGACCGTGCACCACCGCAACCACGACCACGATTTCAACCCGCCCGACGGCAGCAACTGGGAGCTGCTGTGCGTGTATTGCCACGACAACGAGCACGCCCGCCACATCGACCACGTGCGCGGCGGGGTGATGGCGGTGGACGACGCGCCGCCGGCCACGGGCAACCCGTTTGCGGATCTGAAGGCGATGATGGAGCGCAAGGCGTAGGAGCGCACCTTGTGCGCGAACGGCGGGCATCGCCCGCCTGTAAATGCCAGCCAGCCTCGACTGTGCGTGTGCCCCGAGCAAAAGCATCGCGCACAGGGCGCTCCTACATGTTTGAGGCCAGCTCAGTCTTGCTGCTTGACGATGTGCAGGCGGGCGGCTTCCACGCCGGGCAGGGCGCGCAGGGCGCGCAGCAGGTCGGGCAGGGCGTCCACGCGCCAGTCCTCGCCCAGCTCCAGGTCGGCCTGGGCCTGGCGGTTGCGGTAGTGGTGCAGGATCACGCTGGCGCGGCCGCCGCGATAGCCGGCCAGCGCCTGGCGCAGTTGCGTGGCGAAATCCGGGCCGATGCCGTTGAGTTTCAGGCGCAGCAGGCGGGCGTGCTTGCGGCAGGCGTCGGCCAGTGACAGCGCGCTGCGGGCGCGCAGCTGGAAGCCGCCGCCGGAGAAGTCGTCGATGCGCAGGCCGCCTTCCACCACCAGCATCTGGTCGCGCGTGAGCAGCGGCGCCACCTGCTGGTACAGCTCGCCGAAAAAGCTCACCTCGATCAGGCCGGTGCCGTCCTCGATGCGCACGAACGCGTCGCTGTCGCCGCGCTTGCGCACGGCGGCGACCATGCCGGCGATGGTCCATGGCGTGTCGGGGCCGCGACGGAAGCGGTTGTCGCCGTCGTCATTGCGGCGCGGTTTGGGTGGCTGGTAGCGGTCGGCGATTTCGCCCAGCGGACAGGTGGCGAGCTGGGCCAGCTCCTCCTTCCACGGGTCGGTGGGATGGCCGGAGAGGTAGTGGCCGAGGGTGTCGCGCTCGCCCTGCAGCAGTTGCTCCAGCGGCCACTCCGGCACGGTGGGCAGCTCGATGGCGACCACCGGGGTGGCGTTGCCCATGGCCGCGCCGAACATGTCGTTCTGGCCCGATTGCTTGTCGCGCAGGTGCTGCTCGGCGGCCTTGATGGCGTCGGGCAGTTGCAGCATCAGGCTGGCGCGGTTGGCCGCCAGCGCGTCCAGCGCACCGGCCAGCACCAGCGCCTCCAGCACGCGGCGGTTGAAGCGGTTGGGATCGACGCGGCGGCAGAAGTCGGCCAGGTCGGTATAGGGGCCGTTGGCGCGCTCGGCCACGATCGATTCGCAGGCGCCGTGGCCCACGCCCTTGATCGCGCCCAGGCCGTACTGGATCGTGTCCGGCTCGATGGCGACAAACATGTACTGCGACGCGTTGACGTCCGGCGGCAGCACGGTGATGCCGATGGCGCGCGACTCGTCGAGAAAGGTCACCACCTTGTCGGTGTTGTCCATGTCCGAGGAGATCGTGGCGGCCATGAACTCGGCCGGGTAGTGCGCCTTGAGCCACGCGGTCTGGTAGGACACCAGCGCGTAGGCGGCCGCGTGCGACTTGTTGAAGCCGTAGCCGGCGAACTTCTCCATCAGGTCGAAGATGGCATCGGCCTTGTCGCCGGGCAGCCCGTCCTTGGCCGCGCCCTCGCGGAAGGTCGCGCGGTGCTTGACCATCTCCTCGACTTTTTTCTTGCCCATCGCACGGCGCAGCAGGTCGGCGCCGCCGAGCGTGTAGCCGCCCACGATCTGCGCCATCTGCATCACCTGCTCCTGGTAGACCATGATGCCGTAGGTCTCTTTCAGGATCGGCTCGACGCGCGGGTCGGGGTATTCCACGTCCTCGCGGCCGTGCTTGCGCGCCACGAAGCTGGGGATCAGGTCCATCGGACCGGGGCGGTACAGCGCCACCAGCGCGATGATGTCCTCGAAGCGGTCGGGCTTGGCGTCCTTGAGCATGCGCTGCATGCCGGAGGATTCGAGCTGGAACACCGCGACCGTCTGCGCCTTTTTCAGCAGCTCGTACGACTTGGCGTCGTCCAGCGGCAGCTTGGCGATGTCCAGCGGCTCTTCGCCGGTTTTCGCGCGGCGCGCGTTGATGGCCTTGACCGCCCAGTCGATGATGGTGAGCGTGCGCAGGCCGAGAAAGTCGAACTTGACCAGGCCGACCGCCTCCACGTCGTCCTTGTCGTACTGGGTGACCACGCCGCCGCCGCCCGGCTCGCTGTACAGCGGTGCGAACTCGGTGAGCGGCTTGGGGCCGATCACCACGCCGCCGGCGTGCTTGCCCACGTTGCGGGTGAGGTTTTCCAGCTTGAGCGCCAGGTCGATGAGGGTGCGCGCCTCCTCGTCGTCCTCGTACAGCTCGCAGAACTCGCGCACGACGCGGTCAGGCTCTTTCTTGGCCTTTTCGCTGCGGCCCAGCGCGCACGACAGCGTGAGGTCGAGCGGGCGGGCCGGGATCAGCTTGGCGATGCGGTCGACCTGGTTGTAGCCGAAGCCGAGCACGCGGCCGGAATCGCGCAGCACCGCCTTGGCCGCCATCGAACCGTAGGTGATGATCTGGCTGACGTGGTCGCGGCCGTATTTGCGCGACACGTAGTCGATCACCTCGTCGCGGCGATCCATGCAGAAGTCGATGTCGAAGTCGGGCATCGACACGCGTTCGGGGTTGAGGAAGCGCTCGAACAGCAGGTCGAACTGCAGCGGGTCCAGGTCGGTGATCTTCAGCGCCCACGCTACCAGCGAGCCGGCGCCCGAGCCGCGGCCGGGGCCGACCGGGATGCCGTTGTCCTTGCCCCAGCGGATGAAGTCCGAAACGATCAGGAAGTAGCCGGGAAAGCCCATCTTCACGATCACGTCCAGCTCGCGCTCCAGTCGCTGGTCGTAGTCCTGCCGCGTGTGGCTGTTGGCCAGCGGCGCGTGCGCCAGGCGTTCTTCCAGGCCCTCGCGCGCCAGTTCGCGGATGTAGCTGTCCAGGTCGTGGCCGTCCGGCACCGGGAAATCGGGCAGGTAGTAGGTGCCGAATTTCAGCTCCAGGTTGCAGCGCGTGGCCAGCTCGACGGTGTTCTCCAGCGCCTCGGGCAGGTCGGCGAACAGCGTGGCCATCTCGTCGGGCGACTTGAGGTATTGCTGGTCGCTGTAGTCGCGCGGGCGCTTGGGGTCGGCCAGCACGCGGCCCTGGTTGATGCACACGCGCGCCTCGTGCGCCTCGAAGTCGCCTTGCGTGAGAAAGCGTACGTCGTTGCTGGCCACCACCGGCAGGTCGAGCCCGGTGGCCAGCGCCAGCGCCTGGGTGTTCCAGGCTTCCTCGTTCTCACGGCCGCAGCGGGTCAGCTCCAGGTAGAGCCGGTCGGGAAACAGCCGAGCCAGCGGCTGCAGCCTGAGTCGCGCCGCATCCGCGCCCTGGGCCAGGGCGGCGCGGCCCACCTCGCTCTCGCGTCCCAGCAGGGCGATCAGGCCGTGCGTGGTGTCGGCGGTGAGCCAGTCGGCCTCCACCAGGGCGCGGCCGCCGTGCTGGCCGTCGCGCCAGGCGCGCGACACCAGCCGTGACAGGTTGAGGTAGCCGGCGTGATCCTGGATCAGCACGGTGAGGCGCCAGGGGCGCGGATCGTCCGGTGCGCTGATCCACAGGTCGCAGCCGCCGATGGGCTTGATGCCGGCCGCGCTGCACGCCTTGTAGAACTTCACCAGGGCGAACATGTTGCTGTCGTCGGTGAGCGCCACCGCCGGTATGCCATCGCGCACGCAGGCGCCGACCAGCGCCTTGATGCGGATGGTCGAATCGACCAGCGAGTACTCGCTGTGCAGGTGCAGGTGGGTGTAGCGGACGGTCATGCAATGTCGGGCGATGAGTCCCCGCAGGCTACCGGGCGCCCCGTGCCCGGGCAAGATTGACAACGGCGCGAAGGGCGCGGCGGCTCAGATCAGTGCCGGTTGCAGCAGCCGGCGCACCGGCGCAAAGCTGCGCCGGTGCTGCGGGCACGGGCCCAGCGCCTGCAGCGAGGCCAGGTGCTGCGGCGTGGGATAGCCCTTGTGCACGGCGAAGCCGTAGCCGGGGTGCTCGGCCTCCAGCGCCGTCATCACGCGATCGCGGCTCACCTTGGCCAGGATCGAGGCGGCGCTGATCGCCGGCACCCGCGCATCGCCGCCCACGATGGCGCGGCCGGGGCAGGGCAGGCCCGGCGGCAGGCGGTTGCCGTCCACCAGCGCCTCGTGCGCGGCCAGGCCCAGCCCGGCCACGGCGCGGCTCATGCCGGCCATGGTGGCGTGGAAGATGTTGAGACGGTCGATCTCCTCCACCTCCACCATCACCACGCACCAGGCCAACGCGCGCTCCACGATCAGCGGATACAGCGCCTCGCGCTGCGCCTCGCCGAGTTTCTTGGAGTCGTCCAGACCGCGGATCGGCCGCGACGGGTCGAGAACCACCGCCGCCACCGCCAAGGGACCGGCCAGCGGGCCGCGACCGGCCTCGTCCACGCCGGCGATGTGCTGGTCGCGCGGCGTGGCGATGTAGCCCTTGCGACGCGAGAACGGCGTGGCGGCGCGGGAGCGCGCGGGGCGCTCAGGCGCGTCCATGGGCCGGTTCCAGCAGCGCGGCCACCGCCGCGGCGGCGCGGTCGGCGGCGAGGCTTTCCCCCTCGCCGCGCAGGGCCTGGTGCAACTGCTCGAACGTGGCCACGATGGCGCTGCGCCGCTCGCTGTCGCCCAGCAGGGCCAGCGTCGCGTCGGCCAGGTTGGTGGCGGTGCAGTTGTCCTGCATCAGCTCCGGCACGGGGCGCTCGGGCAGGCCCTCGGCGCGCGCCAGGATGTTGGGCAGGGTGAAGATGTCGGTCTTGAGCATGGAAAGCGCGCGGGCGATGCGATAGCTCATCGGCGCCACGCGATAGCCCACCACCATCGGACGCTTGGCCAGCATCGCCTCCAGCGTGGCGGTGCCGGAGGCCAGCAGCACCATGTCCGCCGCCAGCATCGCCTCGTGGGCGCGGCCGTCGAGCAGTTGCGGCGCGTTTTCCCCGTGCGGGCCGGCCGCTAGCATGGCGGCGAGCGCGGCGTGCACGCGCGGGTTGGCGGCGGGGATCACCACGCGCAGCCCCGGCACGGCGTCGGCCACGCGGCGCGCGGCGTCGAGAAAGATGCCGCCCAGCCGCTCCAGCTCGGACGGCCGGCTGCCGGGCAGCAGCGCCAGCACCGGCGCCTCCTGCGGCAGTGCCAGCGCCTGGCGCGCGGCCACGCGGTCGGCCACCAGCGGAAAGCGGTCGGCCAGCGGATGGCCCACGAAGCAGGCGTCCACGCCGTGCCGCGCGTAGATCGCCGGCTCCATCGGAAACAGGCACAGCACGCGATCCGCGCTGCGGCCGATGCGCTCGGCGCGCTTCTCGCGCCAGGCCCACACCGAGGGGCTGACGTAGTGCACCGTGCGCAGCCCGGCCTGCTTCAGGCGCCGCTCCACGGCAAGATTGAAATCGGGCGCGTCGATGCCGATCACCACGTCCGGCCGCACTTGCAGCAGTCGCGCCACCAGTGCGCGGCGCAGGCGCAGCAGCCGCGGCAGGTGCCTGAGCACCTCCACGAAGCCCATCACCGACAGCTCGCGGATGTCATGCCAGGACTCGAACCCCTGCGCCTGCATGCGCGCGCCGCCGATGCCCACGAAGCGCGCCTGCGGATAGCGCCGGCGCAGCGCGGCGATCAGGTCGGCGCCAAGCTGGTCGCCGGAGTCTTCGCCGGCGATGAGGGCGAAGGTGGGAGACGGCGTGTCGTTCATGCGAAAAGCAAAAGCCCGTGCCTGATTGCCCGATAAGCGAGACGCTTATCGGGCGAGCGCCCGCTCGCTGCGGTCGATGAACTCCAGCATGGCGCGCACGTCGTCGCTTTCGCGCGCCTGCGTGGCCAGTTGCTCGCGCGCCTCGGGCAGGGACAGGCCGGCCATGTACAGCGTGCGGTAGGCGCGTTTGATCGCGGCGATGCGCGGCGCGTCGAAGCCACGGCGCTTGAGGCCCTCGCTGTTGATGCCGCGCGGACGGCCGTGCTGTTCGTTGGCCATCGTCACGAACGGCGGCACGTCGTGGCCCACCAGGCAGCCCATGCCGATGAACGCGTGCGCGCCCACCTTGCAGAACTGGTGCACGCCGGAGTAGCCGGACAGGATCGTCCAGTCGCCGATCTCCACGTGGCCGGCCAGCGCCGAGTAGTTGGAAAACACCACGTTGTTGCCGATCTGGCAGTCGTGCGCGATGTGCACGTAGGCCAGCAGCCAGTTGTCGTTGCCGATGCGGGTGTCGCCGCCGCCGCCGCCGGTGCCGCGGTTGATGGTGACGAACTCGCGGATCAGGTTGCGGTCGCCGATCACCAGCTCGGTGTGCTCGCCGGCAAATTTCTTGTCCTGCGGCTCGCCGCCGAGCGAGGCGAACTGGGTGATGCGGTTGTCGCGGCCGATGCGCGTGGGCCCCTCGATCACCACGTGCGGACCGATCGTGGTGCCGTCGCCGATGTGCACGTCGGCGCCGATCACGCTGTACGCGCCAATGCTGACGTTGGCGCCGATGACGGCGCCGGGATCGATCTGGGCGGTGGGATGGATCGAGGCGGCGCGGCTCATTTGTCGGACCTCGCCGCGCACATCAGCTCGCAGCTGGCCACTTCCTTGCCATCCACCAGCGAGCGCGCCATGAACAGGCCCATGCCGCGCATGACGCGCTTCTGGGTTACCTCGAAACGCAACTGGTCACCGGGGATCACCGGCGCGCTGAAGCGCGCGTTGTCCACCTTGACCAGGTAGAACAGCGGGGCGCCGGCCTGGTCCTTGGCGCGGTTGCTGAGCTGGGTCAGAAGCCCGGCCGCCTGCGCCATCGCCTCGATGATGAGCACGCCGGGCATCACCGGGTGGCCGGGAAAGTGGCCGTTGAAGAACGGCTCGTTGATGGTGACGTTCTTCAACGCCACGATGCTGGTCTCCGGCACGATCTCGATGACGCGGTCGACCAGCAGGAAAGGGTAGCGGTGCGGCAGCAATTGCTGAATCTGCTCCACGGTCACCGGCAGGGTGATGGCCGGGGTGTTCTCACTCATGGTCATGGTCCTTTTCCAGCGCCGACAACCGGCGCGCGTATTCGTCCAGGTGCTTGAAGCGCGCCGCGTTGCGCCGCCATTGGCGGTTGTCCTGCAGCGGCACGCCGGATGAATATTCGCCCGGCTCGCGGATCGAATGGGTCACCAGGCTCTTGGCGGTAATGGTAACCCGGTCGGCCACCTCCAGATGACCCAGCACGCCGGCGTTGCCGCCGATCATGCAATAACGGCCGATGCGGGCGCTGCCGGCCACGGCGGCGCAGCCGGCCATCGCGGTATGCGCGCCCACGTGCACGTTGTGGGCGATCTGGATCTGGTTGTCCAGCCTCACGTCCTCTTCCAGCACGGTGTCCTCCAGCGCGCCGCGGTCGATGGTGGTGTTGGCGCCGATCTCGCAATCATCGCCGATGCGCACCCCGCCCAGTTGCGGCAGCTTGATCCAGTGGTCGCGGTCGAACGCCAGGCCGAAACCGTCCGAGCCGATCACCGCGCCCGGATGCACCAGCACGCGCCGGCCCAGCGTGACGCGGACCACCAGCGTTACCCGCGCCACCAGCCGCGCCTGCTCGCCGATGGCACAGTCGTCGCCCACGATGCAGTGCGGGCCCAGCACGGCGCCAGCGCCGATCGTCACGTTTTCGCCGATCACGCAGCCCGGCCCGATGCTGGCGCTGGCGTCGATGCGCGCCGAGGCAGCCACCACGGCGCCGGGGTGGATGCCGGCCGGTGCGGCGGGATGGCGCTCGAACAGCGCGGCGATCCTGGCGTAGGCCACGTAGGGATCGGCGGCGACCAGCGCCGCCGTGGGGCAGCCGTCCAGCTCCTGCTGGCGCAATACCACGGCGCCGGCGCGGCAGCCGGCCAGCTGGCTGCCGTACTTGCTGTTGGACAGAAAGCTGAGCTGGTGCGGGCCGGCGGCGGCCAGCGTGCCGACGCCCTCGATGCGGCGCGCGCCGTCGCCATGCAGGGCCAGGCCGAAGCGCTCGGCCAACTGGGCCAGGGTGTAGCCGGTGGTCTCAGTCATGGGTTTCCTCCAGGAGCGGGCCGGGTGCGCAAAGGAAAAGCGCGGCATCGCCGCGCTCGTTTTCCGTGTCAGCCGTGGCCTGTGGCCCGATCAGAACTGGCTGCCGAAGGTGAACTGCACGCGCTCCTCGTAGTGGCGGTCATCCTTCTGCGAGCGTACCGGCACGGCCAGGCTGATGATCAGCGGGCCGATCGGCGCCTGCCACTGCAGCGCCAGGCCGGTGGATGCGCGCAGCGTCTTGGCGTCGAAGCTCTTGTAGTCGGCATAGGCGTTGCCGACGTCCATGAACCACGACACGCGGGCGGTGTTGATGTCCTTGAGGAACGGCAGCGGGATGAACACCTGCGCCGTGCCCAGCACCTTGAACGCGCCACCGATCGGCTGCGCATAGGCGTAGTAGCTGCCGGTGCAGGTGCCGTTGACGTTTTGCGTGGCGCTGGTGCCGGAGCAGGCGCGCGGGCCCAGCGTGTTGTCCTGGAAGCCGCGCACGTCGCGCACGCCGCCGGAGTAGAAGTTCTGCCAGAACGGGAACGCGTTGCGCAGGTCGGGGATGTCGTCCTTGCGCCCGGCTTCCCTGGCGGCCAGCTTCATCGCCTCGAACTGCTCGTCGGAGATGCCGTTCTTGCCGTAGGTCTTGCCGTAGCCGACCTGGCCGTCCAGGTACAGCACGAAGCCCAGGCCCACCGGCCAGTAGTGGTTGGCCTCGGCAAAGAACTTCCAGTACTTGACGGTGGAGCCGGGCAGCGCCGCGTCGACCGAGGCCGACAGCAGGCCGCCGCGGGTGGGCGCCCAGTAGCCGTTGCGGGTGTCGTGGTTCCAGCCCAGCGTGCCGGTCCAGGCGTGCTCGGTGCGGTTGCCGATCTGGTTCTGGTAGTCCACCAGCACCTGCGGGCTGAAGCCGGGGATGGTGTTGATGCGGTTGCTGCTCACGCCCAGACCCATGCGCAGGCCGTCGGTTTCGCTGATCGGCACGCCCAGGTAGCTGGCGAACGCCTTGGTGCTGGTCTCGTAGTTGGCGAAGTCGGTGTTGCCGTAGTCGGTCTTGGAATAGGTGGCGTTGTAGCCGATGCCGATGTTGTTGTCGGTGAGGTACGGGTTGTAGTAGTTGAGGTTGAAGCGCGTGTAGTAGCTGCTGCGCTCACCGCTCACCGAGAAGCTGTCGCCGCTGCCGAACAGGTTGTTCTGCGACACCGAGGCGGACAGGATCATGCCCGAGTACTGCGAGTAGCCGATGCCGAACTGCATGCTGCCGGCGGACTGCTCCTCCACCTTGACGGTGACGTCCACCTTGTCCTGCGTGCCGTCCACCAGCTTCTTGTCGATGTCGACGGTCTTGAAGTAGCCCAGCCGCTGCAGGCGCACCTTGGAGCGGTCCACGGCGGCCTGCGAGTAGTAGGTGCCCTCGAGCTGGCGCATCTCGCGGCGCAGCACGTTGTCCTCGGTGCGGGTGTTGCCTTGGAAAACCACGCGGCGCACGTAGACGCGCTTGCCCGGCTCCACGTACAGCGTCATGTCGACGGTGCGCTTTTCCTTGTCCAGCTTGGGGATCGAGCTGACCTTGGCGAACGCGTAGCCGAGGTTGGCTAGCAGGGCCTTGATGCCGTTGCTGCTCGCTTCCACCGCTGCGCGGTTGAAGGTGTCGCCCGGCTCCACGATGACCAGCTTGCGCAATGTCTCTTCCGGCAGGATCAGGTCGCCCAGCAGCTTCACGCTGGTGATCTTGTAGATCTCGCCTTCCTTGATGTCGGCGGCCACGTACATGGCGCGCTTGTCGGGCGAGATCGTCACCTGGGTGCCGTCGATGCCGAAGTCGGCGTAGCCGCGGTCCATGTAGTAGGACTGCAGCTTCTCCATGTCGCCGGACAGCTTCTCGCGCGAGTACTGGTCGTTCTTGGAGTACCACGAGGTCCAGTTGGTGGTGCCCGACTCGAAGTCGGTGCGGATCTGCTTGTCGGTGAACACGTGGTTGCCGACGATGTTGATTTCCTTGATGCGCGCGGCCTTGCCCTCGCGGATCTCGATTTCCACCGCCACGCGGTTGCGGTCCAGCCGGGTCACGTGCGGCAGCACCGTCACGTTGTACTTGCCGCGGTTGTAGTACTGGCGGATCAGCTCCTGCTGCACGCGGTCCAGCGCCAGGCGGTCGAACGTCTCGCCCTCGGCCAGGCCGATGTCCTTCAGGCCTTTTTTCAGGTCGTCGGACTTGATGTCCTTGTTGCCGCGCAGGGTCAGCTTGCTGATGGACGGGCGCTCCACCACCTTGATCACCAGGATGTCGCCCTCGCGGCTGAACGCCACGTCGGTGAACAGCTTGGTGTCGTACAGCGCGCGGATCGCCTCCTGCGCCTGCGCGTCGGTCATGCGGTCGCCCTTGTTCACCGGCAGGTAGTTGTAGACCGTGCCGGCGGAGATGCGGGTGAGACCGTCGATGCGGATGTCCGACACCACGAAGGGGTCGAACGCGAACGCGTTGGCGGAGAGGGAGGCAAGCAGGAGCAGGGCGGCGACACGCTTCATCGTCGATTCCGATGGGTTATTCGAAGAGGCGGCCTGCATGGCCGCCCCGATCAATTCGTGAAGCTAAGGACGGATCCCGCTTCGGGAAAGTGCCGGCGCCCGCGCGTGCATCGCGGCGTTCGACACGGCACGAGCGCAAGGGCCGGCAGGCCATGGCCACCGCGTTGTCGCCAGGCCGTGGCGTCACGACAGCAGCATGCGGTGGATATCGTTGTAGAACGCCAGCCCCATCAGGGTGAACAGCAACGCCAGGCCGATGTACTGGCCCACGACCATCACCTGTTCACTGACCGGGCTGCCCTTGACCAACTCGACAAGGTAATACAGCAGGTGGCCGCCGTCCAAGACCGGGATCGGCAGCAGGTTGAGGATGGCCAGGCTCAGCGACACCAGCGCCAGGAACTGCAGGAACCACGGCAGGCCCATGCTGGCCGAGGCGTTGGCCACCTCGGCAATGCCGATCACGCCGGAGAGGTTCTTGGTCGACGCGGTGCCGGTGAGCATCTTGCCCAGCATGCCGAAGGTCTGCGTGGTGTTGCGCCAGGTGGCATCCAGCGACGCGCCCAGCGCCCGCAACGGGCCGTAGTGCACGGTGGCGGTCTCGGCCACCGGCGAACCCACGCCCATCACCCAGCGCCGGGGCTGGCCCTGCAGCGACTCGAAGCGGGCGGTGACGTCGAGCGTCAGCGCCTGGTCGTGCCGCCGCACGCCGATCGCCAGCACCGGCGACACCGCCGCCTCGGTCTGCACCAGGGCGCCGAACGCGGCGAAGTCGGCCACCGGCTTGCCGTTGACGCTGACGATGCGGTCGCCGCTGCGCATGCCGGCCAGGGCGGCGGGCTGGCCCGGCATCACGGTGGCGGCCACCGCCGGCGGCGGTGCCAGCGTCAGGCCCAGCGTGTCGAGGTAGTGGCCCACGTCCTGGCCGGCGGGCAACTGGTCCAGCGGAAGCACCAGCTGGCGCCGGGTGCCGTCCTCGTCGCGCACCGTCAGCGGCAGCGGCTGGCGTCCCAGCAGGGCGTCGGCCACGGCGGCCATGGTGTCGCTCCAGCTCGATACCGCCTCGCCGTCCACCGCCAGGATGCGGTCGCCCGGCCGCACGCCGGCGGTGGCGGCCATGCTGTGCGGCACGGCGGTCACCACGGGCGCCACGTCGGGCTTGCCCAGCATGAACATGGCCCAGAACGCCACGATGGTGAAGATCAGGTTGAAGCCCGGGCCGGCCGCCACGATGGCGATGCGCTTCCACACCGACTTGCCGGTGAACTCCTGCGCGCGCAGGGCCGGGTCGACCTCGCCCTCGCGCGCGTCCAGCATCTTGACGTAGCCGCCCAGCGGAATCGCCGCGATCTGGTATTCGGTGCCGTCGCGGCCGGTGCGCTTCCACAGCGCGCGGCCAAAGCCCACCGAGAAGCGCAGCACCTTGACGCCGCAGCGGCGCGCCACCCAGTAGTGGCCGAACTCATGAAAGGTCACCAGCACGCCAAGCGTGACCAGCAACCAGAATACCGAGCCGAAGAAGGAAGTCATCAAGTGCCGAGGTAAGGAAAAATCGCGATCTACAGAATATCAGCAAGCCTGCCGCAGGACGCGGCGGGCGGCGGCGCGGGCGAGCGCGTCGCGTTCACGCAGCGTTCCCACATCGACCACGGCTTGCGGCGGCAGTTCCGCCAGCACGCTCTCGACCACGTCGGCGATGGACAGGAACGGCAGCGCACCGGCCAGGAACGCCTCCACCGCCACCTCGTTGGCGGCGTTGAGCACGGCCGGCGCGTCGCCACCGGCGCGCAGGGCGCCGAAGGCCAGCGCCAGGCAGCGGAAGGTGGCCAGATCCGGCGGCTCGAACGCCAGCGGCGCGCAGGCGGCCAGGTCCAGCGACGGCACGCCCGATTCGACCCGCTCGGGCCAGGCCAGCGCATGGGCGATGGCGGTGCGCATGTCCGGGTTGCCCAGTTGGGCCAGCACCGAGCCGTCCACGTATTCCACCATCGAGTGCACCAGGCTCTGCGGGTGCACCAGCACGTCGATGACATCGGCCGGCGCGCCGAACAGGTGGTGCGCCTCGATCACCTCCAGCCCCTTGTTCATCAGGGTGGCCGAGTCGACCGAGATCTTGCGGCCCATCACCCAGTTGGGGTGCTTGCAGGCCTGCTCCGGCGTGATGCCGGCCAGCTCGGCGCGCGTACGGCCACGGAACGGGCCGCCGGAGGCGGTGAGGACCAGCCGCCGCACGCCGGCGCGCGCCAGCTCGGGCCGGCCGCCGGGCAGGCACTGGAACAGTGCGTTGTGCTCCGAATCCACCGGCACCAGCACGCCGCCGCCGCGGCGCATGGCCTCCAGCAGCAGCGGGCCGGCCATCACGATGGACTCCTTGTTGGCCAGCAGCAGGTGCTTGCCGGCCTGCGCCGCGGCGAGGGTGGAGTCCAGCCCGGCGGCGCCCACGATGGCGGCCACCACGGTGTCGCACAGCGTGCCGGCGGCCGCGTCGGTGATGGCCTGGTGGCCGCTGGCCACCTCGCAGCGCACGCCGGCAGCGGCCAGCCGCCGCGCCAGCTCCATCTCCAGCGCCGGATCGGCGATCACGGCCAGCTCCGGCCGGTGCCGCACGCACAGCTCGGCCAGCGCCTCCACCTGGCGGTGGGCGGTGAGCACGGTGGCGCGAAAGCGCTCCGGGTGGCGCGCCACCACGTCCAGCGTGCTGCCGCCGATGGAGCCGGTGGCGCCGAGGACCGCGATCTTCTTCATGCCGGACATGTCAGGCGGTCAGAGCCCGAGCAGCCACAGGCCGACGGCAAACACCGGCAGCGCCGCGAACACGCTGTCGAGCCGGTCGAGCAGGCCGCCGTGGCCGGGAAAGATGGTGCCGGAGTCCTTCACCTGCGCGTGCCGCTTCATCAGGCTTTCCACCAGGTCGCCCACGATCGAGGCGGCCACGGTGAGGACGGCCAGCACGGCCAGGCCCAGCAACTGTGCGCCGCGCACCTCCAGCAGCCAGCCGCCGAGCAGCGCCATCAGCGCGCCGGCCGCCAGCGCGCCATAGGCGCCGGCCCAGGTCTTGCCCGGGCTGACGTGCGGCGCCAGCTTGCGCTTGCCGAATGCGCGGCCGCTGAAATAGGCGCCAATGTCGGCGCTCCATACGATCACCAGCGCCAGCAGCGTCCACCAGTGGCCGTGCGGGGTGCGGTCGTGCACCGCCACCAGCGCGATCCACGCCGGAAAGATCACCAGCGCGCCGGCCACGAGCTTCAGCATGCGGTTCTCGGCCGTGGGCGCGGCGCCAAACGCGAAATGGCGCAGCCACATGCAGGCGGCCAGCCACCAGGCCACGCCCAGCAGCAGGATCAGCGGCGTGGCGGCACCGGCGTGCAGCCACCACAGCAGCGCGAACACCAGCACGACGGCCAGCAGCAGGATGATGCGGGCGGTGCGGTTGGCCAGGCCGGCAAGCTGCGCCCACTCCCACCAGGCGGCCAGGAAAGTGGCCGCGCACACCAGCGCGAAGATCGCCGTCGGCGGCCACAGGATGATCGCGATCGCCAGGGGGGCGAGCAGCAAGGCGGTGAGAGTGCGCTGGAGCAGCATCAGAGTCCCTGGGCAGTAGTGGCGGCAACCTGCTCGCCGGTGCGGCCGTAGCGGCGTTCGCGGCGGGCGTAATCCTCGATGGCCTGGCGCAGGCTGGCCTGGTTGAAATCAGGCCACAGGGTATCGGTGAAATACAGCTCCGCATACGCCGCCTGCCACAGCAGGAAGTTGCTGATGCGGGTTTCGCCGCCGGTGCGGATGAACAGGTCCAGCGGCGGCGCGTCGGCCAGGCACATCCACTGGCCCAGGCACGCCTCGTCGATGTCCTCGGCGCGCAGCTCGCCACGCGCCACCGCGGCGGCGGCCTGGCGGCTGGCCTGGGCGATGTCCCAGCGGCCGCCGTAGTTCACCGCCACGTTGAGTTGCAGCTTGTCGTTGCCGGCGGTGCGTGCCATGGCCGCGTGCATGCGCCGGCGCAGCGGCTCGTCGAACGCGGACAGCTCGCCGATGAAGCGCAGCCGCACGCCGTAGCCGTGCAGCTCGTCCACCTCCTTGTCCAGCGCGCGCACGAACAGGCTCATCAGCGCGCCCACCTCGTCCTGCGGGCGCTGCCAGTTCTCGCTGGAAAAGGCGAACAGCGTGAGCGCCTGCACGCCTTCGCGCAGGCACGACTCCACCGCCTCGCGCACGGCTTTGCGGCCGGCGTTGTGGCCGAAGCTGCGCGGCTGGTGGCGGGCACGGGCCCAGCGGCCGTTGCCGTCCATCACGATGGCGATGTGGCGCGGTACCGCCGTGGCGCCGGGGCCTGCGTTCATGCGGACGGCCGCGTGCGTCGTGGTGCCGTCGCGGCTGCCGACGGGCGCACGATCAAAGCGCCATCAACTCGTCTTCCTTGGCCTTCACCACGGCATCGACGTCCTTGACGGCCTTGTCGGTGAGCTTCTGGATCTCGTCGTCCATGCGGCGGTCGTCGTCCTCGGTGATGAGCTTTTCCTTGAGCAGGTCCTTGGCCTGCTGCAGGGCGTCGCGGCGTACGTTGCGGATGGCGATCTTCGCGTTCTCGCCCTCGTGGCTGACCATCTTGGCCAGCTCGCGGCGACGCTCCTCGGTGAGCGCGGGCATGTTGAGACGGATCACGGTGCCGGCGGTGGTCGGCGTGATGCCGAGGTCGGAGGCCATCAGCGCCTTCTCGATCGGCGCGACCATCTGCTTTTCCCACGGCGTGATGACGATGGTGCGGCCGTCGGCCAGGCTCACCGCGGCAACCTGCGTCAGCGGCATGTCCGAGCCGTAGTAGGGCACCTTGATGTGGTCCACCAGCGCGGTGCTGGCGCGGCCCGTGCGCAGGCGCAGCAGGTCGTGCTTGAGCGATTCGATGCTTTTGCCCATGCGGGTCTGGGCATCGTTCTTGATGTCGTTGAGCATGTGGCGTTTCCCGGAAAGCCCTGGCGAGCAGGCAATTATAGCAGTCGGTTCACGCGCGCCGGCGGCGCCGGCACGCGCTTAAGGGGCGCAGACCAGTGTGCCGATCGGCTCGCCGCGCACGATGCGCATGAGGTTGCCGGGCACGGTCATGTCGTAGATGCGCAGCGGCATGCCCTGGTCGCGGCACAGCGCGATGGCGGCGGTATCCATCACCTGCAGGTTGCGCTGGATGACCTCGTCGTAGGTCAGCTGCTCGTAGCGCGTGGCGCTGGCATCGCGCGCCGGATCGGCGGTGTACACGCCGTCCACCTTGGTGGCCTTGAGCAGCAGGTCGGCGTCGATCTCCACCGCGCGCAGGGCGGCGGCCGAGTCGGTGGTGAAGAACGGGTTGCCGGTGCCGGCGGCGAACAGCACGATGCGGCCCTTCTCGATGTGGCGGGTGGCGCGGCGACGGATGTAGTCCTCGGCCACGTCGTGGATCTGGATGGCGCTGGTGACGCGGGCGTAGCCGCCGCGCTTCTCGATGGCGTCCTGCATGGCCAGCGCGTTCATCACGGTGGCCAGCATGCCCATGTGGTCGCCGGTGACGCGGTCCATGCCCGCGGCGGCCAGGCCGGCGCCACGGAAGATGTTGCCGCCACCGATCACCACGCCGATCTCCACGCCGGCCTTGCGCACCTCGATGATCTCGTCGGCGAGCCGGCCGATCACCTTGGGGTCGATGCCGTAGTCGGCCTCGCCCATCAACGCCTCGCCGGAGAGTTTGAGCAGGATGCGGCGGTATTTCAGCGGGTTGCTCATGGGGGCTCCGGAATGTGTGGGGTAAACCGGCCCATTGTAGCGGGGGCGAGGGGGCGGGGCGAGGAGTGAGGAGTGAGGAGTGAGGAGTGAGGAGTGAGGAGTGAGGAGTGAGGGGCGAGGGGCGAGGGGCGAGGGGCGAGGGGCGGCGACGCCTTCTCCCGCCCCTGCGCAGCAGGGGAGGGTTGGGGAGGGGTGCTTTTGATCTTTCTTGGCTCGCCCGGAGCTGCCCCCTCCCAGCCTCCCCCTGCAGGGGGGGGGGGGGGGGCTGAGGGCAGCGGGTGATGTACCGCCAACAAAAAAAGGCCGCGGTTGCCCGCGGCCTTTTCGCTTTCGGCAGGGGATCCGGCGTTACGCCAGGCCGGCCTGCTTCATCACTTCGGCGGCGAAATCCTCGGCCACCTTCTCGATGCCCTCGCCCACGGCCAGGCGCACCACGGAAGCCACGTCGGCGCCTTCCTTCTTGAGCGCCTCGGCCACGGTCACGTTGGTGTCCAGCACGTACGGCTGGCCCAGCAGGGTGACCTCGGAGATGATCTTGTTGACCTTGCCGGCCACGATCTTCTCCAGGATATCGGCCGGCTTGGCCTTGTCCTTGTCCGACATCTGGCTCAGCGCGATGTCCTTTTCCTTGGCCAGGAAGTCGGCCGGCACGTCGTCGGCGCGCACGTACGGCGGGTTCATTGCCGCCACGTGCATGGCCACGCCCTTGGCCAGCTCCTCGGAGCCGCCCTTGAGGGCCACCAGCACGCCGATGCGGCCGCCGTGGATGTAGCTGCCGATCACGCCGTCGTTCTCCACGCGGGCCAGGCGGCGCACGTCGATCTTCTCGCCGATGGTGGCGATCAGCGCCTTGCCCGCTTCCTCGACGTTGGCGGCGCCCGGGTAGGCGGCAGCCTTCAGTGCGTCGATGTCGGCGGCGCCGGAGGACAGGGCCACGTCGGCCACGGTGTCGCTGAACTTCAGGAAGCTGGCGTCCTTGGCCACGAAGTCGGTTTCGCAGTTCACCTCGACCAGCACGGCCTTGCCGGCGGCCTGGGCGGTCACGATGCGGCCTTCGGCGGCGATGCGGCTGGCCTTCTTGTCGGCCTTGGCCAGGCCGGACTTGCGCAGCCATTCCATTGCCACTTCGATGTCGCCGTTGTTTTCGACCAGCGCCTTCTTGCATTCCATCATGCCGGCGCCGGAACGCTCGCGCAGTTCCTTGACCAGTTGTGCGGAAATCGTGCTCATGGGGTTTCCTCCAAATACGTGATGGCGCCGTGGCGGTGAGGCCACGGCGCGTTGTCGCTTGTCAGGTCGGCCGGCGACGGGCGCCGGCGTCGCGCTCAGCGGCCGGCGGGGGCGCCGCGGCCTTCACGGCGGGGCGCGCCCTTCTTGGCACCCGGCGCGTCGCGGCGCGGGCCGGCCGGCTTGCGGTCCACCTTGGCGACCGGGTTGCCTTCCTCGTCCAGCTCGACGAAGTCGTTGCCGTCGCCCTGGGCGGCGGCCGGCGCGGCGGCCTTGCCTTCCAGGATGGAGTCGGCAGCGGCGCGGGCGTACAGCTGGATGGCGCGGATGGCGTCGTCATTGCCCGGGATGGCGTAGTCGACCAGGTCCGGGTTGTAGTTGGTGTCGACCACGGCGATCACCGGGATGCCGAGCTTCTTGGCCTCCTGCACGGCGATGTCCTCGTGGCCGATGTCGATCACGAACAGCGCGTCGGGCAGGCGGTTCATGTCCTTGATGCCGCCCAGCGAGGCCTGCAGCTTCTCGCGCTCGCGGCGACGGGCCAGCACTTCGTGCTTGACCAGCTTGTCGAAGCTGCCGTCGGTCTCGGCCGCTTCCAGCTCCTTCAGGCGCGCCACCGACTGCTTGACGGTGCGGAAGTTGGTCAGCATGCCGCCGAGCCAGCGGGCGGTGACGAACGGCATGCCGGCGCGGGTGGCCTCTTCGGCCAACGGCTCGCGGGCCGAGCGCTTGGTGCCCACGAAAAGAATGGTGCCGCGCTTCTGCGCCAGGCCCGACAGGAAATTCATCGCGTCGGTGAACAGCGGCAGGGTCTTTTCGAGGTTGATGATGTGGATCTTGCCGCGGGCGCCAAAGATGTACGGCGCCATCTTGGGGTTCCAGTAGCGGGTCTGGTGGCCGAAATGCACGCCGGCTTCCAGCATCTGACGCATGGTGACTTGTGCCATGGGGTGTTGCTCCGATTGTCGGTTCCCGGAAAGGAACCTGGGGGTTGGGACCTCCACGCATCCCCGGCTTCGACCGCGGCTGCCCGGTTTGTCGGTGGGCGAGGCGCGGCACCCCGAAGACGGTGCCGATGCGTGTGTGGCGTTGGTTTGGGTGTTGTGGCGCGCGGCGCTACAATCCCGGTTCGCTTTGCGCTGGCGGCTCGCCGAAACGGCGGCGTCAGGTCAGCAAAACCCCGAAAGTGTAGCCGGTACGCCGGCAGCGCGGCAAGGTGCCGGTTCCGCCGGCGTTTTTCCTGCCGCCCCATTCAAGTGGAACCCATGGCCATCACCCTGAAATCCCCGCAAGACCTCGAGGGCATGCGCGTCGCCGGCCAGCTGGCCGCCGAAGTGCTGGCGATGCTCAAGGAGTACGTCAAGCCCGGCGTCACCACCGAGGAGCTGGACCGCCGCGCCTACGAGCACATCGTCAACGTGCAAAAGGCGATTCCCGCCAACGTCGGCTACCACGGCTTTCCCAAGACGCTGTGCACCTCGGTCAACCACGTGATCTGCCACGGCATCCCCAGCGAGAGCAAGGTGCTCAAGGACGGCGACATCATCAATCTCGACGTCACCGTCATCAAGGACGGCTGGCATGGCGACACCAGCCGCATGTACGTGGCCGGCTCGCCGTCGGTGCTGGCCAAGCGGCTGATGGACACCACCTTCGAGGCGATGATGCGCGGCATCCAGGCGGTGCGCCCCGGCGCCACCCTGGGTGACGTGGGCCATGCCATCCAGCAGCATGCCGAGGCGGCCGGTTTCAGCGTGGTCAAGGAGTACTGCGGCCACGGCATCGGCAAGATCTACCACGACGAGCCGCAGGTGCTGCACTACGGCAAGCCCGGCGTCGGCGTGGAGCTGAAAAAGGGCATGACCTTCACCATCGAGCCGATGGTCAACGCCGGCAAGGCGCAGACCCGCCAGTTGCCCGACGGCTGGACCGTGGTCACCAAGGACCATTCCCTGTCGGCGCAGTGGGAACACACCATTGCGGTGACCGACGACGGCTTCGAGATCCTCACGCCCTGGCCGGACGCGCAGTGAAGCAGGAGTGAGTGGAGAGGAGTGAGAAGTGAGCGTGGCAGCCTGCCACGTCATGGCGACATCACCCTTTCCGGCCGCGCTCTCTTTTCCCACGCATCCTCACTCACGCCCGGCCTTTCCCATGCCCACGGATTCCCACGCGCTTCCCCCGTTGCCGCGCCTGCCCGTGGCGGTGCCGCGCTCGGGCGTATCCAGCGACGCGCGGCGCGCGTTGCGGCAATTGCTGGGCGACGTGGATCGCGGCCTGGCGGTGGCGTTTCGCCAAGGCGCCGACGCCAGTGTGCTGGCGCGCCGGCGCAGCGAGTCGGTGGATCGCATGGTGGCCCACGTGTGGACGGCCTGCCTGGGCGAGGTGGACAACGCGACGCTGTTCGCGGTGGGCGGCTACGGCCGCGGGTTGCTGTTTCCGTATTCCGACGTGGATCTGCTGGCCCTGGTCGACGCGCCCGAGCCGGCGCGGCTGCGCGCGCTGGAGCAGTTTTTCGCCACGCTGTGGGACATCGGCCTGAAGGTGGGCCACGCCGTGCGCGACCTGGCGCACTGCCGGCAGCTGGCGGCCAGCGACGTCAGCGTGTTCACCAGCCTGCTGGACGCGCGGCGGCTGGCCGGCGACCGCGCCGGCGCCGCGGCGTTGCGCGGCGTGGTTGACGACCCGCAGCTGTGGCCGCCGGCCGACTATCTGGCCGCCCGCCTGGCCGAGCGCGACGCCCGCCACGCCCGCTACGACGACACCGCCTACAACCTGGAGCCCAACATCAAGGACGGCCCCGGCGGCTTGCGCACGCTCGACTCGCTGCGCTGGCTGGGCCGTCGGCTGGCGCACGCGCGCGGCTTCGAGGACATGCAGGTGGAAGGCCTGCTCGACCCGGCCGAGCGCGCCAGCCTGTGCGAGGCCGAGACCACGCTGCGCCGCTATCGCTACGCGCTGCACCTGGAGGCCGGGCGCGCCGAGGAGCGGCTGCTGTTCGACTACCAGCGCGCGCTGGCGGCACGGCTGGGCTTTGAGGACGAGCACGAGAAAAACCTCGGCGTGGAGCAGTTCATGCAGGGCTACTACCGCGCCGCCAGCCAGGTGGAGCGGCTGGGCGTGCAGGTGGCCGAACGCTTCGTGGAGATGCTGGAGCCGCCCGGCGACGAGGCGCCGGTAGGCGCCGATTTCGTGCGCTACGGCCGTCGCCTGGCTGCGCGCGACCCCGAGCTTTTCATGCGTCGGCCGGCGGCGCTGATCGAGATTTTCATTGCGCGGCTGGACGTGCCCGGCGTGGTCGGCTTCAGCGCCGACAGCATGCGCCGCATCCACCAGGCCACCGCCGTGCACGAGGCCATGCTGGCCACTGATGCGGATGCGCTGGCGGCGTTTTTGCGCCTGCTGCGCCGTGGCGCGCCGGCGGTGGATGCGCTGTGGCGGATGAACCGGCACGGATTGCTGGCGGCGATTTTGCCCGCGTTCGGCAAGGTGTTCGGCCGCATGCAGTACGACCTGTTCCACGTCTACACGGTGGACGAGCACACGCTGCGCGTGCTGCGCAACATGGCGCGCTTTGCCGACCCCGCCGCGAAGCGCGATTTTGCGCTGGGCTGCGAGATCTGGGCCGACATGCCCAAGCCCGAGATCCTGCTGCTGGCCGCGCTGCTGCACGACATCGCCAAGGGCCGCGGCGGCGACCACTCGGTGCTGGGCGAGGAGGAGGCGCGCGCGTTCTGCACCCGGTTGGGGCTTTCGCGCGGCGACGTCGAGCGGGTGGCCTGGCTGGTGCGCTGGCACCTGCTGATGAGCACCACCGCGCAGCGGCAGGACATCACCGACCCGGACGTGGTGCAGCGTTTTGCCGAAAAGGTGGAGAACCGCGAACGGCTGGGCCAGCTCTACCTGCTCACCGTGGCCGACGTGATCGGCACCAGTCCGCGCCTGTGGAACGCGTGGAAGGACCGCCTGCTGGCCGACCTCTACCACGCCACCCGCTACGCCATGAGCCGCGACGTGGACTTGCCGCGCGACGCGGGCGAGCGGGTGCAGGAGTGCGCGGAATACGCCCTGGCGCTGCTGATGGACCAGGGCGTCCCCGAGGCCGACGTCGAGCGCGTGTGGGCGGATTTTCCGCAGCTCAGTTTCCTGCGCCACCGGCCCGAGCAGATCGCCTGGCAGACGGCGGCCATCCTGCGTGCCGGCGGCGCCACGCCGCTGGTGGCCGTGCACCCGATGTCGGTACGCGGCAGTACCGAGCTGTTTGTCTACACGCCGGACCGCGACGGCCTGTTTGCCACCGTCACCGCAATGCTCGACCGCCTGCGCTTCTCGGTGATGGAGGCGCGGATCCTCAGCTCGCCCCAGGGCGTGGCGATGGATACCTTCCTGCTGCTGGAGGCGGACAGCCAGCAGCCGGCCAGCGCCGCGCGCGCCGACGAGCTGCAGCAGCGCCTGCAACGTGCGCTGGCCCAGTCCTCCGGCGTGCAGCCGGGCAAGCGCAGCATGTCGCGCCAGCAACGGCACTTTCAGATGGCGCCCAAGATCAGCTTCGACGACGCGGGCGACCGGACCCAGCTCGCGCTGGTCGGCACCGACCGTCCCGGCCTGCTGGCGGCGGTGGCGCAGGTCATCCTGGAGGCCGGCGCGCGCGTGCATGACGCGCGCATCGCCACGTTCGGCGAGCGGGTGGAGGACTTTTTCCTGCTCAGCGATTGCCACAATGCACCGCTCGACGAGGCGCTGCGCAAGCGCCTGCTGCATGCGCTGCTGGAGCGCATCGGGCCGTCCCGGGACTGAGTTCATGTAACCTTGCAGTCCGTTTGCGCGGCCGGGACAGGCCGCGCGTTCAGCCATCCGGATACGCGAGCGAACCCCAGCCCATGCAAGCCATCGAAACCCTGATCAACGACGCGTTCGAGCGTCGCAACGACCTGTCCGCCACCGAGATCGAGGACCAGCTGCGTCCGGCCGTGAACCAGGTCATCGACCTGCTCGAATCGGGCGAGCGCCGCGTGGCCGAGCCCGACGGCCAGGGCGGCTGGACCGTCAACCAGTGGATCAAGAAAGCCGTGCTGCTGTACTTCCGCCTCAACGGCAACCGCGTCGTGGACGGTGGCCCGGCGCAGGCGTTCGACAAGGTGCCGCTGCGTTTTGCCCACGGCAACGACGCCGAGCTGCAGAACCTGGGCGCGCGCGTGGTGCCCGGCGCGCTGGTGCGTCGTGGCGCATACATCGCCAAGGACGCCGTGCTGATGCCCAGCTACGTCAACATCGGCGCCCACGTGGGTGCCGGCACCATGGTCGACACCTGGGCCACGGTGGGTTCGTGCGCGCAGATCGGCGCCGGCGTGCACCTGTCCGGCGGCGTGGGCATCGGCGGCGTGCTGGAGCCGCTGCAGGCCGGCCCCACCATCATCGAGGACAACTGCTTCATCGGCGCGCGCTCGGAGGTGGTCGAGGGCGTGGTGGTGGAGAAGGGCAGCGTGATCGGCATGGGCGTGTTCCTGGGCCAGTCCACCCGCATCTACAACCGCGCCACCGGCGAGACCAGCTACGGTCGCGTGCCCGCCGGCAGCGTGGTGGTGGCCGGCAACCTGCCGGCCAAGGACGGCAGCCACAGCCTGTACGCCGCCATCATCGTCAAACAGGTGGACGAGAAGACGCGCAGCAAGACCGGCATCAACGAGTTGCTGCGCTCGGCAGAGTAGGAGCCCACCTTGTGGGCGACGGGACTTGCGGTGAAACCAATCGCGCACACGGTGCGCTCCTACAGGAATTGCGCGTGACCGAACCGACTCTCTACGGCCTTCCCAACTGCGACACCTGCAAGAAGGCCCGCAACTGGCTGGCCCGCTTCGGCGTGGCCCACGAGTTCGTGGACTACCGCGCCAACCCGGTGCCGGCCGCCACGCTGAAGGACTGGGCCGCGCAGCTCGGCGGCTGGGAAAAGCTGGTCAACAAATCGTCCACCACCTGGCGCAACCTGCTGCCGCAACGCAAGAACCCCGGCACCGACCCGGAGTGGACGCTGCTGCTGAAGGAATACCCCGCGCTGATCCGTCGTCCCGTGGTGGTGCTGGGTGACGGCACGGTGAGCGTGGGCTTCAGCGACAACGGCTTCAAAAAGCTGTTTCCCCGCTGAGGCACGCGGCATGCCCACGCGCCTGTCCCGGATCGCGTTGATGCTGGCGATCACGCTGTGGCTGGCGCTGGTCGCGTTCGGCAACCTCACCGACTACGGCAGCAACCTGGTTTTCGTGCAGCACGTGCTGGCGATGGATGCCATCTTTCCCGATGCCCGCATCCACTACCGCGCCATCCACGCACCGTGGCTGCAGCACACGGCCTACCTGCTGATCATCGTCGTCGAAACGCTGGCGGCCGTGCTTTGCGGCCTCGGCAGCTGGCGCATGTGGCGTGCGCGCACATCCTCCGCGGCGGCGTTTCACCGGGCCAAGCGCGTGGCGGTGCTGGGCCTGAGCCTGGGCGTGCTGCTGTGGCTGGGCGGCTTCATGGCGATCGGCGGCGAATGGTTCGGCATGTGGATGTCCAGCCAGTGGAACGGGCTGGAGAGCGCGTTCCGTTTCGCTGTCGTGCTGCTGCTGGCGCTGGTCTATCTTGGCCAGCGCGATGACGAGCTGGATGGCTGACATGAGCAACCATCGCGCACGGCGCTTTCGCAACAACCTGCGCATCGAGCGCGACAACGCGGCGCTGTACGGACGGCTGGCCGACTTGGCCGCCGACGAGCGGCTGGCCCGCGTCTACCGGCGCATCGCCGCCGGCGAAACCGCCAATGCCGGTTTCTGGGAGGCGCGCCTGCGCGAGTTGGGCGAGGCGGTGCCGCCGGTGCGCATCGGCCTGCGCGTGCGCGCGCTGGGCGCGTTTGCGCGGCGCTTCGGCACCGAGTTCGTGATGCCCACCGTGGTGCGGCTGGAGCACGCCGACCACGATCCCACCCCGGTGGATCGCGGCAGCCATCGCGACCACTTCGCGCCACCGCCGGCCACCGGCGCGCAGGGCCACCGGCACCGTGCGCAAAGCGGCAACACCTTGCGCGCCGCCGTGCTGGGCGCCAACGACGGGCTGGTATCCAACGTCAGCCTGGTGATGGGCATGGCCGGCGCCGCCTCCGGCAACCACGCCGTGTTGCTGGCCGGGCTGGCCGGCCTGGTGGCCGGCGCCTGCTCGATGGCGCTGGGCGAGTGGCTGTCGGTCAACAGCTCGCGCGAGTTCTACCAGGCGCAGATCACCGAGCGCGCCGAGCGCCTGGCGGTGTCGCCCGAGGATGGCCGCCAGCACATTGCCGGCCTCTACCGCGACAAGGGCATGGACGCGCAGGCCGCCGCGCACCTGGCCGGCCACGTCACTGAGACGCCGCGCGCGGCGCTGGACATGCTGGTGCGCGAGGAGCTGGGCGTCGATCCGGCGGAGCTGGGCGGCTCGGCCTGGGGCGCGGCGGTGTCGTCGTTCTGCCTGTTTGCCTGCGGCGCGCTGTTTCCGGTGGCGCCGTATTTTTTCCTGGGCGACCGCGCAGCGTTGTTCGCCAGCGCCTGCTCCACCGCCGTCGGGCTGGCCCTGGTCGGCATCGGCACCTCGCTGTTCACCGGGCGCAGCATGCTGTTTTCCATCGCCCGCCAGTTTGCGATCACCGCCGCCGCCGCCGCGGTGACCTACACCGTGGGGCATGCGCTGGGCGTGGCGCTGACCGGCTGAGGCCGCGCCGCGCAGGCGCTTGCTATGCTGCGCGTTCCTGTCCCACGTCTTGCCGCGAGCGCGCATGTCCGCCGTTTTTGACCTCACCTGCGAATTGATCCGCCGCCGATCCGTCACGCCCGACGACGCCGGCTGCCTGCCGTTGATCGCCGAGCGCCTGGCGCGCGTGGGCTTTCGCCTCACCCACCTGCGCTACGGCGAGGTGGACAACCTGTGGGCCACGCATGGCGAGGGCGGCCCCACGCTGGCTTTTCTGGGCCACACCGACGTGGTGCCCAGCGGCCCGGAGGCCACATGGCAAAGCCCGCCGTTCGAGCCGACCGTGCGCGATGGCCGTCTATACGGCCGTGGCGCGGCCGACATGAAAGGCTCGGTGGCGGCGATGGTGGTGGCGCTGGAGCAGTTCGTGGCGGCGCATCCCGATCATCGCGGCCGCGTGGGCCTGTTGCTGACCAGCGACGAGGAGGGCGTGGCGATCGATGGCGTGCGCAAGGTGGCCGAGCATTTTCGTGCCAGCGGCGAGCGCATCGACTGGTGCGTGGTGGGCGAGCCCTCGGCCAAGGCGCGGCTGGGCGACCTGATCCGCGTGGGCCGGCGCGGCTCGCTGTCGGCCACGCTGGCGGTCAGGGGCGTGCAAGGCCACGTCGCCTACCCGGAAAAAGCGCTCAACCCCATCCATGCCTTGGCGCCGGCGCTGGCCGAGCTTGCCGCCGAGCGCTGGGATGAGGGCAATGGCGATTTCCCGCCCACCTCGATGCAGGTGTCCAACATCCACGCCGGCACCGGCGCCAACAACGTCATCCCCGGCACGCTCGATGCGCTGTTCAACTTCCGCTACAGCACCGCCAGCCGCGCCGACGAGCTGCGCGCGCGCGCCGAGGCGATCCTGCGGCGGCACGGGGTGGATTTCCACATCGACTGGCACCTCTCCGGTGAGCCTTTCCTCACGCCGCCCGGCGGCCTGCTGCGCGAGACCGTCGCCGCCGTGTGCCGCGACCTGTGCGGCATCGATCCCGAGCAGAGCACCGGCGGCGGCACCTCCGACGGCCGCTTCATCGCGCCGCTGGGCGCCGAGGTGGTGGAGCTCGGTCCGGTCAACGCCACCATCCACAAAGTGGACGAGTGCGTGGCGCTGGCCGAACTCGACCAGCTGCCCTCGCTGTACCTCGCTGTTTGCGAGCGCGTGCTGACAGTGAGCTGATCCAGTGCTGACTCTGGCGTGAGACGTGCAGAGTCTTTGTATCGCTACCAAAACTCTGAAGCTTCCAGCGGTATCGCGCGCGAGCCACCGGCCCCGGAAAGCATTTCCAGGCAACGTTTGGCCGGTGATACGAAAACAGTAAGTTTGACAACCTCAAGGCACAGGTATAGCGTCGCCGCACCCTCACGTGCAATGCGCTGACGGGATTCCAGGGGAGCAAGGGAATGGCGACACTACGCAGTGCGTTCGTGTTTGCGATTGGATTGGCGATCCTTCATTTTTCGCCGCCTGTTTTTGCGGTTCAGCAGGTAGCCAAATCCTGCTATGACACATGGGATGGAGAGACGCTGACGCATGTCTGTTTTTCATTCAGCTACGACGACGGTGTGTCACATGAACATGCGCCCCCGGACCGCTCTGGCGGCCGCGGCGGTCCCACTGTTCCAAACCGCGGTGATACTTCGGAGTCAAAACGCGACTCTTCGCAGAAAACATCGTGTGAACAGGCGGGCAATCCGGTGGTATTTTCCACTGGAAACAAAATCGAGACCGAAACCGATTTCATCGGTGTCGGAGAGATGGCGCTGACCCTGACGCGCACCTACAACCATTATTGGGACGGTATTGGTATCTTCGGTCGGCGGTGGCTAAGTGACTTCGACAGCAAATTACTTTTCACAACGGACGATCCAGCTTCTTCATGTTATCCGCGGCCAGGTAATTCGACCTGCGATCCTACTGGACACCCGATTTGGGCGCAGCGGCCCGACGGACGCAAGATAAAGTTTAACTACTCTGTGTCACCCATTCCCGGGTGGTACGAGGACAAGCCCGAGCCCGTAGCAAAAATCCTGAAAACAGGATCTGCGTATCACCTTTACACCGAAGATCACGCCGACGAGATCTACGATGCCGCGGGGTTTCCGGCTAGTATCAAGAACGCATACGGTGTTGGCTGGACTTTCGTGTATGACAGCAATCATTACCTGGTCCGCGTTAATCACACCTCACTTCGGCATGTTGACTTCGCCTGGACTAATGGGCTTCTAACCCAGGTCACGGATCCCGCGGGCAACATCTATCGGTATACCTACAAGACCATCGCGGTCACGGCTGCGTCGGTCGTCCCTGCCAAGTCTATGACCGCCGCCCAGATGTCGCCGATGCTGCTGCCGGTCAGACCTCCTGACGATCCGCCGCCAACTCCACCGGGCGCGCCGGTGCAAAGCATGGTCGCATTATTGACTAGCACAACGGCGCCAGGCAGTACGCCAATGACAGCCACGTACTACTACGAAGATGCCCGGTTCCCTACGGCCCTCACGGGCAAGGCGATCAATAACGTGCGATATTCTTGGTTCGCCTATGACGCTGGCGCACGTGTCATTGAGTCGAAGCACGCCAATAGCGTCGAGCGATACCAATTTGCCTACACGCTCGATTCCAGGGATGCCATCACGGGTGCAACGGTTACCAATCCGCTCGGCAAGCGGACTGTCTACGCGTTCAACGCCAAAGGTGATCCCACCACCGTATCCGGGCTAGCCTCCACGCACTGCGTTGCCACCAGCAAGGCGATTGAGTACGACGACGCAGGTTATCCAAGCGGTGCCATCGATTTTGCCGGACACACGACGACGTACAACTACGCTCCCACCGGTCAATTGCTTCAGGAGGTTCGTGGTGACGGTACATCGCAGGCTCAGGTTACCGATTATGTCTGGGATGCGCCCAACGATCGGATCAGCAAGATCACATTGGAAGGCGATCATGAGACGAGCTATGTATATGGTGCCGATAATCGCCTGGCGTCAGTCACGGTCAAGAATCTTTCGAGCAATGTGGCTGCGAGTGCGGGACAGATACATACGACAAAATATGCCTACGCGGTGTGGCCGAACGGCCTGCTCTCGGCCGTGACCGTCGATGGTCCTTTGCTAGGAACAGGGGATGCCATTGTGACAACGTTTTCCCAAGCCGGCGATCTTCTGACGGTCAAGAATGCATTGGGTCAAACTGTCACCTACGGCAATTACAATAACCTTGGTCTACCGGGCTTCATTACCGGACCAAACGGCGATAAAACCAGCTATGTCTACGATGCTCGCGGACGTGTCATAGACAAGCAGACGTTTCGCAACGGTGGTACACAGCATACTTATTACGAGTATGACGGCTTCGGGCGCTTGTCGCGGGTCACGCAGCCGGATGGACAACCTCATTCGTATCAATACGACGCGGCTGGGCGGCTCGTGTCCGAATATGAACCGGAAGTGGGGAGCACTTTTGCGCAGACGGTTTACACCTACAACGCTATGTCGTTGCCGACATCGATAACGAAACAGCGAGTTCTTATCGAGCCGCCCCGCGGAACTGTGCCGTGAGTGCGGGCCACCTGGCAGCCGCAAGCCAGATGGACCTCATTCGATCCACTGGAACACTTCGATATATCAGGGGAAAGGCATGAACGCAGGGACGGTGCTGGGCTACCCCGTGCGACAGATTACTCTTCGTGCGTTTTTTGTGGTGTGCACATGGTTGGCGTGCTATTCGCCCATGCTTGCTTGGGCGAATAGCAGTACTGGTATATCTCAAGTAGACGTTCAGAGCCCTCCGACAGTGGCTCCAAACGCCATGTGCACGAATTGCGACATCGACGATCCGCCACCGAAGCCAACACGAAACGCACAATTCGTCAGCCAGGCTGTGCCTGTGGTGATGCTCGCCGGCATGACCCAAACTGTGACCATACAATTCAAGAACTCGGGTACCCTATCATGGACTTCGGCGAATAATTACAAACTTGGCTCCCAAAATCCTGGAGACAACATCGTCTGGAGCATGAGAAGGGTGGAGCTGCCGAAGACCGTGGCTCCGGGGGAAACCGTCACATTCAACTTCAAGATCAAAGCTCCGCTGGTAGCGGGGACTTATAATTTCCAGTGGCGAATGGTGATGGAGGGAGTTGCGTGGTTCGGCACCCTCTCCACCAATGTTGCGATCAAGGTGGTCTCCGGTTCCATTGGGGCGACGCCCAATCCGTGCAATATCCCGGCGGATGCCAGCACTTGCACAGCTACAATAAAATGGAGTTCGAGTGGAAGCAGCACCGAAGTATGGGTAGGCGCCACGCCCAAGTTGTTCGCGCGAGGAATGTCAGGGTCGCAGACTGCGACCGGCATAACCGCGGCCGGATCGCGCTTTACTCTCAAGAGCGATGGGTACACGCTGGATACCATTGACGTGCGTGGGAATCAGCCGCCCAACGTTACCTGGGCCGTGCGCCCCATTGGCGACGTTAGGGCGCCAGCTTCGCCTCAGTTCGCCGTCTATGCCAACGATCCAGACGATGGTCTGCAACGCTTGGAGTTCATAGCGGATGGAGCGAAGCTGGCAACCGTGGGCGCTGGCGGACCGTTCAGTACAACGTGGAGCAACATTTCCATCGGCACTCATACCATGGAAGTCTTGGCATACGATATTCACGGGAATTCCCGTTCGACCGGGCGTTCTACCTTCAGGGTCCTAGCTTCAGGTTCCGTAACGGCAGCGCCAAACCCCTGCAATATCCCGGCAGGTGCCGACACCTGTACGGCGACAATAAGCTGGAATTCGAACAGCAGCACGTCTGAAGTATGGGTAGGGGACACGCCCCAGTTGTTCGCGCGTGGAATGTTGGGATCACAGGTTGCGACATCGATAACCGCGACCGGATTGCACTTCACGCTCAAGAATGATGGGTCCACGCTGGATACCATTGACGTGCGAGGGAATCAGCCGCCCAACGTTAGCTGGGCTGAGCGCCCCATTGGTGACCGTCAGGCGCCTGCTTCGCTTCGGTTCGCCGTCTATGCCAATGATCCAGACGACGGTCTGCAACGCCTGGAGTTCTTGGCCGATGGCACGAAGCTGGCAACCGTGGGCGCTGGCGGACCGTTCAGTACAACGTGGAGCAACATCCCCATCGGTTCCCACACGATGGAGGTCGTGGCTTACGACACTCACGGAAATTCCCGTTCGAGCGGACTTTCGACTTTCACGGTGACGAGCCCGCCACCGGTGGTGTCGACGAGCTCCAGCATTGACTACGATGAGCTCGGTCGCGTGATTGCGCGTCGGGACAGCGCGGGCCATGTAAAGGTTGCTTACCAGTACGATCCCAATGGCAACGTGACCAAGATCACCGATGCCTTGAACCACGCCACCACCATGACGTATGACGCTCTTGATCGTTTATCCACGTCGACCGACGCGGCCGGCCACGTCACAGCCTTGAGCTACGACGATGCTGATCGATTGATTCAAGTCAGCGATCCCAGGGGTAAGGTCACGAGTTACGTCTTCGATGGCTTCGGGCAGTTGTGGAGGCAGGTCAGCCCCGACACTGGGACCACTAGCTTCGCCTACGATGCTGGTGGCCTGGTTTCGAGCATGATCCGGGCAGATGGCGTGATGACTTCCTACGGGTACGACGCGATCAATCGTCTCGTCAGCATTAGCGCCGGAGGACTGACGCAGCAATCTACATATGACAACTGCAGCAATGGCGTGGGGCGCCTATGCAGCACGCGCGATGCCATTGGCACGACGTCGTACACCTATGCGCCGGAGGGAGAAGTCACCGGTCGCGGCTTCTCGATCGGTGGGACCACCTACGCACTGGGTTACGCTTACGACGCTGCTGGCCGGATCGCTGCCGTGACCTACCCGGATGGCAACCGTGCCACGTATGGCTACGCCAAGGGGCGAGTCTCGAGTGTCGCAATGACGGTGGGTACGTCCACGTCAAACATTGCCACCGCTGTGGCGTATCAGCCAGGCGACCAGGATATGACTGCATGGACGTCCGGCAACGGACTGACCAACCAGCTTGCATACGATAGCGATGGGCGCCTTGCTGGCGTCACCGTGCCTGGCATTCAGGACCTGGCCTTCACTTATGACGGTGCCGATCGGATCACGAAGATCACCAACGGTATCGACGCCACCATGACGCAAAGCTTCGGCTACGACGCCTTGTCCCGATTGACGTCGGTGGCCTCGGTTGCCGACAACTCGAGTTACCAGTACGACGCCACTGGCAACCGCATTGCGCAAATAATCAATGGTGTTGCTGCGCCAAATACGATTGAAGCCACCAGTAATCGCTTGGTCAATTTCGGTGGAGTTGCGCTCGGATATGACCCCAAGGGCAATACGACGACGGTTTCGGGCGTACCAACCTACCACTACGATCCGTTCAACCGCATGGACAGCGCAATCAGTACCACCTACTACGTAAACCCCGAGGGCCAGCGGTTGCGCAAGTCCGGAGGAGCGGGCACGAGCTTCTTTGCGCCGGACAACGGCGGCGCGATGCTTGCCGAGTATGCGGGTGGGTGGGTTGATTACGTGTGGCTCAACGGACGCTTGATTGGGCGCGTGGCAAACGGCCAGATCCATGCCGTCCATACCGACCAGCTGGGCCGACCCGAGGTAGTGACGAACGCGGCAAAAGCAGCGGTCTGGCGGGCGAAGAACTTCGCCTTCGACCGAACGGTGGCTGCAGCGGGCATCACTCTGAATCTGGGCTTCCCGGGACAGTACTACGACGCCGAGTCTGGCTTATGGAACAACGGATTTCGGGACTACAACCCAGAATTAGGCCGTTATGTACAGAGTGACTCCATTGGGTTGGCGGGCGGGGCTAATACGTATACCTACGCGGCGGGGAACCCTATTAGTATGGTGGATCCGAACGGGCAAATCGCCTATATATGTCAGAAAGGTGATGACGTAAGTATCGTTTTGCCGATTAGTTTTTCCGGTAATTATTCGGTAAATGATAGAGATAGAATGGTTTCTGGGATTGCGGCAGCGTGGACAGGAAAGATTGGTAGATATAATGTCGTAATGAATGTGGTTGATGGTTCATCGTTGAATATTCCAGTAAATAATATTCGAATCGCACAAGGTAATAGACGGTCGTTTGTTGAAGAAAATAATTCTGGAGTTTGGTTCGCTACGCCTTCTTACATCAATGGGCTGGACTATGCCCATGAGGCTGGTCATCTAATGGGATTGATCGACCGTCCTGGGTTTCCATCTATGATGGGCGATTTGAGTGTAGGTGCACCAAGTGAAGATGAGATGCGAGGTATTCTCGGGGACAAGCGTAATCTGAGGACGTGTGGCTGTGGACAGTAAGATTTTTGGTGCATTCATATTTTTACTGACGTGCCTGTCGGTTTACTGCATATCGGCAAGCGACGCGCGCCAACCATCTCCAGATATCGATCGGTTGATAAGCAGGGATTTCCAGTTATGCCAAATGCCGCCCCATCCGGGGTCGTTCCATTTGTCGAAATATATCGATTACGACGCGGGAATCTATGTTCTCGGAAATGTCACTATACATACGTATGTCGGATTACATCCAAATATAGACGGTTTGATCGAGGCTCCAAAGCCGGGTGGCGGTCAATTCGATTTGATATATGTTAGCCCCATGGGTAATAAAGAAGCATATGTGCGTATTTACGGATACAAACTTCGTGAAAAATACGATGGTGTTTTCGTTGAGTATACGGTGTTTGTTAAATTTGACGTTGGCAATAACCGGGCGGGTAGGGCGGCTATTGACGTCGTGGCATCGACGTTGAAAAGATGCGATGTGGCGAAAAAGTTTTGAGGAACAATGGTATTAAGCATCGACGTTGGAGTTATTCGCCCGACATCAAATATTTCTTGGTGCCCACTGGTCGTGGTGTCCTGTTGATATGAAGGCATTCGCGTGATGTCGCTGGGCCTTGGGTGCGGGCATGGATCTTAATCGGAGTGTTGCGGCGCCATTTCAAGCGTTCGGCTCCAACATCAGTTCATGGTGCGCAGGCCCCGGTAGAAAGGGGAAGGGGGCGGCCACGCACCCAGTCGTCGTGACCGGCACCATAGTGGGGCGACAGCGGGGGGCGCTGTGCAAGCGTCCGCTGAACCTACCTTGCCCCGCATGAGTCAGCCATTGCCCTAGCTCTCTTTGGTTCGCGGGATAACGCAAACGGGTACGAAACCAGATGTAGGCCACGTGCAGGATCAGGTGCATGTCGTTGGCGATCAGCGCCGCGCCGCTCTGGGTGAGCGCGCTGGCAATGGCGAAGCTGTTTTTGCCGCGACGCGGCGCATTCAGTGCGGGCGTCAGCGTGGCGATCAGGTTGGCAGGTTTGGCGGACGCCAGTTGGCGTAGGTCGAACACGCTGGCGCCGGGGATCACCGGCGAACGCGACCGCCGTCCACGCAGCGGCGCTTCCCAATTCGGGGACGGGCGACTGCAGGAAGTCCACCAGGGCACCGGGCAGCACACAGTGCATCTGCGCGATGTGCAGTTCGAGCGCGTTGAGGCCGTCGCCATTGATGTCGAGGTATATGGCGGCGATCAGCAGCAGGGCCAGCACGGTCAGTGCCAGTGTGCGCCGCAGTTTGTGCCGCGCCACTACGGCGTGGCGAACACGGCAAAGATGCCCGCGTAGGGTTTCACCATGAACGCCGGCGCGCCGGCGTAGCCGTCGCCGTCCACGTACAGCTGTGAAATGCTGCCGTCCAGGTACAGCGCGTCGCGGCAGCCGAGCTTGTCGCGAAACAGGCGCGCAAAGGCGTGAAAGTTCACCGGCGTCTCGCTGACCGCAAACACCACCTGGTGTGGTGTTTTCGCGCAGACGCCGCTGCGCCATTTGAGGCTGGCCGAGTCGTCCACGAAATGGGTGTTGAGCTTGCCGTCGATCAGCAGCATCGGCCCGGACTGGGTGGCCCATTGCACGTCCCGGCTGTCCGCCTTGAAGTCGGCGCTGGTGCGCACCGCCGCATGGCCGTCGGGATAGATCGCGAACACGCCGTTGGGCAGCAGCGAGAAATTGCCTGACGCCGGATTGCCGTGGGCCAGGTTCAGCGGCACCAGCGTCTTGCCGTTTTCCACGTGCAGGCCCAGCGGTGCGAACTGCTTGTCGTAGATGCCGGCATTGGCGGCAAACAGCAGGCGCCGGCCATGCGCCGCGCCCCATTGGCGCAACGCGTCGATGCTGCCGAACGGCTGGCCGCTGCCCGGGTCGCGCCAGTGCAGGCTCAGGGCGTGGCGATGCAGGTCCACGCGCACCACGCGATAGTTCTGGCCTTCGTAGGCCAGTTCGTCGGCGTCCACCGATTGCGCGCGCGCGCTGCAGCCGGCGAGCAGGGCCAGCACAGCCAGCATCGCCAGGCGGTGGGGGCGCCATGCGCGCCAGCGGGACAGAAAGTGGAAAGACGGCATCCGCCGATGGTCGCTGCCCCGGCCCGGTTGGCGCAAGGGCGGCGGCGCGGCTGTGGCGCAGACGCTAGACTTGTCGTTTTCCGCCAGCGATCCACGCATGCCTGCCTTGCCCCCGTACGCTCCCATCGTCGCCACGCTCGGTTACGTGCTGTCGCCGGACCAGCGCCAGGTGCTGATGATCCACCGCAACACGCGCCCGAACGACCACCACCTGGGCAAGTACAACGGACTGGGCGGCAAGATGGAGCCGGGCGAGGACATCGCCAGTTGCATGCGGCGCGAGATCATGGAGGAGGCGGGCCTGGTGTGCGAGTCGATGCAGTTGCGCGGCACGCTCAACTGGCCGGGCTTCGGCAAGCAGGGCGAGGACTGGCTGGGCTTCATCTTCGTGATCGACCGCTACAGCGGCACGCCGCTCACCGCGAACCACGAGGGCACCCTGCAATGGGTGGATCGCGACAAGCTGGCCGAGCTGCCCATGTGGGAGGGCGACCGCCATTTCCTGCCGCTGGTGTTCGACGGCGACCCGCGCCCGTTCCACGGCGTGATGCCGTACAAGGGCGGGCGCATGCAGTCGTGGTCGTACAGCCGGTTTTAGGGGGCTGAGGCAAACATTGCCCCTCCTGGCCTCCCCCTGCGGAGCGGGAGGGAGCAGGGTTGCCGGCCTTTCTGTGGGAGCGGCGGGCTTGTGCCGGTCGGGTAAGATGGCCGGCCTTTTACCGAGGTCACGCCATGTCCAGCATCCCTTCGTGTCCGCAATGCACGCTTGAGAACACCTATCCGGATGGCGACAACTACGTCTGTGCCGATTGCGCCTACGAGTGGCCGCAGGTGGAGCATGCGTCGGATGAGTCCGCGCTGGTGGTGCGCGACAGCAATGGCAATACGCTGGCGGCGGGCGACAGCGTGGTGGTGATCAAGGACCTGAAGGTGAAGGGTTCGTCGATCCCGCTCAAGCAGGGCACGCTGATCCGCAACATCCGCCTGGTCGAGGATGACGCCGAGCACATCGAGGGCAACTCGGACAAGATCAAGGGCCTGGTGCTGAAGACCTGTTTCCTGCGCAAGGCGTGAGCGCTGTGCGGCGGTGTCGCCTCAGCGGCCGCGCCCGTGGAAGTGTCCCTGGTCCACGCCAATGGAAAAGCTGACGCCGCCGCGCGGGTGGTCGCAGTCGCCGAGGTTCTTGCTGACGCTGACCGTGCCGCTCTGGTAATTGCCGCTGGTGTGGCTGCCACCCATCACGCCCATGCCCACGCTGCCATGCACCTGCGGCTGGTCGTAGGTGGCGTCGTCGCAGTCCGGCACCTCGGCCACCGGCTCGGTATTGCCCATGCGGCCGCTGGTGTCGCCGTAGTACACGCCGGGCGCGTCGCTTGTGGTTTTCTTCGGGGCGGCCGGCTTCGGGGCGGTGGATGTGGCGGCGGGCAGGTCGCCGGGTGGCAGCTTCAGGTTGAGCGGCTTGCCGGTGGTCTGCGCCCACGCCGTGGTGGCCAGCAGGCCGGCGGCGATGGCGACGAGATGCCGTGGAATGTTCATGCGTGCTCCGGGGTGATCCATGCGCCAACGCGCCATGTCGGTTGGCGTGTACATCCGGATTGGAAAGGCGCGACGGCGACAAGTTCCTGCGGCTGCAGGAGCACCCTGTGCGCGATGCTTTTGCCTTTGCAATTCCCGCTTTCCGCAAAAAGCATCGCGCACAGGGTGCGCTCCTACAGCCGTGTTGCTCAGCCGGTGGTCTCGATGCGTTCCACGCGGCGCAGGCCGCGTGGCAGCAGGCCGCCGCGGCCGGCGCGGTTGCCGCCGTATTCGACCAGGTCGGCCCAGCGCAGGGTGAGCTTGCGCTGGCCGGCGTACAGGGTGACCTCGCCCTTGCTCTCGGTGACCACGGCCACGCCGGCCACGCGCTCCTCGCCGCTGGCGAGCTTGGCCTTGGGGATCTCGATCAGCTTGTTGCCCTTGCCCTTGTCCAGCTCGGGCAGCTCGGCCACGGAGAACATCAGCAGGTGGCCTTCGGTGGTGACCACCACGATGCGGTCGCGCGCGGGGTCATGGCTGGCTTGCGGCGCCAGCACTTTCGCGCCGTCGCTGAGGCTGATGATCTGCTTGCCGGCCTTGTTGCGACCGGTGAGCGCCTCGAAGCGGGTGACAAAGCCGTAGCCGAAATCGGTGGCCAGGATCAGTCGCGTGGCGTTGTCGCCGGCAATCATGGCGTCGAAGCTGGCGCCGGCGGCGGGGCTGAAGCGGCCGGTCAGCGGCTCGCCGTTGCCGCGCGCCGAGGGCAGGGTGTGCGCCGGCGTGGAGTAGGCGCGGCCGGTGGAGTCGATGAACGCCACCTGCTGCGTGGTGCGCGCGTGCACCGCCGCCAGCAGGCCGTCGCCCTCGCGGTAGTTGAGGCCCTCGGCATCCACGTCGTGGCCCTTGGCGGCGCGCACCCAGCCTTTCTGGCTCAGCACCACGGTGACCGGCTCGCTGGCCACCAGCGCGCTCTCGTCCAGCGCCTGCGCCACCTCGCGCTCCACCAGCGGCGAGCGGCGCTCGTCGCCGAACTTGGCGGCGTCGGCGCGCAGCTCGTCCTTGATCAGGCTCTTGAGCTTGGCTGGCGATTTCAGCAGCACGTTGATGCGGGCGCGCTCCTCCTCAAGCTGGTCGCGCTCGGCGTTGATCTTCATTTCCTCGAGACGGGCCAGCTGGCGCAGGCGGGTCTCCAGGATGTAGTCGGTCTGCTCCTCGCTGAGCCCGAAGCGCGCCATCAGCACCGGCTTGGGCTCGTCCTCGGTGCGCACGATGCGGATCACCTCGTCCAGGTTGAGGTAGGCGATGCGCAGGCCTTCGAGCAGGTGCAGGCGGCGCTCGACCTTGGCCAGGCGGTGGTTGAGCCGGCGCGTGACCGTGCTGGTGCGAAAGCTCAGCCACTCGGTGAGGATGCGCTTGAGATCCTTCACCTGCGGCCGGCCGTCCAGGCCGATCATGTTGAGGTTGACGCGAAAACTCTTTTCCAGATCGGTGGTGGCGAACAGGTGCTGCATCATCTCGTCGGTGTCGACGCGGTTGGAGCGCGGCACGATCACCAGGCGGATGGGGTTTTCGTGGTCGGACTCGTCGCGCAGGTCCTCGATCATCGGCAGCTTCTTGGCGCGCATCTGCGCGGCGATCTGCTCAAGGATCTTGGACGGGCTGACCTGGTGCGGCAGCGCGGTGATGACGATGTGGCCGTCCTCGTGCTGGTACACCGCGCGGGCACGCACCGAGCCGGTGCCGTTCTTGTACATCGCCAGCAGGTCGGCGTGCGGGGTGATGATCTCCGCCTCGGTGGGGTAGTCCGGGCCGCGCACGTGCTCGCACAGGTCGGCCACGGTGGCGTCCGGGTCGTCCAGCAGGCGGATGCAGGCGCTGGCCAGTTCGCGCAGGTTGTGCGGCGGGATGTCGGTGGCCATGCCCACGGCAATGCCCATGGAGCCGTTCAGCAGCACGTGCGGCACGCGCGCGGGCAGCCAGCCGGGTTCTTCCAGGGTGCCGTCGAAGTTGGGCACCCAGTCCACCGTGCCCTGGCCCAGCTCGCCCAGCAGCGCCTCGGCGATGGGGCTGAGCTTGCTCTCGGTGTAGCGCATCGCCGCGAAGCTCTTGGGGTCGTCCGGCGAGCCGAAGTTGCCCTGGCCGTCCACCAGCGGATAGCGGTACGAGAACGGCTGCGCCATCAACACCATGGCTTCGTAGCAGGAGCTGTCGCCGTGCGGATGGAACTTGCCGATCACGTCACCGATGGTGCGCGCCGATTTCTTGGGCTTGGCGGTGGCGGCCAGGCCCAGCTCGCTCATCGCGTAGATGATGCGTCGCTGCACCGGCTTGAGGCCGTCGCCGACAAACGGCAGGGCGCGGTCCAGCACCACGTACATCGAGTAGTCGAGATAGGCGCGCTCGGCGTATTCCTTGAGCGGGATCTGTTCGTAATTGGCTTGCAGGTTCATCTATCGCATCGATCGGAGGGCGCGCACGCTGCGCGGTCAACCGGTCGATGGTGCCAGAAAGCGCCTGTTTCTTGTAGGAGCCCACCCTGTGGGCGATGCGCTTCGTCATGTCGCAAAAAGCATCGCCCACAGGGTGGGCTCCTACATGGAGTGCGGCGATGTCGGGCTTTCGGGCGGCGTTTGCTCGCTGCCCGGTCCGGCCGGACGCGCGGCGACGATGGCGATGAGGATGGTGTCTGCGCGCCTACAGGCGCGGGGCTTCAACGCCCAGCTTGTGCAATTGCGCCTGCACGCTGTCGGGGCCGGCCAGATGGGCGGCGCCGACGGCGATGAATACGGTGCCGGGTTGTTGCAGCAGGGTGGTGATTTTTTGCGCCCATGCCTGGTTGCGTTGCACCAGCAGGCGTTGGTAGAGCGCCGGCTCGGACTGGCGCAGGTCCGCGTCCTCGATGCGGGCGATGGCGTCCACGTCGCCGCGTTTCCAGGCGTCGATCAGGCGCGTCAGCAGGGCCGGGCCCTTGTCGGCGTCGCGCAGGGCCGAGCGCAGGAAGGCCAGTTGCATCGCCTGCGGCATGTCGGCCAGGTAGCCGATCTGCTGGGCGGCGGTTTCCAGCCCGTGCACGGGCTTGCCGGCGGCGCTCATCTGCGCCTTGAGCTGCTTGTCCACGCCTTGCTCGGGGTCCAGCCCGGCCTTGAGCAGGGGCGCGGTGGTGAGGGTGAGCGCGGCCAGCCACGGGCGCATGGCGTTCAGCGCGATGAGACCGCCGGGCACGCCGGCGGTGGTGGCGGCGCTGGCCAGTTGTTGTTGCCCGGCCGCGTCGAGCAGGGCCGACAGCGGCTGGCCCGGTGCCAGGCCGCGCTGCATGACCAGGGCGGCCATGGTGGCCGGGTCGTCGTCGGTCAGCTCGATGTAGAGCGCCTGGCTGTCGGCGAGGGCTTGCTCCAGCGTGGCGTCGCGCCAGCCGGCGTCGTCGGGCAGCAGGTGCACGGTGCCGAACAGGTAGATGGTGGTGTCGGCGTCCTTGGCCACCCACAGTGCGGGGCGCGCCAGGGCGGCGGCGGGCAGCAGCAGGGCAAGCACGAGGCACAGGCGCAGGGCAGGGGTTTTCATGCCGGCCAGTGTGGCTGCCACGGGGGCGCGCACTCAAGCGTCAGAAGCGGGGCCGGATTCATTTGATCCGGCAGAGGAGGTGAATCCCACTTCAGTTTTGCACGGCATGGGATGGGCGGCTTCGGGCGCGCGCTTTACGGGGCGTAGGGCGGAGCGGGTGGCTCATGCAGCGTGCTTTCATAGTCCTCGCCGCCGAAGTACACGCCGACCACGTAGACGTCGTCTGGTTCGACCACGATGGCGATGTTTGCTGAATGACCGAATCCGATCACATGCAGGCCGGGTAGGATGTCGGGTCGCGGGTGACCACGCCGGGGAAAGGTGGCCAGACCGCGAAAGTAATCCAGCAAGCTGGTGATGTAGCGGTCGGCGACTGACGCGCCTGCATGTTGTGCGATGTAGTCCCACTGGAGGGCCAGCTTTGTCTGGACGGCTTCATCCACCGTGACCCTGTAGGCCTTTGGTATCGAGGCTCAGGCCTTTTTCCTGCCATGCCTGATCAGGGCGTCCTGCACTTGATCGACGGACCGGCCGCGGCCTGGGTTGGTCTTCAATGCCTGGTAGTTCGGCACCACTTCATGGCGCAGCCATCGCTCAACGGCTGCGTTGCGGGCTTCCAGGGCACGCAGGCTGTCGCTGATGACGGCGCTTACGCTGGCATATTGGCCCGACTCGGCCAATGCCTGAACCTGCTGTGCCTGTTCGAGCGGCAGCGAGATGCTGAGTTTCGTACTGCGCGTGCCGGGCATGCCCGAGGCCTCAATGGTGGTGAGAAATAATCCTACCACCCGCTGGGGGCGCACGCTTCGGCATGGCGCGCCAATGGATGGCCGGCCGCAGGCATCAACGCGGCACCCGCAACCCGCCCGGCACGCCGTTCGGGCTCAGCACCAGTTGCCACAGCTGGTCGCGCCGGCTGCGGAACACGGCGGCGGAGCTGCCCAGGTAGAAGCGCCACATGCGACGGAAGCGCTCGTCGTAGTGGGGCGGCAGGCGTGCCCAGGCGGCCTCGATGTTGGCTTGCCAGGCCATCAGCGTGCGGTCGTAGTCGGGGCCGAAGTTGTGCCAGTCCTCCACCACGAACAGGTCCTGCAATGCGCTGGTCACCTGGCTGGCGGCGGGGATGACGGAGTTGGGAAAGATGTATTTCTCGATCCACGGGTCCGGTTGCGCCGGTGCGCTGTTGGTGCCGATGCAGTGCAGCAGCGACAGGCCGCCCTCCTTCAGGCAGCGCGCGACGGTCTCGAAATAGGCGCGGTAGTTCTTGCCGCCCACGTGTTCGAACATGCCGATGGAGTACACCGCGTCGAACGGCTCGTCGATGTCGTGGTAGTCCTGCAGGCGGATCTCGACGGGCAGGCCGGCGCACAGCTGGCGGGCAAACTCGGCCTGCTCTTGAGACACGGTGATGCCCACGCCGCTGACGCCGTAGTTTTCCGCCGCGTACTTCAGTGCCTCGCCCCAGCCGCAGCCGATGTCCAGCACGCGCTGGCCCGGCGCCAGCCGCAGCTTGCGGCACACCAGGTCGAGCTTGGCCGCCTGCGCATCGTCGAGGTTGTCGGCGTCGGCCCAATAGCCGCACGAGTACACCAGCCGTTTGCCCAGCATGGCCTGGAACAGGTCGTTGCCCAGGTCGTAGTGCGCCTTGCCGATCTCGAACGCGTGCTCGCCGCGCTGCAGGTTGATGAAGCGTGCCTTGAGGTGGGCGATCACCGCCTCGAACGTGCGCAGTTTCTGGTCCAGCCCCGAGCGCAGGATGCGGGTGAGCATGCCGGGCAGGTCGGCGGTGTCCCACCAGCCGTCCATGTAGGCCTCGCCCAGGCCCAGCGAGCCGTGGGCGAACACGCGCGGGTAGAGCCTCTCGTCATGCACTTGCAGGTCGGTGGGCGCGGGCCCGTCGATGGCGATGCCGGCGGCGTGCAGCAGTTCGCTGGCGCGATCCTTGAGGGAGTCCTGGTTCATGCCTGTCCTCGCGTGGGGATGAAACCGATGCCGGCCAGCGCGCTATCGCCGGCCCGCGCGGGCGCGGGCCATGGCGACGGTCATTTCGCCCCTGTGGCGCTGGCGGCCACGATGCCAAAGCTTGCCGGCGTGGATGCATACACGGCGTCGACGCCGGCATCACGCGCACGTTGCAGCAGCGCGTCGGCCTGCGCGTTGGTGAGCAGAAACTCCACTTTCACCGGCAGGTCGTCGGCCAGCTCGAAAAACTGCGCCTCGTGCAGCACGCCGTGGCGGCCGAAGCCGGCGATGGCGCGAAACACCGAGCCGCCGCCCAGGCCGGCGTGCTTGGCCTGTTGCAGCAGCCACTCGGACACGAGCATGCCGTCGTGGCGGGCGCGCGCACGCGTGTAGAAGGCCAGCAGCACGCCTTGGCGGGTGGTGTCGTCGGTCATGGCGGGCTCCCGGTTCAATGACGCAGCAGGCTGCGGGTGAGGGCGATGCCGGCGATCGTCATGGTGATCGATCCGGCCACATGCACCGCCACGTGGGCGCTGAACCACAGGTATTGCTGGCGCAGCAGCAAGGTGGCCGATTCGGCCGAGAACGTGGAGAACGTGGTCAGGCCGCCCAGGAAGCCGGTGAACACCAGCAGCCGCAACTCCGGCGGCAGCGCCTGGAAGTGGTCGAAAAGGCCGATCACGCAGCCCATGATCAGGCCGCCGGCGAGGTTGGCCGCCAGCGTGCCGGGCGGCAAGGTGGGAAACAACGGGTTGAGCGCGATGCCCAGCAACCAGCGCAACCAGCAACCGATGGCGCCGCCGGCGCCTACTGCCACAAATCCGGTAACACCCACGCGCGTCTCTCCTGGCCATGAAAAGGTCACGGTTTGCGGTGGTGGCAGGCACGCCTGCGCCGCCGCAAACCGGCGATGCAGGCATCATCAGCCCTTGGCCGGTGCGGCGGGGCGGTTGGTTTCCGGCGGTGAAGGCGCGGCGGAAACGGGAGGCATGCCATCTCCCAAGCCTGCCCATGCTAGGGGCGCGGACGGGGGAAACTCAAGAGGCCATGCCGCTGCCGTGCCGGCGCGGCGGGGTATCGTTACAATCGCCGGTTTTCCACCGGCCCACCCGATGTCCGCCACGCCACGCCCGATGCGCCGCAGCCTGCCCTGGTTGCTGGCCGCGCTGTCGATGATCGGGCCGTTTTCCATCGACGCGGTGTTTCCCGCTTTTCCGCTGATCGGTGCGCATTTCCAGGTGGACGCGGTGGCGCTGCAGCAGCTGATCAGCGTGTACATGGTGGCGTATGCCGCGATGAGCCTGTTTCATGGCGCCATCTCCGACGCGATCGGACGCAAGCCGGTGATCGTGGTGGGCATGCTGCTGTACGCGCTGGCGTCGGCGGCGGCGGCGCTGTCCACCTCGTACGCCATGCTGCTGGCCAGCCGCGCGCTGCAAGGGCTGTGCGCCGGCGCGGGGCTGGTGGTGGGGCGGGCGATCGTGCGCGACACGCTGGAGGGGCCGGCCGCGCAAAAGCTGATGTCGCAGGTGATGATGATTTTCGGCGTGGCCCCGGTGGTGGCGCCGATGGTGGGCGCGCACCTGCTGTCGCTGGGCGGCTGGAGCAGCATGTTCTGGTTGCTGCTGGGCGCCACCTTGGCGCTGGCGCTGGCCTCGGCGCTGTGGCTGGACGAAAGCCATCCGCCGTCGCAGCGGGTGGCGTTCGCGCCGCGCCCGTTGCTGGCCGGCTACCTGGCGTTCGGGCGCGACCGGCCGTTCTGGCCGCTGGTGATCTCCAGCTCGGTCAACTTTGCCGGGTTGTTCCTGTTCATCGCCTCGGCGCCGCGCATCGTGCTGGAGCTGCTGCACCTGACGCCGCAAGGCTTTCCGTGGCTGTTCCTGCCGGTGGTGGTCGGGCTGATCAGCGGCGCGTGGCTGTCGGGGCGACTGGCCGAGCGGCGCGGCCCGGGCTTTGCCGTGAGCCTGGGCTACGCGGTGATGCTGCTGGCGTGCGCGTCGCACCTGGTGCTGGCGCTGGTGTTTGCGCAGCCGCGACTGCCGTGGTCGATGCTGCCGCTGGCCTTGCATGGCGTGGGCGTGCAGCTGGCGTTTCCCACGCTGACGCTGTTGCTGCTGGACCGGTTTTCGCACCAGCGCGGGGCCATTTCCTCGGTGCAGGCGTTTGCCAGCCTGCTGCTCAGCGGCCTGGTGGCCGGGGTGATCTCGCCGCTGCTGTCCACCAGCCTGCTGCACCTGGCGCTGGGTTCCAGCGGTTTCACCGTGATCGGCGTGCTGGCGTGGCGCTGGTATCGCGCCGTGGCGCGGCCGTTGCCCGCAGCCTCGGCGCCGGACGAGGCCGACGCCATGCTGCAGGCGGAAATCGTCGAGCCGCTTTGATGGACGCGGCGGTCGGGAGTGCCGGTCAGGGCAGGTGGCGCGCCTCGAGAAAGGCGCGGGCCTCCATCGCGTCGTGCTCGAACCATGCCCGGGTGGAGCCGAGCCGGAAGGTGTAGCCCCACGCGTCCATGTCGGCCATCAGCCGCTGGCGCCCCACGCCCGGCAGGGCATCGGCCAGCAGGATCTGCAGATAGCAGGTGGCGTCCTCCTCCTCGATGGAGTCGGTCGCGTCGGTGTGCACGGCGGCGCGGCGCTCCGGCGGCATCACGATCAGGTGGCAGGCCTCGTGCAGCAGCGAGTGCACGGGCGTGTCGGCGCGCGCATGCACGTCGTGGCCGATGATGCCGGCCTCCTCGTCGCCCCAGTAGCTGCCGGGGATGGGCGCGCCGTCGGCCACCCGGTGCAGGGTCAGCCCGTAGCGCCCGAGCAGGGCGGCGGGCGCCTCGAAGCCGGTGTCGGCCAGGCGCAGCACGCCGGATGCGGGCAGGTCGGTGGTCATGGCCGTTGCCGCCGGTGGCGGGTCAGTCGGTCGGCTTGGCGGCGCCGTTGCCTTCGGGCAGCGAGACGGTGATGTCCAGCACGTCCTGGTCGCCGTCCTTGTGCAGGTCCACCTTCACCGCGTCCAGGTCGATGTCGATGTACTTGCTGATCGCCGCGAGCACGTCGCGGCGCAGGTCGGGCAGGTAGTCGTGGCCGCCGCGCACGCGCTCCTGCGAGATGATGATCTGCAGGCGGCTCTTGGCCGTCTGTGCGGTGTTTTTGCGGGTCTTGAGAAAGTCGAAGATGCTCAATGCTTCAGCCTCCGAAGATCTTGCTGAAGAGGCCCTTCTTCGGTGCATCGAGGAAACGCAGCGCGCGCTCCTCGCCGAGGATGCGGGCGACGGTGTCGTGGTAGGCCTTGCCGGCGTTGGAGGTGTCGTCGAGGATCACCGGCACGCCGGAGTTGGAGGCGGCCAGCACCTGCTCCGACTCGGGGATGACGCCGACCACGGGGATGCCCAGGATCTCCTCCACGTCCTTCACGCTGAGCATGTCGCCGTTGGCGACGCGGGCGGGGTTGTAGCGCGTCAGCAGCAGGTGCTGGCGCACCGCCGGTTCGCCGCGCTCGGCGTGGCGGGTCTTGCTGGCGAGCAGGCCCAGGATGCGGTCGGAGTCGCGCACCGAGGACACCTCGGGGTTGACCACCACCACGGCGACGTCGGCGAAGTACATGGCCAGGTGCGCGCCCTTCTCGATGCCGGCGGGCGAGTCGCACACGACGTAGTCGAAGCCCTGCTCGGACAGCTCGTTGAGGACTTTTTCCACGCCCTCCTGGGTGAGCGCGTCCTTGTCGCGGGTCTGGCTGGCGGCCAGCACGTACAGGTTCTCGTGGCGCTTGTCCTTGATCAGCGCCTGCTTCAGCGTGGCCTCGCCGTGCACCACGTTGACGAAGTCGTACACCACGCGCCGCTCGCAGCCCATGATGAGGTCGAGGTTGCGCAGGCCGACGTCGAAGTCGATCACGGCGACTTTCTTGCCGGCGATGGCCAGGCCGGTGGCGAGCGAGGCGCTGGTCGTGGTTTTGCCCACGCCGCCCTTGCCCGAAGTGACAACGATAATCTCAGCAGTCAAGAGCCCATCTCCGCAAGGTAAGTGGTGTGGTGGGTGATCACAGTTTGGCGATCAGGAGCTTTTCGCCGTCGAGCCGACATTGCACGGGCCGGCCCTCCAGGTCGTCGGGAATCTGCTCGAACACGCGGTACTGGCCGGCGATGGCCACCAGTTCGGCGCGAAAGTCCGACACGTAGATGCGCGCCTCGGCATCGCCCTGCGCGCCGGCCATGGCGCGGCCGCGCAGGCTGCCGTAGACGTGGATGTTGCCGTCGGCGATCACCTCCGCGCCATTGGCGATGGTGCCGGTGACGATCAGGTCGCGGTCGCGCGCGTAGATCTGCTGGCCCGAGCGCACCGAGCCTTCGTGGTGCATCGCGCCGTGCGCGGGGGCGGGCGCCGCCGCCACGGCCGGCGCCGGCTCGGCGCGCGGGGCGGTGGTCGTGGCGGGGCGGGCGTCGGCGGGCGCGGGCTCGTAGGCGGCGCGGAACTTGGCGATCAGCGGCAGGCCCATGCGTGTGGCCAGTGCTTCGGTCTCGCTGGTGCCGTAGGCCAGCCCGACCGGCAGCATGCCGGCGCTGCGCACGGCCTCCAGCAGCGCATCGACGGTGCCGTCGTCGGGCAACGCCGACAGGTGGCTGAGATCCAGCACCACGGCGGCGCGCGCAAACATCTGCGGCGCGGTGCGCACGCGTCGTTCCAGCTCCTCACACAGGGCAGCCGCGTCCACGCGGCGCACCCGCACGCAGGCAATGCCCACCTGGCCGAAGCGCAGGTCGCAGGCGTCGGTGGTTTCCGCGCGGGCGTTCATCGACCGGCCTCCCCGGCGGCGCGGGGCGCGTCGACGCCGGCCGGCGGCGGCAGCTTGCGCTCGCTCAGCCAGGGCACGTCGGGCAGGCCGCCGTGGTCGAGCCAGGTTTCGCGTACGTAGGCGTAGCTGGGCAGGTCCAGCGCCAGCAGGCTGACCTGCGGGCCGTCCTCGCCCATGCGCTGCTGGCCCACTTCCTGGAAGCCGTAGGTGCCGTGGAACAGCACCACCACGTCGTCGCGCGGCTCCAGGAACACCTCGCAGGTGAGCAGCGGCACGCGTACCTCGGCGTAGCTGTGCACGTCGCAGTAGAACACCCGGCCGAGGCCGTGGCGATGATGGGAGTGGGCGATCACGATGCGGTCGATGTACAGGAACTGCGGGTAGTGCTCGCTGAACCAGCGGTAGTTGGGGCTGTCGTACTCGCCGCCTTCGCGCAGCGCGATGAGAAAACCGGCCAGTTGCCCGTCGACCTCGGCCACGCGGAAATAGTCCGCGCGCTCGTAGAAGTAGCGCAGCCGTGCGGCATCGAGGGCCAGGATGGAGCGGCCGGCGGCGTTGTTGAGCGCCAGCACCGCATCCAGGTCGTGCTCGCGCACGTCGCGGATGGCCAGAACCATTCGTTGCTCCGCTTGAGGGTGGATTCGGGACAAGGCCGGCAGGGCGGCCTTGCAAAGGCGGCATTATGCCATGCGGCACCGGAAAAACCCCACGTAAAACCTTTGTAAAACCGCCGGTATGCCGTTTGCGCATTGCGCCCGGCCACGCCACGCCCAATGATGCGCGCCATGCGCTGGCCATTCTTCAACCACATCCGCCTGCTGCTTCGCTACGCGGGCTTCTTCACCTATCTGTCCGCCGGCACGCCGCTGATCACCAGCTGGGCCGGCGAGCGGCTGAGCCAGTTGCAGCGGCCCAATTTCTCGCTGCTGCTGTGGACGCTGTGCTACCTGGTGTTCGGCCTGATGTACTGGCTGCTGACCAACAACCTGGGCTCGCGCCGCTACCCCGGCCTGAAGCTGGTGGGCCTGGCGCTGATGACGGCCGCGGCGGTGGCGGTGGGCTGGTACAGCCACAGCGGCCTGTCGGCGATGCTGATGGTGGTGGCCTCGGTGGTGCTGCCGTGGCTGCTGCCGTTCTGGCTGGGCGGTTTCTGGCTGGTGCTGCAGCACCTGAGCCTGGTGGCGGTGTTCGCCACGTTTCCGGAGTACGACCACAGCATCGCCATCGGCTTCGTGCAGGCCAGCGTCTACCTGGGCATCTCGGTGCTGGTGTTCACCACCTCGGCGATCGCCAGCCAGCAGGCGGAGGAGCGCGAGGAGCAGCGCCGCCTCAACTCCGAGCTGCGCGCCACCCGCGCGCTGCTGGCCGAGTCCAGCCGCATCGCCGAGCGCATGCGCATCGCGCGCGAGCTGCACGACCTGATCGGCCACCACCTGACCGCGCTCAGCCTCAACCTGGAGGTGGCCAGCCACCTCACCAACGAGGCGGCCGGCGACCATGTGCGCAAGGCGCAGAGCACGGCGCGGCACCTGCTGTCGGACGTGCGCGAGGCGGTCAGCGAGCTGCGCCAGGACGACGCCATCGACCTTACCCGCGCGGTGCGCACCCTCACCGACGGCGTGCCGGGGCTGAAGATCCACGTGGACATGCCGCCGCGTTTCAGCGTGGAGGACCCGCGCCGGGCGCAGGTGCTGCTGCGTTGCGCGCAGGAGATCATCACCAACACCGCCAAGCACGCCGGCGCGCGCAACCTGTGGCTGGATTTCGCCTATGCCGAGGGCAGCCTGCTGGGCCTGCGTGCGCGCGACGACGGTCGCGGCGCCGAGCAGGTGAAGCCGGGCAACGGCCTGTCGGGCATGCGCGAGCGGCTGGCCGAGTTTGGCGGCAGCGTGACGCTGGACACGGGCGCCAACCGCGGCTTTGCGCTGGCGGTGCAGTTGCCGCTGGGCGAGCGCGCCGCGCTGGCGCACGCGCCCACGCGCTTTGATCCGCCCGCGCTGCGCATGCCCTGAGCAGGCGCGCAAACCGCCGCCGTGCGCGGCCTGAACCGGGTGCGGCGGCGCGCCGTGTGCGCGGCCGCGCGGCATGCAAGAATGGGGTGCTGTCGGGAGGGGAAACTCCACAGTGCCGCCCCGTGGGCCTTTACTGCATTGAGGATGCACGATGATTTCCGTTTGTCTCGTCGACGACCAGAATCTGGTGCGCCAGGGCATCCGCTCGCTGCTGGACCTGGCGCCCGACATTCGCGTGGTGGCCGAGTGCGCCGACGGCGTGCAGGCGGTGCGGGATATCCCGCGGATCAAGCCCGACGTGGTGCTGCTGGACCTGCGCATGCCCAACATGAGCGGGCTGGAGGTGCTGCAGGCGCTGGGTTCGCGCAACGAGCTGCCGGCCACCATCATCCTCACCACCTTCGACGACGACCAGCTGGTACTGCAGGGCCTCAAGGCCGGCGCGCGCGGCTACCTGCTCAAGGATGTCTCGCTGGAGCAACTGGTGGAGGCGGTGCGCGTGGTGGCTGGCGGTGGTTCGCTGGTGGCGCCGATGGTGACCCAGCGGCTGATGGCCGGCGTGGCGCGCATGCAGAACCAGTTCACCAGCCTGGAGCAGCCCGACCCGCTGACCGAGCGCGAGACCGAGATCCTGCGGCTGTTGTCGGGTGGCTACAGCAACAAGGAGATCGCCAACTCGCTGAAGGTGGCCGAGGGCACGGTGAAAAACCACGTGTCCAACATCCTCTCCAAACTGGGCGTGCGCGACCGCACGCGGGCCGTGCTGAAGGCGCTGGAACTGGGCATCGTCTGAGCCCGCCGGCACCCCCGCGCACGGCCTTCCAGACGGATATTCCGGGCCAATGGCGTTCCTCGTCGCGAGCAAGTAACATCCGTAGCTTCGGCAATTGCCGAGCCCCTGTCATGGCCCTCGAACCCCAAGGGACGTGCCGCGCCTCGCGGTGGGGAGACCATCCTGGTACTGCCATCCTGGTACTGCGTAGAGACGTTCGGAGACCCCTGGAATGATGCGTGTCCTTGAATTTTTTGTTGCCCTGATCATCGTCGCCGTCGTCGGCGTGGTGGCGGGTGTGATCATGCCGGGCCACGGTCACGTGGAGCGGTCGCTGGTAATCGGCAAGGACCTGCGTCAGGTGTATGACGTGCTGGACAACCTGCGCCGCGTGCCGGAGTACTCGGTGCTGCGCTCGTACGATCCGCACACCAAGTTCACCTTCGACGGCAATGCCTACGGCCCCGGCGCCGAGATGAGCTGGAGCAGCACCGACCCGAAGGCGGGCGAGGGCAAGCTGGCCATCGCCAGCGCCACCCCGTCGTTCGACGAGATCTCCCCCGCCACCAAGAGCGCCAGCATCGTCTGGAACCTGGACAACGCGTGGCGCGGCCAGGACAAGCACTTCACCCTCGACCTGGAGCGCCAGGGCAGCCGCGGCCAGCTGACCGAGGTGACCTGGTCGTATGACGTGGCCTACGGCTGGAACCTGGTCAACCGCTTCGCCAACCTGTACATCAACGGCGACCCGGACTCCTTCGTCAACGGCAGCCTGACCAACCTGCAGAACGTGCTGGCGGCGGTGCCCAACATCGACTACAGCGAACTGATCCCGTACATCGCGCAGACCCAGCCCACCCCGGTGCTGCTGGTGCCCACCTCGATCGCGCGCAAGGACGGCCTGGAAGGTTTCGAGGCCGCCACCGACAAGGCCGTGGCGCAGCTGCAGGCCACCGCCAAGAAGCTGGGCGTGAACGTCACCGGTCCGCGCATCGTGTTCACCACCAACTACGGCGACCAGACCTACACCTTCGACGTGGCGCTGCCGATCGACAACAGCACCCTGACCGTCAACGGCCAGGCCGAGCAGCTCACCGCGCCGACGCCGCCGTCGTTGGACGCCGCCGCGCCCGCGCCGGCCAGCAGCAGCGCCGATCCGGAAGCGGCCACCCTGGCCGTGGACAGCCACGACCGCTTTGGTCGCCTGGTGGTGGACGGCAACGTGCGCGCCACCCTGGCCTTCGGCGGCCGCGCGCTGAAGGGCGTGTGGAACGGCACCTTCGCCGGCGTGCCGCAGACCAGCGACATGCTCAAGGCCTACGCGCAGACGCACGGCTACAGCTTCGACGACGTGGTCGACCGCGTGTACAACATCCAGAGCAAGGTCGGCGACAACGTGGAGACCTACTCGCAGTACGAGGTCTACCTGCCGCTCAGCAACGCGCCGGAGCAGACCCCGGAGCAGGCCGCCGGCATGCAGCCGCCGTCGCTGGAAGGCGATGAGCCGGCCGAGAGCGAGTCCGCGCCGGCCCCGGCCAGCAGCGTGGCTCCGGCCAGCAGCAGCGAGGCGCCGGCCGGCGAGTAAGCGGCCCCGCCCTGACGCACCCGAAGGGCTCTTCCGCCGGAAGAGCCCTTTTTTTGTGGCGATCGCGCGGGGGGTTCGCGGCCGCCCGCGCCGCCGCTTGCGGTACATTGTCCCGATGCCTGTCCGCGCCGTTCGCGGCCGGCCTTTTCCCTCGCCCCGTCCGGACATGATCGAAACCGACCAGCTCACCCGCTGCTATGGCCACCTCACCGCGGTGGACGCGCTGAGCATCCGCGCCGAGCCCGGCCAGGTGCTGGGCCTGCTCGGCCCCAATGGCGCGGGCAAGTCCACCGCGATGCGCATGATCGCCGGCTTCCTGGCGCCCACCTCGGGCACGGCGCGGGTGTGCGGCCACGACGTGCGGCGCGAGCCGCTCAAGGCCCGGCGCGCGCTGGGCTACCTGCCCGAGGGCGCGCCGGGCTACGGCGAGCTGACCGTGCGCGAGTTTCTGCATTTCATCGTGCGCGTGCGCGGCCTGAAAGCCGACGTGGCCTACCGCCGCATCGACGAGACGGTGCACCGGCTGCAACTGGAGGACGTGCTGGAGCAGTGCATCGACACGCTGTCCAAGGGCCTGCGCCGCCGCGTGGGGCTGGCGCAGGCGATCCTGCACGATCCGCCGGTGCTGATGCTGGACGAGCCCACCGACGGCCTGGACCCCAACCAGAAGCACGCCGTGCGCCAGCTGATCGACGCCATGGCGCGCGAGCGCACCATCCTCATTTCCACCCACTTGCTGGAGGAGGTGCACGCGTTGTGCAACCGGGTGGTGATCCTCGCCCGTGGCACCTTGCTGGCCGACGCCACGCCGGCCGAGCTGGAGGCGCGCTCGCGCTACCACGGCGCGGTGTCGTTCAGCGCGCCGGGCAGCGGCGTGTCGCAGGAAATGCTGGGGCGCTTGCCGCAGGTGGCGTCGATCGAGGTTGATCCGCTGGACGGGCGCATCACCGTGTTTCCCAAGCCGGGCATGCGCATCCTGGAGCCGGTGCAGACGCTGCTGCGCGAGCAGGGGCTGGAGGTGTCGGAGATCCAGCTTGAGCGCGGGCGGCTGGACGAGGTGTTTCGCCAGATCACCACGGCGGACGCGGCATGAGTCCCATCGGCGCGGTCATGCGGCGCGAGCTGCGCAGCTATTTCGTGACGCCGGTGGCGTACGTGTTTCTGGTGATCTTTCTGGTGCTGGCCGGCATCCTCACTTTCTACGCGGGCGATTTCTACGCGCGCGGGCTGGCCGACCTGCAGCCGTTTTTCGTGATGCATCCGTGGCTGTACCTGATCCTGGTGCCGGCGATCACCATGCGCATGTGGGCCGAGGAGGCCAAGGGCGGCACGCTGGAGCTGCTGCTGACGCTGCCGATGACGCTGTGGCAGGCGATGCTGGGCAAGTTTCTGGCCGCGTGGCTGTTCATCGGGCTGGCGCTGGCGCTGACGTTTCCTATCTGGATCACCGTCAACTACCTGGGCTCGCCCGACAACGGCGTGATCCTGGCCGGCTACCTGGGCAGCTGGCTGATGGCGGGCACCTTCGTGGCGATCGGCGCGTGCCTGTCGGCGGTGACGCGCAGCCAGGTGGTGGCGTTCATCCTCACCGCGCTGGTGTGCGTGTTGCTGATCCTGGTGGGGCAGCCGCAGGTGCTGGAGTTTTTCCAGGGCACGTTGCCGCGTCGGCTGATCAACGCGGTGGCGCACCTGAGCATGCTGCGCCATTTCAGCTCGATCGCCCGTGGCGTGCTGGACATGCGCGACCTGCTGTATTTCCTGCTGAGCAGCGTGGGCTGGCTGGTGGCCGGCGTGCTGCTGCTCGACCTGAAACGGACGCGTTGAGCCATGCCGCGCCTGCATCTTCCCGAGGTTCTCGTGCGCCCGCGCCAGCTCTCGCGCGCCACCGTGCTGTGCGCGGCGCTGGTGCTGCTGGTGCTGGTGTTCGTGCCGCTGATCGTCACCGCCAGCCGCTGGATGCATGCGGTGCGCATCGACCTGACCACCGACAAGCTCTACACGTTGTCGCCGGGCACGGTGCAGATCGTGGACGGCCTGCAGCGGCCGCTGAAGCTGACGCTGTATTTCTCCGAGCACGCCACGCGCGACCTGCCGCAACTGCGCAGCTACGAGCAGCGCGTGCGCGAGATGCTGCAGGAAATGGTGGCCCGCGCGCAGGGCCGCATCCGGCTGCAGATCATCGACCCGGTGCCGTACTCCGACGACGAGGCCGCCGCCGAGGGCAGCGGGCTGACGGCGGCCAGTGGCGGCAGCAATGGCGAGCGGGTGTTTTTTGGCCTGGCCGGCTACAGCATGCCGGCGGATGCCGACGTCGAGACCGCCGATCGCCTGCCGGAAAGCCTGCCCGACAAGACGCTGGGCATCGCGTTTTTCGACCCCGCGCGCGAGGCGTTCCTGGAGTACGACATCGCCAAGCTGCTGTACGAGCTGGACCAGTCGCGCAAGCCGCCGATCGGCGTGATCAGCTCGCTGCCGGTGCAGGGCAGGCCGGTGCTGGGGCAGCAGCCCTGGACCGTGGTGCAGCAACTGGGCCAACTGTTCGACCTGCGCATGCTGGACCCCGCGCAGCTCAAGCGCGTCGACAGCCATCTCAAGATGCTGTGGGTGATCCAGCCCGACCACCTGCCGGACGACGCCGTGTACGCGATCGACCAGTACGTGCTGGGTGGCGGCCACGTGGCGGTGTTCGTCGACCCCGATGCCGAACTGGAAAACGCGCCCTACGAGCTGGGCGCCGCCTCGCCCGACCACAGCTCCGACCTGCCGCGCCTGTTTGCGGCATGGGGCGTGGCCTACAACCCGCGTCGCGTGGTGCTGGACCGCTCGCGCGCGCTGCCGATCGAGCTGGCCGGCAGCAGCCTCAGCCATCCGGCCATGCTGGGCCTGGGCGCGCAGGAGCTCAACCGCAACGACGTCATCACCGCCAGCCTGCAGCGCGTCAACCTGTCCACCGCCGGCTATTTTGACCTCACGCCCAACGCCAGCACCCACCTGGTGCCGCTGGTGCAGAGCACCGGCGAGGCCGAGGCCGTGCCCACGCAGCGCGCCATGGACGCCAGCATCGACCCCGCCTCGCTGCTGCAGGACTACCACGCCGACAACATGCACTACGTGCTGGCCGCACGCCTGCTTGGCCCGTTCGACAGTGCCTTCCCCGAGCGCGGCGGCGAGGCCGGCCACCTGTCGCGGTCGCAAGGCAACCCGCAGGTGGTGCTGGTGGCCGACACCGACCTGCTCAGCGACCGCCTGTGGGTGGAGACGCAAACCATCCTGGGCCAGCCGATGGTCAGCGCGTTCGCCAACAACGGCGACTTCGTGGCCAACATGGTGGACAACCTCAGCGGTTCGTCGGCGCTGCTGTCCATTCGCGGCCGCGCCACCTCGCAGCGGCCGTTCACGCGGGTGCAGGCGCTGCGCAACGTGGCCGACCAGAAATTCCTGCAGAAAAAGCAGGAGCTGGAGCGCGAGCTGGCCGACACCCGTCGCCGGCTGGAGGAGCTGCAACCGCCCAAGGGCGGCAGCGGCGACACCGCCACCGCCGAACAGCGGCGCGAGATCGAGCAGTTCCGCCAGCGCCAGATGGCCATCCACACCGAGCTGCGCAACGTGCAGCACCAGCTCAACGCCGAGATCGACGCGCTGGGCCTGCGCCTGAAGGTCATCAACATCGTGCTGGTGCCTGCGCTGGTGATCCTGATCGGCCTGCTCTACGGCTGGCGCCGCGCACGCCACAGCCGGCGCCGGCGCTCGTGATCGCGGCAATCTGCCGCAACGCCGCCGGCGGTGCCGCGCGGACTCTCGTGCGCCATGGGGCTATGCTGGTGCGTTCGCGGACGCCTGTCCGCGTGGTCGGGTAGTGGGCATCGACGTGATCGCAACGCTGTTGAAGTGGATCGAGCCGTGGGAATTCTCGTGGCTGCTCCTGGTCGGTTTCGTGCTGGCCTGCGTGCTGTACTGGCGCGGTTGCCGCCGGCGCGCGGTAGGCCTGAGCCGGCGCGTGGCGTTCTGGACCGGCATGGCGATCATCTATCTGTCGCTGCACACCTACCTGGACTACTTCGCCGAGCACGAGTTTTTCGTGCACCGCATCCAGCAGTTGTTGCTGCACCACCTGGCGCCGCTGCTGATCGTGGCCGCATACCCCACCTCCACGCTGCGCGCCGGCCTGCCGCTGGCCTGGCGCGTGGGCCCGTTGCGCCGCCTGCGGCAATCGTGGCCGTGGCGGGTGACGGGGGGCGTGCTGCTCAACCCCACCGTGGCCACGGTGCTGTTCATCGCGTTCATCCTGGTGTGGCTGGTGCCGTCGATGCAGACGCTGGCGATGCTGGACTGGCGCATCTACCGCTTCATGAACTGGAGCATGTTGATCAGCGGCTTCGCCTACTGGTTCCTGGTGCTCGACCACCGCCCGCATCCGCCGGGCCGCATGATGGCCGGCCTGCGCGTGCTGTCGCCGGCGATCACGATGACGCCGCAGATCCTGGCCGGCGCCATCATCACCTTCGCCAAGACCGACCTCTATCCCATCTTCGAGATCTGCGGCCGCGCGTTCACCCTCAACGTGCTGACCGGGCAGCTCATCGGCGGCGTGATCATCTGGGTGCCGTCGGCACTGCTGGAGTCCATCGGCGGCCTGATGGCCCTGCGCCAATGGCTGCGCCTGTCCCGTCGCGGCCGCCTGTCCCGCCGTCCTACGCCAGGCGTTGCCACCGACCGCCTGGCGTAGAGCCCGCGATGCTTTTGCCTGCGCGGGGGAGCGGGCTGGGGAGAGATGGCGCTTTTCACTCCCCAAGTGCGCCAAGCGGGGTGGTTTCTCTTTGGCTGGCGCCCCGGAAGGCGTGCGAGGGTTTTTGGCCTTGGCTTTTCAAAAGCCGAAGGCATCGCGCTTGGGGCGCCCTTGCGGCGGGCTCGGCCGCACGCTGGGGCTTGCTGGTGGCGGTCAGGCTGGCGGGGGTTCGGGCAGGGTGCGGACCAGCATGCTCTGCGTGCGGGCGAGGGTGAAGCCGGCGTCGCGCAGGCGCTGGAGCAGTTCAAACAGCAGGTCGCTCTTCACGTTGCCGGCGTCGCGTTGGCTGCCTACGTAGCACGTGCAGGCGAAGGTCATGGAGTTGGCGTCCAGTCCGGTCAGCTGCACTGCGGGGGCGGGGGTGTCCAGCGTGCCGGGGTGGGCGCGCAAGGTGTCCAGCACCAGGGTGCGTACCTTGGCGGCGTCGGTGTCCAGCGGCATCGGCAGGGTGATGAGTACGCGGCCCAGTGCGTTGCCGAGGGTCACGTTGCGCACGTTCTGGGTGATCAGTTGCGAGTTGGGCACGATCACGGTGGAGCGGTCGCCCATCTGGATCTCGGTGGCGCGTACGTTGATGCGGCGGATGTCGCCCTCCACGTCGCTGCTCAGGCTGACCCAGTCGCCCACCTTCACCGGCCGCTCCACCAGCAGGATCAGGCCGGAGATGAAGTTCTGCACGATCGCCTGCAGGCCAAAGCCGATGCCTACCGACAGCGCGCTGACGATCCAGGTGATGCTTTTCAGGTCCACGTGCAGCGCGGCCAGCGTCAGCACGAACACCAGCAGGCCGCCCAGGTAGCCCAGCAGGGTGACCACCGACGCCTGCATGCCGTGCTCCATGGTGGAGGTGGGCAGCAGCTTGTCGCGCAACCAGCACTTGAGCCGGCGCAGCGCGTACAGGCCGATGGCGAACACCAGCACGGCCGAGACGATGCTGCCCGGGTCGATCGGCAGGTCGCCCAGCTTGAGCCCGCCAAGGGTCTGCCGCGCGCTGGAGAGCAGGTCGGTGGGGCCGGCACCGAACGGCGTCAGCACCGTGGCCAGGCCCAGCATCACCAGGCATACCCGCACGACGCCGCCCAGCACGATGGCGGCTTGCTCCAGCGTGTGCGCGGGCACCTCGAAGGTGGCCTGCATGCGCTGGCCGCCGTGGCCTTGCGGCAGCAGCAAGGCGTTGATGAGGTCGGTGAGCAGGTGGACCAGCAGGTAGATGGACGCGGCGATCACGCCCACCCACAGCATCTGCCCGGCCACGAAAAAGGCCAGCGCGATGTAGCCGGTGGCCACCGCCAGCCAGCTCACCGCCACGCCCAGCGTGGCGACCACCATCAGCATGCTGGCCCACGGCGGACGGCGCGAGGGTTGCTCGCCGCCGCGTGCCTGCGCCCGGTGCAGGCGATGCAGGCGCAGCAGGGCCAGGCCGATCAGGCCGCTGGCCACCAGGGCAAACAGGCCGCGCGCGGCGACGGTGGCCGGCAGGCTGGTGCCGATGGTGCGGCTGGTGCGGTCGAACACGCCAAACAGCAGTACCGTGGCGCCCAGCCACCAGGGAAACGGCCGCAGCCGCTGCGCCATCGCGTCGGTCAACGCCGGCAGCCGCCACGAGGGACGACGCACCGAGAGCAGCGCCCGGCCCAGGCCGACCACGTAGGCGGCAAAGCACACGGCGCGCACGGTGGCGCGGACCAGTGCGGCGGTGTTGTCGTCGAGGATGTCGTTCCAGCTGACGCCAAGATAGGCCAGTTGGGCGGCCAGCCCGGTGGTGAGCACGGCGGTCAAGGCGACCGCGCTGGCCATGGCGCTGCGTCGCAGGTGGCCGTCGGGGACGCAGCGCGTGGCCAGGTGCAGCAGCAGTTTTTCCAGCGCCCAGCGGCCCACGGCCAGCAGCAGCAACGCGCCCAGCAGGCAGGCCAGCAGCGGTGTGCGGTTGGCCGGCTGCCAGGCCTGCGTCGCCGCGTCGGTCAGGCGGTCGCCCAGTCGCTGCAGGCGCGCCAGGTCGCCGGGGAAGGTGCGCGCCGGATCGGCCCAGAACGTGCGGCTGAACGGCGTGGCCGTGCGCGAGGCGAGCCGCGCCTGGAACTGGTCGTTGCGCATGCCGGAGATCTGCGCGGCCATCTGCAGCGCGTTCTGGCCCAGCAATTGCGCCTGCTTGATCTGCGCGTCCAGGTTGGATTGCGCGCGGTCCAGCCGTCGCCGCTCGGCCGCCACCTCCGAGGCCTCGGCGGGCGCGTCGCTGGCCGGCGCGGGGCCGAGCACGGTCAGTTGCGCCTGCAGCGCCGTCATTTGCGGCGCCAGGCTGGCGGCGAGCTGGCGCGCCTGGTCCTGCACGGCCAGGGCCGTGGTGCGCAGGTCGGCCAGCGGTGCGTTGTCGCCCTTGGCCTTCAGCGTGGCGCGCACCGTATCGAGCTGGTTGCCCAGGTCGTCCAGCGTCTGCGCCGGCGTGGCCGCGGGGGCGGCGGCCGGGGCCGGGCCAGTGGCCTGGGCATGCGCGACGGCGCCGCCCAAGGCGAGCGACAACAGCAGGAGACAGCGGGGCAGGATAGGCATCCGCCCATGATCGGAGCGCCACCACGGGCGGTCAATCGCGCGCATCCGCGCGCACGCCGTGGCGTTCATGTTCGCGGTCGCGGCTTCAGCCGTACCGCCGCAAACCCGTAGGAGCGCACCCTGTGCGCGATGCTCTTGGCAAGGTGACGAAAAGCATCGCGCACAAGGTGCGCTCCTACCATCACGCGAAAACCCCGCGAAGCGGGAGATTGAGCAAAGGCCCATGGCGAATGGGCCTTGCGGAATGCGCCGGCGGCAAGCAAGTTGGGTGGCCCCGTTGCGCGGCCCCCGCCATGATCTTTCGCTGGTTCGAATCCCTCATCGACGCGTTCAAGGAGCCGGTGGATGCGATGCCGCCCACGCAGGTGCGTCGTTTCTACCTGTTCTACCTGCGCCAGGCATGGCCGGTGTTCGTGGCGGTGATCGTGGTGGGGTTTGGCGTGGCCATCGTGGAGGTGGCGCTGTTCGGCTTCATTGGCCGGCTGGTGGACCTGGCGCAGGGCAGCCCGGCGGCGTTCTTCCAGACGCATGGCCTGGAGCTGCTGGGCATGGCGCTGGTGGCGATGGTGGTGCGGCCACTGCTCAACAGCACGCACGACCTGCTGGTGAACCAGGCCATCGTGCCCAGCCTCACCAACCGCATCCGCTGGCAGAACCACCGCTACGTGATCCGCCAGAGCCTGGGCTTTTTCCAGAACGATTTTGCCGGCCGCATCGCCAACCGCATCATGCAGACCGGCAGCGCGCTGCGCGCCTCGGCGGTGCAGATCGTGGATGCGATCTGGTACGTGGTGATCTACACCGGCAGTGCGCTGGCGTTGTTCGCGCAGGCCGACGTGTGGCTGGCGCTGCCGCTGTTTGCGTGGGTGTTCGCCTATGTGGGCCTGCTGGCGTTTTTCATTCCGCGCATCAAGCAGCGCTCGTGGCTGGCGTCGGAGGCGCGCTCCAAGTTGATGGGCCGCATCGTGGACGGCTACAGCAACATCGTGACGCTGAAGCTGTTCGCGCATACGCGGCGCGAGGAGGCCTACGTGGCCGACGCGATGGCCGAGCAGACGCAGAAAGTGCGCGACATGACCCGCCTCACCACCGGCATGGACGGCAGCATCACGGCGCTCAACGGCCTGCTGATCGCGGGCACCTCGGGCCTGGCGTTGTGGCTGTGGAGCGAGGGGCGGGTGACGGTGGGCGCGATCGCGCTGTGCACGGGGCTGGTGATCCGCATCAACAACATGTCCGGCTGGATCATGTGGGTGGTCAACGGCATCTTCGAGGACGTGGGCACGGTGCAGGACGGCATCACCACCATCGCGCGCCCGCGCGCCGTCCAGGATCGTGCCGACGCGGTGCCGCTGGCGGTGCGTGGCGGCGAGGTGCGTTTCGAGCGCCTCCATTTCCACTACGGCAAGCGCGGCGGCGTGATGGCCGGGCTCGACCTGCACGTGCGCGCGGGCGAGAAGATCGGCGTGGTGGGGCCGTCGGGGGCGGGCAAGTCCACGCTGGTCAACCTGCTGCTGCGCCTGTACGACCTGGAGTCGGGCCGCATCCTGATCGACGGCCAGGACATTGCCGGTGTCACCCAGGAAAGCCTGCGCTCGCAGATCGGCGTGGTGACGCAGGACACCGCGCTGTTGCATCGCTCCATCCGCGACAACCTGCTGTACGGCCGTCCCGACGCCAGTGAGGCGCAACTGGCCGAGGCGGTACGCAAGGCGCGCGCCGACGGCTTCATTCCCGCGCTGGCCGACGGCGAGGGCCGCAGCGGCTACGACGCCCTGGTCGGCGAGCGCGGCGTGAAACTCTCGGGCGGCCAGCGCCAGCGCATCGCCATTGCCCGCGTGCTGCTGAAGGATGCGCCCATCCTGGTGCTGGACGAGGCCACCAGTGCGCTGGATTCCGAGGTCGAGGCAGCCATCCAGGACAGCCTCGACCTGTTGATGCAGGGCAAGACGGTGATCGCCATCGCGCACCGTCTGTCCACCATCGCCCGCATGGACCGCCTGGTGGTGCTGGACCAGGGCCGCGTGGTGGAAAGCGGCACCCACGCCGAACTGCTCGCGCACGGCGGCCTGTACGCCCGGCTGTGGCAGCGCCAGACCGGCGGCTTCGTGGCGGCGGATGACACGCCCCACGAAAGCTCCGCTGATGGGGGTTTCAGCCGCGATGGGGTTGGGCGGCAAGCTGATCGCGACTGAAGTCGCTCCCACGGCAGCCGGCGGTTCGTAGGAGCGCGCTGGCGCGCGATGCTTTTGAGCGGGAAAGCATCGCGCACAAGGTGCGCTCCTACAGCAGCCGGCGGCCCGTAGGAGCGCACCTTGTGCGCGATAGCTTTTCGTGAGCCCATCGCGCCAAAACCCAGCCGGTGGGTGCGGCGTTGGCGTCGTGTACAGTGCGGCGTCTGGTTTTATTCATGTGGCGGGAGAGAGATGTGAGCACCGATTTGCGCCCCATCGTTACCGGCTTGTGCGCGTACGGCATGTCGGGCGAGGTATTCCACGCGCCGTACCTGCATGCGCTGGAGGAGTTTTCGTTGCATGCGGTGGTGGAGCGCCGCAACAAGAAGGCGGCCGGCACGTATGCCGACATCCGCTCGTTCGACTCGATCGAGGCGATGCTGGCCGACCCGGCGGTCGAGCTGGTGATCGTCAACACGCCCAACGTCAACCACTACGAGCACGTGCGCCAGGCGCTGCTGGCGGGCAAGCACGTGGTGGTGGAAAAGCCTTTCGCGGTGACCGTGGGCGAGGCCGAGGAACTGGTGGCGCTGGCCGCGAAGCAGCAGCGCTCGCTGGTGGTGTTCCAGAACCGCCGCTGGGACAGCGATTTCATGGCCGTGCGCAAGGTGGTGGAGGAGGGTGTGCTTGGTCAGCTGATCGAGGCGGAGATCCACTACGACCGTTTCGAGAAGGCGCTCAGCGCCAAGGCGCACAAGGAAAGCGGCCTGCACGGCACCGGCGTGCTGTACGACCTGGGGCCGCACATCATCGACCAGGCGCTGTGCCTGTTCGGCAAGCCCGATCGTGTTTTTGCCGTGCTGCGCGCGCTTCGGCCCGGTTCGGCGGTGACCGACTACGCCGACATCACGCTGCTGTACCCGGCGCTGTCGGTGCGGGTAAAGACCAGCCTGCTGGCGCTGGAGCCGGTGCCGGGGTTCGTGCTGCATGGCACCGACGGCTCGTTCCTGAAATCGCGCGCCGACGTGCAGGTGGACACCTGGTCCAAGGGCGCCTCGCCGCTCGACGCCGACTGGGGCCGCGAGCCGCCGGAGGAGGACGGCATCTTGCACACCCGCGTGGACGGCCGCGACGAGCGTCGCCGCGTGCCGGCGCCGGCCGGTTGCTACCTGGGCTTTTTCCGCGCGCTGTACCGCCACCTGCGCGAGGGCGCGCCCTCGCCGGTGGCGCTGGCCGACTCGCTGCTCAACATGCGCATCATCGAGGCGGCGCAGCGCAGCAGCCGCGAGCAGGTGGTGGTGGCGCTGGACTGACCGCGCGGCGCGGCCTGGTGGCGGCTGCGGTATTCTTCGCAGCCGTCCATGCCGGTGCCCGCGCCGTGTCGCGGGCATCTCGCGCCATCCCCTTCGCTTTCCCTTTCGAGAGGATCACCCGATGTCGATCAACGTCACCTTCACCACCAACCGTGGCCCGATCCACCTGCGCCTGCACGACGACAAGGCGCCGCTCACGGTGGCCAGCTTCGTCAACCTGGCGCGCCGCGGCTACTACGACGGCCTGTCGTTCCACCGCGTGATCGCCGACTTCATGATCCAGGGTGGTTGCCCCGAGGGCAGCGGTCGCGGTGGCCCGGGCTACCGCTTCGAGGACGAGATCCATCCCTCGCTGCGCCACGACAAGCCCGGCGTGCTGTCCATGGCCAATGCGGGCCCGGGCACCAACGGCAGCCAGTTCTTCATCACCCATGGCGCCACGCCGTGGCTGGACGGCAAGCACGCCGTGTTCGGCGAAGTGCTGGGCGCGGATGACCAGGCCGTGGTCGACGCCGTGCAGCAGGGCGACGTGATCGAAAAGGTGGAAGTGTCCGGCGACGTGGACGCGCTGCTGGCCGCGCAGGCCGACCGCGTGGCCGAGTGGAACGCCGTGCTCGACCGCCGCTGATCGCCCACAGCGACAGGCCGGGGCCGCCGCTTGCCGGCGGCCTTTTGCCGTCTGCGCTCCGTCCCCGGCCACGCTGGCGGGCGCGTGGTAAAATCGCGCCTTTGCGTCGCCGCCCTTGGCACACGCCACGCGCTGCCCCTCTCACTCAAGGAGTCATCCCATGAAAGCCCCCGTTCGAGTTGCCATCACTGGCGCCGCCGGCCAGATCGGCTACGCGCTGCTGTTCCGCATTGCCGCCGGCGACATGCTGGGCAAGGACCAGCCGGTGATCCTGCACCTGCTGGAAATCACCCCGGCGCTGCCCGCCCTGCAGGGCGTGGTGATGGAGCTGAACGACTGCGCCTTCCCGGCCCTGGCCGGCATCGTCGCCACCGACGACGTCAACGTGGCCTTCAAGGACGTGGACTACGCCCTGCTGGTCGGCGCGCGTCCGCGCGGCCCGGGCATGGAGCGCAAGGACCTGCTGGAGGCCAACGGCGCCATCTTCGGCCCGCAGGGCAAGGCGCTGAACGACCACGCCAAGCGCGACGTGAAGGTGCTGGTGGTGGGCAACCCGGCCAACACCAACGCGCTGATCGCGCAGCAGAACGCGCCGGACCTGGACCCCAAGTGCTTCACCGCCATGGTGCGCCTGGACCACAACCGCGCGCTGAGCCTGCTGGCCGAAAAGACCGGCAAGCACAACACCGACGTCAAGCACATGACCATCTGGGGCAACCACAGCTCCACCCAGTTCCCCGACCTGTCGCACACCACCGTGGCCGGCAAGCCGGCGCTGGAGCAGGTTGACCAGGCCTGGTACGAGAGCGATTTCATCCCCACCGTGCAGCAGCGTGGCGCGGCCATCATCAAGGCCCGTGGCGCGTCCTCGGCCGCCTCGGCCGCCTCGGCCGCGATCGACCACATGCGCACCTGGGCGCTGGGCACGGCCGAGGGCGACTGGGTTTCCATGGGCATCCCGTCCGACGGCTCCTACGGCATCGAGCCGGGCGTGATCTACGGCTACCCGGTCACCGTCAAGGACGGCAAGTACGCCATCGTGCAGGGCCTGTCCGTCAGCGACTTCGCCCGCGCCCGCATGGACGCCACCGCCAAGGAACTGCGCGAGGAGCGCGCCGGCGTGGAACACCTGTTCGCCAAGAAGTAAGCGGCGGATTCCCGTGACACGAAAAAGCCGGCGAAAGCCGGCTTTTTCGTGCGTGCTGACTGTAGGAGCGCACCCTGTGCGCGATGCTTTTCGTCAGCTTGCCAAAAGCATCGCGCACAGGGTGCGCTCCTACGGGGGCGGGCTGTCGCAGGAGCCGCTTCAGCGGTGATGCTTTTCGTCGCTGCCCCAAAAAGCATCGCGGATAAAGCCCCAAGTGACGCCCCTGCGTTACCGGAACCGGCGCCTCACAACGCCAGCACGGCCTGCATCCACACGCGCGGGTGGCGGTCGGTGTCTGATTGCGGGGCGCCGGTGCCGGCTTTCCAGGCGGCGAAGGCCTGGGCGCTGAACGGTCCCCGCACCCAGGAGACGCCCGCCCCGTAGCCGGCGATGTGGCGGTGGTTGTTGTCGGTGGGTGACCATGGCCGGCGATTGATGCGCACGCGCCCGTCGTCGTAGAAGCCGAACGCGTCCCATTGGGTGGCGAAGGGGTGGTGCAGTTCCAGGCTGGCCATGTAGCCGCTGTCGCCGGTGGCCTCGCCTTGCGGATAGGCGCGTACACCGGTGGCGCCGCCCAGGCTCAGTTTCTCGGACGAATCCAGGTTGCCGTGGGTCCACTGGCCGTTGGCGCCGAGTTTCAGCATCCAGTTGCCGGGCAGGCGCTGCAGGCGCTGGTAGTCGGCTGTCCACTTGCCGAAAGTGCCGCTGCTGCGTGCGGTGAGCTGATCGGCCTGCCGGCTGGCCGGGTCCATGCCCAGCCGGCCACGCACGTAGTTGATGGCCAGGCTGTTGCTGGCACTGCCGCCCAACGCGTCGATGAAATTGCCGTATACGCCCAGGCTGGTTTCATGCGCCGTCTTGCGGCTGCTGGTACGGGTGGCGTCGATGGCGTCGTTGAGCCGCTTGCTGTCGTATTGCAGGGTGGCGAACCAGTTGGCGGTGCGGCCGCGCCGCAGCGGTTGTTGCACGTAGAGACTGCCTACCGTGGCGCTGCCGTGGGCATCCAGCGGCGCGAACGCTTTGCCCAGCGTGTAGTGCATGCCGGACACGGCAGCGCCCACGCGCGTGGCGTAGGCCCCCAGCGGCAACTGGTAGCCGACGCGCCCGTAGCGGTAGTCGTGGGTGCCAGCCTGCAGGCGCAGGCTGGCCTGGTCACCGAGGCTGGCGGGGTTGTTCCAGAACATGCTGGCGCCGAGGCGGTACTCGCCGGCGTAGCGGTTGCCGAAGTTGTCGATGTCGTAGCTGCCGGTGACTGCGCGGTCGGGCAGCAGCTCGACCAGGACATCGGACGCGCCCAGGCTTTCGCCGGGGCGCAGGGTGGATCGCACCTGCACGCCGGGCAGGTCGGCCAGTTGCAGCAAGGGGCCTTCGAGGCGGTCCGTGTTGACTGCATCGCCCACACGCATACGGGTGATCGGGGCGGTGGCTGTCGCCGCGAGGGCAGCCTTGTTGTCCAGCTGCACCTGGCCGATGCGACCCTCCAGCACGGCGATGGTGATCACGCCTGCGCTGATGTCCTGCGGCGGCAGCCATGCCTGGGCCACCAGGTAGCCCTGGTCGCGGTAGTAGCGCTTGACGCGGGCGGCCAGGGCATCCAGTGCGGCGATGCTCATGCGCGGCGCGATATCGCCGGCGACCAGTGCCTGCAACGACGTCTCCGCAAACACGGTGTTGCCGCTGAAGCGGATGCCGTGCACGGCAATCGTTTCGCTGCCGGCGGCCGTGGCGGCGCGCGCCTCTTCCACGCGGGTTTCCGGCGCTTGCGTCTGTGGGGCGCGGGCGGCGGGCATGGCTTGCTGCAGGAGCTGGCCGGCCGTGGGCGCGGTTTGCGCCAGTGCCGTCAATGGTGACAGGCACAGGCCGGCGAGCAGGCAGGGGGATTTCATTTTTGCGCGCATTTATCGGCAATCTTTGGCGGGTTGGTCAGGAAGGCGCTGGCCGCATTGCTGTATGGCGATGTCGGGCGCGGCGGCGTGCGTACGCGCGTCGTGGGTGCGCTGCCATTGGTCGCCGATGTGGGCATACGTGCGGGCGGCGATGAAGCGCGGGTCGCGCATGCCCTGCGGGGCATCGTCGTCGCCATCCTGCGAGCCGCCGCCGCCGCCGCCGCCGCCGCTGCCGCCGTTGCCGCTGCCGTTGTCGCCGGGCGAGCCGCCGCCGTTGTCGCCAGGTGAGCCGCCGCCGTTGCCGCCGGGCGTGCCGCCGCCACCGCCGCCAGTGTTGCCGCCCGCTCCACCATCGGGAAGGGGCGTGATGGTGGCGATGCTGGTGGGGGCGCCGGTCAGGTCGAGCTGATAGTTGCCGCTGTCGGTGCCGGTCAGCGTGCTGCCGGCCAGGGTGACGGTCTTGCCGGTGCCGACGGTGGCATCGGCAAAGCTTGCCTGCCAGTCGGCGGCGAGCGTGTCGTCGGCCAGTACGCCCTGCAGGGCCAGTGCGTCGCGGCTGATGCTGGCGTCGCGCCGGCCGTCGTAGGGCTTGTCGGCGGCCTGGAAACTGCCGGCGACGGTGATGGCCTTGGGGTCGATGGTGCTGTGGGTGTTGTCGACGTAGTGGATGGCGTAGTTGTCGCCGCCGTTGCCGTCGTCCACGGTGACGCCGCTGACGGTGACGGTCTTGCCGGTGCCCGCGTTTTTGTTCGTGAAGGCGAAATGGCCGCCACTGATGGCGTCGTCGCCATACAGCTGGCCGCCGATCACGATGGCGTGGCCGTGGGCATCGAGTGTGCCGTCGTAGGTCTTGGTGACGTCGTTGGTGCCGAGGGTGAGGCTGGCCTTGTTGATGGTCAGGCTGGCGGCGTCGGGGTTGTAGAGGATGTTGTAGCCGAACTGGTCGGAATACAGGCCACCGCTGATGTCCAGTCCGTTGCCGGTGCTGTAGGTGCCGGCGTTGGCGCTGTGGGTGGCATAGCTGAGGGTGCCGAGAATCTTGCGGGTGTCGACGGCAATGTCGGTGGTGTAGTGGCCCACCGTGCCGCTGGCGATCTGGCCGTCGTAGGTCTTGTTGTTGCCGGAAAGGTCGGCACCCACCGTTGCCGTCGTGAGGAAGGCCATCAGCAGCGGATAGGTCTTGCCCTCGTACAGGCGGAACAGGTTGTAGAGACGACCTTCATCCGTGTTCTCGTCGAAACTCCGGCCGGCCGCCGTACTGTCGGTCAGGATGGTGTAGCCGTTGTTTCCTGCGCCATAGAACCCGGCGAGTTCATAGGGCCGCAGGGTCATCATGTCCGCCGTCGTGGCACCCACCGCATAGGGCGACTCGGTGAAATCCGCGCCCGCCATATGGGTGGTGCCGGTTGTTTCCGTGTTCCACACCACCGAGTCAATGGTGATGCGGTCGCCGTTGACCTGCTGCCAGCCCACCACGCCGCCGACCTTGGCGTTGGCGGCGGTGCCGGTGAGCGTGCCGCTGGCCACGTAGGAACGCATGAGGCGGGTATAGCCCTCGATCTGCCCGACCAGTCCGCCCACGTAGTCGTTGCCCGTCACCGTGCCGCCCAGCGTGTAGCTGCCGTTGACGTCGGCGGTAAAAATGCTGTTGCCGGAGCCAGTCATGTAGCCGATCAGTCCGCCCACGGCGTTGTGCCCCACCACATTGCCGGCGGCGAAGGAGCTGCCGATGTCCGTGGAGCCTTCCATGGAACCGACCAGGCCACCGATGCGGTCGCCACTGCCGGTGACATCGCCGGTGGCGTAAGTGACGTTGATCTGGTTCACCAGGCCGGCTTCCGTCCAGTAAGTGGGCTGAGTCGCCACGCCCACCAGGCCGCCCAGGTACTGGCCGCCATTGACGTTGCCGGTGGCGTGGACATGATCCAGCCGCCCGCGCGAATAGCCCACCAGGCCGCCGCCGGCGCCACTGGTGGCCGTCACGTCGCCGGACGCCCAGGACTCGGTGATGCGGTGCCCATTCGTGGGGGAATCGCCCAGCACACCCAGCAACCCGCCGATGCCTGCATAGCCGGTGACCGTGGCCGAGGAGTGGCTGTTGGACATCGTGCCGTTGAACAGGCCCGCCAGGCCGCCCGTGCCGAGTGCGCTGTTGGAGGTGCCCGTGGACACCACGGTACCGGATGAGGCGGCGTTGTCGATGAGGTTCGTGCCGGTACTGCGCCCCAGCAGCGCACCGACGAAATAGCGGCCCGTGATGTCGGCATCGGCCAGCGTCACGTCCTGCAGGGTCGCGTTGCTGGTGTAGCCGAACAGGCCGATGTTGTCCTGCGCGGCGCGGTCGATGGTGAGGCCGTCAATCGTGTGGCCCTGGCCGTCGAAGCTGCCGGTGAATTTCGTGGCGGCGTTGCCGATGGGCGAGAAGCTGCCGCCGTACCACAGGTCGCCCGTTGCGCCGTTGGTGGCGCTGGCGTCGATGTCGTTGGCCAGGGTGTAGGCCGCCGACAAGCCCAGGTTCATCAGCTGCAACTGGTGCGCGTTGCGGATGTAGCTCGACCATTCCGAGGTCAGCATCGGCATTGCACCGTCGGCTATCGTCCAGGCACCGCCATTGACGCTGTTGCTGAAGGTGAAGCCCGCCCAGTTGGTGGGGTTGTGCATCTGCGCGGTGGTGAGGCCGGCGACGTTGCTGGTGGTGTTGCTCACGCCCCCGCCGGACATGGAATAGCTGACCAGATCGCTGTTCCAGTACACATTGGTCAAGGTGGACAGTTGCGAAAAACCCGCCAATGCACCGACAAAAGCGTTTGCCGTCACCGTGCCGCCAAAGTAGGCATTGGATAGCACGAAGTAGCGGTATGCCCCGCCGACCAAGCCGCCCACATAGCTGTAGCCACTGACATCGCTGGTGGAATAGACGTTGGCAAGATTGGTGTGGCTGATGATGAGTATGTTCCCCACCAGACCACCGGCATAACGCCCCTCGCCATTGACGGTGCCATCCGCTGTCACGCTGCCGCTGGTATGACTGTTGGTGATGGAAAGGTCACCCGACACGTTGCCCACCAAGCCGCCCGCCACCCAGCCGCCATGGGCCGTGCTGATGTCGCCATCCACATAGCTGTTGTCGATGCTGGTTCCGCTGTCATAGACCTCGGCGATCAAACCGCCCGCCGAGTTGGAGCCCGTCACATTCGCATCGACCAGACCAAGGTTGCGAATGGTGGCGCCACCGGCTGAGCCGATCAGCCCCGCCGCGTAATCGGTGCTGCTGGTGCGATTGATGGTCAGGTGGTTGATGACGTGGCCGAGGCCATCCAGCGCGCCGGAGAACAGGTTGCTGCTGCTGTTGCTGGCATCGGCCTTGGCGATGGGGTCGAAACCCCTGCCGCCTTCCCAGCTTGCCGTCGCGCTGGCGTCGATGTCCGCACCCAACACATAGTGGCCGGACAGATCGCCATTCATGCCTTGCAGGTCGGTGCCGGTGGTGCTGCCTTCATCGCCCAGGCTGGTGATGATCGTCCAGTCGGTGACGGCGCCGGCGCTGCCGGATTGCGTCTGGAAGCTGCCGGCACTGGCGAGGTTCACCGGCGCAAAGATGTTGTAGCTGCCGCCGCCGTCGGCCTGGCCGTACTTGAAGAACAGGCCCGCCGTGCCGCTGCCGTTCATCACGCTGTAGACGTTGATGTTGCGTTGGGCGTCGAGGGTGAGGGTGTTCCGGCTCCAGTTCACGGTGTCGCGGATGTTGACGTCGCCGTTCACGCCGCTGGCGCCGTCGGTGCTTTTGATCGCCACGTCGCCATTGCCCAGCGCGCTGGACAGCGCCGCGCCGGTCATGTCGCCGCCGCTGGCGGCCACGGTGAAATCCACCGGGTCGATCAGCCATTTGCCGTTGTGGCCGCTGGCGGACTTGGTGGTGATGGTGGCGCTGTCCGCCACTTTGACGTGGGCGGCGCTGGTTTCGACGAAGCCTCCATTGCCACCGTCGGGCGCGCTGGCGTCCAGCGTGCCGGCCACGTTCACCGTGCCGCTGTCCATGTCGCCCAGCAGCAGAATGCGGCCGTTGCGGTGTTCCACGCTGCGTGCGCGGATCACGCCGCGGTTGTTGACGGCGGTGTCCAGCAGCGCGTCTTTCGTACGCGCGGTCATCAGCACGGTGCCGCCGTCGGCCTGGATCAGGCCGCGGTTGTCGGCCAGCGCGTGCAGCGCGCCTTCGTCCACCTGCACGTTGAGCAACGCGTCGCCGTTGAAATCCAGCGTCACCGTGTTGCCGGCGGCCAGTGCGGCGGTGCCGAGGCGGGCGGCGATGGTGCCTTCGTTGCGCACCTGTTCGCCGAGCAGGGCGACGTAGCCGCCGTCCAGGCTGCCCTGGTTGGTCACGCGGCCGCCGTTGCCGGCGAACGTGCGCTTGCCGGCCATGAAATCGGCATCGGACAGCCCCAGGGTGGAGGCCACCAGCCCGCCCACGTCCACCTGCGCGGTGCGGCCAAACAGTACGCCGTTGGGGTTGAGCACCCACACCTGGCCGTTGCCCTTGAGCTGGCCGAGGATCTGCGAGCCGTTGGCGCCCAGCACGCGGTTGAGCGCGATGGCGGTGGCGTTGGGTTGCAGGAAGGTGACGCTGGCGTTTTCGCCGATGTCGAAGCTCTGCCAGTTGATGGCGAGGTTTTGCGATTGCTGGGCAATGGTCATCGCCGCGCCGTTCTGGGCGATGCTTCCGCTGCCGGCGCTGACGGTACCGCCGCCGGGGAGACGGTTGGCGGGGATCGCCGGGGCGGCCGTGGCGTGGTTTCCGGCGAGGGTCAGGGTGCCGGTACGCACGGGCGGCAGCGCGGCCCATCCCGACGAGGCCCAGGCGAGGGGAAGCAGTGCGATCCATCGCTGGCGGACCGGTTTCGTGCCGCCGGCGTTGCCGTGGCCGCGCGCGATTTCGGCCACGGCCTGCCAGACGCCCAGTGCCCGATTGAACACGGTGCGGTAGACATGATTCATTGGTTTTCCCCGGTTTCGCTGGCCGCATGGCAAACCGCCGCCGTGTGGCAAGCGGCGGCGGCAAGACGCGCAACGTACGTGCGTAATGATCCCGGGGATGATGAGGAAAGCGGGGTGGCCCCTCAATTTTCTATTTCTGACAAATGCTGTCAGAACCTGTCATGCGGGTGCTTTGCGGCTTAAGATTTCCACCGATCCGTGCCCGTCGGGCTGCCCTGCTTTCGTTATCCCTGGACATGCCCCCACGCCCTCTCGTTGCCGTTGTGGAAGACGACCCCGGTTTGCTTGCCGACCTGGTGGAGTTTCTCGACCTGCGCCATTTCGCCGCCCACGGTTTTGCCAGTGCGGAGGCGTTCTTTGCGACCTGGCCGTCGATGCATTTCGACCTGCTGCTGTTGGATGTGGCGCTGCCCGGCGCCAGCGGGCTTGATGTGGTGCGGCACGTCCGCGCACAAACGATGGACGCGATGGGCGTGGTGATGCTGACCGCGCTGGACGCCAACGACGATCAGGTGCTGGGCCTCAATGCCGGCGCCGACCTGTACCTGTCCAAGCGCAGTTCGCTGGAAGTGATCGAGGCGGCCTGCCGCAGTGTGCTGCGCCGGTTGGGCCATCCCGGTGTCGACGATGCCGCCGCGCACGAGCCGTGGCGCCTGCGCCTGCGCGAGTGGCAGCTGCATGCCCCCAATGGCCGCATGTTGGCGTTGACCCATACCGAAGTGGTGTTGCTGTCGGCGCTGGTCCAGGCGCAGGGCCAGGTGGTGTCGCGCGAGGCATTGCTGGTACGCCTGGGCAAGCAGGAGACGCTGGCCAGCCTGCGCAACCTGGACAACACGGCCAGTCGCCTGCGACGCAAGGGGCAGGCGGCTTGTGGCGTGGACCTGCCGATTCGGCCGAGCTACGGCAAGGGCTACATCTTCACCGGCCGTTGCGAGGTGAGCTCGTGAGTGCTCACGCCCGGCGTTCCTGCGAAAGCGGGTATGCCGTGTCTTTGATGCGCAGGCGCCTGCGGAAACGGGCCCTGGGCGTGCTTGGCCTGCTGTTGCTTTGCATGGGGGCGCTGCTGCCGATGGCCGCCGCTGCGCAGGTGCCCGCCGCGCGGCTGAGTGCCGCCACGCCCCGGCTGTCGCTGGAAGGACGGCTGGAGCATTACGTCGACGCCGATGGCGGCTTGTCGCTCGATGCGGTGTCGCAACCGGCATTCGTCCGTGGGCATTTCACCCGTCTTTCCGGCTCACGCAGCCTGGGCTATGACACCCGGGCGCACTGGTTTCGCGTCCAACTGGATCCGGCGGCGGATGCGCCGGCGCGCTGGGTGCTGGCCATCGGCTCGCCGGAGCTGGAGGACGTGGACGTGTACGTGCAGCAGCCGGACGGCAGCTTCCGCCACGACGCGCTGGGTTATCACCGGCCCTACGGCAACCGCCCGCTGCGCACGCGGCTGTTCACGATGCCGGTGCAGGTGTTCGCGGGCATGCAGGTTTTTTTTCGCGTGCGCACCACCAATGCGCTCAACGTGCATGTGGCGTTGTGGCAGGTGGACGCGTTCACCGCGCACGAGACCCGCAGCAATTTCTATCGCGGCGGCTATTTCGGCATTCTGCTGATCGCGGTGGCGCTCTACGTCATTCTTGGCATTCGCCTGCGCGACGTGGTGATGGCGGCCTATGCCGGTTATCTGGCCTCGCAGATGCTGTTTCATCTGGGCACCAACGGCTACCTGCCGGTGCTGCTGGGCGCGCATGCGGCGTGGTACACCGATGCCTTGCCGCGCATCGGCTGGCTGGGCGGCGCGGCGTCCATCGTGCTGATGTGGGACAAGCTGCTGCGGTTGAAACAGGAGAGCCGGGGCGTCCATCGCCTGTTCCTGTTCACGGTGGCCTTGAACCTGGCGCTGCTGCCGTTCGCGTTGATGCCGTCGCTGGTGACGGCGTGGGTCCTGCACATGGTCACCGTGGCCAATGGGCTCAACAGCCTCAATTTTTTCATCAGCATGGGCTTGCTGCTGGCGTTCTGGTGGCGCAGCCGGCACGGCGAGTTGATGGTCTACTTCGTCGCGTTCGTCATACCGGCGGTCGGTGTGGCGGTCAATTCATCGATGAACCTGGGCATCCTGCCGTGGAACGGGGTGACGTCGTCGTTCTACCAGGTGGCGGCGCTGGCGCACGTGCTGGTGATGAGCTACGGCCTGGCGCTGCGCCTGCGGCAATTGCAGCGGGACAAGTCCGCCGCCGAGCAGGAGGCCGGCCTGGCCATGCAACGCTCCGAGGAGCAACGGCGCTTTGTTGCCATGCTGTCGCACGAGTTCGGCAACCCGCTGGCGGCGATCGACCGCGCTGCGCAGATGTTGCAACTCAAGCTGGGCGATGGCTTGCCGGCAGGGGAGGCGCAACGGTTGGTGCAGATTCGCGGCAATGCGGTGGCGCTGGGCGGGTTGGTGGACAATTTCCTGATGGCCGAGGCGCTTGATCACGGGGCGCTGGCGCTGACGCGCGCACCTTGCGATGTCCGTGCGTTGCTGGAATCGGCCATTGACCAACAGGACGAGAGCCGCGACCGCCTGCGTCTGCGCGCATGTCCTGCGGATGCCGTGGTTTGGCTGGATGCCACACTGACAGGCATGGCGTTGCGCAACCTGCTGGCAAACGCGTTGCGCTATTCACCGCCGGACAGCGTGGTGGAGGTGGGGGCGACGTTGCACCAGCAGCAACTGCGCATCCACGTCACCGATCACGGTCCCGGCATGAGCGAGGAGGAGCTGGATCGGCTGGGTACGGCCTATTTCCGTGGCGCCGCCTCGCTGGGCAAGAAGGGCAGCGGCCTGGGCTATCACTTCACGCGTCGCATCGTGGAAGCGCATGGCGGCATGCTCGTCGCCCGTTCGGATGCCGGCGGCGGCTTGCGGGTGGAGATCGTGTTGCCGGTGTAGGAGCGCACCCTGTGCGCGATGCTTTTTGCCTCATCGGGCGAAGAGCATCGCGCACAGGGTGCGCTCCTACAGTCAGGCGACGGCGGCTTCTTTGGCCACCGGCGCCGAGGTGCGGATCAGGTGGTCGAACGCACCCAGCGCGGCGGTGGAACCGGCGCCCATCGCGATCACGATCTGCTTGTACGGCACCGTGGTGGCGTCGCCGGCGGCGAACACGCCGGGCAGGGAGGTCTGGCCGCGTGCGTCGATCACGATCTCGCCGCGCGGGGACAGCTCCAGCGTGCCCTTGAGCCACTCGGTGTTCGGCAGCAGGCCGATCTGCACGAAGATGCCTTCCAGCTCCAGCGTGTGCATCTGCTCGGTGGTGCGGTCGCGGTAGACCAGCGCCGAGACCTTCTGGCCGTCGCCCAGCACCTCGGTGCTCAGCGCGCTGACGATGATGTCCACGTTGGGCAGGCTGCGCAGCTTGCGTTGCAGGACCTCGTCGGCGCGCAGCTTGCTGTCGAACTCGATCAGGGTGACGTGCGCCACGATGCCGGCCAGGTCGATGGCCGCCTCGACGCCGGAGTTGCCGCCGCCGATCACCGCCACGCGCTTGCCCTTGAACAGCGGGCCGTCGCAGTGCGGGCAGTAGGCCACGCCCTTGTTGCGGTACTCGTTCTCGCCGGGCACGCCCATCTGGCGCCAGCGCGCACCGGTGGACAGGATCACCGTCTTGGACTTCAGCGTGGCGCCGTTGGCCAGCTGCACCTCGACCAGGCCGCTGGCCGACTCATCGGCCGGCACCAGCTTCTCGGCGCGCTGCAGGTTCATGATGTCCACGTCGTAGTTCTTGACGTGCTGCTCCAGCGCCGCGCCCAGCTTGGGGCCCTCGGTGTACTCGACCGAGATGAAGTTCTCGATCGCCATGGTGTCCAGCACCTGGCCGCCGAAGCGCTCGGCCGCCACGCCGGTGCGGATGCCCTTGCGCGCGGCGTAGATCGCCGCTGCCGAGCCGGCCGGGCCGCCGCCGACCACCAGCACGTCGAACGCGTCCTTGGCCTTGATCTTCTCGGCCTCGCGGGCGCTGGCGCCGGTGTCGATCTTGGCCAGGATCTGCTCCAGGCTCATGCGGCCCTGGTCGAAGATCTCGCCGTTGAGGTAGACGGTGGGCACCGACATGACCTGGCGCTGTTCCACTTCGTCCTGGTACAGCGCGCCGTCGATGGCGACGTGCTGGATGTTGGGGTTGAGCACGCTCATCAGGTTCAGCGCCTGCACCACGTCGGGGCAGTTCTGGCACGACAGCGAGAAATAGGTTTCGAACTTGTACTCGCCGTCGAGATTGCGCACCTGCTCGATCACTTCGGCGGTGGCCTTGGACGGATGGCCGCCGACCTGCAGCAGAGCCAGCACCAGCGAGGTGAATTCGTGGCCCATCGGAATGCCGGCAAAGCGCACGCCGATGTCGGTGCCGATGCGGTTGATGGTGAACGAGGGCTTGCGCGCGTCACTGTCGTCGCGGCGCAGGCTGATCTTGTCGCTCAGCGCGGCGATGTCGTGCAGCAACGCGTCCAGCTCGGTTGCCTTGGCGCTGTCGTCCAGCGCGGCGACCAGTTCGATCGGTTGCGTGAGTTTTTCCAGGTAACCCTTCAGCTGGGTCTTGATGGCTTCGTCGAGCATGGCGAACACTCCGGCATGGGTGCGGAAAGTCGAAAGGGAAGATGACGCTTGTGAAAGCGGCCTGCGCCGATGGGGGAGGGGCGGCAGACGGGGGAGCGGTGCCGGGCGCAAGCCGCTGGCACAAGCATCCTCGGAAGGGTGGAACCGGGCGGCTTGCGCCCGGTTCCGGTACGGCGTGTTGCTATGAAACGATCAGATCTTGCCGACCAGGTCCAGCGACGGCGCCAGGGTCTTCTCGCCTTCCTTCCACTTGGCCGGGCACACTTCGCCCGGATGGGAGGCAACGTACTGCGCGGCCTTGACCTTGCGCAGGGTGTCGGCGGCTTCGCGGCCGATGCCCTCGGCGGTGATCTCGATGGCCTGGATCACGCCCTGCGGGTCGATGATGAAGGTGCCGCGATCAGCCAGGCCCATCGGGCGCAGGATGTCGAAGTTCTTCGAGACCTCGTGGGTCGGATCGCCGATCATGGCGTACTGGATCTTGCCGATCGCCGCCGAGGTGTCGTGCCACGCCTTGTGCGAGAAGTGGGTGTCGGTGGAGACCGAGTACACCTCGACGCCCAGCTTCTGGAACTCCGCATAGTTGTCGGCCAGGTCTTCCAGCTCGGTCGGGCACACGAAGGTGAAGTCGGCCGGGTAGAAGAACACCACGGACCACTTGCCCTTGAGGTCGGCATCGCTGACTTCGATGAACTGGCCGTTCTTGAAGGCCTGCGCCTTGAAGGGTTTGATTTCGGTGTTGATCAGGGACATCGCGAGCTTCCTCGGTTGGTGAAAGTGGGCCTACGATACGACGCGAAACGCGATCAATCTAATTGATTGTCAAGATCGCCCCCATTGGCGGCGGCTATCGCCATGCTGCCCTGCAGAACGGGTCGCGCCAGGCGCTGCGGTAAAATGGGCACTTTGACGGAGGCGCCATGAACCCCACAGCTTCCCCCGGCGCACGCTTTCGCGCCGCCGTGGCGCAGGAGTCGCCGCTGCAGGTGATGGGCGCCATCACCGCCTATGCCGGCCTGATGGCCAGGCGCGTCGGCTACAAGGCGCTGTACCTGTCCGGCGGCGGCGTGGCCGCCAACTCGCTGGGCATGCCGGACCTGGGCATCAGCACCATGGAGGACGTGCTCACCGACGCGCGCCGCATCGTGGATGCCACCGGGCTGCCGTTGCTGGTGGACATCGACACCGGCTGGGGCGGCGCGTTCAACATCGCGCGCACGATCCGTTCCTTCGAGCGTGTCGGCGTGGCGGCGGTGCACATGGAGGACCAGGTTGGCCAGAAGCGCTGCGGCCATCGCCCGGGCAAGGAAGTGGTGTCCAAGGGCGAGATGGTCGACCGGGTCAAGGCGGCGGTGGATGCGCGTACCGACGCGGGCTTCGTGATCATGGCGCGCACCGACGCGGCGGCGGCCGAGGGCATCGATGCGGCGATCGAGCGCGCGGTGGCCTATGTCGAGGCCGGCGCCGACATGATCTTTCCCGAGGCGATGAAGACGCTGGACGACTACCGCAAGTTCAAGGCGGCGGTGCGCGTGCCCATTTTGGCCAACCTCACCGAGTTCGGCAGCACGCCGTTCTTCACCACCGACGAGCTGCGCGAGGCCAACGTGGACATCGCGCTGTACTGCTGCGGCGCCTACCGCGCCATGAACAAGGCGGCGCTCCATTTCTACGAGACGGTGCGCCGCGAGGGCACCCAGAAAAACATCATCGACACCCTGCAGACACGCGAGGAGCTGTACGACTTTCTCGGCTACCACGCCTACGAGGACAAGCTCGACGCGTTGTTTTCCCGGGAGAACCGATAGACCCGCATCCGCCCCATGTTCGAATTCCCTGCATCACAGGAGACCCTCATGACCGACCAAGCCCTGCCCAAGGCCAAGAAATCCGTCGCGCTTTCGGGCGTGGCCGCCGGCAACACCGCGCTGTGCACGGTGGGGCGCAGCGGCAATGACCTGCACTATCGCGGCTACGACATCCACGACCTGGCCACCAAGGGCTGTTTCGAGGAGGTGGCCCACCTGCTGGTGCACGGCACGCTGCCCAACTGGACCGAGCTGCAAAACTACAGGGCCAAGCTCAAGCGCCTGCGCGGCCTGCCGGCGCCGGTGAAGGCGGCGATGGAGCTGCTGCCCGCCGCCACGCACCCGATGGATGTGCTGCGCACCGGCTGCTCGGTGCTGGGTACCGTGCTGCCGGAGAAGGACGACCACAGCATCACCGGCGCGCGCGACATCGCCGACCGCCTGATGGCCAGCTTCGGCTCGATGCTGCTGTACTGGTACCACTTCAGCCACAACGGCAAGCGCGTGGAGACGCAGACCGACGACGACTCCATCGCCGCGCATTTCCTGCACCTGCTGCACGGCAAGGCGCCCGGCGAGCTGCACGCCAACGCGCTGGACAAGTCGCTGGTGCTGTACGCCGAGCACGAGTTCAACGCCAGCACCTTCGCCGCCCGCGTCATCGCCGGCACCGGCTCGGACATGTACTCGGCCATCACCGGCGCCATCGGCGCGCTGCGCGGCCCCAAGCATGGCGGCGCCAACGAGGTGGCGATGGAGATCATCGCCCGCTACCGCAACCCCGACGACGCGGAGGCGGACATCCGCGCCCGCGTGGAGCGCAAGGAGATCGTGATCGGCTTTGGCCATCCGGTGTACACGGTGTCCGACCCGCGCAACGAGATCATCAAGGAGATCTCGCGCAAGCTGTGCAGCGACGGCGGCAACCCCAACCTGTTCGACGTGTCCGAACGCATCGAGCGGGTGATGGGCCAGCTCAAGAAGATGTTTCCCAACCTCGACTGGTACTCGGCCAGCGCCTACCGGATGATGGGCGTGCCCACCGCCATGTTCACGCCACTGTTCGTGATCGCCCGCACCTCCGGCTGGAGCGCGCACGTGATCGAGCAGCGCCAGGACGGCAAGATCATTCGCCCCAGCGCCAACTACACCGGCCCCGACGACCTGGCCTACGTGCCGATCGACAAGCGCTGAGCGGTCGTGATTTTTTCAACCGCTCAGGCGTCCGCATGCGTGATGCGGGCGCCGCCTGTACACCTGTAACACCGCCGATACACCTGCGCGCGCACCATCGCTCCGTGCGATGACGCGCGCCGCCGCGCCGTGGCGGCGATGACGCCCGCCACGCGCCGCTCGGTGGCTGTAACGCCGCCGATACACCACGCCGTCGGCGCATGCCACGGCGATGACCACAACCCCTTGATTGTTTTGGAAAATGTCGATGGCCTTGCCGTCGGCATCGCTTATGCACACTCCCCGCGCCGCGATGCCGGACGGCGCGGGTGCGATGCATCCCCGTCCCGCCCGCCATCGCCGCCGACGACCCGGTCCCCACCGGCGCCACCTTGAGCCTGATCACGCTTCCACACGGAGAACGACGATGCGCAAGACACTAATCGCTACCGCCATCTGTCTCGGCATGGGCCTGGCCCTGCCGGCCATGGCGGACAAGACGCAGAACAATGGCGGCGGCTCCAATGCCCAGGACAATGCGGCCGTGTTGCGGAATGTGGCCAACACCAATGACTCCAGCACGCATGCCGACTCGCACGACCAGAGCACGACCAGCTCCTACAACACCAGCCGCGTGGCGGCCAACAGCGAACTGAGCGGCACGGTCTCCAACGTCGGCGTCACCGTGGGCAACACCGCCAGCAACATGGGCAACGCGGCCGGTGGCCGTGGCGGCAATGGTGGCGACGGCTACGGCGCCGTGGGCAACGGTGGTGCGGCCGGCAACGGCGGGCGCGGCGGCGATGCGCAGGGCCACAGCGGCGCCGGCGGCGGTGGCGCGGCCACCAGCGGCGGCGTGGCCTCCACCAGTGGCGGCAGCGGCGGCAACAGCAACGGCGCGGCCGGCGACAACAACAACGACAGCTCCGGCGGCGGCCTTGCCGGCGGCAACACCGGCACCGCCACCGGCGGCGCGGACAGCTGGATGGCCGGCGCGGGTACCGGCGGCGCAGCCACCGGCGACAGCGGCGCGGCCAGCAGCGATGCGGGCAGCAGCGGCAACAGCAGCAGTGCCGGCGGCGCGGCGGGTGCGGGCGGCATGGGTGGCGCGGGCACCGGTGGCGCCGGCATGGGCGCCGGTGGCGGCGCGGGCGGCAGCGGCGGCACCGCGTATGCCGATGCCGGCAGCTTCGACATGTCCAACCAGATGAACGGCACCGCCGTGGGCGCGGCCGGCATCGCCGTGCTGGCCCAGAACAGCGGCGCCGCCGCGCTGGTGCAGCAGAGCGTGAACGTGCAGGCAAACCTCACCGTCGGGCCGTAGGCCCGGTCGACCTCGACGCGATGGCCGGCGCCATCGCGTCGATTTTCCGGAGTGATGCCATGCCACGCTTTTCCGGTTTTGCCGCCGTGCCGGCCTGTGTGCTGGCCTGCACGGCGCTGGCGGGGGCGCCGTCGTCCGTGGTCGGCGCCGACGGCTTTGGTGCCGGCGTGAGCGCTGCGGCGCTGGCGTCGATGCGCGGCGGTACCGAGATCACCGAGAACATGACGCTCCACGGCAACGTGGACGACAACCATGCCGACCACGTGACAAGCGGCGACAACCGCATCGCGGGTGGCGCGTTTGCCGGCGCCGTCGGCGTGCCGATGGTGATCCAGAACACCGGCAACAACGTGCTGATCCAGAACGCCACCATCATCAACGTGCGGCTGCAGCCGTGAGCATGCGGTCGCGCGCGCTGGCGGGCCTGCTTGTCGCGCTGGCGCTGCCGGCGCCGGCGGCCACGCTTGCCGTGCCCGGCGCGCAGGGCAACGGCTACGCCGTCCACCTCACCAGCCTGAAGGACGCGCGCTTTCGCAACACCATCCGCCAACACTACGACTTCAGCTGCGGCTCGGCGGCCACCGCCACCTTGTTGACCTACCAGTACGGCTATCCGATGGACGAGCGGTGGGTGTTCGAGCAGATGTACGCGCACGGGGATCGCGCCAAGATCCGCCGCGAGGGTTTCTCGCTGCTGGACATCAAGCGTTTCCTGCACGCCAACGGCTTCGAGGCGGACGGTTTCCACGTGGCGCTGGACAAGCTGCGCCAGTCCAGCGTGCCGGCCATCGTGCTGCTCAACGAGAAGGGCTACCACCATTTCGTGGTGGTGAAGGGCCTGCGCGACGACCACGTGCTGGTGGGCGACCCCGCGCGCGGCACCCGCGCCATGTCACGCGCCACGTTCGAGGCGGCGTGGCCGAACAAGCTGGTGTTCGTCATCCACAACCGGCGCAGCCTGGCGGTGTTCAACAACCCCGACGACTGGCGCGCCGCGCCGCTGGCCGCGCTGGGCGACGGCATCGACCGCCGCGGTGTCGACCATCTCACGCTGCCGGCGCGCGGTCCGGGCGACATCTGAGCGGAGACCGGCCGATGACCATTGCATGGCGGGTTTGCGCGGGACTGCTGGCGCTGGGCGCGCTGCCGGTGGCGGCGCAGGAGTGGCCCTTGCCCGCCGCCGATGCACAACTGGCGGCCACGCGCGGGGGCTTTGACACGGGCAGCGGCCTGCTGGCCTCGTTCGGCATCGAGCGCGTGGTCTACATCAACGGCAACCTGGCCGCGCACACGCGGGTGTCGATTCCCGACATCGGCCACATGACGACGGCGCAGGCCCACGCGTTGGCGGCCGCCGGCGGCGTGTTGTCGCTGGATACCGACGGGGCAGGGCACGCCGTCGCGCCGCAGCCCGGCGGCGCGACGGCCACGGTGGTGCAGAACCGGCTCGACGGCCAGCACATCCAGAGCCTCACCACGCTGGACGCCTCGGTGGACCATCTCGATGCGCTGCGCAGCGCGCGCCTGGCCGAGGCCCTGCAGGACGCGCAGCTCAACGCACTGGGGCATTGAACGGCAGGTACGGCGCCGCGGCCATGTCGGCGGCGGGAGGTTTCATCCACGAGGACCGGACATGGCGGGACAATCCTGGCGCGGCAGGCAGGTGGCCGGATGGGCGGGCGTGTTGTGCCTGGGCGCGCTGCACGCGCAGCAGGCGCCGGCGCCACCGGCATCCACCGCGTTGCAGCACGACGTGATCGCGCAAGGCGAGCGGCTGGATGCGATGCGCAGCCAGTTGGCCGCGCAGATGGCGCAGATCGAGCAGCTCAGGCAGGCGCTGGCCGAGCAGGAGGCCGATTACCAGGCCCTGCGCCACGCAATGGGCCTGGATCGTCGCGCCCCGGCCGCCGCCGCGTCACCCGCGCCCGCCACCGCCGTGGCCGCCGCCACGCCACACCCGGTGGGGCAGGCGCCTGCGCGCGCGCCGGGGCCGCCGCCGGTGGCGCCGATCTTCGACCAGCCCGGCGTGCTCACGCCGCGCGGCAAGCTCGTGCTGGAGCCGTCGTACCAGTTCGGCTATTCGTCGGCCGATCGGGTGGACCTGATCGGCTACACGGTGATCCCCGCGGTGCTGATCGGCCTGATCGACGCGCGCCAGGTCAAGACCACCACGCAGACCGCCGCGCTGGCGCTGCGCTATGGCGTCACCAACCGCCTGGAGCTGGAGCTGCGCGTGCCGTACCTGTACCGCCACACCGATACGGTGAGCCGCGAGATCTTCACCGGCAGCGCGCAGGACCGCGTGTTCACCACCAGCGGCCACGGCCTGGGCGACATCGAGGCCACCGCGCGCTACCAGATCAACGATGGCGGCGCCGACAAGCCGTATTTCGTGGGCTGGCTGCGGGTGAAGTCGCGCACCGGCCGCGACCCGTTCGACGTCACCACCGACTGCGTCACCCGCTGCGTGCAGAACGTCACCGGCACCGGCATGCCGCTGCAACTGCCCACCGGTTCGGGCTTCTATGCGGTGCAGCCGGGCGTGACGTGGTTGTACCCGTCCGATCCGGTGGTGTTTTTCGGCAACCTGAGCTACCTGCACAACATCGCGCGGCACGGCGTGAGCCGCCGCCTGCTGGGCGCGGACCGCGAAGCGCTGGGCACGGTGGCGGTGGGCGACGTGGTGGACCTGAGCCTGGGCATGGGCTTTGCGCTCAACGACAAGGCGTCGATCAGTCTGGGCTACGACCAGGCTTTCGTGGGCCTGACCCGGCAAAACGGCAAGACGGTGGCCGGCTCGGCCAAGACCGTGCTCGGCACCTTGCTGCTGGGTGGCTCCTACCGCTTCAGCGACCGGCGCACGCTGAACGTGGCGCTGGGCGTGGGCGTTACCCGCGACACGCCCGACGCCACCGTCACCGTGCGATTGCCCACCACGTATTGAGCCGGGTCGGTCAGGCCGGTCGGTCGGCGTCGGGCGCGCGGCATGCCGCACGTCGCCGCGCCAGCCAGCCGCCGCCGCAGATCGCCGCCACCAGCACCACGTCCAACGCGTACTGCACCCACGCGTGCGCGGCAAACCAGTCCCGCAGCCAGTGGTCGTGGCCGATCATGCGCGCGGCGGTGAAGGCGATCGCGCCGGCGCCCACGTAGATGATGATCGGGAAGCGCTCGATCAGCCTGAGGATCAGCGTGGAGCCCCACACCACCAGCGGCACGCTGATCAGCAGGCCGATCACCACCAGGCCCAGGTGGCCGCGCGAGGCGCCGGCAATGGCCAGCACGTTGTCCATGCCCATCAGCGCGTCGGCCACGATGATGGTGCGCAGCGCGGCCCAGAACGTGGGTCCGGCCTTGATCTCCGGATCCTCGCCGGCCGCGTGGCGCAGCAGGTTCCAGGCGATGGGCAGCAGCAACACGCCGCCGGCCAGCATCAGGCCGGGCAGCTTGAGCAGGTACACCACCAGCGCGGTCAGGCCGATGCGCACGGCCACCGCGCCAAAAGTGCCCCAGAACACGGCCTTGCGTTGCAGCCAGCGCGGCAGCCGGCTGGCGGCCATCGCGATCACGATGGCGTTGTCGCCGGCCAGCACCAGGTCCAGCAGCACGATGGCCAGCAGGCCGGAAAGAAAGTCAGGAGTGTCGAAAGTCATCGGTGATCCCTGCGCGACGGACGTTGCAGCGACGCCGGGCGCGCGCGGCCCGTCGCCACCGCAAAAGTCTCGTTCGCGGCAGGGCCGCCGTGGTGACCGGAGCGAGGCGTCGCTCGTGTTGACGATCACCGCACCGCCGCAGGAGATCGCGGCGGGAACTACTCCCTTTTGAGGAAGCGGCCATTGTCCGTGCCGGTCGCCGCACCGGTCAAGCCGTCCGGGGCTGGGGCTAAAATGGGCGTTTTCCGCTTGCGAGATACGCCATGAGTGCGCCAGACGCCCGTTCCGCCGTCCGCCCCGATTTCGACCAGCCGATGATCGACATCGCCGACTACGTGGTCGACTACCGCATCGATTCGGCCGAGGCCTACGACACCGCCCGCTACGTGCTGCTCGACTCGCTGGGCACGGCGATGCTGGCCATGAAGTTTCCCGAGTGCGTCAAGCACCTCGGCCCGCTGGTGCCCGGCGCCAGCCTGCCCGGCGGCGCGCGCGTGCCCGGCACCAGCCACGAGCTGGATCCGGTGCAGGCCGCGTTCGCCATCGGCACGCAGATCCGCTGGCTGGATTTCAACGACACCTGGCTGGCCGCCGAGTGGGGCCACCCGTCGGACAACCTGGGCACCATCCTGGCCGTGGCCGACTACCAGGGCCGCCGCGCCGCGCGCGAGGGCGGCGCGGCGCCGACCGTGCGCGACGTGCTGGGCTACGCCATCAAGGCGCACGAGATCCAGGGCGGCTACGCGCTGCTCAACAGTTTCAACCGGGTGGGGCAGGACCACGTGATCCTGGTGCGGCTGGCCTCCACCGCGGTAGCCACGGCGATGCTGGGCGGCAGCAAGGCGCAGGTGACGACGGCGGTGTCGCACAGCTGGATCGACAACGGCGCGCTGCGCACCTACCGCCACGCGCCCAACACCGGGCCGCGCAAGAGCTGGGCCGCCGGCGACGCCTGCCGCCGTGCGGTCACCCACGCGATCAACGCCGTGCATCGCGGCGTGGTGGGTTATCCCTCCGCGCTGACCGCCAAGACCTGGGGCTTCTACGACGTGGCGTTCCACGGCAAGCCGTTCGAGTTCGAGCGCCCGTTCGGCAGCTACGTGATGGAGAACGTGCTGCTGAAGATCAGCTACCCGGCCGAGTTCCACGCACAGACCGCCGTGGAGTGCGCCATGCAGTTGCATGCACAGGTTGCCGGCCGACTGGACGAGATCGACAGGGTGGTGATCGAGACGCAGGAGGCGGGCTGCCGCATCATCGACAAGACCGGCCCGCTGGCCAACTACGCCGACCGCGACCACTGCATCCAGTACATGGTGGCGGTGCCGCTGATCTTCGGCCGGCTGGTGGCCAGCGACTACAGCGACGAGGTGGCGGCCGATCCGCGCATCGACGCACTGCGCGAAAAGATGACGGTGAGCGAAAACCCGCAGTTCACGCGTGACTACTTCGACCCGGACAAGCGCTACATCGGCAATGCGGTGCAGGTGTTCTTCAAGGACGGCAGCAGCACCGAAAAGGTGTCGGTGGATTTCCCCATCGGACACCGCCGCCGCCGCGCCGAAGGCATCCCGGTGCTGCTGCGCAAGTTCGAGTCGGCCCTGCGCGGGCACCTGCCGGCACACCGCGTGGACGCCATTCTCGCGGCCACCAGCGACCCGGTGGCGCTGGACGCCATGCCCATCCATGAGTTTCTTGGCCTGTTCACGTTGTAAAGACGACATAAGCGGAAAATGAACAAGCCGTCGCTGGTGCGGTCTGGGTATGTTTATTTTTTGCTAAAGTTCGCGTCGAACGTGCCACGGCAATTGTGAAAAGCCTTGTCATGTGCCTGTTCGCTCCATCCTTTAGTTTTTACGACGCCACGCGGACGCAAAACCCCACACAAGGAGACACCCCATGAAACGTAAGGGCCTGTATTTTCTGATTGCGCTGGCTCTGGGCGGCGTTGGTGCCGTGCATGCGCAAGACGCCAACGGCGCGGCCGACACCGCCTCCACCTCGTCGGCGACCGATTACGACGCGCGCTGGTACATCGCCCCGACCGTGGGCGGCTACTACAACGACACCGATCGCAACACCAACAGCCGTCAGATCTACTACGGCCTGGGCGTCGGTCGTTTCATCTCGCCGAACGCGTCCATCGACATCTTTGCCGACCGCACCAAGCGTGACGTCGACGGCGGTGGCAGCTGGGCCAACAACAACCTGGGCGTGGCCGCGCGTTTCTACGCCGGCGAGTGGAACGCCTGGCGTCCGTACGTGCTGGCCGGCCTGATGGGCAGCAACCACCAGAACGCGGGTGACCACGGCTGGTCGCCGGCGGCCGAACTGGGCGGCGGCGTGTCCAAGACCGTCACCGACAGCTCCGACATCCGCATCGAAGCCGGCTACCGCTACGACTGGGACGACAAGTCGCAGCCGGCCGAGAACGGCTACGGCGACTGGTTCCTGGGCTTCAGCATCGTCTCGCGCTTCGGCGAGCCGGCCGCTGCCGCTCCGGCCCCGGTCGAGGCGCCGGCCCCGGTGGCCGACTGCTCCACCATGGACAGCGACAATGACGGCGTGAACGACTGCGAGGACAAGTGCCCGGATACCGTGTCCGGCACCATCGTCGGTCCGGACGGTTGCGCGCAGAAGGTCGTGATCGACCTGCGTGGCGTCAACTTCAAGTTCGACCGCCCGAAGAAGAACGAGACCGACATCTCCGGCGCGCTGGCCGAGCCGAGCTCCGACTCGATCGCGATCCTGAACCAGGCCGTGGATACCCTGCAGCGTTACCCGCAGGTGCACGTGACCGTTGCCGGCTACACCGACTCGGTGGGCACGGACGCGTACAACCAGAGCCTGTCCGAGCGTCGCGCCTCGATCGTCTACAACTACCTGACCGGCCATGGCATCGATGCCAGCCGTCTGGAAGGCCCGATCGGCCACGGCGAGACCAACCCGATCGGCGACAACGAGACCGATGCCGGCCGTGCGCAGAACCGTCGCACGGAGCTGCAGGTTCAGCAGTAAGCACCATCGAAATCGGGCCAGGACGGCCCGGCCGATGTGGAAAAACCCGGCTTCGGCCGGGTTTTTTCTTGTTTCCGATCCGTGCCGCCCGACCATTGGCTAGGCTAGCCCCATGCGCAAACCTCCTGACCGCCGCTCCGGGCGCCCGCATCGGGACGCCGTACCCCGCCATGGCCTGGCGCGCGTGTTGTCCAAGGCGGGCGTGTGCTCGCGCAGCCAGGCCGAGCAGTGGATCCGTGCCGGCCGGGTGGCCGTGGACGGGCGCGTCGAGCGCGACCCGCAATACCCCATTACGCCGGACGGTCCGGTCATCCACATCGACGGCCAGCCGCTGGCGGCGGCCGGGAAAACCTATGTGGCGTTCAACAAGCCGCGCGGGCTGGTGGTCAGCGCCGCCGACGAGCATGGCCGCGCCACGGTCTACACCGCGCTGGCCGATGCCCGGCTGCCCTGGCTGGGGCCGGTCGGTCGGCTGGACAAGGCCAGCGAGGGCTTGCTGCTGCTGAGCAACGACACCACCTGGGCGGCCGGCATCACCGACCCGGCGACCCATCTGGACAAGACCTACCACGTGCAGGTGGCCGGCCATCCCACGGCGCAGGCGCTGGCGACGATGCACGAGGGCGTGGCCGATGGCGACGAATGGCTCAAGGTGCGCCATGCCGAGGTATTGCGCGGCGGCGACCGGAACACCTGGCTGGCCGTGGTGCTGGACGAGGGGCGCAACCGTCACATCCGCCGTTTGCTGGCGGCATTGGGCCTGGATGTGCTGCGCCTGGTACGCGTGGCGATCGGCCCGCTGGTGCTGGGCGAACTGCCCAAGGGCCAGTGGCGCCACCTGAGCGCGGCCGAGGTGGCGATGCTTGATCGCCGCCGCTAGGGCGCGTGTCAGGCCATCGCGCTGCGGCTGCTGCCGGCCTGCTGGCGCTCGCGCAGCCAGGCCAGGAACTCGGCCTCGGGCAGGGGGCGGCAGATCAGGTAGCCCTGCAAGGTGTCGCAGCCCATGGCGCCCAGGCGCGCGCGCTGCTGCTCGGTTTCCACGCCCTCGGCGATCGTGGCCATGCCCAGCCGCCGGCCGATGTCCACGATGAAGCCGGCCAGCGGATCGGGCACCGACGGCTGCAGCGCGTTGACGAAGGAGCGGTCGATCTTCAGCTCGTCCAGCGGCAACTGCTGCAGGTAGGCCAGCGAGGAGTAGCCGGTGCCGAAGTCGTCCATCGCCAGCCGGAAGCCGATGCTGGACAGCTTGTTCAAGGTGGCCAGCGCCGCGTCGAAATCGTTCAGCAGTGCGCTTTCGGTCAGCTCCAGCGTCAGCCATTCCGGGTCGATGCCGGCGGTGACCACGATGGCCTGGATGTGGTCGACGAATTGCGGGTGGGCGATCTGCCAGGGGCTGACGTTGACGGCCAGGCGGCCGCCGAAATCCACGCCCTGCCGGCGCCACGCCTGGATGTGGGTGCAGGCGCGCGCGATCACCCAGCTGCCCAGCGCGTGGATCAGGCCGGTTTCCTCGGCCACCGGAATGAACACGTCCGGCGGCACCTCGCCCAGTTCCGGGTGGCGCCAGCGCAGCAGCGCCTCGGCGCCCAGCACTTTGCCGCTCATGCTGACCTGCGGCTGGAAATGCAGCGACAACTGGTTGCGCTCCAGCGCCGTGCGCAGGCCGCGCTCCAGCTCCAGCCGGTTGTCGGCGTCGTTCTGCATGTGCGGCAGGAACAACCGCGCGGCGTTGCGCCCGGCCGCCTTGGCCCGGTACAGCGCGATGTCGGCGCAGCGCACGATGTCGGCCGCCTCGGCATTGCCGTTGGGGAACACCGCCACGCCGATGCTGGCGCCGATGGCCAGCATGCGGCTGTCGATCGGCAACGGCGCGGCCAGCCGGCGCACCATGTCCTCGGCCACGGTCATGGCGAGCGCGGCCGTGGCGTTGCCGTCGGACGCGTCGCCCAGGCCGGGGTCCAGCAGCACCAGAAACTCGTCGCCGCCCAGCCGTGCCACGGTGGAGTCGCCGGGCGCCGCGGCCAGCAGGCAATCGGCGATGGCCTCCAGCACGCGGTCGCCCACATGGTGGCCGAGGGAGTCGTTGATCGTCTTGAAGTTGTCCAGGTCGATCATCAGCACCGCGCCATGCCGGCCGGAGTGGTAGGCATCGGCCAGCATCTCGGCCAGCGAATGCAGCGCACGCGCGCGGTTGGGCAGGCCGGTCAGCGGATCGTGGTAGGCGATGTGGCGCAGTTCCAGCTCCGCCTCGCGGCGGATGTCGGCCTCGGCGCGCAGCTCGCGCGTGGTCTGCTCCAGTTGCAGCGTGCGCGCGCGCAGCTGGCTGGCCAGCGAGACGCCCATCAGCAGCACGAACGGCAGAAACGCGAACGCGTCCACGTACGGCACCGGCTGGCCCAGCATGTCCACCACCACGTCGCCCCACAGCAACGCCAGAAACTGCGCCAGCAGGCACGCGCCCAGCAGCAGTGCCGGCCGCTGCGGCCCGTGGCGATAGAGCCGCCACGAGCGGTACAGCGCCCACACGAAGGCCACGTAGGTGAGCGCATGGAAGATATGGCTGCCGGCCGACGGCTGCGCGCTCAGCATGAACAGCGACTCGCCCCACGGCAGCAGCATCGGCGTGGCCGGCTCAAGCACGGCATGCAGGCCGTGCGGCGCACGCAGGTTGACCCAGAAAAAGCCCATCGCCAGCACCAGCACGCCGCCAAACGCCAGCCGCCCCACGGGCTTGCCGGTATACGTGCTGACAAAGACCACGAAGGCGGGGAACGACAGCGTGGAGGCGGCATACATCACGCGCACGGCCAGCACCGCCTGCGGCATCCCGGTGGCGCTGTCGAGCATGGCGTTGCCCAGCGCCAGCGCCGCGATGCAGACGCACAGCATGGCGTAGGCCTGGTACATCGGCTCGCGCTGGTGGCGCAGGCCGATAACCAGGAACTGCATGCCCGACGACAGCGCCACGGCGGCGGTCGCCAGCAAGGCCGCGGTGAAGTAACCGAAGCCCGGATGGCTTGCGATGTCATGCATGCACGGATTTCCCCCGCGTCGCGCCAACCTGTCTCGTGTGGGGCGCGCCGCAACGTCGCACGATAACCCATCTTCGGACACCGTGCCCGTTGCCGCACCGGGCGCGCGCCGCCCTGTCCGCTGTGCGAGGATCGGACGATCCCCGCCACTGGCCGCACCCCATGCCGGATGATCCCTCGCTTGCCAGCGACCCGCCGCCGCGCCCGCCCACCGCACCGGAGGCGGGCGACTGCTGCGGCGAGGGCTGCGTGCGTTGCGTGCTCGACGTTTACGACGAGGCGCTGGAACGCTACCGTGCGCGGCTGGCGGCATGGCAGGCCCGGCACCCCGACGTGGATGTGGATGCCTGAGCCGCTTCCATCGCATTGAACAGGACGCATGGCATGAACCACGCAACCCCCGGTCGTCGCATTTGGGGCCTGCGGCGCCTGCGCTGGCTGGCCATGGTCATCCGCCACCCCAGTGCCTTGCTGCTGCTGGTGCAACTGGGCGGCCTGCTGCTGTATCCCTTCATCGAGCACACGCACGCGGCGCGGGCGCTGTTTGGCGCGTTTGGCGTGGTGGTGCTGATGCTGGCCATCTCGATGGTGCAGCGCACGCGCGGGCGCGGCTGGATCAGCCTCGGCATCGCCGTGCCGGCCGTGGCCTGCAACGCCGCCGGGCTGGTACTGGACTTGCCGGGGCTGAAACCGTGGTGGGCGGCGCTGGAGGCGTTGTTCTACTTCTACGCGGCCGGCTGCCTGATCGCCTACATGCTGGCCGACCGCCGCGCCACCACCGACGAGCTGTTCGCCAGCGGCGCCACGTTCACCCTGCTGGCCTGGGCTTTCACCTATGTGTTCGTGCTGTGCCAGGTGTTGCAGCCGGGCTGCTTCGGCGGCACGGACCAGCCGCGCAGCTGGACCGAGCTGCTGTTTCTCAGCTTTGCGCTGATGTCCAGCACCGGCATCGGCGACGTGATACCGGTGACCGTGCACGCGCGCGCGGTGGCGAGCCTGGAGATGTTCGTGGGCGTGATGTACCTGGCCCTGGTGGTGTCGCGGCTGATCGGCTGGAGCGTGGCGCCGAAGGAGGAGCGCCCGGCGCTCTGATCAGGCCGGCGCCTTCTCGCCGGGAAAGTGCCGGCGCAGGTCCTGCTGGCAGCGGGCCACCAGCGCCGGCGCGAAAAGCCCGGGCCAGCTGTGGGCCAGGCTGGCCTCGGGCGGCAGGCGCTCGTGTTCGCCCAGCAGTTGCGCCATCGCCAGGTAGTCGGCCACGACCAGCGCCTTGCCCAGCGGCGTGACGGGCGGGTTGCCGGCCTGGTGTTCGTCCAGCGCCTCGGTCACGCGCAGCGGCAGCTCCCAGTGCCGCGCGGCCTGCAGCGACAAGCGCGCCGCCAGCGCACCGCAGGCGGCGAGAAACGCCGACGACGGCGGCTGCGGCGGCGAGGCCGGCTCCATCTGGTCGAGCAGGCGCACCACCGCGCCGGCGCCGGTATGGCACACGGTGCCGGCCAGGTAGGCCTCGAAATTGTCGCCGCCGTTTTGCCGGCCCAGCCAGGCGCAGGCGTGCGCGCAGCGTTCGGCGTGCTCCCACAGGCGCTCGCCGGCGGCCTGGCCGGGCGCGCCGGCGCTGGCCTGCAGGATCGGCTTCATCACGTACTGGGTCAGCACGCGGCGCAGGCCCTCCTGGCCCAGCAGCACCACGGCCTGCTGCAGGCTGGTGATCGGCTGCGCCGAGCGGTAGTAGACGCTGCTGGTGACGCGCATCACCTCGCCCACCATCGCCGGGTCGCGGCCCACCAGCTTGGCCAGCTGGCCGCCGCCGGCATTGTCGTTTTTCAGCGTGCGCAGCAGTTGCGGCAGCACGCTGGGCAGGCGCGGCAGGCTGCGCACGTCAAAGCGCGTGCTCAGCAGCTCCAGCCGCTTGAGCGTGGCCTGCTCGAACGGCGAGGCCTCCTGGCGGTCGCCCGGCGGCGCGTCCAGCACGAAGCGGTAGAAGCGGTCGGCAACCTCGGTCAGGGGGATGTCCGGCTCGGTGGGCACGTCGTCTTCCACGACGCGCGCGGGGCGGGGCACGACGGGCCGCGTGCGCTTGGCAGCCGGTGGCGGGCTGCGAAACAGACGCTGCCAGAAATTGCCCATGCACACTCCCCTGTCCGGTGACGGTTCCGGCTGTCCTGCGCTATCGGCAGCACGGCCCGAAATTGAAGCAGGCGGAAGCTCGTCGATGCCGACCGCCGGCGCACCTGGCGTTGCCGGGCGAAGCCTGGGTGCCGGCGCTCCCCCCGCACGAAGCGCCGCTGTGGGCGGCGCGACCGGAGTTTAGGGGCCGGCGCGATGGAAACCAAGCAAGCCGGCGCGTGGCTTTTCGCCGCGCGCGGCGGTGGCATTTTGGTCGTCCGCCCCCAGATCGGTGGCTTCCCCCAAGGCAGGCTGCGACATGATCCCGTTTTCCGTCCTTGACCTGGCGCCGGTCACCGAAGGCAGCGATGCCGCGCAGGCGTTCCGCAACACGCTGGACCTGGCGCAACTGGCCGAGCGGCTGGGCTATCGCCGCTACTGGCTGGCCGAGCACCACAACATGCCGGGCATCGCCAGCGCGGCCACGGCGGTGCTGATCGGCCACGTGGCGGCAGGCACATCCACCATCCGCGTGGGCGCCGGCGGCATCATGCTGCCCAACCACGCGCCGCTGCAGGTGGCCGAGCAGTTCGGCACGCTGGCGTCGCTGTTTCCGCACCGCATCGACCTGGGCCTGGGCCGCGCGCCCGGTACCGACCAGCCCACGGCCAAGGCGTTGCGCCGCTATTTCGACAGCGCCGACGCGTTTCCGCACGACGTGACGGAGCTGCTGGGCTATTTCGAGCCGGCGCGTCCCGGCCAGCCGGTGCAGGCGGTGCCCGGCGCCGGCCTCGACGTGCCGGTGTGGCTGCTCGGTTCGAGCCTGTTCAGCGCGCGGCTGGCGGCAGCGCTGGGCTTGCCGTTCGCGTTCGCCTCGCACTTCGCGCCCGACGCGATGGACGAGGCGCTGGCGCTGTACCGGCGTGATTTTCGCCCGTCGCCGCGCCTGCAGGCGCCGCATGCCATGTTGGGCATCAACGTGGTGGCGGCCGACAGCGATGCCGAGGCACGGCGCCTGTTCACCACGCAGCAGCAGAGCTTCATCAACCTGCGGCGCGGCCGGCCAGGCTTGATCCCGCCGCCGATCGACGACATCGAAACCTACTGGACGCCGGTGGAGAAACTGGGCGTGGAGCGCGCGCTGGCCTGTGCCGTGGTGGGCGACGAGGCCACCGTGCGCGAAGGCGTGGCCGCCTTCGTGGCGCGTCACCGGCCCGACGAGCTGATGATCACCGCCAACGTGTTCGACCATGCCGCGCGACGCCGCTCGTTCGAGATCGCGGCGGCGTGCGCGGTGGATCGGCCATAATCGCCGGCCATCCACGGACGCGTCCCCTTCATGAAGACACCTCCCGGCCTGCAGGCGCTGATCGACGACGGCGTGATCGACCAGGTCATCCGCCCGCTGAAAAGCGGCAAGGAAGCCTCCGTCTACGTGGTGCGCTGCGGTGACGACGTGCGCTGCGCCAAGGTCTACAAGGACATGGGCCAGCGCAGTTTCCAGGCGCGCGTGCAGTACCAGGAGGGGCGCAAGGTGCGCGGCAGCCGCCAGGCGCGCGCGATCGGCAAGGCCAGCAAGTTCGGCCGCCGGGAGATGGAGGAAAACTGGAAAAATGCCGAGGTCGATGCGCTGTACCAGCTCACCGCCGCCGGTGTGCGGGTGCCGCAGCCGTTCGGCTATTTCAACGGCGTGCTGGTGATGGAGCTGGTCACCGACGCCGACGGCTACGCCGCGCCGCGACTGGGTGACGTGGCGCTGTCCGCCGACACGGCGCGCGACTACCACGGTTTCCTGGTGCGGCAGGTGGCGCGAATGCTGTGCCTGGGCCTGATCCATGGCGACCTGTCCGAGTACAACGTGCTGGTGGGGCCGGACGGCCCGGTCATCATCGACCTGCCGCAGGTGGTCAGTGCCGCCGGCAACAACGCGGCGCGCACCATGCTGCGCCGTGACGTGGGCAACATCAGCATCTGCCTGTCACGCTTTGCGCCGGAGCTGCTGGACACGCACTACGCCGAGGAGATGTGGGCGCTGTACGAGCAGGGCGAGCTGCATCCGGACACCGCGCTCACCGGCCACTTCACCGCCGACGAGCATGTGGCCGACGTGGACAGCGTGATGCAGTCGATCATCGACGCCCGCGAGGAGGCGCGCATCCGCCAGCTGGGCCGCGAGGCGGCCGCGCGCGGCGAATGACGCCACCGGCCGGTGGGAGCAATTTTTGTAGGAGCGGCTTTTTTGTAGGAGCGGCTTCAGCCGCGATGCTCTTGCTTTGGGGCCTCGGATCAAGAGCATCGCGACTGAAGTCGCTCCTACAGGGAGGGGCGGTCAGCGTGGTGTGTCGACGTCCACCAGCTCCACCTCGAACACCAGCGATGCGTTCGGCGGGATGGCGCTGCCGGCGCCCTGGGCGCCGTAGCCGAGCGCGGCGGGGATCAGCAGCGTGCGCTTGCCACCCACGCGCATGCCGGCCACGCCCTGGTCCCAGCCTTCGATGACGCGGCCGGCGCCGAGCGGAAAGTTGAACGGCGTGCCGCGATCGCGCGAGCTGTCGAACTGGCTGCCGTGCCGGTCGCTGGCGGTGTCGTCGTACAGCCAGCCGGTGTAGTGCACCAGCACGTCCATGCCGGCCCGTGCCTCGGCGCCGGTGCCCACGGTGTCGTCGATGATGGTGAGCGCGTCCACCTGCCCGTGGCTGCGCGGCGGTGGCGGGCGATGGCAGGCGACGAGGGTGATGAGGGCGGCGACGGCAAGCAGGGGCGGCAACCAGCGCATGGCGTGACTCCGGAAAGGCGGCGGGTGAGGGCGGTGTTCAGGCGACCGTGGCGGCGAGCATGCGCTTGACCGGGTCCACGGCCACCGCGTCGGCATCGTTCATCAGCTGCAGTTGGCCATCCTGCACCAGGCACTGCAAGCGCATGCCCCGCTGCAGCAGGGTGGTCAGTGCGGCCACGGTGGGCGCGGGGATGTCCAGCACGGTGAGGTTGCGGTGGCGCGCCAGTGTGGTGGCCAGCTTGGACCACCACACCTGCGCCGCTTGGCCGCCGTAGCTGACCACCACCACGTGGCGCGCGCGGCCGCAGGCCTTGCGGATGCGGCTTTCGTCGGGCTGGCCCAGCTCGATCCACAGCTCGACCTCGTCGGTATACGCCTTGCGCCACAGCGCCGGCTCGTCCTCGTCGCTGAGGCCCTTGCCAAACTCCAGCCGCTCGTCGGCATACAGCGCGAACGCCAGCAGCCGCACCATCAGCCGCTCCTCGGTCTCCGACGGGTGCCGTGCCAGGGTCAGCGCGTGGGTGGCGTAGTAGTGCCGGTCCATGTCGCTGACCTGCAGCTCGGCCTTGTAGATGGTGGAGTTGAGCGCCATGGACCCTGCCTTCGCGGAAAGCCGGCCATTCTACGCGGCGCGGTGCGGGTCAGGCGGCGCCAGCGGCGGGGTAGTACTGCGCCATCAGCCGCTCGGTGTAGGCGACCAGGTTGGGATGGTCCAGCGCCACCTCGCGCAGCGGCGAGTCGAAGAACGGCGTGAGGATCGACGCCAGCATGCCGAAGGCAAAGGCGTCCACCGCGCTGGGGCGGTCGCGCAGCAGGTACGGCTTGTCGCCCAGCAGCACGGACAACGCATGCAGCGAGCGCGCGCCCAGGTCGGCGATCTGCGCGGGCGTATGCCGGCCCAGGCCATGGCTGCGCAGGTCGGCGAGCCGGCGCGCGTAGAACTCCTCGCGCAGGGCGGCGCGCGCCGGTTCCGGTGCGCTGTCGGCGAAGTGCGCCGGTCCCTTGGCGAAGTTGTCCGGATCGATCCAGCGAAACCACACCATGGCCCAGTACAGGTGGTCCTCCAGCATGCGTTCGATCGCCCAGGACTCGGCGCGCTGGCGTGCGTCCAGGCCTTCGTCCAGATCCACGCCGTAGCGGCGCTCAAGATGGTCGCGAATGAACGTGGAGTCGCACACGGTCTGGTCGCCGTCCTCCAGCCAGGGAATCTTGCCTTTCGGCGCCTGCGGTGGCGTGCCGGGCGCCTTGCGGTAGGCCAGGCCGGCCATCTGCAACTGCACGTCGGCCTTGATCACGAACGGGCTGGCTTCCGGCAGGCCGAAGCCGGGGTTGCTGCCAAACAGGACGATGTTGCCGGTGGGGTTCATGTGGATGCTCCGTGATGGGTGCGGGCAGCCTGGCGCATGGCTGCTGACACCTTTCTGTCAGCAGCGGTGCGGATCAAGCGGACAGTCGCCCGGATGCGGAGGCACCGGTTTGCCGGAAAGCCAGGGGCCTAGAATGGGGCATTCCGATCGGTTGTCGCGCATGCCCTCCCACGCCGCCAGCACCGTGCACTTGCCGCCGGGCCCGTGGGCCACGGTGCTGGATGCGCTGTGCGCCCGCTTCGCCGCGATCGACCGTGGGCAGTGGCTGGACCGCATGGCGCGCGGGCGCGTGCAGGATGCCGAGGGACGACCGCTCACGGCGGCCACGCCGTATCGTGCCGGCCTGTGCGTGCGCTACTGGCGCGAGGTGGCGGACGAGGCGGCGATCCCGTTCGCCGAGACGATCCTGCACATGGACGAACACCTGCTGGTGGCGGACAAGCCGCACTTCCTGCCGGTGACGCCGGCGGGGCGCTTCGTGGAGGAAACCCTGCTGGCGCGACTGGTACGCCGCACCGGCAACGCGGCGCTGGTGCCGCTGCATCGCATCGACCGGCTTACGGCTGGGCTGGTGCTGTTTTCCACCAACCCCGCCAGTCGCGCGGCGTACCAGGCGCTGTTTCGCGAGCGCCGCATCGACAAGTGCTACCACGCGCTGGCGCCGGCGCTGCCGTCGCTGGCGTTTCCGCTTTGCCGTTGCTCGCGGCTGCTGCGCGGCGAGCCGTTTTTCCGCATGGCCGAGGTGGCGGGCGAGCCCAACAGCGAGACGCACGTGGACGTGGTCGAGCGCATGGACGGCGTGTGGCGCTACGCGCTGCGGCCGGTCACCGGCAAGAAACACCAGTTGCGCGTGCACATGGCGGCGCTGGGCGCGCCGATCATGCATGACACGCTGTACCCCGTGCTCGCCGCGCCCGCTGCCGACGACACGCAACGGCCGCTGCAGTTGCTGGCGCGGGAGCTGACGTTCGACGATCCGCTGTCTGGCGAAAGGCGTTGCTTCCTGAGCGCGCGGGCGCTGGCCGGGCCAGTGCCGGAAGTTGGTGTCATCGGCGCACGGTAAGCGTCCGTTACGCGTTATCGTTGCCGCCATCATTTGGCGGGAGAGTTACCGTGACTGCACAAGCCTCCGGCGCGACGCCGCGCACCGAGCTGACCGTGCGCGGCCTGGTCATCGGCATCGTCATCACCCTGGTGTTCACCGCAGCCAACGTGTTTTTCGGGCTCAAGGCGGGCCTGACCTTTGCCACCTCGATCCCGGCGGCGGTGATCTCGATGGCAATCCTGCGCGCGTTCAAGAACGCCTCCGTGCAGGAGAACAACATCGTGCAGACGGTGGCGTCGTCGGCGGGCACGCTGTCGGCCATCATCTTCGTGCTGCCGGGGCTGGTGATGATCGGCTGGTGGAGCGGCTTTCCGTTCTGGACCACGTTCGGCATCTGCGCCACCGGCGGCGTGCTGGGCGTGATGTACACGATCCCGCTGCGGCGCGCGCTGGTGACCGACTCCGACCTGCCGTATCCCGAAGGCGTGGCCTGCGCCGAGGTGCTGAAGGTGGGTGGTGGCGACGACACCGGCGCGTCGCGCGAGAGCAGCCGCGCCGGCCTGCTGGCGGTGATCGCCGGCACGGTGGTCTCGGCGGTATTCGCGGTGGTGGTGGCCACGCGCGTGTTTGCCGGCAGCGTGGCGCGGTATTTCCACATCGGCGATCGCGGCGCGGTCAGCGGCTACGACTTCGCGCTGTCGTTCGCGCTGCTGGCGGTGGGCCACCTGGTGGGCCTGTGGGTGGGCCTGGCGATGCTGCTGGGCGCGCTGATCGCCTGGGGTTGGGCCGTGCCGCACTACGCGATCCTGGCGGCGGCCGGCGGCGCCGCCGCCGACGTGGCGCAGGCCGCGTGGAGCGCCAAGGTGCGTTTCATCGGCGCCGGCACCATCGGCGTGGCGGCCATCTACACGCTGGCCAAGCTGGTGAAGCCGGTGATCGGCGGGCTCGCCGCGGCGATGGCCTCCTCGCGCGCGCGCAAGGCGGGGCAGGGCGCCACGCTGCCGCGCACCGAGCACGACATGCCGATCGGGCTGGTGGGCGCCGTCAGCCTGTTGTGCCTGCTGCCCATCGCCTGGCTGCTGGGCGATTTCAGCCTTGCCACCGGGCTGGGCGACCACCTGTGGTCGCTGGTGGTCGGCGGCCTGGTGTTCGTGGTGGTGATGGGTTTCCTGGTGTCGGCGGTGTGCGGCTACATGGCCGGCCTGATCGGCTCGTCCAACAGCCCGCTGTCGGGCGTGGGCATCCTGGTGGTGATCATCGCCGCGCTGCTGCTGATGCTGGGCGTGCAGGCGCAGACCGGCGACGCCGGCAAGGGCGTGGTGGCGTTCGCGCTGTTTGCCACCTCGGTGGTGTTTGCCGTGGCCACCATCGCCAACAACAACCTGCAGGACCTGAAAACCGGCCAGTTGGTCGATGCCACTCCGTGGAAACAGCAGGTGGCGCTGGTGGTGGGCGTGCTGGTGGGCGCGGCGGTGATCCCGCCGGTGCTGGACCTGCTCAACGAGGCCTACGGGTTCGCCGGCATGCCCGGCGCCGACCCGGCGCGTGCACTGGCCGCGCCGCAGGCCGGGCTGATCTCGGCGCTGGCGCAGGGCGTGATCCAGGGCAATATCGACTGGAGCCTGATCGGCCTGGGCGGGGCCATCGGCGTGGCGCTGATCGTGCTGGACGAGCTGCTGGGCCGCCGCGCCCGTACCGCGCGCCTGCCGCCACTGGCGGTGGGCCTGGGCATCTACCTGCCCAGCTCCACCACGCTGATGATCGTGGTCGGTGCCATCGTGGGCTGGTATTTCGACCGTCGCGCCGAGCGCGGCGCCAACCCGGAGGGCACCAAGCAACTGGGCGTGCTGCTGGCCTCGGGCATGATCGTGGGCGAAAGCATCATCGGCGTGGTGATCGCCGCCATCGTGGTGTTTTCCGGCCGCGATACGCCGCTGGCGCTGGTGGGCGACAGCTTTGGCACCGCGTCGATCTGGCTCGGCGGCCTGGCGTTCGTGCTGGTCAACGTGCTGCTGTATCGCTGGGTGGCACGGCTGGGCCGGCGCACCGCCTAGCCGCATCGTGTCCGTAGGAGCGCACCCTGTGCGCGATGCTTTTGGGCGGGATTAAACGCAAAAGCCCAAAAGCATCGCGCACAGGGTGCGCTCCTACAGAAAGCAGTCTTCGCGCGAAGGGCCAGCGTCGGCCACGTACAATGCGCGCACCGATGGGCCTGTTGAAGCGATGACGTGACGGCATCTGGATTTTCCGCGGCCGCGCCCGATGCGGCGCTGGCCGCGTTGTGCGTACCTTTTGACGCGGGACACCTCACGCTGCCGGCGGATGGCCGCGTGCTGTTTCTGCGCGCGCGTGCCGGCGCGATGGCGCAGCCGTCGTGGTGTTGCCAGCAAAGCTTCAAGCCGTTTGCCGACGCGCTGGAACGCGCCGGCCTGCGCGTGGCCGAGCCGGCGCGGGACGAGCGCTTTGCGCTGGTGCTGGTGCTGCCGCCGCGCCAGCGCGACGAGGCGCGTGCCGTGTTTGCCCGCGCGCTGCAGCATCTGGCGCCGGGCGGCACGGTGCTGGCGGCGGTGCCCAATGCGGAGGGCGCCAAGTCCGCCGAGGCCGACCTGGCGGCGCTGGCGGGCACGGTGTCGTCGCTGTCCAAGCACAAATGCCGCGTGTTCTGGGCCACGCCCGCCGCGCAGGGCGTCGACCCGACATTGCTGGCGGCCTGGCTGGCGCTGGATGCGCCGCGCGATACCGCCGAGGGTTTCGCCAGCCGGCCCGGCCTGTTCGCGTGGAACCGCGTCGATGCCGCCTCCGCGCTGCTGGCCGCGCACCTGCCCGCCGACCTGCACGGTCGTGTGGCCGACCTGGGCGCGGGCTACGGCTACCTTTCCACCCGGCTCATCGAGCATTGTCCGCTCGTGCAGGCCATCGACCTGTACGAGGCCGAGGCGCGCGCGCTGGAGCCGGCGCGGGTCAACCTGGCGCGGGCGCAGCAGCGCGCGGGTCGCGAGCTGGCCGTCGGCGTGCACTGGCACGACGTGACCACCGGCCTGCCGCAGCGCTACGACGCCATCGTCAGCAACCCGCCGTTTCACCAGGGACGCGCCGACCTGCCTGAACTGGGGCGCGCCTTCATCGCCAGCGCGGCCGATGCGCTGGTGCCGCACGGGCGACTGTGGCTGGTGGCGAACCGTCACCTGCCGTATGAGACGATCCTGGCGGCACGTTTCGGCCGCGTTGCCACGGTGACCACGCAAGACGGATTCAAAGTGATCGAAGCAAGCGAAGTACGCCCATGAAACTGGTCAAACTCATCGCCAACTTGGGCTACGGCAGCCGCAAGGACGTCACCCGGCTGTTTCGCGCTGGCCGCATCACCGATGCCGATGGCGAGGTGCTGTACGCCGATGACGTGGTGGCGCACGAAAACATCCGTCTCGACGACGAGCCGCTCGATCCGCCGCCCGGCCTGGTGCTGATGCTCAACAAGCCGCTGGGCGTCACCTGCTCGCGCAAGGACCCGGGCCGGGTGGTGTACGACCTGCTGCCGCCGCGCTTCAACGTGCGCACGCCGGCGTTGTCCAGCGTGGGCCGGCTCGACCGCGACACCAGCGGCCTGCTGCTGTTTACCGACGATGGCGCGCTGCTGCACCGGATCATCTCGCCCAAGGCGCAGGTGGCCAAGGTGTACGAGGCCACGCTGGCGCAGGACCTGCGCGGCGACGAGGGCGAGCTGTTCGCCAGCGGCAGCCTGATGCTGGAGTCGGAAACCACGCCGCTGGCGCCCGCGCAATTGCAGGTGCTGGGGCCGCGTCATGCGCGGCTCACCGTCACCGAGGGGCGCTACCACCAGGTGCGGCGCATGTTTGCCGCCACCGGCAACCGGGTGGAGACCTTGCAGCGCATCGCCATCGGCGCGCTCGGGCTGGGCGAGCTGGCGCCGGGTGCATGGCGCCTGCTGGAGGCTGCCGAGGCCGAGCGCGTGTTTGCGTCGCCGGCCGCCTGATCCGTCATGCCGATCGACCAGCGTCCGCTCGCCGTATTCCTGATGGGCCCGACCGCCTCGGGCAAGACCGCACTGGCGTGTGCGCTCAGCGAGGCGTTTGCGCTGGCGCTGGTCAGCGTGGATTCGGCCCTGGTCTATCGCGGCATGGACATCGGCACGGCCAAGCCCGACGCCGCCACGCTGGCGCGCTACCCGCATGCGCTGGTGGATATCCGCGATCCGGCGCAGCCGTATTCGGCGGCGGATTTTCGCGACGATGCGTTGGCCGCGATGCGCGCGATCACCGCGCAGGGCCGGGTGCCGCTGCTGGTGGGTGGCACGGGCCTGTATTTCCGCGCGCTGCAGCAGGGGCTGTCGGCGCTGCCGCCGGCGGACGCGGCGATCCGGCAGCGGCTCGGCGAGGAGGCGCAGGCACTCGGCTGGCCGGCGCTGCATGCGCGGCTGGCGCGGCTCGATCCGGCCGCTGCCGCGCGCATCGGCAGCAACGACGCGCAGCGCTTGCAGCGCGCGCTGGAGGTGATCGAGCTGAGCGGCCGGCCGTTGACCGAGCTGCAGCAGCGCGGCCAGGACGCGCCCTTTCCCTGGCGCGTGCTGAAGCTGGCGCTGATGCCGCGCGAGCGTGGCGTACTGCACCAGCGCATCGCCCAGCGCTTCGACACCATGCTGGCGGACGGCTTTCTCGACGAGGTGCGGGCGCTGCGCATGCGCGCCGACCTGCATGCGGACCTGCCGGCGATCCGCGCCGTGGGCTATCGCCAGGCCTGGCAATACCTCGATGGCGAGGGCGATGCCGCCGCGTTCCGCGACCGCGCCATCTTCGCCACCCGCCAGCTGGCCAAGCGCCAGATCACCTGGCTGCGCAGCGAGCTGGACGCGCGCGCGCTCGACCCGGACGAGCCGCGCACGGCCGCGCGCGCCGCCGACGCGCTGCGCCTGTTTCTGGCCGGCGCGGCCACCCCGGGCGACATTGAAAACGGCCTTTCATCAAGCATTTGAAAGCAGGTAACATCACCAGATGTTGGGGCCGGGCGCCACAGGCGTTTTTTTCCGGTCCCGTGTCCGTTGCCAGGGGAACAACAAATGTCCAAGGGACAATCGCTGCAGGATCCGTTTCTCAATGCGCTGCGCCGCGAGCGCGTGCCGGTGGCCATCTACCTGGTCAACGGCATCAAGCTGCAGGGCACGGTGGAATCGTTCGACCAGTTCGTGGTGCTGCTGCGCAACCAGGTGAGCCAGATGGTCTACAAGCACGCCATCTCCACCGTGGTGCCCAGCCGCAATGTGCGCGTCGCCAACGGCCAGGACGACCACGGCCACGACGACCACGACAGCTCCGCGCCCGCCGCGTCGACCGACACGGGCGCTTGATTGACGGGGTGGCGGCCCGCATGAAGTAGCTTCACGGTTTTCGCAAAGGCCCACCCCATTCGTGTTTGATCGACAGAAGAAAGGCGACCGCGCCGTCCTGGTGATGCCGCATGCGCGCGGCGAGGGCGACAGCGCCCGCCGCGCCGACGAGTTCACCGAGCTGGTCCGTTCCGCCGGCGCCGAGGTGCTGGCGGGCATCGCCGCACGCGTGGACGTGCCCAACCCGCGCTTCTACATCGGCAGCGGCAAGGCCGACGAAGTGGCCGAGGCGGTGGCCGCGCTGGATGCCGACCTGGTGCTGGTGGACCACGAGCTCACCCCGGTGCAGGAGCGCAACCTGGAGAAACACCTCAAGGTGCGCGTGGTCGATCGTGCCGGGTTGATCCTGGACATCTTTGCCCAGCGCGCGCGCTCGCACGAGGGCAAGCTGGAGGTGGAGCTGGCCCAGCTCAAGCACATCGCCACGCGCCTGGTGCGCGGCTGGACCCATCTCGACGCCCAGCGCGGCGGCGCCATCGGCAACCGCGGCCCCGGCGAGACCCAGCTGGAAACCGACCGCCGCCTGCTCAACGAGCGGGTCAAGATCCTGGGCAAGCGACTGGAGAAGGTGCAGGTGCAGCGCACCCAGCAGCGCCGCGCGCGCCTGCGCAACACGGTGCCGCGCGTGGCCCTGGTGGGCTACACCAACGCCGGCAAGTCCACCTTGTTCAACGCGCTCACCACCGGCGAGGTCTATGCCGCCGACCAGTTGTTCGCCACGCTGGACCCCACCGTGCGCAAGATCGACGGCTTGAGCTGCGGCCCGGCCGTGCTGGCTGACACCGTGGGTTTCATCCGCGAGTTGCCGCACGACCTGGTGGCGGCGTTTCGTGCCACGCTGGCCGAGGCGCGCGAGGCCGACCTGCTGCTGCACGTCAGCGACGCGGCCGACGAGGAGCGCGACGTGCTGCACCGGGTCGTGAACCAGGTGCTGGAGGAGATCGACGCCGGCGACGTGCCGCAGTTGCAGGTGATGAACAAGATCGATCTGGCCGACGTCGAGCCGCGCATCGACCGCGACGCCGACGGGCGCCCGTACCGTGTCTGGCTGTCGGCCCACTCCGGCGCCGGCGTGCCGCTGCTGCTGCAGGCGCTGGGCGAGCTGCTGGGCGGGGATCGCGTGCGCTCGTCGCTGCACCTGCCGCTGACCGCCGGCCGCCTGCATGCGCGGTTGCGCGCCTCCGGCGCGATCGCGCACGAAACCGTGGACGAGCACGGCTGGCGCCTGCAGATCGACGCCCCGCGCAGCGTGCTGGCCCCGCTGGGCGCCGACGCCACCGACGCCGGCCTGCTGCGCGAGCTGCTGGCCTAGCTCCCACAACAACAGCCGATGACCCGTAGGAGCGCACCCTGTGCGCGATGCTTTTGAAAGGCATCGCGCACAAGGTGCGCTCCTACACCAAGCGAGGACCTCGCTCCTGTGGGGGCTTCAGTCGCGATGCCCTTGTGGCGCGACGGGGAATTCGCCGGGTACTGCCGCCGCCGCGCGTGCCGCTTCCGCGCGACGCCGAGGGCGATTGGCGCGCGCGGCTCTGCTAAACTGTCGGGCGTTTGTGCGGCTGCCGCGGCGGGGCGATGCCTGGTTCCGGAGCGGTGGTCGACCTCTAATGGCTTTTTCCTTTTCAACGGTATTCCGGCCGCGGCTGCCGGCCTCCCGGCGGTCCCAAGGAGACTGACGCATGGCGTGGAACGAACCCGGCAAGGGGCAAGATGATCCGTGGACCCGCCGGAGGCCCAGCGGCGGCAAGCCGAACCTGGATGATCTGCTCAAGCAGCTGAAAAACCGCCTGGGCAAGTTCGGCAACGGCGCCGGCGGCCTGGTCACCCTGGTGCTGGCGCTGCTGGTGCTCAGCGTGCTGTTCAGCAGCTACACCATCGTGGGCGCGCGCGAGGCGGGCGTGGTGCTGCGCTTTGGCCAGTACGCGCGCACGCTGTCGCCGGGTTTCCACCTCAAGTGGCCGGCACCGGTGGAGACGGTCACCAAGGTGGAGGCCACGCGCATCCGCTCGGTCACCGACAAGGTGGCCATGCTGACCCGCGACGAAAACATCATCACCATCGATTTCACCGTGCAGTACCAGGTGGCCGATGCGCGCAAGTACCTGTTCTCGCTGAACGACCCCGACGGCACCACCGGCGCGGCGGCCGAGGCGGCGGTGCGCTCGGTGATCGGTGGCAGCGACATGGACCAGATCCTCTCGGCGGCCGGCGCCAGCCTGGTGGCGCAGGCGCAGGAAGTGCTGCAAAAGACGCTGGACGGCTATGACGCGGGCCTGCGCGTGACCGAGGTGAGCTTTCAGAACGTGGCGCCGCCGAACGAGGTGAAGGACGCGTTCGACGACGTCAACAACGCCCGCGAGGACAAGCAGAGCATCGAGAACGGCGCCCTGGCCTACGCCTCCAAGGTGGTGCCGGTGGCCCGCGGCGACGCCGCCCGCATCGCGGCCGAGGCTGCCGGCTACAAGGCCGAGCGCATCGCCCGCGCCGAGGGCGACGCGGCCCGTTTCGACCTGCTGCTCAAGCAGTACCAGGCCGCGCCGCAGGTGACCCGCAAGCGGTTGTGGCTGGAAACCATGGAGCAGGTGATGGCCGACAACCCCAAGGTGATCGACGGTTCGGACGGTCGCAACATCATCAACCTGCCCGGGGCCGCCGCCGCCAAGGCCGCGCCGTCGGGTGACGGCACGGCGCCGTCCAGCGTGGTGGCGCCGGTTGCCGCCGACAAGGGGAGCCAGCCATGAGCCGCATCGCATCGGGCATCGTCGCGGTGGTGTTGATCCTGCTGGGGCTCAACAGCATGTTCGTGGTCAGCGAGGGGCACAGCGCGCTGCTGCTGCAGTTTGGCCGCATCGTGCATACCGACTACGAGCCGGGCCTGCACTTCAAGGTGCCGGTGATCCAGCAGGTGATCCATTTCGACAAGCGCATCCTGTCGCTGGACGCGCCGCCGGAGCGCTATTTCACCTCCGAGAAAAAGAGCGTCAACGTCGACTTCTACGTGAAGTGGCGGGTGATGGACAACGCCGCGTACTACCGCGCCACCGGCGGCGAATCGCTGCAGGCGGCCCAGCGGCTGACTCCCATCGTCAAGGACGCGCTGCGCTTCGAGTTCAACGCGCGCACCTTGCCCGACCTCATCTCCGGCGGCCGCAAGGACATCACCGAGCGCGTGCGCGCGCAAACCGACACCTCGGCGCGCAAGCACCTGGGCATCGCCGTGGTGGACGTGCGCATCAAGCGCATCGACCTGCCCAACGAGGTGAGCGAGTCGGTCTACAAGCGCATGCGCGCCGAGCGCCTGCAACTGGCCAACGAGCTGCGCTACACCGGCCAGGAGGCGGCCGAGAAGATCCAGGCCGACGCCGATCGCCAGGGCCAGGTGCTGCGAGCCGACGCGGCGCGCGACGCGGCGCGGGTGCGCGGCGAGGGCGACGCGCAGGCGGCGGCGATCTACGCCAAGGCGTATGACCAGGATGCGGAGTTCTTCACCTTTTACCGCAGCCTGCAGGCGTACAGGACATCATTCGAGGACGGCAAGGGCATGCTTATCCTGAAACCTGATTCGGAGTTCATGCACTACTTCGACCAGCCGGCGCAGAAGCGCTGAGCATGGATCATCCGCTGGCCGCCGCCTTGTGCCTGGTGCTGGTGATCGAGGGGCTGGCGCTGTTTGCCGCTCCCCGGGCATGGCAGGCCATGGTGCGCCAGGCGCTGACCTTGTCGCCCCGGCGCCTGCGCCTGTTCGGACTGGGCGCGGTGACGGTCGGGCTGGTGCTGTTGCAATGGTTGCATTGACGCGTCGCGGGTTCGCCCGGATGCCTTTTACCGGCTCCCCCGGAGCCACACCACACGTGAGCGGGAACACCTGGAGTAACGCAGCATGGGCAAGTCAGTAGTCATTCTCGGCGCGCAGTGGGGCGACGAAGGCAAGGGCAAGATCGTCGACCTGCTGACTGAGCGGGTCAGTGCCGTGGCACGCTTCCAGGGCGGCCACAATGCCGGCCACACGCTGGTCATCAAGGGCAAGAAGACGGTGCTGCACCTGATCCCCTCGGGCATCCTGCGCGACGACGCGTTGTGCCTGATCGGCAACGGCGTGGTGCTGTCGCCCGAGGCGCTGATCAGCGAGATCGCCGAGCTGGAAGCCGGCGGCGTCGAGGTGCGCTCGCGGGTCAAGATCAGCCCGGCTACGCCGCTGATCATGCCGTACCACATCGCGGTCGATAAGGCGCGCGAGGCGGCGGCCGGCGGCAAGGCCATCGGCACCACCGGTCGCGGCATCGGCCCGGCCTACGAGGACAAGGTGGCGCGCCGCTCCATCCGCGTGGCCGACCTGATGTACCCGCACGAGCTGCCGGCGCTGCTGAAGACGGCCGTGGACTACCACAACTTCATCCTCACCCAGTGGCTGAAGGCCGAGCCGGTGGACTACGACACCGTGCTGAAGGACGCGCTGGCCTGGGGCGAGTACATCAAACCGCTGGTGGACGACGTGGCCACCATCCTGCACGACGTGCGCAAGGACGGCGGCAACATCCTGTATGAAGGCGCGCAGGGCGCGCTGCTGGACATCGACCACGGCACCTACCCGTACGTCACCTCGTCCAACACCACCGTCGGCGGCGCGCTGGCCGGCACCGGCGTGGGCGCGCAGGATGTCGACTACGTGCTGGGCATCTGCAAGGCCTACGCCACGCGCGTGGGCAGCGGTCCGTTCCCCACCGAGCTCAACGACGACATGGGCGAGCTGCTGCGCAAGAAGGGCAACGAGTTTGGCGCCAGCACCGGCCGTCCGCGCCGCTGCGGCTGGATCGACCTGGTGGCGCTCAAGCGCGCCACCCAGATCAACGGCATCAACGGCCTGGCCATCACCAAGCTGGACGTGCTCGACGGCCTGCCCACGGTCAAGGTCTGCGTCGCCTACGAATACCGTGGCAAGCGCCGCGAGCTGGCGCCGCTGGACGCCGACGGCTGGGACGAGTGCAAGCCGGTGTACCTGGAGTTTCCGGGCTGGCAGGAATCCACCGCCGGCATCCGCGAGTGGGACAAGCTGCCGGCCGCCGCCCGCGCCTACCTGCGCGCGGTGGAGGAGTTGTCCGGCTGCAAGCTGGCCCTGGTCGCCACCGGCGCCGACCGCGACGACACCATCGTGCTGGACGATCCGTTCGCCTGATCGGCGCACATCCGTCGTTGTCGCCAAGGCCCCGTTCTGCGGGGCCTTGGCTTTTGCGCCGGGCGGTCGAGTATCAGCAGGTTCGGGAACACCCGTCTTGAGGGTGGAATTCCGGCCGCAATGGCGTGAATGAAATGTCCTGAATAATGGACATTTTTCTACATATGTCCGATATCCAAGACTTGGATGTCCAGGCTCTTCTCCTCGGTACCGGCCAGCAGATTCGCGAACTGCGCAAGCGCCGTGGCCTTACCCAGGCCGCGCTGGCCGAACGCGCGGGCATGGCGCGCTCCAAGCTCGTGCTGCTGGAGCAGGGGCGGGGCTCGGTGGCCTTCGAGAGCTATGCCTGCATCGCGGCGGCACTGGATGCAACCTTGCGGCTGGAGCCGGCGCAACGGCCCACCTTCGAGGAGCTGGCGGAGCACTACCGTGAGTAGGCCGGTGGCCGTCGTGCGTGCGCAGGTGCTGACGCCGCAAGGCATCAGCGGCGATGTGCACCATGAGGGCGGCCGCTACGAATTTCGCTACACGGGTACGACGCCGGATGTGGCGGTCAGCCTGACCATGCCGGTGCGGCGCGATCCGTACCGCGCGCCGCAACTGTTGCCGATCTTCCAGCAAAGCCTGCCGGAGGGCTTCGTGCTTGAACAACTGCGTTTGCGGTTGGCCAAGCTCACCCAGCTCGATCCCATGCTGTTGCTGGCCCTTACCGGGCATGATGGCGCGATCGGCCGTTTGTGCGTGCGGTCACCTGACGTCGAGCGCCTGTTGGGCAGGGCGCCGGCGGCGGCGCCTAGCGGGCGGCTTCGTCCGCGCCGTCCCGCGCCCTCTCCGTCGCGCCAACCCGCTCGCCGATGGGCAGGGTGAGGGTTTCCTTGGCTTCCTCCATCACGATGTAGCTCTTGGAGTCGCGCACGTGCGGCAGTGCCAGCAAGGTGCTGCCCAGCAGCTTGCGGTAGGAGGCCATGCCCGAGATGCGGGCCTTGATCAGGTAGTCGAACGCGCCGGAGACAAGGTGGCATTCCAGCACGTTGGGCAGGCGAAGCGCGGCGGCGCGAAACTCCTCGAAGATGTCGCCGGACTTGTAGGCCAGGCTGATCTCCACAAACACCAGCAGGCCCGCGCCGACGCGCTGCGGGTCGAGCCGCGCGTGGTAGCCGGTGATGACGCCGTCGCGCTCCAGCCGGCGCACGCGCTCGGTGCAGGGCGTGGTGGACAGGCCCACGCGCGCGCCCAGGTCGGTGAACGAGATGCGGCCCTCGTCCTGCAGCACGCGCAGGATCTTGCGGTCGATTTTGTCAAAAGCACGCCGTTGGTTGGCCATGAAGTCCCTACGTATGGTTTGTTTTGCAGTGACTTTAACTGTAACCAGGCTGAAATACGGAAAACAAAACCAGGTGCCCGTTCCTATACTGCCGCCCCATCGATCCGCCGAGGGGCGGGCCATGACGGGGCGGCGCAAGATGCGGGTACTGGTATTGGGCAGTGGCGTGATCGGCACGTGCAGCGCGTGGTACCTGGCGCGCGCCGGCTTCGAGGTCACCGTGGTGGATCGCCAAAGCGCGCCGGCGCAGGAGACCAGTTTCGCCAACGCCGGCCAGATCTCGCCCGGCTACGCCTCGCCGTGGGCCGCGCCGGGCGTGCCGCTGAAGGCGTTGAAGTGGATGTTCATGCGCCACGCGCCGCTGGCGATCCGGCCGGGGCTGGATGCGCGGCAATACGTCTGGCTGGCGCGGATGCTGCGCAACTGCACGGCCCACCGCTACGCCGTCAACAAGGCGCGCATGGTGCGCCTGTCCGAATACAGCCGCGACTGCATGGATGCCCTGCGTGCCGAGACCGGGCTGGACTACGACGACCGCCAGCTCGGCACGATGCAGGTGTTCCGCACCCAGGCGCAGCTCGACGGCGCCGCGCGCGACATCGCCGTGCTCGACCAGTACGCCGTGCCGTACGAGCTGCTGGACCGTGCCGGCATCGTGCGGGCGGAGCCGGCGCTGGCCGGCGTGGCCGACCAGTTCACCGGCGCGTTGCGCCTGCCGCACGACGAGACCGGCGACTGCGAGCTGTTTACCCGCCGGTTGGCCGAACGCGCGGCGCAGGCCGGCGTGACGTTCCGCTTCGGCGCCACCATCGAGGCCCTGGAGCATGACGGCAGCCGCATCACCGGTGTGCGCATCGACGGTGCGTTGGAGCACGCCGACCGCTACGTGCTGGCGCTGGGCAGCTACTCGCCGCGCCTGCTCGCGCCGCTGGGCATCCACTTGCCGGTGTATCCGCTGAAGGGGTATTCGCTCACGGTGCCGATCACCGACGCGGCCATGGCGCCCACCTCCACCGTGCTGGACGAAACCTACAAGGTCGCCGTGACGCGGCTGGGCCAGCGCATCCGCGTGGGCGGCATGGCCGAGGTGGCCGGGTTCGACCTGTCGCTGTCGCCACGGCGGCGCGCCACGCTGGAGAAAGTGGTGGGCGACCTGTACCCGCACGGCGGCGACCTGGCCCGCGCCAGCTTCTGGACCGGCCTGCGCCCGGCCACGCCGGACGGTACGCCGGTGGTGGGCGCCACGCGGCTGCGCAATCTCTATCTCAACACCGGCCACGGCACGCTGGGCTGGACGATGGCCTGCGGCTCGGGCAGCTACCTCGCCGACGTGATGGCGGGCCGGCCGCCGCGAATCAGCGGCGAGGGCCTGGACATCGCCCGCTACGGTGCGCGTGTGTCAGGTGGGCATGCCTCGGTCGAGCCTGCTTCGGTCAGGCGTGGAGCGTCGGCCTGATGCGCCCGGCCCGCGCACTCATCGACCTGTCGGCACTGCGCCACAACCATCGCGTGGCACGCGAGCTGGCCGGCGGCAAGGTGCTGGCCGTGGTCAAGGCCAATGCCTACGGCCACGGCGCGGTGCGCTGCGCCCGCGCGCTGGAGGGCGAGACCGACGGCTTCGGCGTGGCCTGCATCGAGGAGGCGCTGGAGTTGCGCGAGGCCGGTATCCGCGCGCCGATCCTGCTGCTGGAAGGTTTTTTCGAGGCCGACGAGCTGGCGCTGATCGACGCCCACGATCTGTGGTGCGTGGTGCACTCGCCCTGGCAGATCGACGCCATCGAACGCGCCCGGCCGGCGCGACCGTTCACCGTGTGGCTGAAGCTGGATTCGGGCATGCATCGGCTTGGCCTGGCTGCTTCCGCCTACCGCGCCTGCCTGCAGCGGCTGCAGGCCATGGCGCACGTGCGCGTGGCCGTGGCGATGACGCATTTCGCCTGCGCCGACGCCTTGGACAATGGGCGCACGCTGGAGCAACTGGCGATTTTCCAGGCCACCTGCCACGGGTTGGGCCTGCCGTGCAGCCTTGGCAACTCGCCCGCGCTGCTGGGCTGGCCCGAGGCGCGCGGCGACTGGGCGCGACCCGGCCTGATGCTGTACGGCGCCACGCCGTTTGCCGTGCCGCATCCCGCCGCCGACCGCCTGAAACCGGTGATGACCGTCACCTCCACCGTCATCGCCACGCGCGAGCTGGCGGCCGGCGAGCCGATCGGCTACGGCGCGCGCTTCATTGCGCCGCGTCCCAGCCGCATCGGCGTCGTGGCGCTGGGCTACGCCGACGGCTATCCGCAGTTCGCCCCCAACGGCACGCCGGTGGCGATCGACGGCCAGCCCGGTGCCCTGGTGGGCCGCGTCTCGATGGACATGCTCACCGTCGACCTCACCGACCACCCCGCCGCCGGCATCGGCAGCACGGTGGAACTGTGGGGCCACCACGTCCGCGCCGGCGACCTGGCCCCGCGCGCCGCCACCAGCGCATACCGGCTGTTTTGCGGTGTGCTGCGGATACCGCGCCACTACATCGGCGAATGAGGTCGGCTCGCCCGCTCCACGGGGCGGCGGGTTGCGGGTAAGGTGACGGTTTCATGTCGATGATCGCGCATGCCCCGCCTGCCGGGCCGCTGCATGCCACAGGGGAAACGATGACGAGCACGCTTTCGGCCAAGGAGCAGTCGCTGTCCAGGATTTTCAGCGACGACTACGTATTCACCATCCCCAGTTACCAGCGACCGTACTCATGGGGCACCGACCAGGCGCGTGAGCTGCTGGAGGACCTGCTCGACTACATGCAGGCCGGCGGCGAAAAGCTGGACGACATCGCACCGTATTTTCTCGGCAGCATCGTACTCATCAAGCGTGAAGGGGCATCCGAAACCACGGTGGTCGATGGCCAGCAGCGGCTCACCACCTTGACCTTGCTGCTGTCGGCCATTCGCGCCCGGGTCGCGGACGCCGAGGTGAGGGCCGGCATCACCAAATGCATCTACGAGCAGGGCAGCGTGGTGTTTGGCACCGAAGCCAGGTATCGGCTGTCGCTGCGCGAGCGCGACCGGGAGTTTTTCCGTCGTTACGTGCAGCATGGTGACGGCATCGAGAAGCTGGTCGGCCTCAACGACACGCTGCCCGATGCGCAGGAAAGGTTGCGCGAAAACGCCCGCTTCTACATGGATGCACTGGCCCGGCAGGACGAGAAGAGCCTGGTGCGGCTGGTGCAGTTCATCGTCACGCGCTGCTATCTGGTGACCGTCGCCACGCCCGATCTTGATTCGGCCTATCGCATCTTTGGCGTGCTCAACAGTCGCGGACTGGACCTCAGCGCCACCGACATCCTCAAGGCGGAAATCATCGGCGCCATCGAGCCGGCCCGGCGCGACGCCTACAACGTGAAATGGGAGGACCTGGAGGAAGACCTGGGACGCGATGCCTTTGGCGACCTTTTCAGTCATATCCGCATGGTCTATCGCAAGGCCAAGCCGAAGGGCACCTTGCTGAAGGAGTTTCGCGACCACGTGGGGCCGGCCGATCCCGTTGCCTTCATCGACGACGTGCTCGGGCCGATGGCCGAGGCGTTCCGCGAAATCGTGGACGCCGATTATTCGAGCCAGAAGCACGCCGAGCAGATCAACCAGGATCTGCGCTGGCTCAACCGCATCGAGTTCAAGGACTGGTTGCCGCCGGCGCTGGTGTTTTTCTCGCGTCATCGCAATGATCCGGAGGCGATGCGGCAGTTCTTTGCCGACCTGGAGCGGTTGGCCTACGCCATGCTGATTCGCCGCAGCGGCGTGAACGAGCGTATCGAGCGTTTCGCCGCACTGACCCGCGCCGTCGAGGACGGCGTCGACTTGTCCGATCCGTCGTCGCCCCTGCAGTTGTCGCGGGTGGAGCAGTACGCCATGTACACGGCGCTGTCCGGCCCGCTCTACGAGGTGTATTCGTCACGCGCGCTGGCGGTGATCCTGTTGCGGCTGGATGGCCTGGTGTCCGGCGGTGGCGCCACGTACGAGTACGACACGATTACGGTGGAGCATGTCATGCCGCAGCAGCCCCGGCCGGGCAGCCAGTGGTTGCAGTGGATGCCCGACCCGGAGGATCGCCTGTTCTGGGTGCACCGGTTGGGCAACCTGGCCTTGCTGACGCGCAAGAAGAACAGCGCCGCCAACAACTATGACTTCGACAGGAAAAAGGCCGCCTATTTCACCAAGGGCGGGGTTTCACCGTTCGCGCTGACCACCCAGGTGCTGCAGCATGCAACGTGGACACTCGACGCCATGGAAGAGCGCGAGCAGCAATTGCTGGCGACCTTCGAGACGCACTGGCGGCTGCATGATCGGCAGAGCCCGGCGTCGCGCGCCATGGCCGCCATGGCGGGCAAGCGTGTGCCCGGCGAATCGCCGGTATTCGTGATTGCCAGCGAAAAGCAGGGGTTGGCGGCGAGCGCGCGCGAGGTGGACGGGCAATTCGTGGTGCTGTCCGGCTCCGGCGCGCGGGGAGCATGGATCGGGCCGGCGCACAACTACCAGATGCTGCGGCAAGCCCTGATCGACGCCGGCAGCCTGGTTCCGGCGGACGGCGGCACCCTGGTGTTTTCCCGTGACGTGCCGTTCGGCAGTCCCAGCGCGGCGTCGGCCGTCATCTTCGGGCGCTCCGACAACGGACGGCTCAGCTGGACGGTCAAGGACAGCGGACAGACCTACGCGCAATGGGAAGCCGGTGCGCCGGCCGCTGTCGGCGCGCTTGGCGACAAGGGGGGCGACGAGCCGACCGGTCATCGCCACGAGCTGTTTCGTCGCTTCTGGGCGCAGTTGATCGCGCGCGCGGCGCCGCACACCGCGTTGTTCGCCCACCGCAGCACCACGTCCGACCACTGGCTGAGCCTGGGCATCGGGCGCACCGGCTTTTCCCTGTGCGCAAGCGTCACGCAAAGCCGCTCGCGCGCCGAGTGCTACATCCATTTTCCGGGCGACGATGCACGATCGACCCGGGCGTTCGAGTCGCTTCGCCGTCAGCGCGTCGGCATCGAGGCGGCGTTTGGTGGCGTGCTCGATTGGCAGCCTTTGCCCGATCGCGCCGGCTCGCGGATATGCGTGGATTTGCCGGGCGGCTGGAAAACGCCCGAGGCGCAGTGGCCTGCACTGCAGGATGCGTTGATCGACGCCGTCGCGCGTCTGGATCGGGCGCTGCGGGAGCCTGTCCGGGCGTGCGATGCCTGACGGCCGGGCAGGGCGGCCTTCATCAAGACTCTACTTGCAGGGGACATCATGTCGTTGAGTGAGCAGGCGCTGGCGCAAGCCCGCGCCATTCTGGCGGGCGCGGACGCCAAGCTGGAGACGTTGCGCGGTATCCGGCCGTATCTGGTCGATCTTTCGTTGCGGGAGAATCCGGTGGGTTCCAACGTGGGGCAGACGCTGGCGGACAAGCTGGCGATCCTGCCGAAGCTGCGCGCGTTCGGTTTTCGCAATATCTCGCTGGGCACGCTCGACTACGCCATGCCGGAGGAGCTGGAGGTCGATGACGATTTCATGGTGCACCTGCGCGACCAGCGCATCGACATGACCGGCTGCTTCGCGTTTACCGCCATGGGCATCGCGGCGGCCGACGGCGTGTTCACGCCCGATGTGTCGCAGCACAAATTGCGCGATTACGGCGTGCCCAATACGGTGCATGAGATCTGCGTCACCCGGGCCGGGCGCGGCCGGCGCTACGACCTGCAAACCCTGCACCGCAGCCTGCCGGCCAGCATCGCCTGGCTGCACGCAAACATTCGCGGCGAGGGCGGCGGTCCGCCGCGCATCCTGGTCAACATCGTCGATGGCTGCGATGCGTTTGCCGAGTGTCCCGAGGCGATGTGCGCCATCCTCGACCTGCTGGCGGGGCAGCCGATCGAGGGTGTCACGTTCGAGGACGACCGCGGTACTTTCCTGCCTTTTCAGGTTGGCGCCTACGTGGCGGCGGCGCGCAGCCTGCTGCCGCCGACGATGAAGCTGCTGGTGCACGTGCATGCCGGCGCGGGTTTCGAGAACGCGTCGGTGATCGAGGCCTTGCTCAATGGCGCCGACGGCATCTGGGGCGCTTTGCCCAAGCGCGCGGCGATCAACGGCCACGCCTCGCTGGGCGAGTTGATCGCCAACCTGGCGCGGCTGGGCAATCCGCACATGCGTGATTACCAGCTGGACCAGCTGCTGCCGCTGGCGACCGAGCTGCAGACGCTGGACGACCTGGCGCCGGTGCCCGACGACCTGCCGGTGCTCGGCCACAACGCGTATCGCCTCACCTTGAGCTCGTTCCGGCAGATACCGGGGCGTTTCATGGATCTGCCGCCGCAGGTGATCGGCGGCCACTACCGCTATCGCATCTGTCCGGTGGTGAGCGATCCGGCGGTGATCGCCGGCCGGCTGGCCGAAGTGACGCGGCGGCCGGTCACCGATTTTCCCGAGTCGCTCACCTCGCGGATGATCCAGCTGATGCGTCGCGATCTGCGCGAGGGCAAGCGCATTGCCTACGATGAGCCGCCGCAGCTGCTGGCGCTGCTGGCTCGCGCGGAGCAGGCCTGAGGTGTATCTTGGCCGGCTGGCAGGCCGCTTGGGGGCGCCGCGTGGCCCGCCGCACGCCATGATCGACAACCGCGTCGCCCCGACGACGCGCGCCACCCTTGCCCACTCTTGGAACGGAGCGAGAAACGATGGCCGACATCGACGCCAAGGCCGAGCTTGACGGTGACGTCTACCGGACGCTGCTGGAATCCACCCAGGCGATTCCGTGGAAAATCGACTGGGCCACGATGACCTTTGCCTACATCGGCCCGCAGATCGAGAGCCTGCTCGGCTGGACGCCGGAAAGCTGGGCCAGCGTGCAGGACTGGATCGACCGCATGCACCCGGAGGATCGCGCCTGGGTGGTCGATTTCTGCGTGGCGCAATCGAAGGACGGCATCGACCACGAGGCGGATTACCGCGCCCTGTGCAAGAACGGCGAGTACGTGTGGATTCGCGACGTGGTGCATGTGGTGCGCAACGCCGACGGCGTGGTCGAGGCGCTGGTCGGTTTCATGTTCGACATCAGCGAGCGCAAGCGCACCGAGGAGAAACTGCTCAACCTGCAGCACGAGCTGGAGCGGCTCTCGTTCAAGGACGGCCTCACCGGCGTGGGCAACCGCCGCCACTTCGACACGGTGCTCAAGACCGAATGGGCCCAGGCGCAGCGCAGCGGACAGCCGTTGTCGTTGGTGATGCTCGATATCGACTACTTCAAGCAATACAACGACCACTACGGCCATATCCAGGGCGATGCCTGCCTGAAGCGCGTGGGCGACCTGCTGGACGACATGGCCACCCGGTCGCGCGATCTGCTGGCCCGCTACGGCGGCGAGGAGTTCGTGCTGGTGCTGCCGCAGACCGATGCGGCGTCGGCGCACACCATGGCCGAGCGTTGCCGCGAGCTGATCGCACGCGCGCGCATGCCGCACGAGAACTCCCCGGTGGCGCCGCTGCTGACGATCAGCCTGGGCGTGGGCACCATCACGCCAACCGCCGACGACGAGCCGCTGGCGTTCGTCGATGCGGTCGATCGCGCGCTGTACCAGGCCAAGCTGCAGGGCCGCAACCGCACCGTGGTTGCCGACGTGCCGCGCACCGGCACACTGCTGCCCCGATCCGCGTAGGAGCCCGCTGGCGGGCGATGCTTTTGATGCCGGGGTGACCAGACGTTCGTCTGTTGAGCGCCGGGATTCGCAAAAGCAAAAAGCATCGCCCGCCAGAGGGCTCCCGCGACAGGCGGTGCGTCAGGCCTGGGCGTCATCCTTGTACGCATCCACCGGGATGCACGAGCACATGATGTTCTTGTCGCCGTAGACGTTGTCCACGCGGGCCACCGGCGACCAGTACTTCTGCAGCTTCAGGCTGGCCAGCGGGAAGGCGGCCAGTTCACGCGGGTAGGCGTGGGTCCATTCGCTGGCGCTGACCATGGTGGCGGTATGCGGCGCATTCTTCAGCGGGTTGTCCTCGCGGTCGAGCTTGCCTTCCTCGACGGCGCGGATCTCGTCGCGGATCTGGATCATCGCGTCGATGAAGCGGTCCAGCTCCACCTGCGACTCGCTCTCGGTCGGCTCCACCATCAAGGTGCCGGAGACCGGGAAGCTCAAGGTCGGCGCGTGGAAGCCGAAGTCGATCAGGCGCTTGGCCACGTCCTCGGCGCCAATGCCGGTGGCGTCCTTGAGCGGGCGCAGGTCGAGGATGCACTCGTGCGCGACCAGGCCGTTGCGGCCGGTGTACAGCGTCTTGTAGTGCGGCGCGAGGCGCTTGGCGATGTAGTTGGCGTTGAGCAGGGCCACCTGGGTCGCCTTGCGCAGGCCGTGCTGGCCCATCAGCGTGATGTACATCCACGAGATCGGCAGGATCGAGGCGCTGCCGAAGGTGGCCGCGCTGACCATCGCGCCGTTGCCGGTGCCTTCGGTGCGCACGCCGTCGCTGCCCAGCGCCCCCGGCAAAAACGGCGCCAGATGCGACTTCACCGCGCACGGGCCGACGCCGGGGCCGCCGCCGCCGTGCGGGATGCAGAAGGTCTTGTGCAGGTTCAGGTGGCTGACATCCGAGCCCCACTTGCCGGGCTTGGCCACGCCGACCAGCGCGTTCATGTTGGCGCCGTCGGTGTACACCTGGCCGCCGTGCTGGTGCACGATCTCGCAGATCGACACCACGTCCTCCTCGAACACGCCGTGGGTGGACGGGTAGGTCAGCATGATCGCGGCGAGGTTGGCCGAGTGCTTCTCGGCCTGCACGCGGATGTCTTCCAGGTCCACGTTGCCGTTGGCGTCGCACTTGGTGACGACCACCTTCATGCCGCACAGGTGGGCCGAGGCCGGGTTGGTGCCGTGGGCGGATTCGGGGATCAGGCAGATGTCGCGATGGCCTTCGCCGCGCGAGCGGTGATACGCGCGGATCGCCAGCAGGCCGGCGTATTCGCCCTGCGCGCCGGAGTTCGGCTGCAGGCTGACCGCGTCGTAGCCGGTGATCTCCACCAACTGCGCTTCGAGGCCGGCGATCAGCTCCTTGTAGCCCTGCGCCTGCGCGGCGGGGGCGAACGGATGGAGGTTGCCGAATTCCGGCCAGGTCACCGGGATCATCTCGGCGGTGGCGTTGAGCTTCATGGTGCACGAGCCCAGCGGGATCATCGTGCGATCCATCGCCAGGTCCTTGTCGGCCAGCGAACGCAGGTAGCGCAGCAGGTCGTGTTCGCTGTGATGGGTGTTGAACACCGGGTGGGTGAGGAAGGCCGACTCACGCTGCAGCGCCGGCGGGATCAGCGACGGCGTGGCGGCATCCAGCGCGTCGATCGAGGGCAGGCTGCCTTCGTCGCCGCCGAAGATGCGCCACAGCGTCTCCAGGTCGGCACGGGTGGTGGTTTCGTCCAGCGAGATGCAGATGTACTCGTCCCACGCCTTGCGCAGGTTCACGCCCAGCGACAGCGCGCGCGCCATCAGCGCGTCGGTGCGCGCGCCGGTCTTCAGGCTCAGCGTATCGAAGGCGCTGTCGTGGTGGAACGCGTCGAAGCCGAGCTGCTGCAGGCCGGCCTTGAGGATCGCGGTCAGCCGCGCCACGCGCGAGGCGATCCGCTTGAGGCCTTCCGGGCCGTGGTACACGGCATACATCGAAGCCATCACCGCCAGCAGCACCTGGGCGGTGCAGATGTTGGAGGTGGCCTTCTCGCGGCGGATGTGCTGCTCGCGGGTCTGCAGGGTCAGGCGGTAGGCCTTGTTGCCCTCGGCGTCGATCGACACGCCGATCAGGCGGCCCGGCATCGAACGCTTGTAGGCATCGCGGCAGGCCATGAACGCGGCGTGCGGGCCGCCGAAACCGAACGGCACGCCGAAGCGCTGGGTGTTGCCGATCACGATGTCGGCGCCCATCTCGCCCGGCGTTTTGAGCAGGGTCAGCGCCAGCAGGTCGGTGGCGAAGATCGCCAGCGCGTTCTTCGCATGGATCTTGGCGACTTCGTCGCTCCAGTCCGTCAGCCAGCCGCTGCTGGCCGGGTACTGGATCAGCGCGGCGAAGTAGTCGTCGCCGGCGATCGCGGTATTCCATGCCTCGGCCGAATCGGCCAGCTTGATGCTCAGGCCCAGCGGCTCGGCGCGGGTGCGCATCACCTCGATGGTCTGCGGGTGCGCGTCACCGGACACCACGATCACGTTGCCCTTGGCCTTGGCCGAGCGCCTGGCCAGGGTCATCGCCTCGGCGGCAGCGGTGGCTTCGTCCAGCAGCGAGGCGTTGGCGATCTCCATGCCGGTCAGGTCGGCGCACATGGTCTGGAAATTGATCAGCGCCTCCATGCGGCCCTGCGAGATCTCCGCCTGGTAGGGCGTGTACGCCGTGTACCACGCGGGGTTCTCCAGGATGTTGCGCAGGATGACGTTCGGCGTGTGGGTGCCGTAGTAGCCTTGGCCGATGAAGCTGCGCAGCACCTGATTGCGGTCGGCGATGGTGCGGATCTTCGCCAGCGCGGCTTCCTCGGTCATCGACTCGGGCAGGGCCAGCGGCGCGGCGGACTTGATCGCGGCGGGGACGATGGCATCGGTCATCGATTCCAGCGAATCGTGGCCGATCACGTCGAGCATGCGCGCGATCTCGGCGTCGTCCGGGCCGATGTGGCGCGCCACGAAGGCGTCATGGTTTTCCAGGTCGCGCAGCGACGGGCGGGGAGTGTGGCTCATGTGAGGGCATCCGAAGGCAACGTGCGTGCCGCACGCGGGGCGCCCCTCTGTCCTTTTGCCTGAGAGTTTGGAAGCGTGGTGCCTACGCTTCGTGCCCCTTCGGCGCCGGATTCAACCGGTCTCTCCAGAGTGTGTGCGCGCGGTGGTATCGGAGCCTGAGCGATTACGGGCGTTACGTCTTCGGCAGCGGCACGGCCCGCCGGGCCGCCCGCTTCTCCCACCTGGCGTTGAGGCGGCGATTATACAGGCGTGCGGCACGCCGCCATACCATGAGCCGTGCCGTCGTTCAGTGCAGCGCCCACACGCTGTTCGGGTCGCCGTGGCGGCCGCGTTGCAGCGTGGCTTGCGCCATCCTTGCGTAGGCCAGTGCCAGCAGCAGGGCCACGGCGTTCACGGCAAAGCGGTGGCCGTGGCCGTGCCAGGCGGCAGCGAGCAAGCCCTCGCCGTAGCCGATCCAGCCAGCCAGCGGGATGGCGGCGGTAAGCAGGGCGCAGGCCCAGAGCAGCTCATGTCCGGCCCGTGCCGGCTGGCGCAGGGCGGCCCACGCCATGCACGCAAGGAACACCGTGTAGTACGCCGGCCGCCCCAGCCCGGGCGCCAGCGCGCCGGCGATGAAGACCGCCGAAATGCCGGCCACGCTGCCCAGGCACACGCCCAGCGTCAGCGCGGCCATCACACGTGTGCGCATCGGCTGCGCCACCTGGCGACGCTTGCGCCGCGTCTCGATCCACAGCAGGTTGCCGCTGTAGAACAGAAAGGCGCCGGCCAGGCCCAGCACGAAATACAGCCATTTCACGGTGTCGTGGCCGAAGGTGCCGAAGTGCAAGGTCTGCAGGCCCCGCAGCAGCACCGTGCCCGGCGTCATCGTGGTGGGCGCCACCGTGGCGATCACCTCGCCGGTGACGCCGTCCAGCGTCACCGAGCCCAACTGGTTGAGCCGACGCTGGTCCATCTCGCCGTAAAGCGTGGCGCGCGCGTTGGCGTCGCCGACGTTGACCAGCGAGATGCCCTCGATGTCCAGTCCCGGCAGCGCCGCCCGTCCGTGCCGCAGCAGCTCGGCAACCGGCAACGTGGGTTTGGCTACATGGGCAGCGGCCACCTGCGGCGCACCGTAGAAATCCTTCTCCAGCAACTGCATCAGCTTGCCGTCGTAGACCAAGGTCTGGAACGGCATCAGCAGCAACAGCCCCAGCGCCAGCACCGCGCCGCTCCACGCAAAAATGATGTGGAACGGCAGCGACAGCATGCCCACCGCGTTATGTGCGTCCTGCCACAGGCGCTTGATGTTTTTGCCCAGCCGCAAGGCAAACAGGTTTTTCAGCAGCGTGGGCGCGTAGATCACCACGCCGCTGACCAGGGCCAACCCGTACAGCAGGCAGACCACGCCGAACAGGTAGGTGCCGAACGGCTTGGGCAGGCCGGCGGTGAAGTGCAGGTCGTAGATGAACTCGATGAAGTCCTGGCCGAACGCATCCTCGTGCAGGGCGTCGTGGCCCTCGAACATGAAACGGCGCGACTCGCCCGTGCCGGCCTCGAACCAGTACGCGGACGGCTTGGGGCCGTGCTCGCCCGGCAGCATCAGGTAGATGCCCTCGGCGGATGACGGATGCTCCCGCAGCAAGGTGTCGAGCAGTGCCTGCGAGCGCCCGACCGGATCAGCGGGCTGCACCGCCGCGGCGCCGGTGCGGTTCCAGTCGCCGATCTCGTGGCTGAACACCGTGATCGCGCCGGCATAGAACGCGACAAACAGCGCCATGCCCGCAAGCAGGCCCACCCAGGTGTGCAGCGACAGGAACCGGCGCAAGGTGGCGGCCTTCATGCCTGCACCCCCAGCCAGCCCAGCGCCTTGCCGCCGTAAAGCAGCGCAAAGCCGACCACGGTGGCACCGCCCAGCCACAGCCAGGCGCGCAAGGCGGTCTTGAACACGAAGGCCAGCGTCATCGTGGCGATCCACACGGGAAACGCCAGCATCACCCACACCAGCGCGGTCACGGTCTGGTCGCCGGGCCATGCCAGCGCCGCCAGGCCGATCAGTGCGACGCTGAGCGGCAGGCCGAGCAAGGCCGCCGCCAGATACCTAGCTCCCATGGTGCCGCTCCTGTCGCCATTGGTTCCATGCATCGAGATGGGGCAGCAAAACCAGCGCCAGCATCAGCATCGTCAGTGCGGCAAACACGCCGGCCCACGGTCCCAGTGCGACGATGGCTGCGACCGTGGCCAGCACGATGGCTGTCCAGGCGAGGGCCCGCAGCGCGCGCGCGTGGGCGGTTGCCGCGGGCCAGAGCCGCTGGTGCGGGCTGGGCAGGTAAAAGCCCAGCGCGGCCAGCGCCGATAGAATCAGGTAGGTTGCCGTCATGTCGGGGCGCCTTTTTTCAGAACCGCCAGTCCACGCTCGCCATGTAGTGGCGCGGTGCGCCGTAGTAGCCGCTGTAGCGCAGCGTGTTGATGTACTTCTCGTTGCCGATGTTGTCGATGTTGAGGCGCAGCGTGAGCTCGGGCAGCACGTTCCACGCGACAAAGCCGTTGATCACCGCATAGCTGTCCTGGTGGACGGCAAAGCCGCTGCTTTCCACGTTGGAGATGGCGCTTTGCCAGCGGCCGCCAAGACCGAATGACAACGGCGCATAGCCGGGCAGGTGCGCGCTGAGCAGCACATTGGCGGTGCGGCGCGGCACCCAGCGATAGGTATGGCCGCCATCGGCACCGGTCAGCCTGAGCGCGGTGTAGCCCACGACCAGGTCGAGGTTGTTGGCGAGCTTGCCGGTGGCCTCGATCTCCACGCCCTTGGACTGCACGTCCACCGGCGCGTAGATGGACTGTCCGAACTCGTTGTACTGGCCGGTGGGCGTGGCCAGCCCGTCCTGGTCGGCCTTGAACACCGCCAGCGTGGTCAGCAGTCGCCGGTCCAGCCAGTCGGCCTTGATGCCGGCTTCGTAGTTCACGCCCTTGCTGGCGTCCAGGTAGCGGTTGTCCGCATCCACCTGGTCCTGCGGCTGGTAGATGTCCGAATAGCTGACATAGCCCAGCACGTGCTCGTTGAAGTCGAAGGTCAGGCCGCCGTAGGGGCTGGTGTGGCTGGTGGTCTGGTCGAAGGTGAGGTCGTACGAGTTGCCGTTGCGGCGGTACTGGGCGTAGTTGACGCCGACGATGGCCTTGAGCCGGTCGGTGAACGCCAGCCGGGTGGCACCGAAGGCACGCTTCAGGCGCTGGTCCAGCACGGAATAACGCGCGCTGTCGCTCCAGTCGGGTTCGGCGAGGGCATGGGTGGAGTAGGGAAACGCAGGCAGCTCGCCCCAGGCGGGAGAGGCGCCATCCGCGTTGCGCTCCCAGCTGTCGGCCGTGCTGCGGGCGAGGCTGGCGCCCAGCATCACCTCCTGGTCGTGGCCGAACAGGTCGAAGTGACCATTGAGTGTGGCCGCGCCGAGGTGGGCGCTGGCCTTGTCGGTGCCCGCCCAGGGGTAGCCGACCAGGCCCAGGCCGGTGCCGGGTACCAGCGCATCGGAGAGGCCATCGCCGTCGGGATCGGGCAGGTAGGCGAAGAACATCTTTTCGTCGCCTTCGGAGCGGCGATAGTTGTACGACAGCTTCAGCTGCCAGTTGTCGCCCAGCTGATGGGTGTACTCGGCAAAGGCGGTCTGGTCGGTAGTGTTCCAGTAGGTCCAGTCCTGCGTGGTCGAGGCGCTGGTGGGCCATTGGACCTGGGTGCCGTCGCTGTCCATGAAGGTCAGCGCGCCCCACATGATGCCGTTGGATTTGGCCCGCTGGTACGAGTAGCCGACGGCCAGCGTGCCGTTGTCGCCAATCTGGCCGTCGACCACGCCGTAGAGATAGTTGCGCGCGTTGTCGTTGCCGCGCAGGTAGGAGTCGCCATCCTCGTGTGCGGCCACCACGCGGCCTGCCCAGCGGCCGTCACGGGAAAACGGCGTCGAATAATCGGCTTCGGCGCGTCGGGTGCCCCACGAGCCGTAGCTCAGGCCGAGTGCGCCCTGCGCGTCGTTGGTGGGGCGTTTGCGCACGTAGTTGATCGTGCCGGCGGCGTTGCCCACGCCGGTGAGCAGGCCATTGGCGCCGCGGATCACCTCCACCTTCTCGTAGCCGTAGGTGTCCATGGCGCCGGTAGCCACGCCCCAGTTGTTGGGCAGGCCGGCGCCGTCGATCTGGGTGTTGAGAATGTCGAAACCGCGCGAGGTGTAGGTGGTGCGGTTGGTTTCCCATTCGTCCACCTGCACGCCCGTGGCCAGGCGCAGCGCGTCATTGACGCTGGTGGCGCCGAACGCGTCCATCTGCGTGTTCGTCACTTCGCTGATCGATTGCGGCGTCTCCTTGATCGCCAGGTCGAGATTGGTGGCGCCGTTGCTGGTGCGCTCGGCGCGCTGCGCCACGACCATGATGGACTCGAACTCGGTCGTGTCCGGCGCGGCGGTATCGGCCGGCCGCGCGTAGGCGTGGAGGGTGAGGAGCAGGCCGGCGGCCAAAAGCGAGCGGCGCGGCGCCTTGACGGAGCGGCGAAGAAGAACGGACATGCTGGATTCCCGGATGAATGATTTCGCGCGGCCAGGGCCGGCGTCCGGAAAGTCTATATGAGAACGGTTCTTATTTCTATTGACGCCGCATCACCCGTATCGTGCGACGGGAGGCCGGCATGTACGGCAGGCACCATCGATCACGCATCATCGTGGCCATCGAGAGGGCGACGCGTTGAAGTCTCCGTCGGCACGATGCCATCGCACGGCGCGATGCCGATCGGCCAGTGTGCCGGTATCGTCGATGCGATGAGAGTTGCGTGGTGACTGCACCGGGGCAGAATTTCGCCGCGCGATGGTGAGGTTCGCTTTTCGTCGTGACGAAAACCATGCCGCGAAAAAACGAAGGCCGCCTGTAAAGGCGGCCTTCGTTCTACAATTGGTGCCCAGAAGAGGACTCGAACCTCCACGGAGTTGCCCCCGCTAGCACCTGAAGCTAGTGCGTCTACCAATTCCGCCACCTGGGCAGTGGGTCCACGTTGCTGCAGCAGCGCCGTGAGCCGCGTAATGTAGGCACCTGCCCGTGGCTTGTCAACACTTTTTCACCCGCATCCGTCGCGCCGTGGCATGCTCCGCGCCGCGCACATCACAAGGCTATTGAGTGACCAGAAAAACTCCCCCCCGTTCCGGCAAGGCGCCGGCATCTTCTTCGGCCGCCAAACCGGCCCGTCGCGCACCACGCGCCAGCGGCAAGCGCGGCCAGGTGGCCGCCGGCGCGGTGCACGATCCGCAGGCCGAGCGCGAGGCCCGGCGCTACGAGCGTCCCATCCCCAGTCGCGAGGCGATCCTGGCCCTGCTTGAAGAGCGCGGCGAGTTGCTGACCGAGGCGCGCATCGCCGAGGCGCTGCAGATTTTCGACGAGGTGGATTTGCAGGCGTTGCGCAAGCGCCTCGCCGCCATGGTGCGTGACGGCCAGTTGCTGCTGGGCCGGCGCGGCGGTTATGCGCCAGTGCAAAAGCTCGACCTGATTCCCGGCCGCGTGCTGGCCAATGTCGAGGGCTACGGTTTCCTGCGTCCGGACGAGGGCGGCGACGATCTCTACCTCTCGCCGCAGCAGATGCGCGCGGTGATGCATGGCGACCGCGTGCTGGCCAGCGTGGTCGGCATCGACCGTCGTGGCCGCCGCCAGGGCGCCATCGCCGAAGTGCTGGAGCGTCGCTCGCCGCGCCTGGTGGGACGGGTGGTGATCGAGAACGGCGTGACCCTGGTCACGCCCGACGATCGCCGCCTGCACCTGGACGTGCTGATCAAGCCCGGCCAGGAGCAGGGCGCGCAGTCGGGCCAGATCGTGGTGGTGGAAATCACCGACCCGCCCACGCCGCAGCGTGGTCCCATGGGCGTGATCCGCGCCGTGCTGGGCGAGCGCCTGCAGCCGTCGCTGGTGGTGGAGATGGCCATCGCCAGCCATGACCTGCCGCACGAGTGGCCGGCGCAGGTATTGCGTGACGCGGCCGGTGTCGCGCCCGAGGTGACCGCCGCCGAGCGCGAGGGGCGTACCGACCTGCGCAAACTGCCGCTGGTCACCATCGACGGCGCCGACGCGCGCGACTTCGACGACGCGGTCTACGCCGAGCCGAAGCGCGGTGGCGGCTGGCGGCTGGTGGTGGCCATTGCCGACGTGTCGCACTACGTGCCGGTGGGCAGCGCGCTGGACCGCGAGGCGTACGAGCGCAGCACGTCCACCTATTTCCCCGGCTTCGTGGTGCCGATGCTGCCGGAGACGCTGTCCAACGGCATCTGCTCGCTCAACCCGAAGGTGGAGCGCCTGTGCATGGTGTGCGACATGGTGGTCGCCGCCGACGGCAGCGTCACCCGCGCGAAGTTCTACGACGCGGTGATGCGCTCGCATGCGCGGCTCACCTACGACAAGGTGTGGCAGGCGGTGGGCCTGCGCGACGAGGACGCGCGCCACGAGGTGGCCGACGTGCTGCCGCAGCTGGAAAACCTGCATGCGCTGTACAAGGCGATGGCGGCGCAGCGCAAGCGGCGCGGCGCGATCGACTTCGAGACGCCGGAGGTCAAGTTTCGCCTCGACAACACCGGCAGCGTGGAGTCGATGGGCGCCACCGAGCGCAACGACGCGCACAAGCTGATCGAGGAGTGCATGATCGCCGCCAACGTGCAGGCGGCGCTGTTCCTGGAAAAGAAAAAGATCCCCGCGCTGTTCCGCGCCCACGAGCCGCCGCCGGCGGAAAAGTACGAGGACCTGCAGCAGTTTCTGCGCGAGTTCAAGCTGCGCATGCCGCCGGTGGACGAGGTCACCCCGGCCGATTTCTCCGAGATCCTGGCGCTGGTGCACGACCGTCCCGAGCGCGAGCTGATCCAGAGCGTGCTGCTGCGCTCGCAGAGCATGGCCGCCTACCAGCCGGACAATCGCGGCCATTTCGGCCTGGCCTTGCAGGCGTATGCGCACTTCACCTCGCCGATCCGCCGCTACCCCGACCTGCTGGTGCATCGCGCGATCCGCTATGCGCTGACCGGGCGCAAGAGCGCCGACTACACCTACAGCCCGGCCGACATGGCGGCCATGGCCGTGCATTGCTCGCAGCGCGAGCGCCGCGCCGAGGAGGCCGAGCGCGACGTGGACGAGCGCTTCAAGTGCGCGTGGATGGCCAAGCACGTCGGCGAGGAGTTCGACGGCGTGGTCACCGGCGTCACCTCGTTCGGCCTGTTCGTGGAGCTGGACGAATCGCGTGTCTCCGGCCTGGTGCACATCAGCCAGCTGGCCAACGACTACTACCACTTCGACGCCACCCGCAAGCTGCTCAAGGGCGAGCGCACCGGCACCCAGTTCCGCCTGGGCGACCACGTGCGCATCCAGGTGCTGCGCGCCAGCCTGGAGGATCGCAAGATCGATTTCCGGCTGGTGGCGCCGCGCAAGGTGGCCGCGCCGGTGGCCAGCGGCAAGGCCTACGACTACGCCGCCAGCGGCGAGCGCTATTCGCTGCCCAAGCCGGTAAAGGCGCCGGGCATGTTCGGCCGCGCGGCCAAGGCCATCGGCCGGGTGCTGGGGCGCAAGCCGCCCGAACCGGTCGCCGAGCCCCCGCCGCCCAGCGAGCCGCCGCGTCCGCGCAAGGGACGCACTGAGGCACCGACCGCGCCGGCGCCGGCCCGCCGCACGCGCACGCGTGACACCGGCAGCAAGGCGTCCGTGCCGCCGGCGAAGGCCAAGCCCGCCAGCGCGGCCAAGCCCGCCGCAAAGACGGCGGCCAAGAAGACCGCCGCGAAGAAGGCCGCGAAGAAGCGCCGTTCGACCACCAAGCCGAAGGGCACGTCATGAGCGAGAGCTGGATCGTCGGCATCAACCCGGTCGAGGGCGCGCTGAGCAACGACGCCGAGCGCGTGCGCGAGGTGCTGGTGGAGCAGGGCCAGCGCAATGCCCGCGTGCTGGAGCTGGCCGAGCGGGCGAAGGCGCTGCACATTCCCGTGCATCACCGTCCGCGCGACGCGCTGGACAAGCTCGCCGGCCAGGCCCGTCACCAGGGCGTGGCCGCGCGCTACGAGGCGGCGCCTGCCGCGCACGAGGGCGACCTGGCCGGCCTGCTCGAACGCGACGGCAGCGAGGCGTTGGTGCTGGTGCTGGACGGCGTCACCGATCCGCACAACCTGGGCGCCTGCCTGCGCAGCGCGGCGGCGGCCAAGGTCACGGCGGTGATCGTGCCCAAGGATCGTGCGGTAGGCCTGACGCCGGTGGTGCGCCGCGCCTCGGCCGGTGGCGCCGACCGCGTGCCGCTGATCGCCGTCACCAACCTGGCCCGCACGCTGCGCGACCTGAAGGATGCCGGCGTGTGGATCACCGGCCTGGCCGGCGACACCGACACCTCGGTCTATGGCGTCGACTTCAACGGCCCGGTGGCCCTGGTGCTGGGCAGCGAGGGCGAAGGCCTGCGCCGGCTCACCCGTGAGCTGTGCGATTTCGTGGCGAAAATCCCCATGCCCGGCGCGATGGAAAGCCTCAATGTTTCCGTCGCCACGGGCGTGGTGCTGTTCGAGGCCTTGCGTCAACGGGGAGCGAAACGATGACGACGCTGTATTGGCATGACTGGTCGGGCTACGTCGGCGTGCTGCTGGTGCTGCTGGCGTTTTTGCTGCTGCAGGCGCACAAGGTGCACGGCAACGGGCTGGTCTACCAGCTGATGAACCTGTTTGGCGCCACCGGCGTGGCGCTGTCGCTGGTGTTTGGCAGCTTCAACGTCTCCGCCTTCGTGATGGAGGCGGCATGGATGCTGATCAGCATCTACGGCATCACCGTCAACGTGCGGCGCAAGCGCGCCGTGCGTGACAGCACCACGCTCTAGCTCAGCAACCCTTGAACGCCGCCTTGCGCTTTTCCAGGAAGGCGGCGGTGCCCTCGCGCATGTCCTCGGTGGCAAACGTGAGCGCGAATGCCTGCGTCTCGAACTCCAGCCCCTGGCCGAGTGCGGTCTCGCCGCCGTCGATCACCGCGTCGAGGATGCCGGCGGCGGCCAGCGGCGCGGCGTCGGCCAGTTGGTCGGCCAGCGCGTCCACCGTGGCGTCCAGCGCCTCGGGCGCCACCACGCGGTTGACCAGGCCCAGCTCGTAGGCGCGCTGCGCCGTGATCGGCGTGCCGGTAAGGCACAGTTCCAGCGCCGCGCCACGGCCGGCCAGCCGCAGCAATCGCTGGGTGCCGCCGAAGCCGGGGATCAGGCCGAGGTTGATTTCCGGCTGGCCCAGGCGCGCCTTGTCGCTGGCCACGCGCAGGTGGCAGGCCATCGCCAGCTCCAGCCCGCCGCCCAGCGCGTAGCCCTGGATGCGCGCCAGCACCGGCTTGCGCAGCCGCTCGATGGTGCTCATCAACTGCTGTCCGGCGCGCGAGAACGCCTGCGCCTGCACCGGCGTGTAGCCGTTCATCTGCGCGATGTCGGCGCCGGCCACGAAGGCCTTGTCGCCCATGCCGGTCAGCACCACCACGCGCACGGCGTCGTCCTGCGCGGCCTGCGCAAAGGCGATGGCCAGCTCGTTGATCGTCTCGCGGTCGAGCGCGTTGAGCTTGTCGGGGCGGTTGACGGCGATGGTGCGCACGGCCGCGCGGTTGGCGATGTGCAGGTGACGGTAGGCCATGGGATGCTCCTGGGGCGGCAAGCGACGATGGTAGCAGCGGGAACCTTTGCGGCCGGCCGGTTTCTTACCCGTTGCGCCGTGAAACGCCGCGTTTTGCGCCGCATCCGCATCCTCCGCGTGAGCCCATCGCATGACACCGACGCCTTGCCCATGCCCGCGATGAACACCGTCTCCGTATGGCGTTTCGCGCTGTGCGGCCTGCTGCTGGCCGGCGGCGCGGCGCAGGCGCAGCAGCGTGCGGCGGAACCGCCGCCGCCACGGCTGGACAAGGCCAAACTCTCCTACGCCATCGGCTACCAGATCGGCAGCCAGTTCGCCGACGGCAAGCCGGAACTGGACATGGCCACCTTGCAGCGCGCCATCCAGGATGCCTACGCCAAACGCGACCCCAGCGTGCCGCTGCAGGAGATGCACCAGCAACTGCGGCGGCTGGACATCCAGATGCATGCCGACGCGGTGGCCTCGTTCGAGCGCGCGGCGGCGGCCAACGCGCGCAAGAGCGCCGACTACATGGCGCGCAACCGGCAGCAGCCAGGCGTGGTGCAACTGCCCTCGGGCATCCAGTACGCCGTGCTCGACAAGGGCAGCGGCAAGGAGCACCCCACCGTCACCAGCACGGTGGTGGCCAACTATCGCGGCATGCTGGTGGACGGCACCGAATTCGACAGCACCTGGGCGCACGGTGCGCCGGTCAGTTTCACCGTCAACAAGGTGATCCCCGGCTGGCAGGACGTGATCCCGCGCATGCGCGTGGGCGACCGCTGGAAAGTGGTGATTCCGCCACAGCTGGCCTACGGCAAGTACGGCCAGCTGCCGCGCATCGGCCCGAACGAGGCGCTGGTGTTCGAGATCGAGCTGCTCGCCATCAAGCATTGATCTGGTGTGTGCGACGGCCCTGCTAACATCGTGGGGCATGTCGAACGACCCACCCCCCGCTGACGCACCGCTCACGCCCTGCATCCATATCTGCCGGCTCGACCCGCGCGGCTATTGCGTCGGCTGCCGTCGCACGGCCGAGGAAATCGGCCGCTGGTCGGCGATGGACAACCGCGAGCGCCTGCGCGTGATGCGCGAGGTGCTGCCCACGCGCCAGCTCTCGCGGCCATGATCGACACCTTGCACGCGGCGCTGCGCCCACTGTCGTCGCCACCGGCGGCGCCGGGCTGGAACCATGCCGACATGGCCGAGTTGCTGGGCGATGCGCCGCGCCGTCCGGCCGCCGTGCTGATCGGCCTGCGCGAGGGCGTGCAGCCGCGGATGGTGCTCACCGTGCGCACCGCCCATCTGCACGCGCATGCCGGCCAGGTGGCCTTTCCCGGCGGGCGCAGCGAGGCGGACGACGGTGACGCCGTCACCACCGCCTTGCGCGAAAGCGAGGAGGAGATCGGGCTGGCGCGCGCGCAGGTGACGCCGCTGGGCTACCTCGACTGCTTCGAGACGATCAGCGGTTTCTGCGTCACGCCGGTGGTGGCGCGCATTGCGGCCGACGCGCAGCTGTATCCCGCGCCTGACGAGGTGGCCGAGGTGTTCGAGGTGCCGCTGGCGTTTTTCCTGGAGCCGGCCAACCTGCGCCGCTATACCCTGGAGTTTCGCGGCCACCAGCGCGCCATGGTGGAATTCGTGCACGGCGGCCACCGCATCTGGGGCGCCACCGCGGCAATGTTGCTCAACCTGCTGCAGAGGATGGGACGCGCATGACCTTGCTTGCCACGCTTGTCGATGCCGCCACGCTGGCGGCGATGGCGCCGGACGAGGTGCTGATCGTCGATTGCCGCTTCGACCTGGCTGATCCGGCCAAGGGCGAGCGTGATTTTCGCGTCGCGCATTTGCCCGGCGCGGTCTACGCCAACCTCGACCATGACTTGTCCGACCTCTCGCGCCAGCACGAGGGCCTGGGCCGGCACCCCTTGCCGCTGGCGGCGGCCTTCAGCGCCGTGCTGTCGCGCTGGGGTTGGCGCGCCGGCCTGCCGGTGGTGAGCTACGACGCCGGCAGCGGTGCGCTGGCGGCGGCGCGGCTGTGGTGGTTGCTGCGCTTGTGCGGCGTGCGTGACGTGGCCGTGCTCGACGGCGGCCTGGCAGCCTGGCAACAGGCCGGGCTGCCGGTCGAGTCCGGCACGGCGCGGCCACGCGCCGCCACCACGGTGGCAGTGAGCTACGACGCCACGCAGGTGCTGCTCGATCACGAGGCCGTGCGCGACGCCGCCGCCGGGCAACTGCTTGATGCGCGCGCGGCGCCGCGCTATCGCGGCGACGAGGAGCCGCTGGATCGCGTCGGCGGCCATGTGCCCGGCGCGCGCAATCGCCCGTTTGCCGACAACCTGGGCAGCGACGGCCGCTTCAAGTCGCCGGCGCAGTTGCGCCGGGAGTTTGCCGCCGTGCTTGGCGACACGTCGCCCGCCGACGTGGTGCACATGTGCGGCTCCGGCGTCACCGCCTGCCACAACCTGCTGGCGATGGAACACGCCGGCCTGCACGGCTCGCGCCTGTACGCGCCCTCGTGGAGCGGCTGGGTGAGCGACGTCTCGCGCCCCGTCGCCACCGGCTGAGGCACGCGCCCGGCCGGTGTCAGGCCGGGGGCTTTTTCGAGGTGAGCTTTTCCACCAGCTGGTGCAGCACGGCCTGCGCCTGCGGCTGGTAGTAGGCGTCCAGAAAATCGTCCAGCGGCAGCGCCGCCGGGTCCATCGCGGCGACCAGGTCGGCGCGGGCCAGCGCGCGGGTGGCGAGCATGGCCTGCGAGGGCAGCGCCAGCAGTTCGCCCAGCCAGTGCAGCGCGCGCGTGGTGACCTGCTCGGCGGCGGTCAGTTCGTCCACGAAACCGCAGGCCAGCGCCTGGTCGGACGTGACCATGGCGCCGGCCACCAGCAGGCGCTCGGCGCGGTAGGTGCCCACCACGCGGCGCAGCGCGTGTTGGATGCACTGCGGCACGATCAGCCCCACCTGCACCTCGTTGAGGCCGATGCGGTACGGCCCTTCGGCCATCACCCGGTAGTCGCAGAACAACGCCAGCACCGCGCCGCCGGCCGGCGCGTGGCCGGTGACGGCGGCGGCGAGCGGGATGGGCGAGCGCGCCAGCGTCTCGCACAGCGCAAAAAACTCGCGCCAGAACGTGCGCACGCCGTCGCGGTCCAGCGCCAGCAGCGCGGGCAGGTCCACGCCGGCGGAAAACAGGCCGGGCGCGCCGGACAGCAGCAGGCCGCGCCGGCCGTTCGCGGGCGCGGCCGCGACCGCCTCGCGCAGGGCCACCAGCAAGGCGGTGTCCAGCGCGTTCACCGGCGGGCGGTTCAGGCGGATCTCGGTGATGTCGTGCGGATGCGCAACAGTGTCGAACATGGGGGTCTCCTTTACGGCGCCTGCTCGGCGGTCCACTGGTAGCGCACGGCGTAGTCCAGCGTGGCCTTGCCGCCGGCCGGCACGTTGACGTGGAACTCCAGCACGTCTGGCGTCTGCCGCGCCGGCTTGCTGGAGGAGGAGGCCAGCGTCCACTGCTGCCAGCGGCTGGGGTGCTCGCGCACGGTGACCACGCGCGCGCTGTCGCCGGCATTGGTCAGCGTGATGCGGAACGCCTCGTCCATCGAGCGGCCGGCCTCGTCGACGTTGAACGCGGTGCGCTCGCGCTGGCCCTTCAGGTCGAACGCGGTGCCCAGCGTGATGGTGGCGTCGCTGCCCTTGGGCGTGTCCTCGATGCGGCCCTCGCCGATGAATTGCGGCGTGCCGTTGCGGTCGGCGGCCAGCACGCGCAGGTAGCCGGCGGGCAGGCTGTCGAACGCCTTGAGCCGCAGCGTGCTGGTGATGGCGTCGTTGCTGCCCAGGTTGAAATTGGCGTCCAGCAGCGGCTGCGGCGGCCGGTAGCTGTTGCCGTTTTCCAGCAGCGCCGTGCGTTCGCAATCCAGCGTGCGGCTGGTGTACAGCGGCACCTGGCTGACGCTGCCGTCGGGCAGGTCGACCGGCGCGGGCAGGGTGTAGCTGCGGTAGTCGGCGAGCGTGGACTGCTCGGGCAGGTCGGCGCCGCCGGCCTTGTAGCTGCGTGTCACGGCCATGGCCATCATGGGTTGTGGCGCGGAGGCTTTGGCGAAGCGCGGCTCGCCAGCGATCAGGGTGAGCCTGGTATCGCGCCAATCGCGGCCGCTGCGGTTGGCGATGCTGGCGCGCGACTCGAACGACATGCGGCAGGCCGCGCCCGCTTGCAGGGTTGCCACATACGCGGCGCGCCAGCCCAGACCGCCGGTGGGATAGCTGAGCACGGCGTCGGCCTGGCCTGCGCGCTGCGCGTCGATGCGCAGGTTGAGGCTGGAGCCGGTGGGAAAGCTGGCGCCGGTGCTGCGCACGGCAGCGTAGTCGCGTACCAGCGTGGTGCTGCCGTCGCCGCCGCGCACCAGCAGGCCGCCGCCGGCGCGCAGCAAGGTGCCGCTGACCAGCGGCTGGCCGTTGGCGCCGACCACGTCCACGGAGTGGCCCACCAGGCCGGTCAGCGCGGCGTTTTGCCCCTGCGCCAGCAGCAGTCGTTGCGAGATCACTTTGGCATTGCCGCCGGGAAAGCCCAGCGCCATCGCCTCGGCATCGACGTGATCGGGCAGGTCGCCGATCACCACGTCGTGCTGGCCGGCCGCCAGTGTGAGCGACCGCCGCTCGCGCACCACGGCGTAGCCGTCGTTGCTGCCGCTGCCGCTGTCGCCGGCGTACAGCGCGCTGCTGTCGCTGCGGTAGAGGGTCAGGTCGGCGGTGTCGGCGGCATGGGCGGCGCCGGCCGTGGCGGCGGCACAGGCAAGCGCCAGAAGCGTGCGTGATGTCATCGATGTGCTCCGTCGAAGGGTCGACGGACATCATAGCGATGCGATGTTAATTCCGTGCGCTGGCGTATGTGCGCGGCGTCGCGGCTTCGACGATGGCGCTATCGCGCGGTGTCCGTCGGGGTGGCGGGTTGCGCGATGCGCCGCACGGCGGGCGGCAACGGCACCGGTTTTCCCGTGGCCGGGTCGATCCACACCATCACCACGCGGCCATCGCAATACAGCACCTGCGGATCGCCGGCATCGACCATGCGATGGCCGATGGTGATCGAACTGTTGCCGAGGCGCTCGCACGACAGCGCCACCTGCAGTTGCGCCGGCCAGGCGATCGGCCGGCGTTGCCGATCCGTCCGCCGCGACCCTGCCAGCGGTTTTCAGCCATGAAACCATGGTTGCATTACTGTATCCACGTGGATACGATCACTCCATGGACTTCACTATCCGCCAGACCGAGACCTTCGCCGCCTGGCATCGCGGATTGCGTGACCTGAAGGCCCGGATCGCCATCGCCCGGCGCATTGACCGGGCGGCCACAGGCAACCTTGGCGATGCCAAGGCTGTCGGCGAAGGCGTCTCCGAGATGCGCGTGGATGTTGGCGCGGGCTACCGCGTGTACTTCGTCCTCCGGAATCGCGTGATGGTCGTCCTGCTCTGCGGGGGCGACAAGCAATCTCAAGCCGCAGACATCAAGCTCGCGAAGCGACTGGCCAAGGAGCACTGACATGACCGAGAAACTCCTTTCCTTCGACCTGGCCGACCTGCTCGACAGCGACGAGGCCATTGCCGAATACCTCACCCAGGTGCTTGCCGACGGCGACACCAGCGAACTGCTGCGCGCCCTTGGCTACATCGCCAAGGCACGCGGCATGTCCAAGCTGGCCGAAGACTCGGGCCTGGGCCGCGAGAGCCTCTACAAGGCGCTCCGCCCTGGCGCCAAGCCGGCGTTCGACACGGTGTCCCGAGTCTTGAAGGCTCTTGGTGTCCAGCTACAGGCGCGCCCGGCACACGTCGCCTGAGGTTGCGGGTTACGCACAGGCATCAGGACACCAGCCTCAGGGGTTGATAACGGGGTCATGCTAATTCTGTGCGCTGGCGTATGTGCGCGGCTTCGACGATGGCGCTATCGCGCGGTGTCCGTCGGGGTGGCGGGTTGCGCGAGGCGTCGTACGGCGGGCGGCAACGGCACCGGTTTTCCCGTGGCCGGGTCGATCCACACCATCACCACGCGGCCATCGCAATACACCACCTGCGCGTCGCCGGCATCAACCATGCGATGGCCGATGGTGATCGAGCTGTTGCCGAGGCGCTCGCACGACAGCGCCACCTGCAGTTGCGCCGGCCAGGCGATCGGCCGGCGGTAGTTGAGCTCGCTGGCCGCCAGCACCGGCATGGCGGACGACGCGAACGCATCGCCCATCGACTGCATCCACTGCAGCCGGGACTCTTCCAGGTAGGTGAGGTAGGTGGAGTTGTTGACGTGGTTGAACGCGTCCAGATCACGCCAGCGCACTGCGATGGTGGCCGTGAACAGCGGCGCGCCGGGCGGCGGCGCGGTGGCTTGGCCGCTCATGATTTCTTTTTCCGCGGCACCGGCTTGTACTTGTCGGCCGAGGCGATGTGCTTGGTGGCGGCCTTGACGCGTTTCTTGGCGGCGGGTTTTGCCGCCTTGGCGGTTTTCAGGTGCGGGGCCAGGAAGCGGCCGGTGTGCGAGCCGGCGGTGGCGGCCACGGTTTCCGGGGTGCCGGCGACCAGGATGCGGCCGCCGCCGGCGCCGCCCTCGGGGCCGAGGTCGACGATCCAGTCGGCGGTCTTGATCACGTCCAGGTTGTGTTCGATCACCACCACGGTGTTGCCCTGGTCGACCAGTTGGTGCAGCACGTCGAGCAGTTGCTCGATGTCGTGGAAGTGCAGGCCGGTGGTGGGCTCGTCGAGGATGTAGAGGGTGTGCCCGGTGTCCCGCTTGGACAGCTCCTTGGACAGCTTCACGCGCTGCGCCTCGCCGCCGGACAGCGTGGTGGCGCTCTGGCCGAGCTTGATGTAGTCCAGCCCCACGGCGCGCAGGGTGTCGAGCTTGCGCGCCACGGCGGGCACGTTCTCGAACAGTTTCAGCGCGTCCTCCACCGTCATGTCGAGCACGTCGGCGATGGTGTGGCCCTTGTACAGGATGTCCAGCGTCTCGCGGTTGTAGCGCTTGCCGTGGCAGGCGTCGCAGGGCACGTAGACGTCGGGCAGGAAGTGCATCTCCACCTTGATCAGGCCGTCGCCCTCGCAGGCCTCGCAGCGGCCGCCGCGCACGTTGAAGCTGAAGCGTCCGGCGGTATAGCCGCGCGCGCGCGCCTCGGGCACCTGCGCGAACATCTCGCGCAGCGGGGTGAACAGGCCGGTGTAGGTGGCGGGGTTGGAGCGCGGCGTGCGGCCGATCGGGGATTGGTCGATGTCCACCACCTTGTCGAACAGCTCCATGCCCTGGACCGCCGTGTACGGCGCCGGCTGCGCGCTGGCGCCGTTGAGTTCGGCGGCGGCCAGGCGGAACAAGGTGTCGTTGACCAGGGTGGACTTGCCCGAGCCGGACACGCCGGTGACGCAGGTGAACAGGCCGGCGGGAATGGCCAGGTCCACGTCCTTGAGGTTGTTGCCGCTGGCGCCCTTGAGCTGCAGCCAGGCGTCCTTGCCCTGTGGCTGGCGCCGCTGCTCGGGCACCTCGATGGCGCGCGCGCCGGACAGGAACTGGCCGGTCATCGAGCGTGGCGCGGCCAGGATGTCGGCCACCGTGCCCTGCGCCACCACCTCGCCGCCGTGCACGCCGGCGCCGGGGCCGATGTCCAGCACGTGGTCGGCCATGCGGATGGCGTCCTCGTCGTGCTCCACCACGATCACCGTGTTGCCCAGGTCGCGCAGGCGGGTGAGCGTGCCCAGCAGGCGCTCGTTGTCGCGCTGGTGCAGGCCGATGGAGGGTTCGTCCAGCACGTACATCACGCCGACCAGGCCGGCGCCGATCTGGCTGGCCAGGCGGATGCGCTGCGCCTCGCCGCCGGAGAGCGAGTCCGCCTGGCGATCGAGCGTGAGGTAGTTGAGGCCCACGTCGCTGAGAAAGCTCAGCCGCTCGCGGATCTCCTTGATGATCTTCACCGCGATCTCGCCGCGCCAGCCGGGCAGGGCGAGTTTGTCGAAGAACGCCAGTGCGTCGTCGATCGAGCGGCGGGTGAGCGCGGGCAGCGCCTGCTCGGCCACAAACACGTTGCGCGCCGAGCGGTTGAGGCGCTGGCCGGCGCAGTCGGGGCAGGGCTGGTCGCTGATGAAGCGCGCCAGCTCCTCGCGCACTGCGGCCGACTCGGTTTCGCGGTAGCGCCGCTCCATGTTCGGCACGATGCCCTCGAACGGATGCTCGCGGGTCACCCGGCCGCCGCGCTCGGTGAGGTAGCGGAATGCGATGCGCTGCTTGCCGCTGCCGTACAGGATGGCCGTGCGCACGTCCTTGGGCAGCGCTTCCCACGGCGTCTCCACGTCAAAGCCGTAATGCGCGGCCAGCGATTGCAGCATCTGGAAAAAGTGCGGGTTGCGCCGATCCCAGCCGCGCACTGCGCCGGCGGCCAGCGAGCGCTCGGGGTGGCTGACCACGCGCGCCGGGTCGAACACCTGGGTGACGCCCAGGCCGTCGCAGGCGGCGCAGGCGCCGGACGGCGAGTTGAACGAGAACAGGCGCGGCTCCAGCTCCGGCAGCGAGTAGTCGCACACCGGGCAGGAGTAGCGCGAGGACAGCATCTGCTCGGCCGCCGCGTCCGCGCCGGCGTCCATGTCCACCAGGATCACCAGCCCCTCGCCCAGCCGCAGCGCGGTCTCGAACGACTCGGCCAGCCGCTGCTTGATGTCCTCGCGCGGACGGAAGCGGTCGATCACCGCCTCGATGGTGTGTTTCTGGCGCAGCATCAGCGGCGGCACCGCGTCCAGGTCGTACACCGCGCCGTCCACGCGGGCGCGCACAAAGCCTTGCGCGCGCAGTTGCTCGAACACCTGCACGTGCTCGCCCTTGCGCTCGCGCACCACCGGCGCCAGCAGCATGTAGCGGCGCTCCGGGTCCAGCGCCAGCGTGGCGTCCACCATCTGGCTCACCGTCTGCGCCTGCAGTGGAATGCCGTGGTCGGGACAACGCGGCGTACCCACGCGGGCGTACAGCAGGCGCAGGTAGTCGTAGATCTCGGTGATCGTGCCCACCGTGGAGCGCGGGTTGTGCGAGGTGGATTTCTGCTCGATCGAGATGGCCGGCGACAGGCCCTCGATGTGGTCCACGTCGGGCTTTTCCATCATCGAAAGGAACTGCCGCGCGTAGGCCGACAGCGACTCCACGTAGCGGCGCTGGCCCTCGGCGTAGATGGTGTCGAACGCCAGCGAGGATTTGCCCGAGCCGGACAGGCCGGTGATCACGATCAGCTGATCGCGCGGCAGGTCCAGGTCGATGTTCTTGAGGTTGTGCGTGCGTGCGCCGCGGATGCGAATGGTGTCCATAGACGGCTGGATATGGGGGAGCCGATTACTATACCAAGCCGTTCAGATGGTCTTTTTTTGCCCGCGCCGGGGCGCGGCGGGCCGGGTTGGTCAGTATTTGACCAGTGCGGCGGCGGCTGGCTATAATCCCGGGTTCGCCGGCCCGGTTCGTGGCCAAGGCGATACCCAAGAGAATAACGACAGAAGGGCTTTCCCATGAGTTACGCAGTCATCAAGACGGGCGGCAAGCAGTACCGCGTGCAGCAGGGCGACGTCCTGCGCGTGGAGCTGCTGGCGGCCGAAGAAGGCGCCAGCGTGAGCTTCGACCAGGTGCTGCTGGTCGGCTCCGGCGAGTCGGTCACCATCGGTGCGCCGGTCGTCGAGGGCGCCACCGTCAGCGCCACCGTGCGCAAGCACGGCCGCGCGGACAAGATCCGCATCATCAAGTTCCGCCGCCGCAAGCACTACAAGCGGCAGCAGGGCCATCGTCAGCACTTCACCGAAGTCGAGATCACGGGCATCAACGCCTGAGCAACTGGAGCATTGAGTCATGGCACATAAAAAGGGCGTAGGTTCCAGCCGCAACGGTCGCGATTCGAACCCGAAGTACCTGGGCGTCAAGATCTACGGCGGCCAGGCCATCCAGGCCGGCAACATCATCGTGCGTCAGCGCGGCACGCAGTTCCACCCGGGCACCGGCGTGGGCCTGGGCCGCGACCACACGCTGTTCGCGCTGGTCGACGGCAAGGTGCAGTTCAAGGTTCGCGGCGACAAGAACCGCCGCTTCGTCGACGTCGTGCCGGCGTAAGCCTTCCACGACGCGGTAGCGAAGGCCCCGCTTCGGCGGGGTTTTTCGTTTGTAGCGGGGAATCGGGAATGGGGAATGGCAAAGCGGGCTTCCTGCGAATCCCTTACTCTCTCCAGATCGCCGGCTTTTCCCATTCCCCATTCTCCATTCCCTATTCCCGGCTCCCCCATGAAATTCGTCGACGAAGCAATCATCAAAGTCCAGGCCGGTGATGGCGGCAATGGCTGCATCAGTTTCCGGCGCGAGAAGTTCATCCCGTTTGGCGGGCCGGACGGCGGCGACGGCGGCAGTGGCGGCTCGGTGTGGCTGGTGGCCGACGAGGGGCTGAACACGCTGGTGGATTTTCGCCACCAGCGCAGCTTCAAGGCGCAGCGCGGCGAAAACGGCATGGGCAGCCAGATGTACGGCAAGGGCGGCGAGGACACCACGATCCGCGTGCCGGTGGGCACCGTGGTCACCCACGTCGATACCGACGAGGTGATCGGCGACCTGACCCGCCACGGCCAGCGCATGCGGGTGGCGCAGGGCGGCAAGGGCGGCCTGGGCAACATCCATTTCAAGAGCTCGGTGAACCGCGCGCCACGCAAGGCCACGCCGGGCACGCCCGGCGACGTGCGCGAGCTGAAGCTGGAGCTGCGCCTGCTGGCCGACGTGGGCCTGCTGGGCTTTCCCAATGCCGGCAAATCCACCTTCATCCGCGCGGTGTCCGCCGCCACGCCGCGCGTGGCCGACTACCCGTTCACCACGCTGCATCCCAACCTGGGCGTGGTCAGCCTGGGCACCGACCAGAGCTTCGTGATCGCCGACATCCCCGGCCTGATCGAGGGCGCCGCCGACGGCGCCGGCCTGGGCATCCAGTTTCTGCGCCACGTGGCGCGCACCTCGCTGCTGCTGCACCTGGTGGACATTGCGCCGATCGACGGCACCGACCCGGTGGCGCAGGTGCGCGCGATCGAGGGCGAGCTGGCCAAGTTCAACCCGGAGTTGCTCGAACGCCCGCGCTGGCTGGTGCTGAACAAGGCCGACATGCTGGCGCCGGAGGAGCGCGAGGCGGTGGCGGCCGACATCGTGCAGCGGCTGGGCTGGACGCAGCCGTGGTTTCTGGTGTCGGCGGCCACGCGCGAGAACACGCTGGCGGTATGCCAGCAGGTGCAGCAGTTTTTCGACGCACAGCGCGAGCAGAGTGGCCGCACCGAGATGCAGGCCGGCGACGTGCGCCTGCGCGGGGACGAGCCGCAGGGCTGAGCCGGCGCGTCAGGCTTGCCCCAAAGCAAAGAGCCGGCGCAAGCCGGCTCTTTGCTTGGGGGGCTTGGCACACACCCACGAAAAAGCCGGCTTGCGCCGGCTTTCACGTTTCGGGGCAGGCCGCATCGGCCATGCCCCAATCAACCCGGATCGCAGCGGCCGGCTTACGCCAGCTCGCGGATCTTCGCGTTGAGGCGGCTCTTGTGACGGGCGGCCTTGTTCTTGTGGATCAGGCCACGGGCGGCGTAGCGGTCCATGACCGGCTGCGCGGCGGTGAAGGCGGCGACGGCGGCTGCCTTGTCCTTGGCCTCGATGGCCTTGACGACCTTCTTCAGGGCGGTGCGGACCATGGAACGTGCGCTGATGTTGCGCAGGCGGCGCTGTTCGGACTGGCGCGCGCGCTTCTTAGCGGACTTGATGTTGGCCAAGGTAGAACTCCGGGAGACAGTGTTGGGGTTGGAAAAAGACGCCAATTATGCAAGTGATCCGCCATGGCGTCAATTGCATATGTGCGCCATGGCCGTGACCCGCCTGGCGGGGCGGTGTCCGCCGGGCTGTCACCGGGCCATGGCCGCTGTCACACTACGCGCCGCGCCCGTGCCGGCGCGTTTCCTCAATCCACCGCACAAGGCAATGACAGGCGCATGAAGTCTCCCAGCATGTTCCGCGGGCTGCTTTCGTTCAGCAGCATGACGATGGTTTCGCGGGTGCTGGGGCTGGTGCGTGACATGTCGATCAACGCGGCGTTCGGCGCCAACGGCGCCACCGACGCGTTCTGGGTGGCGTTTCGCATCCCCAACTTCATGCGCCGGCTGTTTGCCGAGGGCTCGTTCTCCACCGCCTTCGTGCCGGTGTTCACCGAGGTGAAGGAGAAGGGCACGCATCAGGACCTGAAAAACCTGATGGCGCGCGTGTCGGGCACGCTGGGCGGCGTGCTGCTGCTGGTCACGGCGCTGGGCATCGTGTTTGCGCCGCAGGTCACCACGCTGTTTTCGCCCGGCGCGGTGGACGAGCCGCAGAAGTTCGCGTTGACGGTGGACCTGCTGCGGCTGACGTTTCCGTTTCTGCTGTTCGTGTCGCTGACCGCACTGGCCGGCGGCGCGCTGAACAGCTTTCACCGCTTTGCGCTGCCGGCGCTGACGCCGGTGATCCTCAACCTGTGCATGATCGCCGGCGCGCTGTGGCTGTCGCGGCGGCTGCATACGCCGATCATGGCGATGGGTTGGGCGATCCTTGCCGCCGGCATCCTGCAGTTGCTGTTCCAGTTGCCGGCGCTGCGCGGGCTGGACCTGCTGGCGCTGCCGCGCTGGGGTTGGCGCCATCCGGACGTGCGCAAGATCATGCGGCTGATGCTGCCCACGCTGTTCGGCTCGTCGGTGGCGCAGATCAACCTGCTGTTCGATACCGTGATCGCCTCGCTGCTGGTGGTGGGGTCGCAGAGCTGGCTGTCGCAGGCCGACCGTTTCCTGGAGTTGCCGCTGGGCGTGTTCGGCGTGGCGCTGGGCACGGTGATCCTGCCCTCGCTGTCGCGCCACCACGTGGCCACCGACACCGCCGGTTTCTCGCGCGCGCTGGACTGGGGCCTGCGGGTGACGCTGCTGATCGCGGTGCCGGCGATGTTCGCGCTGATGCTGCTGGCCGGGCCGATGGTGGCCACGCTGTTCCAGCACGGGCATTGGAGCGCGCACGACACCGACATGGCGACGTTGTCGATCACCGCGCTGAGCTTCGGCCTGCCCGCGTTTGCGCTGGTGAAGGTGCTGTTGCCGGCGTTCTACGCGCGGCAGGACACCCGCACGCCGGTGCGCGCGGCGGTGGCCTCGCTGCTGGCCAACATGGTGCTCAACGTGGTGTTTCTGGCGCTGTTGTTTGCCTGCTGGGCCACGCCCGCGCTGAAGCAGTTGCCGTGGCTGGATGGCCTGGCGCGCCTGCCCGGCCTGCACATGGCGCTGGGCATGGCCAGCGCGGTGGCGTCCTACGTCAACCTGTGGCTGCTGTGGCACTGGCTGAAACGGGCCGGCGTGTACCGGCGCCAGCCGGGCTGGGCGCGGCATTTCCTGCGCTTGGCGCTGGCCTGTGCGGTGATGGTGGCGGTGCTGCTGCTGGGTCGCTGGTGCTGGCCGGACTGGACCGGTGGCGTATCGTCGGTGGCGCGCGTGTGGCGTCTGGCGGTGCTGGTGGCGGCCGGTGGCGGCGCCTATGTGGCCACGCTGTTCGCGGCGGGCCTGCGCCTGCGCGACCTGCGCGGCGCGTGATGCCGTCGGTGCGCTCCGCGCCGCGTGTGATGCATTTGCGCGCCCAATCGGCGCCGGTGCGCCCGGTATACTGGGCGGCATGATGAGACTCTCCAGGGATGTCGCCGGCCCCTGCCTGGCGCCGGGCGGCAGCGTTGTCGCGATCGGCGCATTCGACGGCCTGCACCGCGGGCACCAGGCCTTGCTGGCCCAGGTGCGCGAGCGCGCGCAGGTGCTGGGCTGCCAAAGCGCCGTGGTGAGTTTCGAGCCGTTGCCGCGGGCGTTTTTCTCGCCCCAGCCGTTGCCGCGGCTGTCCAGCGTGCGCGAGAAGCTCAAGGGCTTTGCCGCCGCCGGCATGGCGCATGCGCTGCTGCTGCGGTTCAACCGCGCGCTCACCGCCATGCCGGCCGAGCAGTTCGTGCAGCGTGTGCTGGTCGAGCGGCTGGCCGCGCGCGAGGTGTGGGTGGGGGCCGATTTCCGCTTTGGCCACAAGCGCAGCGGCGACGTGCCGCTGCTGGAGCGCATGGGCGCCGAGCTGGGCTTTGCCGCGTGCAGCATGCCGGCGGTGCACATGCACGGCGCGCGTGTTTCCGCCAGCCGGGTGCGCGCGCTGCTGGCCGCCGGCGAGTTTGCCGGGGCGCAGCCGCTGCTGGGGCGGCCGTTCGTGATCGAGGGCCGGGTGGAGCGCGGCAACCAGCTTGGCCGCACGCTCGGCTTTCCCACCGCCAACATCCACCTGCGCCAGCGGGTCAGCCCGGTGCAGGGCATTTTTGCCGTGCGGGTGGGGCTGGGCGAGGGCGAGTGCAGCTGGCCGGGCGTGGCCAGCCTGGGCGTGCGCCCCACCGTGAACCAGGTCAGCCAACCGCTGCTGGAGGTGCACCTGTTCGATTTCGAGGGCGACCTGTACGGCCAGCGCATGGCGGTGGAGTTTGTGGCGCACCTGCGCGACGAGCAGAAGTTTGACGGGCTCGACGCGCTCACCACGCAGATCCACCTCGATGCCTGCAAGGCACGCGAGCTGCTGGGCATGAACCCGCGCCTGATCGCCACCTGACCGGCCTGCCGATGTCCCCGCCGATTCCCGCGCCGCCCGCAATCCATTAACGTTGAACCCTTTGCCCGCCTGGCGGCGGGCGACAACCGCTAGCCATGGCACCTTTGCGATGACCCACGATTACAAGAGCACCATCAACCTGCCGCAGACGGATTTTCCGATGCGCGGCGACCTGCCCAAGCGCGAGCCGGGCTGGTTGGCCGAGTGGGAAAAGGTGGACCGCTACGCGCAGATCCAGCAGCACGCGGCCGGTCGCGACAAGGTGTTCGTGCTGCACGACGGCCCGCCGTACGCCAACGGCGCGATCCACCTGGGCCATTCGGTCAACAAGGTGCTCAAGGACGTCACCGTCAAGTCCAAGCTGCTGGCCGGCCATCGCGCGCCCTACGTGCCGGGCTGGGACTGCCACGGCCTGCCGATCGAGATCGCGGTGGAGAAAAAGGTGGGCAAGCCGGGCGACAAGCTCGACGCCGCTGCGTTCCGCCAGAAATGCCGCGAGTACGCGCAGCAGCAGATCGACCTGCAGCGCGCCGACTTCAAGCGGCTGGGCGTGCTGGGCGACTGGCAGCATCCGTACCGCACGCTGGATTTCAGCTACGAGGCGTCGATGATCCGCGCGCTGGCGCGCATCGTCGACAACGGCCACGTGGTGCGCGGCGCCAAGCCGGTGCACTGGTGCTTCGACTGCGGCTCGGCGCTGGCCGAGGCGGAGATCGAATACGCCGACAAGCAGTCGCCGGCGGTGGACGTGGCCTATGACGCGGTGGACGCCAAGGCGATGGCCGCGGCCTTCGGCGTGGACGCGGGCGACGCCATCGTCGCCGTGCCGATCTGGACCACCACGCCCTGGACGCTGCCGGAAAGCCAGGCGGTGTCGCTGGGTGGCGAGCTGGAATACGCCCTGGTCGAAGGCCCGTCGCGCGATGGTCGGCGCGTGTTGCTGGTGATCGCCGCCGCGCTGGTCGAGCAGGCTTTGGCGCGCTACGCCTTGCCCTCTCCCCCGGCCCCTCTCCCGCAGGCGGGAGAGGGGAGCAAGGCGCTCGGCCATGCCGCCGGCGCCGCGCTTGAAGGCATGCAGCTGCAGCACCCGTTCTACGACCGCCAGGTGCCGGTGATCCTTGGTGACCACGTCAGTGCCGAGGACGGTACCGGTGCGGTGCACACCGCGCCCGACCACGGCGTGGAGGATTTCGTGGTCGGCCGTGAGAACGGCATCGGCCTGCTCAACTATGTCGGCGCCCGTGGCACCTATCGCGAGGACACGCCCAAAGGCGGCGATCTCGAACTGGCCGGCATGCACATCTGGAAGGCCAACGACGCCATCGTCGAGCTGCTGCGTTCGCGCGGCGTGCTGCTGGCCCACGCGAAGATCGAGCACAGCTACCCGCACTGCTGGCGGCACAAGACGCCGGTGATCTTCCGCGCCACGCCGCAGTGGTTCATCAGCATGGAGAAGGGCGAGCTGCGCGCCACCGCGCTGAAGTCGATCAAGGACGTGCGCTGGGTGCCGGGCTGGGGCGAGGAGCGCATCGCCGGCATGGTCGATGGTCGCCCGGACTGGTGCATCTCGCGCCAGCGCACCTGGGGCGTGCCGATCGCGCTGTTCGTGCACAAGGCCACCCATGAGCCGCACCCGGATTCGGTGCAGTTGCTGGAGAAGGTCGCGCAGAAGGTGGAGCAGGGCGGCATCGACGCCTGGTTCGCGCTGGATCCGGCCGAGCTGCTGGGCGATCAGGCGGCCGACTACGAGAAAGTCACCGACGTGCTCGACGTGTGGTTCGATTCCGGCGTCAGCCATTTCGCGGTGATCGGTCAGCGTCCCGAGCTGCAGCAGGGCGACGCCGCCGACTACAAGGTGATGTACCTGGAAGGCTCCGACCAGCATCGCGGCTGGTTCCAGTCCTCGCTGCTGACCTCGGTGGCGATCCACGGCCGCGCCCCGTACAACGACGTGCTGACCCACGGTTTCACCGTGGACGAGCACGGCCGCAAGATGTCCAAGTCGCTGGGCAACGGCATCGAGCCGCAGGACATCATGAAGCGCCTGGGCGCCGACATCCTGCGCCTGTGGATCTGCTCCACCGACTACCGCAACGAGATGTCGCTGTCCGAGGAGATCCTCAAGCGCGTCTCCGACACCTACCGCCGCATCCGCAACACCGCGCGCTTCCTGCTCGGCAACCTGGATGGCTTCGATCCCTCGAAGCACCTGCTGCCGGTGGCCGACACCTTGCTGCTGGACCAGTGGGCGGTGCAGCAGGCGTACGACGTGCAGCAGGCGGTGACGGCGGCGTACGAGCGCTACGACTTCCCCGAGGTGATCCAGCGCGTGCAGAACTTCTGCACCAACGAGCTGGGCGCGCTGTACCTGGACATCACCAAGGACCGCCTCTACACCATGCCGACCGAAAGCCTCGGCCGGCGCAGCGCGCAGAGCGCGATGTACCGCATCGCCGAGGCGCTGGTGCGCTGGCTGGCGCCGGTACTCAGCTTCACCGCCGAGGAGATCTGGCAGTCGCTGCCGGGTGAGCACGGCGACAGCGTGCTGTTCGAGACCTGGTATGAAGGCCTGGAAGCCACCCAGGGTTCGCCCGAACAGCGCCGCTGGTGGGCCGACCTGCTGGCGATCCGCGACAGCGCCTCGCGCGTGCTCGAGGGCATGCGCAAGGGCGGCCAGATCGGTGCCGCGCTGGAGGCCAAGCTGGTGGTGCACGCCGACGACGCGCTGCGCGCCCGCTACGCGGAAAGCGCCGATGAACTGCGCTTCTTCTTCATCACCTCCGACTTCACCCTGGCGCCGCTGGCCCCGCGTGCCGACGACGCGGCGAAGGTGGAGCTGGATGGCGCCGAAGCCTGGGTCGCCGCCGGTGTCAGCGACGCCGCCAAGTGCGTGCGCTGCTGGCACCGCCGCGACGACGTCGGCAGCCACGCCGACCACCCCGAGCTGTGCGGCCGCTGCGTCGAGAACGTGGAAGGCGAGGGCGAGGTGCGCCGCTGGTTCTGACTCCGGCCCACCCGTGTAGGAGCCCGCTCGCGGGCGATGCTTCTGGGGGTGGGACTCGGGAGTCGCAAAAGCCAAGGGCATCGCCCGCGAGCGGGCTCCTACAAGGCAATCCATTCTTTTCGTGCTGGATACGATGACCACCAAACCCAATGCACTCCCTTGGCTGTGGCTTTCCGCCCTCGTCATCGCGCTCGACCAGCTCAGCAAAGCGTGGGCGTTGCGGGCGCTGGAGCCGGGGCTGCCGCATCCGGTGATTCCCGGCCTGCTCAACTGGACGCTGGCGTTCAATCGTGGCGCCGCGTTCAGTTTCCTGGCCGACGGCAGCGGTTGGCAGCGCTGGTTTTTCGTGGTGCTGGCGCTGGTGATCAGCGTGGTGCTGGTGGTGTGGCTGGCGCGCGCGTCGCGCCGCGACTGGCGCACGGCCTTGCCGCTGGCGCTGATCATCGGCGGCGCGGTGGGCAACCTGATCGACCGCCTGCACGCCTCGCAGGTCACCGACTTCATCCACGTCCATTTCCGCCAGTGGAACTACCCGGTGTTCAACGTGGCCGATTGCGGCATCACCATGGGCGCGGTGCTGCTGGTCGCCTTTGGCCTGTTTGCCGGCAAGGGCCAGGACGGCATGCGATAATCGACACCTCATGTTGCCGGTATCCGAGGTGAGGCATGAAACAGGCTGAACTGCTTGAGGAGGCGCTGAAACTCGGCGTGCGCGAGCGTGCGGTCATGGCCGATCGCCTGCTGGCCAGCCTGGACGAGCTGTCGCCTGCCGAACTGGAAACCCTGTGGGCGGACGAAGCACAGCGCCGCGATGGTGCCGTCACGCAGAGGCGGCTGGCATCGGCGCCGGCGGAGCAGGTGCTCGACGGGCTGAAGGCCATGCTTGGATGAGCCTGTCGGTTTCGTTCAATCGCCTTGCCGAGGCGGAGTTGCGCGAAGCCATGCTCTATTACGCGTCCGAGTCGGAAGGGTTGGCCCGGCGATTCCTGGCGGCGGTGGCATCGGCGCTGGCCGAGCTGGAAGCCCATCCACTGACCGATGCGCCGTTGCGTGCCGACATCCGGCGAAAATCGCTGGGACGTTTTCCGTATCAACTGTTGTACCGGCTGGATGGTGAGGAGCTTCGCATCCTGGCGGTCATGCACAAGCGCCGTCCGCTGCATTGGGCCGGGCGCGGCTGAATGAGGTAAGTCGTGGACATCCTGCTCGCCAATCCCCGTGGTTTCTGCGCTGGCGTCGATCGCGCCATCGCCATTGTCGATCGTGCGCTGGAGTCCTATGGCGCGCCGATCTACGTGCGCCACGAGGTGGTGCACAACCGCTACGTGGTGGACAAATTGCGCGCCGATGGCGCGGTGTTCGTGGAGGAGCTGCACGAGGTGCCCGATGGCGCCACGGTGATCTTCAGCGCCCATGGCGTGTCGCAGGCCGTGCGCGAGGAGGCCGAGCAGCGCGGCCTGAAAGTGTTTGACGCCACCTGCCCGCTGGTCACCAAGGTGCACATGGAGGTGGCGCGGCTGGGACGCATCGGCCGCAGCGTGGTGCTGATCGGCCATGCCGGCCATCCCGAGGTGGAGGGCACGATGGGGCAGTGGGACGCGGCCAACAGCGGCGAGATCCTGCTGGTCGAGTCGCTGGACTGCGTGGCGCGGCTGGCCCCGCGCGATCCGCACCAGCTGTCGTACGTCACCCAGACCACGCTGTCGGTGGACGACACCAAGGCCATCATCGAGGCGTTGCGCGCGCGTTTTCCCGACATCGAGGGGCCGCGCAAGGACGACATCTGCTACGCCACGCAGAACCGGCAGGACGCCGTGCGCCGGCTCGCCGACGCGGTGGACCTGATGCTGGTGGTCGGTTCGGTCAACAGCTCCAATTCCAACCGTCTGCGCGAGCTGGCGCAGAAGCAGGGTGTTCGCTCGTACCTGATCGACGGCGCCGAGCACATCGAACGCAGCTGGCTGGACGGCGTCAACCGCATCGGCCTCACCGCCGGCGCCTCGGCGCCGGAGAAACTGGTGCTGGACGTGATCGCGCGGCTGCAGTCCTGGGGCGCCGGCGCCGTGCGCGAGCTGGACGGCGAGCCGGAAACCATCACCTTCGCCTTGCCCAAGGAGCTGCGCGTGGTGGACCCGGACGCCGCGCGCCGCTGAGCCAGCGCTTTCTCGCGGACACGAAAAAGCCGGCGCGAGGCCGGCTTTTTCATTGCAACTTGGTCGGGGAGACAGGATTCGAACCTGCGACTTCTACGTCCCGAACGTAGCGCTCTACCAGGCTGAGCTACACCCCGTGGGAAGCCGCGTATCTTAGTGGCCGCGTCGACGCTTGGCAACAGGTTTCGCCGTTGGTCCGGCGTGCCGGATCGGCGGGGCGGCGTGGCGTTCTGCTACCCTATGCGGCTCTGTCGCCGCGGCGTGCGGCGGTGTTCCCTCCCTTGCCAGCAGAGGCTTTCATGGCGCTTACCTTGGCCCGTACCATGCCCGGCGTGCTCGAGCTGCTGCCGCTCGACCAGATCGCGTTCCAGCGCATGCTGGACGTGATCCGCCGCAACTACGAGCGGTTCGGCTTTCTGCCGGTGGAAACCCCGGCGATCGAGTTTTCCGACGTGCTGCTGACCAAGACCGGCGGGGAAACCGAGCGCCAGGTGTATTTCGTGCAATCGACCGGCGCGCTGGACAAGGAGGGCGCGCCGGAGCTGGCTCTGCGTTTCGACCTTACCGTGCCGCTGGCGCGCTACGTGGCCGAGCATGAGCGCGAGCTGAGCTTTCCGTTTCGCCGCTACCAGATGCAGCGCGTCTACCGTGGCGAGCGCGCCCAGCGCGGGCGCTTCCGCGAGTTCTACCAGTGCGACATCGACGTGGTGGGCAAGGATGCGCTGTCGGTGCGCTACGACGCCGAGATTCCGGCGGTGATCTACAGCGTGTTCCGCGAGTTGAACGTGGGCGCGTTCACCATCCAGCTCAATAACCGCAAGCTGATGCGCGGCTATTTCGAGAGCCTGGGCATCGTTGACGGCGAGCGCCAGATGCTGGTGCTGCGCGAGGTGGACAAGCTGGACAAGCGCGGCGCCGACGCCGTGCGCGCCACTTTGGTGGGCGAGGCGTTCGGCCTGGCCGCCGACGTGGTGGAAAAGATCCTGGCCTTCGTGCAGGTGCGCTCCACCTCGCTGCGCGATGCCTTCGACAAGCTCGACGCGTTGGGCGCCGGCCCCGAGGCGATGGAGCAAGGCCGCAACGAGCTGAAGGAAGTGCTGGCGATGATCCGCGATTTCGGCGTGCCCGAGTCGCATTTCGCGCTCAACCTGTCCATCGCGCGCGGCCTGGACTACTACACCGGCACGGTCTACGAGACCACGCTCAACGATCATCCGCAGATCGGCTCGGTATGCTCCGGCGGCCGCTACGAGAACCTGGCCGGGCAGTACACCAAGTCGCACCTGCCCGGCGTGGGCATCTCCATCGGCCTGACCCGGCTGTACTGGCAGTTGCGCGACGCCGGCCTGATCAACACCGCGCAGAGCACGGTGGACGTGCTGGTGACGCAGATGGACCCGGCCCAGTTGCCGGCCTACCTGGCGCTGGCCACCGAGCTGCGCAATGCCGGCATCGCCACCGAGGTGGTGCTGGAGGGCGGCAAGCTGGCCAGGCAGTTCAAGTACGCCGACCGCGCCGGCATCCGTTTCGTGGTGGTGCTGGGCGAGGACGAGCTGGCCAAGGGCGTGGTGACGGTGAAGGACCTGCGCCGGCAGGACCAGTTCGAGGTGTCGCGCGGCGAGCTGATCAAGACCTTGCGGGTGGAGCTGGAGCAGGCCGCCGCGATGGGCTGATGCCCACAGGCAGGAAAACACGCTGGAGCACGCCCGTGAGCCAAACCATTCTTCTCGACGGCAGCCATCTCACCCGGGCGCAACTGGTGGCGGTGGCGCGGCAGGGGGCTACGGTGGCGCTGGATGCGGCGCAGCTGCAGCACGTGCGTCGCGCGGCCGATTTCCTGGCCGACAAGGTGCGCTGCGGCGAGCCGATCTACGGCGTCACCACCGGCTTCGGCAGCAACGCCGACCGCCTGCTGGGCGCGCACCGCGTGCGCGACGAACTGCCCGGCGCGGTGCCGGATTCCGGCACCACGCTGATGGAGGAACTGCAGCACAACCTCATCATCACCCACGCCGTCTGCGTGGGCGAGCCGTTTGGCGAGGACGTGGTGCGGGCGATGCTGCTGATCCGCATCAATACGCTCATGCGCGGCCATTCCGGCATCCGCGTGGGCACGCTGGAGGCGCTGGCGGCGATGCTCAATGCCGGCGTGGTGCCGGTGGTGCCACGCAAGGGATCGGTGGGCGCCAGTGGCGACCTGGCACCGCTGTCGCATCTGGCGATCGTGCTGCTGGGGGGCGGCGAGGCGTTCTACCAGGGCGAGCGGATGCCGGGCGCGCAGGCGCTGGAACGCGCCGGGCTGGCGCCGATCCGCTTGTCGTTCAAGGAAGGGCTGGCGCTCAACAACGGCACGGCGCAGATGCTGGCCACCGCCGCGTTGGCGCTGGATACGCTGGAGCGGCTGCTCGATACCGCCGACCTGGCCGCGGCGATGACGCTGGACGCCTTTGCCGGCCGCAGCGGCGCCTTGCGCGCCGACGTGCACGCGTTGCGCCCGCATCCGGGCCAGGTGGCCGCCGCCGCGCATGTGCGCGAGCTGCTGGCCGGTTCCAGCCTGGTCGACATTGCCTACCACCTGGTGCCGCGCTTCAGGCCGTGGAGCGCCGAGGCCTGGCGCGAGCCCGATGACCAGGCGTTGAGTTTCGACATCGGCTGGGACTGGGTGCCGGCCGGCCAGCGGCATGGCCGCGAGGCGTTCTACCGCCGTTTCCTGCCGTTTCGCGGTGGCAAGAAGCACCAGCCGCAGGATGCGTACAGCCTGCGCTGCACGCCGCAGGTGCATGGCGCCGTGCGCGATGCCTGGGCGCAGGCGTGCCGCGTGATCGACATCGAGCTGAACGCCGTCACCGACAACCCGCTGCTCTTTCCCGGCAACGACGAGGCGCGCTTCATCGAGGAGCAGGTGATCTCGGCCGGCCATTTCCACGGCATGCCGCTGGCGCTGGCGATGAGCTACGTGAAGGCGGCGATCCCGGTGCTGGCGTCCATCTCGGAGCGGCGGCTCAACAAGCTGGTGGATCCGGCCACCAATGACGGCCTGCCGGCCTTTCTCACCGGCAACGAGGACGCCACCGATTCGGGCTTCATGATCGTGCAGTACACCGCTGCCGCGCTGGTCAACGACCTGGCCTCGCGCGCGCATCCGGCCAGCGTGTATTCCATCCCCACCAGCGCGAACGCCGAGGACCACGTGTCGATGGGCGCCAACGAGGCGCGCCACGTGCTCGACATGATGGACGACCTGGGCCATGTGCTGGCGCTGGAGCTGTACACGGCGGCGCAGGCGCTGGACTACCGCGAGACCATGCTCAACGCGGCGCGGCGCCTGGCCGAGCGCGGCGGCTGGCGGGCGCTGGCCGGCAAGGTGGCCAATGCGCCGCGCGAGAGCGAGCCGTCGTACGCGCTGTTCGTGGACGAGTTGCGGCAACTGGCCGACGCGCTGGCCGGCGCCGGCGACTACCACGCCGGCGATGGCGTGCGCGCGGCGCATGCCACGCTGCGCCAGCACGTCGGCTTCATGCACCGCGACCGCGCGATGGATGCCGACGTGGCCACGGTATGCGCGCTGGTGCGCGAGGGTGCCTTTGCGGGCGCCGCTTCCCCCACTTTCCAACGGAACCCCCAGCCATGAGCCTGATCCAGACGCCGGTGTCCTACGGCGAACTCATCGACAAGATCACCATCCTCGAAATCAAGTCGCGTCGCATCACCGACGCGGCCAAGCTCGCCAACGTGCGCAACGAGCTGGACATGCTCAACGCCACCTGGGCCAACAGCAGCGCCTCGCAGACCGATATCGCCGACGAGCGCGCGCGCCTGCTGGCGGTCAACGAGGCGCTGTGGGACATCGAGGACCGCATCCGCCTCAAGGAGCGCGCGCAGGCTTTCGACGCCGAGTTCATCGAGCTGGCCCGCTCGGTGTATTTCCGCAACGACGAGCGCGCCGCGTTCAAGCGCGAGATCAACCAGAAGCTGGGCTCGGAGCTGGTCGAGGAGAAGTCGTACCAGGATTACCGCGCGGTGTGATGATCCGCGTAGGAGCACACCTTGTGCGCGATGCTTTTTGTCGGGGATTCGCAAGAGCCATCGCGCGCAGGGTGCGCTCCTACAGCAATCCCATCTCGTGGGCGGCGGCCTCGTAGCGTTCGATCACGTCGTCCACGGTGATCAGGTCCATCACGCCGGGTTTCTCGATCTTGCGGCCCCAGGCCAGTTCGCTGGCCGGCTTGCCCAGGTAGGTGCGGGCGGCCTCGTCGTATTTGTTCACGCACCAGCGCCGGTCGGAGTAGGGGCCGGAGCGGTCGGGGTTGCTGGCCGCGTGCAGGCCCAGCACGCGGGTGCCCACGGCGTTGGCCATGTGCATCGGGCCGGAGTCGGGCGTCAACAGCAGTTGCGCGCGGCCGAGCAGGGCCAGCAGGCGCTTGAGCGTGTCCTTGCCGGTGAGGTCCAGCGGCGCGTGCCGGGCGGCGGCGAGCACCGCGTCGGCCATGGCGCGCTCGGCGGGCGAGGGGCCGCCCACCAGCGCCACGCGCCAGCCGCGCGCGGCGGCGTGGTCCATCACGGCGGCGTAGCGCTCCGGCCGCCAGTTGCGCAGGGCGTGGCTGGAGCTGGGGCTGACCAGCAGGGTGGGCGTGTCGCCGGGCAATTGCGCGGCGGCCCAGTCGCGGGCTTCGTCGGGCACCGGGATGTCCCAGCGCACCTCTCGCTGCTGCAGGCCCAGCGGCTCGCAGAAGCTGCCGATGGCATCGAGCACGTGCTCGCCGCGCCGTGCCGGGATGCGCTCGTTGATCACCAGGCCGTGCAGGTCGCGCGAGCGTGCGTGGTCGTAGCCGATGCGCCGTCGCGCGTGGATGCCCAGGCTGAGCAGGTTGGAGCGCATCGCCACCTGCATCTGCAGCAGCGCGTCGAAGCGCCGGCCACGCAGCGCGTCGCGCACCGCGCGCATGCCGGCCCAGCCGGCGGCCTTGTCGAACGTGACAAAGTCCACGCCGGGCAGGTCGCCCACCAGCTTGCGTTCCAGCTTGCCGACCACCCACGTCAGCGCCACCTGCGGCCAGGCCTGTTGCAGCGTGCGCACCAGCGGTACCACGTGGGTGACGTCGCCGATGGCGGAGGTGCGCAGCAGGCAGAGCGAGGTGGGGATGGCGGATGGGGGAGTCATGGGCCTGGGTTAGAATCGGGAGCGGTCACCCGGGCATGATGATGCAGGAACAGACGCATAACGAGGCGGGCGGCGCGATTGTGTTCGACGCCACACTGTCGCCACAAGCCACGCACGACTGGTTTTCGCCCGCGTACTGGCGCGGGCGCGCCGCCTTGCGCGAGCAGGCGGGCGGTCGTGGCGGCGTCTCGGTGATCGCCACGCCGGTGGGCGAGTGCGTGTTGCGCCACTATCGTCGCGGCGGCCTCGTTGCCGCCGTGATGGGCGACCGCTACGTGTGGACCGGCGCGGCGCGCACGCGCCCGTTCGCGGAATTTCGCCTGCTGGCCGAGATCGCCCGGCTGGGCCTGCCCGGCCCGGTGGCGGTGGCGGCGCGGTACCGGCGCCATGGGGCGTGCTACACCGCCGACCTGATCACCCGTCGCATTCCCGATGCGCGCACCTTGGCCGACTGCCTGGCGGCCGGCGACCTGGACGGCCGTCTCGCCGACGCCGTGGGCGTCCTGGTGGCGCGCTTCCACCGCGCCGGCATCTGGCATGCGGATCTCAATGCCCACAACGTGCTGGTGACCGGAGGCGGCTTGTTTCTGATCGACTTTGACCGGGGCGAGCAGCGCAGGCCGCGCGAGGCGTGGCAGCGCGCCAACCTGCAACGGCTGCGTCGCTCGCTGCTCAAGCTCGGTGCCGCGAGCGCCGGCGAGGCGGTGTTCGAGCGCGAGCTGTGGCAACCCCTGCTGCGCGGCTACCGCCGCACGCTGGCCGCATGAGCTGGCACCTGCATTTCCTGGGTGTGGGCGCGGCCCATGCGGTGGAGCTGGGCTCCTCCGCCACGGTGCTGGAGCGTGACGGCGAGCCGTTGCTGCTGATCGACTGCGGTCCCGACACGCTCGACCGCTACCTCGCCGCCTACGGTGCATTGCCGCGCGCGATCTACATCACCCATACGCACATGGATCACGTGGCCGGCATGGAGCGGCTGTTTACCCGGCTGTGGTTCGACGAGCATCTGCGCGGACGCACCAAGGTGTTCGTGCATGCGCGCCTGCTGCCGTGGCTGCAGACCCGCGTGGCCGACTATCCCGGCGCGCTGGCCGAGGGCGGCGTCAATTACTGGGAGGCGTTCCAGTTGCTGCCGTGCACGCGCGGCTTCTGGCTGGACGGCTTGTGGTTCGACATTTTCGCCACGCGCCACCACGTGCCCGGCACCTCGTACGGCCTGGCGCTGGAAGGCAGCGTGGTCTACACCGGCGACACCCGGCCCATCCCCGAGGTGCTGGCCGCGTGGGCCGAGGGACCGGCCCTGATCGCGCACGACTGCGGCCTGGTGGGCAACCCGTCGCATACCGGCATCGACGACGTGCAACGCGAGTACCCGCCGGCATGGCACCCGCGCCTGCTGCTGTACCACTACGGCAGCGCCGCCGACGGCGCCGCGCTGGTGGCGCGCGGCTACCGCGTGGCCACCGCCGGTGAACGCGTGGCGCTGCCGCCACCCGCCGCGCCGCGCGCCGACGCCGGCTGACACGCCGTCGCCGGCTTGCCTGCACCCCCGGCGTGCGGCTATCCTTCCGCTCCTTTGTCGGGCAGCGACGCTTGGCAAAGGCGGTTCACCCTGCGGAGAGGTGTCCGAGTGGTTGAAGGAGCACGCCTGGAAAGTGTGTATACGGCTTAACCCCGTATCGAGGGTTCGAATCCCTCTCTCTCCGCCAGTTACCGCAAGTCGCGGCACGCGCCGCGCAACGTCCATGGTGGCCCCGTCGGTCCCCCCGCGACGATAGTCCGTAAACTCCGCCAGGTCCGGAAGGAAGCAACGGTAGCGGATGATTCGGGTGCCGGGGTGCGGCTGGCGGGGCCGCCACCAAATATCTCCACATTTTTCTCTTGAGCCCGCGCCGCACGCCGGCCGCGAACCCGCAAGTGCGACCCCCGCACGGCACGTCCGCCCCCTCTCCCGCTTGCGGGAGAGGGTTGGGGAGAGGGCCAGCTTTCCCGCCAATCGCGCTTGAGCCCGCTTCACGCCGGCCGCGAACCCGCAAGTGCGCCCCCCGCACGGCACGTTCGCCCCCTCTCCCGCTTGCGGGAGAGGGTTGGGGAGAGGGCCGCGCCATCCCTTCCCCCGCTTGCGGGGGAAGGTGCCCGAAGGGCGGAAGAGGGCGCTCTTGATCCTTCTTCCAGTACCGCAAAAAAAGCCCCGTCATTCCCGCGCGCCGCTTCCCCCGCCAAGCGCAGGCAAGCGAAAAGCCGATCCCTTTACTGACTTGCAACCCTCGCCTTGGCACAATCACCGTTCGCCCCAAGGTAGCAAGGCATGTCCTATCAGGTACTCGCCCGCAAGTGGCGCCCCCGCAAATTTTCCGAGCTGGTGGGGCAGGAGCATGTGGTGCGCGCGCTCACCAACGCGCTCGACACCGGCCGCATGCACCATGCCTATCTGTTCACCGGTACGCGCGGCGTGGGCAAGACCACCATCGCGCGCATCTTTGCCAAGTCGCTGAACTGCGAGCGCGGCCAGTCCGCCGACCCGTGCGGCGAGTGCTCGGTGTGCACGGCGGTGGACGAGGGGCGCTTTGTCGACCTGCTTGAGATCGACGCGGCCAGCAATACCGGCGTGGACGACGTGCGCGAGCTGATCGAGAACGCGCAGTACGCGCCCTCGCGCGGCCGCTTCAAGGTGTACCTGGTGGACGAGGTGCACATGCTGTCCAAGAGCGCGTTCAACGCGCTGCTGAAAACGCTGGAGGAGCCGCCGCCGCACGTGAAGTTTCTGCTGGCCACCACCGACCCGCAGAAACTGCCGGTGACGGTGCTGTCGCGTTGTCTCAAGTTCAACCTGAAGCGCCTGCTGCCGGAGCAGATCATCGGGCAGATGCGGCACATCCTGGCCGCCGAAAACCTGGACTACGAGGACGCCGCCATCGGCGAGTTGGCGCGCGCGGCCGACGGCTCGCTGCGCGATGGGCTGTCGTTGCTGGACCAGGCCATCGCCTATGGCGGCGGCGCGCTGCATGGCGACGAGGTGCGCACCATGCTCGGCAGCGTGGCGCGTGGTCAGGTGCTGGGCGTGCTCGACGCGCTGGCCGACGGTGACGGTGAGCGCCTGCTGGCCGAGTGCGCGCAGATTGCCTCGTACTCGCCCGATTTCGGCAGCGTGCTGGACGACCTGGCCAGCGTGCTGCACCGCGTGCAGTTGATCCAGCTGATTCCCGGCTATCGCGTCGAGGAAGGCAGCGACGACAACCAGGCCCTGCCGGCGCTGGCCGCGCGCATGAGCCCCGAGGACGTGCAGCTGTACTACCAGATCGCCACCGCCGGCCGGCGCGATCTGGCCCTGGCGCCGGATGCGCGTACCGGTTTCGAGATGGCGTTGCTGCGCATGCTGGCGTTTCGTCCCGGTGACGGCGTGGCCGCCACCGCACCGCCACCGCGCGCTTCCGCGCAGCCTGCACCCGCGCCGCCGCCGCGAGCTCCCGCACCTCGACCTGTGGCCGCACCGGCGAGGGCGACGCCTGCCGTGGCGGCCGCGCCCGTCGCATCGCCCGCGCCGGAGCCTGCACCCGCGCCGCCGCCGCTGGCGCGCGATGCCCATGGCCTGCCGGCATGGGAGGCCTTGATCGCCCAGGCCGGCCTGCGCGGACCGCTGGGCATGCTGGCGCAGAACGCCGTGTTGCGCGGGCGCGAGGGACAGACCCTGGTGCTGGCGCTGGACGCGGTGCACATGCACATGGCGGTCGAGCCGATGGTCAGCCAGATGGCCGAGCGCATCGGCCAGGCGCTGGGCGAGAGCATCCGCCTGCGCTTTGTCACCAGCGAGCAAGGCGTTGCCGCCCAGACGCCTGCCGCCCGCGCGGCGCAGGCGCGCGAGGTGGCGCAATCGACCGCGGAGCAGGCCATCGAGGATGATCCGCTGGTGCAATCCCTCAAACGTGATTTCGGCGCCCGCGTGGTGCCGCAATCGGTCAAACCCATCGACAGTCGATCCTGAGCGGATCGGGAGCAGAGAACATGAGAGGACAGATCGGCCAACTGATGCAGCAAGCCCAGCGCATGCAGGAAGACATGAAGCGCGCGCAGGACGAGCTGGCCAAGATGGAGGTCACCGGCAGCGCCGGTGGCGGCCTGGTCAGCGTGGTGATGACCGGCGCGCACGAGGTACGTCGCGTGCAGATCGACCGCCAGGCTTTCGCCGACGATCCGGAGATGGCCGAGGACCTGGTCGCCGCCGCCGTCAACGACGCGGTGAACAAGGTGGCCCAGGCCAGCAAGGACCGCCTCGGCGGCGTCACCGCCGGGCTGAACCTGCCGGCCGGTTTCAAGATGCCGTTTTGATGCAGGGAATGGGGAACAGGCAGATCAAGAACATGAGGCACGGCGCTCCGCCTTTCCTGTTCCCTACTCCCCATTCCCTATTCCCCTATAGCAAATGAGCAGCTCCCCCCTCCTCGCCGACCTGATCGAAGCGCTGCGTTGCCTGCCCGGCGTGGGCGGCAAGAGTGCGCAGCGCATGGCGTTTCATCTGCTCGAGCGCGACCGCGAGCGCGGGTTGAAGCTGGCGGCGGCGTTGGAGCAGGCGATGCAGCGCATCGGCCATTGCGAGCGCTGCCGCAATTTCAGCGAGGAGCCGCTGTGCGCGCTGTGCGCCAGCCCCAGTCGCGACCGCCAGGTGCTGTGCGTGGTGGAGTCGCCGGTGGACCTGGCCGCGATCGAGCAGGCCACCGGGTTTCGCGGCCAGTATTTCGTGCTGATGGGGCGGCTGTCGCCGCTGGACGGGCTGGGCCCGGAGGAACTGGGCCTGGGTTTGCTCACCCAGCGCCTGGGCGAGGGCGAGATCGAGGAGATGATCATCGCCACCAATCCCACCGTCGAGGGCGAGGCCACCGCGCATTACCTGGCGCAGCTGGCGCGCGCCGGCGGCATCCGGCCCACGCGGCTGGCGCATGGCGTGCCGCTGGGCGGCGAGCTGGAATACGTTGACCGCGGCACGCTGGCGCATGCCTTCGGCGGTCGGCAGGCGATCGACTGATACAGGGGAGACGACATGGGCGACACGATTTTCGGCAAGATCATCCGGCGCGAGATTCCCGCGGATATCGTCTACGAGACCGACGAGGTGCTTGGCTTTCGCGACGTGAACCCGCAGGCGCCCATCCACGTGCTGTTCATTCCCAAGCGGCCGCTGGCCACCCTGGACGATGCCGCCCCCGGTGACGCGACGCTGCTGGGCCAGTTGCTGCTGGCCTGCGCCGAGTATGCGCGGCGCGAGGGCGTGGCCGCGCGCGGCTATCGCACCGTCATCAATTGCAACGAGGACGGTGGCCAGACCGTCTACCACCTGCACGTGCACCTGCTGGCCGGCCGGCCGCTGGGCTGGCCGCCGGGCTGAGCGACGGGCCAAAAAAACGCCGGCGCAAGGCCGGCGTTTTTTCGCGGGTCAGGCGCGCCTCACTTGTGCGGCGCATGACCGCCCTGCGGCGGGCGTACCACGATCACGTGCGGCGGCCGCCAGTACGGGTTGCCCCAACCGCCGTAGCCGTAATAGCGCGGGCCGTAGCCGGGGCCCCAGAACGGGTCGTAGAAACCGGGGCCGTAATAGGCGCGCTGTACCAGCTGGCGCTTGGGCCACAGGTACACCACGTCGGCCTCCACGCGCGGATAGGCGTAGTCGAACTCGCCCACCTTCTGCGACACCGTGCCGTGCAGCGTGCCGGTGACGGTCATCTCGCGACCACGGGTGAACACCTCCGGATCGTAGAAGCCCTCGCGGCAGGCCACGAAACGGCCCTGGCTGTCGCCATCGGTGCCGGCCTTCGGGCGCGCCTGCTGGTCCAGCGGGCGCGACAGCAGGTAGAAGCAGGTCTGTTGCGGGCCAGGCTCGGTCTTGATGATCTCGCCGCCCCAGCGCACCTGCGTGCCGCCGGCACCGCCCTGCTGGGCGGCGGTGGTGGTGACGTTGGCGTAGTTGCCCTGCAGGGGTTGCGGCACGGTGGCGCAGCCTCCCAGCAAGGCGACGGCTGCGGCGAGGGCGAGGGGACGGTAGGGCAACATGGTGGTTTCTCCGGAAGGGACGACGGCATGCGCGATCGTGACGAGGCTCATTTGACCACGCCGACGGGGTGGAATTCCCGCACGGCGAGAGAAAACCTGCGTACCGCATCGGGCGCGGGAACGTCCTGGGCGTAGCGCAGCGGAAGGTACTGGTTCATCAATTGCTCCAGCTCGCCGCGCTGCGCGGGAAGGGCCCGTGCGGCGCGGCTCAGGTAGTGCTGCGGTCCCTCGCTGGGTCGGCGCGCGATGCCTGCGCGCGCCAGCTTTTTCTCCAGTGACTGCATTGCGGCACGGACGCGATCGGGCGATTCCCGTCGCACCAGCGCCCACGCCAGTCCGATGGCGGCGAACAGCACCGTGCCGATCGCCAGCAGCAGCCCGAGCGTGGCCGTGCCGGCGTCGCGGATGCCGAACGGCATCAGCAGGCCGCGCTGGCGCAACGCATCAAAGCCCACAACGGCCTGGTCCCACCAGCGGTTGACAACATCCCAGCGATTGCGCGCGTCGCGCAGCCAGTCGCCCTGGCTGGCGCCCTGGTTGCCGGCGGCCGCCGCCGCACCCAGGGTGACCCGTTCGGGCCGCACCGCGCCGGTGGGGTCGGCGCGCACCCAGCCGCGCCCGGCCAGCCACACCTCGCTCCAGGCGTGCGCGTCGGAGTTGCGCACCAGCAGGTAGTCGCCCAGCGTGTTCCAGTAGCCGCCCTGGTAGCCGGTCACCACCCGCGCCGGGATGCCGGCCGCGCGCATCAGCACGGTGAACGACGAGGCGTAGTGCTCGCAAAAGCCCTCGTGCGTGGAAAACAGAAAGTCATCCACCGAGTCGCGGCCCAGCGGCGCGGGCGCCAGCGTGTAGCGGAAACCGCCGTCGTGGAACAGCGCCAGCGCCTCGCGCACGATGGCCGCGTCGTCGGTGCCGTGGCGCTGGCGCCATTGCGAGGCCAGCGCCAGTGTGCGCGGGTTGAAGCCGGCCGGCAGCCGCAGGCCGCGCTGGCGCAGGCGCGGGTCGAGCGTGGCCTGCAACCGGTAGCGCAACGCCGAGCGCAGTGCGTAGTCGAGCGGCTCGGTCACCGGCTTGGCGGTCATCGCCTCGCGATCGGGCGAGAGCCGCGCGTTGGCGGGCGCCTCCAGCGGCACATCCAGCGTGGGCAGCACGCGCTGGCGGGTGGGCTGCAGCGTGATGCGGTAGCCGATGGTGGCGCTTGTCTCGATGGCCGCCGGCGGCTGGCCCGGACGGGACGGCAGGTGGTGCCAGCCGCGCCCGTCGAACTGCCACATCACGTAGGCGCGGAAATAGCGCTGCTCGACCGCCGGCGGCGCGCCGTCAAAGCTGACGCGCATGGCCGGATGGTCGTCGGTGAGCAGGTCGGTGAAGTTGCCGGGCGTCATGCTGTCGCTCAGGCCGGTGACGGCTTCCGGTGGCGAGGGCGCGCCCCATAGCGGGGTGCTCAGCCGTGGCACCAGCAAAAACGCCAGCAGCGCCAGCGGCAGCGAGGCGGCCAGCAAAACCAGGTTGGGCGCCAGCAACTGGCGCAGGCTGGCCGGTTGCGTCGCCGGCTGCAGCGCGCGCAGCGTGGCCAGCGCCGGCAACAGGCCCAGCGCCACCAGCACGGTGGCCACCATGCCCTGGTCAAACAGCAAGGCGGCCATCAGTGCGAAGCAGGCGACGCTGACGCCGACGCGGGCGTCGCGCGCGGTGTCGCTTTCCAGCAGCTTCAACACCAGCAGTCCGACTGCCAGCGCGGTGCCCGGCTCGCGCCCGAACAGGTTGCCGTACCAGGCGATCACCGCCAGCGTCAGCGCGCCCAGCAGCGGCAGTTTCAGCCAGCCGGGTACGCGGCCGCCGTGGCGTCGTCGTTGCCACCAGCGTCCACCCAGCACCAGCGCCAGCATGGCGACCAACCACCACGGCAGGTGTGGCGCGTGCAGCGCCAGCATCCAGGCCAGGGTGAGGCTGAGCAGGTCGAATGCGCGAGGCGCGATCGGCGCATCGGTGCGGCGCGGGTGGCGGCCGATCATGGCAGCTGCGCCAGCGCGTTCATGCAATGCGCGTAGTGCACGGGGCCGTTGCCGCTGGGGATGACCTGCCCCGGCAACCACAGGCTGACGTGGCGCTGCTGCGCCAGCGCCTCGCCCAGCCAGCGCGCCAGCCGTGCGATGCGCGCCTCGGGGTCGAGCCGGTCCAGCTGGCGCCAGTCCAGCGCCCATTGCGGTCGACTGCGCGCCTGCTCGAAATCCTTCACCAGCAGGTGGTCGTGGCGGGCGCTGGCCTTCCAGGCCACGTGGCGCGGCGGATCACCCACGCGGTACTCGCGCAGCGCGGCCAGTTCGTCACCTTGCGACAGGCGCATGTGGCGCGTGTCCTCGGCGGGGGCAACGGGCGCGGGCCCGGCCGCTTCCGGGCGCGGCCACACCAGCACCGACTGCGCCGGATGCAGCCAGCTCCAGGCGCGAAACAGGCCCAGCGGCCAGCTGCTCCACACGCGCAGGCGCGGCAGCGCCTGCCAGCCGCGCTGCGTGGTGGGCAAGGCCAGCCTGAGGGTGGTTGTGGCGTCGGCATCGATGGCGAAGGCGACGGACTGTGCGCCCAGCTCCACGCGGATGGCCTGGCGGGCGCGGCGCGAGGCGAAGGTCAGTGCCAGCTCGATCGGCTGGCCGGCCACCGCATGGCCGGCGCGGATGTGGGTGAGCCGCAGGCCGTCCAGGCTGCGAAACGCCACCAGCATGCTGGCGGCGCTGGCCGCGCCGAGCAGGCAGGTCAGCAGCAGGGCGGCGTTGTTGGCGTAGTTGAGCGCACCCACCAGCATCACCGCCAGCAGCCCGGTGAAGCCCAGGCCGAACCCGGTGGGGACGATGTAGATGCGCCGCCGGTGCAGCTCCACGGGCAGTTTCTCGGGGCGGCGGTAGCGGGTGAGCGACGGCAGCCGGCGCTCGGCGCGTTGTTGCACGCGCTGCAGCAGGCGGCGCATCAGTCCACCGCCACCTCGGCCAGCAGCTGGCGCGCCAGCGTGTCGCCGTTGGCGCCGCGCGCGGGCAGCAGCCGGTGCGCCGCCAACGGCACGAACACGGCCTGCACATCCTCCGGCAACACGTGGTCGCGACCGCTCAGCAGGGCCCAGGCGCGCGCTGCGCCGAGCAGCGCCAGGCCCGCGCGCGGCGACAAGCCGGCGCGGATCTCGGGATGGCGGCGGCTGGCGGCCAGCAACGCCTGCAGATAGTCGAGCAGGGCGGCGCTGGCGGTGATCGACTGCGCCTGCCGCCGCAGCGCGTCCAGCGCCGCGCCGTCCAGTTGCGGCGACAGTTGCGCCAGCAGGTCGCGGCGGTCGCTGCCGGTGAGCAGGGCGCGTTCGGCTGCCGCATCCGGATAGTCCAGCGACAGCCGCAGCATGAAGCGGTCCAATTGCGAGTCGGGCAGGGGAAACGTGCCGTTGAGGTCCAGCGGGTTCTGCGTGGCCACCACGAAAAACGGCCGCGCCAGCGCATGCGTCTGGCCGTCCACGGTGACCTGGTTCTCGGCCATCGCCTCCAGCAGCGCGCTCTGCGTCTTGGGGTTGGCGCGGTTGATCTCGTCGGCCAGCAGCAGGCCGGTGAAGATCGGCCCGGGGTGAAAGCGGAACTGGCCGGTCTCGCGCTCGTACACGCTCACGCCGATGATGTCCGAGGGCAGCAGGTCGCTGGTGAACTGCACGCGCTGGAACTCCAGCGCGAACGTGGCCGCCAGCGCGTGCGCCAGCGTGGTCTTGCCCACGCCCGGCACATCCTCCAGCAGCAGGTGGCCGCCGGCGACCAGGCAGGCGAAGGCCAGCTTCACCTGGCGGGTCTTGCCCAGCAATACCTGGTTGACCTGCGTCATCGCGGCGTCGAGCCGTTGCGACAGGGAGGCATCGTGCATCGGGCGGGTGGCTGCCATGGGGTTTCCGCGTGGTCGGGACTGACTGCGACCTTAACCATGCCGCGCCAAACCCGTCCAGCGACCACGCCGCCCTTTCGCCAACGCGGGGTCGTCAGGGCAGGGTGATGCCGCCCTCGCGCAGCAGTCGGGCCAGCGCGATCAGCGGCAGGCCGATCAGCGCGCTGGGGTCGCGGGTGTCGATGGCGTCGAACAGGCTGATGCCCAGCCCCTCGCACTTGAAGCTGCCGGCGCAATCCAGCGGTTGCTCGCGCGCCACGTAGCGGGCGATCTCGGCTTCGTCCAGCGCGCGAAAGTGCACGCGGGTGTGATCGACATGGGTATGCCGCCGGCCGTTGCGGGTATCGAGCACGCACAACGCCGTGTGGAAATGCACCTGGCGGCCGGCGCTGGCGGCCAGCTGCGCGCAGGCGTTCTCGACGCTGCCGGGCTTGCGCAGGATGGCGCCGTCGAGCTCGGCCACCTGGTCCGAGCCGATCACCAGGGTGTCGCGCAGGCCCTCGGCGGCGGCCTCGGCCTTGGCGATGGCCAGGCGCAGCGCCCGCGCGCGTGCGGCCTCGCCGGGCAGCGGCGTTTCGTCGGTGTGCGGCGCGCGGGTATCGAAGGGGATGTCCAGCCGGCGCAGCAGTTCGGCGCGGTAACGCGAGGTGGAGGCCAGCAGCAGGCGCGGGGCGGATGCGCTCACAGGTCGGAATCCCGCTGGATGTGCTGGCGCATCGCGCTGTCCAGGTCGTGCTGTGCCTGGGTCAGCGCCTGCAGCAGGGGGCGCAGGCGCGCGCGGGCGCTGAGCAGCGAATCGCGTGCGGCCTCCAGCTCCTGCTGGCTGGCGTACGGCAGGCGGTCGCGAATCCACAACCGCTGCTGCAGCAGGGCGCGCAGGCCCGCGTCGATGGCGTGCCGGGCATCCTGCTCGCCGGCGGCGGGCAGGTCGGGGTTGATCGACATCACCGCATAGGCTTGCTGCAGGCCGCTGCGGCAGGTTTTCAGGTCGTGCTCCAGTCGGTCGGCCAGGTCCAGCAGGCCGGTCAGGTGGCGCGTGCGCCGGCCGGGGCGGCGGCGCAGCAGCAGCCAGCCGGTGGCGGCGACAAGCACAAGCAGCGCCACGATGGCGCCAAGCGTCAGGTAGGCATTCAAGCGGGCGTCCACGACCGGAAGGGGGAAGGGCGATGCCCGCAGTCTGACGTATCCGGCGCGGATCAGGCAAAATGCGCGGCCCGACACGCGTGATGCGGCGTGCCGGTTGACTTCGACCGGGTTCAAACCTACCATTTCGCGATTATGTCCGTGACACTGCCAGAGTCCGTGGACGCCTGGCGCATGATTTCGGCGCGGCGTTCGTTCGAGGGAACCCTGCCCATCGCGGATCTGCCGCGATTGCGCGGGTTGCTGGCGGAGCCCGAGGGGCTGGTGCGGTTCGAGCTGGAATTCGGCCGTGACGACCTCGGTACGGACTACATCGACGTCAAGGCGCAGGCGCCGCTCACGCTGACCTGCCAGCGCACGCTCGAACCGTTCGTGTTGCCGGTGACGGTGGCGACGCGTCTGGGCCTGATCCGGCACGAGCGCGACGAGGCGGGGCTGCCGCCGTCCTACGAGCCGCTGCTGGTGGCCGAGGATGGCCGGTTGAACCCGGCCGACGTGATCGAGGACGAGTTGTTGTTGGCGCTGCCGCTGGTTCCGGTCAATCCGGACAGCACGCTGCCCGACGAGGCGACAGGCCAGGTGGACGAGGATGCCGAAGGGCAGGCCGCCAACCCCTTTGCCGTGTTGCGCGATTTGAAGAAATAACCACCGGGCCGGATCCGTTGATCCAGTCCATGCCGATTCAGAACACACCTAGCAAATCATTGCTTCAGCTGGAGAAATACCATGGCCGTTGCCAAGAGCCGCCGTACCCCGTCCACCCGCGGCATGCGTCGTGCGCACGACGCGCTGAAGACCGTGCAGCTGTCCACCGACCCGACCAGCGGTGAGGTGCACCTGCGCCATCACGTCACCAAGGACGGCTACTACCGTGGCAAGAAGGTCATCGACACCAAGGGCGCGGTGACGGTCGAGGATTGACCGTCTGCTCCGGGGCCCCGGTCCCGGCAGGCGCGACATCAGGCAAAAACGGCGCGGCGACGCGCCGTTTTTGCGTTCATGGCGGCTGAAACGTAACGTGGCCGGTCCACGTCGCCGTCCAGCCGTCCAAATCCTCACGCTTTCAGGGATGCACAGCACCATGCCGCAGACATATTCCCGTCTCATCGCCACCGGCAGCGCCCTGCCGGAACGGGTGGTCACCAACGTCGACCTGGAAAAGATCGTCGACACCAGTGACGAGTGGATCCACACCCGCACCGGCATCCGCCAGCGCCATATCGCGGCCGATGACGAAACCACCAGCGACCTGGCGGTACGCGCCGCGCAGAACGCGCTGGAGGCGGCGGGCATCCAGGCGTCCGAGCTGGACCTGATCGTGGTGGGCACCACCACGCCGGACATCATCTTTCCGTCCACCGCCTGCCTGGTGCAGCACCGGCTGGGCGCCAACGGCTGCGCCGCGTTCGACGTGAACGCCGCCTGCTCCGGCTTCGTCTACGCGCTGGGCATCGCCGACAAGTTCATCCGCAGCGGGCAGTCGAAGAAGGTGCTGGTGATCGGCGCCGAGACGCTGACCCGCATGGTCGACTGGGGCGACCGCCAGACCTGCGTGCTGTTTGGCGACGGCGCCGGCGCGGTGGTGCTGGAGGCGTCCAGCGAGCCGGGCATCTATGCCACCTGCCTGCACGCCGACGGCGGCTTCAAGGAGCTGCTGTACAACCCGGTGGGCGTGTCGGCCGGTTTCAAGGATGAGCCCAACCACGGCGTGCACATCCGCATGGCCGGCCGCGAAGTGTTCAAGGTGGCGGTGAAGACCCTGGATGCGCTGGTGGGCGAGACCTTGCAGGCCGCCGGCATGCAGGAGTCGGACATCGACTGGCTGATCCCGCACCAGGCCAACCTGCGCATCATCGAGGCCACCGCCAAGCGGCTGGCGATGCCGATGGAGCGGGTCATCGTGACGGTGGACAAGCACGCCAATACCTCCTCCGGCTCGGTGCCGCTGGCGCTGGACTACGCGGTGCGCTCGGGCAAGGTGCAGCGCGGACAGAACCTGCTGCTGGAAGCCTTCGGCGGCGGCTTTACCTGGGCCTCGGCGCTGCTGCGCTATTGACCCGCGGGAGAGGGCAGGCGCCGGTGCCGGCCAAGGGCCAGGCACCGCGTCAGGGACGCGCCCGATCCATCCAAGCCCGACACAGGTGCCACATGGTCAGGAAAATGGTGATGGCAGGCCGGACGGCCTGGTTGAAGAGCTACGGCGCACCCGAGCGTTCGCGCCGCGTTGCCGCACGCGCCTGGAACGCCATCGTCGACGGGCTGGATGTCGGCCCGCTGCGTTCGCCGCCGCGACTGGGCCGCGAGGATGCCAAGCAACTGGAGCTGCGCCGCATCGGCGAGCTGCGTGAGGCCGGCGTGCTGGTGCCCGAGGTCCTGGGCGAGGGTCGCGACACGCTGCTGCTGGGCGACATCGGCCCGTCGCTCTCGCGGCGCCTGAAGAACGCCGCCGACCCGCGCCAGGTCGACACGCTGGTGCATGCCGCCGTGGCGGCGATCGTGGCGGCGCATCGTCGCGGCGCCTACTTCGGCCAGGCATTCGCCCGCAACATCACCGTGTCCGACGGCCGCATCGGCTTCATCGATTTCGAGGAGGACCCGCTGCAGATCATGCCCTTGCGCGACGCGCAGGCGCGCGACTGGCTGATGTTCACCGCCGGGGTGTCGCGACACTACGAGAAGCGCGTCGACGTGCTGGCTGGCATGATCGAGCAGGCCTTGCCGCGCGTGGGCGAGGAGGTGACGCGCGAGGTGCAGCGCGTGGCCGGCCGGCTGGACTTTCTCCATCGCTATTCCCGCTTTTTCGGCCGCAGCGCCCGTGCGCTGGGCGTGGCCGTGGCGTCGTTGCGCAGCGGCGCGGGCCTGGTGTTGCTGGGCCTGATGGTCGACCTGCTGTCCGACGGCGATTTCGATATCTACCGCATCATGATGAGCATGCTATGAGTACCCACCAACCCGAACTTGCCTTTGTTTTTCCCGGCCAGGGCTCCCAGTCGCTGGGCATGCTGGCCGACCTGGCCGCGGCCCACGACGAGGTGGCGCACACGTTTGCCGAAGCCTCCGACGGCGCGGGCGTGGACCTGTGGGCGCTGGCGCAGCAGGGTCCGGACGACCTGCTCAACCGCACCGAGAACACCCAGCCGGCGCTGCTGGCGGCCAGCGTGGCCGTGTGGCGCGTCTGGCGCAAGCTGGGCGGCGCCGCGCCGGCGCAACTGGCCGGCCACAGCCTGGGCGAATACAGCGCGCTGGTCTGCGCCGGTGCGCTGTCGCTGCATGACGCCGCCGCGCTGGTGGCCGAGCGCGGCCGCCTGATGCAGGCCGCCGTGCCCGCCGGCGTGGGCGCCATGGCGGCGATCCTGGGCGGCGACGACGCGCAGATCGCGCAAGTGTGCGAGGCGGTGGCCGAAGGCGAGGTGGTGGCGCCGGCCAACTTCAACTCGCCGGGCCAGCTGGTGATCGCCGGCAACGCCGCCGCGGTGGATCGCGCGCTGGCGCGGCTGACCGAGCTGGGCGTCAAGAAGACCGTGAAGCTGGCCGTGTCGGTGCCGTCGCATTGCGCGCTGATGCGCGAGGCGGCCGACACGCTGGGCGCGCGCATGGCGGCGCTGTCCTGGCAGTTGCCGTCGATCCCGGTCATCCAGAATGCCGAGGCGCGAAGCTACGACAGCATCGAGGACATTCGCGGCGCGTTGCAGCGCCAGTTGTACCTGCCGGTGCGCTGGACCCAGTGCGTGCAGGCGCTGGCCGCCGGCGGCGCCACGCGCCTGGCCGAGTGCGGCCCCGGCAAGGTGCTGGCGGGCCTGGCCAAGCGCATCGACAAGAGCATCGAGGCGCGCGCCATCGGTACCCCGGCCGAGCTGGACGCCGCCCTCGCCGCATGGGCGTAAAGCCATCCATTTCCCGTATCCCGTTCCCCAGCGAAAGGAACCCGACGACATGAACACCCCATTGCAAGGCGAGATCGCCTTGGTCACCGGCGCCAGCCGCGGCATCGGCGCCGCCATCGCCGAGGAGCTGGCCGCCCAGGGCGCGACCGTGATCGGCACCGCCACCAGCGACAGCGGCGCGGCCGCCATCGGCGAGCGGCTGGCCGCGCGCGGCGGCCATGGCCGCAAGCTGGATGTCACCGACGGCGCGGCGGTCGAGGCGCTGGTCGACGAGATCGCCAAGACGTTCGGCGCGGTGTCGATCCTGGTCAACAACGCCGGCATCACCCGCGACCAGTTGCTGATGCGCATGAAGGACGATGACTGGCAGGCCATCCTGGACACCAACCTCACCTCGGTCTACCGCACCTCCAAGGCGGTGATGCGCGGCATGATGAAGGCGAAAAAGGGCCGCATCATCTCGATCGCCTCGGTGATCGGCCTGACCGGCAACCCCGGCCAGGCGAACTACGCGGCGGCCAAGGCCGGCATCATCGCGTTCTCCAAGTCGCTGGCGCGCGAGATCGGCTCGCGCGGCATCACCGTCAACGTGGTGGCGCCGGGCTTCATCGACACCGACATGACGCGCTCGTTGCCCGAGGACGCCAAGCAGGCCATGCTGGGCCAGATCGCGCTGGGCCGGTTGGGCGAGGCGGCCGATATTGCCAGCGCGGTGGGCTTTCTGGCCTCGCCGGCGGCGGCCTACATCACCGGCGAGACGCTGCACGTCAACGGCGGCATGTACATGGCCTGAAAAGGCCATGCGTCAGGGGTGGTCGCCAGCGAGTGGTTTTTAGGCGACAATTGACGCTTCGCGCCGGCTTCGTGGCCAGCGCTGTGGTTCACAGGGCCGGCGATGGCGGCATTGCCGCTTAGCCATTACAATGCGCCGGCCTTTTGCCGGCCGTTGCGCCGGCTCAGACAAACAACTACTCCTTGAGAGGTATGGGCAACATGAGCACCATCGAAGAGCGCGTCAAGAAAATCGTCATCGAGCAGCTGGGCGTGAAAGAGGATGAAGTCACGACGAACGCCTCGTTCGTGGACGATCTGGGCGCAGATTCGCTGGATACGGTTGAGCTGGTGATGGCCCTCGAAGAAGAGTTCGAGACCGAGATCCCCGACGAGGAAGCCGAGAAGATCACCACCGTGCAGCAGGCCGTGGACTACATCAAGGCCCATTCCAAGGATTGAACGATCCGGGATTGATCGGCGTGGTCCGGGAGGCGATATCGCATCCCGCCCGATCCGCGCCGATAGCGAACGCTGCGCCTTCTTGGCGCAGTTTTCGTTTCTGCGTTTTGTAACGTCCGATCCCGTATGGTGCGCGCCTGGCGCACCGGGGCGCGGACGCGGTCCCCGCGGCGTGCGCGGACTCCCGCCGACGGGCGGCAGCGCCCCGCGACCATGAAGGAAAACAGCATGAGCAAGCGACGAGTGGTAGTGACCGGCATGGGCATCATCTCGCCGGTCGGCAACGACATCGCCACCGCTTGGCGTAACGTCGTCGAAGGCCGCAGCGGCATCGGTCCGGTGACCAGCTTCGACGCCAGTGCCTACGCCACCCGCATCGCGGGCGAGGTTCGCGATTTCGATCCGGTGGACGCCTATTTCGCCGGCACCGACGCGCCGGACGACGAGCGCCGCGCGATCGCCAAGGACTTCAAGCGGATGGACCCGTTCATCCACTACGGCATCGTGGCCGGCACGCATGCGTTCCGGCAGTCCGGGCTGGTGGTCACCGAGCAGAACGCCGGCCGCATCGGCATCGCCGCGGGCGCCGGCATCGGCGGCCTGCACACCATCGAGACGACCGCGCTGGAGCTGGCCGAGAAGGGCCCGCGCAAGGTGTCGCCGTTCTACGTGCCCAGCTCGATCATCAACATGGTGGCCGGCAACCTGTCGATCTACCACGGCATCAAGGGCCCCAACATCGCCCTGGTCTCGGCCTGCACCACCGCCGCGCACAACATCGGCATGGCGATGCGGCTGATCCAGTACGGCGACGCCGACGCGATGCTGGCCGGCGGTTCCGAGTTCGCCACCACGCCGACGGCGATGGCCGGCTTCTGCTCGGCCAAGGCCATGTCCACCCGCAACGACGATCCCGCCCACGCCAGTCGTCCGTGGGACATCGGCCGCGACGGTTTCCTGCTGTCCAACGGCTCGGGCATGCTGATGCTGGAGGAGTACGAGTTCGCCAAGGCGCGCGGTGCCAACATCCTGGCCGAGTTGACCGGCTTCGGCATGAGCGGCGACGCGTACCACATCACCGCGCCCAGCGGCGACGGCGCCGAGCTGGCCATGCGCAACGCCCTGCATGACGCGCACCTGCAACCGTCCGAGGTGCAGTACGTCAACGCGCACGGCACCTCCACGCCGGTGGGCGACCTGGGCGAGGCCAAGGCGATCCGCAGCGTGTTCGGCGAGCACGCCACGCACAAGGGCAAGTTCGCGGTCAGCTCCACCAAGTCGGTCACCGGCCACCTGCTTGGCGCGGCCGGCGGCGTGGAGGCGATCTTCTCGATCATGGCGCTGCGCGAGGGCGTGCTGCCGCCGACGATGAACCTGGTGGACGTCGATCCGGAGGTGGCCGCGCTGGGCATGGACCTGGTGCCGAACCAGGCCGAAAACGCCGCCATCGACGTGGCCATGTCCAACTCGTTCGGCTTTGGCGGCACCAACGGCACGCTGGTTTTCCGTCGCGCCTCGGCGTGAGTTTCCCTCACCGCCTGTTGCCCGGCGGGCGCGACCTGCTCGCGCCCGCCGCGGCATTTCCGACGCGTTACCCGTGCCTGCTTGAAAGCGTGCTGCATGGCACGCGCCAGGCGCGCTACGACATCCTGTTCGCGTTTCCGCGCGAGACGCTGGCGTTGCATGCCGATGGCGCGCTGCGCGACGGCAACGGCGTGGTGCGCGAGGGCGGTTTTCTCGATGCGCTGGATGCCGCCTGGCAGGCCGAGCGGCTGCCGCGCACGGCGGACGAGCTGCCGTTTCACGGCGGCTGGGTGTTGATGCTGGCCTACGAGCTGGCCGCCCACATCGAACCCACCCTGCATTTGCCGCGCTCGCCGGTATTGCCGGTGGCGCTGGCCGTGCGCTGCCCGGCGGCGATCATCGTGGACCATGCGCTGGATCGCACCGTGCTGGTGGCCGAGCCGGGCAGCGAGGCGTTGCTGGACGCGATGCAGGCCGATCTCGCCGCCACGCAGGCCATCGCCGCCGCACCGGCCCCGCTGGCCTGCGAGGAGGACGACCCGCAGCGCTTCCTCGACGGCGTGGCGCGCATCCACGAGCACCTGCGCGCCGGCGATATTTTCCAGGTGAACCTGTCGCGCGAGTGGCGCGCCCGCTACGCCGCGCGGCCGGCGCCCGCCTCGCTGTACGCGGCGCTGCGTCGCGCCAACCCCGCGCCGTTCGCCGGGCTGTTGCAGCAGCCGGCCTGGTCGCTGGTCAGCTCCTCGCCCGAGCGGCTGGTGGAGGTGCGCGACGGCATGGCGCAGACGCGCCCGATCGCCGGCACGCGGCCGCGCGTGGCCGGTGACGACGATGCGGCGCGCATCCGCGAGCTGAGCGCGCACCCGAAGGAGCGCGCCGAACACGTCATGCTGATCGACCTGGAGCGCAACGACCTGGGCCGCGTCTGCGTGCCCGGTACGGTCGAGGTGGACGAGCTGATGGCGGTGGAGAGCTACGCCCACGTGCACCACATCGTGTCCAACGTGCGCGGCCGGCTGCGTCCGGGCGTGACGCCGGGGCAGGTGGTTGCGGCCACGTTCCCGGGCGGTACCATCACCGGCTGTCCCAAGGTGCGCTGCATGGACATCATCGCCGCGCTGGAGCAGGCGCCGCGCGGCGCCTATACCGGTGCCCTGGGCTATCTCGACCGCAACGGTGACCTCGACTTGAACATCCTCATCCGCACCTTGACCCTGAGCGGCACCGACGCCAGCCTGCGCGCCGGCGCCGGCATCGTGGTCGACTCGGTGGCCGCGCTGGAGCTGGAGGAAACGCGGGCCAAGGCGCGCGGTCTGCTGCGCGCGCTGGGCATGCCCGGCGGATGAGTCCGCGCATGCTGGTCAACGGCATCGCGACCGATACGGTGGCGGCTACCGACCGCGGCCTGGCCTATGGCGACGGCCTGTTCGAGACCATCCGCCTGGTGGACGGCGTCGCGCCGCTGTGGTCGCGCCACATGCATCGCCTGGCCGACAGCTGCGACCGCCTGCGCCTGCCGGCGCCCGATGCGTCGCAACTGTGGCGCGAGGCGCGGCAAGCAAGCGAGGGCATGACCCAGGCCGTCGTGCGCATCACCTGGACGCGCGGCGTCGGCCAGCGCGGCTATGCGCCGCCGGCCGCGCCACGACCCACCCGCGTCGTGGCCGCGTTCGCGCCGCCGCCGACCGACCCCGCCGCGCATGCACGCGGCGTGCGCGTGCGCCTGTGCACGCTGCGCCTGGCCGAACAACCGCAGCTGGCGGGCATGAAACATCTCAATCGACTCGAACAGGTGCTGGCGCGTGCCGAGTGGGACGATCCGGCAATCGCCGACGGCGTGCTGTGCGACAGCACGGGCCGCGTGGTGTGCACCACCATGGCCAACCTGTTCGCGGTGATCGACGGCGAGCTGGTCACGCCCGCACTGCAGCGCTGCGGCGTGGCAGGCGTGGCGCGCGCGCAGATCCTGGCGGAGGCGCCGCAGACGCGGGTGATCGACCTGTCGCCCGACGACCTGCATCGCGCCAGCGAGGTATTCACCAGTTCCAGCGTGCGCGGCATCGTGCCGGTGCGCGCGCTTGATGCCTGGACGTGGACACCCGGCCCGGTCACCCGCCAATGGCAGCGCCATTGGCAGGCGCTGGGCTTTGCGCAGGAGGCGGCCGCATGAGGTTGCCGTTGCCGCGTGGCCGCATCCACTGGCGCTGGTTGCCGGCACTGGCGCTGCTGGCGGTACTGGCCGTGGCGGCCTGGGGTTGGCACGACCTCGACCGTTTCAGTCGCACGCCCTTGCACGTGGCCGGCACGGGCGACAGCATCGACATCGCGCACGGCAGCAGTTTTCGCGGCATCGTGGCCGATCTGCGCGGGCATGGCGCCACCCGTGCCAGCGCGCTGTACTGGCGCCTGCTGGCCGAGCAGATGCGCGTGGCGGGCCGGCTGCACGCCGGCGAGTACGCACTGTCGCCTGGCATCACGCCGCGCCAGCTGCTGGCGGCCATGGCCGGCGGCAAGGTGTTGCAGCACCACTTCACCATTGTCGATGGCTGGACCTTCCGCGAACTGCGCCAGGCGCTGGCGCGCGCCGACACGCTGCGCCACGACGGCGACAGCCTCGACGATGCCGCACTCATGCGGCGCATCGGCGCGCCGGCGGAAAACCCGGAGGGCCGCTTCCTGCCCGAGACCTATGCCTACGTCAAAGGCGACAGCGACCTCGACCTGCTGCGCCGCGCCCACCAGGCCATGCGCCAGGCGCTGGAGCGCGCCTGGGCGGGGCGCGATGCCGACTTGCCGCTGGCCACGCCCTACGAGGCGTTGATCCTGGCCTCGATCGTGGAAAAGGAAACCGGCCGGCCGGGCGAGCGCGCCCAGATCGCCGGCGTGTTCGTGCGACGGCTGCGCAAGCACATGCTGCTGCAGACCGATCCCACCGTGATCTACGGCATGGGCGCGCAGTACGCGGGCAATATCCGCCGCAGCGACCTGACCACCGACACGCCGTACAACACCTATACCCGGCCCGGCCTGCCGCCCACGCCGATCGCGTTGCCGGGCCGCGCCGCGTTGCAGGCGGCCGTGCATCCGGCGCCGGGCGATACGCTCTACTTCGTGGCGCGCGGCGACGGCGGGCACGTGTTTTCCAGCACGCTGGCCGAGCACAACCGCCACGTCGATTGCTACCAGCGGAAACGTTGCCATGATTGACACACCCCGCGCCGTGGCGCGCGGCCGCTTCATCAGCCTGGAGGGCGGCGAGGGTGCCGGCAAGAGCACCTTGCTGGCCGGCCTGCGTCAGCACCTCGAACAGCACGGCGTGACCGTGCTGCAGGTGCGCGAGCCCGGCGGCACGGCACTGGGCGAGGCGGTGCGCGGCATCGTGCTCGACCCGGCCCTGCACGGCCTGAGCGCCGAGGCCGAGTTGCTGCTGATGTTTGCCTCAAGGGCGCAACTGGTGCGCGAGCGCATCGCGCCGGCGCTGGCGGCAGGGCAGTGGGTGCTGTGCGACCGCTTTGCCGATGCCAGCTACGCCTACCAGGGCGGCGGTCGCGGCCAGCCGCCGCAACGCATCGCCGCGCTGGAGCAATGGGCCTGCGACGGCGTGGTGCCGGACATGACCTTGCTGCTGGACCTTCCCGTGGCCACCGGCCGCGCGCGTGCGGCCGGACGCGGCGCGGCCGACCGCATCGAGGCGGAGGCCGACGCGTTCTTCGAGCGCGTGCGCGCCACCTACCGCCAGCGCGCGGCGGCCGAGCCGGCGCGCTTTCGCCTCATCGACGCCTCGCTGCCGGCGGCGGCGGTGCTGGCGGCGGCGAACGTCGCCGTCGATACGCTGCTGCGGGAGGTACGCGCATGACGGCGATGCCCTGGCATGCGGCGCACTGGTCGCGGCTGCAGGCACGGCGCCAGCGCGGCGCCTTGCCGCATGCGCTGCTGTTGTGCGGGCCTGCCGGCCTGGGCAAACGTGATTTCGCCACCCGTTTTGTGCGCGCCTTGCTGTGCGAGCAGCCGGGCGAGGACGGCGACGCCTGCGGCCGGTGCCGTGCCTGCCTGCTGCTGGCCGCCGGCAGCCATCCCGACCTGATCGGCCTCACCTTCGGCCTGCGCCGGGACGGCACGCCGCGCAGCGAGATCGTGGTGGAGCAGATCCGCGACCTGTCGGCGCGGCTGGCCATGAGCAGCCAGTTCGGTGGCTGGCAGGTGGCCGTGATTGATCCGGCCGATGCGATGAACGCCGCTGCCGCCAACGCCCTGCTGAAAACGCTGGAGGAGCCGGCGACACAGACCATGCTGGTGCTGCTGGCCGATGCGCCGTGGCAATTGCCGCAAACCATCCGCAGCCGCTGCCAGCGCATCGAGTTTCATCTCCCCGCCGCCGACGAGGCGCTGGCCTGGCTGCAGGACCAGGGCGTGGCCGACGCCGCTACCGCGCTGCAGGCGGCCGGCGGCAATCCCGGCCTGGCACGCGACTGGGCCGGGCAGGGCGCGCTGGAACGTCGGCGCGAGGTGCGCAAGGACCTCGCCGCGCTGGCCGCCGGGCGCGGTCAGGCCACCGAGGTGGTGGCTCGCTGGATGGGCGACGAGCCGGCGCAACGCCTGTGGTTTGCCGCCCAAGCCGTGGCCGACGACATGAGGGCCCGCGCGACGCCGTCTGCCGCCCCGCCGCTGGGCAGCGCGATGGACGCCGAGGCGCTGGGGCAGTGGTATGCCGCCGCCAACCGCACCCGCCAGCACCTGCGCGGACCGCTGCGCGACGACCTGCTGCTGCTCGAACTGCTGGCGGCGTGGCGTTGACCACCACTGCCACCGCCGCCGCAGTTGCACCGGCGGCGCCCCTGGCGTTCTCGGCGCACACGCGCCTGCTGGTGGTGGCGCCGCACCCGGACGACGAGACGATTGCCAACGGCCTGCTGATCCAGCAGGTGCGGGCGGCGGGCGGCGCGGTGCGCATCGTGCTGCTGACCGATGGCGACAACAACCCCTGGCCGCAGCGCTGGCTGGAGCGGCGGCTGTGGATCGACGACGCCGCCCGCCGGCGCTGGGGCATCCGTCGCCAGCAGGAGATGGACCAGGCCCTGCGGCGCCTGGATGTCCCGCCCGATGCGCTGCAACGCCTGTGCTGGCCCGACACGGGCGTGACCGCACGGTTGCTGGAGACGCCGTCGACTGCGGTGGCGGCGCTGGCATCGGCCATCACGGCGTTTGCCCCGGACGTGGTCGCGGCACCGTCGCTGGCCGATCGCCACCCCGACCACGGCGCCGCGCATGTGCTGGTGCGACTGGCGCTGGCGCGGATGCCGTCGCCGCCGCGCCTGCTCGGCTATCTGGTGCATGGCCGCGCCGACACGCCGATGCGGGAGATCGACGGCTCGGCCGCGCAAAGGCAGGCCAAGCGGCTGGCGCTGGACGCCCATCGCAGCCAGCTGGCGCTCAGTGCGCGCCGCCTGCGCCGCCTGGCCGAACGTGCCGAGCGGTTTGTCGAGGTGACCGGCGAACGCGCCACGGACGCCGCCTTGCCCTGGCGTCCCCCGCGCGTGTTGCAGCCATGGCTGTGGCTGGGCGTGGTGGATGCGGCGGGCGCCCACGCCTGGCGCTGGCGGGATGCCCCGCTGCGGCGCGACGGGCAGGGCGCCTACCACCTGGCGTCGCTGCCCGGTGCCGGCGGACCGCGCTTTGCACGGCTGTCGCTGGCGCTGCCGTCACCGTGGATCTTCGACCACTGGGGCTGGTGCGAGTGTTGAGCCGGGGCGGTGGTGCGACGGCGGCGCAGCGTCTACCATCGCCCCATACGCCCGGGCGTCGCCGCCCGTCGTCAAGGAGCCAGGCATGAAACCGGTGGCCGCCCGCCAGGGCATCATTTCGTTGAAGATCAAGGACGCGCCGTCGCTGTACAACGCGTACATGCCGTTTCTCAAGCACGGCGGCCTGTTCGCGCCCAGCGAGCACGTCTACGCGCTGGGCGACGAGGTGGTGCTGCTGGTGACCCTGGCCGAGGAGACCGAACGGCTCTCGGTGGTGGGCAAGGTGGCCTGGATCAGCCCGCCCGGCGCCCAGGGCAACCGCACGGCGGGCATCGGCATCCATTTCAACGAGTCCAGCGACGCCGAGGCCGCGCGCAACCGGATCGAGAACATCCTGGCCGGCACGCTCAATTCCGAGCGCCCCACCAACACCATGTGACGATGGCGGCAACGCGCGGATGCGTGCCGCGCGTCACCGCTGCAATGCGCGTCAACGCCTCGTCAAGGCTTGTCGTGCCACCCATGCGCGCTGATACAATGAGCGGATTCGCGGACACGATTCGCGAAATGTCGAGCGTGCGCGGTCCCACCGCAAGCGTGGCTGAACAGCCCACGGCACCTGCCGTGTCGAACCGAAGTCGCCGGACCGTCTCCCCGCGGTCACTGATGCGCCCGATGGCGCGGAGGTACGTTGCATCGTGCTTGCCGAATACTGGCCCGTTCTGTTGTTCATCGGCGTAGCCACCGGCCTTGGCCTGGTGTTGCTCGCGGTCGGCCTGCTGGCCGGCCCGCGCCGTCCCGAAGCCGAAAAACTGGCGCCGTACGAATGCGGCTTCGAGGCGTTCGAGGACGCCCGCATGCGCTTCGACGTGCGCTATTACCTGCTCGCCATCCTGTTCATCATCTTTGATCTGGAAATCGCCTTCCTGTTTCCGTGGGCGGTGGTGTTCAAGCAGATCGGCCTGGTCGCCCTGGTCGAGATGGGCCTGTTCCTGTTGCTGCTGGTGATCGGTTTCGCCTACGTGTGGAAGAAGGGAGCGCTGGAATGGGAATGATGGAAACCGTCAGCGGGGTGATGCACAACCCGCAGCCGCTGAACCTGGTGGACGACATCCTGCGGCCCGCCGGCGACAACCCGGTGGTGCAGCGCGGCTTTGCCACCACCAGCGTGGACGCGCTGATGAACTGGGCGCGCACCGGCTCGATGTGGCCGATGACCTTCGGCCTGGCCTGCTGCGCGGTGGAGATGATGCACGCCGGCGCCGCGCGACTGGACCTTGACCGCTACGGCGTGATCTTCCGTCCCAGCCCGCGCCAGAGCGACGTGATGATCGTGGCCGGCACCCTGGTCAACAAGATGGCCCCGGCGCTGCGCAAGGTCTACGACCAGATGCCCGACCCCAAGTGGGTGATCTCGATGGGCAGCTGCGCCAACGGCGGCGGCTACTACCACTACTCCTATTCGGTGGTGCGCGGCTGCGACCGCATCGTGCCGGTGGACATCTACGTGCCCGGCTGCCCGCCCACGGCGGAGGCGCTGATCCACGGCATCCTGCAGCTGCAGAAAAAGATCCGCCGCACCAGCACCATCGCGCGTTCGTAGGGGCACGACATGACCGACACCACCCCGACCTCGCTGGCCGACCAGCTCGCCGCCCGCTTCGGCGACACGCTGGCCGTCAGCACCGTTCGCCGCGAAACCATCGCCGAGCTGTCCGGCGCCGACCTCATCGCCGTGGCCACCGCGCTGCGCGACGAGCCGGCGTTCCGCTTTGGCGAGCTGATCGACCTGTGCGGCATGGACTACCTCGGCTACGGCCAGACCGAGTGGGACACCCAGACCGTCACCGGCACGGGTTTCTCGCGCGGCGTGGAAGGCCAGGCCATGGGCCGCTTCAACTGGGCCGAGCGCCCGCGCGGCAACCAGCAGCCGCGCCGGTTCGCCGCCGTGATCCAGTTGCTGTCGATCGAGCACAACCGCCGCCTGCGCCTGCGCGTGTTCTGCGATGACGACACCTTGCCGGTGCTGCCGTCGCTGACCGCGGTGTGGCCGTCCGCCAACTGGTTCGAGCGCGAGGCGTTCGACCTGTACGGCATCATCTTCGACGGCCACCAGGACCTGCGCCGCATCCTCACCGACTACGGTTTCGTGGGTCATCCTTTCCGCAAGGATTTCCCGCTGATCGGCAACGTCGAGGTGCGCTACGACCCCGAGCAGAAGCGCGTGGTCTACGAACCGGTGTCGATCGAGCCGCGCGTGCTGGTGCCGCGCACCATCCGCGACGACGCCGACCTGTTGCAGGCCAACGCCGAAGCCGCCGACAACTGGCGGGAGAACTGAGCATGCAGGAAATCCGCAACTACACGATGAACTTCGGCCCGCAGCATCCGGCCGCGCACGGCGTGTTGCGCCTGGTGCTGGAGATGGACGGCGAAACCATCGTCCGCGCCGATCCGCACATCGGCCTGCTGCACCGTGGCACCGAGAAGCTGGCCGAGTCCAAGCCGTTCAACCAGTCCATCGGTTACATGGACCGGCTCGACTACGTGTCGATGATGTGCAACGAGCACGCCTACGTGCGCGCCATCGAGACCCTGCTGGGCATCGAGGCGCCGGAGCGCGCGCAGTACATCCGCACCATGTTCGACGAGATCACCCGCATCCTGAACCACCTGATGTGGATCGGCTCGAACGCGCTCGACCTCGGCGCGATGGCGGTGTTCCTCTACGCGTTCCGCGAGCGCGAGGAGCTGATGGACGTCTACGAGGCGGTGTCGGGCGCGCGCATGCACGCCACCTACTACCGTCCCGGCGGCGTCTACCGTGACCTGCCCGCGCAGATGTCGCAGTACCGCGAGTCGCCGTGGCACAAGGGCGGCGACCTCAAGCGCATCAACAGCTGGCGCGAAGGCTCCATGCTGGACTACCTCGAGGCGTTCACCGCCGACTTCCCGTCCAAGGTGGACGAGTACGAGGAGCTGCTCACCACCAACCGCATCTGGAAACAGCGCACCGTCGGCATCGGCGTGATCTCGCCGGAGCTGGCCCAGCAGTGGGGCATGACCGGCGCGATGCTGCGCGGTTCGGGCATTGCCTGGGACCTGCGCAAGAAGCAGCCGTACGCGAAATATGCCGAGATGGATTTCGACATCCCGGTCGGCGTCAACGGCGACTGCTACGACCGCTACCTGGTGCGCGTGGAAGAGATGCGCCAGTCCAACCGCATCATCAAGCAGTGCGTGGACTGGCTCAAGGCCAACCCCGGCCCGGTGATGGTGAAAAACTTCAAGGTCGCCCCGCCGTCGCGGGTCGAGATGAAGGAGAGCATGGAAGCGCTCATCCACCACTTCAAGCTGTTCACCGAGGGCTATTGCGTGCCTGCCGGCGAAACCTATTGCGCGGTGGAAGCGCCCAAGGGCGAGTTCGGCTGCTACCTGGTGTCCGACGGCGCCAACAAGCCGTTCCGCGTGCACCTGCGCGCGCCGGGCTTCGCCCACCTCTCGTCGATGGACACCGTCGTGCGCGGCCACATGCTCGCCGACGTGGTGGCCATGATCGGCACCTACGACCTCGTCTTTGGCGAGGTGGATCGATGAGCCAGGGAATGGGGAATAGGGAATCGGAAATGGGTGGGGCGCCTCACGGCAGCTCCATCCACCATGCCCTGAAGGGCCGCCATTGTTGCAGTGGAGTCGGGATTGTCGTGAAGCGGGGCGGCGCGTGCCGGTTCCCCATTTCCCATTCCCCATTCCCGGAGTTTCATGCATGAAAGCCACCGGAAACTACGATCAGGCCCGGCACGTCGATCCGCTCGTCGCGCTCAACGGCCATACCCGCGAGCACATCGACCATTGGGTCGCCAAGTTTCCGCCGGACCGCAAGCGTTCGGCCCTGATCCAGGGGCTGTTCGCGGCGCAGGAGCAGAACGGCGGCTTTCTCACCGATGACCTGATCACCGCCGTCGCCAAGTACCTCGACCTGCCGTCGATCTGGGCATACGAGGTGGCCAGCTTCTACTCGATGCTGGAGACCAAGCCGGTGGGCCGCAACAACGTGGCCATCTGCACCAACATCTCGTGCTGGCTCAACGGCGCCGAGGATCTGGTGCGCCATTGCGAGCAGAAGCTCGGCATCAAGCTGGGCCAGAGCACGCCCGACGGGCGCATCTACCTCAAGCAGGAAGAAGAATGCATCGCCGCCTGCGTATATGCGCCGGCGGCCACGGTGAACGGTCATTACCACGAGCGGCTCACCCCGGAAAAGCTCGACCAAATCCTGGACGGGCTGGAGTAAACGCATGGCAGTCGGACCCGCCCCCCAAGACCATCAGGTTGTCTACACCACGCTGCATTTCGACAAGCCGTGGGCGATGGACAGCTATCTCCAGGTCGATGGCTACAAGGCCTGGAGGAAGATCCTGGCCGAGAAGCCCGACCCGGCTTCGCTGGTCGAGGAAGTCAAGAAATCCAGCCTGCGCGGCCGTGGCGGCGCGGGCTTCCCGACCGGGCTGAAGTGGTCCTTCATGCCCAAGGGCGACATGCAGAAGTACATCCTGTGCAACTCGGACGAGTCCGAGCCGGGCACGGCCAAGGATCGCGACATCCTGCGCTACAACCCGCATGCGGTGATCGAGGGCCTGGCGATCGCCTGCTATTGCACTGGTTCCACCGTCGCCTACAACTACCTGCGCGGCGAGTTCCACCACGAGCCGTTCGAGCACTTCGAGGAAGCGCTGAAGGAGGCCTACGCGGCCGGCCTGCTGGGCAAGAACGTGCAAGGCAGCGGCATCGACGTGGACATCTACGCCGCGCTGGGCGCCGGCGCCTACATCTGCGGCGAGGAAACCGCGCTGATGGAGTCGCTGGAAGGCAAGAAGGGCCAGCCGCGCTTCAAGCCGCCGTTCCCGGCCAATTTCGGCCTGTACGGCAAGCCCACCACGATCAACAACACCGAGACCTACGCCTCGGTGCCGGCCATCCTGCGCAATGGCGCGGACTGGTTCCTCAACCTGGGCAAGCCCAACAACGGCGGCCCGAAGATCTTCTCGGTCTCCGGCCACGTCAACAACCCGGGCAATTTCGAGATCCGCCTGGGCACGCCGTTCACCGAGCTGCTGGCGATGGCCGGCGGCGTGCGCAACGGCCACAAGCTCAAGGCGGTGATCCCCGGCGGCTCCTCGATGAAGGTGCTCAACGCCGAGGAGATGCTGGCTGCCACCATGGACTACGACTGCCTGCAGAAGGCCGGTTCGGGCCTGGGTTCGGGCGCGGTGATCGTGATGGACGAGACCGCCTGCATGGTCAAGGTGTGCCAGCGCATCTCGCGCTTCTACAAGGCCGAGTCCTGCGGCCAGTGCACGCCGTGCCGCGAGGGCACCGGCTGGATGTACCGCGTGCTGACCCGCATCGTCGAGGGCAAGGGCACCGAGGAAGACCTGCATCGCCTCAAGGCGATCGCCGGCCAGATCGAAGGCCATACCATCTGTGCGTTCGGCGAGGCCGCCGCGTGGCCGGTGCAGGGTTTCCTGGCCAAGTTCTGGCATGAATTCGAATACTACGTGCAGCATGGCCGGTCGATGACCGACGACCAGCTCGCCGCCAACCGTGGAGTTGCTGCATGAGTGCGCAGCCAACCAACAATGCGCCCCTCGACCTCGTCAACATCGAGATCGACGGCAAGCCCACGCAGATCCGCAAGGGCGCGATGATCATCGAGGCGGCCGACGCCGTCGGCATCGCCATTCCGCGCTTCTGCTATCACCGCAAGCTGCCCATCGCCGCCAACTGCCGCATGTGCCTGGTCGACGTGGAAATGGGCGGCCGCATGATGCCCAAGCCGCAGCCGGCCTGCGCCACGCCGGTGGGCGAGGGCATGAAGGTGATGACGCGCTCGGAGAAGGCGCTGAAGTTCCAGAAGGACGTGATGGAATTCCTTCTGATCAACCACCCGCTGGATTGCCCCGTCTGCGACCAGGGCGGCGAGTGCGAGCTGCAGGACGTGGCGCTGGGCTATGGCCGCAGCGTGTCGCGCTTCACCGAGCGCAAGCGCGCCGTGGCCGACGAGAACATCGGTCCGCTGGTCGCCACCGAGATGACCCGCTGCATCCACTGCACCCGTTGCGTGCGCTTCACCAGCGAGATCGCCGGCAGCTACGAGCTGGGTGGCATGAACCGCAGCGAAGACCTGCAGATCGGCACCTACATCGGCAAGACGATCGAGACCGAGCTGTCCGGCAACATCATCGACGTGTGCCCGGTCGGCGCGCTGACCAACAAGCCGTTCCAGTTCAAGGCGCGCGCCTGGGAGCTGATCGCCAAGCCGTCGATCGGCTACCACGACGCGTTGGGCTCCAACCTGTGGCTGCATACGCGCCGTGGCGAGGTGCTGCGCACGGTGCCGCGCGACAACGAGTCGATCAACGAGTGCTGGTTGTCCGATCGCGACCGCTACAGCCACCAGGGCCTGTACGCCGCCGATCGCGTGCTCGCGCCCGAGGTCAAGCGCAACGGCCAGTGGCAGGCCACCACCTGGGAGGACGCGCTGGCGTTCGCCGGCGAGGCGCTGAAGAAGGCGCCGGGCAGCGAGCTGGGCTTGCTGGTGCATCCGGCCACCTCCAACGAGGAGGGTGACCTCCTGATGCGCCTGGCGCGCGGCCTGGGCAGCGCCCATGTCGACCATCGCCTGCGCCAGCTCGATTTTGCCGACGGTGCCGTGGCCCGTCCGTTCGGCCTGCCGGTGGCGCAGGTGGACCAGGTCAAGGCCGCGTTGCTGGTGGGCTCGGACCTGCGTCACGAGATGCCGCTGCTCAACCATCGCGTGCACCAGGCCACCAAGAAGGGCGCCAAGGTCTACGCGGTCAATCCGGCGCAGTTCGACTTCAACTACCGCCTGGCCGGCACCGCCGTGGTGGCGCCGCAGGCCATGGTCGATGCGCTGCTGGCGCTGGCCGGCGCCGCCGTGGCGTCCGGCGCCACCGCGCCGACGGCGCTGGCCGCCGCGATCGGCGGCGCGGCGCATGACGCAGGCGACGAGGAGACCATCGCCGCGCTCAAGGCTGGCGCGTCGGTCGTGATCCTTGGCGAGGCCGCGGCCACGCATCCGCAAGCCTCGTGGCTGCGCGCGCTGGCGCGTTTCATCGCCGAGGCCACGGGAGCAGGCTATGACGAGCTGCCGGTGGGCGCCAACGCCATCGGCCTGGCCGACGTGGGCGTGCTGCCGGGCAATGGCGGGCTGGATGCGCAGGCGATGCTGGCGCAGCCGCGTCGCGGCTACCTGCTCTACGGCGTGGAGCCGCCGCATGATTTCGCCGATGGCGGCCGCGCACTGAAGGCGCTGAAGGGCGCCGAGCAAGTGGTGGCGTTCAGCGCCTTCGCCAGCGCCGCGCTGCGCGAGGTGGCCGATGTCATCCTGCCGATCGCGCTGCTGCCGGAAATCGACGCCACGCTGGTGAACGTCGATGGTCTGGCGCAGGGCGTGCTGGCCGGTGCCAAGGCGCCGGGTGAGGCGCGCGCCGGCTGGAAGGTGCTGCGTGCGCTGGGCGGCGCGCTGCACTTGCCGGGCTTCGAGTTCGACGACCTGGCCGGCCTGCGCGACGGCATCGTGGAGCGTCCGCAAGCGGCCCGCGAGGGCGCGCTGGCATCGCGCGACAACGTGCCGGCCGGCACGCTGGCGCGCCTGGCCACCTGGCCGATCTATCGCGGCGATGCCGTGCTGCGTCGTGCCACCGCGCTGAACGCGCATCCGCTCAACCGTGCGCCGGCCGCCCGCGTCAACGCGCAGGACGCGCAACGCCTGGGCCTGGCCAACGGCGACGACGTGCGCATCGACGACGTGGCGCTGCCACTGGTGGTCGACGCCGCCGTGCCCGACGGCGCCGTGTGGATCGAGGCGGCGCAGGACCTCACCGCCACGCTGCCGCCGTATGGCGCGGCCATCACCTTGAGCAAGGCATAAGCACCCATGGCTGATCAACTCGTCAACCAGCTCTTGTGGCCCGTGATCTACATCCTGTGCATCGCGGTGCCGCTGATCATCGCCGTGGCGATGTTCGTGTACTGGGAGCGCAAGGTCATCGGCTGGATGCATGTGCGCATGGGGCCGAACAAGATCGGCCCGCTCGGTCTGCTGCAGGCCTTCGCCGACGTGGTGAAGCTGCTCATCAAGGAAGTGGTGCTGCCGACCAAGGCCAACCGCGTGCTGTACTTCCTGGCACCGCTGATCGCGCTGATTCCCGCGATGGCGGCCTGGGCGGTGATCCCGTTCAGCGGCAAGATGGTGCTGTCCAACGCCAACGCCGGCATCCTCTACCTGCTGGCGATGACCTCGCTGGGCGTGTACGGCATCATCATCGCCGGCTGGGCATCCAACTCGCGCTACGCGCTGCTGGGCGCGATGCGCTCGGCCGCGCAGGTGATCTCCTACGAACTGGCGATGGGTCTGTGCCTGGTCTGCGTGCTGGTGCTGGCCGGCAGCCTCAACCTGACCGAGATCGTCAACGCGCAGGCCGGCGGCAAGGGCCTGTTCGACTGGTTCTGGCTGCCGCTGCTGCCGGTGTTCGTGATCTATTTCATCGCCGGCGTGGCCGAGACCAACCGCGCGCCGTTTGACATGGCCGAGGGCGAGTCGGAGATCGTGGCCGGCTTCCACGTGGAGTATTCGGGCTCGGCGTTCGCCATCTTCTTCCTGGCCGAATACGCCAACATGATCCTGGTCAGCTTCCTGTCCTCGATCCTGTTCCTCGGCGGCTGGCTGAGCCCGCTGCAGGGCTGGATCCACGCCGATGCACCGGCCTGGATCAGCTGGCTGTGGCTGGGTGGTTTCCCCTGGCTGCTCGTCAAGGCGTTTTTGATGAGCTTCCTGTTCCTGTGGTTCCGCGCCACGTTCCCCCGTTATCGCTACGACCAGATCATGCGCCTGGGCTGGAAGGTACTCATCCCGATCGCGATTGCCTGGGTGATGGTTTCCGGCTGCCTGAAGTACTTCGACTGGGTCAGCATCGGCACGGGGGCATAAAGACAATCCATGAATCGCATAACCAGCTATTTCAAGAGCCTCCTGCTCATCGAGCTGCTCCAGGGCATGCGCCTGACCATGCGCTACATGTTCAAGCCCAAGTACACCGTGCGCTACCCGATGGAGCACATCCCCAAGTCCAACCGCTTCCGTGGCCTGCACGCGCTGCGCCGCTACGCGAACGGCGAGGAGCGCTGCATCGCCTGCAAGCTGTGCGAGGCGGTGTGCCCGGCGCTGGCCATCACCATCGACTCGGCCCCGCGCGAGAGCGACGGCCAGCGCCGCACCACGCGCTACGAGATCGACCTGTTCAAGTGCATCTTCTGCGGCTTCTGCGAGGAAAGCTGCCCGGTGGACTCGATCGTGGAAACGTCGATCCACGAGTACCACTTCGAGCATCGCGGCGAGAACGTGGTGGACAAGCCCAAGCTGCTTGCCATCGGTGACCGCTTCGAGCAGCAGATCGCCGCCGACCGCGCGCAAGACGCGGCGTACCGCTGAGGCCCTTCGATGAACCTTCAACTGTTTCAACTCATCTGCTTCTACGCGTTCGCGGCGGTGACCGTGGTGTCCGCGCTGTCGGTGATCTCGCTGAAAAACACCGTGCACGCGGTGCTGGCGCTGGTGCTGACGTTCTTCAGCGCCGCCTGCCTGTGGATGCTGGCCGACGCGGAGTTCCTGGCGCTGGCGCTGATCGTGGTCTACGTGGGCGCCGTGATGGTGCTGTTCCTGTTCGTGGTGATGATGCTGGACATCGACCAGGAGAAGATCCGCGAGGGCTTCGTGAAGTTTCTGCCGGTCGGCCTGATCGTGGCCGTGGTGATGCTGGTGGAAATGCTGGGCCTGATCGGCGTGCGCGCGATGGGCGCGCAGGTGATGGGCGCCAACCCCGCCACGGCGGCGGGGCTGTCCAACACCGCCTGGCTGGGCCACGCGCTGTACACCGACTACCTGCTGCCGTTCGAGGTGGCCGCGTTGATCCTCACCGTGGGCGTGGTGGCGGCCGTGGCGCTGACGCTGCGCAACCGTGGCGACGCGCGCTACGAATCGCCCGACAAGCAGGTGCGGGTGGACCCGCGCACCCGCGTGCGCCTGGTGAAGATGGCCGCCTCGCGACCGGACGAACCCGTCGCCTCGCCGACCCCCGACAGCCAGGAGCCGCGCCCATGATTTCCCTCGCGCACTACATCGTGCTTGGCGCCGTGCTGTTCTGCACCGCCGTCGCCGGCCTGTTCATCAACCGCAAGAACGTGATCGTGCTGCTGATGTCGATCGAGCTGATGCTGCTCGCCGTGAACATGAACTTCGTGGCGTTCTCGCGCTTCCTCGGCGACGTGTCCGGCCAGGTGTTCGTGTTCTTCATCCTCACCGTGGCCGCGGCGGAAGCCGCCATCGGCCTGGCGATCCTGGTGCTGCTGTTCCGCAACCGCAGCACGATCAACATCGCCGACATCGACAGCATGAAGGGCTGAGCACATGGGTCTGTCCACCTCCATTTTGCTGACCATCGCGCTGGCGCCGCTCGTCGGCTGCCTGCTCGTGGGTTTTCTTGGTCGCTTCATCGGGCGGGTCGGCGCGCACAGCGTCACCATCCTCGGCGTGGCGATCTCCTGCGCGCTGTCGTTCCAGGTGCTCTACCAGCTCACTGCGGGCGGGGCGCCGACGTACAACGAAAACGTCTACACCTGGTTCCAGATCGGCCAGTTCAACGCCAGCGTCGGCTTCATGGTCGACCGCCTCACGGCGATGATGCTGGTGGTGGTGAGCTTCGTGTCGCTGCTGGTGCACGTGTACACCATCGGCTACATGAGCGACGACCCGGGCTACAAGCGCTTCTTCGCCTACATCTCGCTGTTCACCTTCTCGATGTTCATGCTGGTCATGAGCAACAACTTCATGCAGCTGTTCTTCGGCTGGGAGGCGGTGGGCCTGGTGTCGTACCTGCTGATCGGCTTCTGGTACAAGCGGCCGACGGCGATCTTCGCCAACCTCAAGGCGTTCCTGGTCAACCGCGTGGGCGACTTCGGCTTTCTGCTGGGCATCGCGGCGGTGCTGTATTTCCTGGGCACGCTGGACTACACCGCCGCCTTTGCGGCGGCGCCGGGCCTGGCCGGCAAGACGCTGCAGATCACCGCGGGTACGCAGTGGGACGCGGCCACCGTGATCTGCATCTGCCTGTTCATCGGCGCGATGGGCAAGTCGGCGCAGGTGCCGCTGCACGTGTGGCTGCCCGACTCGATGGAGGGCCCCACGCCGATTTCCGCGCTGATCCACGCGGCGACCATGGTCACCGCTGGCATCTTCATGGTGGCGCGCATGTCGCCGCTGTTCGAGCTGTCGTCCGCCGCGTTGAGCTTCGTGCTGGTGATCGGCGCCACCGGCGCGCTGTTCACCGGCCTGATCGGCATCGTGCAGAACGACATCAAGCGCGTGGTGGCGTATTCCACGTTGTCGCAGCTGGGCTACATGACGGTGGCGCTGGGCGTGTCGATGTATGCCGGGGCGGTGTTCCACCTGATGACGCACGCGTTCTTCAAGGCGCTGCTGTTCCTGGGCGCCGGCTCGGTGATCATCGCCATGCACCATGAGCAGGACATGCGCTACATGGGCGGCCTGCGCAAGTACATGCCGATCACCTGGATCACCATGTGGATCGGTTCGCTGGCGCTGGTGGCCATTCCGTTCACTTCGGGCTTCTACTCCAAGGACGCCATCATCGAGGCGGCCGGCGAGTCGCATCGCTGGGGCGCCGGCTACGCCTACTTCTGCGTGATGGCCGGTGCGCTGGTGACGGGCCTGTACACCTTCCGCCAGATGTACCTGACCTTCCACGGCAAGGAGCGCTTCACCGTGGTCGAGCACCATGGCCATGGCCATGACAGCCACGACGACCACGGCCACCATGAGCCGGGCGTGCTGGCGCATGCGCCGAAGGAGTCGCCGTGGGTGGTGACGCTGCCGCTGGTGCTGCTGGCGATCCCGTCGCTGCTGGTGGGCTTCTTCACCGTCGGCCCGATGCTGTTCGGCGACTGGTTCGGCGCTGCCATCCACGTGGAGGAGGCGAACAACGTGCTGGGCGAGCTGGCCGGCGAGTTCCACGGCGCGGCGGCGATGGCGCTGCACGGCTTCACCCAGTTGCCGTTCGTGCTGGTGGTGATCGCGTTTGCGCTGTGCACCTACATCTATCTGTTCAATCCGGCGCTGGCCGACCGCATCAAGTCCGCGCTCAAGCCGCTGTGGACCGTGCTTGACCGCAAGTACTGGATCGACAACGTGTACTTCGCGGTGTTCGCCAAGGGCGGCGTGGCGCTGGGCCGCGGCTTCTGGAAAGCCAGCGAGCGCGGCGTCATCGACGGCGCGATGGTCAACGGGTCGGTGGGCGTGGTGCACCGTGTGGCCGCGGCGATGCGTCGCCTGCAGTCGGGCTACCTCTATCACTACGCCTTCGCGATGATTCTCGGCCTGATCCTGCTGGTTGGCGGGTACTGGCTGATGGGCACCGGTCTGGCCGGGCACTAAGGGAAACGGGATCGATGTTCAATCATTTGCTCAGCCTGCTGATCTGGCTCCCCGTCGCTGGCGCCGTCCCGGTGCTGTTTGCCGGCTCCGCCCGGCCCAACCTGGCGCGCTGGCTGGCGCTGGCGTTCACCGTCGTCACTTTTGTCGCCAGCCTGTTCCTGCTGGTGCAGTACGACGCCGGCGCCGGTGGCCTGCAGCTCACCGAAAGCTACCTGTGGATTGCCTCGTGGGGCGTCCACTACGGCTTGGCGGTGGACGGCATCTCGGTGGCGCTCATCGTGATGACCACCTTCGTGGGCATCCTGGTGGTTGCGGGCGCCTGGGAGGTCATCCAGGACAAGCCGCACCTGTACATGGCCGCCATGCTGGTCCTGGAAGGCCTGCTGATCGGCGTGTTCTGCGCCACCGACGCGCTGCTGTTCTACGCGCTGTTCGAGGCCATCCTGATCCCGATGTTCATCCTGATCGGCATGTGGGGTGGTCCGCGCCGCGTGTACGCCACGCTGAAGTTCTTCATCTACACGTTCTTCGGCTCGGTCTTCATGCTGATCGCGCTGCTGTACCTGTACCAGAAGGCGCACACGTTCGACCTGGCCACGCTGGCGGCGCTGCCGCTGTCGTTCAAGGAGCAGGCGTGGATCTTCTTCGCGTTCCTGATCGCGTTCGCGATCAAGGTGCCGATGGTGCCGGTGCACACCTGGCTGCCGGACGCCCATGTGGAGGCGCCGACCGGCGGCTCGGTGGTGCTGGCGGCGGTGATGCTGAAGGTGGGCACCTACGGCATGCTGCGCTTCATCCTGCCGATCGTGCCCGACGCCGGCGCGCATTTCGCGTGGCTGATCGTGGTGCTGAGCCTGGTGGCCGTGGTCTACATCGGCTACGTGGCGCTGGTGCAGGAGGACATGAAGAAGCTGGTGGCGTACTCGTCGGTGGCGCACATGGGCTTCGTCACGCTGGGCATCTTCATCGCCTTCGCGCTGGTGCGTGACCAGGGCAGCACCGACATGGCGCTGCTGGGCATGCAGGGTGCGATGGTGCAGATGATCTCGCACGGCTTTGTCTCGGGCGCCATGTTCACCTGCATCGGCGTCATGTACGACCGCCTGCACACCCGCCAGATCAAGGACTACGGCGGCGTGATCAACGTGATGCCGTGGTTCGGCTTCTTCTATGTGCTGTTTGCGATGGCCAACTGCGGCCTGCCGGGCACCAGCGGTTTCGTGGGCGAGTTCATGGTGATCCTGGCCAGCTTTGCGGCCAGCCCGTGGATCGCGCTGTTTGCCGCGTTCACGCTGATCATCGGCGCGGCCTACACGCTGTGGCTGGTCAAGCGCGTGCTGTGGGGCGACATCACCAATCCGCACGTGGCCGAGATGAAGGACATCAACGGGCGCGAGACCTTCGTGCTGGTGGCTTTTGCCGCCGCCGTGCTGGCGCTGGGTATCTGGCCGCAGCCGCTGGTCCACCTGATGGACAGCTCGGTGGCGCAGCTCGCGCAGCAGCTTGCCATTCACAAGATTTGATCGGGACCGAACATGCCAACACTGAATGACATCCTGATCCTGTTGCCGGAGTTCTACCTGGTGGCGGCGGCGTGCCTGCTGTTGCTGCTGGACGCGTTCATGAAACCCGCGCAGCGCGCCATGCTGCACTGGATTTCCATCGCCGTGCTGCTGGTGGCCATCTACCTGGTGCTGGCCGGCCAGCCGGTGCAGGCGGCCACCGCGTTTGGCGGCATGTTCGTGCGCGACGACGTGGCCGAGATCCTCAAGGTGTTCGCGCTGGGCACCACGGCGATGATCTTCGTCTACGCCCGTCCGTACCTGGCCGACCGCAAGCTGGTGGGCGGCGAGTTCTACACGCTGATGATCTTTGCGGTGATCGGCATCATGCTGCTGGTTTCGGCAGGCAACCTGGTCACCATCTATCTGGGGCTGGAGCTGCTGTCGCTGTCGTCGTATGCGCTGGTGGCGATCAACCGCGATGCCAAGCTGCCGTCGGAAGCGGCGATCAAGTACTTCGTGCTGGGTGCGTTGGCCTCGGGCATGCTGCTGTACGGCATGTCGATGACCTACGGCGCCTCGGGCATGGGCGGCACGCCGACCCTGGCGCTGGCGCAGCTGCATGACGTGATGGCCTACACCACGGCGCCCACGCTGCTGCTGTTCGGCATGATCTTCATGATCGTGGGCATCGGCTTCAAGCTGGGCGCCGCGCCGTTCCACATGTGGATCCCCGACGTCTACCAGGGCGCGCCCACGCCGGTCACCACCTTCGTGGCCGCCGGCTCCAAGCTGGCCGCGTTCGGCATGGCCTGGCGCCTGCTCGATGGCGGCATGGGCGACCTGTCGCAGCATTGGCAGTTGATCCTGGCGGTGCTGGCGGTGTTGTCGCTGGCCATCGGCAACCTGGTCGCCATCGTGCAGACCAACCTCAAGCGCATGCTGGCGTACTCCACCATCTCGCACATGGGCTACCTGCTGCTGGGCCTGGCGGCGGCCGGCCCCGAGGGTTATGCGGCGGCGATGTTCTACGCGATCTGCTACGCGCTGATGGGCGTGGCGGCGTTCGGCGTGATCCTGGCGATGAGCCGCGCCGGTTTCGAGTGCGAGGAGATCGCCGACTTCAAGGGCCTGGCACGCAAGGCGCCGTGGATGGCGTTCCTGATGCTGCTGGCGATGTTCTCGCTGGCCGGCGTGCCGCCGTTGTTCGGCTTCTGGGCCAAGGTGCTGGTGCTGGAGGCGGCGATCCATGCCGACATGCTGTGGCTGGCCATCGTGGGCATCGTGTTCGCCATCATCGGCCTGTACTACTACCTGTACGTGATCAAGGTGATGTACTTCGACGCGCCGGAAGAGGGTGGCGCGCTGCAGTTGCAGACCGACAAGCCGTTGCGCCTGGTACTGTCGCTGAACGCCTTGTCGCTGCTGGTTCTCGGTTGCTACTGGGGACCGCTGCTGGCGTGGTGCCGTCACGCGTTCGGGCTGTAACGGCCGGACAGGTCGGCACTGCCGGAGGGTCGAGGGCGGCGTCGCCAGAAAAACGACGCCAAGGCTTGCAAGAAATCGGCCACGGCGTTATCATCTTTGGACTCTGATGCGGGGTGGAGCAGTCTGGCAGCTCGTCGGGCTCATAACCCGAAGGTCGCAGGTTCGAATCCTGCCCCCGCTACCAGATCTTTCTTGATGCAAGAAAGCCTCCTCGTGAGGCTTTTTTGTTGGGCGCAAGGAGGCGCTGCACCGGGTGGCCATGGCTGTCCGCTGCCGGAAAGAGCTGTACGAGGAGGAACATCGGCGACACAGGGAAATGGGCCGTTGGAGCCCTTTTTTTGTTTCTGCCCTCCGGAAAACCAGCCGGGATACCGCTCATGGATACACAGGCACAGGCGCAACGCTTCAACGAGGTTCTGGGCGATCTTGGCCTGGAATGCCTCGGCGTGGAGTTCAACCCGTCGCAAGGGCAGAGTACCCTGCGCGTTTACGTCGACCTGCTGGACAAGAGCGCGGGCGACGGCGAGCGGCGCGAGGTGGGCATCGAGGATTGCGAGAGCGCCAGCCGCGAGTTGTCGGCGCTGCTGGACGTGGAGGATCCGATCCCCGGCCACTACGTGCTGGAGGTGTCCTCGCCCGGCCTGGACCGGCCGCTGTTCACCGCCGCGCAGTTTGCCAAGGTGGTGGGACAGGACGTGAAGGTGCTGCTGAAGGCGCCGCTGGAAGGGCGCCGCCGCCTGCGCGGCAAGCTGGTGTCGGCCGAGGGCGGGCACATCGTGCTGGAAGCGGAAGGCAAGACATTCGAATTCGAGCATGCGCTGGTGGAAAGCGCACGCGTGGTGCCGAACTGGGAGGCGCTTGGCTATGCGCCGCAACCCAAGCGCGGCGGCAAGCCGGCCTCCAAGGCCGGGAAATAATCCATCCATCAGATCGACTGGACGCCGGTGGGCGCCTTATGGAGTTGCTGCAATGAGCAAAGAACTTTTGCTGGTCGTCGACGCGGTCGCCAACGAGAAGGGCGTGCCCTTGGAAGTGATTTTCGAGGCGATGGAAGCCGCGTTGGCGTCGGCCGCCAAGAAGCGCTACCCCGACGAGGAGCCGGACATCCGCGTGTCCATCGATCACGACACCGGCGAGTACGAGACCTTCCGCCGCTGGGAGATCATCGCCGATGACGGCGAGATGGAGTCGCCCTCGTACCAGCTGCGCCTGATGGACGCGCTGGACGAGCGCGAGGATGCCCAGGTCGGCGAGTACATCGAGACGCAGATCGAGAACGCCGAGTTCGGCCGCATTGCGGCGCAGGCCGCCAAGCAGGTGATCGTGCAGCGCGTGCGCGAGGCCGAGCGCCAGCAGGTGGTCGACGCGTTCGCCGATCGCGTGGGTGAGCTGGTGACCGGCATCGTCAAGCGCGTGGAGCGCGGCAACATCTACCTGGACCTGGGCAGCAACGCCGAGGCCTTCATTCCCCGCGACAAGACGATTCCCCGCGAGTCCGCCCGCGTGGGCGACCGCGTGCGCGGCTATCTGTACGAGGTGCGCTCCGAACCGCGCGGCCCGCAGCTGTTCGTCTCGCGCGCCGCGCCGGAGTTCATGATCGAGCTGTTCAAGCTCGAGGTGCCCGAGGTCGGCCAGGGCCTGGTCGAGATCAAGGGCTGCGCCCGCGATCCGGGCGACCGCGCCAAGATCGCCGTGCTGGCGCACGACAGCCGCACCGACCCCATCGGCGCGTGCATCGGCATGCGCGGTTCGCGCGTGCAGGCGGTGTCCAACGACCTCAACGGCGAGCGCGTGGACATCATCCTGTGGCACGAGAACCAGGCCCAGTTCGTCATCAACGCGATGGCGCCGGCCGAGGTGCAGTCCATCATCATGGACGAGGAAAAGCACTCCATGGACATCGCGGTGGCCGAGGACAAGCTGTCCCAGGCCATCGGTCGCGGCGGCCAGAACGTGCGCCTGGCCTCCAAGCTCACCGGCTGGCAGCTCAACGTGATGACGCAGGACCAGGTCACCGCCAAGAGCGAGAGCGAGCAGGAAGCCGCCCGCCAGCTGTTCATGGACAAGCTCGAGGTGGACCAGGAGATCGCCAACATCCTGGTGCAGGAGGGCTTCTCCAGCGTGGAGGAAATCGCCTACGTGCCCAGCGCCGAGCTGCTGGCCGTGGAAGGCTTCGACGAGGACATCGTCGAGGAGCTGCGCGCCCGTGCCCGCGATGCGCTGCTGACCGAGGCGCTGGCCGCCGAGGAAGGCGTCGACGAGGGCGCCGCCTCCGGCGACCTGCTGGCGCTGGACGGCATGGACGAGTCGCTGGCGCTGGCGCTGGCCGCCCGCGAGGTGTTCACCGTGGACGACCTGGCCGACCTGGCCGTGGACGACCTGATCGACATCGAGGGCATGGACGAGGACCGCGCCGCCGCGCTGATCATGGCTGCGCGCGCGCCGATGATCGAACGGCTGGAGAAGGGCGGCTAACCGCGGGTGACGGCGCCCTGGACGGGCGCCGGCAGGCTTGCGGGCCTTTCACCATGGATGGAGGTGGCGGCATGGACCATGAATGCCGCACAGACGATAAGCGCGGGAACGGCGGAGCAACAAAACGATGTCGGACGTCACGATCAAACAACTCGCCCAGGTACTGGGCATGCCGGCGGACAAGCTGCTGGGGCAGCTTGCCGAAGCGGGCATGAAATTTTCCGACCAGGAGCAGGTCATCAGCAGCACCGAGAAGGTGAAACTGCTGGGCTTCCTGCGTCGCACGCATGGCAAGAGCGATACGGCGGCCGTCGCTGGCGACAGCGCGCCCCGGCAGATCACCCTCAAGCGCCGCACGGTGGGTGAGCTGAAGGTCGCCACGCCCGGTGCGCGCGGCACCGCCGGCACCGCCAAGACGGTGAACGTGGAAGTGCGCGCCAAGCGCACCTACGTCAAGCGCAGCGTCATTGCCGAGGAGGCCAGCGCCGAGCCCGAGCGCGAGGAGGCCGTGCGCAAGCTGCAGGAGTCGCAGGCGCAGCGCGAGCAGGAAGAAAAGGATCGCATCGAGCAGGAGGCCCGCCGCCAGGAGGAAGCGCAGCAGCGCGCCCTGGAGGAGCAGCGGGCGCAGGAGGAGGCCCAGCGTCGTGCCGAGGCCGAGCAGGCCAAGGCCGCCGAGCCGGCGCCCGCCGAAGCACCGGCCGAGCCGGAGCCGGCGGCCGCCGAGGCGTCCGCACCGGCCCCGTCCGTCGAGTCGTCCGACGCGCCGGTGGTGCAGCGGATCGACCAGAGCGAGCTGGGCATGATCCTGCCGCGCATCCATGAGCCGCGCAAACGCGAAAAGGTGGTCAAGCCCGCGCCTGCGCCGGCCCCTGCACCGGCGGCACGTGGTGCCGCGCGTCCGGCGCCGGCCGGCGGCACGACCGCCGCCGCGCCTGCCAGCGGCGATGCGCGTGGCAAGGCCAAGCATGCCCGCGGCGGCGAGCGCGACGGCATGGGCAAGCGTTTTGCCGGCGGCGAGCTGCACCTGAGCGAGGCCGATCGCGCGCGTCGTTCCAGCACCAGCAAGCGTGGCAAGCCGGGTCGTGGCACCGGGCGCGACGCGCTGCGCGGCAGCCATGCCGCGTCCAGCGGCCCGCACGGTTTCTCGCGTCCCACCGCGCCGGTGGTGCGCGAGGTGGTGGTGGGCGACGTCAACGTCGTCGCCGAGCTGGCCCAGAAGATGGCGGTCAAGGGCTCGGAGGTGGTCAAGGCGCTGTTCAAGATGGGCGTCATGGCGACCATCAACCAGACCATCGACCACGACACCGCCGCCCTGGTGGTGGAGGAACTTGGCCACACCGTGGTGGCTGACACCCAGAACAACGCCGAGGAAACCCTGGCCGCGCACACCCAGAGCGTCGAGCTGGAGGGCGAGAAAGTGCCGCGTCCGCCGGTGGTGACCATCATGGGCCACGTCGACCACGGCAAGACCTCGCTGCTGGACTACATCCGCCGCACCAAGGTGGCCTCCGGCGAGGCCGGCGGCATCACCCAGCACATCGGCGCGTACCACGTGAAGACCTCGCGTGGCGTGATCACCTTCCTCGATACCCCGGGCCACGCCGCTTTCACCTCGATGCGTGCACGCGGCGCACAGTCCACCGATATCGTGGTGCTGGTGGTGGCCGCCGACGACGGCGTCAAGCCGCAGACGATCGAGGCGGTCAAGCACGCCCGCGCGGCCAAGGTGCCGTTGATCGTGGCGGTCAACAAGATGGACAAGGACAGCGCCAACCCCGACAACGTCAAGCAGGGCCTGGTCGCGCAGGAAGTGGTGCCGGAGGACTGGGGCGGCGACGTGCAGTTTGTGCCGGTGTCGGCCAAGACCGGCATGGGCGTGGAAGACCTGCTCGACGCGATCTCGGTGCAGTCCGAGGTGATGGAACTGCGCGCCGTGGCCGACGGCCGCGCCTCCGGCGTGGTGATCGAATCCAGCCTCGACCGTGGCCGCGGCCCGGTCGCCACCGTGCTGGTGCAGCAGGGCACGCTGGCCAAGGGCGATTTCGTGGTGTGCGGCGTCGAGTACGGCCGCATGCGCGCGCTGATCGACGAGACCGGCAAGCAGGTGCAGTCCGCCGGCCCGTCGATCCCGGTGCAGGTGCTGGGCCTGTCCGGCGTGCCGGAAACCGGCGACGACTTTGTCGCGGTCGAGGACGAGCGCCTGGCCCGCGAAGTGGCCGAGGAGCGCCAGCAGAAGCGTCGCGAGTCGCGCATGGTCAGCAAGGCCAACCGGCTGGAGGACATCATCGCCAAGATGGGCCAGGGCGAGGAGCAGCAGACGCTCAACATCCTGGTCAAGGGCGACGTGCAAGGTTCGGTCGAGGCGCTGCGCGAGTCGCTCACGCAGATCGGCAACGACCGCGTGCGGGTCAACGTGGTGGCCTCCGGCGTGGGCGGCATCACCGAGTCCGACGCCACCTTGGCCGCCGCCTCCAAGGCGCTGGTCATCGGCTTCAACGTGCGTGCCGACGCCTCGGCGCGCAAGGTGATCGAGAGCAACGGCCTGGACGTGCGCTACTTCTCGATCATCTACGACGTGATCGACCAGGTGACCCAGGCGGCCACCGGCCTGCTCGGCATGGAAGTACGCGAGGACATCATCGGCATCGCCGAGGTGCGCGACGTGTTCCGCAGCTCCAAGTTCGGCGCCGTGGCCGGCTGCATGGTGGTCGAGGGCACGGTCAAGCGCAGCAAGCCGATCCGCGTGCTGCGCGACAACGTGGTGATCTTCGAGGGCGAGCTGGAATCCCTGCGTCGCTTCAAGGACCTCGTCGACGAGGTGCGCAGCGGCATGGAATGCGGCATCGCCGTGAAGCAGTACAACGACGTCAAGGCCGGCGACCAGATCGAGTGCTTCGAACGCACCGAAGTGGCTCGCACGCTGTAAAGGCGAGGAGTGAGGGAAGATGCGCGAGGAGTGAGAGAAAAGCTCGGCTCCCATGCTCTTCTCTCACTTCCCACTCCTCTCGACTCACTCCTGGTTTTTCAAATGCCCTCCCGCGATTTCAAACGTACCGACCGCATTGGCGCCGAGTTGCGCCGTGAGCTGGGCCTGCTGGTGCATGCGGCGGTGCGCGATCACGGCTTGCCGTCGGTCAGCGTGTCCGACGTGGAGATCACCCGCGACCTGGATATCGCCACGGTATGGGTGACCGCGCTGGTGCCCGAGCAGGGCCTGCCGGCGGTGAAGGCGCTCAACCAGATGGCGCACGAGATCCGCCATGCGCTGGCGCACAGCGGCATGCGCATGCGGCGGGTGCCGGAGCTGAAATTCAAGTACGACGATTCGGTCGACAAGGGCGAGCGCATCGACGCCCTGCTGCGCGGCCCGGCGCGCCCCGATCCGCAGGATTGACGCGGAGCATGGCGTGATGCAGCGGCGCGAGCGCATCCGGTGGCGCGACCTGCACGGCATCGTGCTGCTCGACAAGCCGCTGGGCCTGAGTTCCAACCAGGCGCTGCAAGCCGTGCGGCGCCTGCTGCGCGCGGCCAAGGGCGGTCATGCCGGCGCGCTTGATCCGCTGGCCACCGGCCTGCTGCCGCTGTGCTTTGGCGAGGCCACCAAGCTGGCCGGCAGCCTGCTCGGTTCGCGCAAGGCGTATGCCGCCGAGTGCAAGCTGGGCATCACCACCGAGACCGACGACGGCGAGGGCGACGTGGTGCGTCGCCGCCCGGTGCCGGCGCTGGACGACGCTGCGATAGAGGCGGCCCTGGCGCCGCTGCGCGGACGCATCGCGCAGGTGCCGCCGATGTATTCGGCGCTCAAGCGCGATGGCGAGCCGCTGTACGTCAAGGCGCGTCGCGGCGAAAGCGTGGACGTGGCCGCGCGCGAGGTGGAGGTGCACCAGCTTGTGCTGGTATCGCGCAGCGACGACACCTTGCGCCTGCATGTGGAATGCGGCTCGGGCACGTATGTGCGCTCGCTGGCCCGCGACCTGGGCGAGGCGCTGGGATGCGGTGCGCACCTGACCGCGCTGCGCCGGCTGTGGGTCGATCCGTTCCGCGAGCCGCACATGGTGACGCTGGAGGCGCTGCAGGCGGCGGCCGGGCAGGGCGATGATGCGTTGCTGTCGTTGCTGCTGCCGGTGTCGGCAGGCCTGGTCGGCGTACCCGAGGTGCGGCTCGACGAGGCGCAGGGCATGGCGATCGCGCGCGGCCAGTCGATCCACCTCGACGACGCCACGATCCCGCCCGGCCGCTGCGCGGCCTATGCCAGCGATGGTGCGCTGCTGGCCCTCATCGAGCTGGATGCGCAGCGCAAAACGCGCATCCTGCGTGGCTTCAACCTGCCGCCGCAGGGCGAATGAGGCCCGAAAACGGCCTGCGCTCTTGTTGTGACACCGCTCCCATCAGTAGAATAGACAAGTTATTTCAACGCTTTCATCCAACTAGGCGAAGCTTGCGCTTGTGTCATCGCTGATGATGCAAGCGCAAGCTTCGCATCGCCTTTCAAGGAAACGTATATCCATGTCCCTTACCGCAGAACAGACCGGCAAGATCATTGCTGACTTCGGCCGCGTGCCGAACGACACCGGCTCCACCGAAGTGCAGGTGGCGCTGCTGTCCGCCCGCATCGACCACCTCACCGGCCACTTCAAGGAGCACAAGCAGGATCACCACTCCCGCCGTGGCCTGCTCAAGCTGGTCAACCAGCGCAAGCGCCTGCTGGCCTACCTGAAGGATCGCGATCTCGCGCGTTACCAGTCCCTGATCGAGCGTCTCGGCCTGCGTCGGTAACCCGCCCGTCCCCTCGGGGACGCAATGATCAAGCGGCGCCCCCGCGCGGGGCGCACTTCATCCCTCAGAGCAGGAATCAGACACGTGGCAAAAGTAACCAAGTCATTCCAGTACGGTAATCACGAAGTCACGCTGGAGACGGGCGAAATTGCCCGCCAGGCTTCTGGTGCGGTCATGGTGAGCATGGGCGGCACCGTGGTGCTGGTCACCGCCGTGGCGGCCGCCAAGCAGAAGGAAGGGCAGGATTTCTTCCCGCTCACCGTCGACTACGTCGAAAAGTTCTACTCCGCCGGCCGCATCCCCGGCGGCTTCTTCAAGCGCGAAGGCCGTCCCACCGAAAAGGAGACGCTCACCTCGCGCCTGATCGACCGCCCGGTGCGCCCGCTGTTCCCCGAGGATTTCAAGAACGAGGTGCAGGTCATCGCGCAGGTCGTCTCGCTCAACCCCGAGGTTGACGGCGACATCCCCGCGCTGATCGGTGCGTCCGCCGCACTGAGCCTGGCCGGCATCCCGTTCAAGGGCCCGATCGGCGCCGCCCGCGTCGGCTACGCCAACGGCCAGTACCTGCTGAACCCGTCGGCCACCGAGCTGAAGACCTCCCAGCTCGACCTGGTCGTCGCCGGTACCGCCGGCGCCGTGCTGATGGTGGAGTCCGAGGCCGAGCTGCTGTCCGAGGACGTGATGCTCGGCGCGGTGATGTTCGGCCACCAGCAGATGCAGGCCGCGATCCGCGCCATCGCCGAGCTGGCCACCGAGGCCGCCCGTCCGTCGATGGACTGGCAGGCGCCGGCTCGCGACGAGTCGCTGGTGGCTGCGCTCAAGGGCGCCGTCGGCAACAAGCTGGCCGAGGCGTTCCAGGTGCGCGACAAGCTGCAGCGCCGCGACGCCATCGCCGCGATCAAGGCCGAAGTGCTGGAGTCGCTCAAGGCCGAGGCCGAGGCCAAGGGCTGGGCCGCCGGCGCGCTGGCCAAGGAGTTCGGCGAGCTGGAGTACCACACGCTGCGCGACAGCGTGCTCAAGACCAAGGTGCGCATCGACGGCCGCCAGTTGGACGACGTGCGTCCCATCAGCTCGCGCGTGGGCGTGCTGCCGCGCACCCACGGTTCGGCGCTGTTCACCCGTGGCGAGACGCAGGCACTGGTCGTGGTCACCCTGGGCACGACGCGTGACGCGCAGATCATCGACGCCCCCGGCGGCGAGTCGAAGGACCCGTTCCTGTTCCACTACAACTTCCCGCCGTTCTCGGTGGGCGAGGCCGGCCGCTTCGGTGCGCCGAAGCGTCGCGAGATCGGCCATGGCCGCCTCGCCAAGCGCGGCGTGCAGGCGGTCAAGCCGAGCATCGAGGAATTCCCGTACGTGGTGCGCGTGGTCTCGGAGATCACCGAGTCCAACGGCTCCTCGTCGATGGCTTCGGTGTGCGGCTCCTCGCTGGCGATGATGGATGCCGGCGTGCCGCTGAAGGCGCCGGTGGCCGGTATCGCCATGGGCCTGGTCAAGGAGGGCAACGACTTCGTCGTGCTGTCCGACATCCTGGGCGACGAGGATCACCTCGGCGACATGGACTTCAAGGTGGCCGGTAGCGCCGACGGCATCTCCGCGTTGCAGATGGACATCAAGATCGACGGCATCACCGAGGAGATCATGAAGGTGGCGCTGGCCCAGGCCAAGCGCGGCCGCCTGCACATCCTGGGCGAGATGGCCAAGTGCCTGGGCGCGGCCCGCGCCGAGATGAGCGAGTTTGCCCCGCGTCTGCTCACCATCAAGATCCATCCGGACAAGATCCGCGAGGTGATCGGCAAGGGCGGCGCCACGATCCGCTCGATCACCGAGGAAACCGGCACCACCATCGACATCAGCGACGACGGCACCATCATCGTCGGCTCGGTCAACCGCGAAGCGGCCGATGCCGCCCGCAAGCGCATCGAGCAGATCGTCTCCGACGTGGAGCCGGGTCGCGTCTACGAGGGCAAGGTCGCCAAGCTGATGGACTTCGGCGCGTTCGTCACCATCATGCCGGGCAAGGACGGCCTGGTGCACGTGTCGCAGATCTCCGACGAGCGTGTCGAGAAGGTGTCCGACAAGCTCAAGGAAGGCGACATCGTGAAGGTGAAGGTGCTTGAGGTGGACAAGCAGGGCCGCATCCGCCTGTCGATGAAGGCGGTCACCGACGAGGAGCGCGCCAGCGTCTGAGGCCAGCCTCCGTCGAAACGCAAAAAGCCCGGCAAATGCCGGGCTTTTTGTTGGCGCGGACCGTGGCGCGCGCCACCGCTGCGCTAAGATCACGCCATTCACCCACGAGGACGCACGATGGCCGGCCCGGCGGATTTCTCCACCCCTGACTTCCTCAAGGCGGGCTTCGGCGCGGACCCGCAGAAGGCGGACTTTTTCCGGCAATACCAGGCGCTCGCCAAGCAGTCGTGGGAGGCTTGGTTGCGGCAGGCCTCGCCGTCCGCCGCGCCAGTCGAGGCGCCCGCCCAGGCGGGTGCCGGCAACGCCGCGCTGGATCGCGCGCTGGATGGCCTCAAACGCTATTTCGACTGGCTGCAGGGCACCACGGCGGCGCCCGAGACGCCGGCCGGCGGTGACTGGCAACAACAGCTGCGGCAGTGGTTCGACGGTTTCCAGCAGCCCTTCACCCAGGCGTTTGGCGGCATCGCCGGCGCCGGTGCCGAGGGCTTTGGCCCGCCGTGGCAGGACTGGATGCAGGTGCTGCAAAAGACCGGCGCGGACGCCACCGGTCCCACGCCCGCGTTCGGGCTGGACCGCGAGCAGCAGATGCAATACCAGGCGCTGGGCGCGGCCATGGCGGCCGCGCTGCAGGCCAACGGTCGCTACCAGGCGCTGATCCAGCGCGCCAACACCGAGGGCATGCAGCGACTGCAGGCGAAACTCGCCACGCCCGGCCGGCAGGTGGAATCGCTCAAGGCGCTGTACGACCTGTGGGTGGACGCGGCCGAGGAGGCCTACGCGCAGATCGCCCTTACCGAGGAGTTTCGCGACGCGTACGGCGACATGGTCAACAGCCAGATGCGCGTACAGCAATTGCAGCAACAGCAGACCGAGCGCCTGTGCCGGCAATGGGGCCTGCCCGGTCGCAGCGAGATCGCCACCCTGGGCGAACGCCTGCAGCAGGCGCGTCGCGAGCTGCGCGCCACGCATGCACAGGTATCCGACCACGCGCGCGAGATCGACGCGCTGCGGCGCGAGCTGGCAGCGTTGAGGCGCGGCGTGGCAGGCGGCGCCACCGCGTCCGCGACCAAGCCCGTCCGCGCGGCGGCCCCGGTTTCGGCCGTAAAGAAGGCCATACCGAAAAAGGCCGCCGCGCCCAAGGCCGCCCGGGCAGGCACCAAGGCCGCCACCGCCCCGCGCAAGCGCAAGTAAGGAGAAACCGTGGACACGCCCCTGCGCATCGACCCGGCCCGCGCGCTGGCCGAGATCAACACCTTCCAGCACAAGCTGGCAGCCGGCATCGGCCACCTGCGCGGCATGCGCGAGCCCGAATACGCCAACACCCCGCGCGAGCTGGTCTACAGCGAGGACAAGCTCAAGGTCTGGCATTTCACCGGCCACGCCAAGGCCACCTCGAAAACGCCGCTGCTGATTGTCTATGCCCTGGTCAACACGGTGTGGATGACCGATCTGCAGCCCGACCGCTCGATGGTGCGCAACCTGCTGGCCCAGGGCGAGGACGTCTACCTGATCGACTGGGGCTACCCCGACGGCGCCGACCGCTGGCTGACCCTGGACGACTACATCAACGGCTACCTCGACCGCTGCGTCGACGCGGTGCGCCGTCGCCATGACCTGGACGCCATCAACCTGCTGGGCATCTGCCAGGGCGGCGCGTTCTCGCTGTGCTACACCGCGTTGCATCCGGAAAAGGTGCGCAACCTCGTCACCATGGTCACACCGGTGGATTTCCATACGCCGGACAACATGCTGTCGCACTGGTGCCGCCGCATGGACGTGGACCTGTTCGTCGACACGCTCGGCAATGTCCCGGCCGGGTTGATGAACTACGTCTACCTCACGCTCAAGCCGGTACGGCTGAACCAGCAGAAATACGTGAGCATGGTGGACATCCTCGACAACCCGGTGGAGCTGGAGAATTTTCTGCGCATGGAGCGCTGGATCTTCGATTCGCCGGACCAGGCCGGCGAGGCGTTCCGCCAGTTCATCAAGGATTTCTACCAGGACAACAAGCTCATCAAGGGCACCTTGCAGATTGGCGGCCAGACCGTGGACCTGGGCATGATCACCCAGCCCGTGCTCAACATCTTTGCCGAGCAGGACCACCTCGTGCCGCCCGACGCCTCGCGCGCGTTGGGGCGCCACGTCGGCACCACCGACTACACGCAGCTTGCCTTCAAGGGCGGCCACATCGGCATCTACGTTTCCGGCCGCGCCCAACGCGAGGTGCCTCCGGCCATCGGCGAGTGGTTGTGCGCGCGCGACTGAGGTTTTTGCGCGGTTTTTTGCCCCTCGTCCGCGTGCGGCGGGAGAGGGGCACGCAGAAGCTGCGATAATGGTCGGATGACGACCGACGCCCACACCCACGATTCCATCCGCGCCGTGCAATGGCAGGGCGATCATCTGCGCCTGCTCGACCAGCGGCTGCTGCCGCAGGAGGAGCGCTGGATCGCATGCCGCGACGCGGCGTCGGTGACGCAGGCGATCAAGGACCTGGCCGTGCGCGGCGCGCCGGCGATCGGCATTGCCGCCGCCTGGGGCGTGGTGCTGGCGGCGCGGCAGGGCGCGGCATTGGACGCGGCACTGGCGCAATTGCGCGCGGCACGGCCGACGGCGGTCAACCTGATGTGGGCGCTGGACCGCATGAAAAAACGCATCGACGCCGGTGCCGACGCGACGGCGCTGGAGTGCGAGGCGCAGGCGATCCAGGACGAGGACCTGGCCGCCAACCGCCGCATGGGCGAGTTGGGCGCGGCCCTGATCGCGCCGGATTCCGGCGTGCTGACCCATTGCAACACCGGCTCGCTGGCCACGGCCGGTTTCGGTACCGCGCTGGGCGTGATCCGCGCCGGCGTGGCGGCCGGGCGCATCAGTCGCGTGTTTGCCGGCGAGACGCGGCCGTGGCAGCAGGGCGCGCGGCTGACCATGTGGGAGCTGGTGCGCGACGGCATCCCCGCGCGCCTCATCGCCGACTCGGCGGCCGCGCACCTGATGCGCACGGGCGACGTGCAATGGGTGGTGGTGGGCGCCGACCGCATCGCCGCCAACGGCGACACCGCCAACAAGATCGGCACCTACCAGCTGGCCATTGCCGCCAGACACCACGGCGTGAAGTTCATGGTGGTGGCGCCGTCGTCCACCGTGGACATGGCCACGGCCACCGGCGAGGACATCGAGATCGAGTTGCGCGATGCCGCCGAGCTGCTCAGCACCGCCGGGCGGCGCACGGTGGTGGAGGGCGCGCAGGCGTGGAACCCGGTGTTCGACGTGACGCCCGCCGAGCTGATCGACGCCATCGTCACCGAGCGCGGCGTGATCGAGCGGCCTTGCGCGCTGGCGATGCAGGCGATGTTCGGCCACTGAACCGCGCTTTTCACGCACCGCGCCACGTGCGGGTGCGGGCGCGTTCAAGCAGGTCTTTGGCCGCTTTTCACCGGGTCGCGCGGGGCTCGCGATGCTTTGCTGCAAGTTGTTGATTGCAAAGCAATAAATACTGTCTTTTCGGGGCGTCGCGTGGTACACTCGACAGGTTGATTTCGGGCTGCTGGCGTACGCGCCTGAGGCGCGCCGCCCGCGCCCTTTTTTTCGTTATCAGGGAAGCCGATTGATGGCAGAACTCGCCAAAGAAGTCATCCGCGTCAACGTCGAAGATGAGATGCGCCAGAGCTACCTCGACTACGCCATGAGCGTGATCGTGGGGCGCGCCCTGCCGGATGTGCGCGACGGGCTCAAGCCCGTGCACCGCCGCGTGCTGTTCGCCATGAACGAGCTGGGCAATGCGTGGAACAAGCCGTACAAGAAGTCGGCCCGCGTGGTCGGCGACGTCATCGGTAAGTACCACCCGCACGGCGACCAGTCCGTCTACGACGCCATCGTGCGCATGGCGCAGCCGTTCTCGCTGCGCTACATGCTGGTGGACGGCCAGGGCAACTTCGGCTCTGTCGACGGCGACAACGCCGCGGCCATGCGCTACACCGAGGTGCGCATGTCGCGCCTCACGCACGAGCTGCTGGCGGACATCGACAAGGAAACCGTCGACTTCGGCCCCAACTACGACGAGAGCGAGCAAGAGCCGCTGGTGCTGCCCGCGCGCGTGCCCAACCTGCTGGTGAACGGCTCGGCCGGCATCGCGGTGGGCATGGCCACCAATATCCCGCCGCACAACCTGCGCGAGGTCATCGCCGCCACCATCGCCCTGATCGACGAGCCCGCACTGGGCATCGACGAGTTGATGGCGCATGTGCCGGGGCCGGATTTCCCCACTTGCGGCATCATCAACGGCTCGTCCGGCATCGTGGAGGCGTACCGCACCGGGCGCGGCCGCATCCTGGTGCGCGCCAAGGCCGAGATCGAAACCGAGAAGAACGGCCGCGAGACCATCATCGTCAGCGAGCTGCCCTACCAGGTGAACAAGGCGCGGCTGATCGAGAAGATCGCCGAGCTGGTCAAGGAGAAAAGGCTCGAAGGCATCAGCGAGCTGCGCGACGAGTCCGACAAGGACGGCATGCGCATCGTCATCGAGGTGCGCAAGGACGCGATGGCCGACGTGGTGCTCAACAACCTGTTCCAGCAAACCCAGCTGCAGGTCACGTTCGGCATCAACATGGTGGCGCTGGTGGACGGCCAGCCGCGCCTGCTCAACCTCAAGGACATTCTCGAGGCGTTCATCCGCCATCGCCGCGAGGTGGTCACCCGCCGCACCATCTTCGAGCTGCGCAAGGCGCGCGCCCGCGCGCACATCCTCGAAGGCCTCACCGTGGCGCTGGCCAACATCGACGAGATGATCGAGCTGATCAAGACCTCGTCCTCGCCGGCCGAGGCGCGCGAGCGCATGGTGGCGCGGCGGTGGGAGCCGGGCCTGGTGCGCGCGCTGCTGTCCGCCACCGGCGCCGACGCCTCGCGACCGGAAGACATGGATCCGCGCGACGGCCTCAAGGCCGACGGCTACCAGCTGTCCGAGACGCAGGCGCTGGAAATCCTGGCGATGCGCCTGCATCGCCTTACCGGCCTGGAGCAGGAGAAGCTCTCCGACGAGTACCGCCAGATCCTGGACGTCATCCGTGGCCTGATCGAGATTCTCGAGAACCCCGCGCGCCTGCTGGAGGTGATCCGCGAGGAGCTGGAGGCCGTCAAGGCCGAGTTCGGCGACGACCGCCGCACCGAGATCCAGCACTCGCAGGAAGACCTCAACGTGCTGGACCTCATCGCGCCGGAGGACATGGTGGTCACCCTGTCGCACACCGGCTACGTGAAGCGCCAGCCCGCCAGCATCTACCGCGCGCAGCGCCGTGGCGGCAAGGGCCGCTCCGCCTCCGCGTTGAAGGACGAGGACGTGGTGGAGCAGTTGTGGGTGGTCAACACCCATGACACCTTGCTCACCTTCACCAGCACCGGCCGCGTCTACTGGCTCAAGGTCTACCAGATTCCCGAGGCCGGCCCCGGCGCGCGCGGCAAGCCCATCATCAACGTGCTGCAACTGGGCGAGGGCGAAAAGATCCAGGCCGTGCTGCCGGTGCGCGAGTACGACGCCGACCGCTACGTGTTCTTCGCTACCCGCCAGGGCACGGTCAAGAAAACCCCGCTGAACGAGTTCGCCTTCCAGTTGCAAAAGGGCAAGCAGGCCATCCGCCTGGATGACGACGACGCGCTGGTCGGCGTGGCCCTCACCGACGGCCACAACGACGTGATGCTGTTTGCCTCCAACGGTCGCGCCGTGCGCTTCGACGAGGACGAGGTGCGTGCCATGGGCCGTACCGCCGCCGGCGTGCGCGGCATCCGCCTGGCCGATGGCGCCAGTGTCGTGTCGCTGCTGGTGGTGGAACACGCCGCCGAGCAGATCGGCGACGACGACGCCGACGACTCCGAGGAGATTGCCGACGAGGCCTCCTCGCCCTCGGAAACCTACGTGCTCACCGCCACCGCGCGCGGCTACGGCAAGCGCACGCCGTTGTCCAAGTACCCGCGCAAGGGTCGCGGCATCCAGGGCGTCATCGGCATCCAGTGCTCCGACCGCAACGGCAGCCTGGTTAGTGCCGTGTCGCTGGACGAGTCGCACGAGATCATGCTGATCTCCGACCAGGGTACCCTGGTGCGCACCCGCGCCGCGGAAATCGCCAAGGTCGGCCGCATCACCCAGGGCGTCACCCTGATCCGCCTGCCGGCGGAGGAGTCCCTGGTCAGCGTGGTGCGTCTGGATGCGGAGGAGGACAACGGCGAGGCGTCCGACGACGCCGACGAGGCGCCGACGCCGGACGCGCCGCAAGACCAGGCGCCGCAAGCCGCCGAGGGCTCGCCGGAGACGGAGTAACCCCCGGCCGCGATCCCGGCGCCAGCCGGGTTTCCACGTCGCCATGTACCCAGCAAAAAACCGGCCTCGGCCGGTTTTTTGCTGGGCGAAGGCCGCGAACCATGCCTTTCAAGTGCGAGCCTCGCGTGCTGTCCCGGCAACGCCGCGGGGGCGTGGATCAGTGGGATTGTCCTTTGCACCGCGAGCTGCGCGCGATCGCTTGGCGCATGGGTGCGCCTGCGGCCTCGCTTGCTCCCTGTCCCGCGATGCCCTCATCATCAATGCTTACTTTGCCGCCCTTGCAGCGTGAGGCGGCAGAGGCATGTGGCATCCACAACAGGGGGAAATTCATGTCGAGCGTCGCGCCATCCCAATCCCATTTCTGTTTCGCCTGCGGCCAGTCCATCGACCATCGCGCCGAGATATGCCCCAAGTGCGGCGTACGGCAAAAACAGGTGGCTGGACAGAAAAGCCGTATCGCCGCCGCGCTTCTCGCGTTCTTTCTCGGAGGCATTGGCGTTCACAAGTTCTATCTCGGTCGCGTGGGCTGGGGTTTCGTCTACCTGATCTTCTGTTGGACCTTCATTCCGTCAGTCGTTGCCTTTATTGAATTCATCGTCTACCTGTGCATGTCCGACGAGGACTTCGCCACTAAGTACGGCTGAGCTATTTCGGGGTAACGTGGGTTCGTATATCCACCATTCAAATGGCCAGTGACTCGGTGGGCTAGTCGCACTTTTTTTCAGCACGCTGAAGTGACGATGAGAGGGAGTGAAGACACCTTCCCTCCGGCGTGCAGTCAGACTGAAATCGACCTTTGGATAACTATTTGTCCAAACGGCGGTGGAGATGGTGTGCGCCTTAATTCACGTTAATCCCAAAAATCATTATGCTTCCATTTTCGATATTTGAAGAATCCGATGCTTTGGCCGAAGCGCTGATGGCTCTTGTTGATGTTCCACTTTTCGACGATTCGTCTCGTATTCGAACTAGCGATGTTGCGTGTTCTCTTTCATTGGAGCATTGGACATCAGTAAGAGGTCTTCTTCATTCGGGCTTCTTGCCATCGGCTGTTGTTGTGCATCGGGCCCAGTTTGAAGCACTGGTGCGCTCCATTTGGCTGCTGTACGCTGCACCAGACGAGCACATTTCCAAATTGAACGCCACGTTGTCCATTGAGTCCGAACAAGCGGCAAAAAACATGCCGCAAATAGCCGATATGATGCAGGAGCTGGCGAGGAAGGCTCCCCGGCAGGCTTACGACGCGCTGTCTAACTTCAAGGACATCTCTTGGAAAGCACTCAATTCCTACGCTCATGCGGGCATTCACCCCATTCGTCGCCACAAAGAGGGGTATCCGACTAATTTGTTGCATGACATTCTCCGGAATTCAAATGGCTTGGCGGTCATTAGTTGCATGCAGGCAGTCGTCCTTTCTGGGCTGCAACCGTTGCAGCAAAGTATTCTGGGTTTGGCTGCAAGGCATTCAGCATGTATGCCGCCGCCGCTATGACGCGATATAGATAGTCGGAGTCTGTCAGGGCATATCAAGCGTCGGTATTCATGGAGTCGTTTCCGCGATAGCTGTGGGCTTGGTGCATCCCATGACCGACATACGAAAAGAAACCGCCGCCGATGTTTCCGCCATCGAGGCTTTGACGATGGCGGCGTTTCGGCATGCCGAGCATGCCAGTGGCACCGAGCACCACATCGTGGCGGCGCTGCGTGCGGCCGGCCAGCTCGTCGTGTCACTGGTCGCGCTGGAGGGCGGGCAGGTGGTGGGGCACGTCGCGGTGTCGCCGGTGACCATCTCCGATGGCAGCGCGGGCTGGTACGGGGTCGGTCCGGTATCCGTCATGCCTGCATGGCAGGGGCGGGGGTTGGGGACGCTTCTCATGACCCGTGCCCTGGAGGCGTTGCGTGCCTTGGGGGCGGCCGGTTGCGTCGTGCTCGGTGAGCCTGGCTACTACGGGCGCTTTGGTTTCAGGTCGGAGCCCGGCCTTGTGCTGCCGGGTGTCCCTGTGCGCTACTTCCAGGCCGTCACCTTGCAAGGCGTCACGCCCTCGGGGCAGGTGGCCTACCATGCCGCATTCGAGGCCACGGCTTGACGTTGCGCGCACGAAACCGGATCACAGGACGCTTGCCCATGAATGACCGTCCCTTTGCCATCCAATGCATCGACCATGTCGTCCTGCGGGTTCGGGACCTTCGCAAGAGCGTGGCGTTTTATGAGTCGGTGGCAGGTTGTGCCGTGGTCAAGACCATGGAGCATCTGGGGCTGGTCCACCTGCGTGCCGGGGCGTCGATGATCGACCTTGTCAGCGTCGACGGCACGCTCGGGCGGCGTGGCGGGCCAGCGGCCGGGGCCACGGCCCGGAACGTGGATCATCTCTGCCTGCGCATCGAGCCCTTCAACGAAGCGGACCTGGTGGCGCATCTTGCGCGGCACGGGGTTTCCCCGCAGGGAAAGGCGCAGATCAATTTCGGCGCGGAGGGCGATGGCCCTTCCATCTATTTTTCCGACATCGACGGCAACGTCATCGAGTTCAAGGGACCCGGCGAGGGCAGGGGCTGACGGCACATTCAAGCGGGCACGGTCTGCGGCCATCGACGGGTGCGGACCTTGTCCGCCATGGGGGATGGATGGACAAGATCGACCTCAAGGCACGCTGGGCAGGCTTGTACAAGCCGTCCGCCAAGGCGGTGGTCGAGGTGGATGTTCCTGCGTTCAACTTTCTGATGGTCGACGGCCAAGGGGACCCGAACACCTCACCGGACTACCCACGGGCCGTGGAGGCGCTGTACGCCGTTGCGTACACCGTGAAATTTGCGCTGAAGAAAGCGGCGGGGCTGGACCATGTCGTGATGCCGCTTGAGGGCCTTTGGTGGGCGGATGACCTGGGCAGCTTTCAGCGCGACAGCAGGGCCTGCTGGAAGTGGACCATGATGATCATGCAGCCGCCGCAGGCGTCTGCGCGGGTGATTCAGGCGGCCATCGCGGACGTCCATGCCAGGAAGCGGCTGCCGGGCCTTGACGGGCTTCGGTGGGAGACTTTCCACGAGGGCCGCTGCGCGCAGATCATGCACGTCGGGCCGTTTTCCGCCGAGGGGCCTGCCGTGCAGAAAGTGCATGACTACATCGCCGGCTGCTCGGCGTTGCGGGGCAAGCATCACGAGATCTACTTGAGCGACGTTCGCAGGGCGGCACCGGAAAAATGGAAAACCATCATTCGTCAGCCCATGGCATGAGCATGGGCACGGTGGCCGTGGTTGGCGACCATGTCGCGTTGCGGCGAGGCGTGATGCCGGCAGCGGCAGGCACGGAATGTTGATCGCCCGCTGTGGTGCCATGGCTTGTGGCAATGACGGCATGACCGTGTGCCGACGTCGCCCGGATGCCCGACAATGCTGCCTCCCGCCGCGCTTGCCTTGCCAGCCGGCCTGACCGGGGCTCGTGGCGAGGCGTTTCAGACGCGTCCGCGCGGCCCCTCCCGCGAGTACCCGAGCATGCCGTTCGATTTTCTCCAGGTGGATGCGTTCACCCGCCACCCGCTTCGTGGCAACCCCGCCGCCGTGGTCTTTGGTGCCGATGCCATGGCGACGCAGACCATGCAGCAGGTGGCGCGCGAGATGAACCTCTCGGAGACCGTGTTTGTGCTTGCGCCCACCACGACGCAGGCCGACTACCGCGTTCGCATCTTCACGCCCATGAGCGAGCTCCCTTTCGCGGGGCATCCGACGGTGGCGGCGGCGCACGCCGTGCGGGCGCGTTGGGCGGACAAGGCCGGCGCGCGCGTGTTGCGCCAGGAGTGCGGCATCGGCATCGTGCCGGTGGAGGTGGTGGCGCTCGCTGCCGGCACGCTGTTGCGCATGACCCAGGGGGTTCCCGTCTACCGCGACGCCGGGCTGCCGCGGGAAGCCGTGGCGCGGATGCTGGGCTGTCCCGAGGCCTCGTTGTCGGACCGCCCGTTCGAGGTGGTTTCCACCGGCGTGCCCTGGCTGATTGTCGAGCTGGCCGACGTGGATGCCGTCTCCACGCTGCGTCCGGACCAGGGCCTGATCGCGGATGCGTGCCGGGCACGGCGCGCCGCAGGCCTGACGGTGTTTGCGGAGCGGGGTGACGCCGGCCCCGTGCGCATCCGCGTGCGCACGTTTGCGCCGGGCGAAGGGGTTGCCGAGGATCCGGTATGCGGGTCCGGCAACGGCTCGGTGGCGGCCTACCTTGCCCGCCACAAGCATCCGGATGACGCCGCGCTCAGCTATGTGGCCGAGCAGGGCATCGAGATCGGACGCGACGGCGAGGTCCACGCCGCTTTCGAGCGTGACGGCGACCGGTTGCATGTGCGCATCGGCGGTGAGGCGGTTACGGTGGCCAGCGGCCAGTTGTTCATATGACGCGATGATGGGAGGAAGCAGCGTGACCCTTGCCAACTCGACACCGGACGCCACCGCTGCGCCTGCCGATGCCGTTGTCCGCCAGTACGAGCGCTGGCGGTACCCGTTTCCCATCGAGGATCTGCCGGACTGGTTGCGCCATCACTGGGAGTGGTTTGATCCCAGCCATGCGCATCGCGTGCTGTGGCCGGATCGCGATTACCGCCCGGATCTGGACATCCTGATCGCCGGCTGCGGCACCAACCAGGCGGCGGTTTTCGCGTTCAACAACCCGTCGGCCCGGGTGGTGGCCATCGACATCAGCGAGCCGTCGCTGGACCACCAGCGCCACCTGCGCGACAAGCACGGCTTGCACAACCTGGTGTTGCATCGGCTGCCCATCGAGGAGGTGGGGACGCTGGGTCGCGATTTTGACCTGATCGTGTCGACCGGCGTGCTGCACCATCTTGCCGATCCCGCCGCCGGCATGCGGGCGCTGGCCTCGTGCGCGCGGCCGGAGGCGGTCATCGCGATCATGCTCTATGCGCGGTATGGCCGGATCGGCGTGGAGATGCTGCAATCGGTATTCCGCGACCTGGGCCTGGCGCAGGACGACGCCTCGGTGGCGATGGTGCACGAGACGCTGGCGCTGTTGCCGGAAAACCATCCGGTCCGCGCCTACCTGGGCATTGCCAACGACCTGCATGCCGACGCGGCGCTCGTGGATACGTTTCTGCATCCGCGCGAACGCAGCTATACCGTGGACGATTGCCTGGAGCTGGTGGCGTCGGCGGGGCTGGCGTTCCAGTCGTGGTTTCACAAGGCGCCGTATGGCCTGCATGCGTCGCAGGCATCGTCGCCGGCGCTGTCGGCCGCGCTGCAGGCCTTGCCCGAGGCGCGGCAGTGGTCGGTCATGGAGCGGCTTCACTCCACCAACGCCTGCCATTTCTTCATGGCCTGCCGGCCCGAGCGGCCACGGGCGTCATACGTCATCGACTTTGCGCACGAGGCCTGCTTCGACTACGTGCCGCAGTGGCGCAAGGGCTGCGGCTTGTCGGGCAGCGAGATCTTCCGGCCGGACTGGCGCATGCGACCGGGGGCGTCACAGTTGCCTTTCGTGGAACGCATCGACGGCCGGCGCACGATACGGGACATCCTGGCGGCCGTGGCGCAGGCCGCGCCCTTCGGGCGCGCTGACGAGGTGGCGCTGGAGGCTTTCAGTCGCGACCTGTTCCGACGCCTGTGGCAGCTCGATTTCCTGGCCATGGGTTTGCCGGGGCAGGGCGCTGCCGTGTAGGCGCGCGCGCGTCACGAGGGACGTCCTTCGATCGCCCGGCCCGCCTCGCGCAAAGCAACGCGGCTGAAACGGCCGCCGCGGCACCAGGGGCTCAGCGGCCGGCCTGGTCGAGCGCAGCCAGCATGGCTTCGGCGCTGGACACGCGGAATTCGCCGGGGGCTTCCACCTGCAGCAGCCGCACCACGCCATCGTCGGCGTAGAGCGCGAAGCGGCGGCTGCGCAGGCTCATGCCGAAGGCGGAGCCGTCGAAGGCCAGGCCCAGGGCCTGGGTGAAGGTGGCGTTGCCGTCGGCCAGCATCAGCAGGCCCGGCGGCGTGTGCTGCGATTGGGCCCATGCACGTATCACATGCACATCGTTCACGGCCAGGCACATCACGCTGATGCCACGCTCGGCAAAGTCGCCGAAGTGGCGGGTGTAGCCGGGCAGGTGCTGCTGCGAGCAGGTGGGCGTGAACGCGCCGGGCACGCCAAACAGCAAAGTCTTGCGGCCGGCAAACAGTTCGGCGCTCTGGCGGATGGATGCCTCGCCGTCGACCACCGCGATGCGGGTGTCGGGAAGGCGCTGGCCGGGCTGGATGGTCATGGGAGAGGCTCGGGGACGGGCGCGGGATCGACTTGAATCGCCCGCGCAAGCACCTATTTTCTGTGCAGGCGGCGAGGGCCGCAACTCAATGCGAGGAGACAAAGCCATGAATCTGGGTCGTCATTCCATCTGGAACGCGGGTGCGGCGCTGCCCGAGGAAATCCGCCAGGCGTTCGACCGTTTTCTGCAGCCGGAGGACAGCGACGCGTCCAACGTGGTCACCAGCCAGTGGGCGCCGCGGGTGGACATTCGCGAGGATGAGCAGCGCTTCGTGATCCTGGCCGACATTCCCGGCGTGGACCCGGCGCAGATCGAGGTGAGCATGGACAAGGGCATCCTCACCATCAAGGGCGAACGCGAGGCCGGCACGGCGGAAGGCGCCGGCAAGTTCACCCGCGTGGAGCGGGCGCGCGGCGCCTTCCACCGTCGCTTTGCGCTGCCGGACAGCGCCGATGCCGAGGGCATCACCGCGAACGGCAAGTTTGGCGTGCTGGAGATCGTCATCCCGAAGAAGGCCTTGGCCACGCCGCGTCGCATTACCATCAACACCGGCCACTGATCCGCAGCCGGTGGCATGGCACCCGCGGCGGCGCGCAGTCGCCGCGGGTTTTTGCGTGAGTTGGGGAGCGCAGGTGGAATTCAAAGACTATTACGAGATCCTGGGCGTCAAGCCCGACGCGACGGAGGCCGAGATCAAGTCGGCCTACCGCAAGCTGGCGCGCAAATACCATCCGGACAAGAACAAGGAAGCGGACGCGGAGGAGAAGTTCAAGGCCGCGAACGAGGCGCAGGAGGTGCTGCTGGATGCGGACAAGCGCCGCTCCTACGACCAGTTGCGCGCGGGTGGCTACCGCGGTGGCGAGTCGTTTCGCCCGCCGCCGGGCTGGCAGGGCCAGGGCCAGCCGTTCAACGACACGGGCGGCGATTTCAGCGACTTTTTCGAGAGCCTGTTTGGCGGCCGTGGCGCCGGCGGCGGGCGCGGCCAGCCGCGCGCGCGGCGTGGGCGCGACGTGCAGGCGTCCGTGCAGATCGATCTGAAGACGGCGTTCGACGGCGGCCGCACGCGGCTGTCGCTGCAGGATGCGTCCGGCGGCGAGCGCGTGCTGGAGGTGAAGATTCCCGCCGGCATCCAGCCGGGCCAGGTGATCCGCCTGGCCGGCCAGGGACAGGCCGGCGTGGCCGGTGGTCCGAAGGGCGACCTGCTGCTGGAAGTGGGCATTCGCGAGGACGCGCGTTTTCGCCTGGACGGCCGCAACGTGGTGCACGTGCTGCCGATCAGCCCGTGGGAGGCGGCGCTGGGTGCCACGGTGCCGGTGCCCACGCTGGCCGGTACGGTGGATCTGCGCATTCCGGCCGGCAGCCAGTCGGGCCGCAAGCTGCGCCTGAAAGGGCGCGGCATGCCGGGCACCACGCCGGGCGACCAGCTGGTGGAGCTGTCCATTCGTGCGCCGCACCCGGAAACCTCGGCGCAGACGGCGGCCTACGAGGCCTTGCGCAAGCACTTCAAGGACTACGATCCGCGCAAGTGAGCGCGACAGCCCGCAACGAAAAACGGCACCCTCGGGTGCCGTTTTCCTGTGCGTGGAGCGCTCGCCTCAGTGGGGGAGCAGCTCCTGCAGCGTGCGGGCCAGCTCGTCTTCCTTGATGGGCTTGGTGACGTAGGCCTTGGCGCCCTGGCGCATGCCCCAGACCCGGTCGGTTTCCTGGTCCTTGGTGGTGACCAGCACGATGGGGATGTGGGTGGTGGTGGGGTTTTTGCTGATGGTGCGGGTGGCCTGGAAACCGTTGAGGTTGGGCATGACCACGTCCATCAGGATCAGGTCGGGGATGTGCTGCTTGGCGGCCTCGACGCCGGCGGCGCCATCTTCGGCAGTGAGTGTTTCATGCCCGAGCTTTTCGACGATGCGCTTGATACCCAGCAATTGCGACGGGGAATCGTCGACGATCAGGATACGTGCCATAAGATGAATTTCCCTGCGAGTTGCGGTGATTCTATGCCGCTGGTGCGGCAGTTCCAAGCGCGAGCGTATGGTCGACCACGATGCGGCCACAGGCCTCGCCGGCCAGCAGGCGGTCGAACGCATCGGGCAATTGCGACAGCGCGATGTCGGCGCTGGCGATGCGATCGAGGTGGCGCGGCTTCCAGTCGTCGGCCAGGTGTTGCCACAGCGTGCGGCGGATGTCGTACGCGGTGCCCGCCGAGGCGATGCCGAGCAGGCTGACGCCGCGGATGATGAAGGGCATGACCGTGCTGTCGAACGCGATGCCGGCGGCGTTGCCGCACAACGCCACGTTGCCGTAGGGCGCGATCAGCGGCAGCAGTCCGGCCAGCATGCCGTTGCCCACGGTATCCAGCGCACCGCCAAAGCGGGCCGAGTCCATCGGCTTGCCGCTGAAGGCGAGCTGGTGGCGATCGATGCAGGTGTGCGCACCCAGCGCGAGCAGCGCATCGAAGTGCGCGCTCTTGCCGCTGATGGCGTGCACTTCGTAGCCGGCGCGACTGAAGATGTCGATGGCCAGCTGGCCCACGCCGCCGCTGGCGCCGCTGATGGCGATGGGGCCGAGCGCGGGCGTCTGTCGGTTGTCCTGCATGCGCAGCAGGGCCAGCGCGGCGGTGAAACCGGCCGTGCCGATGATCATGGCGTCGCGCAGGCCGAGGCCGGTGGGCAGCGGGATGGTCCAGCGTGCATCGAGCCGCACGTACTGGCCGTAGCCGCCGTCGCGCGTCTCGGACAGGCCGCTGCCGGTGCACAGCACGGCATCGCCCTCCTTGAACGCGGGGTCGGTCGAGGCCACCACGTGGCCGGCCACGTCGATGCCGCCGTTGAGCGGGTAGCGGCGCAGGATGCGGCCCTTGCCGCTGCCGGCCAGCGCATCCTTGTAGTTGACCGAGGAGTACGCCGCCTTGACCAGCACCTCGCCGGGCGAGAGGGCGTCGGTGTCCATGGTTTCGATGCCGGCCCGGTGGCCGGCGTCGTCGTGGTGGATACGGAAAGCCTGGAAACGGGTCATGCGGAAGTACCGTCAGGCATCGACGCTCTGGTCGTCGATCCACTTGGGCTGGTAGCTGCCCCGGTAGGCCTGCATCCAGTCGAACAGCGCCGCCATGTCGTCGCCAAACCACAGGCTGTCGCGCTGCTCGGGGCGCACGAAACGCTCGGCGACCATGTGGTCCATCATCGCGCGCAGGTCGCGGTAGTAGCCGCGCACGTCGAGAAAGGCGCATGGGTAACGGTGCAGGCCCAGTTGTGCCCAGGTCAGCATCTCGAACATCTCGTCCATCGTGCCGAAGCCGCCGGGCAGGGCGACAAAGGCGTCGGACAGCTCGTACATGCGCGTCTTGCGCTGGTGCATGGTGTCCACCACCACCAGCTCGGTGAGGTCCGGGTGAGCCACCTCCAGGTCCACCAGCTGGCGCGGGATCACGCCGGTGACCGTGCCGCCGCCGGCCAGCACCGCGTCGGCCACGGTGCCCATCAAGCCCACCTTGCCGCCGCCGTAGACCAGCGCGATGCCGCGCCTGGCCATGTCGGCACCGAACGCGCGCGCCTGTTCAACATAGTCCGGATGCTTGCCGGCGCTGGAACCGCAGTAGACGCAGAGGGCGGTGGGTTGGGGCATGGGAGCTGGGGAAAGCGAGGAGTGAGTGGAGAGGAGTGGGGAGTGAGAGAGCATGAGGGGGTGAGGCGGCTGGGCGCTTTTTCTCACTCCTCGCTCCTCTTCACTCACTCCTAAAAGAAAGGCCCGCCCATGTTGCCACGAGCGGGCCGTGAGGGGCCGGACCGGTTGCTCAGTTGCCCTTGTGGATGGCGCGCTTGTCGACCGACAGCGCCGCCTCGTGCACGGCCTCGGACAGGGTCGGGTGCGCATGGACGATGCGGGCCAGATCCTCGGAGGAGCCCTTGAACTCCATCGCCACCACGCATTCGGCGATCAGCTCGGACACGCCCGGGCCGACCATGTGCACGCCCAGGATGCGGTCGGTGTCGGCGTGGGCGAGCATCTTGACCTGGCCGACGGCCTCGTTCATCGCCACGGCGCGGCCGATGGCGGCAAACGGGAAGGTGCCGACCCTGTACGGCACGCCCTCGTCCTTGAGCTGCTTTTCGGTCTTGCCGGCCCATGCCACTTCCGGCTCGGTGTAGATCACGAACGGGATGGTGTCGAAGTTGACGTGGCCGGCCTTGCCTGCGATCCATTCGGCCACCGCCACGCCTTCCTCCGAGCCCTTGTGCGCCAGCATCGGGCCGCGCACGGCGTCGCCGATGGCCCATACGCCGTCCACGCCGGTGTGGTTGTGCTCGTCCACCACGATGCGGCCGCGCTCGTCCAGCTTGACGCCGGTGTCGTCGGCCAGCAGGCCGGCGGTGTAGGCGCGGCGGCCCACGGCCACCAGCAGCTTGTCCACCACCAGCGACTGCTCGCCGCTCTTGTCGGTGTAGGTGAGGTGCACCTCGCCCTTCTTGACCTCGGCCTTGTTGAGCTTGGCGTCGAGCTTGATGTCCAGGCCCTGCTTGGCGTACTCCTTGGCGGCCAGCTTGGCGATGTCGGCATCGGCGGCGGCCAGGAAATCCGGCAGGGCCTCGATGATGGTGACCTCCGCGCCCATGCGGCGCCACACGCTGCCCAGCTCCAGGCCGATCACGCCGGCGCCGATCACGCCCAGGCGCTTGGGCACTTCGGTGAAGTCCAGCGCGCCGGCGTTGTCGACGATGTGCTTGCCGTCGAACTTGGCGAACGGCAGCTCGATCGGCACCGAGCCGGAGGCCAGGATCACGTTGGTGGCGCTGATGGTCTGCTTGGAGCCGTCAGCGGCGGTGATCTCGACGTTGTTGCCCTTGAGCAGCTTGCCGGTGCCGAAGAACGGCGTGACCTTGTTGGCCTTGAACAACTGGCCGATGCCGCCGGTGAACTGCTTGACGATCTTGTCCTTGCGGCCGATGAAGGTGGCCATGTCGACCTTGGCGTCCTTCACGCTGATGCCGTGCGTGGGCAGGTTGTGCGCGAGGTTCCAGAACTGGCGCGAGGAATCGAGCAGCGCCTTGGAGGGGATGCAGCCCACGTTGAGGCAAGTGCCGCCCAGCGCCTGCTTGCCGTCCTTGCCGGTGAAGGCGTCGATGCAGGCGGTCTTGAGGCCCAGCTGTGCGGCGCGGATCGCGGCCACGTAGCCGGCGGGGCCGGCGCCGATGACGATGACATCGAATTGCTGATCACTCATGAACGTTCCTTTATGCGGCGAGCCGGCGCTCGCAGATGGAGCGGATATGGGCTGTGATGTCGCAAAAGCAATGCGAAAACCATTGCTTCAATGATCGTGCGACACCAGAGCCTCGTTACTTATTTTCTGATCGCGGGGGCCGCGATCAGAGCCCCAGCAACATGCGCTGCGGATTCTCCAGCTGGTTCTTGATGTCGACCAGGAACAGCACCGCGTCCTTGCCGTCGATGATGCGGTGGTCGTAGCTGATGGCGATGTACATCATCGGGGCGGCGATGATCTGGCCGTTCTCGACGATGGGGCGCTCCTTGATCGAGTGCATGCCCAGGATCGCGCTCTGCGGCGGGTTGACGATGGGCGTGGACAGCAGCGAGCCGAAGGTGCCGCCGTTGGTGATGGTGAAGGTGCCGCCCTGCAGGTCGTCGAGGCTGAGCTTGCCGTCGCGCGCCTTCTTGGCGTAGTCGGCGATGCCCTTCTCGATGTCGGCAAAGCCCATGTCCTGCACGTCGCGCAGCACCGGGGTCACCAGGCCCTTGTCGGTGGACACCGCGATGGAGATGTCCTGGTAGCCGTGGTAGATGATGTCGCTGCCGTCGACCGAGGCGTTGACGTACGGGTAGCGCTTGAGCGCCTCGGCGGCGGCCTTCACGAAGAAGCTCATGAAGCCCAGCTTGATGCCGTGCTCCTTCTGGAACGCCTCGCCCAGCGATTTGCGCATCTTCACCACTTCGCTGAGGTTGACCTCGTTGAAGGAGGTGAGCATGGCGATGGAGTTTTTCGACTGCATCAGGCGCTCGGCGATGCGCGCGCGCATGCGCGTCATCGGCACGCGCTCTTCCGGGCGCGCACCCGGGGTGGGCGCGGCGGACGGGGCGGCGGCCGGACGCGAGCCGGCGTTGACCACGTCTTCCTTGATGATGCGGCCATCGCGGCCAGTGCCGGTGATGGTGGAGGTGTCGACCTTGTTTTCGGTGGCCACGCGCTGCGCGGCGGGCGAAAGCTCGGCGGCGGCCTTCGACGACGCCGGGGCGGGGGCGGCGGCAGCCGGCGCGGCAGCTGCCGGTGCCGGCGCGGCGGCCACGGCGCCTTCCTCGATGATCGCGATGACCTGCTCGCTGTTCACCGTGTCGCCGGCCTGGTGGCGGATTTCCTTCAGCACGCCATCGACCGGCGCGGGAACCTCCAGCACCACCTTGTCGGTTTCGAGGTCGACCAGGTTCTCGTCGCGCTTGACCGCGTCGCCGGCTTTCTTGTGCCAGCTGGCGATGGTGGCGTCGGAGACGGATTCGGGCAGAACGGGGACTTTGAGTTCGATGGACATAAAAGGCTCTTGGGTTGGGCGTCCATCCCTGGGCGCGAGGAGCGAAAAGCGGCCCTCCGTGGCCGCACCATTCGAAGACCTATTCCGCGGAATGATCCGTGCCGATGGGCCCGGTCAGCGCCTGCTCGACCAGTGCCGCCTGCTCGGCGGCATGGGCGCTGAGGTGGCCGGCCGCCGGTGCGGGCAATCGCGCGCGACCGGCGTAGGACAGGCTGCGACGGGCATCCACGCAGGCCTGCAGGTGATGGCGGATCTGGAACCAGGCACCCTGGTTCATCGGCTCCTCCTGGCACCACACCACCTCGTCCGCGGCCGGGAACTTGGCCAGCTCGGCGCTGACCTCGGCACGCGGGAACGGGTACAGCTGCTCGACGCGCACCAGGGCCACGTCGGTCTGCTTGGCCTTCTCGGCCGCCTCCAGCAGGTCGTAGTAGACCTTGCCGGCGCACAGCACCACGCGCTTGACCTTCTTGGCCGGCAGCTTGCGATGCTCGCCGATCACCAGCTGGAAGCTGCCGTTGGCCAGCTCGTCCAGCGATGACACGGCCAGCTTGTGGCGCAGCAGCGACTTGGGCGTCATCACGATCAGCGGCTTGCGCACCGGGCGCAGCATCTGGCGGCGGATCATGTGGAAATCCTGCGCCGGCGTGGTGGGCACGCACACCTGCATGTTCTCCATCGCGCACATCTGCAGGAAGCGCTCCAGGCGGGCGGAGGAGTGCTCCGGGCCCTGGCCTTCGTAGCCGTGCGGCAGCAGCAGCACCAGGCCGCACAGGCGGTTCCACTTGGCCTCGCCCGAGCTGATGAACTGGTCGATCACCACCTGCGCGCCGTTGGCGAAGTCGCCGAACTGCGCCTCCCAGATGTTGAGCGTGTCCGGGTCGGTGGTGGAGTGGCCGTACTCGTAGGCCATCACCGCCTCCTCGCTGAGCAGCGAGTCGATGATCTCCACGTCGGCGTCGGCGCGCACCGTGGCCAGCGGCATGTAGGTGTGGCCGTCCTTCTGGTCGTGCAGCACCGCATGGCGGTGGAAGAACGTGCCGCGGCCGGAATCCTGGCCGACCAGGCGCATGTCGTTGCCCGCGTCGATCAGGGTGGCGTAGGCGAGGTTCTCGGCAAAGCCCCAGTCGGCGGGCAGCTCGCCGGCGGCCATCTTGCGGCGGTCGTCGTAGATCTTGGCCACGCGCGGCTGCAAGGTGAGGTCGGCGGGCAGCTCAAGGATGCGCGCGGCCAGCGCCTGCAGCTTGTCGGCCGGCACCGTGGTGGCCACCGGGGTATCGAGCTTGCCGCCGATGAAGCGGGACCAGTCCACCACGTTGCTGTGCTGGGCGTCCGGGTCGAGGTTGGCGATGGTGTCGCCGGCCTCCAGCTGGTCGCGGTAGGCGTCGAACGCCTTCTGGCCGTCGCCCTCGGCGATGACGCCTTCCTTCACCAGCCGCTGCGCGTACAGCTCGCGGGTGGGCTTGCGCTGGCGGATGATCTGGTACATCACCGGCTGCGTGGCGGAGGGTTCGTCCGCCTCGTTGTGGCCGTGGCGGCGGTAGCAGACCAGGTCGATCACCACGTCCTTGCGGAAGGTCTCGCGGAACTCGTAGGCGAGGCGGGTCACCTCGATCACGGCTTCCGGGTCGTCGCCGTTCACATGAAACACCGGCGCGTTGACCATCTTGGCCAGGTCGGTGCAGTACATGGTGGAGCGCGCATCCTGCGGGTTGGAAGTGGTGAAGCCGACCTGGTTGTTGATCACCACGTGCAGGCTGCCGCCGATCTTGAAGCCGCGCGCCTGCGACATGTTGAACAATTCCATGTTCACGCCCTGGCCGGCGAACGCGGCGTCGCCGTGGATCAGCACCGCCATCGACTGCTTGCGCGCGGTGTCGCGGCGACGGATCTGGCGCGCATGCACCGAACCGGCCACCACCGGGTTGACGATCTCCAGGTGCGACGGGTTGAACGCCAGCGCCACGTGCAGGCCGCCCTTGGGCGTCTTGACGTCGGCGGAGAAACCCATGTGGTACTTCACGTCGCCGGAGTAGGACGGATCCTCGGCGTGCTCGAACTTGCCCTCGAACTCGTTGAACAGCATCTTCGGCGGCTTGCCGAGGATGTTGACCAGCACGTTGAGGCGGCCGCGATGGGCCATGCCCACCACCATCTCCTTGATGCCGTTGTCGCCGGCCGCGCGCACCACGTCGTCGAGCAGCGGGATCAGGCTGTCGCCGCCCTCCAGCGAGAAGCGCTTCTGGCCCACGTACTTGGTGTGGAGGTAGCGCTCCAGGCCGTCGGCGGCGGTCAGGCCGGACAGCACGCGGCGCTTGCCCTCGGCGTCCAGCCCGGCGCTGCCGTTGGCCTTTTCCAGGCGCGTGTAGACCCAGTTGCGCTGCTCGTGGTTGCTGATGTGCATGAACTCGGCGCCGACCGTGCTGGCGTACACCGTCTTCAGGCGCGCCAGAAGATCGCGCAGCTTCATGCGCTGGCCGCCGCCGGCGTAGGTGCCGCAGTCGAACTCGGTGTCGAGGTCGGACTCGGCCAGGCCATGGAAGGCCAGGCCCAGGTCGGGGGCGGGCATGCGCTCGGTCAGGCCCAGCGGATCGAGATCGGCGGCCAGGTGGCCGCGCGAGCGGTAGGCGGTGAGCAGGCGCAGCACGCCGGCCTGCTTGCCGGCGTGCGCGTCGCGCTGCGGCGCGGCGGCCGGCGCGGCGAGCGGACGGCGCTGCTTTTGCGCCGCCTCGATGCGCGCGATGGCCGCACTGTGCGGGACATCGCCCGCCTCGCGACCCTTGAAGGTGTCGAAATAGCGGCTCCACTGTGCCGGTACCGAGGTGGCGTCGGCCAGCCAGGCCTCATACAGCGCTTCGACGTAATCGGCGTTGCCGCCGGCAAGTTGCGACGATTCCAGGAATTCGCGGATCAGGTTATTGCTCACGTCACCACCGGTAGGGGGAGGGGGATGTACAGCCACCGTCTTGAGCAAAGGGGATGGCTGGCGAGGATTCCTATAATTATAGCCCCCCGCCGCCGCGGCACGACAACCGCGAAAACCTTGCTCCGGCCTCGTCGGGTCGCCGTCGCGACGGGTTTTTTTGACGCCGTGCGAACGCGGTCGCACTTTGCGCGTCCTGGTGTGCATGGAACGGCAAGCCGCCAGCGTGGCGCGGCGGTCAGCGGGTGGTCAGATGTCGAGCCGCTGCAGCACGGTGGCGCGGGCCGAGCGCTCCCACACCTCGTCGAAATGCTGTTGCAGCGGCGCCTGCGCCGCGCGGTCGTGGCGGGCGGCGCGACCGGGCAGGCGCTGCGCATCGGGCAGCAGCAGGTAGCCGCCTGCATCGTTGAGCAGGCAGGCGGAGGCATCGGCCAGGTCCACGTCCTCCACTGGCGTGCGGATCTGCACCGTGCTGGACAGCCGCTGCGCCAGCGCGATCAGGCGGTGGCCGTCGCGCAGCGCGGCGTCGGGATCGTGCAGCAGGATGCGCACTTGCGCGTTGCGGCCGGCGGTGGCGATGCGGCGCCATTGCGCCAGCTCGTCGTCGCTGGCATAGGCGTCGGGCGGCAGTTGCGGCAGGTGCAGCGCCACGCGGTGGCGGGCGTCGCACAGCAGTTGCAGGCGCGCGGCGGCCAGCTCCTCGCGGTCGTTGACGGGCAGGGTGCCGGTGTCGGGGCGCGGGCGGTCGGGGTGGTCCGGGCGGTCCGTCGCGGTCAGCGCCAGGCGCATGGCGCGGTGGTCGATGCCGGCATCCTCGAATATCTCGCCGTAGGCTTGGAAACCCAGTCGTTCGTAGAAGCCGATGGCGCTCACCTGTGCTCCCAGGCTGACCTCGGGCCAGCCCAGCGTGCGCGCCTTGTCCACCAGGGCGCGCAGCACGGCGGCGCCCACGCCCTGGCCGCGCCACGGCTCGCGCACGGCCATGCGGCCGATCTTGTGCTGTGGCGTGAGCCGGCCGCAGCCGATCGGCTGGCCGTCGTCATCGCGCGCCAGTACGTGCTGGCACTGGTCGTCCAGGCCGTCGCGCTCCAGCGCCTCGGGCACGCCCTGGCCCTGGACGAACACCTCATGGCGTAGGGCCAGCAACGCGGCGCGCTGTTCCGGGTTGGCCCAGTCGGCAGGCTCGACGTGGAAGTGCTGCAGTTTCATCGGCGGCGCGTCGCCCGGATCACCAGGTGCCCGTCGTTGACCAGCGCCAGCAGCAGCGCGCGTCCGGCGGCGTCGAGCGTGCCGTCACCCTGCCACACGCGCTGCGCGCACAAGGCCTGGGCCAGCGCCGGCGTGGCCGGGTAGGCTTGGCCGCTGGCGTACAGCGTGCAGTCGCGCGGGCCCCGGCCCCAGGCCAGGCGCGACCACGGATGGCGCACGAAGCGCGCGTTGGCGGCCAGCCGCTTGTCCAGCGCGGCCTCGGTCAGCGGGCGATCCGGGGGCGCCACGCTTTGCGCGTTGCGGTAGCGGGTGATGAAGCGGCCAAACCAGTCGCGCAGCAGCGCGTCGTCCAGCGTGGCGGCAAACGGCAGTGCGGTGCGGATGCGCTCGATCGCGGCGCGGTCGATCTCGCCGGTGGCGCGGGCGGGTTTCAGGTCGGGGTCGGCGTAGCGCTGCTCCTCGCTCAGGCGCTCGGCAAGGTGGTCGGCCAGGTCGCCGGTCATTTCCGCTTGCGAGGGGGCGCGCATGCCGATGGAGAAGGTCATGCACGGGCCGCCGATGGCCACGCCGTCGTGCGGTACGTCCGGCGGCAGGTAAAGCATGTCGCCCGGCTGCAGCAGCCACTCGTGGGTGGGCTCGAACTGCGCCAGCTGCTTCAACTCCACGTCGGGGCGAAACGCCTTGGGCGCGTCGGGATCGGTGCTGATCGCCCAGTGGCGCTCGCCCAGGCCCTGCAGCAAAAAGACGTCGTACTGGTCCACGTGGGCGCCCACGCCACCCTCGGGCTCGGCGTAGGACACCATGACGTCGTCCACGCGCCAGCTCGGCAGAAACGCGAACGGCTCCAGCAGGCGGGCCACGTCGGCGTCCCACTTGTCCACGTCCTGCACCAGCAAGGTCCAGTGGCTGTCCGGGGTGCGGGCGAAGTCGTCCTCGCCCAGCGGGCCGCTGTTGACCTGCCAGCGGTCGTGGCGCGGGTCGTGCACGATCAGCCGCGCCAGCGCGCCCGGCTCGCAGGCCAGGCCGGCCAGGTCGTCCGGCTGCAGCGGTGGCCGGAAACCGGGAAACGCGCCGCGGATCAGCAGGGGCCGCTTCTGCCAGTAATCGCGCAGGAAACGGGCGGGGCTCATGCCCAGCGGCTGGCTGGCGCTGCCGCGGACTTCGATGGGAAACGTGGGGGACGGGGTCATCCGTCCATTGTAAGGGCAGCGCCGCTCGGGTGGCTCAGGCAAACAGCCGGTAGGCGTTGTGCGCGCCCAGCGCCAGCACGGCGAAACCGGCCAGGTAGGTGGCCACCCGGCCGGGTATGCGGCGGATGAACAGCGCGCCGAACGGCGCGGCCGCCACGCCACCCACGATCAGCCCGGCCACGGCCACCAGGTGGGTGGTGCCGATGCTGAGCAGAAAACTCACGCTGGCCGCCACGCTCACCACGCACTTGGCCAGGTGCACGCTGCCGATCACGCTGCGCGGCGGCAGGCCGCGGGCCAGCAGCACGGTGACGGTCAGTGCGCTCCAGCCGCCGCCGCCGACGGCGTCCAGGAAGCCGGCCACCGAGCCCAGCACCGACGTGCCGCGCGGCACGTCGGTGCGCTCGCCGCGCGGCCAGGCGCCGCGAAACAGCAGGAATACGCCCATGCCCAGCAGGTAGGGGGTAAGCGCCATGCGCATCCACTGCGCCGGCACGTGGATGGCCACGTAGGCGCCGATCAGGGCGCCCACCACGCCGGGGATGACCAGCGCCAGAAACAGCCGCCGGCGCACGTTGCCGGCCATCAGGTGGCTGATGCCCGAGGCGCCGCAGGTGAAGGTTTCCGCGTAGTGCACGCTGGCGCTGGCCGACACCGGCGGCACGCCAAGGCCCATCAGCAGGCCGGCGGATGTCACGCCATAGGCCATGCCCAGCGCTCCATCGACCACTTGGGCGAAAGCACCGACGGCGATGAAGATGAGCAACTCGGTGAGATCAGGCATGACGGTCGGGTGGCGGAGGCCGGCAGAGTATCAGGCCGCCGCCGCGCGCACCGAAATGAAGAGCGGGCATAAGCACATGCCGACATATGCTTTTACGTGCGGGTAACGCCTGCCTAGGATGGCCGCCCAGAAGTAAAGACGTCCAAAAGGAAACCCGTGTGAACGTTGCGCTGAAACCCGTCCTCCCCACTCCGGCGCTTGGTGCGGAAAGGTTGGCGCTGCTTGCCCGCCTGACGGAGGGTCTGGCACCGGCCGAGTTGTACTGGATCTCCGCCTACAGCGCCGCGCTGGCCTCGCTGGCTACCCGCATCCCCGGTCATTCGGGGCTGGCGGTGGTGGCCGACACGCCCGCACCCGAGCGCGCCGCCGAGCGCCTGAGCATCGTCTACGGCAGCCAGACCGGCAACTCCAAGCGCGTGGCCGAGCAACTGGCCAAGAAGGCCGAGGACGCCGGCCTGTCGGTGCGCCTGCTGCGCGCCGGTGCCTATCCGCTGCGCGAGCTGGCGCAGGAGCGCCACCTGGTGGTGGTGATCAGCAGCCAGGGCGACGGCGATCCGCCGGACGACGCGATCGGCTTCGTGGAGTTCATTGCCGGCAAGCGCGCGCCCAAGCTGCCGCAGCTGAAGTTTGCCGTGCTGGGCCTGGGCGACTCCAGCTATCCGAAATACTGCGCCGTCAGCCGCGACCTGGACGCCCGCCTGGCCGCCCTGGGCGCCACCCGCTTTGCGCCGCTGGGCGAGGCCGACGTCGATTTCGAGACGGTCGCCACCGAGTGGTCGCAGGCCGCGCTGGAGACGGCCCGGCAGGCGTTGAACGCCACCGCGCCGGCCAACGTGCGCCACGCCAGCCCGCTGCATGCGGTCAGCGCTACGCCGCAGCACTCGCGCGACAACCCGTATCCCGCCGCCGTGCTGGAAAACCAGCGCATCGTGTCGCGCGACAGCGACCGCGACGTGCGCCACATCGAGCTGTCGCTGGAAGGCTCGGGCCTGCGCTACGAGGCCGGCGACGCGCTGGGCGTGTGGCCGCAGAACCCGCCCGTGCTGGTCGACCAGTGGCTGTCCGCGCTGAAACTCGATGGTGCGCAGGAGGTGGAGCGCGACGGTCGCCGCCTGCCGCTGGCCCGCTGGCTGGGACGCGAGCGCGAGATCACCCGCCTCACCCGTCCGCTGCTGGCCGCACACGCCGAGCTGACCGGCAACCGCGATCTGCAGCGCGTGCTGGAGCCCGAGCAGAAGGCCGCGCTGGCGGCCTTGCTGGAAAGCCACCAGCCGATCGACCTGCTGCGCGAGTTTCCCGCCGCCTGGGATGCCGACAAGCTGGTGGCCGCGCTGCGCCCGATGACGCCGCGGCTGTACTCCATCGCCTCCAGCCCCAAGCTGGTGGGCGAGGACGAGGTGCACCTGACGGTGGGCGTGGTGGAGTACCAGGCCCATGGCAGCACCCACTATGGCGCCGCATCCAGCTTCCTGGCGGCGGCCGGCGACGATGCCGCCGTGCCGGTGTTCATTGAGCAGAACGAGCGTTTCCGCCTGCCGGCCGACGGCAGCCGCGACGTCATCATGATCGGCCCGGGTACCGGCATCGCGCCGTTCCGCGCCTTCGTGCAGGAGCGCCAGGCCACGGGCGCCAGCGGCCGCAACTGGCTGTTCTTCGGCAACCGCCATTTCTCGCAGGATTTCCTCTACCAGGTGGAATGGCAGGAGGCGCTGCGCGGCGGCGCGCTGCACCGGCTCGACCTGGCCTTCTCCCGCGACCAGACGCAGAAGCACTACGTGCAGCAGCGCCTGCGCGAGAACGGCCGCGAGCTGTACGCCTGGCTGCGCGAGGGTGCGCACCTGTACGTCTGCGGCGACGCCACGCACATGGCCAAGGACGTGCACGAGGCGCTGCTGGACGTGGCCGCCACCCACGGTGGCCTTTCCGCCGACGACGCCAAGGCCTGGCTGGCCGAGCTGCTGCAACAGGGCCGCTACGCCCGCGACGTGTACTGAGCCCCTTTTTCGCGCAAGCAAGCGGCCATGCGTGGCCGCTCTCTCCAGAAACGATTCCATGCCTTCCCATCTCGAACACATCAAAGCCGAAAGCCGCCTGCTGCGCGGCACCATCGCCGAGGGCCTGGCCGACACCGTGACCGGTGCGATCAGCGAGGCGGACACCAAGCTGCTGAAGTTCCACGGCAGCTACATGCAGGACGACCGCGACATCCGCGACGAGCGCCGCCGCCAGAAGCTGGAGCCGGCCTACGCGTTCATGCTGCGCGCACGCCTGCCCGGCGGCGTGATGACGCCGGCGCAGTGGCTGGCGTTTGACGAACTGGCCAGCAACTACGCCAGCAGCGGCCTGCGCATCACCACGCGCCAGACCTTCCAGTGGCACGGCATCATCAAGAAAAACCTCAAGGCCAGCATCGCCGCCATCAACGCGGCCGCCGCCAGCACCATCGCCGCCTGCGGCGACGTCAACCGCAACGTGATCTGCAACACCAACCCGATCGAGTCCGAGGCGCACGCGGCGGCCTACGCCTGGGCGGCCAAGCTGTCCGAGCACCTCAAGCCCAAGACGCGCGCCTACCACGAGCTGTGGCTGGACGGCGAGAAGCTGGTGGGTGAGGAGGCGGCCAACGAGAGCGAGCCGCTGTACGGCCCCACCTACCTGCCGCGCAAGTTCAAGATCGGCGTGGCCATCCCGCCGCTCAACGACATCGACGTGTATGCGCAGGACCTGGCCCTCATCGCCATCATCGAGAACGGCGAGCTGGTGGGCTTCAACGCCGGTGTCGGCGGCGGCATGGGCGCCACCCACGGCGATCCGGCCACGTATCCGCGACTGGCCGACATCATCGGCTTCGTCACGCCGGACAAGCTGCTGACGCTGGCCGAAACCGTCATTGCCGTGCAGCGCGACTGGGGCGACCGCGATGAGCGCAAGCACGCGCGCCTGAAGTACACGGTGGACACCTACGGCCTGGACGCGATCAAGGCCGAGATCGAGAAGCGCCTGGGTTTTGCGCTGGAGCCGGCACGCCCGTTCCACTTCGACCACAACGGCGACCGCTACGGCTGGGTGCAGGGCCATGCCGGCCGCTGGCATCTCACGCTGCAGGTGGAGTCCGGTCGCCTGCTGGACACCGAGGCGCATACCTGGCTCAGCGGCATGCGCGAGCTGGCGCGCATCCACAAGGGCGATATCCGCCTCACCTGCAACCAGAACCTCATCATCGCCAACGTGCCGGCCGAGGAGCGCGACACCATCGACGCGCTGGTGGCCCGCCATGGCATGGACGGCTACAAAAAGCACAGTGGCATCCGCCAGCACGCCATCGCCTGCGTGGCGCTGCCCACCTGTGGCCTGGCCATGGCCGAGAGCGAGCGCTACCTGCCCAAGCTGCTGCCGAAGCTGGAGGGCCTGCTCGACCGCCACGGCCTGCTCGATGCGCCGATCCTTCTGCGCCTGTCCGGTTGCCCCAACGGCTGCTCGCGCCCGTACCTGGCCGAGATCGCCCTCGTCGGTCGCGCCATCGGCCGCTACGACCTGCGCCTGGGCGCCGATTTCCAGGGCCAGCGGCTCAACCAGGCCTACCGCGAGAACGTGGACGAGGCCGCCATCCTCGAGGAGCTGGACGGCCTGTTTGGCCGCTACGCCAGCGAGCGCGAGGCGGGCGAGCATTTCGGTGACTTCCTGTTGCGCGTGGGCGTGCTCGCCCCGCCGCGCAAGATTCCCCTCAAGGTGAACGCATGAACGCGATCCAGTTGCCTTTCAACGACCACAGCCCGCGCGCCCTGGCGGAGTTGAACGCGTTGATGGCCGGCCTGACGGCCGAGCAGCGGGTGGAGTGGGCGCTCAAGAACACCGCCGGCAACCACGCGCTGTCGTCCAGCTTTGGCGCGCAGGCGGCCGTGTCGTTGCACCTGGTGACGCAGCAGAAGCCGGACATCCCGGTGATCCTGATCGACACCGGCTACCTGTTTCCCGAGACCTACCAGTTCGTCGACACGCTGACCGAGCAGCTCTCGCTCAACCTCAAGGTGTACCGCCCGACCATCGGCCGCGCCTGGGCCGAGGCGCGCTACGGCCGCCTGTGGGAGCAGGGCGTGGAAGGCATCGAGCAGTACAACCGCATCCGCAAGGTGGAGCCGATGCAGCGCGCGCTGGCCGAGCTGGAGATCAACGGCTGGTTCGCCGGCCTGCGTCGCAACCAGTCCAAGAGCCGGAAGGACATCGCCTTCGTCGAATGGCAGCGCGGCCACTGGAAGTTCCACCCCATCGCCGACTGGACCGACCGCGACGTGGGCATGTACCTGCAACGCCACGGCCTGCCGTACCACCCGCTGTGGGAGCAGGGCTACATCTCCATCGGCGACACCCACACCACCCGCCGCTGGGAACCGGGCATGGACGCCGAAGACACCCGCTTCTTCGGCCTCAAGCGCGAGTGCGGCCTGCACGAGCTGGTGTAGCGCGGCTTCTTTCCGTCTTGCGGGACAGGGAAAGGCGCGTGGAAGTTCGGCACTGAATCCCCTCTCCCGCTTGCGGGAGAAGGTGCCCGCAGGGCGGAAGAGGGTGCTCTTGACCTTGCTGCCGGCGTGGTGGAAAGCCTCTCGGTCTTTCGCGCTTCGAAAACCCGGTGTGAACGCGCACCCTCTCCCGCCCTTCGGGCACCCTCTCCCGCCTTGCGGGAGAGGGAAGCGCGCGTGGAAGTTTCGGCACTGGATCCCTTCTCCCGCTTGCGGGAGAAGGTGCCCGCAGGGCGGAAGAGGGCGCTTTTGATCTTGCTGCCGGCGTGGTGGAAAGCCACCTCAGTCCTTCGCGCTTCGAGGGACCCGTGCTGGGTAACGGCGTGAACGCGGACCCTCTCCCGCCCTTCGGGCACCCTCTCCCGCCTTGCGGGAGAGGGAAGGGCGCGTGGAAGTTCGGCACTGAATCCCTTCTCCCGCTTGCGGGAGAAGGTGCCCGCAGGGCGGAAGAGGGCGCCTTGATCTTGCTGCCGGCGTGGCGGAATGCTCCCGGCTTTGCGGACAACTGCCCCGCCGGCAGGCGGGCAATGGCGCGGCGCCTACTCCTCGCTGATCTTGCGGCTGCGCGCCACGCTCTGGCGCCAGTGCGGGACGGGCGTGGCCGGGTGCGGGATGCCGTTGGTGACGGCGTTGCGTACGTCGGCGCGGTTGAGGTGCGGGGCGAATTGCACGATCCAGTCCAGCGTGTAGTCACGCAGCACGCTGTCGCGGCGCAGCAGGATCCACGTCGTGCAAATGGGAAACAGCGCATCGGCGGTGACGGTGCGCAGGTCTTCGGCGTCGGCCGGCAGCATGGCCATTTCCGCCAGCACGCCCACGCCCAGTCCGGCGCGCACATAGGTCTTGATCAGGTCGGCGTCGGCGGCGGTCATGGCGATCTGCGGCAGCAGGCCCTTGGCGGCGAAGGCGCGGCGCAGCGACGACTCGGGCTTGACCGAGGAGTCGTAGCTGACCAGCGGCATCGCGGCCAGCTCGTCCAGCGTCGGCGCGCGCGACAAGCCGGCCAGCGCGTGCGTGTGCGGCACCAGGATCACGCGGTTCCAGCGATACGCGGGCAGGGCGATGCCGCTGGCGGGCGCCGCGCCGGAGGTGCTGACCACGGCCAGGTCCACGCGGCCGCTTTCCAGCAGGGCCAGCACCTCGGCGTCGCCGCTGGGTTGCAGGTGCACGCTGACTTGCGGATAGCGCCGGCTCAGCGACGCGATCGATGCGGGCAGGGCGAAGCGGGCCTGGGTGTGGGTGGTGGCGATGCGCAGCTCGCCGTGCTCCTCGTTGCGCAGGTTGGCGGCGATGGCACGGATGTTGGTGGCCTCGGCGATGATCACCCGCGCCCGCTCCAGCACGTGCGCGCCGGCGTCGGTCACGCCGTCCAGGCTCTTGCCCTTGCGCGTGAACAGCTGCAGGCCCAGCTCGTCCTCCAACTGTTTCAGCTGCTTGCTCACGCCCGGCTGGGTGGCGTGCACGCGTTCGGCCGCGGCGGTGATGTTGAGGCCGCAGTCGGCAATGGCGATGAGGTAGCGCAGCTGGGTAAGAGTCATGGGGTCGCTTCGCGGATGGCCGAGGGCAGTGTACGGGCGGATGGCGCGCCGCGGGCAGTATTCCATGGCGCGCCCGCGCCTCGCGGCGAGCGTGACCGGTCTGGACTGGCCGGGCCAGTGTACCTTTTGTGATTTTCGGACGTCTAGACGCCCAAATGTCGCAGCTTGCCGCCTTGCCATGCGCGGTCATAACCATGCGGCATATCGGTGGCGCCACAAGTCATTTCCCCCGACGCGGCGCTCCCGATAGCGTGCCAGCTGCCGCATTGCCGTGGCGCCGACCGTTTGACGCCTCATGAAGCTGTACCCGTTGTTTGCCGATCTTTCCCGCCGCGCCGTGCTGGTCGTGGGCGGTGGTGCCGTGGCCGAGCGCAAGGTGGCGGCCTTGCTGGCGGCCAAGGCCCAGGTGACGGTGGGCGCGCCGCTGCTGACGCCGCAACTGGAAGCATGGGCGCGCAAGGGCCGCATCGCGCATCGTGCCGGCGTATTCGAGGCGGGCTGGATCGACCATGCCTGGCTGGTGGTGGCGGCCACCTCGGATCAGGCGTTGAACGCGCAAGTGGCTGAGCTGGCCACCTTGCAGCGCATTTTCGTCAACGTGGTGGACGATGCGCAGCTGTCCAGCTTCCACGTGCCGGCGGTGATCGACCGCTCGCCGGTGATCGTGGCCATTTCCAGCAGCGGCGAGGCGCCGATGCTGGGGCGCCTGCTGCGCGAGCGGCTGGAAACCCTGCTCGACCACTCCATCGGCCCGCTGGCGGCGCTGGCCGCGCGGCTGCGCAAGCGCATCCGTCGGCGTTATCCGGATCTGGCACTGCGCCGGCGTTTCTACGACACCTTGCTGACCGGCCCGGTGGCCGCGCTGCTGCGTCGCAACCAGCCGGAGCTGGCCGCCGAAGCGGCCGAGCAGGCGCTGGCGGCGCCGCGCGAGGCGGCGGTGGGCTCGGTGGTGCTGGTGGGTGCCGGGCCTGGTGATCCGGGCTTGCTGACGCTGCGCGCACTGCGCGCGCTCAACGAGGCCGACGTGATCCTGCACGACCGCCTGGTGAGCCCGGACATCCTGGAGCTGGCGCGTCGCGACGCCGACCGCATCGAGGTGGGCAAGCAGGCCGGCAACCATCACACCACGCAGGACGGCATCCATGCCTTGTTGCTGGAACACGCGCGCGCCGGTCGCCGCGTGGTGCGGCTGAAGGGCGGCGATCCGTTCGTGTTTGGCCGTGGTGGCGAGGAACTGGAGTTTTTGCGCGACCACGGCATCGCCTACGAGGTGGTGCCGGGCATCACCGCCGCGCTGGCTTGCGCCGCCTACGCCGGCGTGCCGCTGACCCATCGCGATCACGCGCAGTCGGTACGCCTGGTCACGGCGCATTGCCGCAGCTCGATGGATACGCTGGACTGGCCAGCGCTGGCGCAGGAGCGCCAGACCCTGGCCGTCTACATGGGCGTGGCCGGGCTGGAAACCGTGCAGTCGCGCCTGCTGGCGCACGGTCGCGCGGCCAGCACGCCGTTTGCCCTGATCGAGAACGGGTCGCGCGCCGAACAGCGCGTGGTCACCGGCACGTTGGCCGACCTGCCGGCACAGGCGCGGCGCCATGATGTGCGCTCGCCGGCGTTGCTGATCCTGGGCGAGGTGGCCTCGCTGGCCCATCGGCTGGCCTGGTTCGGCGCCGAGCCGCTGGGGGCACCGGCCGCGCTCGCGCCGGTCGCCGCCTCGCCCCGACCCGTGCCACGCGCGCCCCGGCGTGCACCGGTGGAGGCCCTGCGCGCCATCCACCACGCGTAAGCTTTGCGTCACCGCGATTTGCCATGCTGCGCGTTGCCGATCCCGGCAGCGCGCTTTCTTTCCCACGGAGCGTTCCATGATCTACAACAGCATTCTCGACACCATCGGCCGCACGCCCATCGTGAAACTGCAGCGGCTGGCGCCGGCCCACGTGGACATCTACGTGAAGGTCGAAGCGTTCAACCCCGCCGGCTCGGTGAAGGACCGCCTGGCGCTGGCCATCATCCTGGACGCCGAGCAGCGCGGTGCGCTCAAGCCCGGCCAGACCGTGGTGGAGTCCACCTCCGGCAATACCGGCGTGGCGCTGGCGGCCGTGTGCGCGGCCCGCGGCTATCCGTTCGTGGCGGTGCTGCCGGACTCCTTCTCCATCGAGCGGCGCAAGCTGATCCGTGCCTACGGCGGCAAGGTGCTGCTCACCCCGGCAGCGCTGCGCGGCAGCGGCGCGTCGGCGAAGGCGCAGGAGCTGGCCGACAAGCATGGCTGGTTTCTCGCCAACCAGTTCGACAATCCGGCCAACCCGGCCTATCACCGCCAGACCACGGCTGCTGAAATCATCAGCGATTTCGCCGGCCGCCGCTTCGACTACTTCGTCAGCGGCTGGGGCACCGGCGGCACGCTCACCGGCGTGGGCGAGGTGCTCAAGGTGGCGCGTCCCGAGGTCAAGGTGATCGGCGCCGAGCCCGCCGCCGCCTCGCTGCTGGGCGGCAAGGACTGGGCGTCGCACAAGATCCAGGGCTGGACGCCGGACTTCCTGCCCGCCGTGCTCAACGGCCAGGTGGTCGACCAGCTGGTGACCGTGGACGACGTGGTCGCCCGCGACACCGCACGCGCGCTGGCGCAGAAGGAGGGCATCTTCACCGGCCTGTCCTCCGGCGCCACGCTGGCCGCCGCGCTGCAGGTGGCGCAGGGCGCGCCCGAGGGTTCGGTGCTGCTGGCGATGCTGCCGGACACCGGCGAGCGTTACCTGTCCACCTTCCTGTTCGAGGGCGTCAACGAGGGCTCCGACGAGGTCTGACCGGGCCGGGCGTGGCGCGACCGTACCGGGCCAAGGTCGCGCCCGCTACCATCATGGCGCCGCGCGGGGTTCGCTCCGCGCGACACCATGATTCCCCTTGTCCCTGGAGATACGCATGAAGCTCTACTACCTGCCCGGTGCCTGCTCGCTCTCGCCCCATATCGTGGCGCTGGAGGCGGGTATCCCGCTGCACACCGTGAAAGTCGACGGCGCCACCAAGCGCACCGAGGACGGCCAGGATTTCCTGGCGATCAACCCCAAGGGCTACGTGCCGGCGCTGGTGCTGGACAGTGGCGAGGTGCTGACCGAGGGCACGGCCATCGTGCAGTACCTGGCCGACCTCAAGCCGGATACCGGCCTGGCCCCGCCCAACGGCACGATGGCGCGCTACCACCTGCAGGAAATGCTCGGCTACATCAACTCCGAGTTGCACAAGAGCTACACGCCGCTGTTCAAGCCGGACACCCCCGACGCCACGCGCGCCAACCAGCATGCCTACCTGCAGCGCCGCTACCAGCTGGTGGAGGACATCCTGGCCAGGCAACCGTGGCTGCTGGGCGACACGTTCGGCGTGGCCGACGCCTACCTGTTCACCGTAAGCAACTGGTCGCGCCATGTCGGCGTGGACCTGTCCGCGTTCCCGGCCCTGCTGGACTTCCAGAAGCGCGTCGCCGCACGCCCCGCCGTCCAGGCTGCGCTGGAAGCCGAAGGGTTGCGCAAGGCAACTGCCTGACCGTTGGACTCAGCGCCCGCGTCGCCTGTTCCGCTCTGCCGCGGCGTCATTGCGGCGAAGCGTCTCTTCGGGCGATGCGGCGCCAGAGTCTTCCGAAGCGCCAGGCTGCTTCAACATGGCGCCGTAGCGCCGCTCCAGTTCCTCTCGCGCCACGATGGTTCCGATGGCGCGTGCTTCGGCCAAACTGGCCGGACAGGTGCTGACGGGGGCGCCGACTCTCAGCAGCGGATGATCTTTCATCCTCGACGACAAGTAGGCGGGGTCGGCACCTGCGGGGCGTTGGCGATACCAGAACTTGAATTTCTGGATGCGCTTGGGCGCGAGCACATAATTGCATTCGATCAGGCGCGCTGTTGAGGACACCTTGAGGTTGTCTTCGTGGACGATCGTGCTCCATGGCTTGCGGAAATCCGATGCCATCGAAAGCTCGATATCCGGCCCCATCAATGCCATTCCGCTGACCAGCAGCGATGCCAGTGAACCCGGTTGCTGGTTGTCCGTATACACGCCGTAACGGGATTGGCTGTCTTCGATGGTCCGGGTCGGAAACACCATGTCCGGGCGCACGTTGTAATAGTAGAAATAGGAGCCGTCGGCGGTTTCGAAAACAAGGTCGCCGCGCTCTTTTTTCCTCAGAAAATCGACATAGTCGTAAAACGGTTTGGCCTTGCCCATCCCGCAAAGCTGATAAAGGTGCTGTTCCGCATGACAGACACCACCCGGCTGGCCGGCGTACCTGTCGTCATGCGCCACGGCGCAGTCCTGGGCGCGGTCATAGAGCGCAATGCAGGCGGGCGGCTGCCGCATCACGGCGTCCGGGCGGATTTTTATGCCGATCTTCCAGGCTGCCCACGGGTCCATGTTGTGGACCTTTCCCACGAACGACTCCAGCGACTCGAGCGCCTGCTTGTCCCGTTCCGCAACGGCCAGCTTCTTTTCCAGTGAGGCGCGTTCCTTGCACGATCCACACGCCTTGATGCGGGCGCGGATCATGTCTGGCTCGATCTGCATCGCCGTTCTCAGCGCGGCGTAATCGATGGCTTGCGATATGAGGCCGGGCCCGTCGCCCATGCGTGCCTGGTCTTCGGCGAGATCGAGCCAGGATTTCTGGGGGTCGGCAGCCACGGGCAGGCTGGCGAGCAGCAGCGCGCCTGCCACGAATGCCGAAGCAAACAGCCTTCTCATGACGCTCCCCTTCCGCGTGAAACCCCTTTCCGGACTATAGCAGTGGAGGGGTCGGCTTTTGCCACGGATCGGAAAGGTAAATCGCAGAGGGCGACCGCATCCGGCCAGGGCCGCCCCTCGTGATCAGACCTCTCTTGCCAGCGATTCAGCCAGGCCGATGTAGCCGCCCGGGGTCAGCTCCAGCAGGCGCTGCTTGGCCTCGGCCGGCAGCTCCAGGCCACCGATGAATTCGCGCATCGACTCGCGGGTGATGCCCTGGCCGCGGGTCAGCGCCTTGAGCTGCTCGTAGGGCTGCGGCAGGCCGTAGCGGCGCATCACCGTCTGCACGGCCTCGGCCAGCACTTCCCAGCTGGCGTCGAGATCGGCGCCGATGCGCTCGGCGTTGACGTTGAGCTTGCCCAGGCCCTTCTTCAGCGATTCCAGCGCCACCAGGCTGTGGCCGAAGGCGGTGCCCAGCGCGCGCAGCACGGTGGAATCGGTCAGGTCGCGCTGCCAGCGGCTGATCGGCAGCTTCTCGGCGAAGTGGCCGAGCAGCGCGTTGGCGAGGCCGAAGTTGCCCTCGGCATTCTCGAAGTCGATCGGGTTGACCTTGTGCGGCATGGTCGACGAGCCGACCTCACCGGCCTTCAGCGTCTGCTTGAAGTAGCCCAGCGAGATGTAGCCCCAGATGTCGCGGGCCAGGTCGATCAGGATGATGTTGGCGCGGCGCACCGCGTCGCAGTATTCGGCGACGTTGTCGTGCGGCTCGATCTGGGTGGTGTAGGCGTTGTAGCCCAGGCCCAGGCTTTCCACGAAGCGCTGCGAGAACGCCTGCCAGTCCACTTCGGGATAGGTGATGGCGTGGGCGTTGTAGTTGCCCACCGCGCCGTTGATCTTGCCGGACACCTCGACCGCCACCAGCTGCGCGCGCTGGCGTTCCAGCCGCGCCACCACGTTGGCGATCTCCTTGCCGAGCGTGCTGGGCGAGGCGGTCTGGCCGTGGGTGCGCGAGAGCAGCGGCAGCGCGGCGTTGTCGTGCGCCATCGTGCGCAGCGGTGCGATCACCGCGTCCAGTTGCGGCAGCAGCACGGCGCTGCGCGCGTCACGCAGCATCAGCGCGTAGGACAGGTTGTTGATGTCCTCGCTGGTGCAGGCGAAATGCACGAATTCCTTGGCCTGGGCCAGGCCCGCGTCGGCGCCGATCTTTTCCTTGATGAAGTACTCGACCGCCTTGACGTCGTGATTGGTGGTGGCCTCGATCGCCTTGATGCGCTCGCCGTCGGCCGCGCTGAAGTCGCTGGCGATGGCTTTCAGGGTGGCAACCTGGGCGGCGTCGAACGGCGGCAGTTCGGTGATCTTCGGTTCGGCGGCCAGGGCCAGCAGCCATTCGATCTCCACATGCACGCGCCGATGCATCAGGCCGAACTCGCTGAAGATCGGGCGCAGCGCTTCGACCTTGCCGGCGTAGCGGCCGTCCAGCGGGGACAGGGCGGTCAGGGTGTGAGTGGACATCGGCAGGTTCCGGCGAGAGGAAAACCGCCATTTTACATTGACGGCGACCCGATGCCTTGCGGCCTATAGTGGCAGGTCATGAAGCGGCTTCTTGCTCGTCATTCCTGCGCAGGCAGGAATCCAGTGCCGTTGGTCCCCACCGACAGTCACTGGGCCCCAGCTTGCGCTGGGGTGACGGGAGTTTTCAGGAATCCGGTCCTCCCCATTCATCCAAGGAACCACCATGAGCGATTACCGCATCGAACACGACAGCATGGGCGAGCTGAAGGTGCCCGCCGATGCGCTGTACGGCGCGCAGACCCAGCGCGCGATCGACAATTTCCCGATTTCCGGCCTGCACCTGCCACGGCCGTTCATCCGCGCGCTGGGCCTGGTCAAGGCGGCCGCCGCCGAGGTGAACCTGTCGCTGGGCCATCTGAAGAAAGGCCAGGCCGCGGCGATCCGCAAGGCGGCGCTGGCGGTGGCCGATGGGCAATACGACGCGCAGTTCCCGATCGACGTGTTCCAGACCGGCTCGGGCACCAGCACCAACATGAACGCCAACGAGGTGATCGCGCACCTGGCCGGCGCCGGGGTGCACCCGAATGATCACGTCAATTACGGGCAGAGCTCCAATGACGTGATCCCCACCGCGATCCACGTCAGCGCCACGCTGACCGCCAGCGCGCAGTTGCTGCCGGCGTTGAAGCACCTGAAAAAGACCATCGACAAGCGCGCCCGCGCATTGAAAAACACCGCCAAGACCGGCCGCACCCACCTGATGGACGCGATGCCGGTGACCTTCGGCCAGGAGCTTTCGGGCTGGTCGGCGCAGATCGGCTCGGCGATCGAGCGGATCGAGGATGCCTTGAAGCGCATGCGCCGGCTGCCGCAGGGTGGCACGGCGGTCGGCACCGGCATCAACGCCGATGCGAAGTTCGGCCCGCTGATGGCGACGCAACTGAAAAAGCTGACCGGGGTGAAGTTCGAGTCGGCGGACAACTACTTCGAGGGCATGGCCTCGCAGGACGCCGCGGTGGAGCTGTCCGGCCAGCTGAAGACGCTGGCGGTGGCGCTGATGAAGATCGCCAACGACCTGCGCTGGATGAATTCCGGCCCGCTGGCCGGCCTGGGCGAGATCGAGCTGCCGGCGCTGCAACCGGGTTCGTCGATCATGCCGGGCAAGGTCAATCCGGTGATTCCCGAGGCCACCGCGATGGTCGCCGCGCAGGTGATCGGCAACGACGCGGCGATCACCGTGGCCGGCCAGTCCGGCAATTTCCAGCTCAACGTGATGCTGCCGCTGGTGGCGCACAACCTGCTGCAGTCGATCGGCATCCTGGCCAATGTCAGCGTGCTGCTGGCCGACAAGGCCATCGCCGGGTTCAAGGTGAACAAGGCGCGGGTCGACCAGGCGCTGGCGATGAACCCGATCCTGGTCACCGCGCTTAATCCGGTGATCGGCTACGAGAAGGGCGCGGCCACCGCCAAGCAGGCGTACAAGGAGCACCGCCCGATCATGGACGTGGCGCTGGAGACCACCGGGCTGTCGAAGGACGAGCTGAAAAAACTGCTCGATCCCACCGCGCTTACCCGTGGCGGGATCGGTGCGAAGTAGGGGCAGGGGCCGGCGCCCCGCCTTGCGCGCTCTTGCCGCTCCCGGTCAATCGCTGCTGTCGCGGCAGTCCTTGACGCTGCTGTCCTGGATGATGTCGCCATAGGGCTTGAACGCCGCCAGGCTGGCGGCCAGCGCGTTCTGCGCCACCTGGATGCCGGCCATGTCGTCGCAGATCCTCATGGCCGCCTGCTCGACCTTGGCCGCCCTGGCGTTGATCTCCTTGTCGATGTTGTCGGTATCGCCGTTGACCAGGCCCTTGACCGTGCTGGTGAGTGCCTGGCCGGCGATGGCCGCGCCGGCCTTGCCGGTGTCGATGCCGTGTTGCTGCACGGCCTGGGTGTGGTGGTAGTAGTCCAGCAGCAGCGCGTGCTGCGCGGCGTCGGTGGTGACCGGCTTGCCGTCGATGGCGAGGTTGCCGGCGGCATCGATCACGGCATCGGGCGCGCCGTGCACGTGCAGGGTGATCGTGCCGTGGCGCAGGTTGATGCCGCCATTGGCCAGGCTGCTGCCGAAGCCGGTGATGATGCTGGTGTTGCCCGAGTCGCCGCCGCAGCCGGCCAGGGTGGCGGCGCACAGCAGGGCGAGGGTCAATGGACGCAGGTGCATGGTGATTCCTCGAAGGTGACGGGCGCGCTGGGCGCCCATGCGGGTTTCAGCGGTCGTCGCGCCAGCGGCGAAACCAGATCGCGGCGGCAATCAGGGCCACGCCGATGACGACGCCGATCCACAACTCCGGAGAGCCCAGCGCGGCGTAGGTGTGCCGCAGGTTCATGAAGGCCAGCTCGTTGCCGTCGCCCACCGTGCCTGTGCGGGAGGCAAACACCAACGCCGCCCCCGGGAACACGCTGACCAGCATGCGAAGCACCACATGGCTCCAGAACCAGCCGGCGGGCAGGGCGACCACGCCCATGATGTGGAACCAGCCCATCAGCACGCCCGCCAGCACCGGCATCAGCACCGCCCACAGAAACGGCTTGCTGCGCGCCCAGGCCGAGCACAGCAGCAGCCAACCCACCGCCGGCAAGGCAAACAGCAGGTGCAGCGGCAGCGCGCCGATCAGGTTGGCGGTAACCCGCAACGGATGCGCCAGCATCAGCAGGTGCCACACGCTGACGCCGTGGAAGGACAGCACCAGCGCCAGGATCAGCAAGTGCACGATGCCGCACAGTACGCCCATGACGATGGCGATGGCCGGCGCCAGCACGGTGGCGCAGGCCACCTTCGACAACACGGTGTCGCGGTCGGACACCGGCAGCGATTTCCAGAACAGGATGCTGCGGTCGCGGCGGTCGTCGTACAGCGCACCCAGGCAGTAGAACAGCACCACGAAGCCGGTGACGATGGTGATCAGGCCCATGGCCGAGTACATCGCCACGTCCAGCGCCATGCCCACCTTGCCCAGGTCGCCGGCGTCCATGCCGCTGATGATGTACTGCAACCCGCTGGTGCCGCCCACCGCGAAACCGTTGCCGCCGCTGATCACCTCGGCGGTGGTGATGCCCATCAGCCCCAGCAGCAGAAACACGCCGGCGGTGATGACCGGCGCCCACAGGAAGCCGCCACGGTGCTCCCAGAACTCGCGCTTCATGAGCCAGTAGAAAGTTTTCAGGGACCCGGTATTCATGCGTAGGTACCTTTCATGGTGGCGACAAACAGGTCGCTGATGGAGGGGCGGCGGGTTTCGCCCAGTGCCTCCAGCGTGGCGCGGGCGACGCCGTCGAACAGGAAGATGCTCTTGCCGAACACCTGGCGCTCGTCCAGCGGTTTCAGGCGGCGGGCGGCATCGGCGTTGGCGGCGTCCACCATCACCTCGATGTAGCGCTCGCCGAGGCTGTCCATGTCGGCGTCCAGCACGATGCGACCGTCGCGGATGAACATCAGGTCGGTGAGGATGTGCTCCACCTCCTCCACCTGGTGGGTGGTGACCACGATGGTCTTGTTTTCGTCGAAGTAGTCCTCCAGCAGGCTTTGGTAGAACTGCTTGCGGTAGAGGATGTCCAGGCCCAGCGTGGGCTCGTCCAGGATCAGCAGCCGCGCGTCGATGGCCATCACCAGCGCCAGGTGCAACTGCACGATCATGCCCTTGGACAGTTGCCGCACACGCTGGCCCGGCTGCAGCTTGGTGCGTGCCAGAAAGGCCTCGCACTTGGCGCGGTCGAAGCGCGGGTGCACGTTGGCGACAAAATCCACCGCCTGGCCCACCTTGATCCAGCGCGGCAGCACGGCCACGTCGGCGATGAAGCACACCTCGCCCATCAGCTTGTCGCGCTGCTTGCGCGGGTCGAAACCGAGCACGTTCAACGTGCCGGTGAAATCGGTGAGGCCGAGGATCGCCTTGAGCGCCGTGGTCTTGCCCGCGCCGTTGGGGCCGATCAGGCCCACGATGCGTCCGGGGGCGATGCTGAAATCCACGTTGTCCAGGGCGGTCGCCGAGGCGTAGCGCTTGCCCAGGCCGTGGGCCGTGATGACCGCGTTCATGCGTGGGGCTCCTTGGTGTCGGCGTCCCTGCCGGGCGCTTCGCGCAGCAGGGTTTTCAGGTCCAGGCCCAGCCGCTGCAGTCGCGCAAACAGCACCGGCCACTCTTCGCGCAGAAACCGCTCGCGCTCGGATTTCAGCAGCGCCTCGCGGGCGCCCTCGATGACAAACATGCCCAAGCCCCTCCGTTTCTCGACCAGTTGCTGATCCACCAATTCCTGGTAGGCCTTGGAGACGGTCAGCGGATTGATCTGGTAATCCGCGGCCACCTGGCGAACCGACGGCAGTGGATCGCCCTCGTTCAGGGCGCCGTCCAGGATCATCGCCACCACGCGTTGCTGCAGTTGGCGATAGATCGGGACGCTGTCGTTCCAGGTAATGGCCATGTTTATTCCTTGGCAATGGCGCCGAACTGATTGGCAAACGAATAGTAGGGCATGCCCCATTGCTCGCTGGCCAGGCCACCGCGTCGCGCGGAATCGCTGCCGGTGGAGTGCGTGGCGCCCACGCCGTGGTCGATGTAGAGCGCGGCGGCGCGCCATTCGGCGGCGGTCGGCTGCACCACCACGGCGGGCAGGTAGGTGACCGGGAACTGTGCCGCCGCCGGTGCGGGCTGCACGGGCACGTTGTAGTCGACGGCGCCGAGCGTGGCGACGGTGAGCAGGGCGGCGGCGATGCTGGTGATGAGGTTCTGCGCTTTCATGACGATCTCCTCAGTGATCTCGTGGACCGGTGTTGTAGTGAACTATAACACCATGTTCGAAGCCGTCAAGCGCCGGGAGGCGTCCTGGCCCCATGACTGATGGCCTACGCCCGCGCCTGGCGTGCGCCCACGCAAAAAGGCCGGCCCTTGCGGGCCGGCCTTTCGATGCCGTGATGGCGAGGCGCCGGGGCTCAGGCGGCCAGCGCGGTGAGCTCCTGGATGGCGCCGCGCGCCGCGGCCAGCGCCGCCGCCTTCTGCTCGTCGCCGGTGGCCAGGCCCTCGGCCCGCACAAACTCCACCGTGTCGATGCCGATGAAGCCGAACGCCGCACGCAGGTAGGGCTCCTGGAAATCCATCGCCGCCGCCGGCGCCTCCTTGCCGTAGAAACCGCCGCGGCTGGACGCCACGATCACCCGCTTGCCGCCGGCCAGGCCCTCCGGGCCGTTGGCGGTGTAGCGGAAGGTCTTGCCGGCCACCAGCACCCGGTCGATCCAGGCCTTGAGCTGGCTGGAGACGCTGAAGTTGTACATCGGCGCCCCGACCACCACTACGTCGGCGGCGAGAAAGGCGTCCAGCACCTCGCCACCCAGCACGGCGGCGGGGTCGTTGGCGTCGGCCACCGGGGTCCAGTGCGGCAGCGGCTGCTCGGCCAGGTCGTGGTAGCGCACGCTGGCCTGCGGATGGACGCGACGCAGCTCCGCTACGATGTCGGCGGTCAGCTGGCGCGAGACCGAGTGGCCGCCAAGGGCGCTGGAGTCGATGTGCAAGATGTTCATGGTGAATCTCCGGATGACGAGCCGTTGATCGGCGACGGAATCAGGATATATTTGGAACAATTTGGCGATAAGTCGGCAGTTGTTGAACTTATCGTTCCAAAAGGGAAACGGTGATCCATGCTGAGCGGCGCCCTGCAAGACCTCAACGACTTGTACTTTTTCGCGGCGGTGGTCGAGCACGGCGGTTTTTCCGCCGCCGGCCGCGCGCTGGGCGTGCCCAAGTCGCGCCTGAGCAAGCGCGTGGCGCAACTGGAAGAGCGCCTGGGCGTGCGATTGCTGCAGCGGACCACGCGACGCTTCGTGGTCACCGAGGTGGGCGAGCGCTTCTACGCGCACTGCCGCGCCGTGCTGGAAGAGGCCCGCGCCGCGCAGGATGCCGTGGACGAGTTGCGCGCCGAGCCGCGCGGCGTGGTGCGGCTGAGTTGCCCGGTGGCACTGGCGCAGACCGTGCTGGCCTACCTGCTGCCCGATTTTCTGGCGATGTACCCGAAGGTGCAGGTGCGCATGCTTTCCAGCAATCACCGCGTGGACGTGATCGGCGAGGGCTACGACCTGGCCATCCGCGTGCGCAACAAGCTCGATACCGACGCCAACCTCGTCGTGCGCAGTTTTGGCCTGGCGCGCACCGCGCTGGTGGCCAGCCCCGCGTTGCTCGATGCGCAGGGCCGTCCCGCGCAGCCGGACGAGCTGTCGCGGCTGCCGGCGCTGTCGATGCGCGAGCACGAGGGCGCCCAGGTCTGGGAGCTGATCGACGCGGCGGGCAAGCAGGTGGGCGTGGAGGTGCAGGCGCGGCTGATCACCGGCGATTTCGCCGTGCTGCTGGAGGCCGCGCGCCGCGGCCTGGGCGTGGCGCTGCTGCCGGAGTTTGTCTGTGCGCCGGCGATCGCCCAGGGCGAGCTGGAGGTGGTGCTGCCGGACTGGAGCGTGCCCGACGGCACCATGCACTTTGTCTACCCCAGCCGGCGCGGCATGCTGCCGGGCGTGCGCGCGCTGGTGGATTTTCTGGCCGAGCGGCTGCCCGCCACCACGCTGCAACGCCACGAGCAATGCCGTCAGCGCACGCTGGACGACGTGCCCGCCTCCTGATGCGATGTTTTTCCCCTCCCCGAAACTTCAGACGTCTTTACGGCCAAACCCCATGATAGAAACCAAACTCCCCAAGGTCGGCACCACCATCTTCAGCGTGATGAGCCAGCTCGCGCTGGAGCGCAAGGCTGTCAACCTGGGGCAGGGCTTTCCCGATTTCGAGCCGCCGCAGGCGCTGCGCGACGCGCTGGCGCGCGCCATGGACGAGGGCCGCAACCAGTACGCGCCGATGCACGGCGCCGCCTCGCTGCGCGAGCAGATCGCGCTCAAGACCGCGCGCTTGTACGGCCGCCAGGTGGACGTGGACCGCGAGATCACGGTCACCTCCGGCGCCACCGAGGCGCTGTTTGCCGCCATCGCCGCCGTGGTGCGCGCGGGCGACGAGGTGATCGTGTTCGACCCGGCCTACGACAGCTACGAGCCGGCGATCGAGCTGCAGGGCGCGCGTGCCGTGCACATCCCGCTGACGGTGCCGTCGTTCGCCATCGACTGGCAGCGCGTGCGCGACGCGGTGACGCCGCGCACGCGCATGATCCTGGTCAACAGCCCGCACAACCCGTCCGGCGCGGTGCTGTCGCCGGCCGACCTCGATGCGCTGGCGGCGATCGTGCGCGATACCCGCATCGTGGTGCTGTCCGACGAGGTGTACGAGCACATCGTGTACGACGGCGCGCAGCACCAGAGCGTGCTGCGCCATGCCGAGCTGGCCGAGCGCAGTTTCGTGGTGTCCTCGTTCGGCAAGACCTATCACTGCACCGGCTGGAAAGTCGGCTACGCCATTGCGCCGCCGGCGCTGTCGGCCGAGTTCCGCAAGGTGCACCAGTACCTCACGTTCTGCACCTTCCATCCGGCGCAGGTGGCGTTTGCCGAGTTCATGGCCAGCCACCCCGAGCACTACCTGGAGCTGCCCGCGTTCTACCAGGCCAAGCGCGACCGCTTCCGCCAGTTGCTGGCGCCGTCGCGCTTCACGCTGCTGGACGTGCCCGGCGGTTATTTCCAGCTGGTGGATTATTCGGCGATCCGCAACGAGGACGACCTGGCGTTCTGCAAGTGGCTGGTGGAGGAGGGCGGCGTGGCGGCGATCCCGCTGACGCCGTTCTGCGAGACGCCGCCCGGCACGCGCTTGCTGCGGCTGTGCTTTGCCAAGAGCGACGCCACCATGGACGCCGCCGCCGAACGGTTGTGCCGGCTATGAGCCTGCAACCGCTGACGATCTCGCTGGTGCAGGGCGCCACCCGCTGGCACGACGCACCGGCCAACCGCGACTACTACGGCGCGCTGGTGCGGCAGGCGAAGGGCAGCGACTTGGTCGTGCTGCCGGAAACCTTCCTGTCCGGCTTCAGCAACGACACCCGCGCCAGCGCCGAGACCATGCAGGGCGAGGGCGTGGCGTGGCTGCGCGCGCTGGCGGCCGAGGTGGGCGCCACGCTTTGCGGCAGCGTGGCCATCCTGGAGGACGGCGTGGTCTACAACCGACTGTTGTGGATGCAGCCGGACGGCAGTTTCCAGCAGTATGACAAGCGCCATCTGTTTCGCATGGCCGGCGAGCACACCCGCTACGGCGGCGGCCGCGAGCGGTTGGTTGTCACGCTCAAGGGCTGGCGGATCCTGCCGCAGGTCTGCTACGACCTGCGCTTTCCCGTGTGGCTGCGCAACAGCCGCCTGGCCGAGGCGGCCGGCGGCATGGACTACGACCTGGCCATTTTCGTGGCCAACTGGCCGGCGCCGCGCCGGCAGCCCTGGCGCACGCTGCTGCGCGCACGGGCGATCGAGAACCTGAGCTATGTGGTGGGTGTGAACCGCGTCGGCGTGGACGGCAACGAGCTGCCGTATGCCGGCGACAGCGCCGTGATCGACCCGGTGGGCGAGCCGCTGGTCGAGCTGGGCGCGCAGGAACAGGTCGTCACCGTCACCCTCGACCCGGCCCCGCTGCTGGCGCACCGCGAGCGCTTTCCGGCGTGGATGGACGCCGACGCGTTTTCGCTGGATGTGGACTGATCCCGGCACCCGTGTTCGTGAGCGGCGGTTTTCTGTGGGAGCGGCCTCAGCCGCGATGCTTTTGCCCTGAAGCTCCAAGGAACGAGCCTCGCGACTGAAGTCGCTCCCACAACAACCGCCGACGCGCTGTAGGAGCGCACCCTGTGCGCGATGCTTTTCGTCATGGAACCAAAAGCATCGCGCACAGGGTTGCGCTCTTACAGGATTGCCAGCACCGTCTCGGGTGGGCGGCCGATGGCGGCCTTGCCGTTGGCGACAACGATGGGGCGTTCGATCAATTTCGGGTGGGCCACCATGGCGGCGATCAGGGCCGCCTCGTCGAGCGCCGGATCGGCCAGCCCCAGCGCCTGGTACTCGGCCTCGCCGGTACGCAGCAACTGGCGCGCCGTCATGCCCAGCTTTTTCAGCAGGCCGGCCAGCTCGGTGGCGCTGGGCGGCGTGTCGAGGTAGTTGACCACCTCCACCTCGCCGCCGCGCTCCTGCAGCAGGGCCAGCGTGGCGCGTGACTTGGAGCAGCGGTTGTTGTGGTAGATGCGCACCATGGCCGGTTGCCCCTCGACTCAGCGGTTGCCGGAACGGTTGCCGCCACGGCCCTGCGGGCGACCGCCGCCACCCTGGCCCTGCGGACGCGGCCCACGCTGCGGGCGGTTGCCGCCCTGGCCGGGACCGCGGCCGCCGGCATTGCGGTTGCCCTGGCCGGCATTGCGGTTGCCGTTGCCGCCGGCGCCGCCGCGACGATTGCCGCCGGCGTTGTTGCCGCGCGCGGCATTGCCGGGGCGGCCGCTGCCGCCCTCGCGGCTTTCACCGGCAAACCAGGTGCGTACCGACGGCAGCTCCTGGCCCGGCGCCACGCGACGGCTACGGCCGCCGCTGCGCGCACCGGCCGGGCGCTCCGGACGCGCCACGTTGCCGTTGACCTCCTTGCCACCGCGTCGCGGCGGCTTGCGGCCGCGGGTCGGCTCCTCGCGGATGCGGTCGTAGGCGCGCAGTTCGCGCGCCTCGTCCTGGCCGCCGGTCCAGGCGGTACCGGCGCCACGCTCGGGACGGTATTCGGTGACACTGCGGTTGGCGCGGCGCTGGTGCAGTACCGGGCTGAGCGTCAGCACCGGCTGAGGCGCGCCCAAGCCGGTGGCCTGGCGCAATTGCTTGATCGCCTCGGCGTCCAGCGCCTCGCTCTCGCCACGGCGCAGGTTGCGCGGCAGTTCGATCTGGCCGTAGCGGATGCGCTTGAGGCGGCTGACCAGGAAGCCCTGCGAGTCCCACAGGCGGCGCACCTCGCGGTTGCGACCCTCACGGATCACCACGCGGAACCAGCTGTGGCTGCCGCCGCGACTGATCACGGCGATCTCGTCGAAGCGGGCAGGGCCGTCGTCCAGTTCCACGCCGGCCTTGAGCTTCTCGATCACCTCGTCGGGCACTTCACCGTGCACGCGGCACAGGTATTCGCGCTCCAGGCCGCTCTTGGGGTGCATCAGCGCGTTGGCCAGCTCGCCGTCGGTGGTGAGCAACAGCAGGCCAGTGGTGTTGATGTCCAGCCGGCCCACCGCGACCCAGCGCGCGCCCTTCAGGCGCGGCAGCTGCTCGAACACGGTGGGACGGCTGTCCGGGTCGTCGCGGGTGGTCAGCTCGCCCTCGGGCTTGTGGTAGATCAGCACCTCGGTGTCGTCGCGGGTGTCGGTGGCCACCACGAACTGCTTGCCGTCGATGGTGATGCGGTCGCCGGCATGCACGCTGGCGCCGATGCCGGCCGGCGAGCCGTTGAGCTCGACCTCGCCGGACTGGATGCGCACCTCGAGCATGCGGCGCGAGCCCAGGCCGGCGTTGGCCAGCACCTTGTGCAGTCGCTCCTCCAGCTTGCTGGCGGCTTCGTGGCGCGGGTCGCGCTTCAGGGAAAGGACGGATTTCTGCGGCGCAGTCATGCGCGGTACTCCTCGGTATCTTGGCTTGCGGCGTCGGCGTCTTCGCTGGCGTCCGCGGCGGGGCTCGCTGCCTCGTCGGCAGTGGCGATCGGATGGCCGGCGTCCGGCTCCACGAGGGAGTCGGCGTCGCCGGGTTCGGCTGCGGCCGGCGCGTCGGCCGCGTCCGCGATGTCGTCCGGCGCGGTGTCAGCGTCGGCGGGTTGCCCGTCGTCCCCGGTGGGCGCGTCCTCGTCGGGATCGACGGGCAGGTCGCGCGCCACGTGGGCGGGCAGGGGTTCGGGTTCAAAGCGCAGCTGCGGGTCTTCCATGTCGCGGATTTCCGACAGTGGCGGCAACTGGTCCAGCGATTTCAGGTTGAAGTAGTCCAGGAACGCGCGGGTGGTGCCGAACAGCGCCGGCTTGCCCGGCACGTCGCGGTAGCCGACCACGCGGATCCACTCGCGCTCCTCCATCGTCTTGATGATGTTGGACGACACCACCACGCCACGGATCTGCTCGATCTCGGGCCGCGTGATGGGCTGGCGATAGGCGATCAGCGCCAGTGTCTCCAGCAGGGCGCGGGAGTAGCGGCTGGGCCGTTCGGTCCACATGCGCGAGATCCACGGGTGCACGTCCTGGCGCACCTGGTAGCGGAAGCCGGAGGCCACCTCCTTCAGCTCCACGCCACGGCCCTCGCAGTCGCCGGCCAGCGCCTCCAGCGCGCGGGCGAGCTGTTCGTGGCCCACCTCGTCGGCCTCGCTGAACAGGTCGCCCAGCTGGTTGAGGGTCAGCGGCTGGCTGGAGGCCAGCAGCGCGGCCTCGATGATGGGTTTGAGTTGCTCGATCTGCATGACCTTGCCGGATGCCGATTCAGTAGGTGTCGTTCATTCGCCGGTTGCGCCGGCCTGTTGCGCGCCATCCGTGTCCGCCGCCAGGGCGTGCGGGTCGGCGTGGTCGCTTTTCGCCTTGACGTAGATCGGCGCCAGCGGCGCCTCCTGCACGATCTCCACCAGCATTTCCTTGGCCAGCTCCAGCATCGCCAGAAAGGTCACCACCACGCCGAGCCGGCCTTCGCCGGGGTCGAACAGGCTCTCGAAGCGATGGAACGCGCTGTCGTCCAGCCGGCTCAGCAGCTCGCCCATGCGCTGGCGCACGCTGAGCGCCTCGCGCTTGATCGCGTGATGCCCGAACAGTTCGGCACGGTGCATCACGTCCTTGAGCGCCAGCAGCAGCTCGGTCAACTCCAGCGGCGGCGGCAGCTTGATCACCTGGCGCTCGCCGGTGTCGGCATGCACCACCACGGTGTCGCGCTCCACCCGGGGCAGGGCCTCGATATCCTCCGCGGCGCGCTTGAAGCGCTCGTACTCCTGCAGTCGCCGCACCAGCTCGGCGCGGGGGTCTTCCTCGATGCCTTCCTCCAGCGGCGGGCGCGGCAGCAGCAACCGCGACTTGATCTCGCCCAGGATCGCGGCCATCAGCAGGTACTCGGCCGCCAGCTCCAGCCGCATCACGTCGCGCATCAACTCGATGTACGTCATGTACTGGCGGGTGATCTCGGCGACCGGGATGTCGAGGATGTCCAGGTTTTGCCGGCGGATCAGGTACAGCAGCAGGTCCAGCGGCCCCTCGAACGACTCCAGGATCACCTCGAGCGCGTCCGGCGGGATGTACAGATCCTGCGGCATCTGCAGCATCGGTTCGCCGCGCACGATCGCCAGCGGCATCTCCTGCTGTTGCGGCACCGTCGCGAACGCGTCCTGCGGTGCGGTGACCAGGTTCTGGGGCTCGACCGGCTCGGTGCTCATCAAGGCATGTCGTAGGGCCGCCCTCGGCGGCTGGCAATACGTCGTTACGTGACCGGAACAGTTCCACGCGGCGCGCGGCCGGCGGGAATGTCCGCATGTGGTGCGCGCCGGCATGGCGCGTCCCGGATACTTCAGGTGTCGCAGTCGTGGCGGACTTTCGTGGCAGCCTCGCCACGGCAGGCATGACGAAGACGCTCCAGGGCGGTTCGGTCATGCGGTCTGCCCGCAACCGTCGCGTGCCAGGGCCGGGTCGTCAACCGCGGCCAGGACGCCAGGCCAGCGATGGAAACCCCCGCCATCGCCAACTGTTGGATCGGTCCGCCGAGCATCAGGATGGTCGCCACGCCAGCGCGCTCTGTCGCGGGCGTCATGTGGCTGTAACCATGCGTCGGCAAAGCGTAACGGCTGCCCGGGGACAAGTCCAGCCTTGTGTGTCGCGGCCGTTCATCCCCGGCTGCCGACAGCGTACGGGCGGGATGTGACCCATTTGGTCGCAGCGACGTGTCGCGGCACATGCAACGCCACTCCGGGGCGGGCCGCGATGGTGCACACTAGGCGGCGCACCGGCCTGCGCAAAGGGGCAAAAACGCGCCCGGCCGTTGTCAAACCCGCGTCGGCGGCCAGCGTGTTTGTCGTGGCATGCCGATTGCTTCATCGCGAACCAGCGCAAGGTGGTGGCCGGAGACGTCACGCCAGGGCGCCTGTCGGAAGCGCCGGACGTCACCGGCGCCACGGTTCGGGGATGCGGGGGGAGTGACGAGCGAATGAACATGCTTTGCGATGTCAGACGCCATCGTGGCTGGAAGGAATCTTTGATGATCGACGACAACGAGCGCGATGGCGCGGAACACGAACAGCTGCGGCCGGCGCGCATGCAGATCGAGACCACGGTGCTGATGTGCCGTGGCGACAAGTCCCACCCCACCGAGCTGGTGGACATCTCCGCCACGGGCGCGCTGCTGCGGCGGCCGCTGGGCTGGAGCGGCGAGCCGGGGCAGAGCTGGGTGCTGGACATGATCTTCGGCCACAACCTGCACATCCACCTGCAGGCCGAGGTGGCGCGCATCTCCGATCACCACATCGGGTTTTCGTACACGCACATTCCCGAGGACAAGCAGGTGCCGCTGTGGAACCTGCTGGGCGGCTACGCCGACATCCTGGAAAACTGGAAAAGCAACTGAGCCGCGCCCCGGCGTGCCGGCCGCTCAGCCGGCGGCCGGGGTCTCGTCACGCAGTTGCCGGCGCAGGATCTTGCCCACGTTGCTCTTGGGCAGGCTGTCGCGAAACTCGATCAGCTTGGGCCGCTTGTAGCCGGTGAGGTTTTCCCGGCAGAACGCCTTCAGCGCGTCGGTGGTGAGGCTGGCGTCCTTGCGCACCACGAACAGCTTCACCACTTCGCCGGAGTGCTCGTCGGGCACGCCCACCGCCGCCACCTCCAGCACGCCCGGGTGCTGCATCACCGCGTCCTCCACCTCGTTGGGATACACGTTGAAGCCGGACACCAGGATCATGTCCTTCTTGCGGTCCACGATGTAGACGTAGCCGCTGGCGTCCATGCGCGCGATGTCGCCGGTGTGCAGCCAGCCGTCGGCGCCCAGCACGTTGGCGGTCTCGGTGGGACGGTTCCAGTAGCCCTTCATCACCTGCGGACCGCGCACCATCAGCTCGCCCACCTCGCCGACGGGCAGCGGCTGGCCGTCCTCCGACCAGATCGCCACGTCGGTCGACGGGATCGGCAGGCCGATCGAGCCGTTGTACGCGGCCAGGTCCAGTGGGTTGATGCACACCGCCGGGGACGTTTCGGTGAGGCCGTAGGCCTCGGCCAGGGTGCAGCCGGTGACGGCCTTCCAGCGTTCGGCCACCGATCGCTGCACGGCCATGCCGCCGCCCAGGGTCAGGTGCAGGCGCGAGAAATCCAGCGCGTCGAAACCCGGCGTGTTGAGCAGGCCGTTGAACAGCGTGTTGACGCCGGTGATCGCGGTGGGGCGGGCCTTTTTCAGCTCCTTGACGAAGCCGGGCATGTCGCGCGGGTTGGCGATCAGCCAGTTCAGGCCGCCCAGGCGCATGAACACCAGCCCGTTCGCCGTCAGCGAAAAGATGTGGTACAGCGGCAGCGCGGTGATGATCACCTCCTCGCCGGGCGTCACCAGCTCGGTGCCGATCCAGGCGCTGGCCTGCAGCATGTTGGCCACCATGTTGCCGTGGGTCAGCATGGCGCCCTTGGCCACGCCGGTGGTGCCGCCGGTGTACTGCAGAAAGGCCAGGTCGTCCGGCCCCATCACCACCTCGGGCACGGCATGCGCGCGCCCGCGCGCCAGCGCGTCGGCAAAGCGCACCGCGTGCGGCAGCGAGAACGGCGGCACCATCTTCTTGATGTGCTTGAGCGCGAAATTGATCACCGCGCCCTTGGGGAAACCCAGCATGTCGCCAAGGCCGGTGGTGACGATGTGCTCCACCGCCGTGCCTTCCAGCGCCTGCTGCAGCGTGGCGGCAAAGTTGTCCAGCACCACGATGGCCTTGGCGCCGGAGTCCTCCAGTTGGTGCTTGAGCTCGCGCGCGGTGTACATCGGGTTGGTGTTGACCACCACCAAGCCGGCGCGCAGCGCGCCGAACAGCACGACGGGATACTGCAGCACGTTGGGCATCATGATCGCCACGCGATCGCCCTTGCCGAGCTTCAGCTCGCCGGTGAGGTAGGCGGCAAACTGGCGGCTCAGCTCATCCACCTGCCCGTAGCTGAGCTGCTTGCCGAAGCTCTCGAACGCCGGGCGCTGGCGAAACTGCTCGAACGCCTCCTCGATCACCGCCACCACCGACGCGTAGCGACCGGTATCGATCTGCGCGGAAACGCCGGCCGGATAATTGGCCAGCCACGGACGATCAATGCTCATGCTCGGGTTTCCCTGTATTTCGGTGACCATGGAATCGATGACCATGGATACACGGATGGGTACGATGTCTACCGCTCCATCATGGACCATGCGTCGATTGATTGGAGCATGCGCCCGCGTATGGCGGCAAGCCGCACCGCAACGAGTTGATGCCATGTCCGCCACGAGAAAAACACCCTGGGTGATGCTGCTGCTGGCGCTTTTCGCGCTGGCCTTGCCGGGTTGCCGGCGCACACCCGACGAAGCAAAGGTTCGCGAGGCCATCACCGCCATGGCGCAGGCGGCGGAGGAGGGTTCCGCCCGCGGCGTGGGCGCGTCGCTGAGCGAGGATTTCGACGGCAATGGCGGCGAGCTGGACCGCCAGCGCCTGCTCGGCATGATCCGCTTGCTGGCGCTGCGCGGCGAGAAGGTGGGCGTGACGATGGGCCCGGTCACGATCGAGCCGCGCGGCGAACGGATGGTGGCCAGCTTCACCGTGACGCTCAGCAGCGGCAGCGGCGGCCTGCTGCCCGAGCGGATGGGTCTTTACCGCGTGGAGTCGGCCTGGCGCGTCGAGGACGGCAGCTGGCGTTGCTACACCGCCAGCTGGCATCGCGCGATGTAGCGCCGGCGTCGCGAGCTCTGTGGGAGCGACTTCAGTCGCGATGCTCTTGGGGGAGAGGGCGGAATGAGGTGATTCGAAAAGCATCGCGCACAAGGTGCGCTCCTACAGGCCTCAGGCAGTTGTTGTAGGAGCGCACCTTGTGCGCGATGTTTTTGGTGGGCCGGGCAAAAGCATCGCGGCCGAAGCTCCCATAAAAAAAGGCGCCCCGGACGGGGCGCCTTTCTGTTCTGCGGGGTGCGACGACTCAGGCGGCTTTCTTGCCGGCGAGCTGGCGCAGCACGTACTGCAGGATGCCGCCGTGACGGAAGAACTGGCGCTCCTTCGGGGTCAGCAGCAGCACGTGCACGGCGAACTCCTTCTTGTTGCCGTCCTTGTCCGTGGCGACCACCGTGGCGGTCTTCGACTCGCCGCCTTCCAGGCCGGTGATGTCGAAGGTCTCGTTGCCGGTGAGGCCCAGCGACTGGGCGTTGTCGCCGTTCTTGAACTGCAGCGGCAGCACGCCCATGCCCACCAGGTTGGAGCGATGGATGCGCTCGAAGCTCTCGGCGATCACCGCCTTGATGCCCAGCAGCAAGGTGCCCTTGGCCGCCCAGTCGCGCGACGAGCCGGTGCCGTACTCCTTGCCGGCCAGCACCACCAGCGGGGTCTTTTCCGCCTTGTACTTCATGGCCGCGTCGTAGATCGCCATCTGCTCGCCGCTGGGAACGTGGCGGGTGTAGCCGCCCTCGACGCCATCGAGCATCTGGTTCTTGATGCGGATGTTGGCGAAGGTGCCGCGCACCATCACGTCGTCGTTGCCGCGGCGCGAACCGTAGGAGTTGAAATCCACCGGCTGCACGCCGTGCTCGATCAGGTAGCGACCGGCGGGCGAGTCCTTCTTGATCGAGCCGGCCGGCGAGATGTGGTCGGTGGTGATCGAGTCGCCGAACAGGCCCAGCACGCGGGCGCCGTGGATATCCTCCACCGTGCCCAGCTCCATCGTCATGCCGTCGAAGTAGGGCGGGTTCTTGATGTAGGTGGAGTCGTTCCACGCGTACACCGCGCCGTCCGGCGAGGCGATCTGGTTCCAGCGGCTGTCGCCCTTGAACACGTCGGCGTAGTTCTTCTCGAACATGGCCGGGTTGATCGCGCCGGCGATGGCGTCGGAAATTTCCTGGTTGGTCGGCCAGATGTCCTTCAGGTACACCGGCTGGCCGTCGCTGCCCGTGCCCACCGGCTCGGTGGTCAGGTCGATGTCCAGCGTGCCGGCCAGCGCATAGGCGACCACCAGCGGCGGCGAGGCGAGGTAGTTCATCTTCACCTCGGCATGCACGCGGCCCTCGAAGTTGCGGTTGCCCGACAGCACCGAGGCCACGGCGAGGTCACCGGCGCCGATGCCCTGGCTGATCTCGGCCGGCAGCGGGCCGGAGTTGCCGATGCAGGTGGTGCAGCCGTAGCCGACGATGTAGAAGCCGACTTTTTCCAGCTCCTTCAGCAGGCCGGTCTTTTCCAGGTAGTCGGAGACCACCAGCGAGCCTGGTCCGATCGAGGTCTTCACCCACGGCTTGGCCTTCAGGCCCTTGGCGGCGGCCTTCTTGGCGACCAGGCCGGCGCCCAGCATCACCGCCGGGTTGGAGGTGTTGGTGCACGAGGTGATCGCGGCGATCACCACCGAGCCGTCCTTGAGCGCGAAGCTTTCGCCGTTGCGGGTGACCTCGACGCTGCCGTTGCCGGACTTGCGACCGGCGGTGAGCGGGCCGACCACGTCGTGGAAGCTCTGCTTGACGCCTTCCAGCAGCACGCGGTCCTGCGGGCGCTTGGGGCCGGCCATCGACGGCTTCACGTCGGCCAGGTCCAGCTCCAGCGTGGTGGTGAAATCCGGGTGCGGGGTGTTCTCGTCATGCCACAGGCCCTGCGCCTTGGCATAGGCCTCGACCAGCGCGATCTGCTCCTCGCTGCGGCCGGACAGGCGCAGGTAGTTCAGCGCCTCCTGGTCGACCGGGAAGATGCCGCAGGTGGCGCCGTACTCGGGCGCCATGTTGCCGATGGTGGCGCGGTCGGCCAGCGCCAGGTGCTTCAGGCCCGGGCCGAAGAACTCCACGAACTTGCCCACCACGCCCAGCTTGCGCAGCATCTGGGTGACGGTCAGCACCAGGTCGGTGGCGGTGACGCCCTCGGCCAGCTTGCCGCTGAGCTTGAAGCCCACCACCTGCGGAATCAGCATGGAGGAGGGCTGGCCCAGCATGGCCGCCTCGGCCTCGATGCCGCCCACGCCCCAGCCCAGCACGCCCACGCCGTTGATCATGGTGGTGTGCGAGTCGGTGCCGAACACGGTGTCCGGGTAGGCCCACGACTGGCCGTCCTTGTCGGCGGTGAACACCACGCGGGCCAGGTGCTCCAGGTTCACCTGGTGCACGATGCCGGTGCGCGGCGGCACCACCTTGAAGTTGTTGAACGCCTTCTGGCCCCAGCGCAGGAAGCTGTAGCGCTCCTGGTTGCGCTGGAACTCGATCTCGACGTTCTTTTCCAGTGCCGACTCGCTGCCGAACACGTCCACCTGCACCGAGTGGTCGATCACCAGCTCGGCCGGCGCCAGCGGGTTGATCTGGGTGGCGTCGCCGCCCAGCTTCACCACCGCGTCGCGCATCGCGGCCAGGTCGACCACGCACGGCACGCCGGTGAAGTCCTGCAGCACCACGCGCGCGGGCATGAAGGAGATCTCGGTGTCCGGCTCCTTCTTCGCGTCCCACGTGGCCACCGCCTCGATTTCCTTGCTGGTCACGTCCACGCCATCCTCGTGGCGCAGCAGGTTTTCCAGCAGGATCTTCATTGCGTACGGCAGGCGCTTCAGGTCGAAGCGCTGGCCCAGCTTGGCCAGGCTGGCGAACGCGTACTGCTTGCCGTTGACCTCGAGCGTGTCGCGGACGGAAAAGGTGTCTTTCATGAGAGTGCTCCTGGCTGATCAGCGGCTGGGATGGTGACCACGGCGACGGTCGGGCCGTCCCGGCAAATTCGGCAATTATCGCCCAAACACCGTCCGTCCGCGAACCGACGGGCCGGTCGGCGGTGGTGGCGGGGCGGGAATCGCGCGAGCGTGCGGGGCCGGTGCGCGAGTAGACTGCGGCGATCGCGGCCGGTGTTCATCGCACAGGATGGGCCCGGCCTTGTTGTCGCGCAAACGCTTTTCATGACATGCAGCATTCGATGATTTCGACCACCTTGGCGGCGGTGTCGTTGCGCGACCTGGCGCTGGTGCAGGCGGTGCATCGCCACGCCAGCTTCAACAGCGCCGCGCGCGCCATGCATATCAGTCCGTCCGGTCTCTCGCACCAGGTGCAGAAGGTGGAGCAGGCGCTGGGCGCGCCGCTGTTCGAGCGCGGCGGGCGCAGCATCGTGCCCACCGCCGGCGGGCGGCGCCTGCTGCAGCAGATCGACGAGGTGCTGGGCGCGGCCGAGCACCTGCAGCAACTGGCGCGCGCCGGCGCGGTGGCGTTTGGTGGCGAGCTGCGCCTGGGCGTGCCCGCCTCGCTCGGCCCGTACCTGCTGCCGCACCTGATCTCGCCGTTTCCGCAGCATTTTCCCGGCGCGCGGCTGGTGATTTCCGAGGGCAAGCCGCGCGGCCTGCTGCGCCGCCTGCACGAGGGCGAGCTGGACGCGGTGTTGGCGCCGCGCGTGGCCGGCGGCAGCGGGGTGGCGATGCAGCCGCTGTTTTTCGAGCCGTGGGAGGTGATGCTGCGCGCCGACCATCCGCTGGCCAGCCGGCGCAGCGTGGCGCTGGACCAGCTTGATCCGGCGCAGGCCACGCTGATGGCCGAGAGCCATGCCGACGGCCTGGGCGGCGACGGCGACCACGGCCATGTGCAGGACGTGAGCCTGGAAAGCCTGGCGGCGCTGGTCAGCCTGCGCGGCGGCTACGCGCTGGTGCCGGCGCTGGCGCGCGAGCGGCTGGCGTCGATACCGCATATCGCCATGGCACGGCTGAAAGGGCCGGCCATGGGGCGCGAGATTGCGCTGTACTGGCGTGATGCGTCGCCCTGGCAGGACGACGTGAAGACCTTTGGCGCCTTGCTGCGCCGGCTGGCGCGGCAGCGCCCGGGGCTGAAGCTTTTGGCCTGAGCGGCCGGCTCAGGCCTTGTCCAGCATCGCCCCGGCCAGCAGGCCGCGCGCCAGCATGCTGCACTGGCGGCGATAAAGCAGCAGCTGCCACTGCCGGCCGCCCACCTGGCGCCACAGCACGGCCGAGCGCACGGCGGCAAGCAGGTTGGCGCGGATCTTTTCCACCACGGCGGCCTGCTGCAGGTACTGCGGGTTGCCGTTGACCATCACGCGCGGCGTCAGCGACGACAGCGTGGCCGCATACAGCTCGGCCAGTCGACCGGCCACCTGCGACGAACCCAGGCCGAAATGCTCCACCTGCCGCTGTGCGGCGAGGATGCCTTGCTGCAACTGGTCGAGCAGGTCCGATCGCGCCGACAGATTGCGCTCCAGCCGCATCACCGTGACCACCATGCGCGTCAGTGCCATGTCGCGGTCGCTCTCGTCCAGCTGCGCCACCAACTGGCGCAGGCCCGGCCGCATGTTGGCGACCGCGCCGTACACGGCCACCACCGAGGGCGCGTCGATGCGGAACACGCTGGCCAGGCCGGCCTCCATCGCCACGTCGTCGCAGCGGCCGTCGTTGGCCAGTTGCTGCGCCAGTGCGCAGGCCTGGAACAGGCCGGCCAGCGCCAGCACACGCTCCTCGTTCATGGAAAAAGTCTCGAACACCGGATACAGCTCACTGATCGTGGATGGGGGATGCCGGCGCCAGGCCGCCGTAGGCGGCGTCGGTGGCGGCGATCACGGCGCCGCCGAGGCATACCGGACCATCATAGAGAACCACCGACTGCCCCGGGGTGACGGCGCGCTGCGGCGTATCGAAGCGAACCTCCAGGCCGCCGTCGCACACGCTGACCTCGCAGGCCTGGTCGAGCTGGCGGTAACGCGTGCGCGCGGTGCAGCGCCAATGCGTCGCCGGCGGTTCGCCGGCCACCCAGGTCGGTGTCTCGGTGCGCAGCCGGCGCGAGTACAACCAGGGGTTTTCGCCGCCCTGCGCCACGTAGAGCACGTTGCTTGCCACGTCCTTGCCCACCACGAACCAGGCCTCGCCACTGGCGCCGTGGCGTCCGCCGATGCCCAGTCCGTTGCGCTGGCCCAGCGTGTAGTACATCGCGCCCTGGTGCTCGCCGATGTAGTCGCCCTCGGGCGTGCGCATCTCGCCGGGGCGCGCCGGAATGTATTGCGCCAGAAACTGGCGGAAATCGCGCTCGCCGATGAAGCAGATGCCGGTGGAGTCCTTCTTGGCATGGGTGGGAAGCGCGGCCTCGCGCGCGATGGCGCGCACGCGCGTCTTTTCGATGTCGCCCAGCGGAAACAGCGTGGCCGCCAGCTGCTGCTGGCCCAGCGCATGCAGGAAATAGCTCTGGTCCTTGGCCGCATCGACGGCACGCAGCAACCGGTAGCGGCCGTCGCGGTGGTCGATGCGGGCGTAGTGGCCGGTGGCGATCTTTTCCGCGCCCAGCGCCTGCGCCTCGTGCAGAAAGGTCTTGAACTTGATCTCGCGGTTGCACAGCACGTCGGGGTTGGGCGTGCGTCCGGCGCGGTATTCGTCGAGGAAGTGCGCAAACACGCCGTCCCAGTATTCGGCGGCGAAGTTGCGCGCATGGAACGGGATGCCCAGCCGGCCGCATACCGCCACGGCGTCCTTGCGGTCGGCGTCGGTGGTGCAGGGGCCGTCGCGGTCGTCCTCCTCCCAGTTCTGCATGAACAGGCCTTCCACCGTGTGCCCGGCCTGTTGCAGCAGCAGGGCCGCCACCGACGAATCGACGCCGCCGGAGATGCCCAGCATCACCTTCATGCGCTGTCGCGTCCGGGCAGGTAGTCGAGCGCGTGCAGCGGCAGGCGCTGGCCGGCCAGCCAGGCGTCGATGCTGTGCAGCACCAGCGGGCTGCGCACGCGGTCGCCCAGCGCCACGATCTCCTCGCGCGTCAGCCACAGCGCGCGATGGATGCCGGTGTCGAGCTCGCGCGCCGGATCGTGGCGCAGCGCGCGGGCGGCAAAGCTGAAGCGCACCACGCCCTCGCCGTGCTCGGTGCTGCGCCACTGCTGCACGCCGATGAGGTGCTCCAGCTCCACCGTCCAGCCGGTTTCCTCCAGCGTCTCGCGCAACGCGGCGGCGGTCAGGCTTTCGTTGTCCTCCAGGTGGCCGGCAGGCTGGTTGTAGGCCAGGCGGCCGCCGGCGTCCTCCTCCACCATCAGGTAGCGGTCGCCGTCGGCCACCACACAGGCGACCGTGACATGGGGGCACCAGACGTTTCGCGAAGAGGGCATGGCGGACCTTGGCAAGGGCACTGGAAAAGCGTGCATTGTGCCATTACCTCAGGCGTTTCTCGCGGCGGACGCCCCGCGCACACCGCCGTATACTCGCCCACGCAACCACCCGAAGAACCCATGGCCCACGAACCCGAACACCAGCATGACCACGAGCGCGGACTGGCACTGGAGCCGGCCCGGCCCGAGGTGGCGCGGCCACCGCTGTTTCGGGTCGTGCTGCTCAACGACGACTTCACCCCGATGGATTTCGTGGTCGAGGTGTTGCGCGGCTTTTTCAACCTCGACCAGGAGCAGGCGGTACAGGTGATGCTGCACGTGCATACCCGCGGCAAGGGCGTGTGCGGCGTGTTCACCCGCGAAGTGGCAGAGACCAAGGTCACCCAGGTAAACGAATATTCACGCGCTCATCAGCACCCGTTGTTGTGCACTATGGAAAAGGCTTGAGCATCCCCATTTCGGTGGCATGGCGACGGCAGGTCGCCCCCATCCCCAGCGGAGTCGATCCGAATGTTCAGCAAGGATCTCGAAGTCACCATCGGGCATTGCTACAAGCAGGCCCGCGAGCAGCGCCACGAGTTCATGACGGTGGAGCACCTGTTGCTGGCGCTGACCACCAACCAGTCGGCGCTGGGCGCGTTGCGCGCGTGCGGCGTGGACCTGCCGCGCCTCAGCAGCGAGCTTGAGCGCGTCATCGCCGAGACGGTGCCCGTGCTGCCGCACGGCGACGAGCGCGACACGCAGCCCACGCTGGGTTTCCAGCGGGTGTTGCAGCGCGCGGTCTATCACGTGCAGTCGTCCGGCCGCAAAGAGGTCACCGGCGCCAACGTGCTGGTGGCGATCTTCGGCGAGAAGGATTCGCACGCGGTGTATTTCATGCACCAGCAGGAGATCACCCGTCTGGACGTGGTCAACTACATCTCGCACGGCATCGCCAAGATCGGCGACGAGCCGGCCGCAGGCGTGGCTGGCGGCACCGAGCGCGAGGGCGAGGAGGGCGGCGAGCCCAAGGGCAACCCGCTGCACGAGTTCGCCAGCAACCTCAACGAGTTGGCGCTGGAAGGCAAGATCGACCCGCTGATCGGGCGTACCGACGAGATCGAGCGCACCATCCAGGTGCTGTGCCGCCGGCGCAAGAACAATCCGCTGTACGTGGGCGAGGCCGGCGTGGGCAAGACCGCGCTGGCCGAGGGCCTGGCCAAGCGCATCGTGGACGGCGAGGTGCCGCAGGTGCTGGAGGACGCCACCATCTGGTCGCTGGACCTCGGCGCGCTGGTGGCCGGCACCAAGTACCGCGGCGATTTCGAGAAGCGCCTCAAGGGCGTGATCGCCCAGCTCAAGAAGCAGCCGGGCGCGATTTTGTTCATCGACGAGATCCACACCATCATCGGCGCCGGCTCGGCGTCGGGCGGCACCATGGACGCGTCCAACCTGATCAAGCCGCTGCTGGCCTCTGGCGAATTGCGCTGCATCGGCTCGACCACGTTCCAGGAATACCGTGGCGTGTTCGAGAAGGACCGCGCGCTGGCCCGCCGCTTCCAGAAGATCGACGTGGTCGAGCCCACCGTGGCCGACAGCATCGAGATCCTCAAGGGCCTGCGCTCGCGCTTCGAGGAGCACCACCATGTGGCCTATACCAACGAGGCGCTGAAGGCCGCGGTGGATCTCTCGGTCAAGCACATCCCCGACCGCCTGCTGCCGGACAAGGCCATCGACGTCATCGACGAGGCCGGCGCGCGCCAGCGGCTGCTGCCCGAGGGCGAGCGTACCGGCACCATCGACGTGGGCGAGGTGGAGTACATCATCGCCAAGATGGCGCGCATCCCGGCCAAGCAGGTCTCGGCCTCCGACCGTGACGTGCTGAAGAACCTGGAGCGCAACCTGAAGATGGTGGTGTTCGGCCAGGACCAGGCCATCGAGGCGCTGTCCGCGTCGATCAAGATGGCGCGCTCGGGGCTGGCCGACCCGGCCAAGCCGATCGGCAGTTTCCTGCTGGCCGGCCCCACCGGCGTGGGCAAGACCGAGGTCACCCGGCAGCTGGCGATGCAACTGGGCATCGAGATGATCCGTTTCGACATGTCCGAGTACATGGAGGCGCACTCCGTGTCGCGGCTGGTCGGCGCGCCTCCGGGCTACGTCGGTTTCGACCAGGGCGGCCTGCTGACCGAGGCGGTGGTCAAGCATCCGCATGCGGTGCTGCTGCTGGACGAGATCGAGAAGGCGCACCCGGACGTGTTCAACATCCTGCTGCAGGTGATGGATCGCGGCGTGCTCACCGACACCAACGGTCGCGAGGCCAATTTCAAGAACGTGGTGCTGGTGATGACCACCAACGCGGGCGCGGCGCTGGCGTCGCGGCGCAGCATCGGCTTCGTGGAGCAGAAGCACGAGTCCGATGCGATGGAGGTGATCCGCCGCATCTTCACGCCGGAGTTCCGCAACCGGCTGGACGCGATCATCCAGTTCGGTGCGCTCGATTTCGAGCACATCCTGCGCGTGGTGGACAAGTTCCTGATCGAGCTGGAAAGCCAGCTGGCCGAGAAGCAGGTCACCCTGGACGTGGATGCCGACGCCCGCCATTGGCTGGCCGAGCACGGCTTCGACCCGCAGATGGGCGCACGCCCGATGGCGCGCGTGATCCAGGAAAAGGTGAAGCGCGCACTGGCCGACGAGCTGTTGTTCGGCAAGCTGGCCGAAGGCGGCAAGGTGCGGCTGGGCGTGCACGACGGCGAGCTGCGGGTGGACTGCCAGGCCAGCGAGAAACTGCCGGTCGTGGTGTGAGCCCGGGCGTTTCGCCCACGAAAAAACAAAGGCGGCGCATGGCGCCGCCTTTGTTTTGTTGAAGTCCCCGCAGCGGCGCGCCAGGCGCGCGGAGCCGTTACTTCATGCGGTAGGTGATCCGGCCCTTGCTCAGGTCGTACGGGGTCATTTCGATCTTGACCTTGTCGCCCGTGAGGATGCGGATGTAGTGCTTGCGCATGCGGCCGGAAATATGGGCGATTACCACGTGCCCGTTTTCCAGTTGTACGCGAAACATGGTGTTGGGCAGGGTCTCCTGGACCGTGCCCTCCATCTCGATGACGTCGTCTTTTGCCATGTGGTCCGGTGGTCATGCACAGCCGTGGTGGCTGCGTAAGCCGTCGATTATGCCACGGATGGGGCCGTGGTCAAAGAATCATCAACGGACAGCACCGTGTTCAGGCGAAATGCTCGTCCAGCTTGCGGCGGATCTCCTGCTCGATCATCCCCTTCAGCGGCGCCAGCATCATGCCCAGCTCGGCGTCCACCTGGATGTCGCTGGCGCCGACGGCGATGGCGCCCTTGACGCCGGAGCGGGTGAAACGCAGCACGTCGCCGTGCCAATCGCAGGCCATGCCGAATTTCTCGCGCATGCGCGCGGCCACCTGGTCGACCACCGCGCGTGCCGCCGGCGCCGTCATCTGGTGGGGTTGCTTGAGGGAAATGCTGGGCATGTCGTGCTCCATGGTCGGCCGCCCAGCTTAAGCCACTCGCGGGGCGGTTTGGCGGCATGCGCATGCTAGAGTCTCGCTTCCTCCGCCAGGTACCGCGATGCGCATCGAGTTTCCCCGTTCGGCCCGCGACGATTTCCACTGGACGCAGCCGCAACTGCGCATCGGCAGCGCGCCCGACAACGACCTGGTACTGGCCGCCGGCCAGGCCGCCGCCGCGCACGTGCTGATCCAGCGCGACGATCGCGGCTGCGTGCTCGAGGTGGCGCCGCGTGCCGCGCGCATCTATGTCAATGCACGGCCCGTGCGCGAGCGCGCGTTGCTGCGCGCCGGCGACGTGATCAGCGTGGGCGGTTGCCGCATGCTGCTGCGCGACGATGACGACCCGGCGCGGCGCGAGGCCTTGCCGATGACGGACGAGGGGCGTTGCGCGGTGGCGCTGCGCGCCGTGGGCGGGCCGCTGTCCGGACGCGTGCTGTCGTTGCGCGACGGGCTGGAGCTGGGCCCGCAAGGCCGTTTTGCGTTGGACCTGGCGCAGGGCGAGCTTGCCTCGCTGCGGCTGGCCTGGCACGACGGCGAGCTGCTGCTGGACGTGACCCGCGCCTCGGCGCGCTACCCCGTGCGGGTCAACGGCATCGCCACCACGCACCTGGCCTTGCAGCCGGGTGACCAGATCGGCCTGGCCTCGCACCGCTTCGTGGTGGATGCGCCGGGAATGCGGCCCGAGGCCGCGCTGCCCGAGCCCGCATTGCCCGAGGCGCCCGAACTGGCGGCCGGGCCGCGTGGCGAGGTGTGGTGGCTGATCGTCACCGCCGCGGTGCTGGCGTTGGGCATCGCGATGGTGCTGCTGGTGCGTTTCTGAAGCGGCGTGGCGGCTTGACCATCGGTTGCTGCACCGCGCCATAATAGTCGTTCAACCCTGGGGAGCCCTTGCAGTGAGCAGAATCTGGAATTTCAGCGCCGGCCCGGCCGCCTTGCCGCTGCCTGTACTCGAACGCGCGCAGCGCGAGATGCTGGACTGGAATGGCAGCGGTTCCTCGGTGATGGAGCAGTCGCACCGCGGCAAGCGCTTCGGCGAGATGGCCGCGCGCACCGAGGCCGACCTGCGCGAGTTGATGGCGATTCCGGACGACTACGCCGTGCTGTTCCTGCAGGGCGGCGCCACCCAGCATTTCGCCCAGATCCCGATGAACCTGGCCGGCGAGGGCGACAGCGCCGACTACCTGGTCACCGGCCACTGGGGCCAGAAGGCCGCCAGCGAGGCGGCGCCGTACGTGCAGGTGAACGTGGCCGCCAGCAGCAAGGCGCAGAACTACCTGAGCCTGCCGCCGCGCGAGACCTGGCAGCTCGACCCGCGCGCGGCCTATGTGCACTACACCTCCAACGAGACGATCCACGGCGTGGAGTTTCGCGACGTTCCCGACGTGGGCGATGTGCCGCTGGTGGCGGACATGTCCTCCAACATCCTGTCTGAGCCGATCGACGTGTCGCGCTTCGGGCTGATCTACGCCGGTGCGCAGAAAAACATCGGCCCGGCCGGTTTCGTGGTGATGGTGATGCGTCGCGACCTGCTGCAGCGGGCCACGCGGCCGATGGCGCGCATCCTTCGCTATGCCGAGCACGCGGCCAACGGCTCCATGCTCAACACGCCCAATACCTGGGGCTGGTACGTCACCGGGCTGACGCTGCAGTGGCTGAAGGAGCAGGGCGGCCTGGCGGCGATGGCGACGCGCAACCGCGCCAAGGCCGAGCAGCTGTATCGCGCCATCGACGGCTCGAACGGCTACTACCGCAGCCCGGTCGATCCGGCCGCCCGCTCGCGCATGAACGTGCCCTTCACCCTGCACGACAGCGCGCTGGATGCCGCGTTCCTGCAGGAGTCCGAGGCCGCCGGCCTGATCGCGCTGAAGGGCCACAAGGCCGTCGGCGGCATGCGCGCGTCGCTGTACAACGCGGTGCCGCCGGAGGCGGTCGATGCGCTGGTCGCCTTCATGCAGGATTTCGCCCGCCGCCACGGCTGATCGCCTCGGGCGGGCGTTTCCGGCAAGATGCCGGTTCATCATTTGGACTTCTTTACATCCAGGCGGCCGAAACATGAGCGACCCCAAAACCTCGCTGAGCGACATGCGAGAGCGCATCGACAGCATTGATCGCCAGATCCAGGAGCTGATCTCCGAGCGCGCGCGCCGCGCGCAGGAAGTGGCGAAGGTCAAGGGGCCGGGGCTTTCCGCCATCGACTACTACCGCCCCGAGCGCGAGGCGCACGTGCTGCGCATGGTGGTCGATCGCAACAAGGGCCCGCTGTCGGACACCGAGATGGTGCGGCTGTTTCGCGAGATCATGTCCTCCTGCCTGGCGCAGGAGGAGCCGCTGAAGATCGGCTACCTCGGCCCCGAGGGCACCTTCAGCGAGCAGGCCGTGCGCAAGCATTTCGGCCACGCCGCTTACAGCCTGCCGCTGGGCAGCATCGAGGAGGTGTTCCAGGAGGTGGCCGCCGGCAACGCCGATTTCGGCGTGGTGCCGGTGGAAAACTCCGGGCAGGGCATGATCCAGATCACGCTGGACCTGTTCCTCACCTCGCAGGCGATCATCTGCGGCGAGGTGGAGCTGCGCGTGCACCAGTGCCTGCACTCGCAGAGCGGCCGGCTGGAGGACGTCAAGCGCGTCTACGCCCACGCGCAGTCGCTGCAGCAGTGCAAGAGCTGGCTGCGGCTCAACCTGCCCACGGTGGAGTGCATTGCCGTCAGCAGCAATGCCGAGGCGGCGCGGCTGGCGCGGCACGCGGACGACGTGGCCGCCATCGCCGGCGAGACGGCCGGGCGCGTGTACGGGCTCAAGACCGTGGCGCAGGCCATCGAGGACCGCGCCGACAACACCACGCGCTTCCTGGTCATCGGCCGCTCGCTGTTTCCGCCGTCGGGCAACGACCGCACCTCGCTGCTGGTCACCGTCAACGACAAGCCCGGCGCGCTGTACGACGTGCTCAGCCCGCTGGCCAAGCACAAGGTCAGCATGAACCGCATCGAGTCGCGGCCGGCGCATACCGGCAAGTGGCAGTACGCGTTCTTCATCGACGTCTCCGGCCATATCTCGGATGAGGGCGTGCAGGCGGCGGTGAAAGAGATCGATGGCAACGCCGGCACCGTGCGGGTGCTCGGCTCCTACCCGGTGGCGTTGCCCTGATGGATGGAGAAGGACACGTGGGTTCTTTTGACTGGATCAGCCGCCCGGGCCAGCCGCTGCATGGCAGCGTGCGCATTCCCGGCGACAAGTCGGTATCCCATCGCGCGCTGATGCTGTCGGCGCTGGCCGATGGCACCTCGCGCATTCGCGGTTTCCTGGAGGGCGAGGACACCCGCGCCACGGCGGCCGTGCTGGTCCAGTTGGGCGTGAAGATCGAAACCCCCGCCGAGGGCGAGCGGCTGGTGCACGGCGTGGGCCTGCACGGCCTGCGCGGCACCACCCAGCCGCTCGATTGCGGCAACGCCGGCACCGGCATGCGCCTGCTCGCCGGCCTGCTGGCGGGGCAGGCGTTCGACAGCACCCTGGTGGGTGACGCCTCGCTGTCCAAGCGCCCCATGCGTCGCATCACCGATCCGCTGGCGCAGATGGGTGCGCACATCGACACCCGCGACGGCCTGCCGCCGTTGCAGGTGCACGGCGGCCAGCCGCTGCACGGCATCCGCTATGCATTGCCGGTGGCCAGCGCACAGGTGAAATCGGCGGTGCTGCTGGCGGGCCTGTACGCGCAGGGCAGCACCGAGGTCATCGAGCCGCATCCCACCCGCGACTACACCGAGCGCATGCTGGCGGCGTTCGGCTGGCCGATCGCGTTCGAGCCCGGTCGCGCGAAGCTCGAGGGCGGCCATGCCTTGCGCGCCACCGACGTGGACGTGCCGGCCGACTTCTCGTCGGCGGCGTTCTTCCTGGTGGCGGCCAGCATCGTGCCGGGCGCCGAGCTGCTGTTGCCGGCGGTGGGCCTCAACCCGCGCCGCACCGGCCTGCTGCAGGCGCTGCGGTTGATGGGCGCCGACATCACCATCGAGAACCCGCGCGAAAGCGGCGGCGAGCCGGTGGGCGACCTGCGCGTGCGCCACGCGCCGCTGCACGGCATCGAGCTGCCCGAGGCGCTGGTGCCGGACATGATCGACGAGTTTCCGGCCCTGTTCATCGCTGCCGCCGTGGCCGACGGCCGCACCGTGGTGCGTGGCGCCGCCGAGCTGCGGGTGAAGGAGTCCGACCGCATCGCCAGCATGGCTGCCGGGTTGCGCGCGCTCGGTGCGCGCATCGAGGAAACACCCGACGGCGCCATCATCGATGGCGGCACGCTGGGCGGCGGCGAGGTGCAGACCCACATGGATCACCGCATCGCCATGAGCTTCACCGTGGCCGGCCTGGTGGCCACCGCGCCGGTGCGCGTGCGCGATTGCAGCCACGTGGCCACCTCGTTCCCCGGCTACCGGGAGCTGGCCAACGCCTGCGGTTTCGCCATCGAGCCCGCGTAGGAGCGCACCGCGTGCGCGATGCTTTTGCGGGATTCGCAAAAGCAAAGGCATCGCGCACAGGGTGCGCTCCTGCATTTGAGGTTGCCATGACCGATTCGCCCTTCATCGTCGCCATCCCCGCCCGCTACGGTTCCACCCGCCTGCCGGCCAAGCCGCTGCGTGCCCTGCACGGCACGCCGATGGTGGTGCGGGTGGCGCAGCGGGCATTGCTTGCCGGCGCCGCGCAGGTGGTGGTGGCGGTGGACGATGCGCGCATTGCCGAGGCCTTGGCCGGGCAGGGCGTGGAGGTGTGCATGACTCGCGCCGACCACGCCTCCGGCAGCGATCGCCTGGCCGAGTGCGCGGTGCGCTACGGCTGGCCCGACGACGCCATCGTGGTGAACCTGCAGGGCGATGAACCGTTTGCGCCGGCCGCCGGCATCCGCGCGGTGGCGCAGGCGCTGGTCGAGGACGACGCGCCCATGGCGACCCTGGCCACGCCCATCGACGAGGCGCACGAGCTGTTCGATCCCAACGTGGTGAAGCTGGTGCGCGATGCGCGCGGCCGTGCGCTGTACTTCAGCCGCGCGCCGCTGCCGTGGGCGCGCGACGCGTTTGCGCAGGCACGCGATGCCTTGCCGGTGGATACGCCGTTTCTGCGCCACATCGGCATCTACGCGTATCGCGCCGGCTTTCTGCGCCGCTACACGCAGCTGGCGCGCACGCCGCTGGAGCAGGCCGAGTCGCTGGAACAACTGCGCGTGCTGGAGCACGGCCACGCCATCGCGGTGCGGCTGTCGCCCGAGCCGTTTCCGCCGGGCATCGACACCGAGGCCGACCTGGCGCGCGCCGAGGCCTGGCTGGCGGAGCACGGCGCATGACGCGCGTGCTGTTTGTGTGCCTGGGCAACATCTGCCGCTCGCCGCTGGTGGAGCAGGTGGCGCGCGAGCAGCTCGCCACCGCACGGCTTGAGGTGAGTGTGGCCTCCTGCGGCACCGGCAACTGGCACGTGGGCGAAACGGCCGATACGCGCATGATCGCGGCGGCGCGCGCGGCCGGCCACGACCTGGCAGCACACCGCGCGCGCCAGTTGCGCGCCGACGACTGGCAGCAGTTCGACCTGCTGCTGGCGATGGATCACGACAACCTTGCCCACCTGCGTCACCACGCGCCCAGCACGGCGCTGGCAGCCAAGGCGGCACTGTTCCTGCCGTGGTCAGGCATCGCCTCGCCCGAGGCGTTTCCCGATCCATGGCATGGCGACGCGGCGGCTTTCGCCGATGCGGTGGCGCTGGCTGAACGCGCCGTGCCGGGGCTGGTGGCGCGCCTGCGCCGGGGCTGAATCGCCGGCTACAATGGCCGCATGGCTCCTGAAACGCCGCCTGCCTTCGACGGCAAGGCCTTCGTCCGCACGCTTTCCACCTCGCCCGGCGTCTACCGCTACTTCAACGCGGCGGACGAGCTGCTGTACGTGGGCAAGGCCAGCAACCTCAAGAAGCGGGTCGGCAGCTATTTCCTGAAGCCGCGCATGGAGCCGCGCATCGCCGCCATGGTGGCGCAGATCGCGCGGGCGCAGATCACCGTGACGCGCACCGAGGGCGAGGCGCTGCTGCTGGAGTCGCAGCTGATCAAGTCGCTCAAGCCGCGCTACAACATCCTGCTGCGCGACGACAAAAGCTACCCGTACATCTACCTGTCCACCGGCGAGGACTACCCGCGCTTGGCGTTCCATCGTGGCGCGCGCAACCTGCCGGGGCGCTACTTTGGCCCGTATCCCAGCACCTGGGCCGTGCGCGAAAGCCTCAGCCTGATGCAGAAGCTGTTCAAGGTGCGCCAGTGCGAGGACAGCTATTTCCGCAACCGCTCGCGCCCGTGCCTGCTGCACCAGATCGGCCGTTGCAGCGCGCCGTGCGTGCAGATGATCAGCGTGGCCGACTATGCGCGGGACGTGCGCCACGCCGAGATGTTTCTTGAAGGCCGCAGCAGCGCGGTGATCGACGAGCTGGCCGAGGCGATGGAGCAGGCCAGCAAGGCGCTGGATTTCGAGCGTGCCGCCACGCTGCGCGACCAGGTGGGTGCGTTGCGCCAGTTGCAGGCGCAGCACCACGTGCAGGGCAGCAGCGCCGACATGGACGTGCTCGCGTGCTGCATCGAGGCGGGCATGGCCTGCGTCAGCGTGCTGTTTTTCCGCAACGGCATCAGCCTGGGCACGCGCGATTTCTTTCCGCGCCTGCCGCTGGATGCCGAGCCGGCCGACGTGCTGGCGCAATTCATCGCGCAGTACTACCTCGACCGCCCGGTGCCGCGCGAGCTGGTGCTGGGCGAAAGCCTGGCCGACCAGTCGATCCTGGCCGAGGTGTTGTCCGCGCAGGCCGGCCATGCGGTGGAGGTGAAATCCAGCGTGCGCGGCGAGCGGGCGCGGTTTCTGCAAATGGCCCAGCGCAACGCGCAGGCGTCGCTCACCGCCCGCCTGGCCAGCCGCCAGACCCTGGGCACGCGTTTCGACGACCTGCAGAAAGTGCTGGGCCTGGACGAGATGCCGCGCCGCATCGAGTGTTTCGACATCAGCCACACCATGGGCGAGGCCACGGTGGCCTCGTGCGTGGTGTTTGGGCCGGAGGGGCCGGAAAAATCCCATTACCGGCGCTTCAACATCACCGGCATCACGCCCGGCGACGACTACGCGGCCATGCACCAGGCGCTCACGCGGCGCTTCCGCCGGCTGGCCGAGGGCGAGGGCGCGCGGCCGGACATCCTGCTGATCGACGGCGGTGGCGGCCAGGTGGCGCAGGCGCTGGACGTGCTGGACGAGCTGGGCGTGCGCGACATCGTGGTGGTGGGCGTGGCCAAGGGGCCGGGCCGGCGCGCGGGCGAGGAAACCCTGGTGCTGGCGCAAGGCGGTCGGCACGCCGGCAGCGAGCTGCATCCCGGCTCATCGTCGCCAGCGCTGCACCTGGTGGCGGCGGTGCGCGACGAGGCGCACCGCTTCGCCATCAGCGGCCACCGGCGCCGGCGCGAAAAAGCGCGCGAGCGCAGCGCGCTGGAGGACGTGCCCGGCATCGGCGCGCGCCGCCGCGCCGCCTTGCTGAAAACCTTCGGCGGCCTGCAGGGCGTGGAGGCCGCCGGCGTGGAGGAGCTGATGCAGGTAAAGGGCATTGATCGCGGACTGGCCGAGCGCATCTATGCGACCCTGCACGGATGAGCGGCGCGAATGTCCGCATCGGCCATGAACAGGCCGTGCCGCGTTCACCCATGCGCCGCACGCTTGCGTGCGACACTGTGACAAACCACTGGATCGAAACATGCGCATCAACCTGCCGACCTGGCTGACCCTGTTCCGCGTGGCACTGCTGCCGGTCATGGTCGTGGTGTTCTACCTGCCGTTTCCCGGCCACAACGCAACCGCCGCCGTCGTTTTCCTGCTGGCCGCGTTCACCGACTGGCTCGACGGCTACCTGGCGCGACGGCTCAACCTGGCCTCCGCGTTCGGCGCCTTTCTCGACCCGGTGGCCGACAAGCTGATGGTGGCGGTGACGCTGTTTCTGCTGGTGGAGTCGCATCGCGGCGGCTGGCCGGGCGTGCTCATGGCGGTGACGGCAGCGGTGATCGTGGGGCGCGAGATCAGCGTGTCGGCGCTGCGCGAATGGATGGCCGAGATCGGCATGCGCGCCACCGTCAAGGTGGCCTTCGTCGGCAAGCTCAAGACCGCGATGCAGATGGTGGCGCTGGTGGTGCTGATCGTGCAGCACGAGAAGGCCGCCGAGGCGCTGCGGCTGTACCACATCGGCGAGGCCTTGCTGGTGGTGGCCGGCATCCTCACCATCTGGTCGGGCCTGCACTACCTGCGCGCGGCGTGGCCCATTCTCAGCGCCGACGGGGCCTCGTCCGACAATGGTGGCAAAAACGCTTGACGATCGTCGCCCACGTATTAGAATGCGCGGCTCCAATGCGGGAATAGCTCAGTTGGTAGAGCACGACCTTGCCAAGGTCGGGGTCGCGAGTTCGAGTCTCGTTTCCCGCTCCAGACACACACGCAAGGCCCCGACCCGTTCGGGGCCTTGTCGTCTGGGAGGCAGGTGCAGCAAGGTTGTCTCTGGCGCCAGCAGCTGTTCACAACCGGTGAATCTCTGCTATCATGGACAGCTCAAAGCGGGAATAGCTCAGTTGGTAGAGCACGACCTTGCCAAGGTCGGGGTCGCGAGTTCGAGTCTCGTTTCCCGCTCCAGTTTTTTCCAAGCCCCGGCCACCCGGGGTTTGTTGTTGAAAAAGCACATTGCGCAACGGCCAGGTGGCAGAGTGGTCATGCAGCGGACTGCAAATCCGCGTACGCCGGTTCGATTCCGACCTTGGCCTCCATTGCGCACACGCCGCATCCGATTGAACCCGCCGCTGGCGGGTTTTTTGTTGCCCGTGATCCGGCACGGGCACGGCCACGGCCCATGGTCAGTCCCAGCGCTCCATGGGGTCGTCGATCGGCAGGCCATCCAGCAAGGCGGTCACGTGGCGGGGCAGGCTGCGTGGATAAAAGCACGCGGTGGCCGCCTGCATCGCGGCAACCGACCACCAGCGATGATGCAGGTGGTCTTGCTGTTCATGCGGCTCGCGCCCGGATACGTCCAGCGCTGGCGCCACCTGCCGCAGGCGCACCACAAACACGGTCTCGTGCTGCAGCCGGCGTTCCCCGCGATAGGTGTAGCGCACGTCGCGGCGCCATAGCGGCTCGCCCACGTCGGCGGGCTGGATGCGCAGGCCGGTTTCCTCGCGCACCTCGCGCACCACGGTCGTGGCCATGCTCTCGCCAGGCTCCATGCCGCCGCCCGGCAATTCCCATGTCATCGGAAAATCGGGATTGCCCGCATCCTGCGTGCTCAACGTCAGCACCGCTCCCGCTGCATCCACCAGCAGCACCCGCACCGCATGGCGCTCGATGCGCGAGCGGGCGGCGCCGGGGCATGTCGGGGCGGATGATGACGGCATCGCGGCATGCTACCAGCGCGCGCAGCGGGCAAGAAAAAAGGCCGGAAGCCTCGATTTCTCGGCATTCCGGCCCTTGGTTGCCGCTGGGCGGCGTGTTGGTGGAGGTGGCGGGAGTCGAACCCGCGTCCGAGGATGCTCAATGCCCGGATCTACATGCTTAGCTCACCGTTCAATCTCGTTTCGCGACAAGCACGATGGGCAAGGCGCACCGCGAAACCAGCCTGATTGATTTGGCCTAGAACCGCCAGGCAGCAGCGTTCGGCGATCTCATGATAATGACCCTACACCGACGAGCATGAGCACAAGTGGGTTCGGGGCTAGGCCTTAAGCGGCCAGAGCGTAGTTGTCGTCGTTGGCAACTATGAGTTTGCTGCTGGATTAACGAGGAAAGCTGCCCCCTCGGCATGCACCAAGTCATCTCACTACCCCCGTCGAAGCCAGGACACCCCCGGGGAAAACGCTATGACCGAATAAGTATATGGGGTCATCCGGCGGGGCATCAATGCGGCGTCGGGAACCGTGGTGTGCCCGGGGCGGGGATCGAACCCGCATCGCCTTGCGGCGGAGGGATTTTAAATCCCTTGCGTCTACCAGTTTCGCCACCCGGGCGCGGGTCGGCCGGCGGCGAATCGTAGCATGGGGCCTGCGCGCCGCCGCGCTAGGGCGACGGCGCCTGTTCGCGTCGGGCCGCGCGCCTGAGCAGCCACGCCAGCACCGGTGGCGTGAGCATGGCGGTGAGCAGCGACATGGCGACGATGACGGCGTAGAGGCGGTTGTCGAAGACGCCGGCGGCAAGGCCCAGGCTGGCCACCACGATGCCTACCTCGCCGCGCGGCACCATGCCGAAGCCGACGAGGGTGGCGCCGCGCGCGCCCAGCGGGATCGACCCCAGCCAGCCGCCGATGAACTTGGAGGCCACGGCGATGGCCGTGGCGGCGGCCAGCAGCCAGAGGGCGTCGGCACCGGCCAGCGCGTGCAGGTCCATGCGGCTGCCGGTGATCACGAAAAAGAACGGCGTGAGCAGCGCCAGCAGCGGTTTCACCTGTTGCTCCAGCGCGTGCTGCTGGCGCGTTTCCGAGGCGATCATGCCGGCCAGGAAGGCGCCGATGATGGCGGCCAGGCCGAACACGGTGGACAGGCAGGCCAGGCCCAGGCACAGCGCCAGCACGATCGCCAGCGGTGAGTGCGGGCCCAGCGGCGCGTCCAGCCAGCGCGAGTTCCAGCGCATCACGCGGGTGCCGCCCCAGCCGATCACGGCGATGAAACCCACCGCGCCGGCCAGCACCATCACCAGGTGCCATGCGTCGGGCGAGCCGCCGCCTTGCAGCGACACCACCACGCCCAGCAGCAGCATGGCGAGGATGTCGTCGATCACGGCGGCGCCGAGGATCACCTTGCTCTCGATGCGTTGCAGCGCGCCCAGCTCCTGCAGCACGCGCGCGGTGATGCCGGCGGAGGTGGCCACGAACGCGGCGGCCACGAACATCGAGCGGTCCCAGTCGAAGCCGTTGCCGTGCGCCCACGCGCCGCCCATGACAAACGGCACGATCACGCCCACCACGCCCACGGCGAACGCCACCTTGCCGACTTTCTTGAGATCCTCCAGGCGGGTTTCCAGGCCCACCGCAAACAGCAGCAGGATCACGCCGATCTCGGCCAGCACGTCCAGCGGCGTGCCGGCGGCGACCTGGGCGGGGGTGATCCAGCCCAGCAGCGACGGCCCGATCGCGCAGCCGGCGGCGATCTCGCCCACCACGCCGGGCAGCTTGAGCCGTTGCGCGATCTCGCCGCCAATCTGCGCCGCCACGAAAACCACGAACAGGGAAAACAGGATGTCGCTGGCGTGATGCATGTGGTGGCGAGCGAGGGCAAAACCCCATGCTACACGACCGCCGCGCGGGCGGGTTTCAGGCCGGCGAGGCGCTGGCGGGCCGGTCGTGGCGCAACTGGGCAAACACGCGGCTGGCGCCGGCGGTGACCACCGCCAGGATCAGCACCGTCCAGCGGAACGCCACCACGTACTGGTGCTGGGCATGGCCGCCCAGCAGCGCTTCCATCAGCAGCGTGGCCAGCGCAATGCCGAAGCTCATCGCCAGGTATTGCACGGTGGACGCCATGGACGAGGCCATCGACGCGTGCTTGATGTCCAGGTCGGTGTAGATCAGCGTGTTCATCGCGGTGTACTGCATGCCGGCGAACGCGCCGTAGAAAAACGCCAGCAGCGCGATGGCCCATGCCGGCGAGCCGGGGCCGAGCAGGGCGAACATCGCCAGCAGCGCGGCCACGATCAAGGTGTTGCCCAGCAGCAGGCGACGATAGCCGTAGTGCACCAGCACGCGGTTGATCGCCCACTTGGCGGCGATGGAGCCCAGCGCCTGCGGCACCATCATCAGGCCGGCGGCCAGCGGCGACCAGCCGCAACCCACCTGCAGAAACAGCATCAGCAACAGAAACATGCCGGAGATGCCCAGCCGCGTGAACAGGCCGCCGGCAATCGCCACGCGCACGCTGCGCACGCCCAGCAGCTTGAGGTCGGCCACCGGATGCTCGGTATGCCGGCTGTGCCACACGTAGACCGCGCCCAGCGCGGTGGCGATCAGGGCAAACAGGCCGATGCGCGGCCACGGCACCGGCGAGGCGCCGGCCAGCTCCGAGGCGGTCAGCAGCAAGGCGGAGGCTGCGGCAAACATCACGAAGCCGCTGAGGTCGAACGGGTTGGCGCGTTCGAGCCGGTAGTCGGGCATGTCGCGCCGGTTCATCCAGTAGCCGCCGATGGCCACCGGCACGTTGATCAGAAAGATCAGCCGCCACGAGGTGTATTCCACCAGCGCGCCGCCCAGCAGCGGGCCCAGCACCGAGCCGAGCAGGCCGAAGGTGGATACCGTGCTCATCGCCCGCACGAACTCGCGCTTGGCGATGCTGCGCACCAGCACGTAGCGTCCCACCGGCATCAGCGAGGCGCCGCCCACGCCCTGCAGCACGCGGGCGGCCACCAGCTGCGGCAGCGTCTGCGCCACGCCGCACAACAGTGAGCCCAGGCCAAACACGATGATGGCGATGCCGAACACCCGTCGCGTGCCCAGCCGGTCGCACAACCACGGGCTGGCCGGGATCAGGATGGCCAGCGTCAGCACGTAGCTGGTCAGCGCCGTGCGCATGCCCAGCGGCGTCACCGACAGCGCGTCGGCCATCGACGGCACGGCGGTGTTGACTACGGTGGAATCGAGCGACTGCATGAAGAACGCCGCCGCCACCAGGTACAGCAGGCCGCGAAACTGCACCCGCGAGGACAGGCGCGGCGCTCCGGCGGACGCATCGCCGGGTGGTGCCTGCAGGGTGGGCGAGGAGGTGTCCAGGGAGGGCGAAACAGGCATGCGGCGCATGGTACCTGCTGCGACAGCTTGCTTTTTGTGACCGTCCTGCGCTTTAGTTACGGGACGTAAAGCCGGGAGCGGGTCGCGACAGCGCCACGACGCGATCCATTCCAAGGTTCATCCGCCGCGCGCGATCCTTCACGCCGGCCATGAGACAACCACACGCGCCGGGGCGGTTTCGTTCCGGCGTGTGCTTTTGTGCGGCGCCACCAGCATCAGGAAAAACCATGAGCAGCAAGCCACCGATTACTGTTTCCCGGGTCGACATGGAGCGCATCGAGGCGCTGCTGGAGCGCCTGCCCGCCGACGAGGCCGCCCGCTGCGCGCCGCTCATCGCCGAGCTTGATCGCGCCGAGGTGGTGGAGCCGCAGGCCATGCCCGGCAATACGGTGACGATGAACTCCACCGTGCGCTTCGAGGACGAGAGCAACGGCGAAGCGCTCACGCTGACCCTGGTCTATCCCGCGGCCGCCGGTGCGGCCGGCACGGTGTCCATCCTGGCGCCGGTGGGCAGCGCGCTGCTGGGGTTGTCACGCGGCCAGCACATCGACTGGCCCACGCCCGATGGTCGCCAGCGTCGCCTGCGCGTGCTGGAGATCGACTACCAGCCCGAGGCGGCGGGGCATTTCCATCGCTGACGCGGTGCCGGGCCGACGGCGCGCCATGCACCGTTAAACTTCGTTGGCGGCCGCGACGCCGCTGTCACGAATGGCCGGCGACGCTTTCCGGCCCGCCCGCCGCCGAGCGCGACGCAGGCCCATGGAGATGCGCATGACCGACCCCGCGACCCCGCCCGATATGTCTGCCCGCGCCGCCACGCTGCGCGCGCGGATCGAGCAGGCCAACTACCGCTACCACGTACTCGACGACGCCGACATCACCGACGCCGAGTACGACCGCCTGATGCGCGAGTTGGAGGCGCTGGAGGCGCAATACCCCGAGCTGGCCACGCCCGACTCGCCGACCCGCAAGGTCGGTGCGCGCGCGCAGGGCGGTTTTGCCGAGGTGCGCCACGCGATGCCGATGCTGTCGCTGGGCAACGCCTTCGAGCAGGACGGCGACAGCGAGCGCGAGCGTTTCCGCGAGGTGGCCGAGTTCGAGCGGCGCATCGAGCAGACGCTGGACCGGCGCGAGCCGGTGTTTTCGGTGGAGCCGAAACTGGACGGCTTGGCGATCAGCCTGCGCTACGAGCACGGCGTGTTCGTGCAGGGCGCCACCCGCGGCGACGGCGAGACCGGCGAGGATGTCACCGCCAATCTGCGCACCGTGCGCGCGATTCCGCTGCGCCTGCGCGGCGAGGGCTGGCCCGAGGTGCTGGAGGTGCGCGGCGAGGTGATCATGCTGCGCAAGGATTTCGAGGCCTTCAACGAGCATGCCCGCACGCATGGCGAGAAACCGCTGGCCAATCCGCGCAATGGCGCGGCCGGTTCGCTGCGCCAGCTTGATCCGGCGATCACCGCCAAGCGCCGCCTGAGCTTTTTCGCCTACGCCATCGGCGTGGTCGAGGGCGGCGAGCTGCCGCCGACGCATTCGGCCACCTTGCAGCAGTTGCGCGAATGGGGCTTCCCGGTCTCGCCCGAGGTGGACGTGGCGCGCGGCTTTGACGGCCTGCTGGCCTATTTCCGCCGCATCGGCGAAAAGCGCGACGGCCTGCCGTACGACATCGACGGCGTGGTCTACAAGCTGGACGACTACGCCGGCCAGCGCGAGATGGGCTTTGTCTCGCGCGCGCCGCGCTGGGCGATCGCGCACAAGTTCCCGGCGCAGGAGCAGACCACGCGCCTGCTCGACATCGAGGTGCAGATCGGCCGCACCGGCGCGGCCACGCCGCGCGCGCGGATGGAGCCGGTGCAGGTGGCCGGCGTCACCGTCACCTACGCCACCTTGCACAACGCCGACCAGGTGGCGCGGCTGGATGCGCGCATCGGCGACACGGTGATCGTGCGCCGCGCCGGCGACGTGATTCCCGAAGTGGTACGCGTGGTCGAGAGCGAACGGCCCGACGGCACCGAGCCGTGGCAAATGCCCACGCATTGCCCGGTGTGCGGCTCGGCGCTGCTGCGCGAGGAGGGCGCGGCAGCATATCGCTGTTCCGGCGGCCTGATCTGCGCGGCCCAGCGCAAGGAGGCCTTGATCCACTTTGCCTCGCGCCGCGCGATGGACATCGAAGGCCTGGGCGAGCGCTTCGCCGAGGCGCTGGTCGAGCTGGACATCGTGCACACGCCGGCGGACCTGTACCGGTTGGGCGTGGACGACTTCGTCGACATGAAGCAGCGCATCGACGAGCGCGACGGCACCACGCCGGAGACGGTCAAGGCCGGCAAGATCGCCACCAAGTGGGCCGAGAACCTCGTCGACGGCATTGCCGCCAGCAAACACGCCACGCTGGCGCGATTCCTGTTTGCGCTGGGCATCATGCATATCGGCGAAAGCACGGCCAAGACGCTGGCCGCGTGGCTGGGCCGGTTGGCGCTGGTGCGCGACATGCCCGCCTCGGTGCTTCGCGTGCTGCCGGACGTCGGTGCCGAGGTGGCCGATTCCATCGCCGGCTTCTTCGCCCAGCCGGGCAACCAGAGCGTCGTCGATGACCTGCTGGCCGAGGGCATCGTCTTCAGCGATGAGTCCGACCCTTCGCCGCGCCTGCGCGAGCGGCTGGACCTGGGCGTGCTGCTGGGCATGGCGAACATCCCCAAGCTCGGCCCCAAGAGCTGCCAGCTGATCGCCACGCATTTCCCCACACTGGCGCAACTGCAGGCGGGTGGGGCGGCGCACTGGAGCGCCGCCGGCGTACCGCAGGCGGCGGTGGCCGGGCTGGAGCAGTTCCTGGCCGATCCGTCGTCGCTGGCGCAACTGGCCGGCGACGAGGCAGCCATGCGGCGGTTGCTCGACGCGATCCCCGAAACCGCCGAGACCACCGAGGCCGCGCTGGCCGGCAAGACCTTCGTGCTCACCGGCACCCTGGCCACGCTCAGCCGCGACCAGGCCAAGGCACGGCTGGAGGCGCTGGGTGCCAAGGTCGCCGGCTCCGTGTCGAAAAAGACCAGCGTGGTGGTGGCCGGCGAAGAGGCCGGCTCCAAGCTGGACAAGGCCCGCGAGCTGGGCGTGGCGGTGTGGGACGAGGCGCAACTGCTGGCGTTGCTGGATGAGCATGAAGCCTGATCATCAAGCCTCCTGCGAAAAGCGTCCCCCTCACCCCAGCCCTCTCCCCCGGCATAGCCGGGGGAGAGGGGGTTCAGTCGTCAACTCTCCTGCTCCCTCTCCCCCGGCTGTGCCGGGGGAGAGGGCTGGGGTGAGGGGGACGCTCTTGGCGAAAAACCACCCGAGCCCTACGCAAGGAGGGAGCATGGTCCACTTTTCCCGCTCGGTATTTCGCGGAGAAAGTGGGCGACGCTTTTCAAAAGGAGAACCCCGCTGATGGAACGGGCAAGGCAACTGCGCCGCAACCAAACCGATGCCGAGCGCAAGCTGTGGTCGCGCCTGCGCGCAGCCCAGCTCGGCGTGAAATTCCGCCGTCAGCATCCGGTGGCCGGTTACTACGCCGACTTCTGCTGCATCGAACACCGCCTGATCGTGGAACTGGACGGCGGCCAGCACGTCGAGCAGCAGGCGTATGACGAGCAGCGTACGAAGGATTTGCAGGCGGCGGGTTTCCGCGTGCTGCGCTTCTGGAACGATGATGCGCTGCTGCGCACCGACGACGTGCTGGCGGCGATCGTGCAGGCGCTGGGCGAGCTGCCGTCAACACACCCGTTGCCGCGCCAGCGCCTGAGGCAAAAAGGCGGGAGTGCCATGTCGGACGCCGGCGCACTGCACCTGCGCGCGAAACTCTACCGCCTGATCCGCCGCTTCTTCGACGAGCGCGAGGTGCTGGAGGTGGAGACGCCGATCCTCTCCGCCGCCGGCAACACCGATCCCAACATCGAGAGTTTCAGCACCCGCTTCAGTGGCCACGTCGACGCCGGCGCGCGTGAGCGCTGGTTGCGCACCTCGCCGGAGTATCCGCTCAAGCGCCTGCTGGCCGAGGGCGTGGGTGACTGCTACGAGTTGGGCCGGGTGTTTCGCAACGGCGAGGCCGGCGGCCGCCACAACCCCGAGTTCACCATGCTGGAGTGGTACCGGGTGGGCTGGGATCACCGGCAGCTGATGGACGAGACCGTGGCGCTGGTGCAGCAGGCGCTGGCGCTGGTGGATCGGCGGGCCGAGGTGGTGGTGACCACGTATCGCCGGTTGTTTCTCGATGAACTGGGCATCGATCCGCTGCTGGCCGACATCGACACCTTGCGCGCGCCGCTGGCCGAGTTCGGCATCGGCCCGGACGGGCTGGGCCGCGACGACTGGCTCGATCTGCTGATCACCCACCGCCTGCAACCGGCATTTCCGCGCGACCGCATCACGGTGATCCACGACTATCCGGCCAGCCAGTGCGCGCTGGCGAAGATCCGCGCGGACGATCCGCCGGTGGCCGAGCGTTTCGAGCTGTACCTGGGGCGCTACGAGCTGGCCAACGGTTATCACGAATTGAACGATGCCGATGAGCAGCAGGCACGTTTCGAGCGCGACAACGCGGTGCGCCGCGAACGCGGCCTGCAGGAAATACCGATCGACGAAAACCTGCTCGACCTGCTCGACGCGATGCCCGATTGCGCCGGTGTGGCCTTGGGCGTGGAGCGCCTGCTGATGTGCCTGGTCGACACCGACGCGATTGCCGACGTGCTGGCGTTCGCGTTTGCCGAGGCCTGAAAGAACGACCCCGCCGGATGGCGGGGTCGTCGGTATCAGTCGCGGCTTTCCAGCAGGCAGCGGTAGATCAGGCCGCCGACGATGCCGCCGACCAGCGGCACCAGCCAGAACACCCACAGCTGCTCCACCGCCCAGCCGCCGTGGAACAGCGCCACGCCGGTGGAGCGGGCCGGGTTGACCGAGGTGTTGCTGACCGGAATGCCGATCAGGTGGATCAGGGTCAGCGCCAGGCCGATGGCGATGCCGGCAAAGCCGGCCGGCGCGCGCTTGTCGGTGGCGCCGTGGATCACGATCAGGAAAAACGCGGTCAGCACCAGCTCGGCAATGATCACCGCGCACAGCCCGTAGTGGTCGGGCGAATGCTCGCCGAAGCCGTTGGAGGCAAAGCTGCCGGCGGCCACGTCGAAGCCGGGCTTGCCGCTGGCGATCAGGTACAGCACGCCGCCGGCCGCGATCGCGGCGATCACCTGGGTGATCACGTACGGCAGCACGTCCCTGGCCGCGAAACGGCCACCGGCGCACAGGCCCACCGTCACCGCCGGGTTGAAGTGGCCGCCGGAGATGTGGCCGACCGCATAGACCATGGTCAGCACGGTCAGGCCGAAGGCCAGCGCGACACCGGCGAAGCCGATGCCCAGTTCAGGGTATGCCGCCGCGAAGATCGCGCTGCCGCAGCCGCCAAACACCAGCCAGAACGTGCCGAAGAATTCGGCACCAAGGCGTTTGCTCATGCTCATCGATGAATCCCCTTGTGATGAAGTGGGCCGGATGACCGGCTTTTGCCAACCCCGGCCGGCAAAAGTGAACCATCCGCCGTGGATTTGCGCCATAGGCGAATCCGAAGGGCAGGGCGCCGGTCGCCGTGGTGTAAGTTGGCCTGCCGACCCTGTCCGATGCGCGTGATGACCGAGATGCCACCCCCCGACAAGCCGCTGCTGGGCGCCGTGCACCACGTGGCCCTGATCTGCGCGGACTACGCGCGATCCCGCGCGTTCTACAGCCAGACACTTGGCCTGCCCATCGTGCGCGAGGTGTACCGCGAGGCGCGCGACTCGTGGAAGTGCGACTTGCAGGTGGGCGACGTGCAGCTGGAGCTGTTCTCCTTTCCCGATCCGCCGCCGCGCCCGTCGCGGCCGGAGGCGCAGGGGCTGCGTCACCTGGCCTTTGCGGTAGCCGACCTCGACGCGGTGGTGGCGACGCTGGCCGAGCGCGGCGTGGACTGCGAGCCGATACGGGTGGACGAATACACCGGCCGCCGCTTCACCTTTTTCGCCGACCCGGACGGCTTGCCCATCGAGCTGTACGAGACGGACTGAGGCGGCGGGCGAGGGTGGTGTAAGTTACGTTCCTTTTTGCCAGGACCGCCCGATGCCGCACGACGCCCTCCCGCCCTCACGGCCCGCGCCGGAGCGCGCGCTTGATCGCGGCGACGTGCGCACGCTGACGCTGGCCGCGCTTGGTGGCGCGCTGGAGTTCTACGACTTCGTGGTGTTCGTGTTTTTCGCGTTGCCGCTGAGCCACCTGTTTTTTCCGCCCGACACCGCGCCCTGGCTGGCGCAGCTCAAGGTGTTCGGCATTTTTGCCGCCGGCTACCTGGCCCGCCCGCTGGGCGGCATCGTGATGGCGCACTACGGCGATACGCTGGGGCGCAAGAAAATGTTCACGCTCAGCGTGTTCCTGATGGCCTTGCCCACGCTGGGCATCGGCCTGCTGCCGGTGTACGCGCAGGTGGGCATGCTGGCGCCGTTGCTGCTGCTGGCGTTGCGCGTGGTGCAGGGCATTGCGGTGGGCGGCGAGGTGCCCGGCGCGTGGGTGTTCGTGGCCGAGCACGTGCCGCCGCGACGCGTGGGCCTGGCTTGCGCCAGCCTCACCTCGGGGCTGACGGTGGGCATCTTGATCGGCTCGCTGGTGGCGTCCGCGATCAACCGTCATTTCACCCCGGCCGAGGTGCTGGCCGGCGGTTGGCGGTTGCCGTTTGTGGCCGGCGGCGTGTTCGGCTTTTTTGCCGTGTGGCTGCGGCGCTGGCTCAGCGAGACGCCGGTGTTCGAGGCGATGCACGCGCGCAAGGCGCTGGTGGCCGGCTTGCCGTTGCGGCAGGTGCTGCAGCGCCATCGGCCTGGCGTGGTGATGTCGATGCTGGTGACGTGGATGCTCACCGCCGCCATCGTGGTGGTGATCCTGATGACGCCGTCGCTGGTGCAGTCGACGTTTCATGTCGCGCCGGCGCGCGCGTTTGCGGGCAATACCGTGGCCTCGTTCGCGCTGGCGCTGGGCTGCCTGTTCTACGGCTGGCTGGCCGACCGCATCGGCCACGCGCGCGCCTTGTTGCCGGGCGCGCTCGGGTTGCTGGCGTGCAGCTACCTGCTGTACCTGGACTTGCAGGCCGGTGGCGCGCATTTCATCGCGCTGTATGCGCTGGCCGGCTTTGCGGTGGGCGTGGTCGGCGTGGTGCCCACCTTGATGGTGACGGCGTTTCCGCCGGCCGTGCGGTTTTCCGGCCTGTCTTTTTCGTACAACGTCGCCTACGCCGCGTTCGGCGGCCTCACCCCGCCGCTGATCGGCGTGCTGGTGCGCCACCTGGGCGCCCTGGCACCGGCGCACTACGTGGCGTTCACGGCCCTGATCGGCGTGGCCGTGGCCGTGAAGCGAGGAGTGAGTGGAGAGGAGTGAGGAGTGAGAGAGAGAGCCTTGGCGTTGGCGGCTTTTACTCACTCCTCACTCCTCTTCACTCACTCCTTGCTCCTGGCCCCTAGAAGTCCAGCTCCTGTGCGGCGCAGAGGTAATCCACCAGTGGCGCCACGCGCTTGAACGTGTCGATGGTCCAGGGCAGCAGCTCGCTGGAGCAGGCCAGTGCGTCGGTAAAGGGCGCGGAGGCGACGAAGTCCTTGCGCTTGAGGTCGTCGATCAGCTCGTGGCTGGGGTCGTAGCCGCGTGGCGGGCGCACCAGTGATTCGCCGCCCAGTTGCAGGTGGTCGCGAAAGGCCTTGCCCTGCGTGGCGCGCTTCCATGCGGCGGGGTTGTCCACCAGAAAACCGCGGATGTGCTTGAGCGCCTCGGGCTCGGGGTGCCACATGCCGCCACCGCCGAAACAGGCGTCCGGCTCGATGTGCAGGTAGAAGCCGGGCGCCTGGATCTCGTGGCGGCGCACGTGGAAGAAGCGCGAACCCTGCCACGGCTTGTACGGCAGCTTGTTGCTGGAATAGCGCGTGTCGCGATGGATGCGGTACAGCGAGCCGCCGTTCTTGCGCGGGTCGGCGCGGTAGTGCTCGCTGATGGTCGCCAGTGCCGGCTGCAGGTCGGTGATCAATTGCAGGAACGGCTCGCGCACGTGGCGCTCGTAGTCGTCCTTGTGCGCCTGGAACCAGGCGCGCTCGTTGTGGCGGTCCAGCGCGCGCAGGAAACGGAACGTGGCGGGGGTGAAATAGCTGGTGGACATGGTGGCTCGCGGAAAGGATGAAGCCGGCGTCAGGCCGGTGTCGGCAGGTCGAGGGCCAGCGCCTGGCCCCAGGCCTGCAACTGGTCGAGCAGCGGCAGCTTGTCGCGCGCGGCGGGGTCGGCGCGCAGCTCGGCCAGGCGCGTGGCGTAGTCGTCGAGGGTGAGCACGGTCAGTGGCGTGCGGCGGGTGAGCCGCGCCGCGCGAAACTGCTGCCAGCGTTCGTGCTCGTCCGCGTCCAGCGTGTGCGGCCAGTTGCGGGCGCGGTAGCGAAACAGCAGCTCGGGGTAGCGGGCGTCGCGAAACGCGAAGCGGCGTTGGCCCAGTTCCTCCGGCGGCGTGGCGCGCACCTGGGCGAGCAGGCGCTTGTCGCTGTCGGGCAGGAAGCCGCCGCCGTACAGCGCCAGCTCCGGGTCTTCCGGCGGCGGCAGCTCGCTGGCGCGCTGGAACACGCGGCGCAGCTTTTCCGCCAGGCCGTCCACCGCGTGCAGCACGTCGCGGTGGGCCAGGCAGCGTGGCACGTCCAGTTGCAGGCGCTCGGTGTCCACGCCGCGCAGTACCGACAGCGGCGCCAGCGCAGGGGCGTGGTTGGCGCGGATCGTGCGCAGCGGGATGCGCTCCACGCCTTCGGGCAGGTCGGCGCGGGGGGTAAAGATGCGGTCGGCGATGTCGTCCTCGTCCAGCGCCAGCCATTGGGCCGGATCGGTGGCCAGGTCATACACGATGATCTCGCCCGGCCGCGTCGGGTGCGCGGCCAGCGGCGCCACCAGCGCCAGGCAGTGCCGGCTGGCCGGGTAGCGCGAGGACACGTGCACCATCGGCGTGCGGTTGACCACATCCAGCAGCTCGAACACCCGCTGCTTGCGGCGCAGCGCGTAGTACCAGTCCCACAGCCGTGGCTGGCGTACGCGGATGAGCCGCGCCAGGTCGATCAGCGCGTACACGTCGGACAGCGCATCGTGCGCGCGCTCCTGGGTGAGCTGGTTGGCCTGGGCCAGGTGCTCCAGCTTGAAGCTGGGCGTGCCGTCGTCGCGGGTGGGCCACACGATGCCTTCGGGCCGCAGTGCCTGGCACATCCGCACCAGGTCGATCAGGTCCCAGCGCGAGTTGCCGTTTTCCCACTCGCGCCCGTACGGCTCGTAGAAATTGCGGTAGAGCATCTGCCGCGTGATCTCGTCGTCGAAGCGCAGCGAGTTGTAGCCCACGCCACAGGTGCCGGGCGTGGCCAGCTCCTCATGCACGCGGGCGGCAAACTCGGCCTCGATCAGCCCTTCGCGCTCGGCCAGCTGCGGCGTGATGCCGGTGATCAGGCAGGCGTCGGGGTGCGGCGGCATCTCCCGTGGCGGCTTGCCGTAGAACATCACCGGCTCGCCGATGATCTCCAGCCCGGCCGTGGTGCGGATGCCGGCAAACTGCACCGGCCGGTCGCGCCGTGGATCGGCGCCGAAGGTCTCGTAGTCGTGCCAGAAAAAGGTCTGCATGGCGCCGATCATCTCACGCACCGCTCACGGGCATGGCGGGGCAAGCTGATAAACTGCCGCTCCCAAGGAGGATCCATGAGCCAAGCCCACGACGACAACCTGATCTGGATCGATCTGGAAATGACCGGTCTGGACACCGACCGCGACTCCATCCTGGAGATCGCCACGGTGGTGACCGACAAGGACCTCAACGTATTGGCCGAGGGTCCCGTGTTCGCCATCCGCCACGAGATCGACCGGCTGGAGGCGATGGACGCCTGGAACCGCAACCAGCACCACAAGTCCGGCCTGTGGCGGCAGGTGCTGATCTCCGAGACCGATCACGCGATGGCCGAGCAGGCCACGGTGGATTTCCTGCGCGCCTGGGTGGCGCCGGGCAAGTCGCCGATGTGCGGCAACTCCATCTGCCAGGATCGCCGCTTTCTGCACCGCGAGATGCCGCGACTGGAGCGCTACTTTCACTACCGCAACCTGGACGTGTCCACGCTGAAGGAGCTGGCGCGCCGCTGGGCGCCGGAGGTGGCGCGCGGCGTGGGCAAGGAGGCGGCGCATACGGCCTTGTCCGACATCCGCGACTCCATCAACGAGCTGCGCCACTATCGCCGGTTCATGGGTCCGCTGGGCGGGCCGCAAACGCCGTGACGCGAGCGCGCCACGTTTTCATCGCCAGGTGATGTCCATGTCGATCGACCTGCTGGCCCCCGTGCTGGACTGCCATGGCCGCCCGTTGCGGCTGGATCGTCCGCGCGTGGTGGGCATCCTCAACCTCACGCCCGACTCGTTCTCCGACGGCGGCTTGCACGACAGCGTGGAGACGGCGGTGGCGCACGCGCTGCGCATGGTGGAGGAGGGCGCCGACATGATCGACGTCGGCGGCGAATCCACCCGCCCCGGCGCGGCCGACGTGGCGGTGGACGAGGAGCTGCGGCGGGTGGTGCCGGTGATCGAGCAACTGGCCGCGCGCAGCGAGGTGCCCATCGCCATCGACACCTCCAAGCCCGAGGTGATGCGCGCCGCCGTGGCGGCGGGCGCGGGCATGATCAACGACGTCTACGCGCTGCGCCGCGAGGGCGCGCTGGACGCCGCCGCCGAACTGCGCGTGCCGGTGTGCCTGATGCACATGCAGGGCGAGCCGCGCAGCATGCAGGACGCGCCGCACTACGACGACGTGGTGGGCGAGGTGCACCGTTTTCTCACCGACCGCCTGTTTGCCTGCGAGCTGGCCGGCATCGAGCGTCGCCACGTAATGGTCGATCCGGGGTTCTGCTTCGGCAAGACGCTGGAGCACAACCTGGCGCTGCTGGCCGCGCTGGACCGCTTCGCGGGGCTGGGCAGCGGCGTGTATGCCGGGTTGTCGCGCAAGTCGATGATCGGCACGCTCACCGGCCGCCGCGTGCCGGCCGAGCGCGTGGCCGGCTCGGTGGCCGCCGCCCTGATCGCGGTGCAGCGCGGCGCGCGCATGGTGCGCGTGCACGACGTGGCGGCGACGGTGGACGCGCTGGCGGTATGGGCGCCGGTGCATGCGCTGGATGCCACGCCACGGCGCGAGGACAAGAGCGCCATGCCACGCTGGCCCGACGACGACTGACACCACTTTTCTTCCGCAGCGCCTTGAGGCTGCGGCAACGCACACGGGGGAGACGCATGACGCAACGCAAATACTTCGGCACCGACGGCATCCGCGGCATGGTGGGCGAGTGGCCGATCAGCGCCGATTTCATGCTGCGCCTCGGCCGCGCCGCCGGCGCCGTGCTGGCACGCAACGCCAAGGGCCGTCCGCTGGTGCTGATCGGCAAGGACACGCGCGTGTCCGGCTACATGTTCGAGTCGGCGCTGGAGGCCGGCCTGGTGGCGGCGGGCGTGGACGTGGGCCTGCTGGGGCCGATCCCCACGCCGGCGGTGGCCTTTCTCACCCGCTCGATGCGCGCCAGCGCAGGCATCGTCATCAGCGCCTCGCACAACCCGCACCACGACAACGGCATCAAGTTCTTCTCCGCCGACGGCGAGAAGCTGTCCGACGAGGTGGAGCTGGCGATCGAGCAGGAGGTGGACGCCGAGTTCGTCACCGTGGCCTCGGAAAAACTGGGCAAGGCCAGCCGCGTCACCGACGTGGTGGCGCGCTACACCGAGTTCTGCAAGGCCACCGTGCCGGAGGATTTCAGCCTGCGCGGCCTCAAGCTGGTGCTGGACTGTGCCCACGGCGCCACCTACCAGGTCGCGCCGCGCGTGTTTGCCGAGCTGGGCGCCGAGGTGGTGGCCATTGGCGACAAGCCCGACGGCTTCAACATCAACAACGGCGTGGGCAGCACGCATCCGCAGGCGTTGCAGCGCGCGGTGCTGGAGCAGGGCGCCGACATCGGCATCGGCTTTGACGGCGACGGCGACCGCGTGGTGCTGGTGGACCGTCGTGGCGCCGTGGCCGATGGCGACGACATCCTCTACGTGCTGGCTCGCAGCCTGCACCGCCGTGGCCTGTTGCAGGGACCGGTGGTGGGCACGCTGATGAGCAACTACGGCCTGGAGCTGGCGCTGGCCGAGCTGGCCGTGCCGCTGGTGCGCGCCAACGTGGGCGACCGCTACGTGATGCAGCAGCTCAAGCAGCACGACGGCATCCTGGGCGGCGAGACGTCCGGCCACATCCTGTGCCTGGACCGCGCCACCACCGGCGACGGCATCGTCTCGGCGCTGGCCGTGCTGGAGTCGCTGACGGAGGAAGGCCAGGACCTGGCCGACGCCCGCGCCGGGCTGAAAAAACTGCCGCAGGTGATGCTCAACGTGCGCGCCAACGGCGCCCGCGAGGCGCTGGCCAGCGACGAGGTGAAGCAGGCGCAGGCCGAGATCGAGCAGGTGTTGCACGGCCGTGGCCGCGTGGTGCTGCGCGCCTCCGGCACCGAGCCGCTGGCCCGCGTCACCATTGAGGGTGCCGATGCGGTGGAGGTGCGGGCGTTGGCGGAGAAGCTGGCCGGGGTTGTAAAATCCGTCGCCGAACGTTCGTGAACCTGTCGCAAGTGCCGGGTCGCCAGGGAAAGGCCCGACGTGCCTTTCCCCACGCGGCGGCGCACCGCGCCGCCGCCTTTGCCGGACGACAGCCATGCAACGCGTTCCCACCCTCGACATCCGCCGCTACGACACCGACCGCGACGCCTTCGTCGCCGAGCTGGGCCAGGCCTACCGTGAGTTCGGCTTCTGCTGCATCAGCGGCCACGGCATCGCGCGCGAGCTGATCGACGGCGCCTACGACGCGTTCCAGCGCTTCTTTGCCCTGCCCACCGACACCAAGCTCGCCTACCACGTGCCGGGCAGCGGCGGCGCGCGCGGCTATACGCCGTACAAGGTGGAGACGGCCAAGGGCAGCCAGTACGCCGACCTCAAGGAGTTCTGGCACATCGGCCGCGAGATTCCCCGCGACTCGGTGTTTGCCGGCGTGATGCCGCCCAACCTGTGGCCGGCCGAGGTGCCCGGTTTTCGCGAGTACGGCTACGGGCTGTACCAGGCGCTGGACGCGCTGGGCAGCCGCGTGTTGCGTGCGCTGGCGCTGCACATCGGCGAGCGCGAGGACTTTTTCGACGACAAGACCGACGCGGGCAATTCCATCTTGCGCCCGATCCATTACCCGCCGATCGACGAGGGCGCGGACATGCCCAACGTGCGCGCCGGCGCGCACGAGGACATCAACTTCATCACCTTGCTGGTCGGCGCCAGCGCCGAAGGGCTGGAGGTGCTGAGCCATGGCCGGTGGTTGCCGATCACCACCGAGGGCGACGCCATCGTGGTGAACATCGGCGACATGCTGCAGCGGCTGAGCAACCACGTGTTTCCGTCCACCTCGCACCGCGTGGTGAACCCGCCCAACGCCAACGCGCGCAAGCCGCGCTATTCGGTGCCGTTTTTCCTGCACCCGAACCCCGACGTGGTGCTCGACCCGCTGGCCTCGTGCATCACCCCGGACAACCCGCGCCGCTACGACACCTCGATCACCGCGCACGAATACCTGATGCAGCGCCTGCGCGAGATCAAGCTGATCGGCTGAAGCGTCAGGCGCGGTTGTGCGAGCGCATGGTGCGCTGCTTCTCGATCTGCCAGTCGCGCTGCTTCTCGGTGTCGCGCTTGTCGTGCTCCTGCTTGCCGCGCGCCAGGCCGATCTCCACCTTCACCTTGTTGCCTTTCCAGTACATGGCGGTGGGCACCAGGGTGTAGCCCTTGCGCTCCACGGCGCCGATCAGCTGGTCGATCTCCTTGCGATGCAGCAGCAGCTTGCGGGTGCGCCGATCCTCGGCGATGACGTGGGTGGAGGCGCTGATCAGCGGCGGTATCGACGCGCCGACGAGGTAGATCTCGTTTTTCAGCACCACCGCGTAGCCGTCGCCGAAATTGATGCGCCCGGCGCGCAGCGCCTTCAGCTCCCAGCCCTGCAGGGCCACGCCAGCCTCGAAGCGCTGGTCGATGTGGTACTCGAAACGCGCGCGCTTGTTGAGCGCGATGGTGCCGCTGCCCTTGGTGTTTTTGTCCTTGGTTTTGGCCATGTCCGTTAAACTCTGGCCTTTCGGCCTTGGCTGCTGGCGTGACCGCGAAGCAGGCCAGACCATCGATGTTTGAAGAGGTTGCCGTGATCGAGATCCGTCGCAGCGCACTGGTGCGCCATACGCCCGAGCAGATGTTTGATCTGGTCAACGATGTGGAAGCATACCCAAAGCGCTTCAGCTGGTGCGCCTCCTCCGAGGTGACCGCGCGCGAGGGCAACGTGCTGGAGGCGCGGCTGGATCTGCACTTTGCCGGCCTGCGCCACAGCTTCACCACGCGCAACACCACCGACCGGCCGCGCAGCATCGACATCCGCCTGGTCGGCGGGCCGTTCCGCTCGCTCGACGGCGTGTGGACTTTCACCGCCATGGGCGACAGCGGCTGCAAGGTGGCGCTGGCGCTGGATTTCGATTTTTCCGGTCGCTTCGGCGGCAGCCTGCTCAAGCTGGGATTCCAGGGCTTGGGCAATCGCATGGTGGACGACTTCTGCCGCGAGGCGCAGCGCCTGTATGGCTGAGTCCACGATCGCGGTGCAGGTGGTCTACGCCGATGCGGTGCGCCAGGAGGTGCGGTCGCTGCGCCTGCCGACCGGCAGCACGGTGATCGATGCCGTCACCGCCAGCGGCTTTGCCGATGAACTCCCCGCCGGCACGGTGGATGCGGCGCGGCTCGGCGTTTTCTCGCGGCGCGTGTCGCCCTGCGATGTCTTGCGCGAGGGCGACCGCGTGGAGATCTACCGGCCGCTGGTGCTCAACCCGATGGAGGCGCGCCGCCGCCGCGCCCGCAAGGACTGATCCGCGCCGCCGTCATGCCGCAGGTGACGGCGTATCAGTTGCCGTCGTCCTGGCCCGTGCCGAAGCCGCCATCGTCGTCGCCCGGCTTGTGGCTCTTGTCGCCCTCGGTCTCGTCGACCGGGTAGCCCACGCGGTATTTCTCGTTCTGCTTCAGCATCTCCTGCGCGTCCTGCGCGAAGAAGTCGCCCTCGGTGCGCACCAGCGTGTCGTTGTTGAAGGTGAGCGTGAACGTGCGCACCGTCATCGGGCCGCCGCGATGGGCCTGGGTGGAGACGTAGTCCCAGCGGCTCTGGTCGAACGGCGTGGCCACCGATGGCGTGCCCATCAGCACCAGCACTTGCCGCTTGGTCATGCCGGGTTTCAGCTGGTCGACGGTTTTCTTGTCCAGCAGGTTGCCCTGTTGCACATCGGGCGTATAGACGAGATGGCAGCCGGTGATGGAAAGCGCCAGCATGGCGAAAACCAGCATCGAGATCAGCTTTTGCATGCGTGTTGCGTCCCAATCATAAAGGTGTCGGATGATACACTACCGGTTCGATGGCACTGCGCGCCTGGAGGTGGACGATGGAACAGGAAACCAGGGAGCTGCGTCGGGCTGGCCTCAAGGTCACCCATCCGCGCATGCGCATCCTGCAGATCTTCGACGAGGAGGAGGGGCACCACCTCACCGCCGAGGATGTCTACAAGAAACTGCTGGCGCACCAGGAGGACATCGGCCTGGCGACCGTGTACCGCGTGCTGACCCAGTTCGAGGCGGCCGGCATCGTGGTCAAGCACAACTTCGAGGGCGGCCAGGCCGTCTACGAGCTCGACCGCGGCAAGCACCACGACCACATGATTGACGTGGACAGCGGAAAGGTCATCGAGTTCGTCAGCGAGGAGATCGAGCGCCTGCAGCACGAGATCGCGGCCAAGCACGGCTACGTGATCGAGGACCACAGCCTGGTTCTTTACGTGCGACCGAAGCAGCGCGCCGGCAAGGCCTGAAGTCCCGCCGGCCGGCTCGTCGGCGCCGGCACCCGTCGCGTTCCGACCCGCCCCGCACCCTGGCATCCATCGCCTGGCATCCATCGACGGCCGGCCGGGCGGGGCGCCGGTGCGTGGTCATGGCTGTTCTGCGAAAAGCAGGCATAAAAAAACCGCAGCTGGACTCCTGTCCAACTGCGGTTGTCCCGTTACCTGCCGGAACCGGATGCCGCGAGTTGCTCGCCGATCCAGTGCCGCAAGTCGCGGCAGAAACGGCATCCTGCCGTTTTGCTCGAAGTGACCGTCCCCACGGTGACTTCGAATACACCATCTTGCGATGGTGGCTCCCCCACATCGATGGAGCGATACTAACGAAGCTTTCACGCCCCGCCTATTGGAAAAATTCCTAGGAACGACACGGCCGTAGGAAAATCCGGCTGGCACCGGTGGACATCGTTCAGACCGGATTGCCGTCGGTCCCGGTGCGGCTGTTGCGCAGCAGGATACGCAGGTGCACGCCGGGACGCTGCGGATGCAGGCGAAAGTCACCGCCCAGCGAAGTGACGCGGTCGCGCATGCCTTGCAGGCCGCGTCCGCCACGAGGCAGGCGGGCGGGCAGGCCGGTGCCGTTGTCGCGCAGGTCCAGCAACGCCAGCGTGATGCCCTGGCGCTCACCGATGCGCAGGCGCAAGCGGAACTCGGTGGCGTGCGAATGCTTGACCGCGTTGGTGGCGCTTTCCTGCGCCAGTCGGTAGATCGCGGTGCGGATGTCCTCATCCAGATGGCGCGGGTCACCGTGCATCTCGGTGTGGTAGGCGATGCCGGCGGTATCCAGCAGGTCGCGGATCGGGCCCTCGTCCAGCGCGCGCAGCAGGCCGAACTCGTCCAGCACCGCCGGACGCAGGTCGTCCAGCAGCCGGTGCAGCGCCCGCCGCATGTGCACCAGGATGGTGTTGATCGAGCTGCCGATGTCCTCCAGGCCTGCCTGCCGCAGGCGGGCCTGCGCCAGTTTCATGTGGGTCTGGATGGCGGTGATGTTCTGGCCCAGCTCGTCGTGCAGCTCGGCGGCCAGGTAGCGCTTCTGGTTTTCGTCGGCCTGCAGGTTGCCGCGGGCGGCGTTGCGCAACTGGCCGGTGAGCTGGTCGAGCTGGTAGTTGACCGCGCCGAGGTAGGCGTTCTGCTCGGCCACGTGGGCGCTGCTTTCGCGCAGGGCGTCGGTGGCCGATCCCAGCATCACGGCACCGGTGCCGGCCACCGCCAGGAACAGGTAGCCCGAGGCGGCCGTGGGCGGATGGCCAAACCGATGCTCGACCAGCGTCATGCTGGTGCTGGTGATCAGCATGGTCAGGCTGGCCCCGCGCCAGCCGTGGCGAAAGGCGAAAAACAGCACCGGCGCCAACGACAGCACGCGGGCGAACTGCGGCAGCGGCGGGTCCTGCAGCGACAGCAGCAAAAGCACCACCATCGCCGGCAGCAGCACCCGCAGGCCGTCGATCGACAAGCCGGCCATCGCCGCGCGGTCGGGGCGCTCGCGCACCAGCATCACCATCAGCGGCACCAGCAGCAGGATGCCGAGGTAGTAGCTGAGCAGGTGCTGGGCCAGCACCTGCATCATCGGGCCGTCACCGTCGTGTTTCTGCATCATCAGCATGGCGGCGTCGGTGGCGGTGCCGGTGGCGACGGCCAGCATGACGATGAGGAGCAGGCGCGTCATGCGCTGGGGCATGCTCAAGGTCGCGTGCCGGCCGATGTGGCGCATCAGCCAGAGCACGGCCGTCATGGCCAGCATGTTCGGCAGCGCGTCCAGCGGACGGCCCTGCCAGATCGCCGAACTCCCGTGGGCCGGGGCCACGCAGGTGATGGCAAGCCATTCGGCGCCAAGCAGCCAGGGCCAGTAGCGCGTGGGCGCCAGCAGCAGCGCGCCGAAGCGCAACCCGTACGGCAGCATCCAGAACGGCTGCACCGTAGGCCACAGCGCCAGCCACATCAGGAAATAACCCAGGCCAAGCAGCGGGCCGGCGAGCAGGAGGAGGGGTGATCTGGACATGCGGCGATGGTACATGCCGGTGATCGCGGCGAGGCCGGTGCGGCGGGGCATCGCCCCGTCGTCCGAGGCTGTGTACAGTAGCGCCATGTACAGCATTGTCCTGGTCGACGACCACGCCATCGTTCGCGAAGGTTTCAAGCGGCTGATCGAGCTTGAGCCGGATCTGGACGTCATTGCCGAGTGCCGCTGCGCCGACGATGCGGTGGAGGCGGTAACCCAGCGCCGTCCCGACCTGGTGGCGCTGGACCTGTCGCTGCCGGACGGCAGCGGCCTGCCGCTGATCGAGCACCTGCTGAGCGTGGCGCCGCAGACGCGCATCGTGGTGCTGAGCATGCACGACGGCGAGCCGTATGTGTCCGAGGCCATGCGTCGCGGCGCCAGCGGCTACGTGACCAAGGGCGCGGCGCCGGAAGAACTGGTGGCCGGCCTGCGCGTGGTGATGAATGGCGAGAATTTCCTCAGCTCGGACATCCGCCAGCGTCGTGCGGAGCGACCCAGCGAGGCTTTGGACCCGATCCATCGCCTGACCGCTCGCGAACGGGAGGTGTTTCTGCTGCTGGCCGCCGGGCGTGCACCCAAGCAGGTGGCTGCCGAACTGGGCATCGGCCAGAAGACCGTCTACATCCATCGCGCCAGCCTGATGGGCAAACTGGGTGCCGGTTCGGAGCTTGAGCTTTACCGCATGGCCAGCGAGCGCAGCCTGCTGCCCGGCTGATCGCGGCCTCCGAATGGACGGCCATTTGCCGCGCCCCTGACGTCGCGGCCCGCGCTCTGTCAGAATCCCCCGATCGCCAACAGGGGACCCATGGCATGAGTGACGCCGCCACCGCGCCGGCCAATTCGCCGCGCCGCATTCTTTTCGCCAGCCTGATCGGCACCACGATCGAGTTTTTCGATTTCTACATCTACGCCACGGCGGCGGTGCTGGTTTTTCCCGCGTTGTTCTTTCCGACCGCCGACGCCACCTCGGCCACGCTGGAATCACTGGCGACGTTCGCGCTGGCTTTCTTTGCACGGCCGGTCGGCTCGGCCATCTTCGGTCACTTCGGCGACCGGATAGGACGCAAGGCGACCCTGGTGGCGGCCTTGCTGACGATGGGCATTTCCACCGTCACCATCGGCCTGCTACCCACCTACGCCAGCATCGGCGTGGCCGCGCCCACGCTGCTGGCGCTGTGCCGGTTGGGCCAGGGCCTGGGCCTGGGTGGCGAGTGGGGCGGCGCGGTGCTGCTGGCCACCGAGAACGCGCCGCCCGGCAAGCGCGCGTGGTACGGCATGTTTCCGCAGCTCGGCGCGCCGGTCGGCTTTTTTCTTTCCACCGGCATGTTCCTGTGGCTGACCCGCGGCATCGGCGAGGCGGCGTTTTTCGCCTGGGGTTGGCGCCTGCCGTTCCTGGGCAGCGCGGCGTTGGTGATCGTCGGCCTGTGGATGCGCCTGAAGCTGCACGAGACGCCGGACTTCGCGCGCGCCATGTCGCGTCACGAGCGCGTGCGCGTGCCGATGCTGGCCGTGCTCGGCGGTCATCCGCGCGCGCTGCTTGCCGGCACGTTCGCGGCGCTGGCCACGTTTGTGCTGTTTTACCTGATGACCGTGTTCACGCTGAGCTGGGCCACCGCGCACCTGGGCTACTCGCGCGAGGAGTTTCTGCTGCTGCAGATGCTGGGCGTGCTGCTGTTCGCGGTCACGATACCGTTGTCGGCCAAGTTCGCCGACCGCTACGGCGCGCGTCGCGCCATGGTGTGGTCCACCTGGCTGATCCTGGCGTTCGGCGTCGGTTTCGCGCCGTTGTTCGCGGCGGGCAACAGCCTGGGCGTACTGGTGTTCCTGTCGCTGGGGCTGGCCCTGATGGGGCTTACCTATGGCCCGCTGGGTACTGCGCTGGCGCAGATGTTTCCCACGGCGGTGCGCTATACCGGCGCCTCGCTGGCATTCAACATGGCCGGCATCTTTGGCGCTTCGCTGGCGCCCTACATCGCCACCTGGCTGGCCGCCACGCATGGCCTGGCCTACGTGGGCTATTACCTGTCGCTGGCGGCGGCGCTGACCTTGCTGGCGTTGTGGCTGACGCCGTCGTCGCCGGTGGAGACGGCCTAGGCGCGTTCAGTCGTCGTGGCCATGGCAGCGGGGGAAATGGAAGTGCTCGGGTACGGGATCTTCGCCGCCGCGGCACAGGGGCTGGCAGCGAAGCAACCGCCAGCCGGCAAGCAGGCCGCCCCGCCATGGCCCGAAGCGCGTGATGGCGATACGTGCATAATCGGAACATCCGGGATGGAAGCGGCAACGCGGGCCCAGCAGGGGACTCAGCCAGCGCTGGTAGCCGCGAAGCAGCCACAGCAGGAATCGTGTCACGGCCTTCACGCCACCGGTGCGAACGAGGGGACGACAAGTGTTGCAGGTATCCCCGGACCGCGCTTGCTGGTGTGGGGTACATGGGCTATAACTCCCGGCCGCCACGGCCAAAAACGGTGTAAGGAATATGGCGAATACGACGCGTAGTTCGACCGCTGCCAAGGTAAAAAAGGACAGGGCCAACGCCACGGCGAAGGTCGCCAAGTCCAAAGCGAGCGCACCGAAGGGGCGGGCGGCGAAGCCGGTTGCCAAACCCGTGGCTGCCAAGCGCGCGGCGGCGAAGACCGCCGCCAAGCCGGCGGCCAAGGCCGTGAAGCCCGCAGCGGCATCCAAGCCGAAAAAGCCGGTGGCCAAGCCGGCAGCCAAGGCCAAGCCGGTCAAGTCGCCGGTCGCCCGCGCCAAGGCGGCGCCGGCCAAGGCATCGGCCAAGCCGGCGTCCGCAAAGAACGCGGCGGCAAAGAAGGCGCCGGCGAAGAAGGCGGTCGCGAAGAAGCCGGTCGCGAAGAAGCCTGCCGGCAAACCGGTGGCGGTGAAGAAGGCCGTCGCCAAGCCGGCGCCGTCCAAGTCCGCCAAGGTGGCCGCCCGCAAGCCTGCGCCGGTCGTCAAGCCGGTCGTCAAGGCCGCCGCCAAGCCGGCGAAGGCCGGCACCGCCAAGGCCAAGCCGGCGGCACCGGCCAAGGCCAAGGTCGTCGCCAAGCCGGTGGCGGCCAAGCCCGTTGCGGCCACGCCCACCGCAACCAAGCCCGCCGTGGCCAAGCCTGCGCCGACTGTCGCGGCGCCGGCCGCGAAACCTGCAACACCGGCAACCGCCGCCTCGCTCTACAAGGGCAAGGTGGCCAGCGCCATCGCCATGGTGACACCGCGCGAAGCTCCCGCCAGCGCACGTCATGCCTCTCCCAAAAATCAGAAAAACTCGTCGTCCTCAATGAATAAATCGGCTACAAAAACGCTCGACAACGGTGTCACCAAGGAAGACGGGCGTTATGCGCTGCCTTCCACCAGCGTCATCGCCTTGCCCAAGGGTTACCGTCCTTCGCCGGACGAGGAGTACATGAACCCGCAGCACCTGGCCTACTTCCGCAACAAGCTGCGCGACTGGCGCGACCAGTTGGTGGAGGAATCGCGCCAGACCATGGACAACCTGCGCGAGGAAGTGCGTGACGTGGGCGACGAGGCCGAGCGCGCCACGCGCGAGACCGAGAACTCGCTGGAGCTGCGCACGCGCGATCGTTACCGCAAGCTGATCTCCAAGATCGACAAGGCGCTGCGTCGCATCGAGGAAGGCAGCTACGGTTTCTGCGAGGAGACCGACGAGGAAATCGGCATTGATCGCCTGGATGCCCGCCCGATCGCCACGCTGTCGCTCGATGCCCAGGAGCGCCGCGAGCACCTGCAGAAGCAGATGGGCGATTGAGCCCGTCGCTTCAGTGAGGCATGCCGAAGCCCCGCTGGTGCGGGGCTTCGCTTTTCTGCGCGAAAAAAAGCTGGCGTGAGGGGAGGCGTGAGACAGAGCGTGCTCTCACTCACTCCTCGAATCAGCCCAGCGCCTGTGCCGCATGCCCCTTGATCCGCGCCAGCATGGCGGCCAGGCCGTTGGAGCGCGTGGGCGAGAGGTGCTTGGCCAGGCCGATCTGCTGGATGAAATCCGGTTCGGTGGCCACGATCTCGGTGGCGGGGCGGTCCGAGTACACGCGCAGCACCAGGGCGATCAGGCCGGACACGATCGCCGAGTCGCTGGCCGCCTCGAAATGCATGTTGTCGGCATCGCCGCTGGGCACCAGCCACACCATCGACTGGCAGCCGAGCACGCGATGGGCCTCGGTCTTGTACGCGTCGGGGAACGGCGGCAATTGCTTGCCCAGGTCGATGAGGTATTGGTAGCGCTCGGTCCAGTCGCCGAAGTAGGCGAACTCCTCGGCGATCTCCTGCTGCGCCTGGTCGGCGCCGTTTGGCATGTTCATCCGTGCATTATCGCGCATCGGCCCGGCCCGGCGGCGCTCAGGGCTTGGCCACGCTCCAGCGCGTGCCTTGTGCGCTGTCCTCGATCAGCACGCCCATGACACCCAGCTCGTCGCGGATGGCGTCGGCGCGGGCAAAGTCGCGGGCGGCACGGGCATCGCGCCGTTGCTGCAGCAAGGCCTCCACGTGGGCGGCATCGATGGTGTTTTCGCCACGCTGGAACCACGCCTGCGGCGCCTGCTGCAGCAGGCCGAGCAGGGCGCCGCCGCCGAGCAGCGCGGCCTTGGCCTCGGCGCTGCCGGCGTGGCGGGCGGCGTCGGCCAATTGCGAAAGCTCGGCCAGCGCCTGCGGCGTGTTGAGGTCGTCGCACAGCGCGGCCTCCACGCCCTCAGGCACGGGCAGCGGGCCGGCGCCAACATCCACGTCGGCCAGATCGCGCAGCACGCGATACCAGCTGTCCAACGTGTTCACCGCCTGCGCGATGGCGTCGTCGGACCAGTCCAGCGGCTGACGGTAGTGGCCGCGCAGCAGCATCAGGCGCAGCGCTTCGGCCGGGTGCTGCTTGAGCAGCTCGTGCACCAGCAGCACGTTGCCCAGCGACTTGGACATCTTGCGGCCGCCGAAGGTGAGCATGCCGTTGTGCAGCCAGTAGCGCGCAAACACCTTGCCGCCATGGGCGCAGGTGGATTGCGCGATCTCGTTCTCGTGATGCGGAAATTGCAGGTCCACGCCACCGGCATGGATGTCGATGGTGTCGCCCAGGTGCGCCGCGCTCATGGCCGAGCATTCGATGTGCCAGCCCGGACGGCCACGGCCCCATGGGCTGTCCCAGCCGGGAAGCTCGGGCGGGGAGGGCTTCCACAGCACGAAGTCGCCGGGGTTCTTCTTGTAGGGCGCCACTTCCACGCGTGCACCGGCGATCAGCTCGTCGGTGTCGCGGCCGGACAGCGCGCCGTAGGCGGGATAGGTGCCCACCTCGAACAGCACGTGGCCCTCGGCCGCGTAGGCATGGCCGCCGGCGATCAAGGCCTCGATCATCGTGATGATCTGTCCGATGTGCGCGGTGGCGTGCGGCTCGACATCGGGCGGCGCCACGCCGAGGCCGGCCATGTCGTCGCGGAACGCCTGCGCGAAGCGGTCGGTGATGGCCGAGATCGGCACGCCCTGCTGCTGGGCGGCGGCGTTGATCTTGTCGTCCACGTCGGTGATGTTGCGGGCGTACACCACCTGCGGGTAGTGCCGGCGCAGCAGCCTGGCCAGCACGTCGAACACCACCGGCGGGCGCGCGTTGCCGATGTGCACGTAGTTGTAGACGGTGGGGCCGCACACATACAGCGTGACCCGTTGCGGATCGAGCGGAACAAAGGGTTCGAGGCGGCGGGTGAGGCCGTTGTAGAGCGAGATCGGCATGGGTCGGCAGGTCGGCGTTGAAGAGGGCCACGCGCGGTGCGCGGGGCTGGCCCGGCATCTTAACAAGCCGTAAGCGGGGCGGGCGGAAACCGGCCCTTCTAAGCGTGTATTCAGCGTGAATTTGCTCGAATACGCCGGCAACCGCCATGCGTGCGGCCGCCCAACGACCGGAGTTCGTAATGACCAAGCTGCTGTTTTCCGCGCTGCTGCTGGCCTTGTCGGCCACCGCGGTGCAGGCGCAGGACGCGCGTTACGCCAGTGCGAACGGCGACGACAATACCCATTACGGCTGGGCCGACGTGCTGCGCGTCGATCCGGTGTCCGCCATCACCCAGACCGAAGTGCCGCGCCAGGAGTGCTACGACCAGCAGGTGGTGCAGCAGGATCGCGGCAACAGCACCGCCGGCACGATCCTCGGCGCGGTGGTGGGTGGTGTACTCGGCAACACCGTGGGCAAGGGCGATGGTCGTCGCGCCGCCACCGTGGCTGGCGCGGTGGCCGGTGGCGCGGTGGGCAACCGCGTTTCCAACCGCGGTGGCAGCTATGAGACCACGCAGACACGCTGCCGCGAGGTCACCTCGGTCAGCGAGCAGCGCCGCATCGTGGGCTACGACGTGGAGTACAAGTACCGCGGCGAGGTCTATGTGTCCCGTCTGAGCTACGACCCCGGCGAGCGGCTGCGGGTGCGCGTGAACGTGCAGCCGGCCGACTGACGCCGCCGGCCGATGATGCGGGAGCGCCGCCTGCGGGCGGCGTTTTCGTGTCCGCCGTGGTGCCGGCGCGGCGCGGCAGATTCTTGTTGCATGGCAGCGAAATTCACGCCATCATGCGTCTTTCCGTTTTCACCCAAGATCAACGCCTACCCGCATGTCCACGGCCGTCTATACCGCCAACGTCCTCACCAGCGCCCGCATGGCCGCTGGCATGACGTCGCGTGCGCGCCGACCGTTGGACCGACTTTTGGCCGGGTAGGCAGTCGCGCACGTTCCACGCGTTCTGACGAAGAAACCCGGCCCCCGTGCCGGGTTTTTGCGTTTTCGGGATTGGTTTCAGACGTATCTATTGGCTGGTTCATCACTCAAGGTAGCTTTCCATGGCACTTCGACATTTCCTGACCACCCAGGATTACAGCCGCGCCGAGATCGACGCCCTGCTGGCGCAGGCCGCCGAGTTCAAGCGCTCGCCCGGTGGCCAGCAGTTGGCGGGCAAGTCGATCGCGTTGTTGTTTTTCAACCCGTCGATGCGCACGCGCACCAGTTTCGAGCTGGGCGCGTTCCAACTGGGTGGCCATGCGGTGGTGCTGCAGCCGGGCAAGGACGCGTGGCCGATCGAGTTTGACGTGGGCAGCGTGATGGACGGCGACACCGAGGAGCACATCGCCGAGGTGGCGCGGGTGCTGTCGCGCTATGCCGACCTGATCGCGGTGCGTGCGTTTCCCAAGTTCCAGGACTGGGCGGTGGATCGCCAGGACGCGGTGATCAAGGCGTTCGCGCAATACGCCACGGTGCCGGTGATCAACATGGAGACCATCACCCATCCCTGCCAGGAGCTGGCCCACGCGTTGGCGCTGAAGGAGCACCTGGGCAGCCTGCAGAACAAGAAATACGTGCTGACGTGGACCTACCACCCCAAGCCGCTGAACACCGCGGTGGCCAACTCGGCGCTGTTGATCGCCACCAAGATGGGCATGGACGTGACCCTGCTGTGCCCCACGCCGGACTACGTGCTGGACGAGCGCTACATGGCGTTCGGTCGGCAGAACGCGAAGGAGAACGGTGGCTCGCTCACCGTCAGCCACGATATCGAGGAGGCCTACCGTGGCGCCCATGTCGTCTACGCCAAAAGCTGGGGCGCGCTGCCTTACTTCGGCCGGTGGGAAAAGGAAAAGCCCATCCGCGAGGCGAACAAGCACTTCATCGTCGACGAAGCCAAGATGGCGCTCACCGACAACGGCCTGTTCAGCCACTGCCTGCCGCTGCGCCGCAACGTCAAGGCCACCGACGCGGTGATGGACGCGCCGTACTGCATCGCCATCGACGAGGCGGAAAACCGCCTGCACGTGCAGAAGGCGGTGATGGCCTCGTTGATCGGCCAGCGCTGAGGCGGACACCATGTACGCACCTGCGTCATTTCGCGAAACACGCCGCGAGGTTCTGCACGACCTGATTCGTGCGTATCCGTTCGCCACCGTGGTCGTGCATGCGCAGGGCGGGCTGGTGGCCAACCATCTGCCGTTTGAATGGCATGGCGATGCATTGCAGGCGCATGTCGCGCGCGGCAACGAGTTGGCGGAGATGGACGGCGCGCAGGTGCTGGTGGTGTTCCAGGGGCCGCAGGGCTACATCAGCCCGAACTGGTACCCGAGCAAGCACGAGACCGGGCGCGAAGTACCCACCTGGAACTACGCCGTGGTCCACGTGCATGGCCGGTTGCGCGTGATCGACGACGCGGCATGGGTTCGCCAGCAGCTGGAAGCGCTCACCGATCACCATGAATCCGGCCAGCCCCGTCCATGGAAAATCGGCGATGCGCCCGAGGATCACGTCGAGAAACTGCTGGGCGCGATTGCCGGCATCGAAGTGGCGATCGAGCGCATCGAGGGCAAGTGCAAGCTCAGCCAGAACCATCCCGCGCGCAATCGCGAAGGGGTGATTGCCGGCCTGCGCCAACGCGACGGCGATGGCGACATGGAACTTGCCGCCATGATGAGCCGGCATGAGGAACTCGCATCGTGAACCGTCAACATCACTATCGCGTCGACGTGGAGTGGACCGGCAACCTCGGCAGCGGCACGGACGGCTATCGCAACTACAGCCGTGACCACGTCATCCGCATCGAGGGCAAGCCGCCGCTGGCCGGCTCGTCCGACCCGGCTTTCCGGGGCGACGCCACCCGGCACAATCCCGAGGACATGCTGGTCACCGCCTTGTCCACCTGTCACATGCTGTCGTACCTGCACATGGCGACAGTGGCCGGGGTGGTCGTGACAGGTTATGTCGATGCGGCCGAGGGCAGCATGGCCATGGAAGGGGACGGCGGCCATTTCGTCGAGGTGGTCCTGCGTCCCACCGTCACGATCAGCGCGGCCAGCGACCCGGCCAAGGCCGAAGCAGCCCACGAGGCGGCCCACCACGCCTGTTTCATTGCCAATTCCGTGAATTTTCCGGTGCGTTGCGAACCACGCATCGTCGTTTCCTCCGACTGACCTTTCTCCGATCAGGATTCCGCAAGCCATGAGCAAAGACATCGTCCTCGCCTTCTCCGGCGGCCTCGACACCAGCTTCTGCGTGCCCTACCTCAAGGAGCGCGGCTGGGCCGTGCATACCGTGTTCGCCGACACCGGCGGTGTGGACGCCGAGGAGCGCGCCTTCATCGAGAACCGCGCCAAGGAGCTGGGCGTGGCCAGCCACGTCACCATCGATGGCGGCCCGGCGATCTGGGCGGGTTTCGTCAAGCCCTTCGTGTGGGCGGGCGAGGGCTACCAGGGCCAGTACCCGCTGCTGGTGTCCGACCGCTACCTGATCGTGGAGGCCGCGCTCAAGCGCGCCGCCGAGCTGGGCACGCGCGCCATCGCGCACGGTTGCACCGGCATGGGCAATGACCAGGTGCGTTTCGACCTGGCGGTGAAGTCGCTGGGCGACTACGAGATCGTGGCGCCGATCCGCGAGATCCAGAAGGAGCACACGCAGACGCGCGCCTACGAGCAGAAGTTTCTGGAGGAGCGCGGCTTCGGCGTGCGCGCCAAGCAGCAGGCCTACACCATCAACGAAAACCTGCTGGGCGTCACCATGTCCGGCGGCGAGATCGACAAGTGGCAGGCGCCGGGCGAGGGCGCGCGTGCGTGGTGCAAGCCGCGCGCCGAATGGCCGTCCAAAGCTCTGCAGGTGACGATCGGTTTCGAGCACGGCGAGGCGGTGTCGCTGGACGGCGAAAAGCTGGCCGGCCACCTGATCCTGGCCCGGCTCAACGCGCTGTTCGCGCCGTACGGCGTGGGTCGCGGCCTGTACACCGGCGACACCACCATCGGCCTCAAGGGCCGCATCATCTATGAAGCCCCCGGCCTGATCTCGCTGCTCACCGCCCACCGCGCGCTGGAGGAGGCCGTGCTCAGCAAGCAGCAGAACCGCTTCAAGCCCGAGGTGGCGCGCAAGTGGGTGGAGGTGGTGTACGAGGGTTTCTTCCACGATCCGGTCAAGACCGACCTGGAAGCGTTCCTGGCCTCCAGCCAGTCCACCGTCAACGGCACGGTGACGCTGGAGACGAACGGCGGCACCGTCAATGCCGTGGCCATCGAATCGAAGCACATCCTCAACGCCAAGGGCGCCACCTATGCGCAGTCGGCCGACTGGGGCGTGGCCGAGGCCGAGGGCTTCATCAAGTTGTTCGGCATGAGCTCGACGCTGTGGGCGGAAGTGAACCGCGCAGGGAATGGGGAATAGGGAATGGGGAATAGGGAAAAGCTGCTCGACGCCACGCTGGAGCACCTCAAGGCGCTGGTGGGTTTCGACACGCGCAATCCGCCGCGCGCGATCGGTACCGACGGCATCTTTGATTACCTGCGCGCGCAGCTGCCCGGCTTTGCCGTCACGGTGACCGATCATGGCGCCGGCGCGGTGAGCCTGCACGCCGTGCGCGGCAAGCCGAAATACCTGTTCAACGTGCACCTGGACACCGTGCCCGATTCGCCGGCATGGACGGCCAACCCGCATGCGTTGCGCGTGACGGAGGATCGCGCCATCGGCCTGGGCGCGTGCGACATCAAGGGCGCCGCCGCGGCGTTGCTGGCGGTGGCGAACGCCAGCGACGGCGACATGGCGCTGCTGTTTTCCACCGACGAGGAGGCCAACGATCCGCGCTGCATCGCCGGCTTCCTGCGTGATTTTCCGGCGGGCAGCTACGAGGCGGTGATCGTGGCCGAGCCGACCAAGGGCGAGGCCGTGCTGGCGCATCGCGGCATCCAGTCGGTGCTGATGCGTTTTGCCGGCCATGCCGGGCACGCCTCGGGCGAGCAGAAGCCCAGCGACAGCGCGCTGCACCAGGCGGTGCGCTGGGGCGATGCGGCGCTGGATTTCGTGGACGCGCAGTCGCACGAGCGCTTCGGCGGCCTGACCGGACTGCGCTTCAACATCGGCCGCATCGAGGGCGGCATCAAGGCCAACATGATCGCGCCCAGCGCCGAGGTGCGCTTCGGCATGCGGCCGCTGCCCACGATGGCGCCCGATGACCTGCTGCGTCGCCTGCAGGCGCTGGCCCAGCCCGAGCCCGCGCATTTCGAGGAAACCTTTCGCGGCCCCTCGCTGCCGGCGGGCGACACCGCGCGCGCCGAGGAGCGTCGCCTGCGCGCGCGTGACCTGGCCGACGAGCTGGGCATCCCCGTGGGCAACGCGGTGGATTTCTGGACCGAGGCGGCGCTGTTCTCCGCCGCCGGCTACATCGCCTTTGTCTATGGTCCCGGCGACATCGCCCAGGCGCACAGCGCCGACGAGTGGGTGACGCTGGACCAGTTGCGGCACTACACCGAAACCATTCACCGGATCGTTGATCGTGGAAATGCATAACCAGAGCACACGCCAGACCATCGTGCGCCTGCTGTCGAGCATGGGCAGCGCGAAGGAAATCCAGCAGTACCTGAAACGTTTTTCGCAACTGGACGCCAAGCGCTTCGCCGTGGTGAAAGTGGGCGGCGCGGTGCTGCGCGACGATCTCTCCGCGCTCACCTCCTCGCTGACCTTCCTGCAGCAGGTGGGCCTGACGCCCATCGTGCTGCACGGCGCCGGCCCGCAGCTGGACGAGGAGCTGTCCGCCGCCGGCATCGTCAAGGAAACCGTGGACGGCCTGCGCGTCACCTCGCCCGAAGCGCTGGCGATCGTGCGTCGCGTGTTCCAGGCGCAAAACCTGCGCCTGGTGGAGGCGTTGCAGGGCATGGATGCGCGCGCCACCTCGGTGCCCTCGGGCGTGTTCACCGCCAGCTATCTCGACCCGTCCGTATACGGCCTGGTCGGCAAGGTGGACAGCATCAACCTGGCGCCGATCGAGGCCAGCCTGCGCGCCGGTTCCATCCCCGTGATCGCCAGCCTGGGCGAGACGCCGAGCGGGCAGATCCTCAACATCAACGCCGACTTCGCCGCCAACGAACTGGTGCGCGTGCTGCAGCCGTACAAGATCGTGTTTCTCACCGGCACCGGCGGCCTGCTCGACGACAAGGGCAAGGTGATCGACTCGATCAACCTCAGCACCGAGTACGAGCACCTGATGGCGCAGCCGTGGATCAGCGGCGGCATGCGCCTGAAGCTGGAGCAGATCGCCGACTTGCTGTCCGGCCTGCCGCTGACTTCGTCGGTGTCGATCACGCGGCCGTCCGAGCTGGCCAAGGAGCTGTTCACCCACAAGGGCTCCGGCACCCTCGTGCGTCGTGGCGAGCGGGTGCTGAAGTTCGACTCGTGGCAGGGCATCGACCAGGTGCGGATGCGTGCGCTGATCGAGTCGAGTTTCGGCCGTGCGCTGGTGCCCGACTATTTCGAGCGCACCGCTCCGCGCTGCGTCTACGTGAGCGAAAACTACCGCGCCGCCATGATCCTCACCGAGGAGGGCGGCATGCCCTATCTCGACAAGTTCGCGGTGCTGGACGACGCGCAGGGCGAGGGCCTGGGCCGCGCCGTGTGGCAGGTGATGCGCGAGGAACATCCCCGGCTGTTCTGGCGCTCGCGCCACGGCAACGCGGTCAACCCGTTCTACTACGCCGAATCCGACGGCTGCCTCAAGCAGGAGCGCTGGAAAGTGTTCTGGTACGGGCTGGACAATTTCGACGACATCGGCCGCTGCGTCGCCCATTGCGCCGCGCGCCAACCGACACTGCTGGATCGCCAATCATGAGCAACGAGAAAAAGACCATCGGCATCGTGGGCGCACGCGGCCATACCGGCATGGAGCTGATCCGGCTGATCGCGGCACACCCGGCACTGGAGCTGGCCTTTGTCTCCTCGCGCGAGCTGGACGGCCAGCGCGTGGCCGACCACGTGGACGGCTTCACCGGCGAGCTGCGCTATGCCAGCCTCGACGCCGACGCGGTGGCCGCGCAGGGCGCCGACGTGGTGGTGCTGGCGCTGCCCAACGGCAAGGCGGGGCCGTACGTGGCGGCCATCGAGGCCAGCCACCCCGACACGCTGGTGCTCGACCTGTCCGCCGACTACCGCTTCGACGAGCGCTGGTACTACGGCCTGCCGGAGCTGACGCGCACGCGCTGGCGCGGCGAAAAACGCATCAGCAACCCGGGCTGCTACGCCACCGCGATCGAGCTGTCGGTGGCGCCGATGAAGGACCTGCTGGCCGCGCCGCCGGTGTGCTTCGGTGTGTCCGGCTACTCCGGCGCGGGCACCACGCCATCGGACAAGAACAACCCGGAAAAACTGCGCGACAACCTGATGCCGTACGCGCTCACCGGCCACATGCACGAGAAGGAGGCCAGCCGCCACCTCGGCGTGCCGGTGGAGTTCATGCCGCACGTGGCACCGCATTTCCGCGGGCTTACCGTCACCACCAACCTGTACCTGTCGCGCTCGCTCAAGCGCGAGGACGTGCTCTCGCGCTTCCATGCCGCCTACGATGGCGAAAAGCTGGTGGACGTGACCGACGAGGCACCATGGGTCAGCCGCATCGCCCACAGCCATCGCGCCGAGGTCGGCGGCTTTGCCGTATCCGCCGACGGCAAGCGCGTGGTGGTGGTGGCCACGCTGGACAACCTGCTCAAGGGCGCCGCCACCCAGGCCATGCAGAACATCAACCGCGCGCTGGGCGTGGACGAGTACACCGCCATACCGGTAGGGCAGGGGTGAGTGAAGAGGAGTGAGGAGTGAGAGAAAAGCTCCCAGCTCCCATTTCCTTCCATCACACCGTGCTTTTGCCCTCTCTCACTTCTCACTCCTCTCAACTCACTTCTTGACCTCATGACCCAACCCCTCTGGCAAAAATCCGGCATCCAGATCGACGCGAAGATCATGCAGTTCCTGGCCGGCGACGACGTGTTGCTGGATCGCGAGTTTTTCCTGCACGACATCGCCGCCAGCAAGGCCCACGTGGAAGGCCTGGCCAACATCGGCGTGGTGGCTGCGGACGAGGCGGCCGCGCTCAAGCGCGAGCTGGATGCGCTGGCGCAGGATTTCCAGCGTGGCGACTTCGTGCTCGACGAACGTTTCGAGGACGGCCATTCGGCGATCGAGGCGCGACTCACCGAGCGCCTGGGCGATGCCGGCCGCCGCGTGCACACCGGGCGCAGCCGCAACGACCAGATCCTGGTCGCCACCCGGCTGTGGCTGAAGGAAAAGCTCGCCACGCTGCAGTCGCTGTGCCGCGACATCGCCCAGGTCTGCCTGGATCGTGCCGCGCAGCCGGCCTTGCCGCTGCCGGGCTACACGCACCTGCAGCGCGCCGTGGTGTCGTCCACCGGCATGTGGTTTGCCGGTTTCGCCGAGGGCTTCATCGACAACGCCGCGCGCGCGCGGCACACCGCCGAGTGGATCGACGCCAACCCGCTGGGCACGGCGGCCGGCTACGGCGTCAACCTGCCGCTGGATCGCGCGCACACCACGCAGGCGCTGGGTTTTTCGCGCATGCAGGTGTCGCCCATCTACGCGCAGCTGTCGCGCGGCAAGTTCGAGATGGCGGTGCTGGAGGCGATCGCCAGCGCCTTGCTCGACCTGCGTCGGCTGGCCTGGGATCTCTCGCTGTTCACCACGGCAGAGTTCAACTTCGTGCAGTTGCCGGCCGAGTACACCACCGGCAGCTCGATCATGCCCAACAAGCGCAACCCCGACGTGGTCGAGTTGCTGCGCGCCAGCTACGCCAGCGTGGCGGCGGCGCGTTGCGAGATCGAGCAATTGCTGTCGCTGCCGTCGGGCTACCAGCGCGACCTGCAGTTTTCCAAGGGCTCGCTGTTCCATGGCGTGACGCACGGCTTGTCGGCGCTGGCGCTGGTGCCCGACCTGCTGGCGCGCCTGACGTGGAACGAGCCGGCCATGCGCGCGGCGATCGAGCCGTCGATGTACGCCACCGACGTGGCGATCGAGCAGGCCGCCGCCGGCGTGCCGTTTCGCGATGCCTATCGCGCTGCAGCCGAGGCGGCCAGTGCGGCCGGCGCCGGGCGCACGCCCGAGGCCAGCCTGGCGGCGCGCGTCTCGCCTGGCGCGGGCAACGACCTGGGCCTGGCCGGCCTGCAACAACGGCTGGATGCGCTGGCCGGCTGATCGCCGGTTGGCTTCGGGAGGGGACAGGTGTTTGCAGTCATGACACGAATCGCCACGGTGGGGCGCGATGGACGTCTGGACGTCCATCGTGGGGCGACGGGGGATATCCGATGAGTGCGCAAGCGACGCTTGCCGGCCAGCCGCTGCCGCCCTGGAAGCGTGCCGTCATCAAGGTCGGCAGCAACCTGCTGGCGGCCGACGGCGGCGGCCTCACGCCGCGCTATGCGGCGGCGCTGGCGGCCTTCATCGACGCCAGTCGCGCCGACGGGCGGCAGGTGGTACTGGTGTCCTCCGGCGCCGTGGCGGCCGGACGCGCCATGCTGCGGGCCACGGCGGGCGAGGGCCATGACCTGGCCGCGCGCCAGGCGCTGGCCGCGCTGGGGCAGGCACCGATGATCGCGCTGTGGCAATCGCTGGTCGGCCAGTCGGTGGCGCAGGTGCTGCTGGCCCACGACGACGTGCGCAACCGGCGGCGCTACCTCAATGCGCGCGCCACCTTGCGCGAGCTGCTGGCGCTGGGCGTGCTGCCGGTCATCAACGAAAACGACACCGTGTCGGTGGATGAGCTGAAGCTGGGCGACAACGACAACCTGGCCGCCATCGTGGCGGTGCTGGTGGATGCCGACCTGCTGCTGATCGCCTCCGACGTGGACGCGCTGTACAACGCCGATCCGCGTCGCCACCCCGGGGCCGTGCCGTTCGCGCGCATCGCGTCGCTGACGCCGCAGATCATGGCGATGGCCGGTGGCAGCGGCAGTACGGTCGGCACCGGCGGCATGCGCACCAAGCTGCAGGCGGCCGCGCGCGCGGCGGCGGCGGGCATCCCCACGGCCTTGTTCAGCGGGCGGGTGGAGAGCACGGTGGCGGCGCTGCAGCGCGGCGTGCTGCACGGCACATTGGTGGACGCCGCGGGCGAACGCATGCATGCGCGCAAGCATTGGCTGCGCCATGCGCCGGCCGCGCCCGGCAGCATCCGCATCGACGACGGCGCGGCACGCGCGCTGGCCGGTGGCGGCGCCTCGCTGCTGCCCGGTGGCATGACCGGCGCCGACGGCGAGTTCCATCGCGGCGATCTGGTGGAAATCCGCGATGCGGCCGGGCAGGTGGTGGCGCGCGGCCTCAGCCAGTATTCCGCTGCCGAGGTGCGGCGCCTGGCCGGTCACCACAGCCGCGACATCGAAACCGTGCTCGGCTACAGCTACGGGCACGAGGTGGTGCATCGCGACGACATGGCGACGCTGGCCACGTATGCCACCCCTCCACAAACCGTTTCGGGTTGATGCTTCGCCACGCCCTTGCCACGGCGCGCCACGTCGTGCCGATTCCAGGAGACATTGCATGAACGACATCCGCACCCAGGCCCTGGCCTGCCGCGACGCCGCTCCCGCCATGGCGGCCCTCAGCGCCGAAGCCCGCCGCGTGCTGCTGCTGGACATGGCGCAGGCCATTGATGTCCAGCGCGAGGCCATCCTCGCCGCCAACGCGCAGGACATGGCGCAGGCCGCCGCCAAGGGCGTGCAGGGCGCCATGCTCGACCGCCTGCGGCTGGATGCCGATCGCGTGGGCGCCATCGCCAACGCCGTGCGCGAGGTGGCCGAGCTGCCCGACCCGGTAGGGCAGGTGACCCGTCGCGAGCGACGTCCCAACGGCCTGGCGATCGAGCGTGTGCGCATTCCGCTGGGCGTGGTCACGATGATCTACGAGGCGCGCCCCAACGTCACCGCCGACGCCGCTGCGCTGTGCCTGAAGGCCGGCAACGCGGTGATCCTGCGCGGTGGCTCGGAGGCGCTGCACTCCAATACCGCCATCGCCGCCGCCTTGCACGAGGCGCTGCGCAAGCATGGCCTTCCCGTTGCCGCCGTCACCCTGGTGGACGACCTGCGCCGCGAGACGATGGTGGAGCTGCTGCAGCTCACCGACATCGTCGACCTGGCCATACCGCGCGGTGGCGAGGGCCTGATCCGCTTTGTCGCCGAACACGCACGCGTGCCGGTGATCAAGCACTACAAGGGCGTGTGCCACCTCTACGTGGACAAGGCCGCCGACCTGGCGCTGGCGCTGGATCTGCTGGTGGACGGCAAGACTTCGCGGCCCGGCGTGTGCAACGCGCTGGAGACGCTGCTGGTGCATCGTGACGTGGCCGCCGCGTTCCTGCCCAAGGCGGCGGCAGCCCTGCGCCAGCGCGGCGTGGAGCTGCGCGGCGACGAGCGCAGCCGCGCCCAGGTGCCGGACATGGCCGCCGTCAGCGAGGACGACTACGCCGCCGAGTTCCTGGACCTGATCCTGGCCGTGCGCGTGGTGGACGACGTGGCCGACGCCATCGCCCACATCCGCCGCTACGGCTCGGACCACACCGAGGTCATCGCCACCGCCGACGACCGCGCCGCCGATGCGTTCGTGCACGCCCTGCGCAGCGCGGTGGTGATGGTCAACGCCTCCTCGCGCTTCTCCGACGGCGGCGAGCTGGGCCTGGGCGCGGAGATCGGCATCTCCACCACCCGATTGCACGCCTACGGCCCGATGGGCGCCGAGTCGCTCACCATCGAGCGTTTCGTGGTGCGCGGGGAAGGCCAGGTGCGCCACCCGCAAAGCCGCGCGTAGGAGCGCACCCTGTGCGCGATGCCTTTCGCTGGTGCAACGAAGAGCATCGCGCACAGGGTGCGCTCCTACGCTGTGTGCGCGGTGAGGCGGTGGCTCAACCTTCGAGGTGGCCGTGCTCGCCGATGTCGTGGGGCGAATCGGTGAGCATGCCGCGCGCGAAATCGATGATCTGCTCCACGATATTGCCGCCCTCCCAATAGCTCGCGTCACGCACGCCCACGCGCAGCACCCTCAGGTTGGGATCATCCTTGCCGTCGGGGAAAAACACTTTTTGCGGCGCGGACCACAGCTCGTCGATGGTGCCCGCGTCGCGATCCATGCGGGCGCGGCCCCGCACCGAGACGTAGCGCTGGGAGCCGGGGTCGGCATACGCCAGGTTGACCTCGGGCGCCTCGGTGAGCTCGGCCACCTTGTGGCTGTCCGCCGCAGTGAAAAAGATCAGCTCGCCGTTGGCATCCAGCTTCAGCGTCTGCAGCGGGCGACTCACCATCGAGCCGTCCACCGCGCGGGTGGTGAGCATCGCCACGCCGATGGGGGCGATGAGTTCGCCCAGCTTGCGCAGGTCGCCGTGGTCGGGCGCGTCGTTTTTCATGGCAGCTCCGTCGTCGTGCAAAGTCCGACGATGGCGCGGCGTGGTTCAACGCGCGATGAAATCGGCGTTCAGACCGCGCTGTCGTGCCAGCGGCGCACCGCCTCGGCAAACGCCAGGCAATCGGCGAAGCGGTTGTACAGCGGCACCGGGGCGATGCGGATCACGTCCGGCTCGCGCCAGTCGCCGATGATGCCGTGGCGCACCAGGTAGTCGAACAGGTCGCGGCCGCGTTCGCGGCCAGCGCTGACGCGGATGGACAGTTGCGCGCCACGGCGTTCGGGCTCGGCAGGGGTTGCCACCTGCAGCACGTCGGCGAGGCGGGCCTGTACCAGCCACTCCAGGTAGCCGGTGAGCTGGCGTGATTTTTCGACGAGCGCGGCCATGCCGGCGCGGCGGAAGATGTCCAGCGATACGCGCAGCGGTGCCAGCGCCAGGATGGGCGGGTTGGACAGCTGCCAGCCGTCGGCGCCGGGCGTGGGCACGAAATCGGGGCCCATCTGGAAGCGGGTGCTCTTGTCGTGGCCCCACCAGCCGGCGAAGCGGGGCGCCGTGGTGCGGGCGTGGCGTGCGTGGACAAAGGCGCCGCCGACCGCGCCGGGGCCGCCGTTGAGGTATTTGTAGCTGCACCAGATGGCGAAGTCGGCGCCGCTGTCGTGCAGTTGCAGCGGCAGGTTGCCCACGGCGTGGGCGAGGTCGAAGCCGGCCATGCAGCCGTGGCGATGGGCGAGCGTGGAGATCGCCTTGAGGTCGAACGCCTGGCCGGTGCGGTATTGCACGCCGGGCAGCATCACCAGCGCAATGCGCGAGCCGTGCTCGGCCAGCGCGCGCTCGATTGCCGCCGCCGAGACGATGCCGTGCGGCTCGTCGGGCTCCAGCTCGATCAGCGCGGTGGCCGGGTCGAAGCCGTGGAAGCGGATCTGCGACTCCACCGCGTAGCGGTCGGTGGGAAAGGCGCCGGCCTCGATCAGGATGGCGGGGCGCTCGGTGGTGGGGCGGTAGAAGCTCACCATCATCAGGTGCAGGTTCACGCCCAGCGTGTTCATGGCCACCACTTCGTCGGGCTCGGCGCCGACGACGGCGGCCAGGTCGTCGCGCACGAACTCGTGGTAGTCCATCCACGGCAGGCGGCCCTTGAAGTGGCCCTCCACGCCGAGCTGGCCCCAGTAGTCCAGCTCCGCGTTGACCGCCTCGCGCACGGCGCGCGGCTGCAGACCGAGCGAGTTGCCGCAGAAGTACACGCTGTCCGACGGCGTGTCGCCGTCGTTGTGGGGCGGGATCAGGAAGGCGTCGCGAAAGTGGCCCAGCGGGTCGGCGGCGTCGCGTTCGCGCGCCCACGTGGCGCTGGCCTGGTAGTCGTGCATGCGTCGGGTGTCCTTGCGGGCGGGCCGTGGTCGGCCCGGCCGGTCATTTCAGTTGCGCGGCGATGGCGTCGCAGCCCTTGTCGAACGCGTCGGCCCATGGCGCGCCGGCTTCGCTCTGCTGTGGCCGCACGCAGCGCAACTGGATGGCGTGGGTGCCCTTGAACCAGTAGCGCTCGCTGTAGGTGATGCGCGTGCCGGCCTCCTGCGCGGTGTAGCTGTAGCGGTCGGCGGTGTCGGCCTGGCTGGTGGGGCTGTAGCCGGGCAGCGCGCGGGCCTTGGCCGTGGCCTCGCCCACGTACTGCTGGAACGCGCCCAGGCCGGTGACCTGCTTCACGGTGACGGTGACGCGGGCCAGGCTGTTTTGCGCGGTGGGCGAGGGGTCGGGCACCTGGAACACGCGCGCCTCGGGGTCGCCCTCGGTCTCCATGATGTCCAGCCAGGCGTCGGGCGCGCTGAAATGGACTTGGCCGCCGGCCATGCTCACCTCGGTGGCGTGGGCGGTGCCGGCCAGCAGCAGGGTGCCGGCGATGAGGGCGATACGCGGGGAAATCATGCTTGCTCCAGGGCGTCGGGTTGGAAACGGTGCCGGGGCAGCCCCAGCCATTCCAGCGCGGTGCCGTGGAACAGGCGGGCGCGGTCGGTGTCGCCCAGGCCCAGTTCCTCGATGCCGCTGCCGGGCTGTTGCTCGCCCAAGGGGAAAGGATAATCGGTACCGAGCATCACCTGCCGGGTGCCGGTCACATCCAGCAGGTAGCGCAGCGCCCGCTCGTCGTGCACGCACGAGTCGAAGTAGAAGCGCTGCAGGTAGTCGCGCGGGTTGCGCGGGTTGTCGGTGGCCACCAGGTCCGGCCGCATGCGGAAACCGTGCTCGATGCGGCCGATGGTGGCCGGAAAGCTGCCGCCGCCGTGGGCCAGCATCACGCGCAGTTTCGGCAACCGCTCCAGCACGCCGCCAAACGCCAGGCAGCAGGCGGCGCGCGACTGCTCGGCCGGCATGCCCACCAGCCACGGCAGCCAGTACTTGGGCATGCTGGCGGTGCCCATCATGTCCCACGGGTGCACCATCACGGCCGCGCCCAGGTCGGCGGCGGCCTCGAAGAAGGGGAAAAGCTCGGGCGCGTCCAGGTTCCAGTCGCCGCAGTGCGAGCCGATCTGCACCCCGGCCAGGCCCAGCTCGTCGATGCAGCGCTCCAGCTCGCGGATGGCCAGCTCGGGCGATTGCAGCGGCACGGTGGCCAGGCCGGCGTAGTGGCGCGGGTGGTCGCGGCACAGGCTGGCGGCGTGGTCGTTGAGGTGGCGGTGCAGCTCCAGCGCCTGGTAGCCGGGCGCCCAGTAGGAAAACAGCACCGGCACGGTGGAGATCACCTGTACGCCCACGCCGAAGCGGGCGTAGTCGTCGATGCGGTGCTGCGGGTCGAAGGCCGAATCCCACACTTCGCGAAAAAACTTGCCGCCCTTGTAGATGCGGTGGCGGCCGTCGGTGTGAGTCATCACGGGAAAGCGGTCGTTGCCGTACTTCGCCGCGAGGTTGGGCCAGTCGCGGGGAAGAATGTGCGCGTGGCTGTCGATCCTGAGCATCCGCCGAGTGTAGGACCGTGCCCGCGCGCTGTCGTGCCGCGGTCGCACAATCGCCGTGGCGGCCTCGGCACTCACATGAATCCATGACCGGCCCGAGGGTTTGAGAGAATCACAACCTCTCAGCGGGCCTGCGCGGGTTTGCCCGAGCCGGCGGCCAGGCGCACGCCGTCGGCGGTGTGGGCGCTTTGCTGCACCACGTGCGCCAGCGTGTTCACGTTGTCCACCAGGCGGTCGCTGATGCGCGTGAGCAGGTCGGCGCCGCCACGGTTTTCCGACATCAGCAGCAGGACCGCCAGCGTCTGCTGCAAGGCGCGCAGGTCGGGCAGGCCGTCGGGCACGCGGTGCTCACGCAGCGCGCGGGCCACCTCGCGCAGCGCGCTGGCGGCCAGCTCCACGAAGTTGCCGGTCTCGGTCGGCTCGGGCAGGGCGTCGCTGGCGTCGATCATCGCCTCCAGCGCCATGGCGGTGCGCGCCAGCCGGTTGCCGTTGGCGAACAGCGCGCGTGCCACCGCCAGCAACGCCTGCGGCGTGGCCGGCTCCGCGCGCATGCGCTCGATGGAGGCCTGCGCATTGCTGCGGCAGGTGCGCGCGGCGGTGCGGGTTTCGCGGTGCGCCGCGCGTTGCGCGGGCCGCGCCAGCGCGGCCAGGTAATCGGCGTAGGCGTCGAGCATGGTGGCCAGCGCGGCGCGCGCGCGTCCACGCTCCCAGGTGGGCCAGGCCACATAGGCGAGCAGGGCCATGCCGCAGCCCAGCGAGGTGTTGATCACGCGGTCCATCACCGCCACGCCGGAGTTGACGCCCTCGAACGAGAGCAGGATCACCACCGTGCCGGTGAGCGCGGCCACGGCGATGCCGTAGTGGGCGCTGGCCAGGTAGCGGAACAGCATGCACAGGATCGCCAGCAGCAGCACGTGCGCCCACGGCTGGGCCGGCGTGACGTGCAGCAGCACCGTGGTGAGCACCAGGCCGGCGATGGTGCCGAGCATGCGCAGCAGGCCGAAGTTGAAGGTGGCGGCGAAATCCGGCCGCAGCACGATCGCCGCCGTCATCGGCAGCCAGTAGCCGTGCGGCAGGTCGAGCAGGCGCGAGAGCCCCAAGGCGGCGGTAAGGCACACCGCCGTGCGCACCGCGTGGCGAAACGCCACCGAGTGCACGGTGAGGTTGGCGCGCAACGTGGCCAGGCCCGAGTTGCTGCGCAGGGCGGCGGGGAGCTGCGTTTCCGCTGCGCGGGCGCGCAGTTCGCCACGGCTGCCGGCCCAGTCGGCGTTGCGCACGGCGGCGGCGAGCTGGCCGGTCAGCGCATGCACGTGCGCGTTCAGGCCGGTGGTGGCGCGCTGCGCGGCGGCGTCCGCGTCCAGGTCGGTCTCGCGCGCCTGCACGTGCTGCAGCGCGCGGGCGGCGTCGGCGGGCGTCTCGCCTTGCTGCAGGGCGGCGGCCACGCCTTCGAGCACCTGGGCGACCTGCTGGCGAAAGGCGCGGTAGTGCGCGTCGGTGGCATGCCACTCGTCCATCGCGGTCAGCTCCAGCCGGATCCGCTCGGCCAGCTCCAGCAGTACGCCGAACGCCTCCATGGCGCGGCCGTGTGCGCGGTGGCGGCCGAGCAAGGTGTGCTGCAGCGTGGTGATGGCGTCGGTCAGCGCGGGCGCGTCGGCATCGTCATGCGCGTGCTGGCGGGCCAGCGCGGCCAGCTCGCCGTACACCGTGGCCAGCGCCTGGCGCTCCGGCCAGTAGCGTTGCAGCGGCCAGGCGGCCAGCGAGAACAACGTGAGCAGCAGGCCGCCGCAGACGATCAATGCGGCCGCCGTCGCGGCCTGGGCCAACGGCACGGGCGTGGCGGCGGTGATCACCAGCAGGATCATGCTGGTCATGCCGACGCGTGCGGTGTCGGTGCCGAACACCACCAGCAGGCCGCCACAGAAGCCGAACAGCGCCGTGGCCAGCAGCATCGGCAGCAGATGGGCGCCGATCAGAAACCCCAGCAATGACGCCGTGCCCGCCGCCAGCGAGGCCAGCAGCAACTGGCGCAGGCGCTGGCGGTAGGGACCGGGCTGGTCCGAGAACATCGTGTTGAGCGCGCCGGCGGCCACGCCCAGCCCCACCTGCGGATAGCCCGTCGCCAGGCCGATGCCCAGTGGCAAGGCCACCGCTGCGGTGTTGCGGATCACCACCCGCCACGGCACATCCGGCCGCTTGATGCGGACCAGGCTTTCAAGCACATGCGCGCGGAGCGAATAGCTGTCGGATGACATGGGGTGAGGAGTGAGTGGAGAGGAGTGAGGCGTGAGAGAACAGCGAAACCCGGCGTACCCGTTGGAGGGTAGCGCAGCGGGAATGAGTGGAGGCATCGGGCGAGCGGTACCGCTTCAGGTTGCCGCTCTCACTCCTCACTCCTCTTCACTCACTCCTCGCTGTCTCACGCGCGCCCGGCGAACTCCCCGGTCAGCGTGTTCACCCACACTTTCTCGTCGTTGGCGACGTACTCGGGCACCTGGATGTCGATGCCGGTGGACAACCGCGCGGGCTTGGTGCGCTTGGTGGCGCTGGAGCCTTTCATTTCCGGCGCGGTGTCGACCACGGTGAGCACCACGCTGGAGGGCACCTGCAGGCCCACCGGCACGTCGTCGATGAGCTGCACGTAGTAGCCCTCGACGTCCTCGACGATGTAGCCGGCGTTGTCGCCGACCAGCTCGGGCGACAGCGGGTACTGGGTGTAGTCCTCCACGTCCATGAACACGTAGGCGCCGTCGTCCATGTACGAGAAGGTGGAGGCGCGGCGCACCAGGTCCATCTCGCGCAGGTCGTCGTCGGCGCGCAGGCTGAGGTCGTACTTGCGCCCGCCGGGGATGGAATACATGGTGAAGCGGAACGTGACATTGCCGCCACGCGCGGTGGGCGCGCTGCGCTCGATGTCGCGCACCTGGTAGACGGCACCCTCGTGCTCGACCACATTGCCTTTCTTGACGTCGGAAGCTTTCATAATTCAGGAGTGAGTTCAGAGGAGTGAGAAGTGAGAGAAGGGCAAAGGCGTGCGGTGAAGCGGGTGGGGCGAGCTTTCTCTCACTCCTCACTCCTCTCCACTCACTCCCCGCTTACTTCGGTGCCAGCCGTACCGCGCCGTCGAGCCGGATCGTCTCGCCGTTGATGTAGCGGTTGCCGAGGATGAAGGCCACGGTCTGCGCGAACTCCTCCGGCTTGCCGAGGCGCGAGGGGAACGGGATCGAGGCGGACAGCGATTCCTGCACCTCGGGCGTCATGCCGCCCACCATCGGCGTCCAGAAAATGCCGGGGGCGATGGTGGCCACGCGGATGCCGAAGCGCGCCAGCTCGCGCGCCATCGGCAAGGTCATGCCCACCACGCCGCCCTTGGAGGCGGCGTAGGCGGCCTGGCCGATCTGGCCCTCGTAGGCCGCCACGCTGGCGGTGTTGACGATCACGCCGCGCTCGCCGTCCTCGCCGGCCTCGTTGTGCTGCATCAGCGCGGCGCCGGCCTTGGCCACGTTGAAGCTGCCCACCAGGTTGACCATGACCGTGCCCGAGAAACTGGCCAGCGGCATCGGCCCCTGCTTGCCCAGCACGCGGCCGGCGCCCAGGATGCCGGCGCAGTTCATCACCACGTTGAGCCCGCCCATGGCCGCGTGCGCCGCCGATACGCTGGCGGTCACGCCGTCCTCGCTGGTGACGTCGGTGCGCACGAAGCGCGCCGCGTCGCCCAGCTCGCGCGCGGCGGCCTGGCCGTTGTCCTCGTTGACGTCGAACAGCGTCACCTGGCCGCCGCCGGCCACCAGGTGGCGCGCCACCGCCAGGCCGAGGCCGGAGGCGCCGCCAGTGATGATGGCTTTGACCTTGTCGAGCTGCATGGGGAGGTCCGGGAAAAGTGGGGCGTCATCTTAACCGAGAGCGTGGCCCCGGCGCGTGCCGTCAGTCCGTGCCCTGGAGCAGCGCCCGCAGGCGTGCGGGCGCCATCTGCGGAAACGGCGCCACCGGCGCGGGCGGGTTCGTGGCCGCCTGCAGCTCCTTTTGCCACACGCCCACGTCCCACCACTGGCCCAGTTTGTAGCCGCTCTGGCGCCACACGCCGGCGGGGGTGAAGCCCATGGTTTCGTGCATCGCCACGCTGGCGGTGCCGGGCAGGGTGATCACGCCTACGGCCTGGGTCATGCCTTGCGCGCGCATCACGTCCAGCAGCACGCCGTACAGGCGGCGTGCGATGCCGCGCCGCTGCGCGTCGGCGCGCACGTAGATCGAGGTTTCGGCGATCCAGTCGTAGGCGGCGCGCTCGCGGAAGCGTCCGGCGTAGGCATAGGCCAGCACCTGTCCGCCTTCGTCCCACACCAGCCAGGGGTAGTGCTGCAATTTGGCCCGGATGCGCGCGGCCATGGCGTCCACGCCGGGCAGCACGGTTTCAAAGGTGGCCACGCCGTAGGTGATCGAGGGTGCGTAGATGGCATGGATGGCGGCGGCGTCGTCGTCGCGCGCCACGCGGATGGGCAAGGTCACGGCAGGGCTCACAGATCGAGGGTGAAAAAGCGGTTGCAGCTGAAGTGGCCGGTGCCGCCCAGCGGCGCGTCCAGTGGCGTGAAGCCGGTACGCCGGTACAGCGCCATGGCCGCATCCATGCCGGTCAGGGTTTCCAGGTAGCAGCGGCGAAAGCCGAAGCCGCGCGCCGTATCCAGGCAGCGCTGCATCATCGCGCTGCCGGCACCGATGCCGCGCGCGGCGCCCAGGAAATACATCTTGCGCAGCTCGCAGGTGTCCGGCGGGCCGTTTTCCAGCGGCGCCACGCCGCCACCGCCGAGCACGCGGCCGTCGCGCTCGACCACGAAATAGGCACTGCGCGGCGCGGTGTAGGCCGCGTGCATGGCGTCCACCTCGGCGTCGTGGATGGCAAAGCCGGGGCCGTCGGCGCCGAACTCGGGCATGACGGTGCGGATGACGTCGGCCATGGCGGCGTCGTCGTGCGGGGTGATGGGGCGAATCAGAAAAGACGGGGACATGGGGATGGTCGGTGGTGGGGAAGGGGCATTATCCGGAAAGACGCGCGCGTGCCACATGGCTGGCGGTTTCGCGGCCGAGCCGGGCGGACAGCCACGCGCCGGTGGCGATGAGCCGGTCCAGATCGACGCCGGTGTCCATGCCCATGCCGTGCAGCATGTACACCACGTCCTCACTGGCCACGTTGCCGGTGGCGCCCCTGGCGTAGGGGCAGCCGCCCGTGCCGGAGACGGCGCTGTCCACCACGCGCACGCCTTCGTCCAGGCAGGCCAGGATGTTGGCCAGTGCCTGGCCGTAGGTGTCGTGGAAATGCACCGCCAGCGCCGCCATCGGCACCTCGGCGGCCACGGCGCGCAGCATGGCGCGGGCCTTGGCCGGCGTGCCCACGCCGATGGTGTCGCCCAGCGAGATCTCGTGGCAGCCGAGCTGGTGCAGCTGGCGCGCCACGCGCACCACGTCGGCTACCGGCACCTCGCCCTGGTACGGGCAGCCGAGCACGGTGGACACGTAGCCGCGCACACGCACGCCATCGGCGCGCGCCTGCGCCAGCACCGGCATGAAGCGCGCGATGGATTCATCGATGGAGGCATTGGTGTTGCGCTGGTTGAACGCCTCCGAGGCGGCCGTGAACACCGCCACGTCCTCGGCGCCGGCGGCCAGTGCGCGCTGGTAGCCCTTGAGGTTGGGCACCAGCACGGGATAACCCACGCCGGGCTTGCGCCGGATGCCGGCAAACACTTCGGCCGCGTCGGCCAGCTGCGGCACCCATTGCGGGCTGACGAAGCTGGTGGCCTCGATGGTCTCCAGGCCGGTGTCGGAGAGGCGGTCGATCAGCTCGATCTTCACCGCCGCGGGCAGCAGCGTCTTCTCGTTCTGCAGCCCGTCGCGCGCGCCGACCTCGACGATGCGGACGTGGGCGGAAGAGGTCATGGCAAGCTCCGGGTTGATGTAGGAGCGCACCGAAGTGCGCGATGCTTTTGTGGCGTGACGAAAGCGATCGCGCACTTCGGTGCGCTCCTACGGGTCAGGCGTCGGCGAACGTCACCAGCACCGCGTCGGCCTCCACGAATTCGCCCTGCGTGGCGTTGATGCTTTCGATGGTGCCGGCGCGCGGCGCCTTCAAGGCCAGCTCCATTTTCATCGCCTCCATCACCAGCAGGTCCTGGCCTTGTTCGACGGCGTCGCCCGCTTGCGCCTTTACCAGCACGATGCGGCCGGGCATCGGCGCGATCACCTGGTGGCCGCCGGCGGTGTCGGCGGTTTCCCAGGCGAAGGCGGCGGCGCGGGCGAAGCGGTAACGGCGGCCGTCGGCGTCGTGCAGCAGCACGCGTTGCGCGTCGGCGCGCAGCGGCAGGCGTTGCGACTGGCCGTCGAAGCGTGCGCCCAGCGTGCCCTCGTCCAGCCGTGCGCCGCGTACCGCGCAGTTGGCGTCGCCGTGGCGCAGGTCGTAGTCGCCGCCGTGGCCGTGCGCCTCGATGTCGTAGCGCTGCTCGCGCCAGGCGAAGGCCACGATGCGCTTGCCCGCATGGCCGACGCGCCAGGCGTCGGCGCGTGCCCAGGGCGAGTGCGGATCGGCGGCGGCCGTGCGCGGATGGGCCTCCTCGTGCAGCAAGGAGGCGGTGGCGGCGGCAAACAGCACGCGGTCGTCGGGCGCCGCGTCGCCGGCCAGAAACTCGTCCAGGTGACGATCCAGGTAGCCGGTGTCGATACGCCCCTCGATGATCGCCGGGTGCCGCGCCAGTCGTTCGAGAAACGCGATGTTGGACTTCGGCCCGGCGATCTCGCTGGCGGCCAGCGCCTCGCGCAGGCGTTGCAGCGCCTGCGCGCGGTTTTCGTCCCACACGATCAGCTTGGCGATCATCGGGTCGTAGAAGATCGTCACCGTATCGCCCTCGACCACGCCGCCATCCAGGCGCACGTGCGGTGACGGTGGTGGCAGGCGCAGCGCCTGCAGCTTGCCGGAGCCGGGCAGGAAGTTCTGGTCGGGATCTTCCGCGTACAGGCGCACCTCGATGGCATGTCCGTGCGCGCGTACCTGGTCCTGCTTCAGCGGCAGCGGCTGGCCGGCGGCCACGCGCAACTGCCACTCCACCAGGTCCAGCCCCAGCGTCATCTCGGTGACGGGGTGCTCCACCTGCAGGCGCGTGTTCATCTCCATGAAAAAGAATTCGCCCGGGCCGCCATCGGGCCGGCGCGCCACGATGAACTCCACCGTGCCGGCGCCCACGTAGCCCACCGCCTTGGCCGCCGCCACGGCGGCCTGGCCCATGGCCTGGCGGGTGGCGTCGTCCAGCGTGGGGCAGGGGGTTTCCTCCAGCACTTTCTGGTAGCGGCGCTGCGCCGAGCATTCGCGCTCGTTGAGGTGGATGACGTTGCCGTGGCTGTCGCCAAATACCTGGAACTCGATGTGGCGCGGGTGCTCCACGTAGCGCTCCAGGATCACCCGCGTGTCGCCGAACGCGCCGGCCGCCTCGCGTTGCGCCGAGGCCAGCGCCTCGGCGAAAGCGGCGGCGTCGCGCACGATGCGCATGCCCTTGCCGCCACCGCCGGCTGCCGCCTTGATCATCAGCGGAAAGCCGGTCTGTTCCGCCTGCGCGGCGAGAAAGGCGGCGTCCTGGTTGTCGCCGTGGTAGCCCGGCACCAGTGGCACGGCGTGGCGTTCCATCAGCGCCTTGGCGGCGGCCTTGGAGCCCATCGCCTCGATGCTTTCCGGGCGCGGGCCGATGAAGGTGATGCCGGCCTCGGTGCAGGCGCGCGCAAAGTCGGTGTTTTCGGAAAGAAAGCCGTAGCCCGGATGCACCGCCTGCGCGCCGCTGGCTTTCGCCACCTGCAGGATGGCGTTGCCGCGCAGATAGGACTCGGCCGGCAGCGGGCCGCCGATGGGCCAGGCCTCGTCGGCCAGGCGCACGTGCTGCGCGTCGCGGTCGGCGTCGGAGTAGACGGCAATGGTGTGGATGCCGAGCCGGCGGCAGGTGCGGATCACGCGGCAGGCGATCTCGCCCCGGTTGGCAATCAATACGCGCTCGAACATGCGATGTTCCTGGCCGTTTGGTGGTGCTGCAAATCGTTCAAAGCTAGCAGATCGGTAGGAGCGCACCCTGTGCGCGATGCTTTCCGTCACGTGACGAAGAGCATCGCGCACAAGGTGCGCTCCTACCGTCGTCCTGCCCAGGCGGGGGCGCGCTTGTCCAAGAATGCGGCCAGGCCGTGCTGGCCTTCCTCGGACACGCGCAGGCGGGCGATCAGTGCGGCGTTGGCCTCGTCGATGCGCTCGGCCTGTGCCAGCTCGACGCCACCGATGCGCAGCGCCAGTTGCTTGGCTTCGCGCTGCGCCTGCGGCCCGGCCTTGGCCAGCAGGTGCAGCTGGCGGGCGATCGCCTCGTCCAGCTCGCCGGCGGGCACGCTGGCGTGCAGCAGGCCGATGTCGGCGGCGGTGGTCGCGTCGAACACCTCGCCGGTGATGAACAGCCGGCGCGCCTGGCGCAGGCCGATGGCCGCCACCACGTAGGGCGAGATCACTGCCGGCACCAGGCCCAGCTTCACCTCGGACAGGGCGAACTTGCTGCCGTCCACGCCGATGGCGATGTCGCAGCACGCCACCAGTCCCACGCCGCCGCCGTAGGCGGCGCCGTTGACGCGCGCCACGGTGGGCTTGGGCAGGTATTGCAGCGTGCGCATCAGGCGCGCCAGGCGCAGCGAGTCGGCGTGGTTCTCCTGCTCGCTGGCGCCGGCCATGGAGCGCATCCAGTTGAGGTCGGCACCGGCGGAAAAGCATGCGCCGTTGCCGGTCAGCACTACCGCACGCACGGCCGGATCGGCGCCGGCGCGTTCCAGCGCGCCGGTGAGGTCGGCGATCAGCGCGTCGTCGAAGGCGTTGTGCACCTGCGGGCGGTTGAGCGTGAGCCGGCAGATGCCGTCGTGCCGCTCGTCGAGGATGGAACCGGTCATCGCTGCCCTCCCGCAAAGCCGCCATCTTAAACGCAGCGCGCGTGGCGGCCGCGTGCGGTGCAGCAGGGCATGCAAACGGCTACAATGCGAACAATTCTTATTTGAGTGCTTGCCGTGCGTCTTTCCGAGTTGCCCAAGGGATCGCCCGCCATCGTCGACCGGGTCAACGACGCGCACACGGCCGATCCCATCGCGCAACGCCTGCGTGACCTGGGTTTTGTCGATGGCGAGCCGGTGCGCGTGGTGGCGGTGGGGCCGATGGGCGGCGATCCGTTGCTGATCCAGATCGGCTACACGCGCTTTGCGTTGCGGCGGGCCGAGGCGGCGCGGGTGGACGTGCGAGCGGCCGCATGAGCGCGTCCACGCTGAAGATCGCTCTGGTCGGCAACCCCAACTGCGGCAAGACCGCGCTGTTCAACCAGCTTACCGGCGGTCGCCAGAAAGTGGCCAACTACGCCGGCGTCACCGTGGAGCGCAAGGAGGGCCGCTTCACCGCGCCGTCGGGCCGTGTGCTGCACCTGCTGGACCTGCCCGGCACCTACAGCCTGGAGGCGAACAGCCCCGACGAGCAGATCACCCGCGACGTCTGCGCCGGCACTTATCCGGGCGAGGCGGCGCCGGACCTGATCGTGTGCGTGGCCGACGCCACCAACCTGCGCCTGCACCTGCGCTTTGTGCTGGAGGTGAAGCGGCTGGGCCGGCCCATGGTGCTGGCGCTGAACATGATGGACACCGCGCGCGCGCGCGGCATCGCGATCGACGTGGCGCAGTTGCAACAGCGGCTGGGCATGCCGGTGGTGGAAACCGTGGCGGTGAAGCGTGGCGGCGCCCGCGCCCTGATCGAGCGCGTGGATGGCGAGATGCCCGCCGCCGCGCCGATGGCGCCGGATGACGCGGCCAGCCGCGCCGACCTGCACGCGCAGGTGCGCGAGCTGCTGGCCGCCACGGTCACCATGCCGCGCGCCACCGCCGTGATCGATGACACGCTGGACCGCTGGGCGCTGCATCCGGTGGCCGGCCTGGCGATTCTCGCGGTGGTGATGTTTCTGGTGTTCCAGGCGGTGTACTCGGTCGGCAAGCCGATGACCGACGCCATCGGCGACGGCTTCGGCTGGCTGGGCGAACAGCTCGCCACCTGGCTGCCGGCCGGGCCGCTGCAGGGCCTGGTGGTGGAGGGCCTGTGCGGCGGCCTCGGCACCGTGCTGGGCTTTTTGCCCGAGATCCTGGTGCTGTTTTTGTTCATCCTCACGCTGGAGGAATCCGGCTACCTGCCGCGCGCGGCCTTCCTGCTCGATCGCCTGATGGTGTCGGTGGGGCTGACCGGGCGTTCGTTCATCCCGCTGCTGTCCAGCTTTGCCTGCGCCATCCCCGGCATCATGGGCACGCGCTCGATCACCGACCCGCGCGACCGCCTGGCCACGATCCTGGTGGCGCCGCTGATGACCTGCTCGGCGCGGCTGCCGGTGTATGCGCTGCTGATCGCCGCCTTCATTCCCGCGCACAGCGTGCTGGGCGTGTTCAACCTGCAGGGTCTGGTGCTGTTCGTGCTGTACGCGGCGGGCATCGCCGGCGCCATGCTGGTGGGCTGGGTGATGAAGCGCATCCGCCGCGACAAGAGCGAGCACGCGCTGCTGATGGAGCTGCCCTCGTACCGCCTGCCCAAGGCGCGCGACGTGGCGATCGGCCTGTACGAGCGCGGCATGATCTTTCTCAAGCGCCTCACCGGCGTCATCACCGCGCTGACGATACTGATGTGGGCGCTGTCCAGTTTCCCGGCGCCGCCGGCCGGCGCGACCGGGCCGGCCATCGACTACAGCATCGCCGGCTACCTCGGTCGCGGCTTTGCCCACCTGTTTGCGCCGATCGGCTTCAACTGGCAGATGAGCCTGGCGCTGATCCCCGCCTTTGCCGCGCGCGAGACCGCCGTGGCCGCGCTGGCGACGGTGTACGCGGTGGGTGGCGAAACCGCCGCCGGCCTCGGCCCCGCGCTGGCCGCGCACATCCCGCTGGCCAGCGCATTGTCGCTGCTGGTGTGGTTTGCCTATGCGCCGCAGTGCATGTCCACGCTGGCGGTGATCAAGCGCGAGACCGACTCCTGGCGCAACGTGGCCATCTCGTTCGGCTACATGTTCGTGATGGCCTACGTGGCCTCCTTGCTTACCTACCAGATCGCGAGCGCGCTGACATGAGCACCGGGCTGATCGTGCAATACGTGGTGGTGGGCCTGATCGTGCTGGCCAGCGCGCTGGCGGCGTTGCGCAAGCTGGCGCCGCAACTCACCAACCGCTGGCTGGCCGCCGCCTCGATCCGCCTCGCCCGCCGCGACACGCCGGTTGCGCGCGCGCTGGCCCGCCGCCTGCAACCGAAACAGGCCACCGGCAACTGCGCCGACGGCTGCGCCACCTGCGGCGCCTGCGGACCGAAGAAGCCGGCAGCTTCACAAGCGGGCGCCACGCCACCGATGCCGCTGCATTTCCGCCCCCGTTCCTCGCGCTGAACACCACGACCGCCATGTAGGAGCGCACTTGTGCGCGATGCTTTTACGCACAGCCGAAAAGCATCGCGCACAGGGTGCGCTCCTACATGCGGAACACGCCGTAGCGCTGTGGTTCGATGGGGGCGTTCATGGATGCGGAGATGGCCAGGCCCAGCACGCGGCGGGTGTCGGCCGGGTCGATGATGCCGTCGTCCCACAGTCGCGCGCTGGCGTAGTAGGGGTTGCCCTGGCGCTCGTACTGCTCGCGGATGGGGGCCTTGAATGCCTCTTCCTCGTCGGCGGACCAGGTGCCGCCCTTGGCCTCGATGCCGTCGCGCCTGACCGTGGCCAGCACGCTGGCGGCCTGTTCGCCACCCATCACGCTGATGCGCGCGTTCGGCCACATCCACAGGAACCGCGCGCCATAGGCGCGGCCGCACATGGCGTAGTTGCCGGCGCCGAAGCTGCCGCCGATCACCACGGTGAACTTGGGCACGTGCGAGCAGGCCACGGCGGTGACCATCTTGGCGCCGTCCTTGGCGATGCCGGCCTGCTCGTATTTCTTGCCCACCATGAAGCCGGTGATGTTCTGCAAAAACACCAGCGGCACGTTGCGCTGGTTGCACAGCTCGATGAAGTGCGTGCCCTTGAGCGCGCTCTCGGCGAACAGGATGCCGTTGTTGGCGACGATGCCGACCGGGTAGCCGTGGATGTGTGCGAAGCCGCAGACCAGGGTCTTGCCGTAGCGCGCCTTGAACTCGTGGAACTCCGAGCCGTCGACGATGCGCGCGATCACCTCGCGGATGTCGAACGGGCGGCGGGTGTCCTCGGGGATCACGCCGTACAGCTCCTCGGCCGGGTACTTCGGCGCCACCGGTTCGCGCAGCGCCAGCGGCATGTCCTTCTTGCGGTTGAGGCTGGCCACCACGTCGCGGGCGATGGACAGCGCGTGCGCGTCGTTCTCGGCATAGTGGTCGGCCACGCCGGAGATGGACGTATGGACGTCCGCGCCGCCCAACGCCTGGGCGTCCACCACCTCGCCGGTGGCGGCCTTCACCAGCGGCGGGCCGCCCAGGAAGATGGTGCCGTGCTCGCGCACGATGATGGTCTCGTCGCTCATCGCCGGCACGTAGGCGCCGCCGGCGGTGCAGCTGCCCATCACCACCGCGATCTGCGCGATGCCGAGTGAGGACATGCGCGCCTGGTTGTAGAAGATGCGGCCGAAATGCTCCTTGTCGGGAAACACCTCGTCCTGCAGCGGCAGGAAGGCGCCGCCGGAATCGACCAGGTACACGCAGGGCAGGCGGTTTTCGAGGGCCACCTCCTGCGCGCGCAGGTGTTTTTTCACCGTCATCGGGAAGTACGTGCCGCCCTTGACGGTGGCGTCGTTGGCGACCACCACCACCTCGGTGCCGTGGATGCGGCCGATGCCGGTGATGATGCCGGCGGCGGGCGCCGCGTCGTCATACATGCCGTGCGCGGCCAGGGGCGACAGTTCGAGAAACGGTGAGCAGGGGTCGAGCAGGGCGCGGATGCGCTCGCGCGGCAGCAGCTTGCCGCGCGCCACGTGCTTGTCGCGCGCTTTTTCGCCACCGCCGTCGGCGGCGCGCGCCAGGGTTTGCCGCAGTTCGTCGACCAGCGCCTGCTGGCGGTTGCGGGCCGCCTGGTAATCGGGCGAGCGGGGATCGAGCTGCGAGGCAATGACGCTCATGCGAAGTAACCTTGGGTTTTCAGCCGATGGAGGGGCGACCCCGAATCATAGCCGGCTGCGCGATTTCATCCCAAATGACGGTTTTCACGGGGAATATCGAATGGACACTGGAAAGCGCGCATAAAAAAACGGCCGCGCAAGGCGGCCGTTTTTCCTGAAGCCGGACGCGGGATCACTGACCCTTGGCGGCGTCCTGCGCAGCGTCCTTGGCGTTGTCGGCAGCGTCCTTGGCGGCGTCGGCAGCCTTGTCGGCCTGGTCGGCAGCGTTGGAAGCGGCGTCCTTGGCCTGGTCGACCGCGTCGCCAACGGCGGCGGAGGCAGCGCTGGCAGCCTGCTGGGCCTGGTCGGCCGCCTGGCCGGCCGCGTCAGCGGCGGTGCTGGCCTGGTCAGCAGCCTGGGCCGCTTCGGTGGTCGGAGCCTCGGCCGCCGCCTGCTGCGCCGTGTCAGCCGCCTGCTGAGCGGTGTCAGCGGACTTCTGGGCGTCCTGCGCGGAATCCTGCGCGCCGTTGCTGCAAGCCGCCAACAGCGCGACGAGCGCGGAGGCGAGTAGGGTACGCGTAAACTTCATGGTGGATCTCCTTTGCCGTGGAATGCCGTTTGGCCGTGTATTAATAGCGCTTTCGTCGAACGTGCGCCACATTTTTATGGCGGCGCTTCATTGCACATTAAAAACCGGTTTAACCCGCTTTCATTGGCGACACGATTGTGGCGCCGCCGGCGTGAGGATGGAGTCTACGCAAGCTCGATGGCGATCGCCGTGGCCTCGCCACCGCCGATGCACAGGCTGGCCACGCCACGCTTGAGACCACGGGTCTTCAACGCGTTGACCAGGGTGACCACCAGGCGGGCGCCGCTGGCTCCGATGGGGTGACCGAGCGCGCAGGCGCCGCCGTTGACGTTGATCTTGTCGCGGTCGATGCCCAGCTCGCGCATCGGCGCCATGGCCACCACGGCAAACGCCTCGTTGATCTCGAACAGGTCCACGTCGGCAAGCGCCCAGCCGGCCTTTTCCAGCACCTTGCCGATGGCGCCCACCGGCGCGGTGGTGAACCACTCCGGCTCCTGCGAGTGGGTGGCATGCGCCACGATGCGCGCCAGCGGCGCCAGGCCGCGCGCCTTGGCGTCGTCGGCGGTGAGCATCACCACGGCGGCGGCGCCGTCGGAGATGCTGGACGAGCTGGCGGCGGTGATGGTGCCGTTTTCCTTGCGGAATGCCGGTCGCAGCGACGGGATCTTGTTGATGTCCGAGCGGCCGGGCTGCTCGTCGGTATCCACCTGCACGTCGCCCTTGCGGCCGGCGACGGTGACCGGAACGATCTCGTCGGCAAACGCGCCGTTGGCCTGCGCGGCCTGGGCACGCTCCACCGAGCCGATCACGAAGGCGTCCTGCTCCTCGCGGGTGAAGTGGTACTTGTCGGCGCACAGCTCGCCGAACACGCCCATCGACTTGCCGTCGTAGGGGTTGGTGAGGCCGTCCCACGCCATGTGGTCCACCAGCTTGCCGTCGCCGTAGCGGATGCCGGTGCGGGCGTTGACCATGTGCGGCGCGTTGGTCATCGACTCCATGCCGCCGGCTACCACGACGGTGGCCGAACCGGCCTTGATCAGGTCGTGGCCCAGCATGATCGCCTTCATGCCCGAGCCGCACACCTTGTTGACCGTGGTGGCGCCGGAGCTGGCGGGTACGCCGGCGGCCAGCGCAGCCTGGCGCGCCGGCGCCTGGCCCAGGTTGGCCGGCAGCACGCAGCCCATCAGCACCTCACTGACATCGCCGGCGGCCACGCCGGATTGCTCCAGCGCCGCGCGGATCGCCGCAGCCCCCAGCGTGGGCGTGGGGACGCCGGTGAACTGGCCGAGGAAGGAACCGATCGCGGTGCGCTTGGCACCGGCGATGACAATGCTGACGTCCGACATGGGGATCTCCGCAAACGACGTGAGGGCATGGATGGCCCGGGTATCGCGCGGATTATCGCAGTTGCCCCGGAGGCCCGGCAAATTCATCCGTCATAGCGCGAAAGGACATGCGAAAGCGCTATCGGGCGGGCTTTTCGTTGTGTCACTATCCGGCCGTTATGCGTTGGCGGGGAGGCGTCTTTTGGGGGAGGCGCCCGACGGACAGGGATCTCACTCGGGGAACAACATGAAGACAGTCGATCAGAAACCGCGCCTTTGCGAGACGGCCCTGGTGCTTGGCATGGCGCTGGCGCTCAGTGCCTGCGGCGGCGGTGGTGGCGGTGCGAACAACGTGCGGCCGACGCCTGTTCCGACGCCCGCGCCGACGCCTGCGCCCACGCCGACTCCGACCCCCACGCCCACGCCTGCGCCCACGCCTTCGCCGATCGCTGATCCGCCGATCGACGCGCAGCTTTCGATCACCCACGCCGATGCGGCGCATGCCCAGGGCTTTGTCGGCACGGGTGTCACCATCGGCGTGGTGGACAGCGGCATCATGCGCAACCATCCGGCGCTGGCGGGCCGCGTGGCGAAAGAGCTGGTCTACGTGGACCCCACGCTCAACAACACCGGCGTGGACGACGTGGTTGGCCACGGCACCTGGGTGTCGGAGATCGCCGCAGGCAAGGCATTCAATCTTTTTGCCGGTGGCGTCGCGCCCGATGCCACCTTGGTCTCGGCGCGCATCATCAGCGACGAGGAGCCCACCGACGACGGCTCCGGCCAGGGCAACGAGGTGAGCAGCGCCGACCCGCTGGGCGCGATCAACGACGAGTTGATGGCCAACAACGTCAAGATCATCAACAACTCGTGGGGCGGCCTGTACTGGTCGGCGAGCGCCACCGCCACCACGCAGAGCTTCCACGACGCCTACGACCCCTTCATCAATACCTGGGGCGGGCTGGTGGTGATGGCCGCCGGCAACGAGGGCAAGGCCAACCCCACCGACGTGGCGGCCTTGCCCAACCGGGCGCCCGACCTGGAGCGCGGCTGGCTCGCCGTGGTGGCGGTGGACAGCAACACGCCGACCAAGCTGGCCAGCTACTCCAATGCCTGCGGCGTGGCGAAAAACTACTGCCTGGCCGCCCCGGGCGAGGTGGTCGTCAGCGACAAGGACGACACCGTCGGCAACCCCAACTACCTGGTGGTGGCCGGCACCTCGCTGGCGGCGCCGCAGGTGTCCGGCGCGGCGGCGCTGGTGTGGCAGGCCTATCCGTATTTCAGCAACGACCTGGTGCGCCAGACCCTGCTCGGTACGGCCGACGATCTGGGTGCGGCCGGCGTGGACGCGGTGTTCGGCTACGGCGAGCTCAACGTGGGCAAGGCGGTGAATGGTCCGGCGCGGTTCGACTGGGGCGATGTCACGGTCAGCCTGCCGGGCAGCTCCAGCTGGAAAAACCCGATCTCCGGCGCCGGCGGCCTGATCAAGCAGGGCACCGGCACGCTCACCCTGACCCAGGCGGCCAGCTACACCGGCCTGACCCAGGTGCAGGCCGGCACGCTGGTGGCCAAGGCGCTGGCGTCCGACGTATCCATTGCGGCGCAGGGCACGCTGGACAACACCCACACCCTGGGCGGCAACGTCACCAACGCGGGCGTCATCGGCGTGCATGGCGGCGACGTGACGGTGGCGGGCGACTACACGCAGACGGGGGCCGGCCGGTTGGCGGTGGCGCTGGGTTCGGTGCTCAAGGTGACGGGCAAGGCCACGCTGTCCGGCGGCGACCTGTACGTGATCGGCACGGAGTCCGGCTACGTGGCCAACTCGCGCACCGACGTGCTGAACGCCTCCGGCGGCCTGAGCGGCACGTTCAGCGGCATCAACAAGGCCTCCAACGTGAGCCTGCTGACGGCCACCCTCAACTACGACGCCCAGAACGCCTGGCTCAATGTCAGCCAGGTGCAGGCCACGGCGGTGACCGGGCTGGCCTATACCGCCGCGTCGTACGGCGCGGCGCAGCGCGTGGATGGCGCGTTCAGCCAGATCAACCAGCAATTGGGCGGTGGTGCGGCCTCGCCGGTAACCAGCGGCTTCATTGCCGCCGCCGCCAGCCTGCAGCACGCCGCCGGCGTGGATACCTTGCAGCGCTCACTGGAAAGCCTGTCGGGCCAGTTGCACGCAGCCAGTACCGCGATGACCTTCGAGGCCATCGACGCCGGCACGCGGGCCTTGTCCGACCGCTTCGAGCGCCTGCTGGACTCGCCGCAGGCTGGCAGCTGGACGCAGAACCTGGGCTACCACGGCGGCATGTCGCGCAGCGGTTATGCGCAGGTGGGCTACGACCTCAGCGGCTGGCTGGCCGGACAGGATTTCCGCGTCGGCAACAACGGCGTGGCCGGTTTCGCGTTGAGCCAGAGCCAAGGGCTGGGCCGCCTGGCCGAGAGCGCCGACCAGGGCCGCAGCCGTGCCACCGAGGGCATGCTCTACGGCGGCATCGTCGATGGCGCGTGGTACTCGATGGGTCGCTTCGGCTTTGGCAACTATCGCGAAAACATACGCCGCAACCTGCAGTTGGGCGCGCAGTCCGCCGGCGTGAGCAGCCACAGCGAAGGCCGCTACGGCGTGGCCTACGGCGAAAGCGGCTATCGCTTTGCCGCCGGCCGTGGCGCGATCACGCCATACGCCAACCTGCAGTACGCGCAGATCCGGCGCGACGGCTTCAACGAGTTGGGCGGCGCCGGTTTCGGCCTGAAATCGCAGGGCCAGACGGCCACGCGCTGGCAGGCGGGCCTGGGCGTGCGCGCCTCGCAGGGCTGGAGCTTTGCCGGCGGCGGCAGCCTGCAATGGCAGACGCATCTGCTGTGGCAGCAGTCGTTTGGCGTGCGCGGCGACGTGTTCCAGGCCAGCTTCAGCGGCCTCGACCAATGGGCGCCGGTGGGTGGCATCGGCCTGGCGCGCTACGGCGGCATGGCCGGCACCGCGCTGGACTGGAGCATCACGCCCCGCGCCAGCCTGCAGTTCGGCTACGACCAGTACCTGGGCCAGCGCCAGCAGGCGCGGATGGCCACCGCCAGCTTCAACTGGTCATTCTGACCGGTGAAAAAACAGCGCCCCTCTCCCGATGGGAGAGGGTGCGCGGAGGCGCCGGGTGAGGGTACGGGCGATTGCGTCCCACGCTCCGCCCGAACCCTCTCCACAACCCCTCTCCCACAGGAAGAGGGGCTTTTGCTTCGGCTTTTCCTGTTCCCTGTTCCCCATTTCCGGCAATCAAGCCTTGCCGTGGAACAGCTCGCGCCCGATCAGCATGCGGCGGATCTCGTTGGTGCCGGCGCCGATCTCGTACAGCTTGGCGTCGCGCAGCAGGCGGCCGGCGGGGTAGTCGTTGATGTAGCCGTTGCCGCCCAGCGACTGGATCGCCTCCAGCGCCACCTTCACCGCGTTGGCCGAGGCGTTGAACAGGCAGGCGGCCGGGTCGATGCGTGACTTGATCCCGCCGTCGAACTGCTGCGCCACCAGGTAGGCAAAGCCGCGCGAGCTTTGCAGCGCGGTATACATGTCCGCGACCTTGGCCTGCATGATCTCGAACGTGCCGATGGGCGCGTTGAACTGCTTGCGCTCGCGCACGTAGGGCAGGGTGATGTCCATCGCCGCCTGCATCAGGCCGATCGGGCCGCCGGACAGCACCAGCCGTTCGGTGTCCAGCCCGTTCATCAGCACGCGCACGCCTTCGTTGACCTCGCCGACGACGTTTTCGGCGGGTATCTCGCAATCCTCGAACACCAGCTCGCAGGTGTTGGAGCCGCGCATGCCCAGCTTGTCCAGCTTTTGCGCGGTGGAGAAACCCTTCATGCCTTTTTCCACGATGAAGGCGGTCATGCAGCGGCTGCCGGCGGTGCGTGGCGCGGTGCGCATGTAGACCAGCAGCACGTCGGCGTCGGGACCGTTGGTGATCCACATCTTGTTGCCGTTGGCCACCCACGTGTCGCCGTGCAGCTCGGCCTTGCAGCTCATCGAGCCGACCACGTCGGAGCCGGCGCCCGGCTCGCTCATCGCCAGCGCGCCCACGTGTTCGCCGCTGCACAGCTTGGGCAGGTACTTTTGCCGCTGCGCCTCGTTGCCGTTGTGGAAGATGTTGTTGACGCACAGGTTGGAGTGCGCGCCATAGGACAGGCCCACCGAACCGGATGCGCGCGAGATTTCCTCCATCGCCACCATGTGCGCCAGGAAACCCATGCCGCTGCCGCCGTAGTCGGTGGATACCGTGATGCCGAGCAGGCCCATCTCGCCCAGCTTGCGCCACAGGTCGGCGGGAAACAGATTGTCGCGATCGATGCGGTCGGCGCGCGGCGCGATCTCCTTCTCCGCAAACGCATGCACGGTTTCGCGAAGCAGGTCGATGTCTTCTCCAAGCGGGAACGGACGCATGGGAGCTCCATGGGCGGGCGAGGCGATGATCTTACGAGAAGTGAGTGAAGAGGAGTGAGAAGCGAGAAAAAGCCGGGGCAGCGCGATGCACCTGCTTTTCCTCTTATTCCTCACTCCTCTCCACTCACGCCTCGCTGCTATAGCTGCGACTCGATCGGCAGCCAGCTCATCACGCGCGTGGTCGTGCGCAGCCACCAACTGGCGTCCGGCTCGTGGGTGAGGGCGCGGGGTGGTTGCGTGCTGGCGTCCAGCCATTGCATCCGGCCGTTCTTGCCGCGTTGCAGGCGGTAACTCAGGGTGGGCGAGGCCAGGCGCAGGTATTCGCGGTGCAGGTCCTGGCCCAGGCCCGGGTCGTCAAACAGCACGCCCATCTCGGTGTTGAGGTTGGCCGAGCGCGGGTCAAGGTTGAACGAGCCGACGAAACCGCGCCGGCTGTCGATCACGAACGCCTTGGTGTGCAGGCTGGCGCCGCTGCTGCCGAACAGCGAGGTGGATAGCCGGGGGCCATGGCGGCGCAGCTCGAACAGCGCCACGCCGCCGTCGAGCAGGCGCGCGCGGTAGCGCTCGTAGCCGCTGTGCACCGCCGGCACGTCGTTGGCGGCCAGCGAGTTGGTGACCACGCCCACGCGCAGGCCGGCGCGCACCAGGTCGAGCAATCGCCCCGTGCCGTTGTCGCCGGGCACGAAGTAGGGCGAGATCAGCGCCACCTCGTCGCGCGCCTCGTCCAGGTGGGCGGCCAGGCGCTGCTGCAGCCAGTCCTGGCGATCGCCGCCACGGCGCTTTTGCGGCGGGTCGGAGGCGATGGTGATGCGCGCGCTCCAATGCAATGCAAGCTCGTGGTTCACCAGCCGCTGCACCGACGGCGAGTCGGCCAGCCGTTGCATGTAGACCTGCGCGTCGGGCGTATCCGGCTCATGGGCCAGGCTGTTGGCCAGCGCCTGCAGGCGTTCGGGGCTTTGCGGGTTGAGCGCGGCGATCGGCACCACCGCGTCGGAGTTCCAGAAACGGTCGAAGATGGCGCTGGCGTCATTCACTGCCGGGCCGAGCAACAGCATGTCCAGGTCGCGAAAATTCACCCGCTCGCCGGCGTCGAAATACTCGTTGCCGATGTTGCGCCCGCCCACCACCGCCAGCCGGCCATCGACGATCCAGGCCTTGTTGTGCATGCGATGGTTGATGCTGAAAAAGCGCTGCACCATCTCCAGCAGCCGCCACACGCCGCGCCGGTTGCGGAACGGGTTGTACAGGCGCACCTCGATGTGCGGGTCGGCATCCAGCGCCAGCAGTGCGGCGTCCAGTCCCTTGGCGTTGATGTCGTCAAGCAGCAGCCGCACGCGCACGCCGCGCGCGGCGGCGGCGTGGATCTCGCGCGCGAGCAGGCGGCCGACCAGGTCGTCGTGCCACATGTAGTACTGCAGGTCCAGGCTGCGTCCGGCCAGCCGCGCCGAGGCGGCGCGCACGGCAAACGCGTCCAGCCCGTCCGGCAGCAGGCTGGCGGCGGTCTGGCCGGGGTGTTCGGCAAGGTAGGGCGCCAGCTCGCGGTCGATGGCGGTCTGCGCCGGTTGTGGCGCCAGTGCGGAGGAGGGCGCGCCGGTGGCGCGCGGGGTCAGGTGATCGGCCAGCAGCAGGCCGCTGGTCGCCAGCACCACCAGGGCAAGCACGCTCCATCCCAGCCAGACCATGATCCGCCGCATTGCGCTGTCCTCCGTCCGGCGATTGTCCGCGTTGAGCGCGCCGATACGCAAAGGCCCGCCGCATCACGCGACGGGCCTTTGCGCTGTCGGGCAAGCGGCCGCTTACTGCCCGCGCATGCGACCCTGGAAACGCGTGCCGCCGTTGCCCATGTGCGCCAGCTTGATCTTGCCGATCGCGCTGATGCGCTCCTCGGCCAGACGGTCGGCGGCGCGATAGGTGGGGATGCCCTCGTTCTTGGAGATCTCGAAGATGCGGCCAAGGTTGTAGTAGATGGTGCGCATCATGCGCATGGCGCGCTCGCGGTTGTAGCCGTCGATCTCCAGCGACACGTTCATCACGCCGCCGGCGTTCACCGCGTAGTCGGGCGCGTACAGCACGCCGCGCTTCTGCAGCTCGTCGCCGATGGCGTCGGTGGCCAGCTGGTTGTTGGCCGGGCCGCAGATGATCGTGGCCTTGATGCGGTCGATGGTCTGCTCGTTCACCGTGCCGCCCAGCGCGCACGGCGAGTACACGTCGGCATCCACGTCGTAGATCTCGTCCAGGCCCACCGCCTCGCAGCCCAGCTCGTCCACGCAGCGCTGCACCGCCTCCTTGTTGATGTCGGTGACGAACACCTTGGCGCCCTGCTCGCGCAGCAGCTTGATGAACTCGCCGCCGACATGGCCGCAGCCCTGCACCGCATAGCTGTACTTGCCCACGTCCTCGTTGCCGTGCTTGGCCTGCAGTGCGGCCATCAGGCCCTGCAGCGCGCCGTACGCGGTGAACGGCGAGGGATCGCCCGAGCCGCCGTGCACCTGGTGCACGCCGGTGACGTATTCGGTCTCGCGAAACACGTACTCCATGTCGTTGACGTCGATGCCCACGTCCTCGGCGGTGATGTAGCGGCCGCCCAGCGAGTTGACGAAACGGCCGAACGCGCGAAACAGCGCCTCGCTCTTGTCCTTGCTCGGGTCACCGATGATCACCGCCTTGCCGCCGCCCAGGTTGAGGCCGGCCACGGCGTTCTTGTACGTCATGCCGCGCGACAGGCGCAGCACGTCGTTCACTGCCTCCTGCTCGCTCTTGTACGGCCACATGCGCAGGCCGCCCAGCGCCGGTCCCAGCACCGTGTTGTGGATGGCGATGATGGCCTTCAGGCCGGCGTCCTTGTTGTGGCAGTAGACGACTTCCTCGTGTCCGGTGTTGGCGATGGTTTCAAAGATCATTGCAGCGGTGACTCCATGGATTGCGGTGCCGTGAGGCATCTGCCGATGCGGGACAATGGGATTGGCTATGCGAAACCCGATGTGCTGTCCCGCAAAACTCATCGCCCCGACCGGGGCCGGGGCGATGAAACTGGCGCGGAGTGTAGTACGTCGTCCGTGCGCCCGGTTCCGCGACGCAACAAAGCGCGGCGCGCTACAGCCGGCAAGTGGGCGCGTGACCCGTGGCGCGGGCCTGCTGGTAGGTGGGCAGCAATTGCTGCGCCTGCTTGTCCAGCGCCTGCGCGCGATTGCTGGAGGAGGGGTGGGTGGAGAGGAAGGCCGGCGGCTTGCTGCCGCCTTGCGCGCCCATTTTTTGCCACAGCGTCACAGCGGCGCGCGGATCAAAGCCGGCCTGCGCCATGTAGCGCTGGCCCAGCGTGTCGGCCTCGCTTTCCTGCGTGCGCGAAAACGGCAGCAGGATACCCACCTGCGCGCCAAGGCCCAGCGCGGCGGCCGCGTAGCCGGCGTTGGTGCCGCGCGTGCCGGCGTAGATGGTGCCGGCGGCCACCGCCGCCTGCGTGGTCATGTTGTCGGAGACGCGCTCGGCGCCGTGCCGCGCCACCACATGCGACAGCTCGTGGCCCAGCACCACGGCCAGCTGGTCCTGGTTGCTGGCGATCTTGAACATGCCCCTGTTCACGCCGATGCGCCCGCCGGGCAGGGCGAACGCGTTGGCGGTGTCGTCGTCCACGATCTGCACCTCCCACGGCTGCGTGTTCCACGGCGAGGGCAACACCGTGATCAGCGCCTTGGACACGCAGGTGGCGTAGGCGCGCTCGCGCGGCGTATCCACGAACTTGCCCTGCTTGCGCATGTCGTCAAACGCGGTCAGGCCCATCTGGTTCATCTGGCTGTCCGACACCATCATCAACTGCGAGCGGCCGGTGGGCGAGGTGGCGCAGGCGCCCAGCAGGGCGAGGGCAAGCGGAGCCAGCAGGCGAAGGCGGTTCATGCGTGTTTCCCCGTGCGTGGTGATGTGCGCAAGCATACGTTGAAGCCGGCGCGCCGGGGCATGGCCGCCGTGTTGCCATGCCGGGCGTGCGCCCGTATGGTCGGCGCTCCCCGCCGCCCGCCGTTTGCCGCATGTCCGATCGCCTCCCTCTCGCCACCCGCCTCAAGCTGGGCATGGCACGCGCCGTCTTTGCCACGGGCAGTCGGCTGGCGCCCGAGCGTACGGCGCATCGCGCGGCGCGCTTGTTTGCCACGCCGCTGGCCAGCAGCCGCAGCCGCGCGCAGGCGGCGCATGCCGGTGGCGACCTGCGGCGCGGCCAGTTGCGCGTGGGCGAGCACACCATTGCCACCTACGTGTGGGGCGACCCCGCCAGCCAGCCGTACGTGTTGCTGGTGCACGGCTGGTCCAGCTTCGGCCTGCGCTTTTTGCCGTGGGTGGCGCGGTTGCGCGCGCAAGGCCATGCGGTGGTGGCGTTTGACCAGCCCGGCCACGGCTTCAGCAGCGGCACGCTGTGTACCTTGCCGGCCTTCATCGACACCGTGCGCGCGGTGGGCAGCCACTACGGCGAGGCGGCGCTGGTGGTGGCGCACTCGCTGGGCGGCGCGGCGGCGGTGCTGGCGCAGGGCGAGGCGTGGCGCGCGCGGCGTTGCCTGCTGGTGGCGCCGGTGGCCGACCTGCGCGCGGCGGCGCGGCGTTTTTTTCGTTTCATGCGGCTGGATGCAACGCTGGAAGCCGCGTTTTTTGCGTGGTTTCGGCAGCGCACCGGCATCCACGTGGACGAGCTGGCGGTGACGCCGCGACTGCACGCGTTCACCCAGCCCTGCCTGGTCGTGCATGACCGCGACGACAGCGACGTGCCCTGGCACGAGGGCGAGCACTACGCCCGCCACTGGCCCGGTGCGCGCCTGCTCACCACGCACGGGCTGGGTCATCACCGTGTGCTGGAGGCGCCCGAGGTGATCGACGCGGCGCTGGCGTTTGCCCGCGGCGACAACCTGGCCGACGCATAGCACACGGCGCAAAAGCGCCTCGCGTTTATTGCATCGCGACAAGGGCGCAAGCAACGCACGACTAGAATCGGCCGGGTGTCGCACGCCTTGCCCGGAGTTGTCATGAGTTCGCCCGCCACGCACGTTTCGCCCGCCACGGCCGCGCAACGCAGCCCGCTGCGCTTCATCACCGCCGCCAGCCTGTTCGACGGCCACGACGCGGCCATCAACATCATGCGGCGGATCATCCAGGCGCAGGGTGCGGAGGTGATCCACCTGGGCCACAACCGCTCGGTGGAGGACGTGGTGCGCGCTGCACTGCAGGAAGACGCCGACGCCATCGCGCTGTCGTCCTACCAGGGCGGCCACGTGGAGTATTTCAAGTACATGGTGGACATGCTGCGCGAGCGCGGCGCCGCCCACATCCGCGTGTTCGGCGGTGGCGGCGGCACCATCACGCCTGAGGAAATCCGCACGCTGGAAGCCTACGGCGTGGAGCGCATCTACCACCCCAACGACGGCATGAAACTCGGCCTCACCGACATGATCGAGGACGTGGTGGCGCGCGCGGCGCACGCGCGCGAGTCGGCCTTGGGGCAGGGCGCATCGGTGCAAGCCCGCACGCCGGACATCGACGACGATATCAGCATCGGCGCCATGCTCAGCGCCATCGAGGACGCCCGCTTCTCCGAAAGCGAGCTGGCCGACTTGCGCAAGCAGTGGGCCGGTGGCTCGCCCGATTCCCGGCCGAGAACGCCGGTGCTCGGCGTCACCGGCACCGGTGGCGCCGGCAAATCCAGCGTGGTGGACGAGCTGCTGCTGCGCTTCTTGCACGCGTTTCCCGCCATGCGCATCGCCGTGCTGGCGGTGGACCCCACGCGTCGCCGCAGCGGCGGCGCGTTGCTGGGCGACCGCATCCGCATGAATGCGCTGCGCAGCCATCGCGTCTACATGCGCTCCATGGCCACCCGCCGCCAGCACGCCGCCACCAGCCACGTGCTGCACGACTGCATCGCCTTCCTGCGCAGCCAGCCGTACGACCTGGTAATCGTGGAAACCGCCGGCATCGGCCAGAGCGATTCGGAAATCGTGGACCTGGTGGATTTTCCCGTCTACGTGATGACCAGCGACTACGGCGCCGCCAGCCAGCTGGAAAAAATCGACATGCTCGACTTTGCCGAGCTGGTGGTGCTCAACAAGTTCGACAAGCGCGGCGCCGAAGACGCCCTGCGCGACGTGCGCAAGCAGTGGAAACGCAACCGCACCGCGTTCAGCCTGAGCGACGATGACGTGCCCGTCTATCCCACCATCGCCAGCCAGTTCAACGACCCCGGCGTAACGTGGATGTTCGCCAACCTGTGCCGCCTGATGCGCGAAAAACTGCGCCTCGTAGGAGCGCACCCTGTGCGCGACCCCGCCGGTTCAGACACCAACGATTCTGCGATCGCCCACAGGGTGGGCTCCTACGGGAGCGGCTGCAATTGGGTGCCCGATATCGACACCAGCCTCAAGGAACCGCGCGCCACCGTCCTCATCCCCGCCAGCCGCATCCGCTACCTCGCCGAAATCGCCGAGCAGGGCCGCGCCATCAACCGCGGCATCGAACACATGGCCGAGGCGGCCGGCAGGGCGCAGCACTGCTACGAAGCATTGAAAGCACTGGGCGACGACGCCTTGCCCGCACCGCTGGAGTTGTACGACACCGCCGCTCTACTCCCCTCTCCCTCCGGGAGAGGGGCCGGGGGAGAGGGCACGAGCGGAGCATCGGACCCCAGGCAAGCCCCGAATCCTCACCCCCAACCCCTCTCCCCAGGGGAGAAGGGAGCCGTAGACCACACCTTGCTGCTCCTGCGCCAGCACTACGCCAGCGCCCTCAAGACCCTCACCCACGAAGCCCTCCACCAGCTTCGCGAATGGCCTGCGCTGCGCCAGTCGGTCACCGCCGACGTCAACGAGTACAAAGTCCGCGACAAGGTCATCCGCGTCGACAACTACCGCCAATCGCTCAGCCACCAGAAGATCCCCAAGGTCGCCCCGCCGAAAACCGAAAGCTGGGCCGACCAACTGCGCTTTCTCGGCAAGGAAAACCTGCCCGGCCACTACCCGTACACCGGCGGCGTCTATCCGTATCGCCGCAGCGGCGAAGACCCCACCCGCATGTTCGCGGGCGAGGGCACGCCCGAGCGCACCAACCGCCGCTTCCACTACCTCAGCCAGGGCGGCGCCGCCACGCGCCTGTCCACCGCGTTCGACTCGGTCACCCTGTACGGCGAAGACCCGGCCCCGCGCCCCGACATCTACGGCAAGATCGGCAACTCCGGCGTCAACATCGCCACCCTGGACGACATGAAGAAGCTGTACTCCGGCTTCGACTTGAGCGCGCCCACCAGCTCGGTGTCCATGACCATCAACGGCCCCGCGCCGATCATCCTCGCGATGTTCATGAACACCGCGATCGACCAGAACGTCGAGAAATACCTGAAGGAAGACCCCGCCCGCTGGGCCGAGGCGGAAAAGACCATCGCCGCCATGTACCCCGACGGCCGCCCGCAGTACTCCGGTGACCTGCCCAAGGGCAACGACGGCCTCGGCCTGGGCCTGCTCGGCGTCACCGGCGACCAGCTGGTCGATGCCGAGACCTACGCCAGGATCAAGGCACACACCCTGAGCACCGTGCGCGGCACCGTGCAGGCCGACATCCTCAAGGAAGACCAGGCGCAGAACACCTGCATCTTCAGCACCGAATTCGCCCTGCGCATGATGGGTGACATCCAGCAGTACTTCGTCGACCACAAGGTGCGCAACTTCTACTCGGTCAGCATCAGCGGCTATCACATCGCCGAAGCCGGCGCCAACCCGATCAGCCAGCTCGCCTTCACCCTCAGCAACGGCTTCACCATCGTCGAGTACTACCTCGCAAGAGGCATGAACATTGACGACTTCGCGCCAAACCTGAGCTTCTTCTTCTCCAACGGCATGGATCCGGAATACACCGTGATCGGCCGCGTCGCCCGCCGCATCTGGGCCCGCGCCATGCGCGAGCGCTACGGCGCCAGCGCGCGCAGCCAGATGATGAAGTACCACATCCAGACCTCCGGCCGTTCGCTGCACGCCCAGGAAATCCAGTTCAACGACATCCGCACCACCCTGCAGGCGCTGTACGCCCTGTTCGACAACTGCAACAGCCTGCACACCAACGCCTACGACGAAGCCATCACCACGCCCACCGAAGAAAGCGTGCGCCGCGCCGTGGCCATCCAGATGATCATCAACAAGGAACTGGGCTTAAACTTCAACGAGAACCCGTGGCAGGGGAGTTACGTGGTCGAGGAGCTGACCGATCTGGTGGAAGAGGCCGTGTACAAGGAATTCGAAGCCATCAGTGAGCGTGGGGGCGTGCTTGGGGCGATGGATACCATGTATCAGCGTGGGAAGATCCAGGAAGAGTCGCTGTATTACGAGCACAAGAAGCATGATGGGTCGTTGCCGTTGATTGGGGTGAACACGTTCCTGCCGAAGGAGCACGGCGGCGAAGTGGCCACCGAGATCGAGCTCATTCGGTCGACGGAGGAGGAGAAGGGGCAGCAGATTGCGAACGCGCGGGCGTTTGGGGAGGCGCGGAATGGGTTGGCGCCGGAGAGCCTCAAGCGGTTGCAGCAGACGGCGCGGGAGCGGAGGAACGTTTTCGAGCAGCTCGTAGAAGCCGTGAAATACAACTCCCTTGGGCAGATCAGTCACGCGTTGTATGACGTAGGTGGGGAGTATCGGCGAAATATGTAGGTTCGTGTTAACCGAAAATACCAAGGATCTCCAGGGGAGGGGAAGATGGAAGCTCTCGATAATCTGAAAACGCTAGTCGGCGAGCGAACGCGCCGAATTGTAGTTTGGTGTGGGGCAGGGCTGAGCTTTCCGGCCGGGATTCCTACTTGGCAACTGCTGAGAAGAAAGTTGGAAGTACAGCTCGAGCAGCAGTTCCAGTCGCTTGACATGAAGCCAGACGAGTGTGAGGGGCGCATCAGGTCAGTGCGTTCAGAGCGAAATCTCTGGGTCGCGTTTCAGAGATTACAGCATGAGCTCGGTGACACTACTTTTCGTGAGGTAATTAGAGGTCAGCTCGCTCCCGCGGTTACAGTAGATCCTCCTGACGCTTATAAAGCCCTTTGGGATCTTCGTCCTCACGGCATAATCAATTTAAATCTCGATAAGCTGGCAACTAGGGCCTACCTAGAGCTGGGGCTGCCGCCCGCGAGACTCATCGAGTTTAAAGGGAAGGAGCTCGCCGACTATGCTTCGTCTGTAGCTGGACCAAGAACGTTTCTTTGTAATATCCACGGAGTCGAAGAGGACTTTTCCAGTTGGGTATTTACGAAAGCAAAGCTGGCGCTTCTTTTCGAGACGCCCGGGTACAACGAATTCCTTACGACAATACTTCTGTCATCAACTGTGATATTTCTAGGGCTTAGTGCCGAAGACGTCGCAGTCGGTGGGCATTTGGAACGCCTAAAGAATCTGGGTATTGAGACCCCTACCCATTTCTGGATCACTGACCGAACGGATGTCGAGACCAACCAGTGGGCGGAAGATAACGGAATAAGAATAATCCGATATCGCCCATCTCGATCGGACCATCCCGAGCTATCGCGGCTGCTGCGGGACATTGCCACCGCAGTGCCGAAGGAAGACACGGTCTTTGCGCCGGTCGTCCCGGCTACAAAGAAACTCGACACTATCCCCGCCCCGCGGGACTTGCAGGCTTTGGATCCGGAAAAGATAAGGGAGCTACTTAACGCGAGAGCAGCATCTATCCTTCAAGAAGATACGCCGCAATCTCGAGAGAAGTACGAGGCTTTTTCCCGCGACTACGATCGAGCGATTCACCAAGCTTGGTACACAAGTACCGACGACCAAGGAAGCGAGTTTTTTGACTATCGGTTGCTAAGCGAAATTGCGCGCGGCGCGTTCGGGCTGGTCTACCAATCTGTGTCCAAGCACGGGCAGATGGTTGCTATCAAGTTACTTCACAACGAGATTCGTCGGAAGAATGATCTCTTGAACGCCTTTCGGCGCGGGGTTAGATCGATGCGGATCCTAAAATCCCGTGGCATACCTGGGATGGTTGATTTGCTAGAAGCGTTTGAGATACCTGCTTGTGTTGTAATGGAATGGATTGATGGTCCTAACCTGAAAGAGGTTGGGGAGAGTAGGACGCTAGTGGATTGGCAAGCATACTTCGACATCGTCGTCCAGTTGACCCGGATTATTCTCGCGGCCCACCAGCTTCCTGAACGTGTCCTGCATAGAGATCTCAGGCCGGCTAACGTAATGGTGGAGGGCTACTGGGAAAGAGACTACAAGGTAAAGGTTCTGGATTTTGACTTGTCCTGGCATCAAGGCGCTGCCGAGCGGTCTGTCGTACATGGCTCATCTATGTCTGGCTACCTTGCGCCTGAGCAACTTGAACGCAGAGTGGGTGTCAGTACCCAAAACGCATTAGTTGACTCGTTTGGTCTCGGGATGACGATGTTTTTCTTATTGTCGTTACGCAATCCTTTGCCTGGGGAGCACCTACACAGAACCTGGGAACAGGATGTCGAGCGAGCGGCTCAGCGACTGGAAAGACCGGTCTGGTGGTCCGTGCCGAGGCGCGTATCAAGGTTAATTATCCAATGCACCCACGACCAACAAAGCAGGCGCTGGGATATGGCACAAATTTATGCCGAGGTTGCCCGCCTATTCGCCGCCATCCAGGACCCTTCTAGTGTTAAGTCTGCTGAATTGGTTGCGGAAGAGATCGCCGCCCGTTCAGAAATGATGAGGGGCTACACTTGGGACGATTCCTTGCTTTCAGCAACAAGAGACTTTGGTACGGGATTGGTCGTCAGGCTTCAGGGCAATGAGACACGCCGCACGGTTGAGGTCTATATGGAACGTCAGCAAACCTCGGCCGACAATCGGAACCGCCTAGCGCAAAATATCAACCGGGCCCGCGATGAAGTAATGGCTGCACTCACTACGACTTGGAACACCAAGGCCGACGTCGGACAGGGCATGCTGACGGTTCGGGCTTCGCTTGATGTCGATCAACTCAGAGGCGCATTTGATCGCTTGGCTCAGTCGTTAGACGCAGCTTGCGAACGGATGCGCTTTGGTTGAGTGCTCCGGAAAAAGGTGCCAGGGACAATTTTAAGCAGATCCAGATTGGGATCGCCGATGTGTTTGATTGCACTTCAAAACCCGGGTCCAAAACCCGGGTCAGAGTGCACTTTCCTGACGCTCTGGTACCGAGTCCTCTGACAGTTTGAGTGAGGCGGTTGGCGGAAGCTGGGTGCTTTGGGCAGGGAGGTGTCCATGCCTCGGCAGCCACGGCTGGACATACCGGGTGTTCCTCAGCACGTCGTGCAGCGGGGGAATGACAGGCAGCCCTGTTTCTTCCGCGAGGAGGACTATCTCAGGTATCTGGGCGAGCTGACGGAGCTTGCTTTACGCCTGAAATGCGCAGTGCATGCGTATGTGCTCATGACCAACCACGTGCACCTGCTGCTGACGCCCTCGGGCGTGGGGCAGGTGAGCCGGCTGATGCAGGCGCTCGGGCGCCGATACGTGCGGTACGTGAACGACCGCTACCACCGCAGCGGAACCTTGTGGGAAGGCCGGTACAAATCCTGCCTTGTGGATCGCGACAGCTACCTGCTGCATGGCTATCGCTACATCGAGTTGAACCCGGTTCGCGCGCGCATGGTGGATGATCCAGCGGGCTACCGTTGGTCCAGTCATGGCGCCAACGCCTTGGGCCAGCGCGACGCCTTGGTTACGCCGCATGCGAACTTCCTGGCGCTTGATCCCGACCCATCCAGACGACAGGCAACGTATCGGGAGCTGGTCCGCCAGGCGATCTCCGAGGATGACCTGATCGCCATGCGCCTCCACCTGCAACGACAGCACGCCCTCGGTTCCGACCGTTTTCGCGCTGCCATCGAGGCGCAACTCGGGCGGCGCGCCGGGCCTGCCAGGATCGGTCGCCCGGCCAAGCGCCAGGCGGAAAGTGCACTCTGCCCCTAGTTTCGCTAGTTTCGCGCCGCCTCGGCGGCAATGAGGCGAGCGAACTCGCGCGCGCGGCGCGTTCGCATGCGAGGGCCCTCCAGGCCCGTTTCGATGCAAAGCGTGGCGTAGCCATGGACGATGGACCAGGCGGCCAGGACAAGATCCGCGGCCCGCTCGCCGGGAGCCATGGTTGCGATGATCTCCGCAAGGCTTTGGCGACAGGCTGCACCGGCCGCCCGTGCCGCGGGGAATCGCGTCAGGTCGACCAGTTCGGAGGAAAACATCAGGCGAAACAGCGCCGGATGCTGCTGGGCAAAGCCGATGTAGGCGGCTGCCGCGTGCTCCAGGCTGGCGGGTGACGTCGGGTAGCCCTTGCCGTGGCGGATACGCGATTCGAGGGTGCGGAAGCCGTCGCCTGCCAGCTCGGCGAGCAACGCCTGCTTGTCCTGGAAATGGTTGTACGGGGCTTGGCGAGACAGCTCCGCGCGTTCGGCAAGCTGGCGCAGCGACAGCCCCTGCGCGCCGCTCTCCTCGATCAGTGCGGCTGCGGCAGCGAGCAGCGCGTTGCGTGCGTCGCCATGGTGATAGCGATCGGACTTCTGCATGCAGGGAACCTCCGGGTTTGCGTGGCTCATATTGACATCGTCAACATCGGTCGTCTATGTTGACGGCGTCAATATGGGTGCCGACGGAACTCCGCGCCTCGCGGGGAGCCCCACCAGGTAAGCCAGAACCATCGCCGCAAGGAGTCCGCCATGTCACGGTTGCAGTCGCAAAGCCTCCTCGAACGTCAGTGGGCCGGATACCCGGCCACCCATCGCACGCGCGCCAACCTGTGGATTCACATGGCCGCGGTGCCGACGTTCATCGGATCCACCGTGGCGCTGGTCGTGGCCCTGACCCACCTCGCCTGGGGTGCAGCCGCGCTCGCGATCGTGCTGGCGGCGGCGTCGGTCTGGATTCAGGGCCTCGGCCATCGACTCGAACGCGTTGCGGCGGAGCCTTTCACCGGACCGGTGAATGCAGCCTGCAGGCTGGCGCTTGAACAATGGATCACGTTTCCGCGATTCGTGCTTGGCGGCCGCTGGCTGGCTGCGCTGCGGCAATCTCGGCAAAGCTGAAAACCCGGGTCAGAGTGCACTTTCCCGACGCTCCGGCATCCGGCTTGCCCTTCGACTTCGGCCCTGCGGGCCTACGCTCAGGGCGAACGGGGTAAACGGGGCGAACGGGACGAAGGCGGGCGCCATGCCGGGGCGCTGCGCGCAAACGGGTACGGAGGGCATTGCTCACGCGATTTGGCCAGCCCTGGTTGCCGCCGGTGTCCCGCCGCGAGGGGCGGGTGGCATCGGCGGCGCGGGACGGTGCAGGTCGGCGCGGGCCGGGCTTTCAGGGGCGCCGGGCCTGGCCCGTCCCGCTTCGCCCCGTTTTACCGATTCACTGCTCCACCAGCTCGACTCGGCGGTTTTTCGCTTTGCCGGCGTCATCGCGGTTGCTGGCCACCGGTGCGTAGGAGGCCAGCCCCTTGGCGGTCATCCGTTGTGGCGCGATGCCGTATCGCGTGCTCAATGCCTCGGCCACGGCAGCCGCCCGTTGCTGGGAAAGCGTCGTGTTGTGCGCGAGGCTGCCGCTGTTGTCGGTGTGTCCCACGATGTAAACCTTCAGCGCGGGCTGCGCCTTGAGCAGGTGAGCCATTTGCTCCAGGGTGGCATCCGAGGCTTGTTCCAGCACCGCGCTGTCGCTGGCGAAGTGGATGCCGTACAACGCGATATGGCCCGACTGCGCGAGCCCGTCGCTCATGGCCTTGGCGTCAACGGTGACTTGATCGGTGGCCATGGGCTTGGCCTCGACCACTTGCAACAGCACGCCAACCGGCTGGTTGTCGTGGTGACTGACCAGCACGGCGACGTCCACGGCGCCAGCGGGGCGATCCAAGTGGGCCGTGAGTACCCGGGTATCGCCGTCGATGGCGTAGAGGGTACGCATCATGGCGTTGCGTGCCTTCATCGGGTCGAGCAGCGGGCGGATCATGGCGTCGGAGAAATCCGCCGCGTTCCCGCAGCTGGTGGCCGCGCATGAAAAGCGCGTGTTGAACCCTGCGGCGCCGAGCGCCTGCGCGAAGTTGCTGAACACTTCCAGCGTCGATTTGTCCGAGGGCGCCTCGTAGGCGATGCGGGTGATCTTGCCCTGCAGCGATTCGCTGCGGGCGAACCGGTCCGGCGCGCTGCTTTTGAAGGGGCCGAGCGGGAACACCGCCTCGTCGAAGGCAACCTGTTGGTAGCCGATGATCCGCGAGCCTGCAAAGCGCGAGACGATCGGATGATCGTGGCTGCCCGGCAGGTCATCCGGCGCCGACGAGGTGGCAAGAACAAGCGTGGGTGCGAGGCACAGGCCCAGCAAGAGAGAACGGATGCGATTGAGCAAGACGACTCCTGTCGCCGGCGACCGCCCGGCCGGCCGCCGATACGTAAGCCCATCAGGATGATGAGGCGCTGCGGGAACTGCCGGGGCGTCGGAGTATGCCATGGCAGGAAGGGAGGCCTGCGGCGGCCGCGCTTTCCGGTGCGATGGCCTCGGATTGGCAGGCCGCCCGGGTGCGGTGGATGGGCGGCAAAAACGAAAACAGGGTCAGGCTCACTTCCCGGCCAAATGCGCGAACCTGACCTCGTTCGGCTTGCCCTTCGACGTCGGTCCTGCGGGCCTACGCTCAGGGCGAACGGGGTACTGAGCTTTGTCGCTGCTTGTCGCGTGGGTAGCCAGGTGCGGAGTGGGGCAAGCGGGTGGCGGATGCGTGGGATGCTTTCATCGCATGCCGTTGCCTCAGCCCTCGATACCGGCAACCTGGGGCAGGGTAACTGTGCCCCAGGTTTCGATCCGGCCACCTCAACCCCGGTTTCAGGCCGCAGCCCGCAGCGGACTGTCAAACGCCGCCATCTCCACCTCTTGCACCGGCTCGCCAATGTCGTCGTCGGCGTCAGCCACAAGCGGCGCAGGTGTCGTTTCCGCGAGGGTGAAGAAGCCGACTTCGTCCAGCAGCGCCGTGGCGCTCGCTCTCATGGCGTGGCTTGCCTTGGCGGCCTGTTCGCCGAGGGCGGCGTTCTTCCGGGTCATCGCGTCCATGTCGATCACGGCCTGGTTCACCGCGGCGATCTCGCCGGCCTGCGTGCGGCCGGCCACCAGCATGGCGGCCATGGCCTCGGCCAGCCGGTTGACGCTGCTGTCGATGTTTTCGATCACCTCGCCGGCCTTGGATACACGGCCCAGGCCGTCGCGCACGGCGTCGTCGCTTGCCCTGACCAGTCCACGAATGTCCTTTGCCGCCGCCCCGCATCGCTGGGCCAGTTGGCGAACCTCGGTGGCCACGACGCTGAACCCTCGGCCGTGTTCGCCGGCGCGGGCGGCCTCGACGGCGGCATTGAGCGAAAGCAGTTGCGTCTGGAAGGCTATCTGGTCGATCAGGTCCAGCATGTCGCCCATGCGGCGGCTTGTCTGATCGATGGCCTCCATCGCGTTGACGGCGTCGCCGACGGCAAGGCGGCCGTGCTCGGATTGCCCGCGTGCGTCGGCGGCAGCGCGCTCGGCGTCGCTGCCAAGGTGCGCGCTTTCGGAGAGGGTTGCCGCGATGCAGGCCATGGCGCCTGACGTGCGCGCCAGCTGCATGGCCTGTAGCTCCGTGCGCCGGCCGAGCGCGTCGTTGCCGTCGGCGATGGCGGCAGCGTGGATGTCGAGCGTGCGCGCCCATTCGCGTACCTGGCCGACGACTACGGTCAGCTGGCGATCCATGCCGTCGAGGCTGCAGAGCAGGCGGCCGATCTCGTCGTCGTGCCCGGGTTTGATCGGCTCGCCCAGCAAACCGTTCGCGATGCGCGTGGTCACCCGCTCGGCGTCGGCCAGCCGGCCGGTGAGGGACCGGATGATGCGCAAGTCCATCCACAGCGTCAGCCCCACGGCGAGAACCACCAGGAGAAGCAGGGCATAGAGCCCGCGCCGGTTCGCGGCGTGCTGAAGGGAAACCTGCGTATTGCCATCGGCGAGCGCCAGGGCAAACAGGTTTGAAAAATCGCTCTTGAGCGGGCCAAAGGCGTACTCCACGTCGTTGGAGAGCTTGAGCCTCGCCAGGTCGAACTGTTCGGACTTGAGCAGGTCGACCACCTCGTCGATGGATGAATCCGCCGCAGCGCGATGCGTTTCCGTCAGCGTCAAGAGTTGCTTTTGCGCGGCACCCAGCCCGCTCTCCCGCAGCGGCTGCCAGCGCTTGTTTACATCAAGGCGGCGGGCCTTGATCTGGATTTCGGCGTCGTCAAGCGACGAGGGCAACTCGGTGAGCGCGGCATGCGTCACCGCTTGCAGCATGCCGTTGTAGTCGTTCTGGATCAGTCCCACGTCGGCCACCGGTACGAGCGTATCGGACACCACCTGCTGCAATCGCGCGTCGGCCTTGGCGAGCAGCAGGGCAGACCCTGCGCACACCAGCAACAACAGTGCGACGGTGCCGACCAGCCGTGCGGCCAGGCGTGCGCCGAACGAGGAAAGGGAGGGAAGGGCGAAGCGAAGACGAAGGAACATGGGCATACCCAAGGCTGGCGAAGTCACTATCCAAGAGTCGTGATCTCGGCTGCGTCAGCTGATTTCGGGGGCTTTTGCATCTCAGCACGTTGGGCAATGGGGATCGCATCGACCCACTGAAGCCGCATCGACAGATCAATGCTGCCGTGACGCAAGAAGCATGCCCGGCCTGCAAGACAGTGCCGTTAAAAAGAGTGGAAGAATCGGTGTCAGTAGCCATGCCCGATGTCGCAGGGTGGCCCGGATGATGGGGCGATGATGCCGTGGGCACGAGCCGGCAACCTCGCCTTGGTCGTCCTGGCATGGCGCCAAGCGCTGCGGTTGCAGGCCGCACGCCTGTGGAAGATCTGATCCATCGGTATCGACGAACCACGGCGGGCGAAATCGACACGTCGGGGCTTGAGGCGCCAAGCGGACTGTCTGCTTGCCTGCGGCCTACTTTGCGCCGACGCGCGTGCGCACGGCCTGCATGTCGCGCACCGGGCGCACTTCAATGCTGCCGAAACGCGCCCACGGAAATTGACGGGCGATGGCGATGGCCGCGTCCATCGAATCGGCCTCGATCAGGTTGAACCCGGCCAGGAACTCGCGCGTTTCGGCGAACGGACCGTCGGTGATGCGGCTGGCGCCGTCGCGTACGCGCAGGGTCTTGGCGGTGTCGGGGTTTTCCAGTTGCTGCGAGCCGAGCAGGCAGCCGCCTTGCTGGAGCGCGTCGGCTTTCTCCAGGCAGCCGCGCATCAGCTGGTCGTACTCGGCCTGCGGAAGCTCGGCCAGCAGGTCCGGGTCGATGTGGATCAGGGTGAGGTACTGCATCGCGGGCTCCGCAGCGCGTCGGGCTGCCGATCATGCCTGCTGCCGGCGATCGGCTCAAACCGGCGGAAAAAAAATTTTTCGGGGCATGTCGATCCGGGGCATGTCCGTTCGTCGTTCTTCTTGCAAGCGGCCGGATCGCGCCGCGAAACAGGAGATGGGCATGAAAGTGATGGTGATGGTGAAAGCCACCGAGTCGTCCGAGGCCGGCGCGATGCCGAGCCAGGCGCTGCTTGAGGCGATGGGCGCGTTCAACGAGGAGCTGGTCAACGCCGGCGTGATGCTGGCGGGCGAGGGGTTGCACCCCAGTTCGCGTGGCGCGCGCGTGGCGTTTGACGGCCCGCAGCGCCGGGTGATCGACGGCCCGTTCACCGAGACCCGCGAGTTGGTGGCCGGGTTCTGGCTGTGGCAGGTGCGCTCGCTGGAGGAGGCCATCGAATGGGTCAAGCGCTGCCCGAACCCGATGCCCGGCCCCTCCGAGATCGAGATTCGCCCGATTTTCGACGTCGCCGATTTCGGCGATGACCTCACCCCCGAGCTGCGCGAGCGTGAAGAACGCATGCGCCAGCGCCTTGGCAATTGAACCCACCACCCGCAGGAGCAACCCCATGAAACTGATTCCCTACCTGATGTTTCGCGAAGGCCAATGCCGCGAGGCGTTTGCGTTCTATGCGCAGGTTTTGCGCGGCAACGTGGTCAACAGCGTGACCTACGGCGAGATGGGGCCGGACATGCCCGAGCCGATGCGGCCGCTGATCGCAAACATCCACCTCGTGGCGGGCGGCGCGTCGATCATGGGCGCCGACGCCATGGAAAACCCCGATGGCCAGGCCACCACCTCGGTCAATATCGAGGTGGACAGCGTGGAGGAGGCCGAGCGCGTGTTTGCCATGATGTCCGACGGTGGGCGGGTCCGCATGCCGCTGGCCGAGACGGCGTGGTCACCCCGGTTCGGCATGTGCGACGACCGCTACGGCCAACCGTGGATGGTCAATTGCGTGACGCTCGCGTCGTAAGCCGCGTACCTGCCTGACCACACCAAGGACAACCATGCCTCGCAACCTCTACGTCAACCTGCCGGTGAAGGATCTGGAGCGCTCCGTCGATTTCTTCGAGGCGCTCGGGTTTTCGTTCAACCCGACATTCACCAACGAACACGCGGCGTGCCTGGTCATCAACGAGCGCACCGGCGTGATGCTGCTGGCCGAAAGCTACTTTGCCGGTTTCACCCGCAAGCCCGTTGCCGACGCGCATGCCAGCACCGAGACCTTGCTGGCGCTGTCGCTCGACAGTCGTGCCGAGGTGGAGGCGTTCATGGCCCGGGCGCTGGCGGCGGGTGCCAGCCCGACCATCGAGTCGAAAGACTACGGCTTCATGTATCAGCACGGGTTTGCCGACCCGGACGGACACCAGTGGGAAGTGTTCTGGATGGACGCGTCGGCGATGCCGGGCGCATGAACGGGCGCGACGGGGCGGCAGGCTTGCGGCCAGCCATCGGCAATGATGTGATCGATGGATGACGGCCCCTACCCACCCTGACGCGATCCGTCGTGCGCTGGACACGCTGTGGCGCATGGAATCGCCACGGCTGCTGGCGCGCATCGCTCGCATGACCGGCAACATCGATACCGCCGAGGAGCTGGCGCAGGACGTGTTGCTGGCTGCGCTGGAACGCTGGCCGTGCGATGGCCTGCCCGACAACCCGGCGGCATGGCTGATGACCACGGCCAGGCATCGCGCCATCGACCATCTGCGCCAGCGCGCCCTGCACGCACGCAAGCACGATGAGTTCGGTATCGAACGGGAGCTGCACGGAGCCGACATGCAGGGTGACGACGCGCCGGACAAGGCGGGCGACGACATCGGCGACGACCTGCTGCGCCTGTTGTTCGTGGCGTGCCACCCGGTGCTTCCGATGGAGTCGCGGGTGGCGCTGACCTTGCGCCTGCTCGGCGGGTTGAGCACGCCGGAGATCGCCCGCGCCTTTGTGCAAGCCGAGCCGGCCGTGGCCCAGCGCATCGTGCGCGCCAAGCGCACGCTGTCGAAGGCGGCGGTGGCGTTCGAGGTGCCGCGCAAGGCCGAGCTTCCCGCGCGTCTCGATGCCGTGCTCGAAGTGCTCTACCTGGTCTTCAACGAAGGCTACGCCGCCACCGCCGGTGACGACTGGATGCGCCCGGCGTTGTGCGAGGAGGCGTTGCGGCTGGGGCGCGTGCTGGTGGGGCTGTTGCCGGATCAGGCCGAAGCGTTCGGCCTGCTGGCCCTGATGGAATTGCAGGCATCACGGATCCCGGCGCGCACCGAGGCCGACGGCACGCCCATCCTGCTGCCCGAACAGAATCGCGCACGCTGGGATCGCCTGCAGATCCAGCGTGGGCTGGCGGCGCTCGATCGCGCGCAACGTCTCGGCGGGGCAAGCGGTGCCTATGCACTGCAGGCCGCCATCGCGGCGTGCCACGCACGCGCCCGGCGAATGGAGGACACCGACTGGCCCCGCATTGCGGGCCTGTACGCGCAACTGGTGCAGGTGATGCCTTCGCCCGTGGTGCAGCTCAACCGCGCGGTGGCGGTGAGCCGCGCGCACGGCGCCGCTGCCGGACTGGCCATCGCTGACGCGCTGGACGCGGCCGGGCGGCTTCGCGACTACGCGCCCCTGCCGGCGGTGCGCGGCGATTTGCTGCGGCAGCTGGGCCGCCTGGACGAGGCGCGCAGCGCGTTCGAACGGGCGGCGTCGCTCACCGCCAACGCCCGTGAGCGCGAGCTCCTGCAGGCGCGTGCGCAAGCCTGCGATGAGGCGGACGACGCACGATAGCCGGTGATGCGTGCGTCCGGCGAGGGCAACCGTCATTCCTGCGGCAGCAGGCGTCCCGCGTCTTTTGCTTCCATGGCTCGGTGGCGCTGGATGAGCCGGCATTCGCCTGTCGAAAAAGCGTCTCCGGCTCTTGCCGGGATGACGCGCGCAAGCAGAGCTTCCCTAAACGGCCTCGGCAGGCCATGCTGAAGCTTCGTTCCCTTGATTCAGCACGGTATCTCATGACTTGTCGCCTCACCCAAGCCCTCCTGACTTCCGCCCTGATCCTAGGCCTTGCCGGTTGCAGCTCGCTGCCGGCAGCCGTGGCCGATGCGGCGCAACCGCAAGCCCCTGCCGAGCCGTCCGCCCCGGCGCAGGCCAAGCCGCCGATCACCAAGTTCAAGGCGTACACCCAGCGCTTCCGCGGCGAGACGCTGCTTACGCAAAGCCACGCGACCGGCCACGTGGGCGACCTGTTTTTCACCCACTGGAAGGATGGTGGCGCGGCCTCGTTCAAGCTCGATGAGCAGGGCAATTTCAAGATCGACTGGGTGGGTGGCGACTACAACTATGTCGGTGGCGCGGGCTGGGAGCGCGGTGACCGCAACCGCGTGATCGGCTACCACCTCAACGAGGACTCGGGCGCCAGCTACGTGACCCTGTACGGCTGGGGCTACAGCAAGGACATGGACCCGACCGATCCGGCGCATCTGGTGGAGTACTACATCGTCCAGCGCGGCGTACGCGTCCCGGGGCAGGGTGGCGAGCAGGGCGTTTCCTTTGTCAGCGATGGCGTGGAGTACACCACCTACCGCACCGTCCGCAGGGAAAAACCCTCGATCAACAACACCGCCACGTTCTACCAGTATTGGAGCCGCCCCAAGGAGCAGCAGGCACTCGGCGTTGACCACAAGATCATCTTTGCCGACCACGTAAAGGCGTGGGAGGCCAACGGCTGGAAACTCCCGAACCTGGACAACTTCGACGCCAGCGACGATCCCACCTACCAGGTGTTCGCGGTCGAGGTGTTCATGGTCGACAAGGGCGGCACCGTTGCCGGGCGGGTGTGGGACGCGGGGAAGTAGGCGGATACCGGGGCAGTTGCGAGGGTTGAGGCTTTTCGCGAGGGCCCAGGATCAACGGCGCCCCCTCCCCAGCCCTCCCCTGCAAAGCAGGGGAGAGAGCAAGAGCCTGGCGTGCCGCGCTTTGCTCCTCCCCCTGCTTGCAGGGGGAGGTTGGGAGGGGGTTCCCGTCAGGCTCGCGGGCCGAGCTATTCCGGCATCGGCACCGACCAGACCTTGCCGGTGCCGCGCTCGGTAAACCACAAGGTATCGCCGGCCGGTTCGACGCCGGTCGGGGTTTTCAGGCCGTCCTTGATGGTGGTGACGTGGGCGGTGTCGCCGGTGATCGTGAGGCGGCTGATCTTGCCGCCGCCGTTTTCGGCCACGAACAGCTTGCCGTTGGCGGCGCGCATGCCGTCGGGCCCGTGCACCGGCGCATCCATCCAGATATCGACCGGTGTGCCCGGCTTGCCGTCGGCGTCCACCGGCACGCGATAGAGCTTGTTGAAAAAGACGTTGTTGACGTACAGCGTGCCGTCGAGAAAGGCGATGCCGTCGATGCCGAGCAGGCTGCGGTGGTCCAGGTAAAGCTGCGCGGCCTGCGCGCCGGGCGCGAGGCGGTAGATCTTCTGGTTGGCGGTGTCGGTGAGGTAGAGCGCCTTGTCCGGACCCACGGCGAAATCGTTGCAGGTGGAGTTGTCGCCCGGCAGCGGCCAGCTCAGCTTTGGCGCGCCGGATGCCAGGTCAAAACCACGCAGCACGGTGTGGCGGCGCACCGGGTTGGTGCCGGCCACGGGTGTCAGCTGGCAGGTCCACAAGGTGCGGCTGTCCGCATCGGCCAGCACGCCGAAAAAGAACGTGCCGGGACCGACCGCACTGGCGTCGACGAATGGCGTTGCCGTGGTGGCGCCGTTCTTTATCGCATAGACGTAGGGCGTGCCGGCGCTGCCGACGTACAGCGTGCCATCCGGCCCCACGGCCATGCTCTCCGGTTGCGAGTGGGCGTCGTGCACGACGATCTCGGCGGCATGGGACGTGGAGGCCGAGGCGGCGAGGATGGCGAGGGCAAGGCAAACGGCGCGGATCATGGCGTGTCCTTTGTCGTTGTCGTGGAGAGGTTGGAGGCGTGGCGACGGCCTTGCCTTCGCCTCCCGGCATGCTTTCCAGGGTAATCCTGCCGCTGTCGCATCCGCAGGTGGCCGACCTCGGGAGGGTGACAGCGGGCGTGACGATGAGGCAAGTCTGGCGAGAACGGGGCGGTTGTTGAGCTCACTTTTTCGAAGTCCTGCTTGAGGAATTTCTCACGCCCATGGGTATCCGCCAGAACGCGCTGGCGCGGGCCGCCGCGCCGCATCAACGAGATCGTGCTCGGCAAGCGCGGCATCACGGCGGACACCGCCGTGCGCCTGGCGGCGGCCTTGGGTACCAGCGAGCGTTTCTGGCTGGGTCTGCAGGCCGATTACGATTTGGAAGAGGCGCACCGCGCGCTGGGCAAGATCATGGGAAAGATCGAACGGTTGGTGGCGTAGTTGGTCGGGCAGGGCGCGTACCCGGGTGGTCAGTCGCCCAGATGCGCCATGTATGTGGTGGCTTCCAGGTGGAACGTGGCTTCGATTGCGCCCGGCACGGAAAAGAGCTTTGGCCGATCGCGGAAGCCGAACACCCGGTAAAGCTGGTAAAGCTCGGCATCCGCCTTGGATCGCGCCAGCTCGTTGCGGCTGACGTAGAACGGGGTAAGTTCGCCGAAGGCGGTGGTCTTGACCTCGATGAAGCGTTCGCGTCCGCTTTCCTCGAACGACAGCACGTCAAAACCCAAGCCGTCGCCCTGCGTCTCGGCGACGTGTTCCACTTTTTCGGCAAGCCGCTTCTTGCCGGCCGAGTGCAAGCGGCGTTTCTCAAGCGCCACAACCAGCAATTCGCCGGCACGGCCCAGTGAGTGGTTGCGCGCCTCCTGTGCGAGATAGTCACGCTTGGCGGGCGAGAAGTCGGGTGTGTAGGTTGCGTGCGTCTCGCGCACACGAGAGGGCTTGGGCGCGGGAACCCAGACAGCTTGTTCACCGGCATGGGCCACGCTGGCGGCAGGGCGCGACACGGCAGCCGTGGCGGCGGCCTGAAGGTCGGTGCGTGTTTGCGCTTGCGCCTCCACCACGTTGAACAGCAAGCCTTGGTAGTTGCCTCGGGGCTTGTAGCCGTTGATGTACGGATAACCAAGGGCGAGCAGCACGGCGCTGATGTTGCAGTGCTTGAACTCGATGGACTGCTTGTTGCGGCCATCGAGCTTCTGCATCAGCCCTCGGGCGTGCTCGGCCTTGCTGTAGCGCTGGCCGTTGAGCTCAAGGGTCAGCATCGAGAGGTAGTCCGCGACACAGGCTTCCACCTCCAGCGCGGTCCAATCGTTTTCCTTGGCCATCGGCGTCCCCTGACTGCAAACAACGCCAAGCGTAGATCGAAAGCGACGTGATGAAAAAGTGTGCGCGCGGATGAGGGGCGCTGCCGTCGCGGCATCTGAGACGCCGGTATCCATAATGCCCAGGTCATGATCCGGCCTGCGCTGCCTGCGGGCGGGTGCCACGGCAAAGGAGGTCACGATGACGGCGGTTTCCCCAACATGGCTTGCCGATTTTGACGACGCCATGCGTCGGCATTTTTTGCTGGACCACGAGGACGCGGGCATGAGCGACGCCGAGTTGCTGCGCTACGCGGATCTGCCGCCCAGGGACGCGGCGCTTCAGTTTGGCGAGGACTTCGTGTTGCAGCGGGTGGACATGGACGGGATGACGTCTTGAACCGGCGTCGGGCGCGCTGGGCGCAGGCACGTCGTGGTGCCGGATTCCCGGCGGGCGCCGTGATGGTGACGCGATGTGTCCTTTTTGCGTGAAGGCCCGGAGGGCTGGACGATCCGCTGTGCTTCGGTGAGCATAAACCGCCCATGCACGTCTTTCCCTCGCCGTCCGACGAACTGCTGCATCTGCTGCCCGAGGCGGTGGTGCAGACGGATGCGTTGTGGAACATCACCTACGTAAACCCCGCCTGGCACACGCTCACCGGCCACACGGTGGAGGCGGCGTTGGGGCGCTCCTTGCTGGAGTTTGTGCATCCCGACGACAAGGGCACGTTGCGCTCGGGCATGCCGGTGTTCCGCCTGCGCTTTGCGGACGCGGACTATCGCTGGATGCGCCTGCGGCTTCAGCCCAAGCTTGACGAGCTGGAGCGGGTGATCAGCCGCCAGGGCGTGCTGATCGAGATTGCCGAGGTCACCGAGCAGGTGCTGGTGGAGGTTCGCCAGCGCTTTCTGCGCCTGCTGGAAACCATCGACGGCGTGGTGTGGGAAGCCGAGCGCGGCGTGGGCAACACCTTTCTCAGCCCGCAGGTGGAGCGCCTGTTTGGCTACACGGTGGAGGAGTGGCGCGCCGATCCGGGTTTCTGGCGGGCGCACGTGCACCCCGATGACTTGCGCGAGGCGCTGGTCATCGACGATGGCGCGTACAACGCCACGCACAGCTACGCGTACGAGATGAGCTACCGGCTGATCACCAAGTCGGGCAAGGTCGTGTGGGTGCGCGACCTGTGCCGGGTGGATGTCGAGCCGGGCCGGCCCAACCGCATGATCGGCCTGATGATCGACGTGACCCGGCAGAAAAACACCGAGCTGGAGCTGGTGCAGTCGGACAACCGCTACGCGCTCGCCACTCGCGGCTCCAACGACGGCATCTGGGATTGGGACTTGCAGACCGGCGCCTTGCACGTGTCGCAGCGCTTCCACGAGATCGTGGGTCTGGACGCCACTGGCCGCGTGCATGACGACGGCTGGCATTTCCTGCGGCAGCTGATTGATCCGGACGATCACGAGCGCGTGCAGGCGGCCTATCGCCGCCACCTGTCGGGCGACCGTCCCAATTTTTCCGTGGATTTTCGCGCGCGCCACGCGTCGGGGCGGCCGGTGTGGCTCAACTGGCGCGGCGTGGCCCGGTTCGAGAACGGCGTGGCCGTGCGCATGGGCGGCTCGCTGAGCGACTTGGCCGAACGTGGCAGCTCCTACGATGCGCTGACCAACCTGCCGGGCCGGCCGCTGTTTCATGATCGCCTGAAACACGCCATCGCCCTGCATCAGGACCGCGCCGCCAAGGCAGCCGGTGCGCAGGCCCGGGGCGACGCCAACCCGTTTGCCGTGCTGCTGCTGGACCTCAACGGTTTCAAGGCCATCAACGACACGCTCGGGCATCACGCGGGCGACCAGTTGTTGCAGCAGGTGGCGCGCCGGCTGGAGTCGTGCGCGACGGCGGCCGACCTGGTGGCCCGCATGAGCGGCGACGAGTTCATCGTGCTGCTGGAGTCGGTCGATCATGCGCAGGCCGCGACGCGCGCGCGGCAGATGGCGGCGGCGCTGGCCCGGCCTTATGAGGTGGGCACGCACACGATGTCGTGCGGGGCCAGCATCGGCGTGGTCAGCAGCCAGGCCGGCCTGGCCACCACCGACGACTACCTGCGCGCCGCCGACGCGGCCATGTACCAGGCCAAGAGCCGGTCGCTGGGCGTGTGCGTTTTTGCGGAGGATGGCGTGCGCAGCACGACGTTGCCGTAAGCCGGCTTTTTTCCCGCTTGCCCTTGTTGTTGTCGGCGCCGGTCGCAGGCGCTCTTGGCCGCTGCGCCGGATCGACGGTTTCACTGGATCCGGGTTGAGGCTGGATGAGCTAGCCGTGCGCCCCATGGGGCAGTTGGCAATCAACCAGGCGTAAAGATCAAGAGCGCCCCCTCCCCAGCCCTCCCCTGCAGAGCAGGGGAGGGAGCAAGCTTTGCTCCTGCCCCTGCGGAGCAGGGAGGGCGCAAGGAGCTTGGCTGCCGCGCCGCACTCAGAATCCCGTCGGCCGTTCACCGCTTACGGCCAGCTTCGCCTCCAGTGCGCGTCCGACGCGGCCCAGCGTGCCTTCGTCGAACAGCCGGCCGATCAGGGTGACGCCGTAGGGCACGCGCTGGGGCGTGGCCAGGATCGGGCGGGGGTGTTGCGGGTCGGGCGCCCAGTCGCTGCGGATCTGCGCCACGTTGACGAAGCCGGTGCGCAGGGTGAGCGAGGGGTGGCCGGTCATGTTGGCGATCACCATCATCTCGTCGCGCAGCGAGGGCACCAGCAACAGGTCGACCTCGCCCATCACGCGCTGCATTTCCAGCGCCACCTTGCGGCGCAGGCGGTCGGCCTGCACGTAGTCCACGGCGGAGAGGAAACGCGATTCGCGGAAGGTGTTGGGCCACGCATCCGGGGATTGCTCGCGCATCGTGTCGGCCGCGCCGGAGAGGGTGAGCGCCTCGAATGCGGCGGCCGATTCGGCGAACAGCAGCAGGTTGAGATCGCCGTAGGGCCAGTCGGGCAGGGTGACTTCGGTGGGCGCCAGGCCGAGCGCGCGCAGGTGCCCGAGTGCGGCGCGGTCGAGTGCGGTGGCCGGCGCGTCCGTCATCCAGCCGGGAAAGTAGCCGAGCTTGAGTCCGCTGACGGATGCGCTCGCGTCGTAGTCCAGCGGCGCGGCCACGCTGGCGCTGTCGCCCGGGTCGGGGCCGCGGATGGCGTCGAGCACCAGCAAGGTGTCCTCCACCGAGCGGGCGATCGGGCCGAGCTTGTCCATCGTCCAGCACAAGGTCATGGCGCCGCTGCGCGGCACGCGGCCGAAGGTGGGGCGCAGGCCGGTGGTGCCGCAGCGCATGCACGGGCTGATGATGCTGCCCTGGGTTTCGCTGGCGATGGCAAACGCCACCAGGCCGGCGGCGGTGGCGGCGGCGGGGCCGGCGCTGGAGCCGGAGGCGCCCTCCTGCGGCAGCCACGGGTTCATGGTCTGGCCGCCGAACCAGATGTCGTTGAGCGCCAGCGCGCCCAGGCTGAGCTTGGCCACCAGCACCGCGCCGGCCTCGTTGAGCTTGCGGGTGACGGCGGCGTCGTCCTGCGGCACGCGATGCCGGAACGGCTCGGCGCCCCAGGTGGTGGCGATGCCGGCGGTGTCGAGCAGGTCCTTGGCACCCCACGGCACGCCGTGCAGCGGGCCGCGATAGTGGCCGGCGGCGATCTCCTGGTCGGCCTGCGCGGCTTGCGCCAGTGCGTGGTCCTCGCACAGGGTGATCACGCAGCGCAGCGCGGGATCAAAGCGTTTCAGGCGGTCGAGGTAGATCCTCGTCAACCGGGTGGAGGTGAGCTGGCGCGTGCGCAGCCATGCGCCGAGCTGGGCGACGGTGGCAAAGGCGATGTCCTCGTCCTTCGCCGGCAACGGCGTGTCGGCCACCGTGGATGGCGCGAAGCGATCACGCGCGGGGCCGACGTGGGCCTGGCCCAGTGCCGGAAACCAGGTGGTGGCCGGCGCCAGCGAGTCTTCCAGTGCAAGCTTGCGCGGGCCGGTGCGGCGCTCCAGCAGCGCGGCCATGGAGGTGGGCCAATTGGCCACCGCCATCGCGCGCTGCGGCTCGCTCAGGCTCACCTGCATGAGTTTTTCCGCCTCGGCGAAGGTGGCGCTGTCGAGCGCCGGCCCCACCGGTGGCGCGGTGTTGAACGCGCCGGGCGAGCCGGGCGGCGGCGGGGTGTCGCCGGTTTGCGCCAGCGTGCCGCCAGCCACCACGGCACCGAGCAGGCCCAGCGGTGCCTGGGTCAGGAAATCGCGACGGGTTTTCATGGTTGTCCCCTGGTGCGCCGATGGCGCGCGTGTGGTTGTCGGATGCGGTGTGGCGCTTCGCCGTGACCGCGCCTTGCCGCGCGGGCCGCGAAGGTTTCCGCCATGACGGGATGTCAGGCCTGCCGAAGCTTAGCGCCCGTGGCGCCGGATGCCGTGCTGCAGGTGCCGCAGCGCCGGCGCGCGGCGGCGACTTTGATCGCGAGGCTTTCGTGCGCCGTATCGCATCGACGCACAGGCTCACCACGAACCGCGATGTTCCGGCACGTGGCGCACGACAAGCGTCAGCGCCGTGAGCACCAGCAGCGCCGCCACGGCGTAGCAGTGCGACTGCGTGCTGCCCGGCGCGTGGGCCGGGGCGATGATGGCGGTGGCGATGGAGACGGTGCTGATCGCGCCGATCTGCAGGCACATCGTGCGCAACGCGGCGATGGTGGAGGCGCGTTGCGGCGCCAGTTGCAGGCCGGCGTTGCGGCTGGCCGGATTGGTGGTGCCGTAGCCCGCGCCGATCAGGAAGGTGGCGCCGGCCAGCCAGGCGTAGGGCGGGATGCCGGCCTGCGGAGGGCTTGCCAGCAGAAGCAGGCCGATGACGATGGCCGCGCCGCCGACGTAGAGCAGCGGCCGATGGCCGGTGCGGCGCAGCGCGAAGGCGGCGGCCAGCGTCATCACGATGGCCGCCGCGCCCTCGGCGACCAGCAGCGTGCCGGCCGCCAGCGCATCCAGCCCGTAGCGGTTGGCGGCATACAGCGGCACCAGTGCCACCGACCCCAGGGTGATGCCGCCGACCAGCATGTTGAACAGGTTGACCGCACCAAAGTGGCGGCCGTGCACGAGTCGCGGCGCGAGAAACGGCTCGGCGCAACGATGGATGTGGCGAAAAAACAGCGCGATGCAGGTCGCCGCCACGGCCAGTGGCGCCAGGAACAGCGGCGCCGCCGCCGTCGCGCCTTGTTCGCCCAGGTAGCTGGCCGAGAGCATGCCGGCCAGCAGGCCGACGCCCAGCAGCACCATGCCGGCGGCATCCAGGCGCGCCGCCGTGTCGCGTGCGTGCGGCGGATCGGGCGGGACATGGCGCAGCGCCATCAGCATGATCGCGATGCCGATGGGCACGTTGACGAAAAACGCCCAGCGCCAGCTCAGGTAGCGCACGAACAGCCCGCCGAAGATCGGCCCGATCATCGCGCCCACCGGAAAAATGCTGCCGAACAAACTCACCGCGCGGTCGCGCATGTCGCCGAAGTAATCCACCACGATGCCCGTGGCCGACGGGGTAAAGCCCGCGCCGCCCGCCGCCTGCAACGCACGCAGCGCGATCAGCATGTAGATGTTCTGCGCCAGCGCGCAGCACAGCGACGCGGTGGTGAAAACCACCACCGAGGCGAGAAACACCCGTCGTCGCCCGTAGCGCTCGCTCAGCCGGCCGGTGATCGGCAGCATCAGCACGAAGCCGAACGAATAGGCGGTGATCGTCCAGCCGACCCAGTTGATCGAGGTGTGCAGGCCCTGTTGCAGCGCATGCAGCGCGGTGGCGACGATGGTGGAATCCACCGACATCATCAGCAGCGCCAACCCCACCGTGGCGAAGGCCATGGCGCGGTTGATGGGGGGCGCGCCGTCGGCGGGAGAGGCGCCGGATGCGCGGTTGCCTGGTGGGGGTGGGCTCACGGAGCTGGGGCGGCGGGTTCAAGGCGGGGCAGTTTAGCGCGCGGCGGTGCGCCGCTCGCGCAGCCCGGGCCGCTTCGGCCACCAAGGCGTCGTCGAGGCGATGCCCGTTGCGAGGTGTCAGCGTTGGCGTTCCGTGGCGGGCAATCGCCGTGGCAGGCGCAGGTGCACGCAGGTTCCGTGGGGCAGGCTCTCGATGTGGAGCTCGCCGTGGAGTTGCTGCACGCGGCGGTGCATGTTGCCCAGGCCGGCGCCGCCGCTTCCGGGCGCAAAGGGCAGGCCGTCGTTGGTCACCATGATGGTGGCGCGGCCATCGTCGGTGGCGCCGCCGCGAATGTCGATCCGCCGCGCGTGGCCGTGCCGGATGGCATTGGTGACGGCCTCCTGCACGATGCGCAATACGTTGAGCGCGTGGGTCGGGGTGACGCCGGCGATGTCCGGCAGGGCGGCCATCGACCATTCCAGGTGGATACCCAGCCGGCGCAGTTGCCGTTGCATGCGGTCGCGCAGGCCCGACAGCGCCACGAGCAGTTCGTCCTCGCCGATGTCCAGCGAGTGGATCACCAGGCGCAGGTCGTCCAGCGCCTCGCGCGCGGCGTGCTGGATGACGTCGGCCTTGCCGCGCTCGGACAACGCGATGATCGAGGCCAGGTGCCCGCTCAGGCCGTCGTGGAGATCCACGGTCAGCCGCTGGCGCTCGTCATGGCGTGCGCGATGCACCTCCTCGTCGCGCTCACGGCGGTGCAGGCGCTCCAGCTCGGCCTCGCGCTCGGCCAGGCGGCGGCTGAGGTCGTCGTTGGCCTCGTCCAGGTGTTTCAGGCTCTGGCCCAGGCGCAGCATCAGGATCGCCACGATGGCGATCTGCACCAGCGCGCGGTAGTAGAAATTGAGCGGCACCGGCGGTTGCAGTATCCAGCCCTTCCACACGCCAACATCACGCGCCATGGCCAGCAGAAAGCCGGCCAGCGCCGGCAGCAACAGCCAGGCGTCGCGTACGCCGCGCCGCGCGCCGTGCAGGCAGATCGCCAGTGCCGCCAGCGCGGACAGCATGCCCAGCGGCGGGGTGGCGCGCAGCAAGAGGCTGCGCAATGGCTCGATACCGGTCAGCGCGATCAGCGGGCCGGCCAGCAGCATGGCGGCGATGGCGCGCTTGAGTGCGCGCGGCACGCGCTTGCCGCAGACCACCATCACCACCGCCGGCGAGACCAGGGTGGCCGGCAGGCTCAGGCCGCTGACCGCGTACATCAGCAGGTGCAGCGCGGGGCCGGGCCGGTCGGGCAACAGGCCGAGAAACATCGGCCACGACACCACATGCGCCAGCAGCAGCCAGCCGAACAGCGGCTCGCTGCGTCGGCCCAGCCACGCGATAAGCAAGGCCAGCGTCAGCAGCAGGTGCATGGCGGCCGCCATCAGGCGCAGGTCGCCCAGCAGAAAGGTCATGTGGCGGTAGTGCGGCCCCAACTGCTGCACATCGCCCAAGTACAGCGGCGACAGGTAGCCGCGCGCGGTGCCGTAGGCATGCAGGCGCAGCTGCAGCAGATTGTCGCCGGCATGCAGGCGTTCGGTCGGCAGCAGGAACAGCGCCGGCGTGCCGGAGGTCATGCCGCGCATCAACCCGCGTGCGCCGGTGTCGGCGATCTCGCTGCCATTGAGCGACACCACGGCGCGATGGCTGAGGATGGGAATGTACGCGTACAGCGCGCGCGTCGGCAGCTGCTTGAGCGCAAAGGTCATGCGGTACTCGCCTTCGCGCCGGTGGCTGATGTGCCGGCCCTGCGGCCAGGCGTCGGGCAGGCGTACCGTGCCGCGCGCACCGCCGCTGTCCGCGAACCGGGCCTGTGCGATGACCTGCGCCGCTGCCGGCGTGGGCGGGTGCCACCACAGCGGGATGCTGGCCACCAGCGCCATCAGCGCGGCGTAGATGACCATCGCGACGCGGGAGATCACAGCCGCAGCAAGCCTCGGCGGGAGGCTTCGAACACGGCTTCGGAGCGGTTGTTGGCGGCCAGCTTGCGGTAGATGTTCTTGATGTGGCCGGGCACGGTCTGCCGGGAAATGCCCAGGTGGTCGGCCAGCTCGGCGTAGGTGAAGCCCTTGGCGATGCCGGTGAGTATCTCGGTCTCCCGCGCGGTGAGCAGCGGGTTGCCTGCCGGTGCCACGCCGGCGGGTGGTTCGGGCGGCGCCAGCGCGCCCATGCGACGCACCAGCACGCGGGCGATGGACGAGGAGATCGGCGAGCGCCCGGCGCGCAGGTCGTTGATGGCCTCCACCAGCTCCAGCGAGTCGGCATCCTTGAGCAGGTAGCCGACCGCGCCGGCCTCGATCGCGTTGATGACGCTTTCGTCGTCGGCCAGCACCGAGATCACCATGGCGTCGGCGGCCGGGTGCAGGTGACGCAGCAGGCGGATCGCCTCGGTGCCATGGCCGTCGGGCAGGCACAGGTCGGTCATCAGCAGGTCCACCTCGTGCGTGTGCAGCGCCTGCAATGCCTCGTCCAGGCAGGCGCAGGCCATGACCAGCTCCGCGCCTTGCCACGCCTGCAGGATGTCGGCAAAGCGTTCGCGCAAGATGGTGTCGTCTTCCAGCAGCAGCACGCGTATCGGCGCCGATGACGGCAGCGGAAGGCTTCCGTTGTATTCGTTCGATGACAAGACGCGCGCCTGTCGCAGGGGGCCGACGCGCGAGTGTCAGCCATCCGCTTGTCCGTCCGCAAGCGACGGGCCTGCCATGTTCATGGCATTCCCTTGCGTGGCACCCGGCACCACCCTGCGGGGGACTTGATCGTGCCCGACCGGCACACGTCATCGGCAGGGGGAAACCATGCGCACGCACAAACATCTTTGTCACGCGATAGCCGCCGCTGTCCTGGTGGCGGGCCTGGCGCCCGGCCTCGGCATCGCCGCCAGCAACACCTGTTCCGCGCAACTGGACGACATCAAGGCCAGCTTGCAGGGCTTTTCCAGCAACATCGACGCGGCCAACTCCGCCGTCCACAAGGATTTCGACAGCGCCACCAGCAAGGACTACGCAAAGGCCTACCTGGACGCGCTGGACAAACTCAACGCCGCCGCCTCCGACGCCTCCAAGCTGGTCAACACCACCTACAACCTGAGCGGCCACACCTCGCCGCTGGCCGAAGGCAAGGTCAACACCGCCATCAATGCCACCAAGCTGACCATGAGCAACGCGGTCACCCTGGCGCAGGCGGCGCTGGACGAGGACAACACCAAGCTCGACCTGGCCGACCTGCGTTGCAGCCAGAACACCGAGGACGCCGCCATGGCCTATGCGCTGGATGCGATGGGCGGCGATGCGGCCGGCAAGTACAAGAAGACCAAGGTCACCGCGTGCAAGATCGTGCAGGTGCTGGCCGACTTGCAGGACAAGAAACAGAAGCTCGACGCGATCCGCAAGGACGGCTATCCGCTGTTTCACCTGTCGGCCAAGGACAAGAAAAAGTTCGCCGGCAAGCAGCGCACCATCCAGCTGCGCGCCGACCTGCGCCTGTATCCGGTCTACCCGGACAACGTGCAGCTGGAAAACGCCAAGGACATCACCCCGAAGGACCAGACCCTGTTGCTGGGCAAGCTCGAGAGCATCGACCTGTCCTACAACTCCTACTACAAGTGGAGCGACGACAACTGGCACAAGCTCAACCTGTACCAGTACCTCATCGGCGACACCCTGGCCAGCGACAAGGACGACTACATCTGCTACCCCAAGCTCAAGCTGACCAGCAAGGTCAAGGTTGCCACCTGCGTCAAGGTCAAGGACATCAGCACCGACCACATCAAGATCGCGGTGGCCGCCAAGTACTGGTACGACGGCGACAGCGGCGTGGTGAAGATCGGCGACCAGACCATTCCGGCGCCGTTCGGCTACCTGGCCGACGTGTCGGACATGAAGGAAAAAAAGATGCAGGACCTGAAGTCCAAGGTCGCCGACAAGGTGCTCGACATGCTGTCCAAGCACAGTGACGTGGCGAAGAAGGCACAGGACTTCAAGGCCAAATGCAGCTGACCCGGCGAGGCTGGCGGGCGACGGCGCTTGGCGTGGGCCTGGCGCTGTCCGGTTGTGGCGGCCTGCCGCATTACGACAAGCCGCCACCGGCCCTGCAAACCCTGGGGGCCTACGACTGGCGTCGGCACTTCGACAACGCCCTGGACATGCTGGACAGCGACCAGATGGCGCAACACAAGCTGGTCTTTGCCCGCGCCGCGTTTTCCAACGCGGCGCGGTTCGGGCGGGACCATGCGCCGTCCTATGCCGGGCTGGGGCTGACCGAGATGGAACTGGGCAACTTTGCCGCCGCGCAGGTCGCTTTCATGGATGCGGCCCTGATCGACGACCGCAGCATGTACTGGGCGCTGTCCGCGCTGGCGGCCCTACGCAACGACGACGAGCACGTGGCGCGCAACCTGTTCGACGCCATGCAATCGGCCGCACGGCAGGAGAACGACCCGGTCAGCGCCTTCGTGCGGGCGGTCTACCTGCCGGAGGACACCACCTACGCCCTGCCGCTGTCGCCGGTGCTGACCCGGCCCGGGCAGGCCGACATCGACAACGACCTGGTCTGCACGGCCGACAACCAGGACGAGGAGGCGTCATGCCGCCACCTCAACGTGGTCGCGCAGGTGTACTTCGTGCGGCGCTACCTCTCCGACACCGTGGTGCGCGGCAATGGCGTGTTCAACAACCTCAAGGTGCTGCTCGGCGCCAGCGAGGACAGCAACTACTTCCAGTACGACCGGATCGTGGACGAGGATGGCAGCGTGTCGCGGGTGAAGGAGCTGCTGCTGCAGCCGCACCTGTCCGTGCCCGACATCGAGTACGCGTTGCGGCTGACGCCGATGAACAACAGCAACCACATCTACCTCAACGCCGCGCCATCGGTGGTGGCGACCCTCGGCAACGAGTCGGAAGTGCGCGAGGGCGACGACCTCACCATCATGTTTGCCGGCGGCCAGTACAGCAACGCCACCGAACACACCGCCCAGACCGGCACCATGCTCAGCATGCAGCCGGATGCGATTACCCCCGATGCGGTATCGATGAAGATCGCCTTCGAGCTGAGCATGGTGTCGTCGCTGGAGCCGGGCGTGAACTCGCAGGTACTGGACGTCTCCACCAACAAGTACACCATCTACGGCCACTTTCCCTACGGCCAGCCGGTGGTGCTGGGCACGATCACCGACGGCTCGCAGACCTATACCGGCTCCGGCCAGTCCGGCCTGCGACGTGTGCCGGGCATCGGTGGCGCCTTTGGCCAATCCAGTCGCCAAACCGCCACCTCCGAGACCCTGGTGCTGGGCGTGCTGTCCGAGCCATCGGTATTCCGCGGCTCGCACGAAAAACGCGTGCTGGAGGCCATGCGGGCCATGGGCGTCAAGACCCGGGACCAGCCCAATATCCGGCGACGCAAGATCCTGCACGACGCTCCCGCCATCGACACCTTGCTGACCGGCTTGCTGAAAGCGGAACAGGAGCGGCTGCGGCGGCACTGAGATGCGGCGAATCCCGCAGCGATCATCGCGGTTGAACCACCCGCAGGTACGGGGTTTTCGCGCGATCGCGATGTAGGAGCGCACCTTGTGCGCGATGCTTTTCGTCCCTTGTCAAAAGCATCGCGCACAAGGTGCGCTCCTACCGGTCGGCGCCGGTGGTTGTGGGAGCGACTTCAGTCGCGATGCTCTTCGTCACCTTGCCAAAGGCATCGCGCACAAGGTGCGCTCCTACAGGTCTGCGCTGGTGGTTGTGGGAGCGACTTCAGTCGCGATGCTTTGCTTTGGAGCCCCAGGGCAAGAGCATCGCGGTTGAAGGGTTCCCTCGAAGGCGACCACGTACGCTTTCCGTGCGCTGGCCAGCCCTTGCGACGGCTCGCATCCCGGCGGCCGATCTCGCCGCGTGAGACACTTTTGCGTCATCGTCGGCGTAGTGAAGCCAACAGGGAAACCGCCATGAACACGCTCTCCGATCGCGTCAGCCAGGCCGTCGACTACGCCCGCATCGCCCACGCCGCGCAGGTGCGCAAGGGCTCGAACATTCCCTATCTCTATCACCTGCTGGGTGTGGCCAGCCTGGTGATCGAGTTCGGTGGCAACGAGGACCAGGTCATCGCCGGCCTGTTGCACGACACGGTCGAGGATTGCGGCGCCAGGCAGGAGGCCGTCATCCGCACGCGGTTCGGCGACGCGGTTGCCGACATGGTCATGGATTGCACCGACGGCACCGCTGAAGGCAAGGCCCGTCACACCGACCCGGAAGCCAGGCGTCGCGACTGGGTCGAGCGCAAGCTCGCCTACATCGCACATCTGGAACAAGCGCCCGACGCCACGCTGCTGGTGTCCGCCTGCGACAAGCTGCACAACGCGCGCGCCATCGTGCAGGACCTGGAAGACCCCGACGTCGCCACGCGCGTATTCGACCGCTTCACCGGTGGCCGTGAAGGCACGCTCGGCTACTACCAGGCGCTGACGGGCATCTTCTCGGCCCGTGGCGTCAAGCTTGCCGGGGTGCTCGACAGCACGGTGGGCCGGATGCACGCGCTGGCTGGGGCAGGGGAGCGCAAGGCGCTTGCCGGCTGATCCGCGAATTTGAGCCGGCCGTGCGGCGGCACCCTCACGTCAACCTGATCCCGACATCATGAACCGTCTTGCTGCTGTCTTGCCCTGGCTGTCGGCTTTCATCCTGCTCGATCTCTACGTCAGCCTGGTGCCGCGAATGACGGGTTTCGCGTTGCCGGCCTGGCTGGCCTATGTGGCGGGCTTTTTCCTTTTCGCGTACGCGCTTTGCCGCTTCGGGCTGGGCATCACCCGGATGCAGGCGGTGGGGCTGGGTCGTTCGCCTGGCTGGCTGCCATGTCTGGGCTTGGGCTTTGCCATCGGCTTTGGCGTGTGGGCGCTGAAAAACCTGCTGTATTTCGCCATGGGCAAGTTCGACCTGGCGGGTTGGCGCGACGGGCATTTTGTCCTGCCGATGCTGGGGCAGGCGCTGGTCGGGATGCTGCTTGCCTCGGCGATCAACGACGTGATGATTCGCGGCTACGGGCTGGCCTTCTGCCGACGTTTCAACCTGATGGCGTGGTACCTGCCGATCACCATCGTGGTGTATGCGCTGGACGACAGCTGGAACGAGGGCATCGACCCCTTCAACCTGCTGTTTTCCGCCGTCCTTGGCGTGTCGCTGGCTTACACCGTGCTCAGGACGGGCGCGATCTGGATGAGCATCGGCATCCATTGGGGCGGCAACATGTGTTACCGCGTCATGGCTGGTTTTGACGGGCGCGGCGCTGTTCGCCTTGAGCACGTGGTCGAAGGCGCGCGTTTCGACTATGCCGGCCTGGCCGTTACCGCCTTGATGTTTCCCCTGCTTGTGTTGGTGTTGCGACGGTGGGGCGCCGGGGTTGCGGATGCTTCCGTCACCTGAGGCGCGGTCGAAGCTCCCACCGGTACGGGATTTTCGCATGATGTAGGAGCGCACCCTGTGCGCGATGCTTTTCGTCATCTTGCCGAAAGCATCGCGCACAAGTGCGCTCCTACAGGCCGGCGGCGGTTGTTGTGGGAGCGACTTCAGTCGCGATGCTTTTGTCACCTTGCCGAAAGCATCGCGCACAGGGTGCGCTCCTACGGGTTGGCGGCGGTTGTTGTGGGAGCGACTTCAGTCGCGATGCTTTTTGCCACCTTGCCAGAAGCATCGCGCACAAGGTGCGCTCCTACGGGTTGGCGGCGGTTGTTGTGGGAGCGACTTCAGTCGCGATGCTTTTTGCCACCTTGCCAGAAGCATCGCGCACAAGTGCGCTCCTACGGGTTGGCGGCGGTTGTTGTGGGAGCGACTTCAGTCGCGATGCTTTTTGCCACCTTGCCAGAAGCATCGCGCACAAGTGCGCTCCTACGGGTTGGCGGCGGTTGTTGTGGGAGCGACTTCAGTCGCGATGCTTTTGCTTGGGGCTCCCGGCAAGGGCATCGCGGCTGAAGCCGCTCCTGCGAAAGGCGGTTGCGCCTGCAAAGGTTGCCAGGGGCGTCTTATTCGCCGAATGCCACGCCTACCTCGCTCACGTGCAGCACGGTGCCTTGCGTGGGGTAGCGGGTGTCGTCGCTGCGGTAGGTGTCTTCGCCGGTGGGGTAGGCGCCGGCCTGCGCTGCGACGGGGGCCAGGCGTGCGATGCCGTGGGCGTCGGGCGTGGACGGATCGGCCTTGCCGTGGTGCCAGTCGGTGATGGCACCGCCGTAGTCCCACTCCAGCCCGAGAAAGGACACCGGCGCGTCGTTGGCCTGCACCAGGTCGGCCAGGCTCATGCCCGGCTGCACGCCGCCGGCCAGGTGCCAGCGCGAGGTGTCGGTGCGCACGCGCACGGTGTCGATGCCGCTGTGCTGTTGCGGGTGCTTGAAAAACAGCTCGGCGCGGCGCGTCGGGTCATCGGCAAACAGCACGACGCCCTGGACGGTCTCGCCTTCGCCGCCATCCAGGTCGGCCAGTTGCACGTTGCCCTCGCCGAACAGCTGACGCAGGTTGTCCAGGTTCATTTCCGTGCGGATCAGGCCGGGCAGGGCGTAGGTCTGCGCGTTGGCCAGGTCGGCCGGTTCGGGATCGGCCCAGCGTGCCGCGCCGGCCAGCGACGCGGACTGGGTGGTGTCGGCCTCGGGCGCTGGCGCCGGTGTCGAAGGCGCGGTCGGCGCGATGTCGGCCGATGGCGCGGCGGGTTGGCCGGCATCGCAGCCGGTCAATGACAAGGCGGCAAACGCCGCGATCGACAGCAGTTGCAGACACGTCGAAACAGTGCGCATGGCGATGGATTCCCCCGGTGAGAAAAGCGTCCCGCGCCGGATGATCCGTCATCGCGCGCGGCCCGCCAATAGACCAGACAACCGAGGCGGCATGCGCGCCCGGCAACGCTCGAAGGGCATGCGGCGTTGGCCCGTGCGACCGCGCATGCGGCACCGCACCGGCTTTGCTGACGTTGTCGTCACTCTCGGATAACGACTATCCGCGCATCCGACCTTGAGGCACGCAGCGATGAAAACGACATGGCGTTTGATGAAAAAGAGCCTGTTGGCGAGCTTGATCACCGGTTCCATCGCCACACTGGCCGCCGGCCCCGGCACGGTGTGGGCACAGAGCGCCAACGCCACCTTGCGCGGCAGCGGCCCGGCCAATACCGACATCACCGCCCGCAACGTGGCGACCGGCGCCACGCGCCGCACGCACACCGGCGCGGACGGCAATTACGCGCTGCCCGGCCTGCCGCCCGGCACGTACCAGGTGGATGCGGGGCCGGGCACGGAGCGCACGGTTACCCTGACCGTGGCCTCCACCGCCACGCTCAACCTGCAGCCGCCGGCCGCTGCCGCGGCGCCCTCCACCGCCGACGCCACCACGCTGACGGGCGTGTCGGTGAGCGCGGATACGCTGGTGGAGGTGAAAACGCCGGAGGTGGGCAACACGATCTCGCTGCGGCAGATCCAGACCATTCCGCAGATCTCGCGCAACTTTCTGGAGTTTGCCGACACCGTGCCGGGCATGGTGTTCAGCGTCGACTCCAACGGCAACACCTCGCTGCGCGGCGGCGCGATGAACAACAGCTCGGTCAACGTCTACGTCGATGGCGTGGGCCAGAAAAGCTACGTCAAGGAGGGCGGCATCGCCGGCCAGAGCGGCAGCCAGGGCAACCCGTTTCCGCAGCTGGCGATCGGCGAATACAAGGTCATCACCTCCAATTACAAGGCCGAGTACGACCAGATCTCCTCGGCGGCGGTGACGGCGCAGACCAAGTCCGGCACCAACGAGTTTCACGGCGAGACGTATTACCGCTACACCAACGACGCGTTTCGCGAGCGCTCGCCGGCGGAAAAGGCGGCCGACAGCAAGACCACCTCGGAGGAGAAGGAGTACGGCTTTGCCTTGGGCGGCCCGATCATCCAGGACAAGATGCATTTCTTCGTGACGTACGAGGCCAAGCGCTTCGATACGCCCAAGACCGTGGTGCCCAGCGCGGACGCCATCCCCGGCACGCCCTACCTGCCGGCCGACGTCGCCGGTTTGTTCGGGCCGGCCAACCTGCCGTTCAAGGAGGACCTGTACTTCGGCAAGATCGACTGGGAGCCGACCGACCGCGACCGTCTCGAGGCCAGCGCGCAGATCCGCAAGGAGGACCAGTACGGCGGCATCGGCGACCAGAACGCGCCCAGCTTCGGCTACTCGACCAAGAACGACGACAAGCGCTATGCGCTGCGCTGGCAACACAGCGGCGATGTCTATCTGAACGAGCTGCTGTTTACCTATGAGGACTCCCGCAACGCGCCCACGGCGCTCAACTACGGCAACGGCTACATCTACACCTGGGAGCGGCCCACGGATGATCCCACGCTGATCAACACCGGCGCGGCCTCGCCGCTGGCCACGCAGAACAAGGGGCAGAAGGGGCCGGCCATCCAGGACGACCTGACCTTCTACGACCTGGACTGGTACGGCAACCACGTGGTCAAGATGGGTTTCAAGGCAAAGCGGATCACGCTGCGCGCGGCCGACGCGGCCGACGTCAACCCGCAGTTCACCTACAACGTCACGCCCGACGGCGCCGCCGACACGCCCTACAAGGCGTTTTTCACCAAGCCCGTCGACGGGCTCGGCCTGGCGCCCACGGTGTCCACCCGCAGCCACCAGTTTGGCGCCTACATCCAGGACGACTGGGACATCACCGACAAATTCACGTTGAACCTGGGCGTGCGCTGGGATTACGAGCGCACGCCCTCGTACACCGATTTCGTCACCCCGGCCAACGTGGTGGCCGCGCTCTACGGCCCCAACCCTGCCGCCGATGCGCCAGCGGGGCAGACCTACGCCGAGGCGCTGGCGCTGGGCGGCATCAACGTCGGCGACTACATCAGCAACGGCCACAACCGTTCGGCCTACCGGGGCGAATGGCAGCCGCGCCTGGGCTTCTCGTATGACCTGTTCGGCGACGAGGCGCACGTGATCTTCGGCGGTGCCGGCCGCGCCTACGACCGCGACCTGTACGACTACCTGCAGCTGGAAACCACCAAGTCGGCGCTGCCGCAGTACACGATCTATTTCCGCGACCCGGCCACCGGCCTGTGCCATCGCGGCAACACGCCGTGCTACGACTGGGACCCCAGCTACCTCAACGGCCTGGGCAACCTGCAGGCGCTGCTGGGCGCCAGCAGCAACGCCGGCACCGAGGTCGACCTGCTCAACAACAAGCTGAAGGCGCCGTACTCCGACCAGTTCAGCCTGGGCATGCGCAACGCGATCGGCGAGTGGAACACCAGCGCCACCGTGTCGCGCATCCTCAGCCACGACGGCTTTGCGTTCACCCTGGGCAACCGCTATCCGGACGGCTCGTTCTGGCGCGACAACGGCCAGCCGTGGGGCAATGGCGTGCCGGGTTTCGGTGGCTTGATCGTTGGCAACAACGGCATCGCCACGCGCACCACCCAGGTGCTGCTGTCGGCGGAGAAGCCCTACACCAAGGAGTCGCACTGGGGCGCGACCTTTGCCTACACCTACACCCACGCCAAGCAGAACCGCGACATCAACGAGCATTACTCGTTTGACGAGGCGACCATCGGCGACTACCCGTTCATCACCTCCAACGCGGCGGCCAAGCATCGTTTCGTGGCCACCGGCAACATGGACGGTCCGTGGGGCCTCACGCTGTCGGCCAAGCTGACCCTGGCCACGCCGCTGCCGTTCAACGGCATCGGCACCTACCCGGGCATGGTGTTCACCGGCGGGCACAACAGCACGCCGGTGGCGGGCGTGGCGTCGGGATCGAAGTTTCTGGTGGGCGGCGACATCTGGGGTTACCGCGACATCGACTTCCAGGCCACCAAGAATTTCGACCTGGGCCATGGCGTGACGCTGTTCGGCCGGTTTGACGTGCTCAACGTGTTCAACTGGGACAACTACGTGGACTACATCCCGACCTACGCGGACGGCGGCGTGGACGTGCGCTACAACCGCATCGGTAACATCACCTTCGTGCCGCGCACGTTCAAGTTCGAGGTGGGTCTGAATTTCTGACCCCGGCTTTGCGGCCACGCACAGCGAAGGCCAGGCGGGAAACATGGAGAACCTGCGGGCGCCATGGCGCGAAAGCGCGAGGCGCCTTTCGACAGCGAAGTGGGCTTGCCCGTCATTCCGGCGTTCGCCGGGACGACGGCTTGCCCGGGCATGGCCTGGCCCTTGGCGTGCGTCTCGCTCCGCCCGTGGAAAAGGGGGTATCCCTCATGAACAACCGAATTCTCCGCGTCATGGCGTCGGCATGGCTGCTGGCGCTTGCCTTGGTGGCATCGCCGGTTTGCGCCGCCCCGAGCGAGCAGCAGGCGTTCGTCAACGACCTGGAGCGGCGCACCTTCGACTGGTTCTGGGACAGCGCCAACCCCGCCAACGGCCTGGTGCCCGACCACTATCCGGGCCAGTCGTTCTCCAGCATCGCCGCCGTGGGTTTCGGCCTGACCGCCTACGGCGTCGGTGTGGAGCGCGGCTACATCACGCGCGCGCAGGCGGTCGGGCGCACGCTTGTCACGCTGCGTTTCCTCGACCGCGCGCCGCAGAACGCCAGCGAGGATGACGCGGCCGGCTACCACGGTTTTTTCTACCACTTTCTCGACATGACGACGGGCCGGCGCTTCGACCGCGCGATCGAGCTGTCCAGTGTCGACACCACGCTGCTGCTCGGCGGCGTGCTGTTTGCCCAGACCTACTACGACCGCGACACGCCGGCCGAGCGCGAGATCCGCGCGCTGGCCGACCGCATCTACCGCCGCGTGGACTGGCCATGGATGCAGGCGCGTGCACCGCTGATCAGCATGGGCTGGACGCCTGGCGGCAAGTTCATTCCCAGCGACTGGAAGGGCTACGACGAGGGCATGCTGGTCTACATCCTGGCGTTGGGCTCGCCGACTCATCCGGTGAAGCCCGACGCGTGGGCAGCGTGGCTGTCGACCAACGACAACACCTGGGGCACGTTCCTCGGACAGACGTTCCTGAATTTCGCGCCGATGTTCGGGCACCAGTACAGCCATGTGTGGGTGGACTTTCGCGGCATCCGCGACGACTGGAACCGCCGTCACGGCCTGGACTATTTCGAGAACAGCCGCCGCGCCACCCTCAGCCAGCGCAACTACGCGATCGCCAACCCGGGCAGGTGGACCGGCTACGGCGCCGACGTGTGGGGCCTGACCGCCAGCAACGGGCCGGGCGACGTGGTGGTGGAGCAGGGCGGCCGGACGCTGAGATTCAGCGGCTATACGGCGCGCGGCGCTGGACTGGACTACATCGCCGATGACGGCACCCTGGCGCCCACGGCGGCCGGCGGCTCGATCGCGTTTGCCCCGGAGATCGTGATTCCCGCGCTGCAAACGATGCAGCAGCGCTACGGCCCGTGGGTCTACAACCGCTACGGTTTTGTCGATGCGTTCAACCTGAGCTTTCACGCCCGCGCCCGCGCGAACACGGGGCAGGTCGTGCCCGAGGTGGGCTGGTTCGACACCGTGCAACTGGGCATCGACCAGGGCCCGATCGTGCTGATGATCGAAAACTGGCGCAGCGATTTCGTGTGGAAGGTGATGCGGCGCAACCCGTACATCCGCAAGGGCCTGGAGCAGGCGGGTTTCACCAGCGGCTGGCTGTGCGCCAAGCCCGTAGGAGCGCACCCTGTGCGCGACCAGAAGGCCTGCTCCGCTGGTCGTAAGCCGGTCGCCCACAGGGTGGGCTCCTACACCGGGGTTTCAGCCGCAACCGTTCCGTCGCGCTGATCTATTCACACCTGGCCGTGTAAACCCCTTCACATCCAAGCGGGTACGTCGCCCGCATTCGGTGCCGCCATGAAACGATCAACGATCCCGCTTTTGCATCCCGCACTGTGGCTGTTTGCCGCCGCGCTTTCCGCAAGCGCCCAGGCGCAAGTCGCCCACGCGCCGTCGAACGCGCAACTGGCCTCGCCCGATATCGAGCGGCGGGTCGACGCCCTGCTCAGGCAGATGACGCTGGAGGAAAAGATCGGCCAGCTGGTGCAGTACAACGACCAGGGCGCCAGCGCGCCGACCGCCGCCAGCGGCGACAAGGCGCTGGCCGCCAACCCGGAGACCCGCACGCACATCGACGCGATGGCGCTGGCCCGGCAGGGCCGGCTCGGCTCGATGCTCAACGTGATCGGCGCGCAAACGACCCGCGCCTTCCAGGACGCGGCGCTGCACAGCCGGCTGCACATCCCCATCCTGTTCGGCGCCGACGTCATCCACGGTTTTCGCACCATCTATCCGGTGCCGCTGGGCCTGGCCGCGTCGTGGGATACCGCGCTGGTGCGCGACGTGTCCCATATGGCCGCCACGGAAGCCACCACTGCCGGCGTCAAGTGGTTCTACTCGCCGATGGTGGACATCTCGCGCGACGCGCGCTGGGGCCGCTCCACCGAAGGCGCGGGCGAGGACCCGTACCTCGGCGCCGCGATGGCGCGCGCCTACGTGCGCGGCTACCAGGGCAATGACCTGTCGCAGCCGGACAGCGTGGCCGCCTCGGTCAAGCATTTTGCCGCCTATGGCGCGGCGGAGGCCGGGCGCGAGTACAACACCACCGACATGTCCGACATCCGCCTGCGCCAGGTCTACCTGCCGCCGTACAAGGCGGCGGTGGAGGCGGGCGCGGCCACGATGATGAGCGCGTTCAACGCCCTCAACGGCGTGCCCGCCACGGCCAACCCGTACCTGATGGGCGAGATCCTGCGCCGGGAATGGGGCTTCAACGGCTTCGTGGTCAGCGACTACACGGCGGTGATGGAGCTGACCCACCACGGCATCGCGCTGGACGCCGCGACGGCCACGAAAAAGGCGCTGGAGGCGGGCGTGGAGGTGGACATGATGTCCCACTTCTACGACACCCAGATCCCGAAGCTGCTGGCTGCGCACCAGCTGTCGATGGCCACCGTGGACGAGGCCGTGCGACGCGTGCTGCGGGTGAAATTTGCGCTGGGGCTGTTCGAGCACCCGTATGCGCAGGGCACCGAGGTGACGCAGGCGGTGGCCGCGCATCGCCCGCTGGTGCGTCGCGCCGCCGAGGAGTCGTTTGTGCTGTTGCGCAACGCGCCCGCCGACGGCGCGCCGGTACTGCCGCTGGACGACAAGGTGCGGTCGGTGGCGCTGGTCGGCCCGCTGGCCGATGCCGCCAACGAGATGCAGGGCGCCTGGGGTGGCGCCACGCAGGCGGCCGACGTGGTGACGCTGCGCCAGGCGCTGGAGCAGCGCATGCGCGCGCGTGGTGGCCGCGTGCTGTTTGCGCGCGGGGCCGACATCCAGGGCGATTCCACGGCCGGCTTCGATGCCGCCGTGCAGGCGGCGCGCCAGGCCGACGTGGTGGTGATGGCGCTGGGCGAGTCGTCGGAAATGAGCGGCGAGGCCGGCTCGCGCGCGCACCTCGACCTGCCGGGCAAGCAGCAGCAATTGCTTGAGCAGGTGGCGGCGACCGGCAAGCCGGTGGTGCTGCTGGTGTTCTCCGGTCGGCCGCTGGTGCTGGACTGGGCCGCGCAGCATGTGCCGGCGATCATGGCGGTGTGGTTTCCCGGCACCGAGGCGGGCAACGCGCTGGCCAACCTGCTGTTTGGCGACGTGTCGCCCAGCGGCAAGCTGCCCATGGGCTTTCCGCGCGCGGTGGGGCAGGAGCCGCTGTACTACGCGCAGTTGCCCACCGGCCGCCCGGCCGGCGACGCTGACCTGAGCAAGCCGCCCGGCGGCGACACGCGCTTCATCTCGCGCTACATCGACGTGCCCAACGACGCGCTGTTTCCGTTCGGCTACGGACTGGGCTACAGCCGCTTCGCCTATGCCGAGGTGCACGTGTCGCGCCACACGCTGCCGCTGGCCGAGGCCAACCGGCCGGGGGCGCGATCATTGGTGACGGTGACCGCCACGCTGACCAACACCGGCAAGCGCGAGGCCACCGAGGTGGCCCAGCTGTACGTGCGCAATCTCGGCGCCAGCGTGGAGCAGCCGGTGCGCCGCCTGGAAGGTTTCCAGCGCGTGACGCTGAAGCCGGGCGAATCAAGGCAGTTGCGCTTCGAGCTGGGTTTTCCCGAGCTGTCGTTTGTTGATGTGCACAGCCGCCCGGTGGTGGAGCCCACCCACTACACGGTGTGGGTGGGCGGCAGCTCGCAGGCCACGGCGCAGGCCGCGTTCGACGTCACGCCGTGACCGCCAAGCCGGTGGCGCGCCCGGCCTTCACCTACTTCACCCGCACGATCTCCGGCAGCCGGTCGATCGGCTCCAGCGTGATGCGGCGGAAAAACGTTTCCGCACCCTCGGACTGCAACTGGATGTGGCCGTGCGTCATGGGCTGGCACGCACCCGCCGCGCCCGGCTCGCAGATGTCGCGCGCCTCCATCACCGGCACGCCGTTGACGACGTGGATGGCGTGGTTGCCCACCACGTACAGGTCCAGCACGTTCCACTGGCCGTCGGGGGCGTCGGCGTTGCGGTTGTTTTCCACGTTCCAGGTGGCGGTGTTGCCCACGGTGCGGGTGTCCACGCCGCCGACCATGAAACGCAGCTGGGGATCGATGAGGGAGGCGTCATGCGCGGCGCTGGTCGTCACGCTCACGCCATCGCCCACCGGCACCACCATGCCGACGCTGCCGGACATGATCTCGAACTCCACCGAACGCGCCCACGTACCCCACACCGCGCCCGGCTCGCCATGCGTGTGGTACAGCAGGCCGTTGTTGGGCAACGCGGACTCGCGTGGCGCGTAGCGCGCCTTGCCCCATTTGTATTCCAGCCGCAGGTGGTAGTTGGCGTAGTCGCCACGATGCACCAGGCTGCCCCAGGTGGGACCGTTGACGTGGATCGCCGGCTCGCCGTCCTCGGTCGCCACGGTAAAGATGCTGCCCTTGCCACCCACGCCCAGCGGCGCGTCGTGGCTGGGCAGGTAGGTCTGCCCCGGATCGGCATAGCCCAGCCAGGCATCCCAGGCATCCAGATCCTTGCCGTTGAACAACGCCACCGCCGGCCCCGTCGGCGCCGGAATGGCCTTCAACGCCAGCGTCTGCGGCGCAAACGCCGGCAAGTCATTGGCCACCACCGGCGACACGCACAACGCCAGCGCAACGGCTGCAAGAAATCGCATGCTTCCCCTCCCATGATGATGGACAACCGGCTCCCCGCCGGCTGCCGCAGGTCAGCCTTGGATGATAGCCGGTTGCGGCGGGACGGCAGGCACGGGCCTGCGTCTAGCGGCAGAGCTGCTCCAGGTCGAGGCCGGGGCTGGGGGCGGGCGGCAGGGGCAGTCCGCGTGCGGCCATGGCCGCTTCCAGCGAGTCGGGGGACGGGGGCAGGTTCAGGTCGACGGCACTTTTGTAGAACGGTGCGCTCTCGGCTTCTTCCAGCGTGACGAAGCTGAAGCCGCGTTCGCGGTACAGCGCCAGCAGGCGCGGCAGCATGCGGGCGTCGAAGGCGCCCACGTGCATCAGCAGGACGTAGGGGATGTCGTGGCCGTACAGCGCCTTGGACATGCTGCGGCTGTAGACGATGGCGGCGTCGGCGGCGTCGAGGTAGCTGGTTTCCAGCCTGGCGATGGCGGCGGTGTCATTTTTCGCCACGCAGCGCGCGTAGGGCTCGTTGTAGAGGTAGTCGCTGAAGCCCATGGTGACGGCGGCGACCTTGTAGCCGCGGCCGGCCAGGAAACGGCGCTGCTCCGCGCGCTTTTGCGCGGTATCGCCCTCGGCCAGGTACGGGTAGCGCAGCCAATGCCAATCGGCGTCGCCCATGGACTTCTGCAATAGCGGCTCGTTGCGGATCACGTCCTGCTGCCAGTCGGCGAGCGGGTTGGTGTTGAGGTTCATGTGCGACCAGGCGTGATTGCCCAGCGGCAGTCCCGCGTCGCGCCACAGCTGCAGCACGGGCGCGGAGGCCGGCTCGTTTTCGGTCTGGACGCCGTTGACGAACCCGTACACCGGCGGCAGTTTCGCCTGCTGCATGGCGGCGATGATTTTCTGCGCGATCTCCACCCGCGTTTCGCCGGGCGGCAGCGGGCCGTGGGCGGGCAGGTCGTCCCAGGTGATCGCCAGTTGCTGCGCGGTGGCGGGCAGGGCGGTCAGGGCGGAACAGGCGGCGAGAAGCACGAGAGACAGGCGCGAATGCAGTGTTTTCAAAACAGCCTCCGGGATCGGCTTGGGCGCAATGCGATGGAAACAGGTGGGCGGTCGAGGTCGGCGCGAGTGCGGGTGATGGTGCATTGTGCCCGACGCGTCGCCGGTGCCGGCAGGCGCCGTGCGCGTCAGTCCACGGCGGTGGGTTGATGGCTGTTTGCAGGGGCCATCAGCCGCGAGGCGTCCACGATGAGCTGCTCGCCCGGCGCCAGCGCCACGACCACGCTCTGGTGCTGGTAGCGAACGCGGACCGAGGTGGCGGCCTTGCTCAGCAAGCGCACCTCGGCGGGCGTGCCCTTGTGCCAGGTGATGCCGACCCGCAAGCCGCCGCGGGCGCGCAGGCCGTCGACTTCGCCTTCCGGCCAGCGGTGCGGCAGCGCAGGAAGCACCGTGACCTCGCCGATACGGCTTTGCATCAGCATCTCGGCGATTGCCGCCGTGCCGCCGAAGTTGCCGTCGATCTGGAACGGCGGGCAGTCGTCGAACATGTTCGGCAGCGTGTTTTCGGCGATCAGGCCGTGCAGCAGCTTGTAGGCGTGGTCGCCGTCGCCAAGCCGTGCCCACAGCGCCGTTTTCCACGCCCGTGCCCAGCCGGTGCCGCCGTCGCCGCGCAGCTTGAGCGACCGTTTCGCCGCGCCGGCCAGCGCGGGCGTCGTGTCGGGCGCGATCGCATCGCCCGGGTAGAGCGCGTAGAGGTGGGAGACGTGCCGGTGATCCGGCTCGGTTTCGGGATAATCCTCGATCCATTCCTGCAGCTGTCCCCGGTGGCCGATCTGCAGCGGCGGCAGGCGCTGCCGGGCGGCGTCGATGCGGGATACCAGCGCCGCATCGATGCCCAAGTGCCGGGAAGCGGCACGCACGTGATCGAACAGCTCGTTGATCAGTTCGATGTCCATCGTGGCGGCATAGGTCAGGCTTGCCGGCCTTGCGTCGAGCAGGTAGTGGTTTTCCGGTGATGTCGAGGGGTTGGTCACCAGCTTGCCGGCCACCGGCGAGCCTTTCGGCGCCTCCACCAGGAAATCCAGCACGAACTGCGCCGCACCCTTCATGGCCGGATAGGCGCGGTCACGCAGGAAAGCCTCGTCGCCGCTGAATGCGTAGTGGTCCCACATCTGGTTGGCCAACCAGACCCCGCCCATCGGCCACAGGCCCCACGGCCCATCGACGGGCGTGGTGGCGCGCCACAGGTCGCTGTTGTGATGGAGCACCCAGCCGCGCGCGCCGTAGTAGCGCTGCGCCGTCCTGGCGCCGGTCACCCGCAGGTCGTCGATCAGGTCCCACAGCGGGGCCTGGGTTTCCCACAGGTCGCCTGTTTCGGCGGGCCAGTAGTTCATCTGCAGGTTGATGTTGGTGGTCCACTTGCTGCCCCAGGCCGGCAGCAGCTCCGGGTTCCAGATGCCCTGGAGATTGGCCGCCTGGCCGCCCGCGCGTGATGACGAGATCAGCAGGTAGCGGCCGTACTGGTAATACAGCGCCACCAGGGACGGATCGTCGTGGCTCCGGAAGTCGCCAAGGCGCCGGTCGGTCGTCACCTCGTCGCCGGAAGCATCGTTGCCGAGGCGCAAATGCACACGGTTGAAGAGTGCGCGATAGTCGGCCAGGTGGGCGCTTTTCAGTGCCTCGTAGCTGCGCCGCGCGGCGGTGGCCAGCGGCGCGCCGGCCATCGCCATGGCGTCGCCACCGATATCGCGATACGACCGGAAACTGGTGGCCCCGCTGAACACCAGGGTGACGGTGTCGGCGCCGCGTATGTCCAACTGCGCACCGGCCTGGCGAATGCTGCCGCCGTCGGTCCGGACGACGAGCCTTCCCGCGTAGCGCATGCCCGGCTGCGACCACGAAGCCGTCCACGACGATGCCGGATTGGCGCGCGGCTCGATCTGTCCGCTCAGCTCGATGGCATTGGCCCCTGCCAGCGCCACCTTGGCGCCGGGCTGGGGCGAGGTCAGTGCGACGGCAAGGTTCTGCATGGCCGGCCGGTCGGCACTCAGGCGCATCACCAGCACGCGGTCGGGGTAGGAGATGAAGGTCTCGCGGCGAAAATGCACGCCGTCGATCGTGTAGGCGACGGTGCTGACGGCATCGTCCAGCCGCAGCTCCCTTCGATACTCGCTTGCCTCGCCCTTGTTCTCGAAGTGCAGGCGCAGGTCACCCAACGGCTGGAATGGCATGAGCGTTTTCGGGTCGCCCATGAAGCCGGCGCTGAGCGCCTCGGCCTGCGCCACCTTGCCCGCAAAAATCAGCTTCTGTATCTGCTTCAGCTGCGCTGCGGCGTCGGGGGCGGTGTAATCGTGCGGCGCGCCACCCCACAGCGTGCCGAGGTTGAGCTGGACGCGCTCGTCGGGCACGCCGCCGAACACCATGGCGCCCATGAGGCCATTGCCCAGCGGCAATGCTTCGTTCCACTGGCTGGCCGGCTTGTCGTACACGAGGGTGGAGCCGCTGGCGCAGGCCTGCGAGGCCATGAACAAGGCGGCGAATGCGGTAAGCAGGCGACACCTCGCGCGGCGTGCCCGGTCTTTGTGGCGGGATGTCTGCGCGTGCATGGGTGAGGAGTGCAAGGCGTGGTTCTCTTCGGGGAGGGACGGCATCGGAGGCGGGATGCCTGATGCACGGCAGGCGATGACCAGCCATGCGCCGTCCGTTCCACGAAATTCAACCACAGTCCGCTCGCCCGGGCGCGCTTGCGTTGGGCGGCGGATGCCGTCGTGCCGGCTCATCCACCAGGTGGTGACGCCGGCGTGCATGGATGCCGGCCGCGCATGACACGCGGCGTGGCGCGTCATGCGTTGGCGCGGGCCTGCAGCATTTTCCAGCCGTTGCCGGCGGGGTCGCGAAAGCCGGCGTCGATGGTGCCGTAGCGGTCCGTGGGCTCCTGCGTAAACTCCACGCCCAGGGCCAGCAGGCGCTCGTAGGTGGCGCGGCAATCGTCCACCACCAGGACCAGCGGCGGCATGGCGCCCTTGGCCACGATGGCGTGGATGGCTTCGGTGGTGGCCTCGTCGTGCATCGGCGGGCCGGGCGTGAACAGGCCAAGCTGGAACGCGGGCTGCTGCGGGTGCTGCACGGTCAGCCAGCGGAAAGGGCCGTTGCGCACGTCGGTGTGGACGCGAAAGCCGAGCTTGTCGACGTAGAACGCCAGCGCCTCATCCTGATCGCGCACGTAGATGCCTGCCACTTGTATCGCCTGGTTCATCGTCGTTCTCCTGCAGTTGATGGGTCGGCTCCTTTGTACCGTGGGGCAGGTGTCGACGCTTCTCCGAAACTGCGGTCTTGAGATGGGGCCGCTGCGCGGCGCCGACGATGCAGGCGGGCACATGCCGGTGTTGCGGGCCCGCGTCACGCCATCGTGCGCGTGCCTGACCCGGGGTTTCGCCGGTGATGTCGCGAAACACCCGGCCAAACGTACCCAGGCTGCGCCAACCGGTGCGCAGGGCGATCTCGGTGGTGGGCAGCGTGGTGTCGCGCAGCAGCGCCACCGCCCGCTCGATCCGCCGGGTGAGCAGGTAACGGTGCGGCGGCACGCCAAAGGCCTGCTTGAACGAGCGCGCGAAATGGGCCGGCGACACATGGCTCACCTGGGCCAGTCGCGCAATGGGCCAGTCCTCGTGCGAGGCGGCATCCATCCGGTCCTTGGCGCGCAGCAGGCGGCGCAGCAGCTTGGGATCTTGCGGGGGCAGCGCGTTCACGGCGGTGGCGGCTTCGGTGAGCGAAACAGGCAGTTTTCCACAGACGCAGAGCGAGCGCGCCCCCGGGCTTGCCGGCGCGACTTTGGTCGCGATGCTTTTGCGTCGGGATTCCGGATTTGCCAAAGCGTGGCGGTTGAAGCGGCCACGCCGAGGGCGGCGGTCGTGTGATTTTTCTTGCCGGTCGGCGAATCATGGAGCGAACGAAGGACAGGGCGCACCATGAGGCAAGACCAGCAACGCTTTTTGTCACTGCTGCACGAGCACCGGGGCATCGTGTTCAAGGTGGCCGGCCTGTACAGCCGCACGCCGGCGGACCACGACGACCTGGTGCAGGAGATCCGCGCGCAGTTGTGGCGATCATTTGCCCGCTACGACGCGGCGCGGGCGAAGTTTTCCACCTGGATGTATCGCGTGGCGTTGAACGTGGCCATTTCGCAGGCGCGTCGCTGGGGCGATGCCGAGCGGCTGGAGCCGCTGCAGGCGCACCACCTGGACACCATCGGCGGCGAACCCGTGGCCGAGCCGGACGAGCGGCTGCTGGCGTTGCACGCGTTCATCGGCCAGCTCGATCCGCTCAACCGCGCGTTGATCCTGCTGTACCTGGAGGATCGCGGTTACGCGGAAATGGCGGGGATCCTCGGCATCAGCGAAACCCTGGTCGCCACCCGCATCAGCCGCATCAAGCAGACCTTGCGCCGCCGCATGGGCGCGGCGCCCACCACCGGAGCATGAGCATGGAACTGGACGACATGAAGGCGGCATGGGCCCGCGTGGATCTGCGCCAGGACGCCCTGGAAGCGCTGCTGCGCCACGACCACCACCAGCACGACACGGACGCGGCCCGCGCCACGATGCGCCGGACCTTGCTGCGGCAGGTGCTGGCCGTGATCGGCTGGCTGGCATGGGCCGTGGTGGCAGCCTCGTTCTGGGTGGCGCATCGGCACACGCCACACTTGCTCGCCGTGGGTCTGCTGTTGCACGGCTACGGGCTGGTCGGCCTGGCATCGAGCATCGTTCGCCTGGTGCTGCTGGGCCGCGTGCATGCGTTCGATGCGCCGGTGCTGGTGCTGCAGCGACGCTTGGCGCGACTGCGCCGGTACCAGCTGGTCAGCAGCCTGGCGCTGGGACTGCCGTGGTGGTTTCTGTGGTTTGTGGTGCCGATGGCGGCGTGGACGTGGTGGTCGGGCGTGGATGCGTTTGCCGCGTCGCCGTGGTGGCAGGCCAACCTGGCGGCAGGTACCGCCGGTCTGCTGCTCAGCCTGTGGCTGGCGCACCACCTGGCTGGCCGCACCCTGCGCCCGGCGTGGTTGCAAGGCATGGTGGACGATCTTTCCGGTCGCTCACTGGCACGCGTGGCGCGGCAGTTGGAGGCGATGGCGCGATTCGAGCGGGAGTGAGGTGGGTCACTACGGTGGGCTTCAGCCGCGATGCTCTTGGTCCTGCCGAAAGGCATCGCGACTGAAGTCGCTCCCACATGATGCGAGGCGACGGTAGGAGCGCACCTTGTGCGCGATGCTTTTCGCCACGCCGCAGAAGCATTCCAGCCAAAAAGCATCGCGCACAAGGTGCGCTCCTACAGGGGCTGCGGCGGTTGTTGTAGGAGCGGCTTCAGCCGCGATGCTCTTGGTCGCACCGAAAGGCATCGCCGCTGAAGTTGCTCCCACAGGCGTGGGCTGTGCGCACCTTGTCCACAAGGGACTTTCTTTGGTCGTGCGCGATGGGCATGGCGAAAGGCATCGCGCACAAGGTGCGCTCCTACAGGGGCTGCGGCGGTTGTTGTAGGAGCGGCTTCAGCCGCGATGCTCTTGGTCGCACCGAAAGGCATCGCCACTGAAGTTGCTCCGACAGGCGTGGGCTGTGCGCACCTTGTCCACAAGGGACTTTCTTTGGTCGTGCGCGATGGGCATGGCGAAAGGCATCGCGCACAAGGTGCGCTCCTGCGTCACGCGAAAATCCTGTCGCTGAAGTTGCTTCTGCAAAAAAGGAAACGTCAGGCGGTGCATGCGGCCAGGGTCGCCACCAGTCGCACCAGGGCGGGTTGGCCGCGTTCGCCGGTTTTGCCGAAGATCACTTTCAGCCGGGTTTGCGCGGTGGCCGGGGTGATGGCGCAGGCCTGGGCGGCGAGGGACAGGTCGGCGTGGCGGTGCAGGGCCAGGGCCAGGCGCGCCTCGGCGGCGGTGAAGCCGAACAGGTCGCGCAGGGCGTCGCCCACGCTGTCGGGGGCATGGCCGGTTTCGCGCACAAACACCAGCAGCGCTGCGTCGCCGGGGTTTTCCACGGCGGCCAGCGGATGCGCGGTGAGGATGCGGGTGGGTTGGTCCACGCCGTCGCGCAGCAGCAGGCGTTCGATGTCGCCCTGCACCAGGCGGCTGCGGCCGCCCAGGGCGCGTTGCAGCAGGGCGGCCAGCTGCGGCGCTGCCGGGCTGGGCGCGGCGAGGGTGCCCTCTTTGCGCAGCAGGACGCCCTCGGCGAGCAGGCATTCGGCGCTGGCATTGGCGCGCAGCAGGCGCAAGCGGCGCGACAGCGTGAACATGGCCACCGGGCTGGCGTCCAGCACGGCTTGCAGCGAGGCGGCGCGGCGCTCCAGTTGGCCGATGCGCCGCATCATGGCGTATGCGTTCACCCAGTGCGGCGCGAGCCGGTTGAGCAGGTCGGTTTCGGCCTGGCCATAGCTGCGTGCCGGGTCGTCGTGGCAGATCGAGAACGTGACGGAGCTGGCGCCGTCGTACAGCCCCACGCAGGCCATCTGCTGCACGATGCCAAGGCGTCGGTAATACGCCTGGTAGAAATCGTGTTGCGTCGCGATGCGACGCGGGATGGTGAGGTCGCTATCCAGTACGCGACCGGTGGACAGCATGGGCACGGCATGGGTGATCCATGGGTCGTCGCGCAGGTCATGGTCGTCGAGCATGGCGGCCAGCTGCGCCGGGTCCACGCCGTGCACGCGGTGCGCGGCGGCTTGTCCGCCCATCACGTCGTGGATCAGCACGCCGCTGATGTGGCTGCGGGTGACCCGGGCCAGTTGCCGGTTGAAGTCGTCCAGGCAGGTCGGGTCCAGCACGGCGCCGTAGAGCGGTTCCAGCAGGGCGCCGAAGGCGTCGGCGTCAAGCATGGCGGTTTGCTCGGGCAAGGTGCGCGCGTACCGGCCGCGTGCGGTCGTGGTGCTGCATGCGATGTCCCCTGGTCCTGCCGGGCCTGGTTGTCAAGCCCCGGTCGGGAGTGTTCGGTGGGTCGGGCCTACAGTCAACTGGCCCCGGGCGTGTGCGCATCCGCCGATGCCGCCGTGAGGACGAAAGGGGGAAACATCCGTGATATCCAAAGCCATGCTGGCGGCCGTTTTGCTGGCCGTCGCGGTGGGTGCGGCGCATGCGGGCGACAGCCCGGCGCCGGTCGAGGCCGCCACGACAGCAGTGGAGGTGATCCCCGTGGGGGAGCACGCCTACACGGTGAGCCGCGCGCTGCCGCCGGAGATCGTCGGCACCTACCGCTACGAGGAAAAAGGCGAGCCCATCGTGGAGATCCGTGCCGACGGTACGGGCCTGTTCCAGCCGCATGGCGTGCCGGCCATCCCCATTGCCATCTGGATACACGTGGACGATGCCGGCACGCCGCTGCGCGAGGTGGGCACCGAGCTGCGCTATCGCTACACCCTGGTGGTGCGCTACGGCGCCGGTGGCGGCGGCAACTACCCGGAGGGTGGCTACGGCCTGCTCGACGTCACCATGCTCAAGGACGACGGCGTCGCGGTCGTGCTGGGCGAGCGTATCCGCAGGCTTTGATCCGGCGGCTTTTCCCGCGCAGGGGCGGCAAACGGGATCAAGGGGGAGCCATGGGTCGTTTCAACAAGTGCATGTCGTGGGTGATGTGGGCAGGCGCGCTGCTGTCGCTTTCGACGGTGGCGATGGCGCAGGCGCCGGCCGCAGCGGCCGGCGATCCGGCGGAAGCGTCCGGTGACCGCGCAGCGCAGGATCACCCGACATTGGGCGTCATCATCCAGGACGTGGCGTCTGCGCCAGGCGGCTCGGGCGGCGCGGTCGTTGTCGATGTGCAGAACGGCTCGGCGGCGGAGCGGGCGGGGCTGCGGCGCGGCGACGTGATCGTGCAGGCAAAGGACACCCGCATCGTCTCGGCCGCGCAGTTCAAGACGTTGATCGCCGGGATGTCCTACGGCCAGACGCTGGATGGCGACTACGTGCGCAACGGCGGCCGCCACCATTTCCAGGCGACGATGCGGGTGGCGGTGGAGGCCGACCCGGCGATATGGGGCGTGTACGCCAAGTTGATGGGTGGGCGCTGGAGGTCTGCCAACGGCGTCATCCTCTACACGTACAAGTGGCTGGAGCCGGGCAAGGTGATCGTGCAGCACTCGGAGGCCGCGGCCGTGGCCGACGTGCACATCACCCGTGGCGAGGAGGCGGGGCAACTGCTGTACAAGGTCACCGAGCTGGGCGGTCCGCGCTACGTCGGTCAGGTGCAGCCGGACGGCAGCGTGCTGTTTGTGCGCGACGTGCTGGTGAAAACCGGCTTTCGCGTGATGCTGATGCCCGACGGCGAGCTGCAACGGCAGTGGCTCGATTTCAAGCGCGGCAAGATGGTGGGCGTGCACGAGAAAGACACGCTCCATTTTCGCGATGTGGCCGATCACCGTAGTGAAAGCGCTTGGCCCACGAGCACGAAAACGGCGCTGGCCGAGGGTGAGCCCGCGCCAGCGGCGCCGACTCCCGTGGACAACGCGGCGTCCGACGGGATTGCCGATGGCGGTGCGGAGGCGCCGGCGGGCATCGCGCCGCGCCAGCTGTCCGAGCAGGATGTGCAGCGCCTGCGCGACAACATCGCCAAGAGCAAGGCGCGGGCGGCCGAGGCGGCGGCCAAGGCCGAGCAGCAGCGCCAGGAGGAGGCACTGCGTCGCCAGGAGGAGGAACTGCGCCGACAAGAGGAGGCCCTGGCCTATGACGACTACGACGACTACGACGACGAGCCGGCGCCATCGGCCGGCGCCACCTTTCTCAATGCGCTCAATACGTTCAGCAATACCTACGCCGCCGAGACGGCCAAATACCAGCAGCAGGCCGCGCAGCAGCAACAGTTCATGAACAACCTGCGCCGGGAGGCGGAGGCGGTGGATCGCCGGCGACGCAACGAGCAGGAGCGTCAGCGGCTGGCGCAGGAGCGCACCCGCCTTGAGCAACTGGCGCTGCAGCAGCGTCAGCAGGCGGCGCAACAACAGGCGGCGCAGCAACGCCAGATGGTGGCGAGCGGTGGTGGCGGGTCGGACAGGGCATCGGGTACAGGCAGCGCGCCCAGCCCGTCGGCCAACACGCCTTCGCCACAGCAGGTGGCGCAGGCGCGCGAGGAGGCGCTGCGCGCCAGTGTCGCTGCCGAAAAACAGCGCCTGGCCGAGACGCGGGCCGAGACGGCGCGGCGCCAGGCTGAGGCACAAAACCGCGCGTTCGCCTCGACGGTATCGCCGGCGGCGCCGGCGCCGGTGTGCCGCAGCGAGGCGGCGTCGGGACGGATCGTTGCCGGTGGCCTGGTCGACCTGACCAGCGGCAACGCCGACGTGACCTGGCAAAACTCCGAGACCGAAGCGCGCGCATCCGTCGCCAATGCCGCCAGCCAGCATTGCAAGGGGGAAACCGGCAGCCCGGCCCATGCCCTGAGCAACGTGAGGTGCGAACACAAGCCCGGCCTTGGCCTCAGCTGGCGCTGCAATGGCGCTTATACGTGCAGCGCGCAGCGCAAGGTTTGCGAGGGCGGCGGCAAGGCGGCATCGCGGCAGTAGATCGGCCGGCAGTCGATTGACGCGGCCCGGTCAACGCCGGGTGGCGGCATCGGCGGTGAACGGGGCGACGCCCCATCCACGCGACATCCATGAAGGACAAGCTCATGAAACACAACATCAAGCCATGGTTGCTTCTTGCCTGCGCCGCCTTGTTCTCGGGGCAGGCCATGGCGCAGGCCCAGCAAACCACGGAGGGTGCGCAGAAGTTTCTCTCCCTGCTGATCAGCGAGGCCAAGGCCGATGCCGTGGCCCGCTTTTCGGAGGTCCAGGTCAAGTATTCCTCCCAGACATGGGAGCGCAAGATGATCCGTGGCTGGATCGAGTCGGAAAAAACCGACCAGCTGCTCAAGCAGCAGTTGGAACGGTCGGTGGTGAAGATCAGCGCGTTGGACTCGTGCACCACGGTGATCGACGAGATCAGCTACCTCGCCGATGACGTGAGGGAATACGTGCCGGCCAATTTCAGCGAGGCGTACTACACCCACGACGCGCGCTGGACACCATCCTTCGCCACGATGATGGCGCCGCCGCACAGGATCGCCTGGAGCAAGGCCAGCATCGTGCGCGACCAGAACGGCGTCATGGCGGTCATGCCGGACCCGCGATTCAGGCAGCTTTCGCTGGTCTTCCTCACCACCAATGCGGAGTTGCAGGACCGTATCGAGTACGCGATGAAGTTTCTGCAGATGAGCTGCGACACAACGGCCGCGACGGGGTTCTAGCCTGGCAAGGCGTGCCTGTTCAGGCAGCCCCGGCACGCCGGTATCCCGGCGTGCCGGGCGCCGGCTACTCCTTCGCGCCGAAGCTCTTTTGCGCAAACTGCAGGAAGTACGGCCAGTTGGGGCTGGGGGTGTGGCCGCCGGTGTGCTGGCGGAAGGCGAGGTTGCCGTGGTCGATCAAGGTGAGCGGTTTGGGCATGGTGTCGGTGCCCAGGCCGTCGGCGCCGAGCAGCGCGTAGACGGGGCTGGCGGCGACGGCGGCGAGGAAGGTGCCACGGGTGTCCTGCCAGGCGTCGCCGGGGATGTTGTCCGGGTCGGTCATCAGGATGCCGCCGCTGAGGAAGACCGGGCGCGGCGCGCACATCGCGAGCAGCTCGTGGCTGTCCACCGGCAGCTCGTCAGGCGAGTGGCCGACGGCGGCGTACTGCATCAGGTTGCCGGCAAACCAGTAGAACTCGCCGGGGCTGGTGAGGTTGGCCAGGGTTTCGCCGTAGTTGCGCCGGAACAGCGCGCTGCCACCGGCGCCAGCGGCGCTGATGTAGCCGATGGCGAAGCGCGGGTCATACGCCATCGCCACCAGCGCGGCCTTGCCGTAGCGGGAGTGGCCGAAAATGCCGATGCGCTTGGCGTCCACGTCCTTGTCGGTCACCAGGTAGTCCACCAGGCGGCTGTCGGCCCAGGCCCAGGCGCGCACCGCGCCCCATTGGTCCACGCCGCGCGGCTTGCCGCGATTGGCCAGGCCGATGATGCCGCCGTCGATGCCGTCGCCGTTGGGCAGGCTGTCGGGCTGGGCGGTGGTGTTGTCCAGCGCCACGTAGCCCCAGTCGCGCGACAGGATCTGCTGCAGGTTGTTGACGCCGAGCAGGCTGTAATAGCTCACCACCTGCGGCAGCGAGGCCGGCGGGTTGAGCGGGATCGGTTCCACGCGGCTGCCGTTCATCACGATGACGGGCACGGCGCGGCCCTGCGCGTCGGCCGGCGTCACCAACTGGGCGCGGATGTCCACGTTGATGGCGGGCCAGGCGCTGTTGTCCACGTGGCCGACCAGGTCCTTGACCACCACGGCGACGCCGCCGATGGTGTCGCGCGCGCTGCGGGCCACGCGCCAGCTCACCGGCGGCACGTCCTTGGGCACGAAGCCGTAGACCTGGCTTTGCATCTGCTCGGCGATCTCGGGGCGGCGCGTGTCCCACCATTGCGCGGCGGTGGTCACCTTGGCGCCTGCGCGCGTGGTCAGCGCATCGGGCAGGTCGGGATAGGGGTTGGCCAGCGCCTCGTCGTAGTTGGCGTTGCAGGGCTTGCCGATGGCGAACGCGCCCACGCCGGGTTTCATCTGCGCGATGCCCAGCAGCTTCAGCTCGCGGTTGCGCTCGGCGATGGCGACGGCGTCGGGCCGGTTGTCGGACGCGTCGTCGGACGTGGGCGAGGCGCAGGCCTCCGGCGTGCTGCCCGGTGTCTGGGCGGCAACCGTGGTGGCAAGGCCCAGCATCAGCGCGGCCAGCAGGTAGCGGGGGAGGGGATGGGGCATGGGGATTCCCTGTGTGGAACGGATGTCCGATCGAGCATAGCCGATGCGATTTGTGCGGCGCTCCGGCCGGCAGTGGCTTCACCTACACTCCCCGCGATACGGGGGCTTGGCGGCATCGCGGGATGCCGCATGACGAGGGGGACGGCATGGACATGAAGGGTAAAGGCCTGGGGTGGATGGCGCGGCGTGTGGTCGCGGGCATCGTGTTGGCGTTGGGGGTGGCCGCCTGCGGCAAGGCCGCGGACAACGCGCCCGTGCCCGAGCTGGGCGCGCTGCGCCAGCAGGCGCTGGCCGGCGACGCATCGGCGATGAATGCCTATGCGCTGGCGCTCGCCAGGCAGCCGGGTGTCGATCCGGTGGTCCGTTTTCATGCCATGGAGGAGGTGGCCCAGGCCGGAAGCAGCAACGCGCAGGTGCTGCTAGGCGGCATGTATCACCTGGGCGAGGGCACGCCGCGCAGCGACGAGAAAGCCGTGCCGTGGCTGCTCAAGTCGGCCAACCAGGGCAACGCCACGGCCCAGTTCATGCTGGGCCAGTTTCACCAGAAGGGGCAAGGCGTGGCCGTGAGCTACGCGCAGGCTGCAGCCTGGTATCGCAAGGCGGCGGACAGCGGCCACCCGCAGGCGGCCATGTGCCTGGGCGCGATGTACGCCAACGGCGCGGGCGTGGAAAAGAACGATGCCGAGGCGGTGCGCCTGTACCGGATCAGTGCCGACGGCGGCGATGCCGAGGGGCAATTGAACCTCGCCGCCATGTACGCCACCGGGCGCGGCGTGGCGAAGGATGACGCGCAAGCCATGCGCCTGACGCTTGCCTCGGCCGAGCAGGGCAACGCGATGGCGCAGACCATCATCGGCACGAGCTATCACGATGGCGAGGGCCTGCCACAGGATTTCGCGCAAGCGGCGACGTGGCTGCGCAAGGCGGCGGACCAGGGCGAGCCGCTGGCCCAGTTCGCGCTGGGCAACCTGTACACCCAGGGGCATGGCGTGCCGCGGGATCATCTGCAGGCGCTGGCGTGGTACCGCAAGGCCGCCGCGCAGGGCCATGCGCCGGCGCAGTACGCCGTGGGCGTGCGCTACGTGGACGGCCTGGTCGTGCGGCGCGCCCGCCTCACCGGCTATGCCTGGCTGCGGCTGGCGGAAAAAGGCGGCGACGCGAAAGCCCCCGCCCGCCGCCAGCAACTCGCCGCCCAGCTCAGCGCCGCCGACCTTGATACGGCCGAACGCCTGTCGCGCGACTGGCGGCAAGGCGAGCTGATCGCGGAAGTCGACGACGGTGGTGCGCCAGGGCGCTAGGCGGCACCCACACTGTATTTTTTTGTGGGAGCGGCTTCAGCCGCGATGCCTCTGTTGCCGGGATTCGGGATAGGGGGTGCAAAGAGCATCGCGCACAAGGTGCGCTCCTACAAAAAGGCGACGCCCCGCTGTAGGAGCGCACCTTGTGCGCGATGCTTTTGCTTTTGCAAATCCCCAATCCCTAATCCCGGCCCAAGAGCATCGCGTACAGGGTGCGCTCCTACGGTGTGCCCGCTTGCCGCTTGGTCGATGCGTCGGCTAGCTTCCGGTGGATCACCGCGATTCATCATCAGGGGTATCCATGAAACGCACGCACGCGATGGCGGCCGGGTTGCTGGCCTTGCTGGCGGGCGCCGGTACGGCGCAGGCCACCTCGGCGCTCAAGCTCAATGACCAGGGCTATTTCGAGGCGCCGGGGCTCAATGTCACCGTGTTTGCCGACATCTACCCCGATGGCCACCAGACCGGCGTCACCGTGATCCAGCACGGCACGCGCGTGGCGGCCAACGGCGACCTGCGGCTGGAGCCGTCGCCCGGGCAGTGGTCGCCGATGCCGGCCGGTGACGGCAAGCCGGTGGTGGACGCCGCGCGCCAGACCATCACCCAGGCGCTGCACTTTCCCGACGAGAGCAAGAATCGCAAGGGCTTCAACCCCATCGACTATCCCGACCTGCGTTTCGGCTACCACGTGCGCGTGACGCCGATGGATGGCGAGGCGTTCCAGGTGAACGTGGATCTGGACCAGCCGCTGCCCGCCGCGTGGGAGGGCAAGGTCGGTTTCAACATGGAGCTTTTCCCCACCGACCTGTTCGGCAAGAGCTGGCTGATGGACCGGGCCGCCGGCACGTTCGCGCGCCAGGCCAACGGCCCGGTGGTGGATGACCACGGCCAGTGGATCACCGTACCCCTGGCCACCGGCAAGACCCTGGTGGTGGCGCCGGAAAGCGCGCTGCAGCGGTTGAGGATCGAAAGCCGCAGCGGTCGCCTCGCCCTGCTGGACGGGCGCGGCAACCTCAACAACGGCTGGTACATCGTGCGCGAGATCACCCGCCCCGGCGCCACGAAAAACGCGGTGTCGTGGATCATCACGCCGAACGTCGACCCGAGCTGGCGTTCCACGCCGGTGGTGCAGGTGTCGCAGGTGGGCTATCGGCCGGACCAGGCCAAGACCGTGGTGATCGAGCAGGACAAGCGCGACGACAAGGCCGACCCGCTGCTGCTCTACAGGATGACCGCCGACGGCCCGCAGCAGGTGGCCCGCTTTGCGCCCAAACCCTGGGGCCGGTTCCTGCGCTACCACTACCTCACCGCCAACCTCGACGCGGTGACCGAGCCGGGCATGTATGCGCTGTCCTATCGCGGGCGCATGACGCATGTGTTCCGCATTGCCGACGACGTCTACGACCGCGGCGTGTGGCAGCCCACGCTGGAGTATTTTTTGCCGGTGCAGATGTGCCACATGCGCGTCACCGAAAACTACCGCACCTGGCACGGCCTGGATCACCAGGACGACGCGCGCATGGCGCAGGTCGGCGTGCATTTCGATGGCTACGACCAGGGCGCGGACACGCTCACGCGCTACCGGCCGGGCGAGCGCGTACCCGGCCTCGCCGCCGGCGGCTGGCATGACGCGGGCGACTACGACCTGCGCGTGGAAAGCCAGATGGGCACGGTGTGGCTGCTGGCCAAGATGGTGGAGGAGTTTGGCCTGGATTACGACGCCACCACCATCGACGAGGCCGCCCGCGAGACGCGCATCCACCGCCCCGACGGCGTCAACGACGCCATCCAGCAGATCGAGCACGGCCTGCTCAGCGTGCTGGGCGGCTACAAGGCGCTGGGGCGCACCTATCGCGGCATCATCGAGCCCACGCTGGATCAGTACGTATTGCTGGGCGACGTCACCACCCAGACCGACAACCTGGCCTACGACCCGTCGCTCAAGCCCGGCGAGAAAACCGGCACCACCTCGTCCGTGCCCGATGACCGCTGGGTGTTCACCGAGGACAACCCCAACCGCGAGCTGGGCACGGCGGCGCAACTGGCCACCGCCGCGCGCGTGCTCAAGGCGTCCAACCCGGCGATGGCCGGCGAGGCGCTGGCGGCGGCCATCGACCTGTACGGCCATGCCATCGACCGCGCCGACGACCTCGGCGCCAAGGTGTTCGCGCTGGCGGAACTGGCGAAAACCACCGGCGAGGCGGCGTATGTGCAGCGCCTGGTCGCGATGAAGCCGCAGATCGTCGCGCATATCGACAAGGCCGGCGCCATGCTGGCCGAGGCCATGCCGCTGATCCACGACCGGGCATTCATCGCGGAGGTCGCTGCAGCGGTGAAAACCTACCAGGCCAAGCTCACTGCGGACGCCACCAAGACGCCCTACGGCGTGCCCTACGTGCCGTATATCTGGGGCGCGGGCTGGGACATCCAGAAGTTCGGCGTGAGCCAGTACTTTTTCCGCAAGGCGTGGCCGCAGTTCACGCCCGACACCTTGCAGAGGGAGGCGCTCAACTTTGTGCTGGGCGTGCACCCGGGCGACAACCCCGAGTCGTTCGCCTCGGGCGTGGGCGCGCGCTCGGCCACGGTGGCCTATGGCGCCAACCGCGCGGACTGGGGCTATATCCCCGGTGGCGTGATCTCCGGCACCGCGCTGATCCGCCCCGACTTGCCGGAGCTGAAGATCTGGCCGTACTTCTGGCAGCAGCGCGAGTACGTGATGGGCGGTGGCGCCACCAATTTCATGTTCCTGGCGCTGGCGGCGCAGCACGCGGCGAAGTAGGGCGCCATCGCCGGTAGAATAGCCCGCTCGTTTGCGCCGATTCCCCACGCCCGCGTCCTCGCGGGCGGTCGGCGCGCCCCCGCCAAGAGCCCGCCGCATGACCCGCACCCTCGACCAATGGCTGGCCTACCAGGACCACGTCAACGTCCACAGCATCGAGCTGGGCCTGGATCGGGTCAGCCAGGTGTGGCGGCGCATGGGCGCGCCGGCGGTGGCGCGGCATGTGGTGACGGTGGGCGGCACCAACGGCAAAGGCTCCACCGTGGCCCTGCTGGAGGCGATGGCGCGCGCGGCGGGCCTGCGCGTGGGCGCGTTCACCTCGCCGCACCTGCTGCGCTACAACGAGCGGGTGCGCATCGACGGCGCCGAGGCTGACGACGCGGCGCTGGTGGCCGCGTTCGAGCGCATCGAGGCCGCGCGCACGGCCGGCGGCGAGCCCGTCGCGCTGACCTATTTCGAGTTCGGCACGCTGGCGGCACTGGACCTGTTTGCGCGCGCCTCGCTGGACCTGGCCGTGCTGGAGGTGGGGCTGGGCGGGCGGCTGGACGCGGTCAACATCGTCGATGCCGACGTGGCGGTGATCACCACCGTGGACCTGGACCACATGGACTGGCTCGGCCCCGACCGCGACGCCATCGGCCGCGAGAAGGCCGGCATCGCGCGGCCGGGCCGGCCGGCGATCGTGGGCGAGGCCACGCCGCCGGCCGGGTTGCTGGCGGCGCTGGCGGCCTGCGGCGCCGAGGTGGAGCGCGCCGGCGAGGCGTTCCACGTGCAGCGGCAGGCGCCGGGCTGGCGCTGGCAGCACCGCGACGGCAGCACCATGGCCTTGCCTGATCCGCACCTGGCCGCACCGGTGCAATACGCCAACGCGGCGGCGGCGATCGCCGCGCTGCACGCGCTGTGGCGCACCGATCCGGCGCTGGCGGCGCACGACTGGCCGACCGCCATCGCCGGTGGACTGCGCACCGCGCAGGCCGCGGCACGGCTGCAGAACCTGGGTGGCGATCCGCCGCTGCTGGTGGACGTGGGTCACAACCCGCAGGCCGCGCGCGCGCTGGCGGACTGGCTCGACGCGCAGCCGCCGGCCCGCGTGCACGCCGTCTACGGCGCGCTGGCCGACAAGGACGTGGCTGGCGTGCTGGCCGCCCTGGGCGCTCGCATCGACCACTGGCACCTGGCCGGGCTGGATCACGCCAGCCCGCGCGGCCTGGCCGTGGACGCGCTGGCCGCAAGGCTGGCGCAGACCCTGCCCACGGCGCGCTTCGACACCCACGCCGACGTGGCCGCCGCGCTGGACGCGGCGCGGTCGGCGGCGCGGCCCGGCGAGCGCATCCTGGCCTTCGGCTCGTTTTTCGTGGCCGGCGCGGTACTGGGCCAGTCGTCGCGGTCGTGAGCATGGACGCGGACAGTTATAATCGCGCTGTTGCGCCTGCCGTAAGCCGCCTTGGAGCGAAACCTTGAATACACGCCTGCTGGGAGCCGCCGTCCTGATCGCCTTGGCGGTCCTGTTTGTGCCGATGTTCTTTTCCGGCAAGCCCCCGGCGGAAGGAGGCGACACGGCGGTGAACCTGGCCATTCCGCCAGCGCCGGACCGTGACCTGCAGACCCGCACGATGGATCTCTCCACTGCCGGCTCCACCGCCACCCTCGACGCGGCCACGGTCGCCGCCGCCGCGCAGGCGCCGGCCTCCAGCGACCAGCTGGCCACCGTCAACATCGGCTCCAACCGTCCGCTGGATGTGGAGAACGACCCGCGCGCCGGCAAGCCGCACGAGGCCACCACGATCACCACCGGTACCGGCGTGGCCACCACCGAGCCGGTGATCCCGATGCAGGCGCCGGAAACCCGCACGCCGCCGCCCGCCAGCAAGCCCGCTGCCGCGCCGGCCCCGGCCCCGGCTGCGCCGGCGCCCAAGGCCGACAAGCCGGTGGCCGCGCCCGCCCCGAAACCCGCACCCGTGGCGCCGGCACCGGCGCCGGCGCCCGCCGTGGCGGCCAGCGGCGACAGCTACATGCTCAACCTCAGTGCCTACGCCAGCGCCTCGGGCGCCGCACGGCTGCAGCAGCAGGTGCGCGCGCTGGGCTACCCGGTAAGCGGCCATGCGATCACCCAGGCCGGGCAGCCGCGCACCAAGGTGGTGGCCGGCCCGTTCGCCACGCGCGCCGCCGCCGAGGCGGCGCGGCTGAAGATCACCCAGACCATCGCCGGCGTGCCTGCCACGCTGGAGCGCGGCAGCGCCCCGGCGGGCAAGAGCTCGGCGCCGGCCGCGTCCACCAGCCGCGCCGGCGGCTTTGCGGTGCAACTGGCGGCGGTCAGCAACCGCGCCGACGCCGACGCCTTGCGCGACAAGCTGCGTGCGCAGGGTTTCGACGGTTTCGTGGATTCGGTGCAGTCCGGCGGCAAGCAGCTGTGGCGCGTGCGCGCCGGCCCGCAGACGCAGCGCGCCGATGCGCAGCGCGTGCACGACCAGATCAAGGCCCGGCTCGGCATCGATGGCAACATCGTGACGGTGCCCTGAGCTTGCATCGGCCCAACCCAGCGGAACGCATGCACGCATGAACGGGGTCGACTACGCGATCGTCGCGGTACTGGCACTGTCGGTGCTGATCGGCCTGTGGCGCGGGCTGGTGTCCGAGGTGCTGGCCCTGGTGGTGTGGGTGGCCGCGTTCTGGGTGGCCTGGCTGTACGGGCCGGCCGTGTCCACGCATTTTCCGCAGATCAGCGTGCCGTCGGTGCGCATCATTGCCGGCTACGGCCTGTGCTTCGTGGCGGTGCTGGTGCTGGGTGCGCTGCTGCGCTTCGTGCTGGCGCGGCTGGTGGCGGGCACGGGGCTGTCGGGCACCGATCGCGTGCTTGGCATGGCGTTTGGTTTCGTGCGCGGCGTGCTGCTGGTGAGCGTGCTGGTGTTTCTGGTGGGCTTTACCGCGTTCACGCATGACCCGTGGTGGCGGCAATCGGTGCTGCTGCCGCACTTCCAGCATGTGGCCGCCTGGCTGGCGCAGCGCGTGCCGCCCAACGTGGGCGACTACCTGCATCCGCCGGCCGACGTGCTGTCCCGCTTGCCGGCGCCGGCAGCGGCCCCCATATCCGGCCAGACACCTACCCCGGCCAGCACCAGCTCCCCGGCGCAACCCGCGACCGTGGGCGGTGCTGCCGTTGGTCATTTTTGAACTCGACTTTTCTAGCAGGCAACACACATGTGCGGAATCATCGGCATTGTCGGTACCACGGCGGTGGCATCGGCGCTTTATGACGGCTTGACGGTGCTGCAGCATCGCGGCCAGGACGCCGCCGGCATCGCCACCGTGGATGGCCAGCGGCTGCGCCTGCACAAGGGCAACGGCCTGGTGCGCGACGTGTTTACCGAGGCGTCGATGAAGACCCTGCCCGGACGCATCGGCATCGGCCACTGCCGCTACCCCACGGCCGGCTCGGAGGGCTCCGCCGAGGCGCAGCCGTTCTACGTCAACTCGCCCTACGGCATCGCCTTTGCCCACAACGGCAACCTGGTCAACACCGACGAGCTGCGGCGCGAGATGTTCCAGGACGACCGGCGCCACATCAACACCGATTCCGACTCCGAGGTGCTGCTGAACGTGCTGGCGCACGAGCTGCAGATCCAGGATCGCATGGCGCTGACGCCCGACCACATCTTCAAGGCCGTGGCCGGCATGCACGCGCGTGCGCGCGGCGGCTATGCCTGCGTGGCGCTGCTGCTGGGCTACGGCCTGGTCGCGTTTCGCGACCCGCACGGCATCCGGCCGCTGGTGCTGGGCGAGCGGGTGACCGCCGAGGGCCGCGAGTACGCGGTGGCGTCGGAGTCGGTGGCGCTGGACGTGCTGGGCTTCAAGCGCATCCGCGACGTGGAGCCGGGCGAGGCGGTGATCATCACCGACGACGGCGAGCTGTTTGCCCGCCGCTGCGCCGAGGGCGTGGCGCATACGCCGTGCATCTTCGAGTACGTGTACCTGGCGCGGCCGGACTCGATGATCGAGGACGTGTCGGTGTACAAGGCGCGCCTGCGCATGGGCGAGAAACTCGGCGCCAAGATCCTGCGCGAGCGGCCGAACCACGGCATCGACGCGGTCATCCCCATCCCCGACACCTCGCGCACCTCCGCCAGCACGCTGGCCGGCGTGCTGGGCGTGCCGTTTCGCGAGGGCTTCGTCAAGAACCGCTACATCGGCCGCACCTTCATCATGCCGGGGCAGGGCGAGCGCGTGAAATCGGTGCGGCGCAAGCTCAACGCCATCGACCTGGAGTTCCGCAACAAGAACGTGCTGCTGGTGGACGACTCCATCGTGCGCGGCACCACCTCCAAGCAGATCATCCAGATGGCGCGCGAGGCCGGCGCCAAGAACGTCTACTTCGCCTCCGCCGCGCCGCCGGTGCGCTACCCCAACGTGTACGGCATCGACATGCCCTCGGTCAGCGAGCTGGTCGCCGCCGGCAAGACCGAGGCCGAGGTGGAAAAGATCCTGGGCGCCGACTGGCTGATCTACCAGGATCTGGAGGACCTGATCTGGGCCGTGCAGGACGGCAACGAAGGACTGACCGCGTTCGACACCTCGTGCTTCTCCGGCGAATACGTCACCGGCCTGGACCAGCACTACCTGGAGCAGATCCAGATGCTGCGCTCCGACGACGCCAAGGCCGCCCGACGCGACGCCTGAGCCCCCCATGTAGGAGCGCCCTGTGCGCGATGGCTTTTGACGAATCCCCAATCCCGTCCAAAAAGCCATCGCGCACAGGGTGCGCTCCTACGGCAAATGCCATGACCGATCTTCACGCTGCGGCCAAGCGCTGTCTGGACGCCACCGAACCGGCCGAGAAGCTGCGGCTCACCCACGCCACGTGGGACGCGCTTCTTGCCGGCGACCTGCAGCCCGATGCGGCGTCGCCCGCCCCCGAGCCGATCACCGCGCCCGGCCGCCCATCGAAGCCCGCACTGGTGGATCCGCGCCATCTGCCTCGACGCGGGCTGGGCAGCGAGGCCGGTCGCGCAGCGCTGGTGCATGCCGTGGCGCACATCGAGTTCAACGCGATCAACCTGGCGTGGGACGCGGTCTACCGCTTTCGCGGCATGCCCGCCGACTACTACCGCGACTGGGCCAGCTGTGCCCATGACGAGGCGCGCCACTTCGCCATGCTGGCCGAACGGCTGGCCGAGCTGGGCCACGCCTATGGCGACTTCGACGCCCACGACGGCCTGTGGCAAATGGCCGAGAAAACCGCCCACGACATCACCGCCCGCATGGCGCTGGTGCCGCGCGTGCTCGAAGCGCGCGGGCTGGACGTGACCCCCGGCATGATCGACCGCCTAGGCCGCCTGGGCGACACGCGCACGGTGGACATCCTGCACGTGATCCTGCGCGAGGAAGTGGCCCACGTGGCCGCCGGCACCCGCTGGTACCTGCACGGCTGCCGGCGCGAGGGCGTCGAGCCCGTGCCGTACTTCTTCACCCTGCTGCGCGACTACATGGGCGTGGCCCTGCGCGGCCCGTTCAACCTCCCCGCACGGCGCGACGCCGGTTTCGTGGAAGAGGAGCTGGACTATCTGGCCGCGCTGGCCGGGCAGGGCGGCCCGGCACCCTGAGCACAAGCCTCCAGCCGGGGGAATAGCTGTCATGGCAGCGTCATATCCCGGCGTGGTTTGGCCCAAAAGGGGCACTTTCGGCGCGTGCCGGGATGTCGTCACGCCGGGTGATTTCGCCCCGGATGGCGAGGCTTTGTGTCGTCCCGATGCCCGTATCGTCCAAAAACGTCGCGGCCGGTAGGAAAAGCGCCATTTCGGCACGGGTTCACAGAATATGGCATGCCCTTTGCTTTGAGGCTCGCCAAGGGGAATCTTTCCGGCCGAAACCGCGGCCTGACGGGAAGTAGCAAGCACAGCCCTTAGCCACCGCCTCCACTCCTCCCGGGAGTGGAAGGTGACGTGCATCTCACTTTTTGAATCAGGGTCCAAGCATGAACCGTATTTTTCGCATCGTCTGGAATCGCGCGCTGGGGCAGTTCGTGGTGGCGTCAGAGCTCGTGCGTTCTCGCCGCGCTACCGGAGGTGCAACTGTTGTCGGTCCGCTTCGCTCGGGGTGGACGCGGGGGCTCTTGTTCGCCGCATTGGCGGCCGTCATGCCGTTGAGCCATGCGCACACCACTTCGGTGGGCTACATCGCCCCGCTGGGCAGCAGCAATACGATCACCTTCTGGTACGGCACCTACCACGCCGATGTCACGCTTGGGCAGTTCGAAGGCCAGTTCAAGCTGGTGGGCGACAATGGCTTTTCGCAGACTGTCGACTTTACCCAGATTGTGGGTACCGGTCAGACCAACACCCAGGCGCCTGTCGGCCTTGAGGATGGCGTCAACAATTTTTACGCCGAGAGTGAATCCGGTACCAAGCTGGTGGCGACGCCACCGTCCAATGGCCCCAGCCTGGTATGGCAGGGTGTGACGTTTACCGGCCTTGCCGCAGGTACCTACACCTACACCTACATCCCCGCTGCATCCCCCACGGTGCAGTGGCAACCCTGGAATCCCGTGTTGTCCAACACGCTGGTTGTCACCGCGGCCGACCTCAACGGCTTTCCGATGTTGCCGGGTGAGACCTATACGCAGGACGACCCCGAGCTCAACCAAGCCGACTCCATCGTTTTCAACGGCGGCATCTTCGCCCCCACTGACGATTCGACCAAGAGCCAGCCGGTGACCGTGCGCTCCGGCGGCGGCACCGTCGACACCACCGGCGGCGACGTCACCTTCGATGGCGGCATCGACGGCACCGGCCTGCTGACCAAGACCGGCGACGGCACGCTCACCATCGAAGGGGACAACACCAGCACCGGTGGCCTGGCCATCAATGGCGGTACGGTCAAGGTGGGCTCAGACAGCGCGCTGGGCGATCCCGATGCCGGGTTGAGCTTCGACGGCGGCACGCTCAATACCACGGGCGACATCGACAACGGCCGCGACATCACGCTCAACAGCGGCGGCGGCACGTTCGATACCGATGCCGGCACCACGCTGACCAACAGCGGTGTCATCAGCGGCAGCGGCGACCTCACCAAGGAAGGCGACGGCACGCTGGCGCTGACCGGCGACAACACCTTCACCGGCGACCTGAACATCAACGATGGCACCGTGCAGGTGTCGTCGGACAACAACGTGGGCACCGGCACCGTAAACATTGGCGACGGCACGCTGCAGGCCACCGGCGATTTCAATATCGACAATGCGGTGACGCTGACCGACGCCAACTCGACCGTCGACACGCAGGACAACGACGCCACCCTGAGCGGTCCCGTCGACGGCAGCGGCGCGCTCAACAAGGAGGGCAGCGGCACGCTGACGCTTGAGGGCAACAACACGTTCAGCGGCGGCCTCAACATCAACGACGGCACGGTGCAGGTGTCCGACGCCGACAACCTGGGCGCCGGCACGGTCACCATCGGCGACGCTACGCTGCAGGCCACCGGCAGCTTCGACGCGGACAACGCGATCGAACTGACCGATGCCGACTCGACCATCGATACGCAAAACAACGACGTCGGCCTGACTGGCGACATCGGCGGCAGCGGTGCGCTCAACAAGGAGGGCGGCGGCACGCTGACGCTTGAGGGCGACAACACGTTCAGCGGCGGCCTCAACATCAACGACGGCACCGTGCAGGTGTCCGACGACAGCAACCTGGGCAGCGGCAAGGTCACCATCGATGACGGCACGCTGCAGGCCACCGACAGCTTCGACACCGACAACGCGATCACGCTGACCGATGCCGATTCCACCATCGACACGCAGAGCCACGACGTGGGCGTCAGCGGTGACATCGACGGCAGCGGCGCGCTCAACAAGGACGGCAGCGGCACGCTGACCCTGACCGGCGACAACACCTTCAGTGGCGGCCTCAACATCAACGACGGTACGGTCCAGGTATCCGACGACAGCAACCTGGGCAGCGGCGCGGTCACCATCGGCGACGGCACGCTGCAGGCCACCGACAGCTTCGATACCGACAACGCGATCACGCTGACGGACACCGGCTCGACCATCGACGCGCAAGGCCATGACGTGAAGCTGACCGGCGACATCGACGGCAGCGGCACGCTCAACAAGGAGGGCAGCGGCACGTTGACCGTCGACGGCGTCGCTTCCCAGTCCGGCGGCACCGTGGTCAACGACGGCACCCTGGTGCTGGGCGGCGACAACACCTATACCGGCGGCACCACGATCAACGGCGGCACGCTGCAGATCGACAACGACAAGAACCTGGGCGATGCCAGCGGCGGCCTGACCTTCAACGGCGGCACGCTGCACACCACCGGCGACGTGGACAGCGACCGCGACATCACGCTGGCCGGCAACGGCACCATCGTTTCCGACGCGGGCACCACGATGACCAACAGCGGCGATGTCGACGGCAGCGGCACGCTGGTGAAGGACGGCACCGGCAAGCTGGAGCTGGGCGGCGAGCTGTCGCAGACCGGCGGCACCGTGGTCAACGACGGCACCCTGGTGCTGGGCGGCGACAACAGCTACACCGGCGGCACCACGCTCAACGGCGGCACGCTGCAGATCGCCAACGACAAGAACCTGGGCGACACCAGCAGCGACCTGACCTTCAACGGCGGCACGCTGCACACCACCGGCAACGTGGACAGTCAGCGCGACATCACGCTGTCAGGCGACGGCACCTTCGTCGGCGACGCCGGCACCACCATGACCAGCGCGGGCGACATCAGCGGCAGTGGCGACCTGGTGAAGAAGGGCGCGGGCAAGTTGGTGCTGGAGGGCAACAACAGCTACACCGGCGAAACCGCCATCGACGGCGGCACGCTGGCGCTGAGCGGCGCCGGCAGCCTGGCCTCGTCCAGCAAGGTGGTCAACAACGGCACGCTGGACATCTCCGGTACCAGCGCCGGCGCGGACGTGACCGCACTGGTCGGCACCGGCAACGTGCAGTTGGGCAGCCAGACGCTGACGATCACCGATGCCGCCGGCGATTTCGGCGGCGCCATCGCCGGCACCGGCGCGGTGGTGATCGACCACGGCACGCAGACCCTGAGCGGCAACAACACGTTCTCCGGCGGCGTGCAGGTCAACAACGGCACCCTCAAGGTGGCCAAGGACCAGAACCTGGGCAACGGCCCGGTCACCATCGGCAACGGCGGCGTGTTGCAAAGCACCGGCAGCTTCACCAGCGACAACGCGGTGGTGCTGAAGGGGCCGGGCTCGACCATCGACACCCATGGCAGTGACGTGGTGTTGTCCGGCCAGGTTTCCGGCGCCGGCACGCTCAACAAGGTGGGCGACGGCACGCTGACGCTGACCGGCAACAACAGCCAGAACGGCATCCACATCAAGGGCGGCACGCTGGCGTTCGACGGCGATGCGGCGCTGGGTGCCAGCACCGGCGTGGTCACCATCGAGGACGACACCACGCTGCGCACGCTGTCCGACGTCAACATCACGCACGCCATCTACGTCAACGACACCCGCTCGGCGGTGTTCGACACCGGCAACCATGCGGTTACCGTGTCCGGCAACATCGACGGCGCTGGCATCGTGCAGAAGCTGGGCGCCGGCGTGCTGACCCTGTCGGGCAACAACAGCCAGGTGCTGATGGAGGTGAAGGGCGGTTCCATCGCGGTGGCTTCGCAGGGCGCCGCAGGCGCGGCCGGTGGCGACATCTACATCGGCACCGACGGCAGCTTTACCACGCTGTTCGGCGGCACCATCACGCAGAAGGTGCACGTGACCGGCGAAAACGCGCGGTTCGACACCAACGGCCACGACGTGACCCTGAGCGGCACGATCGACGGCAATGCCTGCTTCATCAAGAGCGGCGACGGGCGACTGGACCTTCGCGGCGGCGGTTCCAACGACATTGGCGCGTGCATCCAGCAGGGCGACCTGGCCTTCAACAGCACCTTCAACGGTCGGGTATGGGTATACGAGGGAGCCACCGCCAGCGGCTCGGGCCGCATCGTGGGCGACGTCGACGTGAAGGGCACGCTGTCGCCGGGCAACTCGCCGGGCCACCTGGAGGTGTACGGCAGCGTCACCCAGCAGAAGGGCAGCCGCCTGCTGGTCGACGTGGATGGCCACACGGCGGGCGTCGGAGCGGGCCACTTCGACACGCTGGAGCTGGTGGGCGCCGACAGCGTCTACACCGCCGGCGGCGAGCTGGCACCGCGACTGCGCGGCATCACCGGCGACGCCAGCAACACCTACCAGCCGCAGATCGGCGACACCTTTGCCGTGGTGCATGCCGAGGGTGGCGTGGAAGGCGCGTACGAGACGGTGGCGCAGCCCACCGACGGCTTGCCCGACAACGCACGCTTCGACGTGTACTACACCGCCGACGACGTGGTGCTGGCGGTAACTGCCGACAGCTACGCCAAGCTGCTCAGTGGTGCCAGCACCGTCAACGCCGCCTCGGTCGGTGCGGCCGTCGACGGCGTGCGCGGGGCGGCGGGTGCGCGCTTCGGCGGCGCCGGCCGTTTGCAGGGCGAACTGCTGGGCATGGACACCGAGCGCCTGTCGCACACGTTCCAGCAGCTCGGCGGTGAGGTGCACGCCGACCTGATGAGCGCGGTGGCGCAGTCCGGCTACCGCCTGCAATCGACGGTGCGCCAGCGCATGGACAGCCCGGCCAATGGCGACGTGCAAGGTGCCGGCGCCGCGGTGGATGCCGACCTGGGCGACCACTTCTGGGTTACCACCATCCATGCCAACGGCAGCCTGGACGCCAGCGCGACCGCACAGGGCTACGGCTTCAACAACAACGCGCTGCTGGTGGGTCTGGACAACGCCGTGTCCGATCACTTCACCGCCGGTGGCGGCGTGGCCTACAGCCGCGACGCGGTGTACGCCGGCTGGCTGGGCGAAGGCAAGCACTCCAGCTACCAGGTATTCGGCTATGGCGTGTGGCAGTCCGGCGGCATGTACGTCAACGGTATCGTCGGCTACGGCCAGGACCAGTACACGATCGACCGTGCGGTGGACCTGGGCAGCGGCACGGCGCAGCTGTCGTCCTCGCCCGACGGTCACACGCTGGCGCTCGACATCGAGGCGGGCAAGCGCTTCGAGCTGGGCGGCTGGGCGCTCACGCCGGCCATTGGCGTGAGCAGCCAGGACCTCCGCCGCGACGGCACCAGCGAGCATGGGGATGGCGCGGTGGCACTGGCCATGGACCACGGCGACGTGACGTCGGTGCGTGCCCGCCTCGGTGGCCGCCTCAGCACCAGCTTCGCCCTGAGCACCTGGAACATCAGTCCGCACCTGGACGTGTTCGCGGTCAACGAGATGGGCGATACCTCGGCGGCGCTCACCTCGCGGCTGGATGGTACCGGCCGCTTCACCACGCGGGCCTCGTCGCCGGGCCGCAACGGCCTGCAGGTGGGTGCCGGCGTGGTGGCCAACCTGGACACCAACGCCACGCTGTACCTGGACTACCAGTCCGACCACTGGAGCCATGCCACCTCGCACGAGTTCAAGGCGGGCGTGCGCATCGCGTTCTGAGTCCGTCCAGGCGCCGGCATGCCGGCGCCTGTCGCGGGTCGGGCCGATGCCCGCGAAGAACCGGCCGAAAGGCCGGTTTTTCGTGGGCCGGACAATGATGCAGGCACAAAAAAAGGCCACCTGTGAAAGGTGGCCTTTTTCGTGGATTGCGTTGGTGGGCGGTGCAGGGATCGAACCTGCGACACCTGCCGTGTGAAGGCAGTGCTCTACCGCTGAGCTAACCGCCCGCCGGAAGCGCGCCATTTTAGGGGCAGTTGGCGTGCGGGTCAACGCTTTTGGCGGTTTGGCGGGACGGGCTTGCTAGACTGGCGGGCCTCCCGATACCGAAGCCTGTCGTCATGGAAATTTTCAGCGCCCACCTGTCGTCGATCGTCCACGCGCTGCAGCACTTCCAGGTCACGCCATGGAAGCTCGTGGGCTATGCCGGCACGTTGATGTTCACCAGCCGCTGGTTCGTGCAGCTGTACTACACGCGCAAGTACAAGCGCGTGGTGATGCCGCTGGCGTTCTGGTGGCTGTCGGTGCTGGGCAGTGGCCTGCTGCTGGCGTATTTCGTGGTGGGCAAGAACGACTCGGTGGGCATTCTTTCCAACTTCTTCCCGGTGTTCGTTTCCGTCTACAACCTCTACGTGCACCTGCGCAGCCGCAAAAGCACGGCCGGTGACGCAGCCGCGTAAAGGCCCGTAGGAGCGCACCTTGTGCGCAAGGGACTTCCTTCGGTCGTGCGCGATGCTTTTTGTTCGGGATAAGAGCTAAAAGCATCGCGCACAAGGTGCGCTCCTACAGTGCCCGCGCTTATTCGGGTTCGTAGTCGAGGTTGGAGGCCAGCCAGCGTTCGGCCTCGGCCAGCGTCCAGCCCTTGCGGCGGGCGTAGTCCTCGACCTGGTCCTTGCCCAGCCGGCCGACCACGAAGTACTGGCTGTCCGGATGCGAGTAGTACCAGCCGGAGACGGCGGCGGCCGGGTACATCGAGAAGCCTTCGGTCAGTTCGATGCCGGTGTTGCGGGTGACGTCGAGCAGGGCGAACAAGGTGGATTTCTCGGTGTGGTCGGGGCAGGCGGGGTAGCCGGGCGCGGGGCGGATGCCCTTGTACTGCTCGGCGATCAGCGCGTCGTTGTCCAGCGATTCGTCCGGCACGTAGCCCCAGAATTCCTTGCGCACGCGTTCGTGCATGTGCTCGGCGAAGGCCTCGGCGAGACGGTCGGCCAGGGCCTTGAGGATGATCGACGAGTAGTCGTCGTAGTCGGCCAGGAAACGGTTGAGGTGTTCCTCGATGCCGATGCCGGCGGTGACGGCAAAGCCGCCGATCCAGTCGTTCTTGCCGAACGCCTTGGGGGCGATGTAGTCGGCCAGGCACAGGTCGGGCCGCTCCGGCGGCTTGTCGGCCTGCTGGCGCAGGCTGTGCAGCGTGGCCAGTACTTTTCCCTCTCCCCCAGCCCCTCTCCCGGAGGGCGAGGGGAGTTCGTAGACCTCCACGTCGTCGCCCACGTTGGCGGCCGGCCACAGGCCGATCACGGCGCGGGCGGTGAGCCATTTCTCGGCGATGATCGTGTCCAGCATCTTCTGCGCGTCGCGGAACAGCTCGCTGGCCTGCGTGCCGACCACCTCGTCGGTGAGGATGGCGGGGTAGTGGCCGGCCAGCTCCCACGCCTGGAAAAACGGCGTCCAGTCGATGTACTGGCGGATGACGGACAGGTCGTAGTCGTCGAACACGGTGATGCCGGGTTTGGCCGGCTGCGGCGGCTCGTACGCGGCCCAGTCGCGGGTGAAGCGCTGCGCGCGGGCCTTGTCCAGCGGCACCAGCTTCTTGCCCGGGCCACGGTTGCGGTGACGCTCGCGCACGTCGGCGTATTCCTCGCGCACCTTGGCCAGGAAGTCGTCGACCAGCTCCTTGCTGACCAGCGACTGCGCCACGCCCACGGCGCGGGAGGCGTCCTTCACCCATACCGTGCCGGCCTTGTAGTGCGGCTCGATCTTCAGCGCGGTGTGCGCGCGCGAGGTGGTGGCGCCGCCGATCAGCAGCGGAATCTGGAAGCCCTGGCGCTGCATCTCGCGCGCCACCTGGCTCATTTCCTCCAGCGAGGGCGTGATCAGGCCGGACAGGCCGATCATGTCGGCCTGCTCGGCCACGGCGGTTTCCAGGATCTTCTGCGCCGGCACCATCACGCCCAGGTCGATCACGTCAAAGTTGTTGCAGCGGAGCACCACGCCGACGATGTTCTTGCCGATGTCGTGCACGTCGCCCTTGACCGTGGCCATCACGATCTTGCCGTTGCTTTTGCCGGTGTCGCCGGTGCGGGCCTTTTCCGCCTCGATGTAGGGCAGCAGGTAGGCCACCGCCTTTTTCATCACGCGGGCCGACTTGACCACCTGCGGCAGGAACATCTTGCCGGCGCCGAACAGGTCGCCGACCACGTTCATGCCGTCCATCAGCGGGCCCTCGATCACGTCGAGCGGGCGCGCCACCTGCTGGCGGGCCTCCTCGGTGTCCTCCACCACGTACTGGTCGATGCCGTGCACCAGCGCATGGCTGAGCCGCGAGCGCACGTCGCCCTCGCGCCAGGCAAGCGTCTCCACCTCGGCCGCGCCGCGCTTGCCCTTGTAGTTGTCGGCGATCTCCAGCAGGCGCTCGGTGGCGTCCTCGCGGCGGTTCAGCACCACGTCCTCCACGCGTTCGCGCAGCGGCGGGTCGATGTCGTCCATGATCGTCAGCGCGCCGGCGTTGACGATGCCCATGTCCATGCCGGCGCGGATCGCGTGGTACAGGAACACCGAGTGGATCGCCTCGCGCACGGTGTTGTTGCCGCGGAACGAGAACGACACGTTGGAGACGCCGCCGGAGATGTGGCAGGCGGGAAAGCGCTTTTTCAGCTCGCGCGTGGCCTCGATGAAGTCCACCGCGTAGTTGTTGTGCTCCTCGATGCCGGTGGCGATGGCGAAAATGTTGGGGTCGAAGATGATGTCTTCGGGCGGAAAGTCGAGCCGGGTGGTCAGCAATTCGTAGGCGCGCGAGCAGATATCCACCTTGCGCGCGATGGTGTCGGCCTGGCCCTGCTCGTCGAACGCCATCACCACGGCGGCGGCGCCGTACTGGCGCACCTTGCGCGCCTGCTCGAGAAACGCCTCCTCGCCCTCCTTCATGGAGATGGAATTGACGATGCCCTTGCCCTGCAGGCAGCGCAGGCCGGCCTCGATCACCGTCCACTTGGACGAGTCGATCATGAACGGCACGCGCGCGATGTCCGGCTCCGACGAGATCAGGTTGACGAAGCGCGTCATCGCCGCCTCGGAATCGATCAGGCCCTCGTCCATGTTGATGTCGATGACCTGCGCGCCATTGGCCACCTGCTGGCGCGCCACCTCCACCGCCTCGTCGTAGCGCTCTTCCTTGATCAGCTTCTTGAACTGCGCCGAGCCGGTGACGTTGGTGCGCTCGCCCACGTTGATGAACAGCAGGTCGGGCGTGATCACCAGCGGTTCGAGGCCGGACAGGCGGGTTTGGCGGGTACTCATGAGCGGCATTCTCTTGCGAAAGCAGTTGCTCCCTCCCCTGCCTGCAGGGGAGGGCTGGGGAGGAGCGACAGCGCGCTCATGCAGCCTCCCGCACGGTGCCCGGCAACGCCCGAGGCGCAAACCCGCGTACCGCCTCGGCGATCGCCTTGATGTGCGCCGGCGTGGTGCCGCAGCAGCCGCCGACCAGGTTGAGCAGGCCGTCGCGGGCGAAGCTGCCGATCACGGCGGCCATCTGCTCGGGCGTCTCGTCGTACTCGCCGAACGCGTTGGGCAGGCCGGCGTTGGGGTGGGTGCTGACGCAGCTCTCGCACACGTCGGCCAGGGTCTGGATGTGCGGGCGCAGGTCCTCGGCGCCCAGCGCGCAGTTGAAGCCCACCGACAGCGGACGCGCGTGGCGCACCGAGTAGTAGAACGCCTCGGCGGTCTGGCCCGAGAGCGTGCGGCCGGAGCGGTCGGTGATGGTGCCGGAGATCATCACCGGCAGCCGCGCGCCACGCTGGTGGAACAGCTCGGCCAGCGCGAACAGGGCGGCCTTGGCGTTGAGCGTGTCAAAGATGGTTTCCACCATGATCGCGTCGGCGCCGCCGTCGATCAGGCCGTTGGCGGACTCGGTGTAGTTTTCCACCAGCTCCTCGAACGTGACGTTGCGAAAGCCCGGGTCGTTGACGTCGGGCGACAGCGAGGCGGTGCGGCTGGTGGGGCCGAGAATGCCGATGACGAAGCGCGGGCGATCGGGCGTTTTGGCGGTCATCGCGTCGCAGGCGGCGCGGGCCAGGCGGGCGCCTTCCAGGTTCAGCTCGTAGGCCAGGTGCTGCAGCTTGTAGTCGGCCTGGCTGATGCGGGTGGAGTTGAAGGTGTTGGTTTCGATCAGGTCGGCGCCGGCCTCCAGGTAGGCGTCGTGCACGCCACGGATGATCTGCGGCTGGGTCAGCGTGAGCAGGTCGTTGTTGCCCTTGAGGTCGCAACTGCCGGCGTGGTTGTGCGCGTGGCCGTCGTGGCCATGCTCGAAGCGCTCGCCGCGAAAGCGGCCTTCGTCCAGCTCATGCGCCTGCAGCATCGTGCCCATGCCGCCATCCAGGATCAGGATGCGTTCGGCCAGCGCTGCCTCCAGCGGGGCGACGCGTTCGGGGTGAAGCCAGGGGAGGGCGCTCATGCGTGGTGACTCGGGTGGTGGTGGCGGGAAAGGGGCGGGCGCTGCGTCATGGCTTGCGCGCCAGGAGGCTGATCACCTCGAAGTGCGGCGCCTTGCGCTCGCGGCTGAGGCGGTCGCAATGGACCACCTCCAGCGCGGCGGCGCGGGCAAAGCCGCGCAACTGCTCGACGGTGAAGCCCAGGTTGCGATGGTCGAACGGCTCCACGGCAGCGCGGTGGCCGTGCTTGCCCAGCGTGGCGGCCAGCAGGCGCCCGCCCGGGCGCAGCACGCGGGCGGCCTCGGCGATGGCGCGGGCCGGATCCTCGGCGTAGGGCAGCGCGTGCAGCATCAGCACCAGGTCGAAGCGCTGCTTGCCCAGCTCCAGCGCGTGCATGTCGCCCTGGCGCACCTGCACATTCGGAAAGGCCTTGAGCCGCTTGGCGGCGGCATCCACCACGCGTTCGCTGGAATCCACGCACACGATGGAATGGGCGTGCGGCGCCAGCAGCTCGGCGGTGACGCCGTCGCCGGAGGCGATGTCCAGCACGTCGCCGGTGGCCAGCAATTGCAGCAGCGCGCGGGCCACGGTTTCCCAGGTGCGGCCTGGCGAGTAATGGCGCTCCATGTCGCCGGCCACGGTGTCGGCCCAGCCTTGCTCGCGGGCGCGCTGGGCCAGCACGCCGGGCAATCGGGCGGCATCCTCGCGCAGCAGGGCGTCGTCGATGCTCTCGCGCAGCGAGCGCAGCAGGGCGTGCTGGTGCTCGTCGCCCTCGTTGTTGGCGCGGTAGTAGGCCGACACGCCGGCGCGGCGGTCGCGCACCAACTCGGCCTCTTTCAGCTTGGCCAGGTGGGTGGATACGCGCGGCTGTGCCAGGTGCAGCACGGCCGCCAGCTCGGCCACGGTAAGCTCCTCGTGTTCAAGCAGGGCCAGCAGGCGCACCCGGGTAGGATCGGCAAGCAGCCGCAACACGCCGGAGGCGGTAGCCAGATCCATCGGTATCCCTTTATCGCGATAGAAAGATGACAAGGCTAGGCCCGGTGGCGCGATGCGTCAAGGGCAAGGGCCTGGCCAAGGCCGCCCCGCGTGCTGCGGGTGCACAAGGGCCTGGCGGATACCGGTCTAAAATGGTTGCTTGAGCAACTTTTTTCTGGAGCCGCATCGTGGATTTCCGGTTTACCGAAGAGCAGCTGTCGATCCAGTCCATCGCCCGCGATTTCGCCCAAAAGCGCATCGCGCCGATGGCCGCCGAGCTGGACGCCAAGGGCGAGTTTCCGCTGGACAACATCCGCGAGATGGGCCAGCTCGGGCTGATGGGCGTGGAGGTGCCCGAGAGTTACGGTGGCGCCGGCATGGACGCGATCGCCTACGTGCTGGCGATGATCGAGATCGCCGCCGCCGATGCGGCCACGGCCACCGTGATGAGCGTGAACAACTCGCTGTTCTGCCACGGCATCCTCAAGCACGGCAACGAGGCGCAGAAGCAGGCCTATGTGCGTGCCATCGCCACCGGCGAGGCGATCGGCGCCTATGCGCTGACCGAGCCGCAGTCCGGCTCCGACGCCTCGGCCATGCATACCCGCGCCTCGAAAAACGCCGATGGCGACTGGGTGATCAACGGCAAGAAAAGCTGGATCACCTCCGGCCCGGTGGCGCGCTACATCGTGCTGTTTGCCATCACCACGCCGGGCATCGGCGCCAAGGGCGTGTCGGCCTTCATCATCGACACCCGGTTGCCCGGCTTCCATGCCGGCAAGAGCGAGCCCAAGCTGGGCATCCGCGCCTCGGCCACCTGCGAGATCGAGTTCACCGACTACGTCTGCCCGAAGGACAACCTGCTGGGCGAGGAAGGCAAGGGCTTCTCGATCGCCATGGGCGTGCTCGACGCCGGTCGCATCGGCATCGCCTCGCAGGCGGTCGGCATTGCCCGCGCCGCCTACGAGGCCAGCGTGCAATGGTCGCGCGACCGCAAGGCGTTCGGCCGTCCCATTGGCACGTTCCAGATGACCCAGTCCAAGATCGCCGACATGAAGTGCAAGCTCGACGCCGCCACGCTGCTGACCTTGCGCGCGGCGTGGGCCAAGGGCGAGGCCGAGAAGCACGGCGGCCGCTTCGGCACGGAGGCGGCCGTGGCCAAGCTCACCGCCTCGGAGGCGGCCATGTGGATCAGCCACCAGGCCGTGCAGATCCACGGCGGCATGGGCTACTCCAAGGAGATGCCGCTGGAGCGCTACTTTCGCGACGCCAAGATCACCGAGATCTACGAAGGCACCAGCGAGATCCAGCGCATGGTGATCGCGCGGGCGGAGACGGGGTTGCGGTGAGAGCGAAGGGCGGGGGCGAGGGCTACGGCGCGTGGTCGGGAAACCACGACCGCAGGCGTCGCTTCAGTCTCAGTGCGGGCGCCTCGACCGCATGCCAGGAGCACCAGGCCAAGGCGCTGGTGATGAGGATGGCCACCAGCAGTGAGCCGAGCAGCGAAGGCGGGCCGGGCCACGTGCGCACGACCAGTTGCTGCACGAGAAAGGCGTAGATGTAGATGCCGTAGGACAGGTCGCCGAAGCGCCCGGCGGCGCGCAGCATCGGCGTGCTGAGCGAACCGATGACGAGGGTGGCCGGCGCGACGATCACCCACTCCGCCAGCGTCGGCAGCCTCATCGCCAGCGCCACCAGCAACGCGGCCACGCCCGCGCCCAGCCACCGCCGGCGCGCTGCCAGTATCGCGGTGCGGAACTGGCGTGCGCACAGGCCCGTGGCGAAAAAGCCCACGTAGAAAAACAGCAGGTTGCGGGTGACCTCGATAGCGCGGTGGGCGTGCAGCGTCTTGACGTAGAAAAACGCCACGGCCACCAGCGCCAGCAGCGACACCCAGCGGCGGCGCAGGCCGATGAGGCCGAGCACGGCCAGGCAGACGTAGCATTTCGCCTCCAGCGGAATCGTCCACCAGCTGCCGTTGACCGCCGACATCGGGCTGTCGGGATGGGTGACGAACACGCCGGGGAGGTTGAAGGTGATCTGCAGTTTCAGGTTCTGCACCACGAAGCGCGCCGCGCCGCCGGCGTAGTCGTGCAACGGCAGGCTGGTGATGGCGCTGCCGGCCAGCGCGATCAGCACCGAGGCCACCGCCAGCGCCGGCCACAGGCGGAGCAGGCGGCGCATCGCGAAGCGTGCCACGTGCGGGTCGCGATACCAGCTTTCAGCTACGAGGTAGCCGCTGACCGTAAAGAAGATCATCACGCCCAGCTCGCCCAGCGTGTGCGCCATCGGTGCGGGTTGGTGGCGGCCGAGAAAGTAGAAGTGATGCGACACCAGCACCAGCAGCGCCGCGAACAGCCGCACGGCGTCGAAATTGTTGGCGGTCATCGCGTCGTGCATGCGCGCCGGTGCCGATGGGACAGGGCGATCCGGTGCGGTGTCGTCGTCAGTCATGCGGGAGCGGGGCGGGGAGGGTGGGGCATTCTAGTCGAAACGCGCGCCACTGACGGGTGGGCGCGGCGTACGCGCCACCCGTCATCGTGCGCACGGGCTTGGTGCGGGCAACAAAAAGCCCGGCAGTCGCCTGCCGGGCTTTTCATGGGGTCGTCGGTCGGTCAGGCGCCGCGGCGCGGGTCCGAGTCGAACGACTGCATGCCGCCGTGGCCGCCGGCCGGTGCGGCGGGCGTGTCGCCGTCAAGCTTGTCGCCCAGCAGGCGGCGCACCACCACGTAGAACACCGGGATCAGCAGCACGCCCAGGAAGGTGGCGAACAGCATGCCGCCGATCACGCCGGTGCCGATGGCGTGGCGGGCGTTGGCGCCGGCGCCGCTGGAGATGAACAGCGGAAACACGCCGCCGATGAACGCGATCGAGGTCATCAGGATCGGGCGCAGGCGCAATCGGGCGGCATCCACCACGGCCTGGCGCAGGGTGCGGCCCTGGCGCTGCTCGATCACCGCGAACTCCACGATCAGGATGGCGTTTTTCGCCGCCAGGCCCATCACCGTGATCATGCCGATCTTGAAGTAGATGTCGTCGGGCAGGCCGCGCAGCAGGGTGAACACCACCGCGCCCAGGATGCCCAGCGGCACCACCAGCAGCACCGACACCGGGATCGACCAGCTCTCGTACAGCGCGGTCAGGCACAGGAACACGATCAGCACCGACAGCACCAGCAGCAGCACGGCCGTGTTGCCGGAGAGGATCTCCTGGTACGACTGGCCGGTCCAGTCATAGCCGAAGCCGCGCGGCAGGTCGTTCTCCACGATCTTCTGCATCTCGTTCATCGCCTCGCCCGAGGCGTGGCCGGGCGCGGGGGAGCCGACGATCTCGATCGCCGAGTAGCCGTTGTAGCGGGTCAGCGACGGCGAGGCCATCTGCCAGTTCGCCTTGACCACGCTGGACAGCGGGATCATCTGCGTGCTGCCGTCCGCGTTGGCCTGCGTGCTGGGCGTGAAGATGTGCTGCAACGCCTCCGGCCCCATGCGGTAGGGCGCGTCGGCCTGCATCACCACGCGCTTGACGCGGCCGCCGTAGGAGAAGTCGTTCACGTACACCGGCGCCAGCATCAGGCTGATCGCGTTGTAGATGTCGCCCACCTGCAGGCCCATCGACTGCGCCTGCGTGCGATCCACGTCCAGGCGCAGCTGCGGCGCGTCCTCTAGGCCGTTCGGACGTACGCCGAACAGCAGCGGATCCTGGCTGGCCTTGCCCAGCAGCATGTTGCGGGCGTTGGTGAGCGCCTCGCGGCCGGCGCCGCCGCGATCCTGCAGGTACATGTCGAAGCCGCCGAACTGGCCCAGGCCCTGCACGGTGGGCAGGTTGATCACGAAGATCTGCGCGTCGCGCACCGATTGCACCGCGCCGTTGGCCTGCATGATGAAGTCGGACGCGGTGATGTCCGGATCAACCGGCGGCGCCTTGCCCTCCTTCACCAACTGGTCGCGTTGCGCCTTCTGCGCGCTTTGCTCGGACGTCCAGCCGCGCTCGCCCCAGGGCTTGAGGCGGATGAAGGCCATGCCCACGTTTTCGCCCGCACCCAGGAAGCTGAAGCCGGACACCTGCATGATGCCGTCCACGGCCGGGTTCTGCTCCAGCACGTGGCGCATGTCGGCCATGGCCTTGTTGGTGCGCTGCAGGCTGGCGCCCGGCGGCAGCTGCACGATCGCCAGCGCGAAGCCCTGGTCCTCCTCGGGCAGGAAGCTGCCGGGCAGGCGGGTGTACAGGAAACCGGTGAGCACGGTGATCAGCACGAACACCACCATCCAGCGCGGCGCGTGGCGTACCGCGCTGCCGATGTGGCCGGTATAGGTGCGGGTGACCTTTTCGAACAGGGTGTTGAAGTGGCGGTAGACGAGGTTCTTCTTTTCCTCATGCGTGGGCTTGAGGAAGCTGCCGCACAACGCCGGGGTGAACGACAGCGCCAGGAAGGCGGAGAAGCCCACCGACACCGCGATGGTCAACGCGAACTGCTTGTAGATCACGCCCGACGCGCCGGGCTGGAACGCCGAGGGCACGAACACCGCGATCAGCACCACGGTAATGCCCACCACCGCGCCGGTGATCTGGCCCATCGCCTTCTTGGTGGCCTCCTTGGGCGGGAGGTTTTCCTCGGTCATGATGCGTTCGACGTTCTCGATCACCACGATCGCGTCGTCCACCACGATGCCGATGGCCAGCACCATGCCGAACAGGGTCAGCTGGTTGATGGTGAAGCCCAGCAGCAGCATGCCGATGAAGGTGCCCAGCAAGGCCACCGGAATCACCAGGGTGGGGATGATGGTGGCGCGGAAATTCTGCAGGAACAGCAGCATCACCAGGAACACCAGCACGATCGCCTCGACCAGCGTGTGCACCACCTCGTCAATGGAGATCTTGACGAAGGTGGTGGAGTCGTACGGCACCATCCAGCTCACGCCCTGCGGGAAGCTGCCGGCCAGCTCGGCCATCTTGCCGTGCACGGCGGTGGCCACGTCCAGCGCGTTGGCGCCGGGCAGCAGCATGATCGCGAACGCGGCCACGGGCTTGCCGTTGAACATGGTGTCGAAGCCGTAGTTGCCGGCGCCGAAGCCGATGCGCGCCACGTCGCCCAGCTTGACGGTGGTGCCGTCGCTGTCGGCGCGCAGGATGATGTTCTCGAACTGCTCGGGTGTGGTGAAGCGGCCTTCGGTGGCCACGGTGACGCTGATGCCCTGGCCGTTCTCGGCCGGGTCCGAGCCCAGCGAGCCGGCGGCAAACTGCACGTTCTGCGCGCTTACCGCGGCCAGCGCCTGGCTGGCCGACAGGCCGTAGCCGTGCAGCTTGTCCGGGTCCAGCCAGATGCGCATGGCGTACTCGCCGCCAAACTGCTGGGTGTTGCCCACGCCGGGGATGCGCGCGATCTGGTCGAGCACCTGCGAGGCGACGATGTCGTTGAGGTGGTTGCGGTCGATGGCCGGGTTGTCCGACTGCAGCGCCACCACTTCCAGGAAGCCGGAGTTGGCCTTGGCCACCACCACGCCCTGCTTGGTCACGTCCGAGGGCAGGCGCGGCGTGGCCAGCGAGACCTTGTTCTGCACCTGCACCTGGGCGATGTCCGGGTCGGTGCCGTTCTCGAAGGTCAGCGTGATGCTGGCGCGGCCGCTGGAGCTGGAGGAGGAGCTGAAGTACAGCAGGTGGTCGATGCCGGTGAGCTGCTGCTCGATCACCTGGGTGACGTTTTTCTCGGTGGTGTCGGCGCTGGCGCCAGGATAGACGGCGGTGACCGTCACCGACGGCGGCGCCACGTTGGGGTAGGACTCCACGCCCAGGTTGAGGATGGCCAGCACGCCGCCAAGGGCGATCAGGATGGCCACCACCCAGGCGAAGATCGGGCGGTCGATGAAGAAACTCGGCATGGTCGACGCTCCGTTACTTGCCGCTGGCCGGCTGCTTGGCGGCGCCCTCGGGCTGCCACGGCGAGGCCTTGGCCGGCGCGCCGTCGCGAACCTTCTGCACGCCCGAGACCACGATCTGGTCGCCGGCGACGAGGCCGCCGGTCACCACCCAGTTGCCGTCGCGCATGTCGCTGGTGGCCACGTCCTTGCGCTTGGCGTTGCCGTCCTGGCCCACCGTCATCACGTAGGTGCCGCTGGTGTCGCGCTGCACCGCCTGCTGCGGCACCAGGAACACCTTGTGCTGCTGGCCCAGCAAGGCCTTCAGCGTCACGTACATGCCCGGCAGCAGTTGGCGCTTGGGGTTGGGTACCGAGGCGCGCAGGTTGACCGCGCCGGTGGACGGATTGACCGAGGTGTCGGAGAAGTCCAGCGTGCCCGGCTCGCCGTAGGTGCTGCCGTCGGGCAGGGTGAGGCGCACGGTGGCCTTGTCGGTGCCGGCCAGGGTGACGTTGCCGCTGCCCTGCGCGCGGCGCATCTGCTCCATCGTGGCCACGCTCATGGTGAAGTTGACGTACAGCGGGTCGATCTGCTCGACGGTGGTGAGCAAGGTGGCCTCGTCATTGCCCACCAGCGCGCCCTCGGTCACCTGCTGCTGGCCGGCGCGGCCGTCGATCGGTGCGGTGACGTCGGCATAGCCGAGGTTGATGCGCGCGGTTTCCGCATTGGCCTTGGCCGCCTGCACGGCGGCCGAGGCGCTGCGCTCGGCTGCCTGCGCGTTGTCCAGGTCGGACTTGGACACGAAGCCCTTGGGCGCCAGCTCGCGCATGCGGTCGGCGGTGACCTTGGCGTTGGTGTAGCTGGCCTGCGCCTGGGCCAGCGTGCCCTGGGCGGCGCTGAGCGCGGCCTTGAGCGGCGCCGGGTCGATCTGGAACAGCAACTGGCCCTTCTTGACGTCGGTGCCTTCGTCGTAGGCGCGCTTCAGCAGCACGCCCGGCACGCGGGCGCGCACGTCGGCGCGGCGATAGGCCGACAGGCGGCCCACCAGGTCGCTGGTCAGCGGCAGATCCTGCGGGGTGGCCTTGACCACGCCCACGTCCGGCGGCGGCATTTGCGGCGGCGCCTGGTCCTGGCCCTTGCCGCAGGCGACCAGGGCAAGCAGGCTCAGGCACAGCACGGGAGTGCGCAACAGGGAGGACTTCATGGGGGCTCCGGAACGATGCTTGATCGGGGGAAAGTGGGTACGCGGGCACGAGGCAGTAGCGGGCGTGCCCGATGCTGTCGCGTGTCGTTTCTCAGGTGTCTTGTCTTCCGGCGACGTGCGCCCGATCACCGGGCGCCGAGCCTGCAGCCGGCAGACTATACCGGAGAGTTTACATTTTATCCGTGACGCGAATCCACCCGTTGACAGCGCTTGTCATCGTGTGAACACGCGTTGCTGCCTATCATCGGCCGCGTTCGTGCACAACGCGCGCGACCACAGGCACGCCCGCTACGAAAACCTCGTTTGCGGTGTTTGCGCAAGTGTCGGAGGTCGGTGGATCGGCCTTGAGGCGCGGGCGTATTCTGGGGCGACGTTCGCGCGACGCCCTTTCGTTTTCACTACTCACAAGTAGACGCCATGAATGCGACCCTTGCGGCCAACGATGCATCCCTCTCCCTTTCACTGCTCGACGCCCTGACACGACGCGGCCTCGACCCCACGGAGCGGGCCGCGGCGCAGGCGTTCATCGAGGCGTTTTTCGCCCGCGCCGTGCCCGGCGAAACCGAGACGCACGGCATTGATCAATGGGCCGAGTTGATCGAGGGCCTGCTGGCCTTTTTGCGCCAGCGGCCGGCCGGCCAGGCGCGGGTGCGCCTGCTCGACACGGTGCCCGGCCACGCCGGGCGCAGCGCACTGCAGGTGGTCACCGACGACATGCCGTTCCTGGTCGATACGGTCAGCATGATCGTGGTGGAGGCGCGGTTGTCGATCCAGGCGGTGATCCATCCGGTACTCAAGGTGGCGCGCGACGCGCAGGGCGCGCTGCAGTCCCTGGGCGGCGAGGGCGGCAACCCCGAGTCGGTGATGCATTTCGAGATCGACCGCGTGGACGACGCGGCCGCGCGCGAGCAGTTGCTGGCGCGCGTGAACGATGCGCTGGGCGACGTGCGCCTGGCCGTGGGCGACTGGGCCGCGATGCGGGACAAGGCGCTGGCGATTGCCGACGACCTGCCGCACCGCGACCTGGCGCTGGACGACGACGCCGTGCGCGAGGCCGGCGATTTCCTGCGCTGGATGGCCGACGACCATTTCACCTTCTTCGGCTACCGCCAGTACGAGGTGGTGTCCGCCGATGGCGAGCCGGTGCTGCGCGCGCGCGAATCCACCGGCCTGGGTATCCTGCGCCACAGCGACCATTCGCTGGCGCCGCGCTCGGTGCGCACGCTGGCCGCCAACGAGCTGCCGCATTCGGGTGCCACCGACGCCATCATCCTGACCAAGACCAATGCCCGCTCGCACGTGCACCGCGGCGGCTACATGGATTACGTCGGCGTGCTGAAATTCGACGCCGCCGGCAAGGCGGTGTCGGAGGAACGCTTCATCGGCATGTTCTCCTCCAGTGCCTACATGACCCGCCCGCAGGACGTGCCGCTGGTGCGGCACAAGGTGGAGTCGGTGCTGGCGCGATCCGGGCTCAAGCGCGATTCGCACTCGGGCAAGTCGCTGCGCCACATCCTGGAGACGCTGCCGCGCGACGAGCTGTTCCAGAGCAGCGAGGACGAGCTGTTCGCCACCGCCACCGGCATCCTGGCCCTGCGCCAGCGCGCCCGCGCGCGGCTGTTCGTGCGGCGCGACCGCTACGACCGTTTCTTTACCTGCCTGGTGTTCGTGCCGCGCGAGCGCTTCAACACGGCGGTGCGCGAGCGCATCGAGCACCTGCTGGGCAGCGCGCTGCATGCCGAGCAGGTGGACTCGTCGGTGCAACTGGGCGAGGCCGCGCTGGCGCGCCTGTACGTGGTGGCGCGTCCGCGCATCGGCGACCATCCCGAGGCGGACCTGACCGCGCTGGAGCAGGGCGTGGCCGCCATCGTGCGCAACTGGCACGACGACGTGCGCGACGCGCTGGTGGCCGCGCACGGCGAGCACGAGGGCGTGCAGCTGGCCAACGGCTTTGCCAAGGCGATGCCGCCCGGCTACGTGGACGACGTGAGCCCGGTCGTGGCCGCGCGCGACATCCGCGAGCTGGCGCAGTTGTCCGATGACAACGCCTTGCGCATGTCCTTCTACCATCCGGCCAAGGCGCCCGAGGCGCTGCGCTTCAAGATCTACCGTCGCGGCGGCGACCTGGCCTTGTCCGAGGTGCTGCCGCAACTGGAAAACCTTGGCCTGCGCGTGCTCACCGAGCACGTCTACGTGATCCCGCACGGCGACGCCTCGCTGTCCATCCAGGATTTCGAGGTGCAACTGGTGGGCAAGCTCACCTTCAGCGTGGAGCAGGTCGGCACGCTGTTCGAGGAGGCCTTCGGCCAGGTCTGGCGCGGCGGCGCCGAGAACGACGGTTTCAACCGGCTGGTGCTGGGCGCCAAGCTCAACTGGCGCCAGGTCGCCATGCTGCGCGGCTACTGCAAGTACCTGCTGCAGGCCGGCGTGGCGTTTTCGCAGGCGTACATGGAGGACACGCTCAACCGCTACCCGGCCATCGCCGGCTTGCTGGTGGAGCTGTTCCTGGCCAAGTTCGATCCGCGCCGCGAGAACCTGGACGCCGACGCGCTCAAGCACGCCGGCGCCACGCTGGTGGAGGAGATGGAGGCGCTGATCCCCGCCCACGTGCGCGAGGCGCAACCGGCCTTGATCGCCAACCTGGCCGCCTCGCTGTCGCTGCCGCGCGCCGGCCAGGTGGCGGCGGTGGAGGGTGCCATCGGCGTGCTGCTGGAAAACGTGGCCAGCCTCGACGAGGACCGCATCCTGCGCAGCTTCATGGGCGTGATCGACGCCACGCTGCGTACCAGCTTCTTCCAGCAGTGGGACGGCGCGCCGCGCAGCTACATCAGCTACAAGCTCGATTCGCACCGCGTGCCCGGCCTGCCCAAGCCGGTGCCGTACCGCGAGATCTGGGTGTGCGCGCCGCGCGTGGAAGGTATCCACCTGCGCTTTGGCCCAGTGGCGCGCGGCGGCCTGCGCTGGTCCGACCGGCGCGAGGATTTCCGCACCGAGGTGCTGGGCCTGGTCAAGGCGCAGATGGTGAAGAACACCGTGATCGTGCCGGTGGGCTCCAAGGGCGGCTTCTTCGTCAAGCGTCCGCCGCTTGAGGGCGACCGCGACGCGCAGCTGGCCGAGGGCATCGCCTGCTACAAGCTGTTCATCAACGGCCTGCTCGACATCACCGACAACCTGGTCGAGGGCAAGGTGGTGAACCCGCACGACGTGGTGCGCCACGACGAGGACGACCCCTACCTGGTGGTGGCCGCCGACAAGGGCACGGCCACGTTCTCGGACATCGCCAATGCCATCTCGATCGAGCACGACTACTGGCTGGGCGACGCGTTCGCCTCCGGCGGCTCGCACGGCTACGACCACAAGGGCATGGGCATCACCGCGCGCGGCGCGTGGGAGTCGGTCAAGCGCCACTTCCGCTCGCTGGGCGTGGATACGCAGTCGCAGGACTTCACCTGCGTGGGCATCGGCGACATGTCCGGCGACGTGTTCGGCAACGGCATGCTGCTGTCCGAGCACATCCGGCTGGTGGCCGCGTTCGACCATCGCCACATCTTCATCGACCCCGCGCCCGACGCCGCACGCGGCTTTGCCGAGCGCCGGCGGCTGTTCGACAAGCCGCGCTCGAGCTGGGACGACTACGACCGCGCGCTGATCTCCGCCGGTGGCGGCGTGTATCCGCGCAGCGCCAAGTCGATCCCGCTGTCGCCCGAGGCGCGCGCCGCGCTGGGCCTGAAGGCCGACCTGGAGCACATCGCGCCCAACGAACTGCTCAGCGCCATCCTCAAGGCGCCGGTGGACCTGCTGTGGAACGGCGGCATCGGCACCTACGTCAAGGCGGCCAGCGAGACCCACGCCGACGTGCGCGACCGCGCCAACAACGCGCTGCGCGTGGACGGCGGCGAGCTGCGCTGCAAGGTGGTGGGCGAGGGCGGCAACCTGGGCTTCACCCAGAAAGGCCGCATCGAGGCGGCGCAGAACGGCGTGCTGCTCAATACCGACTTCATCGACAACTCCGCCGGCGTGGACACCTCCGACCACGAGGTCAACATCAAGATCCTGCTCAACGACGCGGTGCAGCGCGGCGAGCTCAGCGAGGACGACCGCAACACGCAACTGGCCGCGATGACCGACGAGGTGGGCAGGCTGGTGCTGTGGGACAACTACCGGCAGAACCAGGCCATCACCCTGATGGAGCGCCAGTCGGTGCGCCGGCTGGGCTCGATGGCGCACTTCATCCGCACGCTGGAGGCCGAGGGCACGCTTGATCGCCAGGTGGAAAACCTGCCCTCCGACGCCGAGCTGGCCGAGCGCAAGAACCGCGAGCAGGGCCTGGGCCGGCCCGAGCTGGCCGTGCTGCTGTCCTACGACAAGATGCGCCTGTTCCAGCAACTGCTCGACTCCGACGTGCCGGAAGACCCGTACCTGTCCAAGGAGCTGGTGCGCTACTTCCCCGCGCCGCTGCACGACAAGTACGCCGCGCACATGCAGCGGCACCGGCTCAAGCGCGAGATCATCGCCACCGCCGTCACCAACTCCACCATCAACCGCATGGGCGCCACCTTCATGATGCGCATGCAGGAGGACACCGGGCAGGGCCCGGCGGCCATCGCCAAGGCCTATACGGCCGCACGCGAGATCCTGGATGCGCGCGAGCTGTGGGCCGAGATCGAGGCGCTGGACAGCAAGGTGGCCGAAGGCACCCAGCTCGACGCCGTGCTCAAGGTGTGGACGCTGCTGCGGCACATGACGCGCTGGCTGCTCAACCGCCCCGGCGGCACGCTGGACATCGCCGCCAACGTGCAGCGCTACCAGGGCCCGGTGGCCGAGCTGCGCCAGGCGCTGCCGCACGTGCTGAGCAAGGCCGGGCAGGGCGACTTCACCTGCGACCGCGAAAAGTGGGAAGGCCTGGGGCTGCCCTCGGCGCTGGCGCTGCGGCTGGCGCGCATGCCCGACCTGCGCGCGGCGCTGGACATGGCCGAAATCGCCCAGCAGAGCGGCCAGTCCATCGAGAACGTGGCGCGCGTGTTCTACGAACTGGGCGAGGCGCTGGACCTGGGCTGGCTGCGCGACCAGATCGAGGCGCTGCCGGTGGAAGGCCACTGGCACGCCCAGGCGCGCGGCTCGCTGCTGGACGAGCTCAACGTGCAGCACCGCGCGCTGGCGCAGCAGGTGCTGGCGATGAAACGGGACGACCGCGCCGACATCTCCGCCGTGCAGGCTTGGCTGCAGCGCGACGACGCCACGCTCAAGCACACGCTCGGCATGCTGGCCGACATCCTCACCCAGAACGCCGACTACCCGATCGCCTCGGTGGCGGTGCGGCGGCTGGCGCAGCTGGCGCAGGTGCCGGTGTGAGGGGGTAGGGGAGTCTTTCGCGGGTTGACCCCACCCCAGCCCTCCCCTGCAAGGGGAGGGAGCCAACCCCGCCCGGGCGGACTCCCCAAACAAGCCAACCCGCGACAAACCCCGACCGTGCCATAACTGCCCTCCCCTTCCAGGGGAGGGCAGGGGTGGGGTCAACCCGCGGGAACCCCCCCCACGGAGACAGGGCTGGGCAGGGGGGCAACCCGCGGGAAACCCCCACGGAGACAGCACCAACCCGCAAGAAACTCCCACGAAAACCTCGTACTCTTGCGGCTTGTTTCGCCAGATGGGGGTTACCGATGCGCTTTGCCTTTGTCGCCAGTGACACCGCCGTGGCCCAGGAGGCGCGCCAGGCGCTGGTGCAGCGCTACGGCGACGTGCCGCCGGCACAGGCCGGGCTGATCGTGGCGCTGGGCGGCGACGGTTTCATGCTGCGCACCTTGCACGTGTTTCGCCAGCTCGACGTGCCGGTGTACGGCATGAAGCTGGGGCAGGTGGGTTTCCTGATGAACATGCACCGGCTCGACGACCTGTGCGGACGGGTGGAGCGCGCCCACGTGGCCACGCTGTTTCCGCTGCAGATGCAGGCCACCGACGTGGCCGGCAACGTGCACGTGGCGCAGGCGTTCAACGAGGTATCGCTGCTGCGCCAGAGCAACCAGGCGGCGCACCTGGAGGTGCGGCTCAACGGCGCGGTGAAGCTGCCTTCGCTGGTATGCGACGGCATCATGGTCTCCACGCCGGCCGGCTCCACCGCCTACAACCTCTCCGCGCATGGGCCGATTTTGCCGCTGGACGCCAACGTGCTGGCGCTTACCCCGATCAGCCCGTTCCGCCCGCGTCGCTGGCGTGGCGCCATCTTGCCTCATCGCACCGAAGTGACGCTGCGCGTGGTCGATCCCGGCAAGCGCCCGGTCAGCGCCACCGCCGATTTCCACGAGGTGCGCGACGTGCTGGAGGTGACCATCCGCCAGTCCGGCGACCAGGGCGTGCGATTGCTGTTCGACCCCGAGCACAACCTGGAGCAGCGCATCCTCGATGAGCAATTCGCCTCAAGCGAGTAGCGTCGAGCGACTAGCGTCGAGCGAGTAGTGAGTCAAGAGGAGTGAGGAGTGAGAGAAAGCCTCGACCCCTATACTCTTGCGCAGACCCCGCTTTTGATCTCTCTCACTCCTCTTAACTCACTCCTCGCCCCATGCATTCGCCTGATTCCTCCACTGACAATCGCCTGGTCGTGGCGATCTCCTCGCGGGCCCTGTTCGACCTGGGCGACAGCCATGCGCTGTTCGAGCGGGACGGGCTGGATGCGTATCGCGCGTTCCAGATCCAGCACGAGGACGACATCCTCCAGCCGGGCGTGGCGTTTCCGCTGGTGCAGAAACTGCTCGACCTCAACAAGCTGGCCGGCGACGTGCCGCCGGTGGAGGTGATCCTGCTGTCGCGCAATTCCGGCGACACGGGGCTGCGCATCTTCAATGCGATCCAGCACTACGGGCTGGAGATCAGCCGCGCGGCCTTTACCAGCGGCGCGCCCACCTCCGACTACATTGCGCCGTTCAAGGCCGACCTGTTCCTGTCGGCCAATGCCGAGGACGTGGGCCGCGCGCTGGCTGCCGGCGTGGCCGCCGCCACCATTTTGCCCAGCACCGCGCCGCCACGGATGAGCGAGCAACTGCGCATCGCGTTCGACGGCGACGCGGTGATCTTTGGTGACGAGGGTGAGCGCGTCTCGCGCGAGGAAGGGCTGGAGGCGTTCCACCGCAGCGAGACCGAGCACGCCGCCGAGCCGCTGTCGGTGGGGCCGTTCCGGGGTTTCCTCACCGCGCTGCATCGCCTGCAGGCGGCGTTTCCCGCCGAAAACTCGCCGATCCGCACCGCCCTGGTCACCGCCCGTTCCGCACCCGCGCACAAGCGCGTCATCCTCACCCTGCGCAAGTGGGGCGTTCGCATCGACGAGGCGCTGTTCCTGGGCGGGCGCGACAAGGGGCCCTTCCTCGACGCCTTCGGCGCCGACATCTTCTTCGACGACTCCCCGGCCAACGTGGAATCCGCGCGCAAGCATGTGGCCACCGGCCACGTGCCGCACGGGGTCAGCAACCGCTGACGTCAGGGCACCGAATGCCCCTTGCTCGCCTCCCAGATCGCGTACCAGTCCTCGGCATCCAGTGACACCTCAAGCGCGGCCACGGCGTCGCGCAAGCCGTCGAGGCGGCCGGTGCCGGTGATCGGATGGGGGCGCGAGGGGTGGCGCAGCACCCAGGCGAAGGCCAGCGTGGCCAGGCTGATGCCCAGGCGTGAGGCGATGGCCTGCATCTCGGCGCGCAGGCGCACGGCCTGCTCATCCTCGCCGCTGAACAGGCGCCCGCCGGCCAGCGGCGACCACACCATCGGGCGCAGGCCCAGTTGCTGGGCCTGGTCCAGCGTGCCGTCGTCCAGTGCGTCCATGCGCAGGGGCGAGAGCTCCACCTGGTTGGTCGCCAGCGGATGATGCTGGTGGAGCAGGGCGAACTGGCTGGCGGAGTGGTTGGACACGCCCCAGTGCGCCACCTTGCCTTCGCGGGTGAGCGACCGGAACGTGTCGGCCAGCGCGGCGGCGTCCATCAGGTAGTCCGGCCGGTGGATCAGCACCAGGTCCAGCTGTTCGGTGCACAGGTTGCGCAGCGACTGCTCCACCTGCGCGCGCACGTAGGCCGTCGCCGTGTCGTAGTGGTTCACCCGGTACGGCCGCTGCGCCGAGCGCAGGCGGATGCCGCACTTGCTCACCAGTTGCATGCGCTGGCGCAGGGCCGGCACGGCCTGCAGCGCCTCGCCAAACAGCGCTTCGGCGCCGTAGTCGCCATAGACGTCCGCGTGGTCGAACGTGGTGATGCCCAGCGCCAGCGCCTGCTCGATCCAGCGCACGCGCTCGGGCACGGAGAGGTTCCAGCTGGCGATGCGCCACAGGCCGGCGACGATGGGCGAGAGCGGGGGCATGGCGGCGTGGTGGTTCGGCATGGGTGACCTTCAAAGCGAGAGAGTGGACATGATGCGGCATGCGGCGGGCCATGGGCACGCCGCCGTTACGGGTGACGCCTGTCACTGGTGGACGCCGTGGCGCGGCCTTACGGTAGCGGCATACGGCAACGGGGAGAGGGTCATGCGCGATCGCGATTCACGGCACCAGTACGGCTACCGCGGCGGCATCGCGCCCGGCTTGCTGGTGATCGGGCTGGGCCTGTTTTTTCTGCTGGACAACCTCGGCATCCATCCGGCCTTGCTGGACATGCACAACGGCTGGGCGTGGCTGGTGCTGCTGGCGGCGGTGGTGCCGGCGTCTGATGCCGTGCAGCGCTACCGGCGGGTGGGGCGTTTGGATGGCCCGGCCTGCCGCTCGCTGCTGTCGGCCGCCGTCATCGCGATGGTGGCGCTGATGTTTCTGCTGTCGCTGCCGTGGCACCGCTGGTGGCCGGTGTTCGTGATCTACGGTGGCCTGTGCATGCTGGCGCGCACACTTCCGGCGGCGGACGATCCGTCGAACTAGGCCTCACACCACGCGCGTGCGTTTCCACCAGCGCGTGACTTTTTCCTCGCGCACAAAGGTGAACAGGCCGGCACCCAGGATGATGGCGATGCCGATGGCCATGGGCCAGTCCAGCGCGTCGTGGAACAGCACGTAGCCCAGCCCCACCGCCCACAGCATCTGGCTGTATTGCGTGGGCGCCACGTGGTTGGCCGGGGCGATGCGCGTGGCCAGCATCAGCAGCACCGACGCCAGCGCCGCGAGCAGGCCGTAGCCCAGCAACAGCAGCCATTGTGCCGGTTGCGGCCAGTGGAACTCGCCCAGCATCAGCACGCCGGTGAACACGGTGGAGCCGACCACGCCGGCGCCGTACAGGGTGATGCGCTTTTCATGCGCGCCGGCCATGCGCAGCGCGATCATCGACACCGCGCCGGCCAGGCCGCAGGTAATGGCGGCCAGGTGCCCGATGCCCAGCGCGCGAAAGCCCGGCCGCAGCACCACCAGCACGCCGACAAAACCGGCCACCACCGCCGACCAGCGGCGCCAGCCCACGTGCTCCTTCAGCACCAGCACCGACAGGATGGTCACGAAGATCGGCATCAGAAAGATCAGCGCGAACGCCTCGGCCATCGGCAGCGCGGTAAACGCCACCACGGCGGCCACGGTGCCCACGGCGGTGGTGACGGCGCGCACCAGCCACAGGCCTTGCCGTTGCGCCAGCAGCACCTCGCGCCAGCCGTCGTCGCGGTTCTTGATGAAGGGCAGTGCGCTGAAGCCCAGCACCGCGCCGAAAAACACCGCCTCGTAGGCGGGCAGGCTGCCGTGCAGCAATTTCACGAACGCGTCGCTGAGCGCGAACGCGGCAAAGGCCAGAAAGCCGAGAAGGACGCCTTTGAACATGGATTTCCCAGGTGGCGGGGAAGGGCTTGGATAGGGCGCGTGCCGCGTCGGGCGATTGTCCCATGGCATCGCGTTCGCGCCTATCGCCCACCCCTGTTGTCATGCTGCGCACCGCCATGACCGGCCCCGACGGCGGCGCTAGAATCGCCGCTTGCTCCGGTCACGGAATCCACGCATGGCTGTCCGCCTCGATCCGCTCGATCTGTACGACGTCAGCTCGCTGCTCAGCGAGGAGGAGCGCATGGTGCGCGATGCGGTGGCGCGCTTTGTCGACGAGCGCGTGCTGCCGATCATCGGCGACTGCTTCGACCAGGCGCGTTTCCCGCGCGAGCTGATTCCCGAGATCGCCGGCCTGGGCCTGCTCGGCGCCACGATTCCCGAGCAGTACGGCGGTGGCGGCATGAACGGTGTCAGCTACGGCCTGATCTGCCAGGAGCTGGAGCGCGGCGATTCGGGCCTGCGCAGTTTCGCCTCGGTGCAGAGCTCGCTGTGCATGTACCCGATCTTCGCCTACGGCAGCGAGGCGCAGAAGCAGCGCTACCTGCCGGCGATGGCGAAGGGCGAGGTGATCGGCTGCTTCGGCCTGACCGAGCCGCATGGCGGCTCCGATCCGGCCAACATGAAAACCCACGCCCGGAAAGACGGCGACGATTGGGTCATCAATGGCGCCAAGATGTGGATCACCAACGGCAACTTGGCCCACATCGCGATCGTGTGGGCGCAGACCGACGACGGCATCCAGGGCTTCGTGGTGCCCACCGACAGCGCCGGTTTCACCGCGCAGGAAATCCACAAGAAGATGAGCCTGCGCGCCTCGGTCACCAGCGCACTGTTCCTGGACGACGTGCGTGTGCCCGACAGCGCACGCCTGCCCAACGTGAAGGGCCTGAAAGGACCGCTGGGCTGCCTGACCCAGGCGCGCTACGGCATCACCTGGGGCCCGATCGGCGCGGCGCAGGCCTGCCTCAAGGAAGTGCTGGACTACACCGCCGAGCGCATCCTGTTCGGCAAGCCGCTGGCCGCCAACCAGGCGATCCAGGTGAAGCTGGCCGACATGGCCCGGCGCATCACCACCGCGCAACTGCTGTCGCTGCAGCTCGGCCGCCTGAAGGACGCCGGCACCATGCAGCCTGCGCAGGTGTCGCTGGCCAAGTGGAACAACTGCCGCATGGCCATCGACATCGCCCGCCAGTGCCGCGACATCCTTGGCGGCGCCGGCATCACCACCGAGCATTCGGCGATCCGCCACGCGCTCAACCTGGAATCGGTCATCACCTACGAGGGCACGGAAACCGTGCACGAGCTGGTGGTGGGGCGCGAGTTGACGGGTATCAATGCGTTTTGAAGCAGGGAATGGGGAATCGGGAGCAGGGAATGGGACAGGCGCATGGTGAGCCATGCCCACCGTGCCTTCCACGGCGTCCGTTGATGACGCCTTTACTTGAGGTTGGTCTTTGTCCATGAGCCATATCCCGCCCGCCCTGTTTGTCACGCTGGTCGAGGTCGTGCCCGAGTTGCACGTGCAGTGCGTGGAGCCGTGGTGCCTGATCGGCAGCGCGGCGGCGCGCCTGCTGGGTGCGCAGGTGGATGTGGCCGATGTGGACGTGCTGGTGTCGCGCGGCGATGCCGAGGCGTTGATGGCGTTGTGGGTCGGGCGCCGGGATGCCGACCACGCCCCCGCCGACGGCGACCGCTTCCGCTCGCATTTCGCCCGTTTCCACTTTCCCGGCATGGCGGTCGAGGTGATGGGCGGGCTTGAGGTTCATCATGGCGACGGCTGGCAGCCGCTGGCGCCCGGCAAGCTGCAACTGGTCGGCGTGCAGGGCATGGCGGTGCCGGTGCCCTCGCTGGACGATCAAGTGCGCATCCTCCAGGCCTTTGGTCGCGACAAGGACCGCCGGCGCATCGATGCGCTGCGGCAGCTGCGGCGACCCTCCGTGTTGCCCGTGGTTTCCTCCCGCTGATGTGGCGCGTCCGGGCATGTGCCGGACGCGCGACGGAAAAAACACAGGACGTGGCGTTCTTCACAAGCTCTGAGCGGTCACCTCACGCATCGACAAGACCTTTCCATGGCCACCACGCCTGCTCCCATCGCCGCCCGCCACAAGGGCTTCAACCGCGCCGAGATCGTCGACCGGAACTTCACCGAGTTCGTGACGGCGTGGCAGGGGCGGGTGCATCCCGCGCCGCCTGACGACGCGCCGGTGCTGCCTGGCAGCGCGCTGGATGCGCGCGGTTTCCGCGAGCTGTTCGAGTCGCAACTGATCTCGCGCCACCTCGACCTGATGGCGCGCGTACTGCGTGTGCGCAACAAGGTGTTCTACACGATCGGCTCGTCCGGCCACGAAGGCAACGCGATGGTGGCGCGGTTGGCCCGCCATACCGATCCGGCCTTTCTGCATTACCGCTCCGGCGCTTTCATGGCAGAGCGCTTTCGCAAGATTCCGGGCATGGACCCGGTGATGGATTCCGCGCTGTCGTTCGCTGCCAGCAAGGACGACCCGGCCTCCGGCGGCCGCCACAAGGTGTGGGGCAGCAAGCCGTTGTGGGTGTTGCCGCAAACCTCCACCATCGCCTCGCACCTGCCCAAGGCGCTGGGCACGGCCATCGCCATCGATCATGCCAGGCGCATCGGCCACACGCTGCCGGTGCCGGGCGACGCCATCGCCATCTGCTCGTTCGGCGATGCGTCCAGCAACCACGCCAGCGCGCAGGCGGCGTTCAACGCGGCAGCGTGGACGGCCTACCAGAAGCTGCCCGCGCCGGTGCTGTTCGTGTGCGAGGACAACGGCATCGGCATCTCGGTAAAGACGCCCGCCGGCTGGATCGCCAGCAATTTCCAGCATCGCGCCAACCTCGACTATTTCTTTGCCGACGGGCTTGATCTGGCCGAAGGCTACGGCCAGGTGCAACGCGCGGTGGAGCATTGCCGCCGCACGCGCCGTCCCACCTTCCTGCACCTGCGCACCACCCGCCTGATGGGGCACGCCGGTACCGATTTCGAGATCGAGTGGCGCAGCATCGAGGAGCTGGTGGCGCTGGAGGCCACCGACCCGCTGCTGCGCTCGGCGGCGATCGCGCTGGCGTCGGGGCTGTACACGAAGGAGGCGCTGCTGGCGCTCAACGAGCGCATCCGCCAGCGCTGCTTTGCCGCGGCCGACGAGGCCGACCGCCGGCCGAAGCTGGAGCACCTGGACGCGGTGATGGCGCCATTGGCGCCGTACACGCCGGCTGCGGTGAAGGCCGAGGCCGAGCGTGCCGACTACACCGATGCTCGCCTGGCGACTTTTGGCGGTGCGGACAAGCTGCCGGAAAACCAGCCGCCGCGCCATCTGGCCATCCAGATCGGCCAGGCCTTGCACGACCTGCTGGCCAAATACCCCCAGGCGCTGCTGTTTGGCGAGGACGTGGCGCAGAAAGGCGGCGTCTACACGGTGACCAAGGGCCTGCACAAGGCATTCGGCAGCCGCCGCGTGTTCAACACGCTGCTGGACGAGACCATCATCCTGGGCCTGGCCCAGGGCTACGCCAACATGGGGTTGTTGCCGATCCCCGAGATCCAGTACCTGGCGTATTTCCACAACGCCTGCGACCAGATTCGCGGCGAGGCGGCCTCGCTGCAGTTTTTCTCCAACGGCCAGTACCGCAACCCGCTGCTGATGCGCGTGGCCTCGCTGGGCTACCAGAAAGGTTTTGGCGGCCATTTCCACAACGACAACTCCATCACCGCGCTGCGCGACATCCCCGGTTTGGTGGTGGGTTGCCCTAGTCGCGGCGACGACGCGGCCTTGATGCTGCGCACGCTGATGGCGCTGGCGACGGTGGATGGGCGCGTGTGCGCCTTTCTCGAACCGATCGCGCTGTACATGACCAAGGACCTGCACGAAGCCGGCGACGGCCAGTGGCAGTTCGACTATCCGGCACCGGGCCAGGCGATGACCTTGGGCGAAGGCCGCGTCTACAACGAGCCGGCGGATGACCTGGTGGTGTTCACCTTCGGCAATGGCGTGCCGATGGCGCTGCGCGCCGCACGCGCCATCGAGGAGGAGCACGGCTGGCAGGTGCGCGTGGTCGACCTGCGCTGGCTGGTGCCGCTCAACGACGCCTTCATCGCCGCGCAGGCAAGGCGCGCCAGACGCATCATCGTGCTGGACGAGGGCCGCAAGAGCGCCGGCGTGGGCGAGGGCGTGATCACCGCCATCGTCGAAGGCGGTTGCGGGGCCACGCCGTTGCGGCGCGTGGTCGGCGCCGACACGTTCACGCCACTGGCCGGCGCGGCGCGGCTGGTCTTGCCGGGCGAGGCGGACGTGGTGGCGGCGGCGCGGCAGCTGGCCTGCTGAAACAGACGGCGGCTATTGCCCGCCCTGGCCGTCGATCACGTGCAGCCGGGGCCGCGTGGCATGGGCCGGCGTGATGCGATGCAGGAAAGTGCGATTGCGCCCGCCCAGCTTGGCCTTGTACATCGCCTGGTCGGCGCGATCGACCAGGGTGGCCACGTTGTCGCCCTCCACCCGCATGGCGATGCCGATGCTGATGGTCAGCCGCAGCGAGCCGTCGTCCACCGGAATCTCCAGCCGATGCACGCGCCGGCACAGACGCGTGGCGACCTGCATGGCCTGCGCCACCGTGGCGCCGCTGAGCAGGGCCACGAACTCCTCGCCGCCGTAGCGGCCGAACAGGTCGGTGGGACGCAATTCCGCCTCCAGCGCCGAGGCGACCGCGCGCAGGGCCTGGTCGCCCGCGCTGTGGCCGTGGTGGTCGTTGAGCTGCTTGAAATGGTCCAGGTCCAGGAACAGCGCGGCCAGTGACAGCGACGGGTCGCCGGCCAGCGCCTCCTCGGCGCGCTCGATCCAGGCGCGGCGGTTGAGCGCGTCGGTCAGCACGTCGCGCTCGGCCAGCACGCGCACCGAGTCGCGGTCACGGCGCAGCAGCAGGGCGCGGTCGGCCAGGCCCAGCGACAGCACGATGGCCTCGAACGCGCCCACCGCCAGGGCGGCCGGGGCGATCCAGCCCAGGCCGGGCAGGGCGCCGTTGATCTGCGCGCTGCCCATGGCGGTCAGCGCCAGCAGCGGCACCCAGCCCACCAGGAAAAACCAGGCGTGGCGCGAGCCGCGCGCGGCGGCGATGAGCGATGCGATGGAAAGCAAGGTGGCGCCCAGCAGCAGCAGCGGGTTGAGCAGCAACTGGGTGATCCGCAGCAGCGCGGCGGCCTGGCTCAGCTCCATCACCACCAGCACGGCCATGCTGATCGCCAGGCCGCCGATCAGCGCCCGCAGCAGCGGCGCGTAGCGCTGCAACTCGCAGAACCGCACCATGAACAGCGAGGCGAACGCCACCGACGCGGCCGTCGCCATGGTGTCCAGCGCGGGCGTGAGGTCACCCAGCCAGCGCCATTCCATGGGGTGGAACAGGAAGCCGCTGTGGATGCCCTGGATCAGCGCGTAGCAGAGGATGTAGCAGGCGTACCACGTATAGGTGATGTCGCGCAGCATCATCGAGATGCACAGCGCCATCAGCACCATCGCCAGCATCACCGCGAAGCAGGCGCTGGCAAACACCAGCCAGCGCGCATCGTGCCTGAGGTACTCGCCCCAGGGCTCAAGGCCAAAGCGCACCGGCGCGGCCACGGTGTCGGTGGGCTCGAATTTCAGCACGATGGGCGCGGAGGCCAACTGGTTGGCGGGCACGTCCCAGGCCAGCCGGCCGTTGCCGTGGATGGCGGCGGCAAAATCGTCGCCGGACAGGCGGGTGCCGGCGTGGGTGTCGGCTGCGTAGGCGGTGACCGCGCCGGCCGGGGGCGGGTAGATCGTGAGCACCTTTTGCTCGTTCACCCAAGGCGGCTGCGGCGCGAGCACGATCCAGCTGCCGAGGTTGTCGCGCGGAAACTGCTGCAGCAGGGCAGGGGCAAAGCGCACCATGGCGCCGTTGCGAAAGTCGCGCAGCACCTGCTGCGGGGTATCACCCGGGCGCACCGCGCGCCAGGCGCCTTCCAGCGGCGTGGCGGCGTGGGCCGCACCGAGCAGGAGCAGGCAGAGCATGAGGCCACCGAGCCATCCGCGCCGGCGCCTCCCCCCATGTGTGTTCCACTTGGCCATCGACCGATCCTTGAACGCGGTAGTCCCCTTGCGGACCGGCGCGCACGTCCTGCGCATGGCCCGTCATGGTCATAGCTATGGATGCCAGACGCTGGATTCTGCCATGGATTTGGCCGGGAAATCCATTGAAATCAGTATCATCCGTTTGTTCTACCAAGCAACCGACATGCCATGGCCGGTATCGGCCCGGTACTGGCGCCGATGGCGACGGCCGGATGCCCGGCCGTCACGCCGCGGCGCCGCGGGATGGTCCATAGTGGGTGCAGCGCCCGCCGTCGCGGGCCATCAGCGGGAGCCAAGCACATGAGCGACATCAAGGTGGCGGTATTCGTGGGCAGCCTGCGCAAGGCGTCGATCAACCGGCGGCTGGCGCGGGCGGTGGAGCGGTTGGCGCCGCCGGATTTCGGTTTCGAGCATGTGCGGCTGGACGACCTGCCGCTCTACAACCAGGATTTCGACGCCGACTACCCCGAGGAAGCCAAGCGGCTCAAGCGCCAGGTGGAGTCGGCCGACGCGCTGCTGTTTGTCACGCCCGAGTACAACCGCTCCATCCCCGGCGTGCTGAAAAACGCGCTCGACCTCGGCTCGCGGCCGTGGGGCACCAATGCGTTTGCGGGCAAGCCGGCCGGCGTGATCGGCGCCTCGATCGGCGCCATCGGCAGCGCCCTGGCGCAACAGCACCTGCGCAACGTGCTGGCCTACCTCGACGTGCCGCTGCTGGCGCAGCCGGAGGTTTTCGTGCAGTTCAAGGACGAGTCGCCGATCGACGCCGACGGCCAGATCGACAACGACCGCACCCGGACCTTCCTGCAGGGCTTCGTGGACCGCTACGCGGCCTGGGTGCGGCGCCACCGCGCGGCCTGATCGGCGCGGCGGCGCCCCCGGCCGCGATGCCTTTGCCGCCGGTGGCAAAGGCGTGTCGTGGTCGATATTGCCCGCCTCGTCTCAGGCGGCATCCATCTGGTCGTCCCAGGCGGCGTCCTGTTGCAGCCGCGCCTTGAGCTGGTCGGCCAGGCGCAGGCTCAGTGCCACGATGGCCAGCGTGGGAAAGGCCCAGCCGCCGGTGGGAAAGACCGAGCTGCCGGCGACATGGAGGTTGGCCATGCCGTGCACCCGGCAGTCGCGGTCCACCACGCCGTGGCGTGGATCGTCGGCCATGCGCGTGGTGCCCAGGTGGTGCGCCGTGCCGTGCAGCGGCGGTATGGCGGCATCGTCCCGCACCCATGGCGCCGGCTCGAAACGGCCACTGCAGGCACGCGCCAGCGTGTCGCCGAACAGCCGGGCGGCGGTGCGGAAGCTGTGGCGATCCAGTTCGGTGAACTGCCAGTGCACGCGGATGCGGCGCAGGCCCAGCGCGTCGCGCGTCTCGTCCAGCATCACCCGGCTGTGCGGTTGGGGTGCCTGTTCGAAATAGCCCACAAGATCGATGTGGTCGCTGCGCACGCTGGGCAGGTCACGCACCTTGTTGAACCAGGTGCGGGCGATGTCCGCCGCGCCCACGCCGGTGCGCAGTGCCAGCCGCGCCGTCGAGCCATCGGTGGTGGAGCCATCGGCGGCGGCGCGGGGGCGATGGTTGAGCGCGTCGCAGACCTCGTCCTCCACGCTGGGCGGCGGGCTGGGGCGGCGCCGGGCACGCAACTGGCGCAGCGCCTGCAGGCCGCGCGGCACCTCGCCCTCCACCGAAAACGGATGCACGCGGGCGTTCAGCACCTGGTGCGTGCGCTGGGCCGCCTCGGACAGGCCGATCTCGGGATACGGCCGCGTGGCGCCCTTGCCCAGCCGGCGGTCGTACGGACGCAGGTCGCGGTCGACGTGCTTGCCGTACAGCGTGCCCACCAGGCCGCTGGGGTGATCCATGAAATAGCGCCCGACCACGTCGTGGTCGTTGCCCAGGCCGTTCGGCTTGACGGTGTCGGACAACAGCAGCGCCCGCGCGTTTTCCAACCCGCCGCAGGCCAGCACGTAGTGCCGCGCGCGTACCGTGCCGCGCCGCCCGCCGAGCGAGCCGATGGCCGCGCCGCGCACCGCGCTGCCATCGGGCGTGGCTTTCAGCTCCATCAGGTTGGCGTGCAGCAGCACCGTGATGTTGCACGCGCGCTGCAGTTCGGCGCGATAGGCGTCGCCGAAGATCAGCGGCGTGCAGATGAAGGTGCGGTTGACCAGGCCGCTGGCCGCGTCGAACGGCAGCGGCGGCCGTGACAGCGGGGTGAGAAAGGAGCCGGCCTCGAATGCCTGCGCGTCGATGCCGCAGACCGACCGCGCGCGGCGGTAGTAGGGCTCCAGCTCGGCGTGCGACAGCGGCCAGCCGCTGTGCGGCACCCATGCACGTGGCGCCAGGTCAAGCTCGGCCAGCGGAATGCAGCCGCCGCCCCAGAGGTTGCAGCTGCCGCCGAAGGCGCGCAGGCGCGACGTTGCCGCATCAAGGGGCAGGGCGCCGGTGGAGGCACCCTCGTAGAGCTGCTGGCTGTCCGGCTCGCCGTTCGGGCCGCCGCCTTCGACCAGGCAGACGGTGGTGGCTGTTGCGATGAAGCTGCGGGCGATGGCGATGCCCGCCGCGCCCGCGCCGATGATGCACAGGTCCGCCTCGATGTCCGAGGGGGTCGCGTCGTCCGTGTAGTCGATGATCAATCGGCTTCCTCCAAGCGTATGGCCATCCGTTCCTGGCGCCCCCCGGCGGGTGAGTATAGACAGGCCAAGCGCACCGCGAACATCGTCCGAATGTCGCGCGGTGGCCTGCATGGCGCACGCGATAACGGAACATCAACGCAGCCGATGCCGGTTTCGGCCATGCTGGCGGGCGTGGGCCGTGAACGATTCCGGGCGCGGCCAGTCGAACGGTTTCTGGTTTGCTGCTCTGGAGTGCGCGTGAAAAAAGGCATGTCGGCGGGAAGCGTGGTGCTGGCGGTGATCGCGGTGGTGGCGATCGCGCTGGCGGCTTTGTACCTGAAACACCGCAAGGCGGCGCAGGCGCCGGCGGCCGCGCCGCCCGCCACGTCGGTTGCGCCGGCGGCGTCATCGCCACCACCGGTCAGCCATCCGATCGAGCAGGCGCTGGTGCCGGCGGCCGCGACCACCGCGCCGCCGCCGCCGCCATTGCAGAGCGATGAGGATGCGGTGCAGGCGCTGGGTACGTTGCTCGGCGGCAACGCAGGCGCGCTGCTGGTGCCGGAGCAACTGGTGGGCCGCATCGTGGCCACCGTCGATGCCTTGCCGCGCCGCGCGGTGGCGCCGGTCCTGATGCCGGTGCATCCGCCGCGCGGCGCGTTCACCGTGGCCGAGGCCGAGGGCCGGGTCACCATGGATGCGCGCAATACCGCGCGCTACGCACCCTACATGGCGGTGCTGGCACAGGCCGATCCGGACGCGCTGGTGGCGTGGTACGTGCGCGCCTATCCGCTGTTTCAGCAGGCCTACCAGGAGCTGGGCTACCCGCACGGCTATTTCAACGATCGCCTGATCGTGGTGATCGACGACCTGCTTGCCGCGCCCACGCCGGCCCAACCGCCGTTGCTGCAGGTGTCGCGGGGCTACTACCGGTTTGTCGATCCCTCGCTGGAGGCGCTCTCGGCAGGGCAGAAGCTGCTGCTGCGGCTGGGGCCGGACAACGCCGCGCAGGTCAAGGCCAAGCTGCGGGTGGTGCGCGCGGCGCTGGTCGGGCGCACGCTGCCTGCCTCGCCTTAGGACGTCCGGATGGTGCCCGTCATCCCTGCAGCGCGGGAGTGGCGGGCAAACAGCTGAAGGATCGGGCCGACAGATCGGACATTTCCTAAAGTTTCCGGCAGGGATGCCGATGCAGCATGTGCAGATTCAAGAATCTGCACCCGGTGCGCGGGGGCGCATCGTCAAAAAAAGGGGGCGACATGGGCCATGATCGGCAACGCCAGTGCGCGACAACCGCGTTCATTTTCTGAGCGTCGGGGGCGAACGTGCAGGGGCGCCAGATCCATCCATCCGAGCTGAAGATTGGCGAGCCGTTGCCTTGCGACGCGTATGACGCCAAGGGCACGTTGTTGCTGCGCAAAGGCCATGTCATCACCAGCGCCACCCAGATCGAAAAGCTGACGCGTCATGCGATGTGGGCCGATCCGGCGGGCGGGGCGGGCGCCGGCGCGGCGGCTGAATCGGACGCGCCGCGCCAGGTGTCCGCGCTTTCCCTCGTGCTTTCCGCGCGACGCCAGTTGCAGGCCTTGCTGCTTGCCGAGTCGACCACGGACTTTCCCAAGCGGGTCATGCAGATCGGATCGCTGGTGCGGCGCGCCTGCCGCATCAACGCCGACGTGTCGCTGGCCGCCATCCTGATGGCGCGCGAGGGACCGTACGTGTTCCGCCATGCGGTGAACGTGGCGATCGCCTGCCAGATCGCCGGCGCGGCCATGGAGCTGAGTGCCGCCGACCTGTCCACCACGGTGGCGGCGGCGCTGACGATGAACATCGGCATGCTCGACCTGCAGCAGGAGCTTTACGGCCTGCAGGGTTCGCTCAACGAGACGCAGCGCGCGCAGGTCACCGCGCATTGCGAGCGCGGCGTGGCCATGTTGCGCGAGCTTGGCGTGCGCAACGAACGCTGGCTGGAGATCGTGCGCGACCACCACGAGCGCCCGGATGGCAGCGGTTATCCGGCGGGCAAGAAGGGCGATGCGATGGACCCGCTCACCCAGTTGGTGGCGCTGGCCGACGTGTATTGCGCGCGCGTCTCCGGCCGTCAGTACCGCTGCGCCATGGCGCCCAACGTGGCGCTGCGCTGGCTTTTCCTCAACGAGGGCACCGCGGTGGACGAGCACCAGGCCGCGCTGTTCATCAAGACGCTGGGCATCTACCCGCCCGGCACCGGCGTGCGGCTGCACAACGGCAGCATCGCCATCGTCACGCATCGCGGCGCCACCGGCCGCACGCCACGGGTGTCGTCCATCACCACCCATGACGGGCTGCGCGCCGGCGTGCCCATCCGCCGCCATGGCGACCCGACCGCGCATGCGGTGACCGAGGTGGTGGACCTGGATGCGCTGGAGATGAGCGTGAGCATGGAGGCGCTGTGGGGCGCCGACGCGGCCGTGTGAGGGCATCGGCCGTCGGCGTGGGCGTCAATCCAGTGGCCGGGCCACGCTGCGGCCGCGGCTGAGGTCGGTGATGCGGGCCTGCGCCTCGGTGACGTGGTCCAGCGGCAGGCGCAGTTCGAGCGCCACGCCATCGTTCTCGAACGTTTCGTGCTCGACCTCGACGTGCAGGTCCTTCAGGCGCGCCTTGAGCAGGGCGAGCAGGGCGAAATCGCAATGCAGGCCCAGCCGCGCCATCGCCACGATCGGCACGCGCGCGGCCAGGCGCAGGCATTCGGCGGCACTGCCGCCATAGGCGCGCGCCAGTCCACCGGCGCCCAGCTTGATGCCGCCAAACCAGCGCGTCACCAGCACAGCCGCCCGGTCGATGCCCTGGCCCTCGATGGCCTGCAGGATGGGGCGGCCCGCCGTGCCGCCGGGCTCGCCGTCGTCGTTGAAGCGATAGTCCTGGCCGATGCGGTACGCCCAGCAGTTGTGCGTGGCGGTGGGGTCGGCCGCCTCGCGCACAAAGGCCAGCGCCTGCGCCGCGTTGTCGACCGGCGCGGCCTGCACCAGAAAGCGGCTTTTGCGTATCTCCTCGCTGTGCCGGCAGGGGCCGGCGAGGGTGTGGCGGGTTTCGCTCATGGGCCCATTGTCGCCGATGCGCGTCGCGACGCGGCGGCCGCTTGCCTACAATCACGGGCTCGCTGCCTGCCATGGACCGCCATGATCCTCTCCGCTCTCGTCGCCGTGTTGCTGGTGGCCGTCGTGCTGGGCGCGTGCCGCTGGCGGCGGTCGAGCCGCGTGCTGTACGCGCTGGCGCTTCTGGCGTTCTTGCTGGCGGGTTGCGGCGTGGTGCCGCGATGGCTGCTGGGTTGGCTGCAGGGGCCGTATGCGATGCGGCCGGCTCTGCACTGGGCGCCGAGCAATGCCATCGTGCTGCTGACCTCCGGCGCTGCGCCGCTGCCCGACGGCTCGATCGAGCCGGGCATTGCCGCCTACGGCCGCATCGTGCAGGCCGCCACGATGTACCGCGACTGCGCCCGCGCGTCGCGTCGCTGCACGGTGCTGGTGAGCGGCGGCGATCCGTCGCGCTACGAGACGCCACTGGCGGTGGCGTATGCGCAGGTGCTGCGCCAGCTGGGTGTGCCGTCGACGGATCTTCGGCTGGAGTCGCGCAGTCTCACCACCTGGCAGAACGCGCAATTCAGCCGGCCGATCCTGGCGGCGTTGGGTGCGCAGCGCATCTGGCTGGTCACGTCCGGTTTCCACCTGCGCCGCAGCGAGCTGTATTTCGCGCATTTCGGCATCCACGCCACGCCGGTGCGGGCGGACTACGTGCATGCCGCCATCGCGCCATGGCCCGGCATCAGCAACCTGGTGCTGGCGGAGCTGGCGGTGCACGAGTACGCCGGCATCGTGCGCTACCGCGTCTACAACCTGATGGGCTGGAATGCACCGCCGGCTGCGCCGCTGTCCGCGCCGGCGCGTGGCGGGGTGGTTCAGCCGGAGCGCGCCACGCCGTAGTGCAGTGCGTGCGAGATGTCGGCCGCCGCCTCGCACAGGCTCTGGCGGGTGGCGTCGAGGTTGCTGGACGAGCCACGGCGCTCGATGAACGGCACGGTCAGCGCGCATACCGCGTGGTCGTGCTGCAGCACCGGCGCGGACAGGTCGGTGACGCCGTCCACGATGTCGCTGGGCATGCTGGCGCTGCCTTGCTTGCGGATCTGGTTGAGCGCCCGGGTCAGCTTGCGGTGGCCCGGGTCGGCGGGGTTGTCGCCCACCAGCGCCAGCCAGCGTTCGCGGATGGCGTCGCCCTGCCACGCCAGCAGCACGCGACCGGAGTTGGATTCGGCCAGTGGCCGGCGATGTCCCACGCGCACCACCAGGCCGATCTCGCCCGGCGGGTCCACCCGCGCGATCACCACGATCTGCTCGCGCGAGGGCACGACCAGGTGGCAGGACTGGTCCACCTCATGCGCCAGCCGGTGCATGATCGGCAGCGCCGTCTCCACCGTGCTTTTCAGCGGCGGCTGCTCCATGCCCAGGCGAAACAGGCGCGGCGTGATCGAGTAGCTGGCGTCGGTCTCGCCACGGGTGATGTAGTCGCGCTCCTCCAGCACCTGCAGCATGCGGAAGATCTCGCCACGCGACCGGCCCACGCCCTCGGAGATCTCGCTGATGCTGATCGGGCGCGGCGAGCGCGCCAGCAGTTCGATGATGTCCAGGCCCTTGTCGAGGGCGGGGGCGCGGTACTTGGGGGGCGTGGCAGGCATGGGTTTTCGCATGGTGGAATCGGGCCAAAGCTTGCCGCAAGCGCCTTGTCCGCGCCACAGACCGGCCCGGCGCGGGCGATGCTGCGTTGCAGCTTGTTATGCCAATAAATGATGAGTTCATATTTGCACGAAGGCGCAAACCCTGTCACGCCAATCGCCGCCGGCGCTTGTGCACAACCGGAGCCACTCATGGCGCAGGCGACCACCGCAACGCTCGACGCATCTCCTTCGGCTGCCGGCATGGTGAGGCTGCTGCCCCTGGTGCTGGTGGTCAGCCTGTTTTTCCTGTGGGGCATGGCCAACAACCTCAATGACGTGCTGGTGGCCCAGTTCAAGAAGGTGTTCACCCTGTCCGATCTGGAGGCCGGGCTGGTGCAGAGCGCGTTCTACCTTGGCTACTTTCTGGTGGCGATACCGGCCGGCATCTTCATGCGGCGCTTCGGCTACAAGGGTGCCATCGTGGCCGGCCTGCTGCTGTACGGCGCCGGCGCGCTGCTGTTCTGGCCGGCTGCGGCGCTGGCCACGTACGGCATGTTTCTGGCGGCGCTGTTCGTGATCGCCGGCGGGCTGGCGTTTCTGGAAACCTCGGCCAACCCGCTGGTGACCCTGCTGGGCGAGCCGCAGGGGGCGGCGGCACGGCTCAACTGGGCGCAGGCATTCAACCCGCTGGGTTCGATCACCGGCATCCTGATCGGCCAGCATTTCATTTTTTCGGGCATCGAGCACACCGCGGCCGAGCAGGCGGCGATGGGCGAAGCCGCGCGGCAGGCCTACCTCGCCAGCGAGGCCACCGCCGTGCAGTTGCCCTATCTGATGATCGCCCTGGTGGTACTCGGCTGGGCCGTGCTGGTGGCGCTGACGCGCTTTCCCGATGTGCGTGCCCAGGCGCCCGACGCGCCGTCGCGGCACGGCGTGCTCGGCCGGCTGTTGCGCGATGGCGGCTTCATGGCGGCGGTGGCGGCGCAGTTCTTCTATGTCGGCGCGCAGGTGAGCGTGTGGAGCTACCTGATCCGCTATGTGCAGGCGAGCTTGCCCGGCACGCCGGCGAAAGAGGCGGCCAATTTCCTCACCGCCGCGCTGGTGTGCTTCATGGCCGGCCGTTTCGTGGGCGCGGCGTTGATGAAGTACATCCGCCCCGCGCGCATGCTGGCGGTGTTCGCCGCCGTCGACACCGTGCTGGCGTTGGTGGCGATGCTGGCCTCCGGCACGCTGGGCGTGTACGCGCTGGTGGCGTGCAGCTTTTTCATGTCGGTGATGTATCCGACCATTTTCGCGCTGGGCGTGGAGGGGCGCGACGATGGCGAGCGCAAGCTCGGCGCGTCGGTGCTGGTGATGTCGATCATCGGCGGCGCGGTACTCACCGCCGCCACCGGCGCGATGTCGGACCTGGGCGGCATCGCGATGGCAATGGTCGTGCCGGCGCTGTGCTTCGTGGTGGTTCTGCTGTTTGCCAGCCGCCACTGGCGCGCCTAGCTTTCCGGGCAACGCGCCCGCATGCGCGAATGCTTTTGCCCCCGCCCTGGTTGGTTTTCTCGCCCCGCTGGACTATGCGGCCGCCTTGCGCACCCGCGCCGCGATCGAGCGCGGCTATGCCTTTCTCGAAGAAATGCCGTTTGCCTGTCGCAAGGCGGACGATGCCAACCCGTTCCTGCGCGAGCTGGTCGTTCCTTTTGGCGGGGCCGGTTATGTCGCCCTGTTCGAGATCACCGACAGCGCCACGCTCACCATCCTCGCCGTGCGCCATCAGCGCGAAGACGATTACCGCTGAATGGGCGGCGTCGCAGCGGCAGGTTGCGCTGATCCCTCATTCGCCGATCGCCCCGATGTCGAACACCTTGCCCGTGCGTCGGCCCACGGCCACGTGTGGCGTGCCGCCGACACGAGTGGGGACGCGTTCGAGAATCGCGAAGTAGAAGCAGTCTTCGGGCGGATCGAAGTACATGCTCTGCGGCGGCTGCCAGCAGGCGACGACCTTCATCGCGGCGCCGACGTATTGCTGCGCAAGCTGGCGCGCCGTGCCAAGGTCGAGCAGGGGCGGGATGGACGCCATGGTTACAGCGCCAGTCCCCGCTGCTGCGGCTGCCACCGGCTGACATCGAGCTGCGCCTTGCCGACGCCGATGCCGCGCACCCAGCGGGCGGAGGCGTCCAGCGTGCTCCAGGTTTTCGGCTTGCCCTTGCCGGTGGCGGCGATCAGCGTGCCGTTGGCGGTGTCGGCCTCGACGTGGAAGCGGGCGCCGTCGGCAATGATGTGCACGCGGCGTACCGCGCCGGCCTCGACAAGGGCGCGGAACAGCTTTTCATTCATGGCCGGGCTCCGTCGGCCCGAACAGTTCGGACTGGGTCGGAATCTCGATACCGGCAGCCTTGCAATGCTCGCGGATCAGCAGCTCGATCAGGTTGGCGACGCTGCGGTGATCACGCAGCGCGGCGATGCGCACGGCCTCCTTGATCGCCGGATCGATGCGCAGATTGAGCGTGGCGGTTTTGTTCGGTGACATGCGCATTGCCTCACAATGTGATGGCAATGTAACGCAGATGAAATGTATCCACCAAACGGACAGGACAAGGCCGCCAGTGTGGCGGCCTTGTCCTGTCCGTTGGCCGTACCTGGCGTATCCGCCTCGCACGGGCCGGGGCTTACGGTTTCGGCGTCAGGTGGTACAGCCCGCCGAACTTGTTGTCTTCCACCATCCACAGCGAGCCGTCCGGGGCCTGCTCGACGTCGCGCACACGCTTGCCGAGGTTCCAGCGCTGGGCGGCGGTGGCGCCGCCCTTGCCGTCGAAGGTGACGCGGGTGATGGATTGGCTGGACAGGCCGCTGATCAGGGCGTTGCCCTTCCACTGCGGGAAGGCGTCGCCGCTGTAGAACATGATGTTGCCCGGGGCGATCACCGGCACCCAGTAGATCACCGGCTTGACCAGGTCGGGTCGCGTGGCGGGGTTGGGGATGGGCACGCCGTCGTAGTTGACGCCATAGGAGACCAGCGGCCAGCCGTAGTTCTTGCCGCGCTGGATCAGGTTGAGCTCGTCGCCGCCGCGCGGGCCGTGCTCCACTTCCCACAGCTTGCCGTCGGGGCCGAAGGCCAGGCCGTAGGGCGTGCGGTGGCCGGTGCTCCAGGTTTCCGACGGGGTCAGGTTGGCGCCGGGGAAGGTGTAGGTGCTGACCACCGGCGCGTGCTTGGCCGCCTCGGTGTCGGCGGCCGGGTCGATCAGGGGAATGCTGCGCGCGCCGGTCTTGCCGGCCCACGGGTTGCCGGGCGCGGGTTTGCCGTCCAGCGTCAGGCGCAGGATCTTGCCCACCGGCTGGTCGGCGTCCTGCGCGGGGGTGAAGCGCTGGCGATCGCCGACGGTGAGAAACAGGTGCTTGCCGTCGGGATCAAACGCGATCTGCGCGCCGGCCTGGCCGCCCTTGCCGGCGGGCACCTGGCGCCACAGCACCTCGAAAGCCTCCAGCCGGGGCTGCGCGCCATCGAGCACCAGCTTGCCGCGGCCCATGGCCAGGCCGCCGCCGTAGTCGCCGGGCTCCACATAGGTGAGGTAGACGTTGTGATCGGTGGCGTAATGCGGCGAGACGAACACGCCGAGCATGCCGTTCTGGCCCTGGAACCAGCTGGCCGGCACGCCGGCCAGCTCGGTCTTGGCGCCTTCGGGCGTGACCAGTTGCACGCGGCCGACCTTTTCGGTCACCAGCATGCGGCCGTCGGGCAGAAAGGCGATGCGCCAGGGCAGTTCCAGGTCCGCCACCTTGGTGACGGTGAAGGGCAGGTCGGCATCGGGCTTCTGTTCGCCGGCATTGGTCTGCGCCTGCGCGGCGCCGCTCAGCAGGGCGGCGAGAACCATCGTGTTCACCAGTTTCATCATCGGCTTTTTTCCTTGCATGAAGAGTGTTGCCACCGCCGCGCTCAGCACTTGTCCGCGCGACCGGTGGCGTAGCGCAGCCCGCGCAGCAGGTGGGCGCGGTAGGTGGGGTTGGCGTATTGCGCGTCGGTATGGCCAAGGCCGGTGTACCAGGCGCGGCCGCCCTGGTGTCGTGCGCACCAGGCGATGGGATGGTCGGCGCCCATGGTGCCGCCCTGGTAGCGGCTCTCGTCCACCGTGGCGATCACCATGGTGTCGGCGCGCGGATTGCGGCGGTAGTTGTAGAGCTCGTCGGTGATTTGCCAGTCGTGCGCCAGCGCGGTTTCGTCGCCCTCGAAGCGCACTGCCGTGGTTTGCAGCCCCTTGGGATGGCTCTGGAACCAGGCACCCATCAGGCGGCCGTACCAAGGCCAGTCGTACTCCGTATCGGCGGCGGCATGCACGCCCATGTAGCCGCCGCCGTTGTCGATGTAGCGTTCGAACGCCGCCTGCTGGGTGTCGTCCAGCACGTCGCCGGTGGTGCTGAGAAACACCACCGCATCGAAGCGCGCCAGGCTGGCGTCGTTGAACAGTGCGGGGTCTTCGCTGTGCACCACGGCGATGCCCTCGGCCTGCGCCAGCTCGCGCAGCGTCTGCACGCCCACCGGGATCGACGAGTGGCGGTAACCCGTGGTGCGGGTAAACACCAGGATGCGCGCGGTTTTCGCGCGTGTCGCGCTGGCGCCGGTGGTGCCGGTGGTGTCGGGCCGGGTGGCGGTGCAGCCGGGCAGGCATGCCACGGCCAGGATCAGGGAGGCGAGCAGGGCGGGGATCGTTTTCATGTCCCCGAGTTTGACGTGCTTTGGCACGGGATGCACTTCGCCGTGGCGCGCCTGAGCGGTTTTGCCAGGGGCGTGGTAGCGCGACAGCAAGCGCGACCTTGGCGAGGAATGGCTGCGGGCCGTACGCGACATCGTTGGCGCCAGCCCAGCGGCGCGGCCAAGGCGTTGCTGAAAATTGCCGTGGCGGCGCCAAAAACCGTACGCAAGGTGCTTGCGGCGGCGTGAGCGGCATGGGAGCGTTGCGTGTCCCCGGCCCCCGGCGTGCCGGGTGGGGATGTCCTCTCGACCAACCACGGAAATCCCCATGCCCAGCACCCTGCAGACCCTTCCCCTGACCACCATCGACGGCGCGGCCGACTCGCTGGCCGAGCACGCCGGCAAGGTGTTGCTGCTGGTCAATGTGGCGTCCAAGTGCGGCCTCACGCCGCAATACGAAGGGCTGGAGAAGCTCTACCGCGAGAAGCGCGCCGAGGGTTTCGAGGTGCTGGGTTTTCCGGCCAACAACTTCAAGGGGCAAGAGCCGGGCAGCGAGGAGGAGATCAAGCAGTTCTGCTCGCTCACCTACGACGTCAGCTTTCCGCTGTTCGCCAAGATCAGCGTGGCCGGCGATGACGTGCATCCGCTTTATCGCCAGCTCGTCGCCGCGCAGCCGGTGGCCACCGGCGAGGGCCCGATGCGCGAGCGGCTGGTCGGCCACGGCATTGCCGCCAACCCGGCGCCGGGCGTGCTGTGGAATTTCGAGAAATTCCTCGTTGGCCGCGACGGCCGGGTGATCGGCCGCTTTGCGCCGGACGTGACGGCGGATGACGCGCGCCTGCGCGCGGCGATCGACGCGGCGCTGGCCTGATCGGCGGCCGGCGCCGGCGGTATTGACGGCGTGGGGCGCGGCTGACAACGTCAGCGCGATGTTGGGGGTCTCGGGGGAGACATCGTGCGCGAGGATCTGCTGATCGTCCTGAGGGCGATATTCGGCGAGGCGGGCCGGCTGCCGCTGCTGGCCAGTTGGCTGGCGGCGGCGTTTTCGCTGCTGGTGGTGGTGCGGCTGCTGGCGCTGGACGTGGGGCGCTGCCACCGGCTGGTACGCGGCATGCGTCGTGCCGCCGGCGTGGCGAGCGGGTGGTCGGTATGGGGCACCGTGCTGCAACTGGCGTTTACCGACGGCGCGCTGACCCAACGCGACAGCCGCACCCTGGTACGTCGCACGCGCATCCGCATGGAGCACGAGCTGTTTTCGCCCATGCCGTTTTTCGAGTGGCCGTTGCCGGAGGATCACCCCGACCGCGACAACCCCGCCTTTGCGCCGGCACGTGGCCGGCGTGCCCGCCGCCTGGCCGCGCGCGCCAGCCGTGCGCGGCTCAAGGCGTGGCGTGCGTCGATGCGGCGGTTCGTGGCCAAGGATGGCGACTGGACCATCCACGTGGACAACCCCTCGCAGATCAACGCGCGCATGGCACAGATCCAGCGCTACTTCGACCTGCTGCGCCACGAGCAGGTGGACGAGGGGCATCGCGACCATTTCCTGTGCGCGATCGAGGTGGCGTCCGGCTTCATTGCGCCGCTGCACCTGCTGACCGGCTTGCTGGTGGAGTTCAACGACAAGTGGGGGCCGATCCTGCGCGCGTTCGACCGCGACACCATGGACTACCAGGACATCGCCATGGGCGAGGCGGCGATGGACCTGCGCCAGATCCAGATGTTCATCTACAACTGCTGGCTGCTGTGGGGGCCGAGCATTCCCGTGTGCGGCTGCCGGCAGTGGAACGCCCGCCACCGCGTGCTGCAGTACGGCTTTGGCGACGAGAACAACTGCATCGAGGTGGTGGGAGAGACCGAGGCGGTGACCGCGCAATTGCAGCAACTGGCGCGCGCGGAGATCGACTACGACCAGGCCTGCCGCAGCAATGGCGAAAACGCCGTGGCCGCGCGGCCGCTGGCGGCGATGGCGGTGCCGGCCAACGTGCTGGGGCAACTGCGCCTGTCCGGCAGCCTGCGCAGCGAGGACGGCCGGCGCATCAACGCCCTGCCCAAGGCCGCGCGCACCAGTTGGGGCGGCGCGCAGGACGAGCGGCCGGTGCTGTTCATCTCGGGTATCGCCTCGGAGGCGCCGGTCAGCGGCAACCTGGCGCGCGAGACGCAGCGCTACGGGCGCATCACGCTGGACGATGCGGCATTGCCCTCGCGCTACTACTCGGCCTACCTGTGGGTGGGTTTCGTGCTGCTGGGCCGGGACGGCGAGGCATGGCGCCCGCTCAGCGAAACCCAGGGCAAGGCCGCGCAACGGTGGAAGGATTTCGTGCCGTTTTTCGAGCACGGCAACCTGGCCGATCGCGAAAGCTGCGCCTTCGGCAAGCGCCAGCTGGCGGCCAAGACCATTGCCGCGTTTGCGCGGCTGGTGGACGGCGCGCCCGGCGACTTCGCGCACCGCTTTGCCTTTGCCTGCGCCATCGACGAGCCCGGTTGCGGCTATGCGCTGGCCTATCCGGCGTGGGGCGGCGGGCCGAGCATGCGCGAGCTGCTCAAGCAGGTGTTGCAGCAGGGGGCCGACCGCGGTGATCGCGCCTGCCTGCGCCTGCGCGACGAGGGCATCCTGCAGTTCGACTATTTCGACGGCCGCCCCGGCCATCACGATTACGCGGCATGCGAGTTGCCGTCACTGGTGGCGGCGCACTACGCCACGTTCGACGACTGACGTAGGCGCAACCACGCGCGCAGTGTGCCGCCGCGCTGCACCAGCGCGCGGGCGCTGTCGGTATCCAGGCTGGCCAGCGCGGCGCGGGCGTCGAGCAGGGCAATCGGCGCGTGTTGCTGGCTGGCCGCCGCCAGCATGTCGAGCTGCGCGCCGGCCACCGCGTCCTGCGCCAGCGCGGCGCCCTTGAGCACGGAGATGCCGAAAAACCCGCGTAGGTGGCGCGCCAGCAGGTCGCTGTCGAGCGAGTCGCCCTCGGCGCCGATCACGCCGTAGACCAGGCCGTCGTCGGGCGCCTGGTCGGCCGACAGCGCAGGCTGCACGTAGGGAAAATCCACCACGCGCGCACCGCGCCCGGCCCAGATGCGCAGGCGGTCGAACGGGTCCAGGCCCGAGTGCGCGCTGTCGGTGGCGTAGGTGGCCGGGTCCATCCGCAGCGGATCGTTCTGCTCGACAAAAACCAGCACGGGCGTGGCCGGCTCGGCGGCAACGTCAAGCATGCCGGGGATGGCGTCGATCAGGGCCCGCACCAGTCGCGAGAACCAGCCCCGGCCGCGCGCGGCCGGCGGCACGAAGATGTAGTTGAGGTTGGCGCTGAGCACGCGGCGCCCGTCGATCACATGATGCAGCGCGATGAGGTTGGCGCCGCCCACCATCGCACCATCGGGCGACTCGCGCGCGATCAGGCAGGTTTCGCGAAACGGGCCGTAAAGCGCACGCAGCCGTGCGTGCTCGCTGCCGTGGTTGAGCGCCAGGCAGGCCTGGAAACCGGCCAGCTCCTCGGTCTCGTTCGGCAGCACGAAGGCGCCACGGTAGGCCGCGTGGAAGGTTTCCAGCGCGGGGTCGTCAGGGCGGTCGATGATGTCCAGGTGCATGGCGCAAGCAGGCAGGGAGAGAGGGCGCCGCCGCAGTATGGCAGGGCGCCGCTACGCCTGCGGCTTGCGCCGGCCGCGCTTGCGGGCGGCAGCGGGTGCCACGGCGCTGGCGCTGTCCAGTTGCTCCAGCCACGCCAGGTCGTCGACATAGGCGAGAAACGCACGCAGGTAGTGCGGCGACAGCTCGTCCATCAGCACGATGGCGCGGCGGGCCAGCGCGCTGGAGTTGAGCGGGCCGGCGTCGGTGGGCGCAGGTGCCACGGCCTGGCGCAGCCGGCTGTCGGCGCGCAGGCTGGACCACAGCTGGCGCAGGTCGGCCAGCGCGGGAATGGCCGGGTAGGCATCGCGCGAGGGCGACGCGGCCGCTTGCAAGGCGACGACCAGCTCGCGCAACGGACGTGGCTTGTCGGTGGGTGCGGCCGGCGCCGCCGCTGCCGCCGGCGCGTCGCCCTGGTGCGCTTGCAGCAGGCGCTGCGCCTCGCCGTCGAGCCGGGCCGCGCGCTGTGCCATGGCCTGCGCCAGCCGGGCGTGGATGGCGGCGGTGGTGGTGTCAGCGCGCATGGTCGGTCGGGTTGCTGGCGGCCGAGGCGCGCGGGATGGGGGCGATCTCCACGCGGCGATTCCGGGCGCGGCCGGCCTCGTCGGTATTGGCGCTGACCGGTTGCTGCGCGCCGAACGCGGCGGCAAACACCGCATCGGCGCTCACGCCGGCGGCGACCAGGGCGCGGGTGACGGTGAGCGCGCGCTGTGCCGACAGCTCCCAGTTGTCGGCAAACTGGCGGTTGTCGCCGTGCACGGGCTGGTCGTCGGTGAAGCCGCTGACCATCAGCAACTCGTCGCGCGAGGCGAGGTACTGCGCCAGCGGCGCGGCCAGGCTCTGCACGAGCTGGCGGCCTTCCGGCTGCAACTGGTCGGAGTTGAGCGCAAACAGCAGGCTGCCGCGAATGCCGATGCGGCCGTTGACCAGGGTCACGCGGCCCTGCGCCAGCGGCGTGGCCAGCGCCCGCTCCAGCGTGGTGCGACGCGCAAGCTCCGCCTGGCGCTGTTTCTCGGCCACGTCGAGCTTGTGCGACAGCTGCAACTGCACGCCGATCACGCCCACCAGGATCAGCACGAACACGCCCAGCAGCACCGACATCAGGTCACCAAACGCCCAGATGGGCGCGGTGGATTCAGTATCGATTTCGACGTCGTGGCTCATCGCGCGCAGGAACCGTACGGTAGGAGCGGGCGTGCGGTCATGCCTTGCCTGCCTTGCCGCGACCGGCCAGCTGTTGCATGTCGGCGATGATCTGCTGCTGCGACAGCACGCTCAGCTCCACCACCTCGCGCGCCTGCGCCACGTAGTAGGCCAGTTGTTCGTCGCTGCGCGATTGCGCGGCGTCCAGCGCGGTGGCGATGTGCTGCAGGCGCTCCATCAGGGCGTCGTTGCTCTGGCCGAACTGGGTCACGCCGGCGCCGAACGCCTCGCCCAGGCTGGCGACTTCGGCGGCGCTGGCGGTGACCTGGGCGGCGGCGTGGTCGAGCTTGCCGGCCTCGCTGTCGATCTGCGCGGCAAGGCGGCTGCCGACGCGATCGAGCAAGTCGGCCGAGGTGCTGACCAAGGCGTCGACCGCGCTGCGCTGCTCGGTGGAGGCGTGGTTGACGGCGTCGAGCAGGGTTTCCAGCGTGGCCAGCAGGCGGCTGCGCTCCTCCAGCATGGCGGTGTCGCGCACCATGCTGTCGGACAGTTTCTGGCGCAGCTCGCCCACCACCTCGGCGGCCACGCGCGGCGCCTCGGCGGCGGCTTCCACCAGGCGGGCGATCTCGGCCAGGGTCTGGCTGGCGGCGGCCTGTGCCTGCGTGGCGATGGCGCCGGCGGTCTGCTCCAGCGTGTCGCAGATGGCTTGCTGGCGAGTGGCGGTGGCGTCGCCGGCGTCCTTCCACTGCGTGCTCAGCGCGGTGGTGATGGCGTCGAGCTTTTGCGCCCAGGCGGCCAGGCGCTCCTCGTCGCGTGATTGCAGGGACGCCTGCAGGGCGGTGTGCGAGTGCTCCAGCGCCTGCACCAGCGCGGTGGCGTGCGACTGCAAGGTGTCGCCGGCGGCACTCAGCGCGAGCTGGTGCTGGCTGGCCAGTTCGGCGTGCGTGGCGTCCTGCCTGGCCAGTGCGCCGCGCCATGCCTCGGCGGTGCGCTCGACGCTGGCGTCCATGCGCGCGGCGACGTCGTCGAGCAGGGCGGAGGAGCGCTGCGCGAAGGTGTCGGCAAAGCGGGCCAGCGCCTCGCCCAGTGCCTGCGCGTGGGCGTCGTTGGTTTGCCGGTGCTGGGCCAGTGCCTCGGTCCAGATGCCGGTGACCGTGCGTGCGGTAGTGTCGAAGCCGCCGGCCAGGCCGTCGAGCTGGCGCTGCACCGCTTCGCCCACGCTGGCCTGGATGGCGGCGCTTTCGCGGGCCAGGCTGGCGAGGGTGGATTCGACCACCGGCTGCAGCACGCCGGCGGCGGTGTGCGCGCTGCTGGCGATGCCGGCTTGCAGCGATTGCTGGACCGTGTCGGCCAGGCGCGTGTAGGTCGCCTCGGTGTGGCGGTGGAACGCCTCGCGCTCGGCATGCAGGCGCTCGTGCGCAGTGGTGCTGTGCTGCTCCAGCGTGGCGGCCATCGCCTGCAGGCGATCCACCAGCGCGGGCATGGCGCTGGCCTGTTGCTGCAGCAACTGGAACGCCTGCTCGCGCTGGTAGGCGCGCGAGTGCGGGCGCAAGGTGGTGGCGACGGCCGTATCCAGCCCCTGCACCGCGTGCAGGCGCTCGCGGCGGACCAGCGCGGCAAGCAGGCCGAGCATGGCCGAGCTGGCGACGCCGGCGATGGAGGTGCCAAAGGCAAACGCCAGGCCGTTGACCGGCGCGGCCAGCGCACCGCGGATTGCCTGCAGGTCGCTGGCGCTGCCCAGCGCCGTGCCGGTGCCGCGCAGCGTGGCCATCATGCCGAGCAAGGTGCCCAGCATGCCCAGCAGCACCAGCAGGCCGACCAGGTAAGGCGTCATCGACGGCGCCGGCAGCGCGGCGCGCTCGCCTTCCACGCGCAGCCGCACGGCGTGGCGCAGGCTGGCGGGCAGGCGTGCCAGCCACGGGGCCAGCTCCGCCGGCGGCTCGGCCAGCGCGTCCACCGCCTGGCGCAGCGCGGCCGTGGCCTGCCGGTAGCGCCACAGCTCGAATGCGCCGGCCAGGTAGCAGGCGCCGATCAGCAAGGCGATGCCCAGGCCCAGCGGGTTGTTGCCGACATAGCCGGCCGCGATGCCGCCGATGGCGACCAGGCCCAGCGCAAAGACAAGAAGGAGCAGCGGATGTCGGGTCATGGCTAACCGTGTGAGGGGGCGGCAAGCGCTGCCAGCAGCGCATCCACGGGTTGAAAACGAAGGTCCAGCTCGGCCAGCAGCACGTCGCGCAGGTCGCGGCGAAAGCCGTCCAGCGGCGTGTCGGTGTCGCGCAACTGCGTGGCGCGCCGGTCGGCCAGGTCAGGCACCTTGGCCAGCAGGGCGTGCTCGCGCGGGCTGAGCGCCGCCTCCATCGCCGCGTCCACTCCGGCCAGCCGCGCCTGTGCCGGACCGGCCTGTGCGAGGGTGTCGCGCAACTGGCCGCGCAGGCGACCCACGCTGGCCTGCGCGGCGCGCTGGCGGGCCAGGCAGGCCTGCCGGAACGCGCTGGTGTCCGGCGTGGCGGCCGTGGGCGACAGCGCGGGGTCGTCCATGATCGCCGTGGCCAGCGCCTGGCGGGCACGGGCACAGTCGGCGGCCAGCTCGGGCGGCGCGGTCGATGCCGGCTCGGTCATGGGCGGCGCGGCGTCGAGCGCGGCGGCCAGTGCCAGCGCGTGGTTCCAGTCCAGCCACTGGCCCAGCCGGTCGGGCAGGGCCTGGCCGGGCGCAGCCACGTCCACCCCGGCCAGCCGCGCCAGCAGGCGGGTGAACGTGGGGCCATGGACGGTGGGGCGCGGTGCGGCGTTCGCCATGCTTTGCCGAGGGGAAAAAACGGCCAGTTTAGCGCGAGCGGCCATGGCCGCGTGCTGGCGGCGTGCCGTGTTCTTGTCATCGTCTTCTCATTTCGTGCTGTACGGTGCGGGCATTGCGCCCGTTTTGGCGCCGGCTGCTGCAACACAAGGGGATGCGGGATGGATGAGGCCTACCGGCTGCTGGTCGAGTCGCTTGATGATGTCGCCATCTACAGGGTGGATGCCGAAGGCCGCATCGAAACCTGGAACCGGGGCGCCGAGCGCCTGACCGGCTACACGCGCGAGGCGGCGGTCGGCATGCCCGCCGCCATGCTGTATCCGCACGAGACGCAGGCGACCGTGCTGGCGCAGGCGCGGTCGGCCGCGCAGGGCGACGGCAACCACCGTCGCATCGAGGGCGGCTTGCGCGATCGGGACGGTGCCGTGGTGGCGGCGTCCATCGTGGTGCAGCCGGTGCCCGCTGCCGAGGGGACGCCGCCGTGCTGGTGGGAGATCGCGCGCGACCTTTCCGCGCCGGCGGCCGATGCCGCCGCGCACGAGCCCACCGAGGAGCAGTTTCGCCGGCTGGTGCAGGGCGTGGTCGACTACGCCATCTACATGCTCGACCTGGAGGGCGGCGTGCTGTCGTGGAATACCGGCGCGCAGCGCATCAAGGGCTACCGCGAGTCGGAGATCGTGGGGCGGCACTTTTCCGCGTTCTACACCGAGGCCGACCGCGCCGCCGGCGAGCCGGCGCGCGGCCTGGCGCACGCCCTGCGCCATGGCCGTTTCGAGAACCAGGCCTGGCGCGTGCGCAAGGACGGCTCGTTGTTCTGGGCGCACGTGGTGATCGATCGCGTCGACGACAGCGAGGGCCGCCCGATCGGCTTTGCCAAGGTCACCCGTGACGCCACCGAGAGCCGGCGCGCCGAGGAGGCGCTGGAGGAGATGCGGCGCGCGCTGCACCACGCGCAGAAGATGGAGGCCATCGGCCAGCTCACCGGCGGCGTGGCGCACGATTTCAACAACCTGCTGCAGGTGGTCAGCGGCAACCTGCAACTGCTCGATGACGACCTGGCCGGCAACGAGCGCGGGCGTCGCCGCGTGGCCAACGCCATGGCCGGCGTGGCGCGCGGCTCCCGGTTGGCGTCGCAACTGCTCGCGTTTGGCCGTCGCCAGCCGCTGGCGCCCAAGGTGATGAACCCCGGCCGCCTGATACGCGGCATGGACGACCTGCTGCGGCACACGCTGGGCGAGGGCGTGGAGATCGAGACGGTGATCGGCGGCGGGCTGTGGAACGTCTCCATTGACCGCGCCAACCTGGAAAACGCCATCCTCAACCTGGCGATCAACGCGCGCGACGCGATGGGCGGGCGCGGCCGATTGACGATCGAGGCCGGCAACGCCTGGCTCGACGACGACTACGCCCGCCGCCAGCACGAGGTGGCGCCGGGCCAGTACGTGCTGATCGCCGTCACCGACACCGGCTGCGGCATGCCGCCGGAGCTGACGGAGAAGGTGTTCGAGCCGTTTTTTTCCACCAAGGCCGAGGGCAGCGGCACGGGGCTGGGGCTGTCCATGGTGTACGGCTTCGTCAAGCAGTCCGGCGGCCACGTGAAGATCTACAGCGAGGTGGACCACGGCACCACCGTCAAGATCTACCTGCCGCGCAGCATGGAGGCCGAGCAGGCGTCGCTGCCGGCCGTGGACACGCCGGTGCGCGGCGGCACCGAGTCGGTCCTGGTGGTGGAGGATGACGAGGCGGTGCGCGAAACGGCGGTCTCGCTGCTGCGCCAGCTCGGCTACAGCGTGCTGCAGGCGTCCGATGCGTCGAGTGCGCTGTCCATCATCGAGAGCGGCGTGCCGCTGGATATCCTGTTTACCGATGTGGTGATGCCCGGCCCCATGCGCAGCCCCGAGCTGGCCGCGCGGGCGCGCGAGCGCATGCCGGGGCTGGCGGTGCTGTTCACCTCCGGCTACACCGAAAACGCCATCGTCCATGCCGGCCGGCTGGACGAGGGCGTGGAGCTGCTGAGCAAGCCGTACACGCAGGAGGCGCTGGCGCGGAAACTGCGCGAGGTGCTGGGTGCAGCCCGGGCACGCGCACGCCCGGCGGACGAGCGCCGGGCGGTGGTGGAGGCGGCGCGCATCCTGCTGTGCGAGGACGACATCGCCATCCGCACCACCGTGCGCGACATGCTCGAATCGCGCGGCTACGCGGTGACCGACGTGGGCTCGGCGGAGGCGGCGGTGGAGCGCTACCAGCGCGAGCGCATCGACCTGCTGCTGACCGACGTGCGCCTGCCCGGCACCTCGGGCATCGAGCTGGCGTCCACGTTGCGGCAAGCCCACGAGGCCTTGCCCGTGGTGTTTGCCACCGGCCGGCTTGGCGAGAACGACGACCTGCTGGACGGCCGCACCCGCGTGCTGCTCAAGCCCTACAGCGGCGAGGCGCTGGTGCGCACCATTTCGCAGCTGCTGGCCTAGGCGCGTGGTGCCGGTGCTACGGCTGCGTACCGGTCACGGCAAACCACGCGCCTTGCGGATCCTGGCCGCTGGCCACCCAGGCGCCGCCGGGCACCTGCATCGGGTCGTGATGGATCTGCCCGCCCGCCGCACGGACCGTGGCCACCGCGTCGGCCACGCTGCCGCGCACGCCGAAATACGGCAGCCAGCGCGACGCCGGCAAGCCGCACAGGCCCATGACGCCGCCGATGTCCACGCCGTGGCATGCGATCAATTGATACGTGCCCATCGGCCCAAGATCCACCGCCGCTGCGGCGGTCCAGCCGAACACGCGGGCATGGAAGGCGAACCCCGCCTGCGGATCGGCCGAGGCCAGCTCGTTCCAGTTGACGTGGCCTGGCGCGTTCGGGTGAAACGCGCCGCCGGCGTCATGCCCGGCCCCGGCCGCGTCGGCGCCAGGTGTCGCGCGCCGATCCGGCTGCAGCACGCCAAAGGGCGCACCTTGCGGATCGGCCAGCCGCGCGAAGCGGCCAGTGCCGGGAATCACCGTGGGGCCAAGCTGCACCGCCGCGCCGGCCGCGCGGGCATCGGCCACGAAGGCGTCGATGTCGGCCACCGCGAAATACGTGGTCCACGCCGGCGCCGCCTCGTCGTCGCCCCACTGGGTCAGCCCGGCCACCGCGCTGCCGTCGCTGCAGGCCTGGTGATAGCCCGGCGCAGGCAGGCCGGTGTCGTGAAAGGTCCAGCCCAGCACGCGGGCGTAGAAGGCCTGCGCGGCCGCCAAATGGCCCGGTCGCGTGGCCAGCTCGTACCAGCAGGGGTTGCCGTGGAATCGCGCGTTCATGCGGTTTTTCTCGCGGACAGGATGGAACGGCGACCTTGCGGGCAGCCGCCCGCGGCGTCAACTGCGCGACCGTGGCGCAGGCCCGCCGCAGTTCGCTTGCTTGACCTTTTCCCCGTGATCAGTGGGCTACCATGCCCCGGGCATGGCCTGCGGCAGGGCGGTGGGACGTGAGCGGGCAGGGCTGAGGACGCATGAAGGATTTTCGCCAGATCTTCGAGCACGTACCCGTGCCTTGCATGGTGCTGGACCGGCAGTTTCGCTACGTGGCGGCCAATCGCAGCTACCTGCAGACCACCGCCACGTGCATGGACGAGTTGCGCGGGCGCTCGGCGTTCGAGGTGTTTCCCGACGAGCCGGACAACCCCAGCCGCCATGGCGCGCACATGCTGCGCACCTCGCTGGAAAAAGTGCTGGCCACCGGCCGCACCGACGTGCTGGGCCTGGTGCCGTACAAGGTCACCCAGCACACCGGCGAGGGCGTGCAACTGCAGGACCGCTACTGGAGCGTGACCCACGTGCCGCTGTTCGACGAGAACGGCGCGGTGGGCTGGGTGCTGCAATACGCCGAGGACGTGACCGAGCTGCACCAGCTGCGGCTGGTGGCCGACGTGGCGCAGGCGGCAGGCATGCCGTTGCCGCACGAGCTGGAACGGCTGGAGGCGGGTGTTTTCCATCATGCCCTGCGCCTGCAGGAGGAAAACCTGCTGCTGGAGCGCGAGCGCCGGCACCTGCGGCGCTTGTTCGAGCAGGCGCCGGGCTTTGTCTGCATCCTGCGCGGCGAGCGTTTCGTGTTCGAGATCGCCAACGCGGCCTACCGCGGGATGGTGGGCCGCCGCCCGCTGATCGGTCGACCGCTGGTGGAGGCCATGCCCGAGGTGGTGGGGCAGGGTTTCGTGAAGCGGCTGGAGCGCGTGCTGTCCAGCGGCGAGCCCTACGTTGGCCGGCACGAGCGCGTGATGCTGACGCGCGACGGCGAGAGCACCGAGTTTTTTCTCGACTTCATCTACCAGCCCATCCACGAGTCCGACGGTCATGTCTCGGGCATCTTCGTGCTCGGCCATGACGTCACCGAGCGCGTGCGCGTGCACGCCGACCTGCTGCGGCATCGCGAGCACCTGGAGGAGCTGGTGCTGGCGCGCACGCAGGAGCTGGCGCAGGCGCAGGCCGCCTTGCACCAGGCGCAGAAGATGGAGGCCGTGGGCCGCCTGACCGGTGGCGTGGCGCACGATTTCAACAACCTGCTGCAAGTGGTCGGCGGCAACCTGCAGTTGCTGGAAACCAGCCTGCACGACGACCCCAAGGCGCGCCGCCGCATCGAGAACGCGCGCATGGCGGTGGAACGCGGCGCCACGCTCACCTCGCAACTGCTGGCCTTTGCGCGGCGCCAGCCGCTGCGGCCCAAGGTGATCGACGCCGCGCGGCTGATGCACGACATGGCGCACATGATGCGGCGGGTGATCGGCGAGGGCATTGCGCTGGAAACCGTGGCGGCGGAAGGCTTGTGGCCGATCTGCGTCGACCCGTCGCAGATGGAGAACGCGCTGCTCAACCTGGCCATCAACGGCCGCGACGCCATGGCCAACGCCGGCCGCCTGGTGCTGACGGCGCGCAACGTGTCGCGCGAGGAGGCCGCCGCGCTGCCCGAGCCGGCCGACTACGTGCTGCTGTCCGTTGCCGACAGCGGCAGCGGCATGAGCGAGGAGATCCGGCACCAGGCGTTCGAGCCGTTTTTCACCACCAAGCCGCAAGGCGCGGGCAGCGGCCTGGGCCTGAGCATGGTGTACGGCTTCGTCAAGCAGAGCGGCGGCCACGTGGCCATCGACAGCACGATGGGCGTGGGCACCACGGTGCACCTCTACCTGCCGCGCGCCGAGGCGGCGCTGGTGGAGGACGCGGCCGAGTCGCACCTGCCCGTCACGCACGGCAGCGGCACCGTGCTGGTGGTGGAGGACGACGCCCAGGTGCGCGCCACCGTGGTGGAGATGCTCAGCGGCCTGGGCTACACGGTGCGCGAGGCGGCCCATGGCCAGGCGGCGCTCGACATGCTGCGTGCCGACCCGGCCGTGGACCTGCTGTTTACCGACGTGGTGATGCCCGGCCCGCTCGGCGCGGCGGCGCTGGCCGACGCGGCGCGGCAGCGGGTGCCCGGCCTCAAGGTGCTGTTCACCTCCGGCTACCCGCGCGACGCGATCGTGCACGACGGACGGCTGGATGCGGGCGTGGACCTGCTCAGCAAGCCCTACACGCGCGAGGCGCTGGCCCGCGCCATCGGCGATGCAATGGCCGGCTGACGCCCGCGCCCGTCAGGCCGCGGTCGTCACGCCCTGTCGCCCTGGCAGCGCTGGTGCGCCCAGGCGTTGGCGTCATCCAGCGCCGCCTTGAACGTGGGCGACTCCAGCCGCTTGGCGCTGGCATGCCGGCGGACCTCGTCGGCCATGGTGGTGAAGTCCTTCTTCAGGCGTTCGCTGTGGAACTGGCCGGCGATCTCGGCAGTGGCGCGGGCCAGCTCGATCCGGCTCGATGGCGGCGCCTCGCTGCTGCCGGCCGTGGCGTGCGGCGTCAGCGAGAGCACGGCCGGCACCAGCCGTACGCAGTCGTCGAAATCCTGCGGGTCGATGCGGCGCAGTTGCTGCGCGACGCGCTCGTCCTCGTCGGACCAGCCGTCCGGCCGGGTCAGCGCGGCCAGCGCCTTCACCTTGTCCGGGTGCTGCCGGTAGTAATCCACGTTGCGCGGATCGACGCTCGCCGCCCCGGGCATTTTCGCGGCCCACGCGGTACCGGCCATGCGCGCCTGCGCGCCGGCGAGCGCCAGCGTGCTCATGGCCTGCAGGTAGCTTTGCCCGGTGAAACCATGGCGGGCCAGCAAGGCATGCAGGGCCGGGTTGGTGTCCATGCGGCGCGCCATCGTCTCCAGCGTGGGTACGCCGTCATCGGCCTCGCTGTCGTCGTCGGGCGATTGGGCGTGCAGCGTGCGGGTTTCCTCGGCCACGGCGATCATGCGGTCGAGCAGGTCGTCGGTCAGTCGCAATGAGGGTGACGCGGCGGCGGACAGCGCCTGCGGCGCGGCCTGGACGGCGGGGCCGGCGGCGATGACGGTCGAGAGCAGGGCAAGCAGGACGGGGGCGGGCACGCGAGGCAAGCGCATTCTGGACGATCTCCCTGGGTGTCGGGTCGCATCGATTCTAGGCGGCGGTCGCATTCATTGCCGGGACATTCGTCACCCCGCACACTGCCCGTTTGCCGCCTTGTACGGATGACCATGTGCCACTTCGCCATGACGACGGGATGACCGCACTGTCGCGTACCGCGCGGCGGTGGCTGGCGATGGCCTGCTGCCTCGTCCTGCCCGCGCAGGCCGCCGCGGTCGCCGCCTCCAGGCCGTTGCAGGTGACGATCGTCAATGACCGCCTGACGCTGTCGGTCACGCACTATCCGCAGGTCTACCTGCAAGGCACGATCGACGCCGGCGCACCGCAGCGCTTCGCGGCGCTGGTGCGCGCCGGGCGCATCACGCCAGGCGCGGACATCTACCTCGACGCGCACGGCGCGGACCGCGCCGCCGGCATGGCGTTGGGCCGCCTGTTTCGCGCCGGCGGCATGGCCACGCACCTGGGCACGCCACGGCAACCGCGGCATGCCAGCGTGGCGATGAAAACCGCCACCTGCACGGATGCCTGCGTGTACGCCTACCTCGGCGGCCTTTATCGCTGGACGCCCAGCGGACGCGACCGCCTCGCCCTGGCCGCGCCGCCGGGCGATGCCCGCGACGTGGCCGCCTACCTTGCCGCCATGGGCATCGATGCCGGCGCACTGGCGCCCGCGTCGCCCGGCGACTGGACGGCCGAGCGCCTGCTCGCCACCGGCCTGGCCAACAACGGCGTGCTGCCGGCCACGGCCAGCTATGACCTGCGTGCGCCCGCGCCGACGCTGGAGCTGCGCCAGACCGACCGCAAGGGCGTGCATCGGCTCACCATCCGCTGCGCACCGGGCCATACCACGGTCACCGCCTACGACGACGTGGGCATGGCGCGCGCTCGCCAGGTGGCGTTGCGCGGCGGCGATGCGTACTTCCAGCTCGACGGCAGGAAAGTGCTCGACCAGTCGCGCGGCGGCGCGCTGGCCGAGGGCAGCGCGTTGGTGATCCGCCGCGACTACCCGCCGGCCGACCTGGTGGACCTGGTCAATACGTGGTCGTTCGGCGCCTGGGTGGACGGGCGCAGCGCGGCGTTTCGTGACGGCTTCACCCTGCAACTGCATCCGGTGCACCCGCAGCTCAAGGTGTTCTACTACGCCTGCTGGCGCGCCGCGCCGTGGCCGCCACGGGCAAAAAAGTCCGCACCGGCCGCCTGAGCGTCAATGCCGGGCCGCGACCTCCGCCACCGCGTCGGCGCCCGCAGGCATGCGCAGCGGACAGGCCGGGTCGGTGGCCGCGCGCCATACCGCGGCGGTCACGTCCTGCGAGACGGTGACGGGCGCCGCCGGGTCGCGCATCGGCGCCAGCGCCTCGTGGGCAAAGGCGGCATAGGGCTCGGCAAAACCGGCCTGCATGCGCGGCATGGCGTTTTCGCCAAAGCGCGTGGCGGGCGCGCGCCCCGGCAGCACCAGTCGTGCGCGCACGCCGAACGGGGCCAGCTCCAGCGCCAGCGAGGCGGTATAGGCATCGATGGCCGCCTTGCTGGCGGTGTAGACGGCCAGCAGGGGCAACGCCCGCAAGGTGACGCTGGAGGTGACATTCACCACCACGCCGCTGCGGCGCTGGCGAAACTGCGGCAGTACCGCCTGCGTCATCGCCATGGTGCCAAAGGTGTTGGTCTCGAAGATCTCGCGCACCATGGTCATCGGCGTGCTTTCCACCACGCCAAGCAGGCCGATGCCGGCGTTGTTGACCAGTACGTCGATCGGCCCGGCGACCTCCACCGCGCGCTCGATGCTGGAAGCGTCGGTCACGTCCAGCGCCAGCACGCGCATCCGCTCGTCGTTCGGCAGCGCGTCTTCGCGCGGCGTGCGCATGGTGGCGACCACTTGCCAGCCACGGTCGTGGAAACAGCGCGCCGTCGCCAGGCCGAAGCCGGAGGAGCAGCCGGTGATCAAAACGGTGGGGACTCGGTTGTTCATGCGGTATTTCCGTGGTCGTGGAGGAGAGCGCCCAACCATAGGCGTCGATGCCTGTACTCACTACCATTGGAAGTCCTTGTTTCATGGTCGAGAGTCCAGTCATGTCCGACCCGCTTGCCGACGTCATCAGCTTGTTGCAGCCGGGCGCGCCGTTCTCCAAGTTGGTCAGCGGCGCGGGCGCGTGGCGTGTGCGGCGCGACGAAGAGGGGCAACCGTTCTACGCCGTGGTGCTGGAGGGCTCCTGCGTGCTGGCGGTGGACGGGCATGCGCCGCTGGTTCTGGGCGAGGGCGATTTCGTGCTGATTCCCGCCGCGCGCGGTTTCACCATGCATGGCGCCGAGCCGGCGCACGGCATGCCGGCCGATACCACGGCGGTGCTGCGGTTTCCCGGCGAGATACGCCACGGCGTGCAGGACGGCCCGCCGGAGGTGCGGCTGCGGGTGGGGCATTGCGTCTTCGGTTCGCCCGATGCGGCGTTGCTGGTATCGCTGCTGCCCACCCTGGTGCACGTACGCGGTGACGGCCGGCTGGCGACGCTGGCGCAATTGGTGGGCGAGGAAAGCCGCCAGCAACGGCCTGCCCGCGAGATGATCCTGGGCCGCCTGCTGGAGGTGCTGCTGATCGAGGCCTTGCGCTCGGCCGGGCGTACCGCCGCCTCGCCGGGACTGGTGCGCGCACTGGCCGATGAGCGCCTGGCGGTTGCCGTGCGCCACATGCACGAAAGCCCGGCGCGGCCGTGGACGGTGGCGCAGCTGGCGCGCGAGGCGGCGCTGTCACGCTCGGCGTTCTTCCAGCGCTTCAGTCGCGCCGTGGGCGCCTCGCCGATGGCCTACCTGCTCGCCTGGCGCATGGCGCTGGCCAAGCGCCTGCTGCGAAAGGGCAACGCGCTTGCCGAGGTGGCCGAGCGCGTGGGCTACAGCTCGGCCGGCACCTTCAGCGTGGCGTTCACGCGCCACGTCGGGCAGTCGCCGGCGCGCTACGCCCGCACAGGGGTGGACGATGCGCCAACGGGTCGCGGCGCGAATGGGCGGCCGTTTCAGCCAACCTTTGCGCCTTCATGACCGCTGCGAAAGGCCATCCATGAATCGACGCGATCTGCTGAAAGGCTCCTTGATGGGCGCGCTTGCACTGGCCCTGCACCCCGGCCTCGCATGGCCGGCATCCGCTGGCCCGGCCATGACGCAGTTCACCGCGCTGGAGCGCAAGCATGGCGGACGGCTGGGCGTCTCCATTCTCGACACCCGGACCGGCCGCCGCATTCAACATCGCGGGGGCGAGCGCTTCCTGATGTGCAGCACGTTCAAGTGGCTTGCCGCAGCCGCCACGCTGGCGCGGGTGGATCGCGGTATCGAGCGTCTGGATCGCCGCGTGGTCTTCGGCAAGGACAGGTTGCTGCCTTACGCGCCGATCACCAGCAAGCGCGCGGGCGAGCCGGGCATGAGCGTGTCCGAACTCTGCGCGGCGGCGGTGACCTTGAGCGACAACACGGCCGCCAATCTCCTGCTTGCCAGCATGGGTGGCCCGACCGCGATCACTGCCTTCGCGCGCAGTTTGGGCGACGAAACCACCCGGCTCGACCGTATCGAACCCGAGCTCAACCGGGGCAGTCCGGGTGACATCCGCGACACCACCACGCCGGACGCGATGCTGGCCGATCTGCATCGCGTACTGCTGGGTGACCGGCTTTCCGCCGCATCGCGCGATCTGCTGCTTCAGTGGCTGCGCGGATGCACCACCGGCCTCGACGCCATACGCGCCGGCCTGCCCGAGGACTGGACGGCCGGCGACAAGACCGGCAGCGGCAGCCACGGCGAAACCAACGACGTGGCCATCGCCTGGCCACCCCGGCGCAAGCCGCTGCTGGTCACCGCGTACTATGCCGGCTCCCACGCCGAGCCCGCGGAACGCAAGGCGGTTCTGGCGGCGGTGGGACGGATCGCGGCGTCGATGTAGCCGCTTGTCCGGCCGGTGGCGATCGGCGTTGTCGCCGCGCGTGGCCGGATCCGTCCGCTCACGGTCCGGCCCGGTGCTCGTTGGCCATTGCCCGGCTGCCTACAGTGACGACTCCCTCAACAAAGGAGTCCCCCATGTCCGATATCCCCGCCTTGCTGGTCATCGATGTGCAGCAGTCGTTCCTGCACGCACCGTACTGGCGCGAGGACGATGTGCCGGTGTTCCGCGAGAAGCTGGTGAGGCTGATCGATGCGGCGATCGCCCGTGGCTGGCCGGTGGTGCGCATCCTGCACGACGATGGCGACGCGCATTTTTCCGGGGCGTCGGGCCTGGTCACGCCGATGGCGTGGGTGCCGGCGAAGCGCGACGTGGTGTTTCGCAAGAAGGTGCACAACGCATTCACCGGAACGCGGTTGGAGGCTTGGCTGCGCGAGCGTGGTATCCGGCGGGTGATCGTCAGCGGCATCCGTACCGAGCAGTGTTGCGAGACCACCGCACGGGTGGCCTCCGACCTTGGCTTTGCCGTGGACTACGTCACCGAAGCCACGCTGACCTTTCCGATGATCCACGCCGGCAGCGGGAGCCACTACGATGCGCGGGACATCAAGCAGCGCACGGAGCTGGTTCTGGATGGACGCTTTGCCCGCATCCGCACCGTCGATGACATTCTCGCCGCCTCTTGAGGTGTGCTTTGTGCTGCCGCCGAACCTGATCCTGCTGGATCTGGCCGGCGCGGCCGACGCATTCCGCATAGCCGCCTCGATGGGTCTGCCGGTACGCCTGCGACTGGTCGCGCCGGTGCTGGCCGGACAGGCTGCGCCGACCGTGCTTGGCGTGGCGCTGGCTGGCGTCGAACCTCTGCCGGCGGCGTTGCCCGAACACGTGTTGATCGTGGTGTGCGGCGCCGCCGGCAGCGCCACGCAGTTGTTGTCGTCCGCGGCTGGCAAAGCACTGGTGGCCTGGTTGCGGCAGCATGTCGCCGCAGGCCAGCCGTTGGCCTGCGTCTGTTCCGGCGCGTTGCTGGCCGCAGCCGCCGGCCTGCTCGACGGGCGACGCTGCACCACGCACCACAGCCTGCTCGACGAACTGCGCCAACGGGCACCGACAGCCGAGGTGCTGAGCAGCCGCGTATTCGTGGAAGACGGCGACGTCTGCACCAGTGCCGGCATCACCGCCGGCATCGACCTCGCGCTGCATCTGATCGCCAGGCTCGGATCACCTCGCCTGGCCATCGCCGTGGCGCGGGAAATGGCCGTCTACATGCGCCGCGCCGCTGGCGACCCGGCGCTGTCGCCGTGGCTGGAAGGGCGCAACCACATGAACATGGCCATCCACCGCGTGCAGGACGCCTTGCTCAAGGCGCCCGCGCAGGACTGGCCGCTGGCACGCCTGGCCGACATCGGCCATCTCAGCGTGCGCAGCCTCACGCGCCACTTCCGCGAAGCCAGCGGCATGTCGGTCAAGCGCTACCACGCGCGCCTGCGCGTTGCCCTGGCGCGGCAGGCGCTGGCCAACGGCGACAACGTGGAGCAGGCAGCCGAGCGCGCCGGCCTGAGTTCGGCACGGCAGTTGCGCCGTCTGTGGGCGGCGCATGCCGATGATCTTCCATCGTCGGTGCGGCAGCGCGGTTGAGCGACATCGGCAGCCTGCCGCCGGCATGGCGATGACGGTTGATCAGGTGACCCCGGCCGGTGCTTTCGATGTCCGGCGTCAGCGCAGCGAGGCGCGGACGAGGCGGCCGACGGCGAGCCAACTGCCGGGCCTGGCCAGGTCCAGGCCCGCCATGAAACGGGCGGCGCGCAGCAGATCCTGCTTGGGGAAATCCGCCGGCAGCTTGGCCATCAAGGCCATGGCCTTGTTGCGGTTGACGGTCAGTCGTGCCGCGTTGGCGCGGCCCAGCAGGCGAGGCAACTGCGCCAGCGTGGCATCGGTGCAATACGCCGGCTGGCCCAGTTGCTGGCGCCAGGAATCGCGCAGCGCGCCGGCATCGAAGGCGTCGAATCCCAGCGCCTCGACCAGTTGCATGGCGCGGCGGCGGCGGTCGTCGTTGTCCGCGGCCACCGGCAGCGCCACGCGTTGCCGGTGGCCGCGAGGGCGGCCTTTTTCCTTGAGGCTGGTGTCGCTGATGTTGTTGAGCGCCTTGACCACCGGCACGCCCAGTTGCCTGGCGACCCAGGCTGATTCCGGCATGCCATCCTCGATGGGTTTTATCTCGCCGTCGCGCAGCGGCACGTAATTGCACGCGTCGATCACCACGGCATGGGGTGGCAGGCTTTTGAATATGTCCTTGGGCAGGAGCGGGATATTCTTTAGAGGTATGGCGATAATCAAGGCATCAACGCCGTTGGCGATATCGTGAATATCGCAGGCATTGGCGCCGGTTTCACGGGAAAACTGCCGCAGGCTTTCCCGTCCGCGTGAATTGGCCACGCTTGCCTCGTGCCCGCTGGCGACAAGGCGCCGGGCCAGGACGCTGCCGAGCTGGCCGGCACCAATAACAGCTGTTTTGTTCATTTTTTCTGCTTCGCGGCGGTCGAGGGCCGCGATGGTATGCTTGCCCGTCCCGGGCCAACAAGACGGCACTTTTTTGTTCGTCGGTTACATCGAGGTAACTCATGGAAACGATTTTGGACGGTTGGCCGCATGAGGTCACCGAGCGCGGCATAAAACTGACTGCCTGCGCCTCCCACGATCTCGTTATCCGCCTGGGCGACAAATGGACGATTCTCGTGCTGGCGCTTTTGTCGGTGGCGCCAGGTGGCCGGCTGCGCTTCTCGGAGATCAAATACGGCGTCGCGGGCATTTCCCAGCGCATGCTGACGGTGACGCTGCGCTCGCTGGAGCGTGACGGCCTGGTCGTGCGGCATGTCCATCCCGAGGTGCCGCCGCGTGTGGAGTACGAGCTGAGCGCCATCGGCCACAGCATGCAGGCACCGATGAAGGCCTTTGCCGGCTGGCTCGGCGAGCACGGGCCGGCCATGGCGCAGGCAAGGGAGCGCTTCGATGCCGCGCTGGCGGCCTCCAACCACAAGCCGTAGCGCGTGAGGCGCGCGTGGCGCGCCGTGCCTCGTGCAAAACGTCATGCGCCTGGCGCATGCTGGCGCTCTTGCCGCATGGCGGCGATCAACCACGGGAATTGCGTATGGGCAAGGGGCGGCTGGAAGCGTTCAGCGACGGCGTCATCGCCATCATCATCACCGTCATGGTGCTGGAGCTGAAAGTGCCGGGCGACGGCACGCTGGCATCGCTGCCGCCGCTGGCGCCGGTGCTGTTGAGCTATGTGCTGAGCTTCATCTACGTGGGCATCTACTGGAACAACCACCACCACATGCTTTCCACCATCCAGCGGGTGTCCGGCGGCGGGCTGTGGGCCAACCTGCATCTGCTGTTCTGGCTGTCGCTGTTTCCCTTCACCACGGCGTGGATGGGCGAAAACCATTTCTCGACCTGGCCGACGGCGGTGTACGGCGTGGTGCTGCTGATGGCCGCGCTGGCCTATGGCGTGCTGCAACAGGTGCTGATCGCCAGGGAGGGCGAGGCGTCGCTGCTTCGCCGTGCGGTCGGCCGTGACTGGAAAGGCAAGTTGTCGCCGGTTTTCTACGCCATCGGGATCGCGCTGACGTTCTGGCGGCCTTGGGCGGCGCAAGCGGTGTACGTGCTGTGCGCCTTGCTGTGGCTGATCCCCGACCGGCGCATCGAGCACGCCACCGGCGCCTGAGCGCTGTTTGGCGCACAAAGAAATCCCCGCCGTAGCGGGGATTCCGAAGGCGCGTGACGCGGCGGCTTACAGGAACATGCCGCCGGAGGCCTCGATGCGCTGGGCGTTGATCCAGCCGTTGGCGGGCGACAGCAGCGAGGCCACCACGCCGCCGATGTCGTCCGGCTGGCCGACGCGGCCCAGCGCGGTCTGCGAGGCGACGAAGGCGTTGAGGTTTTCGTTGTCGCGCACCGCGCCGTTGCCGAAGTCGGTGGCGATGGCGCCGGGGGCGACCACATTGGCGGCGATGCCGCGCGGGCCCAGCTCCTTGGCCAGGTAGTGCGTGAACACCTCGACGGCGCCCTTCATGGCCGCATACGCGGCGTGGCCGGGCAGGGCGAAGCGGGTCAGGCCGCTGGACACGTTGACGATGCGGCCACCGTCGGCGATCAGCGGCAGCAGCTTCTGGGTGAGAAAGAACACGCCCTTGAGGTGCTCGTTCACCAGCTGGTCGAACTGGGCCTCGGTGGTGTCGGCAATGCTCACGTGCATGCCGGAGCCGGCGTTGTTGACCAGGTAGTCGAAGCGGTCGCGCTGCCAATGGCGGGCCAGCGCGTCGCGCACCTGGCCGGCAAACGCCGCGAAACCGGCGATGTCGGTCACGTCCAGCTGCAGCGCCACGGCGGCGCGGCCGGCGGCCTCGATCTGCGCCACCACCGCCTCGGCGTCGGCGCGGTTGCTGCGGTAGGTGAGGATCACGTCGGTGCCCTGCGCGGCCAGTTTCAGCGCGGTGTTGCGGCCCAGGCCGCGGCTGCCGCCGGTTACCAGGGCGATGGGGGAAGGCTGGGTGGTCATGGCGTTGCTCCGGGGGAAGGAAAGTGGGGCCAGTTTATTGATCGACCTGTACTGGATAAATTGCCTTTCGATGAGTTATGTGTTCTGTTTTGACGAACAATCAATGCTCGGGACTGCCGGATGAATCCGCTCGACACCATGCAGGTTTTTGTACGGGTGGCCGAGATGGCCAGCTTTACGCGGGCCGCCGAAAGCCTGGCGATGCCCAAGGGCAGCGTCTCCACGGCGGTGCAGCAACTGGAGGCGATGCTGGGTGCGCGCCTGCTCCATCGCACCACGCGCAAGGTGCAGCTCACCCAGGACGGCCAGGCGTTCTACGAGCGCAGCAAGGATCTGCTGGCGGACATGGACGAGTTGCAGTCGATGTTCCAGCGCGGCGGACAATCGCTGCGCGGGCGCCTGCGCGTGGACATGTCCACCGGCATGGCCTGCAACATCGTGATGGAGCGCCTGCCCGAGTTTCTTGAGGCGCACCCGTCGATCGAGCTGGAGCTGAGCGGCACCGACCGCCTGGTGGACGTGGTGCGCGAGGGTTTTGACTGCGTGCTGCGCGTGGGGCCGCTGGCCGAGAGCAGCCTGGTGGCGCGCCGGCTGGGTCGCCTGCGCGTGATCAACTGCGCCAGCCCGGGCTATATCCGCCAGTACGGCATGCCGCGTACGCTGGCCGACCTGGCCAACCATCGCGTGATCCACTACGTATCCACGCTGGGCGCCAAGCCGTCGGGGTGGGAGTACCCCGAGGGCGCGGGCTACGCCTGCCTGCCCATGGCCGGCGCGCTGACGGTGAACAACACCGAGACCTACAAGGCCGCCTGCCTCGCCGGCCTGGGCATGATCCAGTCGCCGGCGGCCGGCCTGCAGCCGCTGATCGACCGCGGCGAGCTGGTGGAGGTGCTGCCGGATTTTCCCGCCGAGCCGATGCCGGTGTCGTTTCTCTACGCCAACCGCCGCCACCTGCCGCGCCGGGTGAGCGAGTTCATGGCGTGGGTGGCGTTGTTGCTGGAGCCGTACCTGCAGCGCTGAGAGGTGGCGATTTTTCGACCTCGCAAGCGCCGGGCGCGCCGCTACAGCGTGGCGCCAAACAGGTTGAGCACGGCCGCCCAGTGCCGCTCGGCGGCCTCGGGGTTGTAGACCGGCATGTCGGGCACGGCAAAGCCGTGGTAGGCGTTGGCGTAGGTTTCCACCGTATGGGGCACGCCGGCATCGACCAGGGCCTGGGTCAGCCGCGCCTTGTCCTCGTCGGTGAAATGGGCGTCCTCGAAGGCGCCACCCACGTAGACGCGGCCCTTGATGTTCTGCACAAAGCGGTGCGGGCTGTCCGGCTGGTCACTGGCCAGGCGCGAGGCGTGGAACGCCGCCACCGCCGCGAAGCGCCCGGGCAGGGCGCCGGCCGCGGTCAGGGCGCAGTTGCCGCCCATGCAGTAGCCCACGACGCCAAAGCGGTCGCCCGCCACGTCGGGGCGGGCCGCCAGGCAATCGACAAAGGCCTGGGCATCGGCCACCTTGCGGTCGCGATCCAGGCTGCCGACCAGCGCCAGCATGGCCGCTTTCTTTTCCGGGTCGGCAAACACGGTGGCCGGGTCCATGGGGGCGTAAGGGCCGGAGCGGTAATACAGGTCGGGCATCAGCACCAGGTAGCCGGCGTCGGCCAGGCGTTGGCCCATGTCCCACAAGGCGGGGCGGATGCCGGGGCCGTCCATCAGAAAAAGAACACCGGGCCACGGCCCGGCGCCCTGGGCGGGCGTGAACACCGAGGCGGGACAGCCGCCGTCACGGGTGGCGATGGTGAGGGTTTGGCGGGGCATGGGGTGGTGATTCCTCAGGTAACGCCAACGGCGCCCCGGGGCGCCGTTGGCGTGCCGCACGGAGCGCTCAGACCGCCTCGAAGATGCCGGCGGCGCCCATGCCGGTGCCGATGCACATGGTGACCATGCCGTACTTCTGCTTGCGGCGGCGCAGGCCGTGCACCAGGGTGGCGATGCGCACGGCACCGGTGGCGCCCAGCGGATGGCCCAGCGCGATGGCGCCGCCCAGCGGATTGACCTTGGCCGGGTCGAGCTTGAGATCGCCCATCACCGCCAGCGCCTGCGCGGCAAAGGCTTCGTTGAGTTCGATCCAGTCCAGCTGGTCCTGGCTGATGCCGGTCTGCGCCAGTGCCTTGGGAATCGCCTCGCGCGGACCGATGCCCATCACTTCCGGTCGCACGCCGGCGACCGAAAAACCGACGAAGCGGGCCAGCGGCTGCAGGTTGTATGCCTTGATCGCCTTCTCGCTGGCCAGCAGCACCGCACCGGCGCCATCGGACATCTGGCTGGAGTTGCCGGCGGTGACCGTGCCGCCGAACTGGCCGTTGCGGAACACCGTCTTCAGCTTGGCCAGCACTTCCGGCGTGGTGCCGGCGCGCGGGCCTTCATCGGCACGGATGATGCGGCTGTCGGTGACGATGCCGCGGCTGGCCAGGTCGGGGTAGCGGTCGTCCAGTGTGAACGGGGTGATCTCGTCGTCGAATTCGCCGGCGGCCTGGGCGGCGAGGGCGCGGCGATGGCTTTCCACCGCAAAGGCGTCCTGCTGCTCGCGACTGACCTTCCACTCGTTGGCCACGTTCTCGGCGGTGATGCCCATGCCGTAGGCGATGTTGATGTTGTCGTCGCTGAAGATCGCGGGGTTCATCGCGATCTTGTGGCCCATCATCGGCACCATGCTCATGCTCTCGGTGCCGCCGGCGAGCATCAGGTCATCCTCGCCCAGGCGGATGCGGTCGGCGGCCATCGCCACCGCCTGCAGGCCGGACGAGCAGAAACGGTTGATGGTCACGCCCGGCACGGTGTTGGGCAGGCCGGCCAGCAGCACGCCGATGCGCGCCACATTCATGCCTTGCTCGGCCTCGGGCATGGCGCAGCCGATGATGGCATCGCCGATGCGATGCGGATCAATGCCCGGCGCCTGTGCCATCACGGCTTTGATGACGTGGGCCAGCATGTCGTCCGGCCGGGTGTTGCGGAACACGCCACGCGGCGCCTTGCCGACCGGCGTGCGGGTGGCGGCGACGATGTAGGCGTCCTGGATTTGCTTGGTCATGGTTCTAACTCCGTGGCGTCGCGCTTTCAGCAGCGACGTGCTTCAGTTTTTGATCGTCATGCCAGCGAAAGCAGGCATCCCGTGTCTTGAGGCGCTGGATCCCGGCCTTCGCCGGGATGACGGCATGGTGGCGGCGTTCGATCAGTTCCTGAGCGGCTTGCCCGTCGTCATGGTGTGCGCGATGCGGGCCTGGGTCTTTTCGGTTTTGGCCAGCTCCACGAAGTGCTTGCGCTCCAGCGCCAGCAGCCATTCCTCGTCCACCAGCGAGCCACGTTCGATGTTGCCGCCGCACAGCGTGTCGGCGATGCGCGTGGCGATGTCGATGTCGTGCGGGGAGGCGAAGTAGCCCGCTTGCAGGTTGGCCAGCGAGGCCTTGAAGGTGGCGGTGCCGACGTCGCCGGCGACCGGGATGGCGCGGGCGGGCAGCGGCGGGCGGTAGCCGCTTTCGGCCAGCGAGCCGGCCACCTGCTTGGCCACGTACAGCAGCTCGTAGGCGTTGAACACCACCACGTCGCTGTCGCGCAGCAGGCCCATGTTCTTCGCTTCGATCGCACTGGGCGAGACCTTGGCCATCGCCACCGTCTCGAACACCTTCTTCAGCGCCTCGAACGGATCGGCCGGGTTGGCCTTGGCCGCGCGCACGGCCAGTTCATGCAGGCCGCCACCGGCGGGCAGCAGGCCCACGCCAGCCTCGACCAGGCCGATGTAGCTTTCCAGCGCCGCCACGGTGCGGGCCGAATGCATCTGGAATTCGCAGCCACCGCCCAGCGCCAGCCCGCGCACCGCCGAAACCACCGGCACCAGCGCGTGCTTGATGCGCATGCTGGTGCGCTGGAAGTTGGCCACCATCGCCTCGAAGTCGTCGAACTTGCCACCCTGCAGCAGGCCCAACGCCCCCTTGAGGTCGGCACCGGCGGAAAACGGTTCGGAGTCCTGCCAGATCACCACCGCCTTGAGCTGTTCCTCGGCAATGCCGATGGCGTGCTGGATGCCGTCGAGCACCTGGTCGTTGACCGTGTTCATCTTGGTCTTGAACGAGATGATGCCCACGCCGTCGTCGCCCAGCGTCCACAGGCGGATGCCGTCGTTCTCCCACACGGTAGTGCCGGTATCGAAGGTCTCGCCCAGGATCGGATCGGGGAACAGCTGGCGCTGGTACACCGGGTGCTGCGAACGCGGCTTGTCGGCGTTGGCGCTGGCCGAATACGAGCCGGCCTTGCCGTGCACGCCGTGGCGGCCATCGGTGACCCAGGCGGGCAGGGGAGCCTTGCTCATCGTCTTGCCGGCGGCGATGTCTTCGGCGATCCACTTCGCCACCTGCTGCCAGCCGGCGGCCTGCCAGGTCTCGAACGGGCCGAGCTTCCAGCCGTAGCCCCAGCGGATCGCGAAGTCCACGTCACGCGCGGTGTCGGCGATGTCGGCCAGGTGGTAGGCGGTGTAGTGGAACAGGTCGCGGAAGATCGCCCACAGGAACTGCGCCTGCGGGTCACTGCTGGCGCGCAGCTTGGCGAACTTCTCGGCCGGATCCTTGATCGCGAGGATGGCGGCGACCTCGTCGGAGGCCTTCTGCGCGGACGGGCGGTAATCCTGCTTGGCCGGATCCAGCACCAGGATGTCCTTGCCGGCCTTGCGGTAGAAGCCGGCACCGTTCTTCTGGCCCAGCGCGCCCTTGTCGATCAGCGCCTGCAGCACGGCCGGCGCCTTGAAGTATTCGTGCCACGGATCATTGGGCAGGGTATCGCCCATGGTCTTGATGACGTGGGCCATGGTGTCCAGGCCGACCACGTCGGCGGTGCGGTAGGTGGCGCTCTTCGGGCGACCGACGGCCGGACCGGTCAGCGCGTCGACCACGTCGAAGCCCAGGCCGAACTGCTCGGTGTGGTACATCGTCGAGAGCATCGAGAACACGCCGATGCGGTTGCCGATGAAGTTCGGCGTGTCGCGCGCGATCACCACGCCCTTGCCGACGGTGGTGACCAGGAACGCTTCCAGCCCGTCCAGCACGCTCTGGTCGGTCAGCCTGGTCGGGATCAGCTCGACCAGGTGCATGTAGCGCGGCGGGTTGAAGAAGTGCACGCCGCTGAAGCGGTGGCGCATTTCCTCCGGCAGCGCCTCGGCCAGGCCGTTGATCGACAGGCCGGAGGTGTTGGAGGCGATGATCGCGGTCTTCGACAGGTGGCCGGCGATCTTCTTGTAGAGGTCCAGCTTCCAGTCCATCCGTTCGGCGATCGCCTCGATCACCAGGTCGACGTCCTTCAGGTGATCGAGGTCGTCGTCGTAGTTGGCCGGGATGATCGCGCTGGCCAGGTTCTTGTCGGCCAGCGGCGCCGGCGACAGCTTGGCCAGGTGGGCGATCGCCTTCTGCGCGATGCCGCTCTTGGGACCTTCCTTGGCCGGCAGGTCGAACAGCACGGTTTCCACACCGGCATTGGTCAGATGGGCGGCGATCTGCGCGCCCATGACGCCGGCGCCCAGCACGGCAGCCTTGCGGATGCGCAGCGACGGGGAATGTGGAGTGGGGTGGCTTGCGGTCATGGGTTTCTCCGAAAACGGCTGCGGGAAATGCAAAGGGGCGCGGTGGCGTGGACCGCGTGCTGTGTCAGGGGTGGGTCAGGCCGGCGACGGCAAAGCGGACGAGGTGCTGGATGGCCTGCTCGCGATGCGCGCCCTCGCTGACGTCCTGCTTGCGCTGGATGATGCCGAAGCCCGACATGGCGTGGGTCAGCGCGCCGGTGACCAGGTCGATGCGCCAGTACAGTTCCTCCTTGCTCAACTGCGGCAGCAGGCGCGCGAACTCGGCGGTGAACTGGCGCATCACGTGGCCGTAGTTCTCGGACAGGAACTGGCGCAGCGAATCGTCATGCTCGGCAAACGCGCGAGCCAGCACGCGCATGAACAGCGAGCCGCTGGCCTCGTGCGACAGCTCCAGCGCGGGGCGGATGAAGGCGTCAAGCACGTCCTCCAGCTTGCCGCTGTCGCGAGCGCGCTCCAGCGCGGCCAGGCGCTGCGCGTTGAGCGTGTCGAGCCGGCGCCGGAAAACCTGCTCCACCAGCTTGTCCTTGGAGCCGAAGTGGTAGTTGACGGCCGCCAGGTTCACGCCGGCGGCGGTGGTCAACTGGCGCAGCGAGGCGCCGTCGAAACCGCGCTGGGCAAACAGGACTTCGGCCGCGCCGAGTATGCGTTCCTTGGTCGAGCCGGAGCGTTTCACGGGGAGCATCCACCTGTCGTGTTCAAACGATCGTTTGAGCATACGCGTGCCGCTTTGCGAACGTCAAACCACCGCTGACTTGCAAACGGCCCATGACTTGCGTATGAGCTAGAATCTGTCAGACTTTCCGGGGCTAAACCCCCAATCCTTGTAAGGTTTAGGCTTTCGTCGGCTTGCCGGCGACGCCTGATCTCCCCCAATTCCCGTTACCCGGAGCAGACCCGTATGGCGCTGGAGCGCACCCTTTCCATCATCAAGCCCGATGCCGTCGCCAAGAACGTCATTGGCCAGATCTACGCCCGTTTCGAGAAGGCCGGCCTCAAGATCGTCGCCGCCCGCATGAAGCAGCTGTCGCGCGCCGAAGCCGAAGGCTTCTACGCCGTGCACCGCGAGCGCCCGTTCTTCAACGCGCTGGTCGAGTTCATGATTTCCGGCCCGGTGATGATCTCCGTGCTGGAAGGCGAGAACGCCGTGCTGGCCCACCGCGACCTGATGGGCGCCACCAACCCGAAGGAAGCGGCGCCGGGCACCATCCGCGCCGATTTCGCCGATTCCATCGACGCCAATGCCGTGCATGGCTCCGATGCCATCGAGACCGCCAAGGTCGAGATCGCCTACTTCTTTGCCGCCACGGACGTGCTTGCCCGCTGAGGCAGGCGTTCGTCGCCACGTGCAGACCCCGGCGGCCACCTCGTGTGGCCGCTTCCAACCAAGAGCCCGTCCTTGAATTCCGTCGTCGCCAGTTCCAGCAAGGTCAACCTGCTCGATTTCGATCGCAAGGGCCTGCGTGATTTCTTCACGCAGATCGGCGAGAAGCCGTATCGCGCCGAACAGGTGATGAAGTGGATCTACCACGACCTTGAGGACAACTTCGACAACATGACCGACGTGGGCAAGGCGCTGCGCGCCAAGCTCGCGGAAACCTGCTACATCGGCGCGCCCCGCACCGTGGTCGACAAGGTTGCCACCGACGGCACCCGCAAGTGGCTGCTGGGCATGGACAGCGGCAACGCGATCGAGACGGTGTACATCCCCGAGCCGTCGCGCGGCACGCTGTGCGTCTCCTCGCAGATCGGCTGCGCGCTCAACTGCGGCTTCTGCTCCACCGGTGCGCAAGGCTTCAACCGCAACCTGTCCACCGCCGAGATCATCGGCCAGGTGTGGGTGGCGGCCAAGCACCTGGGCAACGTCACCCACCAGAACCGGCGCATCACCAACGTGGTGATGATGGGCATGGGCGAGCCGCTGGCCAATTTCGAGAACGTGGTCAGGGCCATGCACCTGATGCGCGACGACCTGGGCTTCGGCCTGGCCTCCAAGCGCGTCACGCTGTCCACTGCCGGCATGGTGCCGCTGATCGACCAGTTGTCGGCCGAGATCGACGTGTCGCTGGCGGTGTCGCTGCACGCGGCCACCGACGAGCTGCGCACCGAGCTGATGCCGATCAACAAGCGCTACCCGATCGCCGAGCTGCTGGCGGCCTGCCAGCGCTGGATCGCGCGCAAGCCGCGCACCTCCATCACGTTCGAATACACCTTGATGAAGGGCGTCAACGACCAGCCCGAGCACGCGCGCCAGCTGATCCGGCTGATGCGCAAGCTGCCCACCTGCAAGGTCAACCTGATCCCCTTCAATCCTTTTCCGGGCACGCAGTTCGAGCGCTCGGACGCCAACCACATCCACGATTTCCAGACGCTGCTGCTCAATGCCGGCGTGCTGACCATGCTGCGCCGCACCCGCGGTGACGACATCGACGCGGCCTGCGGCCAGCTGGCCGGGCAGGTGGCCGACCGCACCCGGCGCAGCGCCGATATCCGCAGGCGGCAGGACGAGGGGACCTTGCATGCGAATTGAGCGTGTCCTGGTATGGGCGGTGTCGCTGGCGCTGGCCGGTTGCGTGACCACAAGCAGCGACAGCAGCGCGCTGGGCGCGCACATGCCCAAGACGTCCAAGGCGCAGGAGGCCCGTGACGCCGCCCGCGTGCACACCGAGCTGGGCCAGCGCTACATGGCCAACGGCGACCTGCAGGGCGCGCTGGACAAGCTCACCAAGGCACTGCAGTTCGACCCCAACTACGCGCCCGCGCACACCGTCATCGCGGTGCTGTACGAGCGCATCAACAAGCTGCCCGAGGCCGAGCAGCACTACCGCAAGGCGGTGGCGCTGGAGCCGGACAAGGGCGCGCCGAACAACAACCTGGGCGTTTTCCTCTGCCATGTGGGGCGCGGTGCCGAGGCGCAGGCGCACTTCCGCAAGGCCGTGGCCGACCCGTTCTATTCGACGCCCGACGTGGCGCTGACCAATGCCGGCATGTGCCAGCAGCAGATCGGAGACGCCAAGGGTGCCGAGGCCAGCTATCGCGGGGCGCTGGACCACAATCCCCGCAATGCGAACGCTCTATATCAACTGGCAAACTTGCTTTTTTTGAGCAATGATGCCTTTCGCGCCCGCGCGTTCCTGCAACGCCGGGAGGGGCTGGGTCAGGCAGACGCTGCCACCCTGAAACTCGGTCACGACATCGAATCCCGTCTGGGCGACCTGGATGGCGCCCGTACTTACAAGCAGCGCCTGCTCAGCCAGTTCCCGGATTCGGAACAGGCGCGGGCCCTGGATCATTAACGTCAGGCAATGACCATGCAACCGTCTTCCACAGGATCGGATGCCCACGATTCAAACCGCTTCGCCGGCCTGAACTTTGGCCTGCCCGCCGACGACACGGCCGGCGCGCCCAGTTTCGGCACGCGACTGTGTGCCGCGCGTGAAGCCAAGGGGTGGGACATCGAGGCCTGTGCGCACGCGCTGAAACTGCCGGTGCACATGCTGCGTCGGCTGGAGCGCGACGAATACGCCGGCATCGACTCGAAGATCTACCTGGCCAGCTACATCGGCAAGTACGGCCGCTACCTGGGCGTGGACGCCGAGGCGATCCAGGCCGAGATGGACCGCATCAAGCAGGTCGAGCCGCCGCTGGTCGCCACGGGCGGCATCTCGCATTCGCGCTTTCTGCTGGACCGCTACGCCACGGCCGCCACCTATGTGGTGCTGACGGCGGTCATCGTGGTGCCGATGGTGTGGCTGGGCGTGCGCGGCACGCTCAACCGCGACATCAGCCACCTCGCACCGCTGGATGCTGCCCCGGTGGCCCAGCTGGAGGCGCCGGCCTCGACCACCGTGAAAGAGGCGCCGGTCGTCAGCACCGCCGCGCCCAAGGCCGCATTGCCGCCGCCGGTGCAGGAGCAACCGCTGCTGGCGTCCATGGCCGCGTTTCCCAGCCTCGACAATGCCGCGCCCCAGCCGGCGGCGCCCACGGTCAGCAAGCCGGCCGCGGAAACCGCCGGCGCGGGCAAGCACAGCCTGGTGCTCAGCCTCACGGCGGCCAGCTGGGTGGAGGTGACCGACGCCTCCGGCACACGGCTGGAGTACGGCCTGCTGCCTGCGGGCAGCGACAAGACCTACCACAGCGACAAGCCGCTGGAGGTGCGCATCGGCAACGCGTCCGGCGCCAGCGCCCGTCTCGATGGGCAGCCGGTGGCGCTGGATGGTTTCCGGCGCGCCAACGTGGCGCACTTCAGCGTGGAAATCCAGGACGGCAAGGCCACTGCGGCCAGCCTTTGATCCCCGTCACCGCGTCCATCCGGGCGCGGCATTTCGGTTATGCTTGCCCATTCCCCGCCCGGCATCGGGCGGTGCCGATGGGCGTTTGTCTTTGTTTCCCGCGGCGGCTCTCGATTGCGCCGGTACCGGCGCGGATTTCCGAAGGATTCTTGCATGGCATTTGACGCATACGACGACTACGAACAGGGCGAACTCGTCCAGAAGTGGCTGCGCGAAAACGGCCTTTCCATTGTCGTGGGCATCGTGATCGGCCTGGTCGGCATCTTCGGCTGGCAGCAGTGGAACAAGCATCAGGACCGCCAGCAGGCCCAGGCCGCGCAGGTCTACCAGCAGTTGCAGGTGGCGCTGGCCGCAGGCAAGGACGATACCGCCGCCGGGCTCACCCATCAGTTGATGAAGGATTTCGAGAAATCCTCCTATGCCGTGTTTGCCGTGAGCGATCGCGCGCGACAGGAGATGCAGGCCAACCAGCTGGACAAGGCCGAGGCCTCGCTGCAGTGGGCTGCCGCGCATGCCGGCGACGAGGCGCTCAAGTCGCTGGTGCAACTGCGCATTGCTCGGGTGGCGCTGGCGCGCGGCAATGGCGAGGCCGCGCTGGCCGCGCTTGACCGCATCCCCGCCGGCCAGTACCAGGGCCTGGGCCAGGAACTCCGCGGCGATGCACTGGTCAAGCTTGGGCGTACGGACGAGGCGCGCACCGCGTACCAGAAAGCCCTGTCGGTATTGAGCGAGGCAGCCCCGCAGCGCGCCGCCTTACAGATGAAACTCGACGACCTGGCCCCGGCCGGAAAGCAGGGCGCATGAATACCCGATCCATGAAAAGCATCTCGCTGGCCACGCTCGCCCTTGCCGCCGCCCTCGTCGTGGGCGGCTGTCACTCCTTCAAGAAAGAAAACATCCAGCCGCCGACGCCGCTGGCCGATTTCACCGCCACGGTGCAGGTCGAGAAGCTGTGGACCACCAGCGTGGGCGAGGGCGCCGGTGTCAGCGGCGTGCGCCTGCGTCCGACCGTGGTCGACGGCGTGCTCTATGCCGACAGCACCGACGGCAAGCTGGTGGCGCTGGACGCCATCACCGGCAAGACGCTGTGGTCCAAAAGCTCCAAGACCCACGGCTGGTTCGGCTGGGGTGACAAGAAGCGTCCCGACGGCTTCTTTGCCGGCGGCCCGGCGGTAAGCGGTGACCTGCTTGTCGTGGGCACGCTCGATGGCCACGTCTACGCCATCAACGCGAAGGACGGCAGCCCGCGCTGGGACAGCGCGCTCAACTCCGAGGTGCTGGCGTCGCCGGCGATCAGCGGCGACCTGGTGATCGTGCGCACGCAGGACGGCCGCGTCTACGGCCTGGACGCCGCCAGCGGCGAGCGTCGCTGGGCGTACGACCAGAGCAGCGTGCCGCTGCTGAGCCTGCGCGGCAATGGTGGCCTGCTGGCCGCCAACGGCGTGGTGTTTTTCGGCAGCGACGAAGGCAAGCTGGTGGCGCTGCGCATGGACAACGGCGACAAGCTGTGGGACCAGAGCCTGGCCAATGGCGAGGGCCGCACCGACATCGAGCGCCTGGACGACGCCGACAACGCCATCCTGCTCGACGGCAGCACGCTGTACGGCGCCGCCTACCACGGCAACCTGGTGGCGGTGGACGGCCCCAGCGGCCGGCCGCTGTGGGTGCGCCAGTTCTCCACCGCCGACGGCCTGGCCATCAACGGCAACGCGCTTTTCGGCGTGGGCGACGACGGCCAGGTGTGGGCGTTCGACAAGAACGGCGGCGCCGACATGTGGAAGAACGACACCATGAAGTACCGCTGGCTCACCGGCCCCGCCGTGCAGGGCAACTACGTGGTGCTGGGCGACGTGGAGGGCTACGTGCACTGGCTGCAGACCGGTGACGGCGCGCTGGCGGCCCGCAAGCGGCTGTCCAAGAAAGCCATTCGTGCCCAGCCGCTGGTGGTGGGCGACATTGTCTACGTGGAAGACGTGGAGGGCCGCATCGGCGCCTACCGTCTGTCCGCGAACTGATCGCGGGAAACCGCTGCCCGCCATGTTGCCTGTCGTCGCGCTCGTCGGTCGTCCCAATGTCGGTAAATCGACGCTTTTCAATGTCCTGACGCGCAGTCGCGACGCGCTGGTGGCCGACATGCCGGGCGTGACCCGCGACCGCCACTACGGCGTTTGCCGTGGCGGCGAGCGGCCGTTCGTGGTGGTCGATACCGGCGGCCTCTCCGGCGTGGATGAGGCGATGGACGTGCTCACCGCCAAGCAGGTGCGCCTGGCCATCGAGGAGGCCCACGTGCTGGTGTTCGTGGCCGATGCCCGCGACGGCCTGCTGCCGCAGGACTACGTCATCCTCAACGAGCTGCGCCGCAGCGGCAAGCCGATCATCGCGGCGGTCAACAAGACCGACGGGCAGGATGTGGATGCCGTGCTGGCGGAGTTCTCCTCCATCGGCATCAAGACCTTGCTGCCGCTGTCCGCCGCGCACAGTCGCGGCACCGTCGAGCTGGTGGCCGCCGTGCTGCCGTTGCTGCCGGCCGAGCAGGCGCCGGAGGACGGCGAGGGCGGCGAGGACGACGGCATCCGCGTGGCCATCGTGGGTCGCCCCAATGCGGGCAAGTCCACCCTGATCAACCGACTGCTGGGCGAGGACCGTCTCATCGTGTCCGACGTGGCCGGCACCACGCGCGATCCCATCCGCGTGCCGCTGGAGCGCGACGGCAAGCGCTACACGCTGATCGACACCGCCGGCGTGCGGCGCCGTGCGCGCGTCGAGGAGGCGGTGGAGAAATTCAGCGTCATCAAGACGCTGCAATCCATTGCCGCCGCCCAGGTGGTGGTGGTGATGGTCGATGCCCGCGAAAACCTGGCCGACCAGGACCTCACCCTGATCGGCTACGCGCTGGACGAGGGCAAGGCGCTGGTCATCGCCATCAACAAGTGGGACGGCCTGGACAAGTACCAGCGCGAGGAGTGCCTGCGCGCGTTCGACCGGCGGCTCAATTTCGTGCCGTGGGCGCGCCAGGTGCACATCTCCGCGCTGCACGGCTCGGGCCTGCGCGAGCTGATGCGCTCGGTGGTGCGCGCCCATGCGGCCGCCACCAAGGTGCTGACCTCGTCCGATCTCACCCGCACGCTGGAGCAGGCCTACGAGGGCTATCAGCCGCCGCTGGTGAACGGCCATGCGCCGAAGCTGCGCTTTGCCCATCCCGGCGGCGACAACCCGCCCACCATCGTCATCCACGGCTCGCGCACCAAGCACATCGCGCCGGCCTACCAGCGTTACCTGGAAAACTTCTTCCGCAAGCGCTACCGGCTCGAGGGCACGCCGATCCGCATTGCGTTCCGCGAAAGCGACAACCCCTACGCGGGGCGCAAGAAGGTGTTTACCAAGGAGCAGGAGAAAAAGGCGCGCCGCCGCGTCAGCGAGCTGATCAAGCGCCACCGCTGACGCCGGTCGTCACGGCGCCGGGCCGCAGCGTGTAGACCACGGCATCCCTCGCCTGGTCGCGCCAGCGCAGCCGGCCGGGTATCCGCCCCTGGCAGGTTGCGCCCAGCTTGTCGGCCACGCGCCGGCTGGCCAGGTTGTCGGGCAGGACGGCGATGTCGATGCGCCCGAGCCCCAGCGTGTCAAAGCCAAAGCCCGCCGCCATCGACGCGGCCCGCGTGGCGATGCCTTTGCCCTGGCGCGACTGGCGCACCCAGTAGCCAAGATTGGCGCTGCCCTCGACCGCGTTCCACTGGCTCAGTCCCACGCTGCCCAGCAATTCGCCGCTGGCGTCATCGACCACGGCAAAGGCGGCATGCAGTCGCTGCGCCCAGCCGTCCTGGCAATGGGCGATCCACGCCGTGGCGTCCGCCAGGCCGTAACCGGCATGGCACCAGGACAGCCAGCGCCCCACGCTGGCCAGCGATGCCTGCACCGCCTCGCACAAGGCGTTCGCGTCATCCGCATGCCAGGGCCGCAGGCACAGCGTGCCGGCGCGCAGGGGAGGGCAGGTGGGGCATTCGATCGGCATGGCGGCATTTTTGTTTGTGCGCGCATCGGCAAGCCCCGATAATGGGCGCCTTTGCAGACAGGCAGAATCATGAGCGCACGCATTCTCGACGGCAAACGCATCGCACAGGAGTTGCTGGATCGCGTCGGCCGGCGGGTGGCGCAGCGCAAGGCGAGCGGCCTGCGCGAGCCGGGCCTGGCCGTGGTGCTGGTGGGCGTCGATGCCGGCTCGGTGGTGTACGTGCGCAAGAAGCGCGAGGCCTGCCACCAGGTGGGTTTCCGCTCGTTCGACTACGACCTTCCCGCCACCACCTCGCAGGATGAGCTCTTTGCGCTGATCGACCGGCTCAATGCTGATCCGGCCGTGCACGGCATCCTGGTGCAGTCGCCGCTGCCGGACCACATCGACGAGGACGCGCTGGTTGACCGCATCGCCGCGCACAAGGACGTGGATGGTTTCCAGGCCATCAACGTCGGCCGCTTGGCGCTGCGCCGCTTCGGCCTGCGCCCGTGCACGCCCAAGGGCGTGATGACCTTGCTCGGCCACACCGACCGCCCTGTGCGCGGGCAGCATGCGGTGGTGGTGGGCGTCTCCAACCACGTGGGCCGGCCGCTGGTGCTGGAGCTGATGATCGCCGGCTGCACCACCACGTGCTGCCACCGCTTCACGCGCGACCTGGAAAGCTTCGTGCGCCAGGCCGACATCCTGGTGGTGGCCGTGGGCAAGCCGGGCCTGGTGCGCGGCGACTGGATCAAGCCCGGCGCCGTGGTGGTGGACGTGGGCATCAACCGGCTGGACGACGGCCGTTTGGTGGGCGACGTGGATTTCAAGGCCGCCGCCGAGCGCGCCAGCTGGATCACCCCGGTGCCCGGCGGTGTCGGCCCGATGACCGTGGCCACCTTGCTGGAAAACACCCTGGAAGCGGCCGAGGCCAGCGACGCAGCCTGAATGTGGCGGCGGCATTTGTAGGAGCGGCTTCAGCCGCGACGCTCTTGCTCTTTGCCTTTGGCATGGCGCGATGCTCTTGCTTTCTGTAGGAGCGGCTTCAGCCGCGATGCTCTTGCCCCGAGGCTCCAACGCAAAAAAACATCGCGACTGAAGTCGCTCCTACGGTTGGCGCCGCACCAAGGCCGCCCACTCTCGCCTCCATCGCCGTGCTTGCGTATAATTCCCTCTTTGCAGCGGGACTTTTCGCATGCGCATCCTCGCCGAGGCCTTGACCTACGACGACGTTTTCCTGGTTCCGGGTCATTCGACCGTGTTGCCGCGCGACGTCGATACCTCCACCCGGTTCACCCGCAACCTGCGTCTGAACATCCCCATCGTGTCCGCTGCGATGGACACGGTCACCGAGGCGCGGCTGGCCATCACCATGGCCCAGAACGGCGGCATCGGCATCATCCACAAGAACATGACGGCCGAGCAGCAGGCGGCCGAAGTGCGGCTGGTGAAGAAGTTCGAGGCCGGCGTCATCCGCAGCCCGTTCACCGTGGGTCCGGAGACGTCCATTCGCGAGGTGCTCAAGCTCACCCGCGCGCACAACATCTCCGGCGTGCCGGTGGTGGAGGGCGAAAAGCTGGTCGGCATCGTCACCAGCCGCGACATGCGCTTCGAGCGCAAGCACGACGACCCGGTGCGCAACATCATGACCCGCCAGGACCGCCTGGTGACGGTGAAAGAGGGTGCCAGCCAGGACGAGGTGCTGCAATTGCTGCACAAGCACCGCATCGAGAAGGTGCTGGTGGTCAACGACAACTTCCAGTTGCGCGGCCTGATCACCGTCAAGGACATCCAGAAAGCCCGCGACAACCCCAACTCCGCCAAGGACCCCAACGAAGCCTTGCTGGTGGGCGCGGCCGTGGGCGTGGGCGGCGACACCGAGCGCCGCGTCGAGGTGCTGGTGGACGCGGGCGTGGACGTGCTGGTGGTGGATACCGCGCACGGTCATTCGCAAGGCGTGATCGACCGCGTGGCCTGGGTCAAGAAGCACTTTCCGCAGGTGCAGGTGGTGGCCGGCAACATCGTCACCGGCGACGCCGCGCTGGCGCTGCGCGATGCCGGCGCCGATGCGGTCAAGGTGGGCGTGGGCCCGGGCTCCATCTGCACCACCCGCGTGGTGGCCGGCGTGGGCGTGCCGCAGATCACCGCCATCGACATGGTGGCCACCGCGTTGAAGGATTCCATCCCGCTGATCGCCGACGGCGGCATCCGCTACTCCGGCGACATTCCCAAGGCGCTGGCTGCCGGTGCGTCCAGCGTGATGCTCGGCTCCATGTTCGCCGGCACCGAGGAATCCCCGGGCGAGGTCGAGCTGTTCCAGGGCCGCTCGTACAAGAGCTATCGCGGCATGGGCTCGATCGGCGCGATGCAGCTCGGCTCCAAGGACCGCTACTTCCAGGACAACGAGGCTGACGCCGACAAGCTGGTGCCCGAGGGCATCGAAGGCCGCGTGCCGTATCGCGGCCCGCTGCGCAACATCATCCACCAGCTGATCGGCGGCCTGCGCGCCTCGATGGGCTATGTGGGCGCGGCCACCATCGAGGATGTGCGCAACAAGGCGCAGTTCGTCAAGGTCACCTCCGCCGGCGTCACCGAGGCGCACCCGCACGACATCCAGATCACCAAGGAAGCGCCGAATTACCGGCTCAACTCGTGATCCGGCAGGGAAGGGCGGCGTGCACCATGATCGCCCTTTCAGCTACACACCCGTCATCCCGGCGAGGCGTTTTTCAACAGCCGAAGGGCTGGTCAAGCTGGGATCCAGCGCCTTCCCGGCCTCGCGGCACAAGGCACTGGATCCCGGCTTTCGCCGGGATGACGAGCATGGGGACTCGTCGCTTCGCGTAGCGTCCAGTCTCCGCCGGCACGCCCGCAGCCGCTCCCGCCACCTGCCATACCCGTCGGCCCATTCTTTCCCGATACCCGCCCGCCGCCATGACCAGCATCCACAGCGACAAAATCCTCATCCTCGACTTCGGCGCGCAGTACACCCAGCTGATCGCCCGTCGCGTGCGCGAGTTGGGCGTGTACTGCGAAATCTGGGCGTGGGACCACGACCCGGAAGAGATCGCCGCGTTCGGCGCCAAGGGCATCATCCTGTCCGGCGGCCCCGAATCCACCACGCTGCCCGGCGCGCCCGCCGCACCGCAGCAGGTGTTCGATTCGGGCCTGCCGATTCTCGGCATCTGCTACGGCATGCAGACCCTGGCCGCGCAGTTGGGTGGTGCCACCGAGGCGGCCGAAGCACGTGAATACGGCCACGCCGAAGTGGACATCGCCGCCAGCAGCCAGCTGTTTGCCGGCCTCACCGACCACGCCGACGCCCATCGTCTGGACGTCTGGATGAGCCACGGCGATCACGTCAGCCAGGCCCCGCAGGGCTTCGTCATCACCGGCACCACCGACCGCATCCCGGTCGCGGTGATGGAAAACCCCGACAAGCGCTGGTACGGCGTGCAGTTCCACCCCGAAGTCACCCACACCAAGCAGGGCAGTGCGCTGCTCAAGCGCTTCATCACCGAGATCTGCGGCTGCGACACCTTGTGGACCGCCGCCAACATCATCAACGACCAGATCGCCCGCGTGCGCGAGCAGGTCGGCGATGACGAGGTGATCCTCGGCCTGTCCGGCGGCGTCGACTCCTCCGTGGTTGCCGCGCTGCTGCACCGCGCGATCGGCGACAAACTCACCTGCGTCTTCGTCGACACCGGCCTGCTGCGCTGGCAGGAAGGCGACCAGGTGATGGCCATGTTCGCCGCCGAAGCCGACAAGGGCGGCATGGGCGTCAAAGTCATCCGCGTCAACGCCGCCGACCGCTACTTCAAGGCGCTCGAAGGCGTGGCCGACCCGGAAGCCAAGCGCAAGATCATCGGCAACCTGTTCGTCGAGATCTTCGACGAAGAGTCGCAGAAACTCAGCAACGCCAAGTGGCTGGCCCAGGGCACCATCTACCCCGACGTGATCGAGTCCGCCGGCAGCAAGACCGGCAAGGCCCACGTCATCAAGAGCCACCACAACGTCGGCGGCCTGCCCGAGCACATGAAGCTCAAGCTGGTCGAACCCCTGCGCGAACTGTTCAAGGACGAAGTCCGCCGCATCGGCGTCGAACTCGGCCTGCCGCGCGAAATGGTCTACCGCCACCCGTTCCCCGGTCCGGGCCTGGGCGTGCGCATCCTCGGCGAAGTGAAACCCGAATACGCCGAACTGCTGGCCCGCGCCGACGCCATCTTCATCGACGAACTGCGCAAAGCCGATCTCTACGACAAAACCAGCCAGGCTTTCGCCGTCTTCCTCCCGGTGAAATCCGTCGGCGTCGTCGGTGACGCCCGCGCCTACGAATGGGTCATCGCCCTGCGCGCCGTCGAAACCATCGACTTCATGACCGCCCACTGGGCCCACCTGCCATACGACTTCCTCGGCAAGGTAAGCAACCGCATCATCAATGAGCTGCGTGGGGTTTCGCGCGTGGTTTACGACATCAGCGGAAAGCCGCCGGCGACGATTGAGTGGGAGTAGGGCAATGACAAGGGCGCCGCAAGGCGCCCTTGTTGTTTCCGGAGCCGCCGCCGCTCATCCGTTCGCCCTGAGCGTAGGCCCGCAGGGCCGAAGTCGAAGGGCCGCCGCCAAGACCGCTTGAGCTTGTTGGCTCTCCACAAGCCACATGCAGCACAGAATGGCATCGCGCAGCTGGCCGACAAATGTTCTCTTGCCTGGCCCAGACTTTTTTGGAAAATTCGTGTTTGTCGTAGCCAGACTGCGACAACAGCAAACAAACCAAGCAAATCGCCCGCACCTTGCCCGGTGGGTATGCCATTCAATCGACGATCTTTCCGCGTTGCCTCGATTCGGATGATCTTCCCGTAAGATAGCGCGTGGTCTTCAGGGGGAAGGCTCACTACGCAGTATCAGGGGATTGAAAAGAAGTGAGCGATCAGTTTTTCGAGCAACCCATTCTCAACTCGCCTTACGACTACCCGTCCCGGCACTGGGAGCTGGACGCTACCGGCCAGCCGACCCAGGAAATCGTCCCCAGCCGCCGCCGCGCGGACTTCATCACGCCCATCCCCAAGCCGCGCAAACGCAAGGGCAGCGGCGGTGATCAGGGCAGCCTGACCTTCAACGAAGGCAAGGGCCTGTCGACCACCGAACAGGCCTACGACCACACCGCCATCATCAATGCCGTCCGTCAGGAGGTGGATGCATGGCGCCGCCTGCCACAGTCCCAGTGGCGGGTCACCCCCGAAACCGCACGCCTGCTCGAACACTGGCGCAATCACAAGTTCGCCGGCATCCGCCCGTTCTTCTGCCAGGTCGAAGCCGCCGAAACCGCCATCTGGCTGACCGAGGTCGCACCGCAAATCGGCAAGAACGGTGAGCGCTTCCTCGAACACCTGAAGAAGGCCAACAACGACGCGAATCCGGGGCTGATGCGCCTTGCCCTGAAGCTGGCCACCGGCGCCGGCAAGACCACGGTCATGGCCATGTTGATCGCGTGGCAGACCATCAACGCCGTGCGCCATCCCGGCAGCAAAAAGTTCACCCGAGGCTTCCTGCTCGTCGCGCCGGGCCTGACCATCAAGGACCGCCTGCGCGTTTTGCAGCCCAACGATCCCGACAGCTACTACGCCAGCCGCGAGATCGTGCCGCGGGACATGCTGGCCGACCTGGACAAGGCCAAGATCGTCATCACCAACTACCACGCCTTCAAGCGGCGCGAGCGCATCGAGCTGTCCAAGGGCGGCCGCCGCCTGCTGCAGGGCCGTACCGGAACCGAACTCGACACGCTGGAGACCGAAGGCCAGATGCTGCAGCGTGTCATGCCCGAACTGATGGGCATGAAGAACATCCTCGCCATCAACGACGAGGCGCACCACTGCTACCGCGAGAAGCCGGCCGACGAGAGCGAAGAGGACCTGTCCACCGAGGACAAGGCCGAAGCCAAGGAAAACAGCGAAGCCGCGCGCCTGTGGATCTCCGGCCTGGAGGCGGTCAACCGCAAGCTGGGCCTGCAGCAGGTGATCGACCTGTCCGCCACGCCGTTCTTCCTGGCCGGCTCGGGCTACGTGGAGGGCACCCTGTTCCCGTGGACCATGAGCGACTTCTCGCTGATGGACGCCATCGAATGCGGCATCGTCAAGCTGCCGCGCGTGCCGGTGGCCGACAACATTCCCGGTGGCGAGATGCCCATCTACCGGGAGTTGTGGAAGCACATCGGCAGGAAAATGCCGAAGAAGGGCCGCGGCAAAGGCGCCCAGCTGGACCCATTGGCCATACCGGTGGAGCTTCAGACCGCGCTCGAAGCCCTCTACGGGCATTACGTCAAAACCCACGAGGCGTGGAAGCAGGCCGGCATCAAGGTGCCGCCGTGCTTCATCGTGGTCTGCAACAACACCGCCACCTCCAAGCTGGTGTACGACTACATCTCGGGTTTCGACAGGATTGGGGTGGATGGCTCGACAACTCCCGTGCCCGGTCGGCTGGAACTGTTCCGGAATCACGACTCCTTTGGGCTGCCACTGGCCCGCCCCAACACCCTGCTGATCGACAGCGAGCAACTGGAATCCGGCGAGGCGCTGGACGACAACTTCCGCGGCATGGCCGCCGATGAGATCGAGCGCTTCCGTCGAGAAATCATCGAGCGCACCGGTGATCGCAAGCAGGCCGAGTCCATCACCGACCAGGACTTGCTGCGCGAAGTGATGAATACCGTCGGCAAGCAGGGCAGGCTGGGCGAACAGATCCGCTGCGTGGTCTCGGTGTCCATGCTCACCGAAGGCTGGGACGCCAACACCGTCACCCACATCCTCGGCGTGCGCGCCTTCGGCACACAGCTGCTGTGCGAACAGGTCATCGGCCGCGCCCTGCGCCGCCAGTCCTACGAGCTGAACGACAACGACCTGTTCGATGTGGAATACGCCGATGTGTTCGGCATCCCGTTCGATTTCACTGCAGAGCCGGTCATCGTCAAGCCGCCGAAGCCGCGCGAAACCGTACACATCAAGGCGGTGCGCCCCGCGCGCGATCATCTGGAAATCGAGTTTCCGCGCGTGCAGGGCTATCGCGTGGAGCTACCCGAGGAGCAACTCGAAGCCGAATTCAACGACGATCACCATCTCAGTCTGACACCCGACATGGTGGGCGCAACCCGGACCCACAACGCAGGCATCATTGGCGAAGCGGTGGAGCTGGATATCAAGCACCTCCGCGACGTGCGCCAGTCCACGCTGCTGATGGAGTTGACCAAGCACCTGCTGTTCCAGCACTGGCGCGACCCTGGCGAAGACGCACCGATCAACCTGTTCGGCCAGCTCAAGCGCATCGTGCGCCAGTGGCTGGATGATTGCCTTGAATGCAAGGGTGACACCTATCCCGCGCAACTGATGTACCGCGAGCTGGCCGACATGGCCTGCGAGCGCATCACCAAGGCCATCACCAACAAGGAGCTGCAGAAGGGCCGCCAGGTCAAGGCCATCCTCGACCCCTTCAACCCCACCGGCAGCACCGCGCACGTCGGCTTCAACACCTCGCGAGGGGATCGCTGGGAAACCGTCGGCCCGCCGCCGAAGAACCACGTCAACTGGGTCATCCTCGACAGCGGCTGGGAAGGGGAGTTCTGCCGCGTCGCCGAATCGCACCCGCGAGTGCTGGCCTACACCAAGAACCACAACCTCGGCCTGGAAGTGCCGTACCGCTTCGGCTCGGCCAACCGCATCTACATCCCGGACTTCATCGTAAAGGTCGATGACGGCCACGGCCCGGACAACCCGCTCAATCTCATCGTCGAGATCAAGGGCTACCGTCGCGAGGACGCCAAGGAGAAGAAATCGACGATGGACACCTACTGGATCCCCGGCGTCAACCACCTCGGCAGCCACGGCCGCTGGGCCTTTGCCGAGTTTGGCGACGTGTACGAGATGCAGGAGGATTTCGAAGGCAAGGTGCAGGCCGAGTTCGAAAAGATGCTGGCGGCGGTGGCCAAGTGATGGACCGGTCGGTTTCTTTGCAAATTGCTGCCAACCTGCATGGGAAATCGTGGTTTTTCATACATGTCGCATTTCGGGAGTGTGGGGGAGAACTCCATCTGCGGCCCCCGATCCAGCCCGCAGTCAATAGCGGCGACAAGTCCCAGCCTTGTCTTGATCCGTTCCCTGGTTAAGGGAACGGCGTTTTCGTTGATTAGCGCCTGCCTGTAGTCAAGCCAGCCCGGACCCCGAATCGTTTATGGCCACCAAGAAACCCCGCACCTCCAAGCCCGCCGTCGCAAAGCAGGTCGCCGACCTCGTCCACGGCGAGGCCACGCGCAAGAACATCCCCACGGTGGAGCACCAGTCGGTGATGCGGCAGGCCGAACAGGCACCGGTGAAGGTGACCTATCCGCGCGCCAACCACCAATGGCTGGGAGAACTCTGCGCCCTGCACGACGCGGGCAAGGCACCCCCGGAGCTCCAGCAGCGGCTGAACCGCGACCTCGACCCGCAGCTCATCTGGCGCGGCAAGGACCAGCAGGACTGGAGCGACCTGGTGGTCAACGCGCCGCCGCTGTACATCCAGGAGAAGGTCAAGCCCAAGGTGCTGATCGACGACCTGCGCCGGATGAGCGAGCAGGCCGCAGCGCCGCAGTCCGGCGACATGGCCGACCTGTTCGGCGACTTCAACGGCCTGCCCGAAGGCGCCGACCGCACCGAGTTCTACCAGCACGAAGGCCACTGGCAGAACCGCATGATCCTGGGCGACAGCCTGCAGGTGATGGCCTCGCTGGCCGAGCGCGAGGGCCTGCGCGGCAAGGTGCAGTGCATCTATTTCGATCCGCCCTACGGCATCAAATTCAACAGCAACTTCCAGTGGTCAACCACCAGCCGCGACGTGAAGGACGGCAATGCCGGGCACATCACCCGCGAGCCGGAGCAGGTGAAGGCGTTCCGCGATACCTGGCGCGACGGCATCCATTCCTACCTGACTTATCTGCGCGACCGGCTGATGGTGGCGCGGGATTTGTTGACGGAATCCGGCTCGATCTTTGTGCAGATTGGCGATGAGAATGTGCATCGGGTGCGGGCGGTGATGGATGAAGTATTTGGGGACATAAATCATTCGGGAACCATTAGCTTCTTCAAGACTAGTTCTCAATCGACGGACGGCATCCAATCTGTGGTCGACTACGTCATCTGCTTCGCGAAAGACAAGAAGCGGCAAAAGCTGCGACCGCTACTGCGCGAGAAAAGTCCTGGAGACGCGGGCGCAAAGCAGTACACGATGGTCATCGACGACCTGCTTCACAACATTCGGGCTGCTACCGAAACTGAGCTCACACTAAGATCGAGCGAACTCAAAGGCTGGCGTTTCTGCGCTCTTGGCCCCACTACATCACAAGGCTTTCAGGATAATCGAAGCTCTCCATACGAGTTTCAAGGCAAGCCGTTTTCAGTACCGAAGAATCGCCATTGGAGCTTGAGTCCGAAGCCCAATGAAGAAATGGACAAACTTGCGCGAATTGGAAGGCTTCGCGCAGGAGGAAAGGGGTTACGAAGCGTCTTGTTGCTTGATGACAATCCAACCACACCGCTCGACAACATATGGATGGATACTGGTTCGGGTAGTTTTGGAGAAGACCAAATCTATGTCGTTCAAACAGTTACGAAGACGATACAACGCTGCCTCCTCATGGCCACCGACCCCGGTGACCTAGTGCTTGATCCGACTTGCGGCTCCGGCACCACCGCCTATGTCGCCGAGCAATGGGGCCGACGTTGGATCACCATCGACACCTCGCGCGTTGCGCTGGCGCTGGCCCGTGCGCGCATCATGGGCGCGCGCTATCCCTTCTACCTGCTCGCCGACTCCCGCGAAGGCCAGCTCAAGGAAGCCGAAGTCACCCGTAGCGCGCCGTCCTCGCAGCCGACCTACGACAATATTGCCCACGGCTTTGTCTATGAGCGCGTGCCGCATATCACTCTGAAAGCCATCGCCAACAACGCCGAGATCGACGTCATCTGGGAGGACTTCCAGACCCGGTTGGAGCCGCTGCGCGAGGCGCTGAACAAGGCGCTTGGCAAGCAATGGGAAGAGTGGGAAATCCCCCGCGAAGCCGACGACGAGTGGAGCGATGCCACCAAAACGCTGCACGCCGACTGGTGGGAGCAACGCATCGCCCGCCAGAAGGAAATCGACGCCTCCATCGCCGCCAAGGCCGATCACGAATACCTCTACGACAAACCCTATGAGGACAAGAAACGCGTGCGCGTGGCCGGGCCCTTCACCGTGGAATCCCTCAGCCCACACCGCGTGCTCGGCGTGGACTATGACGACGAACTGATCGATAGCGTGGCCGAGGACCGCGCCGATTACGGCCAGGACTTCACCTCGCTGATCCTGGCCAACCTGCGCACCGCCGGCGTGCAGCAGAAAAACAAGGACGACCGGATCGAGTTCGAATCACTGGAACCCTGGCCCGGTGAAGGCTATGTGGTCGCCGTCGGCACCTACCTTGAGGGTGACACACCACGTCGCGCCGGCATCTTCGTCGGCCCCGAATTCGGCACCGTCACCCGCGCCGACCTGGTGGAAGCCGCCCGCGAAGCCGGTGACGCCAACTTCGACGTGCTCATCGCCTGCGCCTTCAACTACGACGCCCCCGCCACCGAGTTCAGCAAACTCGGCCGCATCAACGTGCTCAAGGCACGCATGAACGCCGACCTGCACATGGCCGAAGACCTGAAGAACACCGGCAAGGGCAACCTGTTCGTGATCTTCGGCGAACCCGACGTGGACGTACTGGACACCCGCGGCAACAGCATCCGCAAGTACGACGGCAAACGCGACATCATCGACCTGCCCGCCGGCGAGGAACTGGTGGTGCGCATCCGCGGCGTGGACGTGTTCGACCCCAACACCGGCGAAATCCGCAGCGACGACCCCGACGACATCGCCTGCTGGTTCATCGACACCGACTACAACGAAGAATCCTTCTTCGTCCGCCACGCCTACTTCCTCGGCGCCAACGACCCCTACAAGGCCCTGAAAACCACCCTCAAGGCCGAAATCGACCCCGACGCCTGGGCAACACTCCACAGCGACACCTCCCACCCGTTTCCCAAGCCCTCTACCGGCCGCCTCGCGGTGAAGGTCATCAATCACTTGGGGGATGAGGTGATGAAGGTGTTTCGGGTGAGCTGAAGAGGGGACGATCTGATGCCGACGATTAGCCCAATTCAGCAGCACAGGGAATCGACGCGCAATCTGGCCCGCGCTTTGAAGCCGGCAGATGTCTATTGGTGGCTACTGGAATACGGCTACTTTCCCGAAGCTTACGTGCTGCCGCCGTGCTTTCGCGTGGCGAAGATGCCTGCGAAGCAAATTCGGTACTTCGACCCGAATAAGGGCTTCAAAGGGTTGAAGGAGGCCGAGTTCGTCCGTGTGCATTTCCCGAAAACGGAGCTGACCGACAGAACGTTCGGGATCATTGAGCCAAAAATTCATAACGACATCGCGTACCACATCACCCGGAACTGGAAGGCGATAGTTGATGCGATGATTCCGTCGGACAGTATCGTTTCGTCGTACAGCTTTCCTATTCCGGTCAATAGGAAGAAACCGGGGCGCATGGGCGAGCTGCGTAGCGGCAGGATGATCTACGAGTTCATCACCATGACGGACGATGATCTGGCCACGGTGGCATATCGCTTCACACATATCGTCAAAGCCGATATCAAGAACTTCTACCCTTCGGTCTACACACACAGCCTTGCTTGGGCGATTCATGGCAGGCGAACAATTCGACATGGCGGCAAGGGCAAGAATCGACGTGACATGAAGTTCGTCGGCAACCGGCTCGACAAGTTGTTCCAGATGGCCAACGACGGCTGCACTAACGGCCTGCCAATTGGGCCTGCGGTTTCCGATATCGTTTCCGAGATTGTGGCTTCGGCGGTAGATCGCGTGTTGAGCGCCGAATTGAAGCGCAACCAGATTGAGTGCGAGGCGGTGCGATTCAAGGACGACTATCGCATCCTGGTGTCGTCCGAAGCGGATGCGAAGAAAGTTGTGAAAATCCTTCAGACATCGCTGAAGGAATACAACCTTGAACTCAGTGACGAAAAAACCACCGTTTCGGCATTGCCCGATGGCCTGTTCCGGCCTTGGGTATCCCGCTATCACCTTGTGCATCCGAAGCGGAAAAGCCGATTTACATGGAAGCAGTTTAGAGAGCTTTATCTTGCCGTCGTGGAGATTGATCGCCTTTACCCGAACACGGGTGTGATAGATCGCTTCCTTGCCGATATCACGACTCGCAAAGGAAAACTGAAAATCATTGTCGGCCCTTTCAATCTGGAAAAGGTTGTCAGCATGTTGCTTATGCTCGGCACGCTGAGGGTCAAGGCTTTTCCTAAGATCATGGCGATTCTCGAACAAGCGATACGCAGCGATGACGGCCATGGTCTGACGGAGCCACTGGTCAGCCACCTCGAAGCGTACTTGCACAAGCTATCGAGCGATGAAGCACGCAATAAATACCTCATCTCGTGGATTGGCTATTTTCTGGCGAGCAATGGCCTTCTGAAGTTGCTTAAGAAAAAGCCAAAACTTAAAGACCCAATTGCCAATTCCTCGATGACAGGCAGGGGGAGGTTGTTTGGTGACGCCCAAGATTTCAAACTGATTGAAGGTGTGAAGATGGCAGGAAAGCGAGTTTCCCTGTTTGCACATCTGGATGTATTCAATCCTCCCAAAAATACTGAGTGATGGTTCATATGGAATTTCGCATCGCCGACACCTTCACCACCAGCCTGGCGCGCCTGACCAGCGACGAGCACAAGGCCGCCAAGACCACGGCCTTCGATCTGCAGATGGACCCGGCCGGCAACGGCATGAGCTTGCACAGGCCCGTTCCCCAAGCCGGCACCGGCAGCTTCGCGGTGAAGGTCATCAACCGCTTGGGGATGAGGTGATGCAGGTGTTCAGGGTGAGTCGAGCACCGCAAGGGCCGGCCCCGCACCGATTTCTCAAGAATATGGTTCAAAACCAATCACTTGCAGGAATGTTTCGTTTAGTGTAAAAATTTTTACCTTATCGGACCGGTAGCTTGTTCATGTCCAACCCCGGCTGGCAGTTCTATGGCAGGCATGCCGAGCTTCAGCAGTTGCAGGAAATCCTGCGACGGCGGCGCTGGTTCTTCCTGCAGATATCCGGCCGGCGGCGCATCGGCAAGACCACCTTGATCCAGCAGGCGCTGGCGAGTGCCGGAATCGACAGGACGCTGTATATCCAGATTCCCGATTCCGACCCGGCTGGCGTGGTGGCGGCCTGCAACGGATACCTGGAAACCTTCGGTATCGAGGCGCGCGTCACCAGCCTGGATGGTCTGGCGAAACTGGTCGGGCAACTGGCCGAAGCCGGCTACATCATCGCGCTGGACGAGTTTCAGTATTTCCACCGCAAGCCCTTGGGCGACTTCTGTTCCTTTCTTCAGGCCGAGGTCGATCGCCTTTCCGCGCGCGCCGGAGACGTGCCGGGCGGGCTGATCGTGCTTGGCTCGCTGCATGCCGAGATGGCGGCCTTGCTGGAGGATCGTTCCGCACCCTTGTTCAACCGCACGACGGACCGGCTCGACCTGGGGCATCTGGACATTGCTTCGGTGCTCGAGATCCTGCGTACTCACGCCGATGACGATGCCGGCCGGCTGCTGTTCCTGTGGAATCTGTTTGAGGGGGTTCCAAAGTTCTATCGGGATGCCTTCGAGCAGGGCGTGCTGGCTGCCGACAGGCGCCCGTTGCTGGAGCGGATGTTCTTTTCCAGCTCGTCTCCACTGCGGGGAGAGGCGGACAACTGGTTCCTGCGGGAACTGCGAGGGCGCTATGACATGGTGCTGCAGTTCGTGGCGAGCCATCCGGGCTGCAACAACGCTGATATCGAAGCGGCGATCGCGCAAGTATCCGGCCCAGGGGAGGTCAAGCAGGCGGGGGGATATCTGAAGATACTGGCCGAACGCTATCGCATGATCGAGCGGCGGTTACCGATCTTCTCGCGCCCCACGGCGCGCAATGGCCGCTACTACATCCGCGACAACTTTCTGCGCGCATGGTTGGCGGCCTTGCAGCGGCCGGTCTCTGCGGTGGCCTTCCGCCCGCTGGCCATGTTGCTGGAACAAGCCGACGCACGGCTGGTCGACAGCGAAGGGCATGCGTTGGAGTTGCTGGCGGGCCAGCTTTACGAGGAGCGCAGCCGCCGCGGGATCGGCGATTTTCCGCTGAGCGAGCGCATACAAGGCTACTGGGATCGCTCCGACGTGGAGATCGATCTGGTAGCCATCAATGAAGACGAGCAACGCCTGCGGTTCGGAACCTGCAAGCGCAACGCACGGAAACTGTGTGGATCGGTCGCTGCGCTCAGGCAGGCAAGCGAGCGGTTTCTCCAATTGCAGAAAAGGTTCTCCGACTGGCGCGTCGAACTGGTGGCGATCGCGCCGGACATTCCCGACCCGATTGGCCAGGCGTTGCGCTCGGAGGGAGTGCTGCCGCAGAGTCTGGGCAATCTCACCGAGGGATTGTGAGCAGATCAGTCATGAACTTCCGCATTGCCGACACCTTCACCACCAGCCTCGCGCGCCTGACCGCCGACGAACAGAAGGCTGCCAAGACCACGGCCTTCGACCTGCAAATGGACCCGGCCGGCAACGGCAAGAGCTTCCACAAGCTCGACCACGCCAAAGACCCGAATTTCTGGTCGGTGCGCGTCAGTAGCGATATCCGACTGATTGTCCACAAAACCACCGGCAGCCTGCTGCTGTGCTACGTCGGTCATCACGACGATGCCTACCAGTGGGCCGAGCGTCGCAAGCTGGAAGTGCACCCGACCACGGGCGCGGCGCAGTTGGTGGAAATTCGTGAGCGGGTGGAGGAAATCCGCATACCGCAATACGTTGTGGATGCGCCGCCAATCGCCAGCCAGAAACCGAACCTGTTTGCGACATACGACGACGCGCAGTTGCTGGCTTATGGCGTGCCGCAGGAATGGCTGGTTGATGTAAAGGCCGCCGACGAAGATGCGCTGCTGGAATTGGCCGGCCACCTGCCTGGCGAAGCCGCCGAAGCCTTGCTCGAACTGGCCACGGGTGGCACGCCGACATTGCCGGAAGTGGCAGGCGAGGGAACAGATCCCTTCCAGCACCCGGATGCGCAGCGGCGTTTCCGCGTCATGTCCGATGTGGACGAGTTGGCCCGTGCACTGGAATACCCCTGGGACAAGTGGACGGTGTTCCTGCATCCGGCTCAACGCCAACTGGTTGAGCGCGACTACAACGGCGCGGCGCGGGTGTCCGGCTCGGCCGGTACGGGAAAAACCGTGGTGGCGCTGCATCGCGCCGTATATCTGGCGCGCAAGGATGAGGATGCGCGAGTTCTGCTCTCCACTTTTTCCGACACGCTGGCCAACGCCTTGCGTGGCAACTTGTACCGGCTCATCTGGAATACACCCAGACTGGGGGAGCGTATCGACGTGGCGGCAATGGAGGCCATTGCCATCCGTCTGTATGCGGGGGAATTCGCCCAAAAGCCGGTATTCGTTGATCGCGATGAGATCTCCGCACTGCTGAAGGCGGCTGCCGCAGAGGTCGATGGATTGAAGGCCAATGCCGCCTTCCTGCTGTCGGAGTGGACGGATGTGGTCGACGCCTGGCAGGTGGATGACTGGGAGACCTATCGCGACATCAAGCGACTGGGACGCAAGACACGATTGCCGGAGGCCCAGCGCGCCTTGTACTGGCAGGCGTTCGCCAGGGTAAGGGCGCAGCTGAAACAGGCCGGCAAGGTAACCGAGGCCGGCATGTTTGCCCGGCTGGCGGAAGCCATGGCCAACCGCAAGCACCCGGTGTTCGATTGCATCGTGGTGGATGAGGCGCAGGACATCGGCGTACAGCAGCTGCGATTTCTTGCCGCAATAGCCGGCAGCCGTGCCAACGGCCTGTTTTTCGCGGGCGACCTTGGCCAGCGTATTTTCCAGACACCGTTTTCGTGGAAGTCGCTGGGTGTGGATGTGCGGGGGCGATCGCGTGCACTCCACATCAACTACCGCACCTCGCACCAGATCCGCTCGCAGGCCGATCGCCTGCTTGGCCCCGAGGTGTCCGACGTGGATGGCAACGTCGAAAGTCGCAAAGGCACGATTTCCGTGTTCAACGGGCCGGAGCCCATCATTCGCAGCTATGACAGCGTTGATACGGAGAGCAAGGCCGTCGGCGACTGGTTGAAGCAATGCAATGCCAGCGGCGTGTTGCCGCATGAGATCGGTGTATTCGTCCGGTCCGAAGACGAGCTGCCGCGCGCACAAGCAGCCGTGGAGGCTTCCGGTTTGCAGGGGCGCGTGCTTGGCAAGGACATGGCGACGAAAGAGGATTTTGTCAGCATCACCACCATGCACCTGGCCAAGGGCATGGAGTTCCGCGTGGTCGCCGTGATGGCTTGCGATGATGAGATCATTCCTTCGCAGCACCGCATCGACACCGCCGCCGACGAAGTCGAACTGACCGACATCTACCACACCGAACGCCATCTGCTGTATGTCGCCTGCACTCGTGCACGCGATCAGCTGCACGTCTCGGCGGTGAAGCCGGAGTCGGAGTTTCTGCAGGATATGGGGTAGGTCCTGGCCGTGTGCCAGCACAGTTCGCCGAGGGCATGGCGGTGTCCCAGGGACGACCCTTCATGGCTGTATGGATGCCAGACAAGCGGTTTGGCAATGGCGTGCTGCTGCCGATGGATAACCGGAGGCAACTGATGCGCGAGGCGCGAGTTCAAGCGCGTGCCGGGCCTGCGCCTGGAAAACTGGGTGTGAGCCAGCTGGCCGCATCCGCCACCGAAACCTCCTTCACGGACCACCCCCCATGCCCACCCACGACATCCGCTGCCCGCACTGCGGCACCGCCTTCACGATCGACGAGACCGGTTATGCCGACATCCTGAAGCAGGTGCGCGATGGCGAGTTCGACAAGCAGTTGCATGAGCGTCTGGCGGTGGCGGAGCGGGAGAAGGCCAGTGCGATTGCGCTGGCCGAGGCGAAGGTGGCCGGTGATCTGCAGAAGCAGGTGACGGCGCGCGAGGCGGAGATCCAGCAGTTGAAGCTGGCGGCGCAGGCGGAGGAAACCCGGCGCCAGCTGGCGGTGGCCGAGGCGCTGGCGGCGGTGGAGCGGGAGCGCGATGCGCTGAAGCATTCCCTGCAGCAGAGCCGGCAGGAGCAGCAGACTGCCGCCGAGCTGTTGAAGGCGCAATTGCAGGGCGAACTGCAAAAGGCGGCGGCCGACAGGGATGCGCAGATCCAGGCGCTGAAGGCGCAGTTGGAGGCGGCCGAGGTGGCGCGGAAGCTGGCGGTCACCGAGGCGGTGGGTGCGGTGGAGAAGGAGCGCGACGAGCTGCGCAACGGCGTGAGGCAGGCGGCGCTGGAGAAGCAGTTGGCCGAGACCTCGCTGAAGGAGCGCTACGAGGTGCAGCTGAAGGATCGCGACGAGATGATCGAGCGGCTGCGCGACATGAAGGCCAAGCTGTCGACCAAGATGGTCGGCGAGACGCTGGAGCAGCACTGCGAGATCGAGTTCAACCGGGTGCGCGCGATGGCGTTTCCGCGCGCGTATTTCGAGAAAGACAACGACGCGAGCCACGGCAGCAAGGGCGACTACATCTTCCGCGACAGCGACGACAAAGGCACCGAGATCGTCTCGATCATGTTCGAGATGAAGAACGAGGCCGACACCACGTCCACCAAGAAGCGCAACGAGGATTTCCTCAAGGAGCTGGACAAGGATCGCCAGGAAAAGGGCTGTGAATACGCGGTGCTGGTGTCGCTGCTGGAGCCGGACAACGAGCTGTACAACGCCGGCATCGTCGACGTGTTCCATCGTTACCCGAAGATGTACGTGATCCGCCCGCAGTTTTTCCTGCCGCTGATCACCTTGCTGCGCAACGCGGCGCTGAACGCGCTGCAGTACAAGAACGAGCTGGCGCTGGTGAAGGCGCAGAACATCGACATCACCCAATTCGAGTCGCAGCTGGAGACCTTCAAGACCGGCTTCTCGCGAAACTACGAGCTGGCCTCCAGGCACTTCCAGAACGCCATCGACGAGATCGACAAGTCGATCACCCACCTGCAGAAAACCAAGGACGCACTGCTCGGCACCGATCGCCAGCTGCGCCTGGCCAACGACAAGGCGCAGGACGTCACGATCAAGAAACTCACCCGCGACAACCCGACCATGAAAGAACGCTTCGCAGAGCTGAAAAACGCGGAGGAGTAACCCTCCCCCGTAGGAGCCCGCTGGCGGGCGATACCCTTCCTCCCGGCCACGCAGACCCAATCCCCAACGCCACCAAAACCGCCCCGCCGAACCCACCCAGCGCATCATCGCGATTGCCCATCGGCCTCGCGTGGTTGCAACTCCGAAAAGCATCGCCCGCGAGCGGGCTCCTACAGCGCGCTCGCGGGCGATGATCTTTCTTCCGGCCACGCTCCCCCGATCCCGACGCCACAGAATCCGTGCCCCGCGCCAGCCCTGCATGTCATCGCAATTCCACGATGTAAGCCCAACGGCGCCGCGAAGTGTGTATCGTTGCGCCGGCCGCCATCCCACCCCTGCCAACGGAAAAGTCCCTTGCTTCCCCCTGCCACTGAAACCGCTGACGTATTCACCGCCGAGGACGAGCAGTACATGCGTCGTGCGTTGCAGCTTGCGGCGCATGCGCGGGATGCGGAGAACGAGGTGCCGGTGGGGGCGGTGTTGGTGCGGGAGGGGGGCATTGTCGGGTTGGGGTGGAATCGCAACATCACGCTGCACGATCCCACCGCGCATGCGGAGATCCAGGCCATGCGCGCGGCGGGGGAGAAGCTGGGCAACCATCGTTTGTCGGGCTGCACGCTGTACGTGACGCTGGAGCCGTGCGCGATGTGCGCGATGGCGATGGTTCATGCCCGCGTGGGGCGGGTGGTGTATGCGGCGGCCGATCCCAAGACCGGCGCGGCCGGCAGCGTGTTCGACACGTTGATTGATGCGCGCCACAACCATCGCATTGCGGTGTCGGGCGGTTTGCTGGCGGAGGAGTCGGGTCGCCTGTTGCGCGAGTTTTTCCGCGCGCGCCGCTGAGCGGTCGTGGTTTTTTCAACCTCTCACCACCTGTGAGTTGTGGTGCGCCACGACCGGTGGCGGCACTCAGCGCTGGGCCGGGTCGAGGCGGCGGCCTTGCTCGATGGCGGCGCGGCGCGCCTGCCACGTTTCGGCGGTCTGGGGTTTCACGAACAGGGTCAGCAGCTCGGTGTGCGCGGCCTTGGCGCCGCTCTCGATGCGATGGATGCATGACTCGATCTGCGTGGTGGTCAGCGCGTCCTCGAACTCCGCGCTCAGTGCGGCAACCACCTGGCTTGGTCCCATCTGCACGGTCAGCACGCCGTTGGCGCGGCGCACGCCGGGATCGCTGGAGGCGATGGACATGATGGTCTTGCGCACCACCGGATGCGCCGGTTCGCCCAGCAGCAGGCCCTTGCTTTCGCGCGCCAGCAGCATGGCCGACACCGCCAGCACCAGTGCGATGCCGATCGATGCGGCACCGTCCAGGCGCGGTTCATTCCATTGCTGCGCGGCGGACACGCCGGCAAAGGCGATCAACAGGCCGAGCAGGGCGGCGCTGTCTTCCAGCAGCACGGTAAAGGTGCTCGGATCCTTGCTTTGGCGAAACGCCTCGAAGTAGCCGCGCCGGCCCTTGAACGCGCGAAACTCGCGCAGCGCGATCGCCCACGACGTACCCTCGAACACCGCCGACACCGCCAGCACGAGGTAGTTGACCGCAGGGTTGGCGATGGGCTCCGGCTGGCGCAGGTGCGCGATGCCTTCGTACAGCGACACGCCGGCACCCAGTGCCAGCACCAGTAGCGCCACGATGAAACTCCAGAAGTAGAGCTCGCGACCGTGGCCAAACGGGTGGGCCGGATCAGGCGGCGCCTTGGCGCGATGCAGGCCGTACAGCAACAGCACCTCGTTGACGGTATCGACCAGCGAATGCACGCCTTCGCTCAACATCGCCGAGCTGCCGGAGAACGCCGCCGCCACGAACTTGCTGAGCGCGATCAGCAGGTTTCCGGCCAGTGCCACGTACACCACGACGCGAGCGCCGGAAGCTGTGGACATGGGCGTCTCCCTGGTCGGATCGGATGCAAGGCATTGCATCGTGCACGAGAGGCTTTCCACGAAAGGTGAAGCGGCGGCGTTCACCGCAGGAAACACAGTGGGTCGCGCACGGCGCCTTCCGCGACGTGCACGCCGGCCCCATGTTTCCTCCATGCGCTCCTCGTGGGCGCACCTTTCTCAAGGAGCCCGTGATGAAACGCCACCTGTCCCGTGTGCTGCAACGCAAACGCGATGATTTCGAAAGCACCGCGCGCCCCGCGCTTGCGCCGCCCCGTGACGGCATGCCTGCCGGGCTCAACGGCTATGACTGGCTGGCGCGCATCAAGGGCGCGCGCGTGGTGCGGGTGCGTTCGCGCTGAGTGATGCGTGCGGCTTTTTTGTAGGAGCGCACCTTGTGCGCGATGCCTTTCGTCACCTTGCCAAAAGCATCGCGCACAAGGTGCGCTCCTACGGGTTTTTCGTGTCTTGTGAGAGCAAGGGCATCGCGACTGAAGTCGCTCCCACAACAGCGCTGCCCGCCTGTGGGAGCGGCTTCAGCCGCGACGGTTTTGCTCTGAGGTTCCCAAGCAAAAAAGCATCGCGACTGAAGTCGCTCCCACAACAGTGCTGCCCACCTGCGGGAGCGGCTTCAGCCGCGATGCTTTTGCTCTGAGGCTCCAAAGCGAAAAACATCGCGACTGAAGTCGCTCCCACAGGGTGGCGGTTTGCGGGTGCTTACAGAAAGCATCGCGTGGCGACAACTCCCCCATACGTCATGGTCGATGCGTGACCTCTGGCTATCGGAGACGAGGAGGCGGCGCAGTAGGCTGCACGCGCCTGTTCGGTAGCGGCGTTTGTCGTGATGCCCGGCAGGTTTTCCCCACAGCCGCGAGCGCACGGCGATACCCCGGGCTGCACAGGCCGCGCTCGTAGAACAGGAGTCTTTCCCATGATCCGTACTCGTCACTCCCTTCGTCGTCTTTCCCTTCCCGGCCTGGCGCTGGCTGCCATCGTCGGCATCGGCGGCATGACCGCGTCCACCACGGCGGCGGCGCAGGCTACGGCGGGCAGCATTTTCGGCAAGGCGCCCGCGGGCGACACCGTGCGGGCCAAGAGCACCACCAACGGCATGCAGCGTCATGTCGAAGTGGATGACAAGGGCCGCTACACGATCGGCTCGCTGCCGGTGGGCGTCTACACGGTGACGCTGGAGGAGAACGGCCAGCCGGTGGTGAAGCACCCGAACGTGCAGGTCATCGTGAACCGTGGCGTCAACGTCAACTTTGATTGCGAACAGGGCAAGTGCGGCTGACCGCCGTCTTTTCCGGCCCTCTCCCGCAGGCGCGGGGGAGGGCGTGAGTGATGCTCAGGCCGGTGTCATGGTTGCCATGTGCAGCAGCACGCCGGCCAGGCTCTTGAGGTCTTGCGCGTTGTGCTGCGCCACGCGGCGCAGGTTGGCGGCGGAGCCGCCGCGCAGGTAGGTGAGCCACGCGGCCGGGGCTTCCGACCCCGGCAGGTCGTCCTCGCGCACCACGCCCAGCAGTTGGCGTTCGGCGGTGGCGAGGCGGCAGTTTTCCCATTGCCCTTTCCAGTGGCGACGCACGGGATGCAGCAGGTCGAGATGGCCCAGGCCGGCCAGCGGGTTGGGCAGTCGCGCCAGCCGGTAGCGGGTGGCGAGCAGGGGCGCGTCGTAGCACTTGCCGTTGTAGCTGACGAGCGTGGTGTCGGCTCCGATCCACGAGGCAAAGGTGCGCAGCATGGCGGTTTCGGCAGCCATGGTGGTGAGGGTGAGCTGGCGGATGCGAAAGCCGCCGTCGTGCCAGTCGGCCGCGCCGATCATGAAGGCGCGCGTACCGGTGCCGCCGGCAAGGCCAGTGGTCTCGGTGTCGAAATGCAGCAGTTGGCGATGATGCACCGGCGCCATGCGGGCAAAGCCGGCATCGATCACGGCGGGCGGCGTGAGCCAGTCCACGCGGGCCTCGGTGTAGCGCAGGCCGGGCGCCAGCTCGACGCCGGGCACGTCGCGGTCATTGGATGCCAGGCAGGCCGGGCCGCGCTTGAGCTGGGCGTGGCGTTGCAGCAGGCGGCGCAGGTCGGGGGAGAGGGATGGGCGCGTGTTTGGCAGCGTGTCCTTCGACTTCGCTGCGCTACGCTCAGGAAGAACGGCAATGGGAGAAGATGTTTTCCCCGCATCCGCCCGCAATTGCCGCAGCTTGGCGGCCAGCGCGCTCACAGCGCCACCAGCAGCGCCAGCACGCGCAAGGCCAGCGATTTGGACGTCTGGACGTCCATCCCGGCGTGCTCGTCGGCGGCCAGTATCGGCCCCACGCAGCCGGGGCAGCCGGCGCGGCAGTCGCAGCGCTCGATCAGGGTGATGGATTGGGCGATCAGATCCTCGCGGCGCTGGAACAGTGGCTCGCTCTGCCCGATGCCGCCGGGAAAAGCGTCGTACAGGTAGACCGTGGGGGTGAACGGCGCGTCGGGCGCCAGCGTGGCGGGCTGGCCGTCGCTGCCGCGCAACTGGCCGCGACCGTTGGCGTCGGCGCTGACAAACCACGCACCGTCGCCGCTGCCCACCGATTTTTGCAGGTCGCGCGCCTCGGCCATCACCGCCACGGTGGCCACGATGTGCAGCGCGTAGGCGGCGCCCAGGAAACCGTCAAGCGCCTGTTGGCGATCGTCGAACGCCGAGGCCAGCACCGCCTGCGGCAACTGCCACCACACGGCGGTGGTGTGCAGCTCCTGATCCGGCAGGTTGACCGGGCCGTAGCCGATGTTTTCGTGCGAGTAGAAGCGGATTTTCTTGTAGCCGGGCACGCGCCGCACCACGTGCACCTCGCCGTGATGCGACTGGCCGCGACCGGTGTTTGCGCTGTCAAAACAGTCCAGCACTTTCAGCTTGGTGTAGTCGATGGCGTCGGTGTAGTAGTCGGCCTGCGTGCGCGTGACGTAGGCCTTGCGGCCGTCCCAGTCCAGGCGTTCCACCTGGTAGGGCACGGACTGCACCATGTGGATGGCGCCTTCGTACAGCGTCACCGGCGCGGCCGAGTAATCCACCTCGGCAATGATGGTCTGGCGGCCGCCGGTGCGGTCCACCACCAGAAAGTTGCCGTCGGCCACCGAGCGCAGCGACACGGCGATGGCGGGGTAGCTGTCGGCGATCCACTCCCAGCGGTCGCCCTCGCGATGCAGCACGCCTTCCTCACCCAGCACCTCCAGCCAGGGCGTGGCGGCCTCGTTGCCAAACATCTCCTCGCCGGCAAACGGCAGCTCGAACGCGGCGCAGCGGATGTGGTCGAGCAGGATCAGTGGTTGATCGGGCTGGATGCGCGCGTGCTCGGGCGTGGCGCCCTGGAAAAACTCCGGGTGCCGCACCAGATACTGGTCCAGCGGATCGGAGCTGGCCACCAGCACGCCCAGCGCGGATTGCTGGCGCCGCCCGGCGCGGCCAAAGCGCTGCCAGGTGGCGGCCACGGAGCCGGGGTAGCCGTTGAGCACCACCGCATCGAGCGCGCCGATGTCCACGCCCAGCTCCAGCGCCGAGGTGCTGACGATGCCGTCCACGCTGCCCGCGCGCATGTCGCGCTCGGCGGCGCGGCGCTCCTTGGGCAGGTAGCCGCCGCGATAGGCGCGGATGCGCGGGCTCTTGCGCGGGTCGTGGTCAAACACGTCCTTGAGGTACTTGGTGAGCACCTCGACCATGCTGCGGCTTTGCGCGAACACCAGCGTTTTCAGGCCCGACTTGATCGCCAGCCGCGCGATGCGGTTGGCTTGCGAGCGCGCCGACGCGCGCAGGCCAAGGTCGGGATTGACCACCGGCGGGTTCCACAGCAGCACGTGTTTCTCGCCGGTTGGCGCGCCGCTTTCGGTGATGGCGGTGACGGTGTCCTCGATCAGCGCCTCGGCATGCTGGCGCGGGTTGCCGATGGTGGCCGAGCACAGGATGAACTGCGGCGTCACGCCGTAGAACGCGCACACGCGTTTCAGCCGGCGGATCACGTTGGCCACGTGCGAGCCGAACACGCCGCGATAGGTGTGTACCTCGTCGATCACCACGTAGCGCAGGTTTTCGAAAAACTGCGCCCACTTGGTGTGATGCGGCAGGATGGCCTGGTGCAGCATGTCCGGGTTGCTGACCACGATGTCGCCGTGCAGGCGGATCGCCTGGCGCGCGTCGCCGGGCGTGTCGCCGTCGAAGGTGAAGGCTTTCACGCCCAGCTCGCCGGCGTTGTTCAACTCCAGCAGCTCGGCCACCTGGTCTTGCGCCAGCGCCTTGGTGGGAAACAGGTACAGCGCCTTGGCGTGCTGGCGCATCGCCGCGCTGATCACCGGCAGCGTGTAGCACAGCGACTTGCCCGAGGCGGTGGGCGTGGCGATGGCCACGTGCGCGCCGGCCTGGGTGGCGGCCCAGGCCTCGGCCTGGTGGCTGTAGAGCTGGTCCACGCCGCGCTGGCGCAAGGCCTGCGCCAGGGCCGGTGGAAGATCGGGCGGCAGCGGCGCGTAGCGGCCTTCTTGCGCGGGCAGCACGAAGGCGCCGGTGATGCGCGAGGCGTAGCGCTTGTTGAGCCGCTGCGCCAGCGAGCGGCCATCGCCGGGTTGGCGCAAAACCAGCTCGTCGGCGGCGCGGTAACGGTCGGGCAGGGCATTCATCGGCGGGTTCTCGGCGGGGAGGATCGGCATGACAGCAAGGCGCGGTCTCAGCTGCTGAGACCGCGCGGGGCGAGACTGCGGGCCAGGTTGCCCATGCGCCTCGCCCTCTTTCATTTTCACCACAAAAGGTGAAAAGATACCAGCCATGACTTTGCAGCTCACCGCCCGCCAATCCAACATCCTGGATTTCATCCGCGACCGCCTGGCCCATACCGGCCAGGCGCCCACGCTGGAGGAGATCGGCCAGGCCATGGGGCTGGCCAACGTCAGCGCCGTGCTCAAGCACGTGCGCTCGCTGGAGGCCAAGGGGCGGCTGGTGATCGAGCCCAACCGCCCGCGCGGCATCCGCCTGGTCACCTCCACCGATCCGCTGGACGCGGACACCATGGAGCTGCCGCTGGTGGGCCGCATCGCCGCCGGCGAGCCGCTGTTTTCCGATGCGCGGGTGGAGCGCACGCTGCGCGTGTCGCGCTGGTTGTTCCGGCTGCAACCGGACTACCTGGTGCGCGTGGTGGGCGACTCCATGCGCGACGAGGGCATCCTCGACCAGGACATCGTGGGCGTGCACGCCACGCCGGTGGCGCGCCACGGCCAGGTGGTGGCCGCGCGGGTGGGCGGCGACCGTTTCACCATCAAGCGGCTGTACTGGCAGGGCGACGTGATCCGGCTGCTGCCCAACAGCCCCGGCTACCACCCGATCGACCCCGACCCCACCGAGGATTTCGCCATCGAAGGCCTGTTTGCCGGCCTGCTGAGGGGCAGCTGATGGCCGCCGTGGTGGCCTTGTCCACGTTGCTGGACGCGCGTCAGGTATGGCGTGGCCGGGCCGCGCCCGCGCCGCTGGGCGAGCAGCCCACCGGCTGGGCCGCGCTCGATGAGGTGCTGCCCAGCGGCGGCTGGCCGCCGGCCGCGCTGTCGGAAATCCTGCTGCCGGTCGATGGCGTGGGCGAACTGCGCCTGGTGCTGCCCAGCCTGGCCCGGCTCACCCGCGCCGGCCGCACGGTGGCGGTGGTCGCGCCGCCCTACCTGCCGTGCGTGGCCGGCTGGCGGCAGCAGGGCGTGGACATGCGCCGGGTGGAGATCATCACCGCCGCTGACGGCGACGTGGCCTGGGCGATGGAGCAATGCCTGCGCTCGGGCAGTTGCGCGGCGGTGCTGGCGTGGCCGCGCCAGGCCGATGACCGCACCCTGCGCCGGTTGCAGGTGGCGGCCGATCACGGCCAGGCGCTGGCGTTCGCCTTTCGCGACCGCAAGCACCTGGCGCAGGCCTCGCCCGCCGCGCTGCGGCTGGAGCTGGATGCCGTGCCGCGCGCCCAGGTGTGGGTGCGCAAATGCCGTGGCGGCGCGGCGCCGGCACAGCCGGTGCCGTTGCCCCGCGCCGCGCATTGATGGCCGGCCGCCATGTCGTGGGCTTGTATCGTGCTGCCGCATCTGGCGCTGGACGGTGTCCTTCGTCGCCGGCCCGCGTCCGGTCCGCTGGTGCTGGTGGATGGCCCGGCCAACGCGCGCCATATCGTCGCCGCCAACCGCGAGGCGCGTGAGGCCGGCCTGCACGTGGGCCAGCGGCTGAGCGCCGCGCAAGCCTTGCTCACCCGTTTCGATGCGCTGCCGTACGACCGCGACGCGGTGGCGCGCTGGCATCGTTTTCTGGCGGCGGTGGCCTACCGCTACAGCGCCGAGGTAAGCCTGTTGCCGCAGGCGATCGTGCTGGAGGTGGGCCGCAGCATGGGCCTGTTCGGCCCGTGGCCAAGACTGGCGTCGATGCTGCGCGCGGATCTTTCCGCGCTGGGTTTTCGCCACCGCCTCGCCGCCGCGCCCACGCCGCATGCCGCCCACGTGCTGGCCGGCCTGGCCGATGGCACGGCGGTGTTGACGCCCGACGCCTTGCGCCGCGCGCTGCATGACGTGCCCATCGACAAGAGCCGCCTGCCGGCGGAGGCGGTGGCGTCGCTGTCGGGCATGGGCATCCGCAGCTTGGGCCGCCTGCTGGCCTTGCCGCGCGACGGCCTGCGCCGGCGTTTCGGTGGCGAGCTGCTGGCCGCGCTCGACCGCCTCACCGGCGAGCTGCCCGCCGGGCTGGCGACCTACCGTCCACCCGACGTGTTCGACCTGCGCATCGAGCTGACGCACGAGGTGGAGAGCCTCGCCTCGCTGGTGTTTCCCCTGCGCCGCATGACCGGCGACCTGGCCGCCTACCTGGCCGGCCGCGACGGCGGCGTGCAACGTTTCACGCTGCATCTCGAACATCGCGAGGGCAGGGCCACCGACGTGCCGGTGGGCCTGCTCTCGCCCGAGCGCGAGCCGGGCATGCTGTTTGAGCTGGCGCGCGGCCGGCTGGACCAGGTGCAACTGCCCGAGCCGGTGCTGGCGATGCGGCTCATCGCGCGCGAGCTGCCGCCGTTCGTGCCGGCCGGCCGCGACCTGTTTGATGAAAGACCCGCCAACTCCCTGCCGCTGGAGCAACTGCGCGAACGCCTGCGCGCGCGATTGGGCGACCACGCCGTACACCAGCTGGACAGCACCACCGACCCGCGCCCCGAACGTGCCCAGGCGATGGCTTGTGGAAACGACTTTTGTGGGAGCGGCTTCAGCCGCGATGCTCTTGAGCCGGGATTGGGGAGTGGGGATTCGGGACTCGCAAAAGCAAAAGCATCGCGGCTGAAGCCGCTCCTACAAAAGCCGGTCCTGCAGCAAGCGGACGCGCCGCGCCCCACCTGGCTGCTGGATCGCCCCATCCCCTTGCGCGGCGCTGCGCCGCGCATCCTGGCCGGGCCGGAGCGGCTGGAAACCGGCTGGTGGGATGGCGGCGAGGTATGCCGCGACTACTACGTGGTGGAAACCTCGCTGGGCCAGCATGCGTGGGCGTTCTGCGCGCCGGGCGAACAGGACGGCTGGATGCTGCACGGCTGGTTTGCATGATCCGCCACCTCCCCGCCACCACCCGCACCACGTTTTTTGTAGGAGCGCACCCTGTGCGCGATGCTTTGGCTGTTGGCATGAAGCTGCAAGCAAAAGCATCTTGTAGGAGCGCGCTCGCGCGCGATGCTTTGGCTGTTGGCATGAAGCTGCAAGCAAGAGCATCGCGCGCGAGCGCGCTCCTACTCGGGGCGGTGGGCCTGTTCGAGGCATCGCGCGCATGACCGACTACGCCGAGCTGCATTGCCTGTCCGACTTTTCCTTTGGTCGCGGCGCCTCGAGCGCGGCTGAGCTGTTTGCGCGCGCCAAGGCCTGCGGCTACCGCGCGCTGGCGATCACCGACGAGTGCTCGCTGGCCGGCATCGTGCGCGCCTACCAGGCCTCGACCGAGCTGGGCCTGAAATTGATCGTGGGCGCCGAGTTCCAGCTCGACGACGGCCCCAAGCTGGTGCTGCTGTGCGAGAACCGGCACGGCTATGCCGCGCTGTGCCGGCTGATCACCCGTGGCCGCCGCGCCTCGGAAAAAGGCCGCTACCACCTCACCCGCGCGGACGTGGATGACGGCCTGCCGGGCACGCTGGCCTTGTGGATACCCGGCACGCCGCCGGACATCGCGCACGGGCGCTGGCTGCGCGCCACCTTCGGCGAGCGCGCCTGGCTGGCGGTGGAGCTGCATCGCGGCCCCGACGACCATGCGCGACTGCGTGAATTGCAGCAGCTGGGCCACGCGCTCGGCATGCCGCTGGTGGCCAGCGGCGACGTGCACATGCACGTGCGTCGCCGGCTGGCCTTGCAGCACACGCTTACCGCCATCCGCCATCGCGTGCCGCTGGCCGAGGCCGGCGCGCTGATCTTTCGCAACGGCGAGCGCCACCTGCGCCGCCGCGACGTGCTGGCCGGCCTTTATCCCGACGCGCTGCTGCGCGAAAGCGCGCGCATCGCCGAGCGCTGCACCTTCCACATGGGCGAGCTGCACTACGACTACCCGGCCGAGCTGGTGCCGGCGGCGCACACGCCCACCAGCTGGCTGCGCCACCTGGCGGAGCAGGGCATGCGCTGGCGCTGGCCGCGGGGCGCCAGCGACAAGGTGCGCCGGCTGATCGACGACGAGCTGGCGCTGGTCGCCGCGAAAAAGTACGAGGCCTTTTTTCTCACCGTGCACGACATCGTGCGCTTCGCGCGCAGCCGGGGCATCCTCTGCCAGGGCCGCGGCTCGGCGGCCAACTCCGCCGTGTGTTTCGCGCTGGGCATCACCGAGGTGGACCCCGAGGTCAATCACTTGCTGGTGGCGCGCTTCATCAGCGAGGACCGCGACGAGCCGCCCGACATCGACGTGGATTTCGAGCACGAGCGGCGCGAGGAGGTGATCCAGTACATCTACGCCAAGTACGGCCGCGAGCGCGCTGCGCTGGCCGCCACGGTGATCTGCTATCGCGGCCGCAGCGCGGTGCGCGACGCGGCCCGCGCGCTGGGCCTGCCGCCGGACCAGGTCGGCCGCCTCAGCGACGTGTTTGCGCGCGGCTGGGGTGACGACAGCACCTGCGAGGCGCGACTGCGCGAGCAGGGTTTCGACCCGGACAGCCCGCTCATCCGCCGCGTGCTGAAACTCACCCACGAACTGCACGGCATGCCGCGCCACCTGTCGCAGCACGTGGGCGGCTTCGTGATCTCCAACACCGCGCTCAGCGACATGGTGCCGGTGGAAAACGCGGCCATGGCCGAGCGCACCGTGATCCAGTGGGAGAAGGACGACCTCCACTACATGCGCATGCTGAAGGTCGATTGCCTGGCGCTGGGCATGCTCACCTGCCTGCGCAAGGGCTTCGACCTGCTGCGGCGCGAGCATGGCGTTGCCCGGACCATCGCCACCCTCGCGCCCGACGACAAGGCCACCTACGCGATGATCCAGCGCGCCGACACCGTGGGCGTGTTCCAGATCGAAAGCCGCGCGCAGATGGCGATGCTGCCGCGCCACCGGCCGGCAAACTTCTACGACCTGGTGATCCAGGTGGCGATCGTGCGGCCCGGCCCGATCCAGGGCGACATGGTGCATCCCTACCTGCGGCGGCGTAACGGCGAGGAGGCCGTCGACTATCCCTCGCCGCAATTCAAGGCGGTATTGGAGCGCACGCTGGGCGTGCCGCTGTTCCAGGAGCAGGTGATGCAGCTGGCCATCGTGGCGGCCGATTTCACCGCCGGCGAGGCCGACAAGCTGCGCCGCTCGATGGCCGCGTGGAAGCGCCACGGCGGGCTGGAGCCGCATCGCGACAAGCTGATCCACGGCATGCTGAAAAACGGCTACACGGCCGACTTCGCCGCGCGCATCTTCGAGCAGATCAAGGGCTTTGGCTCCTACGGTTTCCCCGAGTCGCACGCGGCCAGCTTCGCCAACCTGGTGTATGCGTCGAGCTGGCTGAAATGCCATTACCCGGCGGTGTTCGCCTGCGCGCTGCTCAACGCGCAGCCGATGGGTTTCTACGCGCCCAGCCAGATCGTGCAGGACGCGCGCCGCCACCGCGTGGCGGTGCATCCGGTGGACGTGCGCTTCAGCGATTGGGATTGCACGCTGGAGCCGGACCCGCGCGGCAACCCCGACGCGCGCGCCATCCGCCTGGGCCTGCGCATGCTGCGCGGCTGCTCCGAAACCGCCGCGCGCCGCGTGATGGCCGCGCGCGCGCAGCAACCGTTTGCCGATGTGGCCGACCTGTGCGCACGCGCCGGCCTGGATCGCCGCCAACGCGAGCTGCTGGCCGACGCCGCCGCCCTGCGCGGGCTGGCCGGCCATCGCCATCGCGCGCGCTGGGCAGTGGCCGGCGTGGAACCCCAGTTGCCGCTGTTCGGCGCCAGCCCGGCCGAGCCGGCGGTGATCCTGCCGCTGCCCACGCGGGCCGAGGACACGCGGGCCGACTACGCGCACACCGGCCTGAGCCTGGGCGCGCATCCGCTGCAACAGATCCGCCGCCGCCTGCATGCCGCGCGCTGCATCGACGGCAAGGCGCTGCGTCGGCAACCACACAACAGCCACGTGCGCGTGGCCGGCCTGGTCACCTCGCGCCAGCAGCCGCAAACCGCCAGCGGCATCATCTTTGTCACGCTGGAGGACGAGCACGGCCTGATCAACGTGGTGGTGTGGCGCCACGTGGCCGAGGCGCAACGACGCCCCCTGTTGCAGGCGCGCCTGCTGGCGGTGGACGGGCAATGGGAGCGCGTGGACGGCGTCAGCCACCTGATCGCGCATCGGCTGAAAGACCTCACGCCGCTGCTGGGCGCGCTGGATACGCGATCCCGCGATTTTCATTGACAGGGCCGCGCTGTTGTAGGAGCGCACCTTGTGCGCGATGCCTTGCCGATGCGCTTGACGCCCCCGTCACTCCCATGATTCATGGACGACTCGATCACCGGGAGTGCACCGATGTTCCATCGTCCCATCCTGCGCGTGGCTGCAGGCACCCTGGCGCTGGGCCTGGCCGCCGCGCATGCGCAGACACCGCCCGCCACCCATCCCGCGCAATGGCCGGCCGCCGCCTCGCCGGTGGGGCTGGATGCGGCCATCGAGGCGCGCATCACCACCATGCTGGCGGCGATGGGCGTGGAGGAGAAAGTCGGGCAGGTGGTGCAGCCGGACTGGCGCTCGATCACGCCGGAGGAGGTGACGCGCTACCACATCGGCTCCATCGAGAACGGTGGCGGCGGCGTGCCCGGCGGCAACAAGCACGCCAGCGTCAAGGACTGGGTGGACCTGATCGAGCCGTATTACCAGGCCTCCATCGCACCCGGGCAAAAAGTGACCATTCCGCTGATGTGGGCCTCCGACGCGGTGCACGGCCACAACAACGTGTACGGCGCCACGTTGTTTCCGCACAACATCGGCCTGGGCGCGGCGCATGATCCCGAGCTGCTGCGCCGCATCGGCGAGGCCACCGCCGCCGAGGTGCGTTCCACCGGCATGGACTGGTCGTTCGCCCCCACCATCGCCGTGGCGCGCGACGACCGCTGGGGCCGCAGCTACGAAAGCTATTCGGAAGACCCGGCCATCGTGCGCCAGTACGCCGCCGCCATGGTGGAAGGGCTGCAAGGCCGCGGCAAAACCTTTCTCGACGGCAACCACGTCATCGCCACCGCCAAGCATTTCCTGGGCGACGGCTCCACCGACGGCGGGCGTGATCAGGGCGAGTCGTCCGTTTCCGAGGCCGAGCTGGCGCGGCTGCACGGTGCCGCCTATGCCGAGGCGGTGGATGCCGGCGTGCAGTCGGTGATGGCCTCGTACAACGCGTGGCACGGCGTGAAGATGCACGCCAACCAGGGCCTGCTCACCGACGTGCTGAAAGGCCGCATGGGCTTCGATGGTTTCATCATGGGCGACTGGAACGCGCACGGGCAGATTCCCGGCTGCACCAATGCCGACTGCGCCACCGCGTTCAACGCCGGGCTGGACATCTTCAACGTGCCGCAGGACTGGAAGGCGCTGCACGGCAACCTGGTGCGCGAGGTGCGCGCAGGCACGATACCGATGGCGCGGCTGGACGACGCCGTGCGGCGCATCCTGCGGGTGAAGTTTCGCGCCGGCGTGTTCGATGAGCCTTCGCCGGCCAACCGCCCGACCACCTTTCGCCCCATCGGCACGCCGGCCCATCGCGCCATCGCGCGCGAGGCGGTGGCCAAGTCGCTGGTGCTGCTGAAGAACAACGGCGCGTTGCCGCTCAAGCCCGGCGCCACCGTGCTGGTGGCCGGCGATGGCGCCGACAACCTCGCCATGCAGTCCGGCGGCTGGACGCTGAGCTGGCAGGGCGCGGACAACAGCAACGCCGATTTCCCCGGCGCCACCTCGATCCTCGCCGGCCTCACGGCGCAGGTGGAGGCGGCCGGCGGGCACGTGCTGTACAGCGCGGACGCCAGCACGACGCGCAAGGCCGACGTCGCCGTGGTGGTGTTTGGCGAAACGCCGTATGCGGAGTTCATGGGCGACCAGCCCGACGTGGCGCTGCACCACGACAACACCGAGTCGCTGGCGCTGCTGCGCAAGCTCAAGGCGCGCGGCATGCCGGTGGTGGCGGTGCTGCTGTCCGGGCGGCCGCTCTACGTCAATCCGCAGATCAACGCCGCCGACGCGTTTGTCGCCGCATGGCTGCCGGGTTCGGAGGGCGAGGGCGTGGCCGACGTGCTGCTGGGCCGACGCGATTTCACCGGCAGGCTGAGCTTTTCGTGGCCGGCGCGCCCCGACCAGACGCCGCTCAACGTGGGCGACGCCGACTACGCGCCGCAATTCGCCTACGGCTATGGCCTCAGCTACGCCGAGCCCGTCACCACGGCGCCGCTGCCGGAGGTGGCCGGCACCATCCGCTATGGCGAGAAAAACGTCTACTACGCCAAGGGCACCGCATGGAACGGCTACGCGCTGTGGATCGGTGACGCCAACGCCCCGCGCATGGACTACGTGGGCACGCGCACCACGCTGTACGGCACCGCCAACCTCACGCTGGAGCCGCAGCGCGACGGCGCGCTGCATGCGCGCTGGGCGGGCAAGTCCACCGCATGGATCGCCACCGGCGCGGCCACGCCCTCGGACATCGCCCGCGAAGCCAACGGCGCGATGATGCTGAGCCTGTCGCTGCGCCTCAACGCCGCGCCCACCGCCGAGGTGCGCCTGGGCGTGGGCAAGGCCTCGGTACCGGTCACCGACGCGCTCAAGGCGTTGCCCGCCGACCGCTACGCCACGCTCGCCGTGCCGCTGTCGTGCTTCGCCGCGCAGGACCTTGCCGCCACGCCGACCGTGGCGACGCTGGAAACCGCCGGCACGCTGGACCTCTCCATCGCCGTCATCCGTCTCGTCGAGACCCGCCCCGGCGCAGCGTGTCCCGCGCCATGAGTGCTGCCGGGCCGGTTGCGTGCATCCGCTGCGGCGGCGCTCCCGCCGCTGTCGCGCGGATGCGTGTCCTGGCCGGTGACGCTGCGGTAGAAACCGATCGCCAGTAGCGCGAGCAAGGCCAGCCTCCTCCGACGTGATCATGGCGGCGTTGGCACAGGCAGGTGAAAGGCAGGCGGCTTTGTCGCGGACGGCCCTTCGACTTCGCTGCGCTACGCTCAGGGCGATCGCTCGTATGGCATCCGATCACCCTGAGCGTAGGCCCGCAGGGCCGGAGTCGAAGGGTGCGCACAACCGGCCAAACGCGCCTGCGTGGGTCGATCCGGTTTGCGCACCGGCAAGATCGGCATCGCGCGCGTGGTCATCCGCACCCGCGAATACCTGTGCGCGGTCAGGCCGCGCCGCTCACGCTTCGTCGTTCGTGCCCGCGCCCACGGCGCGCAGCGGGCGGTCGGGGAGATCCGGATCATGCGGTTCCACCGGCGGCAGCTCCGGCGACGGCGAGGGTGACGGCTCAGCGGGTCGGGTGGGGGCGTCGGGCGTGGGTGGTGGCGTCGGCGGCTGGTAGTGCAGGCGGCTTTCGCGTGCATCGGCATCCATGACGGGTCTCCGGTAAGGGCAGGGGTGCTGCCGGTCATCGTGCGCACGAGGCGATGAACGCCCCGCATGCATCGCGCCAACAACCCCTACACGACGGCGCGGCTAGATTGCCCACCTCCCCACGGCACCCAAGGAGTTCCACCACGATGAAGCATCCCGACCGCTCCACCGCGCGCCGCCGCGCATCGCGCCTTGCCTTGCTGCCGCTGGCGCTGGCCAGTACGGCCGCGCTCGCCGACCAGTCGCCCGCGCTCGATCGCGCCAGCCTGTGGGTGGGTGGCTACTACACGCACATGAACACCGTGATCGGCGCCAGCGACAAGAGCGGCGACAACTACGGCTCGGTCGACCTGGAGCACGACCTGGGCTTTGCCACCCACCGCACCACGCCGCGTGCGCGGCTGGATTTCCTGATCGGCGATCACCAGGGCTTCTCGTTCGACTACTACAACGCGCACCGCTCGCGTGCCCAATCCATGAGCCAGGCGTTCTCCTACGGCGGCACCGACTACCTGGCCTCGGCCAGCGTGCACGGCAAGCTCAACTTCAACTTTGGCAGCGCTGCCTACCGCTGGTGGTTCGGCAGCAGCAATGACGTGTTCGGACTGGGCCTGGGCGCCGCCTACTACGGCATCCACGCCAGTATCAGCGGCGAGGCGTCGATGAACGGCGAGGTGGCGCAGGCCTCCAGCAGCACCAGCGAAACGGCGTGGGCGCCGATGCTGCAGCTGGGATGGCGCCATGCGTTCGACCACAACGTGCGCATGTATGTCGATCTCTCCGGCGTCAAGCGCAACAGCACGCGGCTGGGCGGCCATATCTACAACGCCTCGGTGGGCGTGGAGTGGTTTCCGTGGGAGCACGTGGGCTTTGGCGCCGAGTACGGCTACACCAAGATCGCGCTGCACCAGCACCGCGAGCGTTTCAACGATCGCCTGGACATGAAGCTGGACGGCCCGTCGCTGTTTGCGCGGGTGCGCTTCTAGCGCGCCCCGGTCCGCCCGCCGCCCCAAGGCGCCCTCCCTTGTCGGGGAGGGCGCTTTGTTCTCCGCTCAATCCTCGACCTTTTGCGCCTGCGGTTCGGGTGCCGCCGGTTCGCCACGCGCCACTGACAAGCCGTGGGTGAGCTCGGCGCCCACCAGCACGATGGTGGCCGCGTAGTAGACCCAGGTAAGCAGCACCACCAGCGCGCCGGCCGATCCGTAGGCGCCGCCGACGCTGGCATGGCGGATGTAAATGTCGATCGCCCATTTGCCGGCGATGAACAGCACCGTGGTCAGCAGCGCGCCCCGCCATGCGTCGATCCACGCGATGCGCGCGTCGGGCAGTACGCGATACATCGCGCCAAACGCGGCAATGAACACCGCCAGCGAGATCAGCCGCTCGGCGATCGTCCATGCCAGCGAATCGGCCGGTACGAAAAGGCTGATCGCGGTACTCACCACAAACGACACGATCAGCAGAAACGTCATGCCCACCAGCAGGCTGATGGCGCGCGCCCGCGCCCACAGCCAGGCGGTAATGGCCTTGCCCGGCTTGGCCTGCACATCCCAGATGACATTGAGCGCGCCCTGCAACTGGGCAAACACCACCGAGGCGCTGAAAAGGGTGATGCCCAGGCCCACCACACCGGCCACGTTGCCCAGCGTGGGCGTGGAGCGGGCGTTGTGCAGCACCAGGGTGAGTGCACCGGCGGCCTTGTCGCCCACCATCGACGCCAGTCCGTCTACCAGCTGGCCCTGCCAGCGCGGATCAAGCGCGGCCAGCACCCACAGCAGCAGGACAATCAGCGGCGCAAACGACAACGCGGAGTAGAACGCGATGGCCGCCGCGCGGGTAAGCAGCGCATCGTCGCCCACGCCGCGAACGGCCTGGCGCAAGGCGACGAAGCAAGGTGAGGCTCGCAACATGGATCTTCCTTGGGCGGGACGGCGCCATGGACATCGCATGCCACGGATGAACACGGCGTGGGCACCGTGATGAGGCGACAGCGGACGCGAGATCCGCCGCCGCCCCGAGGGATCAGCCCGCGAGGGATCAGCCCGCGTGCATCACGCGCTTGAGGTCGCGCATCTGGTCGTGGCCGCTGCGCACCGACGCATACACGTCGTTGACCGCCGCCAGGGCCGGCGTGGACAGGTTGTTGTCGTTCATCGCCTGCTCGAACTTGTGCTTGATGTGGTCCTCGCCACGCTCCACCTCGTCCACCACGGCGGTGTTGTTGGCGGTGGTGAGGCTGGAGCGCAGGTTGACAAACATGCGGTGCGCCGAGGCCAGCACGGTACCGTCGTCCTCCGGCTCGCCGCCAAGCGAGCGCACGCAGCGCTGCAGCGTGGAGGCGGCCTGCTTGCGCTCCGTGGCGCGGTCGCGAAACAGCATCACCAGCGAATCGCTCTTGGCGTCCTTGGCCGCCTCGGCGTAGCCGTCGGCGCTGTCCAGCGTGGTTTCGATCAAGCCGTTGAGAACCTTGATGTCGTGGTCGTTGCTCATGGATTTCTCCTTGGGTTTGGCCATGCGTCGTACGCCGGCGGGGTGGGGGAGGCGGCGAACGTCGCCGACGCAAAGTAGAGCGGCTCGAACGTGACGGCACCGGCTAGGCGACGTTCAACGCGCGTCAGTGCGCCATGACACGCACAAGCTGGCGGCCGCCATTGCCGCGAACGCGCAAGCGCCACGCCGTTGCTTCTTCGACGCGATGACGGATGCTGCCGCGCCTTCGCGGGGATGACGGCGTTCGGGCCGGTGTCATTCGCATGGGGCGCGAGTGGGAGGGCGCATCGCCTGTACCGATCCGGGGGCGACCGGCCAGCCCAAGCGCGGCTGACGCGTGGCGACTTCAGCTGAACGCGGTGTCCAGCACCATCATCATCACGAACCCGACCATCAGTCCGCCGGTGGCAAAGTTCTCATGCCCCTGGCGGTGCGATTCGGGGATGATCTCGTGGCTCACCACAAACAGCATCGCCCCGGCGGCGAAGCCCAGACCCAGCGGCAACAGCAGCGGAAAATCCACCACCACGCCGGCACCCACCAGCGCGCCCACCGGTTCGATCAAGCCCGAGGCCATGCCCACCAGCACCGAGTAGCCACGCGCATAGCCGGCGGCCATCAAGGCCACCGCCACCACCAATCCCTCGGGGATGTCCTGGATCGCGATGCCGGTGGCCAGCGCCAGGCCCTTGGCCACATCGGTGCCGGCAAAGCCCACGCCGATGGCCAGGCCTTCGGGCAGGTTGTGCAGGCAGATGGCGAACACGAACAGCCATGCGCGCTTGAGTCGCTGCGCGCTGGGCCCCTCCGGCCCCTTGATGAAATGCTCGTGCGGTATCAGTCGGTCCAGCAGCAACAGCAGTGCCGCGCCGATGAGGATCGCCATCGCCACGATGGCGCCCGCCTGCCACGGGCCGGCGCCATGGCGCTGCGCCGCGTGGATGCCGGGCAGCGCCAGCGAGAACGCGCTGGCCGCAAGCATCACGCCGGCGCCAAAGCCGAACATGGTGTCCTGCGTGCGCTGCGCGATGCGGCGCGCAAACAGCGCCGGCACGGTGCCCAGCGCCGTGGCGCCCGCCGCCGCGCTGCCGCAGACCAGGGCCAACCCCACCGGCGTGGCGGCGAGGCTCACGCGCCACCTCTGCATGGCGTGGCCGGAAACGATGGAACAAACATGGAATCCCCTTGTCGATGCCGCGCCGCAAGCATGACGTGGCGTCGATCGCCGGGACGTGAACACCATCGCAAACGCCAGGCCCGCAGGTTTGACAACGCCGATTGACGCCGACGCTGCCTCGTCACGCGTGGATACGTCGCGATGGCAGGCGCTGCAGCGTCCGTGAATGCGTCGTGCGGCGCCCATCACCGGCTGGTCACCGGCGTGCTGGCAGCATGGCCGCGCGTCGAACTGCGGGAGACGACATGAAAAAGCGCCATGTATTCACCACACCCGACGTGGGCGCGGCAGAGGCTGCCGTCGATGCGCTGCGCGGCGCGGGCGTGCCCACGCGGGACATATCGCTCATTGCCAGCGACACCATCGAAAAGCAGGCCATTCCCGACGATTACCAGGAAACCAGCGGCGATTTCGCGCCCGGCGCCATGAAAGGTCTGGTGGGCGGCGGGGCCAGCGGCCTGCTGGCAGGCATCGTGGCGGTCACCATCGCGCCGCTGGGCCTGACCCTGGCCGGCGTTGCCGCCATGACCGTGGCCGGGGCGGCCGTGGGCGGCTGGATGGGCATGCTCACCGGCACCGAGGAGCCGGACACCGTGCGCCGCACATTCGAGGACGAGATCGCCGCCAGCCACGTGCTGGTGGTGGTCGATGGCGACGACGCCATGCTGGCGCGCGCCGATGCCGCGCTCCAGCACACGTCGGCAACCCGGCTGCCGTTCGACAAGCTCACGGCCATCACCTGACCGCCGGGGCGATGTGTCGCCGCCTTGCATTGCCACAACATGCGGCCGTCCAGACGTCCATTCGTGAGGATGGCGATGTGATGCAGACCCGGCAAACAGGCGCGAGCGTTCACCAAGCTTGCTGCATGCCCGGCGTAGACGGAAAACGCATGCGCACTTAACGGCACCCATTGCACGCTGAACTTCCCCACCGAGGAGCCGCCATGTCCAGCAAAGACCGCAAAGATCTCGACTGCCCCGACGAGCAGCTCACCAGGCACAACGAGACCGCCGCCGAGCGCGCCGCGCGCAAGCAGGAGGAGAGCGACAACCAGGACCACGCGCTGGAGGAAACCTTTCCCGCCAGCGATCCCGTTTCGCCCTTCATCCCCGCCAAGGCCCCGAGCGACGACTGACGCCTTCATCGCCTGTTTGACCCAGATCAGCGCGCCCCCGCGCATCAGCCACTGCAATGGCGCCAGTGCCGTGGACGCCGCGCGGCCAGGGGAGAAGCCAACGATGGGGGACAACGCATGAGTACCGCACTGCCGCTGGTCTATGCCTGCTCGGGCTGTTCCAGCGCCGCGCAGATGGCCAATGACCTGGCGCTGAAACTGGACCGCGCCGGTGCTGCCGAAATGTCGTGCATCGCCGGTGTCGGCGGCGGCGTCACCGGACTGGTGCGTACCGCGCAAAGCGGTCGGCGCATCCTGGCGCTGGACGGCTGCGTGCTCAAGTGCGTGTCGGCGTGCCTTTCCAATGCCGGCGTAACGGCCGACACGCATCTGGTGCTGTCCGACTACGGGGTCAAGAAGCGCAAGCACGCCGATTTTGATGCGACCGAAGCGCGGCACGTCTACACCGAGCACGTGCTGCCGGCGGCGCATCGTTTGGTTGACGCCGAGGATTGAGTACGCGGGGCGGCCGTCGAGGCGGGCACGATCGACGCGCGCCATGTGAGGCAAGCCCATTTGACGTGGATCAGGGCGGCGCCATCGCGATCACGGTGATGATGCGCCACCATGCCCACTGCCGACTTTCTCCAGCGCTCCGCCGACCGCCTTGCGCCCTGGTTGCGCCTGCTGCCGCCACCGCGACGCCTGCGACCGGTGCTGCGCATCGTGCCGCCGCGCTGGCAACGCGCGTTGCTGGAATCGGCCATGGCGCGCGTGCTGGCCGCGCCGATGCGCGACGGCTCGCTCGACTTCATGCGCGGCCGCACGCTCGGTATCGAGGTGACCGACCTGGACCTTCGCTGGGCGCTGTCCCTGCGCGGCGACCGGCTAGTCGTTGTCGATGACACGCCCGAGGCCAGCGTGCGCGGCAGCGCCACCGACCTGCTGTTGCTGGCCGGCCGCATGGAGGATGCCGATACGCTGTTTTTCCAGCGCGCGCTGGTACTCACCGGCGACACCGAGCTTGGCCTCACCGCGCGCAACCTGCTCGAACGGTTGCCGTGGGAGTCGATTCCGCTGGGGCTGCGCATCGCACTCAACCGTGGCGCGCGCTTCGCCCGCCACGCGCGTGCCGCCCATCGTGGTGCGACCGACTGACTTCCACCATTCCTTTCCCTTCGCCGGCGACCCGCATGACCGCGACCGACACCTTGCCCGTGCCTGCCTGGCGCGACGACCTGCCGCTCCAATACGCCACGCTGGTCCAGCGTCTCGAACCGCTGCTGCCGTGCCTTGAGGTGCCGATGCACCTGCCGTGGGTCGATGCCATCAACGCGCTGAAGAAACAGCGCGGCGCGGTGATCATGGCGCACAGCTACCAGTCGCCGGAAATCTTCCACGGCGTGGCCGATGTCACCGGCGACTCGCTGGGCCTGGCCCAGGCGGCGGCCGATTGCGAGGCGGAGCTGATCGTGGTGTGCGGCGTGCACTTCATGGCCGAGAGCGCCAAGATCCTGGCGCCCGACAAGACCGTGCTGATCCCCGATCTCGACGCGGGCTGTTCGCTGGCCTCGTCGATCACCGCCGCCGACGTGCTGGCGCTGCGCGCGCAACATCCCGGCGTGCCGGTGGTCAGCTATGCCAATACCTCCGCTGCGGTAAAGGCGCAGTCCGACATCATCTGCACCTCGGCCAACGCGGTGCAGGTGGTGGAGTCGCTGGGCGTGCCCAAGGTGATTTTTCTGCCCGACGAATTCCTGGGCCGCCATGTCGCCCGCCAGACCAAGGTGGAGCTGGTGCTGTGGCATGGCCGCTGCGAGGTGCATGAGAAATTCACCGCGCAACAGGCACGCCATGCCCGCGAGCAGTTCGACGCGAAGCTGGTGGCGCACCCGGAGTGTTCGCCCGAGGTGCTGGCCGAGGTGGATTTCGTCGGCTCCACCACCGCCATGGGCAAGTGGCTGGAACGCGAGCAGCCGGCGCGGGTGGCGATGATCACCGAGTGCTCCATGGCCGACAATCTGCGCGCGCAATTCCCGGCCACGCAGTTCATCAAGCCGTGCAACCTGTGCCCGCACATGCAGCGCATCACCCTGCAAAACATCTACGCCTGCCTGCGCGACAGGCGGCATGTCATCGACATTCCCGCCGACGTCGGCGCGCGGGCCCGTGCCGCGCTGCAACGCATGCTGGCGGTAGGTCGGCGCGAACGCGTGTGAAGCATCCGCGCGCGCCCATCGTGGTGATCGGCGGCGGCGTGGCCGGACTGGCGACCGCGCTGGCGGCGGCGCCGTCGCCGGTACGCCTGCTGTGCCGTGCCGCCGACGGCACCGGCAGCGCCAGCGCGCTGGCGCAGGGCGGCATCGCCGCCGCGCTCGACCCGGCCGACAGCACGCTGGCCCATGCCGAGGACACGCTGGTTGCCGGCGCCCGTCACAACAACGTGGCGATGGTGCGCTGGCTGTGCGCGCAGGCGCCCGAGGCGATTGCCTGGCTGCAGGCGCAAGGCGTGGCATTCGACCGCGATGTCGACGGCGCGCTGAAACTGGGGCGTGAAGGTGGCCATGGTGCGGCACGCATCGTCCACGCCGGCGGCGATGCCAGCGGCGCGGTGCTGCTGCGGGCCTTGCAGGCGAAGGCCCAGCGCGCCGCGCACCTGCAGTGGCGTGGCGGCCTCGACGCCGAGGCCCTGCTGCTGCGCGAGGGCGTGGTGTGCGGGGTGCGTGCCATCGACGGGCAGGGCAGATCCCATGTGATCGAGGCATCGGCGGTGGTGCTGGCCACCGGCGGCATCGGCGCGCTGTTCGCCCGTACCAGCAATCCGCCCGGTGCCGACGGCGCCGGCCTGGCGCTGGGCATGGCCGCCGGCGCGCGGGTGCGCGACCTGGAGTTTGTGCAGTTTCATCCCACCGCGTTGGACGTGGACGGCGCGCACTGCCTGCCGCTGGTCACCGAGGCCTTGCGTGGCGCAGGCGCACGCCTGCGTGATGCCGCCGGGCGTTTGCTGATGGACGGCCTGCACCCGCAGGGCGACCTGGCGCCGCGCGACGTGGTGGCGCGGCGCGTGTGGCAGGCCCGTCGCGACGACGGCCGCGCATGGCTCGATGCCAGCGCGATCGCCATCGAGTGGGCGCATGCGTTTCCTACCGTGCTCGCCGCCTGCCTCAAGCACGGCATCGATCCACGCCGTCAACCGATCCCGGTCACGCCCGCCGCGCACTTCCACATGGGTGGCCTGGCCGTGGACGCCGATGGCCGCACCAGCGTGCCGGGCCTGTACGCGGCCGGCGAGGTGGCCTGCAACGGCGTGCACGGCGCCAACCGCCTGGCCAGCAATTCGCTGCTGGAGGGGATCGTGTGCGGCCGCCGCCTCGGCGCCGTGCTGGCGACCACGCCGGCAGTCAACGCACGCGGGATGCATCACTGGGCCGAGCGCGGCAGCGCGCTGGCGGCGCCGGACCTGTCCCGCCTGCGCGACCTGCTATGGCAAGCGGCCGGGCCGATACGCCAAACCGGGACGCTGCGCCACCACCTGGCGCAGTTGATGGCATGGCAAGGACAGGGCTGGCAGGCACGATTGGCGCAATCGCTGCTGCATGCCGCCCTGCAACGCCATGAAAGCCTCGGCGCGCACTACATCGCGCCATCGGAAATGGACGTCTGAATGCGCATGGCGATACAAACGGGCGCCCGCAAAACGGGCATCATCCAACACCAGGCCACACTGCTGACCGAGGAGACACCATGAAACCCCGCTTGCCCCGTTTGCTGCGTGCCCTGGTTCTTGGCGCAGCCCTGTCACCCGTGGCCGCCATGGCCAGTGCGATCGACGTCTACCACGACCCGTCATGCGGCTGCTGCGTCAACTGGATCCGCTACATGCAATCGCAGGGCTACACCGTCACCTCGCACGAGGAGCCGGCCATGGCCGCCGTCAAGACGCGCCTGGGCGTGCCGGCCGATGCCGCGTCGTGCCATACCGCAAAAATCGGCGGCTACGTGATCGAGGGCCACGTCCCCGTGCAAGACATCCGCCGCCTGCTGGCCGAACACCCCGACGCACGCGGCCTGGCCGCGCCGGGCATGCCCATGGGTTCACCCGGCATGGAGATGGGCGCGCCGCAGCGCTACGACGTGGTGCTGATGGGACGCGATGGCAGCACGCGCGTGTTCGCCAGCCATGGGCCGGAGGCTTGAACGCTCCAGCCAGTGCGTGATTGTTGGCGTGCCGACAGCGGGGCAGGGGCGTCAGGCGTGGGCAGTCGGCAGGAAATGAATCAGACCCTTTTGCTCTGAAGACGCGTTCGAGGCCGTCGAACTGAACGAAGGACGCCCCGCAGCTCAATGGGTTGCCGCGACAGCAGACGCCGATGGCATCTGCCCGACTTCAATCCGCTCTGCGGGGCGCGTGCTGACGATAGCGCAAGAGGTGGAGCGGCTCAATTTGGGGGCGGTGTTCAGCCGCGAGAAAATGCAGGCCGCCCCTGACGATCTCAACTGACAGGCGCAGCCTGCTCAGCTACTACCGGCCGCATCCCCGGCTCGCCATGCCAGTAGCCATTGCGGGCGCCGATGCGCGGGGGCGGTACGGGTGAGCGGCGGGCGAGGTGGTAGTGGTCCACCACGTCGGCCATGCCCTCGATCCGGGGGTACAGGCGCAGCACGTCCACACCGAGTTCGCGCAGTTGCGCGAGCTCCGGGCCGAGGTCGGTCACTTCCTCGCCCTGGACCTGGATGCCGTTGATGCGCAGGAAGGGGCGACCTTCGCGGGTGGCCAGCGGCAGGCCATCGGGGTACTCGATGCAGCGGAAATCGCATTGGTCCTTGGCCACGTCCAGCGCGCGGGCGGTGAAGCAGCGCGCGGAGAAGGCCAGCGGCAGGCGGCCGAACGCGATCACTTCGAGCTCGGGCATCGCTCGGCCGTCGGCGTGCATGGCGTCGCGCAATTCGTGCAGCAGGGTGCAGCCCTGTTCGACGCCGGGCACCCAGCGGCGCAGGCCGTCGTCCATCAGCATGGCCAGCGCGTGGTGGTTGTAGATGTTGAGCGTGGGGCCGGCGACGAATGGCATGCCGCGCTCGCGGCACAGCTGCACGGCGGAGAGGTCGTTCGCCTCGATCCAGCCGGCGCTACCCTCGATCAGTCGCCGCAGCGCGCCCAGTTCGGACTCGGCCTCGATCAGCGCCAGTGACGACAGCACGATCTGCTTGCCGCTTTCGGCCAGTTCCGCGGCCAGCGCGATCCAGTCGCGCGTGCCCAGCTCGCGGCGCTTGCTGCATACCGTCTCGCCCAGGTAGATGATGTCGATCGGCCAGCCGGCGGCTTCGCGATAAAACGCCAGCGTGCGCTCGCGCGGCCAGAAATACTGCAGCGGGCCCAGGCTCAGTTTCATCGTCGTCATCGGTTCAATGCCAGGAGCGGTGATAGGGGCCGAGCGTGGTCTGGTGACCCTCGGCGTGGCGGGACAGTGATGATTGCCACGCCGGCTGCGGCTTCCACGCGGCGGGCGCGGCGGCGTGGCGATCCAGCGCCTCGCGCCAGGTACGGGTGACCGATGCCACATACGCGACGCCGCGCTGGCGGCCCTCGATCTTCAGCGCGGCGACGCCGGCCTGCGCCAGGCGCGGCAGCAGCTCCAGCGTGTTGAGGCTGGTGGGTTCTTCCAGCGCGTGGAAGATCTCGCCGCCGACGTCGAAGCGGCCCTTGCACACGGTGGGGTAGCCGGCCGGTTCGGCGGGTTCGAACTTGTCCATCAGCACCTGGTTGAGGCGCACGCTGCGGCGGCCGTCGGCGTGCTCCTCCCAGCGCACGAAGCTGGCGGGCGAGCACACGCCGTGCCGGTTGGGCGAGGCGCCGGTGACATAGCTTGAAAGCTGGCAGCGCCCCTCGACCATGATGCACAGGCTGCCAAACGCAAACACCTCGATCGGCACCGGCGAGCCTTCGCACAGGCGCTCCACCTGCTGGATCGACAGCACCCGTGGCAGCACGGCGCGGCTGATGCCGAAGCGCTCGTGTGCGTAGCGCAGCGCCGGCGCGGTGGTGGCCGAGCCCTGCACGGAGAGATGCCGCTTCAACGTGGGGTGCGTGCGCGTGGCGTAGTCGAGCACCGCCATCTCGGCGGCGATGATCGCGTCGCAACCGAACTCGGCCGCCTTGTCCACGGCCGTGTACCACTGCGGCAGCCGCGCGCTGTCAGGGTAGGTGTTCAACGCCAGGTACACCTGCCGGCCGCGCTGGTGCGCGTAGGCAATGCCCGCGCGCAACTCCTCGTCGCTGAAGTTGAGGCAGGGAAAGGCGCGCGCGTTGGTCTGGTCGCGAAAGCCCGCATAGACCGCATCGGCGCCGGCGTCGACCGCCGCTTGCAGCGCGGGCAGGTTGCCCGCAGGACAAACCAGTTGCATGCGCACCTCGAAGGCATGGTGTGGATCGGTGCGGCATCGTGGCGGTCATTGCCGTCGGCCGCGTTGACGTGGATCAGCCCTGCCGGTGATTGCCGTCGTGGGGGCAAGGCGGGCTCACGTTGCGCTCAGTCCGGTGGCGCGGCGGTTTGCATGGCCCGCCACAACGCGTCCATGCGCGCCTCCACGGCCGCGTCCGGTACGATCGGCCGGCTCCATGCGCGCGCGGTTTCGGACGGCCATTTGCCGGTGGCGTCGAGGCCGAGCTTGGAGCCGAGGCCGGCCACCGGGCTGGCGAAATCGAGGTAGTCGATGGGGGTGTTTTCCACCAGCATCGCGTCGCGCGCCGGGTCCACCCGCGTGGACACCGCCCACATCACCTGCGACCAGTCGCGCACGTCGATGTCCTCGTCCACCACGATCACGAACTTGGTGTAGGTGAACTGGCGCAGGTATGACCACACGCCCATCATGATGCGTCGCGCGTGGCCGGCGTACTGCTTGCGGATGCTGATCAGGGCGATGCGGTACGAGCACGCCTCCGGCGGCAGGAAGAAATCCACGATCTCGGGAAACACTTTCTGCAGGATCGGCACAAAGACGTCGTTCAAGGCCATCGCCAGCACCGACGGCTCGTCGTGCGGCGCGCGGCCCATGTAGCTGCCGTGATAGATCGCCTCGCGACGCAGGCGCATGCATTCGATGGTGAATACCGGGAAATGATCCTGCGCGTTGTAGTAGCCGGTGTGGTCGCCAAACGGCCCCTCCAGCGCGGTGTCGTGCGGATGGATGAAACCTTCCAGCACGATTTCCGCGCCGGCCGGCGCATCCAGGCCGGTCAGCTCGCTGTGCCACACCTGCGTGCGCTCGCCGCGCAGCAGCCCGGCAAATTCGTACTCGGACAAGCTGTCGGGCACCGGCGCCACGGCGCCGAGCAGGGTGGCCGGGTCGGCGCCGATCGCCACCAGCACGGGAAACGGCTGCCGGGGATGCGCGGCGCACCAGTCGGCGTAGTCCAGCGCGCCGCCGCGATGCGGCAGCCAGCGCATGATCACGCGGTTCGATCCGATAACCTGCTGGCGGTAGATCGCCACGTTTTGCCGTGGCTTGCCGGTGCCGCGCGTCACCACCAGGCCAAAGGTGATCAGCTTGCCGGCGTCGCCGGGCCAGCAGTGCTGGATGGGCAGGCGCGCAAGGTCGATGTCGTCACCGCGCAGGGTCTGCGCCTCGAACATCGCCTGGCGAACCCGTCGCGGCGCCACGTGCGCCAGTTGCGCCAGCTCCGGCCAGGTCGACAAGGCCTGGCGCAGGCTGGATGGCCAGCGTGGCTCCTTGATCGCCGCAAGCAGTTGGCCCAGCTCGCGCAGCGACGCCAGCGCTCGGCCGGCCAGCGCCAGCTCGATCCGTCGGCGATGCCCGAACAGGTTGCCGAGCAGCGCATGGCGCGATCCCGTCGGCCGTGTCATCAACAGGGCAGGGCCGCCCTCGCGCAAGGCACGCAGCGACAGCGCGGTGGATTCCAGGTGCGGATCCACCGGCACGTCCACGCGCCGCAGCAGGCGCTCGCGTTCGAGCCGGCCGAGAAATGCGCGCAGATCGTGAAAGCTCACCCGCGCCAACTCCGCGCGGTCGCCATGGCGCGATGACGGCGAGCGGTGACGGCAAGCTTGTGCCCGCGTTTTCGATTGGCGTCCATCGCATTCCCCCGTGACGCGCGCATGTTGCCGACGACGCCGACGGGGATTCTTGATGCAGGTCAGGCCGCGCGTGTGGGCCGCCGTGCGACATTGTCGCAGGCCACCTGTGGTGCCCTGCGCGCGGACGGTGACGCTGCAGCATAGTGACGCAGGTGCGACGGGCGACGGCCTTGCGCCACGCGTGGCGGCTAGCATGACCGGGCGATGCCGCACGGCGCCTTGCGCCAGCCACCACGTCAAGACACCTGCCGGAGCCACGATGACGCGCCCATGGATCGCCTACCTGCTGCCGCTGGCCGCGCTTGCGTTTGTCCCGCTGGCCCGTGCCCAGCTGCTGGCCGAGCCGCCGCCCCGCAGCGTGGAGGCCGTGCTTGATCTGGTGGACACCTATTGCAGCGGCTGCCACAAGATTCCGCCACCCACCATTCTTCCCAAAAGCGGCTGGCCGCGCGTGGTGCAGGGCATGGCGGAGATGGCGGCCGAGCACGCCGGGCATGAGGCGATACCCGCCGACGTGGTCAGGGACATCACCGCCCTGTACGTGGGAAGCAGCCCGGAAACGCTGCCCCGGCTTCCGTACTACGCCAGCGCCGGCAGCCCGCTGGATTTTGCGGTGACCACCATGGGCAAACCGGCGGTCATGCCCCTGGTGCTGCACGTCAATGCGGCATCGCTCCACGACGACGCCGACCCCGAGTTCATCATCGGCGACGGTGCGCGCAAGCAAGTGCTGTCGCTGCGAAAAAAAGGCGCCGGCTGGCGGGAAACCGTGCTGGCCGACATCGACGTGCCCCTGCATACCGACGTGGTGGACATGGACGGCGACGGCGCCAAGGACATCATCGTGGCGGACCTGGGCACGTTTCCGCCGTCGCCGGCGTTGGCGGGAAAAGTGGTGCTGCTCCATCAGCTGCCGGACGGCACGTTTGAAAAACAGGTGCTTCTCGACCACGTCGGCCGCGTCACCGACGCCCGCGCCATGGACATCGACAACGATGGCGACCTCGACATCGGCGTGGCCATTTTCGGTGGCGGCGACGTGGGCGAACTGGCCTGGCTCGAAAACCTCGGCGACGGCGGCTTTGTTCCGCACCGCATACTGAAGGTCACCGGCAGCCTGAACATTTCCCCTGTCGACCTGGACCACGACGGCCGGATCGACTTCGTGAGCCTCATTGCGCAACAGCACGAGGCCGTGGTCGCTTTCATGAACAAGGGGCAGGGGCATTTTGCCTACGTGCCGCTCTATCAGGGGCCGCATCCGATGTTCGGCTCCACCAGCATGAAGGTGCTCGATCTCGACCGGGATGGCGATGCGGACGTGCTGTTCACCAATGGCGACGCCCTCGACTACCAGCCCGATCCCAAGCCCTACCACGGCGTGCAGTGGCTGGAAAACAAGGGCGATCTCGCGTTCGAGTACCACGACATCGGCCGCTTCTACGGCGCCGCGATCGCCGATGCCGCCGACCTGGACGGCGATGGCGACATCGACGTCGTGGCCGGAAGCTGGCTCAACTACTGGGACGACGAACGACGCCAGAGCCTGGTCTGGTTTGAAAACGACGGCAGCCAGCATTTTTACCCGCACGGCATCATCAGCCGCCCGGCGGGCATCGTCGCGCTGGCGCTGGCAGACGTGGACCACGATCGCCGCCCGGACATCGTGGCAGGCGTTTTCCAGTTGGACCTGCTCGGCGACTTCGTGAAGCAGGGCGACGCCGCCGACGCGCCACCCGCCACGCGGCCAACACCAAAGCCCAAGCTGATCCTGCTGCGGGCCACCCCCTCCCGCTGAACCATGGCAACCCACCGCTGCACGCCGGCATTCCGCCACCGGCCATGGCCGAAACATTTTTTTCGGGGACGTGACATGTCGTTCAGCGCATGGCCGCTGCTGGCGAGCCTGATCGCCACGTCGGCGTTCGCCAGCACCGACGCGGTGGTCGTGACCGGCACCTACAGCCCCGCGACCAGCGAACAACTGGCCTCATCCGTCACCGTCATCGACCGCGACGCCTTGCTCGCCCTGAGCACCCACAGCCTCGCCGACGCACTGCGCCAGGTACCGGGCATATGGGTGGCGGAGCAGGGCGGTCCTGGCGGGCTGTCCACCATCAGCCTGCGCGGCGCCGAGGCCAATCACACGCTCGTACTGGTCGATGGCGTCGAGGTGAACGACCCGACCGATACGCGCGGCGGCGCGTTCAACCTCAACGACATCGACATCGCATCGATCAAGCGCATCGAGATCATCCGCGGCGCGCAATCGGCCATCTACGGCTCGGATGCCCTGGCCGGCGTCATCCACATCATCACCGATGAGCCCACGCCGACCGTTCAACAGCATCTTTCCCTGTCTTCCGGGGAGCATGGTTACCGGGCCGGCGGCTTCAGCAGCACCGGCACGGTGGGCCATACGGGCTACGTGCTGCGACTGCAGGACAAGCGCGCCGGCATGCCCATCGAAGGCAGCAGCGCCAACAACCGGGAGGCCCTGGCAAGACTCGAATCGACGCTCGGCGCGCATCAGCTGGGTTTCACCTATCGCCAGTCGAAGGGAGAAAAAACCACCTTTCCCGAACAAAGCGGCGGCCCCCTGTTTGCACGCAGCCGCGACCTGGACCGAAGCGGCTACACCGACCAGAACGCCGCCGCCTCATGGACGTGGGCGATAGACGACAGCTGGACCAGCACGCTCACCGCGACGTGGTTCAACCGTGCCCAGAACATCGACTCGCCCGGCATCGTTCCCTTCGACGCCGTGCCACCCAACGGCGCCAAGACCGATTTCACCCGCACCGGCATCACGTGGATCCATACCTTGGGTGACAAGCAGCGCACCTGGGCCAACGTCGGTTTCGAAGGCAGGCACGAGGCCGGGGAGAGCAGGGGGTATCTCTTCCAAGGCGAGCGGATGCCCACGGATTTCCGCCTCGACCGCTCCACCCGAAGCGCATTCGCCAATCTCAACAGCTACCTCACCGGGCAGCTGTTCGCGGGCGCCAGCATCCGCTCGGACAGCAACGCCCATTTCGGCACGCGGCAAAGCGTGCAGGGCGGCTTCCGCTACCAGCTCAACGGCAACCTCAGCTGGTTCGCCAACGCGGGCACCGGCTACAAACTGCCAAGCTTCTTCGCCCTGGGCCATCCGCTCACCGGCAACAAGAACTTGAAGCCCGAACGGTCAACCACCCGCGATACCGGCATCGAGTGGACGGCCGGCAACGTCGTCCTCAACCTCAGCTACTTCGTGAACGACTACAAGGACCTGATCGACTTCGACAGCGAACTGTTCCGCAACGTCAATCGCGCCCGCACCCGAATGAAAGGCGTCGACATCGACACCGGCTGGCACTCCATCGACCAGAAGTGGAGCTTGGCCGCACGCGGCAGCTACATCGACATCGACGCGGAAAGCCCCTTGCTGGGCCGGCCACGAACCAAGGCCGGCGTCACCGCCACCTATGCACCCAACGGCCACTGGCAATTCGACCTCGGCTACCTCTGGGCCGGCCACCGCTTCGAAGCCAGCCGCTACAGCGGCGACGTCGTCACCGAAACCATGGCCGAGTACGACCGGCTGGATATCCGCGTGACCTACCGCATCAACCCGCAACTGGCGATCAACGTCGGCATCGAGAACGTCACCGACAAGAACGACATGGACGACGTCGGTTTCCCGGCAGAGGGCGCGACAGGTTTCGTCGGCATCGATATCGATTTCTGACTCGTCGGGGTCGCGGAAGGGCGGCCCGGCGGCCGGCGGCTTGCCTCATGCTCAAGCTTTCTTGACTGATCGTTCCGTTAATGGCAGGATGTGCCCATGGCCAGGACCAAAGCCTTCGATGTCGACCATGCACTGGATGCCGCCATTGGCGTGTTCCGCGAACACGGCTATGCCGGCACTTCGGCGGGCATGCTGACCGAGGCGATGCGGATCGGCCGGCAGAGCCTGTATGACACCTTCGGCGACAAGTGGACGTTGTATTGCGCGGCGGTGCGCCGCTACAGCGACTTCGAATGCCGCGCGCACCTGGAGGCGCTGAAGGGTTCGGCAAGGGCCATCGACGGCCTGCGCGCAATGATGGCGCGGGTGGTGGCCGAGGCGCGCCAACCCTGTCTGGGCGTCGGCTCGATCAGCGAGTTCGGCAGCGCCAGCCGGGATCTCGGCGAGGTGCACAAAAGCCGTGGCAAGGCCCTGCGCAAGGTGCTGGTGGCAAAGATCCGCGAGGCGCAGAAGCAGGGCGACCTGAACCCGCAACGGAACGCGGAACAGGCGGCTGGTTTCCTGATCGCCAATGTGGCCGGAATCCGTCTCAGTGCCCGTGGCGGCTCCGATGACAAGGAGCTCAAAGCACTGGGCGAGCTCGCCATTCAGGCGCTGCGCTGATTTTTTTTGCCGTGTTATTGAATGATCATTCCATTATGGTGACTCCCATGAAAGCCGTACAAACGAACCGCGCCGGTGATGCCTGCGTTCCCCAGTACCTGATGCCGATCGCGCAGGAGGTCACGCCATGAACAACGGGAAAGTCGCGCTGGTCTTCGGCGGTTCACGCGGCATCGGTGCCGCCATCGTGCAGCGTCTGGCAGGGGATGGCCACGATGTGGCGTTTACCTACGTGTCGCGCGAGGACCGTGCCCGCGCCCTGGTGGCGACGGTGGAACAGGACGGCTCCCGTGCCCTGGCAATCCATGCCGACAGCGCCGATCCGGCGGCGATCACGGCAGCGGTGGACGATACGATCAATGCCTTTGGCCGTCTGGACGTGGTGGTGGTCAATGCCGGCGTGCTGCGGCTGGGCAACATCGACGGCTATCGGCTGGAAGATCTGGACCAGACGCTGGCGATCAACGTCCGCGGCGTGTTCCTGGCCATCCAGGCTGCGGTGGCGCGGATGGGCGAGGGTGGCCGGGTGATCACCATCGGCAGCAATACCGCCGTGCGCACCGGCCATGCCGGTTCCAGCGTCTACGCGATGAGCAAGGCCGCAGTGGCGACGATGGTGCAGAACCTGGCGCTGGATCTGGCGCCGCGCCAGATCACCATCAACAACATCCAGCCCGGACCGACCCTGACCGACATGACCGCCGAACTGGCCGATGCGACCCGGAAATTCGTGCCGCTGGACCGTCTCGGCCAACCTGCCGAAATTGCCTCGCTTGCCTCCTGGCTGGCCGGCAGCGAGGCCGGTTACATGACCGGATCGAGCCTGACCATCGATGGTGGCTTCGTTGCGTGAAGGTGTGGCAGCGGCATGGCCCGCGGCTGTGCCTCTGTCTTCAGCATCGAGGATGCGCGGTACATGCGCCTCGCACCATGCACGTGATGCGGAGAACGAGGTGCCAGCGCGGGCGGTGCTGGTGTTGCTGGACGAGATCGTCGGGCTGGGTGGAACCGCAACGTCACTTTGCACGACCCACCGCGCATGCCCAGACCATGGCGTTGCGTGCGGCGGGCGGGAAGCTGGCCAGCCACCGCCTCAGCGGGTGCTGCCCTGTACGTGACGCCGGTGCCGTGCGTGATGCGCGCGATGCCGGTGGTTCATGCTCGCGTGGGCCGGACGGTGCATGCGGCGGCTGATCCCGGGACCGAGTGCTCGACACCATGGTCGAGGCGTGCCACAACCATCGCATCCGAATCGAGAGCGGGCTGCTTGCCGACGCCTTCTCGCAGATGCTGCGCGAGTTCTTCCGCTCGCGCCGCCAGATCGGATCGCTGGCCTGTACGGGCGGGTCGATACCATCGTGCAATCGTCCCGCCCTTGCAAAGCTGGTGTGATGTTCACGGGCATCAATCCCGGCGGCCGGACGCCGGATGCCTGCGTGCTCCCCCCACGTCGATGATCCGGCCTGCCGTGGCCTCTCCCCCGGAGGCCACGGCCCCTCATTCCAGGTCGGGCGTCCGTGCCAGCGCAGGCCGTACCGACTGAACCGCCTGGCCTGTGGCCCGCCACGGAGAACATCATGAAACTGCATCTGCCCAACCCCTTGCGCAAGACCCGCCGCCTGCTGGGGGCCAGCCTGATCGGCTTCTCCCTGGCCCAGCCCTGCATGGCTTCCGATGTCGTCGCCGAACCGCCGATGCAGTCCATCGTGGCCGGCGCGCACACCTCGTTTGGTCCGCTCAAGCACATCAGGGCCGGCGTACTCGACGTGGCCTATGCCGAGGTCGGCCCGGCCGATGGCCCGGTGGTGATCCTGCTGCACGGCTGGCCTTATGACATCTACAGTTATGTCGACGTGGCGCCGCTGTTGGCGGCCAGGGGCTATCGGGTGATCGTGCCGTATGCCCGCGGCTACGGCGACACGCATTTCCTTTCCGCCAGCACGCCGCGCAATGCCCAGCCCGCGGCGCTGGCCAGCGACGTGATCGACCTGATGGACGCGCTGAAAATCAAGCAGGCCGTGCTGGGCGGCTACGACTGGGGCGCACGCTCGGCCGACATCGTCGCGGCGCTGTGGCCGGAGCGGGTCAAGGCGCTGGTCTCGGTCAGCGGTTATCTGATCGGCAGCCAGGCGACCGGCAAGCAACCGCTGCCGCCGAAGGCCGAGTTGCAGTGGTGGTATCAGTTCTACTTCGCCACCGATCGCGGCGCCGAGGGCTACGACAAGTACCGCCACCAATTCGCGCGGCTGATCTGGCAGCTGGCCTCGCCGCAATGGAAGTTCGACGAGGCCACGTTCGAGCGCAGCGCCACCGCCCTGGACAATCCCGACCAGGGCGCCATCGCCATCCACAACTACCGCTGGCGCATGGGCCTGGCCGAGGGCGAGGCGAAGTACGACGCGCTGGAAAAGAAGCTGGCCACCTTTCCCGCGATCAGCGTGCCGACCATCACCATGGAAGGTGATGCCAACGGCGCCCCGCATCCGCAGCCGGAAAGCTATGCCAAGCGCTTCACCGGCAAATACGAGCATCGCCTGATCACCGGCGGCATCGGCCATGACCTGCCGCAGGAAGACCCGGCCGCGTTCGCGCAGGCGATCATCGATGCCGACCACCTCTGACTCGCTCGCCGTCGTCCTTCCCGCGCGAAGCGCAGGTGGCGGCGACCATACGGCCATCGTCCCGTGAAAGCGATCCATGTCGCCATGCTTGGCTTCGCCGTGCTGTCGGCCGGAGCGGTGGTGCCGCCAGTTGCCCGCGCCGACGATCACGGCAAGCCGGTGTCTCCGGTCTACGGCGTCAGCCTGCCTGACGGCTACCGTCGCTGGGAACTGGTGGCGCCCGCGCTGGAAGGCGCGCCGCTGGACGAGCTGCGCGTGGTGCTGGGCAACCCGATGGCCATCAGGGCCTACCGCGAAGGCACGTTGCCCTTTCCCGACGGCGCGGTGCTGATCAAGCTGGCCTGGAAGCGCGCGCCCTCGGCGGAGTTCAAGTCGGCCTCGGTGCCCGGCGCCGCCACCACCGTGCAGGTCATGGTCAAGGACTCGCGGAAATATGCCGCCAGCGGCGGCTGGGGCTTCGGACGCTTCATCGACGGTCGCGCTGCCGACGAGGCGCAGCACCGTACCTGCCTGGCCTGCCATCAGTCGCTGGTGGAGAACCATGATCTGGTGTTCACGCGCCTGGCCGAAGGGCAGGGCGCGAAGTGAGTGGTGAGGTCGAAGCGCGGCCACGCCTTTCCCCTGCGCCACGCCGCCATTCCCTAACACGCGCTAACACCATTTAACTGGCGGCTTTCGCGTTGCGGCGGCACTGTGGATCGCGGCCTCAGTGCTGCCGCGGCAAGCGGCGGAACGATGAGGCAGCGCGCATTGCGATCCGAGGGTTGTGTCATGTCCGAAAGTCATCCATGCGACGGCGCCGACCAGACCTGGCGTATTTCCAATGGCGAACTGCAAGCGCTGATGGCCAGCCTCGCGGCCGGCGACCAGGGGGCCGTGCAGAAGCTGTTCCGGGCGATCACGCCCTTGCTGGCCGCTTTCTACGACGGTCAGGCACAGGCTGGGCGACTGGACCCCGACGAAGTGGGCCACCTGGTGCAACTGGCCTTGCTGGCGCTGTACCGCAAACGCGCCGGGTACCCCGCCGAGCAGCCGTTCCGTGCCTGGCTGATTGATGTCGCGCGTTCCACCATGGTCGGTCCTCACAGCCATGCGAGGGCGGGCAAGCCGTCCATGCTCCGCGGGCACCTGCGCGTCAGTCCGACCCAGGCGCAGGAGCCGGAGCGGCTCCTGCACGAGGTACAGATAGCCTGGCTGGTGAACGCCTGAACATCCTCACCGCAACGCCCCGTCACTGGCCACGTGATGGATCTCCCCCGCGTGGCCTGCGGAAGCAGGATGCTTCCCCGTACAAGATTTCATGAAGCACATCGAAACCGTTCTCCACACCGGCCGCACCCGTGCCATCGGCACGCGTGAAGGACACGCCCGCAGCGACGACGGATGCCTGGACGTCCGGCTGACGCCGCCGGGCGCCCCCGGCGGCGGCACCAACCCGGAGCAGTTGCTGGCGGCGGCATGGTCGGCCGATTTCCTCAGCGCATTGCACCATGCGGCGAACGCGTACCGGGTCGCCTGGCCTGAACACAGCTCGGTCGATGCGGAGATCGACCTGGTGCACGGCCCGCAGGGCTTCTTCCTGCGCGCCCGCTTCAGCGTGTCGCTGCCGGAACTGGATGACGATGATGCCCGGACGCTGATCGAGGCGGCCCAGCGCAACGGCGCATATGCCAAGGCGATGCATGGCAATGTCGAGGTGGCGATCACGCTGGCCTGAGCGTGCCTGCCTCGCACGAGCGGGCGCGGGCATGCACTGGGCTGGAGGCTGTGCAAAGCCTTCAGGAGATGGCCATGCCCGCAGCCTCTGAAGCCCAGTGACGGGCACGCATTGCCCTTGCGCTTGTCTTATGATGTGAAGGTTTGCAGCCCTCGACCCGCCGGTTGGCTGCGCTGGTGATGCGAAGTGCCATGAATCCCACATCGGGCGCACCCCACGAGGCTTCTTCCCGCCAGGTCGTGTTCGGCCCGTATCGCGTCGTTCCCGCGCAGCGTCTGCTGACCCGCGATGGCGAGCCGGTGGAAATCGGCGGACGGGCGCTGGATCTGCTGATCGCGCTGGTTGCGCAGCCGGGCAGGGTGCTTTCCAAGCGCGAGCTGATGAAACAGGTCTGGCCCGACTCTGTGGTCGAGGAGGGCGCGCTGCGTTTCCACATGAACAGCCTGCGCCGGATTCTCGGTGATGGCGTCGACGGTGCCCGCTACATCGCCACCCAGGTCGGCGTCGGCTACGCCTTCGTCGGCGTGAAGCCGCCAGACATTTCCCAGCCGGCACTCCCCGTCGCGTCGCCCATGCATGCAGGCAGCCTGCCGCCACGACTGCAACTGATCGGTCGGGATGCCGACATCCGACACATCATGGAGCGACTGGGCGAACCGGGCCTGTTCACCATCGTCGGTCCCGGCGGCGTCGGCAAGACCAGCCTGTCGGTGGAGGTGGCTCATCGGTTGGCCGACAGCTACGAGCGGGCGTACTTCGTCGACCTGGCCCAGGTCGAGTCGTCCTCGCTGGTGCCCTCGGCGCTGGCCGGTGCCCTCGGCATTCCGTTGCAGACCGAGGACCCGGTGTTCGTGTTGCTGGCTCACCTGCAGGGGCGGCGCCTGCTGCTGGTGGTGGACAACTGCGAGCACCTGCTCGATGCAGTGCCGGGACTGCTCGAACGGATCCGCGAGGTGGCACCGCAATCCTGCCTGCTGGTCACCAGCCGTGAGCCTTTGCGGTCGCATGACGAACAACTGCACTGGCTCGACCCACTGGCGTTTCCCGGCGAGGCCGGGGTCTTCTCGGCCGAGGAACTGCTGGCCTTTCCTGCAGTGCAGTTGTTCGTGGAACGCGCATCGATCGGCAGCGATCCGCTGCCGCTGGATACACCGGCAATCCAATTGATCGCGGACATCTGCCGCCGCCTGGAAGGCATGGCACTGCCGATCGAGCTGGCAGCTGGACGCGTCGCCACGCATGGCCTGCAGGCGACCCAAGCCTCGCTTGGCGAACGTTTCTCGCTGAGCTGGGCCGGCCGTCGCACGGCATTGCCGCGCCATCAGACACTGCGCGCCATGCTCGACTGGAGCTACGAACTGCTGTCGCCCGTCGAGCAGTTGGTGTTTGATCGCCTGGCGATCTTCGTGGGGCCTTTCTCGCAGGCGGCGGCCAGCTCGATCGTCAGCGATGCGAAGATCGACGCTGCCACCGCTGCGGGCGCGCTGGACATGCTGGCGGCCAAGGGGCTGGTCGCGCTCGATCGTTCCGAGGCCGTCTACGGCTACCGGATGCTGGAGATGACTCGCGCCTACGCCCGTGAACGGCTGGCGCGGCATGGCGAATCCGAACAGCATGCGATCGCCTTCCGCCATGCCGCGTTCTATCTCGACCTGCTGCAAGGTCTGGGCAAGGAGCCCGAAGCGCTCTATGACGGCATCGCGCAGTTGGGCAACCAGCAAGGCAATCTGCGCAGCGCACTGGAATGGGGCTTCGGCCCGCTCGGTGACCCGGGGCTGGCGATCCCGCTGGTGGCGGCCAGCGTACCGTGGTTCATGCATTTCCTGCTGCTGGTGGAATGCAGGGCCTGGTGCCTTCGCGCCACCGAACTGCTGGAACTCGGCTATTTCGGCACCCCGGTCGAGATGGAATTGCAGGCCGCATTGGGTCTGCTGCTGATGTTCACCCGCGGCAACAGCAACGCGGCGGAACAGGCCATGCTGCGGGCGCGCGAAGTCGCCGCGACACTGGGCGACCATGGCTCGCAGTTGCGCGTGCTCGGCCGCCTGCACATCTTCTATCTGCGAATCGGCGACTACGCTTCTTCGCTGGCTTTGGCCGAAGAGGCGATCGAGGTGGCCGCGAAGATCGGCAAGCCGGAGGCTACCGGCATGGCGGCCTCGATGGCCGGTCTCTCGTACCACCTGCTGGGCGACCAACGACGGGCGCGGGAGGAGCTGGAAAAGGCACTGCGCCTCGGCGCACCGTCAAAGCGCTGCTACACCATCCACGACGGTTTCGATCACCGCAACCGCACCGGCCAGGCACTGGCACGCGCGCTGTGGCTGCTCGGTTATCCGGATCAGGCGCGGCATTGGGCCAGACACGTGGAGGCCGAGGCCGCCAGGTTGGAGCACCCGGTCACTTCGTGCGTTGCCATGGTCTGGACCCTGTGCATCCGCGTCTGGACCGGCGACCTCGACGAGGCCACCGAGGTGCTCGCGCAATTCCGCAAGATGGCCGAGGTCAACGCGTTCGATCCTTACATGGTGGCGTCACCCGGCATTCGCGGCACCATCGCGATCCGCCGTGGCGAAACCGGTGAGGCGATCGGTTGGCTGGAAGAAAGCCAGGCCAGGCTGCAGGCGATGCGCTACGAACTGGTGACCGTCTCGTTCGAGATTGCCCGCACCGAGGGCCTGATGCTCGATGGTGAACACGAGCGTGCACTGGCGCTGGTCGAAGGCACCATCGCGCAGTGCCGCAAGAGCTGTGACGGGATCTCGCTGCCGGAACTGCTGCGGCTGAAAGCCAGCATCCTGAAATCGTTGGGTGACGCGGATGCCGCCGAGGCTCTCCTGCACGAATCGTTGGCACTGGCCGAGGAGCAGGGTGCGCAAGCCTGGCATCTGCGCAGCTCGATGGACCTTGCCCGGTTGCGGCAGGAGCAGGGACGGACCGCTGAAGCCCGGGCGTTGCTGCAAAGGCACCGCCAACGCGCCACCGAGGGTTTCGACACGCTGGACATGCGCGAGCTGGCGCAGTTGTGGCAGGCCCTGGCGTGAACGTCAGCCGGCATCCGGCTTTCTGAAACGGCCGTGCAGGTCCGCCTGAAGGGGGCCAGCACGGGTCGCCATGATCCCTTGGTATCGGTTGACACCTTGGTGCAATCGATCATCCGGTTTCGCCCTGCTTTCATCGGCGTGTCCATCACGCCCCGGTGAAAGCAGAGGAGCCCGCCATGATCATCACCGCCCGCTCGACATCAGGACGTTCCGCCTTCACCCGCTGGTGCAGCCGCCGGCTTTCCGGCATGGCATGCGTGCTGTCTCTGCTGGTCGCCGGCACGGCGATGGCCACATTGCCGGCTTCCCCGGTGGCGGCCGGCAACGCGCAGGATGGCCTGCACGTGCCACTCGACTACCGGCAGGACTACCAGTACCTGGGTACCTGGTCGGTCGCGGCGGAGCAGGGCAGGGGTGCCGCGCAGATGCACGTCGTGTATGCCTCGCCCGGCGCCGTGGAGGCGTGGCGCAAGCTGGGCCATTTCCCTGATGGCACGGTGCTGGTGAAGGAGGTGTTCGAAGCCGGCACCCAGCCGATGACCACCGGCACGGTCAGCCGCACGAAGACCTTGCAGGGCTGGTTCGTGATGATCCGCGACAGTCGCAACACGCATCCGCAGTCGCCGCTGTGGGGCGATGGCTGGGGCTGGGCCTGGTTCGACGCGGGCAAACCGCAGACGACCACCACCAGGGACCATGCCGAATGCCTGGGCTGCCACGAGCCGGCCAGGGCCACCGACCTGATCTACACCGAAGGCTATCCCGTCCTCGGCAAGTGATCGTGCCGATCGCATGGGAGTGCTTGCCGACGTCGTGCCCGTGCTCGACTGAGTTGCCGCACCACCATGCTCAAGAAACACCAGCACCATGGACGGAACCGCTGCCGGGCAGTTTGCCGTCACCCTGATCGCCGCCGGCGCCAAACGGGCCGGCACTCGATGATGCGCTGCCTTCGCCCGTGCGCTAGCCCTGCAGCTCTCCCTCCGCAAGCAGATGCAGCTGCGCGGCCATCTTCACCAGGTCGGGCACCGAACGCGCATGCATTTTGCGCATCACCTTGCCGCGATGGGCCTTGACCGTGATCTCGCTGATGCCCAGTTCGGCGGCAATCAGCTTGTTGAGGCGCCCGGCGACGACCAGCAGGAGAATCTCGCGCTCCCGTGGCGTCAATGACTCATGTGCCTCGCGCAAGCTTCTCGACGACTGCTCCCGTTCCCGTGCGTGGCGACTGCGTTCCAGCGCATCGCCGATGGCCCGAAGCAGCACGTCGTAGTCGAACGGCTTGGTCAGAAACTCGACTGCACCGGCCTTCATCGCGCGCACGGTTTTCGGCACGTCGCCATAGCCGGTGATGAAGATGATCGGCATCCTGTGGCTCTCGTCGGCGAGCTGCTCCTGCAGCTCCAGCCCATCGAGGCCGGGCAGGTTGACGTCCAGCACCAGACAGCAGGGAAGCCCGGGGCGCGGATGCTCGAGGAAGTGCTGCGCCGAGCCGAACAGCTGCGGTTGCCAGCCTGCCTCGCGAATCATCAGCTCCAGGCACTCGCGTACCGAGACATCGTCGTCGACCACGAACACGGTCGGCCTGGAATGTCCGGGTGATGGTGTTGAATGGAGAGGCGGGCAGGGTACGGCAGTCATCTCGAAACCTCCGGGCACAGGGGGAACATCAGAGCGGCATCGCTGCACTGAGCGCTTTCAGCAGGGCTGCCTCGGTAAACGGCTTGGACAGGCAATCCACCGCTCCCAGCTTGATCAGCCGGGGGCAGGACACGTCAGCACCGTGGGCAGTGATGAAAATGACCGGAACGGAACTGCCGCGCCGTTTCAACTCCAACTGGAGCTCGGGGCCGGACATGCCCGGCATGGCGATGTCCAGGATCAGGCAGTCCGCATCGTCCAGGCGACCAGACGTCAGGAAGGCTTCGGCACTGGCAAAGGCTTCCGCCCGGAAACCGAATTCGCGAAGCAGGTCGGGCAACGACTCGCGCACGGACTCGTCGTCGTCCACGACCACCACCATCGGCGGAGCCCCCGTCATGATGCCTCCTTGCTGTCGTCAACCGGCGCATTGCCGGGGATGGAGAACGAGAACGTGGCCCCGGGGCCATCGTTGGCGCTGGCCCACAGTCGCCCCTGGTGGTTCTCGATGATGGCCTTGCTGACGGAGAGTCCTATACCCATGCCATGATTCTTTGTGGTGTAAAAAGCGTTGAACAGCGTGCCCACATCCTGCTCGGAGAAACCCACGCCCTCGTCGCGCACGTCCAGTCGCACACTGCCGTCATCCTCGCTGCTCGTGCGCAGTACCAGGTGCCGCGCCCGTCCGGTGATGCCGCTCATCGCATCGGCGGCATTCATTACCAGATTCAGGATCACCTGCTGCAATTGCACGCGGTCCCCTCTCACTGCCGGCAGGTGGTCGGCGAACTCCGGATGCACCGTGATGCCGCCACGCTGCAACTCCACCTGCAGCATCGCGATCACCTCGCGGGCGGCTTCGCCGAGGTCCAGCGGCTCGCTTGCCGCAGGCTTCTTGGCGAACATCGAGCGTAGGCGTTGGATCACCTCGGAGGCGCGGTGACCATCACGGATCGTGCGCCGGGCAGTCTCGGCGGCGCCATCCACGTTCGGCGGCGTGGCGGCAAGCATGCGCAGGCAGGTGCTGGCATTGGTGATGATGCCGGCCAGCGGCTGGTTCACCTCGTGCGCGATGGAGGCAGTCAGTGCGCCCATGCTGGCCACCCGTGACACATGGGCCAGTTCGGAACGCACCGTGCCCAGGGCCTTCTCCGAAAGGTGACGCTGGGTCACGTCCTGCAGCGCGACGATGTATTCCACCTCGCCGTCCTCGTCACGCGACGCATGCGCCGCCAGCCGCACCCACTTCGTGCGACCGTCGGGAAACAGCATGCGGTGCTCGTACTCGAAGTCGCTGCCCAGCTGGCGCTGGCGCCGCATCATCTCGACGTGCGAAGGAAGATCCTCCGGGTGAACACGGGTATAGACCAGATCGAACGACGGACGCAACGACGGATCGATCTCGATGATCCGGTAGACCTCGTCGGACCAGCTCATCTCGTCGGTCGCCGTTTTCCACGAGAACGTGCCGGTGTGGCTGAGCTGTTGCGCACGGGCGAAAAACGCCTCGCTCTGCCGCAGTGCGGCATCGCTGCGGGCCCTCGAAATGGCGGCATTGGCCAGGTGCATGAAGCGTGGCAGGAAGTCCTGCGGCAGTGACTCGAGTGCGCCAGCCTGCCGGTACATCACCGAGAACACGGCGGCCACGCTGCCGTCGGTGGACACGATCGGCAAGGACCAGTTGGCCTGGATACCGTACTCGCGGGCGCGGGCGCGCCACGCCGGCCAGCGTGGTTCCCGCGCCAGGTCGGGCGATGCCACCGGTTCATTGCGCAGTGCCGCCATGGCCATCGGATCGGCATCGATGTCCAACGGCTGGGCATCGCCCGGACTCAGCAGGTCCTCCGGCACGCCACCGGTGGCACCCAGTTGCAGGCTCGGCACACCGGCGTCACCGTGCCTGGCCTTGCCATCACGCCAGTGAGCCACCAGCACGATGCCGCAGAGCGCACCTTCCCGCGTGGCTTCCGCCAGCTGGCACACTTTGCCCAGGATCGATGGCAATGGCTTGCGGTCGGCCATCATGCCAAGCAACTGCTTCTCGCCCTCCAGCAGGATCTCGGCGCGCTTGCGTTCGTCGATGTCCACGCTGGCGCCGTACCAGCGCACCACCTGGCCGCTGTCGTCGCATTGCGGCACGGCGCGAAGCAGCAGCCAACGATAGGCGCCGTCGAAACGTCGCACGCGCGCCTCGTATTCACCCGCCTGCCTGGTGGCCAGCATGTTGCGCAAGTACGGTACCAGCCGATCGACGTCGTCCGGATGCAATGCCGAGATCCAGGCGTGGCCCAATGACTCCTCTTCGGTCAGGCCGCTGTAGTCGTACCAGTACTGGTTGAGAAACAGCAGGCCGCCATTCGGGTCGGTGATCCAGATGGAGCCGTGCACGGCATTGATGATGCTGGTGACGCGCGCCTCGGAGGCGCGCACCTCCTCCAGTGCCCGCGCCAGCGACTGGCGCGACTGCAGACGATCAGCCACGGTGCCGGCGATGTGTGCCAGCCGCTCGATCGTGGTCAGGTCGTCCGGCGATGGCGCGCACGGGTGGTCGTGATAGATGGTAAAAACGCCCAGCACCTTGCCCGAGGCCGATGTGAACGGCGTGGACCAGCAAGCGCGCAAACCCAGCGACAGTGCCACGTCCGGCCAGTCGTGCGCACGCCAGCGCTGCTCGACGGCGAGGTCGGCCGCCACGATGCGCTCGCCCAGGCACGCCGCCATGGCGCAGGGACCGGTCTCGATACCCAGTACGGCGCCGATCCACGGTGGTGCGAACCCCGCAGGCATGCTGGGGCCGGCCACGTGCTCGATGCGCTGGCCGTTCTCGTCCACCAGCATCGCGCGGCAACGGCTGCCGCTGAGCAGGCTTTCCACCAGCAGGCAGAAGGCGGCCAGGATGTCCTCCGACGAGCGGTCGCCGGCAACATCCTCCAGCAACTGTTTCTCGCTGGCGTGCAGCAGTTCGGTCCGCTTGCGCTCCTCGATGTCCATGGCCGCGCCATACCAGCGCACGGCTTCGCCGGTATGCGGGTCGCGCTGTGCCGCCGCGCGGATCAGGAACCAGTGGTAGGCACCATCGCGCCGGCGCAGGCGGATCTCGCAGGCGTTGTCCGTGCCGGTGGGCACCATGTGGGTCCGCCAGTGCTGGACCATCCCTTCCACATCGTCAGGATGCACGACCGAAAGCCATCCGGTACCCAGCGTCTGGTCGTGGCTCAGTCCCGTGTAGTCGTACCAGTACTGGCTGGTGTAGTCGATGTGGCCGTCGGGCAACGCGGTCCACACCGAGCCGGGCATGGTGTCGATGATGCTTTTCAGCCACTCCTCGGAGGCGCGCAGCTTGTCCAGCGCACGGGCCAGCGACACCTGCGCGCGCAGGCGCTCGGTCGCGTTGCCGGCGATGTGCGCCAGCTGCTCGGTCATCGCCAGTTCGTCGGGCGTGGGCGACCTGGGCACATCGCCATAGATGGCGAACACGCCCAGCACCTTGCCGGACGCGCCCACGATCGGCGTGGACCAGCACGAGCGCAGACCATGCGACATTGCCATCGCGGGCCAGCGGTTGGCCTGCCAGCGCTGCTCCTGCGCGAAGTCGGGCGACATCACCTGCTCGCCACGCGCGGTCGCCTGTGGGCAAGGGCCGGTGTCGCGGCTGGGGTTGGCACCGGCGACGGCCGCGATGAAACCCGGCGGCAGGCTGGGGCCGCGCACGTGCTCCATGCGCGTGCCGCAGGGCGCGGCCAGCATGATGCTGCAGCGGCTGCCGTCCACCACCTCCTCGACCAGGCGGCAGAACGCATCGAGGATCTCGTCCGGCGGCACATGGCGCACCACCATTTCCAGCAGCCGCGCCTCGCCGGCAAACAGCACGCCGGACAGGCGGCTGTCGTGGATGTCCTCGTCGATGACGAACCAGCGCGCGATGCGGCCCTCGTCGTCGCGCAGCGGCAGGCCGCGCACGTGCACCCAGCGATACACGCCATCGGCGCGACGCTGGCGAAACTCGCGCTCGAACGGCTGGCCGGTGGCCACCGAGTGGGCCCAGCCGGCCACCACGCCGGCGAGGTCGTTGGGATGGGTGGCACCGCCGTTGCGCCAGTGCCGCTGCTGGTCCAGGCTCAGGCCCAGGCGCGTGACCATGTGCGGGTTGGCGTACTCCACCTCGCCCGAGGGCGTCGTCACCACCACCGAGCAGGGCATGCTGTCGGCGATCCGGCGGATGTCCGCAGTACCGGACGATCCGACCGGCGGCGCATCGGCATCGGCGGCGCGGATGTTCAGCCCGCACCAGGTGGTGATGGTGCCGTCGGCATCGCGCAGCGGACGCACGCGCAGCACGAACGGGAGGTAATCGCCGTCGAAGCGACGCAGGCGTGCAGGCATCTCGTCGGCTGCGCCCGCCGCGAGGATCGCCGACCAGCGCCGCCGCAGATCGGTCAGGTCGTCGGGATGCACGCCGGCCTGCCAGCCCTCGCCGAGGGCCTCGTCCGGATGCATGCCGGTGTACTCGCACCAGGCGCGATTGACGTAGTCGACACGCCCGTTGGACAGCGCGGTCCATACCAGCCCGGGCAGCATGTCGATGACGCCGCTGGGCTCATTCGTCATACCGGGCCTCGCTCGGCCGTCACTGGAGGTCAAGGATGTGGCATGCCACGGCCAGCGCCCATCATACCTTGGTGTCGGTTGACGCCTGCATCGTGTTCGTGTTTGGGCGCAGCGGCATTAAAGGCAACGCGCCAGGCCAACTCATGAGTGGCCTGGCGGGGAGCAGGAAGATCGGCGCCCGTGGCGTGCCGGTTGCACCACTAAATCCAGCGCACGAGGGTGTCGCACGCCGGCGCCGCATGATGCTTTGGTATCGGTCGACACCTTGGTGCAATGGCTGCGCCGGAGGCCCTTTGGTGTGATCTGCGCCACCGGGGCAGCCGACGTGGTGCCTCTCATCCGAGGGAGATCCAAATGAGCACCATTACCACCTCCGACGGCACCCACATCTTCTACAAGGACTGGGGCACCGGCCGCCCGGTCGTCTTTTCCCACGGCTGGCCGCTGAGCGCCGATGCATGGGACGGCCAGATGCTGTTCCTCGCCAGGCAGGGTTTTCGCGTCATCGCGCATGACCGCCGCGGCCACGGCCGTTCCAGCCAGCCGTTCGACGGCAACGACATGGACACCTACGCCGACGACCTCGCCGCACTGATCGAGCACCTGGACCTGCGCGACATCGTGATGGTGGGCCATTCCACCGGCGGCGGCGAAGTGGCCCGCTACATCGGACGCCATGGCACCGCACGAGTCGCCAAGGCCGTGCTGCTGGGCGCGGTGCCGCCGCAGATGCTGAAGACCGCCAGCAATCCTGGCGGCCTGCCGATGGACGTGTTCGACGGCATCCGCGCCGGCGTCGCGGCCGACCGCTCGCAGTTCTACAAGGATCTGACGATTCCGTTCTATGGCGCCAACCGCCCCGGCGCGAACGTCTCGCAGGGCCTGCGCGACAGCTTCTGGCTGCAGGGCATGCAGGGTGGCATCAAAGGCCAGTTCGACTGCATCAAGCAGTTCTCGGAAACCGACTTCAGCGACGACCTGCGCAAGTTCGACGTGCCCACCCTGATCGTCCACGGCGACGACGACCAGATCGTGCCGATCGACGACTCGGCGCGACTTGCCGCGCAGCTGGTGAAGCAGTCCACGCTGAAGGTCTATGCCGGCGCATCGCACGGCCTGGCTTCCACGCACCAGGACCAGTTCAACGCCGACCTGCTCGCCTTCATCCAGGGCTGAGAAATCGCAGGCAGTTCCAATCACCTGGCCAGCCATGGACGGCCGGGCGCGCATCCCCCGCGCCCGTGACCAATTCGCGTGAGTGGCCCGTGCATGCACGGGCCGGCGCACCGGCAGGCCATGGAACGGGGCGTCGTGCCCAGGCGCTGGGCCAGCGCCAGACCCGGCTTTCGGAGAACGCATTCATGAATGATCGAACGACCATGCAGAGCGGCGCGCCTATCGCCAGCGACGCGCACTCGCTCACCACCGGCGCCGACGGCGTCACCGTGCTGCACGACCGCTACCTGGTCGAGAAGCTGGCCGCGTTCAACCGCGAGCGCGTGCCCGAGCGCAACCCGCATGCCAAGGGCGGCGGTGCGTTCGGCGAGTTCGTGGTCACCGAAGACGTCTCGGCGCACACCCGTGCCGCCGTGTTCCAGCCGGGCGCGCACTGCCGCATGCTGGCGCGCTTCTCCACCGTGGCCGGCGAGCAGGGTTCGCCCGATACCTGGCGCGACGTGCGCGGGTTTGCGCTGCGCTTTTATACCGGCGAGGGCAACTACGACATCGTCGGCAACAACACGCCGGTGTTCTTCATCCGCGACGGCATCAAGTTTCCCGACTTCATCCACTCGCAGAAGCGCCTGCCCGGGTCCGCTCTGCGCGACGCCGACATGCAGTGGGATTTCTGGACACTGTCGCCGGAAACCGCGCATCAGGTGACCTACGTGATGGGCGACCGCGGCCTGCCGCGCTCGTGGCGGCACATGAACGGCTACGGCTCGCACACCTACCAGTGGATCAACGCCGCCGGCGAGCGCTGCTGGGTGCAGTACCACTTCAAGTCGCGCCAGGGCGTGCGGCACATGGAGCCGGCCGAGGCGCAGGTGCTGGCCGGCTCCGACGCGGACCATCACCGCCGCGACCTGTACGAGGCGATCGGGCGCGGCGAGTGCCCGAGCTGGGATGTGTACGTGCAGATCATGGGTTACGAGGAAGCCAAGACGTACCGCTTCAATCCGTTCGACATCACCAAGGTGTGGCCGCACGCGGATTTTCCGCTGGTGAAGATCGGCCATTTCACGCTCAACGAGAATCCGCGGAACCATTTCGCGCAGATCGAGCAGGCCGCGTTCTCGCCGTCGAACCTGGTGCCCGGCATCGACATCAGTCCCGACAAGATGCTGATGGCCCGCGTGTTCGCCTATCCCGACGCGCAACGCGCGCGCATCGGCGCCAACTACAACCAGCTGCCGGTGAACCAGCCGCAGGGCGTGCCGGTGATCAACCACCAGCACGAGGGCGCGATGCGCTACGCGTACGATGAAACCGGCATGCCCACCTATGCGCCCAGCTCCTTCGGCGGGCCGGCCGCCGATCCCTCGCTTGCCGGCGAGGGCGGCTGGGAAACCGACGGCAGCCTGATCCGCGCGGCGCAAACCCTGCGCGCGGACGACGACGACTTCGGCCAGGCAGGCACGCTGTACCGCAAGGTCTTCGACGAGGCGATGAAGGCGCGCTTCCTCGACACCCTGATCGGCCAGTACCGCGCACTCACCGTCGACCGGGTCAGGGATCGCTTCGTCTGGTACTGGAGCCAGGTCGATGCCGGCCTCGGTGCGCGGATCGCCGCCGCCATCGGCCACCGGGACCGGACGCCGGGAGCATGAGCGGGGCAGGGACGCGCGGTTCGTACCGGCGGCCGAGCGCATACGCGTCGCAATCGGACCGCTTTTCGACACATCCCCGGCGCACCGCCATCCAGGAATGCATGCCACGCAGCAGCACGCGACGCCCCGCGATTCACCACGACAACACCGCCTGAGGAGGAGATACACCATGACCAACGCACTCGAGAAAGTCCTGTACACCGCCCATAGCCACACCATCGGCGGCCGTGACGGCGCCGGCAGGACCAGCGACGGCGCGCTCGACGTCAAGCTCAGCACGCCCGGCTCGGGAAAGCCCGGTACCAACCCGGAGCAGCTGTTCGCGGTGGGCTGGTCGGCCTGCTTCATCGGCGCCATGAAGTTGGCCGGCCAAGCGTTGAAGATCCGTGTGCCGCAGGACGTTGCCGTCGATGCCAGCGTCTCGCTGGGCAAGGTCGACAACGACACCGCCTACGCGCTGGCTGCCGTACTGACCGTGTCGCTGCCGGGCCTTGAGCCCGAGCAGGCGCAGCAGTTGGTCGACCGCGCCCACCAGACCTGCCCGTACTCCCGCGCCACGCGCGGCAACATCGACGTCGAGATCAAGCTCGCCTGATGTCCGGTTCTGGGCGGGTCCACCCGCCTGGTGCTCCCACCCCCAATGAGGGATACCGAATCATGAAACTGCAACGCATCCTCGACCGTCTGGCCCTCGGCGCCTTCGCTCTTGCCCTGCCGCTGCTGGCCTCGGCCCAGAGCGCCACCACCGCCAAGCCCACCGTGGTGCTGGTGCACGGCGCCTTTGCTGATTCGTCCAGTTGGAACGGCGTGATCCCGCGCCTTGAAGCCGACGGCTATCCGGTGATCGCCGCTCCCAACGAGCTGCGCAGCGTCGCCACCGATGCCGCCAACGTGCGCAGCGTGGTCGACAGCGTGCACGGCCCGGTGGTGCTGGTGGGCCACTCCTACGGCGGCTCGGTGATCAGCGAGGCGGCCACCGGCGCCGACAACGTGAAGGCCCTGGTCTACGTGGCCGCCTTCGAGCCGGACATTGGCGAGAACGCCTTCGAGCTGTCCGGCCGTTATCCCGGCAGCAGCCTGGGGCCGACCCTGGCGCCGCCGGTGGCGCTGGCCGATGGCGGCAAGGATCTCTACATCCAGCAGGACAAGTTCCACGCCCAGTTCGCCGCCGACGTACCCGCGCCCCAGGCCGCACTGATGGCCGCCGGCCAGCGCCCGGTCACCGACGCCGCACTGCACGAGGCCAGCACGTCGGCCGCGTGGAAGACGATCCCGTCCTGGTCCATCTACGGCACCGCCGATCTCAACATCCCCCCGGCCGCACTGGCCTTCATGGCCGAGCGCGCGCATGCACGCAAGACCGTCGTCATCAAGGACGCCTCGCACGTCGTGATGGTTTCCCATCCGGCCGAGGTCGCGGCGCTGATCGAACAGGCCGCCCAGGCGAAGTAAGCCGCACCCGCCAGACCGTGCCGGCTGTCGTTGCGCAGCCGGCATCCGCCCGCCACCGAGCTACCCCGCCATCGTCACGCCAGCCGTGACGGGTCGGCCCCGTGCACCTCAAATCCAGGGAGAACACCCATGAACACGCCCCATGCCTCGCGCCATTCCCGCCTTCGCCTGACCGCCAGTGTGCTGGCGCTGGCGCTCTTCTCGATGACCGGCAGCAGCGCAGCCTTTGCCGCCACGCCGGCGCAACCGGACACGATCCAGCCCTTCAAGGTGCATGTGCCGCAGTCCGACCTGAACGACCTGCGCCGCCGCGTGCAGATGACCCGCTGGCCCGACAAGGAAACCGTCAACGACGAGTCGCAGGGCGTGCAACTGGCCAAGGTGCAGGCGCTGGTCAAGTACTGGGGTACCGGCTACGACTGGCGCAAGGTCGAGGCCAAGCTCAACGCGCTGCCGATGTACCAGACCAGGATCGACGGCGTGAACATCCAGTTCATCCACGTCAAGTCGGGCAACCCCAACGCGCTGCCGCTGCTGATCACCCACGGCTGGCCGGGCTCGATCCTGGAGATGACCAAGCTGATCGGCCCGCTGACCAACCCGACCGCATTCGGCGGCAAGGCCGAGGACGCGTTCGACGTGATCATCCCCTCGATGCCGGGCTACGGCTTCTCCGAGCGTCCCACCGGCACCGGCTGGACGCCCGACCACATCGGCGAAGCCTGGGACACGCTGGTCAAGCGTCTCGGCTACACGCACTACGTCTCGGCCGGCGGCGACTGGGGTTCGGTGGTGGCCGACGCGATGGGCCGCCAGGCGCCCGAGGGCCTGCTGGCCATCCACGTGAACATGCCGCCCACCGTGCCGGAGGACGCCGCCAAGGCGATGGCCGCCGGCCTGCCCGCGCCGGCCGGCCTGAGTGCCGAGGAAACCGCCGCGTACAACAAACTGAGCACCTTCTTCAGCAAGAACGGCGCCTACGGCGCGATGATGACCACCCGCCCGCAGACCGTCGGCTACGGCCTGACCGACTCGCCGGCCGGCCTGGCCGCGTGGATGTACGACAAGTTCAACCAGTGGACCTACAGCGGCGGCGACGCCGAGAAGTCGCTGACCCGCGACGAGATGCTCGACGACATCTCGCTGTACTGGCTGACCAACAGCGCGATCTCCTCGGCCCGCCTGTACTGGGAAAACAACACCAACAACTTCAACGCCAAGGAGCAGCACACGGCGGAGATCAAGGTGCCGGTGGCGGTCACCGTGTTTCCGGGCGAGATCTACCAGGCGCCGCGCAGCTGGACCGAGCGCGCCTATCCCAACCTGGTCTATTTCAACGTGGTGAACAAGGGCGGCCACTTCGCCCAGTGGGAAGAGCCGCAACTGTTTGCCGAGGAAATGCGCGCCGCGTTCAAGTCGGTCCGCTGAAGTCGCCAAGCCCACGCCCCGGACCTCATGTCCGGGGCGTTTTTCTGCCGGGCTATCCGATGGTATCGATCGAGACCTTGGTGCAATCGTCCCGGCGGGCCCGAGCTGGTGTCATGGACACGGGTATCGCAAGCGGCGACCGGAGGCCGGGTACCCGGCGCATCTCCCTCTGCGTCGGTGGTGTTCCGGATTGCCGTGGCCCTTCCACGGAGCCACGGCTCTTTTCCGCCACGGGGCAACCGCCATGCGCGTCGCCTGCCTCACTGCCCGCCGCCCGGAAAGCCCGGCGTCCGGCGGGGCCATTCATGAGAAGGAGGTTTGCCAGCATGAGATCCACACCATCCGTGCGATCGCCATCGCCTCTGTCACGACCGCTTCCGCCACCAGTCCATCCGCGTCTCGCGGTATCCAACGCGACAGCCGACCGCGCCTTGCCCGGCTCGGCCCCGGCGATGCTGGCGATACTGCAGCTGGCCGCCAGGATCGAACCGGATTCCACCAAGGTGCTGGAGTGGTACCGCTCGACGCCGATCAAGCCGCTCGACGGCCGGTCGGCAGAGCAGTTGGTGGCCGAGAACCGCGCCACGGACGTCATCGATTTCCTCACCACCATCTGCTGCGAAATGCTTGGCTGATCCCCCTTGCGCCCAAGGCCTGCCCATGGACGCAGGGGATCCGACGCTCTGGTATCGCGCGACACCCTCGCACCATGGGTGTTGCCCGGTGGAACTGCCGTTCGACGGCAACGACGCAGCGGAGCTGAAGCTGCGGGAGCTGCGCCTCGCCAAGACCCGACGCACGTGACCACCCCGTCCACGGGATCGATCCGTCTTTTCCCGAGCGGGACTTCCCGACTTGAATGCAGGTACCCCGATGTCCATGCCGGTCCGCAGCAGACGCCAGGTTCCGAAAGCCGGCCTTTGCGCCGCCATGCTGTCAGCGTCGCTGTGGCTGGCCGGCTGCGCCAGCATGGCCGGCCTGCATGTCCGGGCGCGCCCCGGCGATCCGCAGGCGCTGGCCGTCAGCCTCAGCCTATCCGGCGTGGCGCTGTCGGAAGCGGCGTGGCCGCAACAGGCCTGGTGGACTGATTACGGCGATGCGCAACTGGACCGGCTGGTCGATCAGGCGCTGCGGGACCAGCCGCGCCTGCGCGTGGCCGAAGCGCGGGTAAGGGCGGCTGAGGCGATGGCCGGCATCGCCGGCGCCGCTCTCGATCCGCAGGTCGACGGCGGTTTCCGCAGCACGCGTCAGCGTTTCAGCGAACACGGCACGGTGGCGCCGCCTGTCGCCGGTACCTGGCAGACGGTCAACGACGCCTCGCTGGGCGTCACTTACGAGCTGGATTTCTGGAGCAGGAACCGCGCTGCCGTCGATGCCGCGCTGGACCGTACCCATGCCGCCGAGGTCGATCTGCAGGCGGCACGCCTGATGCTGGTCACCTCGCTGGTTCGCACCTACCTGAGGCTGGACGCGGCCTATGCCCGGCGCGACCTGGCGCAAGCCACGCTGGCGCAGCGCCAGCAGACGCTGCAACTGACGCGCAAGCGCGTGGCGGCGCAACTGGACTCGCAGCTGGAGCTCACCCAGGCCGAGGCGGTGCTGCCGGCGGCGCGGGAGCAGATCGCCGCGGCCAACGAGGCGATTGCCCTGCTGGGCAACCAGATCGCCGCGCTGCGTGGCGAGGGGCCGGACGGCGGCCTGGCGATCCAGCGGCCGCGACTGGCGCCGGCCGGGTTGGTCGCACTGCCCAGCGATCTGCCAGTCGCCCTGATCGGACGTCGCCCCGATGTGGTCGCCCAGCGCTGGCGCGTGGAAGCGGCCGGGAAGGAGATCAAGGTCGCCAAGGCGCGCTTCTATCCCGACATCAGCCTTCACGCCTTCGTCGGCGTGCAGCGGCTGGGCTTCGACGATTTCCTCTCGGCCGGCAGTCGCGTGCTGGGCGTCGGGCCGGCGCTGTCGCTGCCGATCTTCGATGGCGGTCGCCTGCGCGGCAATCTGGCGCTGCAGCAGTCGGGCTACGACGCCGCGGTCGAGAGCTACAACGCCACGGTGCTGTCCGCCGTGCATGACGTGGTCGACCAGCTGGTCGCCATGCGCTGGCTCGACCAGCGGCAGCAGGAACAGCAACAGGCGCTGGGCCTGGCCCGGCACGCCCTCGACCTGGCTACGGCGCGCTATCGCGCCGGTCTTGCCAGTTACCTGCAGGTGCTGGCGGCCGAAGGCCAGGTGCTGGGGCAGCAGCAGCTTGTCATCGCATCCCAGGCCCGGCAGCGCGAGCTGCGCCTGAACCTCATCCGGGCGCTCGGCGGCGGTGCCGCCCCCGTTGCGCCCGAGCAGGGAGAGATCCAGCGGAGGGCACACCATGAATCCCCATGACACCAACACCACCGCCGGCAGCGAGCCGGTTTCCTCAAGAGTCCTTCCGTCGCGCACGACAGTCATCGGGGCGCTGGTGCTGTTGCTCGTCGCCCTCGGCATCGTTGTCTACTGGCTGGTGATCGGCCAGTACCGGGAGTCGACCGAAGACGCCTACGTGGCCGGCAACGTGGTCAGCGTGACGGCGCAGGTCGGTGGCGTGGTGACCGCCATCGGCGCGGATGACACCGACTTCGTGCATGCCGGCAGCTCGCTGGTGCGGCTGGACGACACCGATGCGCAGCTCGCGTTGGCGCGTGCGAAGGCCCGACTGGCGCGCACCGTGCGGCAGGTACGCGCGCAATACGCCACGGCCGGCCAGGCCCGCGCCAACCTGGCCGTGCGCGAGGTGGCCCTGGCGCGTGCCCGGGCCGATCTTTCGCATCGGCGTGAACTGGTCGACGCCGGCGCCATCGCCGGCGAGGAAGTGCGCCATGCCGAACAGGCGGTGCATGCCGCCTCCGCCGCGCTGGAGGCGGCACGCGAGCAACTGGCCGGTAGTCGCGCGCCGATCGAGCGCACCTCGATCACCACCCAGCCGGATGTGCTGGCGGCGGCCTCGCAACTGCGCGATGCCTATGTGGCCGCCCACCGCACGGACGTGCCGGCGCCGGTCACCGGCACGGTCACCAGGCGCCATGTGCAACTGGGCCAGACCATCGCGCCGGGCGTGCCGCTGATGGCGGTGGTGCCGCTGGACGAGCTGTGGGTGGAGGCCAACTTCAAGGAATCGCAGCTGCGCCACATCCGCATCGGCCAGCCGGTGACGCTGACGGCGGATGTCTACGGCGGCGACGTGGTCTATCACGGCACCGTGACCGGGCAGGCTGCCGGCACCGGCAACGCGTTCGCGCTGCTGCCCGCGCAGAACGCGAGCGGCAACTGGATCAAGGTGGTGCAGCGCGTACCGGTCCGCATCGCGCTCGATCCGCAACAGGTCGCGCGCCACTCGCTGCAACTTGGCCTGTCGATGCGGGTGAGTGTGGATACGCGCAAGCGGGAAGGGCGGCGGCTGGTCGTCGCCGGCGGCGCGACGCACGGCTACCGGACCGACGTGTTCGCCAACCAGCTGAGCGCGGCCGATGCGCTGGTCGCCAAGGTCATCCAGGCCAATCTCTGAGTCCGTGGTCATGACCTTGCGCGCCTCCGACCGCATGCGCTACGCCGCCATCGCAGCGCTGACCGCGATCGAATTCCTGCAGCTGAGCATGACCGCGTTTGCCGCCGGCCCGCTGATGGGCGAGCTGGGCCTGACGCCGGAGGACTTCAGCCTGATCGCCTCGGTGTACGCGAGCGTGGCGATACTGATGATCTCGATCGAGCGCTGGCTGGTGGAGCGACTGGGCGGGCGGCTGGTCATTCTCTGCGCCACCACGATCTCGATGTCGGGCTCGATCCTGTGCGCGACCAGCACCGGCTTCGGCTCGTTCCTGTTCGGGCGCATCGTGATGGCGATCGGCGGCGGCGCCCTGTTCACCTCGGCACGCATGATCATCCACCACGAGCTGGCCGGACCCCGGCGTTTCACCGGCATACGCGCACTCGGCACCAGCCTGGCGCTGAGCATCGCCGCCGGGCCGTGGGTCGCGGCCGAAGCGGTGTCGATGGAAACCTGGAGCGCGATCTACTGGCTGGTTGCCGGCATCGGAGCGCTGACCTTCGTGCTGGCGGGCCTCACGCTGTCGCCGATCCCGATCGATCCGGCGAGCAGGCACGCGCCGCAACCGGCGCAGCAGATCCTGCTGGCAGGTGGCAGCTTCGTGCTGCTCTACGCGCTGGGTCGCTACAACTACGATTTCTTCAGTCGGGCCGGCCTGCTGCTTAGCCTTGCCGCGCTGGGCACCGGCGGACTGCTGGCGTACCTGTGGCTGCAGCACCGCACCGCACGACCCCTGCTGCGCGTGCGGCCGATGTTGCACATGCGCTACCTGGCCGGGCTGGGCTTGTTCGGCTTCGGCTACCTGATGCTGGGTGCCAACAACTACATGATCCCGGCAATGCTCCAGCGCACGCTGGGCTTCGGTTGGGCGACCGTGGGCCGGATCGAGGCGCTGGGACTGCTGGTGGCGGTGGTGACGTTCCGGGTGGTCACCCGCCTGCTGCCGCGCCATCCCGCACCGCGCAAATACCTGGTCACCGGTTTTGCCGCGCTGGCGCTGTTCGGCCTGCTGCTTTCGCGTCTCAATGCCGCCGCCGACCTCTGGCACGACGTCTTGCCGGCACTGGCGCTGTACAGCGTGTTCCTGCTGACGGTGCTGCCGGTGGCGGCGATGCAGACGTTCCGCGAGATGGAGCAGGACGAGCCGGCTTTCGCCAATGCACAACAACTGAAGAACATGCTGGGGCAGGCCGGTATCGCACTGGGCATTGCCATGGCCACGCTGGGACAGCAATGGCGCACCGCCGTGCACTACGCGGTACTCAACAACCGCTTCATCCCGGGCGATCCGGCCTACGACGCGGTGCTCCATTCGCTGCGCGACGGGCTTGCCCGGACAGTGGGCCCGATCGACGCCGCGCCGATAGCGGTCGCAAGGGTCGCGCAACTGCTCGCGCAGCAGGCAGCCTTGCTGGCGAACCTCGATCATTTCCTGGTGATTGCCGCGCTGGGCGTGCTCGGTATCGGCGTGACGCTGGTGCAACGGGTGTTCCGGTGAATGCGTCGTGGCCGCGAGGCGGTGTTGCGCGCGGCCATCCAGACGGAAGCGAACGCCACTGATCTGCACCGTGCGCGGGTGCCGGGGTCGCTGCGGCAAGTCGTCGGCGAGGGGCTTCGTCCGGGCGCTTGAAAACGGTGCCGCGGTTCATTCGGCACAAGGCGCCGGGCAGCTCTTCACGGCGTCGCGGCAGGGCTATCCTCGTCGCGCGCAAGCCACAACGTGGCCACCAGCACCGAAGCGCCGGCAAGCAGCAACGGTGGCACCAGGCCCCAGATGACCAGCATGGCGGCGCCCAGCATCGCGCCGGACAGGATCGCCAGCACGGCCGCGACGCGACGGGCGAGATTGGGATTGCCGCCACCGCCGAGGCGGGAGTCGGAAGCCAGCCCGGTGATGGTGAGCGTCAACACCGTGGTGGTCAGATCCGCCACCTTGAGCTGGCGCGCAGTGGCATTGCGCGAGCCCATGGCTGCCGCCGACAACGCGATCACCACGTAGCCGGCCCAGGAGACCGCCCCGGTTCCCGCCAGCGTCGGCGCCATGCCGACGGCGAAACCGGCGGAGATCCACAACAGGCCGGTCTCCACCAGTGCGGCGCGAATCAGCCAGCGCCGGCGCCCGAGTCCGGCACAGGCCCTGCCGAGGCGCCCGGCGAAGACCGCGCCGATCGCGAAGCACGCCAGGCCGGTGACATAGAGCGTCCAGTCGAAGCCGGGCACGCCGACCAGGGCGAATCCCAGAAACACCACGTTGCCGGTCATGTTGGCGGTGAACACCTTGCCCAGGCCCAGCACGCTGACGGCATCGACCATGCCGGTGGTGGCCGAAAGCAGGATCATCAACGCGACCAGCGGATCGCGGAACAGGGAGCGGAACGATGGCTTGGTCATGAGCTGGCCCGGGTCAGGGGGAGCGCCTGGTGCGGTGACGATCCTTCGGCTCACGCCGGAGGGTCAAGCGGCAAGGCAACTCCGTTGGATGGATGGTCGGAACATTTCATGCCGGCATGCATGGCGCTGGGTGCTTGCCGGCGGATCAGAAGCGGAAGCTGGTTTCCAGGCCCACCATCCGAAGCGGACGCGCCGGGCCGCTCTGGCGGATGAAGGCACCGGGCCGGAAGACCGAGATCGAGCCGGACAACGACAGCTCGGGCACGGGCTGCCATTCCAGGAGGAGTTCGCTTTGCCAGCCGATGAAGCGCGCCTGATGGGCATTGCCCTGGCGCAGCAAATGGCCGGGCATGTCGTAGATGCCGTCGCCCCGGCTCTGGCGCCAGTACAGCATGCTGTTCAGGTCCAGCCGCAGATCCGGCTGCAAGGTGAAGCTGAGGCCGGGTTGCAGGTTGATGATGTTGTACGGACCGATCGGCGACAGCTCGCCGAAGTACTGGCCCTTGGGAAACAGCGCATTGAACGTGCCCAGTCGATGGTCGTCGGGGGAGCGGTCGCCGCTGACGACATCCGCGCGCACGGTGAGGTCCGGGGCCAGCGGCAGCGAAGCAAAGCTCCGCCCCAGCTCCGTGGCCAGCGACCAGGCGCGGATCGGCAGGCCGTCGAAGCGACCGTCCTGCAGCATGCCCTCGACGTTCCAGTGCCAGCCGTCGGCGGCACCGAACACGCGGCTGCCCAGGGTGCCGCGCCGCTCGCGTCCGGTGCCCTGTTCGAACCCGGCGTGGTCATTGCGGTAGCCGAGGTAATAGCCATCGATGCCACCCCATCCCCGCGTCCAGGTGGTGTAGACGCCCCACAGCGCACGCGCGGACGAATGGCGATCGTCGAAGCCATGCGGGCCGGCTTCCACCGGGCGCACATGGAACACGTCGGCAACCAACGCGCCGTGATGGACGGTGGCACGGACGCCATCGAACGCCAGCGGCACGTTCGGCCCGTAGCGGGTACCGACCAGTCGCTCGCTGCCCAGACGCAGCAGCTCACGCCCGGCACGCAGGCGCACGGTGGCATCACCGCCCAGAGGGAACAGCGCGTCGGCAAAACCCTGCAGCAGGTCGGCACCGCTGCGATCCACCGGTCCGGGCGAAGGCTGCACGCCCATGGCCTGGGCGAGCATCGGCTGCACGAATACCCGCACGCTGCCGGCATGCAGGTCCAGGTAGGGCAGGGCACGCGTCCACACGTAACCGTCGTCGGGAGCATCGGCAGCACCCCAGCCGTTGTTGCGGTAGCCCTCGTAACGCGCCCGCAGTTCCAGTCCGGTGGTCAGGTAGAACGTGCCCGCATCGTCCAGCGGCACATACTTGAACGGTTCGACCCATCGCCCGCTGCGACGGGCGGGATCGGCCAGGCCCGACCAGTCCTCGTCGTAGCGCTCCTTGGTCAGTGACGGCGCGCTCCAGGGTGCATCGTTCCCGACGACGATGGCGCGGCCGTCGTTCGCCGTCGGCCCCGCGATCGCGGCCACCGGAAGCACGGCGATGGCCAGCGCCGCACCGGCCAGATGGCGTCTCAACCGGGCCATGGCCAGCGCAGCGGCGTTGCCACGACGAGCCGGCCATCGATGACCGCCACCGGTTCGGCAAGAACGTTCATCGGCCCGGTGCACCCGGTACCGGCCGATCGGCGGAAGGCGTACCCGCTGCGGCTGCCGGCGGCACCTGCAGCCAGCGCTGGAACAGCCGGGTCAGCACCGGCATGAAGAACCAGGTCAGCGAGGCCACCACGAACACGTTCACCAGCAGCAATCCCCACAGGACGGGAAGATCGTCGAACGCCAGCGACACCAGCTCCGAGAAGATGTAGACAGCGGGATTGACGCCCACCCAGGTCAACACGGCCATCTTCCAGGCGGGGGGCGCCTGGTCCTCGCGGAAAAAGGCTTCCAGCCCGTGCAGCTGACGTTTGCGCGGTTCGCCCTCGACAAGTGGCGCGACGGTCGCCTGCCATCGGCGGTAGAGCTCGGAGGCGTAGAAGCGCCGCATGTCGGCGTCGCTGGCGAAGGATCGCAGGATGCCGTATTCGCGGTCATCACGGCCGGGCAGCGGACGGATGAGGTGGGCGCCGTCGACGCCGGGCTCGTGTGCCGCGGCGCCGAAGAAGTCCTGCAGCGCGCGCTCGAACGCGTCGTGCCGGCCGGGACGCACCTTGCGCAGGATGGCGATGTGGACGCTGCGGGGCTGGGTCATGGTGCTGCCTGTCGTTGACCTGGGATGTTTTCTGCGGGTGCGCGGACACTGCCTGCCAGGGCAGGCGGCCTCAGCGGCTGCCGGTATCGCCCGCCCCGGCGCCGGATGTCAGAACGCGAAGCACGAGCAACCCAGTGCGCCCCAGAACGCGCCGTGGTCGGACGTGGGTACGTCGAGGCGGGCGGCGTGGTGATGGCCATGGATGGCGCAGGCGTGCGCATGCGCCACCGACGGCGCGGGGGTGCCGTGCTGGTAGCCGCCGAAATGGCGCACCGGCGACCAGTCCGGCATGGCCACCGGCAAGGGCGGGGCGAGATCGGAAAAATCGCCGCTGCCGTGGACGATGCGTCCGCCGACCACGGTCAGCACGCTGGTGATGTCCTGGATTGCCTCGTCGGCCACGCTGAAGTAGTCGGCCGAGAGCAGCGAGAAGTCGGCGTACCGGCCCGTGGCCAGGCGGCCTTTTTTCGCGTCTTCGTGGGAGAACCAGGCGCTGCCCACGGTCCACAGCTGCAAGGCCTGTTCGCGTGACAGCGTGTTCTCGTCGCCGTACAGCTGCAGGCCACCCAGCGTGCGCCCGGTGGCCAGCCAGTACAGCGCCACCCACGGGTTGTAGCTGGCGACGCGGGTGGCGTCGGTGCCGGCGCCCACCGCCACGCCGGCTTCCAGCATGCGTTTCACCGGCGGCGTGTGCGCGGCGGCCGCCGCACCGTAGCGCTCGGCGAAGTACTCGCCCTGGTAGGCCATGCGGTGCTGGATGGCGATGCCGCCGCCCAGCGCGCGGATGCGCTCGATGTTGCGCGGGGTGATGGTCTCGGCGTGGTCGATGATCCAGTGCAGGCCGTCGAACGGGATCTCGCGATCGACCTTCTCGTAGACCGACAGGATGCGATCGATGCTCTCGTCGTAGGTGGCATGGATGCGGAACGGCCAACGCCGTTCCGCCAGCACCCGCACCACCGATTCCAGATCACCTTCCAGCCCCTGCGGCAGCTCCGGTCGCGGCTGGCGGAAATCCTCGAAGTCGGCGGCCGAATACACCAGCATTTCGCCGGCGCCGTTGAGGCGGTACATGTCGTCGCCCTGGCCGGGCTCCAGCGACTTCGTCCACGTCGTGAAATCGTCCAGCTCGCCACCGCGGTTCTGGGTGAACAGGTTGTATGCGATGCGCACGGTGAGCTCGCCGTCGCGGTGCATCCGCTCGATCACCTGGTAATCCCGTGGATAGGCCTGGCTGCCGCCACCGGCATCGATCACCGAGGTGATGCCGAGCCGGTTGAGCTCGCGCATGAAATGACGCGTGGAGTTGATCCGGTAGTCCTCGGGCAGGGCAGGGCCGAGACCGAGCGTGGCGTACAGGATCGACGCGTTCGGCTTGGCCAGCAGCAGTCCGGTGGGATTGCCGGCCTTGTCGCGCACGATCTCCGAGCCCGGCGGATCGGGCGTGTCCTTGCCGTAGCCCACGGCGCGCAGCGCGGCCCGGTTGAGCAGGGCGCGGTCGTACAGGTGCAGCAGGAACACCGGCGTATCCGGGGCGACGGCGTTGATCTCCTCCAGCGTCGGCAGCCGCCTCTCGGCGAACTGCTGGTCGGTGAAGCCACCGACCACGCGCACCCATTGCGGTGCCGGCGTGCGGTCGACCTGGGCCTTGAGCATGGCCATCGCGTCGGCCAGCGAGCGCACGCCGTCCCAGCGCAGCTCGAGGTTGTAGCTCAGTCCGCCGCGGATCAGGTGGGTATGGCTGTCGTTGAGTCCGGGAATCAGGCGGCGACCGCCGGCATCGAGCACGCGGGTGGCACCGTTGCGCAACGCCATGACGCTGGCCTCGTCACCGATCGCCGCGATCACGCCATCGCGGACGGCGAGGGCAGTGGCTTCCGGCTGCGCGGGATCCAGCGTGGTGATCCTGGCGTTGCGGATGATCAGCGAAGGCGAGGACGAGGTGGCGGACATGGCATTCCCTCCGGATCGAATCGGGACAACGGCAAGTTGCGGGTCACGTGTGGCGCCACGGACTGACCGCGGCGCCACGTACGGGTGGTCAGTGACCACCCTCCGGCGTCAGCATCGCGCCCGCGTACTGCAGGCCCAGGCCGTAGCCGCCGCCGTGGGTCAACGCGATGCCGGTGGTGAGCCCGTAGGTCTCGGTACGCGCCCAGTCGCGCTGCAGCTCCAGCATGTACTGCAGGCTGGTCATCGGCCGCACGCCGGCCTGGATCATGCGCTGCATGGCGCTCTCGTGGGCCGCCGTGCTGATGTCGCCGCAGGCATCGACGATCACGTAGACCTCGAAACCCTGGTCGATCGCGGTCAGCGCCGGGCCGACGATGCACACGCTGGTCCACAGGCCGGCCAGCACCACGCGCTTCTTGCCGAAGGCGTTGATCTGCGCGACGAAGTTGGCGTCCTCCCAGCTGTTCATCGAGGTGCGGTCGATCGCCTCGATCCCGGGCAGCGCGTCGGTGATGTCGGGGAAGGTCGGGCCGGAGAAGCTCTTCTCGGCCACCGTGGTGAGGATGGTGGACACCCCGAAGCCGTGGGCGGCCTTGGAGATCAGCGCCGCGTTGTTGCGCAGGCTGACCGGATCCATCGACAGGACGGCAAAGGCCATCTGCGACTCGAAGTCGATCAATGCCAGGGTGTGATCCTTCGGGGAAAGCAGACCTTTGCCGGGGGTGGTGGTCGCGATGGACATGTCGTTGCTCCTTCTGCTGGGTGAGGGCGGAGCGACATGCCCCGCCGGGGGAACGATCCGATGGAATCAGAGGAGCCCCGTTTGATCGATTGCACGAAGGTGTCGACCGATACCAAAGGATCATGGCGGCCATCGCCGGTGGTGGCACGATGCCGACATCATGTCTGCGACGTCGTGCCATCACCCGTCACCTGCGGGCATCGCCACCCGGGCTTTGATCTGCCTGGTGATCGGCATGGCTGCCCTGGGCGTGGCGGGCTGCGGCAGTCTGCGGGTGCAGCACCAGACCGCATCGCCAGCACGAATGCATCTGGACGGCCTGGAGCTGGCGAACCGGCGGGCGGACACCAGCACCGAGGTGATATCGATGCTCGGCCTCGATGGAGCCTGCCGCCATGACGGCGTGGAGTGCGCGCAGAAGATCCTCGCAACCGAAGGCAGCATTCGCGAAGGCACGCGACTGATCGCCGCCGCCGATGTCCTGCACCGGGCCGCGCGCAGATCCTCGGGCGCCGAACGCCACGCCGCCTGGCTGGCCTGTGCGCAGGACACCTACCGCTATCTGCACGCCCCCGAGCTCGCCGGCCGCCAACCCGCCATCACCGCACGCTCGCAACTCGCCTTGCGCCTGCACAACGCCTGCACCGCAGGCATCGTGCGGGAGGCGACCGCGACGGAAGGGCCGGCTGCGCTGGAATGGGCGGTGAACCGCACCGATTTCCCGGTGAACGCGGTATCGCGCATCGAGCTGGCACGCGAGGTGACCGTGCGCGGCCTGCGCACCCGCCAGGTCGACGACGGCATCGGCGTCGCCGCGGTGGCATCCGGTCGAACCGGCCACTGGACCGGTACCTTCCCGGCGCAGTCGTTCGCGCTGGCCATCACCATCCGTTTCGAACCCGGCGCCGATGGACAGCCGCGCCTGGTCGCCACCGATGCCTCCCGCCGGCAATCGGTAGCCACCGCCTTCGGGCCGGTCGATCTTGCACGCGACATGAGCGCGGCCTACGCCATGGCGGCCGCGACCTTCGAGCGCGAAGGCGACAGCTGGGGAGGGCTGTTCGATGCCGACCAGGATCACGACGACTCGCAGATCCAGTTGCTCGCCCCGATCGACCCGCGCAAGACGCCGGTCATCCTCGTGCATGGCCTGGCGAGCAGCCCGGTCACCTGGGCCAACATGGTCAACGAGCTGCTCGGGGATCCCGACATCTCCGAGCATTGCCAGTTCTGGCTGGCGCGTTATTCGACCGCACTGCCGGTGCTGGTCAACAGGCAACGACTGACCGGCACCCTGGACAGTCTGCGCACCCGCATCGCCAGCCGTTCCGGGCCGTTGCCGCCGGCGGTCCTGGTGGGGCATTCCATGGGCGGCGTGATCGTGCGGATGATGGTGACCGATCCGGGAACGTCGCTGTGGTCAGCCGCCTTCACCACCGCCCCCGGGCCGCCTGCCGTCGACAACGATGATCTGGCGAAGGCGCGTCGGCTGTTCCTGTATGCCCCGGTCGCCGACGTGGATGAGGTCGTGTTCATCGCCGCACCCCACGGCGGCAGCGCGATGGCCGAAGGCTGGTTTGCCGGCATCGTCCGCCAGTTCATCCACTTGCCGGCCTCCACGCTCGGCTACCTGTCACGCCTGGCAAACCGTCATCCGGACATCATCCAGCCCTCGCTCCGTGACAACTTCCGCGAAGGCGGCCCCACCAGCCTGACCACGCTGTCGCCAGCGCAACCGGTGATGCAGGTCGCGCGCACATTGCCCGTGGGGCCCGGCATCCGCATCCACTCGATCATTGGCATCCGCGACCGCAACCACCCCGAACGCGGCGACGGCGTGGTGCCCCTGGCGAGCGCCAGCTGGCCGGAAGGATCCACCGACCTGGTCGACGGCGGCCACAACCTGCAAACCCGGCCAGCCACCATCGCGGTGTTGAAGCGGATATTGCTGGAGCGGCTGGGCGGTAAGGTGCAACCGAATCCAAAGCGTGCCCCCGTGGGCTTCGTGCACCCTTGATAGACTCACGCGCATCAGAACGGGGGTTCTTATGGATATGAGAGTGTGGGGCTTCGCTGTGGCAGCAGCCTTGCTCGGTGGCTGTGCCGACGGTGACCAGCTTGGCCCGGACGGTCAGCCCCAAGCGGCTGGTGCCGACCAGGTTCGGCATGCGGTTCATGCCTACACGCAGTCCGCTCCGGTTCGTCGGGTTGGTCAGTACGCAGACGCGGTGGGCCGGGGTTTGACGGATAGCATGCTTGAAAGAGCCAATCAGCAAGGACTGGCATCGCGGGCCATGGCCAAGCACATGAACGCACCGCGCGCACTGGCCGATGATGAGATGTGCGTTGGTTCGTCGATCGTGCGTGTCGATCGGTCCGCAAATCCACCTTCATACACGCAGGTGTTGCAGGGTGGGCGTCCGATCTACTGCAAGGACTCCGCATATTAGGCGGCAAAGCAGGGCTGAGACTTGTCCGTGGCGCTGCTACCTCTGAACATATAATTTTACATAATATACATTATGCGAAATTACGGATACCGGCTGAGAGGTGCCGCATGACGCCTGCTTCCTCCCGCTCTACTGCTTCGGTTAGCGCAAAGCAGCCCGTATCGTGACTTGGCAGACTATGCCGGATTTGAGGCCAAGGGCCTTGGTGCAACCTTCATGCAATTGACCGGACTCGGCATCTATTCGTATTCCCAGGCTGCCCGGCTCGCTGGCGTGCAGCCGGCCGAGTTGCGCCGCTGGTTGCGTGGATATGAAAGTGGCAAGGGCGAACACAGTCACTCGCACCCTCCACTTTGGACGTCCGAGCTGGCTGATGCCGGCATCGATGACCTGAGCTTCCACGACTTGCTGGAGGTTCGCTTCGTCAAGCAGTTCCGCAAGCTCGAAATCAGCTTGCAGGCCATCCGCATTGCCGCCGCCAATGCACGCGAAATACTGGGCAGCCCCTATCCCTTCACCTGCAAGGGCTTCCAGACCGACGGCAAGAGCATCTTTGCCGATGCAATGCGGGAAACCGGCGAAACCGAATTGCTCGACCTGCTCAAGCGGCAATATGTGTTCGACAAGATCGTGCGCCCGTCGCTGTATGCCGGTATCGAATTCGGTGCCGATGAGCGTGCGGCACGCTGGTATCCCATGGAGCGCAGCAAGAGCGTGGTACTCGACCCCGACTTGGCATTTGGCAAGCCGGTCGTGACGGAAGTCGGGCTGCGCACGGACATCCTGCATGACGCATGGATGGCCGAGGACAAGGACAAGCAACGGGTGGCGCGCTTGTACGACGTACCGGTGGCTGCCATCGAAGCAGCCATCCGCTTCGAGCAGCAACTGGCTGCGTGAGGTTGATGCTCGGCAACAACCTTCCGCCAGCGCTCGCCGCTGCGCTCAGTCATCTCAGCACGGGGCAATGGGGCGGCGATCATCAGGTCAGCCATCTGCGCGATCGTTTCCCTGCCAACACCCCGGATACGGAGTGGATCACTGCGCTTTCGCGAGAGGGTGGCTGGACCGTGGTGACGCACGATCGCTTCAACAAGGGCCTGGAGCGCGAAGTGCTGAAACGCGCCGATATCAAGGTTTTCCTGCTCGACAAGAGTTGGACGCACCAGAAATTCTGGGCCAAAGCGGAAAACCTTGTCCGCTGGTGGCCAGCCATCGTGGAGCAGGCTGAGCGCATTCGTGGCGGCGCCGCATTTCGCGTGCGCTGGAGATTCAGCGGCAAAGGTCAGTTCGAGCAGATCACGCTTTGAACCGGGCCTAGCCTCGTCAGCCAATGCCGTATCATCGCCAGGCAATTTCAGGCGCAAGGGGATCGCCTTGGGTAGTACGTCGGCCGAGAGCAATTTCTGGTTTCTGCGTGAGCATGACCCGGTCTTTCTGACGCTGGCCACGATGGCCGAGCAGGTCTTTGCCGCTGATCCCAACACCACGCTGATCAAGCTGCGCCAGTTGGGCGAGGCGTTCGCGCAGGACATGGCGGGACGGGTTGGCATCGCGGTGGACGAGCGGCTGTCGCAGGCGGATCTCATCCATCAGCTGTCGCGCGAGTTGCGGCTGGATCCGCGCATTCGCGAGTTGTTCCACGTGCTTCGGGTGGAGGGCAACAAGGCCACGCACGGCTTTTCCACGCAGCATCGCGAGGCGATGGACGGGCTGAAGGTGGCCCGTGAACTGGCGATCTGGTACCACCGCGCGTTCGGCAAGCATGCGGCGGATTTCAAGCCCGGGCCGTTCCTTTCACCGAAAGACCCCACTGCCCCGCTGCGCGAAGTCCAGGCGGAGCTGCAGCGACTGAAGGCCGAGCTGGATGCGGAGCGCAAGGCCCACGATGAGAGCCAGCGGCTGGCCGAACTGCAGCAGGAGCAGGCCGATCTCAACGCCGCACTGGCCGAGGCGATGGATGCCGAAGCCCGCGAGCAGGCCGCGCTGGTGGCCGAGCGTGAGCGCGAGCTGCAAAAGCTGCGCACCGAATTCGACCAGCGCATCGCCCAGCTGTCGCAAGCCACGCAAACGCAGAGCGACGACGCCACCAAGGTGCAGGCCGCCACCCAGCGCGCCAGCCAGGGCTTCGACCTCACCGAAGACCTCACCCGCATCCTGATCGACCAGCAGCTGCGCGACGCCGGCTGGGAGGCCGATTCAGGCGAACTCACCCACGCCAAGGGCGTGCGCCCCGAGAAAGGCATCAACCGCGCCATCGCCGAATGGCCCACCCGCGTGCCCAACGAGAAGGCCGACTACGTGCTGTTCAGCGGCCTGGTGCCGGTGGCCATCGTCGAGGCCAAGCGCAAGCGCATCAACATTGCCGACCGCATTCCGCAGGCCGAGCGTTATGCCCGCAACCTCGTGCCCTCCCCCGACCTGCAGCCGGCCTGGCAAAGCGTCGGGCTGGTCGCGCCCTGGGCCGATGGCGAAGGCGGCAGTTTCCAGGTGCCGCTGACGTTTGCCTGCAACGGCCGGCCCTACATCAAGCAGCTGGCCGAGCAGTCCGGCATCTGGTTTCGCGACCTGCGTCGCCCGTCCAACCTGCGCCGGCCGCTGCAAGGCTTCCATACGCCCGATGGCATCGCCGACCTGCTCCGCCGCGATGTCGATGCCGCGCAGACGCGACTGGCCGGCGAGGACATGGCCTATCTGCACCTGCGCGATTACCAGCAGCGCGCAATCAGCGCCGTCGAGGACGCCATCGCCGCCGGCCATCGCCAATGCCTGCTGGCCATGGCCACCGGCACCGGCAAGACCCGCACCATCATCGGGCTGATCTACCGCCTGCTGAAAACCGAGCGTTTCCACCGCGTGCTGTTTCTGGTTGACCGCTCGGCGCTGGGTGCGCAGGCGTACGAAGCCATGGGTGACATGCGGCTGGAGCAGAACCAGACGCTGGCGCAGATCTACAACCTGGACGGCCTGAAAGACACCACCACGGCGGACGAATCGCGCGTGCAGGTGGCTACCGTGCAGGCGATGGTGCGGCGCATTTTCCAGTCGGACACCCCGCCGGCGATCGACACCTTCGACTGCATCATCGTCGACGAGGCCCACCGCGGCTACACGCTGGACCAGGAGATGACCGAGGGCGAGCTGGCCGTGCGCGAGCACGCGCAATACCTGTCGCAATACCGCCGCGTGCTGGACTATTTCGACGCCCACCGCATCGGCCTCACCGCCACGCCGGCCAAGCACACCACCGACATCTTCGGCAAACCCGTCTACACCTACAGCTACCGCGAGGCGGTGGCCGACGACTGGCTGGTCGACCACGAGCCGCCGATCCGCTACGAAACCGTGCTCAACACCGGCGGCATCCATTTCGAGCGCGGCGAGCAGGTCCACGTGGTCAACACGCAAACCGGCGAGGTGGACACCACCGAGCTGGAGGACGACCTGGACTTCAACGTCGACTCGTTCAACCGCCGCGTGATCACCCCGGCCTTCGATCAGGTCATCTGCGAGCAACTGGCCAAGGAGCTGGATCCGGACGGCGACGAGAAAACGCTGATCTTCTGCGTCAGCCAGCAGCACGCCGAGCGCGTGAAAAACCTGCTCGACGACGCCTTCAAGGCCGTCCATGGCCAGCAATACAACCAGGCCAGCGTGGCCGTGATCACCGGCCGCAGCGACAAGCAGGACGAGCTGGTGCGCCGCTACAAAAACGAGCGCCACCCCAACATCGCCATCACCGTCGACCTGCTGACCACCGGCATCGACGTGCCGCCGATCAGCAACCTGGTGTTCATGCGCCGGGTACGCTCGCGCATCCTCTACGAGCAGATGAAGGGCCGCGCCACGCGCCGCTGCGACGACATCGGCAAAACCGTGTTCCGCATCTACGACCCGGTGGACCTGTACGCCGCGCTGGAAGACGTGGACACCATGAAGCCGCTGGTGAAAGACCCCAACGTCCGCATCACGCAATTGCTGGACGAGCTGGACGACCCGCGCAGCCTGTCCGCTCCCGGCAGCCGCCCCGACACCAGCCACGCCCACGACGTGCTCGACCAGCTCTGCCAGAAAATGATGCGCGTGCTGCGCAAGGCTGCGCACCGTGCCGAGACCAAACCCGAGCTGCGCAACAAGCTGGGCCTGCTGGAGGAAAGCTGGGGCGTGCCGCCCGCCCGACTGCACACCCACCTGCACACGCTGGGGCCGCAAGCCGCCGCCGATTTCATCCGCCAGCACCCGCTGCTGCCGCAACAACTGGCCGAAGTCGGCGCCCTGCTCGGCACCTACCAATACCCGGTGATCTCCAGCCACGACGACGAACTGATCGACCGCCAGCAGAACTACGGCGTGCACGAGAAGCCGGCGGATTACCTGTCCAGCTTCGACGACTTCATCCGCGACAACCTCAACAAGTCAGCGGCGCTGAGCGTGGTGGTGTCGCGCCCGCGCGACCTCACCCGCGCCCAGCTCAGGGAAGTGCGCCTGCTGCTCGACCAGCACGGCTACAGCGAGGCCAACCTGCGCAGCGCCCTGCGCGAAAGCACCCAGCAGGAAATCGCCGCCAGCATCATCGGCCACATCCGGCGCGCCGCCCTGGGCGAGGCACTGGTGCCGTTTGACCAGCGCGTGGCGCGTGCCATGCAGGCCATCTACACCCAACGCCCGTGGACACCCATCCAGCGACGCTGGCTGGATCGCCTGGCCCAGCAACTGGTGCATGAAGTGGTGATGGACCGCGAGGCAGTGCAGCGCAATTTCGACGCCGACGGCGGCGCGCCAAGACTGGACAAACTGCTCGACGGCCAGCTCGACCAAGTACTGGCCGCCATCAGCGAGCACCTGTGGGACCAGGCCGGCTGATGGCTTGGCACTCCGCCTTTGCTCGTCATCCCAGCGAAGGCTGGGATCCAGCGCCTCCGGCCGCGGAAAGACAAAGGCACTGGATGACCAGACATTCGTCTGTTGAAAGGCCCCTCCTGCCTTCGCAGGAATGACGGGAAATGGCCAGGCACCCTGCCCTTGCTCGTCATCCCAGCGAGGTGCTTTTCAACAGACGAATGTCTGGTCAAGCTCGGATCCAGCGCCTCCGGCCATGGAAAGACAAAGGCACTGGATTCCCGCCTTCGCAGGAATGACGGGCAAAAAGCCAACCACCCCGCTTTCGCTCGTCATCCCAGCGAAGGCTGGGATCCAGCGCCTCCGGCCGCGGAAAGACAAAGACACTGGATGACCAGACATTCGTCTGTTGAAAGGCCCCTCCTGCCTTCGCAGGAATGACGAGCAAAAAAGCCCATGGACATGCCCCTACCCCAGCAAATGAGCCAAATACCCGCTATATTCGGCTCACTCAATGAGCCGAATGGCTCCCGCAATCGGCTCACCAAACACCTCTGATGACCTCGCCCCGCTGGATCTGGCAGCACCCTGACTGGCCCCGTTTCACCTGGGACGCCGCCGCCCTGGGCGGCCTGCTGCGTGATTGCCAGCAATTGCAGGGCCAGTTGCTGGGCATGGCCGGCGCGGCCGCCAACGATCTGCAGGCGGAAGACGCGCTCGACACCCTGCTCTCCAACATCGTCAACTCCTCGGCGATCGAGGGCGAGCGGCTGGACGTGGGTTCGGTGCGGTCCTCGCTGGCGCGCCGGCTGGGTGTGGCCGAGCAGGATCATCGCCGCACCACAGCCCACGCCGAAGCACTGGCCGAACTGATGTTCGACGCCACCCGCCATGCCGACGCGCCGCTGGATCTGCCGCGCCTGCTGCAATGGCATCGCTGGCTGTTCACCGCCAGCGATGCCCTGCTCCCTGCCCGCCTCCGTGTTGGTGAACTGCGCGGGCCCGAGTCCATGCAGGTGGTTTCGGGGCGCATCGACCGTCCCACCGTGCATTTCGAGGCGCCGCCCCGTGACGGGCTGGAAGCGCAACTGGCCGGCTTTCTGGACTGGTTCGCCAGCTCGCGCCAGGACGCCACGCTCGATCCCCTGCTGCGCGCCGGCATCGCCCACTTCTGGTTTGTCACCCTGCACCCGTTCGACGACGGCAACGGCCGCCTCACCCGCGCCCTGACCGACCTTGCGCTGGCCCAGGCGCAGCCGCAGGCGATCCGCTTCCACGCCATGTCGGCCAGCATCCTCGCCGACCGTGCCGGCTATTACCGCGTGCTGGAAACCACCCAGCAAGGCCGCCCGGACATCAGCGCGTGGCTGCACTGGTTTCTCACCACCCTGCACCACAGCCTGGCCGACGCCCTGCACCGCATCGACCGCGTGCTGGCCAAGGCGCGTTTCTGGCAGGCCCACCGCGAACTGGCGCTGTCGGCCGAACAGGTGAAAGTGCTCAACCGCCTGCTCGACGGCGGCGAGCGCGGCTTCGAGCAAGGCCTTACCGCCCGCCACTACCAGGCCGTGGCCAAGGTTTCCAAGGCCACTGCCACCCGCCACCTGGCCGACCTGCTGGACAAAGGCTGCCTGCGCCGCCTGCCCGGCGGTGGCCGCAGCATCCGCTACGAGATCAACCTGCCGGCCTCGGACATTCCGCTGCCGGCCAAGCCCCGTTTCACGGAAAGCCCCGCCCCATGAACCACAACGACATCGTCCAGAAACTCTGGAACCTCTGCGACGTCCTGCGCGACGACGGCATCAACTACAGCGACTACGTCACCGAGCTGGTGCTGCTGCTGTTCGTGAAGATGGAACACGAGCAGGTGCAGAACAACGACGCCTTCGAGCACAAGCTGCCCAAGGGCTGCCGCTGGCCGGACCTCAGCCACCAATCGGGACACGATCTGTACTTCCACTACCGGCAGATGCTGCTGCAACTGAGCCAGAGCCACGATCCGATGATCGCCGCGATCTACGCCGACGCGCAGACCCGCATCAAGGAGCCGCGCCACCTGGAAACCCTGGTGCGCGCGCTGGACGGGCTGGACTGGTTCAGCGCCCGCGAGGACGGCCTGGGCGATCTGTACGAAGGCCTGCTGCAGAAAAACGCCAACGAAACCAAGTCCGGCGCCGGCCAGTACTTCACCCCGCGCCCGCTGATCGATGCCATCATCCGCTGCATCAAGCCGGAGCCGGGCCAGACCATCCAGGACCCCGCCGCCGGCACCGCCGGCTTCCTGATCGCCGCCGACGCCTACATCAAGGCCCGCACCGACGACCTCTACACGCTGGACGACAAGGCCCGCCGCTTCCAGCGCCGCAAGGCCTACGTGGGCATGGAACTGGTCCCCGGCACCCGCCGCCTGGCGCTGATGAACTGCCTGCTGCACGGCATGGACGGCGAAGGCGAAGGCGTGGTGCACCAGGGCAACAGCCTGGGCAACGACGGCAAGAACCTGCCCAAGGTGGACATCATCCTGTCCAACCCACCATTCGGCACCGCCAAAGGCGGCGGCGGCCCCACCCGCGACGACCTGACCTTCCACACCAGCAACAAGCAACTGGCCTTCCTGCAACACATCTACCGCGGCCTGAAACCCGGCGGCCGCGCCGCCGTGGTGGCGCCGGACAACGTGCTGTTCGAAGCCGGCGTGGGCACCGAGATCCGCCGCGACCTGATGGACAAGTGCAACCTGCACACCCTGCTGCGCCTGCCCACCGGCATCTTCTACGCGCAGGGCGTGAAAACCAACGTGCTGTTCTTCCAGAAAGGCACCCCCGATAACCCGCGCCAGGACACCGGCTGCACCCAGGCCACCTGGGTCTACGACCTGCGCAGCAACATGCCCAGCTTCGGCAAACGCACCCCCTTCAACGAAACCCACCTCAAGCCATTCGAAGACGCCTACGGCACCGACCCCAACGGCAACAGCCCGCGCACCGACGAAGGCGAACAAGGCCGCTTCCGCCGCTTCACCCGCGAGCAGATCGCCGAACGCGGCGACTCACTCGACATCAGCTGGCTTAAAGACGCCGACAGCGTCGACGCCGACAACCTGCCGGCACCCGAAGTGCTGGCCGCCGAAGCCATGGCTGAGCTGTCCGAGGCATTGCGTGAGCTCGATGCGCTGATGCAGGCGCTGGGGGCTGGGGATGAGGCGATGGAGCAGAAGCGGTTGTTGGCGGAGGTGATGGGGTTGGAAGTGGGTGGTGTGGAGGTGAGTGGTGAGTGAGTTGCCGAAGGGGTGGATCAGCGCCGAGATCGGGGAGCTCTGCAACCTGATTAACGGACGCGCCTTCAAACCCCAAGACTGGGGAGAAGAAGGCCTGCCCATCATTCGAATCCAGAACCTCAACAGGCCGGATGCCAGCTTCAACTACTTCAATGGTGAGCTCGATCCACGGCACCTCGTGAATCCGGGTCAGTTGCTGTTCGCGTGGTCAGGCACACCAGGAACCTCGTTCGGCGCACATGTATGGAAGGGTCAGCAAGCAGCACTCAACCAGCACATTTTCAAGATCGATTTCGAAGAAAATAAGATCAACAAGACATTCTTCCGGCATGCCATCAATCAAAAGCTCGACGGGCTGATTGCATCGGCACAGGGCGGGGTTGGATTGCGCCATGTCACCAAGGGGACATTCGAAAGAACACCGATAGCGCTCCCGCCAGTGGCGGAGCAAAAGCGCATCGCGCAGAAGTTGGACGCGTTGTTGGCGCAGGTTGATGCGCTCAAGGCGCGTATCGAGGCCATCCCTGCTCTAATCAAGCGCTTCCGGCAACGAGTGCTGGCATCAGCCATCAGTGGCGAGTTGAATGGCGCAGCCTTCAGCGCAACAGCCAAGCTTGGGGATGTTGGCGAAGTAACCGGTGGGATCACCAAAAATTCAAGAAGAACGGAACTCCCCTTGACTGTCCCTTACTTGCGCGTAGCCAACGTGCAATCTGGATTTTTTGACCTCAAGGAAATCAGCCAGATCGGCGTGACCGAGCAGGAAGCTGAGAAAACAAATCTGAAAGCAGGCGACATATTGATCGTCGAAGGAAATGGAAGCGTCGAACATATCGGACGAGCTGCCATGTGGAAGGGCCAAATTGACGGCTGCAGCCATCAAAATCACTTGATACGTTGGCGGTCAAACGGCGCAGTCCTGCCAGACTTCGTGATGCTGTACCTCGCATCTCCTCAAGGGAGATCGGACCTGATTTCCGCCTCCAAGAGCACCAACGGCCTGCACACATTGAGCATAAGCAAAGTGTCAGCACTTCGCATACCACTCGCGGAACCTGATCAACAGGAAGAAATCGTCCGCCGCGTCGAACAACTTTTTTCCTTCGCCGACCAACTCGAAACCAAAGTCACCACCGCCCAGCAACGCATCAACACCCTGACCCAAAGCCTCCTCGCCAAAGCCTTCCGCGGCGAACTCGCCGCCCAAGACCCCAACGACGAACCGGCCAGTACTCTGTTGGAGCGCATCCGCGCCCAGCGTGCGGCAGACCCCAAGCCAAAGCGTGGCCGCACGTCAGCCATTGGCTGATCATCCCCGAATAAAATGGCGCTTCCATAAAAACCCGCCGCCCTCTCCAATGGGCGACATCATCCAGAAACCCGTAGAAACGGACATTTGATTACACCCGCAGGCTCACTAATGGATTCCATGATGATCCCTGAAAGGTTCAGAGTATGAGGTTTTACGTCAATGGCCCTTCCATCCCGGATATCCTCCTAACGCGCCGCGATGCGGGACGAGTTGTATTCCTATGTGGTGCAGGTGTTTCTTTACCCTCGGGGATGCCAAGCTTTGTAGGACTCACTCAGCACGTTATCGATTTTTTCGACCCGCCGGAGAGTTCGCAGATTGTGACGGCCTTCCAACCTTGGCTGAATGATCCTTCCGAACGTAGCGTCCCGCTTGATCAAATCTTTAATCTTCTGCACCAGGAGTACGGCAGGGACGAAGTTAATGCACTGGTCACCGAAAGACTGCGTGCCCCGTCATCGGGGGGAGTGGCTGGACGTGAACACGCGCTGATTAAACGAATTTCGACGAATCCAAGCGGCATCCCACAGATCGTGACTACAAACTTCGATCTGATGTTCGAGACGGGAGCAGCTGGCGACAAGCTGGCAAGGTATGTGCCCCCAGCATTCCCCGACCTGACGATCGGAACGACGATCGAGGGGATCACCTATCTTCATGGACGCTTGGCTGATTTTGGCTCGAATCATCATTCCTACGTGCTGAGCAGCGCAGATTTCGGGCGCGCCTATCTGTCGGAAGGATGGGCTACAAACTTCATCCGGAACCTGTTGAGCCGATACACCGTGGTGCTCGTCGGTTACCAAGCCGAAGACCCTCCGATCAAATACCTCCTCCAAGGCCTGAACCATAGCGGTCAGTTTGATCGATCTCGGCTCTATGCATTTGACCGAGGCCGGCCGGAAGAGATTGAAGCCAAATGGCGTGATCGAGGTGTTACGGCCATTGCCTACGCCGATCATGCTGATCTGTGGAAGACCATGGAGGCATGGGCAGAACGCGCCGACAACCCCCGGCAATGGCGATCTTCAGTGATTGTGTCCAGCCGCAAAGACCCCAAGGGAATGTCGGCTCATGAGCGTGGGCAAGTCGCCCACATTCTCCGGACCGTGCAGGGCGCCAAGCTTTTTTCTTTGGCCGATCCGACGCCCCATCCAGAATGGGTGTGTGTGATCGATAGCAATGCGCGATCAGCTGGACCGAGCAAGGGCTATGGCCAAGAAGCCGAAACGTTTGATCCAAGAACAGCCTACGGGCTCGACGACGATCTCGAACACATCCCGAAAGATAAGCAGCGGCAGGGTGTCAGCAACGACAATCTTCTCGTCTGGCGAGACGGGGACGACAACCCACATGACGGTCATCGCCTCGCTGGGCGACAAGTCGAAGGGTATGAAGCAACTCCAATTCGGCTTTGTCATCTCATCACGTGGATCAGCAAGGTGATCGATAGCCCCGTTCTGGCCTGGTGGGCAATTCGGCAAAACGGCCTGCACCCTCGCCTGCTACAACAGATCCAATGGCAGATGGAACGTTTGAAGGGCCTTCACGCACGGGCGCGCCACGTTTGGAACCTGATCCTCGAATACCACCAAGATCCTCGGAGCCGCCAATGGGACGGCAGCTGGTTTGACCTGAAGCAGAGGGTAGCCAAAGAAGGATGGACGGCCAGCGTTCTTCGAGACTTCCGGCGGGTGGCAACTCCGAGGGTCGATATCCGACCACCTCTCGGCTTGGGGCAATCGAAGCCGCCATCGGGTCCTTGGGACGACATCCGCCTCAGCGACCTCGGTCAGTTCGAGATCAAGTTCCTTGAGCGGCATAACGACAATCTTGAAGTACCTGACGAGGTCTTGCCGCAGGTGTTCGCCATTTTGGAGGAGCAATTAACCAATGCGTCGGGGTTACTGGAGGACATTGAACCATTCTACTTCCAGTCCCCTACCTGCTATCCAGGTCGCCTAGTCGATGGCCGACAACATTTCACTGAAGGCGCCGAAACCATGGAATGGTTCATCAAACTCCTGGATCACTTGGCGGAGATACGGCCCGACTTGGTGCAAGCCCATGCCACGATCTGGCCTGAGACGGATCAGTTCTTCTTTCGGAAGCTCAAGCTATATGCCTACAGCAAGAAGAATGTCTTCGAAGCCGATCAGGTTGCCAAAGCTGTTCTGTCTCTCGATCAAACGGTTTTCTGGGACAGAGACGTAACCCGAGAGCTCCTTTTCCTATTGGCGGATCGCTGGAGGGAGTTTTCGCAGGTGAGCCAAGACAATCTGATTGATCGAATCCTAGGCGGACCAGAAAAACTGCCCGATTGGACTGATGAGGAGTTTCCTAGGCTTCGGGAGCAACTTGCTGCGCGATACGCCCACTATCTCCGACTAGAAGGCTGTGCATTTGGCGTTGATCGCGACGCGCGTCTTGACACGATGATCCAAGGCATTCCTCGATGGAACGATGATTGGGCTATATCAACGGTCACTCAGCATGGTTCCCATGTCCGCGTTGTCGGAACTGACGAGAACCCCGAAGCCGTATTGGATCTTCCTGTGAGCGAAGTCGTAGCGCGGGCCAAGGATGATCTGGAGCGGGATATCCGCAGCTTCACCGAAAAACGCCCCTTCACCGGGCTAGTGAAGGCCAATCCCCGCAAGGCCTTGTCTGCTCTCACGGTTGCAGGCAAAAGCGGTGACTACCCACAGGCATTCTGGTCATCGATGATCAACGAACTGCCTGAGAACATTTCTCCGCGACTACGACGGGTCTTCCTGCACAGACTGAGCCGACTTCCAGACACAGTGGTCGCAGAACTGCGGCACACGCTCGGGCGATGGCTCGAAACCAACCTAGTTGCAATCCTAGAGTTCGATGACAAGCTGGGATGGACAATCTTCGATCACGTCGTTGACGGCATCATGAGCGGTGGCGCGGTTGCCGCCAAAAGTGGTATCGGCGATATGACCTTCGGAGGCGAAGTGGTGGAGCGGTCCAGGCGGACGTACGGGCATGCGATCAACGGCCCGCTTGGCATGTGCGCAGAGGCCCTGTACCGCGCTGTTCCGGGAGAGAAGCAGGAAGCCGGTTCTCTTGTTCCGGAACACATCAAGAGCCGGGTGGAACGCCTCTTCGCTGCACTGGGGGAAGGCTCGGATCATGCAGTTTCAATCACGATGCGCAGGCTCAACTGGCTCATGTTCATCGATCCTGAATGGACTGAAAGTTACCTTGTTCCGATGCTTGCGTTCGATCATCCAGCATCAGAGCCAGCATGGAATGGCTTGCTGCATAACGACCAAGCTCCGTGGCCACCACTCGCCGAACGCATCAAGCCTCTCCTGCTTCAACTATTCCCTTGGGTAGAGGGCTTTTCTTGGAATCGCAGTCTCTCGGAGATCGCCGCCCAATGGCTCGGCTGCATGCGGGTGTTCCACCCTGACGAGTCTGCGGGCCTATCAGGAAAAGAAATGCGTTCTGTCCTGCGGGTGATGTCTGACGAGACACGAAGCCGGTTTTTATTTTGGTTGGGCCTGGTAGGACAAAAGAACGAGGACGGCTGGGTCAATCTCGTCATCCCGTTCATCAACAATGTCTGGCCCAGAGAACGCAACTACCGAACATCAGCTTCAGTGCGAGCGTGGATCAGCCTCCTAGACGATACCGGCAACAGCTTTCCTGCGGTCTACGAAGCTGTAAAGAAGTTCCTGGCCCCGATTGAGACAAACGACAATCCCTTCTACAGGTTCACCCGAGAGATCAATGACGAAGAACCCATTACGGTGCGCTACCCTGAACCCACATTGGATTTAATTAACAGGGTCACACCACAGACTCTAACTCGCCCACCGTATGAACTGCCGAAAATTTTGGCGTTGATTGTCGAGACCGACTCCAGACTGACATCCGACGAGCGATATCTACGCCTAATCGACCTAGTTGAGCGAAGCTAACTTTTGAACAAATTGATTAATTTATTTTTCGATCACAAATTTAAAAGTGGCGGCAATACACCGCCAGCAGGAACGATTACGAAAAGGTGTCAGAGACGAATGGCACTTACTTAAGCCGTAACTCACTGATCTGACAAGCAGGAAGGGCTGGCTCGAATGATAAGGTGGTGTCGCCAGACATCCACTCACCACCCGAGACCAGCCCTGATGCAGCGTAGCCGTCGTGTCACGCTCCAGCAACAGCAGATCCGCCGCCAGCTTGGACAAGCGGACATCTTCACGTTCTTCAACATCCTCACCGGTCCGGAGCTA